>Ga0157374_10000003_pt1 | contig 854471 bp, 721 predicted proteins | sample M25metaG_FD_115308 | JGI IMG/M metagenome (GOLD analysis project Ga0157374, IMG submission 115308) | Miscanthus rhizosphere microbial communities from Kellogg Biological Station, Michigan, USA - M2-5 metaG | ecosystem: Host-associated > Plants > Roots > Rhizosphere > Soil | place: USA... | reverse complement strand
GGAGTTTGAGCCGCCCCCCCAATTGCGCAAGCCGTTAAAGTTGCTTCCCATCTTCGCTTCTGTTGCCTCGCCACCCGCCGAGATACAGCCCGCGGCCCAACGCCTCGCGATACTCCGCCACCGCCGCCGCAAACTCCGGCTCGATGACAAACTCACCCGCCGCCGCCGAAACTCCACCTCCCAACACCGGCGCAGGCGCCACCACCAGCTTCATCCCTTTCGCATATTCATAAACATCCGACTTATACAAGTGACATTCCCCCTTTTCCGCCCGCAGATTCCCCCGTGTCAGCAACGCCGACAGCCGCGCATAGGCATCTTTATCGGTGGGGTAGGCGAGGAGTGCCGGTCCATCGAGTAATTCCAATCGGCATGCCGGCAGGATGCGGATCCCACTCGCCTTTGCAGCCGTATGGCCGCGAACGATCCCCGCCAGCGTATTCCGGTCCGTGATCGCAATCTCCGTATACCCCAGCTCCGCCGCATGCGTTGCCAGTTCCTCCGGATGCGACGCGCCCCGGAGAAAACTGAAATTCGAAGTGACCTGTAGTTCGCAATAAGCCATGTCGAAAAAATTCCGCGGCCATGGCCGCTATGCAAAATATCCATGCAGAAACCACTCCGGCGACCCATCATCGCGGTAATGCCCGCTCCGGAACAACCAATAGCGTTTTCCCTCATCGTCTTCGATCATATAATAGTCACGGTGCGGCCCTTCATCTACCCACCACTCCCGCTCGATCCGCTCAGGCCCATCTGCTTTCGCGACGCGATGCAACACTCCCTTATGCCGGAAAAGCATCGGCGGATAGTCGGGTATCGGGGCCGTCACGCTGATCGCCTCCGGACACGCCAACAACTGGATCGGTCTTGCCCGATCCGTCCGCCACGCGGTGGTCGGTTGCTCCCGTAAGTCGGTCGAAATCCGGATCGACCGCTCCGGCCAGTATCGTTCCTCGGGAAGATAACGGTGCAGGACATTCGCTCCGAACTTCCCGACCACCCGGTCCAGGAGGGTCGCCAGCCCCGTATCTTCAAGCCCCGAACTGCCGCACCAGAGCGTCGATTGCAACGCCGCCGCATCTTCCACCTTCGGCGCCTCCAAGACAAAAAGCTCGATCCCCAACGCCGGCTCCATCATCGAAAGTTTGATCTCGAAGAGGGCAAACACATGCGCCGCCTGATGGGTTGCCCTTGTCGTACTTATTTCCAGGGTCTCCACCTTCCCATCCACCCGGTAGCCTTTAAAAACCGCCACCCGTAACCCCTTGCCCTCCCGCGCCAGCCGCGAACAAAGCGTGTTGAGCAGGCGCTGCAAGGCAATCTCTATCCCTGTGCGCGTGCTGATCGGCTCCAGACACATCAGTCGCTCCCCAAACGACACCACCGGCACAATCGGCTCCAGCAATTCCTCCGCCTGACCCAACGCTTCATCCAGCCGCTGCAACAAGTGTGGACCGAATCGCCGCCGCAACGCCCCCCGCGGCATCGACATGAACTTACCCACGGCCGTCAGCCCCAGCTGGTGCAATCGCTCCAGCGTTTCCGGCTCCAGCTTTAAAGCAGCCGGGGGTAGGGGAGCCAGCGCCTCCGCCTGCCGGTCGGGAGCGATGATCGGATATTTCTTTCCATGCCGCGCCACCGCCCAGGCCGTCAGCATCGTGTCCGCCATCGCGCCCCGCACATCGTAACCCAGGGCCCGCAGGCGACGCAAAATTTCTTTCAGATACGGCGCCTCGCCGCCCCACAGATGGGGACAGCCGCTAACGTCCAGGATCAGCCCATCCGGGTGCGCGAGTCCGTCCGCACCATCCCCGCCATCGACACCCACCAGCGGAGTGAACCGGATGCACCATTCGCCAATGCCGCGCAGCAAGCGCAGTTCCCGGCCTTCCTTGTCGTCCAGCACCGTGAGGGTAGGGACCAGCGCCCGCGCGTCGGCCACCACCATGCCCGGATAAAGGCCTTCCTTCTCCGCCGCGATATTCGCCGCCGTGATCACCACGCGGTTATTCGCCTTTGCGGAAAGCACCACCGGACTATCCCGCAGCTCGGGTCGCCGGATGGCCAGCCAGTCCGTCTTTAAATGCGGGAAGAAGAGCGCGACGAAGCGTTTGTTCATTATCATTGATTTTTAAGCCTGTTTCATCCGCATCCGCGGCATTCCATAAGCCCCCGGCCCTCCATTCGACTATCCACGACCCCGGCATCCCATTCCGCACCTTCAACAGATCCACCCTCCACCGCGGCGCACCCACTCCGGGCAACCCCGCTTCCGGTTCACTCGCCAGCATCCCGATCTTCCATCGGGCCACCGCCGCCACCGTTCCCAGCACCCGCGGCTGGTTGCGAAGCAGGAATCCCGTCACGCGGCTCTTCTCAACCGCGAGCTGCAACTTGCGCGAAGACTTGAAATCGATCTCCTTTATCTCGCCAACCACCGCCCCCAGGCCTTCACACTGCAGCGCCTCCTCCATCGTCCAGACTGCGTCCTTCTCCCGCTGCAGATCCACGAAAACGATGCGGTGCGGTTCGACCCCAAAACGTTTTAGCGCCGCCGGAAAGACCGTCCTTCGCGTGCCGATCCAGATACACGCCCCGCCTTGCCGCATCAGCGGACCTAGAAGCGCCGAAACAAATCCACTCGTCGCCGCCGCATCCTCTTTCGACTCGCTCAGGAACTCATGCACTGCACCCGTCGGGAACACCCCCTTCGGAAAGGCGCCGGCTATCGGGCCCAAACCCAAATCCATCGCCGCCCCCGCCGTTGGCGGCCGGTATCCCTGCAGCGGAAGAATTTCCTCCTGCAGCTGGCGCAGTATTTCCTGCTTGTCGGTCAGCATGGATAAATCAGCATGGATAAAAAGGTAGTGTTTCTAAACAAAAATACTAAAAAAATTAGTATTCAAGGCTCCCGACCGCTAAAATTTATACCCCTAAACGTTTAAGGACAAATGGGGTGTAAAAAACGAACAATAAAAAATAAAGTGGGAGCGTTTTGTAGTTGTATGACTACTTCCGAGTAGTATATATATTACAGATAGGCAAAAAACGGCTCCGGCCGCCAATATATTCGAACTCTTGCGACAGGTTGTTATAAGGGTCAAGACCATCACCTACAGGGTAGGATGGTCTTTTTTTTTGCCTTCCACCCCCTCAGTCCGCATGCAACGCCTCCACCGGATTCGCCGTCGCCGCTCTCATCGCCCGAAAACTCACCGTCACCAGCGCGATCAACAGCGCCACGACGCCGGCCACGGCAAACACCCACCAGCTGATCGCGACCCGATAGGGATAATCCTGCATCCAACGATGCAGCACCCACCAGGCCAGCGGCCAGGCTATGACGTTAGCCATCAGCACCAGCCCGACAAAATGCTTTGACAATAGCACCACCACATCCCGCACCGTGGCGCCGAGGATCTTCCGGATCCCAACCTCCTTCGTTCGCTTCTCCGCCGAAAAGGACGCCAGTCCGAAAAGCCCCAGACAGGAAATGACAATGGCCAACCCCGCCATGATCGCCACCATCTGCGACACCTGGGTGTCGGTCTTGTATAATTCCCGGTAATGATCGTCCAGGAACTCGAAGCTGAAAGGATACTCCGGAAGGATCTTTCGCCAGGTGGACTCGATATAGGCAATAGCCTCCCGCCCCTGCCGCCCATTTATTTTTACCGACAATGTGCTGAAGCTGCTCGCTCCCTGATCCATCAGGAACAGCGGCTCGATCTTATAATGAAGCGAATTAAAATTGAAATCTTTTGCAACCCCGACGATGCTGCCCAGCGTATCCCCGCCGAAATGTTTCCCGATGAGCCAGGACAACGGCTTTTTCGGCTGATCCTTCAACAACTGCCGCGCCAGCGTTTCATTGATCACGAATTCCCGGTTGAATGCCGACCGCCCGGGCAGGAAATTACGCCCCGCCACCAGGGGTATCTGGTAGATGGTCAGATAATCCGGATCGACAAAGATCCCCGGCGTGAAAAGAACGCGCATCGGCGCATCTCCCGGCCAGAACCCAAATCCCATCGTGTTCATCGCGCTCCCCATTTGATCCTGCGCCCCCGTGACCCCGCGCACCAGCAGACCGCCCGACAACTCCTCTTTCAGCAAGGCATATTTTCGCGCGGTGACCCCATGCAGCGGGATCGTCACCAACTGGTCCCGATCGAACCCCGGGTCCAGCTGCTCCATATACTTCAGTTGCCGGAAGACAAGGATCGTCGCGATCACCAGGAAGATCGCGCTTGCGAACTGACCGACCACCAGGATATTGCGGAAGGTACCCTTGTTCTTTCCCACCTCGGCGCCGCCTTTGATGACCCGTGCCGGCCGGAAGGAAGAGAGGTAAACGGCCGGGTAGATCCCTGACAAAATGCCCAGCCCGATCGTGCCGGCAAACACCGCCACCAGCAATCCCGGATGCTGCGAAAAAACAGAACTCAAATCCCTCCCGCTTAGTTTGTCGATATACGGCAACACAACACTCACCAACCCCAACCCAACGATCAGCGCGATCAGGACGATCAACACAGACTCCACGAGGAACTGCGCACCGATCTGTGATCGCCCTGCGCCTATCGTCTTGCGAATACCCACCTCCTTGCCCCGTTCCGCCGACTGCGCGGTAGCCAGGTTCATGAAATTGATGCAGGCGATCAGCAGCACGAGCAGACCCACGCCCATGAATATATTGGTGTAGCGCCGGTCGAATTTCTGGAAATTGATCTCGTCCTCCCCGATATCGACCGCATTCGCATGAACATCCCGCAAGGGTAACAGGAACAGGCCGTATTGCAGGTGCTCGTCCCCGACCTTGTGTCGCTTCAGATAGGCCGGGAACTTCTTTTCCAGCGCAGCAATGTCCGTGTTGGGCGCCAGCTCCAGGTAGGTGTTCAGCCAATTGCCGCCCCATTTATTCACCCAGTCCGCTTTGTCGATGGTATTGAAGGATTGCAGGGCCTGAAATTGAAATTGCGAGTTGCCGGGGAGATCCTTCAGTACACCCGTGACGGTATAAAGAAGGGTATCCTCCCCATAATGCGTAAGCGTTTTACCCATCGGGTCCGCCCCGCCGAACAACTGCCCGGCCGCCGATTCCGTCAGGACAACGCTATTCGGCCGTTGCAGGGCCGTTAGCCGATCGCCCGCGAGCAGTGGGAAGTCGAACAACTGCAGAAACGTAGTGTCTACAAAATAAGTCTGCGGAAAGAAGACCCGTTTCTCAGCATAGCTCATCTCATATTGGCCTTTCAGATGGACCCGGCTATAGTTCACGACCTCCGGAAATTCCTGCTTCAGCGTCGGCGCCATGGGGAACATGGTCGTCGCCGCCTTCTCCGAGGTCCCCGCGGCCGGCGACTTCATCACTTCATTGAGCCGGTATAGGTTCTTATGATGCATGCTGTCGAAGCTGTTCTCGTAGTATACGAACAGCAGGATCACGATGCAGGCCGCCATCCCCGTGGCAAGCCCGACGATATTCAGGAGACTATAGGTCCGGTTCCGCCGGAGGTTGCGGAAGGCTGACCGCAGGTAGATTTGAAACATGGGTTGTATTTTAGTTGGCTGGTCAGCTATGCTGGTTACAACCCTTGTGCCAGCCCCGTTCGAATTAGCCCACAACCACTTACGGTTTAGATTTCGCCGCGGGTGTATGCTTTCGATACAGGAAGCGTCCGCTAAATCGTCTTCCCCTCGGTAATATACGCGAAAAGCCGCTCCCCGATCACCATCTGCCACCCCCCCGAGTATTGGTTACTTATATTTATTCTTTAACAACTCCGCAAAATCATCCGGATCGTTGATGATCACATTATGTTCCCGCGGACTATGCACAAACAGGATCTTATTATCCCTGATCATGCCCCCATCGACCGACGCCTCCTTCGTCGATCCATATGCGATCCCGTCCTGGCGCAGCTTTAACATCATCGTGTCGCTCATCTTATCAGGTCCGTATCCCGTATTGGTAAACCAATGGACGAAATGGTGGTCACCATTTTCCACCCATTTTAAATACGTGCTCAGTCTACCATATAACGCGTCGAAAAGAAATACTTCATCCACTCCCTGCCCGCCATTTTCCAGGATATCCGCAATCACCGAATAAGCGCCGCTATGCCCTGCCAAGACGACCCGCCCCGCCACGGCATCGGCCGCAACAGTCTTCTGCCGCTTCAACTCGTTCATCACATCCCCCACCAGCAGCTGGAACATCCCCCGCTGTCTCATTTTCCCGCCATAGCTATCCGCCGCATTCTTCGCCGCCTCCGCAAGCACCAGCACCGCATTGCGACCCGATGCCGCAAATTGCCGGGCCAGGCCATAAAACTGCAAAGCCGTATCGATGTTGTTATGCCAGCCATGATACCAGAACACCAGCTCTACCGGCTTGTCCGCCCGGAAGCCCGCCGGCACCACCAACAAGACTGAAGAGTCGTCATAATGTCCCGCTCTCGGCAGATCCTTTCCATCCCCATCCACATGCCCGTGATCCCTCGCCGTATCCGGAAAACAATTATGCGGAGACGAGAAATGCAGCAGGCGGTAATTCCCCTGGGCTTCGGCCCCGGTCCAGGCCGCGATGGCCGCAAAAAATAAGAACAGGTATTTCATAACATGAATATGGGAGTAAAGGCCCTATCCAAACATACAATAAAACCGCCGGGTATTCAGTTATCCAGCAGTGAAAAACCGTTAACTTTGCCCTCAAATCCATCACTCTTGCCACACGAATCCATCTCTGTCTTCGACATGTTCAAAATAGGTGTCGGCCCCTCCAGCTCCCATACCCTAGGCCCCTGGCGCGCCGCCCAACGTTTCACCGATTCGATGCAAAACGCTCACGGCCTCCAAAAAGCCGACGGTCCCGGCAAAGTCTATAACCTCGATGGCCTGAGCTCCGTCAAGGTCATGCTCTACGGCTCTCTTGCCAAGACCGGGAAAGGCCACGGCACCGACATCGCCATCCAGCTCGGCCTCGCCGGCGAGGACCCCGTCACCTTCGACCCCGGCAATATCACCACCGCCATCGAAAACATCCAAACCACCAAACAGCTCAACATAGCCGGCCGGAAGCCCGTCACCTTCGACCCCGAAACGGACATCGTCTTCCTCTATCGTGAGACCTTACCCTATCATCCCAACGCCATGACCTTCCTCGCCGAATGGGCCGACGGCCACACCCTCGCCGAGACCTGGTATTCCATCGGCGGCGGCTTCGTAAAAAAGGAGGGCGAGGACGGCGCTGCGGGTTCGGCCGTTCAGCTGCCGTTCCCCATCGATACCAACAACGATCTTCTTCACTGGGCCCGCAAGACCGGTCTGTCCATCTCGGATATCGTCATGGAGAACGAAGCCGCCTGGCGGCCCGAGGCGGAAACGAAGGCCGGCATCATCAGGATATGGACCGTTATGCGGGATTGTATCTATCGCGGTTGCCACGCCGAAGGCATGCTTCCCGGCGGACTCAACGTCAAACGCCGCGCCGCCGACCTCAACCGTAAACTCATCGCCGGCAATACCTACGAGAATTACGATTCCTGGATCAAGGCCATCCGCGCCGGGGGGAACAGTTTCAAATATACGCTCGACTGGGTCAGCTGCTTCGCTCTCGCCGTCAACGAAGAAAACGCTTCCTTCGGCCGTGTGGTCACCGCGCCCACTAATGGCGCCGCCGGCGTCATTCCCGCCGTGCTGCAATATTTCATCGCCTTTTGCGATGGCTATAAGGAAGAAAACATCCTGCAATTTATCTGTACGGCTTCCGAGATCGGCAGCATCTTCAAGAAAGGCGCCACGATCTCCGCGGCGATGGGCGGTTGTCAGGCCGAGATCGGCGTGAGCTCCGCGATGGCTGCCGCTGCCCTCACCGAATGCGTCGGTGGCTCCCAACGCCAGGCCATGATGGCTGCAGAAATAGCAATGGAACACCATCTCGGACTCACCTGCGACCCCATCGGCGGGCTTGTCCAGATCCCGTGCATCGAACGCAATACCATGGGCGCCATCAAAGCCATCACCGCCTCGCAGCTCGCGCTCCAAAGTACGCCCGACTTCGCCAAGGTCTCTCTCGATGCCGTCATCAGCACGATGTGGAATACCGCACAGGATATGAACAGCAAATACAAGGAGACCTCCGATGGCGGACTTGCCGTGCAGATCCCGCTTGGGCTCAGCGAATGCTAATTTCTCAGCGCATGCTAACCAAACACCTCAAACCCCTGATATGACCCTATTAAAAAAGATCGTATTCGCGAAGATCGTACTCGCCCTCGCCCTGCTCATTCCCGGCCTCGCATCCACTGCCCAAAAGATCGACCCCAAACTCATCATCGGCCGCTGGCGGGGCGCCGACGACAAAAAGAGTGAATTGGTCTTTACCAACGATAAACAGATCGACTATTACGGCGGCAAACAAGTAGCCGTCAACACGTATCTTATAAGACACGATTCGCTCATGACGATCGACGTCAAATATGGGGATACGCTTTACTATGATATCGATAAGGTAAACAAACAGACACTGTCGCTCCTGTATCTCGGGCGCGGGAATATGCTGCTCTATCGGCGGGTGCAAGAATAACTATTATCTCGCATTCTCAAGGCTGTCAATCGACGATTGGATCTTTATCAGTCGGGCCTGGACCGCTCCAAGTTGCAACTTTGCCGCCTCCGCACTGTCGTAATGGCCTCTATGCATATAGTCACCCACCCTTGCACCTATGTTATAAGCGCTATCCTTAAGTAATTTTTGTTCAGATAAAAGATCCGCTGCCGCATTATCGCTATTGCATCCACAAGCGAATAGGAGCAGAAGGCATACGGCGGCTGAGAATTTCATTTTGAGTCTGTATTTCGTGCAATATAATGAATCTGATCTACCCCAAAACCTCAATTCTGCATCTGTTCCCGTATCGCGCGGCGCGTTATCTTTGCCCCGCAAAACCGCACAACCATGCCCACCAAACTCATCCGTGGCATTACCCTCGCCTACGACGACCTCGGCCCGGCAAACGCTGACCCATCCGCGCCCGCCATCAACGCAGCCCCGCTGGTCTTTATCCACGGCCACCCCTTCAATCGCACCATGTGGGCCGAACAGGCCGCACACTTCAAACACGACTACCGCCTCATCCTCCCCGACCTCCGCGGCTACGGCGAAAGCGGCATCACTACCCCCCGCGTCCTTCTCGACGAGATGGCCCTCGACATCATCCACCTCCTCGATGAACAGAACATCCACAAAGCCACCTTCATCGGCCTCTCCATGGGCGGCCAGATCGTCCTTGACCTCTATCGCCTCATTCCTCACCGCTTCACGTCCCTCGTCATCGTCGACTCCGATGCCCGCGCCGAAACCCCGGAATCTGCTGCTCGCCGCGTGGCCACCGCGGACGAGATCCTCCAAAAAGGCATGATCCAACACACCGAAGAAACCATCCATAAATACATCGCAGCAGCCTCGATGCAAAACCACGCCGTCTACGACCCGCTCTACAAAATGATGACCGGCACCAATCCCGCCGGCGCCGCTGCCGCGCACAAGGGTAGGGCCCTCCGCCGCGATCATCTTGCCATCCTGCCGGCAATCAACGTCCCTGCCCTCATCGTCGTCGGCACCGAAGACTTCTTCACGCCCATTTCCATCGCCCGCCTCATGAGCGACAAGATCCCCGGCGCCACGCTCGCCGTTATCGAAGGCGCCGGACACCTTCCTAACATGGAAGCGCCAGCGGAGTTCAACAACACCCTCAGGTCCTTCCTCCGGCAGACCGGCGGATAACCTCCGGGAAGGCGCAGCAATCTTCGGGCGACCCCGTTTGCCTGCTGCCCCTGGGAAAATACCTGATAAAGCATAAATTGCCCCATGCAAACACCTCTGTTTGTCCTTATTGGCGAATATGAACCTGACTCGGACGCTGAGATCAGCATTCTCCATGATCGCTTGCACTCTGCTTTAGCCGGACTACAGCCGGAAATCAATATGGAGTTGAGAGGCGAGTTGGTCATCATCGAGCAGCAGAGTACCGGTTTCAGGTTTTATGTGGCTTTGACCCGCAACGACGACTATCAGACAAAGAAGAATTGGGAACAACTGGCGAATGATTTCGAGCTTCCGTGGGATAAGCGGCCCGTCGACAAAGCCCGGATGAAAAAAATTTTCGAGTACCTGAAAGCGAAGGGATGGCCTAAATACTCACCGAACCCGGATATTGGGATCAGGGTGCTGGAAACACTTCAACAGTTTCGTTCATTGAAAGTCTTTTCTATCCCATCCGCGGAAGGATTCTAGTGATCGCCCGTGCCGCGATCCCCCGTCGAACGCAATCCATTGACCCCACCGGACACCGCCTGTATCAAAAACGCACAATTTCCCACGCCCGCCGCCAAGTCAACAAATTGATAATCATATCACAGTAAATCCGGCACCCCTTTGGTCGCCTACAAATCGAACCAACGATGTCACCACCATGTTCCGTAACTACCTCCTCACTGCCTGGCGCAACCTGAAACGCAACAAAGCGTATAGCGCCCTCAACATACTCGGCCTCTCCATCGGGATGGCCGTCGCCCTGATCATTGGCCTCTGGGTCCAATATCAATATTCGTTCGACCGTTTCCTCCCTAACCACGAGAATGTCTACCAGGCCCATATCCGGTATGTCGAAAACGGCGAGCCCGGCCAGATGATGGCCACTCCCTTTCCGCTCTCCGGCCAACTTCGCAAGGAGATCCCCGAGATCAGGTATGTCGCGCACACCGACTGGATGGGTACTCATGACCTCCTTGCCGGCGACAAAAAGGTCTTTCTTTCCGGCGCCCAGGCCGAGGAGGATTTCTTCAAAATTTTTCAATATCCCCTTGTCAAAGGCAATCTCAACGGCGCCCTCGACGACACCTATTCCATCGTTCTCACCGAATCCACAGCCCACTCGCTCTTCGGCAAGGAGGACCCCATCGGCAAACCCGTCCGCATCGACAACGAAAATAATCTCATCGTGAAGGCTGTCATCGCCGACCTGCCACCCAATTCCAGCTTCGGGCTTCATTACGTTGTCCCCTTCAAATACTATATTCAGAATAGGGAGTGGGTCCGTCGCGCCTCGCTCGCCGGCAATTGGAACAACAAATCCTTTCAGACCTTTGTCGCCTTTCAGCCTGGGACCGATCTGAAAAAGCTTACCCCCCAACTCGCTTCTCTCATAAAAAAATATGACGCCGAAGGCTACGCCCTGGGAAAACACGAGATCTTTTTCCACCCCATGACCCAATGGCACCTCTACTCCGACTTCAAAGGCGGTAAACTGGATGGCGGCTTCATCGAATACGTCCGGCTCTTCAGTGTCATTGGTGTGCTGGTACTGTTCATTGCCTGCATAAATTTTATGAATTTAGCCACGGCCCGCAGCGAGAAACGCGCCCGGGAGGTTGGAGTACGCAAGGCCATCGGCTCCCAGCGGCGTGATCTCATATTGCAGTTTCTGATCGAATCGCTGGTCATCACCTGCATTGCCGCCGCGATCTCGCTCTTTCTGGTGCAACTGGCCATCCCTGCGTTCAATACGTTGACCACTTCCACGATCAGCATTCCCTGGCGGAGCCCCGTCTTTTGGTCCATCATGTCTGCCTACGTCGTGGTTACCGGCCTTCTCGCCGGCAGCAGGCCGGCGTTATACCTCAGCTCCTTTCGACCGGTAAAGGTTCTAAAAGGCACCTTCCGAGCGGGACGCTCCGCAGCCCTCCCAAGAAAGCTTCTCGTCGTCCTCCAGTTTACCGGCAGCATCGCCCTCATCATCGGCACCGCCCTCATCTACCGCCAGGTGCAATACGTAAAGGACAGGCCCATTGGCTTCGATACCAACCGGCTTGTGCTTGTCGGCGAAAGCATCGATCTCGATCGCAATTATCCCGCATTGCGCAATGACCTCATGGCTACCCGTCTCGTGTCCTCCATATCCAAATCCTCCAGTCCTGTCACTTCGCTCTGGTCATGGACTGGGATCAAGAGCTGGTCCGGTCAGAACCCCGGCGAGACGCTCGGGCTTGCCGAGGTCGACATCACCGACGACTATTTCAAGACCGTAGGGACTCCATTGGTCGCCGGCACCGGTTTTTCCGGCAGCCTCGCCGCCGACAGCCTTAAAGTGATCCTCAACGAAGCCGCGGTAAAGCGCATGCGCTACAAAAACCCCATCGGTCAGGTCATCACCATGCAAAGCAATGGGGAAAGGAAATTGACCGTCGTCGGGGTCGCCAAAGACGCCCTCATGCAGTCCCCCTTCACCGCCGCCGAGCCCACCATGTTCTTCTATGATCCACATGACGCGTCCAACATCGCCATCCGCCTCACTCCGGAAGCCGACATCCACACCGCGATGGCGACTTTTTCGACGATCTTCAACCGCTACAACCCCGCATATCCCTTTCTCTACGAATTCGCCGATAAAAGCTATGCGCAGAAATTCAACCTCGAGGTCCTCGTCGGTTCGCTTTCCGGTCTTTTCGCCGGGCTCGCCATCTTCATCTCCTGTCTGGGACTCTTTGGTCTTGCCGCATACATGGCCGAACAACGGACCCGCGAGATCGGCATCCGCAAGGTGCTGGGCGCGTCGGTCGCACAGCTCTGGCTCCTCCTCACGAAGGACTTCATCGTGCTGGTGGCGATCAGTTGCGTCGTCGCATCACCGATCGCCCTCTACTTCATGAAAAATTGGTTGCTTAAATACAGTTACCGGATCGAGATCGGTCCCGGCATCTTCCTTGCTGCCGCCGGCGTCGCGCTGATCATCACGATCCTCACGATCAGTGTTCAGGCGATACGCGGGGCTACGGCAAATCCCACGAAGAGCCTGCGGTCGGAATAAATTCAAAGAAAAAGGCGGCTAGCGGCCGCCTTTTTCTTTTATCAGTTCAAACTCGGATCCCGCATCATCTGCTCCAGATCCTCATCCTTATAATTCCTGATCTCCTTATACAACGTATCCCGCTCCACCGGCTCGCGCCCCACCTGGCGGATCAGGCTCACCAACTGCGCCGTCGATAAACTCGGCGTCTGCTCCTCGCTCCCCGCCATCGAATAGATCTTCGTCGTATCATCGATCGTCCCGTCCAGGTCGTTCACACCAAAGGCCAGCGTCAGCTGCGCATTCTGCCGCCCCAGCATCGGCCAGTAGGCCTTCAGGTGCGGGAAATTGTCCATATACAGCCGCGCCACCGCGTAGAGCTTCATGTCCTCCACCACCGTCGACTCCGCCACATTGCTCATATCGTTGTCGCCATTGCGGAACTTCAGCGGGATGAACGTATTGAACCCATGCGTCCGGTCCTGCAGCGCCCGAAGCCGGTCCATATGATCGATGCGGTGTGCATACGACTCGATATGTCCGTATAACATCGTCGCATTGGTATGCATGCCTTCGCGATGCGCTGCCTCGTGGATGGCCAGCCAGCCGTCCGCATCCACCTTGTCCGGGCAGATGATCTGGCGCACCTCCGGATGGAAGATCTCCGCGCCGCCACCCGGCATCGAATCCAGGCCCGCGGCGTGCATCCGCCGCATCCCTTCCTCGACCGATACCTTCGCTTTCCGGAACATATAATCCAGCTCCACCGCCGTGAACCCTTTGATATGCAGGTCAGGCCGGTGCGCCTTGATCTTCGTCAGCAACTCCATAAAAAACTCCATATTCATCTTTGGGTGTACCCCGCCGACAATATGGACTTCCGTCACCGGCTTGCCGTCATATTTCCTGACGATATCCAGCATCTGCTGCTGCGTCATTTCCCAACCCTCGTCCCGGTGCGCATACACCCGCGAATACGAGCAAAAATTGCAGGTAAAAACACACACGTTGGTCGGCTCGATATGGAAGTTCCGGTTGAAATACGTCTTATTCCCGTGCAGCCGCTCCCGGACCCCATTGGCCAGCGCACCCAGGAAGGGTAGGGAGCCTTTCTCGAATAACAAAATACCCTCTTCCCGGGTTATCCGCTCCCCCGCGTTGATCTTCTCGCCGAGTCGCCCCAACTCCGGGTCGCCTGTCTTCAGTAAGATATCCGATCCTTTGGTCATCGTATTCATATGCCCTGATTTGAGGGACAAATTTACGCTAAATCTCGTATCTTCCGGGTTTGTACGAACTAAATCCGTTTCAAACAGACGCCACATATATAAATTCATCGCATGAGTATCAAACTCCGCCTCACCGTAATGAACTTCCTCGAATTCTTCGTCTGGGGCGCCTGGCTCATCTCTCTCGGCGGCTATATGTTCAACGCCCTCCATTTCACCGGCACCCAGATCGGCGCCGTCTATGGCAGCATGGGCATCGCCTCCCTCGTTACCCCCGCGCTCTTCGGAATTGTTGCCGACCGCTGGATCAATGCCGAACGGGTCTTGGGAATTTGTCATGTCATCGGGGCCGGCTGTCTGCTCTGGGCATCGACCCTTCACGAGTTCGATACTTTTTATATCGCGATGCTGTTCAACTCCGCCTTTTTCATGCCCACCATCGCCCTTAACAACACCGTGTCCTTTATCATCCTGGAAAAGCGGAATTACAGTGCCGTCAAGGACTTTCCCCCCATTCGCGTTTGGGGTACCGTCGGGTTCGTATGCGCCATGTGGGGTGTGGATCTGTCCCATTCCGGCCTCAACCCCGCGCAGCTCTATATCAGTGCCGGCGCCGGCATCCTCCTCGGCATCTACGCCTTTACCATGCCCCCCTGCGCCCCCGTGCCCAATACCACCAAGCGCAGCTTTGCCTCTTCGCTCGGCCTCGACGCCTTCGTGCTCTTCAAGAACAAGAAGATGCTCATCTTCTTCATCTTTTCCATGCTCCTCGGCTTCGCCCTGCAGATCAGCAACGCTTTTGCCGATGGGTTCATCAATGATTTTGCCAAGATACCCCAATACGCCAATTCGTTCGGCGTCCGGCATTCCGTATTGATCATCTCCATCTCCCAGATCTCCGAGACGCTCTTTATTCTTACGATCCCCTACTTCCTCCGGCGGTTTGGGATCAAGCAGGTCATCATCATGAGCATCTTCGCCTGGGTCTTCCGTTTCGGTCTCTTTGGATTTGGCAACCCCGGCGGCGGCCTGCCCCTGCTCGTGCTGTCCCTGATCGTCTATGGGATGGCCTTCGATTTTTTCAATATCTCCGGGGCGTTGTTCGTTGAACGCGAGGCCGACATCAAAATCCGCGCCAGCGCCCAGGGCCTCTTCATGCTTATGACCAACGGCTTTGGCGCCTGGATCGGCACCTATATCTCCGGCCGTGTTGTGGATTATTATACCGTCGACGGCATCCGCGACTGGCATAGTATCTGGATCAGCTTTGCCGCGTACGCCCTCGTGCTGGGGATCACATTCCCGCTGGTCTTCCGGTACAAACACGACCCCAATGCGCCGGCCGCAAGCTTACAACATTAGCGATATGAAATACGCAGCCTTCATCCTTGTTTTTTTCCTGCATTTTGCGGCTACGGCGCAGACTCCGGCCGGCGGTACAGGTGCGGTCACCTTCGACACCACGTCCTGCCCCCACGCCGACCTCGTCTCCGGCCCCCTCCATGCCCGCTTCTACCTCCCCGACGCCCGCACGGGCTTCTATCGCTCCACCCGCTTCGACTGGAGCGGCGTCATCTCCGGTCTCGACTATAATGGCCATACCTTCTTCGGTCGCTGGAACTCCCGGTACGATCCGACCCTCAACGACGCCATCATGGGGCCGGTCGAATCGTTCTCGCCCATCGGCTACGGCCAGGCCCAGCCCGGCGGCGCCTTCCTCGAGCTCGGCGTCGGCGTTCTCACGCGACCCGACACCGTGGCCTATTCTCCATTCCGGTACTATCCTATCCAAAACCCCGGCTACTGGAATGTGACAAAGGTGCCCGGCGCTATCGCCTTCCGGCAGGATCTCAACGCCGCCGGCTATTCATACGTCTACATAAAGACGATCCTCCTCGATCCTGCGCAGCCCCGCCTCACCATCACCCATACCCTCAAAAATACCGGCACCCAACCCCTCGAATCCGACGTCTTCAATCATAACTTCTTCGTCCTCGATACCCTCGACGTCGCGCCTGGCCGCGTCCTCAAGCTGCCTTGGACGCCCATCACCAAACCGGAAAACCAAAATCTCTTCGACTCCCTCGCCGCCGTCCGCGGCGACTCCATCGTTATCCTCCAACCCTTCACCGGCCGCCGGTCCTTCTATACCCTCCTCACCGGCTACAGCGACAAAGCCGCCGACTACGACCTCCGCCTCGAAGAGCGGCGCACCGGCGTCGGCGTCCGCATCCGTTGCGATCGACCCCTCGTAAAACTCGCCTATTGGGCCTCTCACAAAACGGCCTGCCCCGAGCCGTTCATTCACGTAAGAGCAACCCCGGGCGAGACGATCACGTGGACGCTCACTTATGATTTCTACTACCTTACACCCTGACCATGCAAAAAATACTCTCCTTCATCCTGCTATTCACGGCAATAACGGCATCCGCTCAATCGACGGACAAAAAGCCGGTTACCCTTGTGCGGCACACCTTCTTTGATTGTTTCACGCTCGACATCCCTGATAATTTGGTCAAGATCTATGAGACTCCTGTAAAGCAGACCCAGAGTACTGTCGAATATGAGAATGAAAAGGACTCCGTCGATCTCAACATCCGGCGGAGGCCGTCCAACGACGAAGACCTGGACCATCTAAAAAGTCTGAATGAAACCTTTGCCACCGATCTTTACAAAGGCACCGTACAAAAGGACGAGATCAGGAAGATCAACGGCCGCGACGTACTGACGGTCCTCGTGACAGGGCACTGGAATGATGACCCCCAACTATCCACCTGGCTGCGGGTTTTCGTTATTTCCAGGACACTCATGTATCAAATTCTCATCCGGTTTCCCAACAACTATCCAAAGTACCCGGAGGATCTGCTGAACAAAATGATCAATTCCGTCAGCGTCTGCCCATAGCCGCGCTTCGGTATACTAACCGTTTTTTTCCCGAAATCCAAGGCTTCCGCCACCCTCACCGGTAATGCGGCATATGCGTATCCGCAAACCTCTTCTCCGACTCATTAAAATCATTCACAGCCGTCGACCGCGCCGTATTCACCTTCTGATTCGTTTGGTTGAACGTCTTCACCGCCGAATTCATATCGTTCACCGCCTTATTATACGCATCCACATCCGCCTGCGTGCGGCTATTCCCCTTCGACTCCATCGCCTGCTTCTGCTTGTCGAACTCCGCCTGCTTCACATAAAAATCCGTCAGCTTCGGGACATCCTTCTCCGCTTCCTGCTGGTAAAACTGCAACACCCGGCGACAACTCGCCACCAGCGACGGATCACCCTCAAACGGTTTAATGGTATCCAAATCCTTCAACCCCTGCGTCGCATACGACAAAAGCGCGCTCCGCGCCTGCTCCAAATCATTTACTTTCTTGTCGTTCATCGCCTTCACCAGCTGACCGTCTTCCCAGTTACATTTGAAAAAGGCCAGGTACACCGAGTTGAGATGTTTATTCAGCTTGTCGGCCGTCTCCAGCTTCTGCCCCAGCGGGCTCGCTTCCTGCGTCAGCGTCACGTTATATTTCGCGGCAAAATCCTTCGTCGCCTTGTCGAAATTCGCCCAGCCCTCATTCAGCCGCTGATTCACCTTGTCCTGCAGCAGCAGGTAGGCCTGCATCTCGTCCACCGACTGCTCCGCAAGCTCTTCCACGTCGACGATCTTTTTATAGTCTTCGCTGAAAACGATGTATAATAATTTGATATAATCGATGCTCGCCTGGCGGAGGGAATTGTCACCCTTGTACATCGGCAGATCCGTTGTCTTATACCGGCTCTCGGTGATATTGTCCAGCACTTCCTGCCGCAACTTCTCCACCTTTCGCGCCCGCCGCCCGTGCGCGGCTGCGCTCACATAGGCCATATATTTGGAGTCCATATCGCCCCGTGCCTTGCTTATCGCATTCATATACGTCCCCGGATTGTCCATATCCTGGGAAAAAACGGAAAGAGAAAGGAAACCCATCAAAAAGGGCACAAAGAGTAATCGAAGATTCATATTTCAGGTTTAGGTGAGATTTATCACAAGATGCATTTATTTCATCATCCCTGCAACTAGTTGGTACGCCACCTGCAGGTAGGGATCATACAGCACATCCTTCTTCCGCCCCTCGCTGGCCGCCAGCTCATAAGCCGGCGTTCCGATACTGTACCAATCATTCTTTTCGACCGGCGCTGCCGACTCCTTTTTCACGGCCCGCCCCTCCGCCACCAGGTCGTCGAGGTATAGGCTTCGGTCTTTGAACTCCGTCTTCTCCGCGTCTGTCCAACGTTTGCGGCGCCCCGTTCCATCATGTCCCGGCTCGGCTCCGGGCTTGAAAAAAGCATTTCCCGCGATGGCCTTCTCGGCGATAGCCTGTTCATCGGTTACGGGCAGCGCCGGCAATGGGGTATAATATTTATTCGCGGCGATCGGCGCCGGCCGCAGCACGAAAGCCTCATCCGCCTCCCGCTGTGTCCTTGCTCCGGGCACTTCCGGCAGGACCACATCCGGCTTTACTCCCGTCATCTGCGCCGTCGTCCCGTTCACGCGGTAAAGCTTGGAGATCGTCACTTTCAGATAACTCGAAGCCGTCGATTGCGGATTGAAATGTTCCAGGTCGACGGTCGTATCCATCGGCAGCACCACCTGCGCCGTCGCCTTGCCGTAAGTAGGCGTTCCGACGATCAGCGCGCGGTTATAATCTTGCAGCGTCCCCGCCACCATCTCCGAGGCCGAGGCGCTGCTGCCGTTGACTAATACCAGCAGCGGCCCACTCCAAACCGTTCCGCGATTGACATCCTTCAGCGTCAACACCTTTGTGTCCCGGGTTACTACCTGACCCACCGGACCCGCATCAATAAACAATCCCGACAGTTGTACCGCCTCTTCCATCGATCCGCCGCCATTGTAGCGGAGGTCGAGGATCAGCCCGCCGATATTTTCTTTTTTCAGTTTGATGATCTCTTTTGCGACATCGTTCGCGCAGCCGTTGACTCCGCGGCTGTCTTCCCAGTCTTCATAAAAGGCCGGCAGCGAGATATAGCCGATCGTCTTCGCCCCTTTGAGCAGGAATCCCGTCACGCGATCCGCCTCCGGATCCGTCGCCGCTGCAAGCCGCTGTTTCTGCAGACTCACTTCCCGCGTCGTCCCGTCGGCCTTCTTCACGCCAAGCGTCAGCGAGTTGCCGCCTTCCGTGCTCAGGATATGATAAAGCTCCGCCGCCGTGGCATCCGATACGTCTATTGACTCCTTTCCTTCCCATCGCACAGCCACGATGCGATCGCCCTCACTCAGCATCCCGCTGGCAAAAGCGGGTCCACCCGGCAGTAGCTTACCTATCTGTGCGTGACCATCCTCATCCTCTACCACCGTCAACCCGAAGGACAATGGTTTATTGCCGATCTCCGATTCGAACTCCGCCTTTTCATCCGGCGAAAAATAGTTCGTGTGCGGGTCGTAACAAGACGCCAGCGCCTGGCAGTAGATGATCCCGATGATATTGCCGACACCTGTCGGACTTTGAAGAACGCGCTTGATCATCCGTTTGATCGAGACGACGCTGCGCTTCCGCAATTTCGGCTCCAGGCTGTCGATCAGTTGCTGGCGGGTCCGGCCGCCTTTGCCGACCGTGACTGTGCCACTGCCTGCGCCTCCGCTGATACTTGCCGTTGCATCTTGCTCCTGCATCACGATCGCCGCCGCAATGCGGGCCGCCACCGACAACTTCAATAATTTATAAAGTTTAGCGCGCCGCGCCGCGAGATCGGCAGGGTAGGAGCTATCCTCTGCGACGGTCAGCACCTCTTTCGAAGAAAACACAAAAGGGCGCGCCGTCAGGCGCTCCAACATCGTATCCGTCTCCACCAGCCGCTGTTGGAAGAGTGTCGTGATCGTCTGTAGAAAATCCGTCTTCCGGCCCCGGACCTCGTCATCGAGCCGGTGGCGGTAAACAGCGAGCTTCGCAATATCTGCTTGGGTAAAAAAGATCCGCTGGTCGTCGAGCGCATCCAGCATTGCGTTATAGATCGCTACCGACATCGCCTTGTCCAGCGGTCGGGGCTGAACATGGAATTTCTCCACCATCCGGGTGATCAGGAACGCATCGGTCGCCTTGCTTTCCGGCGCAGGGGTCTGGCTTTTTACGGATATAAAAAAAATCACATAGAAACAGGTCGTAGTCAGCTTTCTCATCATAGCACCCTAAAATAAGCAAAACCTATTTTTTATGCAACAGTGATTTTGCCGCCACCACGCCATCCTGTTTAGCGCCCAGCTGGTACATCGGCCTGATCCCTACAAACTCATACTTTGACTTATTCTCATATTTTGTCGTAGTGCTTCGAAGGGAATATTTGCCACAGGGCAGCGGCGCCGCCATGACATCGCCATATCCAATAAAGCCGCCTGAGTTTTCCCCGATGGTGATGACCTTACTGCTTTGCAGACAGTACAGGATCAACCCTTCCGCCGAACTTGCCGTTTGCCGGTTGAAGAGCAGCGCAACTCTTTTGGGATTGCCGGTGCCTTCCATCGTCCAATAGGACATGGAATCCTGCGTTTGGGGAATGAACACGCCTTGTTTCGCATTTTTCATTCGCTCGATCAACTGCGGAGAATAGCCCGCATCCTGGTACCGCTGGATATTATCCGGAGAAACCCAAACATCCGCCTGGTCGGTCTGCAGGGGTTTTGTATAAATATATTTCACCAGGTCATAATAACATTCCTCGGAGCCCCCGCCATTATCTCTTATATCGATGATGAGATAAGGTTTGCTTTGGATGGCTGCGTCGATCCCCCGGTAAAAGGAATCAAGCTCCGCCTTCAATCCCCGGTCGAAGGAAGTAAGTCTTAAATAGTTTGTCATCGAGTCCAGCACCTGGAACCGGTAGGACTTTTCCCGTTGCGCTGCCGGGGGCAATCCTATTTTTGAAAACCCCAGCGCCGGGATCTTCCCATCGGCGACCCTTACTTCCGTGTACATATTTTGAAAATTCAATGCAAGCAGGCCCGTATGGTAGATACAGTCGAAGGTATTGCCGGCCTTTTGCGTGAATTCCAGTAACACATGGCCCACATCGAGTAAGGTTGTCTTTCTCAATACGACGCCTATGAAGTGGCCCGGCTTTGTTTTTGTTACCCCGAAGAACAGGCCGCTCCTGGTGGCGTAGAGTCCTTCTATCCCTTCCACGGGTTTGGATTGGAGGGTGGCGATCAGCGCGGCGGTATCGACGGCTATCTTTGAAAAAGCCTTGTAGGCTGCCGTTGATCGGAAGCTGTCGATACTTTGTTTTGAGTTGGTGTTTACGGGGAGTCGTTTGATATTAAAGTCAATACCGCTGTGATGGTCTTTTAGCAAGGCGATATATTTTTCGAAGTAGATACTGCACCTGTCGGTGGAGGATTCCTCGCTCACCTGGCGGGTCAAAAGCTTTACCTGTGCTAAATAGTTCTTGTAGTCCGTGGGGCTATTCCTGATTTTCTGGAAGGCAGGGTTGTTGCTTTCAAAATAGGCCTTTACAAAGGAAAATTGGGATGCGCAATCACAGTCCTGCCCGGCTGCCTTGAGTAGGGTTAACGTTAAGAACAAGGCCATCCTTAATCTTAGGGTCATCTCAGTTAGTTTTAGTGGCTGATAGGGACAAAAAAGAAACCCGCGCAAAGCGCGCGGGTTCGAAAAATTATTGAAATTATATCTTACAGATGCGCCTCGATCTTCTTTACGAAATTCGACTTCGGCTGTGCGCCAACCAGCTTGTCCACGACCTTACCACCCTTGATGAACAGGATAGCAGGGATACTCGTAATCCCATAATTGATCGACAGCTGCGGGTTGTGGTCGACATTCACCTTTCCAATGTTGATCTTCCCGTCATATTCTTTGCTCAATTCCTCGATGACCGGGCCTATCGCGCGACAGGGACCACACCACTCAGCCCAGAAATCCACCACAGTCAGCTTGTCGGAGGCGATCACCTTGTCCTGGAAATTGGTATCTGTTAATTCTAAAGCCATAATACAGAGTTTTTTATGTTTTGTGTTTATTTTACTATTACAAATGTCCGTCTATTTGTCGACACTTTTCGTCGTTTTCCCGACAAAGGCCGTAGACTGTCAGCCCGATATGGAACCTTCCGTCCAATATCCCCGGACTCCCCCAACCGGGCAAATCCCGCGCCGGGTCGCCAAAATCATCAAGTCGTGACAACCTGTACCTCCACTTCCGGCTTCTTCTCCAGAAAAGCGGACATTTCGTCATTCATCTCAAACCCCGTTCCCATAGTATAAAGGCTGGCCTTTGAATGCGTTTTCGACTCTACAATGTTGAATTTCAATATCGACTTGCCCGGATACTTCTGGATATTGCGCTCCAGGAACTGCACCATCTCTTCATTCACAAACCGCGCCTCCACATCCATGATCACCTGCTTGGTCAGGATCGGCTTGATGCTTTCCAGCAGCATCAGCCGCTCGATCTTGAACTCGAATTGGCCGGTATTGAATCGCGGTTTGAAACTCCCGGTCAGGAACAAGTTCTTTCCTTTCTCAAGGTAGTTGCTATATCGCGCATAATCCTCACTCCATAACATGAACTCCGACTTCCCCGTATAATCTTCGATCGTCAGCGCGCCAAACTGCTTGCCCGTCTTGCTCACCCGGTGTTGTGCATCCACCACCAGACCCGCCAGGCGGTAAGGCTTGCCGGGATTGCTCTGCAATCCTACCGCATCTTTGATCTCATTGAATTCGCCCAGCTGTGTGATCCCATAATGCGTGATCTCGAACTTGAAATGGTCCAGCGGATGCCCGCTCATGAACATCCCCGTTACATCCTTCTCGCGGTCCAGCAGCTCTGTCAGCGTCCACGGCTCACAGGGTGGGATCTTCGGCACCGCTATCTCCGGCATCGTCAACTCGCCAAAAAGACTATTGCTCGTCTGGTTCGCATTTGTTTGATAAACATTCCCGAATTTGATGATCTTCTCCAAACCCGTCGACGTATCCCCCTGCGGCGTAAAGAAATATTGCGCCCGATGCAACTCCCTGAAGCAATCGAAGCTGCCCGCAGCGGCCAGGTTTTCCAGGGTCTTCTTGTTTACCGTCCGCTGGTTGATGCGCTTGATCATATCGAAGATGGAGGTAAACCTTCCCCCCTTGGTCCGTTCACTGATGATCCCTTCCACGGCCGCTTCACCCACGCCCTTCAATCCGCCGAGTCCAACCCGGATCTCCCCTTTTTCATTCACCGCGAAGCCTTGCTTCGACTCGTTGATATCCGGACCGAGTACCTTCAGGCCCATCCGCTTGCACTCTTCCATAAAGAAGGTGATCTTTTCGATGCTGCCCGCATGGTTCAGCACCGCCGCCATATATTCGGAAGGGTAGTGCGCCTTCAGGTATCCTGTCTGGTAGGCGACAAAACCATAACACGTACTGTGTGACTTGTTAAAGGCATACTGTGCAAACGCCTCCCAGTCGGTCCATATCTTCTCCAGCTTATCCGTCGGAAACCCTTTCGCCGACGCCCCCTTCACAAACTGGCTCTTCATTTTGTCCAGGATCGACTTCTGCTTCTTACCCATGGCTTTCCGAAGTACATCCGCATCGCCCTTGCTAAAGCCCGCCAGCTTCTGCGCCAGCAGCATCACCTGTTCCTGGTAGACTGTGATACCATAGGTGTCACCCAGGTACTCTTCCATCTCGGGCAGGTCGAAGACAATGGGTTCGCGACCATGTTTCCGGTCGATATAATTCGGGATATAGGCGATAGGACCCGGCCGGTACAGCGCGTTCATCGCGATCAGGTCATCGAATTTATCCGGCTTGAGGTCCTTCAGATATTTTTGCATCCCGGGCGACTCGAACTGGAAGGTTCCGATCGTTTCCGCCCGCTGGTAAAGTTCATAGGTCTTCTGATCATCCAGTGGCACATCGTCGATCACGATATCCACTCCGTGATTCTCTTTGATCAACTCCAGCGCCGTCTTCAGGATGTTCAGGGTCCGCAGCCCCAGAAAGTCCATCTTGATAACGCCTGCCTCTTCGATGACGCTACCTTCGATCTGCGTAACCAGGAGATCCGAATCCCTTGCCGTACACACCGGCAGGATGGTCATCAGATCATCCGGGGCGATAATGATCCCCGCCGCGTGGAGACCCGTGTTCCGCACCGATCCTTCCAGCCGTTCCGCCTCGTGCAGCACCTTGCTGCGAATATCGTCACCGTTATAGATGTCCCGCATCAGCTTCACGTTCTGCAACTCATCAGGCCCGACCCCGTCTTTTTCTTCCAGCGACTTTTCGCCGTCCTTTGCCGTCATCGGCGCGTGCAGCACCCGCTTCAGTTCGATCCCCGGCCTTTCCGGCACCAGCTTGGCCAGTGCATTCGATTCCGGCAGTGGCAGGTCCAGCGCGCGGGCGACGTCCTTGATACTCATCTTCGCCGCCATCGTACCATAGGTCACGATCTGGGCCACCTGGTTCTTCCCGTATTTATTGACGACATAGTCGATCACCCGGCCACGGCCTTCATCGTCGAAGTCCGTATCGATATCCGGCATGGACTTACGGTCCGGGTTCAGGAACCTTTCGAACAGCAACTTATATTTGATCGGGTCGATATTCGTGATCCCGATACAGTAGGCCACCACACTCCCCGCCGCCGATCCACGGCCCGGGCCGATAAACACTCCCATATCCCGTCCCGCCTTGATAAAGTCGGAAACGATCAGGAAGTAACCCGCGAACCCCATCGTCTTGATCGTAAACAGCTCGAAATCCAGTCGCTCCTGGATCTCTGCGTTCAGGTCCGCATAGCGTAGCTTCGCGCCCTCGAAAGTCAGGTATTTCAAATACTCCCACTGGTCCAGGTTGCTGTCGTTGTGGATCTGAAATTCTTTCGGGATCGGGAAGGCCGGAAGCAGGATATCTTTTTTTAGATTCAGTACTTCCACCCGGTCCACGATCATATTGGTGTTGTCTATCGACTCCGGAATGTCCTTGAACAAGCTCTTCATCTCCTCCGTCGTCTTGAAATAGAACTGGTCGTTCGGGAATTTAAAGCGGCGATTCTTCGTATTCAGGTCGTCGTTGACGATATCGTCATAACCCGGCGTAGCTTGCTTTTCGCCGGTGTTGATACAAAGCAGGATATCGTGCGCATTCGCATCCTCCCGGTCCGTGTAGTGACTATCGTTTGTCGCGATCACCGGTACGCCATGCTTCTTTGCGAAGCCCAGCAACACCTGGTTGATCTTCTGCTGTTCCGGGATATTATGTCGCTGGAGCTCGATAAAATAGTCTTCCCCGAAGAGGTCCAGCCACCATTTGAATTCCTGTTCCGCCTTTTCCTCGCTTTCATGCAGGATCGTCTGCGGAACATAGGCCCCGATGCAGCAGGTGGTGGCGATCAGCCCTTCATGGTACTTCAGGATGAGTTCCTTGTCGATCCGGGGATATTTGCTGTAAAGGCCCTCGGTGTAGCCCAGGGAGGTCAGCTTGATGAGATTCTGATAGCCGACCTTGTTCTTCGCGAGGAGGATCTGATGGTAACGTTCGTCGCGTTGTTCTTTCGTAAAGGTCTTTTTGAACCGGTCTTCCACCACATAGAATTCGCAGCCCACGACAGGCTTCACTTTCAAGGTGCCGTCCTCATTCTTATGCTTATAGGCTTCCGCCACGAATTCGAAGGCCCCGAACATATTTCCGTGGTCGGTGATCGCCAGCGCGGGCATGCCGTCTTTGATCGCCTTCTTGTAAAGGCTTTGGATGGACGCCGCCCCGTCCAGCAGGGAGAATTGGGTATGGGTATGTAGATGGGAGAATTTTGACATAGGACCTGCAATTAACTAACAAAACACGACAAAGATCGTTCAGCCTCAGGCCCATAAAATCACATTCTATCCACAGGCTTCCAGCGGCGGCGCTCCACATCCCGCCCATTCAACCGCCCGGCACTTCACGCGCAGCTCGCTTACGCAGCCGCCTCGGCCACACTCTCGAAGACTTCGGAAAGGTCCAGCTCAAACCCGGGAAGAATCGGCGTGTACAGGATGTCAGCCATGCTTAGTGGCCGGGTTGTATAGAACTCGCCTTCATAATTATGGGTATGTTGTATGCAAATCTGTTCGGCATACATGAATATCCAATATTCCTTAACGCCCGATTCCTCATAAACCTTAAACTTGTCGTACAACTCCTTCCGGTTATTGCCGGGTGACAATATTTCGATCACAATATCCGGCGCTCCAATGCAGCCCTTCTTGTCCAATTTATCGCGATCACATATCACACAAAGGTCCGGCTGCACTACGGTAAAAATATCCTTGTTCCTTTTCGATTTCCGTGGAAGCCGTACCTCAAAAGGCGCGGCATAGACCTCGCAAGACTTACCTGCTAAGAAATTTGCCAGCTTGATGCCGAGGTTCATGGATAATTTCTGGTGCCACCGGTTCGGCCCGCTCATTGGAAATATCTTACCTTTTATGAGCTCCAGCCGTTCCTCGAACGTCCATTTCAAATAATCGGAATAGCTATATTCTTGAGAAAGATCAAGTTCACTGAATTCCATAACCACAAATTTTACCAAATATACTAACCTTTAAACAAAAAAATCAAATTTATTGGATTTTTTCACCCCCGCCACTTTGGCGTCATTTTTGTTATTTTCCCTATCTTTGACCCATGCCAATATCCTCATAGTGAATAACATGTTGAAAAATCTCATATACATAACCATCGTAGCCTCTCTCGCAACCAGTTGCAGCGTCTTCAAACCCGCCGCAAGCAAACCTGCATCCCAGGCAGCGACCGAAAAAGACAACCCCAACGGCGTCCAGTTCATTACCAATATTTCCGTTAAACCCGATGGCCGCCAGGACAACTCCCGCAGCTCGATCACTGCCATCAATACCACCAACAAGACCAATTCCGTATACGCTGCCTCCAGCAATGCCGATGCAAAAGCCATCGAAGCCTTCCCGGCGCTTAAATTCAAATTCGCCATCCTCGAGAATTGCTCCGTCGAAGACCTCGATAACCCTAAGTTGCTGAGCTTCATGGACTACTGGTATGGCACCCCATATCACTACGGCGGTACCACCCGCGACGGAATCGACTGCTCCGCTTTCGCCTTTCTCCTCATGTCCTCCGTCTACGGCGTAGCCACCCTGCCACGGACCTCGAAGGAACAATATGAATCCTGCCGCCACATCCGGCGCGACGAACTGCAGGAAGGAGATCTCGTCTTCTTTCATACCCTTGGCAAACGCCGCTCGGTCACCCATGTCGGCGTGTATCTCCGCAACAGCAAGTTCGTCCACGCTTCCGTCTCCGGTGTCATGATCAGCGACATGAACGACGGTTATTACGACAAACATTATGTCGGCGCCGGCCGGGTCATCGACCCCGCTCAGACCCGCGTCTCGACGCCCGCGACATCCGTCGGCGGACTCTAGCAAATAACTTAATTTTGGCGATGCTCCGCATCAGCCAACTCCACATCTATCCCGTCAAATCCCTTGGCGGCATCCCCCTCAATACCGCCCGCGTCACCGATCGCGGCCTGGAGTACGATCGCCGTTGGCTGCTCATCGACGATAACCATGTTCAACTCACCCAGCGCGAACATCCGGCCATGGCGCTCTTTACCCCGACCATCACCGCCGCCGGCCTCGACATCCTCCATCGCCCGACTGATACCCAATACACCATCCCCTTCCAACCCCAAACCAACATCTACGCCGACGTCCAATGCTGGGACGACACCGTCCGCGCTCAGTTCGTCGACCCGCAGGCCGACGCCTGGTTCAGCGACCTGCTCAAGCTCAACTGCCGCCTCGTTTACATGCCCGACGATACCCAACGACAAACCGACCTCAACTACACACCGGAAGGACACATCACCTCTTTTTCAGACGCCTATCCCTTCCTGCTCATCGGCGAGGCCAGCCTCGAAGAACTCAACAGTCGCCTCGACCAACCGCTTCCCATGAACCGCTTCCGGCCCAACATCGTCTTCTCCGGCGGCGCCCCTTTCGAGGAAGACCAGCTTCATGACTTCAGCATCGGCAGGATCCGGTTCAGCGGCGTAAAACTCTGCGCCCGTTGTGTCATGACCACCGTCAACCAGCTTACTGGCCAACAGGGTAAGGAACCACTCCGCACGCTCGCGCGATACCGCGCCAAAAACAACAAGATCCTCTTTGGTCAGAACCTCATCCACCACGGCCTCGGCCAACTCACCCTCGGCGACGAACTCATTCCCGCTACAAACTAAAAAACTCATGCTAAAGAACTACTTCAAAATAGCCCTGCGATACTTTCAAAAGAACCGGGCCTTCGCCGCACTCAACCTCGGCGGCCTGACCATCAGCTTTGCCGCCTGCCTGCTGATCTTCTTCTGGGTGTCCCACGAATTTAGCTACGACAAGACCGGCCGCAACGCCGACCGGGTCTATAGGGTCGCACTCACCTTGCATTCTAATGGCCAGCCCGACAAGGACTTCGCCGTCACTGCGGGACCGCTGGCGCCGGTACTCGTAAAAGACCTCCCCGAGATAGAAAAGGCGGTCCGCTTCGAGGCGTATGGCACGACCCTCGGCTACGAAGGACGGCACTTCTTTACCGATAAATTCCTGTTCACGGATTCGACCTTCCTCGACGTCTTCGGTTATCCCATGGCGAAAGGCGATGCGCACACGGCCCTCGAAGGCGCAAATTCCATCGTGATCACGGAAAGTGCCGCAAAGAAATATTTCGGCGGAGCCGATCCTATCGGCAAAAAGCTCACGTTCAATGACTCGACCCTGCTCCAGGTCACCGGCGTCATGAAGGACCTCCCGGCCACGACCCACTTCAACGTCGAGGTCCTCTGCTCGATCAATGTCATGCTGCGAAATCATCTCGATGGCCTCGAACAATGGTGGAACGATGATTACTATACCTATGTCCTGCTGAAAGATCCCCGGTCCGCGACCGCCGTGAATGGAAAGATCAGGAACATCATGGACAAGTACAATGCGAAGGAGAACAAGGAAATGGGCATTAGCGGTCTGCATTTTCTGCAACCCCTCCGCGAGATCCATCTACGTAGCGATCTCAATGACGAGATCAACCCCGGCGGCAGCATCGCCGCCCTTCGCATCTTTATCGGCATCGCCATTTTTCTCTTAGTCGTCGCCTGTATTAATTATATCAATCTGACTACAGCCACCTCCTTCAAAAGAGCCAAGGAGATCGGCATTCGCAAGGTGGCCGGCGCCCAGCGCCAACAGCTGATCAGCCAGTTTCTCAGTGAATCCATCCTGATCACGATCCTGGCCCTGGTCCTCGCCATCGGCATCGCCATCACCGTACTGCCGCTGTTCAATGTGTTGGCGGGAACGCAGATCTCCGCCGGCACCTATCTTACCTGGCTGGTCGTTCTGCTGATCGTCGGATTTGTTACCGCCCTCGGTATCTTCGCCGGTCTCTACCCCGCGATCTATCTCTCCGGCGTGCAACTTGTAAAGGTCTTTAAGCAGGGCAGGGGAGGCCGCGGCGGTCTATCGCTGCGCAAGGTCCTGGTCGTCTTACAATTCACCCTCTCCGCTGTTCTCATCGTGGCTACCATCGTCTGCTGGCAGCAATTGCATTTCATGCAGACGCGCGATCTCGGCTTCGACCAGGAACAGGTCGTGGCGGTGCCGCTGCGCACGGCCAAACAGTCCCGCTTCTCGCAGATCCTTAAACAGGAGATGAAGAAGACACCGCTGCTCGCCGAGGCGACCACGTCTTCCAAGATCCCCGGTCTGCAGCTGAATAATATCGTGACGTTACCCGAAGGTGTCCCTGTGGATCGGCAGCAGTCCCTCTTCACCCTCGTCGTCGACTTCGACTTCTTCGATACCTACAAGCTGAAAATGGCTTCCGGCCGGGCTTTCTTGAAAGACTATACCACCGACTCCTCGGCCTTTATCCTGAATGAAGCCGCCGTAAAAGAGATCGGCTGGACAACGCAAAATGCCGTCGGCAAAGGATTCGAATGGGGCTTGGGGAAGAAAGGGAAGGTGATTGGCGTGGTGAAGGATTTTCATTTCCGATCCCTTCAGCAAAAGATCGCGCCCATGGTCATTCACATCCTGCCCATTCAAAGTGACTGGTATGGTTACCTCTCCATCCGGATCAATACGGGCGACAACAAAGCCGCCCTCGCGGCGATAGAAGCCACCTGGAAAAAGATCCTGCCCAACGACCCTTTCGAATACCGGTTTGTGAATGAAGGCTACAATAAGCAATATGAGTCGGAACAACGGCTGGGCCGGCTCTCCATCTTATTCTCCCTGCTCACCATCTTCATCTCCTGTCTCGGTCTCTTCGGCCTCGTCATGGTGGCAGTGGCGCAGCGTACCAAGGAGATCGGGGTCCGGAAGGTACTCGGCGCGTCAGCTACCGGTATCGCCGCATTACTCTCCACCGACTTCCTCAAACTCGTGGGGGTATCCATCGTTATCTCGATGCCGGTCGCTTATTTCTTCATCGACAGATGGCTCGCCGATTTCGCCTATCGGACGACTATCCACGGGTGGGTATTCGTCGTAGCCGCCATCCTCGTGATCCTCATCGCGCTTACGACGATCACCGTCCAGGCGCTCAAGGCAGCCCTGGTCAATCCCGCCGAGTCTTTGCGTAGCGAATAGTCAATTCTGCTTCCGCACGACAATATAAAAATTGCGATCCACGCTGAAATTCCCGTCTCCGCCGGAGCCGTTGCCCGTTGCCCCAACCGTCAGGATCCCCGGGCCCGAACCACGCGGATTCGGCCGTCCCCCCGTCCCCTGGCCAACCGGCGACAAAGCCTTCATATCCAACTGCCCCGTCTCCAACACCTGTCCACCCGTCCCCGCCTTGGTCGTCTGCCACTCATCCGTCGGATAGATCCATTGCCCGGGCAGTCCGCCGATGAACACCTTCACGGGCATATTGAAACCCTTCACACAATTCCCCCAGCGATAGCTGATCATATCCCCGTTGGACTGGTAGGACAGGACAGGGATCTTGGTGGTGCGAAGGTACTGGTCGAATAGCTTTGTCAGATCGCGATGGGCATAGGCCGAGATATAATTCTCGATCTCCTGCGTCGTCACCGTCTTATGATAGAACGTCGACTGCAATCCATGCAGCATCCCGCGGAAGGCCGAATCCCCCACGATCTGGCGGATCATATGCAACATATTTCCGCCTTTGTAATACATGTCGCCCGACCCTTCTTTGTTGACGTCATACACCCCGATAATGGGCTTATCATTGGTAATATTCTTCCGCGTCCCGATGCAGTAGTCATTGCCCGCCTCGACCCCATACAGATACGCCGTGTAAAGCGTCTCCGTATAATTCGTAAACCCTTCATGTACCCACATATCGGCAGCGTCCTTGTCCGTAATGTTATTGCCAAACCACTCGTGACCACTCTCATGCACGATGATAAAATCCCATTTCAATCCCCAGCCGCTGCCCGAGAGATCGCGACCCAGGTAGCCATTCGCGAAATGGTTGCCATACGCGACATTGCTCTGATGCTCCATCCCGAGGTGCGGGGCTTCGACGAGTTTATATCCATCTTCGTAGAAAGGGTAGGGGCCCATCCAGTATTCGAACGCGCGAAGCATCGTATCCGCCTGCTTGAACTGCGGCTTGGCTTTCTCGAGGTTATAATCCAGCACCCAGAAATTGCAGTCCAGCTTGCCCTTCGCGCCGTCGAAGACGTAGTTCCAGTTGACATATTTGCCGATATACGGGATGATATCATAGGAGTTTATCGGGCTCTTCACCACCCAGGTATAGGTCGTCGTGCCGTTGCCGTTCGATTTCTTATCCCGCATCCGGCCATTGCCGATCCCCATCAGGCTGTCCGCGCAGACGATATGCATCACCACGCCGCTGTCCGGTTCGTCGTAAAGATGGTCCTTACAGGGCAACCAGCAGCTCAGGCCAAGGCCTTCGTCTGCTACCGTCATCCACGGCCGGCCCTGCTCGTCTTTGTTCCAGATCCACCCGCCGCCCCAGGGTGGCCGCACCGCGACCTTGGGAACTCCCTGGTATTGCAGCACGATCGTCTCTACGCTGCCGGCTTTCACCAACGAAGGAAACCGCACATGGAACACATTCCCTTCCCGGGTAAACTTCAGCGCCTTCTTTTTCCAGGTCGCCGTCACCAGTTGCATGGGTTCCTGCAGGTCGATCTGCATCGACTGGCCGTCGCTAGTGGCTGCGAAGGTTACCGCATTGCTTCCCTTCAGCGACCTGCCTGCAAAATCCGGTTCCACGGACAATTCATACTTCAGCAGGTTCCACCAGGCGCGTTCGGGCCCGACACTCCCGCGAAGGCTGTCCGCGTGCGAATACGTTTCTTTTTCCGGGGTAAGCAGCTGTGCCTGGCCCGATAAATAACAAAAAAAGCAAATGCAAAACGCAAGAGGAGTTAGGCGACTCATGGGTATTGTATATTTTTGGGGGAATGAAGATAGTCAATCGCCGCTATTTCGGCTTCCTCATAATTAACCTCGTCTTCTTTGGATGTAACGCTCCCGACTCTCATTCCGATAAGCAGGTCTTCCGGTATAACGAGCCCGATGGGATCGCCACCCTCGACCCTGCACAGGCGAAGAACCGTTCCATCCAGTGGCCCATTCATCAGCTCTACAACACGCTCGTGGAGACCGACGACAAGCTGAACTTCGTGCCGAGCCTCGCTCGCTCCTGGGAGGTTTCCGCAGATAGGCGGACGTGGACCTTTCATTTGCGGAACGACGTCTTCTTCCACGACGATCCCTGCTTCCCCGAAGGCAAGGGCCGCCGCCTCGTCGCCGCCGACATCGTCTACAGTTTCAACCGCATCCTCGATCCGACTGCGGCCAGCAGCGGCGCGTGGATCTTTCACGATAGAATAGATCTGGCTGCCGCGCCAGGTTCCCCTGGGGGAAAGACCGGACCCTTTGCCGCCCCCGACGATAGCACCTTCGTCTTGAAACTCCTCCGCCCCTTCAACCCCATCCTCGGCCTTCTCAGTATGCAATATTGCTCCGCCGTTCCGCACGAGGCGATAGAAAAATACGGCAAGGAATTCCGCGCCCATCCCGTCGGCACCGGCCCCTTCCGCTTCAAAGCCTGGGAAGAGAACCAGGCCCTCATCTTCGTCAAAAACGAAAAATACTTCGAGCACGACAGCACCGGCCGCGCCTTGCCCTACCTCGACGCCGTCAAGATCAGCTTCAACGACGAAGCCGCCACCGAATTTCTGCAATTCGTACAAGGCCAGCTCGACTTTGTCAACAACATCGATCCTAGTTTCAAAGACGAAGTGCTCAATAAAAAGGGAGAATTGAAAAAAGACTGGCAAGGGAAGATCGACCTCAGCGTCGTGCCCCAGCTCAACACCGAATACCTCGGTATCCTCGTCGACAGCACTAATGATCTGGTAAAGAATTCGCCCCTGCGACTCAAACAAGTTCGCCAGGCCATTAATCTGGGGTTCGATCGCCGCAAGATGATCCTCTACCTCCGTAATTCCCTCGGCATCCCCGCCGAAAGCGGTTTCGTCCCCGCCGGTCTTCCCTCGTTCGATTCAACAAAGGTTCACGGTTATCATTATGATCCTGAGCAAGCCCGCGCCTTTCTCTCCGCCGCAGGTTTTCCAGGCGGGAAAGGCCTGCCGCCCATCCGGCTGCTCACAATCCCGATCTATGGCGACTTCGCCACCTTCATCGCCCGCCAGCTCGAAGATGTCGGCATCCATATAAACGTCGAGATCGTTCAAAAATCCCTCCTGCTCGAAGAGACCGCCCAATCCAAGGCCCTCTTCTTCCGCGGCAGCTGGATCGCCGACTATCCCGACGCCGAGAATTATCTCAGCGTTTTTTACTCGAAGAATCCCGCCCCGCCCAACTATACCCGATTTCACGATCCTGTCTTCGACCGCCTCTATGAGCAGTCTCTGCAGGAGACCGGCGACTCGACACGATTCCGGCTCTACCGGGAAATGGATCAGCGGATCATCGACGCCGCGCCGATCGTCCCGCTCTGGTACGATGTCGTCGTACATCTCGTCAACCCGCGGGTCCATGGGTTTATCCCCAACGGGCTGAATATGCTGGAACTCCGGCGGGTGCAACTCGCCGCCCCCTAAGCGCCGCCCGCGCCGCCCCCCCACCTGCTAACCCACCCCATCCCCAAAACCGCGACGCAATCCAAGCCGCACACCGGCTGTATCATAACCGAACGATCACCCCGTCCCGCACCGGAGCAAGCCGCTGTCCGTCAATCCGGAACAAAACCGGCATTATCTTGGTGGCCGAACCCGCAAATCATTTCCCATGTTCCGGAACCATCTCACCATTGCCTGGCGCATCCTCACCCGTAATCGCGTTTATACCCTTATCAGCACCGCGAGTCTCGCTCTGGGCGTTTGCGGCTGCATCATCATCTGGCTCGTTGCCAGCTTCGAACTCAGTTTCGATAAATTCCATCCCGACGCGGCCCGGATCTATCGTGTAGGCAGCGGCGGTAAACGGTCCCCCGAAAAAGATGGCGAGATCATGCCGCCGATCCCAGCCGCCATCGGCCAAACTATCCCCGGCCTCGAAAACGTCACCGCCTTTTTTCCCTTGATTGACGCCCAAAAAGTGAACGTCCCCAACGGCGACAAACCGCCCACTGGATATGACGCGTGGATCTCAGGGCGAGACTTACCCGTCGCCATCATCGCCGACGACCAATATTTCAAAATTTTTCAATATCAGTGGCTGGCCGGAAGCCCAGCCAGCTCGCTTCGCCAACCCTTCCGCGTCGTCCTCACCGAAAGCCGCGCGCGACTCTACTTCGGCCCTGCCACCCCGACATCCTATCTCGGCAAAGAACTCATCTACGAGGACTCCCTCCATGTCTACGTCTCCGGGATCATCCGCGACTGGCAGCACAATACCGATCTGCCTTATACCGACTTCCTCTCCTTCCCGACTCTCACAGCTTCCTTTCTCAAAAACGTCCGCAATTTGAATGATTGGGAGCCGCATCACGGCATGAGCAGATGGTACTGGCCCACTTGCTTTATAAAGCTCGCCAGGGGCACATCGTCGGAGAAGGTGGAGGCCCAATTACCGGTCGTCGGCAAGCGCATGACCCTCGGCCCTGACTACAAACCAAAACCCGGTGACCCGGCCCCGGTCTTTGACATGCAGCTCCAGCCCCTCGCCGATATCCATTTCAATGAAGAATACAACCACGAAGGCATCAGAAAGACGCACCTGCCTACCATCTACGCCATGATGGCCATCGCCGTTTTCATCCTGTTGCTGGGTGCCGTGAATTTTATCAATCTGTCGACGGCCCAATCCGTCCAGCGTGCCAAAGAGATCGGCGTCCGCAAGGTCATGGGCAGCGGTCGCGGCAACCTCGTCATCCAGTTCCTCACCGAGACCGCCATCGTCACGACCCTCGCCGTCATCGTCGCCGTGCTGCTCGTCAATCCGGCCATGGGTCTGCTTGCGGACTATATCCCCCCGGGAGTGAAGTTCCATCCTTTCGATCCGGCCAATCTCGGGTTCCTGCTTTCGATCACGGTCATTACGACCTTGCTCGCGGGATTCTATCCGGCGAAGGTCCTGGCCTCTTATCTTCCCGTGCTGGTTCTCAAAGGTGCGGGCACATCAAAAGGCGGAGAGAAATGGTGGCTCCGCAAAGCCCTTATCGTCTTTCAATTCACGATCTCGCTCATCTTCATCATCGTCTCTCTTCTCATCGGCAACCAGATCCGGTATATGCTGAGCACCGACTACGGGTTCAAAAGCAATGCCGTCGTTGCCGTGCAGGGCGCCGACTTCTGGGATAGCACCGGCAAGATAGACGTCCTGAAACAACGTTACAGCCAGATCCCCGGCATCGCCTCCGTCATCGTGCAATCCAACCCGCCCGCCGGCTGGGGCACGTCCAGCAACATGGTGAAGTTCAAAGGCAAAAAAGAGCTCGACCTCAACGTCAATGTCGATTGCGGCGACGAGAATTTCCTTCCGTTCTATGACATAAAGCTTATCGCCGGCCGGAACATCCGCCACAGCGACAGCCTGCTGGAATTCGTCATCAACGAAACGACTGTGAAAAGTCTGGGGTTCGCGCAACCCCGCGAGGCGCTTGGTCAGGCGCTGTATTTTAATAACAAACCCTATCCCATCGTCGGGGTTGTGGCAGATTTTCACGAAGGCTCGCTGAGGGAAGCCATCCGGCCCGTCGTCATCGGCATGATCCCCCAATTCAAATGGTACCTCGGCGTGAAACTGGCCAGCGAAGGAAAGAATACCGCGCAGGTGAAAACCACGCTCGACGCCATGGAAAAAGCCTATAAGGAGATCTATCCGACTGCCGGCTGGTTCGCACATGGGTTCATGGACGATCTCATCGCCCGCCTCTATGAGTCGGAACAAAAGACGGCTGCGCTTATCAACGCCGTCATGATCCTCGCCATCACCATCTCCTGCATGGGGCTCTTTGGACTGGCTCTGTTCACCGCGCGTCGCAAGGCCGCCGAGATCAGTATTCGCAAGGTCCTCGGCGCCACCACGGCCGATATCGCCGCGCTGCTGAACAAAGGATTCATCGTTCTTGTGCTGCTGGCGCTTCTCATCGCGGCCCCCATCGCCTGGTTCCTGACCAACCGCTGGCTGCAGGAATTTGCCTACCGGCCGCCGTTTGCGTGGTGGGTCTTTCCCGTCGCCGGCGCCGGTGCGATCCTCATTGCGATCGTGACGGTTTCTTTTCAGTCGATGCGCGCGGCGCTGGCGAATCCCATCAAGTATTTGCGTACGGAATGATCTCGAAAATATCAGTAACTTCCAATAAACCTTCCCCATGATCCGCAATTACCTGACCATTGCGTGGCGCGTCATCACGCGCAATCGCCTCTATACCGCAATTAATATTCTGGGCCTTGCTCTCGGCATCTGCGGCTGCATCGTCATCTGGCTGGTGGCGGCCTATGAACTCAGCTTCGATAAATTCCACCCGGACGGGGATCGGATCTATCGCCTCGGCCATAAAGTAAGGGAGGGATTCGAAGCCGAAACGCCACCGCCAACCGCCGCCGCCATCCGCAGCGAGATCCCCGGCATCGAGACCGTCGTACCCTATTTCACCTTCTACGATACTTCCAATGCGATCGTCGCCGGCCCCGAATATTTCACTCTCTTCAAATTCGACTGGCTTGGCGGCAGCCCCCTCACGGCCCTCCGCGACCCTTTCTCCGTCGTCATCTCCGAAAGCAAGGCAAAACAATACTTCGGCGCCCTCGACCCGGCAAAGATCCTCGGCAAGCAACTCATCTACGAAGATTCGCTAAAAGTCCATGTGACGGGCATCATCCGGGACTGGCCCCAACATTCGGATATTCCGTACAAGGAGCTCATCTCCTGGTCCACCATCCCTGTCAGCTTCCTCAAGCTCCGCATGCATCCCGATGACTGGGGCCTCCGCCACGGTTACCCCATCTGGACGCACGTTTTTCTGAAACTGGCCCCGCACACCTCGCCCAAAGCTATCGACTCTCAACTGGCTGCCCTTGCGGCAAGACATATCGGGCCCACGATCTTAGGCCCGTTTGACATCCATCTTCAACCGTTGAAAGACATTCATTTCGATCCTAACTACCACGATCAGTTGCACCACGCCCATCTGCCCACCCTCTACGGCGTAATGGGCATCGCCGGCTTCATTCTATTGCTGGCCATCATCAATTTTGTCAACCTGGCCACGGCCCAGTCTCTTCAGCGGGCAAAGGAGATCGGCATCCGCAAGGTCCTCGGCAGCGCCCGCGGCCATCTCATGGCCCAGTTCCTGTTGGAGACAGCCCTCGTCACCACGCTGGCTACCGTGCTCGCTGTATTGCTCGTTCGCCCTGTGCTACACTTCTTTGGCGATTACGTTCCAGACGGTGTTCAATTCCATCCGCTGCAACCCGCAACACTACTCTTTCTTATTGGCACGACCATCGGTACCACCCTGCTTGCCGGCTTCTATCCCGCCAGGGTGATCGCCGCGTACCGAGCTGTCTCGAGCCTCAAAGATGGCGCCGCGCAACGCGGCGGCGAGAAATGGTGGCTCCGCAAGAGCCTCGTCGTTTTCCAGTTCACCATCTCGCTGGCCTTTATCATTGTCACCCTGGTAATGGGCGACCAGATCCAATACATGCTCGACACCGATTATGGGGTGAGGACCGATGCTGTAGTAACCATCTATCCCGACAACCGTGACTCTGCTGGTATGGCAAAGGCCCGGGTCTTTGCAGAGGAGCTTCGGCAACTGCCCGGTGTCGGGCAGGTGATCTGGGAGGGGGGCTCCCCGGTGGCCAACGGCGCCTGGGGCACCGGCGTTACCTACAAGGGAAAAGAAGATGTGACAATACCCGTCGCCGCATTTTACAACAATGCCGACGGGCTCCCGTTCTATCAAATAAAACTCCTCGCCGGCCGGAACATCGTCCACAGCGACAGCAGCAGCGAATTCGTGATCAACCAAACGCTCGCCACCGGCCTTGGATTCCGCAATCCGGCCGACGCCCTCGGCAAGCCGCTCTATTTCACCAACGGCACAAAACCCCTCCCCATCGTCGGCGTCATGGCAGACGTGCAAACCGGCTCCATGCGCGAAGCCATCCGTCCTACCATCCTTGTCCACGACCCGACCGCCGAGCACGAACTTGGCGTCCGCCTCAACAGCAAGGGTAGGGGAGCCGCCGCTATCGGTGCCACCCTCGCTTCCATGCAAACCCTCTATAAAAAGCTCTATCCGCAGGGCGAACTCGACGTCCGCTTCATGGACGAGACCATCGCCCAGCTCTACGAAGACGAACAAAAGACATCATCCCTGGTGAAGGCTGCAACGACCCTCGCGATCTTCATCTCGTGTATGGGTCTGTTTGGTCTCGCTCTGTTCACCACCGAACGCAAAGCCCGCGAGATCGGCATCCGCAAAGTCCTCGGCGCATCGGTGTTGGACATCGTCACCCAATTCACAAAACAATTTGCGATACTTGTCGTCCTCGCACTGCTCATCGCCAGCCCCATCGCCTGGTGGTTTGCCCACCACTGGCTGCAGGACTTCGCCTTTCGCGTACCCGTTCACGTGCAGCTCTTCGGCCTCGCCGGCGCCGGCGCGCTGCTCATCGCGATGATAACCGTCGGTGCGCAATGCATCCGCGCCGCCCGCGCCAATCCGGTGAAGCACTTGAGAAGTGAATGAATTTTGCTTTCGCTGCATCCGGAGCGTCGATTCTCCAACTCCTTGATCTAACCGGGTAGACGTGTAATAGAATTAAATATAACTAACTGATTATCAATTAATGTCGACTCATTGGTAACTTCGAAATTGCAGTTTGGGCTGCAAAAAAGATTTAAAATAATAAACCTATAAGTTGATTTATGAAAATAATTCCTATCTTTACAGTAGAGAATTCGGAGGATGGCATTTGGTCCATTCATTTAGATAGCGAATCTCGCAGCGAGTTTGATGAAGCAGAAGAAATGGAGAACACATTATACGAATATTCAGAGCAGGGTTTCAAAGGCGAAAGCGCAAATCTTCAACACATCTTTAAGCCACTGAACAATTTCGAATACACCATCGCCTCTAACCGGAAAAGCAAGGCCAGGATTAAAAAAGGGTGGTTGCGGCTATATGCGATCTGGCTTTCCGAAAATTGCTATCTGGTTACCGGAGGAGCAATCAAGCTGACACTCGAAATGAAAAGAGATCATTTGCAGAATGAATTAAAAAAATTGGAACAGGCTAAGCAATTCCTTCGCAAGAGTGGGATTGATTATCCTGAAGACTTAAATAATTATAACGATGAATAACCTAAAGGAAAAATTGTCCGGGCTGGCATCTGGCCAGGCCTCGGAATGGAAGGCCAAGGCCCAATACCGCCGTGAGAACCGCGGATGGCTGAAGAAGTCCGCTGCGATCGCGTTACAGGTATTGGAAGCCCTGAAAGCGCAGCAGCTGTCGCAGAAGGAACTGGCAGAAAGAATGAAGGTGTCTCCTCAGCAGATAAACAAAATACTAAAGGGCCAGGAAAACCTGACCCTGGAGACAATATTTAACCTGGAGGTTGCCCTGGGGATTCAAATAATAGGAGATCAAGGCAAACCCACGCCAAAAAAGAAGAAGTCAGTCGCCTAACTTCCCTTGAACATTGAAATAATAATGATGATCGCGATGATCGCTACTCCCGCAAAGGTCCAATAAGGGATCTTCGCCTTCGCGGCGACGTTATCATAAGCCAGTCGCACATCCGACGGCATCTGCTTCGACTTCAGCACTTGCTGGCAATGCCCGCATTGTGACGCCCCGGACTTACCCAGCGGGAAAAAGGGGATCCAGAAAATATGGGCATACTTTTGAAAGACATACATTCTCAGGGTGTTCCTGTTGGTACAGGAGGGGCAGGTTTCGGCGATATCTTCGGTCGCAACTTGCGTAGATCGCCATCCGTAAATGATCATAGTCAGGGTTGTTTAGGGTTAAAACGAAATGGTGGCCCAATATAGTGTCCACATTCCATTGGTGCAAACCCTTATTCGGGACGGCCACCGTCCGTCCGGCCGATGGCCTCCATTTATTCTGACCGCAGCGCCTCCACCGGATTCATCAACGCCGCCCTTACCCCCTGCCAGCTAACCGTCAGCAGCGTGATCCCCAACACCCCCGCACCCGTGGCCGCAAACACCCACCACGGGATGCCCGCATGAAAGACATAACCTTCCAACCACCGGTGCATCAAAAAATAACCCACCGGCCCGCCCAGCGCAAACGACACTCCCACCAACAGCAGAAACTCGCGCGACAGCAATCCCCAGATCTGTACCACCGAGCCGCCCAGCACCCGCCGCACCCCGATCTCTTTCTTCCGCTGCTCCGCAACGAACGAAGCCATGCCGAAAATGCCCAGCGCACTGATGAAGAACGCAAAGGTCGCGAAGAATGCCGCAATCTTTCCGATCCTCGTCTCAGCCGCAAACTTCTTCGCATGTTCTTCATCTGGGAACTGGTAATCGAAGGGTTCCGTCGGCACCGCCCGCTGAAAAGCTTCTCGGATCACCGGCAAGGCCTTGCCGGCCGCCCAATCGGGTTTTATCCGGAAAAAGAAGTACACCCGGTCATAGTCATGCCAATAAGTATAGATCGCCTGTTGCACCCGCTCATAGGGCGAGTTCACCACGATATCATGCACGACGCCGATGACCGTAAACACCCGGCCATCCGCCCGCCTGATCTGTTCGCCAACAGGATGGGTCAGACCCATGAACTTTGCCGCCGCCTCATTGATCACCGCCGCCGACGAATCTGTCGCCAGCTCCCGCGAAAAATCCCGGCCTTCGACAACTTTCCAACCCAGTGTCTTTCCATATCCCGCTGACACGCCAATCGACGCCAGATCACCCTGCACCGCCGGATCCTTTCCCCGCCACGAATACCCCGACCAGATATCCCAGATGACCGATGTCGAACTCGAGGCGATGGCCGCCTCTTCCACAACGCCGGTGCGCAGCAACTCCTGTCGCACCGTCTCGGTGCGGGACGCAAATTCCGGCGACTGGATGGCCATCGATAAAAGTCCGCCGGTCTCATAACCCACCGGGCGATCTTTTGCAAACTGGATGTGCCGGTAGACGACGAGGGTGCCAATGATCAGCAATACGGAGACTGTGAATTGCAGCACGACCAGGATACGTCTCGGTACTCCTGCCCAGCGGCCTGCTTTAAAGGCGCCTTTTAGCACAGCCACCGGCCGGAAAGAAGAGAGATACAATGCCGGATAACTTCCCGCGAGGATGCCGGTGAACAACGCAAACCCCAGGCCGATGACCCATAGTAACGGGCTGCCCCAGCCGATCGCGATCCGCTTATCGGCAAGATCGTTGAAGAAGGGTAGGGCGGCTGTCACCAATCCCGCCGCGACGACAAAGGCCGCAAGCGCCACGACCACCGACTCACAATAAAATTGCAGGATCAGCTCTACCCGCATCGACCCGATCGCCTTGCGGATGCCCACCTCCCGCGCCCGCCGTTCACTGCGCGCCGTCGCCAGGTTCATAAAATTGATGCAGGCCAGCAGCAGGACAAAGAATCCGATGGTCCCGAACAGCCAGACAAACTGGATATTGCCGGTGCTGTGGGTATTGCCGCCGGCCGTTATGCCGTGACCGAATCCACTGTAGAGATGCCACCGGCTCATCGGGTGCAGGAATACCTGCGGATGATAAGCCGCACCCAGCGGGTTATCCTTCATTTTATCGAGCGTGCTGTTCCGCAGGCTTGCCGAGAGGCGGGGCTCATCCACTCCCTCTTTCAAGAGCACGAATAGTTCCGCAATATCATACGCCCAGTTATTCCGGATCTCCTTCACCCAGGGATTAGCGCCCGCAAATAGTTCGAATGGCGCTACGAACAGCACGTCCTTGAAATAAGAATGATCCGGCACGTTGGCATAAACGCCCTTCACCCGGACGACCATTTTGACGTCGATGGTCATCGTCTTACCGACCGGGTCGGTGTCACCGAACACCGCTTTCGCCGCGGACTCTGACAGCAGGATTGAATGAGGATCGTCCAGCAGACCCGGCGCCACACTCGTTGCCATGTCCGCCGAACTGCCGCCTCCTTCCCCCAAGCCCGCCGATCCCCCACCTCCCCGTACAAAGGTCAACCCCATTATCTCCTCCGCCCCCGGCTCCATGAACCGGCCGTTCTGCCGCAACTTCTTGTCGCCAAACGCCAGCACATGCTCCTGCGTCCACCACCCCGCCACGACCCGCTTGAAATTGCCGCCATAGACCGTTCGCAACTCATTGGCCAGCGGCAGGGGCATACTCACATTCGCCGAGGTCTCGCCATTCGTCGTCTGGTATTGCATCACCCGCGCGACGCGGTCATAATGCGGGTTCTCCTGCTCGAAGCTCAGCTCGTCCCGGACCCAAAGGCCGATGAGCATCGCAATGGCCATCCCGATGGCCAGGCCCGTAATGTGGATGAAAGAGTGCATCTTGTCGCGGACAAGATTGCGGATGGCGACGATAAGGTAGTTTTTGAGCATACAAAATGAAGTTAAAAAATGGCCCGCATCTTGCAAAATCATCTTCTGCCGCCTATCTTAAACTCGTTTCAACCCCATTTATGCCCATGCGAACCTGTAAACCTAATACTCTCCTGAGGATTTCCCTGCCGCTGATGATTTGTTTTTTTTCGGCCCTCTCCTGCATCGGCCCGCGCTCTACCGTGTACCGGCTTCCAGGCTGCCTCCGCGTAGATGACAAGGTCGTGATGAAAGCCACCGAGGTCAACGTCTATGACTACATGGAATTCGTTGCAGCCAATGGGTACGATCCCTCCCTCTTCCCCGCTGACAACGACCTGCCCTATCCCGCATATCAGGCCCTTTTACGTTATTACAAAGGACCGGACCATTCCAAACACACACGAAGTCAGGCCTGGGACTCGATCTGGCACGCTTACCATGACTTGCCGCTTAATTCCCCCATCACCGGCGTCTCCTATGATCAGGCGCTTCGCTACTGTCAATGGTTCGAAGAAAAGACCCGCAAGGAAATTCAGCCCAGCTATCTGTTTCACATTTCTCTTCCTACGGTCGAACTCTATCGCCACCTCATACCGGCTGTCGATACGCTTAGCGCTCCCCACCGCTGCCCGATGTTCAATTACGTCGGCGCCGGTGCCTCATCGTGTAAGACACATTGGAAAACTCCATTGGTCCGCGTAGACGCCTTTTGGCCCAGCAAGGAAGGTATCTACGGTCTCCGCGGCAACGCCGCCGAAATGACGGCCACAAAAGGCATCGCCATGGGGGGCTCCTTCCGCCACTATGCCTACGAAGCCTCTCCCGATCATCAACAGCTCTACACAAAACCCGAAGACTGGCTCGGTTTCCGCTATATCGTTACTATGGAATAAAGGCGCTTCCGCAACAAAAAAGGCCCCCGCAAGCGGGAGCCTCAAAAACTTCGTCGCGCACCGCGCTATTTATGCGTCGTCGTATCGTTCTTCTTCAACTTGTCATGGAACACCTTCTCGAACTTCTCCACCTTCGGCCGGATGACCAGGTAGCAATAAGGCTGCGACCCGTGGTCGTTGTAATAGTTCTGATGGTAATCCTCGGCAGGGTAGAAGGCGCCCGCTTTGGTGACCTCCGTGACGATCGGATTGGGATAAGCGCCCTCCTTGTTCAGCTTCTCCTTATAATCTTCCGCCTTCTTCCGTTGCTCGTCCGTATGATAAAAGATCGCGCTCCGGTACTGGGTCCCCACATCATTCCCCTGCCGGTTCAAGGTCGTCGGATCATGGGATTCCCAGAAGACTTCCAGCAGTTCGTCATAACTGATGACCGATGGATCGTAGACCACCTGCAGACATTCCGCATGCCCCGTCGTCCCCGTACACACCTCCTCATAGGTGGGGTTGACCACCGTTCCGCCCATATAACCCGAAGTTACTTTGGCAACCCCTTTTAATTCCTGGAACACCGCTTCTGTACACCAGAAACACCCGGTGCCAAAGGTCGCCGTCTCTGTTTTTACTCCCGTGGGTAGCTTGTCGTCGTTCATATTCATAGTTTTAATAGTCGTTGGCCCCTGCTGGCAGCTGCCTAGAAGCGCCATGGAAAATACAAAAGAAAGGATCGTCATGGGATTATTTTTATCCATTGGTCGTTGCACAAGATAAAACCTTACATCCCCAACGACACCCACCAGCCGCCCGCCGGGTTAAAAAATAGTTAAGCTACTTTATAAAGTAAATTAATAAGTTTACCTTTGTATTATGAATCCAACCAATCCACCAGCACCTGGGCAGGCGCCAACCTCCGGCCTAACACCGGCGTCCGGGCAAACGACCGACTCCGAACTGGCCGCAAGCCTTCGCACCACGATGTCCCGGCTCATCAAACTCCTCCGCCGCGAGACCCGCAACGACGCCCAACTCTCCCTGACGGAGCGCGCCACCCTCGGCCTCCTCTATCCGGATAACCGAATGGCGCCCTCTGATCTTGCCAGGTCTGAAAAGGTCACCGCCCAATCTATGTCCCAGGTCGTCAACTACCTCACCGAACTCAGCTATATCGAAAAGACCCCCTCCGGCGACGACAAACGCAAGGTCCTCCTTTCCCTGACCGATGTCGGCCGCGCCTATATCGAACAGTTGCGCAAAGACAAACAGGAATGGCTGGCCGCCGCCCTGCAGGAAAAGACCAACCCGGCCGAAAAAGCCCTCCTCGCCGAGGCCCTGAAGATCATCGACAAGCTCATCGACGAGTAAGCCGCCCGAACCCTCCGATCCGAACCCGAATTAAAAGAATAAAGCAAATGTTGAAATTTCCCATATTCCGCGCCATGCAAAGCCGCAACTACCGGCTTTACTTCTATGGCCAATCCATCTCGCTCATCGGCACCTGGATGCAACGCACCGCCGTGAGCTGGGTCGTATATACGCTGACACATTCCAGCTTCATGCTGGGACTCTCGCTTTTTTGTACCCAATTCCCGTCCTTCCTCCTGTCCACCGCCGGCGGAGTGGTCTCGGACCGTTACCATCGGTTCCGCGTACTGCTGTTCACGCAGGTAGCATCCGGCGTACAGTCATTACTTCTAACAATACTTGTTTTCACGGGCTGGTACAATGTCTGGACCATCCTCTCTCTCGGCGTCGTGCTTGGCATGATCAACGCCTTCGACGTCCCCGCCCGGCAGGCGATGGTCTATGATATGGTCGACAACAAGGAGAACCTTGCCAATGCCCTTGCCCTCAACTCGTCGATGGTGAACCTGGCCCGGCTCATCGGTCCCGCCGTCGCCGGGTTCATCCTGCATAAATTCGGGGATGGCTGGAGTTTCGCGCTCAACACCCTCAGCTTCGTCGCGGTGATCATCTCGCTGTTGCGGATGAAGCTGCCGCCGTACGAACGCAAACTGCATGAAAAGAATGTCTTCGGCGAACTGAAAGAAGGCTGGCAATACCTCCGCAACACTCCCTCCATCGCCCGCGTCATTCTCATGCTCGCCGCGATGAGTCTCCTGGTCATTCCGTATTCCACCGTCTTGCCGATCTATGCGAAGGATATCTTCCACGGGAATGCCGCCACCTTCGGGGTGATCGACAGCTTTATCGGCCTCGGCGCCATCAGCGGCGCCCTCTATCTCGCCACCCGCAAGAAGAACACCGAAGCCAGCCGCAAAAAGATCCTGCGCACCAACACGATCATTTTCGGCATCGGTCTCCTCTGCTTCGCCTATACGCCCTGGTTTTCTCTCGCCATGGTCTTTGCCGTCGTGGCCGGCTTCGGGATGATGGCGCAGACGACCATGACCAATACGATCATCCAAACCACCGTCGCCCCCGAGATGCGCGGTCGCGTGATCAGCTACTTCGCGATGTCGTATTTCGGGATGATGCCCGTCGGCAGCCTGCTCGTCGGAACCGTTTCCCAATACGCCGGTGCGCCCAATACCGTTTTCGCCGAAGGCATCATCGCCCTCGTCGTCGTAGCCGTTTTCTGGAAATACCTGACGGCCGCGAAATCCAGGCCCGCAGCAAACATCGCCGCCGCAAATACAATCGCTGCAACCTCGACCGCCGCCGCAAGCGCCACGAACACCACAATAAAATCTTTAAATACCGACACACAATGGAAAAGAACAGCAAGGCTCTAGCCACCGCACTGCTCATCATGGACATTCAACCCGCTACCATGGGGATGCTCGGCGACTCCGCCCCAGCTTTATCCGCCACTCTAAAAAAATCGATCACCGCCGCCCGCAAAAACGGGATCCTCGTACTCTATGTCGTCGTAGGCTTCCGCAAAGGCTTCCCCGAGATCACCGCGCAGACGGCCAACGCCTCCTTCGCGGCTATCAAAGGCGGCGCCTTGCCCGGTCTCGAGAACGCCACGGTCGACGCTTCCATCGAACCGCAAGCCGACGAAATGGTAATCACCAAAAAGAGGGTCAGCGCCTTCGCCGGCTCCGACCTCGAAGTCATCCTGCGCGGCCATCGCATCGACCACCTCGTCCTCACCGGCATTGCCACCAGCGGCGTGGTCCTCTCGACCCTCCGTCAGGCTGCCGACATGGACTATCGCATCACCGTCCTCTCCGATGCCTGCGCCGACCGCGACCCCGAAGTGCATGCCGTGCTGCTGAACAAGGTTTTCCCGCGGCAGGCGGAAGTGCTCACCACCGACAAGTGGATCACCGGGCTAGGCAAATAACGTAGCCGCCGCGATCACAATCGCCGCCAACCTCAGTACCAGCCGGGGTCGCGGCACTCCCGCCGCCCCGGCTTTACATCCCCAAATACTTCATCACCTGATTATAATCCCCCACATTCACCCGGTCCCGTTTCATCGCCGAACTCACCGTCCCGCTGATAGCCACTATCTTGTAGCGGTGCGTCGGGATCACATCCGTCGATAGCGTCGTGGGCGCTGCGGTACTGCCGTTTTGCGTATAGAAAAAATGCAGGCGTACCTTGCCTGGCATGGTCTCATATACATAATTGTAGTAAAAGGCGCTGCCAAACGAAAGGAAGCTGTAGGGCAGGGGAGACCACTGATTTGGGTCGTTCGCGTTCGGCGCGACATAGACCATCACCATCCCCGAATCCAAAATACCCTGGGTGATCCTACTGAAGACCACATCGTGATATCGGGTGAAGTAAGTGACGGTTCCGTTATTCGTATTGGAATAGGTGTACCCCGAATTCCACAGCCAGTCGACATTCGCCAGCGTGAACGTATCGGTAAAAACGTTGGCATTGCCCTGTGGCCCCATCGGTCCCGCCGGCCCCTGTGGACCCGCTGCCCCCGTCGCACCCTGCGGCCCTGTAGCACCGGTGGGCCCCGTTTTCGAACATGCCGCGGCGGCAAATACAACGACGACAAATAGATAGAACATCTTCTTTTGCATATAAACAGGATTGTTGATGACAAAGCGTACAACCCGGTTCATACAGTGCGGGACAGCGTGGTGGTAGTATACTGCAAACCTAACGCAAAAACCTACGGTACCAATACTCCGAACCGGGTATTTTCCCGCCTCCGCCCGGGACCATCGCAAGCAGCCGACAATTTCGTACCTTTGCCGACCAATGAAAATTTTTCCCGAATCGGCGCTGGTGCAACTGGAATTCAACAAGGTGAGAGAGCTTTTGGCCGGGCATTGTAACACAGAATATGCCCGCTCGAAAGCCGGGGACCTCCGTATCCATACGCGCCGCGAATTCATCGAGCTCGAGCTCCGGCAATCCCATGAATACAAGCTGCTTTTTCAGAACGGCCAGTACTTTCCCAACGACAATACTCTCAACCTCGCCCGCGAACTGAAACTCCTCGGCATCCCCGGCGCTGTCCTCGGCGGCGAACAATTCCTCCAGGTCCGCCGGCTCGCCGAGAGCATGGACTCCATCTTCCGGTGGTTCGATACCGATCGGCGTACTGCTTACCCCGCCCTCGTGAAAGTCATCGAACACACCCACTACGAAAAAGCAATCGTTAAGGCCATCGACGAGATCCTGGACGAAAGCGGTACCGTCCGCGACAACGCATCCCCCGAACTCGCCGACATCCGGCTCAGCCTCTACCGCAAACGCAACGAACTTCGCCGCGCATTCGATCGCATCCTCTCCCGGCTGGCCAAGGCCGGCTATGTCGCCGATATAGAGGAAAGCTTCCTCAACGGCCGCCGCGTCGTCGCCATCTTCGCCGAACACAAACGCCAGGTCAAAGGCATCCTCCATGGCGAAAGCGATACCCGCCGCACCAGCTTTATCGAACCGGAAGAAACGATCGAGCTGAATAATGACGTCTTCTCCCTCGAGCACGCTGAAAGCAAAGAGGTCAACCGCATCCTCCGCGATCTCACCGCCCGGCTCTCCGGCTATGCCCCCCTGTTACAGGTATGGCATGACATCCTCGGCGAATTCGACTTCATCCGCGCCAAAGCCCGCCTGGCCAACGATATGAACGGGAACTTCCCGCTCCTGCACGATAAATCGCACGTCAGCCTGAGACAAGCCTACCATCCCTTATTACTCCTGTACAATCGCAGGAACAATAAACCCACCATCCCCACCAACATCACCCTCAATGACAAGGACCGCCTCCTGGTCATCTCCGGTCCCAATGCCGGTGGGAAAACGGTCACCCTAAAAACCGTCGGCCTGCTCCAGCTGATGCTGCAAAGCGGCCTCCTCGTCCCCGTGCATCCTGACAGTGAGATGGGCATCTTCAAGCAGCTCATGATCCACATCGGCGATACGCAAAGCCTCGAATTCGAGCTTAGTACCTACAGCTCGCATTTGAAGAACATGAAATATTTCATGGAGAACGCCAATGGCCGGACGCTGTTCTTCATCGATGAGCTGGGCAGCGGCTCCGACCCCAATCTCGGCGGCGCATTCGCCGAGGTCATTCTCGAAGAGCTGGTCCGCAAACATTCATTTGGCATCGTCACTACGCATTATCTTAACCTCAAGGTCATGGCCGGCAAGACCGCCGGGATCATCAACGGCGCGATGGCCTTCGACGAGGCCAATCTCTTACCCCTTTACAAACTGATCATCGGTAAACCCGGTAGCAGCTATACGTTCTCCATCGCCGAACGCATCGGTCTCGAACCCCGGCTTATCCAGCGCGCCCGCAACCTCGTCGACGAAGATCACTTCCGGCTCGACAAATTGCTCAACGCCACCGAGCAGGACCTACGCGACCTCGAAAAAAAGGAAAAAGACCTCAACCGCCTGCTCAAAGAGAATGAGAAGCTGAAGAAGGAAATGGAGGCCCTCATCCACCGGGAACGTCACGACCAACAGGTCGAGATCCTCAAACAACAAAACAAGATCACCGAGGAGCGGATCGCCTATCTCAAGGAGATGGAACGGAAGCTCCGGCAGATCATCTTCGACTGGCGGAAGGCCGAGGACAAGAACGAGGTCATCAGGCAGATGCAGGCCCTGCTCTTCAAGCAGAAGGAAAAGCAGGTCAACGAAAAGGTGCGCAAGAAATTCGACGCCAAATACACCGAGGTCGGCGGCAGTGTGGAACTTGGCAACAAGGTCATGATGAAAAAGAACCACCAGGTCGGCACCGTGAAAGAAATTCGTGGCAAAAAAGCCATCGTCCAGGTCGGCCTTATCCCCATTACTGTCGATCTTGCTGATCTCACCGTCGTCGAAGACAAACCCCAGGAAGAGTCTTCCACTACATGAATTTTGGCATTATCTTTGGCCTGGATACATCACTTTAAATCACAAAACGTATGAAAAAGCTCATTTTGGCGGGCGCCGTTCTCGTCGGCATTGCCTTCGCCAGCCCCGTTCAGGCTCAGATCCATTTTTCCGTCAATATTGGCGTTCAGCCCTCCTGGGGGCCCACCGGCTACGACCACGTCGAATATTATTACATCCCGGACATCCAGGCTTACTACTATGTTCCCGATCATCAGTTCGTTTATCAGCGCGAAGGCCGTTGGGTTTTCGCCCACGACCTTCCCCCCGCCTATCGCAATTTTGACCTTTATCACTGCCACAAGGTAGTCATCAATGATCCGCAGCCTTACCTGCATTACGACGAGCATCGCAGGATGTACGATCATTTCCGCGGGGAACGCGACCATCAGGAATTCATCCGCGCAAACCATGAAGACCGCTATGCCGAACATTGGCATGACCAGCACGAGGCCAACGAAGAATGGCGCCACCATGACAACGGCCGCCATAACGGAAATCATGGCGATCACTAGAACGATCACCAATCACCAGATAAAAAAACCGGAGCGAATGCCCCGGTTTTTTTGTGCCCCATCCTCCGGGGCCTCATCTTCTATCGCTGTCTCGCCGCCTATTCGCTCCGCAAAGCCCGCACCGGATTCTCCCTCGCGGCCCGCACCGCCTGTACGCCGATGGTCACAAACACCACGAACAGCGAAACCCCAGCCGTCGCTGCAAACACCCACCAACTGATCGGCGCGCGATAGGCAAAGTCATGCAGCCACCGGTCCATCACCCACCAGCCGATCGGCGATGCGATCAGAAGCGCGAGGCTCACCAGCCGCAAAAAATCCTTCGACAGCAGGCCCACGACCGACCCCACCGAAGCGCCCAGCACCTTGCGCACCCCGATCTCCTTCCGCCGCTGGATCGTACTGTAGGCCGCGAGTCCCAGTACACCCAGGCAAGAGATAAAGATCGCCAGCGCCGCAAAATAGAGGAACAGCCGGCCGAAACCCGCTTCCGCCGAATATTTCGCGTTGAAATCCGCATCGACAAATTTGTATTCGAAGGGCCTGTTGGGAATGATCTTGTTCCAATTCTTTTCCATCGCCGCCAGCGTGGCGGGCAGATTCTTCGCCGAGACCTTCGCCGAGATCACAACCCAGGCCCAGGGCTCGACTCGCATCACCATCGGTGGGATGCTCTCGCGCAGCGACTTATAATTGAAATCCCTGATCACGCCAATGATCTTTCCATCTCGGCCCCATTGATTGAAATTGCGCCCGATCGCTGTCTGTGGATCAGTATATCCCAGCATCCTGGCCGCGCTCTCATTCAACACCATCGCCCGGCCTGTATCGGTAGGGTAGGATCCGTCAAAGGGCCGCCCCGCCAACACCTTCAATCCATATTGTTGAATAAAATTGAAATCCACAAAATACGTGTCGATATTCAGCTGCTTCATCTCGCCTTTGTGGTCCTGCAGTGTCGTATAGGCCGATGAATAGCCGTTGCCGGGCGCGCCGCTTGCCGCGCACGTGGATAGCACTCCCGGGATGTTCCTGAGCGAAGCCTTGAACACATCTTTATTCGGATCCCAATTCGTATCGATAAACACTTCCTGGTCTTTGGCGAAACCCAGGTCCCGCGTTTGCATATATTGCACCTGACGGTATACGACGATCGTGCCCACGATCAGCACCGTCGAGATCACGAATTGGAACACGACCAATCCGCGACGGAGCAACAAACCCCGCGTGCCTGTCGCGAACCGGCCCTTTAACACACTCACCGGCCGGAACCCCGAAAGCACCAGCGACGGATAGACGCCCGCCAGCACTCCGATCACCAGCGCGACGACAAATAACCCTGCGATATCGAGCGGTCGTGCAAAAATACCGGTACTCACCGTCTTTCCCGCGACCAGGTTGAAAGTCGGAAGCGCTGCTCCTGCCAACACCAGTGCTATAACAAACGCGACCATGCAGATCAGCATCGACTCGCCGATGAATTGCCGCGCCAGTTGGCCGCGCTCTGCGCCGATGACTTTGCGGACCCCAACCTCTTTTGCCCGTTCGGTACTTCTTGCCGTCGTCAGATTCACAAAGTTGATACAGGCGATCAGCAAAATGAACAGGCCTATCGTCGAGAAGATATAGACATTCCGGATGCTTCCCGTCACAAACCCGTCCAGCTTCGACCTTAAATACACATCCCTGAGCCGTTCCAGCCGCAGCGTCTCGAACATCTGCAGCTTCCTCGCCTCTTCACCATGGTGCCGCTCCATAAAATCCGGCAGCTTCCGGCCGAAGGCCGCTACATCCGCGTTCCTGCGGAAAAGCAGATAGGTATAATTCCCGTGGTTGGTCCATTCGCTGTCCTGCAGCGGCCGGTTATAGATCGCCCGGTAAGACGACATCGACACAAACAGGTCGGCCTGGATCTGCGAGTTCTCCGGGAGGTCTTTCATGATGCCCGTCACTTTCACTGGCGCACCCGTGCCGCCTATCAGCAACTGCTTGCCCATCGCATCCTCTTCGCCAAAATATTTTCGTGCCGTCGACTGCGACAACACCACGCTCCCAGGCGCTGTCAGAGCCGTATTGCGGTCGCCCGCGATCAGCGGGAAATCGAACATTTTGAAAAGCCCCGAGTCCGCCATCACGGATTTGCGTTCCATGAAATGCTTTTCACCCCGCCGTACCAGCTGCCAGTCCGGGCTTACACGTACCGCTTCCTCTACTTCGGGGTATTCTTTCTTTACATTCGGGGCGATCGGGGTGATCGTCAGCCCCGTCGAGTCCACGCTGCTCGGCGTCCGTACCGTCGATACCACGCGATAGATGCGATCCCCCTTGCTATGGAAATCATCATAGCTCGTCTCAAAGGTTACCCACAAAAAGATCAGGAAGAAAGCGGCCATGCCGACGGCCAGTCCAACGATATTGATAATGGAAAAGGCGCGGTTTCGCCATAGATGGCGCAACGCGACGCGGAGATAGTTCTTTAGCATGATTGTTCCGCAGCTAACCCGGTGCCAAACAGGTACGGCGCTGTAAATCAATGGGGTAGGGTGGGCCCGCCACCGCCCGGTGTTCATTTCCGAACGATCACTGTCCTATTGCAGGCTACCCTTCATCTCGATCTTCTTCTTCCCATAGTCAAAGCTGGCCTCGTCGTCGATCGTCACGCCCGTCCCGTCGAAATGACAGGTCATCGTCTCCGTATGCGGACTCTCGATATAGCGCAGCACCAGCTCCAGCGTATTCTCATCCTTCCAGTGATAGCTTCCCGCCGTCATCACCGCCGGCATCCCCACGAAGTGATTCACCGCATAGGCCGTCAGATTAGGCCCAAGTCGCGTCGTAGACGTCCGCAACCATTTGCCGTCGCCGAACGGGAATGAATACTCCCCCGCATTGTCTTTGACCGACACCTGCCAGGAGTTGTCGTCGTTCAGCCGGAAGCCGATCGACGTCATTTTTTTATCGTTCGCCGCCAGCGTATACGTCTTTCCGTTAATATTAAAGTCCGCTCCTGTCTGATTCGCCTTCCGCGGCGGCAATGCCAGACCTGCCAACATCGTTTTCAGTTTTCCATCCGCGTCCGCATCATCCGGCAACGACCAGTTCACCATGGTGGGCAACAAATACTGCCAGACTAAATTGATCTCATCCTGCATATCCGGCGTCTCCGCCTGGATCGCCACTACGACATCCTGGTCCGGGAGCATGATAATGAACTGCCCAAACGCCCCGTCCGCCCTCACGCCATTGTGTCGGCAGCGCCACATCTGGTAGCAATAGCCTTGTACCCAGTCGCCGTCTCCGTCGGAAGGATTGGAAATTTTCGGGTCCTGCAGGATATGCGCCGTCGTCGCGTCCTTCACCCAACTCTTCGGCAGGATCTGCTTGCCTTTCCAGCGGCCGCCATTCAGGTAGAGCAGGCCGAACTTCGCCATGTCTTCCGTCTTCAATCGCAAGCCCCAGCCTCCCGTATTCACGCCCTGAGGACTCGTCTCCCAATCTTCGCCTGTGATCCCCAGGGGATCGAAAAGGCGCGGACGCAAATAATCGATGATCTTCTCTCCCGTCACCTTCTGCACCACGGCCGAAAGCATATACGTCCCCGCTGAGTTGTACAGGAACTTCGTCCCCGGCTTGTTCACGATCGGCGTCGTCATAAAGGTCTTCGCCCAGTCCGCCGAAAGCCCCACCTTCCCACTCGGGTCCGGGTCCATCCCGTCCGACATCATCAGCGCATCCTGGACCGTCAGGTCGGAGAGGTTAGCCGGGAGGGGGTTGGGCACCTCTTCCGGCGGAAAGAAGGACATTACTTTATCGGTCAATTTCAGTTTCTTCTCCGTCACCGCAAAACCCACCGCCGCCGCTGTAAAGCTCTTGCTCGTCGAATAGAGGGTGTGCTTCAGGCTCGGCGCATAGGGGTTCCACCAGCCTTCCGCGATCACCTTTCCATGGCGAACCACCATGAAGCTATGGAGTTCGTTCTTGCTCTTACCTGCCGCCTGTACAAAGTCCATGATCGCCTTTGCCGGCACCCCTTCTTTTTCCGGCGTGCTCCGCGGCAGCGGGTCGATCTGCGCCGAAGCGCCCAGCCCGACAAAAAGCAAGAAAACCCATCCCTGTCTTATAATATTGTTAGCAAACATATGGCTTGATTTTACAAACAAATTTATTGGTATGTTTGAATCAAACAAAGACTATGCGTTTTTATTTGCTCCCGGGCCGCCTTTTCGCGACGCGGCTTCTCCCGGTCCTCCTCCTGATCTCCGCGGCAGCATCCGCCCAGATCACCGACTCCACCCAGCAGATCGTCCCCGACAGGGCCAACAGCGGCCAGCAGGAGCAAAAGCCATACGTTATCCTCATTTCCGCCGACGGCTTCCGCTACGACCTCGCCGACAAATACAGCGCTACCCACCTGCAGGCCTTGCGCGCAAAAGGCGTCCAGGCCGCTGCCTTGACGCCGTCCTATCCCTCCGTCACCTTCCCCAATCACTATAGTCTCGCTACCGGTCTCTACCCCTCGCACCATGGACTGGTCGACAATACCTTTTTCGATCGGCAGAAGACCAGGGGCTACAGCATCCGTGACCGCGGCGCCGTCGAAGACCCCGATTTCTACGGTGGGATCCCCATCTGGGTTCTGGCTGAACGTCAGAAGATGCTCACCGCCTCGTTCTTCTGGGTCGGAAGCGAAACAAATATCGACAACACCCGCCCCACCTATTATTACAAATTCAACGACAAGATCTCCCTCGACACCCGGCTCCATGCCGTCAAAGACTGGCTCACGATGCCCGGGGATAAGCGGCCCCATCTCATCACGTTCTATCTTTCCTGGGTAGACCATGCCGAGCATCTCTATGGACCCAATTCCAAAGACGCCGAAGACGCCGTCCACCAGGTAGACGATGCCATCGACCGCATGACCCGGATGGTCGACTCCCTGCACCTGCCCGTCAACTTCATCTTCGTCTCCGACCATGGCATGGCCGAGGTCGATACCACGCGGCTCATTCCCATGCCCAGCGTCATCGACACCTCCAAATTCATCGTCTCCTTTGGCGGTACGATGATCCATCTGTATGCGAAGGACAAGGCTGACATCACCCCGACCTACGCCGCGCTGAAGGCGCTCGGCCGGGATTACACGGTCTATCTGCCGAATGAAACGCCCGCGCACTGGCATTACCGGGAGGCCGACGACCTCCACCATCGCATCGGCGATATCCTCCTCGTCGCGCATTATCCGCTCATCTTTCACGATCGTGGCCGCACCCTTCACGGCGAGCACGGGTACGACAATCATATCCCCGATATGGGCGCGACGTTCTATGCCTGGGGGCCCGCATTCAAAAGCGGGATGAAGATCACCGCCTTCGAGAATGTCAACGTCTATCCCCTGATCGCCCAGATCCTTGGACTAAAGATCACCGAGCCCATCGACGGGAACCTGAAGGTCCTCGATAACATCCTGAAAAAATAACCGCCGGCCAAACGGCACAATTCACCGGATATGAACAGACGCCATTTCGTCCGCAACGCCGCTTTCGCCGGCGCCGCCCTCCCGCTAAAAGACAACCTCATGGATACGACCCGCGTCACCAAACAACAATGGTACGAGCTTCGCACCTATACCTTCGCCGATGAGCGGCAACGTTCCCTTACATCCGCATATTTCGAAAAGGCGCTGCTTCCCACCCTCAACCGCGCCGGCATCCAACACGTCGGCGTTTTCAACGAATTACCTCAACAGCCGGCACCCGCGCAGCCTATCGACAATCCCCACACCTGGCTTTTCATTCCCTTTGAATCCATCGACGCTTTTACTGCTATAAACGAAAAGCTCGCCCGCGACGGCGCCTACACCCAAGCCGCCGCCGCGTACCTCGACGCGCCCGCGAAGGAGCCCGCGTACCAACGCATCGAGAGCAACCTCCTCAAAGCATTCGCCCACATGCCGCAGCTCGAAGCCCCCGCGCAAAAGCCCCGCATCTTCGAATTACGCCGTTACGAAAGTCCTACCGAGGCCGCCGGTCAGAAGAAGATAGAAATGTTCAACGATGCGGGCGAGATCGACATCTTCAAAAAGGTCGGCGCCCGGCCCGTTTTCTTCGGCGAGACCATGATCGGCCAGTACCGGCCCAATCTCACGTACATGCTCACCTTCGACGACATGCCCGCCCACGACGCCGTCTGGAAATCCTTTGTCTCCGACCCCGCCTGGAAGGCCGTCAGCAGCAAGCCCGAATATTCCGACGCCCGGCTCATCTCGAAGATCACCCGCATTTTCCTCGAGCCGGCCGCGTATTCGCAGATATAGCCGCTCGTGCAACGCGTTTGCCTTCGGGCCGCCTCCCGTGCCTTTTGCCCCGGGCGTAGCCCGTACACCGGGCGTATCGAAACCGCACACCCCATCTGGGCCGGGCGAACACAACATGCTGAAAAACAATATCCGCCAAATCCGGCATCGTCTTGGCAAGAACATACGCAGCCAATGCCAACTATATGCTAACAACCTCCCTCCGGAATGCCGCCCGCAGCTTTCGCAGCAACCGGCTCTTCAGCATTATCAACATCCTCGGCCTCTCCATCGGCATCAGCGCCGCCATTGTCATCTTCTGGGTCGCCGAATATGAGCTTTCCTTTGATCGCTTCGAGCCCGGTCGCGACCGCATCTACAAGGTCGTACAAGAAGGCTCTTTCAACGGCAATCCTGCCCATGCAGGAGCTGTACCCGGTCCGCTCGGCGCTGCGGTGCAAAAAGAACTGACCGGCATCGAACTCACCATCCCCTATTTCGCCTATCAACACGATGGCACCGCAAAGGTCACCGTACTTTCGGCCACCAACGCCGCTGCCGGCGCTGCCGGCGCTGACGCCGCTCACCCCACCACCGGCGCCGCGAACTCCGCCGCCACCAAACCCGCCGTATTCAACCATCAGCCTGGGATCGTCTACACCACCCCTGACTATTTTTCACTCGTCCCGCATCAATGGCTCATCGGTTCGCCGCAGGCCTCCATGACCAACCCCTTCAACGTCGTGCTCACCGAAAGCCGGGCGCACCAATACTTCCCGGACGAGAAGCTTACGGAGCTCATTGGCAAACAACTTAAATACGATGACAACCTCGTAACGGTGTCGGGCATTGTAAAAGACGAGACCGACCACACGGACCTCGGCGCCGCCGAGTTCATCTCCCACGCAACGATCGCAAAGACCCAGTTACAGGAAAATTTCATGATGACCCGGTGGGATGACTGGATGGCCTACTCTTATTTGTATCTGAAACTCGCCCCCGGCACGACCCAGGCCCGGGCCGAGGCCCAACTCGAGGCGCTTTATAAAAAGAATCACCCGGCCGACCCCAAAAGCAGAGACGGCTGGCACCTCAAGCTCCTGCCGTTGCGGGAGGTTCATTTCTCCTCGCTCTATGGTACGCTCGGCCATCGGGCCGCCTCGAAGACCGCGCTGTACAGCCTGTTGGCCATCGCGGCATTCCTGCTGCTCCTGGCCACTATTAATTTTATCAATCTGTCGACGGCCCAGGCTACGCGGCGCGCAAAAGAGATCGGCGTCCGCAAGACCATGGGCGGGTCCCGCTGGCAGCTGATGCGGCAATTCCTCGGCGAGACCTTCTTCCTTGTTCTCCTCGCCACCCTTCTTTCCATGGCGCTCACCCCCGTCCTGATCGAAGCCTTCTCCGGTTTCATCCCGCCTGAAATTCACTCCGACTGGCTCAACCATCCCGGCAGCCTCCTCTTCCTGGCCCTGTTGATCCCCGTGCTCACCACACTCGCCGGCGCGTATCCTGCCTTCCTGCTCTCCGGTTTCAACCCAGTAAAAGTGTTGAAGGATCAGCATTATAGCCCAGCCAGCAATACCAGTGGGTCAAGGACCCGCCGCATCCTCACCGTCAGCCAGTTCGTCATCGCGCAGTTCTTCGTCATCGCTACCCTGCTGGTGGGCAAACAAATTTATTATGGCCTTAACGAGGACCTCGGCTTCCGCCGGACCGCAGTCATCACCTTCGAGACGCCCTGGGATACCTCCAATGTCGCCAAACAGCACTTGTTCAATGCCGTGAAAGCGATCCCCGGCGTGGAGATGGCCAGCCGCGGGTTCTTTGCCCCCGGCGGCAACGGCGCCGCCTTTGGCAATATCAGTTTCAAACCCCGCCCCGATGTTAAGGACGGCATCGTTACCCGCTGGGGCGACAGCAACTATCTGCATCTGTACGAAATAAAACTCCTTGCCGGCCGCAACGTCTACAACAGCGATACCATCAGGGAGGTGCTGATCAATAACACCTATGCCCGGCTACTTGGCTTCCAAAGACCAGAAGAGGCCCTTGGCCAGCATCTCACGTACTATGGCAAAAAAGACGTCCCCATCGTGGGCGTCATGGCCGACTTCCATGAGGAGTCCACCCGATCCGCCATCTTGCCGCTGGCATTTGCCGGGCAGGCCGGCAGCATGGTTCATATCCGCCTGGCTGCCGCTGCCGCCAACTGGCCTTCGACGATCGAGAAGGTCCGCAAGGCATACCACGCTGCCTATCCCGAAGCCGACTTCGAGTATAGCTTTGTCGACGATCTCGTCGGCAAATGGTACAAGGCCGAACAGGACATTATCCATTTACTTTATTGGGCCACCGGCCTCACTGTGCTGATCAGTTGTCTCGGCCTCCTCGGGCTTGTCGTCTATACTACCAACACCCGCACCAAGGAGATCGGCATCCGCAAGGTTCTCGGCGCCACCGTCGCCGGCATCGTCCGCATCCTGTCGGCCGAATTCCTCCGGCTCGTCCTCCTCGCATCCGCGATCGCCATCCCCGTCGCCTGGTGGGCCGCCGACCGCTGGCTCAGCAACTTCGCCTATCGCACCCCGATGAGTGCCTGGGTCTTCGTCGCCGGCGGCGCATTGCTCATTCTGGTGGCGCTGCTTACACTCAGTTTTCAAACTATTAAAACCGCCCTCGCCAACCCGGTAAAAAGTCTAAGAACAGAATAAAGACCACCCGCCGCCCCGTACACAATAATTGGTCATGGCCGGGGCGGCGGCCTAATTGTTGCAGAGCCCTATATTTGCAAAAACATTCGGCTATGGACGCATCCGGCAACATCCTCGCCATCGACATCGGCGGCTCTCACATCAAAGGCTCCATCCTCAACTCCAAAGGCGAACCTCAAACCGAATTCAAAAAGATCCCCACTCCGCCAGCCGCCACGGCGCCCATGGTGATCGACATCGTCGGCCAGCTCGCCAAGGATATGCCGGCCTATGACAAAGTCTCCGTCGGCTTTCCCGGCTATGTCCGCAACGGCATCGTCTACACCGCCCCCAATCTCTTCCCCACCATCTCCGGCGAGATCCCCCTCGGCCAGCAGATCGCCGATACCCTGAAAAGACCAGTCCGCCTCGTCAATGATGCCGACCAGCTCGGTCTCGGCGTCGTCAGCGGCAAAGGCCTCGAACTCGCGGTCACGCTCGGCACCGGTTTCGGCACCGCCTTCCTGATGGACGGCTACCTGCTCCCGCATCTCGAACTTGCACATCATCCCATCAGTAAAGGGCGGGACTATGACGTGTACATTGGCGCCAAGGCTCTCGAAGAAGAAGGGAAGAAGAAATGGAATAAGCGGATGACCAGGGTCCTGGAGATTTTGAAGACCGTCTTCAACTACGACCGGCTCTATCTCGGCGGCGGCAATATCGACAAGCTGGAGGTCCCGCTCGAGCACAATATCATGCGGTTCACCAACCGCGACGGAATAAAAGGCGGCGCCCGCCTATGGGAACTCGAGGACCGGTATCATATCACCACGAATCATCCGAGCTGATCGCCGTAACTCCGCCCATCCACGCCGTCAGCTATAACCCGCGGATATATTTCGCACTCTCTTCGAGAGTGTCCCAATTCATCTCGACAAAGAAATTCTTCACGCCGCCCGTCTTTGCCGCGGCGAAATACTCTTTCCAATCGATCACTCCCTTGCCGAGAGGCACTTCTTTTTTGTCCGCCGTCCAGTCGGAGAGATGCGAAGAAATAAAACGGCCGGGGTATTTATTGAAATAGGTAGCAGCTTTATAGCCCAGGTTGATCACTTCCGTCTGGAACTGCATCTTCACCAGCTTCGGGTCAAAAGCCTTCATCAGCGCATCATAGATCAACTCTCCATCCAGCGTGGCAAACTCGAACTCGTGATTATGGAAACCCGCTTCCATCCCCGCCGCATGGATCTTTTCCGCGGCCTTGTTCAGCTTCTCCGCCGCATCGGTATAGTCCTTCAACGTGCTCGTCTTTGGCAGCCAGAACGTCGAACAGATCATCTGCTTCAACCCGAGCCCATGCGCAAACTCGATAGTAGCATCTATCTTGTCCGGACCCAACTCCGCAGACCCGTAGTGACAACTCGGAACCTGCAATCCAGCGTCCTCGATGATCGTCTTTATCTCCTTCGCCGATTTCCCTTTCAAAAAGCCAAACCCGATCGTCTCATAACCCGCCGGAGAACACAACTCCGTCAGCTTATATCCAAAACCGGCCATCGTCTTCAGTGTTCCGGGGAAATCCCCGGCCAGTCGGTCTTTGACAGGCCAGGTCTGAAACCCCAGCGGGATATTCAACCAGGCCGCCGCCTCTGCCATATCCGCGAAATCGCGGCCAGCCGCCATGGCGGAAAAACGACCCAGGCCAAACGCCGCACCGAGCGTCAGCGCCGTGCGGGAAATAAAGTCTCTGCGAGTTGTCTTTTTCATGATTACAAGGTTTATCGTTAGTGTCACTAGTATTACTAAATATACTACATTCGCGTGCATTTTTCTGCATCACCCGTAACAGCATCGAACATGAGCAACACACCCGAGCAAAATTTTGCCACCCTCAACCTCACCCTTCCTCCTGCTCCTGCCCCCATGGGCGTCTACAAACCCTGTCTCATCGATGGTAAATATTTATATGTATCCGGCCATGGCCCCCTTCGCGACGACAAGACGCTGATCGTTGGCCGGGTCGGCGCCGACCTCGACGCCGATGGAGGTAAGCTCGCCGCCCGCCAGGTTGGCCTCGCCATTCTCGCTACCCTCAAAGCCAACCTCGGTAGCCTCGATAAGGTCAAACGGGTCATCAAGATCCTCGGCATGGTCGGCTGCACCCCTGACTTCGAGCGCCATCCCTATGTCATCAATGGCTGCAGCGAACTCTTCGCCCAGGTCTGGGGTCCCGACAATGGGGTAGGGGTCCGCAGCGCCGTCGGCATGGGGTCCCTTCCCGGCAACATCCCCGTGGAGATCGAAGTGATTTTTGAACTACATTAACCGGACGGAGTCCGGTTCGTACACGAAGTGTACAGACATCAGGGATATTGAGGTAAAAAATTATATTTGCTCAATTTTTTGCCTCAATTTTAAGCACAATGGACTGGTATCGCATCGCAAATCCCGAAGCGCTGGACACCCCGGCGCTTGTTGTCTTCCCCGAGCGGGTAAAGGAGAACATCCGCCTCGCCATCGAAATGGTCGGCAGCCCCGCAAGACTGCGTCCCCATATCAAAACCAACAAGAGCCCCGACTGCACCCGGCTGTTGCTCGCGGCGGGGATCACCCGCTTCAAATGCGCGACGATCGCCGAGGCCGAGATGTTGGCCATGGAAGGAGCGCCCGATGTGCTGCTCGCGTATCAACCCATCGGTCCCAAGGTTCAGCGATTCGCGCAGCTGATAAAAAAATATCCCAACACCGCTTTTTCCTGTCTCATCGACAACCCCGAAGCCGCAACAGCGATGGCCGCTACCTTCGCCGCCGCCGGACTCACCGTCCCCGTCTATCTCGACATCAACGTCGGCATGGATCGCACGGGTATCGCGCCGGGCGCCGAAGCCGTCGAACTTTATCAACTCGCTGCCGCAACACCGGGCATCAACCCTGTCGGTCTGCATGCGTACGATGGCCATATCCGCGCCAGCGATGTAGCAGAACGCACGCGGCAATGCGATGAAGGATTTGCGAGGGTGGAGGCTTTGCGGAAAGAGATTGCAGCCGTGACCAAGGCCGGCGACGCCACGCTTACGATCATCGCCGGCGGCTCACCCACCTTCCCGATCCACGCGAAACGTGCGCCGATCGCCAATGATGGGGCACAGACTCCGTCTGCTCCGGTACAATGCAGCCCCGGCACCTTCGTCTACTGGGACAAAGGCTACGGCGACACTTTTCCCGACCAACCCTTCCAACCCGCCGCCCTCGTCGTCACGCGCGTCATTTCCAAACGCAGCGACACCCGCCTCTGCCTCGACCTCGGCCACAAATCCATCGCCCCCGAGAACGAACTCGCCCGCCGGGTCTTCTTCCTCAACGGTCCCGACTTGAAACCCATCGGCCAGAGCGAAGAACATCTCGTCGTCGATACCAACACCCCCCACCAGGTCGGCGACCTCTTCTACGGCGTACCCTTCCATATCTGCCCCACCGTTGCCTTATACGACCGCGCCCGGATCGTCGAGAACGGCAAGGTCACCGGCAATAGCTGGAAGAACATTGCGCGGGACCGCAGCATTAGCATATAACATATAAAATTATATCCCCGCCAAACCGCAACCCACCCGAAAAATCGGTCACTTCGTCACCTAAATCGGCGACTTTACCGACTTTAACTATTTTCCTTTCCCGATACCAATTATTTTTACCTCGCCATTTTAGCAAACTTTTCGACCAAAAAACAATTTTGTTCGAAAATTGATTATTTCGATAATTTTGTGCCCTGCATTATTCAATTCAACCATCATTAAAAATCAAAGCACAATGGAAGTAAAAGAAGCGACTGGGCGACTAGGCGTGTTGCTGCCCGGAATGGGCGCTGTTGCAACTACCCTCATTGCCGGTGTCGAGGCTATCAAGAAAGGAATTGCTCAACCGATCGGCTCTCTCACCCAGATGGGAAACATTCACCTGAACCGGAAGAATGGAAACAATTATCCGAAGATCAAGGACTTCGCACCCCTGGCCCACCTCAACGATATCGTCTTTGGTGGTTGGGATGTATATGAGGATAATGTATACGAAGCCGCCAGCCGCGCAAAGGTGCTCGAAGCAGGCACGCTGCTGGCTCTTCGCACCGAACTGGAAGCCATCAAGCCCATGAAGGCCGTTTTCGACAAAGCCTATATCAAGAATCTCGACGGCACCCATATCAAGGAAGGCTCCAGCAAAATGGCCCTGGCCCTCGCCCTTATGGACGACATGCAGTCATTCCAGGAGACCCGCGGTTGCGACCGCCTGGTTCTCGTCTGGTGTGGCAGCACGGAGAAATATACCGAGGTGTCCGATGTGCACGAATCCCTCGCCGCCTTCGAAAAAGGCCTGAAGGAGAACGATCCGCGCATCGCCCCCAGCATGATCTATGCCTATGCCGCCGTCAAGCTCGGCATTCCCTTCCTCAATGGCGCGCCCAATCTGACCGTCGATATCCCGGCCATCGTTGAACTCGCTGCTCAAACCGGCGCCCCTATCGGCGGCAAGGACTTCAAAACCGGCCAGACCCTCATGAAGACCATCCTCGCCCCCGGCCTGCAGGCCCGCGCATTGGGTGTCAAAGGCTGGTTCAGCACAAACATCCTGGGCAACCGTGACGGCTATGTCCTCGACGAGCCGGAGAATTTCCGCACCAAGGAAGTTTCCAAGCTCAGCGTTCTCGAAGATATCCTCCGGCCCGACCTTAGTCCCGAACTTTATAGCGATCTCTACCACAAGATCCGTATTAACTACTATCCCCCCCACGGCGATAACAAGGAAAGCTGGGATAATATCGATATTTTCGGCTGGCTGGGTTACTCTATGCAGATAAAGATCAACTTCCTTTGCCGTGACTCGATCCTGGCGGCTCCCCTGGTGCTCGATCTGGCCCTCTTTGGCGATCTCGCCAAAAGAGCCGGTCTCAGCGGTCTCCAGGACTGGCTGTCCTTCTACTTCAAATCCCCCCAGACCGCTCCCGGATTCCGCGCCGAGCATGACATCTTCAAACAACTGACTGTCCTGCAGAACGCACTCCGGAAACTGATGGGTGAAGAGCTGGTGAACCCCGAAGGTCTCACCTACGCGGAGGAAGAAATCACTGCCTGATGGCGCTGATCCATAGACTCATTTCCACTTGCCTGGGAATAGGCTATACTCCAAAAGGTGGGGGAACAATTGCCGCTGCCGTCTGTTGTATAGCGTGGTATTTTGCCTGGGCGGGTGGAAATGAGCATTTTAGTGTCTGGATGCTTCAAGGGACGACCACGATCGGGATCACGGTCATTGGCATCTGGAGTGCAAATAAAGTTGAGGCCGAATGGGGTAAAGACAGCTTCCGGGTTGTCATAGATGAGGTAGCCGGGATGTGCCTTACCCTTTGCTTCGTACCCGTCCGCTGGCCATATATTGCCGTCGGATTATTGCTTTTTCGATTTTTTGACATCGCTAAGCCGTTGGGTATCCGCAAGATGGAGCAATTGAAGGGCGGATGGGGCGTTATGATGGACGACGTGCTGGCAGGAGTATACGCCAACCTTCTGCTACAAATCGTCGTATTGATAAAGCCTTGGTAAACATGTCAGGAAACAAACACATCGTCACGTTCTCAAAAGCCCAGGTCGCCTCCGTGCTGGCCACGGGCGTGGATTTTGGGATCTTCCTGTTACTCAAAAAGGTGGCGCCCGTGGTGGCCGCCGGTGCGACGGGAACCCTTTGTGGCGGTGTCACCCATTTTATGCTCAGCCGCAACTGGGTATTCAGCGCCCGGGAGGGGAAATGGGCAGCGCAGGTGAATCGCTACGTGCTTGTTTGGATCGGTAATTTTTTGCTCAACGTATCCGGGCTCTGGTTACTCACACGCTACACGGAAATGGACCATACGGTTGCCAAGATCATCGTTGCGATCACGGTTGCCGTATGTTATAACTATATACTGCAGAAAAGATTTGTATTTAAATAAAAAAGGATGACACAGCCTGGATTTAGATTAAAAGCCTGGATTTTATTTTTGTTGATCGCCCCTGTCGCCTGGCATGTGCAGGCGCAGGATGTTACACTGCGCGGTATTGTAAAAGACTCCGCTACACAAACCTTCATCTCCAACGCCAGCATCTCCATAAAAGGACTGCGTGGCGGCGCCCGCTCCAATCAGGAAGGACGTTTTCGCATTCCCACTGCTCAGCACGCCGTCAGCGTCACCGTCACCAGCGTCGGCTACAACTCGAAGACCCTGCATCTCGACTCCGTACCCACCGAAGAGATCGTCTTTTCGCTCTCCCGCAGCTTCAAGGCCTTGCAGGAAGCCCGCGTCGTCAACAAAAAACAACGCTATCGCAACAAGGGCAACCCTGCCGTCGAACTGATCCGCCTGGTCATCGACCATAAGGACTCCAATCGGATGGAAGCCTACACTTCCGCGACGTATCAGAAATACGAAAAGCTCGTCGTCTCCGTGGATAAGGTCAACGATAAGATCTCCAAGAACGGCCTGCTCAAGCCCTATCACTTTCTCATCGAGAACAGCGACACCACCAAGCTCGAAGGCCGCCGCCTTTCGCCCGTCTACCTCGAAGAAACGTACTCCGACAACTTCTATCGCCGGAGCCCCGAAAAGACCAAGTCCATCATCACGGGCAAACGCAATGTCGACTACGGCGAACTCATCGACATGAAGGGGATCAGCATGTACCTCAACCGGCTGTACCAGGATTTCAACATCTACGATAACAATATCTCGGTCTTTACCAATCTCTTCTTGAGCCCCATCGCCGAATCTGCGCCGACCTTCTACATGTATTTCATCGAGGATACCACGATGGTCGACAGTATAAAGCTCATCCGCCTCAGCTTCCGCCCGCGCAACCCCAACGATCTGCTTTTCCGCGGGACCATGTGGATCACGCTCGATGGCCATTATGCCATTCAGAAGCTGCGCCTGCTCGTCAGCAAGAGCATCAACTTCAACTTCGTCCGGGCGATGAACATCAACCAGGATTTCACCCGTCAGCCCGACGGCCGCTACCTGCTGACAAAAAGCGATGTGCTCGGTGACTTCGGAATCACCCAGTCGGGGACCGGTCTGTATGGAGAACGGGAGGTCTCCTTTGTCAATTTCAAACCCGATGTCCCGCTCTCCGACAGCGTCTTCAAGGGGCCGTCCACCGAGATCCTCGACAGCGCCGAAACCCAGGCCGACTCTTTCTGGATCGCCCACCGGGTCGACACCCTCACGAAATTCGAAAGCAAGGTATACGCCAATGTCGACAGTCTCAAAAGGATGAAATCCTTCCGCCGGCTGGTCGATTGGTCTACTTTCCTGATCGCCGGCTATAAACAGGCGGGTCCCTTTGAACTCGGCCCTGCCAGCACCTTCTACAGCTTCAACCCCGTCGAAGGTTTCCGGCTTCGTTTCGGTGGCCGGACCACGACGCATTTCAGCACCCGGTATTACACCGAGGCCTACGCCGCCTATGGGTTTAAGGATCAGAAATGGAAATACTTCCTCAGCGGAACCTATTCGCTCAATAACAAATCCGTTTACGGCTTTCCGCAACACTATTTACGGGTATCGTATCAAAAGGAAACCCAGATCCCCGGTCAGGCCCTGCAGTTCGTACAGGAAGACAACTTCCTGCTTTCGTTCAAACGCGGGAACAATGACAAATGGATCTACAACAATAACTTCCGCGTCAACTATATGCATGAATTGCGGAATCACCTTTCCTATGCCTTTGGCTTTCGTTGGTGGGACCAGACTCCCGCGGGGTCCATTTCCTATGTCGCCAAGAATGGGACTGATACGATCCGCACGCTCACCACGACCGAGGTGTCCGGGGAGATCCGCTGGGCGCCGCACGAGCAGTTCTATATCGGAAAGCTGTACCGCGTGCCGATCATCAACAAATATCCCATCATCGACTTCTCCGTCACGGAGGGTATTAAGAATGTCTTCCGGGGACAATACAACTACACGAACCTCGACCTGAATTTCTATAAGAGATTCTATGAGTCCTTTCTCGGATACACCGATATCACCCTTGACTTCGGATATGTCATCGGCAAGGTGCCCTTTCCATTGCTGGATGTCCACCACGCCAACCAGACCTATGCCTATCAGCTGCAGTCATATAACCTCATGAACTTTTTGGAGTTCGTGAGCGACCACTACGCCACGGCCTATATCGACCATTACTTCAATGGCTTTTTCTTTAACAAGATCCCCCTGCTCAAAAAGCTCAAATGGCGGGAGGTCGTCGAAGCCAAGATCCTCTTCGGCGGGGTTCGCGACGAGAACAATCCCGTCAAAAATCCACAGCTGGTGAAGTTCCCGCTCACCAATGGGCAGATGGAAACCTTCTCGCTGACGAACACACCCTACATCGAGGCCGGGTTCGGGATCGCGAATATCTTCAAGCTGGTGCGGATAGATTTTATCAAACGGTTCACTTATCTCAACCATCCCGAGATCGCGCAGTGGGGTATCCGGGTAAGGTCAAAATTCGACTTTTAGCCGTAAATTTGCCAACTGCAACTGACCCATGAGCACAAGAAAGAACTTACAGTTAGGCATTTACAAGGTCATCAATCCCTTCGTGCGGTTGCTGATCCGGCTGGGCCTGACTCCCAATATGGTCACTACCATTGGCCTCGTCCTTAATATCGGCGTGGCCATCATCTTCATCTGCGGCGCCGAAGAGGGACGCCGCGGTGATCTTTCCTATGTCGGCTGGGCCGGCGGGCTCATCCTTTTTGCCGGACTGTTCGATATGCTCGATGGCCAGGTCGCCCGGCTGGGAAACATGAGCTCCCCATTCGGCGCACTTTATGACTCCGTCCTCGATCGGTATAGTGAGCTCATCCTGTTTCTTGGGATCTGCTACTATCTGGTCGCCCATCACTACTTCATGAGCAGTCTCTTCGCCTTCATCGGTCTCATCGGCAGTATGATGGTCAGCTATACCCGCGCGCGTGCCGAGGGCCTCGGCATCGAGTGCAAGGACGGGCTCATGCAGAGGCCCGAACGTGTGATCATCACCGGCGTCTCCGCGCTGGCCTGCGGGATCGCTTCCCGCTGGATGGGCGGGGATTATAAGATCGCCTGGCCCGGATCCCGGTTCCCTGTCTTCGAGACCATCTCCATCTTTACCATTCCGCTGACCCTCATGGCTTTTCTCGCCAACTGGACAGCCATTGGCCGGCTTCGGGATGCCAAGAAGACGCTTGAAGCCCGCGCCGCCGCGGCTGCCGCAACCGGACTCATCCTGCCGGAGGCTGCCGGCACTGCCGCAAGCGCCCCCAAAAAATCCTCCCTCCCCGGCGCCACCGTCATTATCATCATTGTCGCCTCCCTCATCGCAGGCATGCCCACCGGCGCCCAAACCGCCTCCGCCGCGACGCCCCCTGTTGCGACCCTCTCACCCGGCGTATTGCACCCGCGTCCCGCCGTCATCAATGATCCCGTCGACACTTTTCCGATACCGCCGACGAACGCCAACTCCTTGTTCTACCTGCAACGGACTCCCAATACCAATACCATCATCTGCGAACTCAACCAGAAGAACGGCATCCTCGACGAGGACGAACCCGTAAAGGTCATGTGGATCCGCTATACCGAACAACGCCAGCGCGCCGAACTCAACTTTATCCAGCGGCATTTTGCCTACGGTCTGAAAGAAAAGGATCTCGGTGACGGCACCTGGGAACTTCGATTCGTCTCTTACAAAAAGGTGCCCATGTATCTCAAGCGGTCGCCCATCGACAACAAGCACCACGTCTTCGTCAACATAGAAGGCCGCCAGGCTATCCTCAGTCGCGTCTACATCCACATCGACCCCGGTGGTACCTTCTGGTCCCCCAACGTAAAATATCTGGAATTGAAAGGCGTCGACGTGCAGACCGGCAAGGAACTCACTCAACGGTTAAAAGTATAGCGTTGATGGACACCACTTCCGCTTCACCGGGTTCAAGCCTGGCTACTGGCATCCCGCTCACCCTTCGCACCGCTCTCACCGCGCTCGGCATCACCGCCCTTTATCTCATACTGGCCGCCGCGCTCCTCGGTTTCAAAACCGATCAGCTCTTTTTGGCCGGCCTTTTCAACATTTGCTTCTTCGCCTCCGGCCCGACGCGCCGGTTCATCCTCGGGTTCACCGTCTTCATCGTCTTCTGGATCCTCTTCGATTCGATGAAACTCTTTCCCAACTACCGGTACAACGCCGTCCATATCGAAAGCCTCTATCAACTGGAGAAAACGCTCTTCGGGATCAAGGGCGCCGACGGCGTCGTGCATACGCCCAACGAATTTTGGTACACCCACCGCCAAACCGCGCTCGACATCCTCGCCGGTTGCTTCTATCTCTGCTGGATCCCCTTGCCGTTGGCTTTCGCCGGCGTTCTATTCTACAAGGACAAGGAAAAATTCTTTCAGTTCGCGCTCAGCTTTCTGCTCGTCAACCTCATCGGTTTCGTCGTCTATTACGCTTGTCCCGCCGCGCCGCCCTGGTATGTGCAATATCATGGCTTTGCATTCAACGCGCATACTCCCGGCAACACCGCCGGTCTCGGTCGCTGGGACGACTACTTCCACGCCCATGTCTTTGCCGGTCTGTATGCCAAGAGCAGTAACGTCTTCGCCGCCATGCCTTCGCTGCATGCCGCCTATCCGCTCACCGTGCTGTACTATGGAGTGAAATTCAGGATGCGCTGGATCAATGCGTTGTTCGCACTTATCATGGTGGGGATCTGGTTTTCGGCTGTGTATAGCAGCCACCATTATGTGCTCGACGTCCTCGCCGGCATCACCTGCGGCGTCATCGGCATCCGTCTCTTTCAATATTTGTATCGGAAGGGTGGGGGATTCACCCGGTTTGTAAGGCGCTATATCCGCGCCGTCGAGCCCCCTAGCGGCCAATTCCCTCAACCATAATATCCACGATCGAATCGATCTGCAGATCCAGCCTCGGGCTCCGGGCCTGCCCCACCATCAGCGGTACCGCCAGTCCCCGGAAACTGCTCACCATCAGATAGGCGATCAGCTCGATATTGTCGTCATTGATCTTCTTGAACTCTCCGTTATGAACACCCTCCGCCAGGATCCCTTTCACCAACTCAACGTGGGTGGTATCGAACCGGCTCTTCATTTCGGCCATAACACAATGCAGTTCAGCAATTTCGCTTTTCAGCGCATCGCTTAGGTTACACAGTTGCTGCAACTTTTCCAGCCGGCAACGGCAATACGCCGTCAATTTCTCTTTCGAAGTCGTCGCTTTGACAACCGCATGATCGATCTCGTCCAGCAATTCGTCCATTTCGGCATAGATCACCGCCTCGAAAATGTCCTCCTTGCTGGGATAGTAATAGTAAAGAGAACTCTTCGCCTTGCCCAGGCTACGCGCAATATCCCCCATCGTCGTCTTCTTAAAGCCCGACTTCCGGAAAAGGGTCCTGGCCGTATCGAGGATCTCCTTGACTATGATCTCATCCCGTTGAAGCGTTTCAGCCATAAAATAAAAATACCGCCAAAATTACTGTTTTTCCACCCCAAATTCGGTTAACGGCTCGTGAATCTTGCCAGTCTGCGCGACAAGTTTTACATTTGCCGGACCCTTCGTCCCTGGTAAGACAACCCCGCCATTCTTCCATTCAACGCCCTGTCAAAAATGACCACCCAATTGAATTGCATCCTTCTCATCGACGACGATGAGCCCACCAACTTTCTCAACAAACTGACCCTGGAGCAATCCGGCTGCGCCCGTCAGATCCGTATTGCCCAAAGCGGTCGCGAGGCCCTCGAATATCTTCAGCAAACCACTACCAGGCCCGATCTCATCTTCCTCGACATCAACATGCCCGCCATGGATGGTTGGGAGTTTCTGGAGCGGTATCGCAGCCTTCCCGCTGCCCGGAAAGCCGATATCGTTCTGATCATGCTGACCACTTCGCTTAACCCCGACGACGAAAAACGCACCCGCTCCATTCCCGAGGTGGCCGGCTTTGAGAACAAGCCACTCACCCAGGAACAGTTGGACAGCTTACTGAGAAAATATTTTAGTAATAGTTAACGCCGGGCCCCAACCCGGCGGCCGCGCCTAGATCCCCGAATGCAGGTAATCCTTCAAATGCGTGATCGTCTCTTCGTGTGTGCGTATCGTCTCCCGAACCACATCATTGATCGAAACGATCCCGCACAACTGCCCGTTCTCGAAGACCGGCAGATAGCGGATGTTCTTGTCGGACATCAACTCCATGCAATGCTCGACCGTGTCGTTGGGCAGAACAGTCGGGAAATTCGTTGACATGATCTCCGACACCGGCGTATCGGTCGACGACTTGCCCTTCAGGATCACCTTCCGGGAATAGTCCCGTTCCGTCATGATCCCCAGATACTGGTTCCCATCCAGTACCATTACGGACCCCATGTTCTGATCGGCCATGATCCGAAGCGCATCCAGGACGGTGGTTTGAGGGCCTACCGAAACGATTCGGGCTCCCTTATGAGCGAGAATATCAGCTACTCTTTTCATACAGCATGGTTTTTGGTCCAATATCAATTTACGAAATATTAGGAAATATCCAACCTATATTTGCGGGCATCAACTGCAATCCCATGCGCATCGCTTTACCGATCCTTTTTTTGACGACCCTGCTCCAATCCACCGCCGGATTCACCCAATCCTCCGCACCGGCGACCCCTCCGCCCGCCGTCACCCTCAACCAACTGGGCTTCTATCCCTACGCGCCCAAAGTCGCCGTCGTCACCGGCTTCACGGTAAAAGAGGTATTTTATATCGTTTCCGTTGCCGATAACACCCCTTCCTGGCAGGGTCACGTCGACACCGTCTTCTTCGGCCGCCTTGGCCCCATCACCCCCTCGGCCAATTCCTCCCTCTCCACCCGGATCGCCGATTTCACCAGCGTCCGCCGTTCGGGAACCTACAGAGTTGTCGTCCCGGGACTACCCAATTCTTATCCTTTCACCATCGGCGGTCATCTCTTCACCCAACTCACGGCTGCCGCACTAAAGGGATACTACTACCAACGTTCATCTATCATTCTGACCCCCGGCTATGCCGGCGACTGGAGCCGCCCCGCCGGCCACCCCGACACTGCCGTCCTGATCCATCCTTCCGCCGCCTCCGGGCAACGCCCCGCCGGCAAGATCATCTCTACTCCCGGCGGCTGGTACGATGCCGGCGATTATAATAAGTACATCGTCAACTCCGGTATCACCATGGGCACCCTCTTCGATGCCTGGGAGGATTTCCCGCGCTACTTCGATACGCTCCGCACGAATATTCCGCCCGTTCCGCTGTCATCCGCCGCCTCGCGTGAGCCGCAACCCGCCGCCTCCCGCATCCCCGATCTCCTCAACGAGACCCTTTACAATCTCCGTTGGATGCTCACCATGCAGGACCCCAACGACGGCGGTGTCTATCATAAATGCACAAACGCAGCATTCGACGGGATGGTCATGCCCGGCATCACAAAGGCCCCCCGCTATGTCGTCCAGAAAAGCACTGCCGCCACCCTCGACTTCGCCGCCGTCACCGCACAGGCCTCCCGCATCTTTTCAAAATTCGCCCGGCAACTGCCCGGCCTCGCCGACTCCTGCCGCCGCGCCGCCATCGCCGCCTGGCAATGGGCCCGGCAACACCCCGACGTCATTTACGACCAGGAGGCCATGAACAAAGCCTATACCCCGCCCGTAACGACCGGAGCCTATGGCGACCGGCATCTCACCGATGAATTCTTCTGGGCTGCCGCGGAACTTTACATCACTACCACCGACGCTCAATACCTCGCCCCCATCCAGCAACAACTCGGCACCCCCCTCTCGCTGCCCTCCTGGTCCAATGTCGCCATGCTCGGTAACTACTCCCTGCTCCGCCATCGCAAACAACTGAGCCCGGCCCTTCAGCCCGCCCTTGACAGCCTCGGCGGGCAAGTACTGCTCATGGCCGACGACTACGTAAAAAAACAACCCACCACTGCATTCAACACAGTGATGGGCGAATCCTCAAAAGATTTTATCTGGGGCAGTAACTCCGTTGCCGCCAACGAAGGAATGCTGCTGATCAACGCCTGGTTACAAAAACCCAATCCCAAATACCTCACAGCCGCGCTCTCCAACCTCGACTACCTCCTCGGCCGAAACGCCCTCAACACCTGCTTCGTTACCGGCATCGGCTCTCACTCCACGCTACACCCCCACCATCGGCCTTCAGTAGCCGACGGCGTCGAAGCCCCCGTCCCCGGCCTGCTTGCCGGCGGCCCCAATCCCGGCCGGCAGGATAAACAGGCGTATGTCTTTACCGAACCCGAAACCGCTTATCTCGATAAAGCGCCGGCTTACGCGTCAAATGAAATTGCTATCAACTGGAACGCGCCGCTAGTCTATCTTGCGGGCGCGATCGAAGCGTTGCAGGCATCATTCGCTCGCTAGGCTGCGGAGCGGCCTATTCACTACGCAAAGCCTTGACCGGATTCTGCCTTGCCGCGCGGATCGTATTGAACGCGATCGTCACCAGTGCAATGCCGATGGCCACGGCGCCAACCAGCAGGAAATTCCAAAGCGTAATGTTCACGCGATAGGGATAATGCGTGATCCACGCCTGCATCGCCATCCATGCGATCGGCGTCGCGATCACCACCGCGATCCCTACCAGGACGAGGAACTCTCTCGAAACCAGCAGTGAAATGCTCCGCACACTCGCGCCCAACACTTTTCTTACGCCGATCTCCTTCACCCGCTGCTGGATGATCAGCAACACCATCGCCAGCAGGCCGCTACATGACAATATGATGGCTATCGCAGCCGCTATGCTGAACAGGAGCGACATCGTCTGCTCCTGGGTATACCAGTCATTGACGTTGTCGTCTACAAAACTGCCGTTGAAATCCTGCCCGGGCTCCAGCGTCGCCATCTCCCGTTTGACCGTCGCCATCGCCCCGATCAGATCTTTGCCGGTTACCCTGATGAATGCATAGGGGATCTGCGCCTGCGTCCTCACTTCCAGGGTCAGCGCCTCTATTTTCTCTGCCACGGTATAGAGGTGGAAATCCGGGAATACGCCCACGATGTGCCAGGCAAGGTTCGCGGCGGTGTCCAGCAGAATGGTCTTTCCGACGACCGATGCTGCCCCGCGCGGCGCACTGCCGGCCGATGCTGCCTCCTGCGGCCTGTCGCCGAGCAGTTGCTTAGCCATGGTCTCGTTGACAACGACATTCATCACCGTATCGGTGGCATAGCGCGGATCGAAGTCCCGCCCATCCAGCAACCGCACGCCCAGCGTCTTCAGGTAATCATAGTCTACCGAAGCCATCTGGGTACCGATATCCCTTGCCTGATAGGTGAAGCCCATCGTACTGTGGACGGTGCGGTGATCGGATCCCCGGCCAAGATTGATATTACTTCCGGAGACGGATGCGATGCGCGGATCGGCGGCCAGCCGGGTCCGGAGTTTTGCGATCGTCTCATGGCCTTTTTCAGGAGCATGCAATGGGACGCTGATAAGACTTGCCGTCGCTATTCCCACATCCGCATGCATCAAATACTGATATTGCCGGTACATGATATAGGTACAACTGATCATCACACAGGCGATCACAAATTGCAGAACGATCAGGCTGCTCCGCAATGGACTCTTCCGGCTCATCTTCAATTTACCCTTCAACGTCTCCACCACTTTGAACCGGACCATTACCAGCGAGGGATATCCGCCGGCCATCAGCGAGACGAACAGGAGCAGGGCCACCATCAGCCCGACAAATGCCGGTTGCCGGAAAATACTCTCCGTCGTGACCCGCATCTGCTGCAGGCCGGTGATCGAATGCAACAGTACGTTCACAAGCAGCAGACTGGTTGCAAATGCGATCACACAAACCAGCAGGCTCTCACTCCATAATTGCAGGAAGAGCTTCCACTTCTCCGCCCCAAGGCATTTCCGCACGCCTACCTCCCGGCTCCGTGTAAACGCACCCGCGAGACTGATATTGACAAAATTGAAACAGCCGATCAGGATGATAAACAATCCTACCGACAGCGTGATCAGCAATTCCGAGGTCGAGGTGGCCCGGTGGCCATTGATGTCTGTGTTGAAGTGCACGTCCTTCATGGGCAGCAGCCTCGTCGCCCACAGATCGCCGTAGGCATCAGGTTTGGCGCCTCTCTTTTGCAGATCGGTAGACCGGGAGGGCACGTGTTTCCGGTCCGCCTCCCGCAACTGCAGCTCCGCCTGCCGCTGACCGATACCCTCTTTCAGCAGTACATAAAGCGAGACCCGGTTATCGTCCCAGCCGTTACGGTCATGCGCATAATTGGACATATTCTCCATTCGCGCCAGCACCTGGAACCGGATGGATGACCCCACCGGGTCCTTCACCACCGACGACACTACAACATCCTGTTGCCGGTCGCCCATACTCACCCGGATATGCTTACCGATGGGGTCCTCATTCCCAAAGATCGTCTTCGCGGACTCTTCGGTTACCACCACATCCGTCAGGTCCCGCAGGGCATCGGAGCCCCGACCCTTCACCACCGGCACGGTGAACATCGAAAGGAAATCCGCGTCCACGGTCATCACCGGGATCGGGATGTCCCGTCCCTTATACTCGATATGATTGCCTCCGTCGCCGATCCGCGTCATCCCCTCGATCGCGGGCGCCTCCGCCTTGTAGGCCAGACCCGGGGCCAAATCGAAGCTGTTCGAATAATGGTCCTTTGCCGGATCGTGATACACCTGGTAGGCTTCGTACAACCGCTTCCCATTCAAATGCTGGCTGTCCCACTGGAATTGGTGATAGACGACAAGCAGGATCGCGATCCCGATGGTAAATCCAATGACGAGCCCGCCGATATTGATCCCCGTATGGAGCTTGTTGCGGAACAGGTTCCGCCAGGCAACTTTCCAATAATTCTTAAGCATGTGAGTAGGTTTTGAAGGATGGCAATAGCACTCCTAAAACGATGCCCAAATTTAGACGACTAAGAACCAACTTCTTAGCCACGATCTTGAATCATCGACTGTCCGCTTCCGATACACCAACTGACCACAAGCGTACAATCTACGAAAGTCTTCTTAGTGTAAGCGACTGAGTGCCAGCTGGGTGCAATTCTGGTATTATCTTGGTTCACGCTCCGTCACAACCAACCCGCATGCTCCGAAATTTCTTTCTCATCGCCTGGCGCAATGTCCGGAAGAACAAGACTTATGCCGTCATCAACATCGTAGGTCTTTCCCTCGGCATCGCCTGTAGCCTCCTCATCTTCGCCCTTGTCCACTACCAGCTGAGCTTCGACACCTTCCATCCCGATAAGGATCGCATCTATCGCATCGTCACCGAATGGCACGACGAGGTGGCCGATTACTCCCCGGGCACGCCCACACCCCTCGGCCGGGTTATCCGGAAGGACCTCAGCGGCGTCGAACAGTCCGCCCGTGTCATGGCCTTTGAAGGCCTCGTCACGGTTCAGGACAAAGGCGAAACAAAGAAATTTACCGACGAGTTTGCCTATGTCGAACCCCATTTCTTCGACATCTTCAACTTTCCACTGCTTCACGGCAATAAAGCGACCGTCCTTCTCGCCCCCAACCAGGCCCTCCTCACCGAAAAGCTCGCCAAAAAATATTTCGGCAGCGCCGATGCCGCCATGGGCAAAACCCTCCGGGTCATCAACAAAAGCGAGTTCCAGGTCGTTGGCATTTTGCGGGATCTCCCGATTACTACCGATCGTCGTCACGAACTCTACCTCTCTTACGAAAACCGCGTCGACCGGAATCCCCGCCTCGCCGGCGACAGCAACTGGGGCAGCGTCAGCAGCGGAGCCCAGGCCTTTGTCCGCTTGCAGCCCGGCGTGACTCCCGCCCAGGTAAACAAACAACTCGCCGGCATTGTCAAGAAATACCAGGAGGGCAGGGACGCCCAGACCGTTGTCTACCGGTTGCAGCCGCTCGCCGATTGGCATTTCAATCCCGACTTCGACGGCTCCGCCAGCAAAAGGAATTTATTGGCCCTTTCTTTTATCGGTCTGTTCATCATCATCACCGCCTGCGTCAACTTCATCAATATGGCCACGGCACAGGCCCTCAATCGCGGCACCGAGGTCGGCATCCGCAAGGTTCTCGGCGGCCTCAGCCGCCAGGTCTTCTGGCAGTTCACCACCGAGACCGCCCTCATCGCCCTTTTTGCCGCGATCGCCGGTTACGCGCTTGCCGCTCTCGTCCTGCCCGCCTTTAATGGTTTGTTCAACTCCGAGATCAGCTTCCAGGTCTTCACCAGCCCTGCAGCCCTTGCCTTCGCCGTTGCACTCCTGATCGTCGTCGTCCTGCTCTCGGGTTCCTGGCCCGGCCTCGTCCTCTCCCGCTTCCGGCCGGTAGAGGCGCTCAAGAGCAAAATGGCCCAAACACAAGGCGGCGGCATCTCCCTGCGCCGCATCCTCGTCGTCACGCAGTTCACTATCTCCCAGATGCTGATCATTGGCGCCATCGTCGTCGCCGGGCAGCTGCATTATGTCCGAAATACCGATCTTGGTTTTAACAAGGATGCCGTTGTCCTTCTGGACATCCCCGAGACCACGCGCACCAAACTCAGCACTTTCGGCGCCCGCATCCATGAGATCCCCGGCATCGTTTCCCTATCCTTCTGCGAGTCGCCTCCCGCTACCTCCGGCAACAGTACCAGCAATCTCAATTTCGACAACAGGCCCGAGGACGAACACTGGGAGGTCAACAAAAAGGTTGCCGATGCGAACTACGTGTCCACTTTCGGCCTCCGGCTCGCCGCCGGCCGCGATTTCTACAAGACCGATTCCGCCGGCGAATTCCTCGTCAATGAGACCATGGTCCGTCGGCTCAAGCTCCGTTCACCCCAGGATATTCTCAACCGCCCGCTACGGATCAACGGGATCACCGGACCGATCATCGGTGTGGTAAAGGACTTTAACAACAACTCCCTCCACGAAGACGTCAATCCCATTGCCATTTTCGCCCAGCCGGCGAAATACACCACCTGTGCCGTAAAGATCACCCCCTCGCATATCCAGACCGATCTGGCCTCCATCGAAAAGATCTGGAACCAGACCTTTCCCGATTATCTCTATTCCCATACTTTTCTCGATGAACGCATCGCCCGATTCTACCGGAATGATGTTTCCCTGCTGCATACCATCGAGGCTTTTGCCCTGATCGCCGTCCTCATCGGCTGCCTCGGTCTGTATGGGCTCACCGCGTTTATGGCTGTCCGAAAGACAAAGGAGATCGGCGTTCGCAAGGTCCTCGGCGCCGGTGTGGTCAGCATCCTCTGGCTCTTCGGCCGCGAGTTTACCCGGCTCGTGATCGTTGCCTTTCTCATCGCCGCCCCGCTTGCCGGCTGGATCATGCACAATTACCTGCAGGACTTCAAATATCGGATCCCGATCGGGCCCGGTATTTTCCTGTTATCCATCGCCGCCACGGCCTTCATTGTCCTGGCAACCGTAAGTTACCAGTCCATCCGCGCCGCCCTCGCCAATCCCGTTAAATCGCTGCGAAGCGAATAGCTTCGCCGATAAATAGATTCTCTCAGAATAAAGCCGCCATCTATGCTAAGAAACTATCTAAAAACCGCTCTCCGCTTCCTGCGTAACAATCGCACCTTCACCTTCATCAACATCATCGGGCTCTCCCTCGGCACCCTTTGCTGCCTCTACATCCTTCTGTACGTCGAACAACAGTACAGCTACGACCGACATGAGGCGGGCGCCGCCGATATCTACCGGATCACTACCGACTTGAAGCTGTCTGGCGATCGGATCAAGACCTCCTGGTCTTCGCCGCTTATCGCTCCCGCCATAAAAAGCGATTTCCCCGAAGTACGGCAATTCACGCGGGCCTTCGACGCCTCCATCTTCGGCGCCGAGCAACATCTGCTCATCTACAAACAGCGATCCTTCTTCGAAAAAGAGACCCTCTTCGTCGACTCCACCTTCTTCGACATCTTCACCTATCATTTTCTCGGGGGTGATCCGGCTACGGCCCTGCGCGAGCCCAATACTGTCGTTCTGAACAAGAACACTGCGGTCAAGTTGTTCGGCAGCGAGGATCCCATCGGCAAGACGATCAAGATCAGCAACAAGGCCGGCGATGAAGACCTCAGGGTCACCGGTATCGTCGACGAGAGTCTCGGCAAGTCGCACCTGCAGGCAAATGCCTTCATTAGTTTGAGAACCGGGCTCATCGGCGACATCATCCTCCATCGCATGACCAACTGGGCCGGCGGCAATCTCCTCTGGGGCTACGTAAAACTGCGACCCGGCGCCGATGGCCGTGCACTGGCCGCGAAACTGCCCGCCTTTCTGAGCCGGCACGGCGCGCAGGACCTCAAGAGCCTCGGGATGGAAAAACAACTCGGCCTCCAGCCCATTGCTTCCATCCACACCACCGCCGGTTATGACCATGAACTCAAGGCCCCCACAAGCCCTTCCTTTCTCGGCCTCCTCGTCCTCATCGCCGTGCTCATCCAGGTCATCGCCTGCATCAACTTCATGAACCTGTCCACTGCCCGCGCGTCGAAGCGTGCCAAGGAGGTCGGCGTTCGCAAGGTCATCGGGGCGGCACGGGGTAATCTCATCGGCCAGTTCCTCGGCGAGTCCTTCCTCCTGGCGCTGATCGGCATCGCTCTCGCCCTCCCAATGCTGGTCGCCGGTCTTCCATACCTCAACGGCGTCACCCATGCCGACATTTCCGTGTCTATGTTAAGGGATTATCGTGTCTTGCTCTTACTCGCCGGCCTCGTCGTCGGTACCGGTATCCTCTCCGGAAGTTATCCCGCCTTTTATCTCTCCGCCTTCAACACCGTCAAAGTCATCAAGGGGAATTTCACCAACCGCGTCTCTGCAGCCGGACTTCGCCGCGCACTCGTGGTGTTCCAATTCTCACTCTCTGTCATCCTCATCACCGGCATCGTCATCATCTACAGTCAGCTCAACTATATCAAGAATAAGGATCTCGGCTATAACACCAGGCAAATGCTCGTCTTCAACTCCTACGCGATGGGGGCCGATCTGAATGCGTTCACCAGCGGTCTCCGCTCGCTTTCCGGTATAAGAGAGGTAACCCGTAGCGCCAGCGAATTGGGAAAACGTCCCATCCAGGACCAGACCGTCTATCTCTACGGTAAGACCAAGGCAGACGAACAGATCGCCCAAAATTATGTCACGGATAAATATTTCCTCCGCACCACCGGCATCCAATTGCTCGCCGGCCGCGACTTCCACGACTACGACTCCGGCCGGGTGCTGATCAATGCTTCCCTTGCCGCCCGGCTCGGGATCGATCCCGCAAGGGCTGCCGGGGTGAAGCTTCACTCCAGTTATGACTCTGCAAAGACCTTCGAGATAATCGGCGTCGTAAAAGACTTCAACTTCAGCTCCCTGCATGACGGCGTTACCCCGTTCATGCTTATTTACAATCCCGGTTTCCCCGGCAACTGCACCGTCACGGCCAGCTGCAATGTGTCCGATTACCGCGGCCTGCTCACGCAGATCGCCGGCCTCTGGCGCAAGACCATGGGCGCCGCGCCTTTTGAATATTCCTTCCTCGACGATACGGTCCGGAAGCAATACGAGGCCGAGATCACCCTCGCCAATATCATCAATGTATTTACTTCGCTCGCCATCCTCATCTCTTGTCTCGGGCTCTTCGGGCTGGCCGCGTTCAGCGCCGAGCAGCGCAGCAAGGAGATCGGCGTCCGCAAGGTGCTTGGCGCCCGCGTAGCGAGCATCGTCCGCCTTCTCAGCGCCGACTTCCTCAAACTTGTTGCCGTCGCACTGCTCATCTCCGTGCCTGTTTCCTGGTGGGCCATGCATAAATGGTTGCAGGGCTTTGCCTACCAGGTGCCGATCCGGTGGTGGATGTTCGGCCTGTCCGGCGCCATGGCTATCGTCATTGCATTCCTCACCGTTAGCTTCCACACCATCCGCGCCGCAAACGCCAATCCCGTGCGAAGTCTTCGGTCGGAATAGGGCGCGTCGGAGACCGCCCGCCCGAAGGGCAGATATTAGATAGCCGCCCCCGCGTTCGTGGGGGCGGCTTTTATGCAATTTTTCCGCCCGCGCATCTATTAGGAAACACCTCCAATGCCCCCGCCCATCAAAATAACGATCCCCAAACCCTGCCACGAGAACTGGGACGAGATGCTGCCCGCCGCCAAGGGCCGGCATTGCCTCTCTTGTCAAAAGACTGTCGTCGACTTCACGAGCATGAGTGACGGCGACATTTTAAAGCAGCTCAAGAAAGCCGCCGCCCATCGCCCCGGCGCCGAACTCTGCGGCCGCTTCATGCCGGATCAGCTCAACCGCCAACTTGTTCCGCCACCAATTCGCGCGGGCTTTCATTGGCGCGGCTGGCAGTGGGTTATCGCGGGGGTGCTCCTCACCTCGGATGTAACGACACCGTCGAAGCGACCACCCATGCAGGAACAGCGGATGCCTGGCGTCAAAACAGTCACAACCCAAGATATCATCTTAGGTGGAATGTCATTCACGGCAAGGACCTACGTTGAGAACCCTGTCGTAAGCGATACAGCTGAGATGGGCACACCCAGCGTTTTGGTCGGCGACATCGCGGTGCTGCCTCCCGACTCCCTCCCCAATCCACCCGATTCCCTCATGCGCCCTCCCTGTATCCACCGACCGGATAGCCTCGACGACAAACTCGGTAAATTCTACACCGGCGGCATCGAAGTCGTAGACGCCGACTCCACCAAAATCTCATCAGACTCCACCGTCACTTCATCCGACTCCACCTTCGGATCCAAAACCCCAACCGAGCCATCCGTCACTACGCCCCCCATCGAATCGCTCCGCATCTATCCCAACCCCATCGCCCTCGGCTCGACTTACCACATCCAATTCCCGGCCGAAGGGGAATACCAACTCACCCTCTTCAACATCAACGGCGCCCTGCTTCAACAAAAAACCATAACCATCATCGGTATCAACCAGACAAACGAACTCCAACTCCCAACCGGCCTCACCCCGGGCATCTATATTCTCCGTGCCACCCGCAATAATCGGCCCCAACCCTATACTACCAAGATCCTTATCCGGTAAAGCCCACCCTAAATGAAAAAACCCCGCTCGCGGCGGGGTTTTTTATTATTGTCGTGAAAGTCTATTTCAATGGCTCCAGCGGCCGCACCCAGATATTCCGGAAGCTGATCGGCTCACTCTTATCCCCATGCGCCTGCAGCTTGATCGGCGAAGGCCCATGCGCCTTATAATAGGGCTTGCCGATGTATCGTGTCTGTCCCTTCAGTTCAAAATCGTTCTGCACCAACACCCCGTTCAAAAAAGCCGTCACCTTCGCCGGCGAGGCCAGGGTTCCGTCACTGTTGAATACCGGCGCCGTCCAAACGACATCATAGCTGGACCATTCTCCCGGCTTGCGGCAGGGGTTGGCCAGCGGAATGCTTTGCTTGTACACACTACCCACTTGCCCGTTGGTATAGGTCTTGTTGTTATAGTTGTCCAGGATCTGCAGCTCATAACCGTCATCCCCTTTGCCCGTAGAAGCCAGGAACAGACCGCTGTTCCCGCGCGCCTGATCTTCACCCGTTATAGTAGCCGGGATGCGGAACTCGAGATGCAGCTGATAATTCGTAAAGCTCTGCTTGGTCTGGATATTTCCCGATTTTTTATTGACAGTCAATATTCCACCTGCAACGATCCAGTCTGCCGCAGATCCGTCGGCAACCTTCACCCAGGCGTCTTCGTTTTTACCATCGAACAGGACGATCGCATCCGAGGGCGCGGCACCCACTGTCGCCGCAGGCGTCACTACCGGCGGTACGGGGCTGTAAACTTCAGTAGCCCGGTGATCCGTGGAATCGTATTGTTGGGCCATCACCAGCGTAGTGCCCGCCAGCAGGCTCATCGGCAAAAGGGCAAGCGCCTTGGCAATCGAGGAACAAGCAAAATGAGTCATATATCAATGTGTTAAGTAAATGAGTGGACAATTTAGGACAAATTTTTTATATTCTCTCCCCGTGTGCCCCTGCTGTGGACGGAAGCGAACAAAGGGCCGGTTCTTCCTTGCCGGCGGCGGAATGGTCTATCGTTGCCGCGATTGTTCCGTTAAATTCCTCTCGCCTCAACCCGACGAGGCCCAGCTAAAAAAACTCTATTCCGAAAATTACTACGCCGCCTGGGGCATCAGTGGACACCAGGATAACGAAAGCACCCGGTCGATGAAACGCGCCACGTTCCGCCTTCGACTTGCCCTGATCCGCCGTTTCCTCCAACCCTACACCGACCTTCGACTGCTTACATCCGCAAGCCCCGACCGCTATTCGCGCACACTCGCCGATGCGGCATCCCCCGACCGCCGCCCCCACATCCTCGACGTCGGCTGCGCTACCGGCTATTTCCTCGAACTCGCCGAAGAAGAAGGCTTCAAACCCTACGGCGTCGAATTCTCCGCCTATGCCGCCGCCCGCGCCCGCCTCCGCTTCGGACCCGACGCCATCTTCCAGGAAACCCTCGAACAATCGACCTTTCCCAAAAACGACTTTACGGCCATCGCCCTTTCCGATCTGCTCGAGCACACCCCCTCTCCCCAGACCACCCTCACCACCGCCGCATCCTTACTCCAACCCGCCGGCGTCATCCTTATCATGACCCCCGACACCCGCTCCCTGTCCCACTTCATTATGGGCCGCCGCTGGACCCATTACAAACCCGAGCATCTCTTTTACTTCAACCACCGCAGTCTCACCCAACTGGCCAACCGCTGCGGCCTGGAGCTCGTCCACTTCGAACGCGGGAAAAAGGCGCTTAACCTCGCCTATCTCTATACCCAGTTCAGGGTCTACCGGCATTGGCTGTTCACGCCGCTCATCAACATCCTGCACAAACTCGCGCCGCAAAAACTCCGCGATCGCAATTTCTATCTCAGCATCGGCGAAATGGTCGTCATCCTGCAAAAAAAGCCCTAACTTACGGAGCATCAAAATCTCCTGCACATGCAACGGCCTGCCATCTTATCCCTGCTCGCCTCGATCCTATTCTTTGCCGCAACGGCACAACCCGCGCCACCGACCCACGCACCCCAGGTCCGCGTTGCCGGCGGCACCCTCGAAGGCATCGTCGAACGCAGCGGCGTCCATTCGTTCAAAGGCATCCCCTTTGCCGCACCTCCCGTCGGCAACCTTCGCTGGCGCGAACCCCAGCCCGCCGCAAAATGGGATGGCATCCGCAAAGCAGATCACTTCGCCGCAAAAGCTATGCAGCTCCCCATCTATAGCGACATGCAATTCCGCGCCGCCGGCACCAGCGAAGACTGTCTCTATCTCAACATCTGGCAACCTGCCGAAGCCGCGGCCGCCATGCACGCCAACTCTAAAATACTTCTTCCCGTCCTCGTCTACTTTTATGGCGGCGGCTATACGGCCGGCGACGGTTCCGAATATCGATACGACGGCGAAAGCATGGCCACCAAGGGCATCGTCGCCATCACCGTCAACTATCGCTTAGGTCTCTTCGGCTTTTTCGCTCATCCCCAACTATCAAAAGAATCCCCCCACCATGCCTCCGGCAACTATGGTCTCCTCGACCAGGCCGCCGCCCTGAAATGGGTGCAGGAAAATATAAAGGCCTTTGGCGGCGATCCAAAAAAGATCACCATCGCCGGTGAATCCGCCGGCTCCACCTCCGTCTCCGCCCAAATGGCCTCACCGCTCTCACGCGATCTTATCGCCGGCGCGATAGGGGAGAGCGGCTCCCTCCTCGGAACCCTAACCCCGACAACGCTCAATGACGCCGAAGCGCACGGCCTCGAATTCCAAAAGGCTGTTGGGGCCGCCGACCTCGCTGCCCTCCGCGCCATGGCCGCCGAAAAATTGCTCGAATCCACAAAGACCGCCAACATCCGGTTCGGCGTTGATGTCGATGGCTATTTCTTCCCCCAAAGCCCTTATGCCATCTTCGCCGCCGGCAAACAGGCGCATGTACCGTTACTCGCCGGCTGGAATGCCGAAGAAGGCAACTACAGATCTATCATCGGCAGCGACGCCCAACCCACCCGCGAAAGCTTCGCAAACGGGGTGAAGAAACTTTACGGCCCTGCCGCCGACTCGATACTCAACGTCTACAACCCCGCCACCGACAACGACGTCATCACCGTCGGCAACGATCTCGCCTCCGACCGGTTTATTGGCTTCAGCACCTGGAAATGGATCGACATGCAGATCAGGACCGGCGGAACGCCCGTCTACCGGTATCACTACGAACACCCCCGGCCCGGCGCCAGCGCCTCGCATTCCTCGGAGATAGAATATGCCCTCGGCAACCTCGCCACGAATAAGGTCTATAACTGGACCGCCGAAGACTACAAGGTCTCCGCTACTATGCAGGCATACTTCGCCAACTTTATAAGAACAGGAAATCCCAACGGCGCCGGTCTTCTCCAATGGCCCGCCGCCACAAAAGCAAACACCCTGCCGGGGGCTCCCGGCACGCCCGTCATGCATATCGATGTCGACTGCAAGGCGCGCCCCGAAGAACATCGGGATCGCTATCTCTTACTCGATAGCCGTGTGGGATGGCAATAAGATTAAAATGGAAATTTATCTGCACGGGATCCGCGCCGGCACACCTACTGATCGAACCCATTCCCCCAACCTGCTTCCTTGAGCTTGTCCACCTTGCCCAAGACCTCCTGCTCCAGCAGTTTCTTATAGGCCATCACCTTTGCGCCGACGAGCGGATCGAAGGCTCCGATGATCTGGCCCGCCAGGATGCCCGCATTCTTTCCGCCATTCAGCGCCACGGTAGCGACGGGGACACCGCCCGGCATCTGCAGGATCGATAACACCGAATCCCAGCCATCGATCGAATTCGAGGACTTCACCGGCACCCCGATCACCGGTAATGCCGTAAGCGAAGCCACCATCCCCGGCAGATGCGCCGCACCGCCCGCGCCCGCAATGATCACCTTCAGTCCCCGGTCCGCAGCCTGCATCGCATACTGCACCATCCGCATCGGGGTCCGATGCGCCGACACCACCGTCAATTCAAAGGGAATTCCAAATTCTTCCAACATATCGGCAGCCGGCTTCATCACCTGAAGATCACTGTCACTGCCCATGATAACGCCTACCAATGGATTGCTCATAGTCATTCGTTGTTTATCTGCCGCCGCTCGTCATCACGTTGGCATCCCGCTCGTCCTCGGCCTTTCTCGAAGCGGTATCCGCCGCCAGCTTTGCGGCCGCCTCCTTACTGATCACCTTCATCGTGTTCTTGATCTTGTGCGCCTTATACACCAGATCCTGCTTCTCGCGGCTGATGATCGTCACATGCCCCATCTTCCGTCCCGGCTTCGTCTCCTTCTTGCCATAAATATGCACGAACACATTGTCCATCTGCAACACCTCTTCCAGGCCTTCATAGTGCGCTTCCCCATCGGAACCCTCCGCCCCGATCAGGTTCACTATTGCCGCCGGCAAAATGGCCTCCGTGTTGCCCAACGGATAACCCAATATCACCCTCCACAGCATATCGAACTGCGAGCTGTAATTTCCCTCTATAGTATGATGCCCGCTATTGTGCACCCGTGGCGCCGTCTCATTCACATAAACCTCGCCCGTCTTCGTCACCAGCAATTCCACCGCGAAGATCCCCGGGCTCTTCAACTCCTTCACAGCCCGCAGCGAGATCGCCTCCAGCTTCCACAAGGTGCTCTGCGGCAGATCAGCCGGGCTGATTTGATAGTCGAGTAAGTTCAGCCTTGCATCGAAAACCATATCCACGGGTGGATAGATCGCCGTTTCCCCTTTCGCGCTGATAGCAATAATTTGCGCGATCTCCTTGTCGATCGCGATCATTTTCTCCAGCACCCCGGGCGCATCGAAACCTTTTTCCACATCCTCCTTCGTCTGCATCATCTGCACGCCTTTTCCGTCATATCCTCCCTTCCCGATCTTATGCACGGCCGGAAGCAGGTCCATTCTCGATCTTACTCCATCCAGGTTCTGCGTGATGATATACTCCGCCGTCGGAACCGAATGCTCCGTATAATATTTTTTTTGCGTGATCTTGTCCTTGATCGTCCTCAGTGCCGACACCCGGGGATAGACCTTCACCCCCTCGGCCTCCAATCGCTCCAACGCATCTTCATTGACCGATTCGATCTCGATCGTGATCGCATCGAGGCCCTTACCAAACTGGTAGACATCATCGAAATTCCGGATGTCCCCCTTCGTGAAGTGATGGGAGAGATGCGCCGCCGGGGCGTTCTCATCGTTCTCCAGTAAGTAGGTCTCCACGGGGTAGTTGGCCGCAGCCTGCAACAACATCCTTCCTAACTGGCCTCCGCCTAAGATTCCTACTTTTAACATTTGCGTTTTTTTTGATTTATTCGATCAGACCCGAAGATAGATAAATCTCCCTTCCCAATACCGAAAACCCACCCCTATACCGTAAAAACACGTTGGCCGGATAGAAAAAATACGGTCCGGTTGACATAGTTCAAAATAAAGTTTACCTTTATAGGTATTAATCATGCGCCCGGATTACTCGCATAAAATTTTCGACGACAAGCGATTGCATCATTTTTTCCAAATGCAGGCGCTTACCCGAACCCGCCCCTGAACCACATCGCCCCACACTCTACTCCAAGGACCAGGCCTATTAACCTTGTTTCCATTTTTGATTAAATAAATCTAAATACGTCCCGTCATGTCTATCGCCTCCGCTACAGACGTTCGCAAGCCGGCTGCAGCTTCTGATTTTTTGCCCCTCCAGGGAACTGATTATGTAGAATTCTACGTAGGCAATGCCAAACAGGCCGCGCATTTTTATAAGACCGCTTTTGGATTCCAGTCCCTCGCATATAGCGGACCCGAGACCGGCAGCAAGGACAAGGTCAGCTATGTCGTCCGGCAGAACAAGCTCACCTTCGTCTTCACCACCGCCCTGCGTCCCGAGCATCCCATCGCCGAACATACGCACCTGCATGGCGACGGGGTCAAGGTCCTTGCCCTCCGCGTCGATGATGCCAGCAGCGCCTGGCGGGAGACGACTGCCCGCGGCGGCAAAAGTTATATGGAGCCCACTACCGTCGCCGACAAATGGGGCGAGGTCACCCTCAGCGGCATTCATACGTACGGTGAGACGATCCACCTCTTTATCGAACGGAATAACTATCGCGGTGCCTTCCTGCCCGGATTCCGCGAATGGAAGACCCTCTATAATCCCCCGTCCACCGGCTTACTCTATGTCGACCACTGCGTCGGCAACGTCGGCTGGAACCAGATGAACCCCTGGGTCGAATTTTATGAGAAGGTCATGGGTTTTAAAAACATCCTTTCCTTCGACGACAAGGACATCTCTACCGAATACTCTGCCCTCATGAGCAAGGTCATGAGCAATGGCAATGGGTTTGTCAAATTTCCGATCAACGAGCCTGCCGAGGGAAAGAAAAAATCCCAGGTCGAAGAATACCTCGAATTCTATAAAGGAGAGGGGGTGCAGCATGTCGCCCTTGCCACCGCCGATATCATCGAAACCGTCACCCAGCTGCGCGACCGCGGGGTCGAATTTCTCCAGGTTCCTTCCAGTTATTACGATGAACTGCTCGGTCGGGTAGGGGCGATAGACGAGCACCTCGATCCGCTGAAGCAACTCGGCATCCTCGTCGACCGCGACGAGGAGGGTTATCTGCTGCAGATCTTTACCAAGCCGGTAGAGGACCGGCCCACCATCTTTTTCGAGATCATCCAACGCAAGGGCGCCAGGAGTTTCGGGAAAGGCAATTTCAAGGCCCTGTTCGAGGCCATCGAGCGCGAGCAGTCCGCGAGGGGAAACCTATAGCGTCGGATAAGACGATTCTGGATTATAAAATATGGCAGGAATTTTGTTCCTTGTGCTATACCCTATAGTATGCAGTTTAAAAAACAATTTGTCGCACTGAAGCAGGTGGTCGCGCTCGTTACATTAGTTCTCGTAGCAGGGGTCGTCCCGTCCGGCAAACTTTCTGCCCAGAATTCGGCTTCCCAGGTTCACTTTATTGATTACCAACGTTCTATTCCAAAAATAGGAGACATGCTTCGTCGTAAGGAAGATACCTTGATGAAGCAATTCAAGGAAAAGGGGCTCGCCTGGCCGGCCCGGTTTCTCTACATCCGCAGCTTCAAATACGATAGTCAGCTCGAAGTTTGGATCAAGAATTCCAAAGACGAGAAATACAAGCTTTTCAAAACCTATAAGATCTGTGCGCTTGCCGGTACGCTCGGTCCCAAGCGGCTCGCCGGGGACTACCAGGTGCCCGAAGGCTTTTATTACATCAATGAGTTCAATCCCAAGAGTGAATATCACTTATCCCTTGGGTTGAATTATCCCAACGCCTCCGATCGCATTCTCAGCGACTCCCTGCAGCCCGGGAAGGACATCTACATCCACGGCAGCTGCGTCACCACCGGCTGTATCCCCATCACCGATGGGCAGATCGAAGAGCTCTACATCCTCGCCGCCCATGCCAAGGACATGGGGGAGGATTTTATCCCCGTTCATATCTTCCCTGTCAACTTCAACAATACCCGTAGCGTCGAGTATCTCAATAAATATCTGCAGACTTTCTCCGAGTATACGCCCTTTGCCAAAAGCATGCGCAATGCGTTCAATTATTTCGAGAAATATCGGGAGGTGCCGTTCGTGATGGTCAATGGGAAGGGCGAATACGTTACCGAAGAGGTCGCGCCCAGCGAAGCCCAGGTCAGGATTCCCAATGTCGATCCCGTGCCCGTGGCTGCCGCTCCTTCGGTCGCCAAAAAGAAGCCCGTGTCTACAAGGCCCGTCAGGGTAAATCCTATCTCCGAAGACGAACTGGCCAAACCCGTGGATCATCTGCCCGTCTATCCCGGCGGCAACGAAGCCTTCCAGGTCTTCCTCAATAAGTTGGGTAAAGAAGAAATAAAGGATCTCGACGAGGGGCAGACCAAGGCCTTTATCATGGTCGAATATGTCATCGACTCCCTCGGCAAGCCTGTCTATGCCAAGGTCATCCGCGGCGGCAACGACGGCCTCAACACCCGGATCGAGGACGCCTTCCTCGGCATGCCTCAATGGTCCCCCGCTGATCACTCCGGCGTCCGGGTGCCGATCCGGTTGAAACAGACTGTAATGATCGGGATCAATTAGGCCGTCGCTGTCAGTGCTGCCTTCGCGCAACAATCAAATACTGTCCATAGGCCCGATACTTCGCCATCCCCGGCGCATCCCCGGAAAGATCGAAGAAGGTATAATCCGTCGTACACAATGGCAGAAAATATTTTTGGATATCGGCTTCCAGCGGGCGCAACGGCCAATTCGACACTTCTTCCTCCGGCGTCGAACAACCGGCACAGTAAAGATTGATCACCGCTACTTTATCTTTAAAAGGCCCCGATCGCATCAGCAACCCCGCCAGCACTTTATTTTTTAGGATCGTATGGGCCTCCCCGAATTCCCCATAATAATGTTCCGCTCCCACGGTCTGATCCAGCGCCAGGATATTGGCGGCAAGATGCTTGTTCCGGTTGCTGAACGCGTCCTGGCAGCTGCCGTTGTTTCGGACGATCCGCGAAAAGTCCGCAAAGGCCTTTCCAAGATAATCCCGATAAATGGCCTCCTCTCGATCCATTGACGCCCTCAACTGCCGATTAAGAGGAACGATGTCGCCGCAATGAAGACCACTATCCGGCGATTGACGGATCAGGGCCATCGCATCCCGGATCGCCGGCGGAGCCTCCTTCGCCGGTAACAGCGATCGCAAGGCGGGGATATAAGTTGCAGAGGTTTCAAAATCCACACCGGAGTAGGAGATGCGTCCGGCCGGCGGCAGCGTTGAATTATAATGCGCCAGCAGTACAAAGGCGGGCACCCGGCGCAGGCCGCGTAAGCTCGTGTCGCCATCCAGCAGGGCCGGGTTGTACAGCACCGAAACACTGCTGCCCGACTCCCCCACAAAACGGGAGATCCCCAGCCGTTCGTGCAAAAAGCGCAGCCAGGTGACTTCCAGCGTATCGTAAAGATGAAGAAAATGCGAACCGCCCTCAGCCTGGAGGATCAGCCGGTAGGCGGAAAGTTGCCGCGCCAGGGTATCGGCAAGTGGTCCTTCAAATCCTGCCGTTAGCGAAAAAGCATAATGATGTCCCGCCAGCCAGTGGGTCGGATCAACCGGATCATCCTGCGCGGCTGATGGCAGCACAGCCAGGATAAGGCAAAGCAAAAATATCAATCGGATAGGTCTCATCGAATAAAAGACGCCTGTCGCCACTAGCGCATCACTACCTGCACCGTCTCCTCCGTCTGCTGCCGCAGCACCTCGTGCCGCCCCGCCGTCAGGCGTTGCAACACCTCCGCATTATAATGGCGGATCGTCAGCAGCGTCAGTCCCCGCTCCACCTGCACATCGAACAATTCTGCCGCTTCCAGGGCCAGCCGCTCGATCTTCGCCGGGCGGTCGTCGAGACAGACCCGGATGCTCACCGCGCCGCTTTGGATCAGGTTGGGCTTCACGCGGACATGCCCGAAAAGATCGTAGAGTCTCGCCGTCCCCGTCTCGCCGACAAAGGAGAAATCTTTCGAATGCAGCTGCACCTGGACCTGGTCCTGCTTCAGGACTATGATGGGGGGCAAGCCTTTCAGGGACTGATTATGGATCACCGTTCCCGGCAGCGAGGCGTCCAAAAAACACTTTACATAGAGCGGGATGCCCTTATTCTGAAGCGGCTTGATCGTCTTCGGGTGGATCACCTGCGCCCCGTAATAGGCCATCTCGATCACCTCGTCGTAATTCAATTCGCGGATCAGCTGGGCATCGGGGAATAGTTTCGGGTCGGCGTTCATCACTCCTTCTACGTCTTTCCAGATGGTCTGGCTTTCCGCGTCCAGCAGATTGGCAAACACCGCCGCCGTATAGTCACTCCCTTCCCGGCCCAGCGTCGTGCTTTCGTTATCGGAGGTGGCGCCGATAAAGCCCTGGGTCACGATCAGATCGTCCCCGTCGAACAGCGGCAGCACCTCTTCACGCACCTTGCGGGCCGTCACTTCCCAATCGATGGCCGCGTCCCGGAAGTTGGCGTCCGTCCGGAAGAGATCCCGGACATCGATCCACTGATTGCCCACGCCCGATTCGGCGAGATAGGCACTCATGATCGATGTCGACAGCAGCTCGCCGATGCAGACCACCTGGTCGTAGTAATAGTCGAAATCCCGCACCGGCTTGTCATGGAGGAGCCATTCCACTTCCGTGAAAAAGTCCTTCAGTTGCGACTCTGCCGCCAGGTAGTTCTTTACCAGGATATATTTTGCCGTGGTGAGATGTTGCTCCTTGATCTGGTGGAAGAGTTGCAGCGCCTCTTCCCGGTGGCCCGCATAGAAGGCCTCCGCTACTTTTTCCAATGCATTCGTCGTCTTGCCCATGGCCGAGATCACCACCAGGATCTTCTCGCCGCTATACTGCCGGAGAATACCGGGTATCTGTTTGATTCGCTCCACACTATTGACACTGGCTCCTCCAAATTTGAAAATTTTCATGGCGCAAATATAAGCAAAGGCGAACCACAGGTTCGACGGCCGAAGGCCAATAAATTAGCCGAGAGCCGGCAAAGGGTTATTTTCCGCTTAACCCTTTGTGCGGCTCGACCGAATGGACCGGCATCGTTGTCGTAGATTCCATCCCCCAAAATTGCTAAAAGACGCTAAATGTCGACCGGCCCCCTTACTTTTGTCGGGTAAAATTGCCCGCCCACATGAATGTCAATAGAAAAGTACTCACCCTCGACGAATTTACCCTCCAGCAGCTCCGCAACTTCCCCAACGCCACCGGCGAACTCAGCAATCTTCTCCGGGACATCGGCCTTGCTGCAAAGCGGATCAATGTAGAGGTCAACAAGGCCGGGCTCGTCGATATCCTCGGCGATGCCGGCACCGTCAACGTCCAGGGCGAGGATGTCAAAAAGCTGGATATCTATGCCAATGATCAGTTCATGGGGGTGTTGCGGCATGGCATCAGCTGCGCCGGCATCGGCAGCGAGGAGCTCGACGACAGCGTCATCTTCGACGACGAGATCAGCAACAACTCCAAATACGTTTGTCTCTTCGATCCGCTCGATGGCAGCGGGAATATCGATGTCAATGTGTCGATCGGCACCATCTTCGGGGTGTACCGGCGAATCAGCGAAAAAGGCAAACCCTGTACAAAGGCTGATTTCCTGCAACCCGGTCGCAACCAGGTGGCCGCCGGCTATATCGTCTATGGGTCCTCGACCATGATGGTCTACGCCACCCGCCGCGGCGTCAACGGTTTTACGCTCGATCCCTCCATCGGCGAATTTACCCTCAGTCATCCGAATATCAAATGCCCGGAGTCCGGCAAGATCTACTCCGTCAACCACGGCAATTTCTTCCAGTACGATACCCGCGTGCAGGCCTATATCGATACCTGTCAGAAAAAGAATAAGGACAATGGAGGTCCGTATACGCAGCGGTATATCGGTAGCATGGTCTCCGATGTGCATCGGAATTTGATCAAGGGGGGGATCTTCATGTATCCCGGGACCGTCAACCGTCCCGGCGGTAAGCTCCGGCTCTTGTATGAGTGTAATCCTTTTGCTTTTATCACGGAAGTCGCCGGTGGTAAGGCTACGGATGGCAAGCAGCGCATCCTGGATATCCAGCCTACGACGCTGCACCAGCGGAGTCCTTTCTTTGTCGGCAGCCGCCTGATGATGGAAGAGCTCGAGACCTATCTCGCGCGTTAGCCCGCGGTCTTCTTCACGCGCCAGAACGAAATATCCCGCCGGTGCTCGAAGCCCAGGTGGGCATACAGGCGCAGCGCCCGCGTATTCGCCTTCGCCACATGCAGATAGGGCTTGAACCCCGTCGCCGCCAGCCGCTGGCAGATCTGCGTCATCAGCTGCTGCGCATATCCCCGACCGGTATATCCCGGCAGCGTAGCCACCGCGCTGACCTCGCTGAAACCCGTCATGCGCATGCGTTCTCCCGCCATGGCCACCAGTTTGCCTTCCTTGCGGATGCCAAAATAGGTCCCCAGCCGCCGCGTGTCGGGGTGATAGTAGCCCGGCTGCACCGCGTTGATCAGCCGGTACATCTCTTCTTTGTCGTCTTCGCGCAGCGTCACCACCTCTTCATTCACCGAAGGCAGCGCGCCCACATCCTCCGGCGCCATCAACTGGGCGCAGGGCAGCTCCAATTCCAGCGACCAGTCCGCAGGCAGCTGCGGCAGGCGGCCGATGATATAAAAGGATTCTCCCGGATCGATAAAAGGGTCCAGTTGGGGAATGCCTGCTTCCGGCGCCAGACCCACAAACGGCAAAACCTCCGGCTTATATCGTTTCGCCCGGTCTGTCCCCAGCGCAAAGTTCGCCTGCGCCGTCGTAAGTGCTGACCAGGCAGGATTATCCAGAAGATGTGGTATCATATTTGCCCAATATATTACATTTAAGCAATACTCATGCGCCCCATTCTCGCTTGTTTTTTATTGTGCGCCGGCCTCGTTTCTTTTACCGCAGGCCCCCGCCCCGCGACGCCCCCAACCGTCAATTTCCATACCGCGGCGCGCCATTATCCTGCCCCCAATGCCGCCGAGATCCTCCGCCTCGTCAACCAGCACCGCCGCGCTATCGGCCGGCCTCCGCTGCAGGCCAACTCCTACATGTCTTCCGTCGCCCTCGGCCATAGCCAGGACATGCTCTCCGGCAGGTCCCCTTTTGGCCATGACGGCTTCCGCGACCGCATCGACCACATCCGCAAAAAACTCGGTCCCATGCACGTCGCCGCCGAAAATGTCGCCTCCGGCCCCATGTCCGCCCGGGAGGTCGTCGACGGCTGGCTCCACAGCCCCGGCCACCGCCGAAATATCGAAGGCGACTTCCGCCTCACCGGCATCGGCCTCGCCTTCGGCCGCAACGGCAACATCTTCTTTACACAGATCTTCGCCCGCTGATCAAATGTATTTCAGGATATAATTCACCGCAAACGCCGACATGAATAAGATGATCGGCCGTCCACAAAGATGGAAGAACGTGTACAGGCTGTAGAATTTTGGACGTTTGTGAAAATAGAGAATGTCCGTATTGAGCACGCGCGGGGGCGCGTCATCCAACGTATTGGATTCACTTGCTTCAAAGAACTGCCGGTATTCGATATCGATCAGACTTTCACCCACCCGATACCTGATAAAGCGGCCTTTTTCCGAAACATAGATAATGGCAGAAGTGCGAACACCCCTGATCAGGAGGAAGATTGTCTTCGCTGCCAGCAGCAAGCCGCAGAACAGCGAGGACAACCCCAACAGTATCAATAGTATTCGAGCAATCTGCATCGCGGATGAAATTCAAAGACAATAACAATTTATGGCTTATTTTTGATTCTCAGTAGAACAACAACAAGACGCATGCGAACGATCATTTCCGTCAGGGACCTCACAAAAAAATACGGCGACTTCGAGGCAGTAAAAGGCATCAGCTTCGACGTGCAGGAAGGCGAGATCTTCGGTCTCCTCGGTCCCAACGGCGCCGGAAAATCCACCACCCTCGAAATTATCGAAACCCTCCGCGACAAGACCAGCGGAAAGATCACAGTCGACGGCCTCGACCTCGATAAACAACCCGGCGAAATAAAAAAGATCATCGGCGTTCAGCTCCAAACCTCCGGCTATTATCCCGGCCTCAATCTTACCGAACTGATCCAGCTCTTCGGCGGCCTCTACAACCGGGACGTCGATCCGACCCGGATCCTCGACAGCGTCAACCTCCGCGATAAGGCAAAAGCCAAATTCAAGGAACTCAGCGGCGGCCAGAAACAACGTTTCTCCATCGCCACCACGCTCATCAACCAACCACGGATCATCTTCCTCGACGAACCGACCACCGGTCTCGACCCTCAGGCCCGCAGGAACCTTTGGGACCTTATCAAGGAGATCCGTGCCAAGGGCACGACGGTAATTATCACCACGCACTATATGGACGAGGCCGAAATTCTCTGTGACCGCGTCGCCATTATCGACTCCGGGAAGATCATCGCCCTGGAATCGCCGGACAAACTAATTGACAATCTCGTCGCCAGTGGTTTCGAACGCCCGAAAGAAGTCAAGAAAGCCAATCTCGAAGACGTCTTCATCACGCTTACCGGCCATACATTACGTCCCGAAAATTAAAATCAGCATATGAGCACCACCACCCCCGCCGACTTGCGTTATCCCATCGGCCATTATCATCCCAAGCCATACTCCGAGCATCAAAAACAGGAATGGCTCAACGATATCAAATACCTCCCGCAACTGCTCGAAAATGCCATTCTCAATCTCGACGAAGCCCAGTTGCAGACGCCTTATCGCGACGGTGGCTGGACGGTGCAACAACTGGTACACCACGTCGCCGATAGTCATATGAATGCCTTCTGCCGGTTCCGGCTTGGGCTGACCGAGAACAAACCCGCCATCCGGCCATACGAGGAAAAGGCCTGGGCCCTGCTCAACGATGTACAGACCATCCCCATCAATGTCTCCATCACGCTGCTGCATGCGCTGCATACCCGCCTGTATGCGACGATCAGCGACCTCACCCTTGCCGAATGGGAGCGCGAGATCTATCATCCTGAAGCAGACAAGATCATGTCCCTCTGGTATCTCCTGGGAATGTACTCCTGGCATGGACGGCATCACGTAGCTCACATCACCTCCCTGCGCGAAAGGAATAATTGGTAACATGAAAGATCTCAGCTGGAAAACGCTCGCTTCAGAATATCTCTATAAGGAAACCTGGTTCACGCTTCGCAGCGACACTTGCGAGACCCCGGATGGCCGCATCATCAAGCCCTACTATGTTTACGAGTTCCCTACCTGGGTCATCGCCGTCGCCCTCACCGCTGATGGCAAATTCATCCTCGAACGCCAATACCGCCATGCGCTTGGCGTCACCGACCTCGAGCTGCCCGGCGGCTGCGTCGATCCCACCGATCCCAGCCTCGAAGCCGGTCTTCGTCGCGAACTGAGCGAAGAGACCGGGTACACCTTCGACAACGTGGAATACCTCGGCAAAACCTCTGCAAACCCCAGCACAAACAACAACTGGGCGCATTTCTTCCTGGCCACCGGCGGCCGAAAGACAGACGAGCAACACCTGGATTTCAACGAAGAGATCGAGGTTTACCTCTATTCCGCCGACGAACTAAAACAACTGCTTCGCGAGAATGGCATCGTCCAAAGCATGCATGTTACCGCACTTTTTTACGCGCTCACACGCCTCGGGCTGCTGAACTGGTAGGGTAGGGCCCCCCACCCGCCACACTCCGTCGCTCACAGCCTCGCACCCCCTACGACCAAAGTCCCGTCGACCCTTACCCGACCATCAGGGAAAACCCGCCACTTAAAATTTCGACGAAAACTTTCGTATATCCCGCCGGATCGGCCTAATATTGGGACAAAACCAATTCTATGCTCCGGCATTATATCCGCGTCGCTGTCCGAAATCTGGCCAAACAAAAGGTCCTCACGTTCATCAACGTCGCCGGCCTCTCCCTCGGCCTCGCCTGTTTCACCCTCATCCTGTTTTTCGCCATCAGCGAATTCAACTTTGACAAATTCAACACGCACGCCGACCGCATCTACAGGGTCACCCTCCAGCGAACCCGCGATGACGGTCAGCCCCTGGCCTCCGCCGGTCTCAACGTAGCCCTTGCCCCCGCGATCAAACAGGCCTTTCCCGACGTCGAAGAAGCCGTACGCCTCTCTTATCCTGATAAAAAATTCATGAAGGGAAACAATGGCGTCGTGGAGAACGAAGTGCTTTTTACCGACGACGGTTTCTTCAACACCTTCTCTTTTCCCCTCATCGCGGGCAGCCCGCAGCAGGCCCTCAAAGACCCTTACGCCGTCGTCATTACGCGCACCAAGGCCCGCCAGCTCTTCGGCACCGAGGACGCCGTGGGAAAAACGCTTTCGATCAAGACCGATACCGCCTTTCACTTATTTACCGTATCGGCCGTCGCCAAAGATATGCCGCTCAACTCCAGCGTCACTTTCGGCATCCTCGGTAACTACCGCTTTCTCGAGATCTCGGACAGCGACAGGGTCAGATCCTCGGCCAATTGGGGCATGACCTATGGCGACCAGACCTATGTCCTCCTCCGCCCCGGCAGCCGCCTGCCGCAGCAAACCAGGACCTGGGAGTCTTTCTACAAACAGCACTTCCCCGACGAGCCGCAAAATGCCAAAAAGAAAAAACAGGCCGGCGGGCATCAAACCGGCGAACGGCCGGCCGGCGGTCATTATGTCCTGGAGCCCCTGCTGGACATCCACACCGATGCGTTCGTCTCCGACGGCGGAGACTATATCGATCCGAAAAATATCTACATCCTCATCAGTATCGCCACCGCCATCGTCATCATCGCGTCGATCAATTTCACTACCCTCGCTATTGCCCGCAGCGCCGGCCGGGCGCGGGAGGTAGGGGTGAGAAAGGTGTTTGGCGGCGTTCGTCGCCAGCTGATCAGCCAGTTCCTCACCGAATCCGTGTTGCTGAGCGTTTTCTCCGCTATTATCGGTGGCGGGCTGGCCATCGTCCTCCTGCCCTGGTTCAGCCGGTTGGCCGGGCGGCCGCTCGAATTCTCCTTTCATCTCTTTCCGACGCTGAGCTGGATGCTGGCCGGGATCACCCTCCTCGTCGGCCTGCTTGCCGGATTTTATCCCGCCCTGGTGCTCTCCGGTTTTAATACGATCGAGGTTTTGAAGGCGAAGATCAGATTGGGTGGGGCCAATTTTTTTACCCATAGTCTCGTCACCCTACAGTTCGTATTGTCGATCGGCCTGGTCGCCGCCACCGCCATCATGATCCGGCAGGTCGCCTTCATGCGGAACAAAGACCTCGGGCTTATAAAAGAGAACACCGTCATGATCCATGCCGGCAACATCGACGCCACTGCCGCATATCCGTTCTTCCGGCAGGAACTTGCTTCCAGCCCGGAAGTGACAGGTATTGCCGCCTCGGCCATGGGCCTCGGCGCAGGGGAGGGGTATATGGGGGGCGGTTATGAATTCAACGGGAAAAAAGAAGGCGTCATCGAATACCCCGTCGACGAGAATTTCCTGCCCGTGATGGGGATGCGCCTGCTGGCCGGTCGTAATTTCAACAGCAGCATCACCTCCGACACCGCGGGAAATGTCATCGTCAATGAAACTCTTGTCCGGCAGGAACTCGCGCTCACGCCGCAACAGGCCATCGGTCAGCAGTTCAAGACTGCTGCCCGGCGCGGGCAACAGCCGCAATACAAGACCATCATCGGTGTGGTAAGGGACTTCAACTTCGAGCGGCTGAATAAAAAGATCCGGCCCCAGCTGTTCTGCATGCCCGCCAATTTCACGCCTTCCGTGTTTTTTATCCATCTCCGTGGTGGCGACCCGACTCCCATCCTGAACAAAATAGCCGGGATCTGGCACCGGGCCAACAACGACATCCCCTTCAGCTATAGCTTCCTCGATGAAGCGCTCGATCGATTTTATAAATCCGAGGCCCGCTGGGGGAATATCATTGCCGTCGCCGGTGGCATTTCCATCTTTCTCGCCTGTCTGGGATTGTTTGGACTCGCCGCCCTGTCCGCTGCCAATCGGATCAAGGAAATGGGCATCCGCCGGGTTCTCGGCGCTTCTACTGCGACTATCGTCAGCCTCCTTACCGGCGGTTTCCTCCGCCTCGTCCTTATCGCATCCATCATCGCCGCGCCTATCTCGTGGATGATCATGAACAAATGGCTCCGGGACTTCGCCAATCGCATCGACATCGGCTGGTGGCCCTTCATCATCACAACCCTCGCCGCCCTGACCATCTCCTTTCTGACGATCGGCTTCAAAGCCTGGAGTACCGCCCGGGCTAATCCGGCTGAAAGTCTGCGGGTGGAATAACCGAGCGGTTATACCTCCGCCACGATAAACACACTCCCGCACACGACGATCAGATCGCGGGGTCGTGCTCGTTGCCGCGCCTCCGCCAACGCCGCCGGTACGCTAGGGTAGGCGTGTCCCCGCAACCCCACCGCATTTGCCTGCGCCGCCAGCTCCGCCTCCGGCAAGGCCCGCGGGATCTGGGCCCGCGTAAAATAATAATGCGCCTGCCGTGGCAGCAAACTCAAGACCGTATCGATCGCCTTATCCTTTACCATTCCGATCACGATATGCAGCTCCTCATGGTCCGTCACCTCTATCTGCCGGAGCAACTGCCGGATGCCGTCTTCATTGTGCGCCACATCCAGCACCACATCCGGATGCTCGTGGATCACTTCCCAGCGGCCATGCAGTCCCGTTAGCTTCTTCACTTTCCCCAGCGCCCGGGCCACCGCCTTTGCCTCCAGCTTCCAGCCGCGCTGCTTCAGCGCATGTACCGCCTCCAGCACCGTCACCAGGTTCTTTAATTGATAGATCCCCGCCAGGTCCAGCGAGTAGAAAGCCACCCCCTCCGCCACCGGCGACGTCGCCACCTCCGCTACCAGTCCATGCCGCTCGTACTTCCAGTCTGTCACATAACGCTGCTCGTCCGCATAGCGGATCGGCGCCTCCTCTTCATGCGCCCGCTGATCAAAAATAGGCGCCGTTTCCGGGTGACGCTCTCCAATTACTACAGGCACCCCCTTCTTGATAATCCCCGCTTTCTCGAACGCGATCTTCGCCAGGGTATCTCCCAGCAGATTCATATGGTCATAACCGATGTTCGTGATCACCGATAATTCAGGAACAATGATGTTCGTGCTGTCCAGCCGGCCGCCGAGGCCCACTTCCACGATGGCGATATCCACCTGCTTCTGCGCAAAATACTCGAAGGCCATCACCACGCTGATCTCGAAGAACGACGGGTCCATCGCTTCCGAAATCTCCCGGATCCTCGCCACGAAGTCCACCACGAAATCTTCGCTGATCATTTCACCGTTGATGCGGATGCGTTCCCGGAAGTCTTTTAAATGGGGGGAGGTATATAGACCGGTCTTATAACCCGCCTCCTGGAAGATCGCTGCCAGCATATGGCTGGTGCTGCCCTTCCCGTTCGTGCCCGCGATATGCACGCTGCGGAACTTCCGTTCCGGGTTGCCGATAAAATCCGTGAGTTGCCAGGTATTGGTGAGATCCTTCCGGTAGGCCGCCGCCCCGATGCGGCTATACATGGGGAGCTTGTTGAAGAGGTAGTCGACCGTTTGAGCGTAGTCCATAGGAGGGCAAAGATACTACCTAGGCATGTACTTTGAAATTGAAGACGATCGTGCCCGTCGATTCGTCGCTGCCCGGTGTGAACTTCACCTGGCGGGCCTTGCGTTCCGCGATGGCTTTATAGTTTGCGTTGCTGGTCGTCGATCCGCGGGGTGTATAGGATGCGCTGGTTACATTACCGTTGGCATCGACGGTGATATCGACAGCAACTTTTGCGTTTTCGTTGAAGTCATCCGTAAAGGAAGGAGTACTTGCGATGCGCCGGCCGCCAAGTCCGCGCGAGATCGATACGCCCCCATTCCCGCGCCCACCGCCAACATAATTATTCGAATTCGGATTTCCGCCCGGTGCGCCCTGGTCGCCGCGGCCGCCCGCGATCCCCTGATTACCGCCCGGCTTGAAATCGTCGGCCTCGTTGCCGCCCGTTCCGTTCCCATTGATCCCGCGCATCACCGCCTTGGGTCTCGGCTTGGGTTTCTCCGGCATGACCTCCGGCTGCTTGACCGGCTTTGCCTTTGCGGGCGTCACAATTTTATCGGGGATCTTCGTTGCCTTGGGTTTTGTCACCGGCGCCTTCTTCACTACCGGCGCATCTTCTTTGTTATTATCGTCCGTCTCGACGTCTTTCACCGGTTCTTTTTCTACTGCGGCCTGTTTGGGCGGCGTATATTTCTCTTTTTCCTCCGCTGCGGGCTCGCCCGGCAGATAGGGCTGCTTGTCACCCAATCCCTTGTCGCTGTTGCCCAGGTTCACCTCAATGCCTTCTTCCACCACGGGCGGCGGCTCCACCGGATGGGTCCAGCTGGCGTAGATGAATACTATCAATAAGAGCGCACAAATCCCGGCGGTATAGCTACCGGCCTTGATGTTCTTCTGGGATTCAAAGCGTTCGTTCTTGTCGGTCATAGGAGATATTTCATACGCAATTTACCAATAATCAAGTAGATAACGCAGCAAAATGGGGGCGAATTGCCCCGTCCGGTCTTGCCAAAATGTTAAAAATGAGCCGTCGCCTGTCGCCGGTGACCTGTGTCGCCTATGACAAAGCCCTCCGCCAGCCGGCGATCCTAGTGGGCGCTGCGGTGACCGTTATGGCGCTTATGGCGGCGGTATTTTACCGGATATTGGATATCATAGGCCATTTCGTAGCCCGCGTTGGCGACGAAATCCCGGCGCTTTTGTGCATTACGCCTGTTCATAAAATAGACGGTGAGCCCAGCGGCCAGGGCGGCGGTTACAGCAGTTAATGCGATGGCTTGTGATCTCTTCATACAGATGCTTTGTCGTTGTGGTTGCAATCTCAGTGCCAAAACTCCCTCAGCCCACCCGGTGATACAACCACGCCGGGATCCATTTCGCGATCTTCGCAATGATCCACCAGCGGTGGGTCACATACACCCGCCAGCGCCGGCGCTCTATCGCCCGGATGATCTGCCTGGCCGCCTTTTCCGGGGGAGCGACCCAGAACCTGCCGGGACCCTTCGCCATGTCGGTATCTACAAAACCGGGTTGTACATCAGTGAGAAAAAGCGGTATCCCCATCCGCCGCGCCTTTAGATACAGCCCCTCGAAATAGGTACTCTGAAAGGCCTTCGACGCGCTATAGGCCGGAGAGTGGCGGTTGCCGCGGATCGACGCGATAGAAGATAACGTCACGAGATGTCCGTGGCCCTGATCGGTGAAGATCTTCCATCCATAATGGATCGCCTTTAAGAAGCCGTTCACGTTCACATCCACCGTTCCCTTGTCGACCGCCCAGTCCAGCCGGTCCATGATCTCCCCCCAGCCCGCGCTATAGACCAGCAGGTCCAGCCCGCCCAGCTTCCGCGTCAGCGACTCCAGATGGGCTGTCGCCCCCGGCGCCGTCGTATCGAAACATTCCGTAATTACATTATTGGGATATTCCAGCTGCAGGGTATAGAGCAGCTCTTGTCGCCGGCCCGTCGCTCCGACCAGGTGCCCCGCGCCCGCATAGAACCGGGCCATTTCGCGGCCGATGCCCGAGGTCGCTCCGACGATGATGATCTTTTGCATGTGACAAGATAGGATTTTTTCGTGGGCACAGGGTTGCGGATGGCGCGGCGGGGGTGGGGGTTTCAATGCGCGAAATCCGCCTCATACTTCCCGCGAATGCGCTCCATCGGCGGGTTGAAATACCCGAACTTCACCCGGGGGAACTCCTCTGCGATCAACTCCATCAATTGCTTGATCCCCATGAACTCCCCGGTCTCACCCACACCTATCTTTCCCATATACCAATCCGGATCGATATTGAAATTGCGCCATTGGATCATCGTCAGATCCGTATCGCGGATCAGCTTCCGAAGCGCTTCGTATTCTTCCTCACTGTCCGTCATACCGGGGAAAACGAAATAGTTGATCGACGCCCAGCCGCCGAAACTCCGCACCACGCGAAGACTCTCGACGATATCTTCGAAACGGTAGTTATTCGGCCGGTAGTACGCCTCATAGACCGAAGCGCGGGCTGAGTTGAGGCTCACCCGGATGGAATCGAGACCTGCCTCGCAAAGCGCCCGTACCGCGGCTGGTTTACTGCCGTTCGTATTGATGTTGATGCTGCCTCGCGGCGTATGCTTCCGCATCTCGATGATCGAATCCCGGATCGTTTCCCACATCAGGAGCGGTTCGCCTTCACAACCCTGCCCAAAACTCACAATGGGATAGGGGGCCTCCTGTAGGTGCGGAACGGTAAATTCTACGATCTCCTCCGCCGTCGGTTTGAACGTCAGCCGGTCCTGCGTCGACGGGATCGTTTCTTCCTGGGGTTGGAACGAGATACAGCCGATGCAATTGGCATTACAGGCCGGTGAACTGGGTATCGGACACTCCCAGCGACCCATAAAATAGTTGCGCGCCGCGGGGCAATGATAGGTCAGACAGCAATTTTCTGCTAAATGCCTGATGAGTCGGTTTTGAGGATAGGCCTTCAGGATGTGGTCCACCCCGGCATTGATCACGTCCCAGTCATACCCCGCGCAGTCCTGGCGGATATCCTGTTCGATGCGGACGGCCGGGACATAGAATTGGCCGTTATGCCAGCCGGCGGCAGTATAGCAAAAAAGAGGAAGGGTCGGGGCGTCGGGGCCGGTTTCATAGGCTGCCAGGTAAAGGCCAGTGTGGGCCGGGGGGATGAAGGCCGCTACCGCCCAGCCTTTGTCGCATAGCCGCATCTCGCCCGTGGCAACGTCGATTCCGATGCCCCGGCGGCCTGGAAGTTCATAAAGGGACCCACCGTCCGGGAGCAGGATCCAGTCCTCCTCGGGTACGGGAATGGCGTCCCAGCCGCTACGGCCGGTTACGTAAAGGGAGGTGTCTTCAAAGATGTTCCCCTTTCCGTCGGAATAGAGGATGAATGGTGATTCCGAAAGCATCCGGCAAAGGTAAACAAATCTATTGACGGAGGTAGTGCTTTAAGAACGCCTTCACATGCTCCAGCTGCTCATAATCCAGGTTCGACCGCAGGTCGAAGCTCAGTTCCTGCGGGTCGTCGGTCGAAATATCGATCCGGTCATAACCAGCCTTGACTTTGTTGATATGGATCCAATACAGGAAGCGGCTCTCGGGTACACCTGGGAGCGTGATGCCCGTATGGTGGAAGGAAAGCGTTTCCGTGCGGCGGAGCGCCCGCTCACAATAGAACAGGTAGGTATAGCCGATAGTCAGGAGAAAATGGAAGATGCCGGTGAGCTCATGGCCTTCCACGATCATCAGCACCCCGATGCAAAAGAAGAAGATGATCTCCACGAGGCGGAAAAAGAGATTCATCCTGGGCAGGTCAAGGAGGATATCGCGGCCTGCCAGCACCAGCAGGAAAATATCGAGGGAGATGAACAGGAGGCACCAGAAATAAAGGGTATGCGTGTTCTCGCCTCTGAAATGGCTGATCGCATGGGCCAGCAGCAGGGTCGCGGCGAGACTATGGAGCCAGACGCCATTGCGTTTGAGCCGTTCGAAGGAGCGGGCGACGACGGGGAGGGAAATGGAATCCATAAGCGCAGTTTTTCACGGGATGCCGGCGGCACGAAATTCCACAAAAAATGGCGAGCGCAATTGCGAGCCGGTTGGGTTGGAGGATAGCCGGAGGTTAAGCCGGTCAGGAGGTGACCGCCGCCGCTCTATCAGGAGGTGACCGCCGCCGCCCGGTCAGCAGCTGCAAGCCGGTCGCGACAATACGCGTTGAATTCCTCCTCATCTGCATCATCGTCTTCATCATCGTCCGCAACTTCCTTCTGAATCAGGCGGTTAGACTTGAAGTCGAGCGTGAGTAAACCATCCTTGAGGATCACGTTATTAAAGACATTCCAGCCGAACCGCTGTTTGATCAGCGTGTTGATAACCACCTGGTCGGTGTCGAAACCGATCTCGAGCGGGCGTTTGGTCTGGGCTTCGAGGAAGGCCAGTGCAAGGAAAAGCGCGCCCACCCAGGGGACCGGGGTGAAGAAAAGCCAGCCCAGGGCTGCGAACAGGAGCACGTAGCGAAAGCGGATCCTTTTGGACCCGATGCGGCGGCGCAGAAAAAGTGTAACGGCGAGGCCGACGAGCAGGACAAAGGCGATGAACATGGCCATCCAGGTTTCGGCGAAACCCTGGTGCTGCAGGTCCGCGTTGGATGCCGCGCCGGTCGCGAAGTCGTCGAAGGCACGCAAGCCGATGAAGCCAAAACAGAAGGCTGAGATCAGACAAAGCAGGATGCTGAGGAGGTCCGTGGCGCGCTGGCCCGTTTTTTTGAGGATGACTACGTATGGATATCGCATTTGGAATTGAGTCTGACCTTAGGAGCCGCGCTGGGCTGCCCAATTAGGAATTACTTGCCACGAGCAAATTACTCAATTTCCACAAGATGCGCGATCCGACATTCGCGTCCCAGTCCGTATCGCCCACGCCGATCTCCACCAGGTCGAAGCCGATGAATTCGCGACCGCTCTGGATGATCTTGCGGATGAGATAGTACACCTGTTCCGCCTCGAAGCCGCCTGCCACCGGGGTGCCGGTGTTGGGACAGAGTTTAGGATCCAGGCCGTCGACGTCGAAGCTGATATAAACCTTATCGGGGAGATGGCTGACGATCTCATCGGCGATCTGTTTCCAGGTCTGGCCTTCGAAACCGCGCTCTTTGATATCCTTGTCGAGATAGGTGATCACCTGGTAATTGCTGTTCTGGATATACTGCCACTCGTCCAGCGAGTAATCTCTGACACCCACTTGTACCAGTCTTTTTAGTTGAGGTATTCCCTGCAACGCATTGTACATCACGCTGGCGTGAGAGTAAGTGAAATCTTCGTAGCACTTGCGGAGATCGCAATGGGCATCGATCTGGAGGATGCCGAAGTCGCCGTGTTTCTCCGCGATGGCTTTGAAGTAGCCGAGTGGGGTGCTATGGTCGCCGCCGAGGAGGCCGACCAGTTTGCCGTCGTCGAGCAGGGCCTTGGTTTGTTCGTAGACCCATTTGTTGAGGTGTGCGCTGCCCTCGTTGATCTCTTTGAGGGATTTGCACATGAAGCTGTTCTTCTCGACGATCTCGTCTTTGGAGGTGAAGTTAATATAGAGTTCCGCTTCTTTGCGGAGGTAGTCGCTCTTCATGAGGACCTTTTTGTCCGGCTGCCGCATATAGAGACCCTGGCGCCAGGCGTCGCTGGTTTCCGCGTCGAAGAGGTCCACCTGCATGCTGGCGCGGAACACGTGTTCGCAGGCTCTCGAGGTCCCGGCTCCGTAGCTCACCGTCACTTCCCAGGGTACCGGGAGGATCACCAGCCGGGCATCTTCTTCCGAGAAAGGTAAGCCGAAAATATTATTCTTAGGGTTGCTCGGGCCGTTCGAATCAAAATGCGATAAGTCTGTCATGTCGTAGTACTCCTGTTGAAAACGCTCCTGTTGAAAACGCTCCTGTTGAAAACGCTCCTGTTGAAAACGCTCCTGTTGAAAACGCTCCTGTTGAAAACGCCACGCAAGTTAGTGTAGTATCGACATATAGCAAAAAAAGGGGATAAAATTGGTGTTGGAACGCTGAAAGGGTGCAGAGAAAGGATTCAGAAGCCCAGGGCCTGCAGCACGGCTTCTTTCCTGGCGCGGGAGACCGGGACGGTATCGCCGTTATCCAGGAGCAGGTAGCCGCCGTCTTCCCGCATCCAGCTTCGGACATGCTGTTTGTTGATGAGATGGGACTGGTGGCAGCGGATGAACCCATAGTCTGTCAACAGGGGTTCGAATTCGTATATCGGCCTGGAAACCAATAATTTTTCGCCGTTATCCAAAAAGAAATAGCAATAGTTGTTATCCGACTCGCAGCGAACGATCTGCCGGGTGTAGAGGAACCGGGTCTCTTTTAAAGTGGTGAGGGCGATGCGGTGTTCTTCCTTGAAGGATTGTCTTTGGAGAAGCTGGAGGAGATTGTCGACCTGGGTGTTCTTTTGTTTTTCGTGATGGCGCCTGATCGCCTTATCGACGGCCTGCCGGAGTTCACGGGTGTCGATGGGTTTTAACAGATAGTCCACGGCAGCGAATTTGACGGCTTGGATGCCGTAATGATCATAGGCGGTGACGAAGATCAGTTGAAAGTCGTGGTGGGGTAGTTGCTGAAGCAGATCGAGCCCGGTGACACCAGGCATCTGGATGTCGAGAAAAACGAGGCCGGGGTGTTGGGTCGTGATCAGCTCTTTTCCGGCGGCGGCGTCGAGTGCGGTGCCGAGGACGGTTACCTCGGGACAATATTGGGTCAGCAGCCGGAGGAGATTGTCCAGATTGTTAGCTTCATCATCTATCAGAACAGCGGTTATAGGCATGTTTATGTCCACCAGTTTGTGAATTGCAACCGGACGGTGGTGCCGGCGCCGGGTTGGGATTGGATCGTCATCGTGATCGGCTGGTCGTTCATCAACTGCTCGAGCAGGTGGATCCGTTCCCGGGTGAGGCGGAGTCCGTAGCCGGTGGTGTTCTTTGTCGCATCCCAACCCTTGCCATTGTCGGTCACCTCGACGATGAAATTAGCATTTTCCCGGCAGAAATGGATTCCGACGTGACCGTCGGTACGCAGGGCGGAGACTCCGTGTTTTACGGCATTCTCGACAAGCGGTTGGAGTAGAAAGGCGGGGATCTCCGTGGTGGCGACAGACAGGCCGGGGGCCGCGGTTATCTCGTACCGGAAGCCGAAGCGCAGCTGTTCGAGTTGGAGGTAGGTGTCCAGGATGCGCATCTCCTGGGCCAGGGGGGTGAAATCTTTTTCGCTGACGGCGAGGCTGTCGCGGAGGAGGGCGCCGAATTCCGAAAGATAGCGATTGGCTGCGTCGAGTTCGTTGCGATTGACGAGTCCCTGAATGGAGTTGAGGGCGTTGAAGATAAAGTGGGGGTTGAGCTGAGAGCGGATATAGCCGAGTTCCAGGTTGAGTTTTTCCCGGGCGGCCTTTTCGCGCCGGGTCCGCCGCCGCTGCCGAAAGAAGATGATCGAAAGCACGATGGCGGCGACTGCGAGTACTTCGAGGCTGCCCTGGATGAACTGGAAGAGTTTGGTCTCATACCAGGCCGGGTCGATCTGGAAAATATACGTCGTGACATTGTGCCGTTGCGCCCGAAGCCGCAGTTGCAGCGTATATTTTCCGGGCTTCAGGTTCTGCAGGAAGATGGCGTTGTTGTCGAAGTCATTCGCCTTCCAGGCGGAATCGACGACCCCGTCCCGGAAGAGTTGGTATTCGAGGGCTTCGCGTTTGTAGATCTCCGCGTTGACGATAAAGATGACGGTATTCTCGCCGGATTGCAATTGCAGGTCGCCTTTGGCCAGGCGCTGCAGGTCTTTGAGTACGGCGGAATCGGGTTTCCAGTTCCAATCCTGCTGTTTGCCGGTGAAGAACCGACCGAGATTCTTTGTCGTATAGACGGCGCTTAGGGTGGGATGGGCATTGCGCCAGTAAACGACGGCGGAGGACTCGATCGTTTTTGTGGCTTTTTCGCGAATATCCACCAGCACGGAGTGGCCCCAGGTCGTTTTGTAACCACCGAGGAAGCCATAGTTGGGTTTGAATTCGTTGAGCTCTTTTCCTGAGTCGACAAATTGTGTGATCGGACTCCAGGGACGAAGGATGTATTTTTCGTCGACGATGACGCGAAACTCATATTTGTCCGCGTTGGCCGGATGGATGCCCGGGGCGAGAAAATAGACGTTGCCCGAGTCGATGGTATTGGAGGCGCCGTAATACCCGGGGCGTTTTTCATCGGGTGCATAGAGGCTGTCCATCCGGGGAAGCTTGCCGGGTTTCAACGAGAAGTAGGTGGCGCCGCCATAGATCCCGTTATAAGGAATGGCGGTGACGAGCACGGGGTGTGCCCCTTCTTTTCCATTACCCTGGAAGGAGGTGGAATAATTGTCCCAATCGATCTGGGCGTGAACGGATGCGGGCAGCAGCAATAGCAGCAGTAATTTTTTCATCAGTTGGGGATGGTTCATCAACCGGCATGTTTCATCAGTCAGGGATTGCCCAGAAGAGCGTTGGGTTGTTGGTGTTATAGGTGGAGCTATGGCTGCCCTTGCCCCAGTCGGAGTCCGCCTTGTCCGGTTTTTGCCGGAAATAGTCGATGGGCAGGAGCTGGATATAGTCGACTTCCTTGCCGGGTGCGCGGGTCTCCAGATCGTAGGTGCTGTTTACGGGGCAGATCAGTCGGTAGAGGTTTTTGGACATATAGTTGCCAAGGTAGTCTTCTTTTGTGACGGCGGAGCGATGATTCCAGTTCGCATCGGGGTTGACGATGAGGGGCTGGTGGGTGACGAGTCGACGGCGAACCTCTTCGATGCCGAGCAGTTCGCCTTTTTCATTCATGACATAGGCATCGTTGGTGGGGTCTATCCAGATCCATTTTTTCAGCGAGGGGATATAGACGGTATTGATCACATGGCAATCCGGGTCGGTGCCCAGGCTGTCTTTTGGCATGCAGGTGACATAGCGGGAGTGATACCCCAGGGCAAGATAACATTCGTTGAGGGCGATGGCCAGGCCGCGGCAGTTGAGACCGCGGTTATCGCGTTTGCAGACGGCGACGAGGCTCATCGCGTTGCGGACCGCGGGGTTGGCATGGTTGCCGTCGTGGGGGATGAGGTCGTGCATCCAGTGGAGGAGATGGATGAGTTTTGTGACGTCGTCGCCTCCGCCCGCGATGGAATCGAGGTTAAGGCCTTTGCGCAGCGCGACGAGGTTGGTGTCCGAGGCGGGTTGGTATTGAAAGGTGGGGAGCGGGCGATGATCGTTGGGATCGTAGCGGGCTGCTTTTTCCAAAATATAAGGATAGTCGCCGATCTCGCGCAGAGGAGCGACGAGGGTCTTGAACCGTTGGGTATTGCGGATGGTGGCGAGGTCCGGGTCCTGGGTGATGTGTGAATAGTTGGAAAAACCTGCCTTGATGGATCGTTCGAGGTAGTCGAGGGCCTGGTTGGGTTGGTGGGCGAGTGCATAGGTACAGGCGAGATTGTACCAGGCGTCGAAATGATAGCCCGAGTAGGTCTTTTTATTGGTCGAGTCGAGTTGGTTCCAGTGAATGAGGAAGGTATCCAGCAGGAGATGGTATTTGGGAATGTCGCGTTGTTCGTAGGCTTTGACCATGGCCTGGTGGTTGGGTTCCGCGAAGGCGGTGAAGGTGGCTGGGGTCTGGGCCATGGACCGGGCGTGGAGGAGGGTGGTGGCCAGGAGGAAGATGAGGGTGTGTTTTGTCATGAGTTAAAGGTCTTGTTTTTTCGGGCCGCGTTGCTTTGGACTGTGAATTTGGAGGCTTTCGCTGTGAAATTTGCTTACTAACTAGTAAGTAAGTATATTTGCAGCCAGGAATGAGCACGACACGGGAAAATATCGTCCAATTAGCGGATGCCCTGATCCGGGAAAAGGGGTTCAACGCCTTTTCCTACGCGGATATCGCGGCCGTACTGGAGATCCGCAACGCAGCCATCCATTACCATTTTCCGACGAAGTCCCTGCTCGGACAGGCGGTGATCTATGAGGAGCTGATAAGGGTCGAAGGCTACCGGTATCGGAACGCCGGGATGGGCAGCGATTTGCAATTGAAGCAGTTGGTAGAAATGTTCTATCACAATTCCCGGCGGAATGCCATCTGCCTGATGGGCGCGCTTACCCCGGAATATGCGACCTTTGACGAGGGGATGCAGGACATGTTGCGGAAGCTATGCGTTGCTATCCGGGAATGGGTGAGTGATTGTCTGGAGGAAGCCCGAAAGGAAGGGCGGCTGCAGTTTAGCGGATCGGCGGATGACCGGGCGGCGCTGGTGGTGTCGACCTTGCTTGCGTCGCTGCTGTTGTCGCGAATAGAGGGCGCCATGCTTTTCCGGCGGATGTTGGATCAATTGTTGGAGGATCTTGGCGCGGATTGGAGGATCGGCGACCTGGCGGGCGGCGGTTCGGAGAACGGCGGCCCGGAGGGCGGGAGTGCCGGGGGAGTGGGGTCGTATACGAGGAGATAGGTTCCGCCGGGTATGAGATTGTAAGATTAAAGCATAATAATAAAGAAAGCTTATGAACAGAGTTGTTGTCACAGGCATTGGCGCCATCACCCCCCTTGGAAACGATCCGGTTACGTATTGGCAGCAAATGCTGGCCGGCACGAGCGGGGCAGGACCGATCACGCATTTCGATGCCACCCACTTCAAGACCAGGTTCGCCTGCGAGGTGAGGAACTTCGATCCCTCTGCCCTGCTCGATCGCGGAGAGATCAAGCGCACCGATCTCTTTACGCAATATGCCTTGGTGGCGGCCGATCAGGCTATCAAGGACTGCGGCATCGACTTCAAGGCAATGGACCCTTTCGATACCGGTGTCATCTGGGGCTCGGGCCAGGGCGGAATGGAGACGTTCGAGGAACAGGTGAAGGAGTACGCCAATGGCGATGGAACCCCGCGCTTTAGTCCGTTCTTCGTGCCGAAGCTGATCGCGAACATGGCTTCGGGGATGATCTCGATCAAATACGGTTTCATGGGCATCAACTATACCACCGTCTCGGCCTGCAGCACGTCGAACACGGCTTTTATGGATGCACTAACCTATATCCGGCTGGGCAAGGCTAAAGTGATCGTTGCCGGGGGCAGCGAGGCGCCCATCACGGCGGCATCCATCGGTGGGTTTACCTCGATGAAGGCGATGTCCACCCGCAATGACGACCCGCAGCATGCATCACGGCCCTTCGATGTGGACCGGGATGGTTTTGTGATGGGCGAGGGGGCCGGTGCGCTGGTGCTGGAAGAATATGAGCATGCAAAAGCCCGGGGGGCGAAGATCTATGGCGAGCTCGCCGGCGCGGCAATGACGGCGGATGCCTATCACATGACGGCTACCCACCCGGAAGGTCTCGGTGCCTATCGCGCGATGACGGATGCGCTGAAAGATGCGGGTGTGAACAAAGAAGAAGTCGATTATCTGAATGTCCACGCCACTTCGACACCGGTGGGCGACCTGAGTGAGGTCCAGGCCGTGACCCGGCTATTCGGCACGTCGCCGGCGGGCCTTACCATCAGCGCGACCAAGTCCATGACCGGCCATTTGCTGGGGGCGGCTGGCGCCATCGAGGCGATCGCCTGTCTGTTCAGCATCCGGGATGGAGTGATCCCCCCGACGATCAACACCCAAAAGCTCGATCCGGCAATCCCGGCCGGCCTGGACATCCTGCTTGGACAGGCGAAAGAACATCCGGTGAAGGTCGCGATGAGCAATACTTTTGGGTTTGGGGGGCATAATGGGATTGTGGTATTCAAAAAGGTGTAACTTTGCTCCCTCAAACGGACCGGAGGCCCGTCGGACATAAGATTATGAAGAAGCTACATATTATTATCCTGATCCTCATTGCCGTATCGATCGCGGTCCTCATCAGTTTCACGGGTGATCTGACCACGTTCGAGACGATCGCTTCCGCAAAACAGAAGAGCGGCAAGACCGTCACGATCATCGCGCATCTTGACAACACGCTGCCCATCGAGTACAATCCTGCAAAGGATCCCAATTTCGTCAGCTTTCATATCAGCGATACGCTTGGCAATAAGGCCAAAGTGGTCTATCATTTCGAAAAACCTTATGATCTGGAGAAGGCCGAGCGGATCACGCTAAAAGGCAGGATGAACGGCGATGTCTTCGAGATCACCCGCAAAGACGGTATACTCCTGAAATGTCCTTCGAAGTATAAGGACGATCCCAATTCCGCTCAGAAGGCCCTGAGCCAAAATTAATACCCTGGACATGCAATATCTCGGTGAACATCTCTTGCCCGGCAGGCTGGGGCATTTTTTCGCTATTCTTTCTTTTGCAGCTTCCTTTGTCGCGCTGATCTCTTTCTTCAAGGCCACACAGGCAAAGAATCCCGACGAGCAGAACAGTTGGCGTAAAATGGGCCGGACTGCCTACAAGATAAATGTGGGCGCCGTGTTTGCCGTTCTGGTGACCATTTTCTACATCGTCTCCAACCATCTTTTCGAATATAATTTTGCCTGGGAACATTCGAGCAAGTCGCTGAAGTTCCAATATATCCTGGCCTGTATCTGGGAGGCGCAGGAAGGGAGCTTTTTGCTTTGGACCATCTGGGTCTGTGTGCTCGGCACGATCCTGATGCGCACCGCGGGGAAATGGGAAACACCGGTCATGACGGTGATGAGCTTTGCCCAGTTCTGTTTGGCGACGATGATCATGGGCATTTATCTTTTTGGGAACAAGGTCGGACTCAATCCCTTCCTCCTCGTCCGGCAGACGGAGATGGGAATGCGGGCGCCGATCTTCAGCCAGCCCGACTATTTGAGCATCCCGCAGATGCAGGATGGACAGAGTCTGAACGCCCTGTTGCAAAACTATTGGATGGTGATCCATCCGCCCGTGCTGTTCCTGGGTTTCTCGTCGACCGTGGTGCCCTTCGCCTATGCCATCGCCGGGCTCTGGAAGAAAGATTTTGGGGGCTGGACACGGGTCGCCCTGCCCTGGACCCTGTTCTCGGCCTGTGTACTCGGCACGGGGGTTATGATGGGCGCGGCCTGGGCCTATGAAGCGCTGAGCTTTGGCGGCTATTGGGCCTGGGACCCTGTCGAGAATGCCTCGATGGTTCCCTGGCTGGTCATGGTGGCGGGCTTGCATACGCAAGTCATCTACAACTCTACGGGTCATTCACTGCGCGCGACCTATTTCTTCCTGATCACGCAGTTCATCCTGGTGCTTTATTCCACCTTCCTCACGCGAAGCGGCATCCTGGGCGATCTCTCCGTACACGCGTTTGTCAGTGCGGGGATGAATGTGCAGCTGCTCCTGTTTCTCGCGGTCTTCCTGGTTCCAGCTTATTCCTTATTCATCGCGCGGTATAAAAAGATACCGAACATCGCAAAGGAAGAGGCTACGGATTCCCGGGAGTTCTGGATGTTCATCGGGTCGCTGATCCTCTTTTTATCGGCACTGTATGTGATCATTTCCACCTCCCTCCCGGTGATCAATCTGGTCAAGGAAAAGAAGGTAGCTATCGACGACACGGTGTTCTCTTACAATCGCATCGAGATCTTTATCGCTATTCTCGTCGGCATCTTTACCGCCTTTGGCCAATTCCTTAAATACAAAGCGACGGGCAAAGGCATTTTGCTGAAAAAGTTATGGTTGCCGACGGTGGTCGCGCTGGTCATTTCACTGACGATAAGTCTATGGGGGGGCATCCACTACGACAAGTACGGCGCGGGTTACCTCGCGGCCATCCATATAGCGCTCTTCGCTGCCGTTTACGCCGTTGTGGCCAATGCGGAATATATCCGGACGGGACTGAAATGGAACTGGAAGTCTGCCGGAGGTTCGGTAGCGCATATCGGTTTTGGACTCATGCTGGTAGGCATCCTGATCTCGTCTGCGAAGAAGCAGGTGCTTTCCTACAATATGGAGGGGGTGCGATTCGCCAATGCCGATCCCAAGCAGGATCCGCTGGAGAATATCAGCCTCGTAAAGGATGTGCGGATCGACATGAATAAATATTGGGCTACCTATCTCGGGGACGATTCGCTGGATGCGCGCAGTCAGACCCGGTATTACAAGATCCATTTCCAGGATAAGCTGACGGATCATCAATTCGATCTTTATCCCACCATGATCAAGAATACGAAGGGAATGGAAGGGGGCACGCCCAACCCGGACAAGCTGCACTACTGGGACCGGGATATCTTCATGTATATTACAGGGGTCTCGAACCATGACGAGCAGTACGATACGGCCGAATTCAAACCACAGGCGTTGAAGTTGAAGGATACCGCCTTCTATTCCCGGGGTTATATGATCCTTGACTCTGTGATAAAGAATCCCAACACCGGGAAATATCATTTCGGACCGAACGATACTGCGCTCATGGCGAAGATCACGGTTGTAAGCCGTGATACGATGCGGTATACGGCGAGCCCGGTGATGTATGTAAGGGACAACCAGCTTCGTTACGTCATCGATACGGTCTTTGCGCAGGACCTGGCATTGCGGTTCAACAAGGTCAGCGCGGATGGAAAGATCGAATTGGGGACCAGGGAGTCTACCGATATAGTGCCCTTTATTGCCGTGAAAGTGCTGGAATTCCCGCAGATCAATATTTTATGGTTCGGTACCATCATCATGATCATTGGCTTCGTAATGAGCCTGTTGTGGCGCCGCCGCCAGGCAAGGGCCAAAATGGAGGTCCGATAAGGGTTACCCGGAGGGGGTGAAGGGTATTAAATAGGGAAAGTTTTTACTAATTTTAAGGACCGTCATGTACTCCCGGGTGTTCAAATATCTGTTGCCGCTGTCCGTTATCCTGTCGATAATGGTGACCCGGGTGTCGGCACAATCGACGGACACCACAACGCTTCCCCCGAACATTCCCAAGCCCGAATACGGGCCCTATGACACGATCACCGTTCCGGCAAAGATCTATGGCGGCCAGCTTCTTCCCGCCAACACTATCGAATATACCTGGGTTCATGCCCCGATGCCCCCGGCCATGCGCCGCCGGCTGGAAGAGTGGACGCGGCTGCGGAACGCCGTGTATGTCACCTATCCCTATGCGCGTCGGGCGGGGATGATCATGAACGAGATGAATGCAAAGATGGCGCTGTTCACGACGGAGAAGGAGCGAAAGGCGTATATCAATAGCCGGGAGAAGGACCTGAAGCGGGAGTTCACAAAGCCGTTGGAAGAAATGTCCATTTACCAGGGCCGGATCCTGATGAAGCTGATCAACCGGCAGACGGGGAACAACTGTTACGATCTCATCAAGGAATATAAAGGCGGGTTTACCGCCCGTTTCTGGCAGACGGTGGCCTTTTTCTTCAGCAGCAATTTAAAGCAGCCCTACGATCCCAAGGGGGACGACCAGGCCATCGAGACCATCGTGCTGGAAGTAGAGCGGATGTATCACGGTTAGACGCCGCTCAACGCGGTTAGTCGCCGCCCAGATACGTCACGTGCGCTGCTATGGCCAACCACCGGCCATTTCTTTTTTCATAGACATCGAGGTAGTCGGTCATGCCCTTGGTTAACGTGGTCTCCTGGAGCATTGTAAACCTGCATCTGGCATGGATCAGTCCGATACTCCCATGGATCTGAACTTCCGCGGTATCGACCCACGCGCTGCCAATGGGTTGAAAAGGCGTCGACAGGATATCGCGTTTGCTCATCTTCTTACCTCCCGGAGTGATTAGAATGAAGTCGTCGGCAAATATCCGGTTCCAAACTGTGCTATCCTTTACCACGTAATTGTGGATCCAATCTTCGTTCAACTGTGTGATCGCCGCGATGTCGGCGGATTGGGCGGAGCAGGCCGGAGCGATAGCAAGCAGGGTGATCCCGAGCAGGGCGGTGACGAGCAGACGATTCATAGAAAGTGTTTCGGCTAAAGTACATAATATTCGTTCGGTTGTCTCGTCATTTCAATAGGATGGGCTATTTCGTCAACCACCTGCCTTAGATCGCGCTCGATCGTAAAGCAGATCGCGGTCATGGGCGTATCCGTGGGCTTGTTCTCGAACGGGTCCTGCAGGTGGATCGCCATCTTTTCGATGAGGAAGAACGCGGCTCCGATGGCCATGATCACCGGGATCGTCATGAACCCGAAGGTCTCGAGCAACGCGAAGGGCAACAGCAGGAAGAAGAACAACAACGAAAAGTGGATATAAAGGCTATAGGTAGCCGGAAAAACGGTGTTCTTGATCCTTTCGCATTTCCCCATCGAATCCGCCAGCCGGGAAAGCGTTCGGTCGATCTCCACCTGTTGGAAGGAGTTGACGAAGCCTTTGCCGAGCGCCTTTTTACCATCGGCGCCATGCTGTTCGAGTAAGGCCATGGGGGTATTATTAAAGCGCTTTACTGCCTGGAGTTCGTTGCGGCTAAGGAATTTTTCCGTGCCGGTCAGCGGGTCCTGCCCGCGAAGACTGCGGCTCAGGCTATAGCACCAGGCGATCTGCCTCTTGATATACCGGGTCTTGAAATACTGTTCCTGCTCCTTGTCGTCGGGAACGGATATAAAATGATTGATCTGTCTTGCCAGCGACCTGCTGTCGTTGACGATCGCCCCCCAGATGGAACGGGCTTCCCACCAGCGGTCATAAGCCTGGTTGGACCGGAAGGCCAGCAGAAGGGAGATGACCGTACCCATGATCATCGGCACGGCCAGGGGGATGACCAGATCGGTAACATGGAAGACGGTGTAGGCGATGGTCACGGTTGCCGTATAGAGGGTCACCAACAGGATCTCCGTCTTTATCTTGCCGAAGACGTATTTGAACGGGATATTCTTTTTTAAAAGCATCAGGCGTGTTTTTTCTCGTTATACAAAAGGGTAGTAAGGGTGCCGAAGGCCATATCGTCGCCGGCGACGGTGCGCACGATCGGTACGTCGCAATGCACGAGGGCGGCGCGGCAGTCGGTGGATTGCAGCAACGGCAGATCGTATTCATGATCTTTGAGCATATAGACCGAATGGATCTCGCGGGCATCCATATACTGCTGCAAATAATTCCGGCTATTGCTGTACACGAAGTCGAAATGAATGGCCTCGATCACGCCTTTGTAGCGTTGGCGAAGGATGTCGAGGGCGCCGGTGAACGAAGCCGGAATGCCCGGATAGGGTTTTTTGAGAAACAGAAGGTCCCCGATCCCCGAGGGCATCGCAAGGGTGTGGATCACATAGACATGGCATTTATGGCCGGCGCTGGTGCGACCGATCTCATGAATGGGATACAGGGAGGGAAGGCTGAGATCTGTGGGTAATAAGATGTTTCGCATGGTGATGAATTTTAAAGCAAGATGCGACGCGCGAGTAAGAAAAGGGTTAATTCCAGGTTGGAATGAGGTAAAATGACGGTAAGAATCCGGAAAGAAGAACCGGGATCGGGAGGGCGGGGTCGTGTCGGGCAGGTCTTACCGGGTGACGGGGAAACGAACGATCACCTCTGTGCCGCTGCCCTGGCGGGAATGGATATCGATGTTGCCTTTATAGAGCTTCACGATGTTGAGTGTCAGGGGAAGACCGATACCGTAGCCGCGCGTATTGCGAACATTGGATGCGCGGAAGAAGGGTTCGAAGATATGTTCTATTTCGGCGTCGGGAATCCCGATGCCGTGATCGGTGATGACGAAATGGACATGGGCGCCGCTGGTGGCTACGGCGAAGGTAACGGACTTGCCTTCGGAATACTTGCAGGCATTGAGCAGGATGTTGGAGAGCGCCAGTTCGAAGAGCCGGGCATTGCCGTGGATCGTAAGCGGTTTGCCGCCGGTCCCCAGCAGGCTGCGGTTCATTTCTATGAGAACGTTGGGATAGACGTTGTGTGCTACCTGGAGCACATCATGGAGCAGTTCTTCGATATTTACTTCTTCATAGACGATAGCGCCCGTAAATCCCGACTGTGCCAGCTCCAGCAAGCCGCGGGTGATGGCCCGCAGTTTTTCCGCCTCCTGCAGAATGACCGCGAGGGAATTACGATAGTCTTCCGCCGCGCGGTCCCGCGCCAATGCCAGATCGGCCTCGCCGATAATGGCCGTAAGGGGAGTATTCAGTTCGTGCGAGGCATTGCTGACAAAATTATTCTGCGACTCGAAGGCCGTTTCCAGACGGGAGAGCATGTCGTTGAAGGTCGCCGCGAGCGTAGAGATCTCATCCGTTCCCCTTTGCGGCGACAATCGTTCGTGAAGAGAGGTCGCGCTGATGGTGTTGACCCGCCTCGTGATGGTGCGAATCGGCAGCAGAACCTGCCGGGCGAAGATCAACCCGATGCTGAAGAGTGCCACCGCGGCGAGGATGGTTACAGCGGTGAGGATCTTTTTCAGATTGGTAAGGAAATTTTGCGCGTAGCTGTGGACGGCCGTGACGATGATGATATAGCTGCCGGCGGGCGCATGATAACGGATGCCGGTATAAAAGCGAAATTGACGCCGGGTCGTGGCCTTTCCGGCGCTGATCACCTGATCGAAGAAGGCAGGGGTCAGGGTCTTGTACAGCGGATCGCCGCCGATCCGGGAAAGGGTGTCGGCCCGCAGGATGTATTCTTCCTCTTCCGGCAGGCGCTGCAGGTGTTCCCGGCGCAATTGTGTGTATGCCTCCTGCGTGACCTCGCTGGAGTCGAAGTTCAGTTTTGAGGCGATGTTCGCTCTCAGTTCGAGGCGGACATAGAAGTCGTCGAAGGCATGTTCGTTGGCGAAGAAGTAGATGGCCCCGCTCAGCAGGAGGATCACCAGGCTGCAGAAGCCGGTAAAAAGCAAGGCTATCTTATACTGGATCTTCATTATGCTTCTTCTTTCAGCATATAGCCCATTCCGACGATGGTCTGGATGACGCGGCCGTCAGGGCCGGCGTCGAGTTTCTTCCGAAGGTAGTTGATGTAGACGTCCACCGTCTTTGTGTTCATCTCGAAGTCATAACCCCAGACGTTCTCCAGGATATCCATCCGCGAAAGCACCCTGCGGGGATTGCGCATGAGGTATTCGAGCAGACGGAATTCGGTGGCCGTGAGTTCGATCGGCCGCTCGTTGCGGGTTGCGTTCTTTTCATCGAGGTTGAGCACGATATCGGCAAAGGATAGTTCCTTCGGGGCATCGGCGGAAGAGGCAGGGCCATTATTCCTTCTGAGCAGGGCGCGTACCCGGGCCAGCAGTTCGGCTATTTTGAATGGTTTTGTAAGGTAGTCGTCGGCGCCGGCGTCGAGACCGCTGACGATATTGTCCGTCGAACTGAGGGCGGTGAGCAGGAGGATGGGAGTTGTGATCCCTTGTTTACGGATGGTCCGGCAGAGCTGGATGCCGTTGACTCCCGGAAGCATGATATCGAGGATGATCATCCTGTAGTCGAAACGGGACACCAGGTCCAGGGCTGAACCTCCGTCCATGGCCACCGTTACTTCATACTGTTCCTCCGTCAGGGCCTTCCGGATGACGGAGGCAACGGCGGGCTCGTCTTCTATGATCAGAATGTTGGTGCTCATAATGGGAAAGGCTGCCGGGTTTAGAGCCGGCAGATCTTATCGATGATACCCGTGGTCGAGAAGCCCTGGACGATGGGGTTGATCAACACGCGGCCACCTGCGGCCATTACTTCCTTTGCCCCGACAATTTGTTCCAGGGTATAGTCGCCGCCTTTCACCAGAACATCCGGCATCACCCCCTTGATCAACTCCAGCGGGGTATCTTCTTCGAAGATAATGACCGCGTCCACCATGAGAAGGGAGGCCAGTAGGGTTGCGCGGGCCTGTTCATCGTTGATCGGGCGTGAATCGCCTTTCAGCCGGCGGGTGCTTGCATCCGAGTTGACGCCTACGATGAGGATCTCCGCTTCGCGGGCGGCATCCGAAAGGGAAGCGATATGTCCTTTGTGGAGGATATCGAAACAGCCATTGGTGAAAGCAATGGTCTTATCCAGCAATCGCCAGCGGCGCAGCTGGTGTTGCAGGCTGGGGAGATCAAAGATTTTCTGTTGGACGATCTGCGGGACCTTCATGCGCGATGATTTGATAGTGTTGCTTCTTATTGATTCGCGGCAGCAGGATAAAGCTGGCCGTACCAAAGAGCACAAAGCTAAGAAATTGTCCGAACCAAAGGAGCCAGCCCAGGGCGAGGCCGAAGGGAATGGCCGGAACATTATAAAAGGATACGGTCTCCTGTACGAGCAGGGCGTAGGCGCCGATACCGCCGGGAGAGACGATCATGCCGACGCTGCCCATGGCGAGAACGCTGAGCGCGTCGATGAGACTCAGGTGGCTGGTGGCGTTGATGGCAAAGAATCCGAACCAGGTGCTTAGCAGGTAGAGGCACCAGATGCCAATCGTATAGACAAAGAAAAGCGGTTTGTTCTTTACGTCCTTTACGCTGGTGAGGCCGTGCCAGATGTTCAGGATGATCGCCCGGATCTTACCCACCACACCGATATGGCTGAAGCGGCGGAGGATCCAGCGGCCGACAAAGAACAATACGGTCAGGACGGCCAGCAGCAGAACGATCTTAACGTAAGACGTCTGACCGCTGGCGTTACGGAAGAGGGCATCCGTCTTGCCGGCTGTGAGCGTATGGATGACGTCGTATTGAAAAATAAGGGTCAGGCCAAATACGATCATCAGGCAGACGACATCGAAGGCCCGTTCGGCGACGATGGTGCCGACCAGTTTGTCCGCAGGCACCTTTTCATAGCGGGCGAGGACGGTGCATTTGACCACTTCTCCGAGGCGAGGGGCGCCGAGGTTGACGAAGTAGCCGATCATCACGCCGAGGAAGCAGTTGAGCTTGGAAGGTTCGTAGCCCATGGGTTCGATCAGCTGCCGCCAACGGAGAGCGCGGAGCCAGTGGCTGGCCAGGAGCAAACCGAGGACGGGCACCAGGAGCCAGTAGTTGGCTCTGTCCAGCGCGTCTTTCAATTGCCCCCACTCTTTACTATGCATGTCTTTTAAACTCAGCCATACAAAAAACGCTGCCAGGGCAGCGAAAAAAACGTACTGAAGAAAGACGAGAAACTTTTTACGCATAGGTGCGACAATTTACAGTTTATTTCCTTCTTTCGGAAAAACGATCCGGGGTTTGAACTGTTTTGCCTCCTCGAAATCCATGTGTGCGTAGGAGATGACGATGATGATGTCGCCCACTGCACCCTGCCTTGCAGCGGGGCCGTTGAGGCAACAGGTTCCTGAGCCACGCTTGCCTTTGATGAGATAGGTTTCGATGCGTGAGCCATTGTTGACGTTGACGATCTGGACCTTTTCGTTCTCGATCATATTTGCTGCGTCCATGAGGTCTTCGTCGAGGGTGAGGCTGCCGACGTAGTTGAGGTTTGCTTCGGTGATTGTTGCGCGGTGGACTTTAGACTTTAGTATTTCGATGTCCATAGGTTTATATTTAATTTCTGGCCTTCGGCCAACGGGCTACCGCCCGTTTTTGCGCGGCAAAGTTATCGAATTTTATAACGTCATATTGTCGATCAACCGGACGTCTCCCTGGAAGGCCGCGATGAGTGCGACGGCGCCGGAGGGGGACGGACCAGGGAGGGGTTCGAGAGTTGCCGCATCGGCGATCGATACATAGTCGACCCGGAATCCCGCGGCCTCGAGGATACGAATAGCGTTCTCTACCAAAATGGGCACCGGCTGCGCTCCAAAACCCGCCTTGATGCCGGAAAGGGCCCGATAAATAGCCGTCGCATTGGCTCGCTGACCGGCGTCGAGCCGCTGATTACGGCTGCTCATCGCCAGGCCATCCGTTTCGCGGATGATCGGACAACGATGGAGGAGGGTAGGCAGGCCAATAAGCGTTATCAGCCGCTGCACAACCATGCATTGCTGGTAGTCCTTGCTGCCCATGAAGAGGTGGTCAGGGCGGACCATCTCCAGCAGGCGGCGCATGACCTGGCAGACCCCCTGAAAATGACCGGGGCGGAATTTGCCTTCCAGCAGGGTTTCCAGCGGGCCCAGGTCGTAGGTTTCAAGCCCTTTCGTCCCATTGGGGTACATCCCGGCAACCTCCGGGAGAAAAAGGACGTCTACCCCGGCTTTTTCGAGCATGGGGATGTCTTTTTCCAGGGTAATCGGATATTTTTTGAAATCCGCCGGATCATTGAACTGGGTCGGGTTGACAAAGATGCTGCAAACGGTAACGGCGGTGGATTTTTTTGATATAGCAATAAGTGATATATGTCCTTCGTGGAGGGCGCCCATCGTGGGTACGAAGCCGATGGGCCGGCCCGTCAAACGCTGTTTTTCCAACAAGGCAGCCAGGTCGGCCGCCTTCTTATATATTATCATTTTCCTTGGTTTTGATCCTCAAAACGGCGCCAGTGCCAATTTTACAATAAAAATTGTACCTTTGCAAACTGTTTCGTTAAGGTTCCACAACAATTATTGAGATAAAAATAATGGTACAAAAAAAGCGAATTTTATTTATTGCCAACGAAATGTCGCCTTATTTAGAGCTGACGGAGTTTGCGGAGATAGTTAATAAGCTGGCAATTAAATCAAATGACAATGGATTCGAAGTGCGTTGTATCATGCCGAGGTTTGGAGTTGTGAATGAAAGAAGGCACCGGCTTCACGAAGTAGTCCGCCTTTCCGGGATCAATGTATCGGTTGACAATGACGATTTTCCCCTTCAGATCAAGGTTGCTTCCCTCCCCAATGCGCGCCTTCAGGTGTATTTCCTGGACAACGAAGATCTTTTCAAGCGCAAGTTCATCTTTCATGACGAGCAGGATAAATGGTTTGACGACAACGGTCTGCGCACGGTATTCTACTGCAAGGGTGCACTGGAGACCGTAAAGAAGTTCGGCTGGCCTCCGGACGTGATCCATTGCAGCGGCTGGATGACCGGGCTGATCCCGCTTTATCTCAAGACCGTATACAAGAAGGAGCCCGTTTTCGCCCACAGCAAGTGTGTGTTTACGATCGGACAACCTACCTTCAAGGAAAAGCTGGGAGCGGATTTCCTCAAGACCGCCAATATTCACCCCAATATCAAGGAAAAAGACCTCGAGCCTTACAAGGAGGCAAACAACACGGCGCTTTTCCGAGGGGGGGCCACTTATGCGGATGCCATTACGTTCGGCGCCGATAAAGTGGATAAGAAGCTGGTCGAGGAATTCGGCAAGATCCGCGGCCGCAAGGTTCTTTCCTTCAACGCGGAGTCTGATTTAACAGATTATTTACAGTTGTACATGGACCTAAGTAAATAACGCGCTATCTTTGCGCCACTAATAGATAACTCATTAATTTTCATCAAACCTTTTAAAAAAAATGCCTTATTTATTCACTTCCGAGAGCGTTAGCGAAGGGCACCCGGACAAAGTAGCCGACCAGATCTCCGATGCATTGATCGATCATTTCCTGGCTTTTGACCCCCAGTCCAAGGTTGCTTGTGAAACATTGGTAACCACCGGTCAGGTTGTATTGGCCGGGGAAGTTAAATCTAAGGCTTACCTCGACGTTCAGGACATTGCCCGGGACGTTATCCGCCGCATCGGTTATACCAAAAGTGAATACATGTTCGAAGCCAATTCCTGCGGTATCTTCTCTGCCATCCATGAGCAGTCCTCCGATATCAACCAGGGGGTTGACCGGAAGAAGAAGGAAGAGCAGGGTGCGGGTGATCAGGGGATGATGTTCGGCTATGCCAGCAACGAAACGGAAGATTATATGCCGCTGGCGCTCGACCTGGCGCATAAGATCCTGCTGGAACTGGCGGCGCTGCGTCGCGAGAACAAGGCGATCAAGTATCTTCGCCCCGACGCCAAGAGCCAGGTCACCCTGGAATATGACGATAACAACAAGCCGGTGCGGATCGACGCGATAGTCGTTTCAACCCAGCACGACGACTTCGATACGGAAGCCAAAATGCAGGCGAAGATCAAGAAGGACATCATCGAGATCCTCATCCCCCGCGTAAAGGCCAAGTATAAAAAATACGCCCGCCTGTTCAACGATCAGATCAAGTATCATATCAACCCGACCGGAAAGTTCGTGATCGGTGGTCCGCACGGCGACACCGGCCTTACCGGCCGCAAGATCATCGTCGACACCTACGGCGGTAAGGGCGCACACGGCGGCGGCGCATTCAGCGGCAAAGACCCCTCCAAGGTTGACCGCTCTGCTGCTTACGCTACCCGTCACATCGCCAAGAACCTGGTTGCCGCGGGTGTAGCCGACGAGATCCTGGTGCAGGTGTCTTACGCGATCGGCGTGGCTCAACCCACCAGCATCAACGTGAATACCTATGGCACCGCCAAGGTGAAACTGACCGACGGTCAGATCGCCAAGAAGGTGATGGAGCTGTTCGACATGCGGCCTTATTTTATCGAGACCCGGCTGAAGCTGCGCAACCCCATCTACAGCGAGACCGCTGCCTATGGTCATATGGGCCGTCAGCCGCAGGTGATCGAGAAGACCTTCATCTCTCCCGACGGGAAGGAAGTCAAGCGGAAGGTCGAGTTGTTCACCTGGGAAAAGCTGGATTATGTTCCCAAGGTGAAGAAGGCATTCGGATTGAAATAAGAACACTTTTTAATAAGAACCTCCCGGAAATGGGAGGTTTTTTTGTTTAATCTATGATCGACGAGAATCACAACCCATGGCAGGTGCTGGCACAACGCACCGTCTATGACAATAAGTGGATCAACGTGACGGAATACGATGTCGTAAACCCCAGCGGGGGCAAGGGCATCTATGGCAAGGTCCACTATAAGAACCTGGCCATCGGCATCGTTCCGATCGATGACGATGGGAATATCTGGCTGGTAGGACAATACCGGTTTGTGCTCAACGAATACAGCTGGGAAATTCCCGAAGGTGGGGGTGACCCCGCGGTGCCGATCCTCGAGTCGGCGAAGCGGGAGCTGCTGGAGGAGACCGGGCTGATCGCCAGCGAATGGACAAAGCTGTTCGAGATGCATCTTTCCAATTCGGTGGGAGACGAGAAGGCGACGGTGTTCCTGGCCCGCGGGTTGCGGCAGGGGCAGGCGGAGCCGGAGGAGACGGAAGAACTGGCGGTAAAACGGATCCCGATCGAAGAGGCTTATCGGATGGTGGAGCGGGGACAGATAACGGATAGCATGGCGGTAGCAGGCATCTATAAAGTGAAATTAATGTTGGCGAGCGGAGAGTTGAAATTCAAGAATGAAACAAAGTAAATTAATTATCGGCAGACAGCCCGTGATCGAGTCGATCCGGGCTGGCCGGGCAGTGGACAAGATCCTCCTGCAGCGGAATACCGCCGGCGATTCGGTGGCGGAGATCAGACAGCTTGCCCGGGAATACAATATCCCGGTGCAGGTGGTGCCTGTGGAGAAACTGGGTTCGCTGACGAAGGCCAATCACCAGGGGGTGATCGCTTTTGCGGGGCTCGTTCAATATATGGATCTGCAGCAAGTGATCGATCATGTGGTCGGGTCGGGCGCGACGCCTTTATTCGTGATGCTGGATGGTGTGACGGATGTGCGGAACATCGGCGCCATTGCCCGGAGCGCGCTCTGCTGTGGCGCGCAGGCGCTCATCATTCCCGACAAGGGGGTAGGGGCGCTCAACGAAGAAGCGATGAAATCCTCTGCCGGGGCACTCGAACGCATCCAGGTCTGCCGGGTACCCAGCCTGCTGAAAGCCGTGGATACGCTGCACCTCAACGGCATCAAGGTCTTTACCAGCGAGATGAAGTCTACGACAAAAGTTTTTGAACTGCCGTTGGCCGAGCCTTGTTGTATAGTGATGGGGAGTGAGGATAAAGGGGTTCAGCCGTATATCCGTAAGGCGGCGGACGAATTTTTTACGATCCCCATGACCGGCGACTTTGATTCTCTCAATGTGTCGGTCGCCGCCGGGATCATTTTATATGAAGCAATGAAACATCGGTTATGATAAAGCTTGTCGAGTGCCCGCGGGACGCCATGCAGGGCTGGCCGCATATCATTCCAACAGCGACAAAGATCGGTTATCTGAACGCGCTGCTGCGCGTAGGGTTCGATGTGCTGGACTTCGGAAGTTTCGTCTCGGCAAAAGCCATTCCGCAGATGGCCGATACGGCGGAAGTGCTGGCGGGCCTGAAACTGGATGGCGTAAAAACCAAACTGCTTGCCATCGTCGCGAATTTCCGGGGCGCGGAGGAAGCAGCGGCGCATGAAGCCATCCAATACCTCGGATTCCCTTTTTCCGTCTCGGAGACCTTTCAACTCCGCAATACCAACAAGACCATCGAGGGCAGCTTCGCCACCGTCGAAGAGATGCAGGCGCTTTGTGCGGCGACCCAAAAGGAGCTTGTGGTCTATCTGTCGATGGGCTTTGGCAATCCCTACGGCGACCCCTGGAATGAGGAGGTGGTCTATGAATGGGCAGCCGCACTCGCGAAATTGGGTGTGAAAACCTTGTCGGTCGCAGATACCGTCGGCCTCGCGACGCCTGAACAGGTCTTCGCCGTGACGAGTTACCTCATCCGCGAATTGCCGCAATGTACCATCGGTGTACATCTTCATTCCACGCATCACAACCGGAAAGCCAAGATCGACGCAGCCCTGGAAGCGGGCGTTCGCCGGTTCGACGGCGCACTGAAAGGGATCGGCGGCTGTCCGATGGCGGGAAATGAACTGGTGGGGAATATGGATACCGAATGGATGATCGGCCATTTCCGGCAAAATGGGCTATTAGGTGTGCTGAACGAACCTGCTTTAGCCGAATGCTCGAAGCTGGCCGGGGAGGTATTTAAATAATGGAATTTCAAGTACCCATATCGATCCCCCCTTTGCCCGCGCCCATCCGGTATGGGGATAAGATCTTACTTACCGGCAGTTGTTTTACTGAACATATTGGAAATGCGCTAGCCGAATGGAAATTCGACGTGCTGCAGAATCCCAATGGGATCCTGTTCGATCCGGCAAGCGTGGCGTCAAGCCTGACCTCTTATATCCAGCCGAAGCAGTATGAGGCGGCCGATCTTTTTTATGCGAACGAGGTCTGGCAAAGCTGGCAGCATCACAGTATCTTCTCACACGTGGACCCCACAGCCTGTCTGGCGGGGATCAACGCTTCGCAGCAGCAGGCGCATACCTTTCTTAAGCAGGCTGACTGGCTGATCATCACCCTGGGCTCGGCTTTTTCCTACCGGCTGGCCGACAATGGCGTCGCGGTAGCCAATTGCCACCGGGCGCCGGCGCAGACCTTTCACAAGCATCTGATGACGATCGAGGAGATCAATTCGGCATGGGATAGCTGTCTGTATCAATTGTCCTATTTCAATCCCAGCCTGAAGGTTTTGTTTACGATCAGCCCGGTAAGGCATATCCGCGACGGGGTCGTGGAGAACAACCGCAGCAAGGCGCGCCTCATCGAAGCGGTCCATCACCTCGTGAATAAATTCGATCGCATCTGGTATTTTCCCGCTTACGAGCTGGTGATCGACGTGCTCCGGGACTATCGCTTCTATGATATCGATATGGTTCATCCAAACTATCCTGCGACCCAGTTCGTGCTGGAAAAGTTCGTACAGCAATGTATCGACGCGGATGCGCAGACCCTGCTGGAAGAAGTGAAACGCATCGTAACGGCCCGCAAACACAAACCTTTTCAACCGACGACACAGGCGCATCAGCGGTTTCTGCAGGATCATTACCGGCGCGCGGCAGCGTTGATGGAGAAGTATCCCTTTCTCGATCTGAAGGAAGAGCTGGATCATTTTTCAAAAAGCCATGGCAAAGACCTTTAATACCCAGGCGGAAGCCATTTTGCATTTTTATAGTCATCTTCGGCCGGACTTTACGCTCGGCCACGGGATCTCCATCATGAACCCGTACAAGGACGCGGCCACCTGGGGAGTGGCCAGTCAATTTTATGACAAATACTATGGCGATGACCGCCCGCGGGTGTTCATCTTCGGGATCAACCCGGGGCGGCATGGGGCTGGGTTGACGGGGGTGCCATTTACCGATCCGATCAAACTCGAGACCGAATGTGGCATTCCGAACAACTGGAAGAAGAAAGCCGAGCTTTCCTCGCAATTTGTATATACTGTGATCCATGCGTATGGCGGGTTGGAGGCCTTTTACGGGCGATTTTATATTACGGCTTTGTCTCCGCTGGGTTTTGTCCGGGATGGGAAGAATTTGAATTATTACGATGACAAACAGCTGATGAAGGACTTCGAGCCGTTCATGCTGAAGTGTATCCGGCGGCAGCTGGAGACCATGCCGGCGACGGACATTTGCTACTGCCTGGGAGAGGGGGAGAATTTCAAGTATTTTAAGAAGGTGAATGAACGGCATGGATTCTTCAAAGAGATCATTCCGTTACCGCATCCACGGTGGGTGATGCAGTACCGGCTAAAGCGGATGCAGGAGTTTGTGGATCTTTATTTGCAGCGATTGGCCGTGGTGGGGTGACGCACCCGCGCCCGTTGGCGATGCGGTTAGTGGATGCGATCGCCGCGAAGTTCGGTTGAGGCCATCACTCCGGCCTCGAAGTCGAGCCATTCTTTCCCACGGCGGCGCACGGTTTCCTTGTCGATATAGGATTCGGCCAGCTCGATGAACAAATGATAATGCCCGGCCTCGCTTTCCATGAACCGGCGGTAGAATTGGCGAAGGTAGTCATCCGGGAGGCCTTCGCTTAGCCGCTTGAAGCGTTCGCAGCTTCGGGCTTCGATAAGCGCGAAGATCAGCAGCTTGTCGAGAAAGCGTTCCTCGTCCGAACCGACCTTTTTCTGGAATTCCATCAATTGATTTACATATTGGTCTTTGCGCTGGCGGCCGAGTTTGAGACCGCGCTTTTGGAGTTCGGCAAGGACAAGGCGGAAATGGCCCCATTCTTCGGTAACAAGCGGGGACAGTTCTTCGACGAGGCGCTGTTTGTCGGAGTAGCGCTGGACGAGGGAGATGCAGCTGGTGGCGGCTTTTTGTTCGCACCAGGCGTGATCCGTGAGAATGGCCTCCAGGGAGATGGTGGTGAGGTCGACCCAGCGGGGGTCGGTGGGGAGCTGGAGTCCGAGGATGTTCTTTTGCCCTGTGGTGGTTTCCATGGGGCGAAATTACGTAGGTTTGCCCGAAATTTTTGTGATGCGGGACGAGTCCTTTTTAAATAAGAAACTGACCGAACGCCGGGAGAACGCGGCTTTCCGGACGCTCCGGCTTCCGGAGGGGAAGGTGGATCTCTGTTCCAACGACTACCTGGGGATTGCCACGCGGGGAATGATCGAGCGGACATGGGCGGAACAGGACTCCGCCGCAAATGCACCGGAAAGCGCACGACCATTCGCACACGGAAGCACCGGCTCCCGCCTCCTCGCGGGCAACTATCTCCTCATCGAAGCGGTGGAACGCCAGCTCGCGGAATTCCACGCGGCGGCGGCAGCCCTCATCTACAACTCCGGCTACGACGCCAATCTGGGCCTGCTGAGCTGTGCACCCCAACGCGGCGACCTGGTGATGTACGATGCGCTTAGCCACGCGTCGATAAGGGATGGGATACGGCTGTCCTTTGCCCAAAACCTCGCGTTCGACCACAACGACTGCACCCACCTCGAACAGCGCCTCACCGTCGCACGAAACACATCCCCGACCTTGAATGCGACGATCTTCGTCGTCACCGAATCGGTCTTCTCGATGGACGGCGACCTGGCGCCGCTAAAAGACATGGCTGCACTATGCCAACGCTATAAAGCCCACCTCATCGTCGACGAGGCCCACGCCACCGGCATTATCGGAGAACATGGCGAAGGCCTGGTCCAAAAACTGGGGTTGGAGAACGAGTGTTTTGCCCGCGTACATACTTTTGGCAAGGCGGTGGGTTGCCATGGGGCCGTGGTGCTGGGAAGCCCGTTGCTGCGCGACTACCTGATCAATTTCTCACGAAGTTTTATTTATACGACGGCGTTACCCCCAGCGAGTGCGAGGGCCATCGCTACCGCATACACGTTATTGCCGAGATTGGGTGCGCAGCGGGCGCAGTTACAACGCCTGATCGACCGGTGGCGGGCGGCGGCCATCGACTATGAACGGCTGGACAGCCGGACGGCCATCCAGGTGGTGATCGTTCCGGGCAACGATGCGGTGCGGGCACTGGCGGGGCGGTTACAGGCGGCGGGGCTGGATGTGCGCCCAATCCTTTACCCGACAGTACCGAAAGGCAGAGAGCGGTTGCGGATCGTCCTGCATGCGTTCAACAAGGAAGAAGAGGTGGACCTGCTCGTCGGCCTGCTAAAAAAATAAGCCGCCTCATCGCTGAGCACGGCCTATTCATCTACCTGAACCACCTGAACTAACTTAAAAGAGTACGACTAAAAGAGTACGACGTTTTTACCATCACAAAATTGCGACGAAGAAGACAACAAGACAATACCATTTTGTGGTAGTTTTGGAGTATTTTAGATAGAATAATATTGTTCTCATGCGAATAATCCCCTTTCTGCTTAGCCTTATCCTGACCGTAGGATTGATCGCCGCCCTGAACCGGCAATGGGGCGGTCTGAAGAAGACGCCGCTTTTTGGCCAATTTCTAAGTCCCCAGCATGGGTTTTGGCAGAATGCCGAGCCTGTGCAGGAAAGTTTTGACGGGAAAGTAGCGTTGCCGGGACTGAAGGCGAAAGGCGAAGTGTATTTCGATGAGAACCTGGTCCCGCATGTCTTTGCGGCCAGTCATGCCGACGCCAGTTACATCCAGGGATATCTTCATGCAAAGTTCAGGCTGTGGCAGATGGAGTTCCAGACCTTTGCCGCGGCGGGGCGGTTGAGCGAAATTCTGGGCGCGGGACCGGGGAATGCCTATATCAAATACGATCGCAGTATGCGGCGGCTGGGGATGGTGACGGCTGCGAAGGCGGCTCTGGTGCAGATGGAGAAGGACCCTGTCGTCAAGGCGGATTGCGATGCCTATACGGCGGGGGTGAACGCCTATATCGGTCAGCTGAAGGCCAGCGAGCTGCCGCTCGAGTACAAGCTGCTCAATTATTCGCCCGAGCCCTGGAATAATCTCAAGATCGCCCTCTTCATAAAATATATGGCATACGATCTCGCGGGGAAGGACAATGACTTCGAGATGACGAATGCAAAGAGCTTTTTCACCAGGGAAGATTTTGCAAAATTATACCCGGAAATACAGGACAGCGTAGACCCGATCATTCCAAAGGGGACACGGTTCCTGCCGCCGGGGATCACGCCAAAGGCGCCGGCAACGCTGGACAGTCTTTATCTCAACCGGCCGATGACGGTCACGGCCGCCGAGTCGAAGCCGGACCCGGATAATGGCAGCAATAACTGGGTGGTCAGCGGCGCAAAGACGATCAGCAAACGGCCGATCCTTTGCAACGACCCGCACCTGAGCACGAATCTGCCGGCTATCTGGTACCAGATGCAGATCCATACCCCGGACTATAATGTTTACGGGGTCTCCTTTCCCGGGACGCCCTATGTCGTCATCGGATTCAACGACAACTGTGCCTGGGGCATTACGAATTCCGAGCGGGACGTCCGGGATTATTATATGATCAAGTTCAAAGACGAGACCCGGAAGGAATACTGGTATAATGGAAAATGGGAACCGGCGGCGCAGCGGGTGGATACGATCCGGGTGCACGGCGGCGAGCCCTTCTATGATACGGTGGCTTCGACGGTGTTCGGGCCCGTGATGTATGACCCCGGGTTCGCGGGATTCTCCGAGGAGACCAATACGCGGAGCTATGCCGTCCATTGGAAGCCGGCCGATCCCAGCGACGAGTTGCTCACTTTTAGTAAGTTTCAGTCGATGCGAAACTATTCGGACTACAAGGATGCGATCCTGACCTTCAAAACTCCGGGGCAGAATTTTGCCTTTGCGGATAAATCCGGGGTCATCGCGATCTGGCAGCAGGGTGAATTCCCGGCCAAATGGAAGGAGCAGGGCCGGTTTGTGATGCCGGGTGAGGACAGCAGCTATCTCTGGCAGGGATATATCCCGCAGCAGGAGAACCCGACGATGTTGCTGGACACGGCCGACAATGGCCGGGGCTTTGTGAGCAGCGCCAACCAGCTTCCCGTGGATACGACCTATCCCTATTATCTGGGGATCGACTTTCCGCCGTACCGGGGGCTTACGATCAATCGCCGGCTGAGCAGCCTGAATTCGATCTCCGCGGCCGATATGATGTCGTTGCAGAAGAACAACTTTGACGTTTTTGCGGAAATGGCGCGGCCGCTGTTGCTTCGGAATATCCATCCGGAGCGGCTTACCACGGAGGAGAAGCATTACCTCGATACCTTCCGCATCTGGAATTTGAACAATGATCCCGAAGAGAAAGGTCCGGTCATCTTCAAGTACTGGTGGGATCATCTTACGAAAGATATTTACGACGACGAGTTCTCCAAGTCGAGCCTGAATATGATGCGACCGTATGAGAGCACGCTCCTGGAGGCGCTGATAAAGGATTCGACCTATTCCTTCATCGACAATATCAACACACCGGAAAAGGAGACGCTGCCGCAGCTGGTTACCATGGCCTTTTCGCAGGCGGCCACCGATCTTGCGGCGGCGGCGAAAGAGGACCGGCTCACATGGGCGAAGAACAAGGATACCTGGGTGCGGCACTTACTGCGAATTCCGCAGTTGAGCCGGACGCATGTGCCGATCGGCGGCGGAGTGCATTGTATCAACGCGGCCAAGAAGCTGCATGGACCCAGCTGGCGGATGGTCGTGCAGCTGACGGATAAGACCGAGGCTTATGGGATCTACCCCGGTGGCCAGAGTGGAAATCCCGGCAGCCCCTACTATGACAACTTCATCGACAAATGGGCGGCGGGGGAGTATAATGGCCTATGGATAATGGGGCCCGAAGATGTAAAGGATCGCCGGGTAAAATGGGCAATGCATTTTTCAAATCAATAAAGTCTTTATCATGATAAAATTCTTTGTATCGGTCCTGCTTATTGCGCTGCTGAGCTTTATCGGCGGGTTGTTCCTTCCCTGGTGGACGGTCGCGGTGGCGGCCTTCCTCGTGAGCGCCCTGATCCCGCAGCGCCCGCTGCCGGCTTTCTTCGCCGGTTTTCTGGCGCTCCTCCTGCTCTGGGGAGGGCTGGCCTTGTCGATAGATATGGCCAACAACCATATTTTGTCCGCAAAGGTTGCCGGTATCCTGCCGCTAAACGGATCGGCGACCGCGCTGGTGCTGGTGACGGGGTTTATAGGAGCGCTGGTAGGCGGTGGCGGTTCGCTCACCGCTGCTTTTTTACGAAAATGAAACTTCGATGCGACAACGCCTTATCTTATTCGTACTCCTGTTCTGTTGTTGTGCATGGGCCCGGGCTACCCGGGTTACGGGCACGGTGAGAGATGAAAAGGGGAATGTCCTGGCTTATTCTTCCATTTTGATCAAGGGAACGACGCGTGGCGTAACCGCGGGCGGCGACGGCAGGTACAGCATCGAGCTGTCGCCGGGAGAGCATGTGATCGTGTGTCAGTATGTTGGGTATGGGCGACAGGAAAAGAAGGTGACGGTGGGAACCGCGGAGATGGTCGTCGACTTCCAGCTTTCACCCCAACAGCTGTCGATGGCGGAGGTGGTCGTCCGGCCCGGCGGAGAAGACCCGGCTTATGCGATCATCCGGCATGCTATCAGGAAGCGCCGGGACTATGAACATCCACTCGATTCATTTACCTGCGAGGCCTATATCAAGACGCTGATGCGCATGCGGCACCTGCCGAAAAGGGTCCTTGGTCAGAAGATCGAAGAGTCCGATAAAAAGGATATGGGCGTCGATTCGGCGGGAAAGGGGATCATTTTCCTGTCGGAATCGCTGACGAAGGTCGCCTTCAAACGGCCGGATAAGATCAAACTGGAAGTTCTGTCGGGACGGCAGAGTGGCAGCAACGGCTTTGGATTCACGGTGCCCACATTCGTCAATTTCTATTCCAACAATGTGTCGGTGCTTGGTGACCGGCTGAATCGCCGGGGGTTTATCTCGCCGATTGCCGATGCCGCATTGAATTATTACCGGTATAAGTTCCTGGGTAGCTATTTCGAGGATGGGAAGGAGATCAATGAGATCGAGGTGATCCCGAGGCGGAAATATGAGCCGTTGTTCTCGGGGAAGATAGATATCATCGAAGGGGAATGGAGGATCCATAGCCTTGACCTCCGGCTGTCGAAGGAGTCGCAACTGGAGATCCTCGATACGCTCGAGATCAGGCAGATCCATGCGCCGGTGGGGAGTAGCGCCGGGAAGGCAGGTCGCGACGGGGATGCCTGGCAGGTGAAGACCCAGGCGATCTATTTTACTTTTAATATTCTTGGCATCGATGCGGTAGGCAATTTTTTGAACGTGTATAACAACTACGATGTTGCTCCCGCATTCAAAAAGCGATACTTCAATAATGTGTTCATCCGCTATGATACGGCGGGCAACCGAAAGACAAGGGCTTACTGGGACAGTATCCGGCCCTTGCCGCTCGAACCCGACGAACAGGTGAACTATATCATCCGGGACAGTATCTATCGCTACAGCCAGGATTCGATGGGGACGAAGAAGAACCGGGATTCGCTGTTGAAGAAGCAGGGACCGGTGACCCTGGGACAAGTCGTGTATTCGGGATTTCAGCGAAGTGATTTCCGGCAGCCGCGGCCGCTGCGGTATTCGATGGAACCGCTGTTGTCCAACCTCAGCTATAACACGGTGGAGGGGCTAAATCTGTCACTGGAGGGAACGTTGAGCAAAAGATTTAAGAAGTTGGGCGATCTTAGCTTTTCGCCGCATATCCGATATGGATTCCACAATACACGACTTAATGCCTGGGGGCAATTGACCCTGAACCGAAGGTCGTTCAGCCGGGATGGCGACGAGGTATCCGCTTCGAGGCAGATCTGGTCGCTGGCGGGTGGGACGCGGGTGGTGCAGTTCAATTCCGACAAACCGATCACCGAGCTGGTCAATGCGGCGTATACGCTTCTCGACCGCCGGAACTATATGAAGATCTATGAGAGTCATTTTGCGCAGTTGAACTCGGCGACCTTTTTCGACAATGGGTTGAGGATGAATATAAATGCGTTGTATGAGGACCGGCTGCCGTTGAACAATACGACGGACTATTCGTTGCTGCACAAAACGGACCGGCTCTTTACCCCCAATTATCCCATCGAGCAGTTATCGGCGCAATTTCCCCGGCACCAGGCCGTGGTAACGACGGTCCGGCTGCAATATCAGCCGGGGCAGCGCTTTATAGAGTTCCCGAACCAGAAGGTAGCTATCGGATCGAAGTATCCCACTTTCGCGGTCTCGTATACCAAGGGTTGGGACGGGGTGCTGGGCAGCGACGTGAATTACGACAAGTGGAAGTTCTCCGTCTGGGATGACCTGAATTTCAAATTGCGGGGACAACTCCGGTATCTGTTCACGGTAGGAGGATTCTTGAATACCAATTCGGTCTATATCCAGGATTATCAGCATTTTAACGGCAACCAGACGCTGGTGGCGAGCGAGTATCTCAACAGCTTCCAGCTGGCGCCCTATTATGCCAACAGCACGACGGCGAAGTTCTATGCGGTAGGGCATCTGGAGCATCACTTCAATGGATTTCTGACAAATAAGATCCCGTTGTTCCGGCGCCTGAACTGGCACCTGGTGGGTGGGACGAATGCGTTCTACGTCAACAGTACGAATCACTACGAAGAAGTTTTTGGCGGGTTGGAGAATATCTTCAAGGTCCTGCGGGTAGATGTGGTGGGTTCCTGGCTTAACGGACGGTATTCCCAGACGGGAGTGCGCATCGGGTTTGGCGGGCTCCTCGGGGATGGGATGAGAAGAGGGCGATGAGTTATACGGCGGATTTTTGTAATTTTGCGGGTTGGAAATTTTGTTCACCAGGCAAGTGTCCTTAAAATTTCACTATGGCTGTATTGCATAACCGCGTCTCCCAAAAGGAGCTGAAAGAACGTTTATACCAGGAGTCCGATCCAAGGACGACTATTTCCTTTTACCGATATTTTCCGATCGAGGATCCCCGGTTGTTCAGGGACCAATTGTATTCCGCGCTTTCCGTCTTGTCCGTCTTTGGCCGGATCTATGTGGCGAAGGAAGGGATCAATGCGCAGATCAGCGTGCCACAGCCGAAGTTCGAACAATTGCGCTCGGTATTGGAGGGCGTGCCCGGGCTCCAGGGGTTGCGGCTGAACATCGCGGTCGACGATGACGGAAAGTCCTTCTGGGTGCTGAAGGTGAAGGTGCGGGACAAGATCGTGGCCGATGGGATCGGGGACCCGGATTTCGATATGAGCAGGAAGGGGCAGTATGTCGATGCGGCGACGTTCAACCGGCTTACGGAAGATCCCGCGACGATCGTCGTGGACATGCGTAATCATTATGAGTATGAGGTGGGGCATTTCGACAAGGCGATAGAGGTCCCTTCGGATACATTCCGGGATCAGCTGCCTATGTCGGCGGAAATGCTCGGGGCCCAGAAGGATAAGACGATCATCATGTATTGTACCGGGGGGATCCGGTGCGAGAAAGCGAGCGCTTATCTGCTGCACAAGGGGTTTTCCAATGTGTTTCACCTGGAGGGCGGGATCATCCATTATGCGAATACGGTACAGGAGCAGGGGTTGGAGAACAAGTTCCGGGGGAAGAATTTCGTGTTCGACAACCGGCTTGGGGAAAGGATCAGTGACGAGGTGATCGCGCATTGTCATCAGTGCGGGGCGCCGGCCGATACGCATACGAATTGCCGCAACGAGGGATGTCACCTGCTGTTCATCCAGTGTCCCGAGTGCGCGCAGAAATACGAAGGATGTTGCAGCCCGGCCTGCCAGGAGACGATCCATTTGCCGGCCGAGGAGCAGCTGGCGCTCCGGCGGGGGGTTGAAAAGGGGGTGCATACGTTCAACAAGGCAAGGAACCGCGGACCCCGGAAGAAGCCGGAGTAGGCCGGAGCGGGTCGGAGCGGGCAAGGGGATACCCTTAGATGTCCCCTATGGGGGTTACAATTTACCGGAAAGGGATATGTGTAATAGTTTTTGGTTCAATTAAATTCTAATAGTTTTGAATCCAAATAAAAGTGTAAAACGTACGTTTATAACTTATTAATTAGTAGCTAAATCGTTCTTGCCGCCCGTACCCGCCTATTAGTAATCCCTTAAAACTACGCCTCAGGGCTCTGACCATGAATAAGGCAGCAAAAAGTTTCTTCCGTCTGCGGGGGTATGTCTGGAACATTGGTTACCGGCCCTCCCTCGGTAGCTATGAGAAGCGGAAACTGGGCATTTTCAATGTCATGAATTTCCTTGGGTTGTCGGCGGGCGTCGTAATCCCTCTCCTGGGTCTTTTCAACCACGATCATGTTCCTTTCACGATCTGGATCGCGGCCGGTGCGCCGGCGATCATCAGCTTTTTCGTATTGCTGTCCAACTACTATCAGCGTTATGAGATCGCGCGGCTGCTTTATTTTACGCTTTACCCCATGGTGACGACCTTGAGCTATGCGTTGGGGATCGATGCGGGGATCGAGTTCTTCTTTGTGCTTTATGGGGTGCTTTCCGTGTTCTTTTTGCAGAGTATCTATAACATCGTCTTTTCATTCACGCTTTCGATGGCCTGTTATTTCCTGGTGGCGGTAATCTGGAAGGATTATTCCTATAGCCTGGAGAAGCATAATTTCTATCTGTACCTCTTCAACCATGTACTGGCGGTCTTTTTTATCTTCTATGGACTGTTGTTGATCAGGAATGAGAATGCGCGCTATCAGAACCAGTCGAGGGATAAGAACTGGCAACTCCGTCGCAGCAACCTGAAGATCCTCCGGCAGAAGGCGGATATTTCGGGGAAGGCGGCGTTGCTGGAGGAGCAGACCCAGCAGCTCACGGAGTTGAATTCGCTCAAGAATAAGCTTTTTTCGATCATTGCGCATGATCTCAAGTCGCCGCTGTATGCCTTGCGCACGCTGTTCCGCAATGTTCAGCTGTATGATCTGCCCGGAGATGAGATCAAGATCCTGATCCCGGAAGTGGTCAACGAGCTGACGTATACGACGGGTTTGATGGAGAACCTGCTGCAATGGGCGAAAAGCCAGATGCAGGCCGAGTCGGTCCGTCCGCAGCTACTGGATATCGCGCGGGTCACAAAAGAAGTGATCCAACTGTTGCGGCTGCAGGCGGAGGCCAAGCATATCTACATGAACAGCACGATCGAGCGGCCGGTGTATGTGTATGCGGACAAGGATATGATCAACCTGGTGTTGAGGAATCTGGTTTCGAATGCTATCAAGTTTACTCCGGAGTCAGGATCCATCAGTATCGAGGCGAGGGAGATGCGATCGCATATCGAGGTGTTGGTGCAGGATACCGGGATGGGCATCCCGCCGGAGGGGTTGCAGAAGTTGATGGACGCGCATTATTATACGACCCGGGGGACGGTTGGCGAGGCGGGTACCGGGTTGGGGCTGATGCTCTGCAAGGAGTTCCTGTCCCGCAATGGCGGTGAGATGCGAATAGAGAGTGAGCCCGGAAAGGGGAGCACGGTATCCTTTACCCTGCCCAAGGGCGGGGCCGGAGATGTGCAGCCGAAGGATCGGGCCGATGCGTAGACCCGCTGGGATCAATTTTCCAGGCTAGGCTAAGTTACTTACCGAATAGAGCGCGCGCTGATAGGTCTCCTCGTCGGTGAGCGTCAGCGGATGGAACGATTCGCCGATGACCTGTTCATACAGCTCGATGTAGCGTTTGCTGATGGTCGCGACCCATTCGTCCGTCATGACGGGGACGGTCTGACCCTCTTTCCCCATAAAATTGTTGGTAATAAGCCATTCGCGGACGAATTCCTTGCTCAGCTGCTGCTGTTTTTCGCCTTTTGCCTGGCGCTCTTCAAACCCATTTGCATAGAAATACCGGGAAGAATCCGGCGTATGGATCTCGTCCATGAGATAAACGGTGTCGTCTATCTTTCCGAATTCGTATTTGGTGTCTACGAGGATGAGGCCGCGTTTGGCAGCCAGTTCGCGGCCGCGGGCGAAGAGGGCGAGGGTATATTTTTCCAGCAGGGCGTAATCGGTCTCATTGACGATCCCGCGGCGGATGATCTCCTCCCGGCTGATATCTTCGTCATGGCCAACCTCCGCCTTTGTGGAGGGTGTGATGATGGGGGTGGGGAAGTAGTCGTTCTCTTTCATGCCTTCGGGGAGGGGGACGCCGCAGAGCTCGCGTTTTCCCGATGCATAGGTGCGGGCGGCATGACCAGTGAGGTTTCCTCTGACGACCATCTCTACCCGAAACGGGACACATTTACGCCCCACGGCGACATTTGGTGCGGGGGTATCGTTTAACCAATTCGGGCAGATATCCCTGGTAGCTTTGAGCATATAAGCAGCGATCTGGTTCAGGACCTGGCCTTTATAGGGAATGGGGCGGGGCAGGATCACGTCGAACGCGGAGATGCGATCGGAGGCGATCATAACCAGCCATTTGTCGGAGATCGTATAGACGTCGCGGACCTTGCCCCGATAGAAATTCGTTTGATGTGGGAATTGCAGCTGCTTCATATGAACGATTGACCGGGACGGTTTATCCCTTAGCGGGCAAAATTAAATTTTCAGGTCAACATTACAATGTGTATTTTAGTAAAAGGTCGAAAGCTTACTTAACGAAAACTTGCGCAATGAGAAAGAACCTACTGCAGGCGGCTGTGTTCAGCCTTACTTTCCTACTCTCCTTAACTACCTATTCCCAGACACCTCTTACACTTACCGGGACGGTCCATCAGTCGACGACCAAGGACCGGGTGGCGGCGGTGAGCGTGACTGTCAAAGGGACCTCTATCGGGACCTTTACCGACGACCGGGGTAATTTCAAGCTGGTCGTTACCCAGCAACCGCCCATCGTTCTTGTCTTTTCGTCCATCGGGTTCGCGACCCAGGAGGTGAGCGTGACCAGTACCAGCGCGCCGATAACGGTCGATTTCGTGCCGGCCTCGTCGCTCGGCAGGGAAGTGGTGGTGTCGGCTACCCGCGGGGCCATCCGGAGCCTCGAGTCGCCGGTGTCGATCGAGCGGATAGGGGCCACAGAGGCGCACCAGGTTCCGGCGCCCACCTTTTACGATGCCATCGCCAATCTGAAAGGCGTGGATATGGTCACTTCGTCGCTATTGTTCAAGACGCCCGGTACCCGGGGGTTCAACGGGAGCGGAAATACGAGGATGAACCAATTCGTGGATGGAATGGACAACCAGGCGCCGGGTCTGAATTTTTCCGTGGGTAATATCGTGGGGCTTTCCGAGCTGGATATCGACAATGTGGAGTTGCTGCCGGGCGCCTCTTCCGCGCTGTATGGTTCGGGGGGGATGACCGGGACCTTGCTGATGACGAGCAAGGACCCCTTCAAATACCAGGGTTTTAGCGCGCTTTACAAGCAAGGGATCAACCATGTGGGCGACGCCAACATGGGGGCGAAGCCCTATTACGAGGTGGGAGCCCGGTATGCGCAGGCCTTCGACAATAAGTTTGCCTTCCGCATCTCCGCGGATTACATAAAAGCGACGGACTGGACGGCGACCGACAACCGGAATTTCTATCCCACGACTGGGCAAATCGTTTCCGGACAGGATCATAGCACGGCGCCGGATTACAACGGGATCAATACCTATGGCGATGAAAGCGCGTATTTCAATGTGAAACAGCAGTTGAATAACGCGTCGGCACAATATGCCGCGGCCGCCCAGCAATATGCGTTGGCCGGAGATGCGGCTGATGCCGCCAAATACCAGGCTCTGGCTCTTGGAGCCGGACAGGCCGCGGCACTCACTCCCACCAATTCCAATGTCAGCCGCACCGGCTATGCCGAGAGCGCGCTGACCAATTACGATGCGTACAATGCCAAGTTCTCGGGAGGGCTTTTTTACAAGCTGACGCCTGGGACCACGATCAGCCTCACCGGTAACTATGGCGTTGCCAGCACCGTGTATACCGGTACCGACCGGTATAGCCTTCGGAATGTAAGGATCGGGCAATACAAGGCGGAGATCAGCGGCAAGCATTTTTATGTCCGGGCTTATACCACCCAGGAGAATGCAGGCGACTCCTACGACATGGTGGCCGTGGCGACGCTGATGAACGAAGCCTATGCAGGTACCGCAAACGTCTGGGCGCCGACCTATCTGAATACGTACGCCGGGGCCCTTCAGCAGGCCTATGCGGCGGGACAACGGGGTCAACAGCTTTATCTGACAGCGAGCAATGCAGCCCGGGCGGCGGCGGATGCCAACCGGTATCAACCCGGGGCACCAGATTTCAACCAGGCCTTCAACACCCTGAAGTCCGCGGCGATCCCCAATGGCGGGAAATTCAACGATCAGACCAACCTTTACGTTGGGGAAGGCATGTATAATTTCGGGGATATCAAGGAGACGGTCGACGTGACCATCGGCGCTTCCACCCGGGAATTCGTTCTGAATTCCCATGGGACGATCTTCGCGGATACGGCCGGGCGGATCAAGATCAACGAGACCGGCGCTTTTGCGCAGTTGCAACGGTCGTTTGCGGATGATCTGCTGAGACTGTCGGTCTCGGGCCGGTACGACAAGAACTCGAATTTCAAGGGCCGGTTCACACCCCGGGCAACGGCGCTGTTCAAGGTCGCGAAGGACAATTTCATCCGGTTGTCATTCCAGACAGCTTATCGATTCCCCACGACTCAAAACCAGTTCATCAACCTGCAAACGGGTTCGGCCCGGCTGATCGGCGGGTTACCGCAGTTCATCAACGCCTATGGGTTGAACGATGGGGCGACCTATGATACGGCTACGCTGAATGCCTACAAGGCAACCGGACAACTGGGCGCCGCCTACCAGTACAAGGAGTTCAAACCCGAGACGGTGGCATCCTGGGAATTGGGATATAAAGGAGTTGTTGCGGAAAATTTCCTGATCGATGTGTATGGGTTCTTTGCGCAATACACCAACTTTATCGGACTCACTGCACTCGTGAAGGATCCATTCAAGACGGGGTCGTATGTGCAGAACGCCAACAATACCTTCGGCCTGTACACGAACAGCACGAACAAGGTGAAAACGGTTGGTGCGGGGCTGAGCCTGGAATATAAGCTGCCCAATGGGTTTGTTGCTTCAGGTAACTATGCGTATAACAGCATTTCTGGGAATGATAACAGCCAACAGACGGATTTCAATACGCCGAAAAACAAGTTCAATCTTTCGCTGGCGAATTATTCGATCGCTAAGTATTATGGGTTCAACGTGACCTATCGCTGGCAGCAGGAGTATTTATATCAGGCGTCCTTTATCACCGGGATCACACCGGCATTCGGGACGCTGGATGCACAGATCCAGATGAAGATCCCCGGTATGAAGAGCAGTGTGATCAAGATCGGGGCGGCGAACCTATTGAATAAGTATTATGTCGATGCGATTGGCAACGCCAACATTGGCGGGATGTACTATATTTCGTTCGGGTATAATATACTATAGTTGCGCGTCAGCGCTAAAGAAAAGCCGGTCCGCCAGGACCGGCTTATTTGTTATACGTTGAAGCGGAAGTGCATGACATCGCCGTCTTTGACGGTGTAGTCCTTGCCTTCAATGCGGAGTTTTCCGTTGTCGCGGGCGGCGGCTTCCGATCCGAACTTGATATAGTCCGCATAGGCGATGACCTCCGCTTTGATAAATCCTTTTTCGAAGTCGGTATGGATGACGCTGGCGGCCTGGGGGGCTTTCCAACCTTCGTGGATAGTCCAGGCGCGGACTTCCTGTACGCCGGCGGTGAAATAGGTGGCGAGATTCAGCAACTTGTAGACGCTGCGGATGAGTTTGTTGAGGGCGGGCTCGGTCATCTTGTATTCTTCCATGAACAGCTGGCGATCGGCCGGGTCTTCCATTTCGGAGATCTGGGCTTCGATGCTATTGTTCATGACGATGACCTGGGCGTTCTCGCCGGCGACGGCCGCCCTTAGGGCCTCGGAATACTTATTACCGGTGTGCATCGAGGCTTCATCGACGTTGGCGACATAGAGGACCGGCTTTTCGGTCAGCAGGAAGAGGTCGGCAATTGCCGCGCGTTGTTCCTTGCTGAGGTCGAGCTCCCGGATGCTGCGTCCTTGTTCGAGATGGTCCTTGCATTGTTTCAGGATCTCGTATTCCGCCTTTATTTTCGGGTCGCCGGTCTTGAGCATTTTTTCTACGCGGCTGTATTTCTTTTCGACGCTTTCGAGGTCTTTGAGCTGGAGTTCGGTATCGATGATCTCCTTGTCGCCGACGGGGTTGATCTCGCCTTCGTCGCGGAGGATGTTCTCGTCTTCGAAGCAGCGGATGACGTGGACGATGGCATCGACCTCGCGGATATTGGCGAGAAATTTATTGCCAAGCCCTTCGCCCTTGCTGGCGCCTTTTACGAGACCCGCGATATCAACGATGCCGACCTGGGTAGGAACCGTGCGTTCGGGCTTTACGAGGGAGGCCAGTTTATCGATCCGTTCGTCAGGTACGTCCACGAGTCCCGTGTTGGGTTCGATGGTGCAGAAGCGATAGTTGCTGGCCTGGGCCTTTGCGCTGTTGCTTACTGCGTTGAACAAAGTCGATTTTCCAACATTCGGTAGTCCTACGATTCCTGCTTGTAAAGCCATGAAAATTATAATTGTGGGCGCGAAATTAGGCAATTAATGCTAATTTGGGTGCGTTAACACGTAAAGAGTACAAATGGGGCGGAGCCCCGTCGGCCGAAGGCCAATTATAAGCGGATTTGCGCCGGAGGGCCAAATTTGTTGGTGGCCCGCAGGCGCAATTTAAATTATGGCGTTAAGTCGGATTTGGGCGGCCTTTATCCTGATCGCCGTCCTGGTAGCGGGGGTACGGTATACGTTCGTGCCGGCGGACCAGGAGATCTTTGCGCAGATGGTCACCGGCAAGGCCGGGGATACGGTGCGGAAGGCGGTGACGGTGGTAAATACCGGGCAGGCGGCTGTCGTCCAACGGGCCGACGGCCTCATCGAGACCTGCAAGAACGCCGTAAACCTTTCCCTGGGCCTCATCGGCATTATGGCGCTATTTATGGGACTGGTCAGTATCGCGGAGGCCGCAGGCGGCATGCGTTTCCTGGCCCGGATAACCGGCCCGTTCTTCTCGAAGCTCTTCCCCGACATCCCAAAAGGGCACCCCGCGATGGGGCATATGGTAATGAACTTCTCCGCCAACCTTCTCGGACTGGACAACGCGGCAACGCCCTTTGCCCTGAAAGCCATGGACAGCCTGCAGGAACTGAATCCCCGGAAGGATACGGCCTCCAACAGCCAGATCATGTTCCTTTGTCTACATGCTTCGGGACTGCAGGTGATACCGGTGAGCATGATCGCGCTCCGCGCATCGATGCACGCGCCTGACCCGACTGATATTTTTGTGCCGATCGTCATTGCCACCTTTATTACAACCGTGGCATCGATGTGTATCGTGGCGGCCTGGCAGCGGATCAACGTCTTCCGGCCGGCGATCCTGCTCTGGGTGGGCGGCATCTCGCTCATCATGACGGTCCTGGTCCTCTATCTGCGCAGTCTCTCGGCGGACCATGTACAGACCTTCTCGCGGGCCCTCAGCGGGGGGCTGATCCTGCTGATCTTCTTTTTGATCGTACTGGCAGCCGTATACAAAAAGGTCGACATCTTCGGGTCCTTTGTCCAGGGAGCGAAGGGCGGCTTCGAGACGGCCGTTCGGATCATCCCTTACCTGGTGGGGATGCTGGCGGCGATCAGCCTGTTACGGGTGAGCGGGACCTTCGATGCGGTGCTGAGCGGGATCCGGCATATCGCCGGTTTCTTCGGGGCCGACACGCGTTGGGTCGACGGGATGCCGACGGCGCTGATCAAGCCACTGACGGCGGCGGGCGCCAGGGGAATGCTGGTGGATACGACGCTGGCGCACGGCATCAACAGCTTTGCGGCAAGATTGTCGACGACTATGCAGGGCTCGTCGGAGACGGCCTTCTATGTAGTGGCCGTGTATTTCGGGAGTGTTGCGGTCCGCAATACGCGGTATGCCCTGCCGGCGATGTTGCTGGCGGAGCTGGTGAGCGTGATCTCCTCGATCATCCTTTGTTATCTCTTCTTTGGGAACGTAGCATAAAGGAATGCAGCATTAAAAAAGCCCGCCCCAGACGGGGGCGGGCGGATTCTGCGCAAAATAGAACCATAACCATTAGCGATTCAAATATGATACGAGGTGGTGTCTTTTTGGATCCTTGGCGGTAGCGTTCTTGTAATCCCCCTGATAGACCAGCGTATAAGATCTGTAACCGATGAGGGACGTCGTAAGCAACACGTCCAGGCTTACGAGGGTACCTGCGCGGCGGCAGGTGAGCGTATCGGAGACAAAGCTGGCGGTGAATTTTGCAAAGTCGACGACAGTACCTGGTTTTACGTTGGCAAATATGGTCTTTGCCTGCCGGGCGGAATAAATGTCCACACCGGCGGTGTCGTTGAGAACGGTATTGATAAAACGAAGGTTGTACGAATTGCTATCGGTCGCCGTGATATTATCCTTCAGGAACATCCGCTGCGCATTGTTGCTCGATTTGATGGAGTCCGTGACCAACAGCGTATAGTAGGTATTCGGCTGCAGGGTCTCGTTGAATGAATACAAGACCAGCGAATCCAGCGTATTGACGCCCCGGGCGAACTTGATCGCCTGGTCGCCGGAGGGCACTATCGCGTAGCCATTGGCAGTACCATTCAGCGGATAGATGCCGCCCATGGTCATCACCGGGCTCGTGCCGGCCGTAAAGCCGGTACTCTTGGCGCCATTGAGCAGGATGTTGAACGTGTCTGCCTTAGCACCCAGGACGGTGTTGAGATTCACAGCGACATCGATAAACGAGATGTACGATGAGTTTGCCGAGGCCGGGACGCCGGGATCTCTCAGGGCCATATCCCGTTTGCACGAGAGGAAGCCGGTGAGGAGGGCCAGCGCAGCCAGCGCGATTGGTATATTGAGCTTTTTCATTGTTGCTTGATTTTGACCATTAGTTTTTTTGTGAGAACCACATTTCGTACGTGTTGTAATCCGCATTAAGCGCGCCGATGCGGGTAAGTTCGGGCACATCGTACAGGTATTCCGAGTTGTACCGGGGTTTGCAGCGATAAACCGGCTTTCCGCCGTTGGTCGCATACATATTGGAACCGGAGGGCAGGATAAAATTGGCATAGACCTGGTTGCCCGTAACGGGATCCGCATCGACGTAGTGGAATCTCCGCATGTCCGTCCAGGTCTCGTGGACGCCCCAGCCATACAGTGCGATATATTTTTGCAGCATGACATGGGACAGGGTGAGGTTGCCCACCGCCGGCACGACCAGCGGGTTAGATAAGTAGGCGGTTTCGGTTGTAGTCGTCATCACCTTCGCCGACGGAACATTCCGTGAATAAAGACTGGTGAGCATGTTCATGTTCAGCTGGATGGCATTCTTGTAAGCCGTCAGTGCACTGGCCTGATCGCCTTTCCGGATGTACGATTCGGCAAGGATGAATTGCATTTCCGAAGCCGTCATCATGGGGTATTCTGCCGTATCGTTGAAGATGTAGCGGCTGTTATTGACCGTAGGAGCCGTGGTTGAGGTAGAGGTCGCATTGCCCCAGAAGTTCTGCGGATAGTCTCCGGCGGAGAGGCCGCTGCTGCCGAGCCAGGGAATGAATCCCTTGTAGGTCCCGTTGGTATTTTCCCGCAGCATGTAGGGAGTACGGGGATCGAAGACGCCGGTGAACATCTGGGGATTGTTGCCCGACATCAGGTCGGAAATATACTGTCCCTGGCGGTAGGTGCCGAGATTGGCACGGTAAGGGCCGTAGTAGCTATTCACAGGTGAAGTGGTCCCGCCCATGAATTTGCACATGGCGTTCTCGAAATTGCTGGACATGGCCAGCGACGCATATTTGATGGCGGAGTCGACGTAGTGGTTGCTGGCGTACTCGTTCTTATTGGTGAGATCGTTAAAGCTGCGGGCCAGGATGCCATAGACGAATTTCTTCCATCTGTTGACGTCGCCGCCAAAGAAGTAATAGTCGCCTTTGTTGAGGTTGGCCTGGGAGACGCTGTCGCCCGTCATGTTCAGATAGGTCAGCGCGCGGTAGCAAATAGCGCGGCAGCTGTCGTAGAACATGGGCTGTGTGTCGTATTTGAACTGGGAAAGGCTGGTATTGAACGCCTGTACGAGGGGCGCATCGCTGTACTGATTGGTAAGTGTGAGCCAGCCCCAGGCCCGGATGGCCCAGGCAACGCCTACATAGTCCCATTTCTTTTGCTGGGAGCCCCACTCGATGATCTTGTTGACGTTCTGACCCTGGCCGAAGTAAACAGTGGCCCAGATCGACCCGGTGTTGTCCGATGCACCGACAACGGGGCCCATCTGACCATAGAGTTCACCGTTGGTCGTGGTGCCCCAGTATTGGATGTAGCGACCGAGCAGGGTACCGTCGAGCATCAGGCCATAACCGCTGCCGTTGGCGGTGTAGAAATAGGAGAAGCCGTCGATCACCGGGGCCAGCAGGGTTTCCACCGGCTGGATGACCTGGGCGTTGGGATTCAGATAGGCATCGTCGATGGTTTTCTTGCAAGAGCTGACCACCGTCAGAGCAGCGGCTCCAAGCAGAAGGAGAAACCGGGAGAATTTATTTCGCATATAAGAAGATTTGTTAGTAGTCATGATCGCAGGGAATTTAAAGATTAACACGAATGCCTCCACTGAGACTCCGCGGCTGAGCCGGGCTGCCAAAGTCCATGCCATAGGAACCGATACCTCTTGTGCCGGGGTTGTTGCCCTGCACGTCCGGATCGGCGCCCGCATAGTTGGTGATCAGCACGAGATTGTTGGCCGTCACGAAAAGGAGCAGACCCGAAACCCCGTGGATCCTCTTGTAGATGCTTTCGGGCATCCGGTAGCTCAGGGTGAGATCCCGCAGCCTTAACCAGTTGACGTTGCGCTGCATGAATTCCACATCCGGCAGATTGGTGTAGTAGAAGCTGTTGTAGTAGGGGATGATCGAGATATTGTTGGCGGTGGGATGCGAAGTATTCTCGTTCCCGTCCTGGAGTACGCCTTTCACGACGATCGGCGTCATCCGGTTGCTCGTCCTTTTGCTCTTGCCGATCCCGGTGAGGAAATAGTCGGTACCGTTATAGATGTCGCCGCCGATCTTCAGATCCCAGAGGAAGTTCAGATTCCAGTTCTTATACCGGAAGCTGTTGTTGGTCCCCAGGGTGAATTTTGGCGTACGGTCACCGATGGAGTAGTTCAGCTGCTGACGGATGGCAACGCCGCTACCCGGGTCGATCAACACCTGGCCGGCGTTATTCTTCAGATAGTTGAAACCGGTGACGGTTCCGGTGGAATGTCCACGGATCAGGCCCGCACGGACGTTACCCGAGAAATAGGTGTCGGAGTTGTAGTAGTCGTTCAGGACACCGATGGAGTTGGGAAGCGTCAGCACCTTGCTCCACATATGGTTGAAGTTGAACTGGACATCCCATGTAAAATCAGCTTTTTTGATAGGGGTGATCCCCAGGGTGAGCTCGATGCCTTCATTCCGGGTAGAAGCGGCATTCGCCGTGTTGAGGATAAAGCCCGTCGCATAGCTGGCCCGGTAGATCTGGGCGATCTGGTTATAGCAATACGTGTTGTAATAGGCGCCTTCGAGGTTGACCCTGTTGTTGAGCAGGCGCAATTCCGTACCTACTTCGAAAGTGCGCTGTCTTTCCGGTGTGAGATAGGGGTTGGAGTTGGTATAGCCATACGCAAAGGAAGGGATATACTGGGTCGCCAGGTTATTGACAAAGAAGGACTGGTTGGAATAGGGATCATTCAGACGGGCCGTGCTTGCAAATGAACCGCGGACCTTCCAGTAGTTGAGGATATTGTTGTTCTTCATGGAAGGGAAGATATCCGACATGATCGCACTCAGGCTGGCGCCAGGGTAGTTGTAGTTCCTGCTGGATGCCGGTAGCGGAGAGGCACTTTCCCACCGCTGCGACAAGGTCAGGTAGATCAGGTCTTTCCAGCCGGCGGTAAGCTCGCCGAAGTAGGCGATCTCCCGAGTGATCTGGAGATTGCTATGTCCCGACTGGTTCCGCAACAGCCGGATCCGGCTGCTCGCCAGGGTGTTGTTGCTGTCGGTCCGGGCGGAATCGATCAGATGCGTCCCGTTGACGTCCCAGGCCTTTGTCTCGAGGTCCAGCCACTGGGTACCGCCGAGGAGGCGGAATGAGAAATCGCCGACCTTCTTCTTCACGGTCGCGGTGATCGTATGATTGTAACCGGTGTACCGATGGTAATAGTTGTCGAGCGTACCGCCGGTAGCCGAGGTCAGGAAGAACGATTCCGGATGGACGAACTGATAACCGTCCTGTTCATAGGTGTCATAGCCAAAACGACCGGCAATGTCCAACCAGGAGAAAGGATGGATATTGACACCCAGCGTGGCGACGACGCGGTCCGTCAGGTCCCGGCTCTTATTGTTCTTGGCGCTCCAAAGCGGGTTATCGTAGTCGGCATTCACATTGGATTGGAACAGGACCTGCTTATTGCCGTTTTTGTCCTGGTAGTTCCGGATATCGTTGTTTGCCGGCCACAAGTAGAGGTCTTCCAGGTAGCCGGATGCGCCTTTCAGCGGCTTGAGGTTGTTCGAGTGAATGTATTCGAGCGAGGGGTTGACATCCACATACTTGCCGATCTTGGTGGTGTTGACGATGCGGACATTGGTCTTGAGGTAGTTATTGTGAGGAACGACACCGTCGGCATCAAAGTAGGAACCCGTGATCCGGAAGCCGCTGTTCTTGATCCCGAACTCTGCTGCAAGATTGTGGGTTTGGGAAAAGGCTGTCCGGAAGAAATTATGCAGGTTGTCATACAACTTGGTGCCGCCGGTCCATTGAGGGCCGAAATATCTCAACAACTGTGTCGAGTTAGGGGCGCTGGGGACACCGTTGGAATAACCGTTGCTGTAGCCGTTGTCGACGTCGACAAAACGCGTGATCGTCTGGGCGCGGAAATTGTCGTCATAGACAAAGGTCGGCTTGGCTCCTGCCTTGGGTTTGCGGGTGGAGATCACGACGGCTCCGTTGGAGGCCTGGCTGCCGTACAGCGCGGTAGCTTCCGGTCCCTTCAGCACCGTGATGGATTCGATATCGTTCGGGTTGAGGTCGGCGATCCTGTTGGTATAGTCGTTGTTGCGATTGGGAAGATCCTGAGACAAGCCCACACCGGTGCCACCATAGGAGTTTTGGTTCAGGGTGGTATTGTCGATGATGATCCCGTCCACAACGAACAGGGGTTGGTTGGCGCCGCCGAGGGTGTTGAAGCCCCGCAGGATGATCGAGGCCGAGGCGCCCGCCTGGCCGCCGGTGGAGGTGATCGTCAGACCGGATACGCGGCCTTGCAGGGCTGTGATGAAATTCTCCCGCTGGGTCTCGGCGATGGTCTTGCCGGCGACGGTCTGGACCGAATAGCCCAGTTCGCGGGGATTGCGTTTGACGTCCATGGCCGTAACGACCGCTTCGCCCATATCGCTATTTTCTGCTTCGAGGCCGACGGTGTAGCTGGACTGTGTGCCGACGGTAACGGTCACCGTCTTACGGCCGATGTGGGAGACCTGCAATTGGTCGCCCTGTCGTGCGGCGATCGAGAATGTTCCGTCCTCTTTTGCCACGGCGGCTTTTTTTGTCCGCTTGTTGAAGATGGTCGTCCCGGTCAGTGGGGAACCGTCTTTTGGGTCGCGCACCACGCCGGTGACCGGCTGATCCTGTGCAAGGGTCTGCAGGCTCCAGACGAGCGCCAGGGCGCACCAGAGAATTCGAATCAATTTTCGCATGGTTAGTTCTGTTTTTGTTGAAATTGGTTATGTGAATAGCGCACATGACAAGCATGTTCGTCGTCGTTTCATAGGGAGGCAGATGATGGGTAGGGTAAAGGTTTGCGAATAGTCTGGGACAGGTTTAAAATATCTCGATGCCTTTCTGCCGGTAGGGCTCCAGCAGCGGATCCCCGGGTGGCAGTTCGGTGATGAGCATATCCAGTTCTTCGACGGGGCAGACATGAAAGGGCTGGAAGGAGTTGATCTTTTCCGAGATGGTCAGGCAAATGACCTTTTGGGCCGATTCGATCATGGCTTTTTTTACCTGGACCACTTCCCAGTCGTTGTCGGTGATGCCGTGCTGGTCGTCGATGGCGTTGACGCCGAGAAAACAGATGTCGGCTTTTATCTGGCGAATGCGGGCGATGGCTTCTCCGCCGACGGTGATACGGCTGTTTTTGGAGACCTTGTCGCCGATGAGAATTACGTCGATAAGCGGGTGGTGGCAATATTCGAGGGCGACCGGGAGGCTACCGGAGATGAAGGTGGCTTTGAGGTTTTGCGGGAGATGTCTGGCCAGTTCGATCAATGTGGTGCCGCCGGTGGTTGTAATGAACATGTCATTTTGGATGAGGGAGGCGGCTTTGCGGGCGATCAGTTTCTTCTGGGCATGGGCATAGATTGGGGTCGACGGATGACGGTTGTCGCTATAGGAAAGGGAGAGGGCGCCGCCATGGACCTTGATGAGTTTCTGGCCGTCGGCAAGTTCCTGCAGATCGCGGCGGATGGTGTCTTCGGATACGTCAAGGGATGCGCTGAGGCTGGTGGAGAGGACCTGGTTGTGAAGATTCACCTGATGTAAAATATAGGCCTGTCTCTCTTGCTTGAGCATGGTCAGTTAGGTTGAGTTTTGGTTGAGCAGGGCTAAAGTAAGCTAAAAAACTGCAAAAAAACGCAAGAGGGGATTAAAATGTGCAAAAAAACGCATGAGGTATGCAGGAGTTTGCGTTTCGCGGGCTTTGCCGCGTTTTTTTGCGGGATTGTGCGGGGGATGGCGCGCCGAGGAGTGCGAGAGTGCGCCGAGGGGGTGCGAGGTGCTGATGAGGGGGCGCTTATTTTCCGAAGGTGTATCGGGCGGTGATGCCGAAGGCGTCGGGGACGAAGTTGATGTTGGGGAGGATGTCGAGTTCGGGTTTCCAGTCGAGGGAGAGGTTGAGGGGCGCGTTGGTGAATTTGTAGTCGAGGCCGATAGCGCCGGTGGGGCCGAGATACGTTTTGTTGTCCTGGAAGCCGACATAGCCGCCAAGACCCCAGAACCAGGTGAAGGCTGGGGTGCCGCCGATGAGTTGATGGCGTTCGTAGAGGGCGCCGAGGCCAAAGCGGGTGCCGAAGGAAATAAGACCTTCGATAGCGTTGGTCTCATCCATGAAATATTTTACGCTGAAGGAGTTGCTGAGGGTGGGGGAGGCGGTGCTGAACCGGATACCCATCGCCAGTTTATAATCTTGTGCGGACAGACGATTGATGCAGCTGCTGGTTACCAGCAGGAGAACACAGATGACGAGGGTTCGCATGTTGATCGATTTTTGAAGGAACGAAGCCGATGGCGGCAATATTGACTAACGGGTGTTAGAAGTTTCTTAAAGTGCAGCGTTTAATCGTCGCGTCGCCGCAAGGTATAAAGGGATGTTAATGTTTGGAGGGCGGCGTTTTTGCAGGCGGGGTTGCGGGCGGCGCAACAGGCGTCGGCGGTTCATCGAACTCCTCCTGTTCCTCCTTGCGTTTGACCTCCTCGTATAGCTCCTTCTTGCTCTTGGGACGGAGCTTATCCTGCCACTTGAAACCCCGGAGGATCATGTCGTCGAAGTTGACATGTTTGATGGGATACATGGTCCCTTCGGCATCGTTGCGCAGTACCACCCGGTTCAACTCCTTGCCATTGGGTTTCCCCGTGGAATCGTATTTCTGAGAGAAGAGCATGTCGATGATATCGGCGTGGGCTTTGTTGACCCCGGTGTACGCCTTCTTATCATCCTGTACATAATAGATGCTTTCCGCATTGCCCTTGGCGCGGATATAATCCATCTCCCCGTCCTTGAAAAACACATTGATCGTGGTGCCCTTCAGCTGGTTGTAGAACTGCTTCGCCTGCCTGTTGATGGCCAGCGCATTTTCGAATACATAGAGCCGCTGCGCCTTTTTGTTCTTCGTATAGACATACATGGTGTCCCCGGTGATCTGATAATTCCCACTGCCCCAGGCTATCGGATTGTAGTAGAGGCGGAAGACCGAATCCTTCGTGGAATAGTAAAGGCTGTCCGCCACGGCCTGCAGCGAGTCGGAGAAGATGCGTACATGGTGGTAACCGATAATGAACCGTAAGGCGGTATCCCGCGTTGGAAGGCGTGCGATCGAGTCCGCTTCGTGACCGGGCAGGGGCGCCTCGACGGTATCCCGCGGCGGTGGTCTTCGCATTCGGGCGGCCAGTTTGATACTGTCCTGCCTTCGGATCGCGTTGGCGCTGTCGACCAGTCCCACCCGTACCAAACTATCGATAAAGCTGTTGTGCCGGATGCTGTCGGCCCTTGCCAGCTGCCGCAGACTGTCGTTGACGGCCGCCTGGCGGGTGCTGTCGATGACGTATCGTTTTCGGGCCCGTTCCCGGGACTTGACCTCGGCAATACTGTCGGCAATGTCCTGCTGCCGGATGATGAGGCTGTCCTTTATCGCCTTTTGCCGCGCCTTCAGGCTATCCGCGCGTTCGCGGATCCTTTCTTTGACATCGGATATGGAGTCGCGGATGGCTTTTCGCGCAGCCTTTTCCTTTGCCCGCTGCTGTCGCCGTAGTTCTTTTTCCGTAGGTGGCCGGGCGGCTTTTGCGCTGTCCGCGGGGCTGAGGTGTTTTTTCCCGGTGGTACTATCATTAGCTTTTGCGCCGATTTTGCCTGCGACCGTAGTATCCTGCGCGTGGTGCAGGCTGTCGAGACCGGCCTTCAGGCTATCAGTGGAAGGCCGGAGGCTGTCACTTAGATCCTTGACTTGCATGGAGTCAGTCTCCGTAGTGTCTTTGGCCGGCGCGTTGGCGGCCGCGATAGAGTCTCGTGTCGCTTTGGCGAGGGCAGCCCGATGGAGGCTGTCGGCCTGGACCTTTTCGATGCTGTCTGTATAGATGCGGTGGAGGCTGTCCTGGTGTGCGAGGATCTTCTGCTGAGCCTCAAAGTCCACGAGCCGAAGGGACATGAGGGTGTCGGCCGTGACGAAAAGGGAGTCCTTATCCTGTTTCATCGCCAGCAACGGATGTTCCGTCGCCAGAAACGTGTTCTTTTTTTTGTTGTTGAACATTCTGCCCGACTGCAGAGTGATCCCCTGCGCAGTATCGGTATAGATGGCGTGGCCGACGGCCGTAGCGATGCCGGTGCTGTCGTCCATGCGGACACTGTCGCCGATGAGTTGCTGGCTGCCCTCGGTCATGATGGGGCGTTTGCCGAATTGCGCCTTCTTGTTCTTCATATCATACCATCCATCCCGGGTGCGGACGGTACGTTTGCTGGAGTCTTTGAACTGGATCAGCGTTTCCGTGACAAAGGTGGCCACCTGGGTCTGGGTATTGTAGACAAGGGAGTCGGCGGAAAGATCGTATTGCGGGTCCCGGAGGATCACGTTCTGGGTAAAATGGATGTCCTTTGTCTGTTCGAAATACTTACCCTGGTAGCTCGTGAGGACGGTCTCCTTATTCACGAGCTTACCGCCCTGGTCGTAGACGCCGATCTTGGTTTTCAGGTTGTAGATGAGGATCGGGGTGGTGAGGACGCCTTTGCCATCGGTGAGACTGACATTGTCGTGAAAGAGGACGGTCCCGGAGTCCACCTGGTAGCGCATAAAGTCCGACCGGATGTGAACGGAGTCGTTGTCATTGACATGCACGTGCCCAAAACAGTCGATGATATTGTCTTTTGGCAGCATGGTCAGGCTGTCGCAATAGATGATGGTCTTTTCCTGTTTCACCGCGACATGACCGACGAGGGTGGTGACGGAGGTAGTGTCGTTGATCTGTTGATTGTGGTATTTGTCGCCATTGAGGATCTCGACCACCTTTACACTGTCGCTGCCGGGCTTCCGGAATTCGATCCGGGCCTGCGCCCGGGCGCCGATGCTCAGCAGGAAACAGCCCAGGAGGGCGGCTACGACAATGAGGGACTTCATCCTTTCCTTACTTGTTGGGTTGTTTCGACGTGGAGTCGATGATGGGGGCCATCAGCGGTCCGGTCTTGTCTTTTTTTCCGAATACAGAGATATTCACGTAGCGTTTCGGGTGAACTCGCAGGTCGTCCAGCAGGGTGTTCATGCTCCGGGTAGTGGCTTCAAGATTATTATAAAGCCGTTTGTCATTGATGAGCATGCCCAGGGTGCCGTTCGAGTTGTTGATCCGCTGGAGGGTCGACTTGAGGTCGCCGATCGTCGCGTTAAGACCATCGACGGCTTCGGGGATCTTTGCGGCGGCGAGATGGGCGGTCGTCTTATCGACATTATCCAGGGTGCTGGAGATATGTTCGTTGTTCTTATCCAGATTGGCCGTGAACTCATTGAGATTCTTCAGCGACGAAGCGAGGGCGCCGGTCTGTGTATTGAGCAGCTTTTGCAGTTCGGCCGAGGACGCGGCGAGATTGGCTACGATATTGCTGAAGTTGTTCTTTGTCCGGGGATCGAACATCGTGCCGACCTGTTCGACCAGGCTGTCGAGGGAGGTGAGGGTCCCGCGGAGTTGAAGGATCACCGGATCGATATTCGCCTGCACCTGGGACAGGAGATTGGGCTTTTGTTTTGTCTCGATGGTATCGCCGTTGTCCAGGAAATTTTTGCTGAACCCTTTGTTGATCGTGATCGTGGCCGACTGGATAAACCCAGAGTTGATCATGGCGATCGAGTTATCGGGAAGACGGACATCCTTCTTGAGCGTGATCGTGACGACGACGCCATGGGAGAGGTCCCGGTCGGATTCGTTGATAGCGGTGATGCTGCCGATGTTGAGGCCGTTGACCTGTACGGCGTTGGAGACTTCCAAACCTTCGACGTTGTCGAAGACGGCGTAGAGTTTTTTGGTGTGTTCGAAGAGGCTGCTGCCTTTTAGCCAATTAAAGCCGAGGATCAGTGCGGCCAGGGCGACCACGGCCATCACACCGATCTTTGTTTCGTTGGATATCTTCATGCGACAAATATAGACTATTTACCCGAAGGGCCTACCTGCACGAGCGGGTTTGCCCAGGTTTAACTAGTTATTGGCATGGCCTTCGAGTGTGGCTTTATATCGTCGAAGCGCGTCCATTATATTTCGAGCCACCTCGTTCTGCCCATCTTCGCTTACCAGATACTGTTCTTCTTCGACATTGGACAGGAAACCCATCTCGATGAGCACGCTGGGCATGCCGGTAGCCTGGAGTACCCGGATACCGACGTCACGCTGGAATACGCCCTCGTTATCGCGGCCGGCCTTACCGAACTCGTCGCCGACAAGGGTGGCAAAAAGGGCGGAATTGGCGAAGTAGCGCTTTTCATAAAGCTGGGCCCGCATGCGGGCTTCGGGCGAGTTCATGTCGAAAGCCAGGCTATCGGATTCGGCGTCTGCGGCGCTGTCGGTCACTTCGCCTTCGCCTCTGTCATTGATGGCGCTTCCTTTGAAGCCTGCCCGGTCCGCTTTCCAGATAAAGACCTCGGTCCCTTTACGCGTATGACGGCCCGTATAGGACTCATAGATGGGGACCCGATGGCGTTTCTTGCCTTTGCCTACATATTTATGGCCTACGATCCGGTGGACCGTAAAAGGGCCGGCGGGGTGGCCGTCGTTGTCGCAGTGAAGTGCAATGAAGATATCTCCCTTGGATCTGTTGGCCAGGTCGGCGCGGTAGTTGAGACCGGAGGCGATGGTAGATCCGCCGCCCGGCATGACATCTGTCGTCCGCGTATAGACGACCTTGACGTCGGGCCAGGTTTCCTCGATGAGCTTGCCCAATTTCAGGCCGACATCCAGCGCGACCTCTTTTTCGCTGATCTGGAGGCCTTTTGTGCCGGTGTCAAAACCGCCGTGGCCGGGGTCGATGACGATGGTGCGGATCGCCGCTTTCTGGCGGGGTGGCGTCTTGGGGCCGCCCGCGTCAAAGGAGGTGAGGGCGGTGTAGAGTCCGCCCAGGAGGATCATTGTCGATAGTTTCAATAATTTCATCAGTCTATGCGTTTAAGGCGCCGCCGGCGGCTTCTCCGAAGGACCGACGTTAGCGCTTTGCTGCGAATGCCCTATTTTTCCACAGGGCATTCGCAGCATTATTGGCGGCCTTCCACCTGATCTTTATAATGCCGGAAGGCCGCGGCGATACTTTTGGCGACTTCCAGCTGCCCCTTGCGGCTGGCGAGATAGCGTTCCTCTTCCTTGTTCGTGAGGTAGCCGGTCTCGATCAGCACGCTGGGCATTCCCGTCGCCTGCAATACCCCGATCCCTTCCTGCCGCTGCACCAGCCCTTCACTCCGGCGGCCGGCCCTGACCAATTCTTTCTCAACAAGCCTGCCGAAAAGCGCGGAATTGCCGAAATATTTTTTTTCGTAGAGGACGGACTGCATGCGGGCTTCGGGTGTCGACAGATCTATCGCCGATCCGGTGCTGTCACCCATGTTCTCGCCTTCTACCAGGTGCTGCCGCTGAGCGATGGCATCCCCCTTAGGGATATTCCGATCGGCCTTCAGGATATAACAGGCGGCGCCGGTGACCGTATTCTTTACCCAGGTGGTGCTATACACCGGGACAGACTTTTTGTGAGCGCCCTTGCCGGTCGTCCGGTACCGGACCAGTTTCTTGACCGGATAGCTGCCGGCAGGCTGACGCGTGGCATTACAGTGTATACAGATGAAGAGATCGCCACCACTTCGATTGGCCAGTTCAGCCCGGTAGCGGATGCCGTCCGGTACGGTAGGCTTATTGCCGGGCATGATATCCGTCGTCCGCGTGTAGACGACACGAAGGCCCGGATAGGCCTGCTGCAGAAGCTTTCCCAATTGCAGGGAGATGGCCAGGGCGACATCTTTCTCCTTCGAGATGAGTCCATGCGTCCCGGGATCGAATCCCCCGTGACCCGGATCGATCACAACGGTACGGAGCAAGGGCACTTGCTGCGACGGCTGACTCCTGATAAACGACGCGGCCACCACCACCAACCCACACAACGATACCAAAGTGGCCGTCTTTTTCATCATAGTTTTGTTATTTTGCCATTTCCCTTCAATCTTCACATAATCTTTTGGGAGATATGGCTATTTTTGTCACCGCACGCCCGAGAACTATTCGTTTTTATACCTTTTATGAACAATAACGGACGCAAAATTAGTTCAAAATATTTACTGACATTGATTTTTACTGCTGCTTTCTTTTCAGTAACGTTCAATAGTCCAGCAAATTATCCGGGTTCGGTCCGTTTTTACAAAATACTAACAAATGTCGGGCCCGATACCACGCTGCCGAGGCGGAAGATAGGGCCGGATTCGATTCCACCACGGGCTATTTTGCCGTCGAGAGTGCCGGTGATCGAGGTTGCAGCCGATACGGTTCTTGGGGTCGCCGACTCCATGCTGGCGTCCCGACGGCTCGATACTCCCGACTATAAGATCTCCAAGGATACGCTCGAGGCTAACATCACCTACACGGCCGCCGACTCGATCGTTATGGTCATCAAGACCCGGGATATCACGCTTTTTTCCAAGGCCAAGGCCGAATACAAAGATGCGAAACTGGAAGCCGATCATATCCTGTTCGACCAGGACCGGAATGTCGTAGTGGCCAAGCCCGGGGCAACGGATTCGACGGGGCAGCACATCGGGCAGCCCAAGATGACGCAGATCGACAATAAAATGACCGCAGACTCGATCGTGTACAATATCAAATCCCAGAAGGGAATTACCAACAACACGATCACCAACAGCGGGGACATGTTCGTGCATGCGGAAAAAATGAAGAAAATGACCCCCGAGGAGTATTTTGGATACAAGGGCGTCTTTACCACCTGCGACCTGGACACCCCGCACTTTGCCTTCCGCACGAACAAGATGAAGATCATCAACAAGAAATTCGCCATCACCGGGCCGATCCATCCGGAGTTCGAGGGTGTTCCGTTACCTATTTATATCCCGTTCGGGTTTTTCCCACTCTCCGTGGGCAGGCATTCGGGGCTGTTGCCGCCGCAGTTCACTGCTAACGATCAGGCAGGTCTGGGGTTGGAAGGTCTGGGTTATTACAAGGTCTTCAATGATAATCTGGACGCGATCATCCGGACGAACCTCTATTCCTATGGCGGCTGGAACCTGTATGTGACACCCGAATACCGGGTCCGATACCACTACAGCGGGACGATGAACTTTGCGCTGCAGAATACGAAGCTGCTTGCGGATGCGGGTAAGGACGCCTTTACCACCTCGAAGACCTTTAGCTTCAGCTGGAGCCACCAGATGGACTCGAAGGCCCGGCCGGGGACCAATTTTACCGCGAACGTCAATGTGGCCTCGACCAAGTACAATCAATACCTGTTGAACAACCCCACCGCCAACTATACCAACCAGCTGAGTTCTTCGATCACATATTCGAAGACCTGGGATGGCAAGTACAACCTGACGGTGAGCGGCACCCACAACCAGAATAACTCGACGAAGATCGTGAACGTGAGCATGCCCAATATCGCCTTTACGGCGCCGACGATCTACCCCTTCGCCAAGAGCACCTTTGTGGGAACGCCGAAATGGTATGAGAAATTCGGCATCGGTCTCAGCTCGACGATCGCCGGCGGGGCAAGCTTCTATGACTCGCTGTTCAGCCTTAAGCACCTGACGGATACCTTCCAGTGGGGAGCGCAGAACAGCATACCCATCAGCCTCGCGCTGCCATTGAAAGGTCCCATCCAGATCTCTCCGGGCATCAGCCTGCAAAACCGCATCTATTCGCGGAAGCTGCTCCGGCAATACGATCCGGTAAAGAACCGGGTGGATACGGTTGGGCTTTATAAGGGCCTCTACTATGCGAACGACATGTCCTTCAGCCTGAGCCTGGCGACGGCTATCTTCGGGACATTCCAGGGATTTGGCAAGAACAGCAACCTGATGGGCATCCGGCATGTGATCCGACCGACGATGAGTATCAGCTATAAGCCGGATCTGTCGGGGGCGTACTATTATAACCTGACGACCCCCTACGACACGACGGCGGGGGTAGCGAAGATAAAACACGTCCAGCGGGTATCGTATTTTGACGGAAGCACCTACGGGCCATTTGGGGAGGGGCGTTTCGGCGGGATCAGTTTCGGCCTGGACAACCATATCGAGGTCAAGCTCCGGAATAAGTCGGACACGAGCAGTTCCGGCTCGAAGAAGGTGACGATCATCGACGGATTTGGCTTCAACGGCAGCTACAACTACCTGGCGGATTCGTTCAAACTTTCGCCCATTTCCTTCTACTTCCGGAGCACCTTGTTCAACAGTATCAATATCACCGGCGGGGCTACCCTGGACCCGTACCAGACCGATTCGATGGGTTTCGACCGGAACAAGTATGCCTGGGAGGGTAAGAAGTTCTCGCTGGGCCGGATCACGACGGGTAATGTAGCGATATCGACGACTTTCAAGAGTAAGCCGAAGGATGCCAAGCTGGACCAGCAGAAGCAGGCTTTGCAGAACCAGAACCAGATGCCGATGACGATGGAGGAGCAGCAGGCGCAGTTGAACTATATCCGGAACAATTCGGCGCAGTATGCCGATTTCAATATCCCATGGTCGTTGAATCTATCGCTCGCGTTCAATTTTACGAATGCGGAGAAGGCGGATTACAGCGGGTTTGCGACGACGATCACCTCGAGTCTGAACTGGAGCGGGGATTTCAACCTGACGGACAAGTGGAAGATCGGGCTCAACGGGTATTACGATCTGCGATATACGAAGTTGCAGTCGCTGACGATGAATGTTTCGCGGGACCTGCACTGCTGGCAGATGTCGATCAATGTGACGCCGGTGGGATATAGTCACTATTTCAATATTACGATCAGTCCGAAGGCGGGGATCTTGCAGGATCTGCGGATCAACCGGACCAAATACTTCTATAACGAATAGCCTGGCGTTGGCCCCGTCGGTCGCCCGCGATACGGGTCACCCCTTCATTCCCACTTTCGGTCCCGCCGTGTAGGCGTCCCACATAATTTTAAAGATGCGTTCCTTTAACGATTCCACTGTGTCCCCCGCTTGCGGTACCACCGGGTCCAGGAAATTCATATACAACCGTGAAGGGCGAAAATAGAAACTCTTGCCGATTGGCATAACCTTACGGGTATTGAAAATGACAGCAGGAAGGATCGGTTTGCCGGTGTTCATCGCCAGGCGGAAAGCGCCGTCGTGAAAGGATTTGAGGGGATCGTTGGTTTTGTTGCGGGTACCCTCCGGGTAGATACACATATGGAGGCCCATGTCCAGGGCTTCTTTCATTTTGGTAAAGGACTCGCGGCGGGAGGTTTCGTCCTTGCGATCAACCAGGACTGAGCCGGTCCGGTAGAACATGCCGAAGATGGGGATTTTGGCCATTTCGATCTTGGCGATGGTTTTGTTGCCGCCGGGGATGCCGGGGTAACTGATGGGGACGTCGAGGAGGGCGTTATGGTTGCAGAGGACGATATAGGGTTGGCCGGGCGCGAATTTTTCCCTGCCGCGGACGGTGAGCGGGCAGCCGGCGAGGGGGAGGAAGACACCCATCCAGATGCGGGCCATATTGGCAAAGGCGGTTGTTTTTTTGGGGTCGGGGCGGTAGTAGCTGAAGAGGAGGAAGAAGGGCAGGAGGATCAGCATGGTGACGATGAAGAGAAGGATGACCCAGATGGCCCAGATGGGGCCGAGGATGTTCCAGATACCGGCGCCGCCTTTCGAAGGTTGATTCATGCTGCAATTTAAGGGATATCAGGATGTTTTGCAGGCGGGGCTAGACGCCGAACCAGCGGGATTTGCGGGAGGCGCCGAAATGGATCTTGTCGGCGACGAGTGCGGCGGAGGCCTCATGATGGATGCCGACGGGTTTTGGGCCGGAGAAAAAATCGACGTCTACGCGGGCGACCGTTCCCGCCCCGAATTCGATATAGCACGAACCTGCGCCGGTGTAGGGGCTCGTGTTTTCAGTGCCGCTAAAGGCGGCGATGATGGATGCCGCGGCGATCCTGGCGGCGCCCTCGGCGAAAACCCCTGCCTTGGGGGTGCCAACGCTTGTCACATCGCCGATGGCGTAGACATTGGGATATTTTGTCCGCAGATGGGTCCGGTCGACGGGGATCCAGCCATTCTCGGCGAGTCCGCTTTGCAGCACCACGTCCGGCGCGACATGTTGGGGAATACCCAGAAAAAGATCGCAAGGCAGTTGGGTGCCGTCGTCGAGGACCGCTATTTTGCTGCTTCCAGCGGCAGTGGTCATTTTTCGGATGGCGCTGACCTTTCTTTGGGGGATGAAGTGGATGCCCCTTTCTTCGAATGCCTTTAACAGGGCCTTCGAGGAGTCGGGCGAGGGGGGGATGGGCGATCCGAACGGGATGACCAGGGTGATGGTGCAGGCATCGCGGACACCTTTTTCGACGAGGTAGTCGTGGAGCATCAGCGCCCCTTCGCTGGGAGCCGGCGGACATTTGAACGGTGCATTGCATACGCCGACTACAGCATGGCCCTTTGTGAATCCCGGAAGGATGTCCCGGAGTTTTTCCGCGCCGGCGAAACTGTAGTATTCGTTCCCCCATTCGGCGAGACCGGGTGTTGCGCCGAGATCATAGTTTGCACCCAGGGCCACGACCAGGACATCGGCTTCATATATTCCATTTTGGGTGGTGACGGTCCTGGTGACCGGATCGATCGCGGTGATCTTTTCCCGGCGAAAGCTGACCCCCTTTCTGACAATTGTGTTGTAGGGGATCTTCACGGCGCCGGCGGGCTTTTTGCCGAACATGACATCCAGCTTGGAGAAGCCGAAGAAGAAGTCGGTGTGTTGGTCGATGAGGGCGAGCTCGAGCTTGTCGCCGAGTGCTTCGGAGAGAAGGGTACTGAGCTCCAGGCCGCCGAAGCCGGCGCCCAGTACCGTTACACGTAGTTTCATTCTTTTTGTTTTACTGATTAATCAACAAGGGAGACGAGGCGGAGATAGGGCTTGGGCGTTTTCCAGCCCTGGGGGTATTTGGCCTTTGCTTCCTCATCGGAGACGGAACCGAGGATCACGACATCGTCCCCGTCCTGCCAGTTGGCGGGAGTAGCGACCTTGTGGGTGACGGTAAGTTGCATGGAGTCGAGCACCCGAAGGATCTCGTTAAAGTTGCGGCCCGTCGTCATGGGGTAGGTGAGCTGCAGCTTGATCTTCTTGTCGGGGCCGATGATGAAGACCGAGCGGACGGTTTGGTTGGTAGCGGGAGTGCGGCCTTCGGAGGTGTTGGGTTCTTCTGCCGGAAGCATGTCATAGAGTTTGGCGATGGCCAGGGTCGGATCGCCGATCATGGGGTAGTTGACAGCGGCGCCCTGGGTTTCTTCGATGTCTTTTTCCCAGCGGAGGTGGCTTTCGACGGGGTCGACGGAGAGACCGATGATCTTGCAATTACGTTTTGTAAACTCGGGTTCGATGCGCGCCATATAGCCAAGTTCTGTGGTGCACACAGGGGTGAAGTCCTTGGGGTGGGAGAAGAGGATCACCCAGCCGTCGCCGATCCAATCGTGGAAATGGATGGTTCCTTTGGTCGTTTCGGCGGTTAAGTCGGGGGCGGTGGCGTTTAGTCTGAGGCTCATGGTGTTTGCAGTTTTTTTTGTTATTGTTTTGATGACACTGCAAATATGCTCCGTGCCTCGGCGGATTTCGGTAACGGGTGTTACAACTCATGGTAACAAATGTTACAAATCCCGGAGGAGCCTGGCGAGGAGAGGGACCGTCAAAGCATCCAATCGACGGGATCCTGGCCGTTCTTCATGAGCCAGGCGTTGGCCTTGGAGAAATGTTTGCAGCCGAAGAAGCCTTTGTCGGCGCTGAATGGGGAGGGGTGCGCGGCTTTGAGGACGAGATGTTTGGTCTCGTCGACGAGTACCTGTTTTTCCTGCGCGAATTTGCCCCAGAGGAAGAAGACGAGATGCTCTTTTTGGGCCGAAACCTTCGAGATGACGGCGTCGGTGAATTCGGCCCAGCCGATCTTGGCGTGGCTCATGGGTTCGTTGGCGCGGACGGTGAGGGAGGCGTTGAGGAGGAGGACACCCTGTTCGGCCCAGTGGGTGAGATCGCCTTGTTTGGGGATGGGCATCCCGATGTCCTGGTGCAGTTCTTTATAAATGTTGACGAGGGATGGGGGCGGAGGGACGCCTTGCTGGACGGAGAAGCTGAGGCCGTGGGCCTGACCGGGGCCGTGGTAGGGGTCCTGGCCGAGGAGGACGATCTTGACCTTGTCGAAGGGGGTGGTGTTGAACGCGTTGAAGATAAGGCCGCCGGGAGGATAGATCGTCCGTCCGGCCATCCTTTCGGTCTTGAGATGGGTGACGATCTGGAGGAAGTAGGGTTTCGTGAATTCGGCCTTAAGGACCGCCTTCCAACTGTCTTCAATCTTGACGTCCATTAGTGATTTTGGCCGAAGGTATCCAATTTTTTTTTATTTTTGCCGGCCGCTGAGGCTCGGCCCCCCGGCCCAGCCGATAGTCAGTCGACCCGGTAGCTCAGCTGAATAGAGCTCCTGCCTTCTAAGCAGGCGGTCGTGGGTTTGAATCCCGCCCGGGTCACAAAACCCCTCAGCTTTGCTGAGGGGTTTTCTATATTTGGGAATGACTTTTGAATTCACGGTGCATCCCACCTTTAATTTTGTAAAAAGCTTTGGCGAAAAGTTCAATATCCCCGTCTACAAAGACAATTTGAAAATACCCGCAACGATGGGTAAAGGCTTTATGAAATTCAGGGATATCGACGCCGGCATTCGATTGGCCATGCACCATTACACCCTGAAAGAGGAACTTCATTTAATACGAAAAGCCCCACAAGCAAGTTACGACCTGATTTCGATCGTATTCAACAGCAACGAGATACCTATCGATGTCACACCCGACCGCCAAAGGGCCATTCAATTCTTAAAAAACAATGGTTCATCGATTCAAATTGCTTCCAGCGCTTTGAGCACTGAAACGATCTTTCCTGCAGATGTAGAAGTGTATTTTGGAGTTATCGGCATAAGGCGCCATGTGCTCGCTTCCATGCTTGGGGTTAAAAAGGTAACGGGAGCCCTGGATATGATTCTTCATGGTAATGGCTTATTCTTTTACCATGAAAAAATGCACCCAGAGGTCTTGCGGACACTCAAACAATTATCTGAAATCGATGATCGAACAAAGTTGAGCTCCCTGTATTATAAAATTAAGATCCATGAATTGATCTATCTTTTGTTCGACAAATTGTTGGATAGGGGTGACGAGGCGCAAAGCCCGGTAAACAAAGCAGATATCGATAAACTATCCGCTATTCGTACAACCATATTGGCCGACCTGAGCCAACCACCGGAATTGAAAGCCCTGGCAAAAATGGCGGGCATGAGCGAGACGAAAATGAAGCAATTATTCAAGCAGACCTTCGGGGATACGATCTACAATTATTATCAAAACGAGCGAATCAGGGAAGCCGGCTTTCTATTAAAACATGCCGGATATTCCGTTTCCGAAACTGGATACCACCTTGGTTTTTCGAATCTGAGCCATTTTTCCCGGCTGTTCGAAAAACACTATGGCATCACCCCCAAGAAATATGCCTCCGCCGGATAGGACTATTTTTCCGTCTTTCTACGCTATTTCTCCCGCCCAGGTCTATCTAGTTTTGTTCTGTCAGATAAAATCAATCTGATAGCAATAAAATGAATACCTTATTGACAGTATACCGTAAAGGCGGGTTTTCCTTAAAAAACCATATGGTCATGGCTCCCATGACCCGTAGCCGCGCCGTTGACAACGTTCCCAACGATCTGATGGCTATTTATTATGGACAACGTTCCGGGGCAGGATTGATCGTTACCGAAGGCACCGCGCCGACACCGGAAGGCTTGGGCTATCCACGTATCCCGGGCATTTATAACGATGCCCAGGTGGAAAGTTGGAAGAAAATAACCAGTAAAGTACATCAGGGAGGCAGTAAGATATTCCTTCAACTCATGCACACCGGTCGTATCGGTCATGTGGACAATTTACCCGAAGGTCGGACTTTGGTGGGCGCCTCGTCCATCAAGGCGGCGGGCCAGATCTACACCGACGGGGCAGGCATGCAGGACCATTCTGAACCGGTGCCCTTGACAAAAGAAGGTATTGACAAGGTGATCGAGGGGTTCGTTATCGCGGCGGAAAATGCTGTGAAAGCGGGCTTCGATGGGGTCGAGTTACATGGCGCCAATGGTTATCTGCTGGAACAGTTCCTGAATCCCAACACGAATAACCGTACCGATGAATATGGCGGCAGCATCGTCAACCGCGCGCGGCTTACGCTTGAAATAGCTGCAAGAACGGCGGGGGCTATCGGGAAGGACAAACTGGGTATCCGGTTCTCACCGTTTGCCACCCTGGGGGATCTGAAACCCTATAATGAGGAAGAGGTGCATGCAACCTATGCCTATTTAGCCAAAGAATTGAATAAAATTGGACTAACCTATATCCATATCGCTTCAAATCCCTCTATTCCGCAGAGAACCTTCGACGCCATCCGCGCGAATTTCTCGAACACGATCATTCTTTGCAATGGAATAACGCCGGGGAATGCGGAGACTGTTCTCCGGAGAGGATTTGCGGATATCGTGGCATTCGGCAGGTCTTTTTTAGCGAACCCCGATCTCATCCATCGGGTTGAAAGCCAAGCCCCGCTTAACCCGGTGGACTTTACCACACTTTATACGCCGGGGGAAAAAGGATATATCGATTATCCAACCATACAAGCATCATTGGCTGTTTAATACTTAAATCTTTTTTTATGATAGACAATATCAAAGCCATTAACGAAGACCAGGGACAAACCCTTTCCGTGGTTGGAGACAATTACCGGATCATTATTTCAGGCAGGCAAACCAGGGGAGCCTATGCAGTGATCGATATGCTGGTACCGCCGGGCGGCGGCCCTGGTCCGCATTCTCATGCCGGGTTCCAGGAACTATTCTATGTTGTCGAAGGAGAGCTCGATTTTAAGACCGAAGCGGGTAAATACACCGCAAAAAAGGGTTCATTCATCAACATTCCCAAGGGGGGCGAAGTACATTGTTTTAAGAACACCAGCAACGCCATCGCACATTTGCTATGCACGGTGATTCCCGCGGGTCTGGACGAGTTTTTCCAGGAGATAGGCACGCCTACTACTCCGGGGGCTTTCTTGCCACCGCCGGTGTTGAACGCGGAAGAATTGGCAAGGTTAAGGTCGGCTGCGGAAAAACATGGCCAGAAAGTATATCCGCCGGATTACCTGGGCTAAACGGCTTCGTGCCACGGCCACCAGGTCATCGCCGTTGTTGATCCTGTCAATTACATCTGAATGTCAACAAGGACGATCTTGTCATCTGGATCATAATCTTTTTATCGAGCATAAACTTTCTAACGATCAAATCTCCATTCAATACATTGAAGAGGTCTTTGCCCATTGGGGAAACGCCGATACCGCTTTCGACTTTTCCATTCGAGATTTCTAAATTGAAGGAGAAGTTTACATTCTTTCTATTATCGACGGATTGTAGCTCTGTTTTATTCAAGGTGAACTGCTGCTCTTCATTCAAAGCCTTTTTTAGCAATATCCGGATAGCGGGTAAATATTTCGTCCAAAGCGCAATCGACTTTCCTTCATTCATAAATATTCTCGGTTTTAAGTTTTATATACATCAACGCATTTTTTGAAATGATAGTATCTGGCGTTCGATTGATCTGCTTAACTGCGCAAATATCGGGTTTTGTAGGTAATCGGGCCGGCATTTTTATTTGGACATTGATATCGATACTACGTACATCAATTTCGCCGGATCGGCTTGCTTGTTTTACCGAGATTTGTACCATCATCAAAATCAAAAAACATGAGCACGATCAAAGTAAAGGACGGCACGGAAATCTACTACAAAGACTGGGGGACGGGCCAACCTATCTTCTTCCACCACGGCTGGCCCCTGTCAGGCGATGATTGGGATTCCCAAATGATGTTTTTCCTCGCCAATGGCTTTCGCGTCATCGCCCATGATCGCCGGGGACATGGCAGGAGCAGCCAAACCGACAAAGGACACGACATGGATACCTATGCGGCCGACGTCGCTGAGATCGCCCAGGCGCTCGACCTGAAAAACGCGGTACACATCGGCCACTCCACCGGCGGCGGAGAGGTCATCCACTATGTCGCGAAACACGGTAAGGGTCGCGTCGCCAAGGCCGTTCTGATCAGCGCGGTCCCACCGATCATGATCCAAAGCAAGACAAATCCCGATGGCGTTCCCCTGGCCGTCTTCGATGGCCTTCGCGAAGGTACCGCTACACAACGCGCCCAATTCTTCCAGGATATCACCATCCCTTTCTATGGGTTCAATCGCCCGGGCGCAAAGATCTCACAGGGGATCAGGGACAACTGGTGGCGCCAGGGCATGATGGGCGCAGCAATAGCCCACTATAACTGCGTAAAAGCCCTTTCAGAGACAGACTTCTCCGAAGATCTCAAAAGCGTAGACATACCCGTGCTCGTCATGCACGGCGAAGACGACCAGATCGTCCCCATCGACAACGCCGCACGAAAATCCATAAAGCTCTTAAAACACGGCAAGCTCATTACCTACCCGGGCTTTCCCCACGGGATGCCCGCGACGGAAGCCGCAACCATCAATAAAGACCTGCTGGCTTTTATTAAAGGATAACAAACCAAGCCGTCATCTTAGGATGGTGACGGCTTTTATTTTTGCATTTCGTATATTCTGACATGGCACTCGTCAAATATATTTAACCAATCCTGTCCAATATCCTATCTTAATCCCATGAAAACCTACATCCTCGCCTTCGGCTTCGCACTGGCCGCCTGTAGCATCTACGGCCGCGCCGCCGCGCAAAACTCAACCGTCCGGGCGACGGCACAACCTACCTTAACTGGCACCCCCGGGGACCGCCAATCCTTCGAGAGAACAAAAGCCGCTTCGTTTTTGGGTTTTACCGATTTCTTTGCCTTGTCCGGTCGCTTTTTGTCCGATATTGATCTTACAATAGTTTGTCCGTTCATTTGCCCGGGGACATAAGTCCCAGGCAAAGTCGCGAAGCCACATCGCCAAGACTTTGATTTCACTGTCAAACGGCTTCAGGAATAACTGAAGCCTTATCACTTTATCTGCGAAATTGAGCTATGTTTTAAATTGAGTAAATTGCAAACCACTAGATTCTTGTATAATGTCCAATTTTGAAGTGTTTTTCGATTACATTCAAAAAATTTCAGGCAAACTGCTATCAGAGGATGATAAACATTTGTTGACGGTACATTTCAAACCCAGAAAACTTCGAAAACGGCAATACTTTTTACAGGAAGGAGACGTGTGCAAATATATCGGGTTTATCGTAAAAGGATCCGCCAGGACCTTTACGGTAGATGAAAAAGGACATGAACACATTCTGAAATTGTCCGTGGAAAATTGGTGGCTGACAGATTTTGAAAGCTTTTATCTATTAACGCCAAGCCGCTTTAATATTGAGGCGCTGGAGGAATTGGAGATCCTGCAATCAACCAACGAGGAAATTGAAGAGTTTCTTAAGAGGATTCCTGCCTTCTCGGCGATGTCGAACGTAATCAGTCAAAACAACACCATTGCAGCCCAGAAAAGAATGCAGGCTATTAACTATTCGGCTGAAGAGCGTTACGAGGAATTGGTCCGCAATTATCCTCATTTTCTGCAGCGGTTTCCGCAAAATATGATCGCTTCTTATCTTGGTTTATCCTCTGAAACTTTAAGCAGGATAAAGAAAAACGCTTTAAAATAGATCTTTTGGCAATTTCAGGCTACGCTATCATTTCCGATCGATCTCTAGCCGCTGCATTAAAGGGCTCCATTGTAAGCAGTTACCGTGTTTTCTTGATTTAAGTCACCACTTTAACTTGACATTTATCGTGTGTATTTAGTGATACATGTCAACATGCAGTTCGTTAAGATGTAGCAATTTTGAGCTGTAATTCGGAACGGAAAAAACCAAAGGACTTGAATATAATTAATAAAAGAAATCATGAGTAAATTAGAAAACAAAGTAGCGGTAGTTACTGGTGCTTCCAAAGGAATAGGTGCAGCTATTGCCAAACATTTTGCTGCTGCAGGCGCAAAGGTTATTGTAAACTATGCTTCCAGTAAAGAAGGAGCGGACAAAGTGGTTAAAGCGATAACCGAAAATGGCGGCACAGCCATTGCGGTACAGGCCGATGTATCGAACGAAGCCGATGTGATCAGGCTGTTTAAAGAAACTGAGCATGCTTTCGGCACACTGGATATTTTAGTAAATAACGCGGTATATCAGGGGTATGCGCCTATCGAACAAATTTTAGCGGAGGAATTTCGTAAAAGTTTTAATGTCAATGTGTTAGGGCCTGTATTGACTATTCAGGCAGCGCTGAAACTTTTCGGCGATAAGGGCGGAAACATCATCAATATCAGTTCGGGTGCAAGTAAATACCCTCTTCAAAATGCCTCATTGTACTCTTCAACTAAAGCGGCACTGGATGCCTTCACGATTGCTTTATCCAAGGAGCTAGGTATTAAAAACGTTCGTATTAATTCAATTTTGCCTGGCGCTACGGACACGGAAGGCGCAGCCAGCGCGGGCGTCACTGCCGGCAGTGAGTATGAAAAGATGTTTGTCGAAAAAACACCACTTGGCCGTAGAGGCCAACCCGCCGATATTGCGAAAGCAGCAGTATTTCTGGCTTCAGATGATGCAGCCTGGATCACCGGTGAACAAATTTCCGTGTCCGGTGGTATGTACGGTTTTTAAAATCGTAATCCTCCCAAATGAAAACCATTACCGATATTGTCTCACAACTGAGAACCGGCGCAAAAGCTGTAACAGCGGCTGAAGATGGCGGACTAGCATCAAGTGAGGTTGTGCAAAATTACTTACCAGGCGCGAACGTCGTTAAAGCGATGAATACCTCTCAGCCAAAGTACTTGCCGCAGATCCATCTGTTGGAAACGGAAAGAGGGTTCTTTTTGGGTATTGACGACCCGACGTCGCGGCATCGAATACCCGGCAAAAGTTACCCCCTCCAATCTTACCAATTTCCGCTTCGGTGAAGCCCGTCGCCAGCATCGCCTCCACCACTGCGTAATAAAAGCCCGTCTTTTGGGCCTGCCAGGGCTCGTTGGTGTGCTCTCCCATTCGGCCGCCTCCTGGCTTCCCGCCGTTGGGCGGAGGGGCGCCGCCGCCCGGTTTGGCATCGGACGGGCCGGGAGACCGGTAGGAGAGCGTCATCTTAGTGTCGGTGCCAATGGCTACATGGTCAACACCGACGACCTCGGCCATTGCTTTAAGATTTTGCGCATACTCGAGAGCCGATTCGGCGAGGTGTGTCCATACTCCGATCACGCCCCCGGCGTCCGCAACAATTTTGGCCTGTTCCTTACTGATCAGCCTGGGTCGCATCATTTTCGCCATCATCTCGTTGGTCCCCAATCGCGTGTCCAGACCAGTATGGGAAACGATCACCGGCTTGGTCGCCACTTTCAACGCGGCATTGATCGTGTCATTGCTGGCGTGGGTGAGATCTACCAAAATGCCCAGTCTGTTGCACTCCCTGATTACCTCCGCACCGAACGATGATAGCCCGCCCCATCTGGGAGGATTGGTGTAGACGTCTCCCAGCGGAGTCGAGGCGTCGCTGTCATGCAGTAAGCCCAGTTGGCGAAGCCCTCGCTGGTAAGCGACTTCGACCCGGCCTACTTTTCCCTCCAGAAAATGGCCCCCTTCGACGGACTGGATGACGGTCGGCTGATGCGCGTTGTGCGCCCGCTGAAGGTCGGCCAAATTCAATGATCGTGTCAGGTGATTGGACTTCAGCACCTCGTCCATTGCACTCAGTCCGTTGAGGAACCGCTCGTACGCTTCTCCTTCCTGGCTCAACCGTTGATAGTCCAGGGCGAAGGTCATACAGATGGCCGATAGCCCTGATCGTTTGAGTTCACCGGCCAGATCAACCGAAGCACCCGGCAGTTCAGCGGTGACAAGGGGGACATCGATATGGTTATGCGTGTCCACCCCGATCGTCCGGGCAACAATTTCCGCGATCCTGGGATCCTGGCTGGCCGTTGCCGACAAAAACAACGGGTTCAACATCATCGTTGCGCCCGCTGCCGTCAAATTGCCGATAAATTGTCGCCTCGACCAGCCTTTTTGGCCGTTGTTCGCATAGTTCATTCCACGTTGATTTTTGACCCTTTTCCAAAGGCGTTACATGAATAATAAAAGAAGTGTCAGTACAATCCCACCCGCCGTGAAGTAAAGCCCTTTCTTAAAAATAGTCGTTTTCGGCAAAAACATCCAGAAGGCGGAAACGACAAAGAAAAGGAGCGAAATACCAAAGAAAACATTCAAAAAGAACAAGGGGCTACGCGTACTCGCCTTATGCAATTGAGTTAATTTTTCGATCGTCGCGGGCCACTCCCGGGACGTATACTGAGCAACTCCGGACGATTTATTGTAGGTGCCTTGCTTAAACCGAATCACGTCTCCTTCCAATGCGTCTATTTTCAAGTCTCTTATTCGTAGTTCCCTTCCCAGTTGTTCCGGTTGCAGGTTAGGCTTCAATGAGCGTGTCACCGAATGATCGGTCTTCAGAAAATCCGTGTCTCTGAAGATCATAATGGTGCCGCTCAGACCATACACCGCCATGATCCCCGCCAAAAAATAACCCAGATACCGGTGATAAAGCCTCATTTTTGTATGTGTGCCATTGGTGCCCATAATAACTTCTTTGAATAGTTTTTTTATTTACTCCGCCATCCATTCGCCGTACGAAGTGGATTTCAACAGGATTTCGGATTTTTGATTGCTGACTTTTGCGTAATAGTATATTCCATCCCGCCCGTCAACTTCAAACAAGCTTGAAATAACGGCATTGCTGTACTGCTTTTCCAAAGACAATTTTAAGGAGATGGGCAGTTGCATCGGCGTGATCGTTCTCGAAGACGCGATTAAGTCGCCACTGGCGTTGTAATAGGCGGTCAGGCTTTGGTTTTGCGCCATAAATTCGACCCGGAATAGATCCTTAACGGACGTCCAGGTGGGATTTCCTGCATTGGCGAAGGTCTTTGCGAAGGAAGCCTGCACCGCGGAAGGAGGTGTGGTTTGGGCGAAGACGCCGGCCGTCGAAAGTGTCATCAGGATCAGTACGATTGAAATGATCTTTTTCATAATTTTTAATTTAGAATTCAAATGTATGATCAGGATCATTTCGGAAAGGGCAAATGTGATTAACCCTGAAAATTGTGCGGCCAACAGGAAAAATTGTCGGGGAAACAATTCTTGTGATCAACCAGGCTTTGTTACCGCCAGGATGATGACCGCCAGGAACAAAGCAAGTTGAATCGCATAAAAGACGCGAAGCCTGGCAGCGGGTCGCCCCAGCTGTGCCTGAATATTTCCATCCGGCGCGCTAAGGATGCGCTTTATTTTTTGCTCCTGGCGGCCGCCGAACAGGAATCCGTTGGAGACAAGCGCGACGACTACTCCCATTTTGACCTGGAACCAGAGCTGGCCCTGTGCGTGAGTGAGGAGAAGGAGACCTACGCCGGAAAAAACCAATAGGATTCCCCCTAATAGCAGGAGGCTGGATAGGCCGAGTATTTTATTGATGTAATAGGCAATTGCGTCTTTGTTTCCGGGTATAGCCTTTGAAAACCTTTTAAAGGCGACGAAGCTGACGGCTGTTGTTCCGGCCATAAGGGTAAGCCCGATCAGATGGATGACCAGCGAGAGTTGGAGCAGACGAAGAGAATTCATGATTTGTGCTGTTTTCAGCAACACAAACTTCCGCAGGAGCCGGGTCTTTTTCATGCACCCAGGTTAACTAATTGCTCCCGGACAGACGTTTCCGAATCCGGCTCAATGATTGTGGCTTAACGCCTACGTAGGAGGCAATATAGTATTGGGGAATGCGCTGGACGATAGCGGGATAGTTGAGCAAGAACTTCTGGTAGCGCATTTCGGGAGTATCGGTGTAAATAGATGCTATCTGGGTGACGACGCTTACAAAAACGGCTTCGATGGCCATACGGCCAAATCGTTCTCCATTTTCCACTTCCTTGTAGAACTGTTGTATGCCGTCAAAGCTGATCATCCGTACGATACTGTCTTCTACTGCCTGGATATTGACGATGGAGGGCGTTTGCGGTAAAAAGCTCGGGTAGTCACAGACAAACTCCCCTTCTTTATTGAAATAATTGGTTTGTTCCTCGCCGTCCTTATTGATGTAGTAACGTACCAGGCCGGATTCAATAAAGATGATGTTGCGGCATATTTCGCCCTCGGTGAGTAAACGGTCCCCTTTTTTATATCCCTTTTGATAGAACAGTCGTTGGGCTACGGCTTCATCTGCCGGTGAAAAAGGGATGTATTTCCTGATCGTTTGAATAAGTAGGTCCAAGTCCGCTGGTTTTTTCTCAGCCATCATAGTGAAACCGACACTGAAGGATATGCAATTGTTTATCCCTTACAGCATAAACCAATCTGTGCTCGTCGGTAATTCTACGGCTCCAAAATCCCTTGTACTGGCCTTTCAAAGGTTCGGGCTTTCCTATACCTTTAAAGGGATCTTTCAGGCATTCCTTTATCAGATGGTTGATCTTTGAGAGTATCTTCTTGTCCGTTTCCTGCCAATGAAGATAATCTTCCCAGGCAAGGGTCTGCCAAACCAGTTCCATTAGTCTTCAATAAGGTTGTGCTTCGAAGATTTGCCTGAATGCATTTCCCCGATGGCTTCATCCAATCTATTCTGGTTAGTCTTGCTGCTCACTAAGTGAAGTGTTCCCTGGATGGAGTTGTATTCGTCGAGTGACATGACCACTACGTTCTTGCCCTTGCTTCTCGATACGATAACGATCTCGTCATTGTCATTGACCATATTTAGGTTCTCGGCAAGATTATTCCTGAATTCTGTATAGTTGACGACTTGCATATTAAGTACTTAATTGAGTACGAATTTAAGATATTTTTTGCTTCTTGAAGATTAAATACCTCATTTTTATGCTTTTGTCTGGAAATCAAACAATTACAACCTAGGCCTTCTCGATCTTGATGATCTTTGTCCGGAGCCCATTTTCCCACTGCAGGTGCAAAAAATACAGTCCGGGGGACAGTGTCTTCAGGTCGACCTCGATCGTATTGATTCCCTGGCTTAAGGGGGTTATTTGCGTTTGGCGGGTTGCGCCGCCGGCGTCGACTATTTCTATTTTCAGGACCGATGCCCGGACAGCATTCAGCGTGACCCAGCAGCCGCTTGTGACGGGATTGGGGTATACGACCGGATCGGCACCGGGGATGCCGCAGCTGGCAGCGGCGATGGGGCTATAGGTTGGCGAGCCATCGAGATCGAACTCCACGACGCGGTAGAAGGCCGTGCCCGACGTGCCCGACGACGGGCTGGACGATGTGCCGGAAGGAGCGCCGGCGTCCGTATAGGAATAGTCCTTTTGCACGGAGCTGTTGCCGGCGGCGGCAAGATGACCGATGGTCTGCCATTGGGAGCCGTCCGTGCTCTTCTGAATATCGAACCGGCTGCTGTTCTCTTCCTGCGCGGTAGCCCAGGTGATGCGGGCGGCGCCGTCGAGACATTCGACGGTGAAGAACGCGAATTTGACCGGCAGGGGATTGCTCATGGTGGAGAGGGTCCAACTCGACAGATCGGCAAGGCCTGAGGCCTCCACATAGTTGGCCGATGCATCCCGCCCGGTGAAACCCATATCGGTCCAATGCGTTTGATCGGGGCTTTTCCAGAGGACCAGGGTGCTTTCGTCGAGACTATTGAGTTCGGCGTCGAAATAGTTGATGCGCAGGGTGGCGTTGAGGGCGACATCGTTGGCGGGCAGGATGTCGTAGTAGCGAAGGATCGAATTGGCCGATGCGCCTGCGCCGGTTTGTGAACTGTGTCCACGCCGGACGATGGTTGCGCCGAGGTCTTGATTCGATGTGATGAGGGCGCCCAGATTGCCGGGGTTGGTGGCAGTAGGAGCATTGAGGGTGTTGGTTATCTCAACGTAGCCTCCATTGTCGCCGATTATGCGGCTGACTTCGCTCTCGCCGCTGAGGAAGGCAGCTGGCTGGAGGAAGATCCGGTTATTGTTCAGATCGATGAGCCCGGAGCTGAAGTTGATGTTGCCGGCAATGGTGATATCCTGCGACAAGCTGAGCTTTGCCGAACCGGTTTTAGCGATGTACAGTTTGTCCAATACAGGGCTGGTGCCGCCGGCGATGCTACTATTGCCGGAGCCGGTAAAGAACCAGGAGCCGTCGCCGGATTGCTGGCTCATGCTGCCGTCGAAGATGAGGTCGATGTCCCGGAGCGTAATTGTGGCATTGCCCTTCGTGCTGACAACGGCGCTGTTTTGAATGGTGAATTGGGCCTGCGCACCGGCGGCGGGAAAGAAGAGTGGGAGAAGGAAGGCTACCAGCCTGGCCAGGAAGAAGAACTGCCTGGACGGGCGGCATACGGGCCGGTTGTGCCTGGTTGGCTGCATGATCCTTAGTTTAGGGATTTATGGTTTTTTGGCTTTGCCGTCAACGTTTCCAGCCTTTCGGCGAGGGCGGAAATTTTCCTGTTCTGCGCCCGGATGACAGCCTGCTGTCGCTTTACTATCTTTCCCAATTCCTGTGTCGCGGAAATATTCAGCGTGGCCAGCCCCTCATAATCCACCGTTCGAAAATCGCTTACCTCTTCGCCATATACAAATACGGATTCATCCAGATCTTCTGCTTTTACTGCCACATCAAAATCCGACAACACGTTTAATACCGGCAGTTTTGACTCTCCTTTTTTGGAATATACTTTTAGCAGCTTTGCATTTTTGCTGATGTTGTGCTCTTTGTCAAAATGCAGTACGTAAGAACCATCACTTTTTGTTATTTTATCAGTTCGCAGGTAAGTATTGGGAATGAAATTCGCCTGCTTGTTCACGGCCTGCGGATACACTTCCTCCAGTTGCTGCGCTATCACCTTTTTGAAGGATCTGTTTCCATAGGTCATTTTGTCCTTCATGGTATAGTCGGTAATCTTTATTCTATTAAGCGTTTCTAAATCGCTTGCGGTATTGCTCGAGCCAATTATATTTTTGATCCTTCTGTCCGACACCGCATAGAACGCCCCGGCGCAAATAGCATTATTTGTATATAATGCGATAGTAATTTCACTGGATGTGCCTGAAGTGCTGGGAGCTGGTTGTCCGCTGCCGGTGTAGCCAAGGCCATAGTATGCAGCAGGGAGATTACCAGTGCCGTAAGCGGTAGTACCCTCTATTTCCAGGGGATACGTCGGCGTATTGGTATTGATGCCAACATGCCCGTCGCCGTTGTTAGGCATGATGTAAATGTCTTTTGTTGATTGGATGTTCAAGGCTGTATTCGTCAGGAAGTTCGAATAGCCTGCATACTGGTTCATTACGGTTACGCTTGTTCCAAAGCCAAGCGCAAGTTGGTTGCCCCCGAAATTAGCATTGGTATAGCTGCCGATCTGCAAATAGTTTGTAGGAGTGGATGTGCTGATCCCTACATAACCATTATTGGCTACGCACAAATTTCTCCTGTCAATTCCGCCGATGGATATTTGAAAAGCATCGCTGGGCTGTATTTCCAACCGATTAGTATAGCGGGAGAAAAGAGCAGTCTGGCCACCAACACCTTCTGCTAAATTGAATTGCGCATTTCCTGTACTACGCATATCCAGATTATAAGCCGGAGTCGCTGTTCCAATGCCAACGTATCCATTGCCCCCATTTGGCATCAAGGAAAACCCGGTATTTGAATACCATGTTGAGGTTGTAGCATATTGGTTGAACGACATACCCTGGGTGCCGTTGCCAATAGCAAAGTGATTTCCTGTAAAGCCAGGGGCATCACCAATTTGAAATTTGTTATTGGGTGTAGTGGTGCCGATGCCTACGTTTTGGGCGGTCGCCGGATGGGTCATCCCGAGGACGACCAAGGCTCCCAGCAGGCGAAAGATTTGCTTCATGTTGAGTGATTATGCGATGAGTTTTATTTGACAAAAATGCCGTTCACCTGGCTGGCGCCGGGCAGGGACGTAAACACGCCGTTCTTCCAGTAGCCTACGCCGAGGCCGATGGCGTTGCCGGCGATATAGATGTCTGTTCCGCTGCCGGCAATGGACATGGCGGATTCATAGACGCCATTGGCGGGCGTGGTAGTGGTCAGATCGTTGATGGCCCCATTCTTCCAGTATTTGGCAAGGTTGTCGTAGACGCCTGATACGTATACGTCGCCGGCTGTGGAGACATAAATGGCCCATTCGGAAGCAGTGCGAGACCCGGGAGTAGACAAGGGCACGGCGGCGCCATTCTTCCAGTAGACGGGTTGCACCGGTCCCTCGATATAGCCGGATACATAGCTCGACCCGCCGGATACGACAACCCCGGTGGCTTCGGCGACGTAGGTGCCGTCGGTGAGGCTGGTTGGGGAACCATTTTTCCAGAGCGTGGCATAGCCATTTCCGGTGGCGGGACTCTGAGTTCCCGCGACGTAGACATCGCTGCCGTCGACATACACCGAGTGCGCCCACCCAATGACGTTGTAGGTCATCGGCAGGGCCACTCCGTTCTTCCAGCATTTGGGGACGGCGTAGGAGCCGTTGTTCATGTCCCAGCCGGCCACGTAAACATCCGTGCCAGCAACAAAGACCGAACTGGCGATCCCGCCGTTGTTGCCCGGGGTCATGGGCAGAGGGATGCCGACGCCATTCTTCCAGTATTTGGGAGCGTTGTTGTTGTCCGCGCCGGCGATGTAGACATCGGTTCCGCTGACGAAGATGCCTCTGACGGCGACGCAATCATTGGGCAGATCGGTCCGGACTCCATTTTTCCAGTACGACCGGCCGTTGATCGACGTCCCTACGACATAGATATCTGTAGTTGTCACGTAGGTGAAGACCGGGCCTGTCGCCGTTCCGTCGCTGGTGGTGACCGTTACCGCTCCGGTGGTCGCGGCGGCAGGGGCCTGGACGGTCAGTACCGTGGCCGTTGCGGTCTGCACCGTTGCTGCCGTGCCATTGAATTTTACCGTGTTATCCGTCGGCGTGGTCTTGAAATTCGTCCCATTGATGGTAACGGTGACGCCGGCGGCGCCTGAAGCAGGGGAGATGGAGGTGATGGTGGGGGGGGTAGGCACCACGACCGGTGGGGGCGGCGGCGGAGGTGGTGGCGGAGGGGTAGGGTTGTTCTTCGTGCAGGCGGCCATCAGCACTAACAAGGTGATGGCGAAGGGGTCGTGCAGCAGTTGGCGGAGCGTTTTCATGTCCAAATTTTTAGGTTGCTGGAACAAACCTACCTCAACGAAATCCCCGGAAAAAGCGCCAATATGTGAACGACATTTTAAATGGGTGAACGACCTCTTTTACATTATTATTATTTATATTTGTTGGAAACACCCCTCAAGTCTAATTCTGCACCTGATGACTAATAAAATTTCCTGCTTGGTAGTGGATGACGATGAGGTGGACCTGCATACGATCATTTCTTTCCTGGAAGATTATCCATTTTTAGAAATAGTGGGCAGCTATGGTTCCCCCGCGGCAGGGCTGGCCGCCGCACAAAGGATGGTACCTGATGCCCTTTTCCTCGATATCGATATGCCCGGGATGAGCGGGTTGGAGTTGAGAGGGCAATTGCTCCATATCCCGGCCTGTGTCTTTATTACGGCCTATCCCGACTACGCGCTGGAGAGTTTTGAAATGGCCGCGCTGGACTTCCTGGTAAAACCCTTTTCTTCGAAGCGGCTGGCGAAGACGGCTGCGAGGCTGCAAGATTATTTTACCATCCGGCAGAAGGCGGAATTGCTCAATCATACGCTTGGCGCAGACACGATCTTTATCAAAGACGGGACGAAGCAGGTGAAATTGCAATTGCATGAGATCATTTATTTTGAGGCCCTGAATAATTACACCAGCATCGTGACGACGAGCCGGAAATATGCGGTGCTATCCACTCTTGGCAACCTTTTGAAGGAAGAGGTCTTCCGCAATTTCGTCCGCATCCACCGGAGCTTTGCGGTCCATAAGCATTTTGTCGAGAAGGTCAGCGCGGGTGAGGTACTGGTGGGAAATGTCCCGCTGCCGGTCGGAAGGAATTATAAAGACTCCCTCAACTTCTTAAAACCCTGATCCCGGATAATGCGGTCATTTGTCGTAATTCCCCTGCTTTTTTTTTGCGTGTACGCCCAGGCCCAGAAGGAAGGGCAGGCGCTGGTGGACTCGGAGGTAAACGTTCTGTCGAATTCAACGAACGATTCGACCCGGACCAAACTATGTAATAAGATCGCGATCTACTACCAGGACGTCAATACGGACTCGGCTTTGAAATACGCAAGTCTGGGCATGCAGTTGGCCACGCGACTGCACTGGACCCGGGCGATCGCCGTTTTCAATACAGCCTATGGCAATCTTTATACGACCGAGGGGAAGTTGGATTCCGCCTGGAGCAGGCATCGCAAGGCACTTGACCTTTTTATCTCCCTCAACGATAGCGTCAATATCGCTTCCGGCTATAGCAACGTGGGGACGATCGCCAAGGCGAAGAGTGACTTTCCCGCAGCGGCCCGTTACTTCCTGTCCGCGCTGGAAATGGGCCAGGCGATGAACGACAATTATAATATCGGCCTCGGCTCGGAGAACCTGGGCCTGGTGTATGAATACCAGGAAGATTACACAAGCGCCCTGGATTACGCCCGGAAGTCGATTGCCGCGTACACGGCGAATCAGAGCCCGGAATATCTCTCGGGCCCATTCGCCCTGATCGGAGATATTTACTCCCGCCTGCATAAAGGCGATTCAGCCCTCTCTTATTACCGGAAGGCCCTGGAGATCGCCAGGGCGTATGGCAATAAGCTGCGGGAAGCGACGAACCTGGGTTCGATAGCGGATTATTATTCCGGCCGGCAGGAGTATTCCAATGCCATTAAATACGGGCTGGAAGCGAAGAAAATATATGATTCGACAGGGCCGGGGTTTGAGAATGCGATCAGTACTACGGGGGTTCTCGGCACTTACTATCTACAGCTTGCCAAACGGGAACCCGCCGAACGGGAGAAGCTTTTGGGACAGGCCATTCCTTACCTGGACTCAGCTGTCCGAATGGCCCGGGCGGAAGGCATCAGGACCCTGCAATCGGAACTGCAAATATTCCTGGCAGAGGCCGATGCACTTGCCGGAAATTACAAGGGAGCCTATGAGAACTATAAAGACTACCAGGAGATCAGGGACACCGTTTATTCGCAGGAAAGCAAGAATAAGATCGCCGCGGCGATGAGCAAGCTGGAGCTGGATAAGAAGAATGCAGAGATCGCCCTGAACCAGGCGACCATCGGCAACCAGCACCGGGAAGAATTATTTATGATCGTGGGCCTGATCTTTCTTTTTGTCATCGGAGGACTTATCTATCGGCAAAGTCTCCAGCGCAAAAAGACCAATGCGACCTTGCTTACACTGAATAATGAACTGGACGAAGCCAATAAGGTGAAGGCAAAGTTCTTCGGCATCCTGAGCCACGATCTGCGGAGCCCTATTGCCAATCTCGTCAATTTCCTGCAATTGCAGAAGCGGCGGCCTGGACTCCTGAGCGAGGCGCAGATCGCCGACCGGGAAGAGAAGATCGCCGATTCCGCCGGCCGCCTGCTCGAGACGATGGAAGGGCTGTTGTTGTGGAGCAAGGGACAGATGGAACATTTCAAGCCTTCGCTGGCCGATGTACCGGTGGAGCGCCTCTTCGCACAACTGCGAAAGAATTTCCCGGACACCGATCAGGTCACCGTCCAATTTGCCGGCGCGGACGGGCTGGAGCTGCGGACCGACGAATATTACCTGCAGACGATCATGCACAATCTGACGGCCAATGCCGTAAAGGCGCTGAAGCAACAGGCGGATGGACAGATCCATTGGAGGGCCTGGCGCGAGGGGTCAGCACTATTTCTTGCTATTTCGGACAATGGTCCCGGCGCCAGCGACGAGCAATTAAGAGCCTTGTACGATGAATCCGCGCCCAGTGGAGCCAGGACCGGTCTGGGACTGCATATTATCCGGGACCTGGCCAAGGCCATTGGTTGCAAAGTGACCTATCGTGCCGGGAACCAGGGGGAGGCTAACCCCGGGGGCAGGGTGGGGGCGGAATTTGTTTTGTGCCTGTCTTAGTTTCCGGTAAAATCCATAAATTGCTCAATGCGGCCGCAGTTACATAAGCTTCCCCTTTCTCCGGACTCTTCCTTTATTTACATTAATTGGGAATGTAACTACTTTGACAAGGCCTGGCATTTTCACAAGGAATATGAGTTGGTCCTGATAGACAAGACGGAAGGCACCCGGTTCATCGGTGACAAGGTCAATTTCATCAAGGAGAGCGATCTGATGCTCATCGGTCCCAATATTCCGCATCTTTACCGCAATACGGAAGAATACTACCAGAACAAAGGCCTCGTGGCCCGTTCGAGCTTCATCCATTTCACAGACGACTTTCTCGGCGACGGCTTTTTCCAGCTGCCGGAGATGAAACTCGTCCGCCGCCTCCTCGACCGGAGCTCGCTTGGCATCGAAATTCTGGGCAAGGCCAATAAATATGTCAAGGGAAAATTAAAGGAAATGGAGTCGGTGCCGCCCGCCAACCGGCTGATCAAGCTGATGGAGATCCTCGTCTTTCTTTCAACCAGCAAGGACCTGGAGCTCATTCTGTCCCGCACCTTTACCGCCAACAACAGCAATGACACGGACAAGATCGATACGGTGTTCCAGTTCATCCTGAAGAACTACAAGAACGAGATCTACATGGAGGAAATAGCGGAGAAGCTGAATATGAGCATCGCCTCGTTCTCACGGTATTTCAAGCATCATACCCGGAAGACCTTCTCGAACTACGTTACCGAGATCCGCATCAGCAATGCCTGCCGCCTGCTGATGGAAGGGAACCATAATATCTCCGAGGTGTGTTATCAGAGTGGATTTGAGAACCTCTCCAATTTTTACCGGCATTTCAAAAAGCACACGGGGCTCGTCCCGAAGGAGTATAAGGGGCGGTTTCTAACCGGAAGTCAGGTTTAGGCCGGCCGTATCAGCGACGGCGTGCTCATTCCGTCATTTTGTTGCGGGTCGCTCCCAACCCTTCTATCTCCACCTCGACCACATCTCCCGGCCGCAGCCAGTTCTTTTCCGGCAGCCCCATGATCACGCCTTGCGGCGTCCCGGTCAGGATCAGATCGCCGGGTTCCAGGGTCATGTGTTTCGAAAGATCTTCGATGATCTCGGCCACGGAAAAGATCATATCGGAGGTGTTGGAGTCCTGCCGGAGCTCGCCATTGAGTCTACAACGCAATTGCAGGCGCTGCGGATCGCCGATCTCGTCGGCGGTGACCAGGTATTTGCCAAGGGGTAGGAAATGATCGAGGCTTTTGCCCATCAACCACTGACTGGTGCGGAATTGGAGATCGCGGCAGGAGAGATCGTTGGCCACGCAATACCCGAGTACATAGTCCAGGGCGTCCGAAGCGGCGACATCCTTGCATTTCCTGCCGATCACCACCCCGAGTTCGACTTCGTAATCGAACTGGGATCCCAGCTTGCCCAGGGGCACGTCCCCGCCAAAATCGACGAGCGTATTATTGTACTTTGTAAAGACTACCGGGATCGCGGGGATCGCCATCCCGCTTTCCACCGCATGTTGCCGGTAGTTCAACCCGATGCAAATGATCTTCGACGGCGTTCCCACGCAAGGCCCGATGGCCAGGGTCTCCTCTTTCCGGAGAAAGCCCGAGAACCGGGACTCGTCGCCGAAAAATCCGAGGACTTCTTCGAGGGTTCCTGCAAAGGGTCTGCCCAGCCAGGCTTCTATGTCGACGATTCCTTTCTTCGTGAGGATCCCCGGAGAGAGGCGCTTGTTCCCTGTGCGATTTCCCGGCTGAACCTGCCCTTTCTCCCTATAGTATAAAAGCTTCATGGCTCAATACGTGGCCCTCCCACCCGAAAGATCGAAGGTAAATCCCGTCGAGAAGCTATTGTACGGCGAGACGATATAGGCTGCGATATTGGCTGCTTCTTCCAACGTCCCGCACCGTTTCATCGGGATCTTATCCGTCATATACTTCACTTGCTGGTCGGGCATATTGTCCACCAGCGGCGTCCGGATGACCGCCGGCGCCAGCGCGTTGACCGTGATGCCGCGCTCCGCGTATTCCTTTCCCTGTACCTTGGCCATACAGATGACCGCGGCCTTGGATGCGGAGTACGCCAGCATCCCCACATTTCCTTCCTTCCCGGAAATAGAGGCGATGTGCAGGATCCGTCCATAGCCCTTATCGATCATATGCGGCAGCACTGCCCGGGAGGTATAGAAGCTGCTCATGAAGTTTACTTCGAATACCTTGTGCAGATCGGCGCTGTCTACCTCATGACTGAAGATATTCGTCAGCCCCGTGATACCCGCGCAATTGACCAGGATGTCGATCTTCACAAAACGACCTGCCATGTCTTTTACGGTCTGTTCGACAAGAGGCTGATCGATAAGATCGATGGCTACCGGAACCGCCCGTTCGCCGTAGCGATCAAACTCCTCGTGCAACCCCTCACCGTTGAGATCGAACAGGATCACCCGCGCACCCCGCGCCAGCAGTTTGTGGGCGATAGCGAGGCCGATGCCCGATGCGGCTCCGGTGACGATGGCGACCTGTCCGTTAAAATCTTCCATTTTGAACGTATTTTTGAACGTATTTAATTAAGTGATTTGACCAGGCTGACCACCCGCTGGTTCAGCTCCTTTATATACTTCACACTGGACGCGTCGGGGATATAAGCAGCCTTTCGCGCCACACTGTTGGTCAATACCCCTCTGGCGATGAGAAGCTCCTTTTCCGCATAGTGAAACAACTCCATGTTCTGCAGCGAAAAGAAGATCTGCGGCATCACCTTCTCAAAAAGATCGAACGCTTCGTCATTCTTCCCTTCTTTCCGCAACAGGAACACCTTTTGCAGGATGTCCGATACGGCCAGCCCCGGCATGACGCCCGCGATGCCCAATGGCGTCAGTTCGAGCATATAGAGGCCGCCCCAGCCTTCGAAAAGCCCTACTTTTCCGCCGGTGGTCTTGATGATCTCTTCGAATTTGGGTGCGCAAAGCGGCTCTTCCAGCTTCAGGTATTTGAAATTGGAATGTTTTTCCATCAGCTGCCTGATAAACCCGACGCTGATGGACGAACCGCCGGGATTGAAGTCCTGGATCAAGACCGGTGTGGTGGGGATCGAGGACAGGAATCCGGACAGGTATTCCCGGATGGATTCCTCGGGCAGGCCGAAGATCCTGGGTACGGCGAGGGAGATCACGTCCGCGCCGGCTTTTACATTCGCCTGCGCCAGCCGGATCGCTATCTTCAGGGAAGGGCTGTTGGACTGCGCCACGATCTTTATCCGGCCCGCTGCGTGTCCGACCGCGATCTTTACTACCCGCAGCTTTTCATCGTCGGACAGCTTGTAGAACTCACTGGCATAGGCCGGCAGACAGACCGCTTTGATGCCACCCGCGATGGCGAAGTCGATGAGTCGGCGCAGCGCGTCTTCGTCGATCTCTTCGTCTTCCGTGAAGGGTGTCGGAACGATGGGCACCACTCCAAATAATTCATTTTCGAGCATAGTCTATGTATTTAGTTTTATAGCATTTCGATAGGTCCGGTGATCCATGATGGTCAGGATCAGGGTCGCCACGAGAACCAGCAGACCGCCGACGACCGCCTGTGCACTCAGTCGCTCGCCCAGCACAAAGGCCGAGATCGGCAGGCCGAGGAAAGACACCATATAGTTGGATAGCGCCACCTGCGTGGCATCGAGGGACTTCAATACCCAGAAGAAGAGGAGCATCGACAGGAAGTTGTGGAACAGCGTCAGGGACGCCATCCCCAGCCAGGTCTTCGTCGTGAAATGCGCCACCTGCGCGAACATCCCCGGTTCATAGTAAAGGACCATGGGCGTCAGCATGATCACGAGCACGAGGTAGGTGTAAAAGACCATCTCCATTTCCGTGAACCGTTCCGCCACCTTCTTACAGCCCACGTTGTAATAGGCGTTGCCGACTATCGCCAGGAAGATCAGGCCGTTCCCGATGGCATATTTGGACCCGAGGTCCATCTGCCGGATATCATCGGTACTGCAAAGGATGACTCCGAGGATGGCGATGGCAAAGCTGGCCCAACGCAGCCCGTTCATCTTTTCCTTCAGGATGAGAAAGGCAAAAACCGCGGTGATGACCGGCAGGGCCAGCACGAGGATGGCTGCATTGCTCGCCAGTGACAACTGCGTCCCATAGGTCATGAACACCTGGGAGGGAAAGGCGCCGAGTGCCCCCAGCTGGACAAAGACGAGTACGTCCTTTATCCGCTTCTTCCCCTTTTTGAAATCCCGGATCGCAAAAGGCAACAGGAAGAGCGTCGCCAGCAGCATCGGCGCCCAAACGGTAAAGTAGGGGCCTACCTGGTCCTGCGTCAATTTGATACTCGTAAAATGGAATGACCAGATGAGATTACAAAACACCAGCGTCACCCAGGCTATCAATCCTTTCTTCATAAGCGTGTTAGTTTTTAGGCCGTTGCCTGCAACCAGCCTCCGGTGGCATATCTGTCCAGCGCCGCCTGATCCAGCTGCACCCCCAGACCGGGAGCCGTCGGAACGATCGCAGCACCACGTTCAAATTTTATTCCTTCGACGATCAGATCGTCCACCCGCACCAGCTCGCCAAAAATGTCCGACGGGATCGTGCAGCTCGCACTTGCCGCCGCAATATGCAGGCCCATCGTCTCCGAGATACCGAGATCTACTTCCGATCCGCGCCAGCATGACTTCCCTTCCAGCCCGGCGATCTCCGCCAGCAGGAGGCAGTTGTAAGCACCACCGTTGAAGTTGTAGCCATCCACGGCATCCCTCCGGACGAAGCGGATCATCTCTTTTATATCCTGCGTGTATGGGAGCGAGATATGCCGGTACAAGTCCGTCCCCAGTTCATCTTTGAGTATTTTGTAACCTTCGACATCCGCATGTTTGATCGGGTCTTCCAGGCCCAGCATGATCCCATTGTCGACTCCTTCCATCAGGCGCAGGGTGGTCTCCACATCATTCCACCGCTGATTGGGATCCAGGATGATCCTGATCCCGTCGCCGCAGCGTTTGCGGATCTCCGTGGTCCAGAGCCGGACGGGGTCTTCATCGGAGCATTTGAACTTAAATACCTTGTGGCCTTTCTCCATCGCCTCATAGGCTTTCTGCGCGGCGTCCTCCGGCGTCCGGCGTCCGGTCCAGCCATTGCAGTCGACCTCCGTCCGGAAAGAACCGCCCAGCAGTTGACAAATGGGAGCACCCAGCGTTTTCCCCGCGAGGTCCAGGATCGCCGTCTCGAAGGCCTCGTAGATGCGCTGGTCTTCTATCGGCAGCGCCCGCCAGTTGATTTTCAGGAGATCCACGCCCGTCAGGCGGTTCATCGCCTGCTGCACCAATTCTTTCGATGCGCTGCGGTAGGTCTCGCCGATGCCCACCTGGCCATTGGCCAGTACTATTTCCACGATCCACTTTGGCTGGTTTGCAAATTCCGTCCAGCTGCCGCCGGTGAGGTGTCGTTTTGCGAACGCCGCATCCGTATCGTGCACATTCTCCGAATTAAGACTCCCGGGCCGGGCGGGCACAACCACCTCGGTCGCCCTGATCAATTTTATCGCTGTCGCCGATGTCATTTCTTTTTTGAATATTTTTCCGCCAGCTTCCGGATATCGTAGCTGAACTCGATGAACGTCTTTTCCCAATGCTCCGCGCTTTCGGGGGTATAGGGGTAAAACCCCTTTGCATTGGCGACCCCGAGTGCTCCTTCCGCGACGAGTTTTTCCATCAGCGCCGGTGTGGCGTTGGAGTTGTCCAGATCGGGGAACAGGTCGGTCATCACCGTCCGATAGGCGGGGATGCCGGTGAGGTCCATGAATCTGAACGGGCCCGCGAAGGTTATCCAATAGCCCAGATCGTTCCGCAGGCTTCGGTCGACGTCCTCGACGGTCGCATATCCTTTCTCCACGAGATGGAATGCTTCGCGGAGCATGGCGTACATGATCCTGTTGGTGATAAACCCGCGGATATCTTTTCGCAATAAAGAAGGCTCTTTTCCCCAGGATTCCGCCAGCGCGACGATGGCCTCCGCGTATTTCCCTTCGGAGCTGTCACCACAGATAACCTCCATAAATCGCGTGATGTGCGCCGGTTCGGCCCAGTGGATACCCAACACCCGCTCCGGATGTTGTAGTCCTTCCTGCAGGACGGTCACCGGGATTGCAGAAGTGTTGCTGCCGATGATCGCTGTCGGCGAAAGCACGGTTTCAAGCCGCCGGTAGACCGATCTTTTCTCTTCCACGCTCTCGATGATGGACTCGATGACTACTTCATGGTTTTTTAGTAATGCGACGTCGTCCGTAATGGTCAGTCTTTCGAGCACTTCGTTTGGCTTGTCTGCCAACATCCCTTCTGCCGCCAGTTCTTCCAGGTGAGCCAGGATGCGCTGCCGCGCCGCTTCCGCCTGGTCCATCGATTTGACCAGCGAGGTGACGGTATGCCCGGCCGCCAGGATACAGGTAGCGATGCTGCTTCCCATCAAGCCGAGGCCAACCGTTGCTATGGGTATCTTTTTGTCCATTTTTTATTTCTTTATGACGGCCACGGCGTCGATCTCGATCTTTATCCCATCGCCCAGGATCGACTGGACGGTCGTCCGGGCAGGAAATTCTCCGCCGAAGAACGAAGCGTATACTTTGTTGTACCGGTCGAATTCATTCATATCGGTGAGGTGGACCGTACATTTGACGATGTTGCGGATCGTGCCGCCAGCGGCTTCCACGACTCGTTGGATGTTTTGCAGCGTCAGCAGGGTTTCCTCTTCGATGGTGCCGTGGATGACGTCGCCCGTCACCGGATCGAGGGATCCCTGACCGCTGACGAACAGCAAGCCGTTGTCGAGGACCCCGGGGGAATAGGCGCCGGTTGGTGTGCCAGCCGAGACGCGTTGTGGACCCCCGGTCTCACTGCACCCGATTGGCGGCAGGAATGGCCAGGTGGCGAATGCTTTCAAAAATTTTACTAACGCGCCCACGGCCTCCCGGTACAAATGCGCCCCTTTCTCCGCCGTCGCCAATTGCGGTTCCCCGCTGCTTCCATTGCTGGAGATATATTCCGTGCCTTTGAAGATCGTCACGCCGCGATAGGGCTCATCATCCTCCCAACCTGTGTATCCATTGCTGGCCGGTCGTTCCGCCCGCTGTATTTTATCCATGAACACTTTCGAGGGAATAAGATGGAGCATCAGGCTCGTCTCATATTCGCAGGCATGGCTAAGCGCCGGGCTTTCCATCGGTGGCTTACCCGCGAACGCGGCGCCCGCCAATTCCCAATAGGTGGCCAGCACGATATTTGCCTCCCGCGACAGCGCGTTATCGGCATTGAGGACTGCCAGGGCCTGCTTTACGGGGGTGATATTTCCGCCATGGCCGTTGAGCAGGACGATCCGTCTGAAGCCGTTGTGCAGCAAGGACCCGACCAGGTCGACGATCACCTGTGTGTACAGGGTTGGCGAGAGGGAAAGGGTGCCGCCAAAGGAGAGATGGTGATGACTTGAGCCAAACGACAGCGTCGGACAAAGAAGCACTTCCCCGGACAATTGTTCTTCCGCACCCATCGCCACCATCGTGACGATATCCGTATCGGTAGATACCGCGAGATGGGGCCCATGCTGTTCAATAGCGCCCAGCGGGAGGATCACCACCCGGCTTGCCGCGTCAGCTCCAATACTTTGATAATCCCTTGATGCGTACAGCATATTCATCAATTAAAATTAGCCGTTAACGTGTACCTATACTTATATTTATCCGTCAGCTTTGTATACTTTTTCAACGTTGCCGTCTTGCCAATTCGAGTGCTTTCACAGTGGTATAATACTTCGCGAGTATCGCCGGCACTTCCCATGCAGGCATCTTTCCCGTCTTCACGAACTCCAGATATTTTTTTGTCACTTCCGCAAACGTCGCCTCATGATCCAGCTCGAACCGTGCGGGCACAAGCACTTCCCAGCCCCTGTTCGTCTTTTGCAAGGACAATCCGGGATATTCCGATTGCCATCCTGCGATTACCTTTTGCAGCGCCTGCTCATAGGCGGGGGTGAGATGGAGGGGCTCGACCGACAACACCGGCTTGTATCCATGCGCCGAGTCCTGCCGGATCACGAGGTTTGCCAGCGTCCCGCGCAGCACCGAGAAATGAGTGTCTCCGCCGCCGGGCGGCGCTTCGAAATCCCATCGCACGGAGACCCGGGCGTGAACACCTTTCAGGGTATAGTCCATCACGCCATTGGCGTATACGCTCATCTCAGAATCGACTACATTCTTCAATCCCGTCACCTTTTGGTACTCCTCCGGACCCAACATCGTCGGCCAGCGCCGGGCGGCCAGCATCTTGATATCTTTATGATAATCCAGCGCCACCTCCGGGAAGCATTCCCACTGAACAAGATCCACGAGATGCGTCGTGACATCGACGATGCCTTCCCCTTCCTGCGTCACGTCGAAATACCAGGAGGGGCGGATCAGGGGCTTGCCGGATACGGATTTGAAGAAATGATGGACGCTTTCCTTTGTTACTGCCGGGTTGTCGAGACTTCCTTTTTGCAGGACTCCGAATACCGCGGAAATCATTGACAACCGCCGTTGCAGGATCGTGGTCATCTGGTAACGTTCGGTCATGATATCATAGAGCACCGTCCCTTTCCGCCGCGCTGTCGCAAATGCCTGCTCCAGCCGTGAAAAATCCCGGCCCTCGATGATCATCGGCTTGTCGGAAAATACATTGAACCCCGAGTCCACCGACTGTTCGATATAGTCGATCTTCTTTTTATTATTTCCTGCCAGAATGACTACGTTTCCTGCTTTTTCCCGGAACATCCGCTGCAAAAAGTCCGCGCCGGTGTAAACCTCTTCCTTCCAATGCGTCGGTTGCTCGCCGCGGGTATTGTATTTGTCGATGAGCGCGAGATGCGCCCGCAACTCCTGCCCTTCCGGCGCATAGACATGAACGATGGTGTCGATCCCCGGATAGCCCGATTTCTGCACCAGCGCGGCATGGAAATGACCAGGATCGAGGGTGATCAGCCTGATCGTCCCCTGACCGTTGCTTTTCGCGATCCCTCCCAATGCTGCCAGTATGATCAATAGAGTCCTCATGCCGATAATTTTTTAGCGCTGTCCTCGTCCAGGAATAATTCAGCCTGCGCATGCCGCCGCAGGATCGTCGACGGATAGGCTTCGGCGATCTCCTGTTTCATCGTGTTATAGATTGCTTCCGCCTTTGACTTCCCCGGCACTATGCCATACACGTAGCGGCCCGCCATCAATGCCGGAACCGTCAGGGTGATCGCATGGGTGGGTACTTCTCTCAACGACACAAAACAGCCGTCGTTCACCTGCTGCCGCCGGCAGGGGCCGTCCAATTCCACAACCTTTACGAGGAGGGGATCGGCAAAATCCGCTACGGGCGGGTCGTTAAAAGCGATGTGTCCATTCTCGCCGATGCCCATGGCGACAATATCCGGCGGGTAGCGCTGCAGGAGCTGCGAATACCGCAGGCATTCCCCCGCCAGATCGATGGCGCTCCCATCGATATAATTGACTGAAAGAAAGGGCGCCTTGTCAAACAAACGCTCCCGGAGAAAATTCCCAAAGCTCTGCACCGCATCGGGTCGAAGCCCGATATATTCATCCATGTGGAAGGCGCGCACCCGCGACCATTCCACGGTCGCCGTCAGTAAAGCGGCGAGGAACTCGTTCTGGGAAGGTGCAGCGGCAAAGATTATATTCACGGTGTCCTGTGCCGCCAGCAGCTCCGCAATGCGACTGCTCACCCGATCGGCGGCAGCCGCGCCCATTTCCGCTCTTGTTTTATAGATCTGTGTGTTCATAAACCAATTCTCCATTTACGATGGTCGCATGGACCGAACTATTTTCGTCAAGGATCACCACATCGGCATCATAACCCGGTGCGATCGTTCCCTTGCTGTCTTCCAGGCCCAGAATGGCCGCCGGGGTGCTCGTTATCATTTGTATCACCTCGACCAGCGGTACTCCTGCATGGACCATGGTTCGGACCAGCCGGTCCGCCGTCGCCACACTCCCTGCAAACGCGGTGCGGTCAGGTAGTTTTGCCACGCCATCCTCGACAATGACTTTCAGACCGTGATGAATATTTCCAAGCATGCTTTCGCCTTCCGGCATTCCGGCTGCCCGCATGGCATCCGTTATGAGCGCCGTTTTGGCGGGTCCCTTGATCTTATGCACCAGCTGCAGCAACGGCGGCGGCAGATGGACGCCATCCGCGATGATCTCTACCGTCATGGCATCGATAAGGAACGCGGCTTCGACGGCGCCTGCATACCTGGTGGCGTTACGACGCGTTACGCCCAGCATGGCGGAATACAGGTGTGTCGCATGGGTATAACCGTGTTCGAAGGCTATGAGGATCTCTTCATAGACCGCATCGGTGTGGGCCCAGGCGGCGAGGATGCCTTTTTCCTTCAGGAAGGCGGCCATTTCGAGGGCGCCGGGCAGTTCGGGAGCCACGCTCCAGCGGCGGATGCCGGGGAAATGACCGACCAGGCGATGGTACTCCGCCGGATCGGGGTTGCGGATATACCGCGGGTCCTGGGCTCCCCGCTGGTTCATGGCGAAGTAAGGCCCTTCGAGATGCATTCCCAGGAACTGGGCGCCCTGTTTGTTCTTTGGCAATACCTGTTCGTATACGGCAAGGGTATGCAGGAGTTCCTCTTCCGAACCCGTCAGTGTCGTCGGCATCATTGCGGTTGTGCCATAGCGGGCGTGGAGCTGCGCGATGCCGAGGAAGGCCTCTTCGGTCCCATCCATGAAGTCATGACCACCGCCGCCGTGCACATGGAGATCGATAAACCCGGGGGATACGTATCGACCGCGGGCGTCGATCACCCGGTCGCCAGGCGTGCCTGAAGACATGATCTTTCCATCGCGGATAAACACATCGGCCCCCGTCACGATCCTGTGCGGCGTGATCAGCGTTGCATTTATGATCCGGAGTCCATTCATTGTTTAATAATAGCCCAGTTTCTTATTTTATGGCCATAGCCGGCGTAAAAAAATAAATAGCAATAGCAGGGCAACAGGATCCAATAAGCTTGCTGCAGTCCGTTGCGATCCGCCAGCCAGCCATAGACCAGCGGGAGGATCGCGTTACCGCAAAGCCCCATCACGAGCAGGGAGGCGCCTGCTTTTGTAAACCGCCCCAGATTGTCCAGCGCCAGCGGCCAGATGCCCGCCCAGATGAGCGAATTCGCCGATCCCAACAGCACCAGGAACCAGATGGAGAGATCCGCTGTATGCCCGAAGAAGACCACTCGCCCTTTTGTCAGCACGACCAGCAGGGACAGTCCGATACCCAATATCGTACAGCAGAGGAAGGCCCTTGCCTGGCTGATGTATCTCGGAATACAAACGATGCCCGCAAAGTAGCCTGCGATCGTCGCTGTCAGCGTATAGGATGGGAATACTTTTGCCTCGCGGAGCGGGATGTTCATCGACCCGGCATACCCGATGATGGTGTCGATCGCCAAAACCTGCGTACCCACGTGTAAGAAGATGGCCAGCGCGCCCAAAATGAGATGAGGGAACTGGAATAGGGAAGTTTTTCCTGTGACCGCCGACTCTGTTTCGATCTCGGGCAGCGAGGAATACCGAACGAGGCAGCCCAGGCCAAACAAGATGATCCCGACGACGGCATAAGGCCCGATGACCCGCCGGATCAGGGCGTCGAGCGCCGCCGTACGAGTTGCTTCGTCCATCGACGGCAGGCTTTTGAAAAGGGCATTATCGTTGGGCTGCAGGATTACGGCTGCGAAAAGTAAGGGCGCCAGGATGCCTGCCGTTTTGTTACAGACACCCATGATGCTGATGCGCTGGGCGGCCCGCTCCGCGGGCCCCAACACCGTAATGTAGGGGTTGGCGGCCGTTTGTAAAACGGCCAGCCCAGCGCCGATCGCGAACAATCCCGACAGAAATCCCGGATAGGCCCGGTACATCGCCGCAACCACGAAGGTGAAGGCCCCGAGCGACATGATCCAGAACCCCCACATCATTCCTTTTTTGAATCCGATCTTTCTCAGGAGCCAGGCCGCGGGTAGCGACACGAGGAGATAGGAGATATAAAATGCAAAGGCCACGAGGTAGGACTGGAAATTATTCAGTTCGCAGGCGATCTTGAAATAGGGGATGAGGATGGCATTGACCCAGGTGACGAACCCGAACACAAAGAAGAGGACACCGATTATGGCGATATTCTTTGTCATCGTGTTCCCTCCCTGGCGCCCAGTTTTTTCATCACGCGGCTGATCGCCTTTGTCACACTGTCCTCGACGCTGTTGGCAAACGGTCCCGGGAAGCCATAATAGATCATGCTTTCATCGGGCTCGTACCCACCTTCCTTCAACAGCCGCAGCGAGGGGATATAGCACATCACTTCGCTGGAATACCCTGCGACGATCAGGTTCTCACCGGGGAAGCGTTTTTTTGATCTTAACGAATAATCCACGACGGTTTCTCCGCTGAGTGCAAGGATGGAAAGATCGGGGCCGAACCGCACTGCCTGCACGGGGTAGACAAGGTGATCGGGTGTGAAGCCGCGGTTATAGGCCGACAGCATGAGCCGGGCCCGTCTTTGCAGGAATTTGTTATCGCCGATGATGTCTTTTTCGTATTGAGCCAGGTCGAAGGAACGATAGGGCAAGTCGACCGTCGTATACGCGGTTTTTATCGGCGCGCGTACCGGCCGCATCTTTCCGCCCTTGAGCACCGCGTCTACGGCATCGGCCAGCTCGCGGCCATGTGACTTTGCCAATTCCACCGTTCCGCGCGGATCCGGGTTCTGATCACCGCCGCAGCCCATGAGGAACAGACAGGTGGCGCCGGGATTTTCCGCTTCGAGGGCGGCCTGTGCGAAGCCGGCATAGTCTCCGTTGATGAGGGAATTTGTCTCCACCAGCGTCGTATTGTGACAGGCGTACCCGAAAAGGATGGCGGCCAGCTTGCCGTTGGCCTCGCCCGGTGCGGCGGGCCTCACGACTTTCACCACGGGTACGTCATGATCAACAGGGCCGTCGGGATTGATCTTTTTTCTTCTATTGATGGCGAAGCCGGCCGTTCCTTTACCCGAGTAGACCTGTGCAGGCGCGCGATCAGCCATTGCCATGCCGATGACCTTTACCAGATCGGCCGTCAACTGCTGCGAATAAAGCGATACTATCCGCTGCTCATCGAGGTTGAAGTCGAAGATCATGTCCACGCAGGGCCAGACCATCGGCCCCGAGTGAGTGTGTGAAGAATTCAACAGTAATTGCTCCCTACGGATACCATACAGTCTATCCACCTGGTGCGCCACGTCCGCCGAGACCTGGTGGGAAAGTCCCAGCAGATCGGTGGTGACGATCACGACCCGGTGTTTCGCGCCGTCTTCCAGTACCAGGGCCTTGGCCCAAAGATCCTGCAGCACTTCGGTGGCCGGTTTCTCGCGTCCCGCATAGCCGGAGAGCCACATCGGTAGCGCCGGCGTGATCTTCACCCGGCCGGTACCCGCGACCAGCTGCGCGTCCGCATTAAACACAAACACCACCAAAACTCCGAATAGCCATTTCATACTTATTATTTTACCGGCGGTAACTGCACGAGATCGGTGCGCGTCTTGCCATTCTCCATGATCCGCGCCAGGGTATAGACGGTTCCATCCTTGGCCACCGCAATTGAATTCACATACAACGGACGCTGCCCGTTGCCATAGAAGATCGCCCCGTGATCGCGATATTTACCCGTGGCAAGATCATAGGTCACCAGGTGGAGATCCTCCAGACCCTTTGCCTCACCCATCGCCGTGCTGCTCTTGCCTTTTACGCGTTGTCCGTCGATGTATACCGGCCCGCCGGTGAGATAATACAGGGTATGTTTGTCCGGTCCGAGGGTGAAGCCGAGATAGCCATAGCTGAACTCATCGAACATCCCGCTGCGCTTCGAGGGCAGGGAAGTGATCCGATCGATCACGTTCACCCGTTGCGCCCGCGGATCGAACTGGAACAGATAGCCTGAATTCCCGTGTACCCCATAGACTGTTTTGTCGCCCGGATACCAGATGGTCTGCCGCCAGTTATAGCCCATATGCCCCGCCGAGGACGGATCATAAATGCCAAAATAGTCCTTTTTCATGTCTTCGGGAAGGGCTTCCAGTTTGTCGGACCCAAGTTTTAATTGGTAGATGGTCCCTTCTGAAGTGGTGGCGTAAACCGACCCGTCGCCCGGATCGATGGCCAGGGACCGGCACAGGGTCCGGAAATTCTTCCCGGCGCCATTCTCGCCTTCCCCGGAGAGCGGGCCGATCTCCTTGAGTTCCTTCTTTGCGAGATCATACCGGAATACATAGCCCGTGGGCCAGGTGATGCAATAGATAAGTCCGCGCGCCGTGTCCATGCTCAGCGTGAGGATGCCTTCCTTATGTGGCGCGAGGGCGAGGTTTTCGAATTTTCCCGTCTTGAGGTCATAGGACAGGATATGGCCGCCCGGATATTCTTTATACCCGGCCGGAGGGATCCCCATCTTTTCCATTCCGTCCACCATGCTGTAATAGCCGACATGGGTCCCAAAATAGAGTTTTCCTTTTGACTCTACGAAATGGACATGGCTCTTGCCCTGGGAGATGGTCTTCAGCCCTTTTTCGCCACAGATCTCCGTCAGATCGCCGCAGTGGGCTATCTTACCGATTTTGGGATTGAAGGAATACATCTGGCCGCCTGTGTCGATGGATTGAGAGCTCAGCACATAGTAGACATTTCCGTCGCTGGCCACATCGATGGCGTTGTAGGTATCGTGTGCGAGGTCGAAACCCGAATTATAGGTTTTTGCCGTGAGGTTTTTGGAAGGCACCGCGCCGCGATCTGTTTGTCCCACCGCCTTGCCAGTGAACATTGCCGTTAGAGCAACCATTATAACTAGTTTCATTACTTGAGTTTATCCGCGTTATCGTGTATCTTTTGAATGGCATTGACAATATCGTCCATGTCTGCCTTTGTCCCCAGCAGCATGGACTGGTAGAACCATACTGCCTCTTCGTTACAGAGTTTGTCGTTCAACGGGCAGTTGTTGCGTTCGTTAAAGGCATGGATGTCCAGGTCCGCCGCCGGGTACATCTTTTTGTAGTTCTTGGACCCGAAGGCATTTTGCAGATAGGGCATCTTGTTCAGGGGTGCGTAGCCTTCCGAGCAGGGGATGCCTTCCGCGCTGAGCGCTTTCAGGAAGGAAGCCCGCGACAGGTCCTTGAAACCCTTTTTATCATAGCGGAAGGGGAAAAGGTGAAACGCCGCTTTCGTGACATCAGGCGTCAGCGTATAGGTGATCACGCCGGGGATCTTACCGAGGTGCTCCCGAAGGTAGGCAGCGTTTGCATTCCGCAGATCGGTTTCGCCTGCAAGGCGTTTCAGCTGGCCGAGACCGATGGCTGCCTGGTATTCGGTGAGCCGCAATTTATTCCCCGCGATGAGCGTCCCCGCGTTGACCTGGCCTACCACCGAGCCATAGGGGTTCCCGTAGTTGTGATAGGAATAGCATTTGTCCATAAAGGCGTTGTCGTTGCTTGTGATCGCTCCGCCTTCGCCGATGGCCAGGTTCTTTGAATTTTGAAAGCTGAAGCAGCCCGCATCGCCGATGCTGCCCACTTTACGCCCGCCGATCTCCGCGCCATGCGCCTGGCAGGCATCCTCGATGACGACCAGGTTATGTTTTTTGGCGATGGCCATGATCTTCATCATGTCCGCGGGTAAGCCCAGGATATGTACGGGTAGGATCGCCCGGGTCCTGGGGGTGATCTTTGCCTCGATCTTGTTCGGGTCTATCTGCCAGGTGGCGGGATCGGTATCCACGAAGACCGGCATCGCGCCCGTCGCCAGAACGGCTGCCACCGTCGCGATAAAGGTATAAGGAGGAACGATGACCTCGTCACCGCCGCCAATACCCATTTGTAATAAGGACGTGATCAGGGCGTTGGTGCCGTTGACGACCATCAGACATCGTTGGGTGCCGACATAGGCGCCCCATTCTTTTTCCAGTCGGGTGGTGAGATCGGCCCGGGACCAGATGCCACTACGGAGATCGTCTACTACCAGCGGTTCGTCCGTGTCTTTGTTCCAGATGGGCCAGGTGGGCCAGGGCTTTGTCCGGATGGGGGTGCCGCCCAGGACGGCCGGCGAGGATGACCGTGCCGTGGTTGTCAGCGCACCAGATGTTGAGGCCGGTGCTGTTGTGGTCGGCAAGGGTGCCGGCGTAGCGGCCCTCAGCATGTCCGGCCCGAGCATCGCACCAGCGGCCGCGAGTCCTGTAGCACGGATGAAATCTCTGCGACCAAAATTTTTATTTTTCATGTTCTTTAATTTAGAATTTAATTGCGGCCGCGTCCTGCCTGGCCTTTGCCAATATTTCGGATAGCCCGACCCGCACACCGCCTTTACGTTTACTCTCGTCCGCCGCCTCCATAAAGACATATACAGACAAGGTCTCCTCTTCGCTGACCGGTGAAACACCCGTCTTGAAGAATTTAGCGATCTCGCGCAGCAACGCCTCATAACCCGAATAAGGCCCGACCCGGACGACGCCCTTCTCGCCAAATACTGTACCCCCGTATTCATGCTCGCCCGTTCTCGTCCCGCGAAAAGTTCCGATCCGGCCATCATCCCATACTCCTGTCACGATATCGGTACCCTCGGTACTCACGCGAGACACCCAGGAACATCCACTGCCCATTACCGTGAGCAGGGTCTCCACCCCGTGAATGCCATACCAGAAAAAATCCGGGTGATGCGGTTCCAGCGGCGCCGGGCTGAAGGCATCGGCTCCTACGACCTTGCCGACCGTCTTTCCCGCGGCGATATCCGTCATCCCATTCATATAGCGCAGGGAGCTGGCGGAAAAGATGGGCACCTTGTGCTGCCGGGCGGCGGCATATAATGCGATCACTTCCGGCAACGTACCCGCGACGGGCTTGTCCACCCATAGCGGCTTGCCTGCCTTGATCACCTCCAATGCCTGCTCCAGGTGCGGCCGGCCATCATTGGTCTCGAGCAAGACCACATCCACCTTTTGCAAAAGCTCCGCTATCGAGCCGACGATCTCCACGCCATGCTTTTTTACTTCTTCCGTATAGGCCGGGACCCGTTCGGTACTGCTTTGGATGTCCTTACTTCCCCGGGGATAGGCGGCAACGATCTTGTAGTCGAGGTAGGCCGGGTCCGGCATGGTTCCGTTCAGCACTTTCGTAAACTCCGTCGCGTGCGAAGTATCCAGCCCGATGATGCCGATGCGTTTACCGGCTTCAGCTATGACGCCGCCAAGGGCAGCGCCTGAGGCGGTGACTGGGCCGCCGTCGACACCGAGGACTTTTGTCGTTCCGCCCTTCTCCATCGAGATATCCACCGGTGCATTTTTCGTCCAGTTGCCACCGGTGTAGTCGGGGACGTTGATCGAATTACTATGATTCGCCACGGACCAGACGCTTAGCGGCGCCACCGAGCTCCACAATGCCGCATCATAGACATTCTGATCGAGGGGCAGCCCATTGCGCAGGCAATCGATCGTCCGCCAGTCCATGATAAAATCCATTCCTCCATGATCGCCGATGCCTTTTGCGAGGTTGCCGATCTTTCTCATGATCGGGGGCATATATTTTTCTTCCAGCGCCGCGTATTCTTCGGGTTTCAGCCACTCGTGTCCTGTGGCGTAACGGGCGGGCTCGGGGTATTTCAGTCCGGCGCCTTTCGTCCCGCTGACCAGCTGGATGCGCGAATAGGGGCGTGGAGAGCTGACGTCGAACTGGACCAGGATGGTCTTTCCCTTTGCCGTGCGGATAGTACTCGTGCTCATCGTGCCGTTGTACTTGCGACCCGCGTATGGCTTATAGAAGGCGTCGGAAGCAGCCAGTTTCTCCGCCATCGCCCCCGTGATAAAATCCTTTGACGACATGGACACCAGGTAGTCCATCCGGTCCCCGCGATTGATGTTCAGGAGCTGACACAGGGGGCCCAGGCCATGGGTCGGATAGAGGTTGCCCACGCGTTTGGAGGCCTCCTCCAGTTCCCACATCTGGTAGAAATGCTCTTTGGAGAACATCAGCTCCTGCAGGTTGTGAATATATCCGCCTTCGCAGTGCACGATCTCGCCGAAGAACCCGGCCCGCGCCATGCTAAGCGTCAACAGTTCGGAAGCGTCGTAACAACAGTTCTCGACCATCATACAATGCTTGCGGGTCCGTTCGGAAGTCGTGACTAAGGACCAGGCCTCTTCGATGGTCTTTGCCGCGGGCACTTCCACGCAGACGTGTTTTCCGTGCTCCATGGAGAATACCGCCATCGGGGTATGCCAGGCCCAGGGGGTGAGGATATAGATGAGGTCGAGATCGTCCCTTTCGGCAAGCTTCTTCCACTCCTCGGGACCGCCGGAATAAAGCGCAGGCATGTGGCCGGCGGATTCAACAAGCTTCTTTGCCTTGTCCACCTGTTCCGGTCGCAGGTCGCAGAGGGCGTTGATCTTTACTCCTTCGATGCGCGTCATCCGCTCGACCGAGCCAAAACCGCGGTTGCCGATGCCGATGAAGCCGACGCGTACCACGTCCAGCTTTGGCGCCGCATACCCGCTCATATTGAAACGGGGACCCGTGGGTGTATGTGCCGCCTGCTCGTGAATGCGATGGATATCCTCCGCGCTGCTGGCGTAAGCCGGGAGAAACCAGGCGCCGACGCCAAGCGCAGTCGTCTGTAAAAATTGTCTTCTGCTATTTCCCATAACTTAAAAAATACATTCTTCTAGAAATTTCGATTCATAGCCGTTATCCACTGCCCAGCCGACTGCCGTTCGGATCCTGTCCATGAAGTCGGGCTGATAGTTGAAATAGGAGGGGTAGTAATACTGCTCGTGCACCAGCAGATCGACATAGGGTGGGAGTCCGCCCTTCGTGCGGTACGAATCCAGATGTGGCCGGATCTTGGACAGGTCGGTCTTGTCGATGACGATGCTGCTGCGGATAAAGACGATATCTTCGCCGGTATCCTTCCAGATGAATCTTTTCTTGATGTGCCGGCGCTGCTCCACATCCAGGTAATAAGAGACAGGCGGCAACTCGTCATCCACATTGAAATAGCCCAACTGTCCTTTGTAACCCAGATCGCGCAGGGCCCTCGAGCCCTCTACCGTCGCTTCGCCCCAATGCAGGGTCGTCACCGGCCCCATCAATCCGGGACCGGCAAAGCGGCGGATCTCGTTCATCACCCGTTCGCCATCGCGTTTCACCGTCGCATAGTCCGCTTTTTGATAAGGCTTGTCGGGAAATTCACCCAGCGCATGAAAGGAGAGCCGGAGCCAGGAGGCCTGCGCTTTCCATTCGGCCGCGAACTTGTCGCTGAGCTGGGAGAGGTTGAATCCGTCGGTCTCGTAGAAGAGATTGAGATGGATCTTTGTTTTATAGGCGAGATGGAGTCCCCGGAGAAAGGCGAGATAGGGGTTGTCGAAGATGCTGGTGTATATTTCTTCATGCCGGTGGATGTCGCGGAGAAACCAGATATTATCGTCGATGGAGAGGCGATAGCCGCCGGCGAAGTTGGGCAGCCAATAGATGCGTACCTGCTTCTTCCTGCCGGTGGTCCCATCCATAACCTCGATCGTGTTTTCGTACTTGTCGAGCAGGACCTCGGTTCCGGCTACATTTATGCGTAATCCGCCGGCAGTGAGGGAGCCGTCCCGGGCATGCAACATATCGCCATCTATCGGGAAGTTGATTTCCATGTGGATCAGAAATTGGGATTAAAGGTTTCTTCAAAGGACGTAGTCGCTACGAACGAAGATTCATGTTGGATGCGGAAGTCCAGCATCTTCAACAGCAGTTTCTGCCACAGCCCGTATTCGACGTCCCAGCGGCCCAGCATCGTATTGAGCCGGTAGGGCTGACTCTCGGTAAGCCAGGCAGCCGCATAAGCGGTCTTCAATTCTCCTTCCTCATCCATCATATCCTGAATATAACCATGGCAGATGTATCCGATATCGTAATAGACAAAATCATTTTTCTTTTTCCCGAGCATCGCCTCGTTCCACCGGTCGCAGATGGTGACGGCCCAGAGAAAACGGCTGGCAGTGTAATGCACCAGCTGCGCCGATACGAGCAGGCTCCGGATAAAGGCGCTGTCCTGTTGACCAGCCTTGCCCAACGCCAACACCAGCTGAGCCTCCGCTTCCTCGCTTTGCCTGCGCACCATCTTCAATTCCGCCAGGTGCCCACGGGAAATGTTCAGATAATACGATGAAAAAGGGTTCGACCAACTCTCGATGATAGTTCCGCCGGGGAGGTTGGAAGTGTTCCTGCCAAGTACTCCCGTCAGCGTTTCGATGCAGGCTGCCAGCGAATCCAACGCCGCCTTCATTTCTCCCGCCATCCGCGGATAAACGACGCCGCAATAGCGATCCATAAATTGCCGCCGGTCCGGCGCCGTACCTTGCCAGGCCCCGATGCAGCCATAGGCCATAAATGGCCAGGACGGCCGGATAAAGGGCTCCACGGCATCCGTCCATAGGGAAGTAATATAGCCCATCGTCCCGTGCTCCATACCGGCCTTCAGGGTAAGGTCCATATTGTCGTAGGTGTAGGTTGCCGAAGGATAGATATGCCCCCAACCGGAGACCGCATTCTGGATAAAGAACCGGCGTCCTTCCTTCAATACCGGCCCCAGGTAATGATAAATGGCGCTGGTATCCGGAGAATACTCCCAGATAACCGGGATCGCCTCTTTGGGAAACCGGGACATGATATCCGGATAGTAGTTGTTCATATCCGTCCAGGCGAGTACCGTCTTGCCATATTTCTTCCATTCCTTTTGGACAAAATCCAGGTGTTGCAGCCAGAGCTGCTCCGAATGGACGCTACTGTCCACCTCCTGCGAGATGCGATTGGTTTCCCAGGTCTCGTCGAACCCCACATGGACAAAGGGACTCGTAAAGAGCTTTGCGTACTGACCGATCCAATCTTTCAGGACCGTCTGTACCTGGGGATTGCGGGGATCCAGTTCCTCGCCATATTTGCCAATGCCCATCGATGCATATTTCTCGCGTTTCAGCAGATCATGCAAATGCCCGTAGAAGGCAACAAATGGGACTACATCCATCTGCCGCAAGCGGCCATAAGCAATGATCTCTTTGATCTGTTCCTGGGTATAGGCCGCCCCGATGTTCAGGGACTCGTAACCCTTCATTTCGATGCTGACCTCGTTGTAGAAATAGTATTGGTTGACCTTCCAGCGGGCCAGGAAGTCGATCTGCCTCTCGATCTCATCTACCCGCAATAACGAACCATGCGCGAAGTCCATCATCACACCGCGATAGGGCAGGGCTGGCTGATCTTCGATCTCTACTTCGGGGGAGACGGGCCCCAATTGCCGCAGGGTTTGGATCGCATAAAAAAGGCCGGTGGCGGTATGGGCGATCACTTTGACGCCTGTGGGCTTTACGGATAGTCGGTAATATTCCTTATCCCCGTCTTTCTCCAACACATAGCTGAATGGAACTTCCCCCCCTTTCCCAACCAATTTTTTCAACTCCCGCAACGCAAATGCCTCCCCCTCACTCCCCCCCGCGCCGATCGTCACCTTCAACTTCGCCAGCGGCAGGCTTCCTTTCCCCAGTTCCAGGTGCCGGGGCTGTGGCAGGAGCACAGGTTGTGCTCCCACCGTCGCCGCCAGCATTATTAAAACCACCGCAAAGCTCGTCTTCATTCTTTTCTTTAAATATAACGGATAATTACTGCAGATCCCACCAAAGCTTTGTTGCCGCGTTATCCGGCCCGCCGAGTAAGACCACCGCAGCAGCCACCTGATCTGCATTGACCAGGATCTCCGATTGCAGGAAGGGCATCCGCTTGATGGTCGTACCCACCGGCACGTCTGCATTATCGCTGTGAAGCACCGGGTAGAGCTTGGGCAGATCGGTACGGCGGACCTCCGCCCAGGCTTCCTGGCCGTCGGGCCAGAGGGCCAGCCATTTCTGCTGGGCCACCTGAGCACGCTGCATGGTAGGATCGCTGCTCCAGAGAACGGGGTAGTTGTTCACCGCGGCGGAGTTCATCCCGTCGCCGGGCGCTACGGGAGTGGCGGTATTGTTCACGTAGGTGTTGATGGCTGTGGCATCCGTGATGCCCCATTGGGCCATGGAGCTCTTGATCCCGGCAACATACAGGTTTTGTGCGTTATCACCCATATTCCAGCCGTTGAGTGCTCCCTCCGCCCGGAGGAAATAAGCCTCGGCGGCATGCATGATATCCTGCGGGGTCGTATAGACCGCCTTCCAGTTACCGCCGGAATACGTACACCAGCGGGTACCGGTATGCGATACATTGACCGAAGAGTTGAGGGCGATGTTCCCTTTTTCGGCGTCGCTGAGCCCGTTGCGCAGGCCATTATACGCGCCGGACTGGGTGGCGGGTTGCCAGAAGATCGCCATCCGCGGATCGTTATATCCTTTCTGGATGGAGGCCATCGAGGCACTCATACCGACATCCTCCCAACCCGAGATGACGGACAGGGCGTTCTCTTCGTTATAGGTGGCGTTTGTCTTCAGCATATAGGCGTCGGTGCTGATATCCGTCATCACCCCGGCCGTTACAGCCGCCTCGGCTTCGGTCTTCGCCAGGGTGGCGTTGATCCCGGAGATGCGCAGGGCCAGCCGCAGCCGGAGCGTATTGGCGAACTTGATCCATGCGGACACGGGATCGGTCTGCTTGCCATAGACGAGGTCGAAGGTGCCGAATGGCGACTCGCCCTTGTGATTGTTGAGGACCGTGACCGCGGCATCGAGCCGTTTGAAGAAATCATAATAGATCGAATCCTGCCGGTCATATTTCGGATAGCGTACTCCGCTGCCCGCCTGGCTGTAGGGGATCGGTCCGAAATAGTCGGTGATGCGATGGAAGGTCCAGACCCACCAGATATTGGCAACGGCATTCTGCGCACTGCTCTTATCCGTGCCGGCCAGGATGGTCAGCAGCTGCGGCGCCGCGGAAACATAGGCGGGGTTCCAGGCGGCGGGCAGCCAGGTCTGCTGGATGCCATACCGGTCGGTGTTGAAACCCGCGAGCTGCCCAAAATACTGCGAATAGACATCGGCGATGGCTCCCTCCCCGATCTCGTAATTGTCGGGGCTCAGGGTCACCGTCTGCTGCGCATAGGCGAACATTTGCGGATATTGCGCCGCGGTGATCGTGGAGATGGCGCTTGGATTGGTGTTCATACCCGCATATTTCTTGGTGCAACTGTTGAGCCCGGCGGCAAGGGCCAGCAGGGAGAACCCCGCAGTGATATATTTATTGATTGTCCTATTCATTGTCGACGATTTTTAGAATGAAAGTTTCAGGTTCAGACCGAGGCTTCTCGTTGTAGGCAGGCTGTAATTCTCTACCCCCTGGAAATTGCTGTTTCCGTAGCTGGCTTCCGGATCGATATCCAGCTTGCGCTTCCCGATGCCCGGGAGATCGAGGATGGAATTGCCTCTGTACAGGAAGAGGAGGTTACGCGCTACAAAACTCAGCTTCGCCGACTTGATACCGGCCGGCAGCCGTTTGAAGTCATAGCCAAGCGATACCTCGCGCAGTCTCACGTTGGTGGCATCGAACGTAAAGAACTCGGCGTTACTCGAAGCCCCCTGGCTGACGCTCTTCCAGAAATCTTCAGCCTTTATACCGGTAGAATTTGGCGAACCGTCGGCGTGGATGCCGGGTAGAACCAGCGTCGCGGCATCCCGGTATTTTGCCGTCACTTCGGACAATCCGTTATAGGCCAGTTCCGCGGCCGTACCACTTGCGAGAACCCCGCCAAACTTGCCATCGACCAATACCCCGAGGGTCCAGCCCTTGTAGGAGAAGGTATTGCTAAAGCCGATGGTATAGTTGGGATTGAAATTACCCACACTCTCGTAATCGGTCGTCCAGGTGGGCAGGCCATTGGCCCCGAGAAGATGTTGTCCTTTCAGCGTCGCCCATCTTGCACCGTACAAGTCGCCATAAGAACCACCTGCAGCAACCCTGGGCTCTACCGTCCTGACCAGATCGGCAGATCCCAGATAGGTGTAAGCAAGACCCGGAGCCACCGAGATGACCTTATTCTTGTTCAGTGCGTAGTTGAGTGTGAAGTTCCAGCTGAAGTCCCGCGTCTTTACCGGCGTTGCGTTGAGTACGATCTCGATCCCGGAGTTCTGGATATTGCCTGCATTCAGGTACTGGCTGGAGTAACCCGAGGATGCCGCCGTGCTGACGGACAGGAGCTGGTTCTTCGAGTTGGTCTTGTAGTAGGTCAGATCGATACCGAGTCTGTCGCCGAAGAAGCGCCATTCCGTACCCGTCTCGAAGGCTGTCGTCAACTCGGGCTTCAGCCCGGGGATGGCTGCACTGGTCTGGCTGGCGATATAGCCGCCAAAGCCGCCGGGGATGAACCGGTAGGTCTGGGCCAGTAAATACGGATCGGGATCGTTACCCACCCTGGTCAGCGAACCGCGAACCCGTGCCAGGCTCACCCAATCGGGCAGCTTGACCATTTCGGAAAGCACGGCCGTCAGACCGACCGAAGGATAGAAATAGCTGTAAGGTTCCGGGATGGTGCTCGACCAGTCATTTCTGGCCGTTGCATCCAGGAACAGGAAGTCTTTGTAAGAGAATTGCGCCGTACCATACACCGACTGCAGCTCCCGGTTGACGGTGGTAGTCGTCTCTTTCAGGGTCGATGCATAAGTCAGGTCGTATTTGTTGGTATAGGCCAGGCCGTCTGCAATGGTCACCCGGTGTCTCGACCCGCGGTCGAGCAGGCTGCTACCGATATTGTAAGTGACCTTCAGATCTTTTGTGATATTGTTGTTGCCGTTGAGGAGCACGTCGTAGTTGCGTTCGTAGACAAAGTTGGTCTCCTCGGAATAATAGCCGCCTGCCTGACGCGCATAGTTGGCGGTATTGTTGGCGTATTTCTGGGTAATGAACTCGTTATAGCTGTCGCTGCTGATCCGCCCCTGGATATTCAGCCAGTCCGTAAGCTTGTACTTCAGCGAGATCAGCCCAAGGAGCCGCGCCCGGTTTTCATCGTGATGCGTATTGTTCACGGTCCAGTAAGGATTCATGATCACGGGGTCGGGCTTGGAAGACCAGAAGGTAGGGGTCTCGATCCCCGACACATCCACCGTCCGATAGGCCTTCAGGTCGGCCTGGTTGACGCTCGAAGGAATGCTGTACACATTCGCCGCCAGCAGCCCATCGCTGCCGATGCCCGGCTTATTATAGATGTTCTGGTTGATATAAGTGATCTTGGCGTCCGCCGAGAGGCGGTCGGTGATATTGACGTCAAACCGGCCGTTAAAGGTATTCCGCATCAGGCGGTTGCCGGGAGCGATGCCGTTGACATTGTTATTGGCATACGACAGATAGGTGGAGACCTTATCGGAGCCGGCCGTCAGGCTGATAGCATTATTGGTGGTGACCCCCGTCCGGTAGAAATCTTTTACATTGTCTTTGGAATATGTGTGCAGCGCTGCGGACTGACCGCGCCAGTCGGTGACCTGTTGCCCGGTAGCCTGTGCGCCCCAGCTCGTCAGGACATTGGTGCCATAGACACCGCCGACCCCCTGGCTGTAGGCCGTCTGCATCTTGGGAATGCTGAAGGCGTTGTCCGCCTGGAGTCCGGAATTGAGACTCACGGCCATCTTCCCGGTCTTGCCCTTTTTGGTCGTGATGATGATAACGCCGTTGGCGGCCCGGCTGCCATAGAGCGCCGCACCGGCCGCACCCTTCAAGATCGTCATGGACTCGATATCGTCAGGATTGATATTGGACAGACCGTCGCTGCCGCTTTGCCCGAAGTTGGCCGAACCGGCTTCATCCTTTACTTCGCCCGAGATGGTCTGGTTATCGATGGCAACCCCGTCGACGACGATCAGCGCGTTGTTCGTTCCCTGGATACTTCTGTTCCCCCGCAGGACGATCCGGGTAGCGCCGCCAGGACCGTTGGAAGTAGGCGTCACCGTGAGACCCGCCACCTTACCGGACAGCGTGTTGGCAAAGCTGGCGTCGCGGATCTCATTGATCTGGTCGCCGCCGATCTTCTGGGCGGAATAGGTGAGCGATTTAGCCTGTCGCTGGATGCCAAGCGCCGTTACCACGACCTCGTTCATCCCTTTCTGGTCCTGGACCAGCGAGATGGTAAAATTCGAAGCCCCGGCACTTACCGACTGCTCCGCGGCGACATAACCAATGGAAGAGAATTGAAGAACGGCGCTCGAAGAAGGGATATTGATCGTAAACCAGCCGTCCTCATTGGTGGTAACACCACCCTTTTTGCCTTTTATGGACACCGACACACCGGCGAGTGGCTTTCCGGTGAGCTGATCGACGACCCGTCCGCGGATGGTCTCTGCAGGGGCGGCCGTCAAATGCCCGATGATCCCAAAGAGGAATAACATGTAGAGAATTCTAACACGCATAAGTTGTTATGTTTTGGTTGTTTAAATGCAGTTACTTTCTTTCGGACAAGGCATTTTTCCGGACAAGGCATTCGCGTGCTCGTCATGGCGCAGGACGTCTTTCTGGCCATCACCAGCAATGTGTTTTGTGATCAGTCTTGTTTAGAGGATAAAATTTCTTACTTCAACCAAAGCTAAAAAGTTGAAAGGAGATAAATATTCGAAATTCTATTTAAAATGTATACTTTTTTAACATTAACTACCGTTGGCGTTTGGGTTCGCTGTTGTTATTGCCAAAGCGCCAGGTAAAGGTGAGGGTGGCCCGTGAGCTATAGGTGATCCGTTGCCAGTCCAGCAGGAGCGCATCGCTTACGCGTAAGAAGGCGGGGATGCGGGTATTGAAAATGTCCCGGGCGCTGAAGGACAGCGCAGCCCTGCCCTGTGCAAGATCATACTTTGCCCCTGCATCGATGCCGTAGTTGGATCGGTACCGGTCCTGCAAGATGAGCTCGCCGGCTTTAAAATCCGCCCTCAATTGCGCACTCAGGCCCCTGGCAAGCGAAAAGTCATTGGTAATATTCCCATTCCAACTGATGCCGCTGTTGGCTGCGATCCCATACTGCGGAGCAGCGGAATTGATCCGGTCAAGAACATTGATGTTGGCGGTGAAGCTCCAGATCTTCGAGACCCGAAGATTGCCGATGAACTCGAACCCGGTATTGATCCCCTGTCGAAGATTCTCGGAGATAGTGATCGTGACATCGTTGATCGGGTTGGTCTGGATATGCTTGATCACATTGTTCGTCTGGTTGTAGTAAAGCCAGGCGGTAAGGGATCCGGCCGGTCCCGTCTTTTTGTAGGTCAGCTCGATGGAATGGATACTCTCGGGCCTTAGCTTCGGATTTCCCATATCATAGTTCACCGGGTCGGATACATCGGGGAAAGGATCGATGTCCTTTGCGGTCGGCCGGTTGATCCGGCGGGTATAGCTTAGTTGTACCTGCTGTCCATGCCCCAACTGCCGGGTCAGGAAGAAGGACGGATAAAGTCCATTGGTGTTTATATCGATCGGCGTCGTGACCAGCGCGCCAGCAGAATCATAGTTCTGCAAATTGGCCGCGAACCGGCCTGCTTCTGCCCTCAGACCGGCCTGGAGGGTATAGTTGGCAACTTGTTGCCGATAATTGATATATACTGCGTGTACCTGGTTGTCGGTCCGGAAGATATTGTCCAACTGCCGGTCATTGCCGGTGGTCAGCTGACTGCGAGCCCCCGCTTCCAACCTGCCTCCCTTACCAAGGGGCAGGATGTAATCCAACTGGAGATTGTAATTCCTGTTCTTTCCTCCTATTGTGTTTCGCAAAATGTCCGGCGCCGGTGCGACCGGCTGCCCATCGATATTGTAGACCCTTGTACTATACACCTGGAGGCTGTTACCGGCGCCGGTGGACCAGGCGAAGTCGAAGGCCAGTTCCTCCCCCAGCTTTTTAAACTTATGGGTCAGGTCCACCGTGGCCCCCCAACTGGTGTTCCAGCCGTTGGTGACATTGGTCCTGTTGCTGAGTTGCGCCGGTGTCTGTTGTTTCGTCAGGTTGTCGATAGTGAGGTATTCATCGCGATGGGTGGTCGTTGCATTGTAGAGTCCGTTGATGTTGAGCATATCCCTGGGCGACAGGTGATAGTCGACCCCGACCCCGGCGATATGGATGTTCCTGATGGTCGTCGAAGGGAATATTTCGTTGGAATAGTAAGTGGAGTCCGGCGAATTCAGATAGGTCATTTTCTGAAAGCCATTACTATAAGTGTTCTTGCGCTGGAAGCTATAGTTCCCATGGAGCTCGGCCTTGCCGGCCGGATAGTTGAAGCCGGCCCCGGCGTTGTAATTGCTTCTCGTTCCCGCTGATGCCGTGACGGAACCGCTGTCGCCGGGTTTTGCACTTTTTTTTAAAATAATATTGATGACCCCTTGCCCTTCGGCATCATATTTTGCGGAAGGATTGGTAATGATCTCGATCTTTTCGATGGATGCCGCGGGAATGGACTGCAAGATCTGGGTGACGGACCCACCGCCGATCAGCGACTGTTTACCGTCTACCAGGACCTTTAGTTTTGTGGCGCCGCGCAGGTTGATATTGCCGTTGCCGTCCACCTGGAGGGAGGGGATATTGGGTAACAGATCGGCAGCGGTGCCGCCCACGCTTACCAGGCTTTGATTGACGGAAAAGACCTTTTTATCCATACCGCTTCGAAGGGTAGGGGGCTTGGCTACCACCTCTACGTCTTGGAGGACGTTGTGCAGAAATGACGAATCCCCGGCGGGCTTTTGCGGCGTTTGTGCCCACAGGCGGGGGATCGCGTTCAAAAGGAGGAGGCCGGTAAAAGCGACTCGTTTGATGGTGATCATTTGATGGGTTTCAACAAATGAACGCCGTCTATTCCAGCCCGGTCGCGACAATTCAACCCGCCGCCCGACAGACTAAACAGACAGGTGATCGGGGATACATTGAGCGAAAAGGGCGATCTGTTGAATCTTATCCTGGTCCTCTTCCAAATCGATTATTTTGCAGGTTCGTATGAGTTATTTCGCAAAAAGGAAGATAACGCTGACCCAATTGCAGTACCTGGTTTGGTGCGCCATCCTGCTGATCAGCTTTATTTCGATGCTATCGTCGGATGGGGTCGCTCCTTCGCTGCTTTTCGCGTTCAATGGGGTCGCTTTCTATGCCCTGATCATCTATGGCAATATCCAGTTCCTTTATCCCCGCTTTTTCCAAAAGAAACAATATGTGCTCTATGTGGCGGGAGCGATCCTGCTGGTGGGGATCGCCGGGCTTGCAAAAGGGTATCTTTCCCTTTATATCAACAGCCGGTTTTTCGCCAAGGCCTTCAGCATCCAGGATGCGGGTACGCATCTTTCCTTCTTTCTCTCCGGCGTAACGGTCTTTGTGCTGAGCCTGATCATCCGGTTGGCGATCGCGTATTTCGCGGTGAAGCAGCAGTCGGAGGAGGCATTGTTGCAACGGAGCCAGTTCGAGTTGAAGCTGCTCAAGGCACAGGTACAACCGCATTTTCTCTTCAACACGCTCAACAACATGTACTATGAGGCCTTTTTGGAGTCGCCCCGCACGGCGTTGCTGATCGAGCGGCTGTCCGATATCATGCGTTATTTTATCGATCAGAATATCCAGGACATGGTTCCGATAGAGACGGAAGTGGCCTTTTTGGATAACTATATCGCGCTGGAGAAGATCCGCATCCTGCCGGAACCGGAGCTTGAATTTGTGAAAAGCTACCGGGCAGGACTCCAACTTCCGCCGATGCTGCTGATGACCTTCGTGGAGAATATCTTCAAACACGGGATCGATAAAATAAGCGGGAGCAACCAGATCCGGATCAGGGTCGCAGACCAGGAAGGCTACCTGTTATTCGAGACCAGGAATAGTATCAACCGGCATCCGGGTAAGACCAAACCTACCGGGTTGGGGCTTAAGAATCTCCGGCAGCGGCTGATTCTTCTATATGGGACCGATTTCGAGCTGAATACCCGGGACGACGGGCATTATTTTACTGCCTTTCTCAAAATACCCTTGTCATGAACCTGCGGTGTATCATAGTGGATGACGAGCCCAATGCGGTGAACCTGCTGGAAGTGCTGATCGGCCAGACGACGGGATGGCAGCTATCGGCAAAATGCCTGAATGCACTGGACGCCATCTCGTTCCTGAAGAACAACGAGATCGACCTTGTCTTTTTGGATATCGAAATGCCGATGCTCAGCGGGATAGAACTGGCGGGTCTCCTCTCGGCCGATACGGCCATCGTTTTTACCACGGCCTACAAGGAGCACGCGGCCGAGAGTTATACCTTCAATACGATCGATTATCTGCTGAAACCGATTACCCTGAAGCGATTCATAGCCGCTACAAAGAAGATCGAGACGCATTTTCAGAACCGGCATTTGGCGGAGCGGAAGGAGGTGGAAGAAGAGGACGGGTACTTCTTTGTGAAGACCGGTACCGAGTTACGCAAGATCCTGCTGGCCGAGATCCTCTATTTTGAAAGTCAGAAGGAGTACGTGAAGATCGTGACCGGTACGTTCGAGATCCTGACCTATCGGCGGTTAAAGGACATCGAAGCCCAGTTGAAACCGCCATTTGTCCGGGTGCATAATTCTTTTATTGTCAATATCAAACAGTTGAGTAAGATCCAGGCCGGAAACGTCCATATTGGGGAGATGCAGATCCCCATCGGCGATAAATTCCGGGATGAATTGATGGCGATCATCCAAAAAAAGACTTTTTGATTGCGCGGCTTGCATTTCTCCGGCCGATTTTTTACATTTGTTCAATCCTTCTCCTGCAATTCTTCTAATATCCCCACCAGACATTTCTGAAACCCCCTAACCTAATCATCCAGCAAGATGAAAAGCACCTGTTTATTGTTGCTATTGGCATTGACATTGGTATGTTGTCGAAGGACATATATGATCAAGCCCGACGAAGCGAGTCCTGCCTACCAGGAAATCCTGAGAATTGATAATGGCAAATACAATGCATTCGGCATAACGGTCGAATCCAAGGATATCATCTCAATGATCTTCCGTGCCGGCACCTCGCATGTTGGGGATCGGGGGGTAGTACAAATAATATCATCAAAAGACAAAGGTGCTACCTGGTCGGCGCCAAGAACAATCTTTTCCGACCAGTACGATGACCGCAACATTGCCGGCGGTACGACAAAAACCGGCAGGATCATCATCTTCTTTGCGCGAAACGAATTTAACCCAGTCGATTTTGTTGATTACGGGTATATGTTTTCCGATGATGGCGGCGTCACATGGTCGAAATTCCATAGTATCAAGACGCCGGGCTATATCGCTTTTTCTCCATATGGGCAGATGATCCAGTTGCCGGACGGAAGCCTGGTGCAGACCTGGTATGGAAGAAAAGGCAATACCTTTTATTCTCACCTCATCAAAAGCAAGAACAATGGCAGAACGTGGTCGGCGCCCGTGACCATCCTCAGTAGCGAAGCCCACCACTACACAGAAACATCGCTGGCCTATTATGATGGAAAACTTATTGGGCTGGCCCGGAATGATAATGGCATGTTTTTTACGCAGGTGGTCAGTAATGATTATGGAGCGACCTGGAAAAATGAGGGTCTCGTCGCCGTCGATACTACCACGGGGACCAAGAACCCCCCCTGTCTGACGATCTGCCAGGGGCGCCTTGCCTGCCTGTATGCCCAGCGGGATATCAACAGGGTCAGGGTAATGTATTATGATGGTACATCCTGGGGGAAGAGAAAGGATCTGACCCGACTTACGGCCGGCGGCTATCCGTCCATTATTTATCCCTTTTCAGACAACCGGGGCCTGGGGTGGTTCTATGACCAAATAACCCGCTCCAACGCCAATATCGTGATCTTCCAGATCAAACTATAGCTGAATTGTCCCCGTTTTTGTACCCAGGGCGTCATTGGGGTATAAAAACTCGAAAAATGGACAAATTAAATGGAAAAGTTGCCGTGGTCTACGGCAATGGCGCCATCGGCGGCACCATCGCTGAAGCTTTTGCCCGGGAAGGCGCGAAAGTATTTTTGGCTGGACGAACGATGGAAAAGCTGCTGCCGATAGTGACCTACACCCGGAGCCACTTTATCACCGCCAGGGCAGCGGCGAAACGCATGATCGCGCAAGGGAATGGAGTAATCCTCATGCATACGGCAAATATCAGCCAGGTGCCTTCGCCAGGCGCCGGTGGCAGACCCGCGGGCTGGGCAGCCCTGGAAGCATTGTGCCGGTCTCTGTCCGTGGAATGTGGCGGGAGCGACGTGCGGGCGATCTGTCTGTTCACCACGGCCATCCCGGAAACCCCGGCGATACGCACCGGAAGAAGCTGACCACCCTGAGAGAATTGACAGATGCCGTTGTTTTCGCGGCTTCCGATGAAGGGAGCGCCATTACCGGTACAATTTTTAACTTAACAGCGGGGATGGTCGTATGAAAAAGATGATAATGAAAGTCCTCCTTTTTGGAGCAGTTGTGGTGATCCTGCCTTCCGGCTATCTGCCGGCGCAATCAAATGACAAGACAATGCTTGACGACGCGCGAAAAGCGATTGCGGCAAGCAATGAAATATACTGGCAGGCCTTTGCAAAGAACGATCCCTCCCTGTTTGTCGACCGCTACGCGGAGGATTGCTGGATCATGCCACCCAACGCGCCCGCGGTCTGTGGCTCGGATGCCGTCAAGGATTTCTTCCTGGCCTCGTATAGTAAATTCGGGATACGGAACGGAAAATTCATCACGGTGGATGTGTATGGAGTCAGTAAAGACCTCGTGGCCGAGGTTGGTTTCTGGAAAGTATATGGCGGCGGCAATTCCGAGTTCGACGATGGCAAATATCTTGTCCTTTGGAAGAGGACGGCCAAAGGATGGAAAATGTGGCGGGACTCTTTTAGCAGCAATCGGATTAAGAAAAATCAATAAATTCAAACTATGAAAGATTTCTTATTTGTCTACAGAGCAGACTACGAAAATTATCCCAACGCCAGGAGATCGCCGGAGGAAATGCAGGCAATGACGCAAAAATGGATGAATTGGGTGGCGGGGATTGCCGCACAGGGAAAACTGGGCGATCGGGGGAGCAGTCTGGTCAATTCCGGAAAGGTTTTAAGAAGTAATGGCTCGGTCTCCGATGGCCCATATACCGAGATCAAGGAGTCGATCATGGGCTATTCGATCGTGAAGGCGTTGTCCATCGAGGAAGCAACGGAATTGGCGGACGGTTGTCCCATCCTGTCGTTCGGGGGGAATGTGGAGATAAGAGAGATCAGGATCATCTGATGGAGGGACGCGAACTGATACCACATTTGTTCAGGACAGAGTACAGCAAGATCGTTGCTGTGCTCTGTCATTCTTTTGATCTGAAGCATCTCGAGATCGCGGAGGATATCGCAAGCGATACATTTCTGAAGGCTGCCGAGACCTGGGGCATCCGGGGCGTCCCGGAAAATCCGGCCGCCTGGCTTTACGCCGTGGCAAAGAACAGGACGAAGGACTATTTCAGACACAATGCCGTCCGGGAAAAGCAAAAGAAAGAGGCCGGCCAGTCGGGCGCCTTCGAAACAGAGCCGGAATTCGAGTTTACCCATCAATATATAGCGGACAGTCAGTTGGCCATGATCTTTTCAGTCTGCGATCCGGACGTGTCGGCGGATGCTCAGATCTGTCTGGCGCTTCAGATCCTTTGCGGGTTCAGCGTAGAGGAAATTTCAAATGCCTTTCTGACGAACCCCGAGACCGTAAAGAAAAGGCTGCAGCGGGCCCGGGCCGTCCTTCGAAGCGGCAATTTCCGGATCAAGACCCTGGCTGAGGCAGAGATCAGCGCCAGGGCCGATAATGTTTTGAAGACCCTTTATCTCCTGTTCAATGAAGGGTATTTTTCCCGGACCAATGATCAGTTGATCCGAAAGGACCTTTGCTCGGAAGCGATCCGGTTAACATCGATCCTTACGGGAAATGCCTTGACAAATACGCCCCGGACGAATGCGTTGCTGGCGTTGATGTACTATCAGAGTTCCCGGTTTGACGCAAGGACGGACGAGATCGGCGAGGTGATCCTGCTGGAGAACCAGGATCGAAGCCTTTGGGATGCCGAATCGATCGAACGGGGCAATCACTATCTCGTGAATGCGTTCACCGGGCAAGAGGTCTCGAAATATCATTTGGAGGCGGCCATTGCGTATTGGCATACCACTCCAACCCCGGGGAAGAAGTGGGAGAATATTCTGGCGCTGTACGATCAGCTTGTGCTTATTGAATATTCATCCATTACGCTGCTGAACCGCATCTTTGCGTTTGCCAAAGTTCATGGAGTGGAGAAAGGGATCCGGGAGGCGGAGAAGCTGAATTTGAATGGGAGTAGTCATTATCATTCCTTGCTGGGCTACCTGTATGCCGACATGGATACCACCCGATCGATCGAACATTACCAGGCGGCCATTGGATTGACGAATTCGAAGATTGAAAAGCAGACCCTCGCAAAGGAGGTGGACCGGCTTAAGAACCGGCCGGTGTAAGGGTCGTTACAGATCGCGAAGGAGTTTGATCTGCTTATTGTAGATGAGGAGTTTTTTGTCGTTTTCCATTTTCTTCAGCAGCCGGGAGATAACGACCCGGTTGGTTCCGAGTTCATCGCCTATCTGCTGGTGAGTCAGGTTAAGGACGGTAGAGCCGGTGACCCTGGACTTTTCCTTGAGGTAGCTCAGCAGGCGTTCGTCCATTTTTTTGAAGGCGACTTCGTCGATGCTTTTGATCAGCTCGGTAAAGCGGTTGAGGAGGGTGGACATAACATATTTCTTCCAGGTAGGAAATTTGGCCATCCATTCTTCCATCAGGGTAACCGGAACGCAGACGAGGACACTGTCTTCTTCGGCTGCGCCTTTTATGACGCTGGTTTGGGCCATCATGCAGCAATTGAATGTCATGGCGCAGCTTTCGCCTTCCTTAACGTAATAAAGCAGGAGCTCCTGGCCATCGTCGTTGATACGGCTGACCTTGACGACGCCGCTGGCCAGCAGGGGCATGGCCCGGATCGTTTGGCCGACATTGAGGAGGATATCGCCGCTCTTTACTTCCATGATCATGGATTTTTGTTCGAGTTCGGCGAGCAGGGCGGGTTCGAAAAATTCAGAGAATTTATCGAGGTAGTTGAGGGGTTGTGCAATCATACGTAAATATACTGAATATGCGTGCATCCCATGTTCATGGCATTGACCAGCATCAATTTTTTGGGCAATTTTGCGCGCAAACCCTTTAGATGCTGAGACTTCGACCCGTCCTCCTGTGTTTGCTTGTGACGCTGTTTGCCGTGGAAATCACCCAGGGGCAAACGAACGATTTTGGCTTCAAGGCCGGTGCCAACTATTCCCAGGTTAGCAATCTATCCACCATCATCTTGAGTGAACCTTACTTTATCAATTATAAGATAAGGGAGACGGGCCGTTATGGATGGCACCTGGGGATCTATTACGAATATAAGCTGGAGAACAAGAAAGTGGGATTCCAGTCGGAGATCATGTATTCGAGGCAGGGGGGCAATGTGCTCTTCAATAATTATGAGAAGGACTTCAATTACAAGATGGAGTTCGCCTACCAGTATCTGAATATCGTGGGGCTGGCGAAATGGTTTCCCTTTGGGGGGCATGTGAGTCTGGGGGCGGGGCCGTTCCTGGGGATCAATGTGGCGCCCCGGAATATCATTTATACGAGCTGGGGGAAGGGAAAGAGTCCCGCGTTCGGCACCGACCTGGAGCAGCAACAGCAACTCCGGAATGTGCTGATGGGGAAGAATAATTTCGGCCTCGCGGTGGATGCGGCCTATGATATCGGCTCGATGGTGAAGGTAGGAGCACGTTTCTATTATAGCGCGACGAATGCGGTCGAGACGCAGGCCAATTCCTACAATTTTATGGCGGCGAAGAATGTGAATACCGTGTATGAGCTGTCGGTCGCGTTCAATTTTGCATCCCTTTTTGACTAGTCCATTCCTAAATAAAGCAACCATGAAGCCACACTCACTGCTGCTCTTGCTGTGGGTTATTACTATTCACGTCCAGGGTCAGTCGCTCATTCCGGCGACCGCTTCGGTTTATCCGGGTGGGATCCGGGCACCCTTTCAATGGTATGTGACGGACAGTGCGGTGAAAGGTGCAAGGCTGAATTTTCATCCGGCGATGATAGTGGAGGGCGGGATACGGCCCGGGAGCGGCGCCGCGGTGCAGTTGGCCCTGGGAACGCGGGACCTTCATGAGGCAACCTATTTCACAGTCTACCAGTCGCTGGATACTGCCCGGGAGAGCGTGATCTGGCATCTGACAGGGGGGCAGAAGGCATCGCTGGTCCTGACGACGAGCAGAATGGCGGATCTGCCGGCCCGCCGGTATATGAATTTTATCGATAAGGTGCGGGGCCAGCCAAAAGTCAACATCTATGTTCAGCATAAAGAAAAAGACTCGCTGCCGGTAGCGGAACAGTCGTGGTACATCGGCGTCAAGCCGGTAACCCCAAACCTGCCGGTGTCGGCCTTCAAGGGAGCGATACCCGAGATCATCGCCTATGACCGGGTGCTGAATTCGCGGGAACGGCTGCAGGTAGTCTCTTATCTCGCCTTGAAATATGGCATCACGCTGACGGAGCCGGGTGCAACCTATTTGAACAGTGCGGGCGAGACGATCTGGAGCGGATACGATTATCCGGATTGGCACCACAACGTTGCGGGCATCGGGCGGGATGATTCGGCGGGGCTGGATCAGCCGATGGCGGGAAGCAGCAATGCGCCGGGGTTGATGACGATGGCGGCGTTGACGCCACCCGCGAACAGGAGTTTTTTGTTATGGGGGGATAATGGGAAGGCGTTGACACCGGCGCCAAAGGTGGCGGGGATGCCGATGCTGCTGCAGAAGACGTGGTTGGTGAAGCCGTATGGAGGAGTTTTTGCGACGAGTATGATCTTCGATACTAAAGCGGTGGACGCACCGCTTCCCGTGGATCCGGTGTACTGGGTAGTGATCGATCGCTCAGGACAGGGGAAATTTGCCGCGTTGTCGGCGGAGTTTGTGCGAATGGACCAGCTGGATGTTGTGGGGAAGGCGTCGTTCGGCAGCCTGCAGTGGGATAAAGACGGGTCAGGCAAGGATGTATGGGGCCTCGTCGTGGCCAAAGACCTGCTGTTGGCGACCGCGATCAACCAACCCACCTGTGCGTTGCCGCGGTCGGGTTCGCTGCGGACACGGGTCGTCGGCGGGATGGCGCCTTATCAGTTGGCGGTACAGGGCAGCAATGGATTCCGCGATAACCGGACGGTTACCGACAATGGATCGCCGGTGGAGTTCGGCGGGTTGTCCTTTGGAAAATATTTTTTAGTGGTGACGGATGCCCGCGGAAGGACTTATACCGACTCGTTATATCTGAATGATGCCGATGCCCCTTTACCCCGAGCCCTTGCATCCAGCTACACGCTCCCGCCCGGGAGGCCGTTGGAACTGGATGCTTCTATCGATATGCCGGACGGGTTGACCTGGCAGTGGACGGGTCCGGGCGGGTTCGAGTCCTTTAGCCCGGAGATCCAGGTCACGACGCCGGGGCTCTATTCGGTGACCTGCAGCAAGGACGGCTGCAGCACGGAGCAGGATATAACGGTTTCGCCTACCCACAATAACCTCCTGTATAATGTGACGGTCTATCCCAATCCTTCGCCGGGACTTTTCACGGCGCGGGTGACACTGGACGATGCGGCGTCGGTGACGATGAGCACTTATACCCAGGAGGGGCGGCTCGTTGCCATCGAGAAAGGGGAGGGCCGGTCGAATTATTATTTTTCGGAGGTGCTTGCGACAGCGGGAGTCTATGAGGTGGTGTTTGTTTCGGGATTGTCGAGCGCAACGAAACGGATTATTATAGTTAAATGAGAAGCGGCGCGATATGATAAAGTTTTTATTTTTTTTATGGGGGATCGGGTTGATGGCGCTGGCCGGGAATCTTTTCCGGCCGGGGGATGTCGTGCGAAGGAAGACTGCAGTGACCGTCCTGGCTCATCCCCCCGTTAAACCCACGCCCCACGAAACCCGCCCTCAGGAAACCCGCCCACGCGAAGTGGGGCCGGACGATGACATCGCCGCACTACCGGAAACACCGCAAACCGAGGGCTTCGTCCCCAACTCCATCACGGACTTCAAGATCGCCAATCCCGCGGAAGCCATCTCCCTGATCGATGCGCCAAAGGCGAACAGCCAGGGAAATGCTTCCCTCACCTTCCGCATGATCCTGCCCGCCGGCCGCCAGGGAATACAGCCCGATCTGCCCATCCAATATAACAGCGACTGGGGTAGCAGCTGGCTGGGCAACGGGTGGAATCTATACACCTCCGCCATAACCATCGATACGCGTTGGGGTGTTCCGCGCTATGATACCGCATTGGAGACCGAGATGTACCAACTGAACGGCCAGCAGCTGGCGCCAACGAACAACCGGTCGGCCCTGGTGCACCGGACGGTCGAAAAGCAATTCTATCCCCGGGTGGAGGAGGATTTCAGCAGGGTCATCCGGCATGGCAGCAGCCCATCCACCTATTGGTGGGAGGTGACGGAAAAGAATGGGAACCGGAGTTGCTATGGCGGAAGTTCGCAAACCAATGCTATCCTGCCGGCAGCCGTGCTGACAGACGAAAAAGGCAATATCGTCTACTGGGCGCTGGTAGAGACAAGGGATCTCAACGGCAACTACGTCCACTACGACTATACGACGGTGACGGACGCCGGCATCAAGGGAAGCACCCAGCCCGGCAAGCAGATCTATCCCAGCCGGATAACCTATACGGGGAATGGAACAACGGATGGCCCGTATAAGGTCTCATTCGTCCGGGACCGGGACCTGGGCGACACCCTGCGCAAGGATGTCACCATCGACGCGCGACTGGGAACCAAGCTGGTCAGTGCCGATCTGCTTAGAAGAGTCGACATCTCCTTCAACAATAAGACGATCCGGAGTTATGACCTGCATTATATGGAAGGCGCCTTTTATAAGACCCTTTTGCAGAGCATCAGCGAACTGGATAGTGCGGGACAACTCTTCTATACCCAGAAGTTCGACTATTATGACGATATCCGGAAACCGGACTATACCGCCGCCGACAGTATCGTCCGGTGGAATATGCCCGGCGACGGGATAAAGGGCGATCTTCCCAATCAGATAACGGACTTTACCAGCGAGGCCTCGGCGATCAATGCGTCCAAGGCGCAGAGCAAGGGGGGCGGGGGAGCGGTCACGGTGGGCACGATCTTCGGCGACGAATGGAGCAAGAAGGGATCGGTAGGCGGCTTTTTCAATTACAACCGCGACGACCAGGAAGGGCTGGTCAGCCTGATCGATATCAATGGCGACGGATTGCCGGACAAGGTCTTTCGAAATAACGGCAGCCTTTATTACCGCGCCAACCTGGGCGGGACGACAAAGACCTTTGGACCGATCAGGCCGATAACCGGGGTCTCGGAGATCAGCGCGAGCAACTCCATCACCATCGGCGGCGGGGTGCAGGTCATTCCGTATACGCTGTTCCTGGGATATGAGCATGCTACCACCAACACGACGACGACGGTCTATTTTTCCGACTTCAATGGGGACGGATTGATGGACATCGCCAATAACGGAACGGTCTATTTCAATCACCTCAACGCGCAGGGCGATCCGGAATTTACTACGACCAGTACACCCACGCCAAACCCCATCCTTTCGGGGAGTGTGGACAGCGCGTTCCTGGTGAAGGACACCGCCCTGCAGGCCCGGCAGGAAGCGATGTTCCCGCTGCAGGATGTCGTAAGGATGTGGCAGGCGCCGTATGCCGGAACGGTTACGATCAACGCGCCGGTTCAGCTGCTGAACAATCCGGCTGACACGGGAGTGTTGGCTGCCAAAAACGACGGCGTGAGGGTAAGCATCCAGGTCGGGCAGGCGCAGCCTACCTGGAGCGCGACCATCGGTGCGACTGACTTTTCGGTGCATCCGGTCAATCTCAGCGGCATCCCGGTGTCGCAGGGCGAACGCATCTATTTCCGGGTACAATCCATTTACAACGGTCAGGATGACCAGGTGGGCTGGGATCCGGTGATCGATTATACTTCGCCGGTAATACCTCCAACCTCCGATCACAAGGTCAGCAGCCATTACCAGGCATCGGTGGATTTTATTTTGCATAGTAAGACGTCATTAAGTATGAGCAAGGCGGGGTCGATCCAGGTCGATGGCGAATTCGATAAAGCGCTGACGACGGATACCGTGACCTTGTCGATCGTCCGGCTGCGAAATTCCGTCCCGACCGTGATCTTCCAGCAGGATTATGCCCCGGCCGAGCTGGCGAGCGGCAGCCTGGCGCTGCCCGGGCCGCTAACGGTGGATACCAGCGATCAAATATCTTTTTTGATCCGTAGCCGCAGCTATATCGATCGCAGCGCTTTGAAATGGCTTCCCCATTATGCCTATGTGAGCTATACCGATGGCGCCCCTGTGACCGGCACCGACGGCAAGCCTACGATGGAAGGATACCCGGTGCCCGACAACTCCAATTATAATATCCGGGTGGTCGCGATTAAGCCGTATGTTCCTGCCGGCGCAGGACCCGTGGTCATCTGGCCCAATGTTTCAGGCGGCAGCAGCGGAACCCTATGGCTGACCATCAAAGGCGACGATACCATCTATGCCCGGCGGCAGATCTTCGTCAATGGCGGAACGATGTCGACGGCGATGGACAGTATCCGGTTCACCCGGCCGGCCAATGTGCCCATTTACATCGAGTATGCAACGGACACGATGGCTTTTGCCCAAAGCCTGCTGGGCTCGCCGCCCGGAGTGACCGTCTATAGAGACAGTATCGTGATCACGGGCGGGTTGCCGGCGGATTCACTGATCATGGATACGACACTCGCGGGTAACCTCTACGCTAACCCCGACGTGGAATATCTTGGGCCTTTATTCCGCGGGTGGGGGCAGTTTGGATTGAAGGGGAACCCTGCCAACCTGCCGATCGCCGAGGATTCCCTCAACCTTAACCAGCTGAGCAGTTATCCTTCCGATCCCAGTCAGTTCCAGGACAGCGCCTCGCTCAGTGGGGTGCAGGATCCTTCCAAGACCTATTTTGTCGCCTTATACCCCGATGGACAAAAGGCGCAATGGCGCGGATATGATACGAGTGTCTTTGTCATGGCAGCTGTAATGAGCAGTTCGCGGGTAGGGATGCACGATGTTTCCGTCGACAGTATGGCCGCGGGCGGCGGGGTAGGGGCTGTGAACAAAGCAAGCAAGACGGTTACCGACAGTTATATGGCCGGCGGGTTCAGTGGCCCCGTGGGGGCGAGCGCCGGGACCAGCAAGGCCACCAGTACTGTCAGCCTGGATATGATGGATGTCAACGGAGATGGATATCCGGACGTGGTCACGGATGCAACCATTCAATATACCTTGCCCGGCGGCGGGCTTGATTCGCTGATACTCGCTCAGCCCATCGGCGCGACCACCGATTTCGGGACGGCCGAAGGCGGCGGACTCGGCGGCGATTTCTCAAGGGCTAATCCGAAGAATACGCCGAAATCCAATGCCGGTGCGGCCGAGAATACCGCAAAACATGCCATCGGGCTCTCCGGCGGGGTGGAAAATAACGATGACGAATCGGTCAGCTCGTGGATGGATATCAACGGCGATGGGCTCATCGACCGGATCTATGCCACCGGCGAGGTGGCGCTGAACCTGGGGTATCGCTTTGCCCCGGCCGAGCAATGGGGACTCGGCGGCATCGAGCGGGGAAACAGTCTTTCCGAAGGAGCGGGCGTGGGCCTGAATCTCTGGGGCGGGTCTTTCGAAGGCGGCTACGGCATCTCGCGAACCACGGCAGTGAACAGCTTCGGGCTGAACGATGTCAATGGGGACGGACTGCCGGATCAATTGTCACATACGTTATCGTCAAATCCTTTGTCGATAGACAACGGCGATCTGATGGTGCGACTGAATACGGGAAATGGTTTTGGGCCCTGGATCCCCTGGAAGAACTTCAACCAGATAACGGTAAACACTTCGACCGGCGAGGCCCTGAATTTCGCTGCGACTGGGGTGATCCCCATTCCTATCATCTTTATAAAGATCGCGATCAATCCATTTGGCGGTACCGGTTGGGGGGTGTCGCGGACGAATGATGCCGTCATGGATCTCGATGGGGATGGTTTTGCCGACATGATCCATTCCTCCAATGACGGTGATCTGACGGCATCCGTCTCCAACATCGGCAGAACAAATCTGCTGCGTGGGGTGAAAGGTCCCCTTGGCGCTTCGATGACGCTCGACTACGAGCGGGCGGGCAATACCTATGGCATGCCGCAGAGCAAGTGGGTGCTTAAAGGCGTCACGGTATTCGACGGACTCAAGGGGGATGGGGTCGATACGGCGCGGCAGGCTTTCAGTTATTCGGGGGGCTACCAGAACAGAAGGGAACGGGAGTTCTATGGCTTCAGCAATGTGATCAGCCGTGACCTGAACACGGCCGGTCAGAACAGGGTGTACCGCAGCCGTGTGCAGCAGTACCTGAACAGCAGTTTCTATACCCGGGGGCTTTTGGCAAGTGAATGGCTGGAAGATTCGGCGGGCAACAAGTATACACAAACCAACTATCAATACGATCCGCGGGTGGTTACCGACAGCGTGGAGTTTCCCGCGTTGAAGCAGGTGCAGAAGCAATTCTACGAGGGCGCCCCGACGGCGGGGGCAAGCACGATCGTCGGGTATGACTACGATACCCTGGGGAACGTCATCAAGATCAGCGATGCAGGCGATGGCAGCCAGCAGGACCTGTTGCTGACGAGCATCACGTATCACAATCTCCCAGCAAACTATGTCAAATCCGTCCCCGCCACCGTGGAAGTTACCACGGCCGCGGGGTTGAAGCGGAAGCGGACCACTCAGGTGGATTCGACGGGGAGTATTACGAGTGTGAGCCAATGGCTGGAGAACGATTCCATCGCCAGGACGGATATCAGCTATGATCTGTATGGAAACGTCGCAAAGATCATCCAGCCGGCTAACTATCGGGGCCAGCGCATGACCTACAACTATGAGTACGACGACGTAGTGCATAGCTACAACACAAAGATCACGGATACCTTCGGGTATACGACGACGAAGACCTACGACTACCGGTTCGGACTGGTCACGGGGATGGTGAACCGGAATGACGAGCAGACGCGCTATACGGTAGACAACCACGGGCGGGTAACGTCATTTACCGGTCCGGTGGAAATGGCGGCCAAACGTCCTTACACGATCAGCGTGAGCTATCATCCCGATTCGACATTTTCGTATGCGGAGACCCGGCATTATGATCCGGAGGATAGCTCGGATATCCGGCTGGTCAATTTTGCGGACGGCCTGGGCCGGAGTGTGCAGGTGAAAAAGCAGGTTGCGCTTTTTAAAGGGAAGGGGATTGCCGACGATGTGCAGATGGCGGTTTCGGGGCGGGTGTTGTTCGACGCTTTTGGCCGCGGGACAACAAGGTATTATCCCACGCCGGAGCCCATCGGCGCGAATACGGATGTCTACAGTCTGGCAACGGGCGGGATCGAGTCCACCCTCTCCTATGATGTGTTTGACCGGGTGACGAAAACCGTGCTTGCCGATGGCGCCACCAGCACCCATAGCTATTCCGCCGTGGGTGGGTGGCTGACGATCGCCGGTACCGATGCACTGAAGAACCATGTGGAGACGCGGTTCGACCTCCGGGACCGGAAACGGGCTTCCATCGAGCATGGACCCAATGGGACGATCACGACCCAGTACGACTACGATGCGCTGAGCGAACTGGTAAAGGCGACCGACAGCGCGGGCAACAGCTTCCTGGCCACCTATGATAACATGGGCAGAAAGATCACTACACAGCATCCCGACGGTGGGCTGACAACCCTCAAGTATGATCTTGCGGGTAATGTGGTCAAAAAGATCACCGCGGAGATCCATAAGGAGATGCCCGACAGTGGAGCTATTCGATATCAGTATGAGTTCAACCGGCTGACCGATATCGACTATCCAAGATACTACCAGAACAAGGTGAAATATATCTACGGCGCAGCAGGCACCGGCAATAAAGCGGGAAGGATCACCCTCGTGGAAGACGGGAGCGGGGGGCAGGAGTTCTTTTATGGACTCCAGGGCGCCGTAAAAAAGATCATCCGCACGGTGCTGCTCAGTCCCATTCTTGCGACCACCTTTGTCAGCCAGCAGGACTATGATACCTGGGGCCGGATCAAGACCCTGACCTATCCCGACGGCGAGACCGTCACCTATCACTATAACCATGCGGGAGACGTGAGGGCGTTGGATGGGGTCAAACAGGGCACGCCCTATGGTTATGTCGACCAGGCCGGCTATAACCTTTACGGGCAGCGGGTGTATCTCCGCTATGGGAACGAGACAGAGAACTTTTACACCTATGACAGTTTGCGGCGGTGGCTGGTTGGAATGCGGGCTTTGTCGCCGGCAGGGGACTCCATCGTGAATAGTGCATATCGTTACGATGCGGAGGGGAATGTGCTGGGTGTCGTGAGCGGGGCCGGCCGGCAGGATTACCAGTATGATAATTTATATCGATTGGATTCCGCCAGCGGCTCGTATAAGACGCAGAGCGATTCAGGGGGATATGGAGTACGTGTCGCCTACGACGATCTGTACAATATCGTGCACAAGTCGATGCGCGGCGCCGTAGGCTCTGCCGCGTATGACCAGTTGTATACTTATGGAACGGCGCCGCACCAGGTCACAAAAGTGGGGGCTAACCCTTATACCTACGATGCCAATGGGAACCAGATGACCCATGGGGATGTCGAAAATTATTACGACGAGGAGAACAGGCTGATGGACGATATCGACAAAGGAGTATTGAGTCAATATACCTATGATGCCGGGGGGACGATGGTGATCCGGAGCAGCGGTGGCCAGCAGGCGGTCTGGGTGAATGGCGCTCCGGCGGGAACCGTGCGGCATACCAATAATTATTCCGCTTATGTAAGCCCCTATCTCGTCAGCAAGGCCGCGACTTTTACAAAACATTATTATATCGGCAGGGACCGGATCGCGTCCAAACTGGGGCATGGCAGCTTCTATAATATCTCGTTCCCGCAACAGGGCCTCAGCGCGGGAAATGTGGATTATGTCGCCCGGGCGGGACAGATGGAGCAGGCGCAGGCCAACTTCTATGCATCCCTGGGTGTCAGTCCCGGCCCGCCGACGGACAAGAACTATTACGCGGAGCCGCAGAACAGCGGCATCCCCGCGCCGGTGTTCGTGGACAGCACCGCGAACAATACACCTCAGGGGTGGCCGGCCGATACGCTTACGCCGCCCAATGGGCCGCCGGTGTATTTGCCCTCGATCCCCAGCAACGACTCGGTCAAGGCGGGGTATGGATTTGTGGACGCGGGGCACCTGCCCGAGAACGATCAGTACTTCTTCCATTCCGATCTTACCGGCAGTACGGTCTATGTAACCAATGGCGTAGGCGTCGTCACCCAGCATGTCGAGTATTCTCCTTTGGGAGAGACATTTGTCGAAACGCATACGGGCTCCTATGTAACCCCCTACTTGTTTCATGCAAGGGAACGAGACGAGCAGACGGGATATTATGCATATGGAGCCCGTTTCTATGACCCGGCGGTGAGCCTGTGGCTGACGGTGCTGGACCCGATGGGGGATGATTTCCCGCTGGACGGATCGGGTTATGGATCGTTGACCGGAACCGACGACGATGACGAAGCGCAAAGCAGTCCGTATATGAATTCCGGTTTTGTGGTGGGGAATGGGCTGAACCCTGCGGATAATGCGAGAGATGGGAGGGGGAAGACCGAGAAGTCGCGCGAGTTGAAGGTACAGGCGAAGAAATCCAGGGAGCCGCTGAGCCGGAAATGGCAGGAGCGGTTTGCGCGGTGGTTCCCAAAATATCATGAGGCGCCGGTGAGCAGGCATTCCGTTGCGATCGTCCGGGAGGCCAGCGCCAGTGTGCTTCTGCCCAATGGGCTGGTGCGGATTCCCTCCGGGGAAAGTGTCAGCGAACAACGCGGCAGTATCAGCCAACAACGGGGAAGCGTCAGCTTTATCGAGATCGAGGACCGTGGCAGCATCGGCAGTGGGAATGGAGGCAGTATCGGCTCGATCGAAGACGCCAATCGGGGCAGTGTCAGTGTCGGCGGGAATAATGGGCGCCGACGGAGCAGTAGCGTGATCCTGCCGATGAATCTCGTGGGCAGGCCGGGTGGGGCTGCGCATCCGCCGGGCAGGCCGAGGGGTGGGCCGATGTCGCAGGGGGGAAATGGATCGCGTTGATCTAGCGGTCCAGTTCGAGCTGGTTCTTTACGAGAGTATAATATTCTCCTTTGCGGCGGATGAGTTCCTGGTGGGTGCCAAATTCGGCGACGCGGCCTTTGTTGAGGACGACGATCTGGTGGGCGTTGCGGACGGTGCTGAGGCGATGGGCGACGACGACGACCGTGCGGCCGTTGAAGAATTTCTCGAGATTTCCCATGATGATACTTTCGTTGGTGGTATCGAGGCTGTTGGTGGCTTCGTCGAAGAAGATGAATTCCGGGTCCCGGTAGACCGCACGGGCGATGAGGATGCGCTGGCGCTGCCCCATGCTGATACCGGTGCCTTCGGCCCCGATGCGGGTAAGCAGGCCAAGGGGCAGACTGTCGATGAATCCGCGGATGTTAGCAACGTCGAGAGCTTGCTGGAGCCGGTCCTGGTCGGGCTCGTCCGAAAGGGCGATGTTGCGAAGGATGGAATCCGAAAAGATGTAGCTGTCCTGCAGGACAATGCCGCAATGTTGGCGCCATGCCTTATGGGATATTTCGTCGAGGGCGGTAGAGTTGACGTTGATACCGCCGCTTTGCGGGGTGTATATTTTCAGCAATAATTTTACGAGTGTTGTTTTACCGGAGCCGCTCATCCCGACGATGGCGGTGGTCTTGCCTTTGGGGATATCGAGGGTGATATCGCTTAAGACGGGTTCGTTGCCCGCGCCGGGGTAGGTAAAGGAGAGGTTGGACATGGAGATGAGGGGGGCGGTTTCGGCGCCGGCCGGGCTTGTTTGGAGCGGAGCGCGTTTACCGCCGCGGATCTGTCTGGTAAAGGCGGGAGGCAGTTCTTTCAGGAGGTTTGCGCCGGCGGGTTCTTCGTCAGCTATGGCGTGGATCTCGTTGAGGCGCTCCATACTGATGCGGGCATTCTGGCCGGCCTGGACGAAGCTGATGAGTTGATCGATGGGGCTTGTCAGGCTGCCGATCATGTATTGTACGGAAAGCATGGCTCCGAGGGTCATGTTCCCGTCGATCACCGCCTTTGCGGCAAGGAAGGTGATCAGGATGTTCTTACCTTCGTTGAGCAGGGAGCTTCCGGTCTGCTGCCATTGATTGAGGGATAGCATCCGCAGGTTCAGATGGAATAGTTTTTCCTGAACCACCCGCCAGCGTCCGCGCATATCGTCTTCGATGCCATGCAGCTTGATATCCTGCATCCCGTGGATGAGATGGATGGTGAGGCTCTGCTCCTGGGCCGCGAGCGTGAATCGCTGTTGGTCCAGCTTGCGCCGGCGGTGGAGGAAAGCGACTACCCATCCGGCATAGATGAGTGAGAAGCCGGCGAATACGCCAAAGAGGGCGGGGTTGAACATGGCGAGGGCGACCGAGTAGACGACAAAGGTGATGACGGAAAAGAGAACGCTGATGGAGGAACTCGTCAAAAAGGTTTGGATGCGCTGGTGATCGTTCATTCGCTGGAGGATATCCCCCGTCATCTTGCTGTCGAAATAGGCGACCGGAAGTTTTAATAGTTTGCTGAGAAAATCGGCAAGGATGGAGATGGAGACATGGTTGCTGACCCGCAGCAAGATCCGGCTGCGAATAAAGTCTATCGAGATGCGGCCGATAATGAGCGCCAGCTGGCCTGCGAGGATGAGGTAGATCCATTGGAGATTGGAATTCCTGATACCCACATCCACCAAGCTTTTGGAGAGGAAGGGGAGGACCAGTTGCAGGCCCGAACCGACGAGGAGACCTATCGCGAGCCGGACGATCAGCCTGCGATGAGGAATCAGGTATTGGTAGATGTTGATAAACCTGAGACGGCCCCGATGCTGAACCCGCTGCGAAAAACCTGGCAAGGGGGTGAGGAGGAGGGCGACACCTTCTTCAGGCCCCGCAGGGGCGCCGGGCGCCCAGTGTTCGCGGAATTCCGACTCGGTGCAGCAGTACCGCCCCCGGGCGGGATCGGCAATGTGGAATTTATCACGCGAGATCTTATAAAGTACAACAAAATGCTCCTGATCCCAATGGAGGATACAAGGCAGACGGGCTTGTTCCCTGAGCTGAGTTACGTCGAGTTGGAGCGCCTTTGCGTCGATGCCGATGTTTTCCGCCGCGTCGCTGATGCCGAGGAGGCTAACGCCGTCCTTGCCGATCTGGGAGGCGTTGCGGAGCTGCTGGAGGGGGAACCAGGCGCCATGGAATTTGGCGATCATCTGGAGGCAGGTGACGCCGCAATCCATGTTGTCGGGTTGGCGGTAGATGGGAAAAGACATGGTTGGGATTGATAGGAGGCAGGCTCCGGCCTGCCTCCCTGGAGATTAATTCGTGAGGCGATCACATGCCGCCGCCGGGAGGGCAAAGTAGCGCGTCCCCTTCGTTAAGGCATCCGCATACCCATGTGGAATGACTAGGGTCCCAGACATTGCCGCAGGAACTGATCTGGATTTGAGAGCCGTTCCAAAAGCTGCATTCAGCACCGTAAGCGCAACCAGGGATGACGGGGCCGCCGCCGCCTTTGACGTTTTTCATTTCTTTCCTTGATAAGGACTTCATGGTGATTGTATTTAGTGATTAGAAAATAAGGGAGGCTCGCTCCTGCGAGGGTGTGTTCAGCCGGTCGGTGAGCGAAGGCAGGAGACCTGCGATGTCCGAGAGGCTATATTCGGGCCGTGGCATAGGATAGCCGTTTACATAGATGGTGGGTGTAAAGGAAATGTTCTGTTTCCGGCACCAGTCTTCCTGTGGCTGAAGAAGTTCTTCCGGGATAGCCGGTTCTTCCGGCAACTGATAGAGCGCGCGGAACTTTTCGATATTCATTTCATGGAACCAGGCATCGACGGGATGTTTTTCGGCCGGGTGGAAGGAGGATCGTTGCCGGCAGGCTGCATGGATGAGCCGGACCACTTCTTTTCGCCGGTCGTCGGTTATTCCTATGACGGGATAGAACAGAAAGCGGATCGTCAGACCGATGGAGCCGGAATGGGATGCCAGCAATTGTTCCAGCTGTTGGTGTGCGGTTGCGCAAGGGTTGCAGAAAGGGTTGCTGACGATGGTGATCTGCAGCGGCGAATGAGGGTTACCCAGCACGATGTCACCCGGGAGCGGAGCGGTATTTACGGGTTCGGATCGTTGCAGGTGCAACAGGAAGATGTCCGGATCGCGTTTTGTTCGCAGGATGCGTACCGAAAGAGATTCCGCCTCCGCGGACTTCCTGAGAAGAGGGCCGATGAAGAGCCAGGAGGCGGCGAGGACGAAGGCGCCCGCCGCGACATCCGCGGTCATCAGGAGATCGGTCGACCAGGTGATCGTAGTGAAGGCGGAGCCGATGCCTGCGACTACGGCCTGCAGCATCAGGATTCCGGCGACGAGCAGACAGAGAGTACACCAGGCTTTTGCTACTCTTCGCTGGTAGACGAGCGAATACGCAACCAGCGGAATGGAAAGGCCTGCCGGAGCCAGCATGAAGGTGAGCGCCGGGCGGAGTTCGCCGAACAGGGACATCGCGGAAACGAACAGGAAAAGGCCCGTAAAATAGATGAGGCCAATATCGCCCAGGCCGGTCTTGCCGAAAAGCCGGCCGACCTTGCTGTAGAGCACTTTGTCGCACCCGTTCTGCGTCTTCGCCGGGCAAAGCTGATGGACGAGCGAATTTGTTTTACCAATGCTATGAAGAACGATTAGGCTACAGACAAATGCGCCGGCAACGCTCAACAGCGAAAGAAGCGCCAGCCAGGGTGAGAAGTGAAGGATATTTGCAACGGCCGCCAGGAGCAGGATGAAGGATAGGAATAAGACCTGTTTTCGCCGGGCAGAGCGTTTTTGCCGGATGACCGCTGTATACTCCGCATTCCGAACCTGGCTCCCGGGGGGAATGGTCAGCGTGATCCCGTCCCAAAGGGGAAGGAGCCGGGGAGCCTGTTCTTTAAGATGACGCACATCGCGGATGATTTCGAAATCTCCCTTTCCATTCTTTTCGATATGTAACAGGGCGGGAAAATTCAATTCTTCCACCCGGTCCTTATCGACCAGGTAGGCAGAATAGGGAAGATTTAATTCATCCAGAGTGTCGGTAAGAGACGTGAGCGCAGGATAGTCGGGATGAGAGGTCAGTTGGCGCTCAAAAAAAGTCTTGTCGAGGTGGATGGCGCAAGCCTCGAGGAAAAGGCTCGCCGTTTTGACAAATTCGTTCATGTCAAATAAGGTTTAGCTGATGGATGGAAGTTCAAGCTTATTTCGCAGCTAACCATTTGGGCGCGCCAACCGAGGTTGTACGGTACAACTTACATTAACAATCCGGCCAGCCGACGGATGAGGCGAAACTGTTATATTTAGAAAGACTATTAAACTTTGTCGCATGACTTCAGGGAACCTCTTAAAACTACTTCGCACTGTCCGGCATGTTGATCAGAAAACTGTATCCCGCCGTTTAGGGATCTCGCAACAAGCCTATTCCAAGATCGAACGCAGCAACTATATCAATAAGGCCTCTCTCCAAAAAGTACTGGCGGTGCTGCAAACAACTCCGGAGGAGATGGAGGAGTTGAAACGTATCTTTTCCCGGCGGCCGGTGAATTAAGAAATGGGAGGCGCCCGGCGAAATGCCAAAATAGCTGAATGGGTGCGGGCATCGGGCGCGAAGAGTTGGTCCCCACCGGTGAAGAGTATGCGACGATCATCACCGTCCTGCCACCCGATGTCTTGCAGAAGTGGCATAGACAACGCCTCCGACCTCGCTGGAATTGCACTCGCTATTCCCGAAGCGGGCCCCGTAAGAGAGCCGGCAGGATCTTCCTGGCAACCACATGTTCAAACATAATTTCTTTGCCCTGAATTGCCTTTTTTTGCATGCCTATGCCGATCATCGCCGGACGAGATTTACGCCGAGATAGTAGGCGACCGTCATCGGCATGGCGGGGACCATGAAGGGGTAGTAGGGGAAGCCGTCAAAGGGGGCAGCGTTGGGGTAGAGCGGGAACAGGAGGATCGAGACAATGGCAAGGGTGGAAAAGAGGATGTAGAGGAGGGCGGGAGTTTTATTGAAAATGGCGGTTTTGCGAAGCGAGCCGGCGAAGAGGGCGATGGCGAACCAGGTGAGCAGGATCTCGCCGATGGTGATGATCCAGACCTGCTGCGCGGCGGGATGGTACCAGGCCTGGGGCTGGCGTGTGGCGTCGGCCAGTTTTGCTTTAAAGGCTTCCGGTGCGAAACTATGCCAGAACGAGGTGACGATAAAGAAGAGCGGGATCGCGATGAGGATCGCGGTGTTACCGAGTTGCGAATAGAATTTTTCGTCGCGTTCTGTGGCGACGATCCTGAGGAGGGAGAAGCCGAGGGCGATACAGATGCCGCCGATCAGCAGGGCGTCGAAGCGGGCCTTTTGTTCAACGGCCGTGTCGACCCAGTGTTGGATCGTGTCGGGTGGCGGGCCGATGCCGAAGAGGATGGCGAGAAAGCAGATAGGCAGGATGAGGAAGGCGCCGGCAACGGCGAGATAGCGGGTTTGGCGGTTGTCCGACTTAAAGGCATGGGCTCCGAGGGTCCAGCCGGCGAGGATCATGGCGGCGAAATTGAGGAGCCAGATGGGGACGTAGATACCTGGCCTGACATGGCCGGTCGTGAAGGCGAGGATGGTGACGAGGATCGGAACGATGCAGAGATACCAATAGCAAAGTTTTTTGGCGGCCGTTTTGGATGACATCCTCAAATGTACGATTTGCCCGACGCGGGGGAATGTCAGCGACTCATTGAAAGCCGTCACCTGCTCAATGGGGTGTTGGGCGTCGTGGGTTACACCGATTGTTGGAGGACCTGTTTGACGCGATTGATGACGATGTCCACCTGATCGGGGCGCAGCAGGACAACTCCGATGAGGAGTTTGTCACCGTGGCGGCCGGTGACGATGCTGGGGTTGCCATCGGCGAGGGCCTTGCTGAGATCTTTTGGAGTGATCTTAAAATGCTGTTGATCCCAGTCGACCAGCAGGTTGGGAAAATTATTGGCCGGGCCGGGATTGATCCAGACTTCCGTTTTGATCGTGGGCAACGTGGCAAGCCTGCTGCCGATAAGATTGGCGCGTTCGAGCCAGTCCGCCCACTCTTTTTTATGGTCGCGTTCGAGATACGCGCTTAGCGCGGCATACATCCCGAACATCTCTTCCTTATTTACTTTCATGGGGCGGCCGATGGGCGCCTCATGCGGGCTATGATTGAGCTTCGCTGCTTCGATAAGATCCTTTCGACCGAAGAGCAGGCCGGCGCTTTGCGGGCCGCGGATCATCTTGCCGCCGGAGAAGGTGACGAGATCGAATCCGATCTTCTGGTATTTAAAGAGGTTTTCGACGGGTGGCACGTCGGCGGCGGCATCGCAGAGAGTAGGGATATTGTGTTTCTTCGCGATCGCGACGAATTCTTCGTGGGTGACACTGTGTTTTTCCGCGGCATTGAAGAAGAGAGCCATAACGGTCTGCGGAGAGAAGGCTTTCTCCATTTCATCAGGACCTTCGACCTCGACGATGCGGGCGCCGGTGGTAGTGACGGCCTGGTCGAAAAGATAGCGATGGCTTTTCTGCATGATGACCTCCGCCCGCGGGCCTGGGAGGTTGGGGATGTTCTTTATCTTGTCCTTGTCCGTACCCGTGATACAGGCGGCGGTGCTGAGGAGGATGGCGCAGGCGGCCCCGGAGGTGACCATGGCGCCTTCGACTTTGAGGAGGGAAGCTATTTTGGCGCCGACCTTATCCTGCAATTCGAACATATTGGCGAAATCGTGCGAAGTGGATTCGATGGCTTCTAGGACCTCGGGAAGCATAAGAGAGCCGGACAGAAAGGTCATGGTAACGTCGGCGTTGATGACGCGGCGGACGCCGAGTTCGGCGAAGAGATCGCGGGTGGTGACGTTGTTTGCGGTGTCGTTATCTGTTCCAGCTGCGGAGACGGCTCCGGCGGTAGTGGCGGCAAGCGGCAACAGGCTCAGTCTTTTGAGTATTTCCCGGCGATTCATGGCAGTATAGTTTACCAAATATAAATTTTTTATTTGGCATGCGTGCAAAAAAATTGCAAACCACTTGAGGTTTTTTTGCAGGACGGCTTTAGGGCTGGGCAGATGTCGGGGTGGCGGGCGGTGTGGCCGGGGCGGATGTGCTTGCGGACGGAGCTTGAGTGGATGTCGCGGATGCGGATGTGGCGGGCGAGGGTGAACTGGGGTTTGTGGCAGCGGGTTTTGGGTTTGTACAGTTTTTGTCGGGTTGCCTGTTTTCCCGGAGAGCGAGGGCGGCGGCCACAGCAATGACGACAGCCAAAGAAGTAAGGATAAGTTTCAGCTTTTTCATGAAATAGAAGGTTTAATGAATGGACGGTTTGTGCGACAGGCGATCGATCATTCATAAGTTACGGCAAACCCGGCGTTGTACCTAACGATTCCTTCGTCAATTTGCTTACTGCGCTGTGGTTGCAGCGCGCATCCTTGTCAGTGCGGGGTGGTGGGATAGACGATCGTACCGTCGAGACCGGTGAGGCGGATGCTGTCGACGGCACAGAGTCCGTTGGAATGGAAGCCCAGGCCGGTGATAAGACCGGCGGAAGTGTTATACGATTGCCTGAGCGCGGGTTTTCCATCGATGGCGATGGTCACCTGTTTATCTCTCACGACCATTTCGATGTCATGCCAGTTGTGGATGTCGGCGGCCAGCGGGGAAAGGTCATAGCTTTTTCCATTGAGGAAGTGATCGCCGAATTGAGCATTGATCTCGCCGCCCGCGCCGCTGCAGCCGGGGATCGTCGTGACGAAGTACATCAGCCCATGCTGGCAAAAGACCTCGGGCATGATAAAGGGGCAGGCCGTGTTGCGAAGTTCGGTCATGCGTATTCGTGCGTTGAGCCTAAAATTATCGGCGTTGGTCCCGATCTTCGCAGGAAACCAGGTGTAAAGGACGTCCTGTTGCTTTGTAGGGTCGATGCGGTTGTCGACGAGATCCTGTTTGTCGAGACCGAGGATGCCGTTATGCATGGGATCGGCGGTGTGGATGTAGGCGGGGAGGCCGCGGCTCAGCGATTCTTTGCTGTAGAAGAACCAACTGTCGGTGGGGATGCTGACGCCGAGGGTTTTGATGATCTTGTTGTTGACGATGAGTTTGGCGGTATGATAGCCCGGTTCGTAATAGATATCGGTGAGGGTGTGGGTGCCTTTTTCGATTTTGACACGGCGGGTTTTGTCCCAGGATTGCTGGATGAAAAAGCTGTCGCCGCTCAGATGGTCGATGTCGTAAGTGAACACGACGGTGTTGGGGACGGAATTTTGGGTAGTGCGGCGGATGCCGAAGCTGGCTTCGCCCGTGATGCCCGGACTTTTGGCGAAGTAGTTCCAGGAGAGGAGGGCGAGCAGGGCGGCAACGAGGATGCCTGCGCCGATGAGGGGGTAGGACGGGCGGTGGCGATGGGGGGCCGGTTGTGGTGGGAGTGTGGTTACCGGGCTTGTGGTGGTGCTTGCCGGGGTCGCAGCCGCGGGGGCGGTTGCATCGGCCGCGATTGCTGGGGCGGAGTCTGGCGCGGCGGGCGCCGACCGTTGCCTGGCCGTCTTGAACGCCTGCCAGTCGGAATACCCCAGGTCGACGGCGATAGCGTTCAGGGTAGCGATCTGTGGCAGCCGGTTATATTGCCCGAAGATGATGCGTTTGACCGTCGACAGGCTGATGAGAATGCCGGAGCTTTCTTCGATGCGGGCGCAGAGATATTCGAAATCGCGCTGGCGCATGTTGGCCGCGTTGGTGAATCCATGGTGGGCGGCGAGTTCCTGGGCCCCGAGTTCTATGAGTTGACGGTCAGTCATTTCCAATTGATTGCGTTTTGGTCGGGTTTGAATGGCTTTTGGAGGCGATATTTTCTGCGGCCTGCCGAGATTTGATCCGAATCAAACCACTTAAATCCATTACAATGAGTCCTTTTTTCAAACGAGTGCTGCTTACGGTCCTGATTGCCGGATCCCTAGATCTTTGCTACGCCTATACCGCGGGTCTTATCCGAACCGGCCATCTGTCGAGAAGGATGTTCCAATATATCGCCGGCGGAGCGCTTGGGTTAAAGAATACACTCGACGGAGGTGTGCCGGTTATCCTGCTGGGCATCTTCTTCCACTACTTCATCGTGACTTGCTTTACCCTTTTCTTTTTCTTTCTCTATCGTAAAAATAGAATATTCGGCTTAAACAAATATGCCGCGGGACTTCTTTATGGATTTTTTATCTGGCCGGTCATGAATCTCATTGTTCTTCCGCTAAGTGCTTTGCCGTCTTCCACTGTCAGTATTGAGAAAGCGTTGCTGGATGCGTTCCTGCTTGGGGTGGTGATCGGGCTGCCGGTATCCCTGAGCGCCAGCGCTTACTATGGACAACCCCGGCCGCAGGTGCATCCTCGGCCGGGATTGGATCGATCGTAATAAGACGTATCTTGATCCTGCCAAAAACAGGATTATGAAAATCTGCTTTTTTCCATTTTTATTGCTGACGACAGGGGTATTGGGTCAGTCGCCGGAGGTATCGAAAGTGCGGGACTGGACGCGGACGCAGGAAGGCCGGCTGATCCCGGAGTTTGTGTCCTTTCTTTCCATCCCCAATGTTGCGGCGGATAGCATTCATCTTCGCGAGACCGCGGGGTGGATCGAGCGGAAGATGAAGGAGCTTGGCATCGGGAATGTGCAGTTGTTGGCGGGAGCTCCCGGGGCGTCCCAGACCACACCGGGTTATCCGCCGGCAGTCTATGGCGAAGTGCTCGTGCGGGGCGCAAAGGAAACGATCGGGTTCTATGCGCATTATGATGGGCAGCCGGTGAATCCCGCGCAATGGGCGCCGGGGTTGAAACCTTTCGAGCCGGCTTTATATGACGGATCGCTGCTTTCCGGCGGGAAGCCGATCCCCTGGCCCGTGGTTGCGGACCAGGCAAAAGGAGGAGCCCCCACCGGCGGCGGTAGCTACCACCCGGACTGGCGCATCTATGCGCGGGGCGCCTCGGACGATAAGGCGGGCGTCTTCGCCATTCTGAATGCCTATGCCGCGCTTCGGGCCAGCGGCGCCCTGCCGGCCTGTAATCTCAAGTTCTTATTCGAGGGAGAAGAAGAGGCGGGATCGGTGCATCTCGGGGATATTTTTGCGGCGCATACGAATCTGTTGAAGACGGATTGTTGGGTGATCTGTGATGGACCGGTCCACCAGTCGGGCCGAAAGCAAATCGTTTTTGGCGCCCGGGGAGACACACATCTCGATCTGACGGTCTACGGTCCGCGGCGGCCGTTGCATAGCGGTCACTATGGCAACTGGGCAAACAACCCGGCGATGCTGCTGGTACGCCTGCTGGCATCGATGAAGAACGATTCGGGCCGGGTAACGGTCAGAGGATTCTATGACGATGTTCAGCCGTTGACGCCGACAGAAGCAAAGGCCTTGCGGGAAGTACCCCTGGTCGATGAACAGATGAAGAAAGAGCTTGGCATCGCGTCGACCGAGATGAAGGGAAAGAATCTATCGGAAGCGATCAATCTGCCTTCGCTCAATATCAACGGGATCCAGAGTGGCAACGTAGGCGCCCAGGCTTCCAACCAGATCCCGACCTATGCCACGGCGGTCCTGGACCTGCGGCTTGTACTCGGCAATGACTGGCAGCGACAACAGGACAAGGTGAAGGATCATATCCGGGCACAGGGCTTTACCATCGTGGATCACGATCCTACAGATGAAGAGCGAAGCCGCTACCCGTTGCTGATCAAGGTGGTGTCACCCGCGGGTTCGTACAACGCACAGCGGACACCGATGGACCTGCCGGTTGTGGCGCGCATCAGGGCTGCCCTGCAGACGACAACGCCCGATGGGCTGGTTTTGCAGCCGACAATGGGTGGATCGCTGCCCTTGTTCTTATTCGAGAAATATTTGAATGCCCGGACGATCACCGTGCCGATAGCGAATCATGATAATAATCAGCACGCGGAAAATGAAAACCTGCGGCTGTCGAATCTCTGGTCCGGCATCGAGTCGATGGCTGCGATCATGGTGATGAAATAATTGCCGGCCGCGAGCCGCCGGTTAGTTCCCCAACGAATTGATGTGCGTGTAGACATCGCGGAAGCATTGCCATGCCGTTCCCCGAGCCCGGCCATTGCCGTCGGGGTTGCCGGGAGGCGGCTGGTTGAGACCATAAAAGCCATTCAGGAAGAACCGGGTCTGGCTCCAGGTGGTTTCAACGATGCCATAGAAGCGGGGTTTCATCTCTTTTGTCGAGCCGTCGCGAAAGCGGACCATATCGTCGACCTGGGTGACGCCGGATTCGGAGTTGCGCCAGGGGCAGGTGACGACACGGAAGCCTTTCATCGCGAAATAGACGGCTGTCTTGTCCGGGCGTTCGTAATGCCAGTCACAGACGACGACATCTTTGGGGATGAGGTCGATGGCGCGCCAGGAGTTGTTATAGCTGGCTTCCCAGATGCCGATGCCGGTGGTCTTCCCATCGATGAGCCTGTCTCCCCAGATCCAAAACTCCCGGCCTTTTTGAGCGAGATGGTCATGAAGAGTGCGTACTTCGTTGGCGAAGATGATCGAGGGATCCTGGCCGCCGCAGCGGGGGCATTTGCTTTCCGCGAGATAGAATACCTCGTCCATTCCGCCATGGAATGCGGTGGATTCGAAGGCGTCGCAGAGTTCGTCGATGATATCGAAGAGGACGGCGTGAAGTTTCGGATGGAGTGGGCAATAGCTGCGGCAATAGAGATTATCGGCGTTGGGCCAGACATAGTGCTCGGGATTTTTTACCCAGGGCGTCTCGTCGAACTCGGGATAGGCCTGCAACAACTTCCCGGGATGTTCTTCCCAGCCCTGGTGACCGAGCAGATTGATCTGGGGGATGATGCGGATATGATGTTGCTCACAGGCTCTTACGATCTTTTTGGCATCGGCGTTGGAGAGTGCAAAGCTATCGGCCAGCTCGGGATGTGTTTTAAATTGAAAATGATAGTCTACCAACAATAGGAGGGTATTGACCTTGCGCGGGGCCAGCTCTTCGTTGACGAACCGGACGAAGGAGTCGAGGCCGTTGGGCCGGGGTGCGTCGATACAAAAGCCCCGGATAGGGATCAGGCTGTCGAGGGCCTGTTGTGCCGGCGGCGCCTGAGTAGTCTGCGCCGGCGATGTTTGCGGGCGAAATGCGATTGCGGCGATGGCGATCGGGATGGCTAGCAGGTAGGTTCTCATTGCACCAAGATAAGCGTTTTGTTCTTATTCCGACCGGATTGCGCTGATCGGATTTACCCACGCGGCCTTAAGACACTGCCAGCCGATGGAGATCGCCGTGATGAAACCGGTTGCAGCGGCCGTCCAGAGAAATACATCGGCAGTGAGGCTTACCCGGTAGGCAAAGCCGTGCAGCCAGCGGGTCATGAGCCAGGCTGCGGCGGGGAAAGCAATAAGGAGGGCGAGCCCGGCGAGCAGGAAAAATTCCCTTGAAAGAAGACCGACGATATTGCTCACACCGGCGCCGATGACCTTGCGGATGCCGATCTCTTTTTGTCTTTTTTGCGCGGTATAGGCGGCAAGTCCGAAGAGGCCGAGACCGGAAATGATAACGGCGAGCGCCGCGAAGTACCTGGCGAGGATGGCTACCCGGGTTTCAGCGGCGTAGAGGCGGCGATAGTCCTCGTCGAGGAACGTGTATTCGAGAGCGAGACCGCCGCTTTTTGCCTTATAGAGTTGCGCCAGCCGGTCGATGGTCGATCGCTCAGCGCCGGGCGCGATCCGGACCATGATATTGGATGCGAAATTGCCGGTATTGTATTCGAAGAAACAGGGCTTGATGGCTTCATGCAGAGATTGGAAATGGAAGTTGTCGACGACGCCGATGATCCGGCGATCGATTCCCCAGAGATGGACGGTCTTGCCGATGGGATCCTTTAGTCCCATGAGATCGATGGCGGCCTGATTGAAAATGACCGCCTCTTTTTCGTTGCCGTATTGTTCGGAGAAGGTGCGGCCGGCTTTCAGTTTTATCTGGATAGTCTCGAGGAAATGGGGTCCGATGGATAGATCGGTAAAGGCTTGAGTGTTGTTAGGGTCTTTTCCGGGCCAGCTGATGTCGGTGGTGCCTCCATCGCGATTGGTAATATTCTGACCGAAGTTGGCTGCTTCGAGGACGCCGGGGGTGTTTCTCACGGCCTGGACGAGGTCGGGCAGGGAGGCTTCGAAGGCTGGGTGGAAGTAGAGCAAGTTATTCCGGTTGTAGCCGAGGTTCTTTGTTTGGACGAGATTCATTTGCCTGTAAACCACGAGCACCCCGACGATGAAGAGCGTCGAGAGGCTGAATTGGAGGATGACGAGCCCCTTTCTTATGAATATTTCGTTGATGCTGTCCGGGACCTTACCTGCCAGGCTGGCCGCGGGCTTGAATCCGCTGAGATAGAGGGCGGGGTAACTGCCGGCGAGGAGGCCGGTGGTGAGGGTGATGATGATCAGGGCGGAGATCGCGAGGCCGTCGAATGGCAGCTGCAGGGATTTCCCGGTGAGTTGGCCGAATTGCGGCAGCGCAAGAGCTGCCAGACCGATGGCCAGCAGGACGGCAATGGTGGTGAGGAGGAGGGATTCGCCAAGGTGTTGTAGGATCAGCGACAGGCGGCTTGCGCCGATCACCTTTTTGATGCCTGCTTCTTTTATGCGGCCCGCGGCTTTTGCCGTGGAGAGGTTCATGAAGTTGATGGCGGCGATGAGGAGGATAAAGGCGGCGATGAGCGAGAAGAGCCGCACATATTGGATGCGGCCGCCTGCCGGGCGACCGTTCTCATAAACTCCATGGAGATAACGCTCGGAGTACCGCTGGGCGAAGAGCGAGGAGCGGGCCTTGGGGTTCTTGTTTTTTATGAGGGTCGCAATTTTGTTATTGAACCTTGCGACGTCGGCGCCCTTTTTCAGGAGGACGAAGGTAGAGGGATCGTTGTTACGCCAGTCGAGGAGTTTTTGATTGTGGTCGAGGAAGAGATCATAGTTGAAGGCGAGATCGAATTGCAGGGTGCTGCCTGCCGGCGGCTTTTGGAAGACTCCGGTAATGCGGTAGATGCTTTGATAGTTGGGTGCGTTCCATTCGACGGTTTTGCCGATGAGGTTGTCGGTTTTTCCGAAGAGGTTTTGCGCGAGATCGCTGGAGATAACAATGTCGTTCCTGTCTTTTAGCAGGTGTTGCTTGTCGCCTTGTGTAATGGCCATCGGGAAAAGATCGAAGAAGTTGCCGGTGATAAAGGCGCCATCGGTGCTGAGGGCGTGGTCACCTGCGCTGAGAATGAATTTATTTCCATGCCAGGGGCTGGGGACGAGGGCGGCGGCCGATTCGACTTCGGGGAATTCCGCTTTGAGGGTGGTGGCAAGGTAGCCGGGAGTATAGTCGGCAGTTTTTATTTCGTGGTTGTCGGAAGAGGGGGTGTTGAGGAGGATCTGGTAGACGCCATTGCCGGTGTAGGAGTCGACGTTTCGTTCGTCGGTGATCCAGGTAAAGATGAGGATGGTGGCGGCGAGCCCGGTGGAAAGGCCCAGCAGGTTGAGCGCGGTGGATTGTCTTTGCCGGAGGAGACGGCGTAAGGCGATGGCGAAGCTGTTCTTTGGCATGGGATGGCGGTTTGGTCGTAGAAAGACGGCGGGGCGGGGGAAATGTTGCACAAGGCGAGCGATCCCCTCGCTCCCGGCGAAAGCTGGATTACACGGTCCATCTATGCGGCGGGCGGCGTGTGCATGGCGATGAAATTTTTTACGGCGGCATTTACCTGGAGGTCTTCCCGGCGGATAGCGGTTTTGAGGATGATGCCGGCGAGGGAAGTACAGCGGCTGAGGGCGACATAGGTTTGGCCGTGGGTGAAGGCGCCGGAACCGAGGTCGATGACGATCTGGTCGAAAGTGCGGCCCTGGCTTTTGTGGATGGTCATGGCCCAGACGGGACGGAGGGGAAATTGAGTAAAGGTGCCGGCGGTACCGGTTTCGATGCTTTGCTTTTTGGCGTCATAATAGTGTTCGTTTATCTCCCAGCCAGCTCGTTCGACGGGATACGATCTTTTTCCGATGCGGACGGTGATGACGTCTTTGCTGATCCGGGTGACGCGGCCGAGCGTGCCGTTGACCCATCGTTTTTCCACGTCGTTCTTCAGGAGCATGACCTGCACTCCTTTTTTTAGAATAAGGTTTGCGTCGGCGGGATAAGCATTTGGATCGATGCGACCGTCGATGCTTGCCGCGAAGCAATGCGATTTGCCGGACAGGTTCGTCATTCTTTCGGTATTGATCGCATCGGCTATTTTGTTGGTGGTCGTCAGGGTGAGCCGGAGATCACCGGGTTCCGGGACGTAATCGGGGAGATACCGGGTGTTGAGGAGGGCGAGTTGCTCGTCCGTGATGTTGTTCTCGCGGATGGCATTGAGGATTTGTTTGAAACGCTCGTCCTTTTGCCGGAAGATGGTCTGGAGTTGGAGGTAGTTTAGCGTGAGCTGGTAGAAGACTCGGGCGTTGAAAAAGCAGGAGCCGCCGAAGCGCGATTGGAAGTAGCCCGTGAGATCGCGGCTGACTGCCGGAAGGAGTTGATAGAGGTCGCCGAAAAAGATCATCTGGACTCCACCGAAAGGGGCGTCGGTCCTTCTATGCAGTCGCAGGGTCTGGTCGATGCCATCCATGACGTCGGCCCGGACCATGGAGATCTCGTCGATGACGATCACATCGAGCCGTCGATATAACGCCGCGCGTTCGGGATCGTGGCGGATGGCGTTGGGTTCCACGACCTGTGGCGGCAGCCGGAAGAAGGAGTGGATCGTCGCGCCTTCGACGTTGAGGGCGGCGATGCCGGTTGGCGCGAGAATGACGAGGCGTTTTTTCGTCTGCTTCCGAAACCAGGAGAGGAGCGTGGATTTGCCGGTGCCGGCCTTTCCCGTGATATAGACGCATTGCGTCGTATTTTCCATGAGGTCGAAGGCCTGGCGGAATTCGTCGGTGATGGTGAGAGGCGGTTGTCGCTTTCCCAGGAGAAGGCTGAGGATCGGTTTCATATGGTATGAAATAAGTAGAATGAAGTTATGTAATTTTTTCGGGCCTCGGCGCCAAATGGAAGTGGGCGGTAAGGAGCAGGTTGATCTGCTTGCCCTACCGCCCGCCCTGCCAGCGGGGATGTATTTCTTGCGGGCCGCCCGACCCGGCGGTGCAAAGGTCATCACCCTTCGAATAATAGTGGTTTAATGGTCATGGCTAATTACTTATAAATAGCGCGCAATTACGGAAAAAAGTCGTATGCACGAAAACCCATTCTAACGAATGGAGGCGACGGAACAGCAAGCGGCGTCTTTTCTTTCGGGAACGGAAAGCAAAAAAAACGCATCGCGATTGTTGTTTTTGCGTTGTAATTTTAGATCGCTAAAATCAGCGCCTGCCCCAGCTTTATGCACCATTCAAGGCTTATCCTCCCACTTTTTTTCGTCTTGTTCTCGATCGCTCCGGCATCGAAGGGACAGTCCTTTGGGGATAGTAGTTTCACTCACTACACCCGGACGGAAGGACTCTCGAATAATTATATCACCGGCATCGTTCAGGATTCGCTGGGATATATCTGGGTCTCGACGCGCAAGGGCCTCAACCGATTTGACGGACGCTTTTTTGCCAGCTACTATACCGGAACAGCGGAGATGTCGCTGCCGGCGAACCGCATTTCGCTGCTGAAGATGCAGGGGATGGAAATGATCGGCAGCACGGTCGCAGGTTCGTTTGTTTATAATACGAGCACCCGCCGGTATCGCCGGCTGACGGTACCCTGCGACCCTTCCATTTCCTACTGGGAGAACAATGTCTATGAAACGACCAGGGACAGACGGGGTAACTACGTTCTGTCCACCCGGACGGGATTGTATGTCTTCGATTCCGTCGGTGCGATCATCAATCGCTATGACCACTACCTGCCGACGGATGCAGGCAAGCAGGAACTGATCTTTGGCGGAAGCCTGTATGAGTCCGGCAACGGGGACATGCTGCAGGAGAACGCATTCGTCTTCTCCAACTATGAGGCGGGAGCCAACCGGATCGATACCTTTTTTGTCAACCGTCATCCGGAACTCAGGAAGGCGCTCCTCGACCGGGAGGGTTTGCACCGTCTTTGCTATGCAGGACGCCCAAACGAGCTTCTCATCCATAATGTAGAAAAGAATACGCTGAATGCCTACGATCTGAATGGAGGAAAGGTTTGGGAGATGCCCTTGCCTTTCGACGGGACTAAGGAGATCGACGAGGTCGACAGCAAGATCTATATGCTTACCGACAGCCTGATCGCGATCACAGGCAAGGCAAGCGGACTCATCGTGATGCATTACCGGACAGCAACCCATACGCTGGCGATGTGCGCGAGATACCTGGACGGAAAGCAGTGCACCACGGTATTCAAAGACCGGGAAGGCCGGCTTTGGGTAGGGACGAACGAAGGATTATACAAGGAGAACCTTTCCAGCCCCTTCTTTACCGCCTATGACCTTGCCTCGGACATGCCCGACATGCGGAATTGCAATATCCGGACGATATGGTCGGACTCGGCGAATCTGTTTGTCGGCCTCCGGAACAAGGGTGGGGTGCTCGTGCTGGATAAAGAGACCAAGCGGGTCAAACACCGGGTCTTCTTTGGCGACAAGGAAGCGATCAGTAATGACATCAGCGTCTTTATTCCCTATAACGCGGATACCTTATGGGTGGGGACGCGCAAGGGGCTTTTCTGGCTGGACCGGAAACGCTTCCGCAGCGGCCGGGTGTCCACTACTCCCGAGCTGGCGTGGATGGCGGACTATAATATCCTTTGTTTTTGGGTAGACCGGACCAAAGACATCTGGATCTCCTTTGGCCGGCTCAACAGCGTCGTCCGCTACGACCCCCGGCGGCGGGAGTTCCTGGAAGTGTCCGAGCGGCAATGGCCACAGCTCAGGATCACTTATTGCTTTAGCATGGGCGAAGACCGAAACGGCAATATGTGGCTGGGTGGCGACGGGCTCTGTCGCTGGAATGCACGCAAGCAGGCGATCGATACCCTGATCCCGTATCCGTCGCTCGAGCGGAAGCTGCCCAATTATGCGCTGATCATCGATTGCGACGAGAATAATAACCTGTGGCTCTATTCCTTCAACCATGGCATCCTTCAGTTCAACTGCGACAACTACACCACGGCGTTGCGGAAGGAGGAGAATTATCTCACGGACGGCGATGTGCTCAACAGCAGCTGTATCATCCACGGGAATATCTGGCTGGGAATGGAGAATGGGATAACAGGGTTCAATATCCGAAACGGAAGCAGTAAATCATTCTCGTATACCGACGGGTTGCCGACCGTGGCGATCACCTCCACGGCCAAGGGATTCTATTATGACGAGGCGGCGAATATCTTTTATTTCGGAAGCAAGCGCCATTTGATCAGTTTTCGACCGGACCTGATGCTTCGGCCGCAGCAGACGCCGTCACTATTCCTGGACGGGATCAGCACGGGCACGAATGTTTGCCTGGGGAATACAGAGCGCATAGACCTGAGCAATTCCGATAACAACCTTCAGATCAATTTCAATGCGGTCAATTTTACCAACCCGGAGGGAAACCGGTTTGCCTATCGGGTGTCGCCGGATGCCGATACCGGGTGGCGGCTTTTGAACTGGCAGCGGAGCGTCAATTTCAACAATCTTGCGCCGGGAGAATACCATGTAATGCTGAAACTGTTTTCGGCGAATAACCGCTGGCCCGATCAGCTGAAGAGTCTGCTGATCGTCGTTCACCCGCCTTTTTGGAAGAGTTGGTGGTTCATGGCGATAGCAGGAGTGCTCTTTCTGGCCATCGCCCTGATGCTCTACCGGATAAGGGTAGGCAGGCTGCGGGAGAAGCTGAGCCTGGACAAGCAGATGGCGGAATACGAGATGAAGGCGCTGCACGCCCAGATGAACCCGCATTTTATCTTCAACGCGCTGAACAGTATCCGGGAGATGATCCTGCATGAGGATAACCGGAATGCGAGCAGGTACCTCAGCAGATTTGCCCGGCTGATCCGGCTCAATCTCGAGCACTCGCGCCAAACCTTTATCACGCTTCGGCAGAATAATGAATATCTGGAAAGCTATCTGGAAATGGAACAGCTCCGATTCTCCGACTTCGCTTATAAGATCGTTACCTCGCCGGAGGCCGATCTCGAGATCGACGAGATCCGGCTTGCTCCCATGCTGATCCAGCCGCTGGTGGAGAATGCCATCTGGCATGGACTGCATCCGAAGGACAGGGACAAGCAGCTGCTGATCCAGTTCTATCTTGCCGAAGGGCGGCTGATCTGCGAGATCGAGGACAACGGGATCGGGATCCGGCAATCGCTACAGAACAAGGATCAGACGAAGTCCGTACACCGGAGCATGGGGATCGCCAATATCCGACAGCGGATAGCGGTGCTGAACGAAAAGTACAGGATGAGCTGTTCCCTGAGTATAAAAGACAAGTGCGATATCCCCGGCAGGGAGGGGAGCGGCACATTGATAACACTGACCATGGCGGCTCATGAGGAGGAGCTGCTTCTTGTATAAATTATTATTATGATCAAGACCATTATCGTCGACGATGAGCCCAGGGGATTGAGCAGTCTGCGGAAGCTGCTGGAACTGAATTGCCCGGAAGTCCATATTCTTTGCGAGTGTGCCGATGCAAGGACCGCGCTGGATAGGATCGGTGAGCTGGAGCCTGAGCTGGTATTCCTGGACATCGCCATGCCCGAAAAGAACGGGTTCGATCTGCTCAATGAACTGAGTCCCGTTCCCTTCGAGGTCATCTTCGTGACGGCGCACAACGAGTATACGATCCAGGCTTTTAAGTATAGTGCCGTGGATTATCTCCTGAAACCCGTGGACGAGGACCTGATGGTGGAGGCTGTGAAGCGGGCAAGCCAGCGGATCGCGGGTAAGGCTTCCGCGCAGCAGGTTGAAACTTTTTTATACAATCTGCACAAGGTGCAAACGCCGGCGGAAATGAAGCTTTGTATCCCGGATATGAAGGGCTTCCGGGTGATCCATCTGGCGGATGTGGTCTACTGTGAGAGCGACAGCAGCTATACTATTTTCCATTTGCTGAACGGAACAGTACTGACGGCTTCCCGGTCGATCATCGAATATGAGTTGTTACTCGAACGGAGCGGGTTCTGCCGGATCCATAAGTCATTTTTGGTGAACCTGCATCATATCAAGGAGTATGTGCGCGGCGAAGGGGGCAGCGTAATATTGACCAACGATATGGTGATCGAGGTCTCGCGGCGGAAGAAAGAGGTTTTTATGTCCCGGATGAAGGAGTTGTTCAACTATTGAATTCCTCCGCTGGATCCGCAGCTATTTTTTCGCCGTAAATATATTCTTAGGCAACATCACATGGACCCCCACATTCCCATCTACCAGCTCGGTAATGTCAACATCCGCAGCGACACTGCAGAGCATATAGGCATCCGCCTTCGTCATATGCTTTTCCTCCATTAAATAATTGATCATTTCCCGTACGGCGATATGGGTCGCTGCATTCAGATCCCGATCACAGCCCATCGCGATGACATGGGTGGAGGTTTCGGCGCGTGGCCATTTTAGCGATTTGCCTTTATGGACGATGAATTGCAGCTTCCCGATGAGGGAGGTTTCGATGGCGGTGATATCGACCTCGCCGTTGCCTTGCGCGGCATGACCGTCACCGATCTCGAAGAGGGCGCCTTTTACAAAAACGGGGTAGTAGATGCTGGTGCCGGCTACCAATTCCTTGTTGTCGAGGTTGCCGCCGTGGATCCACGGTGGGGCGCTGTTCCAGCGACCGGCTTCTTTTGGCGGGGCGACACCCAGGCTGCCGAAGAAGGGATGCAGGGGGATCTCGATGCCGTCGGACCAGTGCGCGACCATCTTTTTGGAATCAAGGGGGACGATGCGCATATTGCGGGCGAAGATCTCGTCGGAGAGGAAGCCTGCGCTGCCGATGGCATTGTAACCATAGGGGATGGCGAGGTCGATGGATTGAAGGCGGACTTCGAGGATGTCGCCGGAGTCTGCTCCTTCGATATAGATGGGGCCGGTGAGGACGTGCCCGCCGGGGCCCTTGTCTTTCATGGTCTGGACATCACGCAGTTGTTTTTCCACCTGGTCCGGAGCGACGCCGGCTGCCTCGAGGCGTTCGGGGTTTGAGGTGATCAGCGTGTGCACTTTTACGAAATCCCCGGATTTGACCTTTAGGGCGGGCGGGTATTCCGACCAGTAATGTCCCCAGGCAACGGTGGTGGGAGTGGGTTCGAGGACATACGGATTCGATTCCGAGCCTTGCTGTGCAGCGAGGTGGCCGGTGATCGCAAGGCAAAGGCAGATGCAGAAGCCCGATTTAAGCATGCGTAGTATTTTGGTAGTTGTAAATATATCGTTTTATGGCGGATGCTCCGCCGTGCGGGGGATACTACGCTTTTTGTGAGTAGATCTGGGAGTGAACTGCCAATTAAGTCTACAAAATATTTTGGAGTATATTAGGTATATGAAAGTCGAGGTCCATACTGTACGGGGCGTGCTTTCCGAATTCGTCGATTCCTTCTTCTTCATCAGCGGCAGGGAGATGGGGACGGGGGTGGCTTTTCCGCGGATGCACCAGACGATAATCATCAATCTCGGGGCGGCGTTCTGGGCCGAGGATGTATACCGGCCAGGGGTCCGGCTGCGGGCGACGAGTGATGGCATCTGGATCAACGGGAAGCAGGATGTGCCTTTTATGCTGGAGAACGGCGGGGAGACGGCGATGTATGCGATAGGGCTGAAGCTGGGGATGGTGCCCTATTTTGCGGGGCTGCCGGCTTTGGAGACCAATAACCTTTCGGTGGAGGCCGAGGACTGGGCGCAGGGGGCGCGGCTGCGGCGGAGTGAGATCGCGGGATTGCGGGAGCGGCTGATGGAGTGTTCGGTGGAACAGGGGTTTGTATTTATAGAGCAATATTTGCTTTCACTGGTGAGCCGGCAGGATCTATCGGCGCTGGAGAAGGTGAAGTGGATGGGACGGGCGATGATTCATCAGCCTGTAGAGGAGTTGTGTCGGGTGCTGGGGGTGACCAGGAAGCGCCTGCGGAGCGAGGCGCAGTTTTATTTCGGGGATGCGGTGAAGAATATCCAGGGGATTATCCGGCTAAATCAAACGCTGGGCAAGATCGCGGCGGCGACGATCGCGGAAGGGGCAGCGGCCCAGCCGGAAAAGTCCTTGTCGGCCCTGCACGGGTATTTCGATCAATCTCATTTTATCCGGGATTTCAAGGCCCGGACCGGGATCACCCCGTTTCAATACCGGCGACTCTGCCGGCAATTTCCCTTCATCGGGCGGACGCCCAATTTTCTGCCGATAGGACGGGAAACATTTTTACAATTTATATCCGGGCCGGAAGATTAACTTAGTGTAAAACACCATTTATGACACCTTCTATCGGAAATCCCGTTGTTCATTTCGAGATCGGCTGCAAGGATCTGGAGGGCACGACTGCCTTTTACACCAAGATCTTTAACTGGACTGCTACGGCGGCGCCAATGGCTTCGATGCTGGATACGCATTCGAATAGCGGGGTGGGTGGGCATATCACTTCGCTGGGACATGAGCCACATCAGTATGTGACGTTCTACATCGAGGTGGACGATATCGTATCGACGCTTGCCCAGATAGGCGAAGCGGGAGGCAAGAAGATCGTCGGACCGGTACCGTTACCCAACGGGAAGAAATTTGCGTGGTTCAGCGATCCCGGCGGGAATATGGTAGGGTTGATCACGAAGGGCTAGGGCAGCGGCAAAGTGGAGTCGACGGGGGGGCATCGATCTAACGGTCGCGATGTCGGAAAGGGGATGTCGCGCGGTTGCGGTAAGCGTGGATACTGCTGCTGATGAAGAGGATGGCGGCCATGAGGAAGGCGGCGACGGAGACCGTGGGTCCCTGGTACAGATCGGTAATGCCAATGGCGATGAGACCCCAAACCCCGACCAGGGCGAATTCGCGCATATTGCGGCGCCAGGTCAGGAAGAGATGGAGGGCGCCGGCGATGATGATGAAGATGATGGCCCAGATGGCGGCGTGGATACCCCAGCCCGTCCATTCCATTCTGCGGAGCCAGATGCTCAGGTTCGCGAAGAACGCCAGGCTGATCCAGCCGGAATAGAGAGAAAATGGCCACCAGATGAAGGCAATAGTGCGGAGCGGCGGATCGGTGAGTTCCATGTCGGTCCGCAGAACGATCATCGCGAGCGAAAGGCAAAGGACCAGCATGATCAGGACGGAGAGCCCGAAATGGCCATAAAGAAAGGCCGGAATCCAGCAACAATTGGCGAGGCAGGATAGGAGGAACCAGCCACCGATGCAGCCGACGAGATCTGTCGCTTCGGAGTTGCCCGAGAGGGCGCGGGCCTGGTAGAAGGCAAAGGCCAGGAGGCCGAGGTAGATGAGGATCCAGATGGAAAAGGCATAGCGGGCAGGAGTGAAATAAGTGGGGAATTCGGCAGAGATGCTGGCCATGGTGTTGTCGCCAAAGCGGCCGGTATTTGATAAATAGTTGATTACGATCGTGATGATTAGGGCGATGACGTTAGCCAGGCAAAGGGCTTTTTTCATGTTTTTTTGTAATTTAGGTTGTTGGATGCAAAACTCTAGCCATGGATTTTAGTGTATTACTCTTCATCGGCGGCATCACATTGGTTGCGCTGGCCGCTTATTTTATCGCTTCTGTCGTTTACAAACGGATGTTAAAAAGCGGCAAGACCGCTGCTGTTGCGGTCAGCCTCCTTACCTTTTTAGCCAGCGCGTTCGTTATCGGGATCGCGGTCCTGGCCCTGATCCTCGCGAATGTAAAGTTTGAACGTTAATTTTTTGATATGGTAGCGGCGATCCCTCTTATTGTTGTTTTTGGTGTGGCGTTCGGGCTGCTGGGCTCGTATTTTATCTCCCATACTGTTTACCGGGCGATGACCCGAAGCGGCAGCAAGCTGGGGATGACGATTGGTTTTTTCACCTTTCTTACTTGTGCATTTGTCCTTGGCATCCTGCTTTCCCTTGCGATCAGCTCAATTCTAGGGGCGGAGCTCGCGCGGCTACTTGGCGGAATACTGGGCGCCTGAGCGGCCGGCAACTACGCGGGAGCCGCGGCGGATAAGCCATTCGGCGACGAGGAGGTTGGGGACGAATCCCATCCAGGCATCGATCATGTACAGACTGAGCGGATCGGGATGAACAGTGGCCGCCAGCACCATCTTCCAACTGCGCAGGGTAATGGCCGAGAAGGTCAGCGCATAACTTCTGATCATATATTGTTTGTGTTCCTTTATCCGTCCCTGCCGGGCGGCAAGGACCGCTTTTGCCGTGAACAGGAACCAGAGGCAGTCGAGAAGGGTAAAGGCAATGCGGGAAGGCAGAAGGCCGTTCGCGTTGACGGCGAGGATCATGCCCGCGGGAAAGTTGATAAGTAGAATGATAACGGCATAAAACCGGCCGATGAGCCGGTGCAGCGAACGATGGTCCCGGAGGAAGCCGGCCGAGAACTGGGTAAAACCGGCCATAAGGGCGAGGATACTGGTAAAGACATGGACATAGAAGGCGGTCTTCCATACGGGATTGTGAATATAATCCTGTTTGAACCGGAGGAAGTGGGTGTCGTCGTGAAAAGCGGAATAGTCGATGATCATCCTGAGCATGAGAAAGGTGACGATGCAAAGGATGAAGTAGATGAGGAAGGTGCGCAGGATATGGAGCGTGGCTCTCATTCCGGTAAGATAATAAATTAAGAGGTATCTTGGGTCTTAAAACCGGCTCGATGCAGGCTGTCGAAAAATTATTGGGTTTACTGGCGGGAATTATTATCGGGACTGCGCAGGTCATTTATCTGGCCAATACGATCTCGAAGAAGGTGCGACCGAGTGTCCTTTCCTGGATCGGCTGGGCATTTTTGATGGGAACGAGCGTGGTGTCGCAGGTGGTCAGCAAGGGATGGCAGTGGAGTATGACGGGGGTGTTGTGTTCGACCGTTGGATGTCTGACCATTGGGATAGCGGCTTTGCTGATCCGAAATTATTCGCTCGAGCGGAAGGACTGGCAATATGTCGTGTGGGGTGTGCTTTGCGTAGGGGTGTACCTGCTGTCGAACGATCCGTGGATGACGACGGTGTTTGCGATCGGCGCGGACGCGATCCTCGGGGTTCCGACCTTGATGAAGGCATGGAGAGACCCCGTTTCGGAGCGATCCTGGGCCTGGGTGCTGGGTGTGGTGTCGTCGACACTTGCGCTGATCATTTGCGTCGGACATGATTGGATCTACGTGCTTTTCCCTGGATATTTGCTTTTATTTAACGGAGCCATGGCGTATCTTACTCGAGCCCGAAAACGGGCGTTGGTATAAGAATTTCCCCTTAAAAATAATTCCTATCTTTCGTACTCAATATCCCATCCGGACGACCTCATAATCCTTCCATTTCTCGTTGATCAAAAAAGATTATTCCGATGCGCTGCAACAATTGCGGATGGCTTAACGCGGATGGCGAGTCTCATTGTATCAAATGCAATAGTCCGTTGGGGGGCAGGAAGATGCCCGTGCAGCCGGCGGAAGTGGTGCCGGCGACGCCTCCCGAGCCGGTAAAGGATGCGGCTGCGCACGCGGAACCAGCCCAGGATCTGATCACCTGCCCCGCCTGTCAGTATCCGGCGAGCAGCCGGGTGCACCATTGCCCGATGTGCGGTAGCCCGCTGGATGCGGCGCCGGAAAAAGACGGTACAGTCGATCCCTTTCGCGCCCCAATAGAGCCCGGAAAGGCGGAACAACCAACAGTGCGCTCAGAGCCTGCAAAGCCGCCGCCGGTACTATCCCTGGAACGGGTAGGCCGGCCGGGAGAGTCGTCGAAGACGATGTCTTTCGAGGCCGCGGATGACCACGTGAGCGTCAACAGACAGTCGCTGGATGAGAACAATTATTCGATCACCAGCCGGGAGCAGGCCGCATTCTATTTTGCAGGCGGAAAATGGTGGCTCGTCGACCGGAGCGAATTGAAGACGACCTTTATCCAGGCGGCAACACCCGTCGAGTTAAAGGACGGCGACATCATCCAGATGGGCGACAGAAGATTTATCTTTCATTCGGAACGACCGGAGGGTGGAGGAGGGGCCGGACAATGACGGAATTCAGCGAACATGAAAGTCCCCGGCGATTTCTGCCGACGATCGGCGCGACGATCGGCAAATACCTCATCACGGGTTTTTTAGGCGAGGGGACTTTTGGGGCGGTTTACCGGGTACAGCATGCGGACGGGAACGTCTATGCCCTGAAGCTGTTGAAGCTTTGGGAAATTGCTTATGTCAAGGAGCGCCAGATCATTGTGCAGCGGTTTCAACGGGAATTCGAGATCACTTGTATCGACAGTCCCTACCTGGTGCGCGGCGTCGATTATGGAATGGCGGAGGGAAACCCATACATCGTGATGATCTTTTGCGGCGGGGGAAGTCTGGCCAGCTATATCGGCCGGGTTCAGGAGCTGGCGCATTTCAATCAGATAGCGATTGACGTCCTTAACGGAATGGACGAACTGCACCGCCGCGGATTCTTTCACCGCGATATCAAGCCGCAGAATATCCTGCTGGATTCGGGCGGAAAGGCGCGGGTGACGGATTTTGGGATCGCTGGTCATAAGAATTCGACGCTCTCGGTGCGCAATATCTTTGGGAAGGTGGAACAGATCTTTGGGACCTGGGCTTATATCGCTCCGGAACAGGCTAATAATAAAGTGGCTTACAAGGCGCTGGATGCCGTGGCGGATATTTTTTCCTTTGGCGTAACGATGTTCGAACTGTTCACGGGTTCCTTTCCCTTTCCGCCCTATAGGATCGAAGATGAGCGGCAGTTGGTCGAGTACCTGGGTAATGCGCGGGACGGCAATTTCCGGGGATTGATCCTGCATCAACAGCGGATCCCGGCGCAATGGCGGGAGATCATCCGCCAATGCCTTGAGCCGGACTATGAGAACCGGCGCTTCCAGTCGGTGAAGGAGATCTTGCAGCGACTGGGCTATCGGAGAGCTGATATAACCGGCCCGGCCTATCATTTCGAGCAGGATGATCTTTGTGTCCTGGTCACGTATGGAGAAGAGATGAACCGGGTCTATAATCTGACGCAGTTGTATTCGCTGCTGACACGCAGTGGTGGCCAGGGGGGCGGCCCGGGGCGTCAGGTGCTTACGGTTGGACGAAAGGATCCCTCGGTGGAGAATCATGTGGCTATCACGGAGGAGCAGTCTGCGTATATCAGCCGGCGGCATGCGACCTTCGAAGTGTGGCCGGAGGAGCGGACCTGGGTAGTCAGAGATGGGCAGTGGATGCCGGAGGATCGCCGGTGGGCGAAGAGTATGAACGGCTTGTATTTGAATGGGAAACGAGTGGGGACGGAAGGGCAGACGGTGAAGGCGGATGATCTTTTGACGCTGGGGGATACGGTGTTGAAGGTGGTGGCGAGCAGGCGGGCTGCGGCCGGTCGGTGAGGGCGGACAGGCTGGTTAGTTACCGGTTAGTGACCGGGCGGTGTACCGATGAGCCGGGTAAGTTGCCTTTATTTTGAACCATAATAAATCTTTTTTTATGGCTAATCCTACAGTCGACGGCGGGCGAAAGTATTTTGAGCTCGAGCACGCGGGCAAGAGTACCAAATTTATCGGGGATTATGTCGAGATGGGGAGGGGTGGGCAGTTTGCGGTGCCTTTTGGCGAGGAATGGTCGACAGTGAGCCGGCCGCACGCGGCGATCGTCCGCCGGGGCGAGGGTTGGGCCTTAAAGCCGCTTTCGAAGAGCAACCCGACACTTTTGAATCAAACGCCGGTCCGGGAGGAGACGCCGTTGCGGAATGGTGACGAGATCAGGCTATCCTACGAAGGGCCGAAGCTATTTTTTCACCTGCCCCCCAATAATGCCGTGAGCACGCTTGGAATGACGGCCCGGATGAAGGCGGTGATGAATGAAAGTGTAAGACCTTATAGAAGGGCGATCACGCTCATCCTGCTGGTGTTTCTTGCCGCCACGGGCGGATTGGGATGGTATATTTATCATCATGCGCCGACGGCCAATTCCGCGGATCCTTCGGCCCTGAAGGCCCTTTATCCCGGTGTTTTCTACCTGCGGACGGCAAGGGTCGTCTATGAAATGGACGGCGAGCAAAAGGAGGCGAAGTTCGCGATCACGGGAACGGGCTTTCTGCTGGGCGACGGCCGGTTCGTCACCGCCCGGCATGTGGTCCAGCCCTGGTTCTTTCTGGAGCAAGGGGCCTCCGATCTGGAAAAGGCCCTCAACATCATCGCGAGCAACGGCGGGAAAGTGACGCATTATTTTACGGCTTATAGCTCCGACGGCCGGAAACTCGAATTCAGCGGGGATGATTTTACCGTGGACGCCACGGGTGACGAGACCGAACAGCTGACACTGGACGACGGCCGGCAGGTGACTCGCCGGATAGCCAGCCCCAGCGACAAGGACTGGGCCGTGGCCCGGGTGAGTGCCGGCGTCCATACGGACCTGATCCTGGACAGGGAAATGTCGAAGAGTCTGCGTGCGAGTTCGCAGGTATTCGCGCTTGGTTTTCCATTTGGGATTGGCGCCAACGGCGAAAGCGACATCCATCCCTCCTATGGTGCTTGTACGGTGTCGATGGACGGATTGAACAAGGGTGTGATCATGGTCTCGGGCCGGAGTTTCGATCATGGGGATTCGGGTGGGCCGGTGTTCGCGCTGGCGGATAATAAGTATTATGTCGTCGGGATCGTATCGGCGGGAGCAGGCGCCCAGGGGATCATTGTACCGGTGTCGGCGTTGCCGCAATAATGAATTTTAAATGAATCGTACTATGAAGGAAGAAGTCGTGTTACAGGTGGCCGCGAAGACGAGCGTGGGCCGGGTGCGGGAGTTAAACGAAGATAATTTCGTTGTCACTAATAATATCAGCGGGACGGACTGGTTCCTGCCGGCGGAGTCATATACCAATGGCCCGATGGGAACGGTGATGGTCGTCGCCGACGGGATGGGAGGAACGAATGCAGGCGAGGTGGCTTCGAAGATAGCGGTGGACAGTGTGAAGAAATATTTCAATGCGCTGAGCTCTTCGCCTGTAAAGGCGGGCAACGCGGGCGCCATTCTGAGGGATGCCATTCTGTTTGCCCATCGGGCGATAGTGGGTCATGCGACTACGCATCGGGAGACGGAGGGAATGGGAACGACGCTGGTGATCGGCTGGATCGTAGGTGGGAAGGCATATGTGGGTTGGAGCGGTGACAGCCGGTGTTATGTCTGGAATCCTTCGCGCGGACTACGCCAGTTGAGCAAGGATCATTCCTATGTCCAGACGCTTGTCGACGAAGGCAAGATCACCGAGCAGCAGGCCTTCGACCACCCACAGAACAATATCGTCCTGCAGAGTCTTGGGGACGGAGCCTTCGAGCCGGAGCCGGATATCGTGGAGATGGGGATCACCAAAGACGATCTGTTCATGGTGTGCAGCGACGGACTGAGCGGGATGCTGCCGGATGCGGAAATGGAGGACATCCTGCGGGTGACACAGGGTGACTCGACGATGGCAGCCAACCTGCTGGTCGACCGGGCGAACGAGGCGGGAGGGGCGGACAATATCACGGTCATTCTCACCAAAGTGCTGGAGAATACGATGCCGGCGGAGGATCAGGTGGAGGAGAAGGACTGGGGGAAGACGGAAAGTGGGCAGAAAAAGAAGCGGCGCGGGGGTCTGCTTGGCATTACCGGACTGGCGGTGATCGCCCTTGGGCTCGCCGCTTATTCGTATATACATGGTCGTAATGTCGCGGCCGGTCCGCCGGACAGGCAGGTTCATGATAGCAGCGCGATGAAACCGCGTGGAGGGGATAGCGGGGTACCGAAGGGCAGGCATGCGGGACAGAATGGCGCACCCGGTGCGAAGACTCCGGAAGAGGACGGCGCCGGTATGGGTTCGGATGGGCTGGGGCAGGATGGAGCGGAAGGGCGGCCGGACAGCCCGGGTGTCGGGGTGCATGGGTCGGGCGCACCCCCCACAACAAAAGGGGGGCACCCAAAAGACAGCGTCAAACACGGTCATGACGCGGGGGAAGTGGCGCGACCGGGAGCTCCGCCGGTGCCGGGTGAGAAGGGCAAGACTAACGGCAGCGGACAGCCGTCGAATCCGTCCAAAAAAGACAGCACGAAATCGAAAAACGCGGTAAACCTATAAAACCTTCGATCATATGATCAACTTAACTCAAGGGCAGGAATTCGACGGAAATTACCAGCTTATCCGCCTGATCGATACGGGTGGATATGCGGAGGTCTGGGAGGCAAAGTACCTGGTGGCGGGTAATACGGTGGCGTTAAAGATCTATCCCCGCCTGGACGAGGAAGGGGCTGCGACGATCGAGAGTGAGTATACAAAGCTTTTCGAGCTGCAGCACTCCAACCTGGTGAACGCGCTGCACTTTGGCCGGTTCCAGAACTATCCTTACCTGGTGATGCGGTATTATCCGGGTGGGAATGCGTCGAAGAAAATAGGCGATTGTCACGAAGCGGAGATCGCGAAGATCATGGTGCAGATCGGTGGGGTACTGAAGTATCTGCATGCCAATGATATCGTCCACCAGGATATCAAACCCAATAATTTCCTGCTGGATCAGAAAGAGAATTATTATCTGGCCGACCTGGGACTAAGCCTGAAGGTGCGGGCTACCATCCGAAGGATGACGATCGGTAGCGGAGAGCGCGGAGGTAGTATGGTGGCCTCGAAGCAGACGGGTCTGACGCCGACGCAGTACCGGGCGCCGGAGCTCTTCGATCAGCAACGGCAGCACGACGATCCGATCAAGGCGACGGATATCTGGGCCTTCGGCGCATCCTTATATGAGATGATGACGAGCCGGCCGCCGTTTGGAGAGTTGGGTGGGCTGATGCAAAAGGAAGGATATACGATCGAGCGGTTGCCGGCGGTGTATTCGGAGGAGCTGAATACGCTCCTCGCGGAATGTCTGGCGCGGGAGGCATGGGACCGGCCAACGGCGTCGAAGCTGGAGAAGCGGGCCCAGTCGTTCCTCGAGACGGCCCAGTGGTATGAACCGGCGGAGTGGGAGCAGAAGCAGCGGGAACTGGAGCAGCGGAAAAGGGAGGCGGAACAGAAGAAGGATGGAGGAAGAGGAACGGTGCGGCGAGAAGAGCGGCAAGAGCAGGGCGGATCGGGCGGGGGCCAGCAAGGCGGGAATGGCGGAGGTCAATGGGGACAAGGCGGTAGCGGCCAAACGCAGAAAGGAGAGGGCGGCGGCGGACAGTTTGGAGGCAACGGCGGTCAGAACGGCGGCCAGCAAAAAAAGAAAAGCGACGCGATCCAAAGGGATACGCAAAAAAATAACCGGACGGCATTTATCGCGGTAGGCATAGCCGTCGCGCTGGTGGTAGTAGTCTTTATCATGGCCAATTATGCCCGGCATCGCTCGGACTCGAGCGATTCTTCAAAAGCGGTGGATACGCTGGCGCCATCGGGGACCACACCAGGAGACACTTCGCATCCTTATCAGCCGATAGCGGACGGACCGGCAGGCCCGTCGGGCGGCGTCGGCGGCGGGAGTGACAAAGGAGCGACAGGCAATGATGGGAAGTCGACCGGTGGCAACGGAGGCACGGGTACGGACGATGGCGGCGGCGGAACGGGAAAGACCGAGGCGAATTATCTCGACGTGGCAAACCCCGTGATCGATACCAAACCCGAGGGCACTTGTCTGCCGCAGCTGACGCGGCTGGTGCGGAATGGACGGGTATTGAAAGCCTATCTTTTTTATCCGGGCTGTACGGGCAAGCTGTCCCTTTATGGTCCGGGAGATTCGCGGTCGCTCTTTCTACGACCGCATGGGACCAACAACTCCTATCCCCTGACGGCCATTTCCTGGACAGGAGAAGACGTGCAGGTACCGGCCGATGGAATAAAGGTCGTAGCCACCTTTCAATGCCCGGCGGATAACATCACGCTGCTGGATATCCGCGAAGATCGCTACCGGTTGGACCAGGGGCTTGCTTTTCTCACATTCAAAGGCGTTCACCTTCAATAATCAAAACCAATGCGACTATTTGCGAGAGTTGTTTTGTTACTGACCCTGCTGCCGGGGGTCCGCGCGGTGGGCCTCGGACAGAGTATGGTCCCTGCAATAACCCAAACCCAGGAGAGTATCCGCCAGGCGGAGCGGGACGGCGATGTCGTGGATGCAGCCGTGTACGATTATCTCGCCAGGGATAAAAATGCCACATCCACGTACGACTTCTATTTCTATTCTTCGGACTCGTATACGATCAAAGCTTTTGGGGACGAGATGCGGAACAGCAATCTGACCATCCGTGTTCTCCGGAATGTGAATGGCAGCTGGACCTCTGTGAAGCAGTCTGCCTATACGGGGAAGGCTTATGCCCTGGCGCCTTTCAAGCCGGAGAAGTCGGAGCGATACCGGATAGAAGTGTCCGGCGTGTTGGCGGGTGGTTACCAATCCACTCCCTTTGGGTTGCTGATCATCCGGGATGAGCAGTAGGGATCCTTTCACCTTTTCAATCGATCAAAATGAAACGGCTTTTTCTTTTTATTCTTTTGGCACTGGCCTTTTGGACCAGAGGTGTCGCCCAGTATCAACCGAAAATGGCGGCGGATATGACCGAATTTCTGGGACAGGTGGTACAGGCGAGCGAGAAGAACGGCGATGTAGTGATCCATTCGGAGTGTGGGATCTTTTCGATCCGGAGCACGCATCTCGCGACTTTTACGACGAGGTCACTGAATGCCGGTCACAATTACTCGATCATCATGTTCACGGATCTGATGATCCCGAATTTCAAGTTGGTGCTTTGGCGGCTGGACGGAAACAATTGGGTGCGGGTGGATTCCTCGGACCAGGATGCCGCAAGGGCGAAGAACCTGAATTCCCTCGGGGATATGGAAGTGATAAATGTGCGGCCTTCGGTGTCGAAAGATTATGCTTTTCAGTTGGTGTCGATGTCGGGAAAGAACGAGACGGGACGATATGGGCTTGTCGTCCAGGATCATGAGTCGAGGTCAGGGACCAATGGCAATAATGGAGGCAGCGGCAATGATGGGACCGGCGGCGCCGGGAATAATGGGTCCAATAGTGCGGGTAGCAGGAATACGAATCATTATTTCAAGACTAAGGGGTACAAGTGGGCCTATCTCAAGACGGACCCCGAGACGAAGAAGACCATCCTTGACGGGACATGGGTGACAAGCGAGGATGAAGGATTGTTTGTCGCCAACGAAGGGAAGCGGGATTTCCGGCAATTACAACCAACGAGTCTGGCCTCGACCAGTACGATCAATTCCGTGACTACACCCAACGGGATCACCTCCTTCAACCTGACGCATAGCTCGGGGACGGCCGTTACGGTGGAGGTGGACCCGGCCAGGCAGACCCTGACCATCTGGAGCAAGTCCAATGGCCGCGATTATGTCATCGTGTATACCCTGACAGGCAATTATTATCAATAACCGGCTAAATTCAAACTCAAATATGTCATCGAATCTCACGATCGGTAAACAGGAGATCCTTTTTTTACGGGATAAGATCTTATCGAAGTACGCATCGCTGGTGGGTTATGATGTCCGGCAGTTCGAGAAAGGGCTTACGGGGACGATCAGCATCTATGAAAAGATCGAGGAGGTAGTGGGGGATTATCTCGAGGACGAAAGTAATGTCCGGCGATATATGACCTTTCTGAAGGATAGTCCGCTGAAGCTGCAGTTGCGAAAATGGGCTGAGTCGGCCGACGCAGAACGAAAGCGATACCTGCGTGACTGGCGAAGCTATCTCTCGGCGAGTGTTTTGCGGAAACTGCTCTTTTATGGCCGAACCGAAGCTTCACAGGCCTACAAAGAGGGCGTTATCACGGCATTTTATTTGTATGCCCACCAGGACCGCCAGGAGTTCCTGCAGGAGAACCCGGTGAAAGCCGTTCCCGAGAAAAGCGGAACTATTCCGCCCCGGCGGCCGTCCGAGGGCGAGCATGGGAATACAGTGCCGGTGTATACGCAGGAAAAAGTGTTTGTATTGAGGCGCTTGCTGGACAATAATTCCGTCGATCCGAACCGGCCGTCGCTGGTTTTCGACGGGGAGTCGCACTTGCTGAACCGGGGGAATCTGGATGCGGAAAATCTGACGATCACCAGTAAGGCACAGGCGGAGATCGTGAATGTCGATGGGGAGTGGTATATCGAGGATAAGAGTATTCTGCGGACGACCTTTATCCAGGTGAGTAAGCGGATGAAGATCCGGAAAGGGGATATCATTGTGATGGGGAACCGGCGGTTTTTGTTCGATGAGCCGGGTGCGGAATAAGGTTTTGTTTCGGCATCGGCAAATAAAGAACCCCGGCGACTCAGCCGGGGTTTAGGGATTTATGCGGATTAGCGCTCAGTTATTAGGGATAACGTACATGTAGGCGTAGTTGCTGTAGAGGACCTTGATCAACTTCGAGCCGTCGTTGTAGTTGGTGAGCTTGAAGGTGCAGTTGACCCCGCTTTCATCGGTGGCATTCCAGCCATATTCATGACCGCCGTCGCTATCGTAGCGATCGACGATCTGGGTCGAAGTGGAATAGGTAGATGCGTTACGGTCTCCGACCAGGACGATGTTTCCCTGGATGGTAAAGCGGATGCTCACGGTGTTGGCGGAACCCCAGACATAACGCTGGGAATAGCTGTTCCAGGTTCCCTGATAGGATTTGGTAGCATAGAAAACCGACTGGGCCTTTGTCGTAAAAGAGAAGGCGCAGAAGAGAGCGGCGATGGCGATAAACTGTTTCATGGCGTTTTGTTTTTCGTGTTGTTGATTTGATAACACAAAGTAAATCCATGAAAAAGCCGTTGCCGGTATAGCAACCAGTCGCTAACTGGTATTTGCGATTCGCGTGTTTGGCACCTGCCTGAGTGGAAGATCAGGCAGGTGAGGAAGCTGAGGAATACTGCTGCAGATCTTGGTAAAGGCTGATGAATGGGTTGTAACCGGTGGGGTTGGATAGAAATTTATTTATTTGATTATCAATATTTTATAAAAAAATACCCCAGAACGGTTACGAATTTGCATGCGGTGGTTACCAATACTTAGAGAAACCGAGAATATATTGTATTTTGTAAGCGTAAACCCCTATGTTCTAAATACCTACTTATGAAAACTATCCTGTTGATTGCCACTCTGCTTGTGATCACGGTATGTGCCTGTCAGAAGGCCGTTCCGGATTCCGACGCAAATTTGCGGGCGCTACTTGGTGCGCCTGCCAGGCCTCCGGCAAAACATGATTCGGTGACTACGAAGCATGACTCCATCGCATCAAAGCCCGCAGATACGGTGAAGGTGGATACTACGGTTGTCCCGACCCCGCCTTTCCCTCAACATACTGTCGATAGCCTCAATAATAACAACCCGGGTGGCTCGGGTGGCTCGGGTGGCTCTTCGGGCGGTTCCGGCGGTTCCGGCGGTTCGAGTTCGCCCGGTGTTCCCGCGACGCCGACTCCGAGTTGTCCAGTCCTTCCCATTTATGGCGATACGATCATTTATCAGCAGCCTGCCTCGGGAGATTATATCTTCCAGCCAGTGAACAACCCTGGTCCGGGTAAGTACTTTTCCTGGCCGGTGGGGATGACGCTGGATCAGAATACCGGTGCGATCAACATTTCGAAGAGTGAGACCGGTATGCGTTATATCATGGGCTTTGTGAAGGCCGGAACGAACGATACCTGTTTGAGCCAGCTGATCATTGGCGGTGCAGCCTATTTCGATAGTGTGTATGTGTTCGAGAACGGGGTAACGACGGCTCCGCCTTATTTCGAGGCCAACCCCTATCTGCCTTCGGTGTGCGCCAATGGCGGCTGTACCTTCGACGTGACGGGTTCGGCAGCGGCGATGAAGGTGATCGTGGACAAGAATACCGGGGTGATCGACCTGCAGAAGACGTTGAATGGCACCTTGCTTGGGCTTGGCGGCGCCTTTGGCCTGATCCCCGTGAACGGGCAGACGGTGACGACGACCATCTACTATAAGATCAACTACGGCAGTAATAATGCGTTGCAGAAGATCAATGTACAGCTGGAGTATTATGACAAGAAGTCGCTGATCAACGGCGGGCTTCTCGGTGGGGTGGTGAATGCGCTGGATAATGTGCTGAGTGGGCACGTGATCTCGACGAGTGCGAGTCCGCGGCCGCCGCTGGTGATCATGACGAGATATAATTGATGTTTTAGCTTCTACTAATCGGATAAGACACAGGCGAGGGATATCTATCCTTCGCCTTTTTTGTTTTGGGCCTTCGGGCTTTGTTAAAAGTAAGCCCGGGCCCAAAACGGCTAACCATGGCCCGTCGGCAAAGGCCCCGTGGGCCTTTTTCGCAATATTGGCCGGACCCCCGCGTTGTAGCTCACATGCGGGTTTTGGCCATTTTATGGGGTATTATGCTGCTCTCCGGGCGGGGGATCGCGGCTCCCGGGACGCCTGGGGCGGACGGCCTGCTTGCGCGCTACCGCCATGCCGACAGTCTTTACCATCTCGAGCGGAATACACCGGTGACGGACAGCATCGCGCTGGTGGAGTTTACGGCGGTGGCCGACGCTTTGGAGAAGGGGCGTCCGGCGGGGGTGGCAGATACGGTGCTCACGGGCGCCTTGTTGAAGAAAGGGGTGTTGCTGGACGCGGGCGGGAATTATCTGGGGGCGCGGGCGGCCTATTGCCGGGTCCTGACATATAAGCCGGCAGACTCCCTGGTCTTTGTCACCCAGGTACTGGTGGGAACCGCTTATTACAACCTGGACCGGTTCGATTCGGCCAGCTATTTCCTGTTGAAAGCAGAGTCTCTGGCGGGACGGTTCAACGACCGCGAGAACCGGGTCCGGCTGTACAATACCCTTGGCGCGCTGTACTGCGACAACGGGAATTTCCGGCAGGGGAAAAATTATTTCGATCACGCGCTGGAACTGGTGCGAGGGGGGAAGGTGTATGACACGGCGGCGGCCGTCAGTCTGCAGATCAATATAGCTACGGCTTCATTCCGAGTGGGACAATATGCGGATGCACTGGCCATCTACCGGCAGTTGCTGGGCTATCGGCCACTGAGGGACTATGTGGCTGAGAATATGGGACGGGCCTACGCGGGGATGGAAAATTATCCGGCGGCGCTGGAGTGGTTCCGACGCGTAAAGGTATCGGAGATCCCCTGGGTATTGAATGAGATGGCGAGTGCGGAGCTTCGGCTTCATCGCCTGGATAGTTGCAGTCTCTATTTGCACCGGCTACAGGAAATTGCGCATCGGGAGGCGGCAGAACGGGACGCGGCGGGCAAGGGCGGCGGGAATGCTGACGGCAGAGATGCGGCGGGCAAGATCCAGCCGCTGCATCTTGGCGCGAATGCGCTCTACACCGCGGAAGAACTGAGCGAACGAGGCGATGTTCCCGGCGCCCTTACGGCCTTGCAACGGGCCGTCGTGCTGTTCTCCGGAAATATCCATCAGCAAGACAGCTATGGCAATCCGGTAAATTTTTCCGGGGCCTTTGCATATTACGGCCTGTTCGATGCGCTGGTCCAGAAGGCAGAGCTTTATGGACGGCGGAAAGATCTCGAGGCCTCTTATGCGACGTATACGGCGGCGTTGTCGCTTTTGCGTTATATCGAAAAAAGTTATGCAACGGACGAGGCGAAACTGTTCCTGAAGAAAAAGAGCGGGCCGGTGCATGCCGAAGCCCTTTCGGTCTGTCTGCAGCTGAGCCGCCTGCATCCGGAAAAGGATTATCTCGAACAGGCTTTTCTCATCGGCGAACGGAGCAAGGCTTCGGTGATCACCGCGAACCTGGAGGAGAAGGCATTCATCGGCGGACAGGGTGTGGAGGGGGAGCAGTTGCAAAAGGTCAATAACATCAAGTACCGGATCGCGCGTCTGAACATAAAGAGCGAAGGGGTGAAAGACAGCGCCCAACTGGCTTTGCTCACGCGGGAAAAAGAGAGTGAAGAGATCGGGCTGATGCGGCTGCAGAAGGTATTGGAACAGGATGGAGGCTACTACCAGGTAAAATATGGCGATGCCAGCCCGGGTGTGCGGGATCTGCAGGAGCAGTTGGGCCGGAACCAGGCATTGGTGAGTCTTTATGCGGCAGGAGGGAAATTGCATGTGTTCGTGGTGACAAAGGATGGGCTGAAATATGTGGCGATCGATTCGCTGGCGCGGCTGGAGCAGGATGTGGAGGCCTGGATCGGAATGCTGAAGACGACGGGGAGCGGCCGGAGGTTTAATGGTGGGGTGGTGGGGAAGAGACTGTGGGAAGAGTTGGTGAGGCCGATGAGTACGGCTGCGGGGGATAGGTCTGAGTGGGTGATCGTGCCGGATGGGGTATTTGCATTGCTGCCGTTCGAATCTTTGTATGCGGATGCGGATGGACAGCAATGGCTGGTAGAGACGACGACGATCAGTTATCGGTTCTCGTCGAGATTATTGAATTCGCAACCTGCCCGCGTAGGAAACATGACCGATGGAATTCTCGCCTTCGCACCGTTCGGGGATGGCGGTGCGGATGACTTCAAACGATTGCCGGCATCAAAAGAGGAGATTGCCGGACTGCCGGGGACCCAATACCTGGATAGAGAGGCCACGAAAGAGCGATTTTTAGAGACGATCAATAAATATCCGATCATCCATCTGGCGACGCATGCGGTGTCTTCGATGGACAATGCCGCAAGCTCCTTTATTGCTTTTTATCCGGGCCGGGGTAAGGCGATCGACGACCGGTTATTTTTGGAAGAATTATATGGGTTGAATCTGCGCAGTACCCGGCTGGTCATCATCAGCGCCTGTGAGACGGGGCAGGGAGAAGTGGCGCCACAGGAAGGCGTGATCAGTCTTGCGCGGGCTTTTGCCTACGCCGGGTGCGGCAGCACGGTCAATAGTTTGTGGAAGGCGGATGACCAGGCGACCTCGGTGATCCTACGGAAGTTCTATCAGCATTTGCAGCAGGGGGAGACAAAGGCGAGGGCTTTGCAGCTGGCGAAGTTGGATTATTTACGGAGCGATGCCGTCGATAAGAGTCCGGCGTACTGGGCGCATTTGGTGTTGACAGGCGATAGCGGGGTGTTGTATGCGCAGCGGAATCGGCTGTTGTGGGGAGCGCTGGCGGTGGGCCTTGTGGCGGTAGGAGGACTTTTTTGGGGGTGGAAAAAGAGGAAAAAAAGTCGGCGAATTTAAATGCTTTTTCAGTGTTGAGTTAAAGAGGTACAATGGCCATAATGGGATATCAGCTTTAGCATTTTCAGTGGTACAGGTTCTTCGCCGACTTTTTTCTGTTGATCATTTCAGAGGATTAGGATCTTGAAAACGGGTGGTTTTTTTGGATGATTGGATGGGTGGTTTTTCTGGATGATTGGATGGGTGGCTTTTTCAGGATCGGATCGAGTGGTTTTTGAAGGATTGTCTGGATCGGTGGTCTTCGTTGGATAGATTGGATTGGCACTACACTAATTAGTAAGCGCTGTGCAACCGGTTGTAACCGAAAGACCGCGGATTTTTTGCAAAACCCGCGGTTTGTTCTTACTTATTTTCCTTGTATTGGGCTAATCTGAGGTCGAAAAAGGACATTCTCTCGACTACATCATGATATTTGTGGCTCTTGTCACCCCTGATCTTCTCCAGAATGGGCATGGCTTCGTTGATCTTCCGGTGTGCCAGCCAGCTGATGGCGAGATAGTATTCAGCCTCGTCCTGGTAGTAGTCGGTACCGGAATGGCTATTGACTGCGATGATCTGTTCAAAGTGGTTGATCGCCTTGTCGTATTTCTTGCGTTCGAGGCAGGCCATACCGGCAAGGAAGTCGGTTTGGTTGGTGCGGGATGCCTTTGCCGTGTCGCCGATGTTTTCGACGGTATTCCAGTCCTTGTTGTTATAAGCGTCGACAATAGGGGCGGCGTCACCGGCTCCGCGGGCCGTATTTGCGCTGTACCCGGTGTAGTAACGGTCGTAGAGCGAGCTGCTGCTAACCGAGAGATATTTGTAAATGGAGGCGCTGCCTGTGACGATCAGGATACAGGCGGCGGCGCGGAGGGTATAGCGATAGAGGGTGCGAACCCCGGTACCTGATGCGGTTGCAGTGGTCGTCGCCGCCGGGATAGACCGGACGATGGGGGTATTGCTGGCCGCGGCATCGAGCTCTGCTTTCCAGCTGGCCTTTGCAGCGGATACTTCCTGGTATAAACCGGCATCATTTATCGCGTCTACGGCGAGACGCAGATAAGTCCATTCCTTTTCAGCTTCGGGATCGTTACCGATGATATCTTCGATGCTGGCCGTGGCCTTGCCCCGGAGGCTTTCATCGAGATGATCGATCAGATTGCGGTGTTGGTCGGGTGTCATAGAGTAGACTATTTAATGATTTCCTGCATTTGCCGGGCAACCGCAGGATTATCTTTAATAAGCCCTGTCAGTTGCTGAAGGCATTTGTACTTTTTGTTTCTCACCACCTGTTCGTTCTCGTACGGCAGATGGTAGAGGATCTCTTTCATCGTCATGTTCTCGTAGTAGAAGAGCAGGAGGATCTTGCGACAGGATTCTCCCATGCCATCTACCAGGTCGCGAAGCTGTTTCTTTCTCTCGAGTTCGTTGATGTGCTCGGCGACATCGGGTTCATGTTGGTCCCGGCCCATTTCGAACTGTTTGTTACGGTGCCCGGCGCGTTCGCGTTTCTTCAGTTCGTTGAACCAGTAGTTCTTTGCTATGGAGGCGAGGAAGGTGCGGACGTTGGATTCCATCCGGAACTTTCCTTTTCGAACGACATCGATAAAGGCGACGACGGCTTCCTGGAAGATATCGTCGGCGTCCTGTTCGCTGCCGCCATAGTGTCTGATGAAAGAGCTGGTTGCTTCGGCGTGTTGATGGTAGATGAACTGGATTGCTCCATTCAGATTGGTACCATCACTGATTGCGGCGATCAATTCGGCATCAGTATATTTTACCTCGGCTTTCATTATATAGTCAATTCTATTAGGGGGAATGTAACCGTGAAAGACTGTTTTTTAGGTCATATAGTAAACGAACGAATGGCATACTATTGTATGCCATTCAGTTATATTGCCCGTAGGGGTTGGGGGCGATTCGGCCGGAGTGCGCACCGGGTGCGGGGGGTGTTTGTGCAGGCGGTTGATTTACATTGTTTTGTGCGCTTTATCCGGAAGGGGTTGGGGTTTCTGGTTATTTTCTGAGCATTTTCCGGATCTCGCCGGCATCGAGGTTTTCGCGGAATTGCCGGTCGAGGCCCGCGGTGAGCGCATATTCGGGATTGCAGCGCCAGCCGAGCAGGACGAATTGGGGTTTGTCCTCGCTGAGGGAGTGGTCGGAGGCCGCGGGGTTGCGCCGGACCAGCAGGGTGGGATGGGGTTGGTTGTCGGCAAAACCAGGAAAGAGGAAGCCGGCGGCGATGGCTGCGGCCGTTGCCCTGGGGCGGCCGGCGGCGACGGTCTGATCGGAGAGGTAGGCGGGGCGTTGGAGTTCCCGGGGGTCTGCGTGGAGCAGACTGTCAACGAAACGAAGGGTGTTGCGCTGGAGGCGGGTAGCGACTTCGATCTGTTGCTGGAGGTAGACTTCGTCCGTGATGTAATTGCGAAGATAAATGTTGGTCCGGGCTTCGAGATCCGCGCCGGAGTAGAGGGATTTCAGCTGCCGCAGTTCGCTTTGTTTTTCGGCTTCCTGCAGGCTGGCGGGGCGGATGCTGATCTTCCCGCGCCATTCGATGGCGATGTAGTTGGTGTCGCTGATCAGCTGCTTGCGAACTTCGAGGAGATATTCGCGGCGCGTGACGGGGATGTAAGGCAGCTGGGTGCTGTCGGCAGCGATAAGCCAGAAGGAGGTTTGCAGCTGGCCGGAGGTTTGTTGCTCATCGCCGGGCCCTTCGAAATAGACGCAGCCGTTGCGACGGGAGATCTTCGCGCCGATGGTGAGATAATCGGCGCCGTTGATGGAGTAGTGACCGAGGAGGGGGCTGAGGTCGTTGGCGAGAATGAGGAGTTGGGCCTTTTTGTCGTCGTGAGGAAAGAAGGTGCATTGCGCACCGAATTTGCCGGCAAAGTATTCGCCGTGCCAGGTGGGATCGCCTTCACCAAGTGTGAAGCAGTCGTGGAGGACAGAGATAAGTGCTTCTGTGCGGGCCTTCATCGCCGTGAGTTTGTCGTGGGGGATATGTCCAATGATGAGCGGCGCCGATTGCTGCCAGGGTTGTGCCTTGAGGATGGGCATCTCGCCGGCGGTGAGAATTGCGGTTTCGATATCGATAGAGCGGGGAGAAAGCGAGGCGATAGTTTGAAGACGCGTGCTACCGGGAGTAAGCGAAGCAACGCTTGAGCGCTGAGCGATAGCGGAGGTATGCGACAGGCCGAGGCCGAGTATCAATGTGAACAGAGTAGAAGTACGGATCATAATCTTGCTTTCTTTAGGGATTGGGTGGTCTTTGGATAGAGGGTCCTAAATGTGCAAGATCTTTCGAGGGATATGGGAAGGTAGTGCCAACAGGGGTAAATGACGGGCCGAAAACTAGTTCGTTGAACGTGAGAGAAGTTAGTATGATCGGGACCCCCTGCGGCGTCCCGATTCTGGAAAAATTTTCCCGTTGCGGGCCGGTTTAATGCCGGATATAGCGCTCAAAGAACTCGTATGTGCGGAGCATCTGGTCGATGCGCTGACGGTTGTCTCCGCTGCGGGTGAGCTCGTGCGTGCCGCCGGGATGACGGACGTATTCGACGGGTCTCCCGAGGACTTTCAGACTGCGATAGAGCATCTCGCCTTGTACGAAGCCGGTGCGACGGTCGTTCTCACCATGGAAGATGATCAGCGGAGTGGTGATGTTATCGACGTAAGTGATGGGTGATTCGCGTTGGAGAATGGCTTTTGTCGCGGGATCCCAGGGATAACCACCGAAGTAGTTGGGGACGAGGCGCCAGGCATTGCCTTCCCCGAAGAAGGTGGCGAGATCGTAGACACCACGTTGGGCGCAGGCAGCCTTGAACCGATGGTCATGGCCGACGATCCACGCGGTCAGATAGCCGGCGTAGCTGCCACCGCTGACGACGAGTTTTGTGCTGTCGGCCCAGCCTTCGGCCACCGTCTTATCCAGTGCCGTGAGGACGTCGCTGGTGGGTCCTGTGCCCCAGTCCTTGATGTTGGCGCGGAGGAATTCCAGTCCATAGCCGCCGGAGCCGCGGGGATTGCAGTAGACCACGCCATAGCCTTTCGCGCAGAAGAACTGGAACTCATGCCACATGGAGGCTTCGCCCGGACCCCACATCGCCGAAGGACCGCCATGGATGTCGAGGAGGAGCGGATAGTGCTGACCGGTGGTATATCCCACCGGCTTCATGACCCAGTATTCGATGGTCTCGCCGATATTGTTTTTGAAGGTATGTTTTTCGGGCAGTGACAGTTGCCGTTGCCGCAGCCATTCGCCGTTAAAGGCCGTGAGCAGTTTTGCATTGGTTCCCCCGGCATCGGCGGTGTAGAGTTCCGACGGGTCGGATACTTCGGTACGGGAGAAGACGAGATGGTTGCTTTGGAGATCGAAGCTGCCGGTGCCACTGTTATAGTCAGAGAGCTGTTCTACCTTTTTGGTCGCGATGTTTGCGCGATAGAGTGGGGCACCGCCATTGGATTGGGCGGTGAAATAAAGATTTTGATTGTCGGCCGTCCAGGTGAACCCCGTCGCGGCGCGATCGAAAGGGATAAGCGTTTTGTCCGAGAGGTCGTTGCCGCTGAGGGTTGCGATATAGATTTGCGGAACGACGACAAAGGAAGTGGGACCAGTGGTATAGGCAAGGTGTTTGCCATCGGGGCTGAGACGCGGGCTGCCGAAGGTCCTGTCCTTTTCACCGAGGAGTTTATGAAGGTGGCTGCCGTCTTTGTCGGCGATAAAGATCTCGCTTTCGAGTGTGCGGTCGGGGTGTTCGGCGGAATCGATATCGGCGACTATCAGGAGTTTTGAACCGTCGGGCGTGTAGTCGGCACTGTTATACGAGTAAAAGCCGGTGGTGACCGGGTGCGGGGTTGACGCCGGGCCGGAGGTTGTCGCGGCGCCGGAGTTCGTCGCCGGGCCGGAGGTTTGCGAGGATTGGGCCGGCTGGATCGATTGAATGAACCAGTGGGTGAACGTCATATCCGGGTTGACCTCCATTTCATCCTGGAAATTGAGTTTGGTGACGACCTTGGCTTTTTTATCGGAAACGTCATTGTCGAGATAGGCCCTGATCTCGTCGGGGCCGCCGTCCGGGTTGGGTTTTGCCGTCGCGGGATAAGTGTTCTTTGCGATGCCGGCCTGTTCCATGGGCCAGGCGGGAAGCAGATGGGTGGGGTTGAGGATCGAATCCTTGATGAGTTCTTTGAGGCCGATGCGGGCCGAGAAGAGGATCGACTTTCCATCAGGGGACCATTTTGGCGCGGAGGCGCCATAGTGGAAATGCGTGAGCTGGACGGGCTCGCCGCCGTCGAAAGAAAGCAGGAATATTTGTGGTTTGCCGTCGGTATTGCGGACAAAGGCGATCTGCCGGCCGTCGGGGCTCCACGCAGGCTGCGTGGCGCTTTCCCGGGTGGTAAGCTGGCGGGGCGCGGTGGAGCCGTCGGTCGTTACTAGATAAAGTTGGGTGACGTATTTATAATCCCACTTGCTGACCTTGGGGTCGGTATCAGACTCGATGGAGGTGAGGGTGAAGACGACCTTTGTACCTTCTTTGTTGAGGTGGACCTCGCCGACGGTGCGGATCTTGAGCAGATCGGTGACCTGGACGGAAGTCTTTTGGGCTTGGGTTTGGAAGGCCGCCAGTAGCGCAGTTGCAAGTACGGAGAGACGAACGATATTCTTTGCGGCTGGCAACAGATGCGGGAATTTTCTCATGCGTCGGGTTTTGGTTCCCCAACTTACAAAATCCCGGCTAGAATTCGGGAGCCGTGCTATTTTTTTGCGGGCGGCGGAGTCGGATAAAAGCCCGGCTGACCGGATTGATAGGACGTGATCCTGGTTTGGAAGGTGCGGGCGATGAGATTCGCCTTTTTCATGGCTTCCGCGACGTTGGCACCCTGGAAGTGCTCGTTGAGGGTTTCGAAGAAAAGATGCAGCCAGCGATTGAAATGCGTTTCTTCGACGGGAAGCTGGAGGTGTTTGGAGAGGGGGTGGCCGGAGTAGCCGCTATCGCCGAGGAGGGCCATGCCCCAGAATTTGTACATAGTCTGCAGGTGGTTGTCCCAGTGATCGCCGATCTTCCCGAGGAAGATGGGACCAAGGAGATCGTCGGTCTTTACTTTTGAATAGAAGCTGTCGACCAGGAGTTTTATGTCTGCTTCCGAGGTGATGTCTGCCATGGGAGATGTTTTCTGAGCGCAAAATTACGTTGTTTGCTGTTAATAAAAGACAAAAACGTCTTTTATTTTGCCCCGACACGGCGGGCAATAAATGAGTTTAGGGAGTTTTTTGTAGTTTAGAGGTTTGTGGGATTTATTCAATTCATAATGGGTTTGTTCGGCCGCCCCTGGAGGCGGCAGAAGTCGAAGGAGGAGGCCAGGCTGCGTTGGGAGCAGTTGCAGGAAGAGATCGGAGCCTTCGATTACGAGGAGGGCGGATTCAGCTATCCATTCGAGAACGGCACCAGCGTGGTGCGATGGGCGGAGGTGGACAGGATCGTCGGCTATAAGCTGGACCTGTTTACCACTGACGAGATCTGCATCGAACTGCATATCGGCGACCGGGCCATCCGTTTCATCGAGTCCACTCCAGGCTGGTATCAATTAATGAAACGCTTGAAAGTGATCTTTCCCGCCATCCCCAACGGTTGGGATTGGGATGTGGTGAAGCGTCCATTTGCAACCAATTATACGGTATTATACGAGCGGGAAGGAGGCGATCTGCCTTCGACCAATAATTTTTATGCCAGCCTCAGCCGGGTCGATCTCACGGTAGTATGCCCGGCATTTGAGAAAGCGGGGTGGACGATCCGCAAGGCGGGTTGGGAAGAGATGGAAGCAAGGAATAACTGGTCCGAGATCAATATCGTCAAAGACCGTCACGGCGTGTTGTTAAATGGGCGGGTAGCTTTCCGCGCGGGAATGATGGAGGTCCTCGATGGCGTGTTGTACGGGATCGGGAGCGCTTATCAATATGAGGTTTATGATGAGGAGAAGCAGGTACTGCGGGAAAAGAGATGGCCGTAGGATAAACCTACGGCCTTTGCGTTTGTGTGCCCTTCGCGTTTGGGCGAATATTATTATTCCGATCGGAGTGTTTTGACGGAATTGGCCAGGGCGGTTTTGAGGGCCTGAAACGAGACGGTGAGAAGGGCGATGCCGAGCGCGCCGAAACCAGCGGCGGCAAAGACCCACCAGTGGATGGGGGTATGGTAGGCGTAGTTGCCGAGCCAGCCATGCATGATCCACGCGGCGAGCGGGAAAGCGATGAGACAGGAGAGTCCGACCAGCTGCAGGAATTCGCGCGAGAGCAGGCCGGCCAGACCATGGACGGAGGCGCCGAGGACCTTGCGGATACCAAGTTCCTTTGTCCGCTGTTCGGCTGTATAGGCGGCAAGACCAAAGAGGCCGAGACAGGAGATGAGAATGGCAAGCGAGGCGAAGAGCCCCGCGAGCTCGCCGATTCGGGTTTCGTCGGTAAAGCGTTTGTCAAATTGGGCATCGGCGAACTTGACCTCGACAGGAAAACCAGGGTTGTCGGCCTTGATGACGGCGGTTATTTTGGCGATTGCATCGGATACGTTGGCGCCGGGCTTTAGGCGCATGTCGATGCTATGACAGTAGGGGTTGGAATTGGGATCGCAGGTCATGAACATGGGGCCGGGTTTGCCGTACATATCATTAAACATAAAATTACTGACGATGCCGACGATGGTCACGGGAGTGCGGGTCTGGCCATTGAAAAAGATTACGCGATTACCGGCCTTACCAGCCTTGCCCATCATGGTTGCCAAACTTTGTGTGATGAGGATCGAATTGCTGTCCACCCTGGCATCGGGATAGAAGTCGCGGCCTTCCACTATCTTCAATCCCATGGTGGCGATATAGCCGGGGGAGATCTGCTCCTGTTGAATCAATTCTTTGCTGTTGAGATCGTCGCCTTCCCAGATAACGTGTTGATTATCCGTTCCGCTCCACGATGAGAGCGGAGGGCTGAAGCTTAGTGCAACATGGTCGAGGACGCCGGTGGCCATGAGGTGGTCGCGGATGGCTTCATAGTGGTCGGCCATCTTTCCCTGGACGTCGAGATAGAGGAGGTTTTGTTTGTCAAAACCCAGGTCCCGATTCTTGATGTGCTGGATCTGCTGGTAGATGATGATGGTACAGACGATGAGACCGACAGAGACGACAAATTGAGTAGTGACGAGGGTCTTGCGGATGAAGCCGGCGCTGCCTTTGGCGCGGATCTTCAGCCCCTTTAGCACCGTGACGGGATTGAAGGAGGAAAGATAGAAGGCCGGATAGCTGCCGGAGAGCAGCCCGCAGCCGATGCCGATCGCCAGCAGGCCGGCCAGATGGGCAGGAGCGAGGGGAGAGAAGGTCAGGTCCTTGTCGACAAGATGATTGAAGGCGGGCAAGGCGAGGGCGATGAGGAGGATGGCAAGAGATACCGAGAGGAAGGAGAGGAAGAGTGATTCAGCGATAAAACGGCCGATGAGTGACTGTTTCAGGGCGCCGAGGGTCTTGCGGACGCCGACCTCCCTTGCGCGTTGCCCGGCGCGGGCGGTGGCCAGGTTCATGAAGTTGATGCATGCGATAAGCAGGATGATCGAGGCGATGATCGAAAAGAGGTTTACAAATTTTATATCCCCGCCATCCTGTATTCCATTGGTATAATTGTTAAAAAGATGCCAGTCGCCCATCGGTTGTAAGAGCATGTTGACCTTGGCGTAAGCCATGTCCTTTGGCCGGATGAGGGTGGTGAGTTTTTTTGCGATGGTTTTGGGATCGGCGCCCGGCTCGAGCTCGAGGATGGCAGGCCTGCCAAAGCTGCCCCAGGTGGTCAACCATCCCTGTTCATCAGTAAAGTCATCCCAGGCGGCGAGCCAGTTGAATTGGAGCGTGACGTTCTTTGGAAAATCGGGGACTACGCCTGTGACGGTATAGTTGATGTTGTTGCCCATGACCAGCGTTTTGCCCATTGGGTCGGCGTCCCCGAAGAATTTGCGGGCCGTGGAAGCCGTGATGACGATCGAATGCCTGAGCCGCATGCATCCTATGGGGCTGCCTTTGAGGAAGGGGATCTTCAGCATCTCCAGATAGCTGGAGTCGGCGAAGGTGCCGTTCTCGTAAAGGACCTTATCACCGATGGTGAAGAGGCGCCGTTCCCGGTCGGAAAGCCTGACGGCATAGCGGATGCCGGGAATGGTTTTTATCGCTTCGGGCGCCAGGGGGCCGGGGACTGCGTCGAAGCTGCTGATCTTGCCGTTGTAAGGCATATTGAGCCGGGTCCGGTAGATCTGGTTGCGGCTGGCCACGGGATGGTCCCAGGTGAGTTCGTCTTCCACCCAGAGGAAGATGAGGGTCGCGCAGGCGATGCCGAGGGCGAGGCCGGCTACGTTCAAAAAACTATACGTGGGTTTGTTCCGCAGGCTGCGGAATGTCGTGAGGATATAGTTCTTAAGCATGTCTTTGCGGGTGCGAAGGCTATGCCAGAATGCTAAAGAATTGGCGGTGAGTTGGTTGGGGTAGGGGTTCGCAAGCGGATCGTTCGGTTTCGATACGGGTGGTGTACGGTTGGCGCCCGGGCCGCAGCCTCCGGGGAATTAAGATTTCCTGCGGTCAACAGCAAAGCTATTACGTATATTCAGTCTTAAATTTCCTCCATGCGTATTCCCTTAACCGGTTGTTTGCTTTTCCTCCTCGCCGCTTGTCACTCTGGTAAAGACGCCAATGTTTCATGGGCTGTATATGGAGGCAGCAAATCAAATAACCATTATTCTGAATTGCGTCAGATAGATACCGGCAACGCGGCGCGACTGCAAAAGGTGTGGGAATATCATACAGGAGACGGCGATTCGCTTTCGCAGATGCAGGTGAACTCCCTGATCGTCGATGGAGTATTATATGGAGTGTCGCCAAGACTGAAACTGTTTGCGCTGGACGCGGCGGCAGGGAAGATGAAGTGGGTGTTCGATCCGATCGCGCCGGTGAATGGGGATACCCCGAAGGTAGCGATCAATGCATGCCGGGGGGTGGCGTATTATAAGGGGGACGCCGGGGGAAGCGAGTCTGCCGGGAGGTCGGGGGACGGCGCCCGACTCTTTTATGGCGCGGGGTCCTGGCTGTATTGTGTCGATGCCGCGACGGGCCGGCCGGCGGCTGGATTCGGCGACAGCGGCCACATCGATCTGCACAACGACCTCGGGCGGGACGTGAAAGATCTCTATGTGGCGGCGACGACGCCGGGCGTCGTATACAAGGATCTGATCATTATCGGCGACCGGGTGGCGGAGGAAGCGGCGGCTGCGCCAGGGCATATCCGGGCCTATGACGTGCATACCGGGAAACTGCGCTGGATCTTTCATACGATCCCCTATCCGGGGGAAGAGGGTTATGCTAGCTGGGAAGATACCGCGGCATACCGGCATATCGGTGGCGCGAACAGCTGGTCGGGCTTTTGCCTCGACGAGGAAAAGGGAATGTTGTTTGCTCCGGTAGGGTCGGCGTCCTATGATTTTTATGGCGGCAAGCGCCTTGGCAATGGTCTCTTCGCGAACTGTGTGGTGGCGCTGGATGCCAATACCGGAAAGCGGATCTGGCATTTCCAAACGGTGCATCATGATATCTGGGACCGGGACCCGCCGACGCCGCCGGTGTTGGTGACCGTACATAAGGACGGAAAGGAGATACCTGCCGTGGCGCAGGTGACGAAGAGCGGATATGTGTTTGTGTTGGACCGGCAGACAGGCGCGCCGCTTTCGCCGGTGGAGGAGCAACCCGTGCCAGGGGACAGTGCGATGCCCGGGGAGAAGTTGTCGCCGACGCAACCCGTTCCGACGGGAATGCCGGTATTCGCACGGCAATCCCTGACCGAAGCAAACCTGAACCGGCTCGTACCCGACTCGTCGTTTGCCGATGTTCAAAAGCGATTGGCGGGGTATCGGACGGGACGGATGTTTATTCCGCCGTCGCGGCAGGGAACGGTGATCTTCCCGGGGTTCGACGGCGGTGCGGAATGGGGTGGGCCGGCGTACGATCCGGAGTCGGGGCTGTTGTATGTGAATGCGAATGAGATGCCCTGGGTGTTGACGATGGTGGATGCGAAAAAGGCGTTGGGGGCGGTGGAAGGGAAGGAGGCTGCCGGCAAGACAGTGACCGTGGCGGACGCGGCGAAGGCATTGTATGCGACGAATTGCATGGTTTGCCATGGAGCCAGCCGAAAGGGGGGCGGGAATTTTCCGACCCTGATCGGGATGAATACGAAATATACCACGGAGCAATTCGTGACGCTGATCTCGGGCGGGCGGCGGATGATGCCGGCTTTCAAGCAGCTTAGCGATGATGAAAAGAAGGCCCTGGCAGCGTTTGTGCTCGAGAAAGAAAGCGACCTGGAAAAGAAATTCGTGAATGCTTCGGCGAAACCACAGGACCCTTATTTTACCCTGCCTTATACCGCCACGGGATATAATAAATTTTTGACAAAAGAGGGTTATGCGGCGGTGGCGCCGCCCTGGGGAACCTTGACGGCGATCGATCTGAGCCGGGGTGTTGTCGCCTGGAAGGATACGCTGGGAGACTATCCGGAGTTCAAGGCAAAGGGGATCCATACGGGCACGGAGAATTATGGTGGACCGGTAGTGACGGCGGGTGGGGTATTATTCATCGCCGCGACGAGCGATGCGAAGATCCGCGCGTTCAACAAGCGGACAGGGCAGCTGTTATGGGAGGGCGACCTGCCGGTAGCGGGATTTGCGACGCCGTCGGTCTATGCAGTGGAGGGAAGAGAGTATGTGGTGATCGCGTGCGGGGGTGGGAAGTTGGGTAAGAGGTCGGGGGACTCGTATGTGGCGTTTGCCTTAAGCATCCCTTAGCACCGTTTTTGCGTTTACACCAAAAAATTATATCCATGTTATCTTTTACGTACAAAGCCTTTCTTGGCAGCCTGCTGATTGTGGGCCTTTTTGTTGCCTGTAACAATGAACCCAAACAAGCCGTGACGACCATGCCTGCGGCAGGCGACTCTTCGGGGATCAAGGAAGAGAACATCTCGTTCGTGGCTGACTCCGCAAATCTGAATGCCTTCGTCGTCTATGATGATTCGGTAAAGGGCAAGCGGCCTGCGGTGATCGTTATCCCGGAATGGTGGGGGCTCAATGACTATCCCAGGAAGCGCGCGCGGATGCTGGCGAAGCTGGGATATGTGGCGATGGCGCTGGATATTTATGGGGATGGGAAGGTGGCGGATAACCCGGACAGCGCGGGTGCTTATGCCAAGCCTTTCTATGCAAATCCGGCGAAAGCCAAGCTCCGGATCGATTCGGCCATTGCGCGGCTACGGAAATTCGATAATGTCGATCCCGCAAATATCGGGGCGATAGGCTATTGTTTTGGCGGTGGCGTGTTGCTGAATACGGCCCGGCTGGGGGATGATCTGAAGGGGATCGTGAGTTTTCATGGCAGCCTGATCGGGACGCCGGCGCGGAAGGATCTGTTGCGGACGAAGATCCTGGTTTGCCACGGGAATGCGGACAAGTTCGTGACACCGGCGGATGTGGCGAAGTTCAAAAAGCAGATGGACTCCATCGGTGCGACATACACGTTCATTGGGTACGACAGCGCGACGCATGCGTTCACGAATCCCGCTTCGACGGCTAATGGCGAGAAGTTTCACATGCCGATAGCTTATAACGGAAAGGCGGATACGGCCAGCTGGGACGCGATGAAGACATTTTTTGCCGGGGTCTTCGGAAAATAGGGGCCGCGGCGGCTTTGATGGGTGGACGGAGCGGGGCTATTTCAACATACTCCCGTTTTGGACCACCCATTTCAATAAGGCATTGTTCTCATCGGCAAGTTGCAGCTTGCGGCAGATATTGTGCCGGTGATTTTTGATGGTATAGCGGCTGAGATTGAGTGCGCCGGCGATCTCGAGGGTCGTTTTCTTTTCGCGGATGAAGCGGAGGATCTTCAGCTCCATCTCGGAGAAAAGGGTGTTTGCCGGGAGCAGGGTCTTGCCGGTCTGCTCGTCAGGGTTGAGGCGGCTGATGACCAGGTGTACGCCGGCGAAGAGCTGGCTTTCGTCCAGGGGTTTTATGAGATAGTTGGCCGGTTGAGTGGCAGCGGCCTTTTCGATGATGGAATGATTTTCATAAGAGGTGATGAAGATGACCTCGAACGCATAGCGACGGCGAAGCTGGGTGACCAGGTCGATACCGGAGAGTTCAGCCTCGAGCTGGATATCGCAAAGCAACAGATGGGGCAGCATCTCGGCCATTGCGGTCTCGGCTTCGGCACGGGAGACGGCGATGCGGGTCTCGCAATCAAAGTTGTTCCGCAGCTGTTGCTCGATAAATCGACCAATGATGATCTCGTCTTCAATAATCAGAATCCTTACCATGGGTTTTCGTTCAAACTGGAATAATAAAAGAATAACTTAATCCCCTATCCCCCGAAACGGTCATTTTCCCGTTCATTTGACGCGTGAGGTCCTGGATCAGCGGGATGCCCATCGTAAACTTTTCATTGGATACATCCGCGGGAATGCCGACGCCGTTGTCGGAATAGGTGAATTCCAGCAGATGGTCATTCACCTCGACAGCTTTAACGTGGATGCAGGGATCGGGTTGGTCTCTGAACGCGTGTTTGAAGGTGTTGGTGAACAGTTCGGAAAGTATAAGGCCGAAGGACAGGGTGTGTTTGTCGCTGATGTGCAGCCCGGCGGGGACATCCTGCCGGATGTGCGTCTTTTCTTTGGTGTCGTAGATCTTCTGCAGGTGGGCGGCCAGTTCATTGATGAAGTCACTGAGACAGACGTTTTGTGTCTTTTCGAAGGACAAGAGCTTTTCGTTGACGAGCATCATGGCGCGGATCTTACCGATATTGCCTTTGAGGATGTCGCGGGAGATGCCATCCTTGACGATGGGTAACTGGAGGCTGAGGAGGCTGTAGAGAAGCTGCAGGTTGTTCTTTACCCGATGGTGCAACTCATTGATGAGGAGCTCGATCTTCGTATTTCTTTCCGCGAGTTGGTATTTCTGGTTCTGCAGTCGCTTGTTGGTGACTCGAAGGGCTTCGGTGCGCTCTTCCACCCGCCTTTCAAGAATGTTATTCTGGTGTTGCTGCAGGCGGTTGAGTTCTTCGAGGGCGGCCTGTTTGGCCAGCTCATGCCGGCGCATTTCTTCTTTCAGACCCGTGGTGAAAAGCAGGAAGATGCCGAGGTTGAAGAGGTTGCCGACGGTGCTGATGGTGTCGATCGACCGCTCCTGACCGACGATCATCGCAACGGTCAGAAACAGGCCGGATATCGAAAGCATGATGAGTCCGTAGGCGAGATAGCGGCGTGCGGGGTTTAGTTTTGGCCAGCAGGCATATAACACATAGCCGACGATGAGCAACATGAGGGGGTGGGTTGCCCGATCGATAAGGCTGGCGAGATAATAATTGCCGGTGAAGTAGTCGATCCCGAAAGCGCTGAGGGATCTGACTGCCAGCAGGGCCGGCAGCCAACGCATCACGGAATATACTTTTGGAAATTCGGTGCGTAGCTGCCAGAAATCGACGACGAGCAGATAGATGCCAAGCAGCCCGATATAAAGAAAATGCACGTTGATCATCCAGGCGGTGGCCGGATGTTCGGGTGCGAACCACTCGATCCAGTAGCCGCTGTTGGTGATGGCATAACAACCGATGCCGCCGATGCTCAGGAGGAGCCATAGATAGGGCCGGAACCGGCTGACGATCCATGACAGTAATGAATAAACGAAGAAGATGCAGATGGCTCCAAAGAGTGCGGCATCGATGGATTCTTTTGTCCGCAGGGTCGTGAAATACTGCCGCCAGGGGAGAAGTTCGAAGTCGAACTGCGGCTGATAATATTTTGTATGGTGGACCCGGATGAGAAGGGTATACGTCTTGTTCTTTTCCAGGGGTAGGGTGCAGTAGAACCGCCCATCGCCATCCGCGAATTCACTCTCCGGCCGGAAGGCTCCTGCGAGTCGATGGGTGATGAGCGAGTTGTCGTCGAAGAGCCAGGCATCCACGTAAGTGAGGTGACTGAAGGCAAGGACCTTGCCGGGATCGCTCATGTCGGCGGTCCGGAAAGTGGCACGGAGCCAATAGCTGCTGACGGGAGACCCTTTTGGCAGGGAGGCAAGGGGGGTGAAGGCGTCGGGACGATTGATGAGGTCGATGGCGCTGTCGGAGCCGGTAGCATCTTCAAGGGCCGTGAACCAGGGATGCAAAGACAGGCGCTGGCCAGCCAGGACCGGGGAAGCAGGTGGATTGCCTTTGGCTGGGATCAGAGCAAAAAAGTACACTACCAGGAGCAGTAACCCTGGCGGCTTTAATAAGGATATTCGCGCCATCCTGATAAAATTACAAAAATTCCCCCCTCACTTACAAGTACTTATACGTAAAAATTCTAAATGTTATCCATGAGTGGGGATAAAAGCGGCAAAACTACGCAGAAGGGATCATTCGGCGTCAGAAAAGGACACTTGCGGTGCGGACAGCAGGTGTATCGTTAGCGGACGCGGCCGCGGGCTGGCGAGCGATCAAAAGATTGATTTGTAGTCGGGTGTGAATCCGGCATTGCATTCGCGGCTCGTTCTTTATGTTTAAAAACTACTTCAAGACCGCCTGGCGCGGGCTCCGCAACAACCGCGTCTTTAGTGTGCTCAATATTCTCGGTCTCTCGACCGGAATGGCCGTGGCATTGCTGATCGGCCTTTGGGTGACGTATCAATTCTCCTACGACCGGTGGATCCCGAACCATCAGCGCGTGTATCAGGCTCAGTACCGGAGTGTGTATAACGGCGCGATCATGACGCAGACCTCGGTCAGCTATCCGTTGGCGGATGTGATCAAAAAAGACGTGCCTGGTGTGGAGTATGTGGTACGGATGGACTGGGGAAATTATCACGGCCTGGTGGCCGGATCGAATAAGGTCTATCTGCCCGGCGTGATGGCCGGGGAAGACTTTTTGAAAGCCTTTGAGTATCCGTTGGTGCAGGGCAACGCGGGACAGGTGTTGCACGATCGGTATTCGATCGTACTGACGGAGTCGACGGCGAAGGCATTGTTTGGAAGGGAAGAGGCGATAGGAAAGACGGTGCGCATCGATAATTTTCACGATCTGACGGTCACAGGCGTGCTGAAAGACGTGCAGGCAAATACTTCCGTCCAGTTCAGTTACGTCATCCCGTTCGAATTTTTCCGGGAGGAGTCGACTTTCGGCGAGCATTGGGGCAATAACAATGTTCAAACCTTCGTGCGGCTGCGGCCGGGGGTGTCCTATGCACAGGTGGAACCACAATTGCGGCCCCTGATCGCGAAATATGATGCGACGGATTACCGGACGAACAAGTACGAGGTGTTCCTGCATCCAATGAAGGATTGGCATTTGTATAGTGGGTTTGTGAATGGAGTGGCGAGTGGGGGATTTATCGACTCTGTCCGCCTCTTTGCCGTTATCGGCTTGTTGGTGCTGGTGATCGCAGGAATTAATTTTGTGAACCTGTCGACGGCACGGAGTGAGAAGCGGGCGCGCGAAGTGGGGATCCGGAAGGTGTCGGGGGGGCTGCGCCGGGATCTGGTGATGCAGTTCCTGATAGAGTCAGTGGTACTGACGGCGCTGGCGTTTGTGGTAGCATTGTTGATCGTGCAGGCAGTATTGCCCGCGTTTAATCTGTTGACGGGGGATATTATCCGGGTGCCGTATACGAGTATGGTCTTCTGGATGGTGATGGCGGGATATGTCCTTGTAACGGGCGTGCTGGCGGGGAGCCGGCCGGCTTTTTATTTGTCGGCGTTTAATCCCGTACGGGTGTTGAAAGGAAAGGTTATTTCCGGCCGGGGTGCAGCATGGCCGCGGCGCGTGTTGGTGACACTCCAATTCACCGCTTCGGTGGCGCTGATCATCAGCACGGTGATCGTCTACCAGCAAATACAATATGCGAAGGACCGGCCGTTGGGTTATGATCAGCAACGCCTGATGATGTCGGATGTGAGCCCGGATGTGCAGAAGAACTACGATGCGTTGAAAGGCGAGATGCTGCGCAGCGGCGTGGTGTCGACCGTAACGAAGTCGAATAGCCGGGTTACGACGGATGGGGTCTATGATGATATCGACGCCTGGCCTGGGAAGATGCCGGGCGAGAACCTGGGGATGTTGACGGTGGCGGTGTCGGATGCGGACTATTTCAAAACAATGGGAATGGCAATGCAGTCGGGGATGAACTTCTCGGGTAACCTGGGGGCGGATACGCTCTCGGTGGTCCTGAATTGGGCGGCGGTCAAGCGGATGCGGCTGAAGGAGCCGGTGGGGCAGATGATCACCTGGGCGGAGACGAGGCGCGTGAAGATAATCGGCGTGGCGAAGGATGCGGTGATGGGGAGTCCTTATCAGCGGACGATCCCGACGATGTTTATTTACGACCCGGGTTGGGCTTGGGTGATGACCTATCGCATCAAGGATGGGGTGCCGACGTCGAAGGCTATTTCTGTTTTGACCGGTATCTTCAACAAGTATAATCCTTCATTCCCCTATTTGTACGGGTTTGTGGATAAGAGTTATGAGGCCAAGTTTGGGCAGGAGACACTGATCGGAAAACTGGCCGGGATCTTTGCCGTGCTGGCCGTGTTTATTTCCTGCCTGGGATTGTTCGGTCTTGCGGCGTATGTGGCGGAGCAGCGGACGAAGGAGATCGGGGTGCGGAAGGTGTTGGGGGCGTCCGTTGCGCAGATGTGGATGCTCCTGTCGAAGGATTTTGTGGTGTTGGTATTGGTTGGGGCGGTGGTGGCGACGCCGGTCAGTCTGTATTTTTTGAAGGGATGGTTGCAGCAATATGATTATCGCATTTCGATCAGTCCCTGGGTGTTCGTGGGGGCGACTGTCGCGGCGTTGGCGATTACCGTGGGAACGGTGAGTTGGCAGGCGATCCGCGCGGCGCTAATGAATCCCGTCGGGGCGTTACGGAGTGAGTAGGCTGACGATTGGCCTTCGGCCGGTCGGCCTGTGGCCGCCCACTGGGGAAATTCCTCCCCGAAGGGCCGTGCATGGCTTTTGCCGCGATAGCGGTATGCTGAACGACGAATTACATTGGTATAAAGACGCCATCATCTATGAGCTGCATATCAAGGCGTTCTGTGATGGTGATGGAGACGGGGTCGGGGATTTCCAGGGTCTGCTGACCAAACTGGATTATCTGCAGGACCTGGGGGTGACGGCGATCTGGCTACTGCCATTTTATCCATCGCCGCTGCGCGATGACGGTTATGATATCGCCGATTACTATACGATCAATCCCTCGTACGGGGATGTTTCCCGGTTTAAACAGTTGCTGAAGGAGGCGCACCGGCGCAATCTGAAGGTGATCACGGAACTGGTGGTCAACCATACCTCGGATTCGCACGAGTGGTTCCAGCGCGCGCGGCGGGCGCCGAAGGGTTCGAAGGAGCGGGACTTTTATGTATGGACGGACAACCCCGAGACGTACAAAGACGTGCGGATCATCTTTCAGGATTTCGAGAATTCGAACTGGACCTGGGATCCGGTGGCGGAGCAGTATTACTGGCACCGATTTTTCCACCATCAGCCGGACTTGAACTTTGATAATCCCGCAGTACAGGAAGAGGTTTTGAAGATCCTGGATTATTGGTGCAAGATGGGCGTGGATGGATTCCGGTTGGATGCGGTGCCTTATTTGTTCGAGCGGGAAGGGACGAATGGAGAGAATTTACCGGAGACGCATACTTTTTTGAAAAAGTTACGCCGGCATCTGGACGAGCATTTTCCGGGGACGGTGCTGCTGGCAGAGGCGAATATGTGGCCGGAAGATTCGGCGTCGTATTTCGGAAATGGGGACGAGTGTCATATGAATTATCATTTCCCGGTGATGCCGAGGATGTTCATGGCCCTGCAGATGGAGGATCGTTACCCTATCACCGATATCTTCGACCAGACCCCAGATATTCCGCAGATCTGTCAGTGGGCCATTTTTTTGCGCAATCATGATGAGCTGACGCTGGAGATGGTGACGGACGAGGAGCGTGACTATATGTATAAGGTGTATGCGCGGGATCCGAAAGCCCGGATCAATCTGGGGATCAGACACCGCCTCGCCCCATTGCTTGATAACAATCGCCGGAAGATCGAGTTATTGAACTCCTTGCTCTTTGCCTTGCCGGGAACACCCGTGATCTATTACGGAGATGAGATCGGGATGGGCGATAATTTTTACCTGGGGGACCGGGATGGAGTGCGGACGCCGATGCAGTGGTCGCCCGATCGGAATGCAGGATTCTCCGCCGCCAACCCGCAGAAGCTGTATCTGCCCCTGATCCTTGACCCGGAATATCACTATGAGTCGGTGAATGTGGAGACGCAGCGGGCGAATACCTCGTCGTTGTTTTGGTATATGAAGCGGTTGATTGCGGTGAGGAAGAAGTTTAAGACGTTCGGGCGTGGCTTGATGCGATTTGTAAACACCGAGAATCCCAAGGTGCTGACGTTTACGCGCACCTATGAAGACGAGACGCTCTTAGTGGTCGTCAATCTATCAAAGTTCTCCCAGGCTGCCGAGGTGGACCTGCTGGCGTATAAGGGGTTCGTGCCCGTGGATGTGTTCAGCAAGAACCGGTTTCCCGTGATTCGTGAGGACGGGCAGTACTTCTTTACGCTGGCGCCCTATTCTTTTCAATGGTTTTTGCTGGAGAAAGCGCATCCGGAGATGGATGAGGATAAGCCTCTGCCGTTGCTGATGGTGCGGAAGCGCGATGAGGTGTTGGAGGGGGCTGCACGGCGGCAGCTGGAGACCGTGATCCTGCCGAGGTATCTCGTTCGGGCGAAGTGGTTTATTCCGAAGGAGCGGAATACGTACCAGGTGGTGATCGCGGATGTTTCGGTTTTTCTCTTGGGTGAGCGGCAGGTGTACTGGATGCTCGTGGAGATCACAGGGGATGATGGGGTGCCGGGGACGTATCAGCTGCCGGTGTGGGTGGTGGACGTGGAAGCGGGGCATCGGATGGGTGAGCTGTATCCGGAGGCGTTGATCGCGTCGGTGCGGAGCGAGGATGGGGAAGGGGTGTTGGTGGATGCGTTTTTTAGTTGCGAGTGGCAAACCTATCTCTTGCAGCGGCTTTCGCCCGCGCATAAGAATGGACATAAAAGTCCCGTAACCTTTGAGACAAATGCGAAGGTCAAAGAATATTTGAAGGATGCCGGAGACATGTGTGCCGCGCCTGTTCCCGAAGCCGTTAAGGCCGGAGCGTCGCAGCCGAAAGTACACGCATCCGATGAGTACAATACTTCCATCGCCTACGACGGCGTATTCTTTTTGAAGTTTTACCGGAAGGTGGACCGGGTGGTGAATTCGGACCAGGAGCTGACGCGGTATTTATCGCGGGAAGTGCATTTCCCGCATGTGCCCGCCTTCATCGGGGGGGTCGAATGGAAGGACAATAAGGGATGTATCGTCCTGGGGCTTTTACAGGAGATGATCGAGAATCATGGGGATGGGTATGGATTCTTTCTCGAGCGAATAAATAATTATGTCGAGCGGATCATGGCCGCCGATAGGAATGTGCCGCTGCCGGCGGCGCGGATGGGAACATTTGCCGGGCCCACCGCGTTCGAGGCGTTGCCGGCCGATCTGCAGACTTTGCTCGGGACGCATGCGGCCGAGCAGGCGAGACTCATCGGGGTTCGGACGGCGGAGATGCATCTGGCGCTGGCGGCGGGCACCGGTAAGGATTTGAAGCCGGAGCCTTTCTCGCTGCATTATCAGCGGAGTCTTTTCTCCGCCATGCAGTCGCTGGTGCGGGAGACCTACCAGAACCTGGCGCGGAATGTGGCGGCGTTGCCGAAGGACATGCGCGAGCGGATGGACCGGATCGTTGCCTACCGGCCGGAGTTGCTGGCGGCCTTGAAGAAGATCTACTCGAAGAAGCTGGATACCCTGAAGATCCGCATCCATGGGAATCTGCATTTGGGACAGATCCTCTTGACGGGGAAGGATATCGCGATCAACAACCTCAGCGGGGATCCCTCGTTGTCGTATAGTGAGCGGCGGTTGCGGCGATCCCCGTTCGTCGATGTCGCGTCGATGGTCATGAGTTTTCATGATGTCGCATTCGACGGGATGTTGAAGAATCAGCAGTTGCATGACGAGGATGTGCAGCGGCTGTTGCCGATGGCCGGGTTGTGGGCGCATTATGTAAGTGGTTGGTTTGTGCTGGCGTACAAGGAGCGGCTCGCCGCCGGCGCGGGGATGGTGGGGCTGGTGCCCGCGAAGGAAGAGGATTTTGCGACGGTGCTCAATTATTTTTTGGTGCAGCGGGCGTTGCTGGTGTTCAATGCGTATTTGCGGCGGGATCCAAAGCGGTTAATTATTCCGCAGGCGATTTTGAGAAGTGTGTTAAGGCCGGAGGGCGACATGGCGGCGGCAGTGCCGCAAGTCGTGGCGCCGGTAGCGGCTGTGGCGGATCTGGTGGCGGCTGGCGGCCCCATCAACGATGAGTGAATTCGTGGTCAAGCCATTCTTTCAGGACAAGGGCGTGGGTGTGTTCTTCGTCTTTTGTGGCGTAGACAAGCGTGAGCGTCTTTTCCTGCGCGTATTTTTCGATGAAGGCGATGGTCGCCTCGTTCTGTTTTAATTCTCCTTTATACTTTTTTTTGAATTCGGCCCAGCGATCGGGGTCGTGGCCGTACCATTCCCGGAGTTCGGTGGAAGGGGCGATGTCCTTTGCCCATTCTTCGATGTGGGCATCCTCCTTTTTGATCCCGCGGGGCCAGAGGCGGTCGACGAGGATGCGGTGGCCGTCGGACTTGGCGAGGGGGGAATAGATGCGTTTGATTTGGATGGTGGGGGGCATGGTGGCTTGGGCTTTTGGTGTTAACAAGCGATCCCGTGATTTAGTTCGCCGCCGCTGTTGGAGCCGGGGACGACCGTGACGCCGGTGATACCCATCTCGCCAGTGACGACGATCAGCTTCCGGATTGAGCGCAATCATCCGAATTGTTGGATCAGATCGGCAACTTCATTTGATGGCGATAAAGGCTTTTTCGAAACAAAAGGTGCAGACGCCCAGAACATTCGAGGCGTATCAGGCGGCTGTGAACGAGGCTGCCATCGTGTCCATAACCGATGTCCGTGGCAAGATCGTCTACGTCAATAAGAAATTTGTCGAGATATCCCAATACTCCGAGGGCGAACTGGTCGGCAGGACGCATTCCATCGTCAATAGCGGACACCATCCGAAGGAGTTCTTCAAGGGGATGTGGGACTGTATCCGGCAGGGCAAGCCCTGGAGGGGGGAGATCAGGAACAGGGCCAAGGATGGCAGTTTTTACTGGGTCGATACCGTCATAGCTCCTGTATTGGACAATAGCAACAAGATCATCCAGTTTCTTTCGATCCGCAACCTTATCACCCGGCAGAAGGAAAATGAGATAAAGATCTGGCAGGTCCAGTTGGATTTGATCAAAAGAGAGGAGCAATTGAAGGAGGCGCAGCGGATCGCGAAGACAGGCAGCTGGTTCCTGGACCCGGGATCACATAAACTGGAGCTATCCGAAGAGGCGTGCCGGATTTTTGGGATCCCATACGGCTCGCCCATAGGCCTCGATCTCCTGCTTGAAATGGTCCCCCCTGATGACCGGTCAAGGCTGGAGGAGTGTTGGCAGCAAGTAGCGCAGGGCGGTACATGCAGGATCGAGCACCGGATCGTTACTCACCAGCGGGAAAAATGGGTTTCAGAGCAAGCCAGAACCGGGTTTCGACAGAATGGCGATATAGAGGGAACCATTGGTGTCGTCCAGGACATCACCGAAAAGAAGCGAACCGAAGATATCCTGAAGGAGTCCGAAGCCCTATACAAGAATCTTTTCAACCGGGCCCCGTTCCCCAAAGCGATCGTGGACAAAGCGACCCTGCGTTTCCTGCAGGTCAATCAGACGGCTGTCCGCCTCTATGGATATTCCCGGAAAGAATTTTCAAATCTTACCGCCTTTGATCTTCGGCTGCCGGATGACCGTGAAAAGGTCCGTTCGCAGTTGGAACTCGGGCGGTATACTGATGATAGAAGTATCCGGGCGCACCGGAAGAAGAACGGGGAAATGATCTTTGTCGAACCGCATTTCTCGGAGATCAGCTACAAGGGCCGGCCGGCATTGCTCGTCACTCTGAACGATGTGACGGAAATGCTCAGGATGCAAGGTGACCTCCTGCGCGAAAGGGTGCAGCATCAGCAGGAGATCAACAGGGCTACAATGGAGGCGCAGGAAAAGAATCGCGCGGAAATAGGTAGGGAGTTGCATGACAACGTCAACCAGCTGCTGGCGGCATCGAATCTTTATCTCAAGCATATCGAAAACGAATCCGCGGAGAACCGGGAGTTGATCGCCAAGAGTATCGAGATCACCAACCAGGCCATCGCCGAGATCCGGCATTTGTCCTGGTTCCTCGTGCCGCCTCCCCTGAAGGTGTTGAACCTGAAAGAGTCCATCGAGGGGATCGCCGCGCATTTGACCCTTGGAAGAATAAGGGTCGATTTTGCGATCGGGATTCAGGAGGAGCGGGTGCCGGACGGTCTGAAGATCAATATTTACCGGATCGTCCAGGAACAATTGAATAACGTTCTCAAGCATGCCGAAGCCCGACGGGTAGAGGTCATCCTGAGACAGGAAGGCCAACTGCTGGAACTGGCGATCAACGACGACGGTAAAGGATTTGACATGCATAAAAGGAAAAGCGGTATCGGGTTTACCAATATCATCCACCGGGCTGAGATATACAACGGAAGCGTAACGATCGACAGTAGCCCCGGACATGGATGCAGGTTAAGCATTGAATTCTGTCTATAGCTGCGAAGGGGCTCCCGGGTGAGAGCGTTCGTGATCGCGCTATTGCGTCCAATCCCAAAGAACAACATCCCAGTCACCGGAGGTATCGTGATGCGTGTCGATGACCTGGAAGCCGACTTTCTGATGGGCCTTCAGCGAGCGGGGGTTGGCGGTGGAGATCTCGGTGAGGAGGAGGTCGAAGCGCGAGCAATAGAATTGACGGTGCCCCTGGTAGAGCATTTCGACGAGTCCTTTTCCGCGCCAGGGTTCGGCGACGCAGATCTGGCCCATGATGTAGAAGCGCTGTTCGCAGAGCGGGCGACCATTGTGAATGAGCGTGGAAGCGTGAACGTAAGTGTCTACCGCGGCAGGGTAGGCGGGAAGGCACTCGGGAGTAAGGGTGATGGCGTAGCCGGCGAGGTGGTCGCCGTCCATGACGATGACGGAGGGCGCGATAGCGTGGAGGGTTTTAAGGATCGCCGGAGTATAGACCCAGGAGACGAAGCCTTCGCGGGCCTTTGTCTCCACGCTGATATTGGCGGAGAGGTTGGCGTTGGAGAGTGCGGCTATCTGGTGGAGTTCGTTGTCGGTGGATACCAATTTGGCCGTGAGCATGACTAGAATAGGCTGGTTTGGATGGAAGTAGGCTTTGTTCGGCTGAGCGCCTTGCGTTTTTTGACGGCGGGAGCCTCAGTTGCCTGCACGCGCCGCACCCCTTCAGCCGTCCAATCCGGACCGGCTACCCCCCAATACGAACCATCGATGGCGTATATTTCCGATTCGTTGTGGCGGGAGGCGACGGTGATGGTGGTCCCATCGGCCCGGGCTTCGAAGAGGGCCTGCGCGAGTTCGGGCCGGTTATTATCCTGAGAAAGGTGCGCGAGCAGCAGATGGCTCATAAAGGGTGGCCGGTAGGCGGCGAAAAGTTCGAGGGCCTGCCGGTTGGAAAGATGGCCCTGTCCGCCGCGGATGCGATTCTTCAGGGGCCAGGGATAGCGACCGTTTTCGAGCATCTCCTCGTCATAGTTGGTCTCGAGAAAGGCGGCATGGCATTGGGCGAAATGCCGGATCAGGTTGTCGCACACGACGCCGATATCGGTGAAGACCCCCACGCGGATGGTAGCTGAGGCGACGACAAAGCTATACGGATCGGAGGCGTCATGCGCCTTGGAAAAAGCCAGGATACTCAGCCCACCGATGGTGACGGCTTCCCCTTCCCGAAAGGTTTTTATAAGGGGCGGATCAGGCGGGAAACGACACTGTTCCAGGGTCGGCCCGGTGATATAAACAGGCAGCTGGTACCTGCGTGAGAGGATCTCGAGCCCGCGGATATGATCGTCGTGTTCGTGGGAAATGAAGATGGCTTTCACGCGGTCGAGCGGCAGCCCGAGGCGACGCATCCGCCGTTCGGTCTCCCGGCAGGAGAGGCCCACATCGATGAGGACGGCCTCCTGGTCGTTACCGACATAATAACAGTTGCCGTTGCTGCCTGAGTTGAGAGATGCGATGTAGAGGGACATGTGTCGGCAAATTTAGCAGTATTTCCGGAAGCGCCGGGGCGCGGTCCAATATTTTGATCGTCCCGACGTTTTTATTACATTAGACTTATATATGAAAAGGATTTTGTATTTATTCAGTTGTCTGATCCCGTTCCTGGGTACTGCGCAGGCCTACCATGAACCATACCGGCCAGGATTCCATTTTTCCCCAAAGGAGAAGTGGATGAACGACCCCAACGGGCTCGTCTACTACGATGGAGTCTATCATCTTTTCTTCCAGTATTATCCCAACGATATCGTCTGGGGACCCATGCACTGGGGACACGCGACGAGTAAAGATCTCGTGCACTGGCAGCAGCAGCCGATCGCGCTCTACCCCGATAAGCTGGGCTATATCTTTTCGGGCAGCGCGGTAGTGGATTCGACCAATACCAGCGGACTTGGCCAGCCGGGCAAGGCGCCACTCGTGGCGATCTTCACCCATCACGACCCCGAGGGCGAGAAGCAACACACAAATACCTTCCAGAACCAGAGCCTTGCCTATAGTCTCGACAAGGGCGCAACCTGGACAAAATACGAGGGCAATCCCGTGCTGAAGAATCCGGGGATCACAGACTTCCGCGATCCGAATGTGAGCTGGTTCGCCAAAGGGAAGAAATGGATCATGACGCTGGCGACGAAGGACCGGATCACGTTCTATTCCTCACGCGACCTGAAAGACTGGACCCGGGAAAGCGAGTTTGGAGAAGGCATCGGCGCACACGGCGGGGTCTGGGAGTGCCCCGATCTGTTCTCGTTCACGCGGAAGGAAGGAGACAAGGAGCGGACGTATTGGATCCTGCTGGTGAGCAACAATCCCGGCGGCCCCAACGGGGGATCGGGCACGCAATATTTTATCGGTGACTGGGACGGGCATGTGTTCAAACCATTGGATAAGGCCACCCGGTGGATCGATTACGGCCCGGACGATTATGCGGGAGTGCTTTGGAACAATGCCGGCCGGCGCCGCATCTTCCTGGGCTGGATGAGCAATTGGGACTATGCTACACAGGTCCCAACGGCGACCTGGCGGAATGCGATGACGGTGCCGCGGAATGTGTTCCTGCTGGATGCCAACGGCAAGCCCTACCTGGCGTCGCTGCCAAGCCCGGAACTGATGAGCCTGGCAAAACGGAAGATCAAAATACGTCGCATCCAGGTGGACAGCAGTGCGGATCTTTCTTCGCAACTGAAGGACGATGCTGGCCGGTTTGTGCTGAGCGTGCGCGGCGATGCGGAACAGAGTGTGGCGTTTGTTTTCTATAATCCCGCCGGAGAAAAGATGGTGTTTGGATATAATAACGTGAAGCAGGAGTATTATATCGACCGGAGCGCCGCTGGAAAGACGGATTTCCACGCGGGATTTGGCGGGATCTATACGGCGCCGCGGATCAGCAAGGAAAAAGAGATGAATTTGCAGTTCGTGGTGGACCGGGGATCGCTGGAGGTCTTTGCGGATGGGGGACTGACGGTGATGACGGCGGTCTTCTTTACACAACAGCCACTCACACACGTGAGAGTCAATACGACAGATCGCTGGATGATCAAGGAGTTGAACTATCTGTCGCTGGCGTCCATTTGGTAGATCGAAGCGGCGCACCCGCGGCGATCAGGCGGACAGCGGGTGTATCGATAGCGAACAACTCCGCGGGGCTGGATCTGCATAATTAACTGGATCGCAGTTCTTTATAATTCGGCATTTTATATGCAGCCGTAAAGTATGCTTAGCACCTACCTCAAGACTGCGTGGCGGAACATCGTCCGTGGCAAAATTTACAGCCTTCTGAATTTATTGGGATTGGCGACGGGCATGGCCGTTGCACTGGTGATCGGCCTTTGGGTCACCAACCAGCTCTCTTATGACCGATTCATGCCAGGTTACGAGCGCGCTTATCAGGTGCGCTTCCGCTTTAGTGACAACGGGGTCATGCGCAACCAGGTGGATGTGAGTTTGCCCGTGGGGGATGCCCTGAAGCGCGATATCCCGGAGATAGCCTATGTCGCGCCCAGCTTTGGGACGGAGGATGAGTTGATCATAAACGACAAACGGATGGCCGGGAGCGGTCGTTATGCAGGCGCTGAGTTCCTGCAAGTCTTTCCCTTTCCGTTGGTGGAGGGTGATGCGGCGACGGCGTTGAAGAAACCGGGCTCGGTGGTCATCTCGGAATCGATGGCAAGGGCCGCCTTTGGCGATAGTTCCGCCCTGAACAAAACGATCCGGTTTGTGAACACCGGGCCGCGAAAAGTGACTGCGGTGGTAAAGGACCTTCCCCGGAATTCCAGTTTCCATTTTGATCTTTTATTCCCTTTCGAGGAGATTACTTCCGGCGATTGGGTGAAGGCGGCCACGACGAAATGGGGTGATGCCTATTTTGAGATGTACGCAGCTTTGAAGCCCGGCGCCGATCTGGCTAAAGTGCAGCCCAAGGTTTCCCAACTGGTCAAACATTATTCGCCGGATACGTATGCGAGTTTTCACCGGGAGCCCATTTTGTTCCCGATGAAGGACTGGCATCTGGTGACGGATAGCAAGGATGGCTGGCCTTCGGGCGGACTCGTCGATTATGTCCGGATGTTCAGTATCGTCGGCATACTGGTGTTGTTGATAGCCTGTATCAATTTTATGAACCTGTCTACAGCGCGGAGTGAAAAGCGGGCGAGAGAAGTGGGTGTCCGGAAGGTGATGGGTAGCTCGAGGAAAGGATTGATCCTGCAATTCCTGATCGAATCCCAGGTGATGACCTTTGCCGCATTCATACTGGCATTGTTGGTGGTGCAGTTGGTGTTGCCGGCCTTTACGGCGATGACGGGCGAGATCATCGGCATCCCCTGGGGCAACGGCCTTTTCTGGGTGACGATGATCGGCTACCTGCTCCTTACAGGGCTATTGGCGGGAAGCCGACCGGCGTTCTATCTTTCTTCCTTCCAACCCGTGAAGGTGTTGAAAGGAAAGATCAAGGTCGGACGGGCCGCGGCGTGGCCAAGAAAGGTGCTGGTCGTGCTGCAATTCACCTGTAGTATCGGCCTGATCATCGGCACGGCGATCGTCTATCAGCAGATCGAACATGCAAAGGAGCGTCCGAGAGGGTACGATCCGAACCGGTTGGTGATCAGCGGTGACCCCGGCAGCAGCTATACTTCTTTCAAGCAAGAGGCGTTGCGAACAGGCGTTGTGACCGGCGTGACGAGATCGCTGAGCCCGGCGACGGAAGTACACTCGCACAATATTGTCGATCAGTGGCCGGGAATGGAACCGGGGGAGGCTTTTGCGCCTGTGATGAATGCGGTGGCCGATAATGATTTTTTCAAGACCCTGGGCATCGGTTTTGTTGCCGGGAGCAATTTTGTAAACAACTCCGCCGTCGATTCTTCCTGCGTGATCCTGAACGAGGCAGCGGTAAAGCGAATGCGGCTGAAACAACCGATCAATGCCTATATCCACTGGCCGGTCGCCAATGCGCCGCAGCAGCTGCGGATCGTCGGGGTCGTGAAAAATATCCTGACGAACAATCCCTTTGGCACACCGGAGCCAACGATCTATGTCTATCAGCCCAATTGGACCTGGACCGTCACGTACCGCATCGCGCCGAAGGTTTCGACGGCAGAAGCATTGGCAACGCTGAGGTCCGTCTTTGGCAAGTACAATCATGATGTTCCTTTTAACTATTCCTTCGTCGACGACCAATATGCGTCCAAGTTCGCGCTGGAAACGCTGATCGGGAAACTGGCAGGTATCTTCGCCGGGCTGGCGATCTTTATTTCGTGTTTAGGGTTATTCGGGCTGGCGGCGTATACGGCCGAGCAGCGGACGAAGGAGATCGGGATCCGGAAGGTGTTGGGAGCCTCGGTGGGACAGATGGCGGTGTTGCTCTCGGGCGATTTTTTGGTGCTCGTGGGAGTGAGTTGCGTGGTGGCGTCGCCGTTGGCCTATTATTTATTGGATCGTTGGTTGGCGGGATATTATTATCACATCGCGATCAGTCCACTGGTGTTTGTTGGGGCGGCGCTGATGGCGATAGGGATTACGGCGGTGACCGTCGGCTTCCAGGCCATGAAGGCGGCGTTGATGAATCCGGTGCTGAGCCTGAGATCCGAATAGGCGGCGCCTTGCTGCGCGCAGCGCCCCATTAATTAGAGAAGCCGCCGCCCTGGCTGGATACGCGTTTCCCTTCATCTTCCGCGCCTGTTTTGCGGGCCCGGGCCGCCTTGACCTGTGAATTCCCGAATTTATAAGTGAAGTAAAGTTTTAACTGGCGGCTCTCGCGGTAGATCTTTGCGATCAGGTCCTGACCGGCAAAATTGCTGGTGGACGTAAAATGCATGGTGGCGAAGAGGTCGCTGACGGAGAGTTTTATGATCCCCTTTTTATTCAGGATGGCTTTTTGGACACCTGCATCCAGGTTTCCAAAGGCGTGTGTACGGAAGGTTCCCTGAAAGATGGTGGGCGAGGTATAGAATCCCGAGAGATCGGCGGTCCATTCCTTGCCCAGGCGGAAGCTTTGTTGGGCGAAGAGATTGGCGGCGACAACATGGAGATTGATCGTCCTGCCTGCGCCGAAATTCGCATTGTAAATAGAGTAATAGGCATTCAAATTGGTGAAAAGACTATAGCAGCCGATAGTCAGCGGGTAGCTGATGTTGAGACTGGTGATGTCCTGGGTGGCGAGGTTGACTTTCGTCAGGAAGGACTTTGACCGATCGGTAGTGTCTACGAGTTGCGTGAACACATCGTTGACGTGACTATAGTTCAAGGTTGCGACCAGTTTAGAGGCATAGACATAGCTTAGGCCGACACTATTGGTGTATTGGGGGCGCAGGAGGGTATTGCCTTTCTGGTAGGTGTATTCGTCGAGCCTCGACTGAAAGGGATTGAGATCCTGGTAGGCGGGGCGATCGATCCGGCGGCTATAATTGAGGGTCCATTGGTTTTTAGGATTGGTATTCCAACTGACGGCGGCGCTGGGAAAAAAGTCGGTATAATGGCGATTGAATACAGAATCATACGGTTGGTATTTGGAGCTGGACCCATGATAGCCGTTGTTGATGCCTTTTATATTGGAGTTCTCGACGCGGAGGCCCAGCTGGATATTCCACCGGTTAAAGGGGCGGCTATAGTTGGCGTAGACGGCATTCACGTTCTCTTTGTAGTTGAACCTGCTGCTGCCAAGCGTGTCTGTCAGTTTGGTATTCGAAATCACATTATACTGCCGGAAGTCATTGCTGCTCGTAACATAGGAAGTCTTGACGCCAAGGCCGAGGCGGCCTTTCTTCACCTTTTGTTCATAGTCGGTCTTGAAGGTGTAGATATCGATATTCGTTGGCGCCAGCATCTCGAAGATATCGCTGCTGAGGAGGGTGGTTTTCGAAGGGTCAAAGAACAGGTTGGGCTGATACTGGTCGCCGGTGATGCGGTAGAGGCCATAGTCCGCATCCATGGAGAGGTCGCGGCCGAGGGAGTCCGTATGGTGATAGTTGAGATCGAAGTTGGCGTTGTTTCGATGTCCCCTGTTGCTGTTATTGGCTTCCAGGATGCGAACAGGGATGGCGCTCGCGGGTGTGCCGTCAGGGAGCCAGGAGACTTTGGTATTGCTGGCTGTAGGCACATTGAAATTGGCGAGGAGGCCGTCGACCATGAGGCCAATAGTGTTGTTCTTACCGGCAAAATAGTCCACGCCTGTTTTGAAGGTATGGCTCCGGATGGTCGGGAGTATCACCGAGTGCTGATCGAAGAGGGAGTCCATGACAGACCGGTAAAGATTGAGATGGGTGGCATTTTTGGTGTCGTTGTAGTCGTAGTTGCCGAACCAGTTGATGTGGGCGTCGCGGTGGTTGAGCGAGAGTCCGCCGTTGTAATTGGAGTGGGTACCGATCTTATAGCCGGCAGTGACCGAACCATTGTTGCCGAAGGACCGGTTCTTTTTGAGCCGGATATTGATGATGCCCGCATTGCCGGAGGCATCGTATTTAGCGGGAGGATTGCTGATGATCTCGATCGCCTCTATCTGGGATGACTGAAGGGTCTTGAGATAGTCGGAGAGGTCGGTTCCATTGAGGGGGACCTGGCGGCCGTCGACGAAGACTTTTACGCCGTTCTTACCGCTGAGGCTGAGGTTATCGTCTTTATCGACCATGACGCCGGGGGATTTGCGAAGGAGGTCGAGGGCGTCCTGGCCGACGGAGTTGATACTGCCTTCGACGTTGACAATGGTGCGATCGGCATGGACTTCGATCGGGGGTTTACGGCCGGAGACGGTGATGGCTTTGAGGCTGTCGGCTTTTTGCGGCGTGGAGAGGTGGCTTCGGAGGCTGGCGGCAGTAGTGTCCTGGCCTTTGGCGGCGATGGGCTGAAGAAGGATATTAAGCGTGAACACCAGGAAACTGATGATTGCGGCGATGAGCTTGATGGCGGCGGTGGTTAGCTGTTGCATACGATTAGCTTTAGTGATGTAAAACTAGTCGTGGCAAGGCGGGGGTAAATGCGTTATTCGCTGAGCCGCGCGTTTTTCGACGAATGGGGCGATTTGCACGATGAATGACCGCGGCGCGCGATTATTTGCCGAGCTTGCGGAAGACGTCCTGGCGGTGCTCGCGGGACACCGGGACCAGCTTTCCGGCGATGTCGACACAATTGCCGTCGATCCCGTCGATCTTGTCGAGGGCAATCGTATAGCTGCGATGGACACGGGCGAATTGCCCGGCTGGAAGTTTGTCGGTGATCTCCGTAAGGGACTGGTAGGTGACAAAGGCGCCGTCGCGGGTGTGGACGCGAACGTAGTCTTTCAGGCTTTCGATATAAAGGATGTCGGCGATGCCGATTTTAATAAACTTCTTGTCGATCTTCAGAAAGAGATGGTCTTTGCCGGCGGCAGCGCTGGTCGGGCCGGTGGATGAACCGTGAGCGGCGGTGACGGGACCCGGAGCGGTGCGGCCGATCTTTTCGAGGGCCTTCATGAAGCGGGGAAAGGAGATGGGTTTTACGAGATAGTCGATGACTTCGAGCTCGAAACCTTCGACCGCATAGTCGCGGTAGGCGGTGGTGATAATGATGGCCGGGGGCTCCTTGAGCGATTTGAGAAGATCGAGACCGGAGAGAAGAGGCATTTCGATATCCAGGAAGATACAATCTATCGGGTCTTTTTGCAATAACCGGAAGGCTTCGACGGCATTGCCACACCGGGAGATGTTCGCGGCTTCGATGCGCTGCAGGTAGTTCACGATAACGTCGATGGCGAGAGGTTCGTCGTCGATGATCATATATCTTAGGTCTTTCAGCATAGGGGCATTTTTAGGGATACGGTGAAGAGCTGATTGTTTTCCCGGATCTCGAGGGTGTGGCGGTCACCATAAAGGAGGTCGAGGCGGCGGCGGACGTTCTTGAGGCCGATGCCGTTGGGGTTGGCGCCAGGCCACGCGGTTGATGTGGGTACCGGCGGCTTTTCCTCTTCCGCGATAGGATTTTCGACGTGAAAGAAAAGGTGGCCCGCATCGACGCGGAGGCTGATCGTGATGAGAATATTATTGATGTTGTTCTTAACGCCGTGCTTGAAGCTATTCTCCAGGAAGAGGATAAGGATCATCGGGGGGATCTGGACGCCGGTGGTGATGCCTTCGATGGTAAACGAGATCTTGAGGCGGTTGCCGAAGCGGAGTTGTTCCACATCGAGGTAGTTATGGAGGTAGTCGATCTCTTTTGACAGGGGAACGAGGGGGGCGGTGGACTCGTAGAGCATATAGCTCATCAGATCGGACAGTTTCAGGATGACATCGGGCGCTTCGTCGGATTTTTTGAGGGTGAGGGAGTAGATGTTGTTGAGGGTGTTGAAGAAGAAATGGGGTTGGATCTGGGTGCGAAGAAATTTGAGTTCTGTTTCGAGGTATTGTTTTTCGCGTTCCTTTTGGATCTGTTGGTTGATGAGGGTGTCTTTTACAAAGTTGAGGCCGGTGGCGAGTCCAATGACATAGATGCACTGAATGAAGCCGACGAACCAGGCGCCGGGAGTGAAGAGACGCGCTTTGGCCAGGACCGCGGGCTCGTAGACACGGAGATACCCGTATTCGATGCCTTGTGTAACGAACGGGCAGATGGCGAGGACGGCAAAGAGGCTCAGGATATAGATGCCGTATCGACGAGTGAAAAGGAGGCCGGGGATCAGGACATAGATGTTGATATAACAGCAGCCGGCCTGGATAAGGACCATCAAGCCAGTGAAGACATATTGTGAAACGGCGAGCTTTTCCCGGAGGCTTAGATACAGGGTGACGGTCATGCCGTAATAGAGCACCCAGAACAACGGATGGTAGAGCCAGCGTTTTTGCAGGAGGCCCGAGCGGCGGATATCGCCGGCGATGAGGGCGGAGGAGTCCGCAGGGATGGTATGGAGAGTTGCTTCTGCCACGGATGGATGGCCGGAACCGCCTTGGTTTCAACCGGTTTGAATAAAGGTAGAGAATCCTGGAATTTCCCGGCCAGTTCTTCGCTGTTTGGTAGGATTTGCTCGACGAATGACCCGGTAGCTTGTTTAAAAGCCGAGATTTTCCCTGCCGCGATAGCCATGGGCTTCGTAGGGCAGCACGATGTAGCGGACCGTACCGCCATGTCCCTTTATTGCGTTGTAGAGACGTTCGCTCTGGATGGGGAAAGTGCCGCTGTTGTCATCCATCTCGCCGTGGACCATCAGCAATGGAGTCGTGATCTTATCGGCGAAATTGAAGGGGCTCATATCGTAGTACAGTCGCGGGTCCTGCCAGTATGTGCGTTCTTCGTTTTGGAAGCCGAAGGGGGTGAGGCTGCGGTTGTACGCGCCGCTTCTGGCGATGCCGGCTTTGAAGAGCGTGGTATGCGCGAGAAGATTGACGGTCATGAACGCGCCGTAGCTATGGCCGCCGACGGCCACGCGGTTGCTGTCGCCGACACCCAACGCAGCAAGTTTTTGAATGGCGGCACGGGCGTTGAGGGTAAGCTGGTTGACGAAGTCGTCGTTCGGTTTTTTGGTGGTGTCGGTCGAGACGATGGGCATCTCGGCATTGTCGAGGATCGCATAACCCTGGGTGACCCAGAACACAGGCGAGGCCCAACTGATCATGGTGAAATGATTCTGGCTGCCGCGTACCTGGGCAGCGTCGCTGGCGGAGTTGAATTCGCGGGGATAGGCCCAGATGAGAACGGGGAGAGGGCCGTCCTTTTTGGGGTCATAGCCTTTAGGCAGATAGAGATCGCCTGTCAGATTCACGCCATCGGCGCGGGGGTAGCTGATCTTTTCACGTGTGATCCCTTCGAGTTGGGGATACGGATTTTTGAAGGCGGTCAACGCTTTGTCGTCGCCGGGTTTGCCGAGATCTTCGCGATAGAAGTTGGGAACCTCTTTCTGTGTTTCCCGGCGGCTAACGAAGATGCCTTTTTGAGAGTCGATGGTTCCCACTATGTTCTCGAACGACCCTTCCGGACAGCGCCAGATGATGTCGTTTTGCTTTGTGACGAGATCTAATTTCGCGAGGAAGGGGAGGTCACCCCTTGGTGAACTGCCCACCGGATTATTTAGCAGGAGCTTTGTGCCGTTGTCGGTTGTTGTGAGAACGGGTTCGTCATATTTATTCAAAGTAAGGACCGGATCGCCCGGATCATTGTACGCATCGGTCGTATTTCGTTCGTTCAAGGTGGTTAGAGCGCCCGTTGCAGGGGTGAAAAGCAGGAGATGTTCGATCTGCCGGCTGCGAAGGCGTTCTGTGACCAGGGCGATGTTGTCGTTACCCCAGGTGATGCCCGCGAAGCGCAACCTGGTGCGAAACATTTCCTTCGCATCGGCGGTGAAGGGAGCAGCCAGTTCATAGACCGCGTCATGATACTCCTGTTTTTTACGCATCATGCCGCTGTCCAGCGGAGCGCACCAGGTGAGGGTTGCCGGGCGGTCGTAGCGCCAGGTATAGTCACGGGGAGCATTCTGGGTATTGTCGAAGCCACGCGGTGAATTTTCCCCTGAGGGCAGGAGTAAGAGCGAGGCGATATCTTTGGGCGGAAGATGGTAGCAGGTATTGGATTGGTTTTTTGCGGGGGTGGGGTTGGGCCGCCTGTGGATTGGGCGAATACGCCGGTGGCGGCCAGGGCCGCGATAAGGATAAGCAGTAAGTTTCTCATGAACCTAAGCTACGGTGTTTTCACCGGTTTCAGGCTGCCGATGACATAGCAGGGATGCATTTTTCCGACGCCGGGCGCGGGACGTGGCATGACGACAGCGATCGGAGGCGGCGTGGTCAGGCGACAGGTCGGCGGGGGCTCGGGGGTGATGATGGTGGTGGTGCGTGGCGCGGGCTTCTGGACATAAGAGCGCGTCGAGGGGGGCGCCTGTTCGGCAATGGGTTTCGCCTTTGGGGCTGGCTCAGCTTTGGGCGCCGGGGCAGCAGCGGGTTCGGCGACGGCGGTAGTTGCGGATGCGACGAACGGGTCGATAGTAGCAGCTGCCGGTTTGGACGCCGGGATAAGCGGTTTTTCGTAGCCGGGAATGATCGTCGCGGGTTGGTAGCGCGCATGAGGATCTTCTTCCGGCTGCTGACGCTGGCGTGGTTGGGGTTGCGGCTGTTGTTGGGCGGCGAGGACCTCGTTAATGGAAGGCGAGATCAGAGTGCCGGCTGAAGAAACAACGGACTTCGACAACGGCTCTGCCTGTGGCTGCACCGCAGGCGCCGCGGCCGGCGTAGCCGTGCGGCGGTTGAGAATAAACACGCCGAGCGCAGAGAACGCGAACATAACCACAGATCCATGGAGGTGGATCAGGCCTCCGGATGGATATGGTAGGGTGAGATCGGCCCTGACTCCAAAGGAGTCGATGCCATTGCTAACGGATCTTGGCAAGTAGTCCTGTGCATAATAATAGGCGCTCCCGCCGGCGACGAGTAAGATAAGGAGCATCCACAGGCCGGAGAGGGCCTTCCAGACCCTGGCGCCGCTGGGGATGGACGGATGTTCTTTTGCAAGCCCCGCCGAGGGCGCCACCTGGTAGAATAACGCGAATATAATGGAGACCGGCAGCAGGTCGATCGCCGGCAGTGCAAGCGGGATATCGAGGAAGACGACCATCGGCCGAATGCTGCCGAGATTTCCCAACCAGGGAAGAATGGGGGCGATAAAGAATTGCTCCAGCAACACCGAGATCGCTAATAATAGGGTTATAAGGAGGAGATTGCTTCTCCGACCGACAGGGGTGGACATAAGATAATTTTTACAAATGAAAGGTCGACTAAAAGGTCGGGTAGAAAGCTGTCATATCGGAGGGCTTCGGCCGGCGCGGTGAGCGTGGGCTTACTGAATGTAAGAACGGGAATTTTTTGGAAAGTTATATGCATTGATTGCCAAAGAAAAGTTAATACGGAAGGACGGGGGCGGGGAGGGTCGTGTGTAATTTTGGTGGAGGCTGCATCCTATGAAAAAAAGTTATGCTTAGCCGACTATTGTGCTGCTTTATTTTGTCTGTGCTGACGCTGGTTGCGTCGGCACAGATGCCATCACTGAAGACGGATGGCATGGAATCCGGCGACGTCTACTTGCAAAAGCTGGATGTGGAGGTATCGATCAATGGCCCAATCGCTACGACTGTATGGACGATGACCTTTAAGAATACCACCAAACGAATATTGGAAGGGGAGCTGAATTTCCCATTGCCGGAAGGGGTAAGCGTGTCGCGATATGCGCTGGACATCAATGGAAAGATGCGGGAGGCCGTGCCAGTGGAAAAAGAAAAAGCCACCCAGGTCTTCGAGAATACCGAACGGCGGCGGATAGATCCCGGACTGTTGGAAAAGGTGGATGGGAATACGTTCCGGACGCGCATCTATCCGATCGGGGCGTCGGGCGTGCGAACCGTTCGCATTGGTTATGACCAGGAATTATCGTGGGAGGAAGCGGCTGACCTGCGGTACCGCCTGCCGCTGGCTTTTCAACGCCCGCTGGAATCTTTCACTGTCAACATTACCGTAGCGGGAGCGGGCTCCAAACCCCAACTCGAAGAAGATGCGGATGGGGCCTTGCAATTCGAGGAATGGCGGAACGCCTGGTCCGCGAAAAAGGAGTGGAGAGATTATGAGGCAGATAAACCGATCGCCTTCCGCATCCCACAGTCGGCGGGTACAGGTGCGATCCAGATGCAGGCGGTGGGGAACCATTATTTTTTTGTGGCGAGTCTTTTCCCCAACGCAAAGCCGGCCGAGAAGCCGATGCCGAAACAGATGGGTTTGCTCTGGGATGTTTCGCTCAGCGGATTGCACCGGGATCACGCAAAGGAGTTCGAGCTTCTTAACTCCTATTTCTCGCGCATCGGGAATGTGGAACTAAGCCTCATCGAATTCAGCAATACGGTGAGCGGAGTGACGCGTTTTGACATTCGGGGCGGGGACTGGAAGGAGCTGCGGAAAGCGCTTGAGAATGCCGTTTATGATGGAGGAACACAATTCGGGGCATTGAATCTAACGAACTATCCCGTGGATGAATTCCTGTTGGTAAGCGACGGGCACTCGAGCTTTGGCAGCGACCAGATGCAGGTGGGAGACAAGCCGGTGTATGCCATCGCCGCATCGGCGGGGGCGGATTTTCCGTTTCTGCGATCGATTGCCCGGCGCAGCGGCGGCGAGCTGGTCGATCTGACGGCTTTGCCAGTGGCGAAGGCCCGCGCGTTGTTATGTACACAGCCCTTGCATTTTCTGGGGGTGAAGGCGACGGAAGGAGTGGAGGAATGTTATCCCTCGCTGCCGACGCCCGTGACGGGTGCTTTGACGGTGGCGGGGATGGTGTATCAGCCGGTGAAGACCGTCATCCTGCAATTCGGCTATGGGAAGAAGGTGACGATGGAAGTCCCCGTCAGCCTGGATGCGGTACGGCATGCGACGACGAGTGTCGAACTGGGCCGGGTTTGGGCGCAGAAGAAGATCGCCGAACTGGACGAGCGGTATAATGACAATCAGTTGGAGATCCGGCATCTTGGCCGGAGCTATGGCATCGTGACGCGGAATACCTCGCTGGTGGTGTTGGAAAATATCATGGATTATGTGGCCTACGAGATCGAGCCGCCGTTGGAGTTGCGGGAGGAGTATGACCGCATCATGAAGGGAAGGGAGGACAATGACCGGTGGCGGCGGAGACAGGTGGCGGACCAGGCGGAGCAGTATTTTAATGAGTTGTTCGCGTGGTGGAATACGAAGGCGCCCGCGGTCGCTGCGAAGCAGCCGCTTCGAAATGATGCTGTCGTGGAGCGGAATATGCAAAGAGAGACGCAAGTGCGGATGGATACGGTACCAATGGCGGATAGGATGGAGTATGCGGCGCCGGCGCTGCAAGGGTCCGTTGCGGGAGTGCAGGTCCAGCGGAATAGCAACGCTATGAACGAGGTGGTGGTAATTGGCTATGGTTCGGCGAAGAGAAAGAGTGTAACGGGGGCAGTATCGGGAAGCGCGCGATTGTCGGAGGATGCCGACATGCAACGCAATGCCGGAGGCAACGACGGCGGCCCGGAGCGGGGTAGCTTCACGGTATTGAAGGCCGAGGCAAGCACGCGTTACCTGGAGCAACTGAAAGGGGCTGCTCGCGGTGACAGATATGCGCTATACCTGAAACTCCGGAAAGACTACCTGGACGTACCGCTGTTCTATTTTCATGTCGCGGAGTTCTTCCTGGGGGCGGGTGAGAAGGGATATGGCATCCGGGTCCTTTCCAATATTGCCGAGCTGGACGCCGAGAACTACGAACTGTACAAGATGATGGCCTACAAATTGAAAGAGGCGGGAGAGACGGGCGCGGCCTGTGCGAGCTTCCGGAAGATCCTCGAATGGCGGCCTTTCGAGCCGCAGAGTTACCGGGACTATGGCCTTGCGCTGGAGGACGCGGGTCTTTATCAGAATGCACTGGACACATTGTACCTGGCGATGACGAAGAACTATGATCAATCCATCAGCGCCCTGTACCCCGGCATCGAGGAAACGCTGCTGCCCGAGATCAACGAATTGATCGCGCGGCATAAGAGTAAGTTAAGGACCGGTAATGTGCCACAAAAGCTGATCGCAGAGATGCCGGTGGATATGCGGGTGGTGTTGAACTGGAACCGCAACAGTACCGATATCGACTTGTGGGTTACCGATCCGGACAACGAACGCTGCTATTATGGTCACCGCAGCACCGCGATGGGCGGCAGGATCTCGCATGATTTTACCCGGGGACTCGGCCCTGAGCAGTTCCTGCTGAAAAAGGCCGTCAAGGGCCGCTATAAGGTGGAGGTGAACTATTATGGCGACACGCAGGTGAAACTGGCCGGCGAGACGACATTGCTGGTGGAAGTATATACGCACTATGGCACGCCGCAACAACAGCGCAGTCTCGTGACCTTGCAAATGAAGCCAGGGTCGAAGGGTGGGGTGTATGTCGGGGATTTCGAGTTTTAAAGAAAGGTTTTGTGCTATTTTTGGCCGGAACCTATGCGCATAAACTACACAAAGGGCGGGAAATGGACGACGGTGAGCTGGCTGACTGTCGTCCTTCCCATTTTAACCATGGAATGGATCGTTTTCAAATGCCTGTATCCCTATCCCGACTTTTTTACGGATTCCTATAGCTATATCCAGACGGCGGCGCAGCAGGACGCGATCGGCTACAGGCCGGTAGGGTATTCGTTGTTCCTCCGGCTCGTGCATGTATTCTCTTCTTCGGCTACCCTGGTGGTGACCTTGCAGTTCCTGCTGGTGCAAGGCGCCAGCGTAGGACTGGTATTGACGCTCCGGCGTTGGTGTGCTTTAAAGGAAGGCGTGGTGGGGGTGTTGATGGGGTTTATTTTGTTGAACCCCGTCATTCCGTATATGTGCAATTATATTTCCAGCGACGCCTTGTTCATCGGGCTAAGCCTGATCTGGCTGACGGTGTTGACGGGCGTGTTGCGGGATGGAAAATGGTGGCGGCTTGTGGTGCAGGTGGTATTGCTATTCGTCATCTTCAATGTCCGATATGTGGCCTTGTTCTATCCGGCGGTAGCGGCATTGACCATCCTGCTGGCGAGACGGGGATGGGTGTATGGCCTGGCGGGGGTGGTGGCGAGTGTCGGGGTTGTGGTGGCGTGTACGCTCTGGATCAAGGCGATCACAAAAAAAGAAACGGGGGCCGATGTGTTCTCAGCCTTCAGTGGCTGGCAGATCGCCAATAATGCACTGAACATCTATGAGGAGATCCCCGTCGACACGGTGGGGTTGCCTTCTGCGGAATGCCGGGAACTGGCCGGGGATGTTCAACGTTATTTCGCCAGTAGAAAGCCCGTGCTGGTGGACGATACGACCGTGGAAAAGATCGGCGCAGCGGAGACGAAAAAGGAACCGGCCGTGACGACGGCGTATATGTGGGTGCGGTCCAGCCCCCTGCACGTGTATCTCCGGGACTACAAAGTGCACAACAGGCTCGGCTATTTCGATGCCTGGAACCGGGTGGGCGTGATCTATTCACAGTACGGTTATTTTGTTGCGCGGAAGCATCCGGTGGATTATCTGCGCTATTATGGGTGGCCGAGCGCGAAGACGTATTTCCTGACCGACCTGGATGTCATCGCGTCGTTCAACGAGGGAAAGCCGGAGATCGATCCGGTGGCGGTGGACTGGTTCCGGCTTCCGCGTCGGCGGGTGGAGGTGTGTTCTGCGACTGTTCAGGGTAAGCTGCTGGCGCCGGTGCCCTGGCTCTATTTTCTCCTGAATATAGCGTATGTGGTGGCTGCAGCGCTGTTCCTGCCGTTTCGGTCGCTTCGCGAGGAAAACCGAGTCTTTACCGGGAGCTTCCGGCTGGCGTCGGCATTTCTGCTGGCGAATACTTTTTTTAGCATTTTTGCAACGCCGAGCGTCTTTCGATACCAGGTGTTGCCGACCATTGTCCTTTTTATATTTGGGGTCTGCGCGATCGCGAAATCTGCGCCACGATTGCGAAATCTGCAAAAATTGTTGTAAATTGGACAATTAAATCAGCTAGCGATGCAAGACCTTAAGTCAGCCGAAAAGAATCCCTTATCTTCCCTCGACGTGTGGGAAGACGATCTGTTGGAACGTTACCCCGATCCCGAGTCGATAGCTCAGGGGAAGACGACCGAAGAGTACCGCAACTATGAGACGCCGGGCCGCGATACGGTGCGGGAGTTTTATCGGTTGAACCATATGTACCAGACCTACGATTTCGTGCAACAGAAGCGGGCGGAATTCCTCAGCTTCGATAAAAAGGAGATGTCGGTTTGGGAGGCCTTTGACTTTCTCAATCAACTAGTGGATGACAGCGATCCCGATACGGATCTCGACCAGTTTCAACACCTTTTGCAGACCTCGGAAGCTATCCGCAGGGATGGGCATCCGGACTGGATGGTGCTCGCGGGCCTGTTCCATGATATGGGCAAGGTGCTTTGTCTTTTTGGTGAAGCGCAATGGGCCGTGGTAGGGGATACGTTCCCCGTGGGTTGTGCGTGGAGCGACAAGATCGTTTATCCCGAGTTCTTTCAGTTGAATCCGGACAAGGATGTCGAGCAATATCAAACCAAATACGGGGTCTATTCGCCGAACTGCGGATTGAACAATGTTCATCTGTCCTGGGGACATGATGAGTATGTTTACTCCATGCTGAAAGACTATCTTCCCGAGCCCGCATTGTATATGCTGCGGTATCACTCCTTCTATTCGCAACATCGCGAGGGCGCCTATGAGCATCTGATGAACGACCACGATCACGAGATGTTCAAATGGGTGAAGCTGTTCAATCCATACGATCTTTATTCCAAGAACCCGACGCCGCCGAATTGGACCGAGCTGAAGCCTTACTACGAGGAGCTCATTGCCAAATATCTGCCGGCCAAGATCAAGTTCTAACCGGCTCGCCCGCCGGGTTCGGGTATGAAATTTATAGAATGTACGGAAATTTTCCGTACATTTGTTTTTATGGAAACGAGCATTGCAAGATTTGACACCCGGCTTCCCAAGGAGCAGAAGGAGTACTTCGAGTATGCGGCGAATTTGGGCGGCTATCGAACGCTGACGGAATTTGTGCTTGATGCGGCGCAAGGTAAAGCTGACGAGATCGTTGCGAAGCACCGTACTATCATTGGGTCGAAACGGGATCAGGAGATCTTTTTCGAGGCGATCATGAATCCGCCTCCGCCGGGAAAAAATTTAAAGGCTGCCGCGAAGAGGTATGAGAAATTATTGAAGCGGAAATGAGCTATCTGACTGTCCCTTTGGATACTTTCCATAATAAGGAGAATTTCAGTTGTGGAAAGCCTCTACTCGATAACTATCTGCATAAACAGGCTAAACAAGATGTGAAGCGTCGGCTTGCGGCATGTTTTGTGTTGGCGGAGGGTAAAGAAATAAAGGGATTTTATACGCTTTCCATGGCTTCGGTAGAGAGAAGGTTGTTGCCGGATGGGATCATTAAAAGGCTGCCGCCGGCTTATAGTGACCTGCCGGCGACGTTGTTGGGCAGGCTTGCGATAAACAAGGCCTATCAGGGCCAGGGGTTGGGCGAGACGATCCTGCTGGATGCTCTGAAAAGATGTTGTTTTGCTTCGTTGGTGGTTGGTTCGATGGCGGTGATCGTGGATCCCCTGGATGATGCGGCTGTAAAATTTTACCAGAAATACGAGTTTATACAATTACCGGATAGCGGCAAAATGTTCTTGCCGATGGCGACCATCGCCGAGTTGTTTCCCATGGAATAAGGCGACGGCACTGCTGATCAGGGACGGCCGGCGTCAAGCGCGACGGGTTCGCGGGAGCGCCCCTACGGATGCCCTACCGCCGTGGCGACCCGTAGCTTCCTCACCTCCTCCGAAAGGACCGGTGTTGTTTCCTTATTAAAGCTTCTTTTTACGTACGTAAGGATCGATGCGATCGCATGATCATCCAGGAAGGCACCATGCGCCGGCATAACCCCATTGAAGGTCTTCCCACTGACTTTTATCTCCCCTTGCAGGCCGTTAAGCAGGACCTTGATCAGCCGGGCATGGTCGCCGGTGACCCAGTCGGAGCCGACGAGCGGGGGATATCGGTTGTTATCGCCCTTGCCATTGCGCTGGTGGCAGCTGACGCAATAGGATCCATAGAGGATGTGGCCCTGCATTTCGCCGCCCTGGCCGCTATTGTCTTTGAGGGAATCGGGTGTCTTGATATAGGTGCGGGTGGCCGCGAGGGTGTCCATCCGGGCCATATCGGCGGGGCCGAATTTGGCGGGATCACCTTTATACATGACGCGCCAGATGCGGCCTTTGTTGGATTCGGCGATGTAGAGGGAGCCGTCGGGTCCTTCGGCGAGGCCCATGGGGCGGAAGACGGCATCGCTGGTGTTGTAGACCGTGTCGACGACCGCAAAACCATCCGCGAAGAGCTCCCATTTGCTGGTGGGTTTACCATTCTGAAAAGGAACAAAGCAGACGATATATCCCGCCTGAGGATATGGGCTTCGGTCGGTAGACCCATGGAAGGCGACGAAGCAACCTTGCTTATAGCGCGCCGGGAACTGGCTGCCCTTATAGAAGAGCATGTCCATGGGCGCCCAGTGGCCGGGAAAGCCCATAAGGGGCTTGTCGAATTTTGCCGCACGGCCAACGGTCTTGCCGTCGCCGCCATAGGCCGGCTGGACGAGGTTCTTGTCTTGCATATGATCGTAGTACGCATAGGGCCAGCCGAAATCGGAGCCCTTGGTCACTTTCAGCAGGGGCTCGGCGGGGAGAACAGCCGCCTGCCAGTCCGAAAATTGTTTCGGAAACCGGGTGTGGAAGTTATCGATGCCGTTCATCACCGCGTAGAGGGTATTGTCGTCATCGTTCCAGCTGAGCCCGAGGACGCTGCGGATGCCGGTGGCGTATTTCACTCCGTCTTTTTGCCGCTGCCCGGTCTTCGCCGCATCGAATTGCCAGATCCCCGCATGCCATTCCAGATCCGGGGAGGGGTCGAGGCCCTTGCCACCGGGCATGCCCGCCGGGCCGACGGTTTTAATGTCCTGTCCGCCGTCATCAGGCGCGCCGAACGGGATATACATATGGGCGTCGTGATCGAAAGCGAGCGGTTTCTGGCTATGCCAGTGGTGCATGAGATTGGAATCCTCGTCGATAAAGATGGTGTCGGTTTTGGGATCGGGCAGCAGCTGCCCAGGGATCAGCTTATTGCGAATGACATATTTTACGGTGGAGGTGTACAGATAGCCGTCGTAGATGGACATGCCCGCAGGCAGCCCGCCTTCGTCCTTGTTGACGCCGAAATAGGCGACGATATCGGCCTTTCCGTCATTATCCTCATCGCGGATCGCGACAGTACCGCCTTTCCCGTGCAGCATATCGTTGTAGGAGAGCTTTACGTAGATGTCTCCGTTGCTGTTCACGGTGAGGTGGCGGGCCCGGCCGAGGCTGTCCGTGACAGTGAGGGCTTCGAAGCCGCCCGGAAGGATAAGGCCGGCGTTGTTCTTGTCGCCGGGAGGCAGGGATTGGGGCTGGGCTGGTTTATTGGCCGTATTGCAACGGATGAGGAAGGCGGATAGGAGGATGGGCAGACAAACCGCGGGGTAGATAAAGCGTTTCAAGAAGAACTTTTTGATGTTGCGAATTATTTGCAATGGAAGTTAGCGAAATTTTCAAAAAGGGGGCGTACGCTCGTGTAATATATGGCGGTGTAGTGGCGATGTAGGGGGCGGAGGTGCTAAATTCGGGTTGCTAAAATGTTAAATGCGGATATTCCGGTAATTTCGACCAAACTACTCTACATGAGACGCATCCTGCTGCTTGCCTGTTCCATATTCTTTATGACCGCGCTCTTTGCGCAAACCTATCAGCCGGCATGGGAGTCGCTGGATACGCGGCCGGTGCCGAAGTGGTACCGGGACGCCAAGTTCGGCATCTTTATCCATTGGGGCGTGTATTCGGTACCCGGGTTTACGCGGAAAGGACAGTATGCGGAATGGTATCAGAACGAGATGAAAGGGGGCGATACCGCCGTGTTGCGGTATCATAAGGCAAAATTCGGCGACCGGACCTATTACCAGCTGGCCGATGATTTCAAGGCCGAGCTGTATGAACCCACCGAGTGGGCAAAAGTGATCGAACAGTCGGGCGCGAAATATGTCGTGCTTACATCGAAGCATCATGATGGGTTTGCCAACTGGCCGAGTGCCGCGACGGCAACCGCGTGGACGATGCCCTGGAATGCGTCAGTCACCGGCCCGCACCGGGACCTGCTGGGGGACCTTTTTGCAGCGTTGCGCAAGACCTCGGTGCACCCGGGGATGTATTATTCGCTTTATGAGTGGTATAACCCCATCTGGCTTGCCGATCGGAAAAAGTACGTCGCCGAATACATGCTTCCCCAAATGCATGACCTGATCGACACCTACCGGCCGGATGTCTTCTGGACAGACGGGGACTGGGAAGACAGCGATACGCTGTTCCAGTCGCGTGAGTTCCTGGCCTGGCTCTATAATTCGAGCGCAGTGAAGGACCGGGTGGTGACCTTCGACCGGTGGGGAAGGGGAGTCCGCTTCCATCACGGAGAAGTTTATACGCCGGAATACCAGCCGGATATGGATTTCAAGGATCATTATTTCGAAGAGAACCGGGGAATGGGTTTCTCCTATGGATATAACCGGGCGGAGGATGTATGGGACTATAATTCGGCGCAGTCGCTGGTGTTGCAGCTCATCGATAAAGTGAGTCGCGGCGGAAATTTTTTACTGGATATCGGTCCGGACGAACACGGGAAGATCCCCCCGATCATGGAGGAACGGCTACAGGAGATCGGACGCTGGATGAAGATCAACGGCGAGGCTATCTATGGGACGACACGATGGAAGACGGCATCGCAATGGGGACCGGGGAAGACGGATTATAAGCCGAAGAATGGAGGCGGAGATTTATTACTAAAGCTAACCGTCGATCCTGATCCGGGGTATGCCGTAAAGGAATGTTTCTTTACGTATAATCCGGAGGGGAAAGACCTATTTGTGTTGTTGCCTGTTTGGCCTTCGGGCGGAAAGTTTGTGGTGAAGGGGTTGACGTTGCCGGCCGGGACGAAGGTTGAGTTGTTGGAGACGAAGAAGGCGTTGGCATGGAAGGCAGCCGGAAAGGATGTGGAGATCACAATGCCCGCATTCGACCCCAACAAGATTAAAAGCGAATATACTTACGTACTTAAAATCCATACGATATAAAATGAGAAATAAGATTGTTCTATTTGGGTTATTCCTGCTGCTGACAGGAGGCGTTTCCGCACAACGGATGAATTTCGATGCAGGCTGGAAATTCCATTTGGGAAACGCGGCTGATCCGCACCGGGACTTCAATTACGGGATCGGAAATATTCTTGCGAAGACGGGAGAGCCGGACAATACGGCGGTCCGGATGGATCTTGACGACCGGGATTGGACGAATGTAAACCTGCCGCATGACTGGGCGGTCGGATTGCCGTTTGCGCATGTGCATAACGGCGATGTGGATGCACATGGATATCGTTCAGTTGGGGCCTTGTTCCCCGAGAATAGCATCGGCTGGTACCGCAAGACCTTCGAGGTGAACCGGCAGGATTCGGGGAAGAGGTTTGTGTTGCAATTCGATGGCATCTTCCGGGACAGCAAGGTATGGGTGAACAATTGTTATATGGGCGGCCATTTCAGCGGGTATAGCGGGGCCTCGTACGATATCACGGATTTCCTCCATTATAACGGGAAGAATGTGGTGGTCGTTCGGGTGGATGCCAGCCAGTACGAGGGTTGGTTCTATGAGGGCGCGGGGATCTATCGGCATAGTTGGTTGAACGTGGTGGACAACACACATTTCGCGCTGAATGGAGGTGTGTTTGTGCATACGACTGATAATAAAGTGACGATCGAGACAAAGGTAGAGAAAGGAGAAGGTGTTGCCGGGCCGGCCACGGTGTCGGCGACGATCCTGGACCGGAATGGCGCGGTGGTCGCCCGGGGAGAGGGAAATGCCGGGACAGCGCTGACACTGAATGTCGAAAAGCCGACGCTTTGGTCACTGGATAATCCTTACTTATACCACACCGTAGTATTGTTGCATAGCGCGGGCCAGGTAGTCGATACTGCGAAGATCCGGTTTGGTATCCGGACCGTTACGATCGACAAGGACAAAGGCCTTTTCTTAAATGGCGTTCCGGTGAAGATCCACGGCGTCTGCTGCCACCAGGATCATGCAGGCGTAGGCAGCGCGTTGCCGGACTATCTGCAATATTACCGCATCGGCCTGCTGAAAGAGATGGGAGTCAACGCCTATCGGAGCAGTCATAACGCCCCTACACCCGAACTCCTCGATGCCTGCGACAGCCTCGGAATGCTGGTGCTGGACGAGACGCGACTGTTGAACAGCGGCGAGGAATATGGGCGGGATTTCGAGCAGCAACTCCTGCGCGACCGGAACCATCCGTCGATTTTCATGTGGAGTATCGGCAACGAGGAATGGAGGATCCAGACTTCGGTGACAGGGAAACTGGTCGCGGGACACCAGGTCGAAAGGCAAAAAGAATTGGACCCGACGCGCACGAGCACCTATGCGGCTAACGTCGGAAACGTCTGGCGGGGAGTAAATGAAGTCATCCCGGTGCGCGGATTCAACTATAACCTCGGCGGACTGGACGGCTACCGCCGGGAACATCCGGATCAACCCATCATGGGTACCGAAGTGGCGAGTACGGTCTCGACACGGGGCATCTATATCAAGGATACCGTCAATGCCTACGTGCCGGACTACGACAGCGTCGCCCCACCATGGGCAAGTACCGCCGAGTATTGGTGGAAGATCGCGGCCGATCGGGATTGGTTCATGGGCGGTTTTGCCTGGACGGGTTTCGATTACCGCGGTGAGCCGACGCCATTCCAGTGGCCGGATATCAATTCGCATTTCGGGATCATGGATATGTGCGGGTTCCCCAAGACCGTGTATTATTATTACCAGAGCTGGTGGACCGACAAGGATGTACTGCATATCGCACCGAACTGGAATCCGGGCGGCGGGAAGGAAGCAGGCCAGCCGGTGGCCGTATGGGTGAACAGCAACGCGGATAATGTGGAGCTCTTCCTCAACGGAAAAAGCCTGGGGAAGAAAGACATGCCCCGTAACGGGCACCTGGAATGGATGGTGAACTATGCGCCTGGGAAGCTGGAGGCGGTGGGCTATAAGAAAGGACGGAAGATCACGGCGATAGTGGAGACGACCGGCGTACCGTATCGCATTGTAGTGACGGCGACGGGTGGCCGGGATGTTGTCGTGTATAATTGTGCGGTGGTGGATAAACAGGGAAGGGAGGTGCCGGACGCGGCAAATTTGCTGCATTTTTCGTTGAATGGGAGTGGGAAAGTGATTGGAGTAGGTAATGGTGATCCGAGCAGTCATGAGGCGGATCAGTACCCCGACGGCGGCTGGCAACGGCATTTGTTTGGCGGGAAGTGCCAGGTGATCGTTCAAGGTGCCGGTCCCATCGAGTTCCTGGTGAATGGAGAGGGGCTTGTGGGTTCGCAGGTGAAGACCAATCTGAATCGATGATACCGACCCGGGCGGACATACGGAAGCAAATCGCGGTAGCATTATACTCCTCGCTGGCTGTCAGTGTCCTGACAACCACGCCGGTATTTATGATGACGCGCATTTCCTTCGGGCTCTACCCGTGGACGCTTCTGTTTACGACAGGGCTGACGGTCGCGATGTGGGGCGTGAATATCCTGATCTTCTACTTCGCTCAGGGCAGCAGGGTGCTAAGATATTCTGCCAGCTATATAGTGACCATCGTCCTGGCGGTAATGATGTTCCATGGGCTCCTGCTCCCGCGGTCGGATGGGGGCTTTGGCGGGTCGAAAGGCTTTTACTTTCATATCATCCTCTTCTTTGCCGTGGATACGGTCTTGCTGATCGTGCAGGATCTGGTGGTCGTACGGGGCCAAAACGCCGAACTGCGCATGCGGAATATAGAGGCGGCCAATCTCCTTTTAAAGCAACAGGTCCAGCCGCATTTTCTTTTCAATTCCCTGAGCACGCTGAAGTCGCTGATCAAGTATTCGCCGGCGGATGCCGAGGAGTATGTGGTAAAGCTGTCGGGCTTTTTACGAAGCTCGATGGCGGCGCATGCCTCGGCGCTGGTGAGTGTGGAGGCGGAACTGGGGCTGTGCCGGGATTACCTGGAGATGCAGCGGATCAGGTTTGGCGAGGCGTTGAGTTTTTTGGTCGATGTCCGGGAATCAGGGTTTTTGCCGGTGTTTGCGGTGCAGGGGTTGATCGAGAATGCGATCAAGCATAATGTGCTGACGAAGGAACGGCCGTTAAGAATAAGAATTACGGGCGAAGGCGGAACGATCCGGGTGAGTAATAATCTACAGTTGCGGGATGGGGTGGAGAAGGGCGGAATGGGATTGGCAAATTTGCGGGAGCGGTATGCGGCGTTGGGGGAAGGGGTGATGGTAGTGGCTAATAATGAGAACGAATTTTCGGTAACTATACCCATCTTGCAAAATGAAAGTGGTAATCATTGAGGATGAGCCGTTGACGGCAAAGGACCTGGCCGCCTGTATCGCTACCGCCGAGCCTGCCGCGGAGATCGTGGCAAGCCTGTCGTCGGTGGAGGAGGCCGGAGGCTGGTTCAGGCGGAATGCGCTTCCGGACCTGATCTTTAGCGATATCCAGTTGGGGGATGGGAAGAGCTTCGAGGTATTCGAGAAATTGATGCGGACGGTGCCGGTGGTGTTTTGTACCGCGCACGATGACTATGCGCTGGAGGCCTTCCGGGCAGCGGGAATCGATTATATCCTGAAGCCATTCACCGAGCAAACGGTAGGCGCGGCGATAACAAAATATAAGGCATTGATCGGTGCCGGTGGTGAGCGGCGGAAGGTGGGGGTCTCGTCGATCTTAGTTTATTACAAGGAGAGGATCCTGCCGGTGAAGTTGGAGGCGATTGCGCTATTTTATCTGGAAAAAGAAGTCGTGCGCCTCGTCGGCTTCGATGGCAAAACCTATATAGTCGCCAAATCGCTGGAGGAACTGGAGGGACTGTCAGGCACGGGATTTTACCGGGCGAACCGGCAGTTCCTGGTGAACAAGGCCGCCGTGAAGGATGTCTCGCAATATTTTGGCCGCAAATTGCTTTTGAACCTCACCGTGCCTTTTGAAGAAAAGATCACGGTGGGCAGGCTGAAGGTTCCGGCTTTTTTGGAATGGCTGGCCGATTAGCCGCGGCCCCGGCAGCGCCAACTAACTTCACGAAATGCCCATTTGACAATATAAATCCGGCATTTCGGGGCGAGCCGGGTCATTTCCCCCCTCAATTTGATCAGTTCGGCCCGCCCATGGTTGTCCCCGGTGGCACGGGCGCCTATTTTCGTGCCGATAGGATCCTTATTTGTTCACCTTAAATTGACGACTATGAGTACCAAGTTTGCGGTCATCGGCGTAGTGTCGGTGCTGGGCGCGGGCGCGGTCATGCATCATGCGCGGTTCTGTCCGTTGCACGAGATGATGGTTGCGCTGCATCACAAGGATGCGAAAGCCGTTGTTGTAAAGGCGCAGCCGGCTCCGGCAACGCCGGCCAAAGCGGAAACGGCGACAGTCGCCATGAAGTAAAGAGAAGCCCCCCGTTTTTGCGGGGGGCCTTTATCGGTTCGCCTAACGGGGGCTCACTTTTAGTAGCACCACCCCATGGCGTCGCACATCCGCAGTGAATTCCTTATCGAAAGTACCGAGATCCTTCTGCCTCCAGAGATCGCGGACGACATGCGGACCCGTAATACCAAGATCAGCCCAGCGGACGGTAACAGGCTGCGTAAGCGCCGAATCACCGGGATAGAACAAACCCACGGCCTTGCTGCCGTCCTCGAGGTCTTTCACCATCACGCCGGCTTCGCCCTGCAGCGAGACGACCGTGCCCTGTTTGCCAAGCGGGTCCTGGTTGAGAGCAAGGACCTCGTCGTTGGTGAGGAGGCTCAGCGTGAACGGGTCCAGCTTTGTCAAATCGTTGCCCAGTAACAGCGGAACGGACATCAGACACCACGCGCTGACGTGCGTATATTGTTCGTCAGGCCAGAGCATCGTGGGACGCGGACCCTTGCCCCAGCCGACCCAGCCGACGATCATCATATCGGGATCGTTCCAGTGACCGGGGCCGCCAAATGGCGCCCATTTGTCCTGCGTAAAGAGCCGGCTCTTAAGGCTTTTCCAGTTGTCGCGGATATCCCCGCCGGTACGCCAGCAGTTGGACCATTGCGCCCAGTCCGCGGCGCCCGCGAAAGGCGCGCTGTTGGAAAGACTGAAGACGACGTCGCGGCCGCTGTTGCGGAGACCTTCATACATCGCCTTTACCTCAGGTACTTCTATTGGGTTCCAGTCGTATTTCAGATAGTCGATCCCCCACGCGGCGTATTGTTTGACGTCATTGTCGAGGAACGAATATTGCCCCATCGCGTAAGGGAGTAGCTTTTTATTCCGGGGGATGTTCTCTTTTGTCCGTTCGAAGTGTCCTTCGGGGTTCATGGCCGATCCGCCGATGTGGTGGCCATAGGTCTCGACCCACGGCGTGGAATAGATGCCGATCTTCAGCCCGAGATCGTGGACATGGTCGCAAAGGGCTTGCAGATCGGGAAAGATCGTCGAATCCGGCAGGATGCCATGATATGCACCGCCGCGGGCGCCCTGCCAGCAGTCGTCGATATTCATATACGACCAGCCATGATCGATGAGTCCGCTCGACACCATGGCTTTTGCATTGGCAGCGACGAGGTCCTGCGTGAGCTTGGTCGCGTAGATGTTCCAGCTGTTCCAGCCCATTGGCGGAGTAAGCGCGATCTTTTCACCGACGATGATCTTAAAATTCTCCGTCGATTCCCCGGCCTTGTTCTTTGCGTGAAGCTTCAGGACGTATTCCCCGGCCGTGGCGACGGCACCGCTAAGGCGGCCTGTGGACTTATCGAGCCGGACGCCCTTGGGCAGGTTGTCGGCGGTGAACGTGATGGGACGGGTTCCCGTGGTCGGGATGGTGAAGAGAATAGGATGACCGGGACGGACGCCGAAGACTTTCGGCCCATTGAGATGCGGCGCGGGGCCGGGCGCGGGCGTGAGGATGTACGGAGTTGTCGTGTCCCCGGGGGCGGGATATTGGGCGTTTGCTGAGATCGCTGATGCAACGGCCAGCAGCAGGGAGAAGATGATCCGGGCAAGCATATCGTTCAATAATTTTGGATAAAAATAGCGTTTTGACCGGTGGTCCGGCAGGAATGCCAATATAGCTGAGTAGATGGGTAATCGCAGCTCATGGCCGGGTGGCGAAAATGTGTTTTATTGCGTCGTGATGTATCTACGTAAGTTTCTGGTTCTTGCTCTGTTTGCGGCGGCCGTCATCGGCGCCAGGGGGCAGGAATCCACTCGTTTAACCAGTCATTGGGAATTTATCCGCCAGGATCTTGGCTCCGTGTGGGAGGCGGTGCGAACGGTCCCGAAGGGGGGGCCGGAGAGCGTGCCCGTGTGGACGCCGGTGGTCTTACCGCATTGTGTGAATGCGCGGGATGGAGTGGACCCGGATGGGAATTATTACCAGGGACCGGCCTGGTACCGGACGGCGCTGGCCGTTCATCAGCCCTACCCGGGTGGGAGGGTGTTGTTGCATTTCGAGGGGGCAGGCCAGGCAACGGATGTATATGTGTATACGACGAAGGTGGGCAGTCATGTGGGGGGATATGATGAGTGGACCGTGGATATCACGGATGCGGCGGCGGCGTGTTTGAAGGACACGGCGTTGGTGCGGCGATTTGGAGGGAAGGTGCCGCTGTCGATCCGCACCGACAATAGCCGGGATGTCGAACGCATCCCCTCGGCGATGTCGGATTTTTCGGTGTATGGGGGGCTGTATCGATATGTGAATTTGGTGTATGTTCCGCCGGTGTCGATTGCGGGGGTGTTTGCGGATGCGAAGGTAATTGGGCGGGACGGGAAGGTGGATGTGCGGGCGTTGCTGTATCGGCCGACTGGCGAACGCGCGGCGGAATTCTCGGCGACGCTCACCGACGCCAATGGAACATTACTCAGCTCTATATCGATGAACGCACCAGATCCCCAGGCGACAGTACAGGAAACTTTTGCCTTGGCAACCTTACCCGTGAAAACGCCACATCGCTGGTCCCCCGACCATCCAACCCTCTATAAATTGATCGTCCGGGTAAAAGATACCCACGGACAAGAATGTGTCGACTCGACGTCGATCGGTTTCCGGACCTACGAGTTCGTCGACCATGGCCCGTTTCTGTTCAACGGCTCACGCCTGCTCATCCGCGGGACAAGCCGCCACGAGGATGCCGCGGGCGAAGGCGCCGCAATGACCGAAGACGAGATGAGAAAAGAGATGATCCAGATGAAGGCCATGGGCGTCAACTATATCCGCCTGGCGCACTATCAGCAGTCGCGGATCATCTTAAACCTCTGTGATAGCCTGGGTATCCTGGTCTGGGAGGAGATCCCCTGGTGCCGGGGCGGGCTTGGCGGCGCAACCTATCAGGAGCAGGCGCGGCGGATGATGAGGAATATGATCGGGCAGCATTATAACCATCCCGCCGTGATCCTCTGGGGGCTTGGGAATGAGAACGACTGGCCGGGAGACTTCCCCGATTTCGATAAAGAAAAGATCAGGACCTTCATGAAGGAGTTGAACGATCTCGCGCACCGGCTCGATCCGGCACGGAAGACGGCGATCCGGCGCTGTGATTTTTGTAAGGATATCCCCGATGTGTATTCGCCGTCGATCTGGGCCGGTTGGTATCGCGGAATTTTCACGGAATATGCGGCGTCGACGGAAGAGGAATTCAAGAAGGTACCGCACTTCATCCATATGGAGTGGGGTGGGGACAGTCACGCACGGCGGCATTCCGAAAACCCGGATAAGGCGTTGCTGAACGTGCGCACCGGCCAGGGGACGGATGAGCGGACGGGGGATGCATCGCTCTATGGCGGTGCGGCACGAGTGTCGAAGGATGGGGATTGGAGTGAGACCTACATCTGTAATCTTTTTGACTGGCATCTGAAGGAACAGGAAAAGATGCCCTGGCTGACGGGCGCCGCGCAATGGGTATATAAGGATTTCTCTACGCCGCTGCGGCCGGACAATCCGGTACCCTTTGTCAATCAGAAGGGCCTGGTCGAGCGGGACGGGACGCCCAAGGAAGGCTATTATGTTTTTCAATCGTATTGGACCTCGGCCTTGATGGCGCATATCTATGGGCATGGCTGGCCGGTGCGCTGGGGAGCCGAAGGGGAGTCGAGAATGGTGAAGGTGTATTCGAATGCCGCGGAGGCGGAGTTATTTGTCAATGGAGTAAGTTTGGGCGTGCGAAAACGAAATAGCGCCGATTTCCCGGCGGCGGGTTTACGGTGGGGCGTGACGTTACAGCGAGGCGCCAATCATGTTGTTGTCGTGGCAAAAAGGGGCAAGGACATAGTGAAAGATTCGGTGGATTGGATCTATCAGACGGAGACCTGGGGCAAGCCCGCGAGAATCGAGTTGGAGCGGGTGGTCGCGGGAGAAAGCAGGGAGCCTGGCGAGTCGCGGGTCGGCGGCGATACCGTGTCGGTACGGGTGAAAATCCTGGATGCGAAAGGTGTGCGTTGCCTGGATGCTGCCAATTGGGTGCATTGGGGGTTGGCGGGCGACGGGCGGCTGATCGATGATCTGGGGACGTCGACGGGGTCCCGGGTTGTGCAGGCGCTCAATGGAGTATCGATGATCCGGGTTATAACCAAGGGTGGCCGATCAATAGTGAGTGTTTCTTCGGAGGGATTGCCGACCGAATTTTTGAATTTAAATAGTATCGAGTGATATGAGATTATTCATCTTGTTTTCGTTGATCGGATTCGCCGCGCATGCGCAGGATGTGACCATTGACCGTACGTTGCGGGGGACAGTGATGGTGGAGGCCGCTTGGGCAATGAAGGCGGCGCCGGTAACCGTGACGGCCAGCCATTCCCCCCGGAATGCGGGCGGAAGGCATGATTTTTTTTCGGAGGGCGACTATTGGTGGCCGAACCCGATGTCGGCGGATAGTCCGTATATCCAGAAGGACGGGCAGACCAACCCGGAGAATTTTGTCGAACACCGTGCGGCGATGATCCGCTTCAGCCGGATCGTTGGATCGCTTGCTTCGGCCTATGTGCTTACGGGCGAACGAAAATATGTATTGCAGGCTTTGCGGCATGTCCGGGCCTGGTTTGTGGATACGGCGACGATGATGAACCCCAACCTGCAATATGCGCAGGCGATCAAGGGCCGGGCTACGGGCCGCGGCATTGGGATCATCGATGCGATCCAGTTGATGGAAGTCGTGCAGGGACTGGAGGCGATGGAGAAGTCGCCGGCGATGGATCGGGTGGTACTGGAAAAGACGCGGGACTGGTTCGCGCAGTACCTGCAGTGGGTGACCACGCATTCTTATGGGAAGGATGAGATGAATGCGGCCAATAATCATGGCACCTGCTGGGTGATGCAGGTGGCGGCTTTTGCGAAGTTTACTGCCAACGACTCTTTGATGACCTTTTGCCGTGACCGGTACAAGACTGTTTTGTTGCCAAAGCAGATGGCCGCGGATGGAAGCTATCCGTTGGAACTGAAGCGGACAAAACCCTATGGCTATTCGTTGTTCAACCTGGATGCCATGGCCACCATCTGCCAGTTGCTGTCGACCCCGGGCGATAACTTATGGAACTATTCAACGGACGGCCGGTCCATCAAAAAAGGCATCGAATTCCTCTATCCTTACATTGCCGATAAAAGCAAATGGCCTTTTGCCCATGACGTGATGTTTTGGGAGCACTGGCCGGTGGCGCAGCCGGCATTGCTCTTCGGGGCCCTGGCTTTTGACCGGAAAGATTGGCTGGAGACCTGGAAGGGCCTGGATCATCGACCCGAGAACCACGAAGTGATCAGGAATTTGCCGGTGCGGCATCCTTTAATTTGGTTGGAGAAGAGTGCGTCGCCGGTAGATATAGGAAAGGTGATGGATGAGGCGGAGAGGCAGACGAAGATAATGCTCGACTCGATAAAGGCGATCAAGGATGCGATCCGGGTTGATGAAACGGGGCCGTTTTCGCCGCGGACGATCGAGAATGGAAAATTGAAGCTGGTGGCTTCCCGGGATTGGACAAGCGGGTATTTCCCGGGGGAGCTTTGGATGTTGTACCGTTTTTCGGGGGCTGAGGAGTGGAAGGAGTCGGCGCAGCGGTTTACCGCGCCGATGGAGCGGGAGAAGACCAACGGCACTACGCACGACATGGGCGTGAAGGTATTCAACAGCTTCGGAACGGGATGGCGCGTGACGGGGAATGTCGATTACAAAGACATCCTCATCACCGCGGCGCGAACACTCAGTACCCGGTTCAACCCGAAGATCGGAGTGATCCGCAGCTGGGATCATCATAAGGAGCTTTGGCAATATCCCGTCATCATCGACAATATGATGAACCTGGAATTGCTGTTCGAGGCGACGCGGATCACCGGCGACAGTTCGTTCTACCGGATCGCGGTGAGTCATGCGAATACCACGATGAAAAATCATTTCCGGAGGGACTATAGTAGTTACCATGTTGTCGAATACGATACGCTTACGGGGCAGGTGCGGAGGAAGATGACCTGGCAGGGGTACAGTGATAGTAGTGCTTGGTCACGGGGCCAATCCTGGGGTCTGTACGGATATACGATGTGTTACCTGTACACGCATGATGTGCGCTATTTGAGCCAGGCGGAGCATATTGCGGCCTTTATTTTGCATCATCCCAGATTGCCAAAGGATAAGGTGCCGTATTGGGATTATGATGCCCCCGGCAGCTTCCGGCAGGATGATACGGAGCCCCGGGATGCCTCGGCGGCGGCGGTCCTGGCATCAGGACTTTACGAGTTGGCGGGCTATAGTAAAATGGGGCGGCTATACCGGGCGACAGCCGATACGATCCTGGTGAATCTGACAAAGTTTTACCGGGCGCCGGTGGGAACGAATAAGGGCTTTATTTTGATGCACAGTACGGGGCAGAAGCCGACGAATGGGGAGGTGGATGCGCCGCTGTCCTATGCGGATTACTATTATTTAGAGGCGCTGCTGCGCTCGGCTTCCCCTGCAAATTTGCCAAAATAGGTGAGAGATCGGTTAGGTCGGCGCAGCCGCGGCTGGGGAATGTTTTGTTAGTTGCAATAAATTGATTTGCATATGAAGAAGGTCTTTTTTATCGGAATTCTTATCGTTGTGGCGGTCGGCGGAATGGCGCAGCCGCTGGTGAAGGAGAGAAAGGTCGGCGAACGACCGGTGGCCGGCGCGGACACCCTGACCCGGAATGAGCGGATGGAATGGTGGCGGGAGGCGCGGTTCGGGATGTTCATCCACTGGGGCGTCTATGCGGTTCCGGCGGGACAGTATGACGGCCATACGATCGGGAAGGCAGCGGAGTGGATCATGAATCGTGGGAAGATCCCGGTGGCCGAGTACCATAAATTCGCCCGGCAATTCAACCCGGTGAAGTATGACCCCGAAGCATGGGTAAAGATGGCAAAAGATGCCGGGATGAAATATATCGTCATCACCGCCAAACACCATGATGGATTTGCGCTGTTTCAAACAAAGGCCAGCAAGTGGAATATCGTCGATGCGACACCCTATGGCAAGGACCTGCTGAAGCCGCTGGCGGCCGCCTGCCGGAAATATGGTATCAAACTCGGTTTTTATTACTCACAGGCCCAGGACTGGAATAATCCCGGTGGCGCGGCGTCCCGCAAGGTGACCTCGGAGGGTTGGGCCAATCCCGACTCCGCCCGCATCGATGCCTATACGGAAGCGCATAGCGGTCATTGGGACCCCGCACAGACGACGGATTCGATGGGCAACTACATTGACAAGGTGGCGGTGCCGCAGGTAAAAGAGTTGCTGACCAACTATGGAGATGTGGCGGTACTATGGTGGGATACCCCGACGGGGATGACGGATGAATATGCGGAGAAGCTGCACTCGCTGCTGGCGATGCAGCCGAAGATCATTACCAACGACCGGCTGAAGCGGCCGGATTTCCCAGGCGACTATAAGACGCCGGAGCAGAAGATCCCCAAGCTGTCTGAACTGGACGGGCTGGACTGGGAGACCTGTATGACGATGAACGGCACCTGGGGTTTCAAATCGTCGGATCATAACTGGAAGACACCCGCGACGCTGATCCATAATCTCGAGGATATCGCGTCGAAGGGCGGAAATTATTTATTGAATGTCGGACCTACGGCCGAAGGAGAATTCCCGCAGCAGAGCATCGACGCGCTGAAGGCGGTCGGCGCCTGGATGAAGACGAATGGCGAGTCCATCTATGGGACGAAGGCGAGTCCCTTGCAGCCCCTGAGCTGGGGCCGGTGCACAGTCAAGGGGAAGGTGTATTATCTACACGTTTTCGATTGGCCGGCGGATGGGAAGCTGGTGGTGCCGGGGTTGAAGGGGGACGTAAAGAAGGCGGGTTTACTGGCCGGCGGTGTGGGTTTGAAGACAGAAACCGGGGCTGATGGGCTGGTGGTGTCGGTTCCGGGCGCGGCGCCGGATGCAATATCTACGGTTATCAAAGTCGAGATGAAGTAAATAAGCAGGAGGGTGGCGGGCGGGCCAGGCTGCCAATCTAGTTGAATAAAAAGCAATTTGTGCGAAAGCGACGATGCTAAAATTAAGCGTAGTTGCAGTAGCAACAGATTGCTTTTTTATTCATTAAAACTGCTTGTATGAAAAGTCTCAGGACTGCGGGTTTGTACTTTCTCACCGTATTTTTTTCACTCTCTCTTTTTGCGCAGGCTCCCAACGTGACGGTTCATGGAACGATCACAGCCGCGTCGGGCGGTGCGCCCCTTCCCGGGGTTTCGGTCGTCGTGAAGGGAAGCCGGAATGGGACGGCCACGGGGGCGGATGGCAGCTTCCAGATCTCTGTTCCGAGGAACAGCGTGCTGGTTTTTTCGCATCTGGGATATACCTCCAGGGAGATCAGGGTAGGACCTTCCGATCTGCCGATGCTGGACGTGCGGCTGGAGGTGAGCAAGAACGATCTCGACCAGGTGATCGTCGTGGGTTATGGCACCCGGCGGAAGTCGGAGGTCACGGGCTCGATCGCTTCGGTGAACGAGAAGGCCATCCAGGACGTTCCTGCCGCCAATCTGAGCCAGGCGCTGCAGGGGCAGGCGGCGGGCATCGATATCCAGAAAAGTAATGGTAACAGCCATCCGGGGCAGTCGCCTTCCATCCTTATCCGCGGGACGCGAAGCGTGAAAGCCGGAAATGGGCCGTTGTTTGTTGTGGATGGGATCCCGTTCCAGGGAAGCATCGACGACATCAACCAGGACGATGTAGCCTCCGTGGAAGTGCTGAAGGATGCAAGCTCTACGGCTATCTACGGCTCACGGGGAGCCAACGGGGTCATCCTCGTGACGACGAAGCGGGGCCGGGCCGGTGAAAAGCCGCGGGTGACGTATAGCGGCTATGCTGGTTTTACAAAATGGGCCGGCGAGTACCCGATGATGAACGGGCCGCAGTATCTGCAGTTGAAGAAATGGGCTACCTATATCGGTAATCCCGGTGTCTATACGGGGCCGGATGATCCCAACCTGATCAATGGATCGTTGATCGCCCTGGCGCCGGAAGAAAAGCAGGGGATCGCGACGGGCCGGAGTACGGACTGGCAGAAGCTCGTGTACAAGACGGGAGTGAGTACGAACCATCAATTGGGAGTTTCCGGCGGAACGGAAAATACCCAATATGCGCTGGGCGCGGGTTATTATAATGAATTGGGTGTCTATCCCGGTGAGGCCTTCCGGCGGTATAGCCTGAAGCTGAGTATCGACCAACGGCTGGGTGACTATATTAAAGTGGGACTCAGTTCGCTGAACACCTATACGGTCACCCAGGGAGAAAGTGTGAACCCGATGGGGCAGGCGTTGCGGGCCAGTCCGCTGGTCTCACCCTATGATACGACGGGGAAGCTGATCAATAATTTCCTGCCGGGAAGCGCCAACCAGGTGTGGAATCCGCTGGCGGATTTCCTGCCCGGAAATTCGGTCGAGAACCGGAACCGCCTGGGGACTTTCTCGACGGTCTACGTCGAGGTAAGTCCCTTTAAGGACCTGAAGTACCGCTTTAATGGTGGTGCGGAGATCCGCAATGACGTGTACGGAAATTTCTATGGCCGGTACACGACAAAGAATCTCGGGGTCCAGTCCTCCGCAACGAATGCGACGACGGCGACGACGAGCTATACACTGGAGAATCTGCTCATTTACGATAAGACCATCGCCCGGGTGCATAAATTGAATTTTACGGGATTGTACAGCTTCCAGAAGTACAAACAGCAGAATACGCAGTTCAATTATACAAGCCTGTTGTCCGATCAGGCGCAGTACCTGAATCCGGCGTTGGGGGCCAATTTCCAGGCGACGAACAACAGCGACAATACGCAGAATGGGGCGCAGACCTGGGTGCTGATCTCATATATGGCAAGGTTGAACTATACTTTCAATGACAAGTATTTGCTGACGGCGACGGTGCGATCGGACGGGAGTTCGAAGCTGGCGCCCGGGAATAAATATCATGTCTTTCCGTCGGTGGCGGTGGCCTGGAATGCAATAAAGGAAAGCTTCCTGCAGAGCCAGACCACCCTGACGAATCTGCGGTTGCGGGCAAGCTATGGCGAGGTCGGAAACCCGGCGATCAACGCGTATCAGACGCTGGGCTCGCTGACGACGCAGACGTATAACTATGGGTCGCAGGTGACGACGGGACTTTATCCGAGCGCTGCGCCGAATCCTGCGTTGAACTGGGAGTATACGGCGACGGCGAATGTGGGCATGGATTTCGGGTTTTTGCAAAACCGGCTGACGGGATCCATCGACCTCTATCACTCGTATACCAGAGATATGATCATGCCAGTGACACTGCCGGCCTCGTCCGGGATCCCGTCGCAGATCCTGACCAATATCGGGAAGAGCGAGAACAAGGGGGTGGAGATCCATGTGGCTGCGGAGATCATCCAGCCGCATGCGAATCACGGTTTTTCGTGGTCGGCCGATGTTAATTTTTATATCAACCGGGGGCAACTGACGCAGCTGTTGCCGAGTATCGCGACAACACTGGACGGTAAGCCGGCTGATCTGGCCAATAAATGGTTCGTGGGGAAACCGATCGGATCGTTCTATGATTATCAGCGGGCCGGGCTGTGGCAGGCGACGGCGCAGGATTCGCTGGCGGCGAAGGGGCTGGGACAGACGATCACCGGAAATAAGTCAGTGATCGGTCAGGCCAAAATTTTGGACCGGAACCATAACGGAGCGATCGATGCGGGCGACCAGGTGATCGTCGGGACGCCGCAGCCTCGTTGGGAAGGGGGAACGACCCAGCGATTTGCGTTCCGTGGATTTGATCTCACGGTCGTGGCGTTTGCCCGTTTGGGCGGGACGATCTCGTCCGATCTGTACGGTGGCGGTTTCGCAAGCACGATGCAGGGGAACTACAATAATATCAACGTCAACTACTGGACACCCAGGAACCCGACCAACCGTTGGTCTTCGCCGAATTCGGCCCAGACGAACCCGCCTTATCATTCGACCTTCGGGTATTTCGATGGAAGCTTTTTGAAGATCAGAAGTATGACCCTGGGTTATATGCTGCCCGCCGGGATCGTCAAGGCAATGCGGCTGAAGTCCGTCAGAATTTACGCGACGGCAAAAGACCCGTTCATCCTGTTCTCTCCTTACCGGAACGTGTATCATGGCATCGACCCCGAGACCGCGGGGACGCTTAATCTGAATACCCCTTCCGTATGGTCGATGTTGTTTGGTATCAATGTTAGTCTCTAATCCAGTAAAGTTTGTATATGAAAAAGATTATCGCGCTTTTGTTATCTGGGCTTTTGTTTTTCGCGGGGCCTGCCTGTAACAAGCAATTGAATGAGCATCCGCAATCCGTGGTCACGCCGGACTTCTTTGCTACCGCACAGGGCTTTCAGTCGGGTCTGGATGCGGCGTATGGCGGGATGCGCAATTTGTGGGGGACGGAGAACCTGTTCACCATCACCTGTATCGGGACCGACGAGTTCATCACGGGAAATGACGGGACGGGGAACAATATCAACTATTACAGCAGCGGGTATACGCCGTCGGATGGAAAGCTGTCCGGCATCTGGAATCCGTGCTATACGTTCATCAACGATTGCAACGGCCTTGTCGACTATGGGCCGAAGATCACGGGCATCGATCCGACAAAGTTGGCCGAGATGGTAGCCGAGGCAAAATTCCTGCGCGCAAATTATTATTTCGTGCTGGTGCAATTCTGGGGGCCGGTGACCTTGAACAAGCATTTCCAGTCGACACCGACCACGTCGGCGCAGCGGAATCCGATCAGCGACGTCTACGATTTTATCGTCCAGGACCTGCAGGATGCGATCGCCGGGCTGCCGGCCAGCCCGACACAGGGTGGGACCTTGCCGGGTAAAGCCACCGCGGCAGCGGCGCGGCACTTGCTGGCCAAGGTATATCTGACCCGGGCCAGTTCTTCGGCCGCACATTCCGACGATTATCAGAATGCCTATAACATGGCTTCCGGACTGATCACCAGCAGCGCTTCACTCGGACTCGGGCTGCTGCCGGATTTCGGAACCGTGTATCAGGAGGGAAATGAGACCAATAAAGAGGTGTTGTGGACGGTGCAACATACTTCATCACTCGCGTATAACGGTTCTCCCACGCAGAACAGCAGCGGCAACGATAATGTGCTGGTGCATATGTGGGTGCCGAAATATGAGACCTTCGTGCCGGGGATGCAGCGGGATATCCTCGACGGCCGGCCCTATATCCGGGCGGTGCCGACCCGTTGGCTGACCGATACCGTGTTCAAGGATAAGACGAATGACACGCGTTTTGGGAAGACCTTCCAGACCGTATGGCTTTGCAACAATGCCGCCGGGATCCCGAAATGGCCGAATCCCGTTCCGCCGGGCGTCAACCCGTCGCTGGCGGGCAAGCCCAAGTTTACCCTTGGCGACACAGCCTGCTACATGCCGGGCGTCGATGTGTCCGATGCAACGATCGCGTCCACGCGCTATCTGCTGATGCCGCCGCGCAAATACAATATCCAGATGGGGCCGTATATGAAAAAATATATCGACACGCGCCGTCCCGACATGAACGCACCCTCCATTCGCCCCGTCATCGTCTGGACTCTGTCCGAAACGTATCTCATCGCGGCGGAGGCGGCGATGAATTTGAACAACCTGCCCGCGGCTGTCGGTTATATCAATACGATCCGCGAGCGGGCGGCGTCTCCCGGCAACACCGCGGCGATGGATATTACAGCTGCACAGATCACCCAGGATTTCATTCTCGACGAGCGCAGCCGCGAGCTATGCGGGCAAATGGTAAGGTGGTGGGACCTGATCCGGACGCATCAACTGCTGCCCCGCGTAAAGGCACACAACAGCGACGGCCGGTTCAATATCATTCCGAAAGATACGCTGCGGCCGATACCTACTTCGCAAATCCAGGCGACCACGAGTGGTCCGGCCTATGGACCGATGAGCGATCCGTTGTGGAATTAGATGGAAAGCGGGCAGGATATGTTGCAAAAGCGGACAGTTGATTGGGATTTGCTTGTTGTAATGGTTTGATGTTTAGGATGTTGCGGGTTTGGCAGGGGGTTTGGCGTGTTTTTGGAAAACCAGTAAGGATATGTTCAGGATCAATTTTCTTCTTTCCTTGCGCTCTCTTCTCAAGAACAAGCTTTACTCCATCATCAATGTTTCGGGTCTGACGGTTGGGTTGGCAAGCGCCATCCTGATCTGTCTGTGGATCCAGAATGAGATCAGCTATGACCGGTTTCATCCGAATATGGACCGCTTGTATCTGTTGAATAACCGCGATCAGAACGATGCGGGGGTGTTTGTCTGGAACAATACCTGTAAGCCGTTGGGGCCCGCGCTCCGGGAAGGTTATCCCGAAGTGGAGCGGGTGGTCAGGGTCAATAATTCGGGCGCCAATTTCCTGATCTCCAACGGCGACAAACATTTCAGCATCCATGGTGATATTGTGGATACCGGTTTTTTCAGCATGTTCAATTTTCCGCTGGTAGAAGGGAATCCTGAGACAGCGCTCAACAGTGTCAAGAACATTGTTCTTACGCAGCAACTGGCCAGGAAATTGTTTGGCAATGAAGATCCGATGGGTAAGACGGTGCGGGTAGACAGTATAAACGATCTGACGGTCACGGGTGTCGTGAAGGATCTGCCTGTGAACACGTCTTTTCAATTTGAATATCTTTTGCCATACGCTTATTGGGACAAGCTCTATCCCAATGATAACGAATGGGCGAATAGCAATGTGCTGACGTTTGTGACCTTGAAGCCCGGGGCATCTGCTGCTGAGTTTGACAAGAAGGTGGCAGGTATCGTCATCTCGCATCTGCGGCCGGGGGACGCCTCCAATAAGATCTTTACGCAGCTGTATAAGGATGCATGGTTGTATTCGGGCGTAGAGAATGGTCAGTATGCCGGCGGGCGGATCGATCTGGTGCGGATGTTCAGTCTGATCGCCGTATTTATCCTGCTGATCGCGTGTATCAATTTCACCAATCTCAGCACGGCGCGAAGCGAGAAGCGGGCAAAGGAGGTGGGCATCCGGAAAGTGTCCGGGGCGTTGCGGTCTTCGCTGATCATGCAGTTTATTGCCGAGAGCATTTTGCTGGCGTTGGCGGCGGGGATCTTAGCAGTCGGGATCGTTCAACTGAGCCTTCCGGTCTTTGATGATATCGTGGGCAGCAAGCTGTCCATCGATTACGGCAATCTGGGTTATTGGTTGGGGCTACTATTGTTTATTGTGGTGACCGGGGTGTTGGCGGGCGTGTATCCGGCATTCTATCTGTCGGCTTTTCAGCCGGTGAAGGTGTTGAAAAGGGCCTTCAAACCGGTGAGAACGCTGCTTACACCGCGGAAGGTTCTGGTGGTACTGCAGTTCACGTTTGCGATCGGATTGATCATTTGTACCATCATTGTGGAAGGGCAGGTCAGGTACGCGGAAGACAGGGATGCCGGATACCGGCGGGATGACCTTGCCTTTGTGCTTGCGTTTGGCGAGGCGAATAAGAATTATGAACTGATCAGGCGGGAATTGCTTTCCAATGGCGCGGCTACAGCGGTTACCCGGACCAGTTCGCCGATGACGGAGACTTGGGCCAACGGTGACGGGTTTATTTGGAACGGGAGCAATATCGCTGACCGTAAGACGCTTTTCAACATGTACAGTGCGGACAAGGATTTTTCCGGTACGATGCATCTGCAGCTTTTGCAGGGGCGGAATATCGACAATGAGACCTACAAGACCGATTCCACGGCCGTTATACTCAACGAGGCCGCCGTCAGGATCATGCGGCTGAAACATCCGCTCGGCGAGACCATCCGGCGTGCTTATGGTCCGACGCAGTTGCATGTGATCGGCGTGGCAAAGAACTTTATTCTCGGAAGCCCTTATGAGCAGGTGGAACCCATGATCATCGGCGGGCCGTTTATGCCGTTTATGGTCATCAATTTTCGGATCAGCGAGCATCCGTCCTATGGTGAGAATCTTGCGAAGGCGCAGAAGGTCTTTTTGAAATATAATCCCGAATATCCGTTCAATGTACGGTTCTATGATAAGGAATATCAGCTGAAGTTTGCCGATGAGCAACGGGTGGGGACGCTGGTGGGGTGGTTTGCGGCGCTAACCATCTTTGTCTCCTGTCTTGGGCTTTTTGGGCTGGCGGCGTATATGGCGGAGAGCAGGCTTAAGGAGATCGGGATCCGCAAGGTGTTAGGGGCGAGCGTTAGCAGCATCACCGGGTTATTGTCTAGGGAATTTCTGCGGCTGGTAGGGATCTCCTTCCTGATCGCTTCGCCTGTGGCGTGGCTGGTCATGCATAACTGGCTGAAAGGATATCCGTACCGTATTTCTATCGAATGGTGGGTATTTGCCGTGACGGGTTTTCTTACGGGGGCCATTGCACTCGCTACGGTCAGCTTTCAGGCGATCAAGGCGGCGTTGGCCAATCCCATCCGGAATCTGCGAACGGAATGAGCTGGAATGCGCGATAAAGCAAAAGAAAAGGCCCTAATGGGCCTTTTCTTTTTGAAGATCTTTTGCGAGGATCAGTTCCGAGCCGGCAAGAAGAAAGGCCCCCAGGCCGTGCGTATCATTCGTCTCCCGCGGCCGTGCATAATAGAACCGGATATTCTCCTCCACATTCGTCCCGATACAAATATCCGTGATCTGCCCGTCAGCCGTAACATGACGCGAAAGCCCATCCCACCCATTCAGCGCGATGGAAAGATAATGCGGGCTGATCCATCCCTTGTTCACCGCATGCGCCACCGTGTAGATAAACATCGCGGTAACGGAAGACTCCATATAAGAATCAGACTTATCCAGCACCTGGTGCCACATTCCGGTGCTGTCCTGGTACCGCGAGAACCCGAGGATCTGGCGGAGCAACATCTTTTGCAAACGCGGCCGCCGCGGATCATCATTTGGCAACGCATCGAGCAGCGCGGTCTGCGCAAGTGCTACCCAGCCGTTGCAGCGGCCCCAGTGGGCGACGCCATTGGTATTCTCGTCGTTGTAGTAGACGTGATAGTAAAGACCGGAAAGGGTGTCGTAGATGTAATGGTTAAAGGCTTCCACCTGCTGGACGGCGAAGTCGAAATAAGACTTGTCGCCGGTGGTCTTGCCCATCCGCGCGAGGAACGGAACGCTCATATAGAGGTCATCGGCCCAGAGGGTCATTTTGCGGGGACCGTTGCGGGCGAGGGTGCCGTCGGGGAATTTCACCTGCTTGTTCCGGATATAGTCGCCCACCCGTTGGAGGTAGTCCATATAATCCTTGTTCTTATCAAGGGCGTACACTTCGAGGAGGCCCGCTGCCATGGAACCACAGTCGTCGAGCGAGCCGATGCGCATGACCGGGCGCCATTCGATACTGGTGGCGCCGGCATCGAATTGTTTTTTGAAGTAGTCGAGGTTCGAGAAGATGAAGTCGTAGTTCTTACGGGCGTAATCGGAGTATTTGGCATCCTTGAGGACGGACGCGGTCTGCATCATCCCGACGGCGAGGACGCCATTCACGTATTGCCATTTGTTGAATTTGCTTTCCGCTTTGACGTCGGGGGAAGCGGCGAGACCCCTGGTAGTGGTATAGGTCTCGTTCGTCTTGCTGTTGACGAATCGAAAGCTGGTGGTTTGGAGGATGTGGTCGGCGACGCGGCGGACGAGGATGGCCGGGTCATTGTCCGGGGTCTGGGCGAAGCCCGGCCCGCCCGCGAGCAGGGTTGCCGCGAGGAGAAGTGAAAGCGATCGTTTGGTTTTTACCATATCTGTCTATTTTACTCAAACTTCCGGGTTTTTTGCCTGTTCCGAAAGGGGATGCCAGAATAGTTGAAAACTTTGCTTATTTGGGGGTTTTGGTGTACCGGATATTTTGTTCTCTTGCGAGTATGAATAAATTGCTTGTCCCGACGCTTATCGCTTGCCTTTTTTCGATCGTGTGCCTGGGGGAATCAAAGATCAGGGTCAATAGCCCTGACGGAGAACTGAGTTTTGCGCTGGCTCCGGGGGCAATGGTGTTCGAGGTTACTCTTGGGGGAAAGACGGTGGTGGAGCCTTCACCCCTGAGGTTCCTGCTGGACGGGAAGTTGGTGACCACCGGGGCCGTCATCCGCGGCACCCGAAAATTCGTGATCCACGAGACCTATGACTGGGTGGGGGTGCATACCCCGGCGGTAAACGACTGTAATGCACTGGTGGTGGACCTGGCCAGTGGTAAGACGAATTTCTCCCTCGAGATCCGGGTGTTCAATGACGGCGCGGCGTTTCGCATCATCGCGCCGGGTTCGGCGGGAGCAGAGCGGACGCCGGATGAAGAGACCGTGTTCCGGCTGCCGGGAGAGGCAACCATCTGGTATCATGATATCGTCGGTCACTATGAGGGAGCGCATGTCAAAAAGAAACTCGCGGAGGTGCCGGCCCAGGAATGGGTCGCGCCGCCCGCTACGCTGAAACTGCCTTCGGGAGTATATATGGCAATCACGGAGGCTGATCTGCAACGCTATAGTGGGATGGTGTTGCAAGCAGATGGGAAAGACGGTCTGGTGGTACGTTTGGCAAGCCATCAGCCGGCTTCCCATCCTTTTGTGCTGCGGTATTCCGCCGATGATGTGGCCCGCCTGGCGAAACCGGCGGTGGTAAGGGGGACGATCACGACGCCCTGGAGGGTAATGCTCATCGGGAAAGACCTCAATACCATGGTGAACAGTGACATCATCCAGAATCTCTGTCCGGCGCCGGACAAGCGGATCTTTCCCGAAGGGAACCAGGCGGCCTGGTTGCGGCCGGGCCGGGCGGTGTGGAAATACCTCGACGGGGGTGGGGACGGCACACCGGAAGTCATGAAGCATTTCACGGACGAAGCGGCGAAGCTGGGCTTCGAGTACAATATTTTGGAAGGATTCTGGCGCAAATGGACCGACGAACAGATGAAGGACCTGGTAGACTATTCGCGGGAACGGCACGTGGGGATCTGGGTCTGGATGCATAGCAAGGACCTGCATGATTCGACGGCGCGGCGGGAACTTTTTCGACATTGCCATGATCTGGGCATCGCCGGGCTGAAGATCGACTTCTTCGATCATGAGGCGAAGGAAGTGATCGATCTCTACGATGCGATCCTGAAAGAGACCGCGGAGTTGCACCTGCTCGTGGATTTTCACGGCAGTAATAAACCGACAGGACTTTCGCGCACCTGGCCGAACGAGATGACGCGCGAGGCCGTGAAGGGAATGGAGTCGAGTAAGTTCGCGGACCGTGCGACGCACGAGACGACGATCCCTTTTACGCGGCTGCTGGCCGGTCCGGCAGAATATACGGTGGTACATTTTGGGGAGCGGCGGAGGAATACCTCCAACGTTCACCAGCTCGCGAGTGCCGTTATCCTGGGGGGGGAGCCGATGCTGACCTATGCGACGCTGCCGGAGAAGCTGTTGGCAAGCCCCGCCGTGGACATCATCCGGGAGATCCCGTCTGCCTATGACGAGACAGTCGTCCTGAAAGAGTCGGAGATCGGGGAGCTGGCGGCTTTTGCCCGGCGAAAGGGGAAGGAATGGTTTGTGGCGGTGATGAATGGAGGCGCGCCAAAGAAACTGCGCGTCCCGCTGAACTTCTTACGCGGAACTGTAGGCGCCAACGGCCGGGTCGACGCGTTTGTGGCCATGGATGCAACGGGTAGTGATGCGATGGACGCGGCGGGAGGGCCGTTACGACAGAAGACGGATTCCTCGGGCGGCATCGAGGGGATCATAAGAAGGAAGGCCTCCTGGTCGCCATCCGATGTAATAGAATTAGACCTGGCTGCAGGCGGAGGCTGGCTGGCGAGACTGACCGAGCCCTCGGGAAGCGCAGTGTACAATATCCGGGCCTTTGGCGCGAAAGGTGACGGCGTAGCCAACGACCGGGATGCGATCGAGCGGGCAATAGAAGCAGCCGCGGCGTCCGGCGGCGGCCAGGTATACTTTCCCGCAGGCAACTATCTTTCTTATACGATCCATCTGAAAAACAATATCTCGCTGTATCTCGAACAGGGAGCCACACTCATCGCCGCAGAACCGGTGAATAAGACGGGTTATGACCAACCGGAACCCAACCCCTTCAGCCAGTACCAGGATTTTGGACACAGCCACTGGATGAACAGCCTCATCTATGGCGAAGGCCTGCACGATATCTCCATCCTCGGACCCGGACGCATCTGGGGCCGGGGCCTGACGCGGAGCACCAATGTGCCGGAAGGCGGCGGCAATAAAACCATCGCATTAAAGCTCTGTTACAACGTCACGATCCGCGATGTATCCGTGCTGCACGGCGGTCACTTCGCCATCCTCGCGACCGGCGTGGACAACCTCACATTGGACAACATGAAAGTAGATACCGACCGGGACGGATTTGACATAGACTGCTGCAAGAATGTGCGGGTGTCGAATTGCACGGTCAATTCGCCATTCGACGACGGCATCTGCCTGAAGAGCAGCTTCGGCCTCGGGTACGCCAGGGCCTGCGAGAACGTGACGATCACCAACTGCCAGGTCAGTGGCTACGATCTGGGTAGTCTGCTCGACGGGACCTTCACCCGCAACTACAAAAAATACTCCGACAGCACGACCACCGGCCGGATAAAGATGGGAACCGAATCGAACGGCGGCTTCAAGAACGTGACCATCACCAATTGCGTCTTCGATTACTCCCGCGGCCTCGCACTCGAGACAGTCGATGGCGGACTGCTGGAAGATGTGACCATCAGCAATATCACGATGCGCGATATCGTGAACGCACCCATCTATATCCGGCTCGGCGCGAGAATGCGGGCGCCGGACAGTATGAAGGTGGGAGTCTGCCGGCGGATCATTCTCAGCAATATCGTCGTGTACAATGCCGATTGGCGGCATGGGTCGATCATCAGCGGCCTTCCCGGGCACCCGATCGAAGATCTGCGGATGAGCGATATCCGCATCTATTACAAAGGGGGAGGGACAAAAGATATGGCAGCGCGTAAAGTGCCTGAATTGGAGAAAGACTATCCCGAGCCTTATCGGTGGGGAGTGATGCCGGACTACGGATTCTTCATGAGACACGTAAGTGGACTCTATATGCGGGATGTTGAAGTAAGTACGATGACACCCGACGCACGGCCACCGTTTGTTTACGACGATGTCACCGGGCTGCAGACCAGAGACGTTCCCGGAACGAAGGATACTAAGTAAACCAAACCTTGCAATATGAAAAAGACGCTTATCTATGGGGTGCCGCTGCTTGCGCTGGCGGTCGCCTTCTCCTGCCGCAAATTTTTTATGGACCTGAAACCCAAACATGGGATATTGTTACGGGCAAATGGGCCAGGCAATACCTACGAGCTGATCGACAGCGTACTTGGCGGCACCGCTGAAGAGGTGCCGGATTGTTCACATCCCGCTTTTGGCCGGCACATTGCGGAAGTCTATGACAGCACCCTCCGCCGGTACGTATTTGCTTTTTACATCCATGTGACACCGGACAACGATCGCTGCGTGGCCTTCGATCGCCAACGCAACGAGATCAAGACCTATGGACCCTCGCCCGACAGCCTGAAAGGTTTCCTGGGCGACACCCTCACGCACGCGTGGATCTTCCGGCTGGACTCGGGTTTCCAGGCCTCGAAGAATTTTACGCATATCCACCAGATCAAGGCCGGGGATGGAGATGATGGGGCGCCTATCATAACGCTGACGCCGCGGAAGGGCACGCCGGACAAGATGCAGGTGATCCATACGGGATCGGGCAGCACGACAAGCCTGGGCACTGTGTTGCAGGTGCCGCTGGCGCCGTTCAAAGGGGCCTGGGTACGCGCCGAAGAGCATATCGTCTATGCCACCGCGGGATCGTATAGTCTGACGATCCACCGGCTGAGCGATGACTCGGTGTTATTGTCCTACAGCAATACCAACATCGACATGTGGCGCAACGGCACCACGTTCGTTCGGCCAAAATGGGGCATCTATCGCAGCCTCAACACGCCGGGCGACCTCCGCGACGAAACAGTTCTATTCAACGACTTCTATATAGCAAAAGGGTCGAAATAAAAAAGGGGGGCTTGCCCCCCTTTTTTATTCTATTTCTTGACCAACTTGATCGTCTTGACATCGCTGCCCTGGATCACTTTCAGGAAGTAGATCCCCGGACGATAAGCCGTTGCATCGATATCGATAACGCCCATCGCAGCGGCGGACCTGATGGTCTGCAGCGTGCGGCCATCGGCGCTGATCAGATTCAGCGTGACATCCTGGGGTTTATCCACGGACAGATAGAGCCGGAAGAGACCCGAAGACGGATTGGGATAGACTTCGGTGAGCGTGGGCTTTGCCGAAGCGTCAAAGGATTTGGCCGTCCCGTTGGCGGCGTCAAGCTGGTCGCTATTGGCCATCGTAACGGCATCCTTGCCGCAGAGCGCCTTGGTGCTATAGGCGAGATCGATATGCGGGAAGTCGAAGTTATCCTGCCAGCTGATGACGGCAAGCATGGGAAGCGGAGTATTGTGCAAGGTCAGGGTCGGCGTCGAAAAGGTCGTGTCGCCGGGTTCCATGGTAAAACTGCCGTGCAGGTTGGTGCCCACGACGAACCACGAGACCGGCACTTCGAAGGGGTTGGGGTTGCTGACCTGCCAGTTGCGGGTCGTCGAAGGGGAGTTCGAGCACAACGGCGTCAGTTTTAACGGCAGGATGTAGTTGTTGGGGAATTTCACCTGGCCTACCGCGCCGGGGGCCTTTATGAGTCCATAACCGGTGGCAAAGTCAAAGCCTTTGTCGAAGCCTGCGGTATAAGGATTATCCATGTCCCAGGTATTGGTCTGGAGGATACCTTTTATCTGGTCGGGAGTGATGGTATGTATCTTTTGCGCGTCGATCATCAGCGCGGCTACGCCGGCGGCATGGGGTGTCGCGGCCGAGGTGCCGAAGAAATTGGGGAAGGTATCGGCATCCTCGGGGATATCGCCGTTACCGAAGGGATCGAAAAAGGACGTGTTTCCGCCATCAGGAGCAACGATATTGGGTTTGTTGCGGATCAGCGGGGCGATGCGGTTGCCGCTGAGGTCGAAATAGTTGGGCACGCCGCCTACGGAAGAATAGCCATCGACGATCGGTGTATCGACTCCGTAAGGAGGGGTGTTGAGATAGAAGGAAGCGCCGACGGAGATGGCGCCATCCGCCTTGCTATGTCCGACAATGGTCGGGGCAAGGATGCCGGGGATGGGCGGGTTCGTCAGGTAAAAGAGCGGATCGTCGTAGAGGATGTATTTCAGGTTTTGCACGTCGGGTCCGGCATATTTGAGGATCAGCAGATAAAAAGTAGGGTTCTTGCCGGTGTTCTGGTAACCGAAGACCTCGATGGGGTCACCACTCGCAAGATTGTCAGAGGCGCCGGCCGCGACGATATTGCCGGAAGCATCGAGCAGATAGATATCCATGTCAGTGGAGTCACCCACGCCGCTGGCGGAGAAGGACGACTGGTCCCATTGAAAGGAGGCGATAAAGATGCCATTCTGCGGAATATAAATGGGCTGGAAATAGCGGGGCGGATCGCCGGGGCCGCTGAAGTTATGGGCGGTGCCGGCGCCGGCGCCGAGGGGGGCGACGTTGGTAGGACGATAAGGGCTGGCGTAAGACTTTATAGATTCGTTACCGGCAGCGGAGAAATAAGCCACGCCCCGGCTTTTTACGATGTCCACGGCCTGCGCGATGATGCCGTCCTGGAAAAAAGGTTCCGCGAAGTAGGCGACATCGTCACCGATGACCGAACAGCCGTGATTGGCCAGTCTGATGATCCCGTTGGCGAAATCCGCCTGGCCGTTATCCGCCGTGTGGAAGGCGAGGGCGGAGCCGGGTGCGACGTCGTGGACGATCTCCATCATGGCGCGACCTTCGTCGGTGCCTCCACTATCCAGATCGGAAAGGACTTGAACCGGGGTTCTGTAATTGAAGGGGTTGCCCGGGCCGGGCAGCTCGCCGTACGCTACACCGGTGGCGGCGCCGCCAAGGTTATTATAGCTGTCGGAGAGGACGCCGACCTTTACGCCGCTGCCATCGACATGGTATTTTTTGCGGGCCAGATAGGAGAGCTGGGCGGTGTCGCCTTGCGAGATGACGGGCGTTGGCTTAGGGGCGGCGTTTTGCAGAACATATCGGGCATATTGGCGGTTGATGCTGGCTGCGGTCCCGGTGGAGCCGCTGCTGGCCCCGGCGGCAGCGTGCCGTCCGACATGCAGCGGCTTATACGCCGGCCTTGCAAAGCGGATCGTGGCGGACCCTTCGAGTTGCGACAGCGCAGGAATCGGGATGGTCGCGGAGATAACGCGGCCATAGGTCGACGTTATAGTAGCGCCCTGTTGTTGCAACTCGGCGATGGCCGTATTCACATCATCCTTGGCCGTGGCATCGATAAGCACGCGGTCACCGCGGATCTGCATATACTGGGTGAAATCGCTGACACCCGGTGGAAGTGGTTTGGAGAGGGCGGTGACGGTCTTTTTCCGGGCATTGGTGGTTGTGGTGTTGGAGGCGGCGAGTTTTTGGAGGTCTGGGCTAAGGGTCGAGGAGGACTTCGCGATGGCGGTTCCCGAGGCGATGCCGGGGAAGGGCGGGTCGCCCTGGACTTGAGCGTGTGAAGAATAAGAAAGGAGAAGCAATACGAAAACGATGGCGATGACGCCGGGTAGAGGTCGTTTCATAAAGAGGTGTTTTGGTTTGATTAGTGTTCAGAAGGTACGAAATATTTGACTAAAGGCCCCGGGTTTACCTAAAGACCCCAGGAGAGTTCGGTGACGGGGTTGCCGCCGCGGGGATGGATCAGTTGGGCCTCGGTACAATATTTCTTGTCGGAGTAGACCATGTAGGCCTGGAGGAGGAGGGCGTAGATGTCTTCTTTGTTGTAACTGCTAATTTGCTGGTAGTCCCATTTCTTTTGGTCGAGGGCATAGGGGAGGAGCCAGTCGAACGCCGTGCGGATGCCGGCTTGCTGGGTGTCTGTATACTCCCACAGATCGACCCCGACACGGGTCCCAAGCTGAGCGAGGGTGAAGTAAGCCTGCAGGCAATACGTACAATAGCCAAGGCCGTTGGTCCGGGCGAGTTCCTCGGGCATTTTTCCGTCGGCCTGGATCTGGTGGTCCATTTTACCCTTACCTTCTTCGGCGAGGATGCGGGCTTTGCCGCGGTCACCGGTGTACAGTGCTATCGCGGTAGCTTGCGCCAGGTACCAGGTGCCGTGGTTGTTAGCCGCCCTGTGTTCTTCGTTGCCGTTTTTGCTGGTGAGCATCCAGTCGAGGTATTGGGTATACCAGGAGCGCAGCCCCTTCGCATCGGCGGGGGTCCAGGCCGATCCCCCCTCCAGCAACGTCGCCGCATCTGCAATCCCGATCAGCGGAATTGTCTCGATAATCCCGATACCCCGACCGGTGTTGATGCCCGGTATCGCCTGCCCATATTCCAAATTAGGATTCATTCGCGTCGCATCATCGAGAAACCAATGCCGCAAACGCAAGGCGGCATTGTCCGCATAGCGGTTATCCCCCGTGAGATACCAGGCGAGGGCAAGAGTTTGCACCTGGCCGCCGAGATCACCAAGATTGCGGTGATCGGTGATCCCGTTTATTTCGGGGTTACGCTCGCCGTCGCGGCGGATATAGGGCAGGCCGTTGGGTTTACTGCTGTCGTACCAGAAGTACGGGGCCTGGCTCATGTAATCGTGTTTGGATCCGCTTGGCGGCGTCGGCGCCTTGTCCATGACGGAAGTTAAAGGCCGATCAAGAATTTGATCGGCCTGCGTTTTTAGTTGATTGGTGAGACGGACCGCGGCGTCGTCGCCGGTCCGGAATTTTTGTCGCCAGGCCAGGAGCCGTTGCGGATCGCGCAGGATCGCGGTGGTAGCGCCGGAAGTCGAAGTGCTGGCAGCGCCGTCCTTATTGGTAACAAGCTTATAGGCTGACACCGTCTTTGTATTAAAACCGGGAATATACAGGATCTGCGTCGCCTGATCAAAGTGGATATCGGCCGTGTTGCGTTTTTGTTCGTGGGTATCGAGAAGCACTTCCTTCCGGCCGTCGGCATAGACATAATAGACAATGCCAAGCCATTCGCTGACGATGAGATCGCCGTTGCCTGCTTCTTCGATGCCGTCGCCCCCGTTGGGAAGGTTCGTGATGGTCACCGTCTGTTTGGCGGCATTGGCCAGGAGCACGGCTTTTTTGGCGAGGATATAAAGCCCTTTTTTCGAGGCCTTCAGGCCGTTGATGCCCGGCAGATTATCCATATAGAGGGTCGGAACATCGTTCTCGATGCGCCAGAGCTTTCCCGATTTCGAGTCGGAGACATAGACGATGCCCGCTTCGTCTACCGTAACGTCGTTCAAACCGGTAGCGTCGGGTATGGTAATGATCCTGACGATCTTGTCGATGGCGACATCGACCACCACGACGTGGCTGATGTCGGCAACATAAAGCTTGTTCTTATAGAGGCCGAGTCCCTTTGGCGCGTCCATTCCTGCAAACCATTTGCCGTTATAGTGTTTGCCGTCGAGGCTCAGTTTGCCCAGCCCTCCTTTTCCATCGGCATCCCAGCCGCCGCCGTCGATGAGGGAGACATAGAGTTGGGTGTGTTTGGCGTCGGGAAGGACCGATTCGGGGACGGCGATGATCGTATCGGTCTCCCAGAGTTTCTGCAGGGAGTGACCGTTTTGCTGCGCGGACGAGAAAAGTGGGACGATCGCGGGCAAGATGGCCCAGAACAGTTTTTTCATAATATAATGTTTAGTACGCTAACGATGGACCTTCGGGCGAGCCACTTCCAGCGGCTGCAGGGCCGGGATGGGGCTGGACATGAACTCGCGCTGGTAACCCAGCGGCGATTTGCCGGTGATCAATTTAAAGTATTTGTAGAAACTGGTGAAATTATTAAATCCGCTCTCATAGCACAATTGTTTTATGCTGAGGTTGTTTTCGATCAGGAGTTTGCAGGCGTGGCCTACGCGCAGCTCCAACAGAAAACGGGAATAGGTCTTGCGGGTGCGCGATTTGAAGAAGCGGCAGAAGGAGTTGGGGCTGATATTGGCGACGGCCGCTATTTCTTCCAATTGGATGGGACGGCGGAAATGCCGGAGGCTGTAGTCATAGATCAGGTTGATGCGGAGATGTTCCGCTTCGCCGAGGCTGTGTTTGAACCCGATGGAGGCCAGCGGCTGCAGCTGGTCTGATCCGGCCAGGACATGCATGGCTTCCATCAGCAGGATGACGCGGGGCATGCCTTCGGAGTCGAGCAGTTTTTCGAGGAGGTGGGCGATGCGGTCCTTGGCATCCCCTTCGACCTGGAGGCCGCGGCGGGCTTTTTCGAGGAGGCATTTCAGAAGTGTATTCTCGGGAAGATCGAGAAACGAGCCGCCCCAGAAGTTCTCGGAGAAGTGGGCGACCCGGACGTCGGTAGGTTCCGCGTCGAAGTACGGATCGTCGAATCGCCAGTAGTGGGGTAGATTGGCCCCGACAAGGACGACGTCGCCGGCTTTGAAGCGTTTCATGTTGTCCCCGACGAACTGGGTACCGCGGCCTTCCTTGAAGTGGATGAGTTCCACCTCGGTGTGGAAATGCCACTTGTTGTTGATATACGGAACCAGATCACGTCTGACGCTGAAAGAGTGCCCGGGTTCCCTTGAAACTTTTAGCAGTTGAGGTCTCATAGTATAGTGTTTTATGGCGAATAAAAAATGGGAGGTAGTGGGCCTCCCATTCGATTTTGATCAGTATCCGTTATTCTGAGTCAGGTTCTTGTTTGCGTCGAGCTCCGTCTGTGGGATCGGGAGCAGAAGCCGGAAATCCGGCAGCGTCATGCCGATACCGCTTTCTATCTGTTGGTACCTGCCGAGGCGGATGAGGTCCCATCGCCGGTGGCCTTCCACGCAGAGCTCGCGTTGTCGTTCCTTGAGCAGGGAGTCGACAAAGTTGTCGGCCGTGACGACATTCGTAAAGCTGTATTGGTTGGCCGCGGGGATCTTGGCGCGCTGCTGAACCTTGTTGATGCCGGAGAATTTACCCGCATCGGCGGGGTTGAGGTTATTCATCGCTTCGGACTGCATGAGCAGCACGTCGGCATACCGCAGGACGATCCAGTTGACGCGGGAGTTGTTGGAGTTGGCGATCCATTTGGCATCCCGGTATTTGTAGATGTACGGGGTGACGGCCGTGGTGTTGACCTTGGTGCCGATGTTCCAGTTGTGGCGCATGGTGTCGTACACGGGATACCCATTGTTGACGAAGTTGGTATTCGCGACAAAAGATCCCGAACCGCCAAGCAGGGAAGGGGAGAACATCCGGCAGGTGATGTTCTGGGTAGTGGAGCTGGAGTTGTCCCCGAATTGCACGGCGAAGATGACTTCCTTGTTGCCGGGATAGTATTTGGTGTCGCAGCTGAAGATATCGCCATAGTTGGGCATCAGCGAATACACGTTGGAGTTGATCACCTTATTGCATTCGTCGAGGGCGGCCTGGTTGTCACCACCGTCGGCATAGGGTGATTTGGCGCGTTGCAGATAGACGCGGGCGAGCATCGCAGAGGCGGCGCCGTTGGAGACCATTCCTTTGTTCGCGGACGAAATGCTGGGCTCCGAAAGACAGTTGCTCTCGGCGAATTTGAGATCGGAGATCACTTGCTGATAGATGGCTGCGGCGGCGGTGCGTTTTGGGAACAGGGAACTGTCGCCCGGGCTGGTGATGGGTTTGGTCAGCAGGGGTACATCCCCGAAGCTCCGCACCAGATCGAAATAAGCCATCCCGCGCAGGAAGTAGGCATTGCCGAGGATGTTATTTTTCGCCGTGGCGTCCATCGTGATCTTCGGGACGTTTGCGATCACGTCATTGGCACGGCTGATCAGCTTGTAGCTGTTGACCCACCAGTTGGTGACCTCGGGGTTGGCGGAGTTGTACTGCAATTTGTACATGTCTATCCGCTCCTGGTTCTGGGTAAGGATCGGCGCCAGGCAGTCCGCGGGACATTCGGTGATGATATAGATGGTCCGTTGATAGTAGGCCTGGGGTTGCAGGGCGCTGAGTACGCCGTTGATGGCGGATTGGGCGTCGGCGGCCGTCTGATAAAAATTGGATGGGGTCAGGAAACTGTAGGGTGTTTCCGTCAGCTGCTTTTTGCAGGCGCCCAAAAACAGGACTCCGGCGGCAGCGGTATAAAGGAGGAACTTCTTTTTCATGATGTTGTTTTTTGGAGCGGTTAGAACCCTAATTTAATGCCTGCCATGTAAGAGCGGACGTTGGGATAGGGGTTGTAGTCCGTGTTCAGCGACGTGTAGTTGCCCGAGGAGTTGGAATAGGAGTTGACCTCGGGATCATAACCGGAATAATGGGTCATTGTGATCAGGTTCTGACCGGTGATATAGACGGTCGCTTTTTTGAAGACGCTGGTGAGCTTCGGCAGCGGGAGATCGTAGGACAGCGTGACGGTCTTCAGGCGTACATAGGAACCATCTTCGAGGATATCGCTGGTGACCCCCAGACCGCGGCGCAGGGTGCTGGACACGATGGGCAGGCGGTTGTTGACCGGACCGCCATAGTTAGGCGTCCAGCTGTCTTTCGCCACATAGGCGAACTTGTTGTCGCCGGTGGTACCGTTCTCCATTTCGATCTTATTCTCGTTGAGGATATTGTCACCATAGACGCCCTGGATGAGAACATAAAGATTGAAGGCACCGACCCGGAGATCGCTGCTGAATCCGTAGGTGAACTTGGGCAGGGCATGACCGATGATCATGCGGTCGGCGGCAGTGATATTGCTATCGCCGTTGAGGTCCATGTAGCGGGGATCGCCGGGTTTGACGGCCTGTTTCGTGCCGCTCTTCTTGATGTCGTCCGCGCTCTGCCAGATGCCGAGGAACTTATAGCCATAGAAGGAACCGATGGGTTGGCCTACCTGCAGGATGGCTGAAGCCTGACCGCCGCTGGGGAAGAGACTGGTGCTGACGTTACCCGTGTACTGGTACGTGACGGCGCCGAGGTTGAGGACCTTGTTGATGTTGCGGGAGAAATTGACCGAGGTCGTCCAGCGGAGCCCTTTCTTATTGATATTGGTCGAGGTGATGGCGAATTCGAAGCCCTTGTTACCGACCGACCCGATGTTCTGGGTCATCGTCGTGAAACCCGAGGTGGTGGGTAAAGAGACCTGGTAGAGCAGTTTGGTCGTCTTCTTGTTATAATAGTCGCCGGTGAACTGGAGGCGATTGCCAAATAGCCCCAGGTCGAGGCCGGCATCGGAAGAAGCAGTCTGTTCCCAGCCGAGGTCGCCATTGGCGATATTGTTCGGCGAGATGCCGACTACGCGGGCTCCATTGAGATAGTAGGTGTTGGTAGTATACTGTTCCAGGGACAGGTAGCTGGAGATATCCTGGTTCCCGGTGACGCCATAGCTGAGCCGGACGTTCAGCTCGCTGATCGCAGGAATGCTCTGGATGAACTTCTCTTCGCCCGCACGCCAGGTGAAGCCGCCCGAGGGGAAGTAGCCCCATTTCTTATTGGTTCCAAACCGGGATGAACCATCCGCACGCATGTTGATGTTGAAGATATATCTGTCCAACAGCCGGTAGTTGATCCGCGCCAGACCGGATGCCAGTACGTTCTTGCTGCCGCTGGAGGTTACGCTGGAGGCCGAGCCTACGCCGAGATTGTCCGTGCCATAGGAGTTGGAAGAAAGCGAGGTAGCGGTAGCGTTCGCCGACTTGTTGCGATAGAGCTGGTAGGTCCAGCCGGCGAGGGCTTCGACCGCGTGGATGCCTTTGTTCCAGTTGTACTTGATCGTATTTTCGTTGAGGTAGTCGTAGTTGTTGTTCGTGTTCACTTGGGCTATGCCGTTAGGTGCCAGATAGCTGGTCGTCGGCTTGAAGATCTCTTCACGGCCGTTATAGAGTTCGCCGCCGAGCGTCGAGCGAAGCCGAAGACCGGGGATGATCTCGTATTCGACGAAGGCGTTCGCGATGATCCGGATATCATTTTGCCGGTCGGTATTCTGGGTGGCCTGGGCGACGGGGTTGCCCATTTGGTCGGTGTAGGGCAGCGGGCCGTCCTGGAAAGTGAAGTTGCCGCTGCTGTCGCGGATGGGCAGGGCGGGGTTGAAGCGGAGGGCATTGAGGATGGTGCCGCTCGTGCTGCCGCCGTTGGAGTTGATATCGCCCTTGGACTGCGAGGCATAAGTGACGGCGGCGTTGATGCCCGCGCTGACCTTGCTGCTGATCTTTGTGTCCATGTTGAAGCGGATGGTGCCGCGTTTGTAGCCGGTGTTGATGAGGACGCCCTGCTGATCAAAATAGTTGGCGCTGAGATAATAGTGGTTTGTCTCGCTGCCGCCGCTGACGTTGATAAAATAATTGGAGATGGGCGCGGTGCGGTAGACGGCTTTTTGCCAGTCCGTGCCGGCGCCGATGGAGGCCAACTGGGCGTCGGTATAAGGTTTGGTGGTGCCGTTGAAGACCGCTACCTGGTTGAGATAGTTGGCAAATTGATTCCCGTTCATCATCTTCAACATGCGGGATACCTGTTGTTCGCCGGTGTACATATCGAAGTTGACGGCCGGTTTGCCCATCGCTCCTTTCTTGGTGGTGATGAGGACCACCCCGTTGGCGCCGCGGCTGCCGTAGATGGCCGCACTCGACGCATCCTTCAGGATGCTGATGGATTGGATATCGTTCGCGTTCAGACCCGTGAGGTCCGCGCCGGCATAACCGTCGAGAACATAGAGAGGGTCGCTGCTATAGCTGATGGAGTTGGTCCCCCGGATGCGGACGCTGAAGGAAGCGCCGGGTTGGGAATTGTATTGTGTAACTTGTACACCAGGTACCGTTCCTTCCAGGAGCTGGCTGGCGCCGAGGACCGGGGTCTTATCGGTATTGGTCAGGGAAACCGTCGCCACCGAGCCGGTGATGTCCTTTTTATTGACCGAGGTATACCCGACCACGACGACTTCGTTAAGGCCATGGGCGCTGCCTTTCAGGGTGACATTGTAGGAAGCTCTTTCGCCTATCGTCGAGGAGGGGACTTCGAGATTATCATAGCCGACGGCGGAGATGATGAGGGTGAAGGCTCCGGCGTTGGGCACTCTGACCTTGTAGGATCCGTCGGGGCCGGCGGCGACCGCCTCGCTTTTTCCAGAGGAGCTTTTGACCGAGATCGTAGCTCCGGCGACGGGGGAATTGTCTGAGGCCAGAACCTTCCCTGAAATGGTTCGATCCTGAGCATACCCGGTTTGGCCCAGGAAGATCAGGATCCCCAGCACGAAAAGCAATTTTCGCATAAGCATAATGGCAAGTTTTTTAAGTGGGTTTGTATTGTCGGGCTTGTGGGTGCCCATGCAATACCAATGTCAAATTGGAGAAAAGTTTCAGGATAACGGTCAGTCGATCATGTGTTTATTTACGGAAACGGTTGCATGAATATTTGCGTAACCGGTTGCAGCAAATACCCTGTCGGCCGCGGTCCTATTACTACAACGTTTTCGTAAATAGATTGGGGGCAGGGAGAGGGAATGTGTAATTTCAATACACTAACTATTGATTGCGCACATGAATTCTGTGAACCTAAAACAACTGGCCAGGGAGCTCAATCTGTCTGTTTCCACCGTAAGCCGGGCCCTGCGTGACAGCTGGGAGATCAGTACTCCCACTAAACAACGGGTCTTCGACCTGGCCAAGAAAATGAATTTCCAGCCCAATCCATACGCGAGCAGCCTTCGCAAACATCGCAGCCGAACCATCGCCGTCGTCATTCCCGAGGTCGCCAATAATTTCTTCGCTTTGGCTATCAAAGGTATCGAGACCGTTGCCCGGGAGAAGGGCTATCATGTCCTGATCTATCTGACTAATGAGGATGTGGCGGAAGAGGTGGCTATCACTTCCAGCCTGCAAAGCGGCCGGGTAGATGGGGTGATCCTTTCGCTTTGCGGATCGACCCAGGACACTCGTCATCTGTCCGAACTGCAGCAGCGGAATGTCCCGCTCGTATTCTTCGACCGGGTATGCGAAGGGATGACCGCCCCGAAAGTAATGACCAACGACCATGAGAGCGGGTTCATCGCCACCGAACACCTTATCAAGGCAGGTTGCCGCCGCGTGGCGCATCTGACGATCTCGATGAGCCTGAGTATCTCCAACAAACGGCAGCAGGGGTATGTGGATGCGTTGCGACGGTATGAGCAGGGCGAGGATCCGGAACTCGTCGTGCATTGTGGCAATGATGAAGAGGAGAATTTCCGGCGGATCAAGGCGCTTTTTGAGTCGGAACATCGTCCTGACGGGGTCTTTGCGTCCGTCGAAAAGCTGGCGGTACAGGTCTATCATGTATGTCGGCAGCTGGGCTTGCGCATCCCGGAAGATGTAAAGGTGATCAGTTTCTCCAACCTCGTGACGGCTTCGCTGTTAAATCCCTCGATGACCACGATTGCACAGCCGGCCTATGATATGGGCAAGGAGGCCGCGACGATCCTGTTTCGCCGCCTGGAGAAGAAGTATATTGTCGTTCCCGAGGACAGGGTGATGCTGCCGGCGCGGCTGGAAGTAAGGGAGTCGACGATGGTGTCCGCCCGGGCTATTGAGGCGTGATATCGGCTGCGGGACGACCGTTTGTTTCGTTATAAAGCAGGGGCCAGTCTTTGTTCGGCTGGTGCGCTTCGGCCATGAAGGTCTTTATTTGCCGGACGATCTCCGGATGTTGAGCGGCGATATTATTCGTTTCGCCCGGGTCCTTTTCCAAATTGTATAATTCGATCGGTGGATCGGCAACAGTATTGGCATTGAGGCGCACCCCCTTCCACTTCCCATAGCGGACGGCTTGCCGGCCACCATTCTCGTGAAACTCCCAATAAAAATACAGGTGCGTTTTTGCTTCCTCTGCCCGGAGCGCGGGAACGATCGAAAACCCATCGATCTTTTTACTCACCGGAATACCCGCCACCTCTTCAAAAGTGGGGAATAGATCCCAGAAAGCACCGACATGATCCGAGCTGACTCCGGCTTTGATCTTCCCCGGCCACACCGCGATAAATGGCTCCCGCATCCCCCCTTCATAGAGATCGCGTTTGATCCCGCGAAGCGGGCCGCTGCTATGGAAGAATTCCGGATCGCCTCCGCCTTCGCGGTGGGGACCGTTGTCGCTCGTGAAAATGAGCAGGGTGTTGCCAGCGAGTCCTTGCTTTTGGATCTCCGTCATAACCTCACCGACATAGCGGTCCAGGCGGGTGACCATCGCGGCAAATGCGGCATGGAGCGAGTCATGGAATTGCGCAAGATAATTAGAATAGACGCTGTCGTGGGGAACCTGCAGTTGGGCATGGGGTAGGGTATAGGCCAAATAAAGAAAGAAGGGATGGGACCTGTTGTCCTTTATGAATTGCAGCGCATGTTTTTGGATCAGGTCGCCCGAATAAGTGGCGCCGTCAAGACGGACGATCTCGTCGTTATTCCAGAGATGGTCGGGATAATAGTTGTGAGCGAGCGACTGGCAGTTATAACCGAAAAACTCCGTAAACCCTTTTTTCGAGGGGATGCCGGAGGACCCCGGATAGCCGAGCCCCCATTTCCCAAACCCGCCGGTGATATAGCCGTTTTGTTGGAGGACGCCAGCGATCGTGAGGCTGGTGTCGGGGAGCGGGTATTGGCCTTCCGGCTTGAAACCGCGGTTGCCGCGGATGGGAGTATGCCCTGTGTGAAGACCGGTCATGAGCGACGCACGTGACGGGGCGCAGACGGAAGTCCCCGCATAGAATTGGGTGAAATGCATGCCGAGAGTAGCCAGGTGGTCGATATTCGGGGTATGGATCTTTTGCTGACCCTGGTAACCTACGTCGCCATAGCCGAGGTCGTCGGCGAGGATGAATACGATATTAGGATGTTGTTGGGCGGAGAGAGTTTGTGTTGCTGAGAGAAGAAGGAGGAGGAATAGCTGCTTCATCCTTAAAGTTAGGGAATTCCTGCGGCGTGAGTTCGAACAACCCGGCGAATAGTTCGTAGGACCGGAGCCTGTCCGCAGGATCTTCTGTGAAAGTAGAGATCACGAACTCGTCGACGTCGAAGTCCGCGGCAAGGCCCGCGAATTTGTCGCGGAGTTGATCCGGCGTGCCTACGGCCGTGCGGCGGCGATTGTGGAGGACCCGCTGCCATTCCGCCGGCGTATATTCATAGGCGAGAGCGGCGGCGACCGTGGGGATCTCATCATACTGGCCTTTTTCAAATCCGAGCAGGCGGTAGTCGATGAGCGCCTGGATCTCGTGTACCTTTTGGGGGTCTTCCGAGCAGAACGCGAAAATGCCGACAGCTGCCGTCGGTTGGTCAAGACCGGCGGAAGGCTTGAACCGGGTTCGGTAGGAACGGATGGCTTCAGCACCGCCTATCGGATTGATGAACTGGGCGTAACAAAGAGCCATGCCGAAATGGGCGGCGAGAAAAGCGCTTTCGCCGCTGGACGTGAGCATCCAGAGTTGCGGCTGCGTTTCGATGTGCGGGATCGCGCGAACCTTCCCTTGAAAATTACCTGCGGTCGGCACCTCCCTCAAAAAAGCCTCCAACTCGCCGATCTGCCGGATATATTCTTGCGGGTCAAAAGTATTGGTCGGATTTAACAACTGAGCCGTCAGCCGGTCCCCACCCGGAGCCCGACCCAATCCTAAATCTATTCGCCCTGGATAAAGCGCCTCGAGCAACCGGAAATTCTCGGCCACTTTGAGCGTGCTGTGGTTGGGGAGCATGATCCCGCCGGATCCGATGCGCATCTGCCGGGTCTCGGCGGCGAGCCTGGCAATGAGGATCTCGGGGGCGGAACCGGCGAGGGTCGTTGTATTATGGTGTTCCGAAAGCCAGTAACGGGTATAGCCCAGGCGGTCGGTCAGCCGGGCGAGGCGGATCGATTCCTGCAGCGATGAGGGGGCATCGCCGTCTTTGCGGATGGGGGTCTGGTCGAGAACGCTGAGGCGGAATTTCTTGGAATTGAGCGACATATGTATAGGCCGGGAGGTTGGTCCCGGGATGAAATAACAAGAAAAGGGATGAATGGTTTGCATTTGGGATAAAGGGATATTATATTTGTATCATAATGATATCATTTTGATATCAGATAAAATCTAATTATATGGGTATTCTTCAAGCGGAGAAGATCCGCAAGCCGGCAAGTGGATATTTGTTCCTTGTCGCGATGCTGGCGACACTGGGGATTGCGATCTCCTTATTGATTCGGCACGAATATGAGGTGGCCTCGGTTGTTTTGTGGGTGCTGTTTGTTTTTTTGGCAAAGGGGTTGATGGTCATTCCGCCGAATACGGCGCAGGTGATGCTGTTGTTTGGCGAGTATAGGGGCACGGTGCGGGACAACGGATTCTATTGGGTGAATCCCTTCTTCAAACGGCAGACGGTGTCGGTACGGGCGCGGAACTTCGAGAGCGAGCAGCTCAAGGTGAACGATAAGATGGGGAACCCCGTGTTGATCAGCGTGATCCTGGTGTGGCGCGTGAAGGATACCTACCGGGCCTCATTCGAAGTGATGGACTATGTCAATTTTATAAAGGTCCAGGCGGACTCGGCGGTCCGGAAGCTGGCGGCCACCTACCCCTACGATCATTTCGAGGACGAACGGGCCGTGGTGACGCTGAGTACGAATTTCGATGAAGTGAATGCGACGCTCGAACATGAAACGGCCGAACGGCTGACGATCGCGGGGATCGAAGTGATCGAAGCGCGGATCACGCACCTGTCCTATGCGCCGGAGATTGCCGGTGCGATGTTGAAACGCCAGCAGGCTTCCGCGGTGGTTGCAGCCCGGCATAAGATCGTCGAGGGTGCGGTCGGGATGGTAGAGGCTGCCCTCCATCTGTTGTCGACAAAGCAGATCATCGAGCTGGACGAAGAAAAGAAGGCGGCGATGGTAAGTAACCTGATGGTCGTTCTCTGCGGGGACCGGGAGTCGCAGCCTATCGTGAATACGGGTACCTTAAATCATTAAGATGGCGGAAAAGAAATCCTTTGCCTTGCGGATGGATGCTGCGACGATGAAAGCGATCGAGAAATGGGCGGCGGACGAGTTTCGCAGCGTCAATGGACAGATCGAATGGATGTTGCATCGGGCGTTGAAGGAGGCAGGCCGATTGAAAGATGCGCCGCCCGGTGATGATGCGTCCGACAGTAAGGCGAGGAAATAAGAATAAATCCCCCTAACTTCGCGGCCGGTGTACAAGTATCCCGTAACCATACTACTCATTTTGCTGGTCGCCGCTCAAAGTTTCAGCAAATGGTGCCTGATCGCCGAGTTTCAGGTCAACCGGGATTTTATCGCCCGCAATTTATGTGTGAACCGGCTGAACCCGATAAGTTGTTGTAAGGGTACCTGTTTCCTCAATAAGAAACTGGCGGATGACGAGGATAAGCAGCAGGCTCCGGTGAAGGGTGGGCAACAGGAAGAGGTCCTGTTGCAGGTGCATCGCCCGGAGAATTTGCTGCCGGAACCGGTCGTGACCGCTGTTTCGGTTATGCATTCCACACGGTATATCCAGCGCGCCGTGCAGGAATATCTCCCCTCCTTTTTTGCTCCTCCCCGGATAGGATAAGCTCTCGCTTATTATGTTGCGGCCGTCTTCCTCCATTGAACCAGGGGCGGCGTATTTCCAACTTCAACTAATTTTCATGAAATTATTGCTACGCTATGGCGTGATCGCCATGGCCGGGGCATGTCCGATGTTATCATTCGGACAGAGCACCGATTCCGCGCATGCGCGGCAGTTAGATGAATTGATCGTTACCGCAAGCAGGACAGCGCAGAAGCGGAGGGAGGCGCCGGTGGCGATCAGCACGATCTCTACCCGGACTATTACTGATACAAAGGCCAATCAGCTCGATCAATTATTGAATAAAGTGAGCGGGGTCTTCATGGTGGACCTGGGTAATGAGCAGCACGAGATGAGTATCCGGCAGCCGATGAGTACGTCGGGGGTGTTTCTTTACCTGGAGGACGGGATTCCGATCCGCACGACTGGGGTCTTCAACCACAATGCCTTGCTGGAAATGAATTCCGCGGCGACAAAACAGATCGAGGTCATCCGGGGACCCGCATCTTCACTGTATGGCGCGGAAGCGATCGGTGGGGCTGTGAATGTGTTGACCGTCACGCCGCCGGTTGCGCCGGCGGGAATGGTGAGTCTGCAGCGGAACAACAATGGGTATACACGGGCAGAAGCGCAGCTGGGGTCGACATTTGGGAAATGGGGTTTCATTGCCAGTGGATACTACGCCAACCGTTCGGGCGGACCGATCCAGTACAGCGACTTCCATAAGACGGCTGCGACATTGCGGATGGATGGAAAGCTTAGTGAGAAGTTGACGTGGACCAACTCCCTCAGCTACGTCAATTACTATAGCGACATGTACGGCTCGCTGGACAGTGTTCATTTCGCGCAGCGCAATTACAATACGCCTTATTCCTTCACCTATCGGAAGGTGGAGGCATTGCGGGTGCGGTCGACCCTGGATCTTGCATGGAAGGAGGGGGCGGGCACACAGGTGACGGTTGTGTATCGAAACAACAGCGTAGGGCAGAACCCTTCGTATTATATCAGTGATAGCCGGACGAACCCGCTGCTGGCCAATGGACAGATCAATGACAATTCCTTTCATAGTGTTATGGGGCTTGTGCAGCACCGGCAGGACTTTACTTTTTTGCAGAGCCGGCTGATCGCGGGGGTGAGCGTAGACATCAGTCCGAGTAACTATTGGGCGAAGTATATCGCCATCCGGAAAGATGCAAAGGGCAATTATGGAAGTTATACGCCGACCGATTCGCTGTTGAGCCGGTATTCGACGGGGATCAGCAATATTGCCCAGTATATCAATTATGAAGTGACGCTGTTTCAGGGGCTGAAGGTGGCTGCGGCCGTTCGTTATGACCATTTCCACTATGCCTTTAATAATTCGTTGCCCGCTTCGGCTTCGACGGGCTCGCCGGACACGCGGAATGATTTCGACCGGGTGACCCCGAAGGTTGGGGCCACGTACAATTACAAGGGTGTTGGGTTTTATGCCAATTACAGCCAGGGGTATGTGCCGCCGCAGGTGACCGATCTATACAACGGCGTGAAGGTGCCCTACCTGAAGCCGCAGACCTTTTTCAATTACGAGGTCGGGGGATGGCTGGCGGTGTTGAAGAATATCGTGTATGCCGACTGGAGCGTTTATAGGATGGATGGAACCAATCAGATAATAAATGTGCGGCAGAGTGACGGAACATTCGTAGAGCAGAATGCAGGGAAGACCAGGCATGTCGGGGTGGAGTATGGAGTGACGGTGCGGCCATCGGAAGAATGGACATTGCGGGTAAGCGGAGCGAATTCCGATCACTGGTTTATCGTGCAGCAGGAGAACGGCCATGACTATAGCGGACGGCAGATGGCAGCGGCGCCGCATTTCATCGCCAACGCCGAGCTGACCTGGCGGCCTGCATTCCTGAAAGGGTTTCGCATTGGCGCCGAGTGGCAGCAGGTAGGGAGGTATTGGATGGATGATGCCAATACGGTCCGCAATAGCGGGTTCGGCATCGTGAATGTCCGGACGGGCTATGTTTACAGGGCATTTGAGATTTGGGTGAATGCGTTGAATGCATTTAACAAGTATTACGCGGCCCTCGCGACCAGATCGACGTATGGATACAGTTATAATTTGGGTGATCCACGCGAAATTACGCTCGGACTCGCCTGGCATTTTTTGAAATAATGATATGAAGCGAAAACTCTATTTACTGCATCGCCGGCTCTCGATCATTATCGCGATCCCGGTTTTATTATGGGCTTCCAGCGGGCTGATGCATCCTTTCATGACGAATATCAAGCCGGCAGTGGCTACACAGGTGTATGCGCCCGTGGAAGTCCCCGAAGGCCGGATGCGGGTATCGTTGGATTCCGCACTGCGGCGGAGGCATATCGATTCGATCGCTGCCGTGCGCCTCGTACATATCGATACGAATTGGTTTTACCAGGTTGTTCCCGTGAAAGGGTCGGTGCCGCTCTATCTAAGCTGCTCCAACGGAAATGTACTTCCAATGGGCGATTGGTTGTACGCACAATGGTTGGCCCGCTATTTTTTAGAAGGTAGTGGCGGCACCGCGGGTGCTGCCTCCGGAGGCGATGACTGCTGCGGCGCGGCAACTCAATGTGTATTGCACCCCGCAAAAGGCGCCCCTGTCGGCAACGTTTCCGTCCTTTCAACTTTTGATAACGAGTACAAAAGCATCAACCGCCTCCTACCTGTCTATCGGGTGGATTTCGAGCGGGCGGATAACATTCGGGTTTATGTCGAGACGACGCAGGATCGGTTCTCGTTTGCAATGGATAAGACGCGGGCGGGTTTCGATACCTTCTTTCGCATCTGCCATTTGTGGGGCTGGTTGGATTGGATGGGGCGATGGCGGATGATCGTGGAGGTGGGGATCGCGTGGACGGCATTTATTACGGCGGTGTTGGGGATCTGGATCTTTTTTGCGACGCGGCGGACGCCGGCGGGTGGCAAGCGGAAGACAAGGGGATGGCGACTTGCGCATCGGACAACCTCGGTCGTGGCGGTGCTGTTTACAGGGATGTGGTCGTTCAGTGGCGGCTATCATGCGTTCGAAAAGTTGACGACGCCGGCTGATCCGGCAGTTGCTCCGATGCATTTCGCTGTCGAAAGCCTCAGCCCGGAATGGCCGAGACTGCAGGCTGCCGTAGGCAAGCCTGTCACGAATTGGAGCATCGGCGAGGTCGAAGGCCACAACTACTGGCGCGTGGCCGCGAAAGGCGGCGAGCTGTTTTATGTCAGGGTAGGGGAGTATACCCTGTTGCCGGAGGGCGATAAACGATATGCGGTATGGCTGGCCGAACGGTATTTCCGGGCGGAGGGGTCAGACGGTCTGGCGACGGGCGTGAGGGCGGAAGGGGCGCGCCAGCTAACCGCCTTTGACGACGAATACAATTTCTCCGACAAGCGCCTGCCGGTGTGGCGGGTCGCAACCGGCGGCCCCGGGAACGAGCGACTCTACGTCGAGACCTGCAGCGGGGAACTGGCGGCCCGCGTGGATGCTGCGGTGTATGCCGAGGGATACAGCTTCTCGGTATTTCATAAACATCATTTTATGGACTGGGGCGGCAAGAAGGTCCGGGATGCGAGCACGATCGTCTGGGCGGCCATGCAGATCCTTCTCGTCGGGGTAGGTTTGTTATTCTTTTTCCGGTTTCGGAAATAAGGCCTATTTTGCAACGCTGTTGCGAACTTGCAACTTCGTTGCGAACGCGACTTTGTTTCTCAACTGCTTGAACTTACATCGGACGATACGATCGGTACTGGCTGCCGGAATGCTCGGGCTTTTCGCATTGGCGATCACCCCGAAGCTGGCGATCCATGCCCTGGTGGTGCATCACCATGACGTGCACCTGAACCAGGACCTGTGTACGATCGATCAACTGAATGCGGCGAGCTTCCACTGTCCGACGGACAACCTGGTGGTGGCGCTGCCATTCATTCCGGCGATTATTGCGACGACGGTGGGCACGTTCCGGGGCTACCCGGTCTATCGCGTTGCGGCGCTGATCGCACCGGTTTCGTTTACTCATCCCCTTTATGGATTGCGTGGGCCTCCACAGGTTGTTTAATCCGAGGTATCTCATTTTTTGGAATTAAACAGTTTACTCATGCAATTTTCGTATTTGCGCCATGCGGCGCTATGTGCACTATTTATATTTTTGGGTTCTTTTTGTTTTGCGATCGATACCGGCGGATCGTTGACCGGCCGGGTGACGGCAAAGAATGGCGGGGCGGGTATCGCCGGGGTCTCGGTATATATTCCCGATCTGAAGCTCGGCGTCGTCACGGATGACGAGGGGCAATATAATTTTCGTTCCCTGCCCACGGGCAGTTATCTGATCGAGGTCCATTCCGTGGGCTATAAGACGATCACCCGGGAAGTGCGGATCAGTGGGGCCGTTACGGCGGATTTTGCGTTGACGGATCAATACGTCGAGGAAAGCCCGGTGGTCGTGAGCGGGGTGTCGAAGGCGACGCAGATCCGGCGGAGCCCGGTGCCGATCGTAGCGGTGGATCATGATTACCTCGCGACGAATATCAATACCAATATCATCGATGCGATAGCAAAGATCCCGGGGGTGAGTGCACTGACGACAGGTCCGAACGTCTCGAAGCCCTTTATCCGTGGACTTGGATACAATCGCATTCTGACCCTGTATGATGGGGTTCGGCAGGAAGGGCAGCAGTGGGGCGATGAGCACGGCATTGAGGTCGATCAATATGGGGTGGATCATATCGAGGTGGTGAAGGGGCCGGCCAGCCTGATCTACGGCTCGGATGCGTTGGCGGGGGTGGTCAACCTGATCCCGACGCCGGCGGCGCCCGAGGGGAAGACCATCGGACATCTGCAGGCGGAGGTTCAGTCGAATAACGGGATGTATGGCGGAAGCCAGATGATCGCCTCGACAAAGAACGGCTTCGAGTTCCTCGCGCGGCTGTCGCATAAGCAGGCGACGAATTACCAGAACAAGATCGATGGCCGGGTTTTCAATACGGCCTTTAACGAGACGGCTGCGGGGGTATCCCTTGGGCTGCACCGGGGCTGGGGCTATTCCCATCTGAGTCTGTCGCTCTTTGATGACCTGCAGGAGATCCCGGATGGAAGCAGGGACTCACTGGGGCGATTCACGCAACAGACGACAGAGGCAGACACTCTTCCCCGGCCGGTGGTTGGTGAGGCGGCGTTGAAGTCCTATGCGATGACGCCGCTGCATCAGCATGTACAGCATTACCGGGCGTATCTCACCAATGATTTTGTTTTAGGCGGCGGCCACCTGGCCGTGAACCTGGGATTTCAGCGGAGTGTGCGGCGCGAGTTCAGCCATCCCGAGATCCCATACCAGGAGGTGCCGGGGTTGTACCTGCAACTGAATTCGTATTCTTATGACGTGAAGTATTTTTTGCCGGAGTTTTCCGGCTGGAATCTAAGCCTGGGCGTGAATGGCATGTACCAGGACAATAACGTGGACAAGGGAACCGAGTTCGTGATCCCTTCGTATCATCAGTTCGATGTCGGGCCGTTCGCGATGCTTAAAAAGACAATAGGCCATTGGGATCTGGCCGGGGGCGTGCGATATGACAGCCGCAGCTTCCACAACTACTCCCTTTATTCCGTGCCGAATCCCGTGACGGGTTTTGATAGGGCGGTGGCTGGGGCGGATACCTCGGGTGCGGATTTTCATTTTGGGGATTACCGGCATACCTTTTCCGGATTCACGGGAAGTGCGGGGGTAACCTATAATTTCAACGAGCAGCTCGCGGTGAAGGCGAATGTTGCCCGCGGGTTCCGGGCGCCGAACATCGCGGAGATCGGCGCGAATGGGGTGCATCCGGGGACGGGAATTTATCAGATCGGGAGCGGCGATTTCAAACCCGAGTTCAGCATGCAGGAAGATCTCGGACTGGAGTTCCGGAGCCCGTATGTGGGCGCGAGTGTGAGTGTTTTCAATAATATGATCACGAACTATATCTACAACCAGCGGCTGCAGAACACCGAGGGCGGCGATTCATTGGGCGGCAACCCGCCGGTTCCCGTCTACAAGTTCCAGCAGGGCAAGGCGCAGTTGTATGGCGGGGAGTTCAGCCTGGATATCCATCCCGTGCGGGGACTGCATTTCGAGAATACGGTCTCGTTGGTCTATGCCTTGAACAAGGGCATCGATGCAAAGCTGAGGACGGATAGTAACAGATACCTGCCGTTCATTCCCCCGGTGCACGGGCTTTCCGAGCTGCGACTGGACTGGGGCGCGAAGTCAAGTCACCTGGTGGATGGGTTCGTGAAGGTGCAGGTCGCGTGGTATGCGAGCCAGAACCGCGCCTATCTGGCCGACAATACCGAGACCGCGACGGCGGGCTATGCGTTGTTCAATGCGGGTGTCGGTGCCGGGATCACCAATGCGAAGGGGAAAAAGGTGTGTAATGTCTACCTGATGGGGAACAATCTTTTCGATCTCGCATATTTCGATCACATGAGCCGGCTGAAGTATTTTCTGTATTCGGGAGAGGATACGAATCCCGCGCATGGGATCCATAATATGGGGCGGAACCTGGTTTTGAAAGTTGATTTTCCGCTGGAGTTCTAAGAAATGCAAAAGCCCGGCAAGTCGCCGGGCTTTTTTGTTTATAAGAGGGTCAGGTGTTCTAGTGTTTCTCTCCACCACCGCCGTCCTGGGGCTTCTTGCAGCAGGTGGGAAGGCGTTTGTAAGCATCGGGTTCGGCAGTGACGTCGTCGGCATCATAGCCGACATTGGCGATAAGGGCCTTTATATTCTCGACATTGGTTCTTTCTTTTATATAGGTCACGGTGGCCGTTTTCTTTTTATAGTCGACATTGATCTTCAGGATCCCGTCTTCGTGGTCCATGTAACGTTCGATGCGGTTCTTGCACTGATCGCATTGGACGGTCGGGGTCTTGATGACTACGGTTGCCTGGGTCTTTCCTTGTTGGGCGAAGGTGGTTGTGGTGAGGCCGAAGATAAGGGCGAAAAGGAAGTGGATTTTTTTCATTGTATTGGCTTTGCTTTCTAAATATACGGAAATTTTGATTCCAAAGTTGTTTGCGCGCAATTTAGACGCCTGTCCACGCCGCCGGGTCGCTGCTCCATTTCAACAGGACGCTTTCCTCCTGCGGGGTGACGAGTCCCTTTTCCATGGCCAGGCTGATAAGGGTAGGGTAGTTCGAAAGCGAAATATACGGGACGCCGGCTTTTTCGAAGGCCTGTTGGGCGGCCGGGAAACCATAGTTGAAGATCGAAACCAGCCCGACGACCTCCATTCCCTCGGCGCGGAGAATGTCTACCACCTGCAGGCTGCTCTTACCGGTAGAGATAAGGTCTTCGATGACGACGGTAGGCATGCCCTTCTGGTAGTGCCCTTCTATCTGCTGGCCGAGCCCATGTTCCTTCGGTTTGCTGCGGACATATACATAGGGCAGCTTGAGCTGATCGGCCGCCATGGCGCCCCAGGCGATTCCGGCCGTCGCGACGCCTGCCAGCAGGGCGGCTTCGGGGAACTGGGCGAAGATGACATTGCAGAGTTCGGATTTTACGAAGTCGCGGACATAGGGGAAGCCGAGAACCTTGCGGTTATCGCAATAGATAGGGCTTTTCCAACCCGAGGACCAGGTGAATGGTTGCTGGACGCTGAGCCGGATAGCCTGTACCTGGAGAAGCTTTTCGGCTACTGCCCGTTCGTTCGTGGTGATGATCTTTTCTGCCATGACGCGAAAGTAGGTAAATTAGCGGTATGTACATCAAGATCTACTTCAACGACAAGCCCCTGTTCCTCTGTAATGAGATGACATCCGAAATAAAAGAGTACGCCCATCACGACGACGCCATCCTCATCGACGAATTCTCGCATCCGGCGGTTAACTCGATGATCCATGAGATGCGGCTGCCAAAGGTGCATGCGGGCATCTTCGTTCATTCCGATCTCGAGGTGTTGCGGAAGGCCTTCTGGAAGAAATTTACGCTGGTGAAGGCCGGAGGAGGATTAGTCCGAAGCGGGGAGGGGAAGTATCTGTTCATGTTCCGGCGTGGGGTATGGGATCTGCCGAAAGGGAAACTCGACCCGGGCGAATCGATCGAACAATGCGCGGTGAGGGAGGTGATGGAGGAGACAGGGGTTAGCGGCGTCGCCCTGGAGTCACCGTTGCTCATCACCTATCACACCTATGATGAAAGCGGCAAGCACATCCTCAAGGAAACCCATTGGTTCAGGATGACGGCGCCGGCGTCCGGCGACCTGAAACCGCAGCTCGAAGAGCAGATCACGGAATTGCGTTGGGTCGCCCCTGAGGGAATGGGCGAACTCCTTAAACATACCTTCCCTTCCATCAAAGATGTTATCCGCAAGGCAGGGGAGTAAAGCGTGTGGATGGCCGTCGGGGGATTTTGACCGGACCTATTGCTCCTTCTTTACGATCGCGACGGTAAGACGGCTGACGCAAACCAGTTTCTCCCGGTCGTCATAGATCTTGATTTCCCAGACATGCGTGGTTTTTCCGGTGTGGAGCGGTGTTGCAATCCCGGTAACGATGCCCTCACGAACCCCGCGAAGATGGTTCGCATTGATTTCGATACCCACACAGAGGTACTTGCTGCTATCGATCACAAGATGGGCCCCGATGCTCCCCAACGTCTCGGCAAGGACGACCGATGCACCGCCATGCAGGAGGCCATAGGGCTGTTTCGTGCGATGATCCACCGGCATGGTCGCCTTGAGATAGTCATCGCCTATTTCCATAAAAATAATACCGAGATGGTCGCCCATGGTATTCTTGCCGAAGGGCTGGATCTCGGCCGGTGTTACAGCAGGATTGAACCAGATGGGCATGATTATGATTTTATGATGAATGCAGGTCGATGGGGTGGGGGCGTCAATACGTACGCCGATGCGGCGTCAGGGGCTTGCCGGTAAGGTCGAGACCTGCGATGGATCGCTGAACCACCGTGGGCAGGAACTGCGAAACATCACCTCCGTTCTTGAACACATCCCTGACAAGCGTCGATGCCACCGAAGTATATTGCGGCAGACACGTCAGGAACACCGTCTCGATATTCGTGTCGAGGGTTCGGTTCATATCCGCGATGGCCTTCTCATATTCGAAGTCGCTGACATACCGGATGCCGCGGAGGATGAACCGGGCGCCAACCTGCTGACAGGCGCGGATGGTAAGACCCTCATAGACGACGGCCTCGACCTTGGGGTTGTCTTTGTAGATCTCGCGTATCCAGCCGAGACGCTGCTCTTCGGAGAACATGGGCGCTTTGTTGGCGTTGCGGCCGATGCCGATGAAAAGTTTGTCGAAGAGCGGCAGGGACCTGTCGATGATGTCCTGGTGACCGATCGTGATCGGATCGAATGTTCCCGGGAAGAGGCCGATACGTTGCATAGGCAAGAGCGATTAGGTTGTTTATTTATATCTGCCGAGGCCCGACGCCTCTGACAAGAGGCCTCCGGGGCCTCTATTGAGCCCTCCCGGCCAGGAGATAAAGGACGGCCATACGCACGGCGACGCCGTTTTCCACCTGGTGGAGGATGATCGACTGTTTACTGTCCGCGGCATCGCTGTCCAGCTCCACGCCCCGGTTGATAGGCCCGGGGTGCATGATCACGATCTCCTTGCTCAGGCTGTCGAGCAGCCGCTTGTTGACCCCATAAGCGAGACTGTATTCGCGCAGCGAGGAGAAGAGCGGCTGGTTCTGGCGCTCGAGCTGGATGCGGAGGATATTGGCGACATCGCACCATTCGAGGGCCTTGCGGAGGGAATACTCCACACGGACGTCGAAGGCTTCGCGGATATGGACGGGGATAAGCGTGGGCGGACCCGCAATCGTTACTTCGGCGCCCATTTTTTTCAGCAGGTAGATATTGCTGAGGGCGACGCGGGAGTGCATGATATCACCGACAATGGCCACTTTTTTTCCCGCCAGGCCGCCCAGTTTTTCCCGGATGGAAAAGGCGTCGAGCAACGCCTGGGTGGGGTGCTCATTGATCCCGTCGCCGGCATTGACGATAGCCGCCGGGATATGTTTTGCGAGGAAATGAGGGGCGCCGCTCGCACTATGCCGCATGACGACCATATCCACTTTCATGGAGAGGATATTGTTCACGGTATCGAGCAGGGTCTCACCCTTGGCGGCGGAAGAGCCGGAGGCCGTGAAGTTGATGGTGTCGGCGGAAAGGCGCTTTTCTGCGAGTTCGAAGGAGATGCGGGTCCGGGTGGAGTTTTCGTAAAAGAGGTTGACGATAGTGACGTCGCGGAGAGTCGGGACTTTCTTGATCGGTCGCTGCAAAACTTCTTTAAATTGCGTGGCTGTGTCTAAAATGAGTTGAATATCAGCCGGTTGGAGGTCTCTAATGCCAAGTAGATGTTTTGTGCTCAGTTGCATTAGAATGCAAAATTAGGGTATTTTTTAATTGATGGTGTGTTGTTTTTGCGATGTGGCGGTCAGAGCAGCGCCACCTCGTCCTTGCCGTCCTTTTCATTCCAGTATACCTTCACCTTTTGCGTGATGATCGAGTCGATGGGCCGGCCTACATAGTCGGCCTGGATAGGCAACTGGCGGCTGAAGCGGCGGTCGACCAGCACGCAGAGCTCGACCTTTGCGGGTCGGCCAAAATCAAGCAGCGCGTCGAGGGCCGCACGAATAGTACGACCGGTCCATAGAACGTCGTCGATCAGAACTACGTCTTTGTTCTCGATGGAGAAGGGGATCTCGGTTTGGTTGAGTTCATGAAGACCCTTGCGGACATCGTCCCGGTAGAACGTGATATCGAGCTTGCCATATTTGATGACCTCGGGTTTGACTTCTGCGGCGAGCTGACGGATGATCCGGTCGGAAAAATAGATGCCGCGGGGTTGGATGCCGATGAGTACGGTATTCTGGAGGTCAAGATGGTTCTCGAGCAGCTGGTTGGCCAGGCGTTGGATGGTAAGGGCCAGCTGTTGCTCGTTGAGGATGATCTTCATGCCGCCAAAAATAGGAAAAAACCCCGCCGGCCCAGCCGGCCCCCGGAAAATAAAAACCCGGCACGAAGGCCGGGTCAGTTATGGAGAAATAGTTTTCTTTACTTGCCACCGCCGAATGTATAGATCGCGGAGAGGCCGAGATGGCTGAGGGTACCACCTGTAACGGAAGTTCCGTCATAGCTGAGAACGAACTGAACAGGGTTGGCATTGTAGCCTACCTGGGGACGATACTCGAATCCACCGGAGCCGCTGCTTACGCCTTGGTAGGAGGCAGTGTAGTGGCCATAGCCGATCTGAGCGCCAACAAAGAATTGTTCGCTGGGGTAGTAACGGGCACCTACGAGAACAGGAATGTGACCGTAGTTGATCTTGTACGTTCCGCCAAGGCCGTTGTCAAAGGATTTACCGATAAAGTAGGTATAACCCGATGTTGCGACGCCGGTGAGGTTTTCGGAGAAAGCATATTCACCCTGGACCTCGCCACCGATACCGAAGGTAGTTGCGGTATTGAGGTCACCGAGAGGAAGACCGAGGTGAAGACCAACGCCGAACTTGAAGTCGCCGGCAGCCATTTGGGCTTTGGAAGTTAAAACAGACGCGCAGAGGACAGTGAGAGCCAAAACAAGTTTTTTCATACTGATGTGTTTTTATTGGTTGAGGGCAAAAGTACCCGTGCACCCGGAATAGGCAAATACCACTAAGTGGGTATTTTTATCAATGAATAAGGGCCGCCCTTATTAGAACGACCCTTACCTAACGATCTTTCGTTAAAATTATTATCTCCTTCTGGCGCTATTGAAGAGTTGATATGTCAGACCGAGCTGGACCACGCTATTCCGGATCGAGCCATTCTGTTGCGTGACATCGAGGTTTTCGATGTTCGAGATGCCGAGATTGTAGCGGAAATCGATACCCACAGGGCTCATCGGGATCTTGTAACCGAAGCCGAATACCCAGGCAAAGTCGGCGGACTTGTACAGGTCTTTGTTCTCATAACTGTTGCCTTGTACATGTTCGTGAGCGCTTACCAGGAAGCCTACCTGGGGACCGGTTTCGATATAGAGACCCTGGCGGCTCGTCCATTTAAGAAGGACCGGAATGTTGATGTAGTTGGCGTGATAGTTATCGCTGACGCCGTTTACCCGATAGCCAGCACCCTGACCCGAGTAAACAACTTCCGGCTGGATGCCGAATCCCGGAGCAACGGCGAAGCGCAGGTAAACACCCGCATTTACGTTGCCCATAACCCTGCTATCGCCGGCGTCGCTTCCTACCTGCGTAGCGAGGTTCAAACCTCCCTTTACTCCAAACTGCACCTGTGCGTGCGCGGTTGCGAAAGAGGCCGCTGCAAGAAGGACCAATGCTAGTTTTTTCATAATCAAATTATTATTTGTTTGTACCGCTTGCAAAGAGCATGCCCGACTTGGTTAAAAGGGGCCAAATACGTCTCTATCAATATTTTATTGTGTCGGTTGATTGAAATGTGACAAAAGGTTATCCTCAAACGTTGCACATCGTTTGACATTTGCTAAGTTTTTTATTGCGGTCTTCTTTGTTACACAAAATTGGGTATAATTGTAGTAGTAAACCCCAATACCCCTTATGATAACTGTAAGCGATCTCAATTGCAAGGAAGAGAATTACACCTGGTGGCTGAACATTATGCCTGATGAAATGCCCCGCCTGAACATCCTCCCCAAAGAAGTAAGAGCCCGACTGGATTATTCCCCTGCCTCCCTCGATGTGTTGGAAACGTATATACGTACCAATTACACAATAGAGGAAATGAAGGACCGGCGGAACAAATTTGCCCGGGATATCTTCACCCGTTATGTGGGCGAAACCTTGCGGAAGAGTTCACCTGATCTTTATTGGAGCTTCGACTCCGAGAATGACGAAAGCCCTTTTTATGGGGTACCAGTACTGTTGACATTAGGACAGGAAGATCTGGTGCCTCCAATGCCCCCCGGTTTGTGGGTCCTGGCATTGATCGAAAAGGAAGGAGGCTTCCTGCGTGAACAGTTAAAGCCAAGGCCCACGAAGAAGGCTGCGTAAAAAATCAAAACCCGGGTTGCTGACCCGGGTTTTTTATGAATGTTATTCCGCAAGGAAGGGATATCGATAATCCGTTGGGGGTACAAAAGTTTCCTTAATGGTCCTTGCGCTCAACCAGCGATAAAGGTTGAGCATCGATCCGGCCTTATCGTTAGTTCCCGAAGCGCGGGCCCCGCCAAATGGCTGTTGACCGACCACGGCGCCGGTGGGTTTGTCGTTGATATAAAAGTTACCCGCGGCATTCCGAAGCCGATCGGTCGCGAGCACCACGGCTGCACGATCCCGCGCAATGATGGATCCCGTGAGCGCATACGACGATGTCGAGTCGACAAGCTCCAGGGTCTTTTCAAACTCCCCCGAAGGATAAACATAGATCGTAAGGACGGGGCCGAAGATCTCTTCGCACATGGTGACGAACTTCGGGTCCTTGGCTTCGATGACGGTGGGTTCGATGAACCAGCCTTTCGATTTGTCGCCATTACCGCCGACAAGAATGCTCGCCTTGTCGGGCGCGGCTTTCACCTTGTCGAGATAGCCGGTGATCTTGGTGAAGCTCCTTTCGTCGATGACCGCGTTGACGAAATTGGAAAAGTCTTCGACCGTGCCCACCTTGAAACTCTTAACCCCATCCACCAGCTTTTGTTTTACCGCGGCTGCGATGTTCTCTGGGATGTAGGCCCGGGAAGCGGCCGAGCATTTCTGTCCCTGGTATTCGAAGGCGCCCCGCAGCAGGGCTGTAGCGACCACATCCGGAGCGGCGCTTTCGTGAGCCAGTACAAAGTCCTTGCCACCCGTCTCGCCGACAATGCGGGGATAAGTGCGGTAGTGACTGATGTTCTCGCCGATCGTCTTATAGATATGGTTGAAGGCCGCCGTGCTTCCCGTAAAGTGGATGCCGGCAAAGTCCCGGTGAGCAAAGCATACCTTTCCGAGGACGGGGCCGTCGACATAGATCAGATTGATAACGCCATCAGGCAGACCGGCCTCTTTCAGGATGCGCATGAACATCTGCGCGGAGAACACCTGGGTATAGGCCGGTTTCCAGACGACGGTATTGCCGCAGAGGGCTACGGAGGTCGGCAGGTTCCCGCCGATCGCCGTAAAGTTGAACGGCGTGATGGCCAGTACAAACCCTTCGAGCGGGCGCCATTCCGTGCGATTGTGAACGCCGGAGCTGCTGACGGGTTGCTGGCGGTAGATCTCGCTCAGGAAATGAACGTTCCAGCGCAAAAAATCGATCAATTCGCAGGCGGCATCGATCTCCGCCTGAAACGCATTCTTGCTCTGACCCAGCATGGTCGTCCCGTTCATATACGGGCGATATTTCGTGGCGATAAGATCGGCCGCTTTGAGGAAGATATGGGCGCGGTCCTCCCAGGGGAGGTTGGCCCATTTTGCCTTTGCCTTGAGTGCGGCGTCGATGGCCTGTTGGACATGCGACTCGTCGCCTTCGTGGAAATAGCCGATGGTATGGGCCGTTTCGTGGGGGGGGCGAAGCGCGATCTTTTTACCGGTGCGTACCTCTTTGTCGCCGATGTACATAGGGATGTCATGCTCGGCGCCCTTGAGTTCCTTGAGCGTTTTTTTCAGAAGCTCCCGTTCCCTGGTCCCGGGAGCATAGCTGAGGACGGGCTCGTTGCCCGGCGCAGGGTAATGAAATGTTCCGATACTCATGTGTGTGTCTCTATTTTTAAGATGTTGTTTCCTTTTCAGACATCAGGTACGCCTTTATGAATCCATCCAGTTCGCCATCCATCACCGGTTGCACATTGCCGACCTCGAAGTCCGTGCGATGGTCCTTGATCATCTTGTAGGGATGAAAGACATAGCTCCGGATCTGGGAACCCCATTCGATCTTCTTCTTGGTCGAGTTGGTGGCATTCTTCAGGGCTTCGCGTTTGCGGAGCTCTTCTTCATAGAGCCGGCTCTTGAGCATTTTAAGGGCCTTTTCCCGGTTCTCCCCCTGGGTACGGGCCTGCTGGCACTCGACGATGATGCCGCTGGGAAGGTGTTTGAGGCGCACCGCGGTTTCGACCTTGTTGACGTTCTGGCCGCCCTTGCCGCCACTTCGGTAGAATTCCCATTCCAGATCGGCCGGGCTCACTTCGATCTCGATGCTATCGTCGACCAGCGGGTAGACGAAGACCGAGGCAAAGGAGGTATGGCGCCTGGCGTTGGAGTCAAACGGCGAAATGCGCACCAGCCGATGAACCCCGCTTTCGGCCTTGAGAAATCCATAAGCGAACGGGCCGTCGAACTGGAGGGTTGCGCTCTTGATACCGGCGCCTTCCCCATCCTGCAGGTCGAGCTCCGTGACCGACCAGCCTTGTTTTTCGCCATACATGCGATACATCCGTAAGAGCATCTCCGCCCAGTCCTGGCTTTCCGTTCCACCCGCTCCGGAGTTGATCTGCATCACTCCGGGCAGTTCGTCCTCGGGTTGGTTCAGCGTGCTCTTGAACTCCACTTCTTCTATCTGGGCCAGGGCCTTCTCATAGGCCTCGCGCGTCTCTTCTTCGGTGGCTTCGGCTGCCTTCCAGAAATCGAAGAGCACGGCGAAGTCTTCCACAGCACCGCTGACGGAATCATAGAGCTTGACCCAGTATTCGTTCAGCTTGATGTTCTTGAGAATTTCGGTCGCACGCATGTTGTCGTCCCAGAAGCCGGGGCTTAACGAGAGCTGCTTTTCTTCAGTGATCTTGTATTGACGGTTGTCGACGTCAAAGAAACCTCCTCAGGACGGAAACACGGTCCCTCATAGACTTGATCTGTTCTTGTGTCATGGTAGTCAATGCTTTGGGTGGTTAGTTGATCCCAAAGTGTGCGCAAAGTTAAGGATTGTTGCCGGGTTTTGATTCGCGGATATTATCCGCGGCTGATCGTTTTATTGCCGCGGAAATGTGGATAACAATGTGCGCAACCTGTGCGTACTAATTGAACTAAAAATTTGGAATCGGGGGATGTCGTGATGTATCTTCAAAACACAATCGGGAAGCGGAAATCAATCAACCGAAAGAAGTTTTCCGAGAGAAGTCTAAGCCCAGGACGGGGCGATTTACCCAAAAAGAAAAGCTTAATCCAGATCTGACAAGGAAACAATCCGAGTAAGGTGGAAGGATAGTATCAAATCCGAAAAAAGGAACGGAATCCTGTATGGAAGAGGAGGTCAAATCCAAATTCGAACAAGGGCCGATCCGGAAGCGGGCGAGGTATGTATTCTAAAGCCGGACAAAGAAGAAGATCCAAAGCAGGTCGTTAAAGATCGAGCCGATCGAATGGGGAAACGAACCAAATAGGGTATAAAACAACTCAAAAACTAGGAAGTGAAACCTGAGTTTTGACCGACAAGGGTGGAGCAACCTACAAAAGCATCGGGTCAGTAGGTATGGAGACTTCGGTCGAAATACTGAGAAGGCTTGGTGCTTTTTGTTTTTGTTTTTGTTTAGGTCAGCGGTGGTGTTGACCGTTAGTCGTATATTAGGGAATGATCTTCCAACATCTCCGCAGCGCGTGGAGGGGACTCCGCCGCGACAAGCTCTTCAGCATTATTTCCATCGGGTGCCTGGCCATCGGAATGGCCGTTTCCATGACGATCTTATTGTACGTCCTCCACGAGCACAGCTACGAGAAATGGCAGGCGAATGCCCGGCGCATCTACACGGTGGGCGCGACGATCCATTTCGGGGAAGGGGCAATGAATGTCGAACAGATGAGCTACGCCATGGGACCGGTGATAAAGCAGAACGATCCCGAAGTGGAGGAATATCTCCGGCTGAACTCCCCATGGATGGCGGCTGTCGTGACCAACCCGGCAAAACCGGACCTGGCGTACAGCGAAAAGGGAAAATTTGTCTATGCCGACAGCAATTTCTACCAGTTCTTCAGTCTGCGCCTGAAGCGGGGCGATCCCGCGCGGGTGCTGGCGCGGCCCTTCACGGTAGTCGTGACAGAGGAGACGGCGAAGCGATTCTTCGGGGACACCGATCCCATCGGAAAAACGCTGCGGCTGGACGGGAAGTATGATTTCGAAGTAACAGGAGTTGCTGCCAACCCGCCGTCGAACACCGATCTGCAATATGAACTTATCGCCTCGATGGCCAGCACGGCCAATATGCCCAACATTGGCGAGATGGAAAAGGATGCGTCCGTCAACGCGGGCGGATTCAAGACCTGGTTCCGGCTGCGCGAAGGAGGAACAAAGACCCATGTGGAACAGACGATCGCCCGGCTGGTGCCTGCACAGAAGGACCAGAAAGCAAAAGATGAATTCTCCCTGACAGCACTGACGGAATATCATTTACACAGAAATTTCGGGGACAGCAGCAATACGACCTACCTCTCCATCTTCCCGGTCGTGGCCGGGCTGATCCTGCTCCTGGCGCTGGTCAACTATATGAGTCTGGCGACGGCGCGTTCGATCTCACGGGCGAAGGAAGTAGGAGTGAGGAAAGTGCTTGGAGCGGGTAGGGGCCGGCTTGCAGGGCAGTTCTATGTGGAGAGCGCTTTGTATGCGATCTTATCGTTCCTGGCCGGCGGGTTTTTATTTGTAATAGCGCGGCGCCTCTTTTTCGGGATGTTGCATATGGAGATCGACAGCAGCTTTTTGCTCTCACGGGAGATGCTGGCGGGCGCAGGGGCGTTGCTCGTCGCGGTGGTCCTGGTGGCAGGCAGCTATCCCTCCTTCGTGCTCTCGGCGTTCCGGCCGGTGGCCGTGTTATATGGAAAATTATCGACAGGCTCCGGCGGGGCACGGGTGCGGAAAGGTTTTATCGTTCTCCAGTTCACGATCTCGATGGTGCTGGTGCTCTGCAGCCTCCTGATCGCAAAAGAACTTTACTATATCCGCCATACGGAGACCGGTCTCGACCGCGAGAACGTGGTGATGGTCCCGTTTGGGGCTGGCATGGACCACTATGCGGCGTTCAAACGCGAGGTGGAGGCGATCCCGGGCGTACGCGATGCGGCGACAAGCACCTATCAGCTGTATAGCGGCACCGATGGTTGGAGCGTGACGGTGCCGGCCTCCAAAAAAACGACGAATGTTGGTGCGATGTCGGTGGACGATCACTTCATCCCGATGCTGGGTTTGCAATGGAGCCGCCGGCCGCTGCGGGAAGAAGATGTCACAAAGAACGGGACGGTGATCATCAACGAAAGCGCCGTGGAGAAACTGGGACTGACGGGCGACCCCCTGGGTCAATACCTGCATGTGGGCGGCGACAATCTGGCGATAGCCGGCGTGTTGAAGAATTTCAACTACGAGGGCATGCGGATGGCGATCGGCGCGATGATGTTCTTTGTGGCAAAGGACACGGCCTCGCATTGGGGAAGGGGAGCCCTGCTGGCGAAGATCGGCGGGCAGGTGAATGTGCCGGGTGTCATGGAAAAAGTGAGGCAGACCTACAAAAAATTCAATCCATCCGGCGTGTACGAATTCCGTTTTGCCGATGACGCCTTCGATGCTCAATACAAGGCCGAGGACCGGCTGGCGGGACTGATGGGGCTGTTCACGGCGATCACGATCGTGATCGCCTGTATGGGGCTGTTCGCGCTGGCGACCTTTGCGGCGCAGCGGCGGGTAAAGGAGATCGGCATCCGGAAGGTGCTGGGAGCGTCCGTGGCATCGATCAGCGGCCTGTTGTCGCGGGATTTTCTGCGCCCGGTGTTGCTGGCGATCGCGATCGCCTGCCCGGTGGCGTGGTGGTTGATGGATAAATGGCTGCAGGATTTTGCCTACCGGACAACAGTATCGTGGTGGATCTTCGTGGCGGCGGGCCTGGTGCTGTTGGGCATCGCGCTGGCGACAGTGCTGTTCCGAAGCCTGCGGGCGGCGCGCGCGAACCCGGTGAAGAATTTGCGGGAGCAATAGGCGGAGACAGCCGGACAGGCAATGTATCGGAAGCGTACAGGGCGTTGGCGACACACTCACATAAGTTGTTGGTCGTCAGACGGCTAACAATCCGGCACTGTTGTGGTTGCGATATGCCAAATTCCCTTTTATGATCTTCCACTTTTTTAAGACGGCCCTTCGTAGTCTGCGCGCCAACAAGGTGTACTCCCTTCTCAACGTGGCGGGATTAGGTGTCGGCATCGCGGTTTGCCTGGTGATCTTCGTCTTCATCCAGTATGAACAAAGCTTCGACGCCTTCCATTCCAAAAAGGCGAACATCTACCGCATCCTGACCAAGGGTGATAAACCGGGGGACATCGGCCTCGCCTGCGTTCCCTTTCCGTTGCCGACGGCGCTGGCACATGATTTCCCGGACTGGAAGGTGACGGGGCTCTGGTCGGTCAATGAAGTCCCCGTCAAGACCTTCGATGAGACCGGAAAGATGGAGAAGTCGTTCAAGGAAAAGGACGGGATGTTTGCGGTGGACAACAGCTTCTTCAACATTTTTGACTTCCCCTGGCTGGCGGGGGATGCGGCACATTCCTTTGCCGACCCGAATGGCGTGGTGCTCAGCAAGCGGGTGGCCGAGCGATATTTCGGGGATTGGAAGAAGGCCATAGGCCGGAACCTTCAGTTCTTTGGGCAAGGACCGCTGGCGAGGGTGAGCGGCATCCTGGCCGATCCGCCGCCGAACACCGATCTGAAGATGGACATCGTCATCAACTACGCCAGCCTCAATTTCAATAAGAGCACCGACTGGTTTTCGCTGAACAGCAATCATGGGTGTTATGTGCTGTTGCCGCCGGCGGTGGGACCAGCGGCGGCCGATCGACAATTGGCGGCGCTCTCGAAAAAATACCGGACTCCCGATAATAAGAATACCCAACTGGTCCAGTCCCTTGCGGAGGTGCATTTCGACACGAAGGCCGGCAATTACAGCGGGAAGATGATCTCGAGGGAACGGATCCAGAGTTTATGGCTGATCGCCGGGTTCATCCTGCTCATCGCCTGCGTGAATTTTGTCAATATCGCCACGGCACAGGCCGTGAATCGCGCCAAGGAAGTGGGGGTGCGGAAAGTATTGGGCGGGGCGCGGCGGCAGCTGCGGCTTCAATTTCTGCTGGAAGCATTGATGCTGGTGGTCTCCGGCGTCCTGCTCGCCGTGATGCTCTTCGCGCTGCTGATCACACCCGTGGGTCAGGTGCTGGAGATCCCGGTAACCCTGCAGGTACTCGGACAGTCCGAAGTGATCTTGTTCCTTGCCGCGATGATCATCGGGGTAACCTTTCTCGCCGGGTTCTATCCGGCTCTCGTCTTGTCCCGGTTCAACCCCATCACCGCGCTAAAAGCAAAACTCGCTTCGCGAAGCGCAAAAGGTCTCACCCTCCGGCGGGGGCTCGTCGTGTTCCAGTTCGTGATCGCCCAAGCCCTGATCATCGGCACGTTTCTCGTCGTCCGCCAGCTGAACCATTTTACGCATGCGTCGATGGGCTTTGACAGGGAGGCCATCATCGACGTGTCGTTCCCGGGCGACAGTCTCAGCCGGACAAAATGGGCATATCTCCGGAACCGGCTCGTGGCCATGAAGGATATCAAATCCGTAAGCTATCATAATTCGACTCCGGCTACGGATGGTGACTGGTGGTCGGGTCTTAAATACGATCATGCCCCGAAAGATGCGCCCTTTGCCGTCATCGAGAAATGGGTGGACGTGAATTATCTCGCGACTTATTCCCTGCCGCTGGTGGCGGGCCGGAATTTCACGCGGACCGATTCCATCCGCGAATTCGTGGTCAATGAGACCGTCGTCCGAAAGCTGGGACTCCACCAGGCGACGGATATCCTGAACAAGCAGATCGTGCTGGGGGATGGTGGGGTTGCGGGTTTAGTGGTGGGCGTGGTAAAGGATTTTCACCAGGGATCGCTAAAGGATTCCCTGGCCCCGCTGATCCTGTTTGCCGCTGCGCGCTTCTATAACGAAGCGGGGATCAAACTCACCGGGAACGATCTTCCCGCATCGCTTGCGGCTATCCGCCGGGTCTGGGCGCAGGTGTTCCCCGACTACGTGTTCCAATACAGCTTCCTCGACGAGAAGATCGCCGGATTCTATAAGGAAGAGGCGAAGATGTCGACCTTTTATACGGTCTTTGCGTCCATCGCCATTTTCCTGAGCTGTCTCGGCCTTTATGGTCTCGCCTCCTTTATGGCCGCGCAACGGCTGAAGGAAGTGGGCATCCGCAAAGTATTGGGGGCCTCCGTGTCCAATATTGTCTATCTTTTCACCCGGGAGTTCATCGTGCTGATCGGAATCGCCTTTTTGATCGCCGCGCCCATCGCCTGGTATTTCGTGAATGAATGGGTGCAGCAGTATGTCTTCCGCATTCCCATCAGCGGCTGGGTCTTTTTGGGCGGCGGAATGGCTGCGTTGCTGATCGCATTGGCAACGGTGAGCTGGCAGGCGCTGAAGGCGGCGGCCGTGAATCCGGTGAAGAATTTAAGAACGGAATAACGCTACACATGTTTTATAACTATCTGCGAATGGCCCTGCGACAAATGCGTCGCAACAAGCTGTACAGCGCCATCAATGTCTTTTGCCTGGCGGCGGGGATCACCGTTACCATGACCATTTTGCTGTATGTCCTGCATGAGCGGAGCTATGACCGCTGGCACCGGGATTCAAAACGGATCTTCACCCTGACCAGCGGGCAGCACTGGGGCTCGGGAGTATTCTTCAATCCCATGCTGTCGGTTGCTTCCGGCCCGGAGGCGCTGCAGGCGGATCCATCGGTACGATCGATGATGAGGATGTTCAGTGGATTTTTGGGTGTTGATCTGCAGAACACGGCAAATCCGGAGGTGCATTTCCGGGAGACCCGGGATTTTTATTTTGCCGATAGCAATTTCTTCCGCTTCTTCAGTTTCCGGCTCTTGCGGGGGCAGGCTGCGAATGTGCTGTCCCGGCCGTTCACCGTCGTATTGACGGAGAGCGAGGCCAGGAAATATTTCGGGGCGGAAGACCCGGTGGGAAAGATCCTGCAGATGGATGACCGGTTTCCGTTGGAAGTCACCGGGGTTGCCGCGGACGTTCCGAGTAACAGCACGATCCGGTTCGGGATGATCGCCTCGTTATCGACCATGCGCAGCATCGAAAAATATACCCCGTACCTCAACGGCCAGCGTCTGGGGGCATACGGAGCCTTCACGACCTGGTTGCTGCTGAACGATGCCGGGGATACCACCCGGGTACAGCAAAACCTGGCAAGGACCGCGATGGCCATCGAAGGAAGGACAAAAGTCGATGACGCCTTTGGCTTCGCCAAAGAAACCCACCAGTTCCGCCTTTACCTGATGGGCGACCAATACGCAAGGTCCGCATTCGGGAAGGACAGGCAATATCTTGGGCCGCTTACCCTGGTGGCCGGGGTGATCCTGCTGCTGGCGTTGGTCAATTATATGAGTCTCGCGACGGCCAGGGCTGCCGCAAGGGCAAAGGAAGTAGGGGTCCGGAAAGTGTTGGGCGCCGCCCGGATCAGCCTGGCAGGCCAATTCTATACAGAGAGTGTTCTGTATGCCGGGGTCGCCTTTGCCGCTGGCGGCCTGCTCTTCTTTTGGTTCCGGGGTTATTTCTATCAGCTTTTGCAATGGAAAATCGATAGCAGTTTTGCAAGCAACCCGCTCGTGCTCGCTGTTTTTGCGGGGCTCTTTCTGTTGATCGCGGCCATCGCCGGCAGCTATCCCGCCCTGGTCCTGTCGCATTTCCGGCCGGTGGCGGTATTATACGGAAAGCTGAGCCGGCAGATGGGGGCCGAACGGGTAAGAAAAGCATTTATCGTCCTGCAATTCTCGATCTCGATGACCCTCGTGATCTGCAGTTTTATGATCGGCAAGCAGATGTATTTTATCCGGCATACCGACACCGGCATCGACCGCGAGAACGTCGTGATGGTGCCGTTTGCCCAAACGATGCAGCACCAGGAGGCCTACCGGCAAGCAATAGCCGGGCTCGCCGGGGTAAAGGGCGTTGCCTGCAGCTTTTTCAAATTGTATGAGGAGGGAGGGGTGATGTCGATGTTGAATGTTCCGGGAAAGCCTGCGCCCGTGGAAGCGGTGGGTTTGATCGCGGACAGCAATTTCATCTCCCTGATGGGGTTCAAATGGAAAGCGGCGCCGCTGCCGGGCAGCAGCCTGACCGGTAGAGAGCACGTGCTTCTCAACGAGGAGGCTGCGGCGTTATATGGCCTTGGGAATACGCCCGTCGGCCGCCAGGTGCGGGTGGACAGTAACGTCGTTACCGTTGCCGGGGTGCTGAAGAACTTTAATTTCTTTTCGCTGCGCGGCGCCATCAAACCCTTTGTCGCCACGATCAGCGACGATCCCACTTCCAAATATCCCGAGGGTTCCGCCGGCTGTCTCTATGTAAAGATCGGGGCGCATCAGAATATACCGACCGTGATGGAAAAGATCAAAAAGATCTATGGCGGCTATGATGCGAAGACGGCGTTCAGCTTCGAGTTTCTCGACGATGCATTCGACAGCATGTATCGGGACGAGGACAGGCTGGCCGGACTGATGGAGGTGTTCACGACGATCACTGTTATCATCGCCTGTCTGGGTCTCTTCGCGCTGGCCACTTTCTCCGCGCAGCAGCGGGTGAAGGAGATCGGTATCCGCAAGGTGCTGGGGGCGTCCGTGACGTCCATCGGCGCCCTCCTGTCCCGGGATTTCCTGCGGCCGGTCCTGCTGGCCGTGGTGATCGCCTGTCCGCTGGCGTGGTGGCTGATGCACAACTGGCTGGACAGATTTGCCTTCCGGACAAGCCTGTCGGGATGGGTGTTTGCGGTCTGTGCTGTCGGTTTACTGGGGGTGGCGCTCGCTACCGTGCTGACGCGTAGTCTCCGGGCCGCGCGGGTGAATCCGGTGGAAAACCTCCGGGAACAGTAGCGAATTCTCCAGGCATTGCCTATTTTTTAGTATTTTACCGGCTGTAAACGACCCAGCAACCGATGCAGCCCTTGAAATACGTGATCGTCGACGACGACGAGATTGACCGGCTAGCTGTAGAGATCCAGGCCTCGCGCTATCCCTTTCTGCAGCGCCTTGCCGTGTGCAGCCAGCCGCTCGAAGCAATCGAGCTGATAGGCCGTCACCAGCCGGACATTGTGTTTGCCGATATCGAAATGCCGGGAATGTCCGGCCTCGAGCTCGTGAGTTTGCTGAGGGGCAAGGTCCCCGCCCCCGTGTTCATCACCTCTCACCCTGAATATGCCATCGAAGGCTACGAGCGACAGGCCTTCGACTATTTGCTGAAACCGTTGACGCCCGAACGGTTCGAGCAATGCGCCCGGCGCCTGCGGGATTTTTTCCAGCTGCGCACCAAAGCCTTCGCCTTCGACCGCCAGGAAGAAACCGACATCCTGCTGATCAAGCAAGGCTATGAACGATACAAGCTTTACCTACCTGATATTCTTTACCTCGAAGCCATGAAGGATTACACCCGGATCGTTACCCGGCAAAACCCGTATCTCGTGCTGAATACCCTCAGCGGGATGATGGAGCAGTTGCCGGCGGAACGGTTCATCCGTATCCACCGCAGTTTTATCGTCAATAGGGACAGGATCGACGCCCTCCGGGGGAACAAAGTGATCCTGCAACACCACGAACTGCCGGTCGGCAAGATCTACCGGCAGGCATTGAACGGTATCCTGCATTAATATTCGAGATACATGAAAAAGATTCCTGCCCTTTTCGGCCTTGTGCTGCTGTGCATCTCCGTTATCCCTGCCCTGCCTCTGCGCGCCCAGAAGGTGGTGGACAACACCCGCTCCATTGCGACCGCGATGGCCTATTGCGATTCCATCAATACCCATGTGTACAATGCGGGGAACGGGGTTTATTTTGCCGATGAAAAGATGCGGACGATGGCGTTCCACGGATTGAAGTTCGTGCCTGCCGGCGACGTCACCGACAGCGCCCGGTTCTATTACTACGCTTCCCTGGGTTATTCCCATGAACACGATATCAACCTGGATACGCTCGTCCTGTTCTATTATACGAGTCTGCGCCTGGCGCAAAAAAGCCGGGTTCCCACCCTGATCGCAAAGGTTTGTGAATCGCTCATCCATATCGAGTTCGAGCTGCAGGAGCCAGCAAAGATGGATTCCGTCGAACACATCCTGGCGGCCGTGGTGGACTCCAGCACCGACTCCCGGCTGCTGATCGACGGCTATTCCGCGATCGGCAACTATTACAAGTCGAAGTCCTTTTACACCACGGCACAGGACTATATCCTGAAGAGCATCGCCCTGCGCAGACCCGGACTGGATTCCGGCAGCAAACAGCAGAAGGTGGACTTTGCAGGCCAGTGTTATACTCTCGCGCAACTCTATCTGAATACCAGTCTGCCCGACAAGGCCCTCGAGATCCTGCACGAAGGGTTTCCCTACTTCGGGGAATCGGGTCTCGTCGAAACGCGGTACGCCTGTTCCTTTGTGCAGGCATTCTGCCGCACGGGTCGTCGGGATTCGGCCCTGTTCTATCTGCATCATTCCATCGACACCCTGGAAAAACATTTTGCAACGGGCAAGATCGTGCCGGCGGAGATCACCTGGGCCAATGTGGCCGTTGCTCAGTCATACATTGACAGCGGGCGATATGCGGAGGCGCTGCCGTTCATCGACAAGGTGGATTCCATCTCGAAGCGGATGGATGTGAGCTTTACCCGGTATGAGTTCAACAGGATGAAGGGAAAGTATTTTATCGGGACAGGACAGCCGGCGAAGGCCATACCGTTGCTGGCGCAGGCCTTGCCCGTGGCTGCCCGTTTGAGCCGGGAAAACTATACTGATATTTTGCAGGATCTGGCGAGGGCGCAGAAGGCGACGGGTAACCGGGAGGCGGCATTGCAATATTATGAGCGATATGTCGGGGCATTGGATTCGCTGACAAAGGAGAAGACCTCGCGGACCTTTGCCGACCAGCAGACACACTATCAGACGAACGAGAAGGAGAAGCGGATCGCGTTTTTAGACGGGGACAACAGAATGAAGGCGGTGCAGCTGGAAAATGGGCGGAATGTGCGGCGCATCCTGATCGCGGGGCTGATCGTATCCGGGTTGTTTGCGCTGTTGTTGTTCTTTCTTTACCGGAAGCTGGCGATCACCAATCAACAGTTGGCGGTGATCAACGGGCAACTGGCGGTCACCAATGAACAGCTGGCCCGCGCCAATGAGACCAAGGCCATGCTTTTCGGGATCATCAGCCATGATCTCCGGTCGCCCGTGAGCCGGATCGTGCAGTTGCTGCAGATCCAAAAAGAGCGGCCCGATCTGCTCGACGATGCCACGCGGCGCAAGCACGAGGAGCGGCTGCGGTCGGCGTCGGAGAATGTGCTGGAGACGATGGAGGACCTGCTGCTGTGGAGCAAGAGCCAGATGCAGCATTTTACGCCGCAGCCCGGGCCGGTGGTGCTGCGGGACCTGGTCGCCAAAGAGGCGGGTTCGCTCGCAGATTTGATGGAGGAGAAGGGGTTGCGGGTAGAGAACGGGATGCCGGATGGGATGTCGCGGGTGACGGACGAGAATTTTCTTTCCGTGATCATTCGGAATTTACTTCAGAATGCTGCCAAATATAGCGTTGCCGGCGGGACGATAAAAGCGTCGGCGGATGCGCGGTGTTTCTTTCTTACCAACAGCTCCGCAGGCGCGCACGCGGAGGAAATGAACCAGCGATTGCAGAGTAAGGTGATCGGGAGTAAGGGTGGGGGACTTGGATTGCAGATCGCGGCACATCTTGCCATGACACTGGGGATCCGCATCTATTTCAGGGATGATACCGGCGGGATCGTAACGGCCGTGCTCGAATTTTAGGACGGCGGCCTTGGCCGTTTTGAGGCTTGGTGAGCTAAGTCGCGGGCCCACTTTGACGTTCGACGATTTTCAACGGTCGTTGGTCGGCATTCCCATGGCCGGTGTTCGGATTTGCCGGAGCTTTACATCATGACAGGCGCCCCTACCAGGATCAAGTGGATGATGTGGCTTTTTTTCGGCCTGTCGATGGTGAGCTTTATTTTGGCACTAATCCTCTTAATAGTTAAGTAGCCGGTAATACAGGAAAGCCCGGCAGCGCAGGTAGTATTGCCGGAGTCGCAGAAGGCGGCTCCGGCGACCTGTTCAAGGGACCGGCGCCACGGCCCCGGGACTGCCCACTGGCGGCAGTCGCGCTTGGGGAGAAAATACCCCACCACTTCCTCCATTTTATTCGTAAATTAGTTTAACGATTTTCGGCACTGTTCTTGGAACCCTTCCGGTAACGCCCCTTTGATTATTTCACTTTTCAACATACTTCTATGAATGCGCAAAAAGTTTTGATCGGCGCCCTATCGGGCCTTGTAGCAGGAGTAGCAATCGGAATTTTGGTCGCCCCGGCCGAAGGGAGAGAGACCCGTCAGCGGATCGCGGATACGGCAGAGTCGTTAAAGCGGAAACTGCGGCACCTGAGAGGGGTCACCTCGGATGAACTGGATGAGCTGAGAGAGATCTTCGAGCGGGAGACGGATGGCTTGAGGGACGACGTACGCAGCCGGGTACTGGAATTGATCCGGGCTGCCAAAGAAAAAGGCAACCACATTAAGGAGCAGGCATTGTCCTAGGCTTGGCCGGTCATTGTGATCGGTTGCTTGATGGAACAGCGCCTGCCCGAAATAGGAGGGAATCCCGTAAGATTCCCGGGAGCCCCGTAAGGCTCCGATGAACCGGAACCCCGTAAGGTTCTATCGCATCGGAATCCCGTAAGGTTTCAATGTGGGAGCCCCGTAAGGCTCTAAGAAATGTAGGAGCCCCGTAAGGCTCTAAAGAATCAGAAGCCCCGTAAGGCTTCGAAGGTGGACTCAGTACGATGGGCCCACCTTTTTTATTATAAGGAAAAACACTTATATAGTTTCCCTAAAATTCGTACTTTTAGCATCGGACACTCCCTAACGACCCCCTAATGATTGAATTCCTAAAACCGGCACTATACGTGGTGAGCGGCGCAGCCTGGTCTGTCGCTTATTTGCTGATTATTGTACGGGGCCATAAGGACAAGACCTACGGAATGCCCTTTCTTCCGCTTGCATTCAACATTGCCTGGGAGTTTTGCTTTACAACCGTCTTTTCCGATGGCGATCCCATTCACCGGGTGGTAAATGGTTCCTGGCTTATTCTGGATCTCGGCATCCTGGTCACTTATCTCCGGTATGGAATGCGGGATTGGCCTGCCACGATCAGCAAGAAGTTGTTTTATCCTTATTCCCTTTTTGTGATGATGATGGCCTTTGCCATCATATGGTTTGCGACGAGGGAACTGCATGACAGCAATGGGGGATATATGGCCTTTATTCAGAACCTGATGATGTCCCTGCTTTTTATCAATATGCTCAACCAGCGGGGAAACCTGTCGGGACAGTCGGCGGCGATAGCCATTTGCAAAATGATCGGGACCCTGGCGCCCACGCTGCTCTTTGTGCTTTTGCGGGTAAAATTCATCGCTTTTACGGGCGCGATGATCTTCTTTTTCGATTTTGTGTATTTCGTGATGGTTCTCAATAAAGGCCGGCTTTTCCAGCCAATTCGGCTTCGGCTGCGGGCTTAAAAGGCCTCTCTGCCGGGTTTTTGGGTAATAAGAGTGAACCCCTATGGGGTCTCGGGCCTATTTCGTAGTTTTACGTGCTAAAATCCCCCAAGCTCCTGATGCTCGATCTCCTCAATCAAGTTTTGTATGCGACAAGCGGCACCACCTGGTGCATCGCATATATTCTTATTATCATGCGAGGAGTCAGGGACAAGACCTATGGGATGCCGTTCCTTTCGCTCGCCTTCAACGTTGCCTGGGAATTTTGTTTCTCCACGGTATTTTATGATGGGAACCCAGTACACCGGGTGGTGAACATTGCGTGGTTCCTCCTGGACCTTGGCATCCTGTTCACTTATTTCAAATACGGGAAGAACGATTGGCCGAGGAAGGTCAGCACCCGGTATTTTTATCCCTATTCGATCTTTTCGATGATCCTTGCCGCCGGCGTCATCGTTTTTGCGACCAAAGTGCTCGGAGATGTCTGGGGCGCCTATATGGCGTATATGATGAATCTTACGATGTCGATCCTTTATATCAGCATGATCTATCGCCGGGGGAACCTGTCGGGACAGTCGCTCGGCATCGCCATCTTCAAACTGATTGGTACTTTCAGCTATACGATCATCTTCTATTTCTGGCATGCCAAATACCTCGCGTTCATCGGGACATTGATCGTCATTTTGGATATCCTCTACCTGTTGATGGTTCTCAATCAGAGGCGATTGGTCTGGCCAATTCGCCTTAAATTGCGATCCTAAACAGGAATTATGCCCATCGACCTTCGTTCGGATACCGTTACACGCCCGACTCCCTCCATGCTGGATGCAATGTTCAAGGCGCAAGTGGGGGATGATGTTTTCGGGGAAGATCCTTCCATCAATGCTTTAGAGTCCATGGCCGCCCGGCTTTTCGGGATGGAAGCCGCACTTTATTGTCCCAGCGGGACGATGTCCAACCAGATCGCGATCAAATGCCATACACAACCCGGGGATGAGGTCATCTGCGAACGGAATGCGCATATCTATATCTATGAGGGAGGCGGCATCGCCTTTAATTCAGGTTCGCAGGTGCGGGCGCTGGTTGGCGACCGGGGCCGGATCACAGCGGAGCAGGTCTCGATGGCCATCAACCCGGATGATGTGCATCGGGCGCGCACGAGTCTGGTGGCCCTGGAGAACACCTGCAACCGGGGTGGCGGAAGTTGCTATGATCTCGAAGAAATGAAAAAGATCCGCCAGGTGTGCGCCGACAACCAATTGAAGTTCCACCTCGATGGGGCGCGGCTTTTCAATGCAATGGTGGCGACGGGACGTAGCGCCCGGGATTTTGGAGAGATCTTCGACAGCATTTCCGTGTGTTTGAACAAGGGAATGGGGTGTCCGATAGGAAGTATCTTGCTCGGACCCGCTACCTTTATCAAACAGGCGCGGCGGGTACGGAAGGTCTTCGGCGGCGGGATGCGGCAGGCGGGGTTCATGGCGGCCTCGGGGATCTATGCCCTGGAAAACAATATCGGCCGCCTGGCGGAGGATCATGCGCATGCGAAGACCCTGGCGGCTGCGCTGGAGAAAAAGGATTTTGTCAAAAGCATTTTGCCGGTGGAGACCAATATCGTGATCTTCGAGTTGGGCGGAGCGGTGGATTGTGCAAGGAGTCTGTCGGCCACGCTTCGCGAAAAGGGAGTGCTGGCGCTGGCGATTTCGGCCAGCCAGATCAGGATGGTGACGCACCTCGATATAACGCCGGAGATGGTGCAGGAGGTCGTAGGGGTTATAGAACAATTATAGAATCGCATTGTTACTTTTTACCAACGAAAAATAGTTTCCTTATGTTCCCGAAAGTATCACCAAAAGAGACAAAGGCCTGGCAGGACCTGCAGAATCATTATGATAAAGAAATGAAGGGCGTGCATATGCGGCAGCTGTTTGCGGCCGAGCCTGGCCGGTTCGAACATCATTCGCTCAAGCTGGATGAGATCCTGTTCGACTATTCCAAGAACATTTTCAATGAGAAGACGCTTGACCTGCTGCGGCAGCTGGCGGTGGAAAGCAAGGTTTCGGCCGCGATCGAGGCGATGTTCACCGGGGAGAAGATCAATGAGACCGAAGGCCGGAGCGTACTACATACTGCCCTGCGGAATTTTTCCGGTAAGCCGGTGCTCAGCGATGGGAAGGACGTGATGCCGGATGTTTTGCGGGTTCTGGCGCAGATGAAGGATTTCTGCGGCCGGATCCATAGCGGGGATTGGAAGGGATATACGGGGAAAAAAATAAAATATATCGTCAATATCGGCATCGGCGGGAGCGATCTCGGTCCCGTAATGGTGACGGAAGCTTTGCGGCCTTATTGGAAAGAAGGGATGCAGGCTTATTTCGTGAGCAATGTCGACGCTACGCATATCGTGGAGACGTTGAAGAAGGTCACGCCGGAAGAGACCTTGTTCCTGGTCGCATCGAAGACCTTTACCACACAGGAGACGATGACAAATGCCCATTCGGCGCGGGATTGGTTCCTGAAGGCGGCGAAGGACGAGAAATTTGTCGCGAAGCATTTCGCGGCGTTGTCGACGAACGAGAAGGAAGTGACGAAATTCGGAATCGACAAGGCGAATATGTTCGAATTCTGGGATTGGGTCGGAGGGCGCTATTCGCTGTGGAGTGCCATCGGCCTGTCCATCGCACTGACCATCGGCTATGACAATTTCGAGCAATTGCTTCGGGGCGCGCACCAGACCGATCTGCATTTCCGGACGACGCCGTTCGAAAAGAATATCCCGGTGACGATGGCGCTCATCGGGCTCTGGTATACTGATTTCTTCGGATCACAGACGGAGGCGATCCTTCCGTACGATCAGTACATGCACAGGTTTGCAGCATACTTCCAGCAGGGCAATATGGAGAGCAACGGGAAGAGTGTGGACCGCAACGGTAAGCCCGTGGAGATCCATACCGGGCCCGTGGTCTGGGGTGAGCCCGGGACGAATGGACAGCATGCGTTCTATCAGCTGATCCACCAGGGAAGCATCCTGATCCCTTGTGATTTTATCGCGCCGGCCATCAGCCATAACCCGCTGGGGGATCATCACAACAAGCTCTTGTCGAATTTCTTTGCGCAGACGCAGGCGCTGATGAACGGGAAGACGGAGGAGGAGTGCAAGGCTGAGGGGGTACCCGCGGCGCTTATCCCGTATAAGAAGTTTGCCGGCAACCGGCCGACGAATTCCTTCCTCGTGAAGGAGATCACGCCCTTCACGCTCGGGGAACTCATTGCGCTCTATGAGCACAAGATCTTTGTGCAGGGGGTGATCTGGAACATCTTTACCTTCGATCAGTGGGGGGTTGAACTGGGCAAGCAACTGGCAGGGAAGATCCTCCCGAATCTGGCCGGGAACGAGCCGGTGTCGGCCTACGACTCGTCGACGAACGGGCTGATCAACGCGTTCAAAAAATTGCGATAATTTTTTGTGTAATCGGGCGGGGCCCTGCATCGGAATGAAAAAAGGACTTTTATGAGAATATTGTATTTTTTCCTTCTTGTTGCAGGGCCTTCCTGTGTCTGGGCGCAGCTGCCACAGGGCAGGCTGGACCTACCGCCGATGTCCAACGCCATACCCAAATGGGAGCCGGGTAAGAATCTGGTGGTACCCGGACCTACGGTGCTCTTCCCGGATACCGCGTCCGGTTCTGGCCAGGAGATCGGCCGTTTGCTGGAAAAGTTCGGAGCCGGCAGTGCCATCGTTTCACAGAGCGACCATGTGATCCGATACATGGCGCCGGACGGAATGCCCTGTCTCGTGCCGACTATGAGGAGGGTAGAGGCGATGCCCGTGGATCGCCGCCGGAATGCCGATCGCATGCCAAACGGAGCAGGCCGCGGACATTGATGCACTTGGCATTTTCCTGATCCCCCTGACACAACATGTGATGAAGGCGGACGTGCCGGGCGTCCCCTTTTATATGAGCTTCATGGTCTTCATGACTCTGCTGATCATTTCGCTCGTCTATTTTATTCGATTGCTGCTTCCCATAGACATTGCCTACCTTGAGCCACCGCAGCGGTATTACTATGAATATCGCCTTGAATTGGAGAGTTTATCAATTGGTAATGAAGATGTTATCGGTAATTCATTAAAGAGTTCCTATATCTCGGAATTGGAGCGGGCGATCGAGATCAACGGCAATGCTTTTCGTAAGAAAAATTCGCTGTTTTATAATGTGTGATTCAGAGCGAGCCGATGATCTTAAAGGAAAACTCAAGCAAGCCAAAGAAGAAATAATTTTGTTATTAAAATAAAAGAAAAGCCCCGATCCGGGGCTTTTTTATTTGCAGTTACGGAAGGAGTCGAACCCCCCTGGAAGGTGACGCTCACCTCCGCCTCGCCGCTCGGCCACGTAACTCATATTGCTCAGCACCTCGAAAACCGACAGTAAAATAGCGCGTTTCTATTAGTCTACCAAATTTGTAGACTAATATATTCAGACTGGGGAAAAGTTTTTAAGAAAGTATTATAAAATAAATATATGATGGGTTCGTTTTGGGTTAACTTTGCCCGAACTAAAATAATGGGCTGGTATACTATGGTAACCAACGAGATGAGAAGCAATTCCAAAGTGAATACTTTCAAAACGACAGCTAGAAGATCATATACGACATTGCGAGCAGCCTGTGTGGCGGGTGTCTGTGGGTTGATCGTATTCACCGCCTGCAATAACGCCCAATCGGGCGGCGCGAAGGGTGATTCCACCAAGGCCGCAACAGGAAAGACGGCAGTCGTGAAGGATACGGTTCCGGCGGAAGCCGCAACGGTGCCTGTGTCGACGGGTCCCGTGGACACCGCGCTGTATAACCGGCTCATGCTGCGCCTGGCCAACGGCGATTCTTCGGGTCGCTGGCCGGTAAAGGCGGTCTATCCCAATTCGGGGGCGATCCTTCCTTTCCACCGGATCATTGCCTATTACGGCAACCTTTATAGCAAACGCATGGGGGTTTTGGGTGAATATCCGCCTGATGAAATGCTCCGGATGCTCAAGGGCGAAGTAAAGAAATGGCAGGCGGCAGATACCTCGATTCCCGTCATTCCCGCCCTGCATTATATTGCGGTAACGGCACAAGGCAGCGCCGGTAAAGATGGAAAATACCGGGCGCGTATGCCCTTCAAGCATATCGATTCGATCCTGCACATGGCGGCAAGGATCAATGCCCTTGTCTTCCTGGATATCCAGGTAGGCTTTTCGGATGTACAGGCGGAAGTTCCCCTTCTGGAGAAATACCTGAGCATGCCCAATGTCCACTTAGGGATCGATGCCGAATTTGCCATGAAGCCCGGAATGAGGGTGGGCAAGAACGTGGGTACCTTCGATGCTGCCGATGTCAACTGGTGCAGCGAGTATCTGACGAAGCTTGTAAAAGCGCACAACCTGCCCCCCAAGGTCTTTATCGTACACCGTTGGACGCAGAAAATGATCACCAACTACAAGCAGATCCGCACGCGGCCCGATGTCCAGATCGTTATGGACATGGATGGATGGGGACCCCAGCAACTGAAAATGGATACGTACAGGAATTATGAGTGGGCTCAGCCGGTTCAGTTCACCGGGTTCAAGCTGTTTTATAAGAATGACGTGAAGACCCTGGCGAAGGTAAAATATGCGGCTACATCGCTGATGAGCCCGAAGCAGGTGCTGGCGCTGAAACCCAGCCCGATCTATATACAATACCAATAAGCGCTAGGGCAGGTTGCGACCCTGGGAGTTGTGGCCCCGGTTTTTCTCGAAGTAGGCGTCGAGTGAGAGCGGTCCGCCCCCTTCTATGAGGAAAAAGATCACCAACAGCAGACTCAGGATTGCCAGGCCCAATTCGTTGGCGGGCTCGAATCCGCCTTTCTGGCTATTGATAAAGACAATAGCACCGACGAGGATGGGTAGCTGCAGCAGCGCGACCAGCCGCGTCATGAGCCCGATCATAAGCATAAAGCCCCCAAGCAGATTGGCCCAGGTGATGAGGAGCGGTAGCCAGTGGGTCTCGTTCTCCGCCTGGCTCGCATTACCGTAGATCAGTCGATCGAGTGTGGCTGCATCGTGCATGAAGTTGATTCCCTTTGCCAGAAGAAATAACCCCAGTCCGATGCGGACGATCACCAGCCAGCGGGGATGGTGGGTGGCGCTCCAGTGACGAATGTGTTGAAGTGTGGTCATATGGCGGTCATTTAAGGACCTACTATTCCGCCGCAAACGCTGTGCCGTCACATTAGCCTTTTAATCAAATACTTAGGGGACTCCTCAAAGCCTTGCCGGTAATAGAATTCGTGGGCCCGGGTGCGGCGGGTATGGCAGTGGACGATGACCGCGACGCAGCCTTTCTCCCTGGCCTGGCGCGCGAGTTCGGCTTCAAGCTGGCGGCCGATGCCGGCGCTGCGGGCGTTTTCGTCGACGGCGAGGGCTTTTATGAGCGCGATCCTGCCCTTTAGCTGGGGATAGATGGAAAAGTCGGCGGAAAGGAAGCCGGTGATCCTTTCGGTGCCGCGGGCCGCATCCGCCCAGACAAGGAGAAGCTCCCGGGGATCGGGGAGCATTTCCTCGAGGTTGGAGCCGAGAAACGCCTCCGTACCGGGATATTCCAGTTGGGTCAGCAGTCGGGTGATGCCGGAGGCATCAGCCGCCGTAGCAAGTCGGATCATACGCTTATTATTTTCCCCCAAGCCAGCTCTTCCGAAACTGCTGGATAGCCGGCGTAACAGCCTGCCCAGCCGCTTCGAACGTCACAACCGACACGGAGGGATTTTCGCGAACAGTGATGGTCCCCTTCTTTTCCTCACCCCGGTGCAGATAGCGGATAGGGACGGCAGCGCCGGGATGGAGTTTCCCGAGGATGCCATTCAGGTCCCCAAGCGTCCGCGTGTCCTGGTTGTCGATGGCCAGGATCTTGTCATCGATGTCGAGACCGGCCTCATAGAGCGGCGTGCCGCGAAGGGTATTGGTCTCGATGATCAGGCCTTCTTTCTCGGAGAAGGTGCGGGGCGTATTGCCGATCCAGGCTTTGCCGCCTTCGGTCTTTTTTAACGCAAAGCCCGCGGGAGCCAGCAACGCATTGTAGTCGATGGCCTCATGGCCATTGATGTATTTAGTGAAGTACTCCTCCGCGAATTTCTTATCGCCCGTGATCGAGGCCAGCACATCCTGCAAACCCGACACAGTATACGGAACTTCGGGCTTGCCGAATTTTTTCCAGGCGGCCGTCATAAAATCGTCGAGGGTCTTGTTGAACCGGGACCGGAGTTCGAGATCGAGCGCCAGGGCAATGGAGCCGCCGTAAGGGTAGTAGGAGGTGAAGATATTCGGGAAGTTGGTCTTGTCGACGGCGACGCCGGCATCGGTGAATACCGCTTCTTCGCTGGCCTGCACCGGGGAGTAGCTGCGGGCGCCGGGGGTATTCATCTTCGTATTGACGAGTCCGGCAACGGTGCGTTTGACATAGTCCGTATCGTGGGCAAAGCCGGCGCGTTCCACCAGCAATTCGCCGTAGTATTGGGTAAAACCTTCGGCCATCCACAGCTCATAGCTCATATCGCTTTTCTCGAAGTTGAAGGGTTCGAGAGTCTTCGGGCGAATGCGCTTCACATTCCAGCAGTGGAAGAATTCATGCGCAAACACGCCGAGCAGAAAATCTTCGCCGTGGAAGGTCACAGGAACGCTGATCATTGTCGAGTTGCGATGCTCCATGCCGTCGCCATGCACATACGAATTGATGCTGGCGAGGAAGGTGTAGGTTCCGTAGTCATAGGCGGGTGTCTCGCCAAATACGGCCTGCGCCTGCCGGACGATCTTCTGCACCTTTTCGCTGAAGCCGGTGAAGGTGGTATCGTCGGCGCCGCCATCGAGGGCGATGCGGAATTTATAGGTCTTACCGTCGGGGTTCTTTACATCCCAGTTGCGGTACCGCAGGGCCCCCAGCTTCGTAGGGCAATCCATGAAATACTGGAAGTTCCGCGCGAGGAAGGTAAGGCTGTCGCCCGTAGGCTGCAGCTGGGTCGCCACGGTCCAATGCCATTCGGGGGGGACGTTGAAATGAATGGTGATGGGTACGTTGTCGGCGCCTTTGAGCCACATGAAGGCCCCGGGCATGTTGAAATGGACATTCGTCGGGTCGATCCCGACATAGGTCCCGTCTGCATAGTTGCCATAAAGCGTATACTGCAGACGGATATATCCGCCATGGCGGCCGACCTCGTAGACATCGCCGTCGGTGCGGGTGACAGGAAGGTTCTTGCCGTTCTGATCGAGAGCCTTGACATCATAAACGTTCTTCCCGAACTCATGAGTGGCATATCTGCCGGGCGACGATCTGCTCATGCGAAAGACGGCCGTACGGTTAGGCAGGTCGCTTGCCACGAGCTCGATCTGGGCTTCGTGATGAGCAAGGTTCGGGAAAGAGACGATGTAGCTGAGGCGTTGGGCCGGGGCGGTCTGGAGGAGGAAGCACAGAAAAAGAAGTGCTAAAAGGCGTTTGACGTCCATAGAAGTTGCAAATAGATGGACGAATATATGGATTTATCCGTGTTTGAGCAGCATCCGGTGGATGACGATATAGGCGAGGATGCAGAGGGCAATGATCAGGACCACGGCCAGCAGGCCCCAGGGATCCTCCTTCAGGCGCCGTTTGAGGCGGCGCTGTTTCTTTTTTTCCAGCGTTTTTTGCATGGAGGCGTTGAGTTCGTCGACATAAGCCTGCATGTTCTTTTTGTTGCTGATCTGCTCAAGGCCTTCGACGGCGTCGTTGAGGAATTCACTGTCGGCCATGGACCGCTCCACTTCATGCAGCTCCTCGCCGGAAAGTTTTCCGTTGAGGTAGTCCATCAACCGCTGGTTGTCGATGTCCTTATTGCTGTCGGCCAATATCTTGAGCAAGTCCTTGTTCATTTGGGTGCGCCCTCCCGGGCCTTTTTTTCGATGGCTATTTTGAGGTTTCGTTTACCGTTCTGTATATGACTTTTTACCTGCATTAACGTAAATCCGGTATTTCCGGCTATCTCGTGGTAGGTCTTTTTTTCCAGATAGAACAAAATTACACAGGTTTTTTGCTCTTTGCCCAATTCTTCCAGGGCCTGGCCCATCCATTGAAGCAATTGTTCTTTTTCCCAGTGCGGGTTCTTGCCGGGCTCCTGGTCCCAGGCGGCAAGCAGGGATTCGGTGAGTTCGGTCTGGCGGCCGTGCTGGTCGCGCAATTTCATCAGGCAGTGGTTCCGGGCGATGGTATAGATCCAGGATTTGAAGTACTCGACCTTGTATTTGGCGAGTTCCATAATGACCTTGACAAAGATCTGCTGGACGCAATCGCGGGCCTCTTCTTCATCCCGGATGTATTTCATGCATACCCCGAGCAGCAGTAGGGTGTATCGTTGGAGGAGGGAGCCCAGCCATTCGTTGTTGTGGTCTTCGTAGTAACGGGCCAGCAACTCCTGGTCGGTCATATGGTGGAATGGGTCTTTTCTCACGATACTATAATGATGCAAACACCTCAAAATTGCATAAATAGCCTAAATTTCACATTAAATTTTTCTGTTTTTCTTAATTTGCTGTATGATCAGAGCAATTTGTTGCGTCCCTGTAAGCCCCTTGAGGGCAGAACCTTCCCATCGGACAGAAATGGTTAGTCAGCTGATCTTCGGCGAGTGTTGCGAGGTCCTGGAGCAGGGTAAGGAGTGGAGCCGGGTTCGGGTGAAGTATGATGGTTATGAAGGGTGGTGTACTGCCACGCATCTGACGGAGATCGACGAAGTCGAATTCGAGACGGGACTGACTCCCCTTACCCCGGAATGGGTGACTCCCCTGGAATATAATGGACATCCGATGATGGTGCCGATGGGCAGCCATCTAACGGCGATGAAGAATGGACGTGCGCAGTGGCGTAAGAACCAGGTCCACTATAAGGGCAAGACCTGGGACCCCGCAAGTGCTGCGCTGGACCCCAAGGCGATCAGGCAGCTGACCTATAAGTTTCTGAACATTCCTTATCTGTGGGGCGGGAAGTCGGTGTTTGGATTCGACTGCAGCGGATTCGTACAAACCGTGTATAAATTCCTGGGGGTATCGGTGCTCCGGGATGCATACCAGCAGGCGACGCAGGGGGAGGGGGTTGGTTTCCTCGAGGAGACGAAGACGGGAGACCTTGCCTTTTTCGACAATGAGGAGGGGAAGATCACGCATGTCGGCATCCTGCTGAATCCCCATGAGATCATCCATGCGTCGGGGAAGGTGCGGGTCGACAAGATCGACAATATGGGGATCGTCCGAAGCGACGATCATGTCCGGACGCATCATCTCAGGACCCTGCGGCGCCTGTTGGCGCCGAATGAAAAATAGCGCCCACTACTTATCGAAAAATAACACCTTCGCGGCTATGAGAATAAGCGCGACGGCGAACACTTTCTTTAGCACCACCTCGGACAGGCTCAGCGAGATCCTGCTTCCCAGATAACCGCCGACCAGGAATCCCACGAAGAGGAGCAGCACCACCTTCACATCGATATATCCCTTCTTATAGTAGTTCATCACGGCAAAGATGCCGGCGGGCAGCAACAGGATGCCAAGGGACGTACCCTGCGCCTGGTGCTGGTTGAATCCGATCAGGTAGACGAGGGCGGGAACGATGATGACACCACCGCCAAGGCCGACGAGGCCGCTCAGCATCCCGGCCAGCAGGCCTACGATCACAAGCAAGACAATCGTTTGAGTGGTCATATTACATTATTTCTTCCGGAACGTTTCGTCGTAGAGCTTTACTGCGTCTTCGATGACTTTCAGCGCGGTCGATTTGTCCCCGAATTCTTCCACGACAACGGTCTTGTTCTCGAGCTTCTTGTATTCTTCAAAGAAGTGACGCAATTCTTCGAAGAAATGTTTGGGGAGTTCTTCGAGGTTGTTGTAGTGGTTGACACCCGGGTCGTTTGCGGCCACGGCAATGATCTTGTCGTCGGCATCGCCGCTGTCGACCATCTGCATAACGCCCATGACCTTTGCTTCCATCAGCGTAAGCGCCTGAACGGGTAAGGACGTGATGACGAGGATGTCCAGCGGATCCTTGTCGTCGCCATAGGTCTGGGGGATAAAACCGTAGTTCACGGGATAATAGAACGAAGAGTAGATGACCCTGTCGAGTTTCAGCAGGCCCGAATCCTTATCGATCTCGTATTTGCAGCGGGAGCCCTGGGGGATCTCAATGATGGCATTGACGACGCGCGGGGCATTTTTTCCGACCGGCACACCGTGCCAGGGGTGAGAGACTGTCATCATAAATAAAGTTATAAGTCTTTAAACTGGGGCAAAGGTAGGGTATAAAAGCCTAACGGTGATGATTCATGATCTCTTTGAGATCGACCAGCCATTCCTTGTTGACGCGGACAACGAGGATCGTCGTCGTATCCTTTTTGTAGGAGTTGCTATAAGTATAGCTGGTGACGGAGTCATTGACGGCATGGACGTCGATCGGCAGGATCGAGGCATCCTTGTATTTCTGTTGTTCTTCGGGGAGCAGGTGTTCGCTCATCGATTTCCAGCGCGCGAAGATGATCTTGTTGGTGGAGTCGGGGTAGAGGTAGAAGGAGGCTTTTTCATAGTTGCCGTCGAGGGAGGCGCGGATGAATTCGCGGCCCGCGTCCTGGGCATCCTCTGCTCTTTTGAAGGATTTGTCGTTGTTGCACGCGGCCAGCAGGAGGAGCGCGGCGGGGAGGAGGATTTTTCTGATCATAAAACAAAAATAACGAAAAAGCCCTCCGTTAGGAGGGCTTTTTCGTTTATCTGGTTTCTTCTTCTTTTTTGTCTCGCTCGTAAGCCTTGATGATGGCTTTTACAAGGCGGTGCCGGACAACGTCCTCCTCGTCGAGCTCGATATGCGCGATACCATCGATGCCCTTGAGGATATACAAGGCTTTTGCCAGACCGCTCTTTTGGTTTTTAGGAAGATCTATCTGCGTAAGATCACCCGTGATGATCGCCTTTGCATTCGCACCTATCCGCGTGAGGAACATTTTCAATTGCAGATCGGTCGCATTCTGGGCCTCATCCAGGATGATGAACGCATTATCGAGGGTCCGGCCGCGCATATAAGCGAGGGGCGCGATCTCGATGGTCCGGGTACTCATATAATACCCGAGTTTGTCGGCGGGGATCATATCGTCCAGCGCGTCGTACAGGGGCCGCAGATAAGGATCGATCTTTTCCTTGAGGTCACCGGGAAGGAAACCGAGGCTTTCTCCGGCTTCGACCGCGGGACGCGTAAGGATGATCTTTTTGACCATCTTGTTCTTGAGCGCCCTGACGGCGAGCGCCACGGCCGTGTAGGTTTTACCCGTACCGGCGGGACCGATGGCGAAGACGATGTCGTTCTTCTCCGCGGCGCCGACCATTTTTTTCTGGTTGATGGTGCGGGCACGGACAGTCTTGCCATTCGGACCGAATACCAGGATATCGTTGGGATGCCGGTCGACAAAATGGTCTACCGTCTCGGCATCATCACCGCCCAGGATCTGCTCGAAATAGTTCTCGCTGACATGACCGTTTCGTTCCAGATATTGCACCAACAAATCGATTTTTTCCTTTGCTGTTTCCACTTGTTCAGGCGATCCGCTCAACTTTATCTGCGTACCTCGTGACAGGATCTTCAATAGGGGAAACTTTTTCTTGAGTATGTCTAACTTACCGTTATTTACGCCGAAAAATTCAATGGGGTTAACGGTTTCCAGGTTGATAATAGTCTCAGTCAATTCAATTCTTTTTAGATGCTTGATAATCGGATTAATGTTTTTCACCGGACTCCATCCGGCCGGGGACTCTTGGCTCTCTCTTCAAATATAATCCTCCAGTCCCTGATTCTTTCTTAATTCTTATTAACAGCGTGTGAATAGTGGAGAACCGCTTTTTTTATTAAGTTTGCCGTGCTACCTGTCCGTTCGTCTTCACTGTACTACCGACGACGCTGAAATCCCTTTCAATCTTACTAACAACAGTTCAGCTTACGATTTGGTTCGTAAATAGTACGCTCAGAATGAAATCTTATTGTATTGCGGCCTGGTTAATGGCTTTTTTCGGGGTTTATGGGGGTGCCCGGGGACAGGGTACGGACACGGCGAACGTGGACCGGCTGAACCGGCTGGCGCATGGCTCTTACGGGGTCAGCGCCGACAGCGCCTTTCGCTACGGCCGTACTGCGCTTGCGCTTGCGGAGAAGAACGGTTACCGCAAAGGGGCGGCGGAGAGCTGGCGGATGCTGGGCAATACCTATGAGATGGTCGGGGATTATGTCAATATGCTCACCTGCTACCAGCATTCGCTGGACATTGCCGAAGCGATAGGCAATACTTCATTGATAGCCAAGATAAATGTCAATTTTGCCCTATTTTATAAGGAAGAAGGGGATTACGATCGGGCCCGGCAACTCATGCAAAAGGTCGGGCAGATCTACCATCGCAGCGGAGACAGCGTCCAGGCGGCCTATATCGCCAATCACCAGGCCGATATCGCCCTGCGGGCGGGAAATTATGCGGAGGCGCTTCAGTACGCTCTAAGAGCAGTACAGGGCGCCCGTAATGCCGGGGACGAACTGAATACAGCCACTTACAACAACGATGTGGGGCGCATCCTGGCCGCGAAAGGTGATTACCCCGGCGCGTTGAGTCATTACCTGGAGTCGCTGGCCTATTTCCAGGGCAAGAAGGTGCTGCTGGGGACGACGGCCACAAAGGCCCTCGTCTCGCAGGTCTATCTCCAGCTAAAGGACTATCCCCGGGCGTTGCGCTATGCCAACGAGGCGTTGCAGGAGGCCCAGCTGATCCGGCGCAAGTCCGAGATCCAGGAGTCGGCGAGAGTGCTGGCGGATATCTATGAGGCGAAAGGGGATTATCGCCATGCGCTGCATTATTTCCAGCTGTATAAGGATTATTCGGACAGCCTGTTCAACGACGCGTCCCGCAAGCAGATGTTGTCGAGGGCGGCGCAGTATGACTATGAAAAGCAGACCGTGCAACTTCGGAATGCCCAGGCGCTGAAAGACGCCGCGTATGAATCCCGGTTGCGGCGAATGGCCCTGCAGGTGTCGGCGACCATCGCGGCCGTGGTAATACTGAGCCTGCTGGCATTTATCCTGCTTCGGAGCCGGGCCGTGAACAGAAGGATGAACCGGCTGTTGCAGGAAAAGAACGAAATGATCGGGGAGCAGAAAGAAGCCCTCGAGCAGCAGGCGGTGCAGTTGCTGCTGAGCAACCAGCAAAAGGATAAACTCTTCACCGTGGTGGCGCACGATCTCCGCGGACCGTTGAATTCACTGAAGTCGGTGCTGGATTTCTTGAAGGAACGGAAACTCTCCGACACGGAGATCGCGGCGATGATGGGGGAGCTTCGGGACAATGTCGATCATTCTTCGGAGCTGGTGGGCAATTTGCTTTTTTGGGCGAGTAGCCAGCTCAACGGCGTGGTGATCGTACCGGTCCTGCTGGAACTGGATGAGGTGGTGCGCGAGGTGCTCGGACTGTTTGCCCAACAGGCGAGAGAGAAGAATGTGCTGTTGAGGATGGAATTGCCCCCGCAGTTGATCGGCTATGCCGACAAGGATATGACACAGGTCGTGATCCGCAACCTGGTGAGCAACGCCATCAAGTTCAGTAGCAGCGGTGGCGTGGTGACCGTGAACGGAAGGCGAAAAGCGGCGGAGATCGAGATCGTGGTGATGGATAACGGCACCGGAATGCGGGACGATGCACTGGAGCGGATCCGTCGGAAAGAGAGTTTTACGAGCTATGGGACCGCGAGAGAGAAAGGCACCGGTTTAGGGATCCTGCTCTGCCATGAGTTTGCCGAAGCCAATAAAGGGCGCTTTTTTGTGGAGAGCGAATGGGGGAAAGGAAGCCGCTGTTATTTTACCATCCCGGCGGCGCCCAGTTCTTCCTCGATAAGATTGTGAAATACCATCTCATTTTCCCAGATCCAGGCGGGAAGTTGTTGTTTGATGATCTTCCAGATCCCGTCTTCGCGTTGCATGCGGAGGACAATGCGATTTCCCCGATCGTCACTGACGTCGACCGTAAAAAGACCTTCAGCGAGTCCGTTCGACTTGCGGAAGTTGAACTCGCGCAGCCGGCCGTCGGCTTTTACGAGCTTGGTGAATTGAATGTTCCGGATAAATTGTATTTGCATAAGGCTCCCTTTGAATTAGGTTAACAATTCTCGTGCTTAAGTTGCAGGGTAATTCTTAAAGAATAGTGAATTTTTTACGATGGGGATAGATGGTCGACTACAAAAATAATAAAAAACCGAAGGCGTAACTTGCCGGTTCTTAAAATAGTTGTCCCCATTTATGTCATCATCAAGCATCATCGTTATTGGCGCCGGAGCGGCGGGTCTGCAAGCCTGCTGCCGGCTCGCGGAGGCAGGTTTTCCCGTCAGGTTGCTGGAAGCGTCGGCGGAGCCCGGCGGGCGGATCCATTCCATAACGCCCAGGGGTTTTTCGGCGCCGGTGGAGGGCGGAGCGGAGTTCATCCATGGAACCCTTCCGTTGAGCCTGCGGTTGGCGAAGGCGGCAGGAGTGGCTTTAGAGCCCGTTAAGGCGGAGATGATACGTTGGACGAAGGATCGGGGCTGGGGCGATGTGGATGCCGGGAATGGGGCTGGAAACGGCGACGGGGATCAGGACGGAGGCGACGGGGATACCGAAGGGGGCATCTCCGGAGCCGACTGGGGCCTGCTGATGGAAACCATGGCGGGCTTAACGGCCGACCTCCCGATCGCCGAATTCCTGCAACTTCATTTTCCCGGTGAGCGATGGGCAGGGTTAACGGAATCGGTCCGCCGGTTCGCCGAAGGCTATGATCTCGCCGATCTTTCCCGCGCAAGCACGCTGGCACTGTACCGGGAATGGTCGGGGGAGGAAGGCGGGGAGGAGTACCGGCCGGTTGGTGGATATCGCGGGTTGGTCAGCTGGCTGGCGGCGGAATGCCGGCGCCTCGGCGCTGAATTGCATTTTTCATCACCCGTGGTGGGCGTCGACTGGGAGAAGGGGCGGGTAAGGGTGCGGACCGAAGGCGGCCAGCTCTTTGAGGCCGATCGGCTGGTGGTGTCGGTATCGCTCGGGGTATTGGGGTCCGGGGGCCTGGGATTCAACCCCGTCTTGCCGGAACTGCCGGGTTTGATCGGCAAGCTGGGGTATGGTTCTGTAGTTAAAGTTTTATTGGAGTTTAATAACCTTTTCTGGTTGAAAAAGAAATCAAAAGAGCAAACACTTTTTATTTTAAGTGATCAACCGGTACCCACCTGGTGGACGCAGAGTGATGACGCCAGTCCGGTGCTGACCGGATGGGTGGCGGGCGAGCGGATGCGGATTTTTTTGCAGCTGGATGAGGCGGGGAAGATCGGGATTTGTCTTCGGAGTCTGGCGACGATCTTCGGCCTGGAGCAGGAATGGTTGCGGCAGGAGTTGGCCGGGATCTCGATCCTGGATTGGGCAGGTGCACCCTATGTCCGGGGCGGGTATAGTTTTGAGACGGTAGAGGCCGCGGGTGCCCGGGCGGCATTGCTGCGTCCGGTTGAGGAGACCCTCTATTTCTGCGGCGAGGCCTTGTATGAGGGGGAGTCACCGGGGACCGTGGAAGCGGCCTTACAAAGCGGGTGGGATGTTGCCGAAAAGATAATAGCGCGGTAATTGAACCGCGCTATAACAGTTATTGAGTACGGGTCAGTACGTTAGGCGAATTGATCTCTCAGGGACCGGACCTCTTCGTGGGAGGCGACCAGGGTTTCCTGTTGCCGGGAAAGCAGATCACGGATAAAAGCGGGCAGGTCGTGTTCAAGGGCAGTATAATACGCTTTTTGAGCAGCGTCTTCGACGGACTCGATATTCGACAGGATGGAGTGACGGCTATAGCCGGAGAGTACGGCTTTCATTTCCATCCAGGTGCGGTAGATCTTTCCGGACGCGGTAGTACCGTTTTCGACCTCGGCGCCAAGGGATTGAACCTCGGTGGCGAGGGCGATCTTCATGCGGTGGCTCTCGGCTACCATCGAGGCAAAGAGGATCTTCAGGTCGGCGTCCTCCGGTTTTGTTTCGTGAATGGCTTTTTCGTAGCCGAGGATTCGATCGTTATTCACGCGGATCAGATCATTCAGCACACCGATCGTTTCTATAGAGCTTTGCATAAGAATCGTTTTGAGTAGTTCTTAATAAATCGTGCCATCCGGGCTGCGCCGTCCGCGGCAGGGCGCTTGGGTACAATTTTCCTCAAAAACGGCAATCCTAGAATATCTTCTTGATTTCGACGGCCTTACGTTGGGCGATACAGTTGCGTACAACGGTGGCGTCGATGTTGTCGAGCCGCAGTTCAACGGCGATCTTGTGGAGCAGGGCTTCTTCGCGGGCATCAAGAGTGGGGTCATCGATGCACAGTTCGACACACCAGGAGAAGAGAGCGAGATCGTTGACGGGTTTTATGAGCCCCAGCAGATGCCGGATATAAAGTTGTTCGTCGGGAATGTCCTTTCGGTAGGAGCGGTAGAGGAGAAGCTGGTCCTTTACGCTGATGCGGGTGTTGAGTCCGAGGATGACCATCTTTGCGGAGAGATCATCCATTTCCGCTTGCGTAAAATTCTCGTCTTCCAGGCAGCAATGAAAGAACAGATGCGCAAGAGCCTGGTCCTGATCGTTGACGATGGAGGTATACATGAGCGGCGTTTACGGCTCTTATTCAAGAGTTGTGCCACCGCGGGCCCTTAGATCATGTCGTCGGGTGTTATACTCTTGCGTTCATACCGACCCAGCCGGGTCCGCAGGCGGCTATTCTCCGCAAGCAATTGTTCGATGCGGCCGAGCATATGCGACAGCGCTTCGATGCCTTCGGGGTTGATGGAAAGCTCGTAATGCCAGCGGGCAAATTTTTCTATCGCCGGGAGCTCCTCTTCTTCGAGATAGGCGGCGCCGTTGCGGATGGTCATGGAGATGAGACCCGACTCGTGGAGGTGATTCAGAAAGGTGAGTTCGACCTGGTGGAAGGTGCAGAACTCGCCGGCGGGGATGAGCTGTTCGATAGACATGGGCTGCTGCGGTTTTATTTTTGAAGGTCTTTTAATTGGCGGAAGAGTTCCTTTTCTTTTTCGCTGAGGTGGGTAGGGAGCTTGATGTCGAGGGTGACATAGAGGTCGCCGGACGCGCCTTCTTTTTTGTAAACCGGAAATCCTTTTCCCTTAAGGCGCACGGTGGTTTCACCGGCGGTCTCGGGTTTTATCTTCAGTTTGACCTTGCCCGTGAGGGTATCGACGGTGATCTCGCCGCCGAGGATGGCTGTGTAGAGATCGAGGGGGGCTTTCATATGCAGATCGTCCCCGTCACGGGTCCAGCGGTCGTCTTCGGCGATGTTGAATGTGATATAGAGATCGCCGTCGGGGCCGCCGTTGGCGCCGGGAGCGCCATGGCCTTTGAGTTTGATGACCTGCCCGTTGGCTACGCCGGCGGGGATGGTGATGCGGATGTTCTTACCGTTGACGGTGAGTACGCGCTGATGCGTGGCGGCCGCTTCGGCGAGGGTGATCTGGAGTTCGGCCTGGTAGTCCTGCCCGCGATATTTTGCATTGCGGGAGCTACCACCTCCGCTACGCCGGCCGGCGTTGCCGAAGAGGGACTCGAAGAAGTCGGAAAAATCGCCTTCTTCACCGGGTTCGAAGTCTTCTCTGCTGAAGCTGCCGCTTCCGAAGGGGTTGGCGCCGGATCCGCCCTGGCCGCCGCGGGAGCTCCGGCTGCCGGCTTCCTGCCGGGCTTTTTCGAAGGCCTCGGCATGCTGCCAGTCTTTGCCGTACTGGTCGTATTTCTTACGCTTTTCGGGATCGCTGAGGACTTCGTTGGCCTCGTTTATCTGCTGGAATTTTTTGTGTGCTTCTTTATCGTCGGGGTTGAGGTCGGGGTGATGTTTACGGGCGAGTTTGCGATAGGCCGCGCGGATCTCGTCCTGGGTGGCGGTTTTGTTGACGCCGAGGATCTTATAGTAATCGATGAAATCCATGGATTCCTTTTTTGGTAAAGTTAACAAAGATTGCGGCGGTTTAGTTGGGGCGCGGCTCACAGATCTTTACTGACCGTGAACGAGAACCGCGAGCCCTTGCCCGGCGTCGAGTCCACCCAGATCTCCCCCTGATGGAATTCCACAATTTTTTTACAGTGTGCCAGGCCGATACCGGAGCCCTCGTATTGGGAGCGGCTGTGCAGGCGCTGGAAGATGATGAAAATGCGTTCGAGGAATTGCTGCTCGATCCCTATGCCGTTGTCGCTGACGGTAAAGCGCCATTTCCCGTTGTCGGCGGCGGCGGAGACGGTTATTTCGGGTGAGCGTTCCGGATGCCGGAATTTGATGGCGTTGGCGATGAGATTTTGAAAGAGCAGCTTGAGTTCAGTGGGGTAGGCCCGGAGTGAGGGCAGCGGCCCGGCAGTGATCCTGGCGTCGGACTCACGAATGGTCTTCCCCAGATCGGCCAGGACTTCCTCGAGCAGGAGGTCGCAGTCTACGGGCATGGCTTGTTTTTCACGGCCGATACGGGAGTAGTCGAGCAGGTCCTTGATAAGGGTTTTCATCCGGTCGGAGGCTTGGGCGAGATAGTTGAGATAGACCTGGCCATTGCCGTTGAGCGTCTCGCGGTATTCTTTCTTCAGCAGATCGACAAAGCCTGAGATGGTGCGCAGCGGCTCCTGGAGGTCGTGGGAGGCTACGTAGGCGAATTGCTCGAGCTCCTTGTTCTTGTTTTCTATCTCGTGGGTCCGTTGCTGGACCTTTCTTTCGAGGGAAGCGTAGACTTCCTGGTTTTCCTGTTCCAGCTTATAGAGTTCGTCAGCCATCGCGTTGAAATTATCTGCGAGGGTGCCGATCTCGTCGGCGGAGTAGGAGCGGGCCTTGCGGCCATAGTTTCCCTCTTTTACGGCTCGGGAGGCAAGGAGGACCTCCTTGAGACCCTTTTGGATGCCACGGCTGACGGTAATGGCCAGGATGAGGCCGGTGCATTCGACGGTGAGGGCTACGAAGAAGAGCAGCCGCAGAACCACCCCTTCCAGCCAGCGGGAACCTTCGCCGAGGGCGAAGGAGAATTCGTCTTCGACGGGGGTCAGTTTCGCATTGAGGGGATCGATCTCGTCGAGGAGGGCGTCGATGCGCTGGTCGGAAGGGTTGGGGGACCTGATCTCGTCATGGAGCCGCCGGCCCAGGTCGACAAAGGCGAGGATATTTTCGTCGGCTCTCGTCCAGGCGACGATCGCGCGGTGGATATAGGTGTTGCTGTGAAATCGCCGGAAGAGCTTGATCATGCCATCGACATCTTCCGGATGATTGCGGCCTTCGATAAAGCCCTGCCGGACGATCTGCAGATCAGGGGCCGGTTTGCTCAGCTCGATCCGGGCTTTGTGGTCGCCCATATTGACCTTGAGAAAGTCCTGGAACTGGGTATAATCGCCCTCGTCCCGGGTCCGGGCATACTTAAGCAGCTGGTAGAGACCGTCTTTCTGGGCTTTGGACCAGAGGCCTTCGCCGCTGACGTAGGCGCGAACGGAGGAGAGGGTATTGATCGAAAAAAAGAGCACGACGAGTTCGATGGCGATAAGCAAGGCCATGATCCCGACCGTGAAGTAGAGCTTTTTGGCAATAGAGATATCCCTGAACCATCGGAAGACGGGACTTTTCATAATGAAGGTTTTGAAATGCGCAGGCTGCAGGGTAACGGCAAAGTAAGAAGGAAATCTCGAAAAAAAAAGACCCGGTCACCTCTCGATGGCCGGGTCTTACTATATGTGTAAGGGGGACTGCTATTTTTCCATGGCGTTCCTGCGCTTGCTCACCGTGAGCACGTAGATGCTCATGACGATGGACAGGTAGGACGAAATGATCATCAGGTTGCTCAGACTATAGCTTTCGCTACGGAAGAGGTGGTAACCGGTGATACCGTTGAGAACGACGGCAGCCAGCAGGACGAGGGTGATAATGTATTTCATAACCTTGAGTTTTTTAGTTTTTTTGAAATTTCGTGTCTATATCATAGACTTTGATGGAGCTTTCCGGTTTATTAAGGAAATGCTAAAGCACATAAAGGCTTATTTATTAATTTAGTGATCATGAAGCAAAAGATCCTCATCACCCGACCGCTGTTCCCGGATGTGGTGGACAGGTTGCGCGGGTATTTCGATGTCACGATCAATGAAGGTCCCCGTTATACCGGCGAAGAACTGAGGGCGGCGTTGCGGGATATGGATGGGGCGATCGTGGCCGGTGGGGAGAAGATCGATGATTCGGTCGTGCAGGGCTTGCCGCGACTGAAGGCTATTTGCGTTTCGGCGGCAGGGTATAACAACGTGGATGTGGCATCGCTGACCCGGGCAGGGATCATCGGTACGAACTCCCCGGGACCGGCCGATGAAACGGTGGCGGATTTTACCTGGGGGCTGATGATCGCTACGGCGCGGCGGCTGGTCGAGGCGGCGCATTGGGTGGAGCAGGGCCAGTGGAAGAGCAGTGTGGGCAGCCGCTGGTATGGCGCGAACCTTTGCGACAAAACGCTTGGCATAATGGGCATGGGAAGAATAGGTCAGGCCATCGCCCGAAGGGCGGTTGGGTTCCGGATGAAGGTGATCTATCATAACCGGCGGCGGGTGGATGCGGCGATCGAGGCGGAGGTACGGGCCGAATACCGGAGTAAGGAGGAGTTTTTGCGCGAGGCGGATTTTGTGGTGCTGGCGATGCCGTATACGGCGGGGAATTATCATTTGATCGGGGCGCCGGAACTGCAACTGATGCGGTCGTCGGCGATGCTCTTCAATATTGCGCGAGGCGGGTTGATCGATGAGGTAGCACTGGCTGCGGCGTTGAAGGACAACCGCATCGCGGGCGCCGGACTGGATGTCTTCGAGGGGGAGCCGGCCGTATTTGCGGGGTTGATGGGGCTGCCGAATGCGGTGTTGACGCCGCATATTGCCGGTGGGACGGCCGAGGCGCAGCATGGACTGGCGAGCGTTGCCGCGGATAACCTGATCGCCGCGCTGGGGTTGGGGCCGAATCCGGGAAAGCTCGAGGGGTGGTTTAATCCGGAGGTCGGCAGGTAGCGTGCTCCAGCGTCGGCAGGTAGCGCCTTGCACGAACGAGAACCCGGCCGAAGGAGCGTCCGATCTGCGTTCACCGGGTGATTTTGGCGTTTCGGCGACCGGTAGGGCGAAGCGGTCGATCGGATGCAGGCATTGGGTTGTAAACGAATAATTTGCAAGGCATAAAGAAACAACAGATGAAACCAACCCGCTCATTTTGGAAGAAGCTGCGCATCCTTTTACTTATTTGTCTCGTATTATTTATTGCGCTGCAGTTTATCCGGCCGCCATTGGACAATCCGCCGGTGGTTGCGGACCTGAACGCGCCGCCGGAAGTGAAGGCGATCCTTCGGCGGGCTTGTTACGACTGCCATTCCAACGAGACGCACCTGGCGTGGTTCGATCAGCCGGCGCCGGCGTATTGGATGGTAGTGGAGGATGTAAAGCAGGCGCGGAAGGTATTGAATTTTTCGAATTTCGACAGTTTGCCCAAAGGGGTGCAGGCGGCGAAATTGTTCGAGTGCATCATGCAGATGGAGCAGGGCGCGATGCCGCTGAGTCAATATACGTTGTTGCACCGGGGTGGGGTAGTGAGTGAAGAGGAGATGGGCGTTTTGAAAAAATATGCGGGTTCGATCGGCTATCATCCGAAGGTGGATACCGCGCGGCAGCGGGCCTGGGCGGAGCAGTGGAGCCATTGGACGGGGGCGACGGCTGCCGACAGCGGTTTGGCGGGTTGGAGCAAGCCGATCCCGGCCCGGGGAGTCGTTATCCCGGGAACTGCAGTGAAGGATGAGTTTAATGGCATCTCATATGCTCCGCTGGCGGGGTTTGCCGACTGGAAGGCGGTGTCGACGACGGAGCGCTTCGACAACGGCACCCTCCGGCTGATCCTAGGGAATGATATAACCATCAAGGCTATTCGGGAAGGCCGGACGAACCCCTGGCCGGACGGGGCGATGTTCGCCAAGGTTGCCTGGGATCAATTGCCGGATACCTCGGGCGTGATCCATGCGGGTGCGTTCAAACAAGTTGAGTTCATGATCCGGGACAGCAAAAAATATGCATCTACGTTTGGCTGGGGCTGGGCCCGCTGGGTCGGGGGGCTCGCCCTTAAGCCTTACGGGAAGGACGCGTCGTTTGTAGAGGAGTGTATGGATTGCCACCGGCCGGTAAAGAAATTCGACTATACGTTTACCTTGCCGATGCTCGATACCCTTTCGTTATTTGATGGGACGGCCCTTCTGCCAGATAGTTTGGACAAGCATCCATTGGCGGGGACAGTGATTACAACCATGGTCGATCCCCGTGCAGGAACGATGTCGACCTTGTATGGGAACGACGTTGCCGCGAAAGCTACCCGGAAGGGGCTGTTTGCCTATCCGGGGGCGTATTATACCATGGTGACCTGGTCGCAGCGGGATGATCCGCATTGGTTTGGAGGCCGGATCCCGAAGGAACTGCTGAAGGTGGAGTCCGTGGAATATACCACCGGTGGCGAGGCGCATCGGGCGGGTTACGGGGGGAAGCCGTTGAAAAAAATGCCGGCGGGGTCCGGTTTCGACTGGGATGTGTATCTTGGGTGGCCAAAAGCATCGGTGTTGCCGCATCCGTGAGATGGCGGCGGCATTGGATCATCACCATGACATTCGACTTCCGACTCCAGGTCTTCCATACGGTCGCCAAACGGCTCAATTTCACCAAGGCCGCCAGGGAACTCTTTATCACGCAGCCGGCGGTGACCCGGCATATCCATGAACTGGAACAGCATTTCAAAGTAAAATTGTTTGAACGCAACGGCACGCATATCCGGCTGGCGCCGGCGGGGAAACGTCTGCTCGAGCATACCGAGGCATTGTTTGCCGTGTACCGGAACCTGGAGTTCGACATGAGTACGCTGACGCAGGAGCAGGGGGGGAGGTTGTTCCTTGGCGGGAGTATGACGGCGGCGCCGTATATCATTCCACCGATCCTCGCGGATTTTCACCGCCGCTATTCCGAAGTGCAGGTGAGCCTGACGAGCGGGAATACCCAACAGATAGAACAGGCGTTGGAGCGACAGGAGATCGATCTGGGGATCGTCGAGGGTTATTCGCGGAATTCCGCGATGCGCTATACCGAGTTCATGCGGGATGAGATCGTGCTGGTAAGTAATCCCGCGCATCCGCTGGCGCGGCGGCAAAGCATCAAGCCCGAAGAGTTGACGCGCATCCCGCTGTTGTTACGGGAGCCGGGTTCGGGTTCGCTGGAGGTGCTCGCGCATGCGCTGAAGAGCGTTGGGCTGAAACTTTCGCAGCTGCAGAAGGAGATGCAGTTGAACAGCACGGAAATGATCAAGTCCTATCTGTTGAGCGCGCCGTGCATGGCGTTCCTGTCGGTGCATGCAGTGACGAAGGAATTACAGAACAACGAATGTGTGATCGTGGATGTGAAGGGGCTGTCGGTGGAGCGGAATTTCTATTTCGTACGCTTGCAGGGGGAGACGCAGGCGTTGCCGGAGTTGTTTATGCGGTTTGCGATGCATCACCGGAGTGGGAAATAATTAGAGCGAGTCGGTGGGTTTCCGCCGGGCGCGCTGCCTTACTACGATATAGACCAGGATAAGGATGGCGAGGATCTTTGCCGCGTAGTCGCAGTTTTCGGGAAGGGACAGTTGTTTGACAAAAAAACTGCCGACGAACAGGAGTAGGGCGAGGCCCATCAGGGCGGTTTTGAGCGTTCGATTCATATGCTAAACTTGTGTACAAAGGTAGGGAAGTTGTTATAACATCAGGTTATGACAATAACCAATAGCAATTTCCCTGCGGGCCGTCCGTGACGGAACTTTGTGTCATAGAAAAAATTTAATCTATGGACACGATAAAAGTTCTTGACAGGCATATGATGGTCCGGCAGGCGATCTTCGCGATAGCGGTACTGTTTTGTTTGACGCCTTTTGCGACGGCGCCGATGGCGTTGGTGCTCGGCTTGCTGGTGGCCCTCTTTGTGGGGCATCCCTTTTTACATTTGAATCATAAGGCGACCCATATTCTCCTGCAGGTTTCCGTGGTGGGGCTTGGATTTGGCATGAATGCGGCTGCGGCGCTCAAGGCCGGGCGGGAAGGCTTTTTATTTACGGTCGTCTCGATTGCAGGCACTCTTGGTTTTGGGTTGTTACTGGGGCGCTTCCTGCGGGTAGACGGTAAAACTTCTCTTTTGATCTCCGGCGGCACAGCTATTTGCGGCGGGAGTGCGATCGCAGCCCTGGCGCCGGTGATCCGCGCGGAGGAGCGGCAGGTGTCGGTGGCGCTCGGAGCGGTATTCATCCTGAATTCCGTGGCACTCTTCGTTTTTCCCGTCGTGGGGCACCTGCTGGGGCTCTCGCAGACCCAGTTCGGGCTCTGGAGTGCGATCGCGATCCACGATACGAGTTCGGTGGTAGGGGCCGCGGGGCGGTATGGCCCCCAGGCCCTGGAGATCGCAACCACCGTAAAACTGGCGCGGGCGCTGTGGATCATCCCGGTTTCTCTTGGCGCGGCGATGTTCTTTGGGAAGGCCCGCGGGCGTCGCGGTGATGGCGGCGTCCGGGAGGAAGCGCACAGCGCGGCAAAGGTCAAGATCCCCTGGTTCATCGGCCTGTTTGTCCTCGCCATACTGCTCAATACCTGGATGCCGCTGCCGGCGCTAAGCCACGTGATCGTAGGCGCGTCGCACGCGGGGCTAACGCTGACCTTGTTTTTGATCGGAAGCGGGTTGTCGAGGGAAGTGTTGAAAAATACGGGAGTGAAGCCACTGGTGCAGGGAGTGATAGTGTGGGTGGCGATCGCCGGTGCGACGCTTGCCGCGGTGATGGGTTTGGCGGGCTGAGGCCTGGCCGTATAAGGACGCCTTATTGTTTGAGGATTGTAAGTGGCGGCCCTACCACTTCGAATCCGTGGTCTTTTCTGAATTGGGCGTTTTGTTCGGGCGTCATACCTTTTGTTGCACCTTTGCTCATAGCGGTGAAAAAAGCTTCCATCTTTCCGGCCGGGTTGAAGAGCATCAGCATCCTGGCTTCTCCTTCGCCTACCTTGGCAAAACAATGGGGCACGTTTCGGGGGCCGAAGACACTGTCGCCTGCCTGCACCTGATAGATCATATCGCCCACCTTTATCATGAATTTCCCCTGGAGTATATACCACCACTCATCCTGGTCATAATGGACATGAAGCGGTGGTCCTCCGGGTTTTACGCGGGTAGACTCGTACACATAGAGGTTGCCGCCGGTATCATTTGTTCCTACTTTCGAATAGAAGGTATCCCCTTCAAAAAGAACAAGCGGGGCGTCGCCCCGATCCTTGCCCGCGGCAACAAAAAATCCTCTTTTGAGCTGGCGGATCATCGGCGATGTGATAGCCATTAGTGGGGCGGAAAGCGCGCTCAATACGGATACAGACAGCTTCAAAAAGTATTTTCGCTTCATTTAGGAAATATCGATGATTTTCAGAAGCAGTATGCTCCCGAATGAGCGGCTGCCGGCAACAAATGAGCAGATGTCGCAACGGCACAAAAAAGCCGCCTCCAGATGGAAACGGCCTTCTATTTTTTGACGCGGCGCATACTTGGGCGGCCGGTCGATGATTCTAGTAGCGATAATGCTCGGGCTTGAACGGACCAGCCTTGGGAATCCCAAGATACGTCGCCTGCGCGTCGCTGAGTTCATCGAGCTCAACGCCGATCTTCGCAAGATGCAGCCGCGCCACCTTCTCATCGAGAAGTTTCGGCAACACATACACCTTGTTCTCATAGTTCTTATGGTTGGTCCACAACTCGATCTGAGCAAGCGTCTGGTTGGAGAACGAGTTGCTCATCACGAACGAGGGGTGGCCGGTGGCGCAGCCCAGGTTCACGAGGCGGCCTTCCGCCAGGACGATCACATCCTTGCCGTCGATGTTGTAAACGTCCACCTGCGGCTTGATGGTGTCCTTGGTGTGACCATAGTTCTTGTTGATCCATGCCATATCGATCTCGATATCGAAGTGTCCGATATTACAAACGATCGCCTTGTCCTTCATGCTGCGGAAATGTTTTTCCGTGATGAGGTCGCGGCAGCCGGAAGCAGTGACGACGATGTCGGCTTCTTTCACGGCATCGACCATCTTCTTGACTTCGAATCCGTCCATAGCGGCCTGGAGGGCACAGATGGGATCGATCTCAGTAACAATAACGCGGCAGCCTGCACCCTTGAGTGAAGCAGCGGAGCCCTTGCCTACGTCGCCATAGCTACCTACGACGGCGACCTTGCCGGCCATCATGACGTCGGTGGCGCGGCGGATGGCGTCGACGAGGGATTCCTTACAGCCGTATTTGTTGTCGAATTTGGACTTGGTGACGGAGTCGTTCACGTTGAAAGCGGGGACAGGAAGGGTTCCTTTTTCCATCCGCTCGTAGAGGCGGTGAACGCCGGTAGTGGTCTCTTCGGAAAGGCCCTTGATATGTTGTACCAGCTCAGGGTATTTGTCGAAAACGATATTGGTCAGATCGCCACCGTCATCGAGGATCATGTTCAGCGGGCGGTCGGTGCTGCCAAAGAAGAGGGTCTGCTCGATACACCAGTCGGCTTCTTCCAGGGTCTGGCCTTTCCAGGCGAAGACACCGATACCCGCGGCAGCAATAGCGGCTGCAGCCTGGTCCTGGGTGGAGAAGATATTGCAGGAAGACCATTTGACCTCGGCGCCGAGGGCTACCAGGGTCTCGATCAGGACAGCCGTCTGGATCGTCATGTGCAGGCAACCGGCGATGCGGGCTCCTTTCAGAGGCTGCTTCGGTCCATATTCCGCACGGATGGCCATCAGACCGGGCATTTCTGCTTCGGCGAGGCGGATCTCTTTCCGGCCCCATTCTGCGAGGCTCATATCTTTCACCTTGTAAGGTAGCTTCAGGTCGATGCTCTGAGTTTTCGTTGACATGGAATCTTTTTTAAATTTCGCCAAAGATAGAAATTGTAGAACAAAATATTAGCATTTGTTTGTAGATTTGGAACAGAAGTATATATTTTAACGTTTTTGTAGAATAAAATACGGCAAGGCTATGGAAAAAGACCCCCAAAAAGAAAAAGCGGCTTCTGCCCCTGTCCCGGTGGAGCTGGATGAGAAGGACAGGGCGATCCTGCGCCTGTTACAGGATAATGCCAAGATCACAGTCCGGGAGATCGCGGCGCAGGTGCATCTGAGCACGACGCCGGTGCATGAGCGGATCCGCCGGCTGGAGGAGACGGGGGTCATCCGGCAGTATGCGACGCTGCTGGATCATTCCAAGGTGAAGAAGGGATTGCTGGCCATTTGCTATGTCTCACTCAAGGAGCACAACAAGAAGTCGGGGGCGAAGTTCATCAGGACGATGCAGGAGATGGGAGAGGTGCTGGAATGTTATATCATTTCGGGAGAATTCGATTTTATGTTGAAGGTGGCGGTGGAGAGTATGGATGCCTATTATGATTTTCATGTCAACAAGCTCGGGCAAGTGGAGAATATCGGGCATGTGCAGAGTACCTTTGTGATGGGGGTGGTGAAGCAGTCGCACCAGTTGATCTATTGAGAGGCGATTTCGTAAATTGCAGGGTATAAAAAGGGATTGTTATGTATACATATGACACGGTAGCCGACGCCGTAAATGGGTTAAAGCAACGGGGATATACCATCGATTTCAATTTGGAAGCCGATCGGGTATATTGTCCGCAAAGGGCGCTTGCCCTGAGGCCGGCCGATTTTGAGATAACGGAGTTCTATCGTTTCGAAGGCGAGAGCGATCCGGCTGACGAGGCCGTTGTCTATGCCATCGAGTCCAAAGCCGGCAAGAAGGGATTGATCGTCACCGGTTTTGGAATCACCGCGGAAGGCATAGGAGAGGCGATGGTTGAAAAACTGAAGGTGAAACGATGATAATTATACGCGAAGCCTGCGAGGCGGATGTGCCGGCGCTGCTGGCCATTTACAATCACGTTATTTTGAACACGACTGCCGTCTATACCTATGAGGCGCAGACGATGGAGGCGCGGAAGGCCTGGTATGCGGAGAAAATAGCCGCCGGCTATCCGGTGTTTGTGGCGGAGGAGGATGGGAAGGTCATTGGGTTCAGCTCTTACGGCCCGTTCCGGGCATGGCCGGCCTATAAGTATACCATCGAAAATTCCGTTTATGTGACCGAGGAGCAGCGGGGAAAGGGAGTAGGGAAGATGCTGATCCAGCCGCTCATCGACTCGGCGCGGGCGAGAGGGTATCATGCCATTATCGCCGGGATCGACTCGATCAATGCCGCGAGTATCCGGCTGCACGCATCGTTCGGGTTTATCGAAGTGGCGCATTTCCGGGAGGTGGGATATAAGTTCGGCAGATGGCTCGACCTGACGTTTATGGAGCTGCTGCTTGACACCCCAGCCCATCCTACGGAGGGATAAGAGTACTACAGGAACTCAATATTATTCATTTGGCCTGCCACCAATCGGGCGACGACCTTGTCGATGGGCAGGGTGACGCTGTCTTCGTTGAACTGTGACAGCGGGATGAATCGAAACGTCTCGCATTCCTTTTTTTCGGCATAAATAGCCAGCTCGCGCTCATCGAAATCGAAGGGTTTGGATCGTAAGGGAGCTTTGATGGGCTCGAGTGCGCGCACGAAATAGTAGATGCTGATGATCTGGTGTTCGGGATTGAAAGCGGACATCTGGAAGAAGTCGGTGGTATACAAATGATCGGTGACCTCGACGTCGAGGTCCATCTCTTCCTTGAATTCGCGTTTGAGACAGTCACGGGTGCCCTCGCCGAATTCGAGGCCGCCGCCGGGGAATTTCGTATAGTAATTGCCGCGAATGTACTCGTCGGAGACCAGAATGTCGCCGTTATCGCCCAGGAGGATGCCGTATACTCTCAGATTGAACATATCAAAACCATTTTTTCTTCATGAAATACCAGCTGATAACGATACTGATGCCCACCGACAGCAGGATGGGGATATAGAACGCATAATGGGAGTCTTGCCCGGGGATCGGGACGTTCATCCCATAGATGCCCGTGACCAGGGCGGGCAGGGAGAGAATGATCGTAATGGAGGTGAGCCGCTTCAACACGTTGTTCATATTGTTGTTGATGATGCTGGCAAAGGCATCGAGGGTACTGCTCAGGATGTTGGTATAGATGTTGGCCATTTCAAGGGCCTGGGACATGTCGACGGCAAGGTCGTCGAGAATTTCCTTCTCATCTTCATTGAGACCGAGGAAGTTGGTGCGGGCCAGTTTCAGCAGGAGCATTTCGTTGCTGCGCAGGGCGGTGACGAAGTAGACCATGCTTTTCTGGATCTTCATGAGCTCCAGTAATTCCTCGTTCCGGTTGGACGCGTAAAGCTTTTGCTCCATGAGGTTGCGGCGCTGGTTGATCTCCTTGAGATACTCCATGTAGGTCTGGGTGATCTTTTCGAAGATCTTCAACGCCATCATGTTCTTTTTGTCGGGATGGCGGTTCTGAAAGGTGTTGAGGAATTTTTTTATCGCCCCGTTCTCGAAGGAATTGACGGTGACTATCTGGTTGTGAGTAAGGATGATACAGATGGGGATCGTTATATAATACGCGTCGCTTTCGTTGAAGGAGTTGTTCTCGGTCGGGGTTTTGATGACGACGAGTTTTACGTTGTCCGATTCTTCGAAGCGGGCGCGTTCATCGATATCGAGGGAGTCGGTGAGGTAGTCGATCGGAATATCGAGTTCTCCGGCGAGTTCCGAGAATTCCTGTTGTTTAAGGGGTGGGAGGATGTTGATCCAGTCGCCGTCTTTAGCGTGCTCGACTTCTACGGTCTGGTGGTTGGCGTTTTTGAAGTACTGGATCATGAGTCGTATTGGGGTTGGGGTATGTGCTAACTGGCGATATTGCCTTCGAAGACGCGGACCGCCGGCCCGCAGAGCCAGATATTTTCGTAGGTGTTGTCGTCGGTGCGATCGAACCGAACGGTCAGTTTGCCTCCCTTGGTGATGACCTTTACATAATTATAGCCCACTTCGTTGTGGTAGCAGGCGAGGGCGCTGGCGGTGACGCCGGTGCCGCAGGACAGGGTCTCGTCTTCGACGCCGCGTTCATAGGTGCGGACGACGATCTCGTCGGGCCGCTTTTGTTCCACGAAGTTGACGTTGATCCCGTCTTTTGCGAAGTCGCTGCTATAGCGGATGTCCATGCCCTTGTGGTATACATCGAGTTCCATGACGTCTGTGACCATTTTTACGTAATGGGGGGAACCGGTGTCGAGGAGGAAGTCGCCATGAAAGTCGGTTATGTCGGCAACGTCCTTCATTTTGAGGCTCACGATGCCGTCGTCATCTATTTCCGCCACATGGGGGCCGTCGACGGCGATAAAGCTATATTCGCTCTTTTTCATGCCGATGTCGTAGGCGAATTTGACCAGGCAGCGGCCGCCATTGCCGCACATGGTGCTTTCGCGGCCGTCGGCATTGTAGTATTTCATTTCGAAGTCGTAGCCGGTATGGGGGTTGAGGAGCATGAGCCCGTCGGCGCCGATGCCGAAGCGGCGGTCGCAGAGGAATTTGATGCGATCGGTTGTCAGGGCGGTGTAAGACCAGTTGCGGTTGTCCAGGATGATGAAGTCATTGCCGGTGCCCTGATATTTATAGAAATGCATTGCGTTCATAGCTGCGCGAAGATACGGATTTTATAACCCTTCGACGATCCGCAGCGTATCCGCGATCAGCCGTTTGACCGCTGCATCCCCGTCCTTACTGAATTCTTTGGACACCCGATTGGCGACGATGGCGCTCAGGCTAAGACAGTGGTGGCCGAGGAGTTTGCCTAACCCATAAATACCCGCCGTTTCCATTTCAAAGTTGGTGATGCGGTGGGGGCCGTAGGAAAAGCCGGTGAGGCGATCGATCAATTCAGGCTGCGCGAGGCCCAGACGGAGGACTCGACCCTGGGGGCCGTAGAAGCCGGGGCATGTGACGGTAATCCCGTGGTGGAAGCCTTCCGTGAAGTGGCGGAGCAGGGTGGCGCTGGCGCCGCTGAGATAGGGCTGGGCGAGGCGCTGGTGCAGCTGGGTCTGGGTGGCAAAGGAATGAAGCAGTTCGACCTCGTCGGGCGCGGCGTCGTGGCGGTAGAAATTGAGCAAATTGTCCAGTCCGAGGCCATGGGTAGACGCGACAACGCTGTCTACGGGTATATCTTTCTGTAAGGAGCCGGAGGTGCCCATGCGGATGATGGTGAGGGTGACGGGATCCTTTTTGACGGTGCGGGTGGTAAAGTCGATATTGGCAAGGGCGTCCAGCTCGTTGAGGACGATGTCGATATTATCCGTGCCGATGCCGGTCGAGACCACGGTCAGCCGTTTTTTACCGATCCGGCCCGTATGGGAGACGAATTCACGGTGCTGAGACCGGTGTTCGATATTGTCGAAATGTTGACTAACTTTAGTGACGCGGTCGGGGTCGCCGACGGTAAGAATGGTGGGGGCCAGTTCTTCCGGACGGAGGTCGAGGTGGTAGACGGCGCCGCGGCTGTTTATAATGAGTTCGCTTTCAGGGATTGGTTGCATATATTTTGGTGGAAATTTTTTACAATTCTGCGAAATTACCTTAATTTTGCAGCCACCCAAAAAAATCGCCCATCCGGGCGGTTCAGGATAAGAAGGTCTCGTGGCCGAGTGGTCAGGCAGAGCTCTGCAAAAGCTTCTACAGCAGTTCAAATCTGCTCGAGACCTCGAAAAAGGACAGGGTCCTGTACAAAAGCCGCCGGTTGGCGGCTTTTGCTATTTTGCTTTCCGATAGATGACGTACCCGTTGATGCAGGTGTCGGTGCGGTAGGCAGCGGATCCTGCCAGGTTGTGCATATAGTCCCGCTGTTCGGGGTTGACGGTTATCTCATTGCTGGGATTGAGCGGCAGGGCGATGAGTTCCGGCATTTTTATCTTCATTTGATGGTAAAATGAACGGCGTGCTACCTCCCAATCGGCGCCAACGCTAAAATACAGGGCTGGACATTGTCTTTCGGTATAGACCAACACGGTCACCGTCGGAACATAGACTACGTCATCCGGCCGCGTATTCGTCTTTATCCACAAACCCAACTGTTTCCTGGCATAATTGGTCAGAGGAGGATAGGGAGGGCTACAATAAGATTGCGACGTCCCGGTGCCAGCACCCGGCTTTATGATCTCATAAGCGGCAAGGAATGGTTCGAGATCTTTCGGGAGAAAACAGATCCAAATAACCGCGAGCGTCTTTCCAAAAGATATATTGGCTTTTGTGACCAGCACATCGATGGTGGCGGCGGCGGCAATGGCTAAGGGCGGAAGGATATCTTTGAAGTAGGCTTCGGAGAACGTGCCCAACATCAGGATATAAAGACAGCCGCCGATCAGCCAGGTAAGTAAAATATCCGCTTTCCTGGTCATCAGAAAATAAAGCAGGGCCAGTGGATAGAAACATGCCAGTTCACAATGGAAGAATCCTTTTGTCAATCGGGTCAGATACAAATGAAGATCGAAGGCTTCCCCACGCTTGAAATTAATAAGTAAAGCAAACTGCCATAGGTCTCTCCCGTGGATTCCTGACAGGAGGGTCAGCGCCACCAGCGCGGCGATGCAGGCAACGACGCTGGCCGCAAAAGTGAACGCTCCCCTTTTGCGGAAAGAAAAGAGGAAGATCGCGGCGGCGCCGACGAGCCCGGTTAACCGGAATACGATGCCAAGCCCTGCTGCGAGACCGCTGGCAATATAGCTTCTTTTTCCCTTTGCCGTGAGTGCAATAAAGATGGCTATATTGATACACGTAACCTCAAAGGTCTCTGTCAGGGATGGGTACCTCCCTTCCGTGCATCGCCAAAGAAGGGCGAGGCCGTACATGGTCATCGCTATAATCCCTGTGCGCCGGCCGGCCAGATGCAAGGCGATCTTATATACGTACCAGACACCTATCATTTCAACGATGGTCCCCACCACCCTGGGAAACCAATAATTCACACCGAAAAGGAGATCGGAGAACCCAAAGATCAGCCATATCAAGGGCGTTTTATTGTCAAAATTTGTCTGATAAGGTACGATCCCCATGCGCAACCAGCTTCGGCCCATATAATGCCACATGGCTTCATCGTCATATAAGGAAAAACCGGACGTAAGAAGTGCTACCGCCAATTGGAGCGCCCCAAGAACCAGTAACAGGTAAATCAATTTTTTCATTTGGACATAAGTTATGGACATCGCATAAAAATATGCAATCGTAATTCCCGAATCCGGATTTTTTTTATCCAATGAAAGCAAAAAGCACCACTCGTGGCCGACTAGCCGCTGATACCATTTGCCCCAACTATGATATGTTTTGTATCCAATTTGATCTCGGTTCGTACCGCAAAAATCAGCATCTTTGACCCATAGCCCCGGACGAAACGAAATTAGCCTATGCCGCCATTGATCCTGCTTGTAGATGATGAAGAATTGATCCTTTCGGTACTTGAAACAACCCTGGACCGCCGCTATCGCGTGTTAAAAACCCGGAACGGGAATGAGGCGCTTGAAGCACTGGAGCGAGAAACGATCCATTTGGTGATCAGTGACCTGGCGATGCCGGGGATGGATGGATTCGAGCTGTGCAGACGCATTAAGTCGAAGCTGGAGAACGCCCAGATACCCGTGATCCTCCTGACGGCGAACGACTCGACACAGGCCAGGATCGAAGGACTCGAATTGGGAGCGGACGCCTATATCCAAAAGCCATTCGAGGAGGAAGTCCTTTTGGCCCAGGTCGCCAGCCTGTTATACAATCGGAATAAAGTGCGGGAATTCTTTATGCAGTCGCCGCTGGCCTTTGCCCGTTCCGCGGGCCGGAATAAATACGAGGAAGAATTCTTGCTGAAGCTCGAAAAGATCATCGTCGATCACCTCGACGACCATGAGCTGGACGTCGACAAACTGGCGACCCTGATGGCGATGAGTCGCATCACCCTTTATAGGAAACTTAAGGAGTTGTCGGATTGCAGCCCTGCTGAATTGATCACGATCGCACGATTGAAAAGAGCATCCGAATTACTGGCGAAAGGCGAAGACCGGATCTACGAGGTAGCGGAGAAAGTGGGCTTTTCGTCGGCAGGGAGTTTCACTCGTAATTTTCTCCGGCAATACAATATGACCCCTACCGAATTCCTGCAAGGAAAAAGGAGTTCCTGAAAAGGAACTCCGCTTCAACATTCAGGACCACAAATTGTAGTCTGCCGTCTGCACTACAAAAAACTAACAAGTCATCTGCACCTGCTTGAAAGGGTCCATCTCAACTTGAAACAAAGATGGTGGAAGGAAGTAGGATGATGCCTCTGTTTTGTATCATAATTCGATGACTATGTATCAGGGAGCAACATCCTTTTTGCCTTGCCGGGATCTGCCCAAGAAGAAGGAAGAAACGGAGGAAAAAACCCGGCATCCCCATTCTATTGAGCCGTCAGCCAAGCTCCGGCAGTTCGATGAAGAATTCAGTGCCCTTTCCCTCTTCACTTTCAAACCAAAGTTTCCCCTCATGAGCCTGGATGATCTGCCTGGAGATTGCAAGCCCGAGGCCGAAAGATCTCTCGCCCTGAGTTCCGGGGCGGCGGGCCAGGGAAAAGACTTCGAACACCTGGCCGCGGGCTGTTGTGGGGATGCCCATACCCTGATCGCGGATCGCTATCCGATAGCGGCTGCCTGCTTCGGCAACGGTTACAAAGATGGTTGAGGCGGCCGGGCTGAACTTTATGGCATTTCCCAGAATATTGTTCAATACCCGGCCTAATTTTTCGGCATCGGCCAGTACTGGCTGCGGGACATCGGCGAGCCTTGCCTCGATAGTCTGCTGCTTTTCGGCGGCATTGAAACGCATCAGCTCGATATTTTCAGCCACCAGCTTCCGGAGATCGAAAACAGCGCGTTCAAGAACCGGCGTCGCCCCGTTGACCCCGCCGGATAACAGCTCGTTGACAAGGGCAAGGCAATGCGCGGCGCTTTGCCGGACCATGGCAAGCATTTCTGTTTGTTGCGCGGGATCCTTTCCCGTCAATAGGTCGGACATCATTTTTATCCCGCCGATCGGACTGCGAAGATCATGAGCGACGACTTGCAGGATGCGGTCTTTTTCCTTATTCCGCTGATCCAGCTCTTCGAGCAATTTCTCGAGTTGCACTTCACGCCGGGAGATGGACTCGTTCTTGAGGCTGAGCTGCGCAAGCATCCGTTTGTGACGGCGCAGGTTGTTGCGGATCAGAAGCGCGACGCAGCATATGGCAAGCAAGACCACGGCACCAATAAGCAGCGACATGCCCTTGATCGTGTTGTCCTTCTGTAAAAGTTGGATATTATACTGGGCTTCCAGGAGCTGAAGAATATTGTCCTCGCTTCCGGCAAAGCGATGACGGTCCTTCAAGGAAATCGAGTCGGTGAGCTGAAGATCTGACTTAAGGTATTTCAGGGCCCTGGAAGGATTGCCGGTAGCCTCGTAATATTGCCAGGTGAGGGAAAGCCATAGTTTTCGGGTGCCCTCATCATCCGGCGGTAGCGAATTTGCCGTCTGCTGCAATAAGGGCATCACCTCACCGATCCTATGCCGGGAGAGGTAGAGCGCGGCAAGATGCAGTTTTTCGATCACGGCGGTAGCGTTATCCCGGCCGGGCAACTGGTTGATCGCGATGGCTTTCCTGAACAGGGTCTCGGCCATAGGATAGTCACCTTTGGCCTGTACCGCGAGTGCCTCATTCCCGTAAACGACGGCGAGTGCGATAGAGGGGAACAGGGAATCCGTAGTGTAGAGGTATCTTTTTTCGTTGATGTACCGTTCGGCCTTACCGTAGTATACCAATGCGCTGTCGGTTGCCCCTGCCCGGGTATAGGCCAGCGCAATATTGTCAAGGAGCCCTTGGATATCGTGATAGCTTGTCGCATCCTCTTTGCAAGCTCCCGATCCGATCAGTGCTCTTTTATATAGATCGACTGCCTGGAGGTATTCGCCCTGCCGGAATCTCACGGTACCCATCGTGGAATTGTATTGGGCTACAAGGCAGCTATCCCCTGTTCTTTCGGCGATCACGCGGCAAGATCCATATACCCGAAAAGCTTCGGAATAGCGTTTCAATTCGATGTAGATCTGACCCTGCAGGCTGCTTGCCGCCGCATATTCCGCTGGCAGGCGGAGGGTAAGCCTCCGGTCTTTCAGGAGCCATACCATGCTATCGGCATAGGTCAGGGCCCGCAATGGATCATAACAAGGGCTGTAATAAGAATTATATAGGTCGAACCGGAAACGGTAGTATCGATACTGGTCAATGACACTGACCCTGGGAAAACCCGAGAAATGACTATCTACCAGCGTGATCGCTTTGTCAGCCATCCCGCGGCCGCCCAGGACAAGCGCGCTATCGATAAGCTCGTCGGAATAGTGTGGAGTGAGTGAGGCACTGTTACACGAGAAGAGCAGACAACAAATGGAAAGGATCAGCCAAAATGCCTTTTGTTTCATCATCGGGGATTCGTTTATAGTTTCTCGCGGGCGGGTATTTCGACGCGGCCAAAAACGGCAAAGGGTTGGTCACTGGTCTAAGGGTATCCTAATATAACGAATTCCCGATAATTTAGTCATGATACGAATTGCATGATGAATGATACGAATTGCCGGTTGCCTGCAACTGCAGGTGTGCGGCGCAGGTGCCGCGATCGTTAATGATACGTATTGACTCCAGATTGAAAGATTTCGGAGCCCTGAGCCTGAGGCAAGCAGCTAGCTTTGCGGCCTGCAATTCTTCACCATAGTACTACCTGTTCATGATAAAACGCACGGTTATCCTGTCGGCATCCCAGTTGGAAGAAGCCATCTCGGAGTGCTGCCCACAGGTTCTTTGGATACAAGTTTCCCTCGTTCTTGTCCGGGCCGTCGTTCTTCCGAGAGGCTATGAAATGTGCGGGGATGCTTCCGCTCCGGCTTTGATCCGCTTCGTGGCAGGCGATGGCATCGGCCTTAGCGGAGACAATGTTCTCCGTGATCTTTACATTTGCGCGCCTTCAGCCAACCGCGCCGTTTTCCTCTCGGGCAGGGAGGTGAATAGGGGAACGCTGACCCTGGCGAACCTGAAGGTGAATGGCCAGGTAGGCCTCATCACCGGACCGGAAACAAGGACACTTCGGATAGAGGCTGATAACATCGACGTGGTGGCCGCCAACACCCTTGCCTTTCCAATGGTGGCAGACAAAGAAACTAAGATTATACAGGGGGCGTTGTCGGTTTGCAACGGCAACGACGATCCGCGCAGCATCGTCTCGGCCCAGCTGACGAAGATTGGCATTGGGCGTCATGGCCTTCCGGTCTTCGGCTCGGGTATCCTGGTGTCCGGTTGCGGCGAACGGTCGGGTGTGGTCCGACTCGATATCCTTACAACAGGCGCTGTCTATTCACGTGGCGCGTTGTCGGCTGTTTCGATGTCTGTTATGTCCGGCGGGATGCCACCTGTTATTTCGGGTGGAATTTGTCTCTGCAAAGGATCTGTTGGCTGGGAATTGATCCATACGGCTGAGGTAGTGACCTATGGTGTCAACGATATGGTGCTTGCGAATTACGGCATGGTAAAACATTGGACCTGCACCCATTCGCTGATCTCACAGGGACCAGGCAGCGCCGCCCTGCTGAATGCGGGAGTCATCGGCTGCTTTACCGCCTTAGGCGACATCACGACCCATGGTGTGGCATCGCCGGGATTTTATCAGCCCGGCGGCTCGGCTGCCTCGCTGCGGTTTGGACCGGTGACGACCTTTGGCGATGGGGCCAGCGGCATTTGGGTCGAAGGTGAAGTAGGGGAGCTGGAGGTAGAGGGTGATGTGGTCACTCACCGCGGCGCTGCAATGGTTTCGGATAGGGGCCTTCCCCAGGGACCCATTGCGGCATTGGCTGTGGGCCGGGACGCCCGGGTGAGAAGGCTGCGTGTCCATGGAAAGATCGAAACTCGTGGGAATGGGGTCAATAGCTTCCTGGTGAGGGGTGGGACAATCACGGAATTGAAGGTCGACAGCGGTATCATCGCGCTGGGTGAGCAGTCGAATGCTGTCGTCATACTGATGGGTGGAAAGACTCCGCTCACGAATATCCGGGCAAAAGCGGTCTCAGGCAGGACGCTCATTGCTGAGCCGGGTACGGTCACGGATGCTACTGGATTCGGAGAGTTCAGCGGTGGTTTTTAAAAGATCCCCCATGTAAAAACATGGAGGATCAAAACCCCTAAGACCTGTTTGTACTTTAGGAAATGTCCCTTACGGGAACGAAGATGCGTAAACCCGGCGAGACGGCGGGCGCATTAGGTTTCAATTTTGAAGCAGATCGTATCGGCGATCCCGGCGGTAAAAATGCCGGCCTCTCAGGCTTTCACATAATGCAGCACGACGCTGCCCGCCTTTGAAACCTTCGTGTCGAGAAGTTTTAACCCCAATTTTTCCGGCATGCCGATACCTTCCATCAACCGCCGCCCTTTTCCAGCGATCACCGGCATAATGGTAAAGATATATTCATCGACCAGCCCAAGCCCGATAAGATAAGACGGTAGCGCCACGCCGCCCACATAAATATTTTTGCCTTCTCCCTGTTTCAGCTTTCTTATCTCGTCCTCCGCCTTTGTCCTGACAATTCTCGAATTCTTGCCTTCCGCCTTCTCCAGCGATTTTGAAAAAACGACTTTCTCGACGGCGTCGAATGCCTCCGCAAATTCAACATCCGATTTTGATTCACCGTCGGGGTTCTTCGCGATATCTGGCCAATATGGGACCATCAGCTCGTAAGTGGTACGCCCATACACGAACATGCCGGCATTTCGGACAAGATTGATATAAAAGTCGAATAATTCCTCATCGGGGACCCCGATGGTATGGTCGAGACAGCCATCGATGCTAAGATTGATGACATAAATAAGGTTCCGCATTGGACTAACGTTTAATTTTAGTCCTCTAAATTAGCAGATCGCCCGCAGTCCAAAAAGCCGTCCAAGCGACAATTTTGGGGTAAAATGCGACACTGACAGAGCGCAACACCGGCGAAATGGCCGATCGGGCCATTCCCGCAGAACCTGGCCGCTGCATTCTAATGCGCCGCCACCTCCACCGGCCTCTTCGGCGATCTGACCAAAAAGATCAGGGGCATTGCCGCCAGGAACACCAAACCAAAAATGAGAAAGGACTCGTTGAAGCTGAGGACGGCGGCCTGCCGGTTCAGGGTGACGTCCAGTGCTTTCACTGCGGCGTTCTGCGCCTGTTCCGCCGAAAATCCATTGTTCATCAGCCCTTGCGTGATCAGGTTGACCCGCTCCTGGGCGACGGTACTGTATTCGCTGATATTTCCCACGAGATCTACACGATGAAGCGGGTTCTTCTGCGCCAGCAGGATGTTGGCAACGGCGATCCCAACTGCTCCGCCCAACTGCCGGATCATATTGGTCAGTCCGGCGGACTGCGCGATATCGTTGCCTTTCAGCCCGGCCAGTGAGAGGACGGCGATGGGTGTCAGGATCAGACCATTTGTCGCACCGCGAAAGAGATGAGGGAGATCGAAATTCCGGAAGCCGGATTCACTGCTGGAGAAATACATCATCGCACTGAAGACGATAAAACAGCCGAACCCCACTGTAATAAAGAGCTTTGGCGGCACGCCCCTGGTCATTAGTTTTCCGGACAGGGCGATGCAGACAGCGCCGAGAACCGCGCCGGGCAATAACATCAGACCCGTCTGCGAAGCACTCCAGCCGAGGATGGTTTGGGCGAACAACGGGAACAGGAAGATGGGCGCGTAGATGCCGATCCCGAATACGAGGTTCAGGGCGGACCCCAGCGCTACCGATCGGTGGCGAAGTACCCGCAGGTTGACCACCGGATCACTGATCCGTAGTTCCCACCAGACAAACAACCCACAACCAAGGGTTGCCAGCGCCGTAAAGAGGCGTATACTATTACTTTCGAACCAGTCGTCCGTCTGGCCTTCCTCCAGGACATATTGCAGGGCGCCAATGCCGATCACGAGCAAGATGATGCCGGTCCAGTCGATGGCCTTTTTCAGGTGGACCGTTTTACTGTCGAATACATAAATGGAGGACAGGATCGAGGCCATGACGCCGATGGGAACATTGATGAAGAAGACCCATTGCCAGGAAATGGCGTCGGTGAGATAGCCGCCGAGGGTGGGACCAAAGGCGGGTCCAAGCACTATTCCAAGCCCGAACACGGCATTGGCGGTGGCGAGTTGCGTCGGAGGAAAGGTTTCTACCAGCACAGTCTGGGAGGTGGGAAGAAGCGCACCGCCACCCAATCCCTGCAGTACCCGCCAGAAGATCAGTGTTTCGATGCTATGGGAGTTCCCGCACATGAACGAGGCGATGGTGAAGATCGCAATAGAGGCGGTGAAGTAGTTCTTTCGGCCGAAAAGATCGGCCAGGAATCCGGCCAGCGGGATGATGATCACGTTGGCGATGGCATAGGCGGTGACCACCCAGGCCACTTCGTCGGGCGCTGCGCCCAGGTTGCCGCTGATATCTTTCAAGGCGACGTTGACGATGGAGGTGTTCAGCAGTTCAAGGATCGCAGCGGTGATGACCGTCACCACGATGATCCACCGGGTGGAACCCTGGGGATATTGCATTGTGTTATTACCAGGCATAACGGGCGTTTAGTTTTTCCCGACGGTTACGGTAACGTTCATGCCGGGCGCCAGGTAATATCCCCTGGTGGATTGCGCACTGAGCAGGATCCTTACGGGAATGCGCTGCGTCACCTTTACAAAATTGCCGGTGGCATTATCGGGCGGTAGCAGCGAGAATTTGGCCCCTGTGCCACCGCTGAAGGAACTGATCGTGCCGGTGAATTGTTTTTCCGGCCAGGCGTCCACCCGGATCTTCACCTGCTGGCCGACTCGCATATTGTGGATCTGGGTCTCTTTAAAATTGGCTACCGACCAGACGCTGTCGCTGCCGATAATGGAACAGGTAAGTTGTCCCGGCTGGAGGTACTGGCCGGGTTCGACGCTCTTCCTGGAGACGATGCCGTTGAATGGGGCCGTGATCGTTGCATAGTCGAGCTGCGATTTTGCAAGCTCCAGTTCGGCTTCCCGTTGCCTGATCAGTGCATCGGCGATCATTTGTTGGGTTCTTACCCCCTGAGCCAGATAAGAGGAGATGCTGGTTTGTTTTTTAGAGGACTGGAATTGCTTTTCGGCCAGCTCCAATTGCGATAGCGCAACCCGTCTTTCGGCTTCCACCGCATCCATTTGCTGGGGCGTCGCACCCTGCAGGGCGACCAGCTTCCTGATCCGGGCATAGTCCGCTTCTGCTTTCCAGAGCTTTGCCCTGGCCACTTCGATGTTTTGCTGCATCGCGTCGGCGGAGAACTGTGTCGCATTGATCCCGGTAGTGGAAGCGGCAAGACTGCTTCCTGTTTGAAGACGGGCGGCTCTGGCATTTTCGAGAGCGGCCTGCGCCTGCTGAACTTTTGCCCGGAGGTCCCGGTCGTCGATCTGCAAAAGAACCTGGCCTTTGCGGACTTGCTGGTTATCCAGGAAATTTACGGTGGCGATATAACCGGGGACGCTCGTGCGGATCGGGACAATATCCCCTTCGATCTGAGCATTGTCGGTCTCTTCATAGGTGAGGAGATGATAGAATTGCACGCCGAACCACACCAACACTCCCGCCACCGCCGAATAGATGATGATCTTTTTGAAATTTTTCTTTTTAGGCTCTTCTGCCTGCTGTATGTTTTCCATATTTTGTTTCTTTATCCGGCGATAAGATTGTATTCGATGTAGGCGAAGACCAGCTGCACCTGATGCAGCTTTTGATTGGTCAGAGCCTGGTTTTGGGCATTAAGCTCTAACAGATAGTCGCTGGAAGTAATAACTCCGGCGTCGAGCTGTCCCGCGGAAATATCGCGAACCTGAGTCCGGACCGAGATGATGTCGTTGTCCTGGGCCAACAGATGTTTCAGCTTCTCGATCTCCTCCTGTTGCCTGGCGAGTTGTGCATTTACCCGAAGCCGGAAGGTTTCCTTTTGAGCATCGACGATCTCCTGCTGCCGGCGCAAGACAGCCTTTTCGCGTTTAATGGTGTAATAGGAGCCCAATGTCCAGTTCATTCTTACGCCCGTGACATAAAAGCCTTTGACATTGTTGTCGAGGATATTCAGACCTGGCTTGCCGTAGCCGCCCAGGAAAGTGGCTTTGAGCTGGGGTCGGGTGCCGGCGTCCAGCAAACTACGCTGTGCCGCATAGGACGCTGCCTGGTAATTGAAGAGACTTATTTCAGGCCGGCCAATGTTTTCCGGGAGATCCGTCCGGAGGATGGGCATCCGGAAGGCGGTCGTCGCCGCAAGGGAGTCTCCGGTATAGACCTTCATCACCGCGATGAGGCCTTTGCGCGTCGACCCCTCTTCATCGATACGCTGCCCGATGCCAAGGATCTCGGCCTGCAGGACAAGGAGATTGGAAGCCAGCACTGTGCCGGCTTCCACCCCGGCTTTTACTTTGATGATCCTGTCTTCTACGTTCTGTCTCAGCAATCCGAGTAATTCCAGTCTGGTATCCATTTCAACGATGCTTGCGTATAGCCGGGTTACCTCCTGCGTAATGGCGTACAGATCCACTTCCACTTTTTGCTGCTCCACCAGCGACAATGCCCTGACCAGCGCTTTCTGGGCGGATGTTTTGCCGCCGTCGTAAAGCAAAATACCCGTTTCATCCGCCACCCTGAACTGATCCCTGTCGACCGGGGTCACCCGTACACCGGGAATTTTTATAGGAAGCGTGGGGACGGCGGACTGGTAGGTGGCCTGGGCCGAGAACTCGTTTTGCGGCCAGCGGGCAGTTGCGACATTGCTCAGGCGATCGGCCTCGATGCCCCGTAAGAGTTCCTTTTCCATCACCAAGGGAAAATGGTGCACGGCCTTATCCTGGCATGCCGCCAACTGGATTTCCACCTCCTGTCCCCGCAATAGGAGGGGAGCGGCACATAAGAGAACAATGGTTGTCTTCTTCATGGAGATCTATTTGTGCTCAGGCACGAGGAAGGGCTTTCCTTTATCACCGACAAAAAAGGCCACCAGTTTGGCAGGTTTGTCTTTGCTCATATTTCTCGTTCCCGAATGCAAGCCGTTGGGTCGTTCAAAAAAGGCGTCGCCCGTTTTATAATGATATACTTTGCCGTCAAAGGTTGATTCAAGCTCACCTTCGAGGACATAACCGAAAGTCGGGATGGGATGCCGGTGAGGCTCGGATACCTCGCCCGGCGCAAAAGTGACGATGACGATCTTTACTTCCTGTTCTTTAGCGCCGGAGGACTCGATAAGTTGCTTAAGAATCACGCGGGGAGGTACTTTCGCGTCAGTTGATCCGCGGGATTCCTGTGCCTTTACATTCAATGCGAATACAACGAGAAGGCTGGCAAATAAGGCCACTGATTTTTGCATGAGACAATTTTTCATTTTTGTATTTTATAGGTTTGTAAGACATACTCATCTGGGTGAAGCACGTTGAATGTGACGGTGAAAATGGGTAAGATCGCATGTCAGATGCGCGTCCCAATGAGCGGCCGTGGCAGCGGCGGTAAAGGTCGACCCGAGAAAGCTCAAGAGCAGGGCCTCAGGGTCCGCAGCCTGCCGGACCGCCTGGTAGGGAAGTACGTATTCTCCGAGCTGCTGACTGTAAAAGGCCTCTCGGGGCTCGACCGGCTGTTTGTCAAAGCCTTCGCTCACCGGGTAACAATAGGAGTAGAACATCGGATGGGGATCGCGGTCGTCGCCCGGCCAGAAGCCGCAACTGCTTACCTCATGGGAGTAGGCTTCCTGCATCACTTCAACAGGAATATTCGTCGCGTTGTATGGGTAAAGGGGAGCCGTCCTGCCGGAAAACCGGGTCACCGCCAGGTCGAAACTTCCCCAGAAAAATTGCACAGGACTTGCCTTGCCGATGAACCCGGCCCGAAAGCGGGTGAATACCACATGCGCCCGGATCAGGGCTTGCCAGTAGTTGTGCATTTGATAGGGATCGTATACCCGCCGCGCGTAATCCTCGGCAAAAGGAGTGGTGACCTCCATTTCATTTGGCCTTGGGTAGATATCGACAGGAATGTCCAGTTCCCCGAACCTTTGCATTAACTCGGCATAAAAGGAGGATATCGATCGGGAATAGAGCGCCACGGTTGCAAATTGTCCCTCACTGGTAGTAACCATTACCCGGTTGCGGATGATATCGATCTCGATCTGAAAGATCCCCCGCTCGTAGGGGATACTTCCCGTGCTCAGTCCCGCGGCGCTGACCTGCAACGTCACATGCCAGGAGTGGTTGATCCAGGGCATTCCCCGAAGCCGGATCTTTCCGACGATCTGTGTCCATAGATGCATCGTTTCAATGGTAGGCTTCAACTGCTGATAGTCGAGTTCAGGCCAGAGATTCATGTCGGATGTTTTGTTGTTTTGCTTTCTAGCAAAACCAACAACATGCCGGAATCGCGACCAATTGGTTTACAGTAATTTGAGCTTTGCGCTACAAGGAAGAATCTTGTTATATCAAGATATATTGAAGCAATTGCCGACGGGGTGGTGGCCGCACCCGGCTATCTTCGGTCTCGAGGGTGCTGACGGGCAGTGAATGCCCCCTGCCCGCTGAGCGCCTTTTGCTATTTTCGCAAATGACTCATATCGAAAGGAAGCACTTCGAGGTGCTGGACGGTCTCCGGGGCATGGCGGCATTGGCGGTAGTGATCTTCCATTTCATGGAGCTGATCGCGCCGGACAGTAACCACAATTTTATCGGTCACGGCTTCCTTGCCGTCGATTTTTTCTTCTGCCTTTCGGGGTTTGTGATCGCCTATGCCTATGACGGCCGTATTGGCAAACTGGGACTGGCCGAGTTCTTCCGGTCGAGGTTGGTCCGGCTGCATCCCCTGGTCGTATGTGGCTCTGTCCTTGGCCTCCTGGGTTTCTATATCAAGTCCTTCATCGCACCGCCGCAACAAATAGGCGGGCTTCGGATGACGGTACTCTTCTTATGGTCCATCTTTCTGATCCCTTGTCCGGCGATGGCGAGCCGGTACTTTAATAATTTTGGCCTCAATGCTCCCGCCTGGTCGCTTTTCTGGGAATACATTGCGAATGGGCTTGGTCCGCGTGTCCTACTCCTTTCTGGCGGGCATGCTCATCTACCGGTCGAACTGGATCATCAGTAACCGCCTGGGCTTTCTGCCCCTGACCGTCCTGCTGATCCTCGCCTTCCTCGTTCCTTTTACTTCGTGGAATCTGCTGTGGGAATCGCTGGTCGTCCTCCTCTATTTCCCGTTGGTGATCGGGCTGGGAGTGGGGACGGTCCCCACACCCCGCATCCGCAAGCTCTGTGTGTTCTCCGGGAAGATCTCCTATCCGCTTTACATGACCCATTATTGGCTGATCTGGATCTTCGCGGATTATTTGAAAAGCCATCAGCCCACCGGCATCCGGCTTTTCGCAATCGTTCTCGGGGTCCTCGCGCTGCAGATCATCCAGGCGTATGGTGTGATGGTCCTCTTCGATATCCCTGTCCGGCGGGCGCTTTCCCGGCGGAGCCGCTAAAACTTATACGAAGCCGTCACCAACAACGCCCTTGGCGCGATCGGCGTGATGCTGTAGTTGTCGTGGATCAGATAATTCAGGGTGTTGAAGATATTCGAGAGTTTACATTGCAACGAGATCTTGTTGTAAGTGTAGCCTGCAGACAGATCGATCGTCGTAAAGCCGGTTAATGGCACCATCCGGCTTCCCAGGATCGCCTGACCGATGGTGTTCTGGTAGCCACCGAAACGGGAACCCGTATAGAACCCGGATGCGCCGACTTTGAAACCTTTCAGTGTGCTATTCGTGAAGACATAGAAGATGCTCGCATTGGCGGTGCCGGAGGGCGCGTTGACGAGCTTTTCGCCGTTGATATTGGAGCCCTTGGTGCCGGCGCCGTTGGTGAAGCGGGCATTGTTATAGGAATAGCCGGTGATGAAATAGAAATTCCGCGAAAGTGTGCCATTGACGCCGACCTCTACTCCATCGCTGGTGGTTTCGCCGCTGAGGGTCTTGACATTCGTATTGGTGTTGGGCGTGACGCCATCGGCCAGGTACGCGGCTTGTTGGGCCAGGTTGCTGTTGATGATGCGATAGACGCTTACATTCGCCGTAAACCTGCCATTCAAAAAGCTGTTCTTTGCACCTATCTCGTAATTATTGATGAACGATGCGGGTAGCAGATTTCCATTGACATCGACTCCGGTATTGGTGGTAAAGCTGTTGGAATAGCTCGCATAAAGCGAAGTATTGGCGGTCGGCTCATAGACCAGTCCGACCTTTGGCGAGAAAACATTATAGGTCGTCGTTGGCGTAGTGCCTCTTGTCGTCGATGCGGGACGGGTGGCCGTCTTCATGCTGTCGATGGTAGTCTGGACCGTGGCCTGGTAGGTGTATCGAAGGCCGGCAAAAAGCTTTAAATGCTCAGTAAGAGTCACCAGATCCTGCACGAATACTCCGGCCCTGTTGGACGGCGCCGTAGTCTCGATCGTCTTCGCCGCGGTGGGAACATCCGTGCGTTGAACGTACTGCGCAGGATTCAGCAGATTGATCGTGTCATAGGTCTTCAGGACCGAGCCGTTGCTGTTGTAGATGGTGAAGGCATCGGTATAGGTAACGACCCGCGTGAAATCCCCACCTGCGATAAAATGATGTTCGATCCCCGCTGTTTTGACCTTTCCTTCCAGCGTGATCTGCGCGGCATAGTCTTTTTCGATGCTATGCGCCCTGGCCAGGGGGCGGGCGATGATGCCCGTCTTGCTCGCGGTGTTCAGGTTCCCAACGCCATAAGAATCCACATCGGTGTTTTGCCAGGAACCGGAAGCATTCAAAATAAATTTATTATCGAAGGTATGCCTGAACTCCGCGGATGCCGAGCCCTGCTTCACATTGTTGTAAGCCCAGCCCACATTCTGAAACCGCCCTCTGGGAATGGCCCTTGTCAGCACCCGGCCGCTATCCAGCAATCCAACACCCGGATCCGGGGTGATCTGCGCATTCAAATAGTCACCCGAGACGACGAGCGTCGAATTCTCCCCGAATTTATACATCAGCGAAGGATTGAAATATTTGCGGATGACCTTTACCCGATCGCGATAACTATTATCGTTCTCGTATGTGCCGACAACCCGGAACGCGAGGTTTTTGGTCACAGGTCCATAGACATCCACCACCGGCTTGTATTGCTGAAAACTTCCGGCATTCATGGTAACCTCCCCACCGAAATTATACTTTGGCTTCTTGGTGATCATGTTTACGATCAACCCACCGGAGGAACTACCATATAAGAAAGCAGTACTGCCCTTGATGATCTCGACAGACTCCAGCGTCGCCGCTTCGGGCATTCCGGCGATATTGGTCGGCAACCCATTTTTAAAGATACTTCCGCCGCCGGCGCCACCGGTAACCCCAATGATATATCCCCGGGCCCCATAAGTCTCGTTGACCCCGAACCGGGTTTGAACCAGCGACACCCCCGGAATATTCTTTACGACATCGCCCAACCGGAGGGCCTGCTGATCGCTGATGACCTTCGCGGTCACAATCCCCGTGCTTTGAGGATAGTCCCTGTCGGCAATATTGATCTTGCCGACGGATAATTTTCTTTGACTGGCGGCTACCACCACTTCGGCAAGCTGTCCGGCGTTCTCGGCCAGAACGATCGAGACATTCGCGGCAGAACCATTCTTTATTTCGATGGTCCTTGCCTCGGGTTTCAATCCCACCATCGTTATCTCCAGGGTATAGCTGCCGTCTTTCAGATTTTTGATGAAAAACCGTCCCTGTTCATCCGTGACGGCAAATTTGCCATTCTCCAATATAGAAACCGTTACCGAGGCGGCCGGTTGTCCATCAGCAGTCTGGATCTGGCCGGTGACCGACCCTGAATAGATTTCCGCGGGCATCGTTGCGGGTTCGGCAACAGGAGTAAGGTTGTTTTGTGATAATGCATTCAGGCTAAAAACGAGCAGCGCAATAATTCCAGGTGTTCTCATCCAGTCAAATTTTGCGCAAAGCAACCCAAATGCACGCAAACCGATATGCCGGATCGGGAAAAACTGCTTACGGGATAGGGAAAATGTTATAAATCAACGAAGTAGGGGCAGTTGCCTGGCCTATAATTTTTTGACCCGCATATTGCGGAATCGGACTACGTCGCCATGGCCGAGGAAACCGATATGCCCCGTCGTCCGCAGCAACCCCGGATGCTCTTTATTGTCCAGCGTCCCATTCTTCGCCGCCACCGCTTTGGGGTCCCCATCTACAATAACGGTCCCATTTAAAGTCACCTTGACCCGACCGCCCTTCACGACGATCTCTTCGGTGTTCCATTCGCCGGTCGGCAGCAGGAAGCCGCGCTTTGCGGGAATGATACCATACACGGAACCGTGATATTGCCGGGGATCGAGGTTCTTATACATCGGCGCCTCGTTGTCGAGCACCTGGATCTCCATGCCCACATAGGCGGCGTCACCCTCCAATGGGGCATGGATGCCGATGCCATTGTTCGCACCCGGCGTGAGTTGGAATTCAAATCGGTAAATGAAATTGGCGAACTCGTCTTTGGTGTAGAGATTTCCGCCGCCGCCGAGCTCAGGAGCTACTTCGACGACACCGTCCCTGACGGGGTAGCCTGCGGTATTACCCGTCCACTGGTCGAGATCAACGCCGTTGAACAGGGAGACAAAGCCTTGCTTTTTTTCGTCTTCAGTGAGGGCGACAGGCTCGTCCGTGGCAAGTTCACGCAGGTAGATGTTTCTATACGCGACATAGGTACCGTGGGCCTGCAACTCGATCTGCTCCTGCGGGAAGATCGGAATGTTGCGGTCCCAATAGTTCTCGAGCGTGATCTTGTCGGTGACGAGCACACCGTTGAGCCAGACGGTGACCTTTTCGCCTTTCATGATGATGTGGAAGCGATTCCACTGGCCGATGGCGTTATCCGCGACGACCAGCGGCTTGCTTTCATTCTTCTGATTGTTATATAATCCGCCGGATCCTACCTGGGCGCCTACCTCTCTTCTGCTGGTGTCCCAGATCTGAACCTGCGGCGAGCCCCTGAGATAGATGCCTGCGTCACCTTTCTCGGTGATCTTCCAGTCGACATACATTTCGATATCGCCGTATTTTTTATCCGTGGCCAGGTTCTCGCCGTGACCCGTGAAGATCAGCAGCCCATCTTTGACGACCCAGTCGCCCTTTGTTTTTTCGTTGGCGGCCTGCTGACCGGCGGCGAGTTCGGTAACGGTCATTTTTGCCCTCGTGACCGGATTGCCGACAAGGGCTTTCCAGCCGCTGAGGTCCCTGCCGTTGAACAGGCTGACAAAGCCGTGATCATAGGGCATTCTGACAAGCAGGGCGCTGAGTCTCCTTGCCAGAAAAGCGCTGTCCTCTCCGCTCAGCAGGGGCAGGGCTGTTTCGAGGGCTTCGCGGGCGACAGGTCCCTTGATCGATGAGTCGGCAAGCGCCAGCCGGGTGACGATCAGCGCCGCTTCCTTTTTCAGCTCCTCGTCTTTCAACGATTTGCTCACGAGGATGAAACTGCTGAAGCCGGGAAACATGGCGGCCTTCGCCAGGATGCGCCTCTTCTCGATGGGGTTTTTGGCAAGCGCCATTTGATCCTCGAGATCCAACAGCTGGTTTTCGCCGGTGCGGCTAGAGGCAGGCCGCGGTACGTATCCCGGCAGCGCCGGCAAGCCTGAATTCTGCCCGTCCACCTTCGCCCGATCTGCCAGCAAATTCAACAGCGACTCGCGGAACATTTTTGCATAGTCCGACCGCGTGGCAGGGCCATATTTTTGAACCAGCTCCACGGCCTGGCGTTTTTTGATACTATCCTTCGTTGCCGCATGGATATAGGCATCCAATGCGTAGGTGGCGTTCACCCGCAGGGAATCATCATCGAGCAGGCGAAAGGCCGCCTTCCACTCGGACTTGCCCCAGCCGCTCATCGTCACCAGCGCGGCGTCCGCATCAGACCGCTGCTGATACGGAAACACGCGGAATACTTCGATCACCTTGTCCAGGCTATTTTGTGCGCCTGCCTGTAGCGCGAGTGCGAGAACGAAAAGAAAAACAAAACGTTTCATGTCAATTAATTTGGCGGAGACTATTTGAGAGTTAAAGATGCCACGGGCTGCGCATCGGCGGGTTGATCAATAAATTCGCTTCGGTATCATCGATGAACAATTGCGCCGCCGGGTCGAATTTCAGCGGCCGGCCGAGTTGCAAGGCGATCTTTCCCATATTGATGATCGTGCAACTCCGGAACCCGTTCATTTCATTCAAGGCAAACGGCATCCGGTACTTCACCGAGTCCAGGAAGTTGGTGACCTGGGGTTCGGGGTCGGGCAACAGCGCCAGTTTCTCTTTCAGGTTGGGGATGTCCGACCGGAATCCCGCATATAATTTCCCCTTTGGCCCGACAATATAGGCGGCGTCAGGATCCTTCGCTTCGCCGTCTAAAATGATCTTGCAGCCATCCTCATAAGTAAAGGTGATCTTTCTAAAGGTTCCCACCGCGTCCCAATTCTGTTGTTCGGCGTCAGGCTCGACCAGGATCGGGCTGGTGTGGTCCTTGCCGAGGAAATACTGGATCGGATCGATATAATGCTGACCCATATCCCCAAGACCGCCGCCATCATAATCCCAATAGCCCCGGAAGGTCTGGTGGACACGATGCGGGTTATAGGGCTTGAAAGGAGCGGGGCCCAGCCAGCGGTCGTAATCCAACTCGGGCGGGACGGGCATCGTTTCCAGCCTGGTCTTTCCTATCCAGTAGAATTTCCAGTCGAATCCAGTGGTCTTACTCACGGTGACGGTGAGGGGCCATCCCAGCAGCCCCGAGTCGACGAGTTTTTTTATCGGCTTCACGGTGGTGTTCATGCCGTAGAAGTTGTCTTCAAACCGGAACCAGGTATTCAGCCTGAACATGCGTTTGTTCTGCCGGACGGCCTCGATCACCCGCTTGCCTTCACCGATGGTCCTGGTCATGGGCTTCTCACACCAGATATCCTTGCCCGCGTTGGCCGCATCGATGGCGATGAGTCCATGCCAGTGGGGCGGGGTCGCGATATGAACGATATCCACCTCCGGCAACGCGATCAGTTCCCGATGATCGTGAAAGGTCTTGACGCCGCCGCCGATGGTGTTGGCTACCGAGCTCAGGTGGTTCCTGTCGACGTCGCAGATAGCCACGACCCGGGTTCCGGCATAGGGGATATGACCCTGGCCCATGCCGCCGACCCCGATGATGCCCTTGGTCAGCTGATCGCTGGGAGCGAGATACCCTCTGCCTAAAACATGCCTGGGAACGATAAAAAATCCTGCGCCGATGGCGGCGGCGTTCTTCAGGAAACGGCGCCGCCCTTTGTTCTGGGGTGAGTTCATGTAAGTCGGTTATTGAAAGGAGAATGTGTAGCAGAGTCAATTTAGAAAGAAAAGGCGAGATTCGCCGGAATTTTTGCTAGCGGACCGCCTTTTTGAGAAAAGGCTTTACGAGGTGCTTCCCCGCTGATTCGAGGATGAGAAAATAGGCGCCGGGCGCCAATGTCGCCAGGGAGATGGAAACACTGTTAAGACCATCGTGCAGCGGCATGGCCTGGGACTGAAGGGTCTGACCGATGCCGTTGGACAGCCGGATCGTCGCTTTTTCCGTCGTCGTGGAGATAACGGTGAGGGTCATATGATCCTCAGCCGGGTTGGGGTAGAGCCGAAGGGTGCCCGCATCCGGTCCCGCCGTACCGCGGATGGATACGATCCTCGAGTAGGACCATTGGCCTGCGGGGTCTGTCCACGCAAGACGATAGGCAAGGGCTCCGTCCGTATGGATCGTCGCATCGGTATACTGGAAATTCACGGGGTCTTTTGGAGCGCTCACCTGACCCTGCGAAACGCCCACTGTCGCCAGGGAATCGAAATGCGTGAGATCGACCGATCGCTGGATGACAAAATACCGGATCTCCGCAGCCGACGACGAAGAGCTCAGCGTCCAGTCGAGGACTACATTGGGTGCAATACGGCTGGCGGTAAAATTGACAACGGCCGGGTTGGCCAGGATCGAGCAGGTCGCCGCAGAAGCAACGGGAAGGGTATAGCCTGTAAGCGATGCGCCGGTGGTGCCCGCGGTAGCTCCATCGGAAGAACCGACACAGACCGTCTTTGAGCTGCCGCTGCTGACGACTCCATTAGCGCCGCCGGTCAGCGCCGGGCTGATCGCCGCGGGAAAGGAACTTCCCGGGACCCAGATTACCCCGCCGGCGCCACCGCCGCCGGGACCGGTACAGTCCGGGACAGTATTGCTGGAGTTGGAGCCGCGGCCGCCGGAGACATCCGCCGTGATCGTGCCGGTGACCGAGGAGGCATTGACGATGATCGTTCCGCCTGCGCCGCCACCGCCACCGCCGTCGCCTTCGGCCTCGTAGGGATTCGAAAGTGCGGCATTCACGGGTTGTAGTCCGTTGGCGAGCAGTTGCCCGCCGCCGCCGGCGATCGTGGGAGCCGAGAGCAGGATGATCCCGCCGCCATTCGCTCCGGGTTCTCCCGCGGCATTATTCTCCTGGCCGGCGCCACCGCCGCCGCCAAAAAAGATCCGATTGGCCGCGGTACTGTAGCCGAAGCTGCCGAGACCCGCGCCGCCGATGCCGGGATACTGGCCATGACATTGACCAAGCGATTCACCTGCACGCTGACCACCATCGCCGCCGGGGCCGTAGTTACCACCGCCCGCGCCGCCCGTGTTGGTATTGTTGCCGCCACCACCGCCATTGGCCAATTTTCCGCGGCCATATTCCTGATTCACGATAATCGCAGTGATCCCTTCTCCTTTTGTGCCGCCGGTGTAATAGCCGCTGGCAGGAAGGGAGAGAAAATAGTCGCTGACAGGCACGGCCCAGCTACAGTTATAAGGCGGAACCGGATTGTTCACCAACGCACCGCCCTGGAAGCCCTGACCGCTGACGTCGATGTCCGCGTTCAGGATGATCGTGCCGCTCGATTCCAGCGCGACGATGCCGCCGGTGCCTGTCGTCGGGTCCCAGGGTGCAGCACTGACAGTTCCGGCTACAATGATCGATGGACTGGAAGGCACGGTCACCAGTTGCACCAGGCCGGAAGCAGCATAGGAGTTCAGCATCGCATTCAACAGCCATACCTGGTTGCCGGCGATGGAACAAATAGTATTGAACTCATAGGCCCCCGCCATATTGAGGGCCGTGATATCTCCGTAACTGGATGCATTGGAAGAATTGATCGTCGCACCTTTGGCCTGGTACAGCATCACCCGCTGACCCGCGATAAGGCCGCTGGCATTGCTCAGGGTCACCGAGTTGGTGGCCATACTTACACTGACTACCTGGTAATAATTATTCACGGTGCCCGACACCGACTGCCCCAGGGCGAGGCAGGAATGGAAGGTCACAAAGAGAAAGAGGGCGGCACTATGTGCTGCGTTTTTCATAATTATTGGATGCCAGCAAGATACAATAATTATTTAATATGTACAAGGGGGGCGGAGACTATTCTGTGGGCGCTTTTCCAAACTTCTTTTTGAACGAATGGGAGAAGTGGGACAGGCTTTCGAATCCGAGATCGAGATAGATAGCGGAGGGCTTCCTGTTCTTCTTCTCGATCAGATGACGGGCCTCGATCAGCCGTTTTTCCAGCAGCCACTGGCGGGGCGGCATATCGAAGATCTTTTGGAAATCGCGTTTGAACCCCGCGAGGCTTCGCCCGGTGAGCTGGGCGAATTTTTCGACGGAGACATTGTAATGGTAGTTGCCGAGCATGAACTTCTCCAGATCGATCTTATACGGTTCGGAAAAATCGAAAAGGAATTGTTTCAGCTGCGGCATGGTGTGGAGCAGAAGTTGAACCGCCTCTCTGACCTTCAGGATGCCCAAAGCAACAGTCATTTGTTCCTGCGGATTGCGGACATACGGCATCACCGACTGAAAATAGCCCTGCAGGTATTCGTTCGGGGGGATGAGGACGTTGGATTCGCCGGTATATTTTTGCCGGATCTCTATCTGCTCCTCCAATGCGATCTTTCGGAGCAGGTCTTCCGGCAGGCGAATAATGATCGTCTGGTAATCCTCGCCGTCCAGGGGCGCCTTGGTCAATTGCGCCACCTGGTTCTTCCGGATCAGCAGCACCCCGCCCCGCCGCATCGAGATCTTCTGCGTGGCGGATTCCATGGTGAACTGTCCAGACACCTGCAGGACGAGGACGCTATGTTCGAGGAACAGGGCTTTCTCCTTTTGCATCTTCGACCGAAAGGAGTAAAAGATGATCCCCGGGGCTATTTCGGTTGGCGATATCACTCTATAAAGATAGGACTATCGCTGCAGGTAGGTGCCACCCGCCATCGCACCCGGTGCAAAATGGGTTTCGAGGGTCTTCTGCTCTTCCTTCGTGAACGCGATGTTCATGGCCTTGATGTTCTCGGGTAGGCGCGAGCGCCGGCTCATACTGACCAGCGGCATGAACTGATCGCCCTGGGCATTGACCCAGGCGATGGCGAGTTGTGTCGGGGTGTAGCCTTTTTGCGCTGCCATTGTTTTCAGGACCTCGACTTTGGCCAGGTTCTGCGTCAGATTCTCGCCCTGGAAGCGGGAGAAACGGTTGCGGTAGTCGTCTGCCGCCAGCGGTACTTTCAGGTCGCCGGTGAGCAGTCCTTCAGCGGTGTTGGCAAAGGCGACGACGGCGATGCCCAGTTCTTTCGCTGTGGGGAGGAGCTCGCTTTCGATCTGCCGGTCTGCGAGCGAGTACCCGATCTCCAATGCGGAGACGGGATAGACGCTGTTTGCTTTGCGCAGCTGCTCCGGCGTTATCTCCGAAACACCGAGATGGCGGACCTTGCCTTCCTTGATGAGGCCGGCGACGGTGCCGATCACGTCTTCGATGGGGACGGAGTTGTCGAGGCGACAGGGCTGGTACAGATCGATCGTGTCGATCCCGAGGCGCACTAAGGAGTACTCGATGAAGTTCTTTATAGCGCTGGGGCGGAGGTCCAGCCCGTGCACATGGCCGCCGTAGAAGACGGCGCCGAATTTGACGCTGATGAACGCGTCGTCCCTCCGGCCTTTGATGGCTTTGCCGACGAGTATTTCGTTATGGCCGTGGCCATAAAAGTCCCCGGTGTTTAGGAAGTTGATCCCCTCATCGAGGGCCTGCCGGATGGTCGCGATGCTTTCCGCTTCATCGGGTGCCGTGGTTCCCCAGACGGGGGACATGCGCATACAGCCGAGTCCGAGTTTGGAGACGAGTGGACCGTTTTTGCCAAGGGCGAGCTTTGATATTTGTGCCATGCTATAGATTTATTTAGGACACAAAGATCAGAGGATTCGACCATGGGAGGATGTCTTTAACGGCTCAATTTACTTGTCTGTATGGCTCAGGGCCGCGGCCTATTTGTAGGCGATGGCCGCACTTGTCGGACCTGCCAGGTTAAGGAGGGACGTGGATTTAAAACCGGCCTGCGTGGCCCAGCGGGTGAAGTCCCCGAAGGTATAGTCGAATCCATCGCCGGTTTCGATCAGCATATTCAGACTCATCAGCAGTCCGAACAAATTTTCTTTCCGGTTGTCGTCGATGACGTTCTCGATCGCGACAAATGCGCCGCCTTCGTTGACCGCAGCAAAAACTTTCTTCATCAAGGCCAGCTTCTTCTCTTCGCTCCAGTCATGCAGGATATTTCCCATGACGACGATATCAGCCTTGGGAAGGGCATCCGCAAAAAAATCCCCGCTTTGGATCGTTACTCTATCCGTCATTCCGGATTTTTGGATGGTGTCGCTGGCGATGGGCTCGATCACCGGCAGATCGAAAGTGATACAGCGCATATGCGGCTGATGTTTTGCGACCACGATCGACAGCATACCCGAAGAACCGCCTACATCCGTCAAGGTCGAATACTTTGAAAAGTCGAATAGGTTGGCGAATCCGAGAAAGCCCCCCATTTGAACACCCGTCATGGCATGTACAAAAAGTTTTAGGTTCTCCGGGTCTTTGTAAATGGATCCAAAAAGATCGCCGCCCGTCGCCGCCTCGTTTTGGGGCTTGCCCGTGAGGAGGCCGTTCTCCAGGTTTCCCCAGAATCCATAGAGCCTGTCGTTTGCCATCTCGAGGATGCCGCCGATATACGAGGGTTTGTTCTTGTCCAGAAAGGCCTCCGCGTCGGGACTGTTGGAATAGGTGGCGGTTTCGAGGAGGCCCGTCCGGGTCAGAACGCCAAGACCCGTAAGGGTGTCCAGGAAATCGTACGTATTCCGATCGGTGCATTGGAGGGCCAGCTCTTTTTTCAATTCTTTGGCCGTGAGGGATGGTCTTGCGGCGAGCCGGGTAAAAAGCTTGAAATGGACGGCTGTCAGGAGAACTTTGGAGGCCCAGAATCCCGTTCCTAGTTGCAGGATATGAGCAGGAGAGGCCTGGGTAGCTGATGTATTCATGATTTAGGAGTTTTATAGGCTAATATATTAAAATAAATCGTTCTGTGTTGGGATGAAGTTTGAATAGGCCGCTCTTTTATTATATATTTGGCCCATGCGAATGAATGTATCCGGACTGCCTAAACATTTCGACAAGTTCGATCTCCAACGTCTGTTTAACCCCTTTGGCTGGGTAGATTATACCAAGATCCTCATCGATCCTATCACGGGACTGAGCCGTGGAAAGGGAATCGTCGAGATGAAAAAAGACGAAGACGCCAAGAAGGCCATTGCCGCGTTGCAGGGTCAGGTGTTGGCCGCAAGCCCCCTGAATATCAAAGAAGCCAAGGATCGTCCAAGACCCAATGATGGTGATCAGGATGGGGGTGGAAGAGGCCGTGACGGCGATCAGGGCGGTGGCGGCGGCCGGCGCGACGGAGACGGCGGCGGCAGAGGTCGCGGATATTGATCGCGGCAGCCCTCAATAGGCAACCTATTTCTTCTTCTAAAAATTTTAACTCGGTCTCCTTGCCGCTTATCCAGGTAGTATCCTGGGCGGTGCCGGATTTACGACGTTGATCGCCTTACCCGCGGCAAAGGCGAGGATCTGATCAAAGACATCGCCGAACTGCAGGTCGAATTCCTCCATCGTGACATAACCGATATGCGGCGTACAGACGACATTGTTCAGACCCAGCAGAGGATGGAAGGCGTCGGTAAGAGGTTCCTGTTCGTAGACGTCGATGGCGGCGAAACCCGGCCGGCCGAGTTTAAGCGCCGCTTCAAGCGCCCCCGGTGTGAGGAGTCCGGCGCGGCTGGTGTTGACGAACAGCGCACCGGGCTTCATCTGGGTCAGATCCTTCAGGGTGATCGAATGTTTTGTTTCCGGCAGCAGACGAACATGCAGGGAGATAACGTCACAATTCGCGAAAAAGGTGGACCGGTCTTCAGCGAGGATTAGATAATCGTCCAGGGCTGCCTGACGCCCACGATCAGTTTTTGCATACACCAGCACTTCCATTCCAAAGGCTTTCGCGTAACCGGCCACCACCCGGCCGATCCGTCCATAACCATAGATGCCGATCGTCTTTCCGCGTAACGTCGTTCCGACCCCGGTCTGCCACTGACCGGCCCGCAGCGAGGCCATTTGTTGCGGGATCGCTCTCACCGAAGCGAGGATGAGCGCCCAGGTGAGTTCCGCGGCCGCATAGGAAGCGGTGCCGGCATGCAGGTTGGACGAGACGACGATCCCGAGCCGCGTACAGGCCTCGATATCGATATGCGGATAAACGCTGCGCTGGCTGATCAGCCGGAGCTGGGGCAGACGCTCGAGCAGCGAGGCGGTGATCCTCGTGCGTTCGCGGATAAGCACGAGGGCCTGCGTGTCCTGCAGGCGACTCGCCAGCAAGTCTTCGTTCTGGGTGTGGTCATACCAGACGGTGACCTCATGACCGTTCAGTTTTTGGAACGACGGCAATTGCCGGAGCGTGTCGAAGTAATCGTCGAGAATGGTGATTCGCATAGTAGCGGTTTAGGATCTGAATACCTTAAGCAAACATCCATAGCCGGTGGTGCCGGCGACAAACCGAAGCCGGTCGGCAAATAACCATTTGCCTGCCATCGCGCGGATCATGTGAAAGAGGGTGCCGCCGACCCAAACGCCGAGATGGAAGACGGAGAACCAGAGAAGGAACTTGAAGAGTGTTTGTTGCATGATGCAAAGATGCGGCAGCACCGGGCGGCAGACAATCGCGGAATACCGTGAGGGAACGCTAAAGCAGAAACAATTCGGATGCCTTCCGGATAAGCTCCATCGAATTTTTAACATCGAGTTTTTGAAGGAGATGTCGGCGATGGGTCTCGACAGTGTTGATGCTGATGCGGCATTCGCCAGCGATCATTTTCGTCGACATGCCACCGGCGATCATCTGAAGGATCTCTTTTTCCCGGTGGCTCAATTTCGGCGGGTTGGTAGTCCGTTCCTGTTGCTGGACGGCTGCCTGAAGGAGATTGTGACATTTTTTCTCGCGGCGCAGGTTGTCGAGCATCCAGCTGCCGGATTCCAGTTGATCGATCAGTTCGATGCGAAACAGCACATGATCGACGACTCCATCGCCGTTGCCGGAAAGGAAGAAGCGGCTGTCGCGAAGTTTGAGGTACATGCCGCCGGGATGACGAAGCCGGTAACGGAGGATCATCGGGACGGCGGCCCGCCCATCGATATAATGGGTGTGGAGGGCCTCATGGGCTTCGACGATGCGTTCGGAGACGAGGGAGTGATCTTCCGGATGGATCAGCGAGTACCAGAATTTCGTTCCCCGGGCATGGAACTCTTCGGGAGTGTAGCCGGTGAGACTGTCGAGGGGAGAGCCGATGGAGCGAGAGAGTTCCTGCGGTCGGGTCGTGTACAGAAAGATACAGCATTCCTCGTCGGGCGGGACCGAGAGGAAGTTGGGTGGAATATTGTAGGGAGCCAGTAACGACCGGATGTTCGCTGGTAATGTCATCCCGCTAAAAGTACAATAAAGTGAGGACACGCGCTACGGCGGGTGGGTCACGGTTTTCCGGGATTTTGTCGCGTGGTCTTCTGCCGGAATTTTGCCGGCAAAAAAAATGGAAAGCATCAATACGATCGTGATCGGGGGTGGTCAGGCCGGACTGGCGGCGGGCTATTATTTGCGGCAGATGAACCGGGAATTCGTCATCCTGGATGCCGGTGTACAGACGGGAGATGCCTGGCGGACACGCTGGGATTCGTTGCGGTTGTTCACGCCGGCCTGGTTGAACGGCCTGCCGGGAATGCCGTTCCCGGGCAATCCCCAGCATTTTCCCAGCAAGGACGAGGTAGCGGATTATTTATGGGCCTATCGCCGGAAGTTTCGGCTGCCGGTGAGGCATGACTGCGCCGTGCTCCGGTTGACAAAGGGAATGCGGCGATTCGAGGTCGTGACGAAGGATGGAAACTGGCTTGCGGACAATGTGATCGTCGCGACCGGCAGTTATCAACAGGCGAAGCTGCCGCCCTTTTCAAACGAGCTGAATGCGGTGACGCACCAGCTCCATTCCTCGCGCTATAACAACCCGCAGCATCTGCCGGAAGGAGGCGTGCTGGTAGTCGGCGCGGGCACCAGCGGTCTGCAGATCGCATTGGACATCCGGTCGACGGGGCGAAGCGTATACCTGGCGGGCGAGCCGACGGTGCATATCCCGGATTTTGTCTTCCGGTATTTCGAACGGCCCTTTGTATGGGTCGCTTCGAATCTGCTCACCCTGAAGACACCGATGGGCCGGAAGGCCTGCAGGGCGATAAAGGGGGAGGGTAAGGGAGCGCCGCTAATCAATGTGTCGATGAGCGATATTTATGATGCCGGGATCCGGCACGTGTCGCGCATCGTGGGCGCGCGGGATGGATGGCCACTGACCGAAAAGGGGGTGGTTGTGCCGGTGTCGACGGTCGTTTGGGCGACGGGCTTCTCGCCGGATTATTCCTGGATGCGCATCCCGGACTGCGTGGATGAGCAGGGATACCCGGTGACGCGGAGGGGCGTGTCGCCCGTCGGGGGGCTTTATTTTGTAGGATCGACGTTCCAATACGGGTTGACCTCGACCTGGTTGGGCGGAGTAGGAAGGGATGCGGAGTTTGTTTGCCGGCAAATTGGTTAAATTGCTGAAAATAGCCGTCATGCGAGACCTTTCTTCCATCCACAAGTTGATTACCGATCTGTTCCAGTGGCCGGCCCGACCAGCTGACTGGGAACAATACCGGCTGAGTAACGAGCAGGTCGCGTTCTTCCGTGAATACGGATATCTGAGCGATCTGAAGTTGCTGGATGACCGGCAGGTCGAACGGCTGAAGAAGGAGTTGGAGGCGATCATGGATCCGGGACATCCGCTCAACGGATTGTATCATGAGTTCCACAGCAACGAGTCCTCCGATCCCAATGCCGTGTTGTTCCATGCCCTCGGCGCCTGGCGCATCACGGAAGGGTTTCACGACGTGCTCTGGAATCCCGCCTTTGTGATGGCCGCGAGCCAGCTGTTGGGCGACAAAGGAGTCAGGTTCTGGCATGATCAGTTGTTTTGCAAACCGGCCAAACACGGAGGCGTCGTGGCCTGGCACCAGGATTATTCGTACTGGACAAGGACGGGGCCTATGCAACACCTCACGTGTTGGGTAGGACTGGATGACGCGACGGTGGAAAATGGTTGTCTGTATTATGTACCGAAGAGTCATAATTGGGGCCTGCTGGACAAACCCGCGCTGGCAGGCGATATGGAAGGTCTGATGCAATACCTGACGGAAGAGCAGAGGTCGGCCTTCAAACCGGTGCCCATCGAGTTGAAGAAGGGGCATGCGACTTTTCATCATCCGCTGATGGTGCATGGGTCCTTTGCCAATTCGGCGCCGCGTGCCCGACGCGCCTTTGTGTTGAATGTTTTTGCCGACGGGACCGAGTCGAAGTCGGATGATGAACTGCTCAAGGGGGTCCCGCCGATAAAGGCCGGGCGCCCGATGGAGGGACAGTTCTTTCCGTTGTTATTTCCAGGGGCAGGCGTTGTGTCAGGGATATAGGCTGCCGGCGTGCTAGGGATAGAGCAGGTACTTTTTCCGCATTTGTTTGTAATTGCTGAGACCGGGCTCCCAGGTCTTGCGGATCTCCGACTCGCTCATACCCGAGGCGATCTGCTCTTTAAAGGCGGTGGTGCCGGCGAGCTTATTGATATCCCCCATTTGTTTGCTTTGATGGAAGTCGAAGAATTTCTCTTTATAAGGGTAGGCCTTGTAGAGCGCCATCATCCACTCTATATTCAGCTTTCCCGTCTTGCGCAGGCTGTCGGCGTTGATGGACCGCAGGTCGAGACCATAGCAGGGCTGATCCTGGTGCAGCGGTGTCTCGGACATGCCGGGTATGCTGACTGGAGTAAAACTGAACGGGTATTTGCCTTTAAGGTCAGGATTACCCAGGACGGTGAATGGCATGTGCGTGCCGCGGCCCTGGCTGATGATGGTGCCTTCGAAAAGGCAGAGGGAGGGGTATAGCAGTACCGACTGCTGCGTGTTGAGGTTGGGCGAGGGGAATACCGGCAGTTGATAATACATGCTGTGGGCATAGTTCTTTACCGGGATGACGGTTAGTTTGCATTGCGCCTTGTTCGGAAGCCAGCCTTCGCCGTTGATCATTTTTGCGAACTCACCGATGGTCATGCCATGGACAATGGGTACCGGGAATTGACCGATGCCGGACTTGAGGGACATATCGAGAATGGGACCGTCGACATAGCCGTTGGGGTCGGGGCGGTCGAGGATGAGGAGTTCTTTTCCGGACTCCGCGCAGGCTTCCATGATATTGCGCAGGACATTGATGTTCGTGTAGAACCGGCAGCCGACGTCCTGCAGGTCGAAGATCATGATGTCGATGGCGTCCATATCTTCTTTGGACGGTTTGCGTTTGGGTCCATAGAGCGAGATGATCGGGATCCCGGTGGCGGAGTCCGTCTCGTCGGCGACTTTTGCGCCGTTGCTGGCTTTGCCGCGGAACCCGTGTTCGGGTCCGAAAATTTCTTTGATGTCAACTTTCAGCGTATGAAGACTATCGACAAGGGAGCGGTTACCGATGATGGTGGTGGGGTTGCCGAGGATGCCGATGCGTTTGCCTTTCAGCAGGTGGAGGTAGAGGCTTGTTTGGTCCGCGCCGGTGATGATGGGTTTGGTACCATACGCCGCGCGAAGCTGCGCCTTCAGGCGGGATTTTATCGCCGGAGTCGTGAACGCATGATCGACGGCGGCGAGATTGGTGGCGAGGAAATCCGCTTTCTTCCAATGGAATTGATCGACGACCCTCCCGTACTCGCGGGTGAGCGTCGTGTTGGAGATGGTCCGGCAATCCGTATTGATGTTCAGGGGAACCTGTGCCTTATAAAGGCGGTCCACCGGATGATGGGCCAGGTCAGCGTAGATATTTGTTTGCAGGTTGCTGGTCGGGCAGACCTCGAGGAGAATATTCTTTTCTTTGAGATAACGCAGAAGCGCCGTGTCTTCCGCGCTTCTCACGCCATGGCCTATCCGGGTAGGGTGGAAGTTGTGCAGCGTCTCCCAAACGCTTTTCGGTCCGGCGGCTTCCCCGGCGTGCGCGGTACAGGGGATGCCATGGGCATTGGCGTACCGGAAGGCGGCGACATGGGCGTCGATGGGAAAACCCGCTTCGTCGGCGGCGATGTCGAAGCCGACGACGTGTCTGCCACGAAATTTCTCGACGAGCTTCACGGTTTCCATGCTTTGTTCCTTATTGAAGTGCCGGAGGGTGCAGAGGATGACGCCGACCTGGATGCCGGTGCTGCGAATGCCTTCGGCCACGGCACTGTCGACGGCCGCGACGACCTGTTCGCCGGTGAGGCCCTTACTCAGATGCTTTAGTGGCGCGAAGCGAAATTCGGCATAGATGATATGGTCTTTTTGAAGCTGGTGGAAGAGGTCCAGGGTGACGAGGCGCAAGGCTTGCCGGGTCTGCATAAGATCGACCGACCGGTCCGCCCGCGTGATATAGTCGGCGAGATTGGTACATACCGTGGGCGCGATAAATTGTTTCTGGTATTCGTCGGGGGTGATCCCGGGATCTATTTGGTGAACGACCGCATAGCTCAGGGAGCAGTCGAGATGGAGATGGAGTTCTACCTTGGGCCAGTCGGCGATCCCGGCCGCGGTTTGGGTATGGCCGGTCAGGGTGAGGGCGAGGGCGAAGAGCAGCGAGAGGAGGGTGATTTTTGTTGGCATGTGCAAATTTAGGGAAATAAGGCGCCCCTGAGGGCGCCTTAGTCTCTATTTGCGGGTGGTGGAGTACGTCTCCCAGGTTTCGCCGTTACTGCGAAGGATGGTCTTTGTCTCAGAATTCTCGAGGGTCAGATAGTAGGTGCTTTCAGAGTCGCGGCTGAGTTCGAAGAGATCGGTGATCCAGTAGTCGCTATAGTGTTTCTTGAAGTTCATCAGCAGGCTGACCGGCAGCTGAGAAGAGACCAGATTGCGCGTCACAGCGAGCAGATGACCATCGATGGCGTAGAAGGCCGTCATGATCTGGCCGTTGAGGGCGAAATTCACCTCGGTGAAATTGGTCTTTGTTTTGGCTTCGATGACGTCGGCGTTGCGGAAGTCGGTTTTGAAAGACGTGTTGGCTACGGCTTTGGTATTTGCTTCGGCTTTGCTGACCTCCGTTTTAGTTGCTTCATTTTTGCCGCCGTCGATATTTGTTGCGGCCATACTATGGGTGGTGCTGAGGGTAAATACGCTGGCCATTACAAGGGCGGCGTTTTTGATAAACTGGTTCATAAAATTATTTTTTAATGGTTTTGTTTTTTTGATTCCTACCGGGCGTCCCCGGCATGCCAATACTGTTTCCAGCGGAATGCCAGTTTTTTGTTTGTTGTGAAAATCAATGAGTTACTAGTTTCGCGCGGAAGGCGGGTGTCCGGTATTGATCAAAATAGTGTCCGCTTTTGAGACGGGAACGGGTTCGGCGAAGATTTTCCGGTCTTGGTCGAAATCTTTTGCCCGGGTGCGCACCGGCAAAGACCTTTCGCCAAATAACAATGAGAAACATTGTACTGCTTTTCATATTAGGTCTCTCCGCAGGCGTGCAAGCCCAACACGTAAAGACGATGCGGATGAGTAAGGTCGCCACGGTCTCCGAGCAGATAGGCATAGCCAACGTCGCCATCAGCTATAGCCGGCCGGCGGTCAATGGGCGGGAGGGAAAGATCTGGGGGGAACTCGTGCCCTATGGCTTCGTCGACTATCACTATGGCACAAGCAAGGCCGCACCCTGGCGGGCGGGGGCCAACGAGAATACGACGATCGAATTCTCCACGGACGTAACCATCGAAGGCAAGCCGCTGGCAGCAGGCAATTATGGTTTTTTTGTCGGGATGGGAGCGGAGACGGCGACGCTTGTCTTTTCGAAGAACAACAATTCCTGGGGTTCCTTTTATTATGACGCGGCCGGCGACGCCCTGCGGGTGGAGGTACCCGTTGGGAAGGCGAACGAACCCGTAGAGTGGCTGAAATATGAGTTCACAGGCGAGACGGACACCAGTGCGGTGGCGGTGCTGGAATGGGAAAAAGTAAAGATCCCCTTTACGATCGCGGTCTGTCTGAAAAAGACACAGATAGCCGCGTACCGCTATGCCTTCAACAGTGGAGAGTTCTATGAGTATTGGCAGAATATGCAGCAGGCGGTGGATTTCTGCCTCGTCAACAATGTGAATCTGACCGAAGGGCTCGAATGGGCGGACCGCAGCATCCACACTTATTTTGGCGATGCAAATTTTCAAACCTTAAGTACCTATGCCGGATTGCTGGGTATGGCGGGCCGGAAGCGGGAGGCGGACTCCGTGATGAAGCTGGCATGGCCGAAGGGGAACGCGAACGATGTCTTTTCTTATGGGTATAAAATGCATCGAACAGCTGAAAAAGGCGATCACCGAGGGGAAGGATGTAACGCAGATGTAAATAATCTTGCCGTATTGAGCTCTGGTCGGGTGGAATGAGGATCTGCGCCGGCGAGGAGTTGTTTGTAATATTTGCTTGCGCCGGCGGTGTCATTCAGCAGCTGCGCCGACTGCGCGGCCCCAAAAAGCGCGTTGAAGCGATTGGGACTCTTCTCCAGCACTGCGAGATACTGCTGGTAGGCCGGGGCATATTGACGGAGATCGAGCAGCAGATCGGCATACAACTCGCGGGCAGGCAGAACCTCCCCGGGTGTAACAGGGTGCTTGGAAGTGCTGTCCTCCCATTCGGCGGCCTTCTTCATCAATTGAACAGCCTCCCCATTGGCGCCCCTGGCATGGGCGATCCAGGCCTGCCCCGCCGTCTTCTGGATCTCCACCTGTCTCGCCTTATAGGCATCTTTCTGATCCAAAAGCGTCGACTGAAGCGCGCCGAGGCGCAGCAACTGCATCTCCGCGGCGTGGATCTCTCCGGTATGCACGGAACCCAACAGTTTTGCAAAATGAATGATCGCCTCCTGCCAGGGAAATTTTTCCCACGGAAAGGCATCGGGCTTTCCGGAGAGCCGGGCGGCTTCGCGCCAGTCCTTATTCTCGAGCGCCATGCGACAGGGCGCCGCGGCGAAGGTATAGGCATCCTTGCCGTTGAGCGGGCTGACATCCGTAATCGCCGTCAGATAGTCGAGCTGCACCTTTGCCGCGGAATCATCCCCTTTCTGGAGATACGCGTACACCAGGTAATCCAGCCCATGCATCTCTTCATCCCAATGGCCCTTTATCCCCGTTTGTTGAGCATAACATTTTGCGGCATCCACCGACCGGAGATTGGACTGGATACTTTCATCCCAGAGACCCAGCCGCGTGAAGATATGCGAGGGCATATGCAAGGCGTGGGCAGAAGAGGGCGCGACACTGGCATAGCGCTTGGCCGCCGGCAGTGCGATCGAAGCGATACCCGGATAATCATATGTATGAATGATGTAATGGATAATGCCCGGGTGATCCGGAAATGCCGGATAAAGCCCCGTGAGAATAGCGCCCGCCTTTTTTTGCCTGGCATACGTCTTGTCGGTGGGCAGCGCCGCGGCGTCGAGGGCGAGCGCGTAAAAGATGGCGGCTTCTTTATTGTCGGGATAGCGTTGGTAGAGCTGTTCCATCGCCCCCTCGAAATGCACGGCCCGGGCATGCGGGTCCGTCGTTTTCCAGTCTTTGTAATAGGCGGCGGCCGCGTCGATGAATGCGGTTTCGGGCTTGGAGCCAGGCTTCAGCGAAGCCGCGAGGGTAATAGCGGTCGAGCCTTTGATCAGATCGGCCTCGGTAGGCGGTTCCCACAGCGGGTGAAAATTGCACATGGCCACACCCCAATAGGCCATCGCCGTCTGCGGGGCCTCGTCGATTATTTTCGCAAAGGCTTTTTCCGCCTCGTCATATTCGAAAGAATGGAGCAGTTCCACGGCGGTGTTGAAATCGGCCTTCACCTGCGGGCTGCCCCCGATGGTAAAATCGACGACGCCGAATTCCTTTTCAGCGGGACCGCAGAGGATGATATTACCTTTTTTGAGATGTAACCCCGCGAGGGTTTCTTTCGTTGGCGCAGAATGATCACCCGCGCAGGCGATGAACATCATCACCGGTGGTAGAACACGAAGATATCTTCTGAGGCCAGTCATTAAGAGGAGTTTTGTAAGTTACGAAAATAATCGATTGTTATTGTTTATGCCTTATATTTGAGGTCATCTCACAATCACATTTATGGCAAATAACGATTACGACGCCATCGTCATCGGCTCTGGGATCAGCGGCGGGATGGCAGCAAAAGAGCTTACTGAAAAAGGCCTGAAAACGATTATGCTCGAAAGAGGCATGGATATCGTCCACGTCAAAGATTATACGGAAGCCAATAAAGAAGCCTGGGATTATCCCCACCGCGGCGAGCGGACCCAGGAAATGATCAAGAACTACCCCGCGTTAAAGCGCGACTATCCACTCAACGAACGGAACCTTTCCTGGTGGGCGAGCGATAAGGACAGCCCCTATACCGAAGTAAAACGCTTCGATTGGTTCCGCGGCTACCACGTCGGCGGCCGGTCCCTGCTCTGGGGGCGTCAGTCGTATCGCTGGAGCGACCTGTATTTCGAAGAGAATGCCAAACAGGGGATCGGAGTCGACTGGCCCGTCCGCTATAAAGATATCGAGCCCTGGTACGACCATGTGGAGCCCTTTGTGGGCGTGAGTGGATCGAAGGAAGGACTGCCCGAGCTTCCGGATAGTAAATTCCTCCCCGCGATGGAGATGACCTGTGTGGAGAAGGATTTCGCCGAGCAGATCAAAAAGCATTTTGGCGGCAAGCGGAAGATCATCATCGGGCGTTGCGCCCATGCCACCGTCCCGCTCAATGGCAGACAATGTATGTATCGTGATAAATGCTGGTATGGCTGTCCCTTCGGCGGCTATTTCAGCACGCAGTCCGTCACACTGCCGGCTGCGATGGCCACGGGTAACCTGACGGTACGCCCCTGGTCGATCGTCACGAAGATTTTATATGACAAGGATAAGAAACGGGCTACCGGCGTGGAGGTGCTGGATGCCCAGACGATGAAGACCTATACCTACACCGCGAAGATCGTTTTCCTGAACGCGTCGACGCTGAACAGCGCCTGGATCCTGATGAATTCGGCTACGGACGTATGGCCCGACGGGCTGGGCAGCAGCAGCGGCGAACTGGGGCATAATGTCATGGACCACCATCTCGGGGTTTTTGCCGGCGGCAGGGTAGAAGGGTATCTCGACAAATACACTTACGGGAGAAGAGCAAATGGTATTTACATCCCCCGGTTCCGGAACTTCTTTGGCGACAAGCGCGACTATTTGCGTGGTTTTGGCTACCAGGGCGGTGCCGAACGTGGCCGTGGTGTGGAGATCGCAGAATATTCCATCGGCAAGGAATTCAAGGAAGCGATGAGTGAGCCGGGCGAATGGAATTTCGGGATCGGCGGTTTCGGTGAGACCCTGCCGTATCACGAGAACAAGGTGACGCTCGATAAGACGAAGAAGGACAAATGGGGATTGAATATTTTATCCTTCGATTGCGAGCTGAAGGATAACGAGCTGAAGATGCGGAAAGACATGCTGAATGACGCCATGGAGATCTGTGAGGCCCTGGGGGTGAAGGATGTTCGCGGCGGGGATGATAACCCTTACCTCGGCCGGGGGATCCATGAAATGGGTACCGCGCGGATGGGGCATGATCCGAAGACGTCCGTACTCAACAAGTGGAACCAGGTATGGGATGCGCCGAATGTATTTGTCACGGACGGGTCGTTCATGACCTCGGCGGCGTGTCAGAATCCTTCGTTGACGTATATGGCGTTTACCGCGCGGGCCGCGGATCATGCGGTGAGCGAGTTGAAGAAGGGGAACCTATAATGAATGTTCCATAATTATCTTAAAACGGCCCTGCGCAACCTGATGCGGGGCCGGGCGAGTTCGCTCATCAATATTCTCGGCTTGGGCCTGGGGCTGGCCGCCTTTATCGGGATCAGCGCCTACGTCGCCTACGAGCGAAGCTATGACCGGATGCTGGCCCCCGCCGGCGAGTCCATCTACAGGGTAGAGAGCCAGTTCTACAAAGGCAACCAGCTGAATGATGACTGGGCGACGAGCACCAACGGCTACGCCCTGGCGTTGAAACAACATTTTCCGCAGGTGGCCGACCTGACACGCATCGACTGGAGCAATAGCGAACGGGTGGTGCGACACGGGACGGTGCGTTTCCGGGAAGCGCATGTTTGTTTCGCGGACAGCAATTTCTTTTCCTTTTTTTATTACGGCTGGCTGCGCGGCGACAAGGCGACGGCACTGAAAGAGATCAATTCCGTGGTGCTGAGTGCCTCGGCGGCCAGGAAATATTTTGGCGATACCGATCCGGTAGGGCAGCCCCTCGAGATAAGCACCATCTCCAGCAGCTATCCCTGTGTCGTGACGGGCGTCTTCGCGGATGCGCCGGCGAATTCGACGATGCGTTTCTCCATGCTGTTGAGCTGGCGGACGCTGTCCACCTGGGAACAGAAGACCTGGTATCTCCACGAGAGCTACACTTTTTTGAAACTGGTGCCGGGTGCTTCACCGGCTGCCGTGGAGGCGGGCTTCCCGGCGGTGGCGGAAGGATATAAGGACGGACCCGCGCTGAAGGATCTGCGTTGGGGGATCACGCTGGTACCGATGGCCGAGATCCATCTGCAGCCCGCGAAGCCGAACGAGATCGAAGTGAAAGGGAATCGCCGCGCGGTGGAATTCCTGAACCTGCTTTCCTATGTGATCCTGCTCATTGCGGGGATCAACTATATCAATTTATCCACGGCACGAGCGCTGCAACGGGCAAAGGAAGTAGGGATGCGGAAGGTCAGCGGGGCGCGGCCCTGGCAGTTGATCCTGCAGTTCCTTTTCGAATCGGTTCTGCTGAGTCTGCCCGCGCTTGCGCTGGGGCTTGGACTGGCGGCGACGGCGAATAAAGTGTTACCCAATTGGCTGGGAAGCGAACGGGATTATGGACTCGTCGCGGGCGCCGGTTTTTGGCTAAGGGTGGCGGTCGTTTACGCAACGACGGTTCTCTTGTCGGGCGTTTATCCCGCGCTGGTCCTGACCCGATTCCAACCTATAACGGTGTTGAAAGGCCGCTATTCTTTTTCAAAGGGCGGGACCCTGTTGCGGAAAGGATTGGTGGGTTTTCAATTTGTATTATCATTCTTACTCATCGCCGGGACGCTCGCGGTCTACAACCAGCTGACCTATATGCGGAGCCAGGATTTAGGGGTGAGGGTAGAACAGACCCTGGTGGTCAAGGCGCCGGTGAAGACCGAGGGATATGTAAAGAAAGTCGGGGCGTTGAAGGACCAGCTGCGGGCGCTGGCGGGAGTGACGGGTGTGACCATGTCCGGCGCGGTGCCGGGAAAGGAGGTGGGCGAGTTCCTGGCGAACCGCCGATTTGGCGCAGACAAGACCCAGGAGCGGCTGTATGAGATGTTGAAGGTAGATTATGATTTCCTGGGTGTATATCAGCCGAAATTTGTTGCCGGGCGAGGCTTCGAGGCATCGCGACCAGCCGACAGTACGGGCCTTGTGTTGAACGAATCCGCGGCGCGACAACTGGGTTTCGCCTCTCCCGAGGCAGCCCTGGGACAACAGGTGTGGCTGGAAGTAAATCCTGGCCGGACGGATAAAGTGATCGGCGTGATCCGGGACTATCACCAACAGGGATTGCAACAGGCATATACACCCGTGATCCTGTTCATGGATCCCGCGTACGGCTGGGTGCCGGTGCGGTACTTTTCCGTGAGGCTCGACACAAGGGATATCGATCGCATGGTGGCATCGGTGCGGAAGGTCTGGGACCAGCAATTCCCCGAGTCCTCCTTCGATTATTTCTTTTTGGATGAGTTCTATGACCGGCAGTACCAGGATGACCGGCAGTTTGCGCGGGTGGCATCGATGTTTTGCGGGCTCGCGATCTTTATCGGGCTGATCGGCCTGTTGGGACTGACAGCGCATGCAGCGGCGCGACGGACACGGGAGATCGGCATCCGGAAGGTGCTGGGGGCGAGTGTGGCCGGGGTGATGCGGTTATTGACGGCCGAGTTGGTTGGGCTGATCGGGCTGGCGTCGTTGGTGGCGGCGCCGGTCGCGGCGTGGATGGTGCAGAAATGGATGCAGGGATATGCGTTCCGGGCGCCATTCAGCTGGTGGTTACTGGTGGTACCCGCGCCGGTATTGTTGATAGTGACCGTCGGGACTACGGGGTGGTTGACATGGAAGGCGGCGAGGGTGAATCCGGTGGAGTCATTAAAAGAAGAATAAGGTGTATTGAAAGCGGACAGGGATGTATCATAAGCGAACGGCCTATCCGTTGTGTCGCTCCTAATTTGCTGTAAATCATGTACCTTGGAGGGCGGCACCGTTTTGGGACACCATCGGCATCCATTACACATCCTTCATACTATGATCCGCAACTTCTTCAAGGTCGCCTACCGGAATCTGCTCCGCAACAAAAGCATTTCCCTTATCAATATCACGGGTCTGGCGGTTGGCATGGCCAGCGCCATTCTGATCCTGCTCTGGATCCAACACGAGTACAGCTATGACCAGTTCCATCCGAAAAAGGACCGCATCTACGAAACATGGAACCGGGTGGTTATGAACGGGAAGCTGCGTTGCTGGAATACCGTGCCGGCACCCCTGGCCCGCGCATTGGAAAACGATGTCCCGGAAATAGAGCGTACAGTGCGGGTGGATTGGCCCAGGACACAGTTGCTCACGGCGGGGGAAAAGAAGATCATGCAAACGGGCCGGCTGGCGGATACCGGTTTTTTCCAGGTCTTCAATTTCCCGATGGTGAAAGGCGATCCCGCAACGGCGCTGAATGGCCTGCACTCGATCGTATTGACGGAGCGGACGGCGAAGAACCTGTTCGGCGACAATGATCCGATGGGGAAGATCGTGAAAGTCGAGAACAAGGATAATTTCCAGGTCACCGGGGTTGTAAAAGATCCGCCGGACAATACGCGTTTCCAATTCGACTACCTGTTGCCGTGGGCCACAAAAAAATATGCCGAGGGTCAGGACCTGGGGTGGGGGGATAACAGCACCGGGACCTATGTGTTGCTGAAGCCCAATAGCAGCCTGGCCTCCGTACAGCAGAAAATTAAGGGCATCCGCTGGAAATATGACGAGGGTTCGAAGAAACTGAACTGGGAGCAATTTATCTACCCGCTTGACCGCTGGCGGCTGCATTCCAGTTTCTCCAATGGGGTGGAAGACAACGGCGGAAATATCGCCTTTATCCGGCTGTTCGGGATCATCGCCGGGTTTATTCTTTTGATCGCGTGCATCAATTTTATGAACCTGAGCACGGCGCGGAGCGAGAAGCGGGCGAAGGAAGTAGGGATCCGCAAGACGGTAGGAGCGCTGCGGGGATCCTTGATCAGCCAGTTCATCGGCGAGTCGATCTTTATCGCCTTCCTGGCGGGGATGCTGGCGATCGTGCTGGTGCAGCTAAGCCTGCCAGGCTTCAACCAGTTTACGGAAGAACACCTTTCCATCGATGGGGGTAGTATCTACACCTGGGGAGCCTTTCTGGCCTTTATCCTGTTCACAGGCCTGCTTGCCGGCAGTTATCCGGCCTTCTTCCTCTCCTCTTTCCAGGCCGTGAAGGTGTTGAAGGGGACGTTCCGCCGGGCGAATGCTTTGGTGAATCCCCGAAAGGTACTTGTTGTGCTGCAGTTCGGTTTTGCGATCATCCTGATCATCTGCACGATCATCGTCAAGCAGCAGATCGACTATGCGCAGAACCGGGAGACCGGATATGATAAGGATAATCTAGTGTATCATATGATGACCGGGGATATCGCAAAGAACTATGCCCTTATCAAAAATGAGTTGCTCGCGTCGGGCGCCGCGACTTCCATCACCCAAACCAACTCGCCGTTGACCGACAGATGGAGCGATGGGTGGGGACAATCCTGGGAAGGGAAGGACCCGAATGACAATACCTCCTTCGACCGGTACCTGTCGGACGAAGGGCTGGGCAAGACCGCGGGCCTTCAGTTCGTCCGGGGGCGCGATCTCGACCTGCAAAAATATCCTACGGATTCCACGGGGCTGATCATCAATGAGTCGGCCTGGAAGGTGATGAAATTCAAGGACCCCCTGGGCAAGAAGGTGGGGGATCTCGGTGTTGAGTGGCACATCGTCGGTGTAGTAAAGGATTTTATCCTTACGAACCCATATGAGCCCACGCGGCCGATCCTTATCTGTGGAGCGGCAAGCAAGTTCATGCGATTTGGTGTGGTAGAGGTCCGGTTCAATCCGGCCCATTCCACGGCTGCCAATCTGAAGGTAATGGAGGCGGTCTTTAAAAAATACAACCCCGATTATCCCTTCGAATACAAATTCATCGATGAGGAATATTCGCGGAAGTTCCAGAATGAGCGGCAGCAGGGTACGCTGGCGGCGGTGTTTGCGGGGCTGACCATCTTTATCTCCTGTCTTGGACTCTTTGGGCTCGCGACCTATATGGCCGAGAACCGGATCAAGGAAATAGGGGTCCGCAAGGTGCTGGGCGCTTCGGTGACGGGAATCACGGCTATGTTGTCGAAGGAGTTTGTGATGCTCGTGGGCATCTCCTTTGTGCTCGCCGCGCCGATGGCCTACTGGGCGATGTCGAAGTGGCTGTCTGACTATACCTATCGGGTAGATATCGCTTGGTGGGTGTTTGCATTGGCGGGTCTTCTTTCCGTGGTGATCGCGCTGGTGACGGTGAGCTACCAGGCGATCAGGGCGGCAATGGCCAACCCGGTGGACTCGTTGCGTAGCGAGTAGCCTATTTTGTGCTCACAACCACCGGCACAGGGTTCGACCTGATGGACCGGCCGTCCGTTGCCACAACATTTATCGGTAAGCCATTGCTGGAAAAATACATTCCATTCAATTTTACGATATTCACGTCGATCGGCGCGCCCGCCGGCCCTTTCGCGCTTGCGGTGGGAGTCACGCCGAGCACGGCCATAGTGATCAGGACAAGGCAGGTAGCGATCACCGTCAGGACGGCATTCAGATATTTCAACTGCTTCATAAAAAGGTGTTTTTATGAAGTTACTCATTCTTCAGGATCCGGGCAGGGTTGGATCGGACGGCTTTCAGCGTCTGGGCGCCGATCATCAGGAAGGCGATGGCCGCGACAAAGGCCGGGCCGATGAGCAATTCGCCGGGGCGGATCGGCTGATGATAAGCGAACCGGGCGAGGATGACCCTGTCGAAGAAGAGCCAGGTAAGGGGCAGGGCGATCAGGGCCGAGATCAGCAACAGGAAAAGAAAGCTTTTACTGAGCAGGTAGACCAGCAGACCGTTACCGGCCCCAAGTACCTTGCGGATGCTTATTTCCTTCAGTCTTTTTTCCATCGTATAGATGACCATGCCGAAGAGGCCGAGCGATGAGATGCAGATGGCCAGTGCGGAGAAGAAACCCATGGTCTTCAGCATGACGGTGAAGTAGCTGTAGGCATGCTCGATCTCGGCATCGTAGAAGTCGGCATCGAGGGGATGGACCTTGTCGAGTTCCTTCCAAAGGCTTTCGATGCTGGTCATGGTGGCGGGTAGATTAGTGCTGCTGACCTTTACATTCAGATATCGGCCGGGGTTGGCCACGTACTCGAGGGCGGTAGGCTCGATCCTGCTTTCGAGGGTCCCATAGTGAAAGTCCTTCAGTACGCCGACGATGGTCAGGTGTTTACGGCCGATGAGTACCGTCTCGCCGATCGCCTTTGAAGGATCGTTGTGCCCGATCTTGAATCGCCGGAGGGTCTCTTCGTTGACGATGGTCTCCGTTTCGGGTGCATCCTTTGGCTTTGGCAAGAAATTGCGTCCGGCGAGGAATGTGTATTGGTGCAGGGGCAGGTAGTTCTCGTCCACATAATTGATGTCGACTCTCGCCGAATCCTGCGGGTCGTTGTATTTCATACTGCTCCCGGTAAGAGAGCCCAGACAGGTAACGAGCAGGGAGCGGGAGACCCCCGTCACCGCGGGGAGCGCGGAGAGTTGTTTAGCAAAGACCGCGTCGTCATGGCCCTGCATTTTGATGTTGAGGATATTCTCTGTTTTGAATCCCAGGTCGAATTTAAGAAAGCCTTTATATTGGTTGTAGCCGATGATGGTCGCGGTGATAAAAATGAGCGAGAACGTGTATTGGACGACGACCAGGGTTTTCCGCAGGTTGAGATGCCGGAAGACCTTGAGGGAGGAGGCGTCTTTCAGCACGGAGACCGCGTTGATCTTCGAATAGAACAAGGCGGGCAGGAGACCGGCTACGACGCCCACGAGGACGGTAAACGCCAGGAAGGCCAGCACCAGCCTTGGCGAGAGGGCCAGCGAGAAGGCCGAGTCGAGCCGGGGATTTAAGGAAAGGAATTGCCCGCGGATGAACAGGAAGATCAGGAAGGCGAAGCCGAGGGAAAGGAGCGCGATGAGCACCGACTCCGAGATGAATTGACCGATCACCTGCATACGTCGGGCGCCGATGACCTTGCGGATGCCCACTTCGCGGGAGCGTTTCAGGGAGCGGGCGATCGATAGGTTGGTATAGTTGAAGCAGGCCGAAAGGATGATGATCAGGGCCAGGCCGCATTGCATGTAGACCTCGACGGGGTTGGCGACAAAGCCGATCTCGTTACCCATTTGGCCGCCGATATGGATGTTTTTAAGGGGTTGTGTGTGGAGGGCAACGTGGCGATCGGTCGGGCGGGAGGCGTTCTCGGCCCTGGCGATCCTGTCCAGGGCGGCGTTGAAAGCCGCGGGGTCCGCGCCGGGCTTGAGCAACACATAGGTATAATTCGAGAAGAAATTATTCCAATCCATATAGGTGCCGTCGGATGAGGCCGTGCTGGTGTCCTTGAGATCGATGGAGGACAGCGATACCAGCATTTCGAACTGGATATGGGAGAGCTTGGGAATGTCCTGCAGCACGCCGGTGACGGTGTAGTTGACGGTGTCGAATTTTATATACCTGCCGACAGGATCCCCCTGGCCGAATAGTTTATTCGCGGTGGTTTGGGTCAGCACGAGGGAATGGGGTTGTTTGAGGGCCGAAGAGGCCACGCCCTTGAGCAGAGGAAAGCTGAACACGTCAAAGAAGTTCTCGTCGGCATAGAGGCCGGTGACGGGTACTTTGTTGTCGCTGTTATTGATGTCTGCATCGCCGCTGAAACGGTTGCGCAGGATGGCGACGGATGCGACACCCGGCGCCTGCTGGCGGACAAGGGCGCCGGCCTTCCAGGAGGTAGTGGCCAGTTTCATCGTGGGCTGGCCGCTGGGTTGGAAGGAGGAATAGACACGATAGATGCGGTCGGGGTTCTTGAGGGTGCTATCGTAATGGAAGATGTCGGAGACGAAGGCGATGACGAGCAGCCCCACCGAGAGGCTAAAGGCCATGCCGATGATATTGATGCCTGAGAAGAGTTTGTTGCGGGTGATGGAGCGGGTCGAGGTTTTGAAGTAGTTGGCGAGCATCGGCCGCGCTGTGCTGTTATTCGCGAAGGAAGGTTTGCGAAGCGTATAGGGCCGCACGAATTTGAGGACGTCGATGATATAGATGAGGCGGGCCAGGAACGCGCCTCTTGTTTTTAGGTTGCGGTCGAAGAATTCGAGGAGGTCGCCTTCGAGGTCTTCGAGGAGGGAGGGGCGGCAGTAGAATTGAAGGAACTTCGTAGCCCATTTCGGGGGACGGGGCGATTTGGGAGCGCGGCCCCGCCGGGTTGCGTTGTTTTTCATCAGATGCGATTTAAGGTGAGCTGGGGGATCTTTTGCCAGAGCTGGTCGCGGATCTCTTTTGCCCGCAGAAGGGAGGCTTTGCCCGCGCCAGTCACGGAGTAGTAACGTTTGCGTTTACCGCCGCGCGTGGAGGTCGCTTCGCCGAGTTCGCTTTTTACGAGGCCTTTTTCTTCGAGGCGGTTGAGCACGGCATGGACGACACCTAGTTTGACGGTTCGGTCGGCATGGGTGGAGAGCTCGTCACAGATGGCGACGCTATAGGCGTTGTTGACGAGGCTGGCGATCGTCAGCAGGACGAGTTCCTCGAATTCGCCGAGGTGGGTTCCTTTCATTGCGGTTCGCTATTTATTCATTAAATGTATGTAAAATAGCGAATGCCACCCAAATTAATTTATCATCTTGTCGACAAATTGGTTTAGATAGGATAGCTTGAAGAATTGTTTGTCCTCGTCACGCGCGCCGAAATTCATGAAGAGGATGCCGCCATCGCCGGCGAGCGTCATCAGGTTCTGGCCTTTGTGATAGACGTCGAAGACGACGAGATCCCCAAAGTCTTTTTCTTCCAGCAGGAATTCTTCCGGGCCGTCCGGACCCTTTATGCGGATGGCTTCTTTACGTAGCGTTTCCATATGTAATGTTTTGATTATCACAGAAAAAACCGGGCCTCAATAAATATTTATTGTTTATCAATAAATATTTATTAATATTGTGGTCTAAACGATAACAAAATGAAAATCACCACATCACAAGTCCTGAAAGTCTTGTACATCCTTTCCTGGATCATCTTCGTTGGGGTCTGTATCGAAGCCGGCGGCTTCATCACCAACACTTTTTTTACAGTCGCCATCAAGCCTATCGGCGCAAAGCATTTCTGGCCGAACATCGACCTTTCGGGTCTTTACCAGTTCGACCGCGGGTATTTCATCATTGAGACGGTGCTGATGAGCGCGGTGGCGGTCCTGCGGTCTGTCATCTTCTATTTCATCATCAAGTTGCTCCATGACAAGAAACTGGACGTCTACAAGCCTTTTAATATGGCTGTGGCTCGCTTTGTTTCGCGCATCTCGTACCTGGCGCTCTTTACCGGACTGCTTTCCTGGTATGGCGCGAAGTATGCCGCGTGGTTCGTTACGAAGGGGGTCAACATGCCGGACGTGCAATATCTTCGGCTGGGCGGGGCCGATGTATGGCTGTTCATGGGGGTAACGCTCTATGTTATCGCGCAGCTCTTCAAAAGAGGGGTCGAGATCCAATCTGAAAACGAATTAACCGTCTAACCATGGCTATCATTGTAAATGTCGACGTCATGATGGCGAAGCGGAAGATGTCCCTCAATGAGCTTTCCGAAAAGGTCGGGTTGACTTTATCCAATCTTTCCATTCTCAAGACGGGCAAGGCCAAAGCGATCCGCTTCAGTACGCTGGATGCCATCTGCAAGGCGCTGGATTGTCAGCCGGCGGATATCCTTGAATACCGGGAGGGGGAGCAGGATTAGCTCCGGGCTCGCTACAGAAAATGGGTTGCCCCAACGTTATTTTTTCGCCTTCAGCGATTCCTGCTGACGGATACTTTCCTTATGGATCTCCTCATAAAGAGACCGGATGAACGCCTCGGAGAGCTGGAGATTCTCGCCACGTCGGATGGCGGCCCGCAGGACCTCCTCAAAACGGGCCGATTGGACGACCCCCATCTGGTGGTTGTTCTTGTAGGTGCCGATGGCGCGGGCGGCCTCCATCCGTTTTCCGAGGATGTCGATGATCTGCTTGTCCAGGGTGTCTATCTGCGCGCGATAAAAGGACATCGTGTCTACCGGGGCCTTCGACGATTTCGTTTGGGCATGGACAGCGGTGCCGGTGCATAAGATGCCGATGAAGAGTACGATCCTTCTGTTCATAGTTCGGTTTTTTTTGAAGAGGCAAAGGTAGGGATTATTAGTTCCCCAGTTCCATCACGACAACCTGATCGGGATCGTCCGCGGTGGGCGATTGTGCCGGGATCTCCGCAACACCGTCTTTCACCGAGACATTGACAGGCGCTTTGTCTTTGAGGCGATAAGCTTTTACGACGTTCTTATAGGGAAATTGTTCGAGCCGGATCGCACCCGCGTCGGGTTGCAGCACATGTACATAAAGGATGTTGCCGTGTTGTGTCAGACAACCCCATTTTTGCGGGCGGAGATAGCCGCCGGTCGTGTTATAGACCGCCGGGCCATAAGTTTTGAGCCAGCCGCCCATCCAATGTAGCCGCTGGATGAATTCAGGTTGGATCTCACCGTTAGGCATCGGTCCGATATTCAGCAGGAGGTTGCCGCCATTGCCGGCCGATTTGACGAGAAGCCCGACGATCTGTTTTGGCGTCTTGTACGTGGTGTCGGTGATATTGAACCCCCACGAATTATTGATCGTCGCACAGGTCTCCAGCGGGAGCGCCGAGATCTTCTGGAAGCTGAGGCCACTCGTGTTCTCGCCGGGAACGTCCTGTTCGAACATCTGGAAGTCTTCGCCCGGCAGCGGCGTCATATGATGGTTGTTGCCGATAAGGCACTGGGGTTGCAGTTTGTGGATCAGAGCATAGATTTCCCCGGTATGCCAGTCCACGCGCACATCATTATCCTTGCGATCCTTGCTTTCTTCGGCCATCTGGTCCCAGTAGCCGTCGAACCAGATGCCGCCGATCGATCCGTAGTTGCTAAGCAGCTCGGTAAGCTGGTTCTTCATGAACTGGACATAATCATTCCAGTTGCCGCGGACGGTGCGGCCCGCATGTTGACCTGTCCGGCCCGTCCACCAGGAGTAGTCGTCGCGGCGCCAGTCGAGCAACGAATAATAAAGAAAGAGTTTGATGCCCTGTTTGTGACATTCGTCGGCGAGGGCGCGGACAATGTCCTTTTTATAGGGCGTATGCATGATATTGAAGTCGGAATATTTGGTGTCCCACATGCTGAACCCGTCATGGTGACGGGTGATGAGGGTGATATATTTCATCCCGGCGGATTTGGCCAGCGCCACCCAGGCCTTGGCGTCGAAGTCGATCGGGTTGAAGAATTTTTCGAGGCGGGTATAGTTCTTTACGGTGATGTTGCGATTGTTCATGACCCACTCGCCGTCGCCGGGGACGCTGAAGGGTCCCCAGTGGATGAAGAGACCGAACTTGGCATCCTTGAACCAGGCGCGGGCCTGCTCGTTCTGGGGCGAGGGGACGTATGCCTGGGCTTGCGTGTGAGTGATGCAGAAGAGGACGAGGACGGCGAAGAGGATGTTTTTGATCATGGTTAAAACTAGGAATTTTTATTGAATTTCCTGCAGGGCGGCTTGTTCGCGATGGGAGTTGCCCCAGTCGGTCGGGCACATGCCTGCTGGTGGGAGGATCATTACCATTGGCATCAGTATGGGAGATGGGACGTTCATGCCGTTCGGCGCCTATGGAACCGGCGAAGATATCGCCAATATGGTGGCTTTCCTGGCCGGAGAGGAAGAACGATTTATCACCGGGACGGCGTTGACCGTGGACGGCGGATTTAATGCGTAAGGGCGGTTCCCGCTGAGGTCGTTAGGGTCCCGCAGAGTTCATCTCGGCGGCTCGATGCGAAACCAATCGACTTCGGCGCGGCCGGAGTCGTTTGTTTGTGTGGTGCGGGTGCAAAATAACCCGAGCTTGGCGCCGATCCAGCGGCCGGGCTGCGCAATGAAAGAGTCGCCGGCGGGGGTGTAGGTTTTGTCATCGAGACTGTAGCTGAATTGGCAGCTCGCCGCCGGGGCCATGACGGTGACGCGGAGGTAAATAAAGGCGGAGGTGCCAGCGGGCGCGGCGATATAGGTGCCAACGTTGGCTGTTGGTAAGTAGGTGATGGGGGTTGTTTTTTCCGGGTTGCCTTTGTCGGCCTTTTCGCAGGCGGAATACATGAGTTGCAGGGAGCCGGCCCGGCTTTCGATGGCAATGTAAGCATAGCTCATGCCCATGATGACGAGGCCCGCTTTTTCTTCTTCGAGCTTCGGATTTGCGATGAGTCTGATTTTGGTGGTGGCGGTGAAGGTTTCCGCCGGGAATTTTTGCAGGAGGATGTTGGGGACATCCCACAGGTTCTTCGCCGTATCGGGAATCTTTGCGGAGTAGAGGTCGAGATTGTTATGTGCTGGATCGAGGAAGCACCAGGTGGGTTGCGGATTGGCCTGCCACTGCCATTGAAGGCCAAGCGTGGAACCGTCGAATTCGTCGCTTGCCTGGGGTTCCGTTATCGGCTGTACCGGACCGATAGCCGGTTTCTTATAGCTCAGCACAGGCTCACCCTTCCCGTCTCCGTCCTTGTCGACACCGATGACCGGCCAGTCCCAGATCCATTTCATGGGTTGGAGATGAACAACGCGGCCGTAAGCGCCTTTATCCTGGAAATGCAGGAACCAATCCTCGCCGCCGGGCGTCGTCACCCACGCGCCCTGGTGCGGGCCGTTGATAGGCGAGCCGCCCTGATCCATCACAACTTTCCGTTCATACGGCCCATAGATGTTCTTCGACCGCAGCGCCAGCTGCCAGCCCGTCGATACTCCGCCGGCAGGGGCGAAGATGTAATAGTAGCCGTTCCGTTTATAGACTTTGGGACCTTCGATGGTCGGGTCGGTCGCGTGACCGTCATAGACCAGGCGGCCTTCGCTGGTGACGGCGGTGCCCGAGGCGTTGAGTTCCTTTACGACGATGATGCTTTTGATACCCGCACGGCTGCCCGCGTAGGCGTGTACGAGATAGACCTTGCCGTTATCGTCCCAGAGCGGGCAGGGATCGATCAGTCCCTTGCCGGCTTCGACAAGGACCGGCAGGCTCCAGGGGCCCACGGGGTTTTTCGCTTTTACAAGGTAGATGCCAAAGTCCGGATCAGGATAGTAGATGTAATATTCGCCATTGTGGTAGCGGATCGCCGGCGCCCATACGCCGTTGCCATGTTGGGCGGCGGAGAAATGGTCGTTGGGCGGCTGGCGAAGCAGCGCATGCCCGATGATCGTCCAGTTGACAAGATCGCGCGAGTGGAGGATCGGCAGACCGGGAACAGCGTCGAAGCTGGAAGCGACCAGGTAAAAGTCGTTGCCGACGCGGATAACATCCGGGTCGGAATAGTCGGCGTCGAGGACAGGATTCTTATAGGTGCCGTCGCCGTTGTCGGGGACCCAGACAGCGCTGGAAATGGCTGGGCGGGACGCCTGTGCATTTGCTTTTGCAGCACTATACAGTAGGCCGAGACTTAGGAGGAGTGCTGCAATTGTCCGTTGTTCCATTGCTGGTCGAAAATTTTGTGCGATCGATCGCGAAAGTTGGGGAAAATCGTCGGCTTTTTTTGGGAGGCCACGAAAAAAAGTCGATTCAATCCCAAAGACGGATCACTGGACGCGCTGATCGATAGAAAAGCAAGGGAATTAGCCACGAAAATCGTGTTGCGGACTTCAAACACGATGAGGCTTGAAGATCAGGAAAATTCCAGGGAGCGGATACAAAAGGCAATTGAAGAAAGGACGGAAGCTTTGAAAAATGAAATGCCGAGATCGTTATGGGATTAGAAATAGAATACACAGACGGACAGACGCCCCTGGACGAAGATGAGAAGGAGGGGCTTCTAATACGACAGATCGCCACACGCGGCGAGTTGGATGAATTCGAACAGAAAAATATAGAACAAGCCATTGCGTGGACCTTGCATCGATCGATGAAAAAGGAAGTTATACTAACCGAGGAATTCATCCGGAGGCTGCATTCCGGTCGAGATTGCCGTTCGGTTCAAGCATCGCCTCGTGGCTATTGAGCTGCGGACAGGGGGGAAATTACTCCGTTGATTGAGTTCGCACGAAAGTAGACTTATTGAAAAGAGATTTGTAAGCCTGCGCGAAAGCAGCGACAAGCAGGGTGAAACCCACGATCCCGTTGAGGAACGGTTGATGATTCCCGAGCAATCGGATGAGATAGCCCCCGGCCAGAGCATAGAGAAGGAACGCGGCGGCGGTGCCCAGTCCGATGGCGGTGACGAACAGATTGTTCGATGCTGCGCGATCATCGAAGATGCCCTTTGACCGGAAGATAGCGGTCCATCCCATCCAGAAGGGCAGGTGCAGGGGATTGGTAGCGCTTAGGACCACGCCGGCGAGCCAGGCATTGAGAAAAGGAAAAGGGGCGGCGACCCGAAAGGCTTGCATTTGACTTGCCGCCTGCAGGCTCTTGATGGCCAGGACGAGCAAGATCACGCACGTAAAGATGTTGAAGAGGCGGAGGAAATGGGTCAGCCGTTCGAGACGGCGGATCGCCACTCCGGCGACGCGCACGACGATCATCTCGACCAGGATGGCAGCAATGCCGAACGCAACGGCGCCCGGCCAATCATGCCGGAAGGCGTAACCGGCTACGCTGAGATTGAGCGTGCCGAGTGGCAGCGACCCGAGGAAGCTGACCGCGATCGCCGAAAAGAAAAGTTTCGTATCGGAGCTCATAGCGGTTGGATCAATTTCTGATGACGGACATGGTTGGCGATAAGGCGCAGGCCGTCGCGGGTGTTCATCAGCGGGATCTTCTTACGTTCTGCGTTTGCGGCACTGACGATGTACAGCAGGCGCCAGTGCCGGAGGATCTCTTTCCACGCAAAGAAGATCGAATGCGCGGGGTCATAGATATGAGTGGGTTCGCTCCCGGCGCCGTTGAGTTCGATGATGGAGAAGTTCTTCTCCTGCAGCAGGTCTTGCCAGTTGGAGAATTTGATGTCCAGCCGGCCGAAGTAGAAATCCGGCATCTTTTTACAGATGCGGTCGATCGTGTCGGCGAGGGCAGGAGTGATCCTGTCCCTCCAGTCGACGAATTTCGCGCCGCGGGCATGGTTGCCAAAGGGGACCAGGGTGTGTTCGGCCCCTTCGGGCAGAACGGTGTCGAGAAAAGCGCCATACCGATCGGTCAAAGCGTCCAGTTGGAGAAAGGCGCGGGGATCTTGATCGATCAGGTTTCGGATGGTAGAATACCCGTCGCCGGTTACCGAGAGGAATTCCTTGCCGACGATGCCGGTGATGCGGCCCTTCGCTTCGCCGGGGATGCGGACGTAAAAGATGCCCGCTTCCATTTTATAGGCTATGTATTCCTGGATAAGGAAGTCGATCTTGCTTCGCCGGGCGTAGGCTTCGAGCTGTGCAGGGGTGTGGAGCAGGCTGACCTGGGCCCCGCGTTCGCCGATATCGGGCTTGGCGATGAGTGGGAAATGGAGCGCGCGGTTGGCAAGTTGCGTTTTCAGGGTGTCCGGGTCGATCCCGGCGGGACAGAAATGGGTGCGGGGATAATATCGGCCCGGCAACTGGTCGTAGATGGTACTTTTTCGTTCGTGGGTGAAACCGGCGTTTTCTATCCCCGGATTGGCGGCGCTGAAGAAGAAAAAGGAGCGGGCGCGCAGGCTCAGCCAGAGCCAATACGGATAGAGTGGGGCGTAGAGAAGAGGGGAGGGCCAATATTCCCAGTTGGTCGCGCGGATCGCTGCCCGGCGAAGGGCCCGCCGGAGCCGGGACCAGACCCTTTCGGATGATGCAGAGGGCGAGGCATGGAAGGTCCCGACGGTATTTTCGCCGGCGACGAGGTCGTGGTAGTACATGCGAGCGTGCTCTTTTGTAATGGAAATAGACGTAATGCTGACAGTGAAAAGACGGTCGTCGGTGTCGGCAAGAAGATGATCGCGGTGCCAGGCGATGATGTCGGCGGGGGAGGGTGCCTCGACGCTGTCGTGCCGCCTCCATTCTTTAAACTCCTGTTCACGCTGATTTGCAATTTGCAAATCGTAAATCGTAGCCGACGACCAAATATAGCGTCGGGTCTTGTCCAGCGCGAGCAAATATTTACGGCAGCCGTCCCAGCGGAATTCCCAAAGCTCACCACCGCAGACAAGCACCAGTGTAAAAGGTTCTATCCCGGCTAAATCCATTTGTTCGATATGATCGATAGGCTGCGACGCCCGCACAACCTCAAGCAGGACCTTTCCGCGGCTCAGACGATAGGGTGGGCGGCGCAAGTGTTTTGTGAACGCACCATTAAGCAATACTACGGCCGTCCCATTCTCCCGAAGCGCGATCCAGGTGCCACCGGCGTCGGTGTCCCTGGGATAAAGAAGCCGGCCGGCGCCATCGGAAGCAACCATCGGCGGCGCGGCGACTCCGCGTCCACTATGCTCGTCCCTATTGGACGTGAGGCTATAGCCTCCGGGCGTAGGGATGTACGTTACTGTGCACATGCCTGCCGGTATTTAATGGTGGACATTGCCACCCCGAATTCGGGGGGAAGAACGAGGTCGGAAACCTCGCCCACGCCGATGCGCAACAGCGCCATATGATGCACGGTGTGCTCGAGGTTATAGACCAGCTCCCGGCGGAAATTGGTTTCCACCGTGCAGGGTATTCTGCCCAGATCGGCCGTCAGCTTCAGCGGCTTGTCCGGGTATTCTACCATGACCGCGATACCCCAGAGCAGACTTTTGGCATATTGCCTGCTGACCTCGATCTTGTTATCCCGTCTTCTGCCATCATAATTGACGGTCCCGCTATCATAACCAATGAACAGCTCCGCGAAGAACTCGATGATGTGCCGGGTGTGCTGGCCGATAGAAGCGTTGGAGAGCAGCGGGATCTTCGTAGTATATTCCGCATCCGAAAGGCCGTCGATCATGGCCTCCAGTTGTGACAACAGCGCTTTTAACGGATCGGCTAATAGACCATTCATAACACCGGGGTTTTACGGTTAGCAAATAGGGCGAATATTTGACCCCGGTACAGCCACAGCAGGATCGTGCAACTGACGAATACCAACACAGCATAGAGGAACAGCTCTCCGGAATCGTTCTTTACGACAATGCCCAGTTTTGTAAGATGAAAGAAAAGGGCCCCTGCCATGACGCCCATCCCGAGTGCAGCGCCGAAAGCGGTGAGGGCAGGAATGAGGATCAACACAGAGGCGATGAGCTCCACGATACCGGTTCCGATGCGGCCCCAGGGTTCCATTCCCAGGGTGGAAAAAATGTAAACGGACTCTTCGGCCGCGGTAAACTTAAAGAAGAGTGTTTGCAGCAGGATGACGGCTGCGAGGACCCGGAGGATCCAGGGAAAGATGTTCTTAATTTGATAAGTCATATAGCGGGGTTTTATTTGACGAACTTCTGCCAGTTCTTGTCGGCGTTCGATTTCAAGTGGCTTTCATCCTTGTTCCAGGAGGTACGCGTATTATTGAAGAACTTGTTGTAAAAGAGGAACAATTTTCCGTCGACGATCTTGAAGGTCTCCGGATCGATCTCCACCTTTTCTCCTTTTGCGCCCATGGCATAGGCGCACCAGCCACCATATTGCGGTTCGTATTTGTCTGGGTTCGCCTTGAACGCATCCCGGTTTGCAGCCGTAGCGAACCGGTAAGTAGCACCCTGGTATTCGAAAGAAAGATCCTTTTTCCCATCGGCAGCCTTGCCGGTGGTGAAATAGGCGACTGGATCATAGCCCTGGATCGCGATGCCGCTTTTGTCCAGATTGAATTGCTGCTTGCGGACTTCCGAAGATTGCGCCGATGCGGGGACTGAGAAGATGCAGCAGACGAGCGCGGCAGTGATGATGTGTTTCATGCGATGCGTGTGTTTAAAAATGAGCCGTAAAATTAGTCGGCCGGGCGGGCGAAACCAATGCCGAAACTTCCCGTTGAATTGCATCAAATTCCCGAAGGCTACATCAGGGAAGAATGGACAAGCCTTCGGGAACTCCAGCTATTTTTTGACGCCGGGCGCTACCGCATTTTTGTGCCGTCAAAATCGAGTAACATGAAAAAAATCATCTCAACAGGAGTCCTTGCATTGGTGATCCTGTTCAGCGCGAAGGCGCAAAAATCTTCTATTTATGTCGAGGGCGGGAAAGCGATCAATGGTTATGATCCCGTAGCGTTCTTTACGGCATCGAAACCAGTCATGGGCCGGGACAGCCTGATGTTCCAATGGAATGGCGCCGCCTGGTATTTTGCCGACAGGGCGAACCTGGAGGCCTTCAAAACGACACCGGAAAAATATGCTCCCCAGTACGGTGGTTATTGTGCCTACGGTACCTCCCAGGGTCATAAGGCCCCGACGCAGGTCGACACCTGGAGTGTCGTCGACGGAAAACTGTATTTCAACTACAATCAAAAGGTCAAGACCGCCTGGATGAAGGACCGGCCGGCCCTGATCAAAAAGGCCGATGAGGTCTGGCCAACTCTTAAAAACAAAGAATAAAAATCCTGTTATGAATACAAAGAATGCTTTCTTACCGGCCCTTGCCGCCGGCCTTATCTTCGCGACCGGCTGTAAAAAAGAAAATCACCCAGGCGGAGCCGCGCCACAAATAGAGACCCTCACCGTGGAGAACGTGTTGCAATCGCAACCGCTGGTGGAGTCGGGTACCTTCCAGGGCAGCGGATCGCCCGCCTTGATCCATCCAGGCGAGTCGACGACCATCACCTTCTCCGCGGCCAAAGGAGAAGCGCTGTCTTTTGCGACCATGTACGGATGGTCGAACGATCTGTTCTTCGCCCCGGCCAATCCGGGCATCGCCGTCTATGACAAGGACGGAAACCCCATCGAGGGGGATGTCTCCGGCCAGGTAAGGCTCTGGGATAACGGCACCCGCATCAACCAGAAACCGGGCGCGACAGTCAGCCACCCGGGAACGGCCGACAACCAGAATATCACCGAGGTGAATGGGACGGACGCCCAGGGGAACACTTATCTGGCGGCCTCGCAATTGGTGAAGGCGACTTTGAAATACAATGGGAACTCCAGTTTTACGCTGACCCTGGCGAATATTTCCGGCGGCACGGCTAACGAAACACCGCTGAGCCCGGGGGTATGGACCATCTCCTACATCGTCGGCGGCAATCTGCTGCAGCCAAACCCGCTCTACGCACAGAGCCAGCCCACAGCACATGGGTTGACGAATATCGCCGAGATGGGGGATAATTCCGTTCTGTCGGCTTATGCGAAGAGCATCACGGGCATCTTTACACCTTTATCGCCCATCCTGGTGGTGGTGTACGACGGGATCGACAACCCCATCTATAAGGTAGGTGAACTTGATCGCGGTCAGGGGTTAAAATACCTGGCGCAGCGCGGCGTTGCGGATACGCTGGCCAACTATCTGAAGGGATTGAAAGGCGTTAAAAGCGTCTACATCCTGCCCGCCCCAACAACCAAAGTGCTGTTGCCCGTGATCAATGGGCAGGCGGGAAGCATGGTCTCGCAGCAGCTTTCCGTTGTAAAAGGCGACCGGCTGGCGATCGCAACGATGTATGGTTTCTCCAACGACTGGTTCTTTGCAACCCCGGCAGAGGGACTCGACGCGACCCAGACGGGCGATCTGTCGGCGACCGTTCAGCTGTACAATGACGGGACCGCCGTCGACCAGTTCCCGGGAGCGGGGGTGACCCAGTTCAACCTCGCCGGTACTCCGCTGACCGAGAGCCAGCCGATCTCGGTCGTGCCTAACCCCAACGCTTTCACGACGTTACCACCTATTCCCAACATCATAAAAATAAATTTGCAATAGCGTGTAAGGATTTCGGCCGGGCGTTGACCAAGTGGTGAGCGCCCGGTCCTTTTTCCCGGGGTCTCTAAAAAGACTTTCATATGAAATGGCAATTCGAAGACAAGACCACCCGCGGAAAATTTATCATGAGCGTTGGCGATGCCTCCTTACGCGGGGCAGGGCTGCTCAACGGAAAAAAGGAGATGTTCAATACGATCGTTTTCAACCCCGGCAAGGCGCAAAAGGTCACGATCGACAAGATCGTTTTTACGATGCCCGCCTACAGCCTCTTGCCGCTGGTAGCCAATCAGACCTTTTCCTTCGAGGAGCCGGAAGAACTGGTGGCCTGGCAGTTCAACCGGGACTTTTATTGTATCGTCGATCATGATGCCGAGGTGGGTTGTGTAGGGTTTATCTTTTACGGCATCGAGCATCCGTTCTTTATCCGCCTGGCTGCAAAGGAACTCGAGACCATCGAGCAGGTTCGCAGTCAATGTGTGGAGGACATGTATGTCGAGGATAAGATCCAGGGCGAAATGCTCCGCACGACGTTGAAGCGGCTGATCATCCATATGACCCGGCTTGCAAAGCAGCAGACCGGGAATCATTGCCTGCAGAGCGGGGACCGGATGGATCTTATCCGGCGGTTCAACCTGCTGCTGGAAATTCATTTCCGGACGCGGCATGATGTACAGTTCTATGCGGAGACGATGAACAAGTCGCCCAAGACCTTGTCCAATCTGTTCGGACTTTGCAACTACCCATCGCCATCGGAGCTGATCCGGCGGCGGATCATTCTCGAAGCAAAACGCTATCTTTATTTTACCGACAAGTCGGCAAAAGAGGTGGCTGACGAGCTGGGCTTTCTGAGCCCGGCACATTTCAGTAAATTCTTTAAATCCGGCACCGGAATGAATTTCTCCGAATGCAAGGTATTGGCATGAAAAATAAAGGGTTCAAAACATCAGATGCAGCAGTATGTGATCCTACGCACTGGGCGGCGAAGTATGCGGACTATCTGTATTCCTATGCGTTGACGCGGCTGGACGACGAGGAGCTGTGCCGGGACCTGGTGCAGGAGACCTTTTTGGCGGCGCTGGAAAGGCTGGGAGAGTTCAGGGGCGAGAGTTCGGAGCGGACCTGGCTGACGGCTATTCTTCGGTACAAGACGATCGATGTTTACCGGAAGAAGAGTTCGGGCCTTATCGCCGGGAATGGTCTCCCTGACGCCGAGCCGGAATATTTCGAGCCGGATACCGGTCACTGGAAGGATATCCATGCGCCAAAAGCGATGAGCATCGAGGCTGCCGATCCGGTCGCGCAGAAGGAGCTGGCTACGATCCTGCAGAAATGTTTGAGGCTGCTGCCCGCCCTTTGGTTCTCCGTTTTTAAAATGAAGTACATGGATGAGGAGGCGACAGAGGTTGTCCTCCGGGAGCTGAGGATCAGTTCCGCAAATTTTTGGGTCATTTTGCACCGGGCAAAGGTCAATCTCCGGGCCTGTCTGCAACGGGAGGGACTATAAACGACGTCGATATGGGAAGAATAAAGCGGATACAATATGATTGCCGGAGCGCGACCTATCTCATCGAGAAGGGCCAGCATACCCGGCTGTCGTTGGGCGAACGGGTGCGTCTGTTCATCCACCTGAGCGGCTGTTCCGTCTGCCGGCTTTTCCGCCATCAGTCCCGGCTGATCAACCGGGCGATGCGGGGGTTGTTTCATGCTTCGGCGGGGCACCCTCATATGCTGGACGAGTCGGTGAAGCGGGAGATGCAGGAGAAGATCAATGATCGGTTACCGAAGTAGGATTTGTTCTATCTTTATAGGAATGAGGAGGGACTGTATCATAGGGCCGGGGCTGGAGCTGTTTTGCCTCTTCTTCGGTTTCTTCGGTGCCGCCAACGCACAGGACATACCCCATTTTGTCGAAAAACTAACTATTGGCGAAGGCCTCAGCAGCAACGTCATCACCGACCTCGTGCAGGACGAGGACGGATTTCTCTGGATCGCAACGCCGGACGGGATCGACCGGTGGGATGGGACAGAGGCCGTCCATTACTCACACGGGTCCGACTCCAACTCCCTTCCCCATAGCTATGTCAATTGCCTTGTCAGGCTCCGCGGTCCGATGCTGGCCATCGGCACGCAAGCAGGACTGAGCTTCTACAACACCCGTACCGGGGTCTTTCAAAATTTCTATTCTCATCATCAGCCGGCGCTCGATCTTTACAATAACACCATCGAGGAGCTCTGCGTCGACGCAAAGGGTAACTGCTGGGCCGCGTCGCGCAACTGTATCTATATCTTCGATCAACAGAACCGGCTTAGAAAAACGATCCGGTCCCCATTCACAGAAACCCTCGCCGCCCGGGAGCGCCTCAGCTATGTCGAAAAAATGCTGCCGCAATCCAATGGCGATGTCCTGCTGTTTCTTCACGACGGCTGGGCCATCTATTCCGCGGGGGCCGACAGCCTTATTCATTACCACCGGCCGCCGGCCTTTCTTCCCGTCGGTGACGCATCGCTATTCCCCGCAAAACGGTTGTTTCCCCTCTACGGCAAGTACCTGTTGAGCATCGCCATCGGCAAAGACAGCCTCGTGTTGTACAACGAACAAGGCCGGGAACAAAGCCGGTGTTTCTTTCCCTATAACAAATACCCCTACATCTCGTGGTCACAGCGGGTGGTCAGCCTCGACTCGTCGACCCTGCTGGTGTTGCTGCACAATTACGGGCTGCTCATCGTCAAAGTGGAATGGAGTTCCGGGTCGCCGCGACTTGCGTCGTTGTCCCCTTTGCTATTTGAAGAAAATGAATACCAGACGGCCCTGCGTGACCGGCAGGGGAATTGGTGGCTGGCTACGACAAAAGAAGGATTGCAAAAGATCGCCCCTTCCCGGCAATATTTCACAGGCACTCAACTGATCGATGTCCGGACCTCCCGCCCCATCCGGTATGAAGTAACATCCTGCAACCGGCGGGGATCGACCCTTTGGATCTGTACCTATGGGAATGGTTTTTTCGAACAGGACCTGGGCACTGGCCGCCAGGTCCAGCACCGCCTGACGGGCACCGGGAACGACACCTGGGCAAATTTTGTCTGGAATTGCAGCTTCCAGGGCGGGGACACGCTGTTCCTCGGGACGCAGGCCGGGCTTTTTGCATACGATCGCCGCACCCGAAAGATCGCGCGATTAAAAGGTTATTCCGGCAAGCCATCGATCGCCGATACCGTGTCCATTACCAGCCAGTATACCGACAGCCGCGGACTGATCTGGATGGGGCTTGGAAAGGGCAATGGTCTTTGTGTCTACGACAGCCGGAGCCATCGTTTCAAATGGTATCCGGGGTGCAGCGAAGCCGGCTATCCGCTGCGCTATCCCACGGGCCTTGCTGAGGACCGGCAGGGCAATCTCTGGTTTACAAATGACGCGAGCTCCCTGCTGGTTCGCTGGGATCGCCGGTCCGGTACTTTCAGCAAGGTCGGACTGCCGTCGGTGGAAGAAAGAAGGACCGGACCGTTGCGGGGCATCTGCCTGGAGCCGGACTCGATCCTTTGGCTCGGCGATGTCACGGGCGGACTGTTGAGATACGATTGGGCAAAACAGACGGTAAGCTTTTATGGCCGGGACAACGGCTTAAGCAATAGCCATATCACCGACATCTATCCGGACGACCGCCAACGGCTGTGGCTGATCACGGAAGGCGGGCTTGTTTGCTTCGATCCGGCCACTGGCCTCTTTGTCAATTTTTCAACCCGGGACGGCCTGCCGGTAGCCTATCCCTCGGCGGATTTCTTCTTCGATGCGGTGGATAAGCGACTCTATACCGGTGGCCGGGGCAGCTATTTTTCTTTTGATCCCCATGCGATCCTTCCCAGGGCGGCGGCGAAAAAGATCCTGATCACCGCGTTGCAGGTCAACGGCGTCTCCCGGCGGCCCGATTCGGAGAGTCCGATCATCCTCGGTTCCCAGCAAAATGATATCACGGTCCGTTATGGCGTCGTGGATCTTGTCGACGGGCCCTCGACGAACTATGTCTACCGGCTCATCGGCGCGGATAGTATGTGGATGAAGGCCGGTAAGCAGCGGCAGATAGACTTCAGTCATTTGCCGCCGGGGCGATATACCTTCGAGGTGGGCACCGCAAAGCCGGAGTCGAACAAGGGGGCAGGGGTCGCGAAACTGGCATTCATCATCAAGCCGCCATTTATGCAGACGGCGGTATTTTACGGACTCGTGTTTCTTGTCCTTGCGGGTGGTGTGGCGGTCTTCTATGGTTACCGGAAAAGACAACTGAACCGCACCCGGCAGATCCGCAGCGAGATCTCCCGCAACCTGCACGATGAAGTAGGCGCCAATCTCACCAATATCAGTCTCAGTAGTCTTGTCGCCCAACGGCAGCTGGACGACGCGGGGGCCGTGAGTAAAATGCTCGACCGCATCTACCAGGATAGCCAGTTGGTATCGGAGTCGATGCGCGAGATCGTCTGGAGCATCAACCCGGAAATTGATACCCTGGGCGAGGCGCTGCCCCGCATGTTGCACTATGCGTCCAATTTGCTGGAATCTAATGGCATCGAGCTGCAAGCCACGGTCGATGCCGGCGTGGAACGGCTCCGGCTGACGATGGCCCAACGGCGGGATGTCTACCTGATCCTGAAGGAATCCATCCACAATATGGTGCGGCATTCAAAAGCCACGGACGCAACGGTGCGATTCGACGGGGTAGGGAGGCAATTGCGGATGACGATCACCGACAACGGAATCGGTTGTAATGGCGCCGCCGGTGGCGACGGCAACGGACTTCGGAATATGCGGGAACGTGCCCGGCAGCACCATTGGAAACTGGAGATCGGTTCAGGACCACGCGGAACGACGATCGTTCTCGAAACCGCGTAGCATTAATATGCTATTGACAACGGATCGACGGCGGTTAATTTTATAGATCAATATGGCTACGAGTATCGCCATCTTCGAAGACAATGTGCGGCTGAGGGAGTCGCTTACCGTTCTCATCAACGGGGTAGAAGGTTATGCCGTGTGCTGCGACTATGGCAATTGCGCGGAAGCCGCGGAGATCGTCCGGGTGTATCGGCCCGATGTCGTGATCATGGACATCGATATGCCGGGGGTGGATGGCATAGAAGGTCTGCGCATCATCAAGGAATATCGTCCCGAGACATACATCATCATGCACACCGTGCTCGAGGACGATGACCGGTTGTTCCAATGTCTTTGTGGTGGTGCGAATGGGTATATCCTGAAAAATACCTCGTTTGTCAGTCTGCTCGACGCCATCAGTAACGTGCTTCAGGGGGGCGCGCCGTTGTCGCCCATTATTGCAAAAAAGGTGCTTCAGTTCTTCCGCCCCGCCAATCCCGGCCGGCTGCAGTATCATCTTTCCGATCGGGAGAAGGAAGTGCTGGGCTATCTGGTAAAGGGCTACAGCTACAAAATGATAGCCGGTCATTGCCATATCAGCGTCGATACCGTCCGGGGGCATATCCGGAATATCTATTCCAAGCTGCATGTGAATTGTGGCCGCGAGGCCGTGTCGAAGGCGCTTCGCGACAAGATCGTGTAAACAGCATGATCATGCCATTGACACACCCGGGGTGGGACGTTATTTTTACGGGAAAAGCGATCTATGCAACACCCCCACTCGGAATTGAATGCTCCAACGCCCCGCCGCGGATTTCTTGGACAGATGGCTGCGGGCGCCGCGACGCTGGTCGCGCTTAATCTACCTTTTCATGCTGCCGCGGCAGGGCCTCTTGCCACCAACCTCCCCGGTCCTACGGAGCCGGATGCCTGGTTCAGCCAGCTGAAGGGGAAGCACCGCATGGTGCTTGACGTGCCGCGTCCCAACGAGATCATGCCGTTTGCATGGCCCAAGGTCTTTCTGCTGACGAATGCCGCGACCGGCACGCCCGAAAAGGAGACGAACGTCGTGGTTGTTCTGCGTCATGAGGGCATTCCTTATGCCTTCGAAGACCGCATCTGGGAAAAATACAAATTCGGCGAAGCGTTCAAGATCATGGATCCCAAGACAAAGGCCCCTTCCGTGCGAAATCCGTTCTGGAAGCCCGCGACGGGGGACTTCAATATCCCGGGGATAGGGAATGTCGAGATCGGCATCGACCAACTTCAGAGCAGCGGCGTGCTGTTCTGTGTGTGCGATATGGCGATGACCGTATACAGCGCTGCGTTGGCGAGCGGCGCCGATCCCGCCACGGTGAAAAAAGAATGGATGTCCGGCCTGCTTCCCGGCATCGCGCCGATGCCTTCGGGGATCTGGGCTCTCGGGCGGGCGCAGGAGCACGGATGTACCTATTGTTTTGCGGGATGAGTAAGAGCTGGAGCGGATGGATCTTATTTTGTGTCCTTGCACTTAGTGCATGTTCGCGTGAAGGCGATCATGAAGCAGCTGGTTGGCGGGCTCCCGATACGGCCCGGATCCCGGCCACGGATGAAGGCAGGCTCATCCGTTATGGCCGGGATCTTATTGCAAATACGGCACACTACCTCGGTCCGCACGGCGTCGTCGCCGCGATCTCCAATGGAATGAATTGTCAGAATTGTCATCTCGACGCCGGGACAAAGGCCTGGGGGAATAATTACAGTGCCGTGTTCTCGACGTATCCCAAATTCCGGGACCGGAGCGGAGGCATCGAGAGCATTTGCAAGCGAGTCAATGACTGCTTCGAGCGGAGTCTCAATGGCCGGCCGCTGGACAGCAACGGCCGGGAGATGCGGGCGATCGTTGCGTATTTCCGGTGGTTGGGGCAGGAGGTTCGTCGCGGGGAGCGGCCGCCGGGGGTGGGGCTCCGTGATCTGGGGTTCCTGCAGCGGGCCGCGGATACTTCCAGGGGGATGGTGGTGTATGTACAATATTGCCAGCGTTGTCATGGGGCGCAGGGAGACGGGATGCCCGACTCTCTTGGCCCTGGCTATCGTTATCCCCCTCTCTGGGGAGAGCATAGTTTTACGACGGCAGCGGGACTGTTCCGGCTGAGCCGGCTGGCGGGTTATGTCAAGGATAATATGCCTTGGGGGACGACGCACGGAAAACCCGTGCTCTCGGATGAGGAGGCCTGGGATGTCGCCGCGTTCATCAATAGCCGGCCGCGGCCCGAACGGGTGTTTGCCGCCGACTGGCCGAATATCGGAAAGAAGCCCGTGGATTTTCCTTTTGGGCCGTATGCGGATAGTTTTTCCGCGCATCGGCATAAGTATGGGCCGTGGGGGGCAATAGGGCGGAAGTGATGGGGCGCCGGGTGGAGGCGTTGTGGAGAATGATCATCAGTCACCACAGTTTGTGGAGGATGTGGGGAGCCGATGGAAAATCAACGACGAGGCTACGACGGGTTTTACGTCGGTGGGTGCAAGACAAACGTGATGGGGTGGGGGGCCTAGTTGGATAAACTTTATTTTTGAATTTTTTTTTGAGTGATCAGGTTGGCGGGACGTTGCTACTTATGGATTATCTTTTGCTGGAGATACGAATTAACTCTAACGATGGAAACGTCCCTTGAGCAATTGTCCACTTCCGGATTGAGAGCGCTGCTGATCGAAGAAACAAAAGTATTTGTACAACAAATAGATAAAGGCGATGAGCAGGTGCTGAAAGATCAGCGCAGCCGCTTGCTGGTGATCTCTGCCGTGCTTGCAGAAAAGGAGAAAAAAGAATCGGCCCCGATCGTTTGGGGAAAAAGCTCCTCCAAAATAGCAACCGAGCCGGATTCGCCGGTATTGGATTGAGAAATGCCCAAAAATCGCTGGCATATTTGTTGACTTTATTGAATTGATTTTTCAAAGGATATTGGATTATTGCGCGGCCTGGATGTCTATCCAGGCTTTTTGTTTGCATCGTAGTGCTAATTCAAGCTTTTCCTTCAGATTCAGGAGAAAAGTTGTATTTAAATTTGAGCGCGTTTGGTTCGTTTTTTGATTCATTGATACGCTGGACTGATCATAAATTGATAAAACCAATATCTATGTGGAGAAGCCTGAAATATGGAGAAAAAGTATCCGTAGGCGATACGCTCCGGTACCGATCAAATTCGAATGGTCTGCTGCCGAAGGAAGAGACCTACGTTGTGCTACGAGTTGACCAGCATTATTTTGAGATCATTCGTGCAGAGGATCGGGATCCTGCGGCTGAGCCGCCTGACAGAAAGGTGGTCCGGTATATCGATATTGGCTATAATGTACTCCTTGACCGATGGACCAAGGCCCTGGAACCTCAATAATTTTCTAACGAAAAATCTGCGCCGGCGCTAGGCCCTGTTGCGGTTTTTATTGTCTTTGACGGGAAGGCCGGATTGTTATGATCCGGCAAAATTCAAGCTAACTTATGAATACTTTAGGACGTTTTTTAGGCTGCTGTGCGTTTTGCATGGTTGTCGGTCAGGGGCATGCGCAGGTGCATGTCAGTGTAAATGTGAATGTAGACGCGCAGCCGGCGTGGGGTCCGACGGGCTATGAACGGGCCGATTATTATTACCTACCGGAGATTGAGACCTACTATAATGTGCCGCAGCATCGGTTCGTCTATCTTGATGGCGGCAGATGGATCGTTGCGGCTTCTTTGCCTTCCCGATGCAACGGCTATGACCTGTATGGTGGTTATAAGGTGGTGATCAACGAGCCGCGACCCTGGTTGCGTCACGATGTTTACCGCACCCGGTATGTTCAATATCGGGACTACCATAACCGGCAACCTTGTCTGCGTGAGTCGCGGGGCAGGGACGATGACGGACCGGGTCATGGTCGTGGGAAAGGCCATGCTTATGGCCACTATAAGGATCACGGCAAGGGCCGGGATCGCTAGGCGCCCAGCGCGTCGGCGCAGAACGGCGGATTTTGCATTATCTTTGCCCCGATGCGGTTTTTCGCCCTTATATTCTCTCTATACATCCTGGCGCTGTCAGTTGTGCCTTGCTGCGTCTTTTGCGGTAAGGACGACGACGCCGCGATAGCCGCACCCGCCAAAGCGAACAAGGACCCGAAAGGGGACGAGGATGGGTGTAAGAACTGTTCGCCGTTTACTCTTTGCGGACATTGTGTAGGGTTTACGGTGACTGCCCGGTTTGCTAAACTGGAACATTTGGTGTCAAGTCGCAGGATAGAATGCGGAGAAACGACACCGCGCTATTTCTTTTCTTATAGCGCTTCTTGTTGGCAGCCGCCACGAATGGGATAAACAACTATTGACTTATCGGATGCGACGCTCGTCGCATGAGTTTTGTTTATCCGTAATTACTGTTTTCATGAAAAAAGGGTTTTTGACCTTTGCCTGTATGGCATGGGCGATGCTGGCCATTGCGCAGCATGATTTACGAGTATTGGTAAAAGGAAAGGGTGGCGAACCACTGGCGGCGGCTTCGGTATCCGTGGTCGGGTTGGCCCGGGCGGGAGTGTCGGATAGTCTTGGACTGGCGACGTTGCGGGATCTGCCGGCCGGCCGGTGGATGCTGAGGGTATCGCATATAGGATATGAGTCGAAGGAGGTTCGTGTCGACTTGCCGCAGGCACCGTCAGAGCCAGTGGTGGTGCTCCTGGAAGTAGCGGTGAAAGAAGAGCAGGAGGTCGTGGTGACCAGTACCCGGTCGAACCGGTCGATCCGGAATATTCCTACGCGGGTAGAGGTGATCTCGGGGGAAGAACTGGAGGAAAAAGGGAATATGCGGCCCGGGGATATTCGGATGATGTTGAACGAGAGCACGGGCATCCAGACGCAGCAGGTGTCGGCAATCTCGGCTAATTCGAGTATCCGCATTCAGGGGCTCGACGGCAGGTACACGCAGTTGCTAAAAGATGGCTTCCCGCTGTATGCGGGATTCTCGGGTGGCCTTGGGCTGCTGCAAACACCGCCATTGGACCTGCGGCAGGTGGAGATCATCAAAGGGGCTTCTTCGACCTTATACGGAGGTGGCGCCATCGCGGGCATGATCAACCTGGTCTCGAAGGTCCCGAAACCGGAACGCGAGTTACGGTTTTTAGTCAATGGGACGTCGGCGGGTGGACTGGACGTGGATGGATTCTATGGACAGCGTTGGAAAAAGTGGGGGATAACCCTGTACGGAGGGCGCAGCAGCAACGCGGCATACAACCCATCAGGCGAGGTGCCGTTTAGTGCCATCCCGCGTTTTGACCGGTATGTATTCAATCCGAAATTGTTCCTGTATTTCAGCGATCGGACACGATTGAGCTTGGGGGTGAATTTGGGTTGGGAGAACCGCATCGGCGGCGATATGGACTACCTCCAGGGAAAGAGAGATAGTATTCATAGCTACTTCGAGCGGAACAAAAGCCAGCGATTTTCTACACAGTTGAGCCTGGAGCATCGGATTAATGAGCATAGCAGCCTGACGGTAAAAAATTCGGTGGGTACTTTTGACCGGACGATTGCGATACCAGGATATGTCTTCAACGGGCGGCAGTGGTCAAGTTATTCGGAAGTGGCGTATAGCAGGCGGGGATCGTCAATGGATTGGGTGGCCGGCCTGAATGTCTACACGGATGGCTTCAGAGAGCACCGTACGGATAGTTTTCCGGGACGGAACTACCAGCAAAATACATTGGGGGGATTTGTACAGCATACCTGGACGGTCAACAAGTGGTTGCAAACAGAAGCGGGGTTGCGAGGCGACTATGTCGTGGATTATGGATGGGCGGTGTTGCCGAGGGTGTCGGCATTGTTTAAATGGTCACCATCGTGGACGTCCCGCATCGGTGGAGGGATGGGCTACAAGACCCCGACGATCTTTACAGAAGAGACCGAGCGGATACAATATCAGGGAGTGCTGCCGGTTTCACCTAACGGCAACCGACTGGAGCGATCCTATGGCGCAAATGCCGATGTGAACTACCGGACATCGTTGCTTGATGGGCATTTAACCTTGACCGTAAATCAATTGTTCTTTTATACCCGGATCCAGGATCCGCTGGTGCTGGACACGCTGGCAGGGCCTATATACCAACTATCGAATAGCAGCGGGTATTTGCAGTCGAAAGGTTTCGAGACCAATGTAAAGTTAGGGTACGGCGACTTTAAGCTGTACCTGGGATATACATTTACGGACGCGCATCTGAATGAAAAGGGGGTGATCCGCGAGAACCCGATGACCGTGCGACACCGGTTGAACAACGTGTTGGTGTACGAGAAGGAGGATAAGTGGAAAATGGGCCTCGAAGGATATTATTATAGCAGAGAACCGTTGAATGATGGCAAAACCGGGAAGGCGTTCTGGACATTCGGATTCATGGCGGAGAAGATCTGGGCGCGATGGTCACTGTTTATCAACTTCGAGAATTTTACCGACACCCGACAGACGCGGTTCGATACCATTTATGCAGGATCGGTGTCTCATCCTGTGTTCCGGGATATTTATGTGCCACTGGACGGACGGGTAGTGAATGGGGGAGTGAAATTGCGGTTGTAGAAAAAGGCGCCCTTAAGGCGCCTTTTTTCACGGACTCATGGCGGTTAACGCTGAAAGGGCTCCCGTTTAGCGATCCACTCGGCTTTGGCCTTTTCCAGATCAGCCACAAATTGAGGATTGTGGAACCAGTCTTCCAGCAAATGCCACCCGATCACCCTCGAGGCTTCGTTATCACTGGGATAGTGGATACCCATCAGCTCGCGGGACCAACGGACCTCTTCTGCGCGCTGTAGGAAATCCGCGCGGCGACTGGGAATGATCTCACTGAAAATATAGGCCTCGGTAAAGGACCAAAGCGAATGCCCGCTGGCAAAAGAGGGAGAATGGATGCGGTCGAGGGGGTGCAGCCGGGGCTCGAGATGGTAAGGGCGGGCACGTTTGAAATAACGCTTTAGCCGGAACTCGGTGATCCGGATGTCCTGGATGCAATGGAGCAACAGCTGAGTCGTGGCGGGGAAGTTATCAGGATTATACTGGGAGCCAACGGTGGGGCCGGCAACGTAGAATAGCTCGCGGAGATTTTCAGCATAGTCGGAGTCCGTCGGATTGATCAGATCGGGCCAGGAGCCAAACCCCGCGATATATTTCGCCTTCTTGATCTCCTCGGGAGTCCGATGGGCTTGAAGATCCAGGAGATAATCCAACTCGGCTCGGGTCTGCTCAGAGCTGTTGGCAGGGTACCGGACCAGGCTCGGCAATTGGGCCTCGTCTTCCGGGCTCAGGTAATACGTCCGCCAGAGCGATGCCGATAAGGCGGTCTTGCCGTACTCCGACCAGGGAAAGGCGATCGTGTCCATCCAGGCACGTTCGGCGGTGGGTTGAGGACTAAGAGCGGCCAGGGTCTTGTAGCGGCCGGCGATGGGTTCAAGGGGGTGGATCCATTGGCAGTCGGCCTCAAAAGTGATGAGGTTGATCAAGATGGCGATCAGGATCGTGAGGACCAAAGAGCGATTAGGCTTTAGAGACGATTTCATAATGGTGTAGTTTTCCATTATGACGGCGGGGAATGAAAAAAGACGCAGGAACTCAGACCTCCGATCCACAGCAGGAGATGACGTTGCCGTACCGGTCGAATTTGTAATCACAGCAACCGGTGATCGACTGGCGAAGCATCTCCTTCGCCCGCTGTACCCGCGACTTGGCGCCGGAATAGGAGATCCCCAGTTCTGTGGCCAAATCTTTTTGAGAAAGGCCTTCGAGTTCCGTGCGGACGAGGGCATGGCGATAATGGGGTGGGAGAGTGCTGATGAGTTCCTTCAGAAAATTATCGGCCAGCCGGGCATTGGGGTTGTCTTTCGCAGGGGCGTTGCAGCAATCCGGAGCCGCGGTATCAATGCCAACGGGGAGCGGTTGTTTCGCCCGGTAATAGTCCATGACGGCATTATTAGCGATGCGAAGCAGGTAGGGAAGCGCGTTTTGAGCGTTGCCGACCATATCGGCATGCCTCTGCACCTTCAGGTAGACGTCTTGCAGCAGGTCGTGACAATGGTCTCCGTGGTTCGTCTTGTTGCAGATGTATTCGGCGAGTTGCGGACTATGAGTGACCCAGATCGTTTCAATGTTGGAATTCATAAAGCGACGGTTTTACTTCTTTTTTCCAATAGCAGGGTGTCCCGCCAGCGGTCGCCCATCTTGCCGATCTTTTCCCGGACGCCGATGGTACGGAAACCGGCATGTTCATGAAGCCGGATGCTGGCGATATTCTCAGGGAAGATCCCGGCCTGTAGGGTCCAGATACCGTGGGCTTCGCTTTCGGTGATCAGCGCCGATAATAGTGCCTTACCGATACCCTCGCCCTGGTAGACGGGGTCAACATAAACGCTGACCTCAGCGACGCCTGCATAGACGCAGCGCCCGGATACGGGAGTCAGCGCGGCCCAACCGGCAACAGTGTCGCCGTCGAGCGCTGCCAGCCGGCTATGCGGCAAATGAGCCTGGTCCCATTCTTCCCAGGAAGGGGCGGTGGTCTGGAAGCTGGCATTGCCGGTCGCAAGGCCGGCTTCGTAGATGGCCTTTACGGCCGGCCAGTGAGTGGCGAGCAGGGGGGAGATGGTCATAGATATTTATTTTGCAATACGCAAAGCTAGTGCATAAGCATCAGGTAAAGGGCTGTCCTCGACGGCTTTCGCAGCTTTTTCAACGTCGTAGGCAAAACGGATGAATTCAACACGGATACTATCCTTGTCGGTGATGCTGCTGTTGTCGGCAATATGCAATAGCACATACCCGCCGCGCGGGTCGCCGTCTTTCGGCTTTCCTACCGATCCGATATTGATAGCATGGCGATAGTGATCGGCCCCGCCTGCATTGTCATTCAACACCCGGTGATACGGCTTATGGGTATGACCAAAACACATGATGTCGGCATCCGCATCGTGCATGATGCGCAGCAGGCTTTTTTCGTCCCGATCTTCAAAGAGATATTCGTTGATGCGCCGGGGACTGCCATGAACCAGTAATAGGTTGAGCTTATCCTCATTCAGCTGGAACTCTACCTTGATGTGTGCGGGAAGGGTGCGGAGGTAGGCGCGTTCTTCGGGCTTGACGATCTCGTTGGTGAAGGAGATCGAGACGGCACCGTTTGCTTTTTCCTCATCGGTCTTGTAGGCGCACCCGCAATCGTCGCTGCTGCGGCCGATGCCGAAGTCATAGTTGCCGGCGATGGTAGGGATGCCGCGTTGGCGGATTTCGTTGATCACTTCGTTCGGCCAGATATTGTAACCGACGAGATCGCCGAGACAATAGATGGCGTCGGGTTTTTGCTGTTCAATGCTGGCAAAAAAAGCTTCGAGGGCCGGAAGGTTGGCGTGTATGTCGGAGAAGAGTGCGATTTTCATTTTTTGTTGTTTAAGTATTTCCAGGTGGGGATGGCGAGGGCTGCGCCGATGACAGGTGCGGTAAGGTATACCCAAAGATATTCAAGATGACCCGATACGACAGCAGGGGCCAGTGACCGGGCAGGGTTCATGGAGGCGCCGCAGATCGGCCCCGCGAACATAGCTTCGAGTAATACCACCGATCCGATGGCGATACCGGCAAATAAGCCCTGTTCTTTGGGACCGGTAGCTACTCCCATAATGACCAGCATCAGGAAGAAAGTGAGGATCATTTCCAGGACAAAGGATTGCAGGGCCGGTCCCGCCGGCAACGTCGCACCGAGCAGTTGATTGGTGGGAAACAGGAGCCGGAGTGTGCTGCTGGCCAGCAGGGCGCCGGCCAGTTGGCTGGCAATATAGGGCGCCAGCGCTTTTCCAGGTAGTCTTCCGGCGAGGGTAAAGGCGATGCTGACCGCGGGGTTGAGGTGCGAACCGGATATCTCTCCCAACCCGTAGATCATGGCCATGACGATGAGGCCGAATGTAATCGCGACCCCGACGTGCGTAACGGCCCCTTTTGTCTGGTTGTCGATGACGATCGCCCCTGTTCCGCAAAACACCAACGCGAATGTTCCTATAATTTCTGCGACGGACTTTCTTAGCATGGTGGGTCTTGAGTTTTAGGAGCAGCAACCCGGCGCACAGCAGGCGGTTTCTTTGGGTTTTTCGCCGTAGACGGTAACGCTGAGGATGCCGGTGCCTGAGTTGCGAAAGGTGGCGATCTCTTCGGCGCTGAGGTATTGGGCCAGGATATCGTCGGGGATGTGGATGGCTTTTTCTTTTTGAAGGGTGATGTTTTTAAATCCGTTTACATCGATGAGTTCAAGGTAGGCTTGTTTCTGGATAGCCCCGGAGACGCAGCCGGCATACATTTCTGCGGCATGCTGGATTTGCGGAGGCAGAGCACCGTCGAGAACGATGTCGGAGATGCTGAAATGGCCACCGGGCTTCAGAACGCGATACATCTCCTGGATGACACCGTATTTGTTGGGGACGAGGTTGAGCACGCAATTGGAGACGATGACATCCGCCACATTGGCGGTGACAGGCATCTTTTCAATATCCCCCTGGCGGAATTCGACATTGTGATAGCCGAGCTTTTCGGCGTTCTGCCGGGCCTTTTCGATCATGGCGGGGGTGAAGTCGATGCCGATGACCTTGCCGGTCTCCCCGGTTTCAGCCCGCGCGACGAAGGCGTCGTTGCCGGCTCCCGAGCCCAGGTCGATGACGACGTCGCCTTTTTTGATCTGGGCGAATTGAGTGGGGAGGCCACATCCGAGACCCAGGTCGGCGTCGGGGTTGTAGCCTTCAAGATTGCTGTAGTCGTCGGTCATGATATTGGCGGTCTCTATGGAGCAGCAACCGGATCCACAGCAGGAGGATGCGTTGGTATCCTTGTCCTGGAGCGCGATGGCGGAGTATTTCTCGCGGACGAGTTCTTTGAGTTGTTCGGCGGTTTGCATATTGAAAGTTTATTTTATTATTGTAATATTGCGATGTTTAAAGTCAAAAAAAAGCGGCGGCATCACCCGCAGCAATTATCCGCTCCCTTGTAAGCGGCGAACAGGGCGCCGATCTCCTTTTGATATAGGGCCCAGGTCTTTGGTTCGATGCAATAGCAGACGCTGGTACCTTCGATGGTGCCCTGGATGAGGCCGGCGTTCTTGAGTTCTTTCAGATGTTGGGAGATGGTGGGTTGAGCCAAGCCCAGAACCTCGACCAGATCGCCATTGATGCAGGCGTTGGTCTTGATGAGGTGCTGGACGATGGCGATCCGGGCAGGGTGGGCGAGGGCCTTCATCATGGCTGCGAGCTTGTTCTGCTTATCAGTGAATATTTCGGATTTGGTCAGGCCCATGTTTAATTGTTTCATTGCAATATTACGATGAGATAATGAAAAGACAAAATTTATTTTTAAACCCGTCTTTTATACGCTCTCATCGCAAAAACATAAGCCATGAGGATGATCCCGACGCACCATGCGAGTGCGACCCAGATGTCATTTCCGACAGGCTTGCCCGACAGCAATGCACGGATGGCTTCGACGATCTTGGTCACCGGCTGATTTTCGGCAAAATCACGAACGCCCGGCGGCATGGTCCTGGTCGGTACGAACGCCGAACTGATCAAGGGCAGGAAGTGGATCGGATAGGCAATTATCCCTGCGCCATCTACCGACCTTGCGGACAATCCAGGAATGGCGGCGATCCATGTCAGGGCCAGGGTAAAGAGGGCGAGAATGCCGGCCACGCCAAGCCAGGACAATAGTCCCGCCGGCGAGCGAAAGCCCATAATGAGCGCTACGAGAATGATGACGACAAGGGAGATCACATTTGATACCAGCGAGGTCAGCACATGTCCCCACAGCGCGGCCGAACGCGCGATCGGCATGGAGGCGAAACGCTCGAATATACCGCGTTGTACGTCGGTAAACAGTCGATAGGACGTGTAGCCGGCACTATTGGCAATGGCGATCAGCAGGATACCCGGCAACAGGTAATTCAGATAGCTGGGAGTACCGGTCTGGATGGCGCCGCCTAAAACATAAACGAACAACAACATCATCGCGATCGGCATGATAGTGACGGTGATGATGGTGTCCATGCTGCGGGAAATATGGCGCATGGAACGTCCAAGCATGACACCGAGATCCATAAAAAAATAGTTCTTTAGCGTTTCCATTTATTGATCCTCCTTTTTACCGACGATCGCAAGAAAGATCTCTTCCAATGTCGGTTGTTTTTCAATGTATTCGACTTTTGCGGGCGGGAATAGGTTTTTCAGCTCGGCGAGCGTACCGCTCACGATGATCTCTCCCTTATCGAGAATGGCAATCCGATCGGCGAGCTGCTCGGCCTCTTCCAGGTACTGGGTGGTCAGGAATACGGTCGTACCACCCCCGGCAAGCTCCTTGACAAGCTTCCAGACCTCGATGCGGGCCTCGGGGTCAAGCCCCGTAGTCGGCTCGTCGAGAAAAATAAGCGGCGGTCTTCCTACAAGGCTCATGGCAATATCCAACCGCCGGCGCATGCCTCCCGAATAGGTGGAAGTCCTGCGGTCGGCGGCATCGGTCAGTCCGAAGCGGTCGAGTAGTTCTTCCGCGACCCTGCGCGGGTCTTCGAGGTGCCGCAACCTGGCGATCAGCAGAAGGTTTTCCCGCCCGGTCAGGATCTCATCCACGGCGGTAAACTGCCCTGTCAGGCTGATCGACTGTCGCACGCTGTCGGGCTCTGACGCAACATCGAATCCATTGACGATAACCTTTCCGCTATCTTGTTTCAACAACGTGGTCAGGATCCTGACAATCGTTGTTTTGCCCGAACCATTGGAGCCCAGCAGCGCGAAAATGCTGCCTTTTTGCACTTCGAAATCGACGCCCTTCAGGACATGAAGCTGCTCGTAGGACTTTTGTAGTCCTATTACTTGAATGGAATTGTTTGGCATATTTCCCTCTTTATATGGTTGTAACATTCGACAGATCGGCTCCCAGGCCTTTGAGTGTGGCGTAGGTCAGCTTATCCATCTTTGCGCCGTCGAAGTGGATGGTTTTGATCGAACGGTAATATTTATTCGTTATGGCATACGGTGCGCGGAACGAGACATTGGTGAGTGTAGCACCCTTGAAAGTAGCCTCGTTGAGCGCCGTGTTATGAAATTTGACATTAGTAAAGGTCTGGCCGTCCAGGTTTTGCGCCCGCATATCGGAAGAATCAAAGTCCACGCCGTCAAAGACGCAGCTTCGAAAGATCGTTTTTCTAAGGTCGCACCTGGTCAGTTTTGCGTGGATCAATCTTGTATCGCTAAATGTTGTCCGGGTCAGATCCGACGCCTTGAATACCGTGCGTACAAGAATGGTCTTGTTGAAGCTGGCATTGGAAAGGTTAGTGGCGAAAAGGATGCAATCCGTCAGGTTCGCGTCGTCGAAATTGGCTTCATGTGCATCGCTGGACGAAAACGAACTGCCGCCCAGGTCCGCGCCCGAAAAGTCAGAGCCGCTGAGCGCACTCCCGTTAAATTTCATTTTATGCGCGGTAATACCCGCGAAGTCACTCTTCGACAGGTTGCTTCCGTTGAAGTTCGTTAGCAAGGGCGACTCGGCTTCAATACCGTCATTGGCCTTCCTCGGATCCGTTTCTCCATCCGGGGATTTGAAATTCTCTGAAAAATAATTAAGGTCGACACCCAGGATCTCCCCAAGCCGGCCAAAAGTAGTGATATCCGGGGTCGATTCTCCGCGCTCCCATTTTCCAACAGCCTGCGGGCTGATGAATAATAGTTGGGCGAGTTGCGCCTGAGACATATTCTTCTCTTTTCGCGCCCGGGCAATTTTGCTGCCGATCATTTTAGTATCCATAAGTACTTGTATTTTGACAGGGCAAAGATATTCCGGTTCCTATCGCGGATCAAGAAAAAGCCAATCCAGTTGGTTGTAACCAGGCTACTTGCAGTTGTTTTTGACAACCGGGAGTGGTTTATGGACGGGGTGCCTAGTTTAAAGTGCGGTATTCACTGGGAGTGTGCCCAACCCGCTGTTTAAAGACGCGGATAAAATGCTGGGGATACTTGAATCCGAGCTCGTAGGCGATCTGGGTGACGGACTTGCTTTCATCGAAGATGCGCTCCTTGGCCACGTCGATCATCTTCCACTGGATATATTCCTGGGCTGTTTTACCTGTGTCTTTCTTGATAAGGTCGCCGAAATAACTCGCAGATAAATGCAGCTCCTGGGCAAAATAGGCGACCGAAGGGAGACCGAGGCTCTGTGGTTTGTCCCCTTGGAAATACTCATTTAAAAGCTCTTCAAACCGTTCTACGATCCCCTTATTCGGTTTCTCCCGGGTAAGGAATTGCCGGTCGTAAAAGCGGATGCAGTAATCGAGGAAGAGTTCGATATTTGAGACGATCAGTCGTTTGCTGTGTTTATCGATGGACTGCTCCAGCTCATACTGGATCTTGGCGAACGACTCGAACACCAGCTTGCGTTCCCGTTCCGATAGGTGTAGGGCTTCGTTAGACTGATAGCCAAAGAAAGTGTACTCTTGAATCCGGCGACCGAGTGCCGTGCCGTGGATGAGGTCGGGATGGAACACCAGCGCGTAGCCCTTGGGCTGATAAGTTTCGCCGTTGCTGTTCACGCCGGCCACTTGTCCCGGAGCAAGGAACACAAGCGTGCCTTCCTGATAATCGTAGGTATGGCGACCATACTGCATGTCCCCACATTTAACTTCCTTCAGAAATACCGTGTAAAAGCCAAAATACATTCTTGAGCCCTGCCGTGGATGGGCCTTGGACAGATCCACCACGCTGACCAGTGGATGAAGAGTCTCGTTGTTATTGAAGGAATTATAATCGTTGATCGTTTCAAACCGTCGTAGGACGTCCATAACAGTCCGGTGTTTATGTATCCAAAAGTAACTATTTATTCCCCTTGGAGGGGAGCGGTCGGCCACCATCAGCAATAATGGTAGTCAAATCCGGAATCCATCTACCTCGGCCCATCGAAATTTCCGGCATCTTTAATGAGTCAGCCTGATTTCTCACCTTCAGAATAGTAGACAAATGGCCATCATGAAACTAGCACCCCTCGTTCTCAGCCTCTTGTACACATTTTCGGCTACCGCCCAGTCACCCGGAGCCCCGCGTCCGGTTGTTCAGACGGCATCTGGCCTGGTGCGCGGGGTCATTGACAGCGGTGTCGCCATATTTAAGGGCATTCCCTATGCCGCGCCTCCTACTGGAGCCAATCGCTGGAGGCCGCCGCAACCGGTCGTTGCCTGGACCGGCGAACGGGACGCGAGCGGGTTCTGTGCGGACTGTGCCCACTCGGGCTTCGGTGCCGCTCCGGGTACTATTGCCGCTAACTCATCCGAGGATTGCCTGTTCCTCAATCTTTGGCTTCCTGCTGGGACCCGGCAAGACGCAAAACTTCCAGTCATGTTTTGGATTCACGGCGGAGCCTTTGTGTTTGGCAGCGGGTCCCAGCCTGAGTTTGCAGGAAATGAATTCGCCCGGCAGGGCGTAATCCTGGTCACGTTTAATTACCGACTAGGCCGACTGGGATTCTTTGCCTTTCCCGCCCTGAACCAAGAGCACCCGGAAGAGCCGAAGGGCAACTATGCGTATATGGATCAGATTGCCGCCTTACAATGGGTTAAGCCGAACATTGCGGCGTTCGGCGGCGATCCCGGCAACATTACGATTTTTGGCGAGTCGGCGGGCGGAGTATCCGTTCAATCGTTGCTGACCATTCCCGCTGCCCGAGGCCTTTTTCATAAGGGAATTATTGAATCCGGCGGAGGAAGAGATGGGGTGCTGACGGGCCGGCCCATTTTGCAGGATATCGCCGATAAGCACTACCCGGTCTCCGCCACATCGATTGGTGTCAACTTCGCCCGTAAGCACGGCATCCGGCAAACCGACACGGCATCCCTGGCTCAGCTCCGGGCACTGCCGGTTGCGGACATTGTCGATGGAGGACAAGAAACAGCGGGGCCCGGTGGACCACCCATCTACTCCGGGCCAATCCTGGATGGAAAGCTGGTCGTGGAAACCGCGCAGCATGCTTATGAAGCTGGCCATCAGCAGCCTATTCCAATCATCATCGGGTCCAATAGTGCGGAGGTGCCGGCCGGCTTTGTCAATGCCCGTTCGAAGGAAGATCTTCTCGGCTGGTTTGGATCTGTCCGGGAAGAGGCTAAAGCGGTGTATGATCCGGGAGATAAATCGGCGCTGCCACAAATGTTGACCCTCGCCAATACGGACTACGTGTGGGCTGAACCTGCCCCGGTTCACGGCTCGGGCCTACGCGAAGATGGGAACGCCCGCATATATCTATTTGTTCTCCTATGTATCGCCCGGTCTCCGGGGGATGATGCGCTACGGTGCCGGGCATGGCTCGGAAATACCTTATGTCTTCAACAACCTTCGGCCGTTCAACGGAGCCGCTGTTGGCGATCAGGATCGACAGGTCGCCAGTCTCATGAACCGGTATTGGGCCAATTTCGCGAGGACGGGCAATCCGAATGGGAAGGGGCTGCCCAACTGGCCCGTGAATGATCCACAAACAAATCAGCTGCTGGAAATTACGTTAGACGGGACTGCCATTGGAGAAGCCGATCCGCGGAAACCCCGGCTGGATGTAATGGAAAAGGCGACAAAGGCGCACTAGGCATCTTTACCCCTCGTCCGGGACATCAGCAATATTGGTAGCAACTCCCGGAATGCAGATACCGCCTAAAAGCGCTGCCCGTCGGACCTTTGTGAAAAGTTTTTTTACTATGGAACAAGTAATATTGAACAATGGGGTAGTTATGCCGATCCTTGGATTTGGTGTCTTTCAGGTGACGGACCTGGCGGAATGTGAGCGGAGCGTCGTAGACGCCATTGAAGTCGGGTATCGGCTGATCGATACCGCCCAATCCTATATGAACGAGGAAGCAGTTGGCAATGCGATCAAACGCAGTGGCGTGCCGCGGGACCAACTTTTTATCACCACCAAGCTATGGATTCAGTCGAATGGATATGAAGGAACCAAATCGGCGTTCGAAAAGTCGCTGAAAAAATTGCAGCTGGACTACCTGGACCTATACCTCATTCACCAGCCTTATGGTGACGTTTATGGAGAATGGAGAGCCATGCAGGAACTGTACAAAGAAGGAAAGATCCGCGCCATAGGTGTCAGCAATTTTCAACCGGACCGGTTAATGGACCTCATTATTCACAACGAGATCATTCCCGCGGTCAACCAGATCGAAACGCACCCTTTCCATCAACAAAACGAGGCTCACGGGTTCCTATCGGAAAACAAGGTGCAGATGGAATCCTGGGGGCCATTTGCGGAAGGTAAAAATGGAATTTTCCAAAATACACTGTTACAGTCGATCGCGGAAAAACACAACAAGTCGATTGCGCAAGTTGTATTGCGGTGGCTGACGCAACGAGGGATCGTAGCCATTCCGAAATCTGTGCGCAAAGAGCGAATGCAGGAGAACCTGAACATTTTTGATTTCAACCTATCGGCGGGTGAGCTGGGTGACATCACGGCCTTGGATAGCAAAACAAGCAGTTTCTTCGATCACCGGGATCCGGCAATGGTGAAATGGCTGGGCGAACGGAACTTGAATGACTAGATAATGATCCCGCACGGATGCAAAAACGATCAATCAATAATCTAAATAGCATAACCATGAAAAAAGCACTTTTCGGACTATTCCTTTTCATAGCCTTTGCACAGGTCTCGCGAGCGCAGGCGAAATTGCCCTTTACGCCGATGGTAAACCCCACCGCGGAAGAACAGCAACTGCTTGCCTTGTCTGCGGCCAAATGGAAACGGATGGCGGACAAAAATGTCGATTCTTTAAAAGAACTATTCACTGAAAAATGTGTGTTTGTCCACATGGGCGGCAGCTGGGGGAAAGACCAGGAGCTCAACACTATTAAAGGAGGAGGCATCTGGTACAAAAAGGCAGCCGTCTATGGCGCGTCGCTGAACTTATTTGGCAACACCGCCATCCTATTGAACGATATCGACCTGCTGGCTGAAGTTGGGGGCAACGAAGTAACGCACGCGTTTATGGTGACAGAGGTGTACATGAAAGAGTCTGGTAAATGGAAAATGGGTTCGCTTACCTTTTCTACGTTGATCCGCCCGGTAAACATGACTAAGTAGCAAATACGCTATGGGGTAGGAAGCGGGTTGGTTAAAAAATTTATCTATCGACTAATTGCGTAACTTTAAATAGGACTGCATCATTTATTTTTCAATTTAAAAAAACGAAAATGACGAACCAGTCAAAACCAATCAGCAGGAGGTCATTTTTGAGATCCTCGGCGCTTGCCGGCGGCGGATTAATGATCAGTTTTACCTGGTTGTCGGCATTCGACCGTCCAGGAATTACCGATGGCCCCGATCTCCCCGAGCAATGGAGCGAGTTAACGGGTTACATAAAAATCACGCCTGATAACATCATAAAGATCATCAATCCAAATCCGGAGTTCGGTCAGAATGTAATGACCTCCCTTCCGATGATCGTCGCCGAAGAGCTGGACGCGGACTGGAGACAGGTAGTGGTAGAAATGGGACCACACGACAGTGTAAAGCTCGGACCGCAGTTTACCGGCGGCAGCAATTCCACCCGGATGTACTGGAAGCCATTACGAGAAGCAGGCGCAGCTGCCCGGCATATGCTGCTGGATGCTGCAGCGCAAACATGGAATGTGCCTCTGGAAGAACTCACGACCAAAGGGGGGACGATCCTTCACGAAAAAACCGGTAAGTCAGGGAAGTATGGTGAGTTTGCCGCCAAAGCCGCTACTCTCCCCATCCCGAAAGGGGTCAAACAAAAAGACCCTGCAGCCTTTACCGTAGTCCGGCATTCCAAGAAGAACGTGGAAGCATCCAAGATCGTCAGCGGCAAAAGCCTGTTTGGATTAGACTACAAACACGAAGGCATGCTCATCGCCATGATCCAACATCCGCCTGCTTTTGGAATGAAATTGAAAAGCTTCGATGCGGCGCAGACCCTGAAAATGCCCGGCATCAAAGATGTCTTTAGCCTGAAACTATATGAGGACGGGTTTGAACTGGCAGGCTTCGATACCCGTACTTTCAACGATTTACTGGTGGTTGTCGGAAAATCCACCTGGGAGGTGATCAACGCAAGAAAACAACTGAAGGTGGAATGGGAACCGATCACAGAAACAAAGGAAACCGTCAATAATTTTGGCCGCAAGCAGGAGGTCGTAATACCGGCCGGCCTGCCCAGTTCCGATGAACAACGCGAGCAAATGCAGGCAAAGGCGAAAGAGCCGGCGACGTTGCTGCGCAAAGACGGCGACCCCGAAGCTGCTTTCAAAAATGCCGCCCGGATCATCGAGCGGACCTACAACGCCCCGTTCCTGGCACATAATTGTATGGAACCAATGAATTTCTTCGCGCATGTGACGGATGACAAAGCGTTGCTGGTAGGCCCCTTGCAGGCGCCGGGCTGGACACAACCCACCTTGGCGAAGATCTTGAAACTGCCGCCTGAAAAGATTGAAATTCAAATGACCCGGATGGGTGGAGGCTTTGGCCTCAGGGCCTACGGTCATTATCTCTGTGAAGCCGCGCAGATCTCCAAAAAAGTAAATGCGCCGGTTAAGCTTATTTATACACGGGAAGATGATATGACCTATGGTATTTACCGGCCCAGGTACACCGCAACCTACCGGGCGGCGCTGGACGCCGATAAAAATCTCATCGGCTTTCATGTAAAAGGCGGCGGAATACCGGAACATGCGGTGCACGCCAATCGTTTCCCGGCGGGTACAATAGATAATTACCTGGCCGAAGGCTGGCAGCTACCCTCGAACATAACAATCGGCGCCTTCAGGGCTCCCAGGTCTAATTTTGCTGCCGCTGCGGAACAATCCTTCCTCGATGAGCTCGCCGAAGAAATGGGGAAAGATCCCATCGATTTGCGGCTGGAACTCCTGAAACGAGGCAAAGAGAATGCTGTTGGTAAGAATAATGAGTATGACGCCAGCCGCTATGCCGGCGTTCTAAACCTGGTTAGAGAAAAATCAGGCTGGGGCAAACCGGAAAATAACAAGTACAGCCGCGGGGTGGCAGCCTATTTCTGTCATAATTCTTATGCTGCGCATGTAGTAGATATCGTGATGAAGGACGGCAAACCTTACGTTGAACGTGTTTTTAGTGCTATCGACTGCGGCATCGTCGTCAACCCCGATGCTGCCACTAACATGGTGGAAGGCGCAGTAGTGGATGGCATAGGTAATTCCTTTTATGGAAAACTGAGCCATAAGAATGGTGTACCCGAACAGCAAAATTTTTACAACTACCGGATGATCCGGCACAGTGAGGCGCCTAAATCCATCGAGGTTCATTTTGTGCAGAATGATATCGATCCGACTGGCCTGGGTGAACCACCTTTTCCACCGGTGTTCGGTGCCGTAGCCAACGCTTTGTATAGAAGCACGGGCAAGCGCCATTATGACCAGCCGTTTACGGAATCTTTGTTGCGTCAGGACAAAAGAGCATTTTAACTGGATGATCAATTTTAATTACCCATTATGATCACGTTAAACATCAACAAAAAGACCTATGAAGTGGACGTCGATCCCAACACGCCACTGTTATGGGTACTGCGGGATCACCTTAACCTTGTCGGGACGAAATACGGCTGCGGCGTTGCACAGTGCGGCGCCTGTGTCGTTCATTTAAATGGTGAAGCGGTCCGGTCATGTGTCACTACCGTTAAGCGGGCGGCAGGACAGCGGGTTGTCACCATTGAAGGATTGTCCGGCAACAACGACCACCCCTTGCAGAAGGCCTGGATCGAACTGGATGTTCCGCAATGCGGCTACTGCCAGGCTGGCCAGATCATGTCGGCAGCAGTGCTCCTACGGGAAAACCCCGACCCGAGTGATGAGGACATTGACAATGCCATGGAAGGAAATCTTTGTCGCTGTGGTACTTACCTGCGCATTAAAAAGGCCATTCATTTGGCAGCGGACATGCAACGGAAAAATCTAAACCGATGAATGCAAAAATTGTTGTCGTTATCATCGTTCTTTCGGCCGGCACTGGTCTCATGACCAGCGGTTTCGCGTCAAATGACGCAATGAGAAATAATGATCGGAGAGAAATAGCCGATGATAGCAGAGACAAAACAGACAGCGCTGCTTCCGCAAAAGCATTCTTACAGGTGTACAAAGTCTTAATGAGCCCGCGCTGTATGAATTGCCACCCCGCCGGGGATATCCCGCTGCAGGGAGATGACAGCCATTTGCATACGATGTCGCCCAAACGGGGCATAGATGGACATGGCCTGTATGCCATGAAGTGCGCAAACTGCCATCAACCGGCCAATACGCCGGGGGCGCATAGACCGCCTGGCAATCCGAAATGGGGTTTGCCTCCGTCGGACATGAAAATGGTTTTCCAGGGAAAGACTGCCCGCCAACTTGCGCTGCAAATCAGGGATTACAACCAGAACGGTCATAAAAATAAACAGCAGTTACTTGAACATGCACGGGACACATTGGTAAAAGCTGCCTGGAATATGGGCGAAGGACGCCCGGCGCCGCCCTTAACATATACTGCTTTTCTAAAAGTGTGGGACGAATGGATCAACAAAGGGTTATATGCACCCGCTAGATAATGAGATCAGTAGCCCTAAGCGATCGATGGGTTGCTCAAGAACGTACCGATGGGCAGGCTTGCCCCCCGGCAAATGAAAAAAGGCGCCTGTTGAAGGCGCCTTACTTACGTATGCTGGTTTTTCGTGAGGGTCTGATTGATCGGGTTCGTTCGCTCATGACCGGGAGTCCCTGTATATAGTGTATAGGACAGGAAAGAGGGTGTAAGGGGCCTAGCTCCATTGCCGTTATTTTTTTGTTTCGGCTGGTTTAAGACGTTGACCGTATTGTATGATCCGGTGACAGTAAGCGTACGATATTGAACAGCCGCGAACCGATCAAATTGATTTAACCAATTGATTATCAATTTGTAAATGATCTGGCATTGTTCTGGCAGCGGGTTTAACGAATCCAAAACCAAAACCATGTTCACCAACTACCTAAAGATCGCCTGGCGGAATATTTTCAAAGAGAAAGGATATAGTAGCTTCAATATCGTTGGGCTCGCCGTCGGGATGGCCGTGGCGCTGCTCATCGGGCTTTGGGTTCAATATCATTTGTCCTATGACCGGTTTTTGCCGGATTACGGACTGGCCTATCGGGCGATGGTCAGAAGTAGCCCCAATGGCATAACCTCGTCGGGTAACAGCAGTTGCCTGCCGCTTGCGGAAGCCATCCGCAAGGACATCCCCGTAGTGCGCTATGTGGCCCAGGCGGATTGGGGCGGACAGCACAGCCTTATGACGGGCGATCGGAAATTGTACAGTTCCGGTTATTTTGCGAGCGAAGATTTTCTGAAGATCTTCCGGTACCCGCTCCTGTCCGGAAATGCGGCGGAGGTGTTGAAGGATCCGACATCGATCGTGCTGACCCGGTCCACGGCCTTGGCGCTGTTCGGGACGGCCGACTGCCTGAATAAGACGGTGCGGGTGGATAATCAGCATGACCTGAAGGTAGCGGGCGTGCTGGCCGATCTGCCGGCCAATTCCTCGATGTCGTTCAGTTATCTGATCCCGTTCAGTTATTACATCCAGACGCAGGATTGGATCAGGCAAAACCTGGGCAATTGGGATATGGACCCGATCCAAACCTTTGTCGGGCTGCGGCCGGAGATCAGCAAGCAACAGGCGGAGAGGGCATTGAGCGGTCTGTACAAGACATACGATCCTGTCATTTATCAAACAGAAAAACAACAAGTGTTCTTACATGCCTTCAAGGACTGGCACTTATACAGTGATTTTAAAAATGGTTTTGTATCCGGCGGTTTCATCGATTATGTGCGGATGTTCGGGATCATCGGGCTGGTCGTTTTGTTGATTGCCTGTATCAATTTTACCAATCTGTCCATTGCCCGATCGGAGCGGCGCGCTAAGGAGGTTGGCGTCAGAAAGACACTGGGCGGATCGAAACGGCAGATCATCACTCAATTCCTGGTGGAGTCCGTCCTCATGGCGCTGATCGCGTCCGTGGTGGCGCTGTTGATCGTGTCGGCGTTACTGCCGGCCTTTAATGCCCTGACTTCGGGTTTTATCGTGCTGCCCTGGTCGAGTGTGCCTTTTTGGGGTATTATGCTGGCGTACGTGCTGTTGACGGGGCTGCTGGCCGGGAGCAGGCCCGCCTTTTACCTGTCCTCTTTCCTGCCGGTGAAGGTCTTGAAGGGGGCCGTGCAACCTGGGCGAGCGGCCGTCCTGCCAAGAAAGATCCTTGTCGTGTTACAGTTCAGCTGTTCGGTGGCCCTGATCATCAGCACCGTGATCGTCTTTCAACAGATTCGATACGCCCAGAGCCGGCCGACCGGATTTAACGCAGACAGGTTGCTGATGACCGATGCCACAAGCGATCTCGACCATAACTACGCGGCCCTTAAGAATGACCTGTTGCGCACGGGGATGGTCCTGTCCGTTACCAAGGCGACGACGCCCGCCACCGAGCTCTATTCCATGGCCGGGGTCAGCGAATGGCAGGGGAAGTATCCTAACGAGTCCCTTGGCGTGGCCAACGTGGGCATTACCGATGACTATTTCAAAACCCTGGGGATGCAATTGGTCAAAGGAAGGAATTTTGCGCCGGGAATGACCGTGGAAGACACTTCGGAGATCATTTTGAACGAAGCGGCGGTTCGGCGGATGCGGTTCAAAGACCCTATCAACCAGGTCATCTATTGGAACGGCCGTCATAAGGTCCGGGTGATCGGTGTCGTCAGGGATGCCTTGATGAGGTCACCGTATTCCGCAGCGCAGCCCACTTTCTTTGCCTATAACCCCGTCTGGTCCAGCAGCGTCATGTACAAGCTGGCGTCCGGGGCAGAGGCTGGTCCTGCTATTGCCGCCTTCTCGAAGATCTTCTCGAAATATAACCCTGCTTATCCCTATAGCTACCATTTTGCCGACGAGCGTTATGCGGCTAAATTCGGCGACGAGGTGCTGATCGGCAAACTGGCGGGTATTTTTGCAGCGCTCGCCATCTTTATCTCCTGTCTGGGGCTTTTCGGGATCGCCGCGTATGTAGCCCGGCAGCGAAAGAAGGAGATCGGCATTCGCAAGGTGTTGGGCGCGTCGGTTAGCGAGTTGTGGGGCTTGCTCTCGAAGGAGTTCATCGTCCTGGTGGTCCTGAGCTGTCTGATCGCCTCGCCGGTTGCGTATTTTTTCATGCACGGCTGGTTGCAGACTTATGATTATCGCGTCGGCATCGGGCCGGGCGTATTTATTGCTTCCGGAGTAGCGGCGATCCTGGTCACGATTGCCACGGTCAGCCTGCAGGCGATCAAGGCAGCGTTGGCGAATCCGGTGAACAGCCTTCGATCGGAATGATGACGGGGCTTATTACGCCAAATGGGTTATCCACGCTTTAAATGAAAAGCCCGCCGTTACTCGCGGCGGGCTAATACATTCACTGTAAATGGTCGGTTGGGGCTACAGTGGTTTCTCTGATATTGGATGGGCGTTCAAAGGGATTGGATCGGCTACGGTTTTTCGGATTTCGGATTTGGACTTGGTACGGTTCTTCGGAATTGGATTTGCTTTGGTTCTACGGATTTGGATCAGGGTACGATTCGTTGCTTTGACAATACAAAGATGCATCGAAGCCGGCCCGCTTCCAAAGATATCGACGATGCATTCCCTGTCTTCATGGGTAAACTCAGATGGCATTAGAGACAATTGCTTAGCAAGCGGTATTCTCCGAAGGCGAAATCGTAAGTTTACGAGTATCGGTTGACCGAACAGGGGTAGTCGTGAGAGCTGCGCGGGCGGCCGTCATCTCGGTGGGCGGCGGTGTTGTTGTTTGACATAGGGGTGTTCACCGTCGCTTGCAGGCGTGACCACCTTTTTGCGTTGCTCGCCAAGAATAAAAGCTACAACGGCCGGATGGTCGGCCGGGAGTTCGACGACGGTAACGTCTAGAATTGCGGCAGGACCCAGCACCTCCGCTGAGAGCTGCCAGGCATGCATGCGGATATCCTGGAGATTGATCGGTGAAGCGAATGCTCTGACTCCTGTGCGTTCGCCGCCGCCGGTTAAATGGATGGTGATTTGGACAAAGGCCATGGTGATTCAAAAATAGGGTAGTGGGGGGCAGAAATGCTAATAAAATTAGTTTTTCCTATGATCGAACCGCTTGTGTCCACAAACGATGGACGAGTTGTCTGTTTTAAGGACGACTTTCGGGGCTTAATAGGAGATGCCGGTGGGAACAAAATTGTAGATTTGGCCAAAACCAATAACGTATGGCGGGAGAAAAGGATCTGACCACACTGCTGGCGACGATGGAGCCGATACTGCAGGAGGGGGATTTCGTGTTCTGTTCCGTTCCGGGGCTTGGCGGGATCGATCTGCAAGAAGTGGTGATGTTCTTTCGGGAGCAGGAGGGGGTGACCTTGATCCTTCGGAAAGAGGTGGCCGACCGGCTGGATTTCGCATATGGGTTTGTGGCGGCGTGGATAACATTAAGTGTGCATTCGAGCCTGGAGGCGGTGGGGTTCACCGCGGCGTTCTCAAAGGCGCTGGCAGAGCCGGGGATTAGTTGTAATGTGGTGGCTGGGTATTATCATGATCATATTTTTGTGGGGAGAGGGGAAGTGGGGAGGGCGATGGAGGTATTGAGGGGAATGAGGCGTAGATGAGTTAATCTGCTGTTAAGCCTGGGATATGAACCAACCTCTAGCAGATATAATTGAGATTTTTTACAGACCTAATATATTAGTCAGGACGATGAGCCATCTGATCGGGAGACGGTTATCGGAGGGTGGGTCGCTTTGACTGTGGCGGGAATTAAAATAGTGTATTATAAGAATACAGTATCGGTATATCCGCAACCGTACATGTAATTCGAACACCCGTAAAATCGATAGGGAGATCCCGTCCTCGCTACACCTGTTTTCCTCAGGACCAAGTCAGCTGTCTTACATTCGGGACATTTTAAATCAGTATTTAACTGTTGATCCATCTCGAGTTCGAGGATGAATTTTGATTTTCGATAACTGTCGGTTATAAAATAAACCGCCCGTTTTGCCCTTGTCATGGCTACATAAAACAGCCTACGCTCCTCGCCGTTCTCAAATTGATCCGCCTCACTTAAAAGCAGGTTCAACACCGGATCATCGGAAAGGCCAGCAGGAAATCCGTAGCGCCCAGCGTTGCAGTTCAAGATAATGACGATATCTGCCTCCAACCCTTTTGCCTTATGTACTGTCAAATACGAAGCTTCGATTATCTGTCGTGTACCATCGACTGTTTGATTGACATACCGGATAGAGCCGCTCGAGACGTCAATTTGTAAACTTTTGTTCTCATTCTTTATACGAGTGATGTCGAATCCATATCTGCCCAAAATAAAGACGGAAGGCATGCTGGTGCCTTTACTTTGAGCCAGCATCTGGTTGAAAACTTCAACTAACGTCGAAGTGTCGTCGTCGCCAGATGAATAGTGCAAAAAGTACGGCGTGTTCGATGCGTTACCCAAAGCACGAAGCATCTTGTTGGACTGGTTGGGATTCTTTGCGATGAATGCGTTGGAGATTGTCAACAAGGGGGTAGAATAACGATAAGTGGTCTCAATATTTGAACGCTCGGTAAAACCAAAATAATCCTGAAAATTCTTGAAAAGCGCAATATCACTTCCGGTGAATCGATAAATGGACTGCCAATCATCTCCCACGCAAAACAGCCGCGTCATTCTATCGGCCGACTTGATGGCCTGCAAGAGTTTATATCGACCGATCGAAATATCCTGAAATTCATCTACGATCACATACTTATAGGCCCGGTGGTACTTCTTATTCCTAAGAAGCGTAGTGGCCTTATTGATCATGTCACTGAAATCGATCTCCTTCCTGGAAATCAGTTCGGTGGTATACCGTTCAAAAAGCGGCCGCACAACTCCAAAGAAAGCACTGTTTCTGCGCTGCATAAACGGATCTTTCACGTCTTTGTTCTTGCGTTCCAAATCATCAAAGAAATAGTCATTCGATTTTAGGAGGGTAATAAATGTTCCACACAGCGAGAGAATGGAGTCAATCTCATCTTTGGCGGCCTCCTGGATTTTTTTCCATTTTTGTTCAATCGAAAGAGGCGAAAGTTTCACCCCATGTGCCAGTAACTCTGCTTCGAGATGGTCAAATACGGTGCCGTCGGAAAATTGATGGCTATGCGTCTCAATAAGGGCCGTGTTGTTTGCCTTATGGAGTTCCCTGGCCCAATTGATCTTCTCCCAATATCGAGTCTTAGCCTCTTGGTAAGTTTCCCCGTTCTTCGTAAAGTATTTTGGGACTTCACCAGCTGCAGACAGGGCAAAGTGCTCAAGGTAAATTTTTGATCCATTTGTCAGAATCGTAAAATCCGGCTTGTACTGTTGATAGGTCTTAGTGGCCGTATCAAATTCGTACTTCCGTTCATACTCATAGTTGACGCCATTGAACAGAAGAAAATTGGCCAAAAGACATTCCTCAATGCTTTTAACGGCTTCCCTCTGCAAAGTAATTATTCCTCCGACATTGACCGGAACCGGCTTATAGGTTCGAAAGTTTTGATCTTTCAGATATTGAATGTATTCGCCCTGGCTCTGGAACTCAAACTGGGATTTAGGCGGCTTTAAATACTGGAGAAAATAATCTGTCAGATTTTTCAGGTAGGCCGGCTCGCGCGACAGCTCTTCAAAGTTTTGTTGTAGGAACAACGGGAACTGGTTTTCGTCGTATATGGATGGCTTTACCCCTTCGGTTTCGGCGATCACTCTTAAACCGAACTTGTGAAAAGTCAGCGCTTCAAATCCCTCCTCTCCAATCCGTTCCGCCAAAGATGTCGCAGACTTATTGGTAAAAGAAATCAACAAAACGTCGCTTGGACGAACAGCGTGCCTTTGCTGGAGGTATTTTACCTTGCCAACAATCGTCGTCGTCTTTCCTGATCCGGCTCCGGCAATGACTAGGTTGTTGTCCTCGTCTGTAACCACAGCAATTTTTTGTTGTTCATCTAACTGCTTTCCCTCAATGTTCTGGAAGAGGTTAGCAAACGTAAGCATTTCGCTATTCACGAATTGCTTGTTCCATTGCGAACGAATCGTCTCGCCATTACTGGAAAACTCCTGAATCTCGATTATTGCCGTTTTCAAGTTGGGGTCAAGCCCTAGGCTCATGAAAGGGCTATCCTTTATTGCTGTCAGCAGACTTGCGAATTCTTCCTTCCAGTTATCGAAAAGAGACTTGGCAAAATATCCATTTTCGATTTTCACGAAGGTTTGGAATTGTCCGTGCGCGGCGAATATCCATTCGGCCTTTGACTGCCAGAATTCAGCCAGGAGACGGAGTCGCTCCCGTTCCTCCTCCTCCCTTTGCAACCGTTCGGTTTTTCGGTCTTTGACAAAGTTGACAACGAGCGCCACGATGATCCCCATCGCCGAAAGGAAGAGGATCCAGATCAGGAACTTAGTTGCGAATTTCATTGAGATTAGGGTTTATTCGAGCAATTTACAGAAATGATTTTGTTTGACACAATGCCAAATCGATACCTCATACGCCGAAGCAACACATTTAATATTGTCGTTCCCGCCGGCTGATCAGCTAAATAACGAGCTGCTCACCAGGATCGCGACGGAATTTATGGAGCGGATAGGATTTGGCAGTCAGCCCTACCTCGTGTACCGGCATTTCGATACATTTACTTCCCATCTGCATGTCGTAACCACGAATATCCGGCCGGACGGCAGCGCCATCCACCGGCGATACTTTGGTGGGAAACCCCTTGCGCCTGTCTATAGGGCAATAGAGGAGAAATTCGGGTTGGCAACCGAAGATGCAGTCAAAAGAATAGTAGGACCGGAAATGCCGGGCAGGGCGCTTCGCTATGGAGAAAAACCGACGACGCACGCCCTGGCCGAGGCAATTCAATACGTACGTCAAAATTACCAATTCCGGTCGCTGCCGGAACTGAATGCCATCTTAAGTCAATATAATGTCGTCGCCAAAAAGGGTAAACCGGGAAGCCGCATCCACCTGAACGGTGGGTTGATCTACCAGATGTTAAATGACGACGGCAAATTCCGTGGCATCCCCATCCGCGCAAGCTATTTAAAACACAAGCCAATCTTGAAAGCCTTGATCGAGGATTTCAAAAGATACCAACCACCAGGTCCACAACTAAGGGACAGAGTGCGGGGTGAACTCGATGTGGCAATGAGAAGCGGGTCCCGGTTTCGGGATGTCTTGCGGCGGGGACAATTGGCGGTAGCGCCGAACGTGGACGACTGGGGCGCCGTGACGGGGTTACTGATCGTTGATCTCGCCGCGAGGCTGGTCATAAGAGGGGAGGAGTTAGGGGAAGGTTATGGATGGCACACGATGAAACAACGCCTGGGTTTTGACCCCTTGCAGCCCGGGATCAGCAAGGAGATGTCCACCGACGGCCAGAAGGTTAAGCGGACGCGGGGACACCGGATTTGAACAACTCCCGGCACATGGCGTAAAAGAAGGGTTTGGTCGGCAGCGACCGGATGATCCTCCAATCCTGCGAAGGACTACTCGCGTTGTCGAGAAACGCGAGAATATCCGGCAACTCGGCTTTGCGGAAAAGACTGGAGAAGACCTGCCGCCCGGAGAGTTTTTTTGTCACGAGAATATTGAGCAGGATCCGGTCGTAAAGCCCAAAGCGGGCACCCATAGCCCGGCGGACAGGCAGCTTGCCCTCTACCAGCGACTGAACGATCCTGTCGGAATCGTCCTGGATGAATTTGAACGTGTATCCGGTGGAAGGTTTGGTCAGGCCCGCAGCCGTGCCGATCGGCGTTACGTTAACCGTTCCCGAAGGAACCCTCGCCGTGGTCATGGGAATAACGCCCACCTCCTTTTCAAGAATAACATAGTCTTTTATTCCTAAGATGCGGCTAAGGTACCCCGTCAGCAGCTCGGTATACGCGGCCTCCGGAAACGCCTGCTCCGAGAAGAACGTACACTCCACCAACGCCTGATCGGCAGAAAAGGGCAGGACATAAAAAAAGCACGTGCCCAGGTCCTGCGACGTCCTGAAATCCATGATGGTCGCTTCGCCCGGCGTAAAAGCGGGCCGCAGACTGCGGATCACCCAACCCTTGAAATGCTGCAGCAGTCGCCAATCTCCGGGCTGATCCGTTTCCCGTTCGAATGGAATGCTGTTGAAGATATGCCGCGCGCCAATCTTTTTTCCATCGATAAGGACATAGGTCTCTTCGGGACCGCTGTGAAGTCCCTGGACATCCCCGGTAGCGAATCTGACATTATTAAAGCTCCTGATCCTGTCGAAACAGTAATTGTAGAAATCGATCCCGCGGATCATCTTGTAGAGGTAGGGAGCAGTATCCATCAGCCGCGACTGGTCGTCGTCGTGAAACCAGAGCTTCGACCATTTCCGGTGGACGATCTTTTCAAAAAAACCCTCCCCCTTTTCCCAATAGCACCAGGTTCTGTCATTGACGATCTTGAGCCCCTTGTCGACCAGCAGGATCCTTTTATGCTGCAGTGAGGGTGCGGCGAGTATGCGGACGAGCAGGCTGAGCCCGGCGCAACCGGCTCCCGTTATACAAATGTCGAAGTCAGGCATTCCTGAATGTATTCCGTTTCCAGGGCCGGGTCAGACCTTGTTCAACTTATACGAAACTATTGGCGGCGGAACTTTAACAGCCGGAAATTAGCTCCGGCCGCAGAGGTATATTCATTGGGAATTATACATGAGCTATATCCCACATCCATGGTTTTGATCAAAACGATCTTGCTGGGCGGCGCCTTTCTCTATGCCATGAACTCTGCACCGCATCATCTGGAAAAAATGCGCGCCTGGTACCTGCAGGCGGGTGTCAGTGAACGGGCCTGCAAGGAACTTCTGGCATTTGCGAAAGCAAACGAGACCACGGCAGATGTGCTGACAACAGGCTACCGGGGGGCGGCTAGCATGATCATGGCAAAATTCGCCGGCAATCCATTTAGCAAGATCAGCTGGTTCCGACAAGGGCGAACGATGCTGGAAAAGGCCATTCGCGCCTCTGGCGGATGCCCGGAACTGAGATACCTGAGATATTGTGTTCAGACGCATTGCCCGCGGTTCCTGGGATATCACCGCGACATCGAATCGGACAGAGCCTGTCTGCAGCTCGCGATGACCGGAGGCGCCGACGGGGAATTGAAAGAGATGATCAGAGCGGCGCTCACTCCGGGCCGTTGAGGGCCGCCGTTAGCTCATCCACGGTGGATAGCCATTGCACCCTGCAACATCCGGCCGTCTTCACTGGTTTTGCGGCGGCGCCGGCAACATAGATCCGCTTGCCGCCAAATCCGGGTTCCAGCTCCCGGAGAAAAGCCTGCACCGGCTTGGGAAGTTCCCGCTGCAGCGTGAACAGCAAAAGGCGATCGGGCCGGATGTCCCGGATGGCGGCCGACAACGAGAACAGGGGGACGTTTGCGCCAAGATAAACCACCTGGTGACCGGCCAGCCGGATCAGATTGCAGGCCAGCAGCAGACCCAACTCATGAAATTCGTTCTCGGGGAGGAACAACAGCCATCGATCGGAGCACACATCGGCCGGTGGCAGGGAATCGATCGACGCAAAGAACTTTTTTCTCAGCAGATTACTGACGAAATGTTCCTGCGCCGGAGTGGCTCTGTCGCAACGCCATAAAAGACCGATTCGCTCCAACATCGGCAGCAATACGGATTGATAGGTCTTCTTGAGCCGGTAGCGCGCCACGCAATGGGAATAGATCTGTTCGAAACGGGCTTCATCATAGGTCATCCCCGCGGCGATGAGCTGGGAGATAAAGTATTCCTCGGTGGCGTTGCGGCGGGCGCCGACGATCGTCTCCAGCAATTGATGGAGTCGGTCATCCGTCAGCATAGCGACTTCAGACGCCCTGTAACCGGCGTTCACAAGACTGGCCATATTCAGCAACCTTTTCATCTGCGAACTGTCGTAATAACGCGTATTGCCGTCCGACCTCGACGGCTGCAGGGCATTGTACCGGGCCTCCCAGGCCCTGATCGTATGAGGCTTCAGACCTGCGAACCTGCCCAGTTGGGAAATGGAGAAATGGTTCATCTTGTTTAACTATTGGATAAAGATACTTAAACAAGATGAACCTATAAAACCTGGTCTTTCTTTTGTCGCTTTTGGCGGTACCTGCGCGCAACGAAAAGTAGCCCAAACGCCTCTCCGTGCTCTTTATCAAGGTGTTTGTGGTGCATTTTATGCGCGAATCGGATCGACCGGATATAGGGGTTATCGGAGCGGGAGAACCATTTGAATCGCTGGTGGATGACCACATCATGGACAAGAAAATAGGCCGCGCCATAGGCCATGATCCCAAAGCCTGCTGCCTGCAGGCCAATAGGGCCGTAGAGGGTACCCCATAGGATCGCCAGGAAACTGGGTACGGCAAAGATCAAAAAGAACGCGTCGTTCTTTTGAAAGAAGCGCTTGCCCGGACGGTGATGGTCGGCATGCAAAACCCATAGGAAACCGTGCATGACGAATTTATGAGTACACCACGTGACCCCCTCCATGCAGAAGAAGGTAAGAAGGAGAACGCCGATATAGGATACGATGTTCATTCAGATTGATTTCAGTTGGTGGCGCAGGCCGGCCGAAAGTACGATCAGCCATTTTTGATAATTGGGAATGCGGATCCTTTCCTCGAGGATCACCCGCGGCGCGATGGCCTGGATCTTTTTAAAAAGAGATAAATAATATTTATACGCGACATATACGCCCATTCTGGCCTTGGGCGGCAGCTGAAAGATTCCCTTTTCCGCATTTTCAAAGTCGGTCCTGATCTCGCTTTCGATGGCCTTTTTTTGGAATTCGCTAAGTCCTTCGCCATTGGCTCCGGGGAAATAATTGCGGTTCAACTGGCGGAAGTCGGCTCCGAGGTCCCGGAGGAAGTTGACCTTTTGAAAGGCGGCCCCAAGACTTCGGGCATAGGGCGACAGATGATCATAAAGGGCTTCGTCGCCCTCGCAAAACACCCGGAGACACATCAGGCCAACAGCCTCGGCGCTGCCAAAGATGTATCGGTTATAAGAGGCGAGGTCATGACTCGATGCGGTAAGATCCTTCTCCATGCTTTCGAAAAAAGCATCGATAAGCGAAGTCTGGATCTTGTACTGCCTTACGGTCAGTTGGAAGCCGTGCAGGATGGGATTAAGGCTGATCCCGTCGTCGATCGCCCTAAACGTTTCTTCGCGAAAGTTGAAAAGGAGTTTGGTCTTATCATGGCCCTCAAAAGTATCGACAATCTCGTCGGCAAGACGGACAAAGCCATAGATCGAATAAATGGCTTCGCGAAGGTCCCTGTGAAGCAATCGTACGGAAGAAGCAAAGGAGGTACTGTAATATTCGGTAACGACACGTCCGCAGCGGCGACTCACTTTGTGAAACAAGTCCATCATTAATGAATTTATGATCTTTCGATCATAGCTCCGGGCTCTGTTCAACTTTCACCGCCGATGATCCGGAATTCCTTTAACAGCGGGGAGTTACTGCCCGGAACTCAGGTATCTTCTCCGGACAATAAACGGAAGGGATGAAGAAAAAAAAGCGGATAGCGGTGATCGGTGCGGGATTCAGCGGCCTTAGCGCCGCTGCCTACCTGGGGAAGGAAGGATTTGAAGTAGATGTCTATGAAAAACATGCCGCGCCGGGCGGCAGGGCAAGACAATTCTCGGCGGCGGGTTACACCTTCGATATGGGACCGTCCTGGTATTGGATGCCCGATGTGTTCGATCGATTCTTCCGAGATCTTGGTTCAAGTGTGTCCGAGTGGTACCAGCTGCGGCTGCTGGATCCTTCTTTCGAGATGATCTTTGCGGCGGGCGAGCGAGTCCTGGTGCCGGATGATCTTAACGCGCTCTGTCAGTTATTCGAAGCGAAAGAACCAGGGGCCGGAGCCAGGCTGATTACCTTCCTGCGGCTTGCGCAGTACAAATACGAGCGGGCAATGAAAAGTGTGGTGTATAAGCCGGGATTGCATTTCGGCGAGCTGCTGGACCCGGCGCTGTTGAGGTCCGCGGGGCGATTTCAGTTGTTCTCTTCCATCCGGGAAGTAGTCCGGAAAAGTTTTCATCATCCGCAGTTGATTGCCCTGATGGAGTTCCCCATTTTGTTTCTTGGCGGCATGCCGGCCAATACCCCTGCGTTGTACACGCTGATGAATTATGCGGGTTTGAGATTGGGTACCTGGTATCCCGAAGGGGGATTTGGGTCGGTGGCAAGGGGGATGGCTGGTGTTGCGGAACGAAACGGGGCACGGATCATCTATAATACGGAAGTACAACGGGCCGTGATCGATCATCGACTCGTGACCGGGATCGAGGTGGGGGGCAACGTTCTTCCCTATGACGGGGTGGTCGCTGCCGGGGATTACCGGCATCTGGAAGCAACGCTGCTTCCGGAAAAGTACCGGAATTACCGTCACACCTATTGGGATCGCAAAACGTTCGCGCCGTCCTGCCTGATCTTTTATCTCGGGCTTTCCAAAAAATTCCCGACCCTCGTACACCACACTTTATTCTTCGATGAGGATCTCGACCCTCATGCGTCGGAGATCTACCAGATGCCCGCCTGGCCGTCGAGGCCGCTCTTTTATTGCTGCCGGCCAACGGCGACCGACCCTACGGTGGCGCCGGAAGGGCACGATAATTTTTTCCTGCTGATGCCGATCGCGCCCGGTCTCACAGACAGTTCACAGCAACGGGAGGCCTATTTTGAACTGATGGCCGACAGGATCAGGAACCGCATCGGGGAGGACATCCGGCCCTATATCGATTATAAGCGGAGTTACTGCATCAATGATTTCGAGCAGGACTATGGGGCATTCAGGGGTAATGCCTACGGACTCGCAAATACGCTTTGGCAGACTTCCGTGTTCAAGCCAAAGATCAGGAACCGAAAGCTGGCCAACCTTGTCTATTCGGGGCAGCTGACGGTGCCGGGGCCGGGAGTACCGCCAGCCCTTATCTCCGGGAAAATAGCCGCGGGGATTTTGTCAACCTATCTTAAAAGTGGGTAGCGCGCGGGTAGCCGGCCGCCCGGTCGTGTAATAGTCATTGAGCAGGGTCCTGTAGCCGAATGATCTTATTGTTTTCCAAGAAAGTCTCGTATATACCGGGCAATATCCGGTGCGGCTTCGTCGAGTGCGAAATGGCCCGCGTCGACGATCTGAACCTCGGCTGCGGGCACATCGCGTTTGTAGGCGTTGGCGCCGTCGATAGTAAAGGAAGGGTCGTATTTGCCCCAGACAACGAGCAGCGGCGGCTGATGCTCGCGGAGCCAGGCCTGCCATTTCGGATAGGAAGCAACGTTGGTCTGGTAGTCGTAGAAGAGGTCCAGCTGGATGCGATCCTGGCCGGGCCGCGTGAGGAAGGCATATTCATCGTTCCAGGTGTCGGGGTTGATGTGTTCAGGATGCGGACTGGTCCCGACATGACGTTGTCTTGCCGCCTCGAGCGAGGTAAAGTTTTGCCGCACCTGCGCCTCGTAGGTTTTGCGGTCCCGCCAGAAGGCTTTGCGGACGGCCCAAAGCGGGGATAGTCCTTCCTTATGGGAGACGGCATTCTGAATGATGATCTTTTTGACGCGTTGCGGCTCGGCAAGGATAAGACGGAAGCCGATTGGGCCGCCGTAGTCCTGCAGATAGAGATGATAGGAGTTTAGATGGAGGCTATCGGTAAAGGCCCGGATGATCTCGGCCAAATGATCGAACGTATATGCAAATTGATCAGGATCGGGCGCATCGCTGAATCCAAAGCCTGGGAAGTCCGGCGCGATACAACGATAGCGGTCGGACAAAAGCGGAATCAAGTTTTCAAACATCCGCGAATTGGAGGGGAAACCGTGTAACAGCAGCAGCACGGGTTTGGCCGGATCGCCAGCCTCGCGATAGAAGATGGTCAGGCCGTTGACCCGCGTGGTTTTGTACAGCGTCATATACTCGCATAAACCCTGCGCCGCGGGATTTGTTCGCGAGACGCGGGATTACCCGTTCGCTCCCGCCTTTCGGGATTGGCAAGTTTTTATGGAATCGTCGAAATACCGTAATTCGCTTCGTCACTGAAAGCAGGCAGCCATTGCGATTCATTGGATTGCGCTCTGGCATTCGCTTTGAAATCCCTCTTGTCTATTCTTTCACAAAACAAAAATCGACAACGATGGAATTCAAGAAGATCTTATTCGTGGTGACATCCCACGACATGATGGGCACGACAGGCAGAAAGACCGGCATCTGGATCGAGGAATTTGCGGCGCCGTATTATTTTTTCCTGGACGCCGGCAAGCAGATCACGATCGCGTCCCCCAAGGGCGGACAGGCGCCGATCGACCCCAAGAGCAATGAGCCGGAGAACAGGACACCGGCGACCGTCAGGTATTACAACGACCCGGAAACGATCAAGCGGCTGGCCAATACGGTTCCGCTGAATACCGTGAAAGAAAAGGATTATGACACCATCTTCTACCCCGGCGGGCATGGACCCATGTGGGATTTGCCGGACAACGAAGATTCGATCCGGCTGCTCGAGGCCTTCAACCGGGCTGGGAAGGTGATGACGCTGATGTGTCACTCACCTGTCGCGTTGAAGAATGTAAAGGGTGTGGATGGGGATTGGCTGATCCGCGGCAAGCGCGTAACAGCTTTTACCAATGGCGAAGAGTCCGAAGCGGAACTCACCTGGATCGTCCCCTTCCTGCTGGAAGATATGCTGCGCGGCAGAGGCGCCAATTACCTCAAAGGTGAGAACTGGCTTCCCTTTGTAACGCGGGACGGCAAGCTGATCACCGGGCAGAACCCCGCTTCTTCGGTTTTGGCGGCGCAGACGGTAACCGACGTTTTTGAACGCATGAAATAACTCCCATGAGCGATAAAATAATCTTTCTGACGAAGGAGTCACCCGCGGTTTGGCGGGTGACCCTCAACAATCCACCGATGAACATCTACGGCCCGAAGTCCATCCCGCAGATGGAGGAACTATTAGACCGGGGACTGCACAAGGCCGGGGACGTTGAGACGCGCCTCGGATATCACGTCGGGCAACTCGGGAACGAATAAAATCTCTTTTATGAACATTTGTCTTGAACAGGCGGAGAAGGCGATTGCCGCCGCCAAAGCAAAAGCAAAGCAACTGGATCTGCTCATGAATATCGCCGTGGTCGACACCGGGGTGAACCTGGTCTCCTTCGCCCGGATGGACGGCGCCTGGCTCGGCAGTATCGACATCGCGATGCGGAAGGCGAAGACCGCCGGGTACTTCAACATGGAAAGCGGCGAGCTCGGGAAATTGTCACAACCCGGTGGTCCGGGTTGGCAGATCGAGCATTCAAATGGAGGATTGATCACCTTCCCCGGTGGGGTGCCCATCCGAAATGGAAAAGGGCAGATCGTCGGGGCGATCGGCGCTTCGGGCAGTACGGTGGAGAATGATCATGCGGTGGCGCAGGCGGGGGCGGATGCGGTGAAGTAGTTGGGCGGATGAGGAGAAGTAGTCGCGCGGAGGCGGTGAAGTAGAGCGCGCGGTCAATAGTCCGCCGACAGCGTCACCGCCTTCCATTTTTCCAGCTCCGCGGTCATTTCCGCCAGTTTTTTTGCGGCGCGGGTATAAGCATCCGCGCCAAGATAAAGATGGATCGGAGGATCGGGATGTTCGGCGATGGTAATAAAGATCTCCGCAGCCTTTTCCGGATCGCCCGGTTGTTTACCATTCATCGCCAGATATCGTTCCTGCGTCTTCTTGACGGCTTCATATCCCTCGATCGTCGACTCGGTATAGGCCAGCGAACCTTCAGTAAGGAAGCCGGTGCGAAAACCGGCCGGCTCGACGACCGTCGTACGGATCCCGAATTCGGCTACGTCAAGGGCGAGGACTTCGGAGAAGGCGGCGAGCCCGGCCTTGGTCGCGGAATAAATGGACCAGCCCGGCGCCCCTACAAATCCGGCTACAGACCCGATGCTGAGGATATAACCCGAACGCTGTCGCCGCATGACCGGCAGGACCGTTTTTGTCACCGCTATCGCCGCGCGTAGATTGATGTCGATGATACTGGCGATCTTTTGATCGGGTGTTTCTTCCAGCGTCCCCGCCATCCCATAACCGGCATTATTGACGAGGACGTCGATACGGCCGAATGCGGCGACGATCTGTCCCACTGCATCTCCGATCGCATCGGAGTTATTCACGTCGAGCGCAAGGGGCAGAAATCGATCGGCATCCACTAAGCCGACGGCTTCTTTCAAGGTCCGGGCATTCCGCGATGTGGCGGCGACGCGATAGCCCTTATCCAGGAGTTTTTTGACGAGGATCAGACCGAGCCCCTGGGAGGCGCCGGTGACGAACCAGACTTTTGCAGTAGACATGGCTTATGGAGTTGTATCGGTGAGCATTTTACAGACGATGACCCACTTGCCATCGAGCTGGTGAAAAGAGAGGAACTCGTGATAGTTGAAGTCGTACATCTTTACCTTCAACTCGGCGACGCCAATGGAGTTGACAAGACGGATCCCGACGATCTCCCCTTTGAACGGCTTGCCGGAGGCCTTGACGCTCTGCCGGTTCTTCACCCCATCGAGGTACTGATCGAGGGTCTTTGCATAGGGTTGACCCTTGATATCGCCAAAAAGCAAACAGCCAGGATAATAGATCGGCCGTAACAGCTCGATATCACCCTCGTAAATGCCTTTGAAGTAAACATTCTCCAACACCCGGGCAATAGCCAGCGAATCCTTTTGGCGGGATTCCGTCGCAGATGTGTTTTGCGCCCTCGTGCCGCTGAAAAAGCAGAACAGGAAGGCTGTGATCAGGATCGGTTTCATTTGATTCTCCTGTTTAGGAGCCAAATTTACGCTTTCCTGTAGCCTTCCTGTTGCATGGACAATATTAATCCTTGGATAGAACCGCTGAAATTACAACGCGACCTTCTGACACCAGGCCACCTGTCCGCCCATATAAAGGGCGAACACATTGACCCGGGGCTGGCCCGCGGCGCCGCCATCCGCAACCGGGATCGAATTGACACCGGGTCCGAACGAAAGCATCTTCTTCCCGAGCACCCGCCCGGTTAGGTCATATTGGACCAGGACCCCATTGGCAGCCTGTTGCGTCGTCACCACCAACGTAGGCCCGGAAGCAACCTGCGTCGCCAGGTAGATGGCCGTCGGTGACGCTGAGCCGCTGCTGATCGTGATCGTCGGCGAATAATGCAGATCGCCGCTCACGGAGACCACCCCGATCCGGTAAAGATTGTTCCCATTCACAGGATGCGCATCCGTGAACGCAAACGTTCCGGCGACAGAAGTTCCCTTGCCGGCGGCAGCATTACTGACCGTGTCCATCGCCTGGAAATCATGCACCCCATCACTACGCTCGACAATATAAGAGGCATTGAGATTCTGATCGGGATCGGTCCAGCTGAGATCGATCTGCTGTGCACGGGCGACGCCATGCAGCTGGATCGCGTCAGACACGAGGATCGTGAACATGCTCGACGTAACAGTCACAGCGGCCGTAGCCGTACAGCCATTGCGCTTCTCGGTGACCGTTATATCGTACGTGCCCCAGACGGTATCCGTCACGGGATTCTGCAGCCCGGAGGTAAAGCTGTTGGGACCGGTCCATTTATAATCCAGCCCCTGGCTTCCGCCAAAGGGGGTAGGGTAGTTACTCGCCACGGGATTCCCGCCATAGAAATGCAACTGGTAGTTGGCCATCCCTGCCATGGCCGTGGCCACCGGTGGGAAGGTATCTATCGGCACTACGATGGTGTCCACCACAGTGGAAGGACAGCCCGTCGCGGGCGAAGCAGAAACGATATAGGTGCCTGGCTTGGAGATATTGAGCTGAGTACTGTCGCTGTTGGAGCCGGTAATGGTCGCGCCGCCAAGCGTCTTCCAGGTATAGGTACCCGCTGTTGTGGCGCTGCTTGCCTTGAGTATGCCGGCAGTGTGATTGCAACGAAGCGTATCGCCCGTTACCGCGAAGTCTGCCAGGGGCTGCCGCAGAAAGGCCAGCGGAGTGACGAAGTCCTGTAGGTTTGCCGAAAAAGAACTGGAAGACCGCGACGCAAAGAAGATGTTTGAGAACATGGATTGGCAAGGACTCAGCGCGCTATAGAGCGCGGGATCGACCCCGATGCGGGTAAGATTCAAACCCACTTCGATATATTGCGAGGGCTGATACATATCGCTCCACCCTGTAACACTATTCGTTGTGCCCCAGGGAGTGGAATAAGTGGAGTCATTGCTGGGGTTCCCGGTATAGTTGGCGACACCGCCGCCAAAGGCCGTGGTCCCCGTCTTGCTGACGATGGAGGCATAACCATAGCTGCCGACGCCGGCGCTATAGTTGTTGAAGTTGAAATATTTCGGGGTGGTGGCACCGGACCAGTTGTTATACGTGAGCTGGCTGACCCAGATGCGCACTTCGATCACCGGTACCGAACCGGGTGCGAAGCTAACGGCGACGATCATGTCGCCTGTCTGGATCAGATTGCCGGTGGCATCGAAGAGCCATTCCGTGTGACCGCCGCTGGTACCCGCGGAAGAAAAGGTGTTAGTCGTACCACTATAACTAAACGATTTTTTGTAAAGTTCTACATTATAATAACTGTTTGCGGCATTGCCGAAGGCGACAATACCCGTGAAGAACCAAAGGGAATCATATACCGTGGTGCCGTCGCGGCGCATATGGGCGTAGACGTCGATCAGGTCGTTCTTTGCAGGTGTACCGGCAATGCCTCCCTGCCAGGTGTTGGGATCGTCGCCATTCTTGGCGGCGATGGAAAATACCGTGGAATCCTTGAGTTTGGAGGCCGCTGAGAAGTCCCGGCCATAGGCGGCGTCAAGCCAGAGCTTACCATTCACTTTGGCATAGATCAATTGGGACATCCGTTGGCTGAACTGGAGATTAGCACTTCCTTGAAGAAGAGCGAGCCAGGCCGCCGAATTGGAAGTGTCGATGACGTTGTAGCCGGTTCCTGAGGGAGCAAACCAGTCATCACTGGCGATGGCGCCAGTCAATGCTCCGAATTTCAGAAAATTGGTGCGGGTATCTGCATCTACGCCAAAGCCGGCATAGAGCCCTCCATTATTCAGTTGGGCGAGGGCGCCGAAAGGAAGGCACACGACAAGTAACAGCAGGCGGATACGGGATACGCTGTGTTTCATGGGAACGGATTTTTGGCCGGACGGTTCTTCCGGCCTATTTAATATAGGACAAAAAAAAAGGGCAGGGGGGCCTAGTCGATCTGACTATATTTTTTTATTCATACACATTGGTTATCAATGAGATATTTTGGTCTGGGAATTGTGTTACTTTGTATTAGGCTTTTTAAATTAGGATATTGGATTTTTAGCAGCGGCCTGGATTTTTATCCGGGCCTTTTTTTAGGCGCTAACAAATTTGAAAAAGAAAAATCTATAATATTGTTGCCATGAGTCCCGAAGAGGAAAAAGTCTGGCGAGCGATTCAACAAAAAGATGGACAGTCATTTCAGAACTATTATCTCGAGAATTATCGGGCTTTTCTTCTTGTCGCCTATAAGTATCTCAGGGATCAGGGCCTGGCGCTGGAAGTCGTCAACGATGTATTTGTAACCATCTGGGAAGATGCGGAGTCGATCAATATCCAAACCTCTCTCAAGAGTTATATCCATCGTGCGGTGATCAACCGCAGTCTCAACGTCATTTTAAAGGACAAGAAGGACAAGCAGCGGCTGCAGGATCTCGTGCAGCAATCGCAAGGCGTTGTTGAATCGAGAGAACTCGAAGAGAATGAATTGAAGGCGCGCCTTTATAAAGAGATCGAACAATTACCCGAGCAGTGTAGAAAAGTTTTTAAACTGAGCCGGTTTGAAGGAAAAAAGAAACAGGAGATCGCCGACGATCTGGGCATTTCGGTGAAGACGGTGAAGAATCATCTCAACCGCGCGCTGAAAACACTAAACAAAGTGCTTGGGGATTGGAAGTCAATACAAATATTTATTATTATTTACGGGTTAACTATTTTTTGCTCGCAAGGCTAGGCCCAGCGGCTGGTTTTATTGTCATACTGAACGAAATATATGTTTTTGAATACTCCATATGATGAGTCCACCTGGGAGCTGCTTGTTGCAGCGCTTCAGGGCGACATGACCCCTGAGGAAGAGACGCAATTCAAGCAGTGGCTGGAGTCCTCTGAACAGAATCGCGCATTCTTCGAACAGCTGTTGGGAGTATGGAAACACATGGATGATCTTCCCGTATTGGAAAAGGTAAATGACGAAGCAGCCTGGAGTGCTTTTCAACAGCAGCTGGGGGAGCGCCAGGCACATAGTAAAGATAAGGCCGCGGTTCCGTTCACCCGGTACCGGTGGCTTGCTGCGGCAGCGGTGATCATCCTGGCGGCAGGCGCGGTGTGGTGGACTTTCACCGGGAAAGGTTCGGCTTCTACATTCGAGACGGCCCGTGGTGAACAACGCACCATTTCGCTGACCGATGGCTCGACCGTCACCTTACAACCGGAGACCCGGCTACGCCTGGCACAAGACTTCAATAAAAATGGAAAAGAGCGGACCGTGTTCCTGTTGAGCGGAACAGCCCGATTCGAAGTCGCACATGACGCCGCAAAGGTCTTTTCCGTAGAAACGGATGCGATCCGCGTCCAGGATATCGGCACGCAATTCACGATAGAAAAGTCTTCGGATAGTGTTGTGGTCTCCGTCTCGTCGGGCATGGTCGCCGTCTCCGCAAAAACCCCGGGAGCTGGCCAGCCGAAAAATATCGCCGCCGGCGGCGCTGTGGTAATGTATACGGGTGGATCCCATCAGGGCGAACTACGGCAAAGGGATGAACCTCTTGGTTTTACAGATTCGCTACAGTTTAATGATGTACCTTTATCGGAGGTTCTGGCGGCACTGGAAAAACAGTCTGGCCGATCCGTCCGACTAACTGATCCGGCGATGGGACAAAAAAGAATTACCATCAAATTAGGCGGCGAATCGTTGGAGGATGCCCTCCGGTTGATTTGCGCATCGATGCACCTGGAATATGCGTTACGGTCGGGAGGATATGTCTTAGACAAGAGAGACAGTGCTCGCCGGCGGTAAATACAATGACGTATATAAGAGCTAATTCATACCTCTGGAGCCGGTCGTTCATGGCGCCGGGAATATTCCTGGTGATCTTTATTTCCCTTTTTATGCCCCTCGCCGCACAGCAACAGCCGGCCGCAGAGCCCCTGGTCTCGGTAACGCTGAAGGACAGACCACTGGTCGAAGCGTTAGTGATCATCGAGGCCAGGGCTCCGGTCCGGTTTGTCTACGCCACCGAACTCCTAAAGGGACAAAAACCGATCACGATCAGCGTCACCGCCATGCCGCTGCACGAATTTCTGGCGCTCTTATTCAAACAAACTACCCTCAGCTATCATCTTTATGGCAACCAGGTCGTCCTCGATGGCCCGGAGCAGGCAACAAAAATGACCCTCAGCGGTTATGTGCGGGATCAACACAGCGGTGAATCGCTCATCGGCGCAAGTATCTTCGTACCCGCAGCAGGTGTCGGCGTTCTTTCCAATAACTACGGCTTCTATTCGCTCACGCTCACCGGCGCGGACAGTGTCGACGTCGAAGTCTCTTATGTGGGCTATACCACGCTGCTGCGCCGGGTAAGGGAGAACAGGGACAGCGCACTCTCCTTTGGCCTCGCCGTCAATCCTGCCCGGGAGTCCATCAGCAGTCTGACGGTGTTTAAGGACAAACGCGCCGATTTTGTCCAGAAGAATTCTTCGGCGCGGCTGGATCTCTCGACAGAAATGCTGAATACCGGTCCGTCCATCGGCGGCAAAGGCGATCTCATGAGCAGCGTCGGCATGCTGCCCGGCGTGCAGGCCGGCATCGACGGCACTCCGGGGTATTTTGTCCGTGGGGGAAATGCGGGCCAGAACCTGATCCTGCTCGATGAGGCCACGCTGTACAATCCCAGCCATATTTTCGGACTCGTGAGTGTCTTCAATCCTCAGGCTATCAAACAGGCCAGTCTCATGAAGGAGGGTTTTCCCGCGGGCTATGGCGACCATGTCAGCTCCGTGCTCGACATCACCATGAAGGACGGGGATAACCAGCAGACCGGCGGCGCCATCGAGATGGGGAGCGTTTCCTCGGGCGTCACCCTGTATGGTCCGTTGCAAAAGGGCAAATCCTCGTTCCTGGTGTCCGGGCGGAGAAGTACGACCGATCTCCTGTTGCATCCCTTCCTGCATAAGAATTATTTCAACAACTATTATTTCTACGACGTCAACGCCAAGCTCAACTTCCAGCTCTCGGACAGGGACCGGCTGCTCCTGAGCTTTTACACCGGCCGGGATAACAACACCTACACCAGCGATAGTACGGACAGTGCGGGTATCGGCTACTCGATGCATTTCGGCAACACCGCCTTTACGGCCCGCTGGACCCATCAGTTCTCGGGAAAGGTCTTTTCCAATACTTCTGTTGAATACAACCGGTATCATCAATCCCTATCGGCTACCCAGGCCGGTTATTTTGCGCAGTTGTATTCCGGCATCCGGGATGTCGATGCAAAAACATCCATCACCTGGTATCCCGCACCGGAGCATAAGATCAATGCCGGCGTGGATTACCTGTATCAGACCGTTTCTCCCGCGTCTTTGTCGGGCCAGATAGGAGCGGCAAATTCTCCGCAATCGATCATTCCTTCGGGCATTCCGGCGAGGATGGCCAACCGCGTGGCTGTCTACGCCAGCGACGACTGGAAATTGGGCCGGCGGTGGCTGGCGTACCTGGGCGTCCGGGTTCCTTATTATTCGACATCGAATGCGCAGTATACGGCATTGGAGCCGAGGGTATCCCTGCTGTACCTCATCGACGAGGCGACCAGTGTAAAACTGTCCTTTGCGACCATGCATCAATATCTCCACCTCGTGCAGAGCTTTAATGCCGCCTTCCCGGCCGAGGTCTGGATCGGCAGCAGCGATTTTGTCCGACCGGAGGTTTCGCGGCAGGTATCGGCGGGACTGTTCCGGAATTTTGCCGGGAATGTATTTCAAACCAGCCTCGAAGTCTATTACAAGCAAATGGACAACCAGCTGTTATACGGCGGCAGCCCATCGGGGATGATCGACGACAGCATCGAGAGCCGGCTCGTCTTCGGGAAGGGATGGGACTACGGCGCCGAATTCTATCTCCGCAAGAACAGGGGAAGATGGACCGGCTGGTTGAGTTATACGTTGGCCTATGCAAATCTCCGGTTCGACTCGCTCAATAAAGGCCAGAAATTTCCTTTTGCGTATGACCGGCGGCACATGGTGAATCTCTCGATGGCATATGCCCTTACGGAGCACTGGAAGGTCTCGGCCAATTTTTTGTGGGCCAGCGGCCGCGCTTTTTCGCTGAGTCCCGATTCGACCTATGTGCCCGGGAGCAATCCCCTGTATTCGCAACCCGGCAGGGGGCTGGGCCGGGGCAATGGCAATGGAAATGGTAATGGGAACGGCAACGGAAATGGGAACGGTAACGGAAATGGGAATGGAAATGGCAATGGCAATGGAAGAACCCAGCAGCAACTCGGCGCCTGGGATGTCATCGAGAATAATTACCGGCTCAATACATATAACCGGCTCGATCTGAGTGTACATTATCTAAAAACGCGAATCCGCGCGGAGCGTACTACGAGTCAACATACGACTGAAACAGAATGGATCTTTTCTGTTTACAATGTGTACGCCCGCCCGAATAATGCCCTTGTTTACCGGACGATCGATCCCACTACCGGTAAAGTGGCTGCGCGGCAGTTGCCGCTGATCCCCGTAATCCCCAGTATTACATTTAATTATAGATTTTAAGCCAAAAAAAGTTTGCCGCCCGTTGGGCCTTTTTGCCCTGTTTTTTGTCATACCGGTGAATGGTTGGCCGCCACTCGAAAGGGGGGACCTATCCTTAAAATCACACTCAATGAAAAACAGCAACATGCGCAAATTTTTGATTTTCGGGCTACCGATCGTAGCCGGGCTTGGAGTTTTTACAGCCTGTAGAAAAAGTACCAGTACCTCCGGCGGAGCCGGGAGACTGGAGGTAAGATTGACCGACGCTCCGGCGAATTATGATGCCGTGTACATCGATGTCCAGAAAGTAGAGGTGAATGTGTCCGGCGACACCGGCACTTCTTCCGGCTGGCAGACACTGCCGCTGCTTCGTCCCGGCGTTTACAATCTGCTGAATTTCCGAAATGGCATCGACACCGTACTTGCAGCAACCAATCTGCCGGCGGGGACGCTGTCGCAGATGCGTATGGTATTGGGCAGTAATAATTCCGTTGTGATCAACGGGCAGTCCTATCCGTTAAAAACACCTTCGGCGCAGCAGTCCGGATTGAAGTTCAAGATCCATGCAACGCTCACCGCGGATATCGTTTACCGGCTGTGGATCGACTTTAATGCCGGAACCAGTATTGTAACCACCGGTAATGGTGGGTTTATCCTCAAGCCCGTGATCCGCACCTATAGCGAAGCCATCGGCGGAAGCATCAAGGGCTACGTACTGCCGGGCATCGCAAAGCCCGAAGTGTTGGCGATCCAGGGAACCGATACGTTGCTCGCATTGCCGGATTCGGCGACGGGCTACTATTTCTTCGGCGGCGTGAATGCCGGCTCCTGGAATCTCTTGTTGAACGCGGTTGACTCCACGTATAAGGACACCACTCTCGCGGTGAGTGTCAACACCGGTGTGGTAACGAATGCCGGGACAGTCACATTGGTGAAGAAGTAGTTCCGGAAGGTTTTAGAATGTATCCGGGTGCTTTGCCGCTGGCAAGGTGCCCGGATTTTTATTGGTCCGCCTGCAGGGCTTTTAATTGCTCTCTTCTGCCTTCCTGAGTAGGATGTCTATCTTCTGTTTTATTTCCACGCCGTTGAATATGCTATCGCTGGCGGTGGCTTTGAACTTTTTCAGCTGGAGAAGTTTGTTGTTTTTCAATTTCAGGAATAACTGGTGTTCCTTTTTGTCGAGGGCTATTTTTTTCTGGTCAAGAGCATCGAGGGCAGCGGTCGGCTGGCCTTTACTACAGGAAATAACAGCGATCGCCGCGAATACGATCAGCAGGGCGAGTGTCTTGCGGACGCGATGAAAGCGGAGCGGTTTGTTGTTGTCGATCATCATGAGTCTTCTTTTTATAGGTGATTGAAAAAATCCTTGTGCCGGCGTCAGGAACCGCCCTTCGTTGACGGAGTGCAACAGCATCAGGGCGAAGCCTTCGGCATTGCCTTCCATTCCCGTTGCGGCATCGGCGATAAATTCATGGACGACGATGAGTTCGCGGCGGATGATCCAGAAGAAGGGGTTCAGCCAGAAGAGGCAGGATAGCCCTTGTGTGAATAGACTGTCCCAACTGTGTTTGCCGTGGATGTGCGCGAGTTCGTGGGACAGGATCTTTTGGTTCTCCGGCTGCGCGGGATCTTCGCCCTCGGGCCAGAATAAGATCTTTAAAAAGGAGAAGGGCGCCCGCGGATCCCTTGTTTCGATCAGGTCATAGGTCCCCATCGATCGGGAAGGCTGTTGACGCTTGAGCCGGAGCACCTGTTTGATGCGCAGCACCGTAAGGACCAGCAACGCGAAGCTGACAAGCCCGGCGATCACGAGCCCGATGGTCAGCCAGGGAATGCCATTATTGGCGCTTCGGCTGATGTTCTCCACCCGCTCCACCGTCCCGCCAAGCACCGGCCTTTTCAGTCTCGCGAAGGGCGTCCAGCCGAGGGGGATCAGCGGCAGTAGCAGACTCAAAACAAGCGTTGCCAGCAGATAGAACCGGTTGTAGTCATGGAGCCGCCGGTTTCTTAATACAAGACAATACCAGGTGGTGAGCATTCCGCTAACCAGCACCATTTGCAGGAGATAGGCGATCAACCGTTCCATATTATTTCTTGTTTTTCTTTATTTGTTGTAAGAGGAGTTCCAGGTCTTTTACCGAGAGCTTTTTCTCATCTACCAGGAAGGAGACGACGTTGGTAAAAGATCCTTCGAAGTAGCCTTTGGCCACCGACGAAAGCGTATCCCGGGAATAAGATTCCTTCGAGATCACCGGATGATAGCGGTGAATGCGGCCAAGGTTCTCTACCTTGATAAAGCCCTTGTCGACCAGGGTCTTCAGGATGGTGGCGACGGTGTTCTTATGTGGAGTGGGTTCGGGCATGCCTTCGACGATCTCCATCAGGAGGCCGTTGCCGAGCTTCCACACGACATGCATCACCTGCTCTTCTGCTTTTGTGAGGGGGCGGTTACTTCCTTCGTTCCTGGGTCTGGCCATTGTAAAACTATATTTATAGTTCAAAGATAGAACTATTTTTATAGTTTCAAAAAAAAGGGCGAAAAATTTTTTGCGGCGCTGCGCGCATTCGCGTCTTGAGGCTGCAGCGCTTTCGCGTACCGCCCCCTATTCCCGCTTGAGGATCGCCACCGGGTTCTGCCGGGCAGCACGGAGCGCGAGAAATCCGACCGTAAACAGTGCGACCACGATCGCCGCAGCACCCGCTTCTACCAGCACCCAGACATTCATCTCTGCGCGATAGACAAAATCTCCAAGCCAGGCATCGGCAAAATACCAGGCGATCGGCGAGGCGATCAGCAGCGCCAGCAGCACCAGCAGCACGAAATCCCGGGTCAGCAGCAGCGAGATATTGGTAATGGTTGCGCCGAGGATCTTGCGGATGCCGATCTCCTGTTCGCGACGGCGCACCGTGAACAGCGCGAGGCTGAACAGCCCGAGACAGGAAATGGCGACGGTGATGACCATGGCCGCCTCGACCAGGAAGGCCGTGTTGGCTTCCTGCGCATAAAGCTGGGTGATGGATTCGTTCAGGAAGCTAAAGGTGAACGGCGTCTTGGGAAACACGTCCTTCCATACCTTTTCGATGCCGGCGATCGTGGTCTTTGCTTCGCCGCTGCTTTTATTTTGCATAGCGAGTTTGATCCCCAGGCTGCTTTCCGCCCGGGGGAAGTTCCGGATCACGAGGGGCTTGATCGCCTCATGAAAACTGCTCTGATAGAAATCCGCAACGACACCTTCGATAGTACAGGGAAGGGTATCGCGATAAAGGAGCTTACCGACAGCCTGCGAGGGGTCGGAGAATCCAAGCGTCTTCGCATAGGTTTCGTTGATGACCAACCCGCGGGCGCTGTCGTTGTCGCGAAGGTTCCGGCCGGCAAGCAATTTCATGCCATAGAAAGGAATAAGGGCAGGACCGCCGAATTGCATCATGACGGGTGTCGAAACCGCCTGTTTATTATCCGCTTTGTAGTCGAAAGAAGTACCGGCATGCGCCCAACCCATCGGAGCATTACCTTGAAGGACGACTTGTCTTACGCCGGCGATATTCCCGATACCCTGCGCCAGCAGCCGCATATTCTCCGGTTTTGCCCGCCAGGCATTGATGGTCAGGATGGCATCGGTGTTGAACCCTTTGTCGGTATTGTGCATATAGCTGATCTGACGGCCGATGACGAGGGAGCCGACAAGGAACAGCAGGGAGATCGTAAACTGAAAGACGATGAGAGCTTTTCTGAGTCCTGCGCCGCCCGTCTTGAGCTTATCGACAGAGCCCCTGAGACTAACGACGGGAAGCCAGGAGGAAAGCAGCCTGGCCGGGTAGAGGCCCGCCGCAAGCGTTGTGAAAACAATAATCCCTGCCATGAACAGTGCCGTGCCGGTATTAAAGGTGAAATGAACACCGGCCGGGATATATCCCTTGAACAGCGCCATCGCCGGCGAGGTAAGCAGGAGCGCGAGCAGGACGGCCATCGTCGTGACGATAAAGGTCTCGAGGACGAATTGGACCGTCAGACCGCCGCGGCTGCTGCCCATGACCTTGCGGATACCGACTTCCTTGACGCGCTGAAGTGCCTGGGCCGTCGAGAGATTGATAAAATTAATGATAGCAAGCAGCAGGATGAAACCGGCCACGGCCATCAGGGTATAAAGCAGCGGCAGATACGCCTGGCGGAAATCGTCGCCCGTATCGGTAATATGATAGGTGGCGGCATAATGCATCTCGTGGAGGGGTTGAAGGTAGAAATGCGGACTGCTGGCGCCGGGAAAGGGCACGGGATTTTCCCGCCGGACATAAGCGGCCAGTGCGGCATTCACCTGCGCCGGCGTCACTCCCTTTGCCAGTTTTACAAAGGCCTGTGACTGGTGGGGTTGCAGGCTGGCCCAATCCGCCGTCGGAAAGCGACCCTTTACCCAGCTGTTGGGCGCCGTGCTGATCGAAATGAACGAAGTATAGGCGAGATCGGAAAGCCCATCCCAGTCCTTGACGATCCCACCCACCGTCACGGTCAGGCTGTCGTCATAGATCACGGTCTTGCCGATCAGCTGCTCCGCGGGCACCGGGCCAAAATATTTGCGGGCGGCGCTTTCGGAGAGAACTACGCGATAGGGCGAATTCAACACCGCGGGGCTGCCGGTGACCCATTGATGGGGGAAAATGTCGAAGAAGGACGGGCCGGTGAGGATGACCGAAGTCGCCCAAAGCCCTTCCTGGTGGGCGTCGAAGTCGGTGGCCGGCTTTCCCTTTTCCGCGGGAATGGTGACGGTCGAGGCAAACGTATGGAAGCCTACCTGTTTTTCAAACCCGGGTATCGTATGCTCCATGGCGCTGGCCTGCGGGAAAGGGCAATTGAGGAACATCGTCTCACCGCCTTTGAAACGGATATCGCCGACGATCCGGTAGATGCGGTCGGCATCAGGATGGAAGCCATCGAATCCGAGATCATAACGGGCGATGAGAAAGATCACCATGCAGGCGCAGAGCCCGATGGCGAGCCCGAGGATATTGATGGCCGTGTATAACTTCTTATGGCGGATGGCGCGCCAGGCGTTGAGGAAATAATGCTTGAGCATAGACAAGGATTTGAGATGCGGTGATGCGGAAGTCGGCAATTACCATACGGAATTTAGGATTTTTTTTGCACTCAGTTTAATTTCCCCGCCTTGCGCTCACGGACATAACCGTCCCACTGGCCCGGCGTCAGAAACGGCCGCACCTTCTGATCGAATTGCTGCCGGTTAGCGTCCAGCGCGGCCTTCTTCTCTTTTTCCGAAGCATTGCCGACCCTGATCTCATCGACGGACTTGGTATTGCCAAGATACAGCTGGAAGAGCTTTTGGGTGGTCGCACTGTCCAATGAAAGAAGCGTCTGGCAATGGTTGGAAAAATTCCGCGCCCGGACCAGCACATCCCTGGGCATCTGCCATTCGTTGCCGGATTTCACGGGCAGGGGCGCGTTGTCCTTTTTCTGGGCATGGACGAGCGAAGGGATGCCGATGCCGAGGGCAAGACAAAAGAGGATCGTTTTTTTCATGGTTATTCATTTTTTAAAGCGTGAGCAGGATTGACCTGAGCGGCCCGGATGGCGTGATAACTGACGGTGACCAGCGCGATCGCCAGCACTAGCATCCCGACCCCGGCAAAGCGCCACCAGGAAAGCGTTATCCGGTATGGATAGGATTGAAGCCAGTCATGCAGCACCTTGTAGCTGACAGGCACAGCCAGCAGAAAGGCAATAAAGACCAGCCGGCCAAAATCAAAGGCAATGAGGCCGGCGAGCCGCCGCGTGGAAGCGCCCAGGATCTTCCGGACACTGATCTCCTTTTTTCTTTTTTGGATGATGAACAGCGACAGACCGAACAGTCCCGTTATAGCTACGACGACGGTGATGATCGCCCCGGTCGCGATAATGCGGCCCCAGCGCGCCTCGGGCTCGTAGGCTCGTTGATTGACATCAGCGGCAAACTCATAGCCAAAAGGCCGGTCCGGATTCAGGGAATGATATCGCTTGTCCAGCGCGAGCAGGGTGTTGGGGATCCCGGCCGGGCTCAGCCGCAAGAGCATCTTCCCCAATGGGATCGTGTTGTCCTGTAAAAAAACCATGGGCTCGATGGGCTCCTTCAGGGACGAATAATGGAAGTCCCGGACGACACCGACGATGGTCAGTTTTCGGGTGCCCCACCCGGGCAGATTGAGATAATCGATGGTTTTGCCGATGGGGTCCGCAAGGCCCGCTCTCGCGGCAAGCGTTTCGTTGATCAGCGCCGAGGAACTGGAGTCCGCGGGAAAGGCCGCTGAGAAGGGCCGGCCGCGAACAAGGGACACGCCGAGTGTTGCAGGGTAGTTATTGTCGATCCGGACATATTGCGCAGTGAACTCTTTGTCGCCGACCATGGTCTTGCCGCCAAAGCGGCCGATATTTTGATAGCCGGTTTGCAGGACACCGGGGACGGAGCCAAACTGGGATTGATAGTAGTCCATTACTGACTTGTCCCGAACACCCTGCGGAATCGTAAAGGACAGGAGGTCTTTGTCGTCATAGCCGGTACTCATCCTTGTGAGCAGGCGGAACTGCGAATAGATCAACAGGGTAGAAGTGATCAGGATCGTCGCCAAAGCGAATTGCACAACGACGAGGATCCGCGTAAGCCGGTTTCTGCCGGCGTGCGGCGTCTGACCGCCCAGCATACCGGCGGGACGAAACCCGGAGAGGACGAGGGCAGGATAGCCCCCCGCGACCAGGCCGGTCAGCAGGACCAGGATCAGGCCCTGAATGATCAGGGGGCCGTCGATAAGCGGCGCGAGGCTAAGCGGCTTATTGGCCAGCGCTCCGAAAGCCGGCAGTGCCGCGGCGGCGAGCAGGATCGCCCCGATAAAAGCGAGGCCGCTGGTCATCAGGGATTCCCCAAGAAACTGCCCGAGGAGCTGGCCGCGCGTTCCACCGATCACCTTCCGGATCCCGATCTCCCGGCTTCGCTTGAGCGACCCGGCAATCGCCAGGTTGACAAAGTTGATGACCGCGATCAGCAGAACGAATAGGGCGATCCCGCTGAGGATATAGGCGTAGATCGGATCGCTGCCATCGGGCACACCTTTGTATCCTTTGCGGAAATGCATGCTCGTCATAGGCAGGATCGCCCAGTCGAATTTATTATGATACCCCGCAAGCGTGTTGAGGTCGATCTCGTCATGGGCCCGGGCCTGGTAGACCTGCTGCATCTTCTTATCGACGGCGGCGATCTCCGCATTGGGCGCCAGCAGAAAATAGGTAGGGTAGGAGACCCACATCCAGCCATTGTCGGGGTTCATCTTTTGATAATAGGAAAAGGATAGAAGCACCGTGAATTGCAGGCTGGAATTCGCCGGCGCATCGCGGGCGATGCCGGTGACGACAAAGGGTTCGAACCGGCCATTCATTTCGAGCAGCAACCGCCGGCCGACGGCATCCGCGGCGCCAAAATATTTTCGCGCAGCGCTTTCCGTCAGGACGATGTCATGGAAGTCGGCGAGGACGGTGGCGGGATTGCCCGTCTTCAGCGGAAAAGAGAACACGGAGAAGAAGGGCGGATCGACCCACGTGACCGACTCGTTGAAAAGTGCATCCCCGTTCTTGATCACCACACTACCCGGCTGGACCCGAACGAATTCCTGGATCTCGGGGATCTCCTGTTTGAAAGCCGGCCCCTGCACCTGTGCGGCGATGGCAAAGCGTTCCGCCGAACCGTCCTGCTCGGTGCGGGTACAGGTCAATTGATAGAGCCGGGCTTTGTTGCTGTGAAACCGATCATAGCCAAGCTCATTCTTCAGATAGAGAAGGATCAGCAGGGCGCAGGCCATCCCGATGCCAAGACCGCCGATATTGATGGCGGAGACCCATTTGTTGCGGATGAGATTCCTTGCAATAGTGAGAAGATAGTGACGGAGCATAGATTCATTTTTGGGACCGGTATCGCTGCATGGCCATGGCCTCGGCCTTCTTCTTGGCGGCCATGTCAGGGCTATCGGTTGGGTGAAGTCGGTTACCCGCAGTGGGGCGCAGCCGGTTATCCGCCGGGACCAACCACGCCGAGAGCCCGATCATCACGATCAGCAGCAGGGCCTCGAGCCGGCTTAAAGCTCGATTGCGACCCGCGGCCAGCCGTTCGATCCGTTCAAGGGTCGCATTTTTGGCACCGGGGAAAGTCAGCGCAAATACCGGCCGGCGGAAATCCCGTTCGCTGAACCGGATAAGGGTCCGTACATACGTCGCCTTGCTGCCCGTGAGCTGAACAGCGAGATCGTCGCAGCAGTTTTCCCGTTCGGTGCGGAGCATATGGCCAAGCCAACAAACGGCGGGGTTGAAAAAGAAGATGCTTTGAAGGACCTGGACACAGCCGTTGACGAGCCAGTCCCCCCGGCGGATATGCGCGAGTTCGTGAAGGAGGATCGCTTCGACCTCCGCAGGCGGCAGGTGGCTGAGAAGGCCCGCGGGTACAAGGATAAGAGGTCTCAGGTAGCCGATCACCATCGGCACCCGGATAATAGCGGACTCCAGCAGGCGCACCGGTCGGGTGATCCCCAATCGGGCACATCCTTCGTCTACCATCGTCGACCATCGACTGTCAGGAAGAGCCGTATGCACCCGTTTCAATCGGTTAAGACCATGCACATCGACGCCGAGCCACCCTATTCTCAAGACCAGGATGCCGGCCCAGATGCGGATCATCGCCGTTGCATGGTCGTCGATAAAAGCGCCGGTCCCATAGCGATCGATAAGCGCGGTGATCGCAGGCATGGTAAGCCGGGGACCTTCGGCGGTTGCTCCTCCAAGTTCAATTAGAAACGTGATAACTACCGTCGCTGAGAACCCACCCATCAGCAAAAGAAGAAGATTATACTGCACCACAGCTCTTCGCCGCCGGGTCGCAGTGAGCAACAACGCAGCAAACAGCGCAATCACCGCCGCCTCCCAAAAGGAGTGAAGCAGCGTGTGGACAATGGCGGTGGTGAGCGGTGCCGGCATAATTATTATTTTTTATCTTTTTCGGCCTTTTCCAGTTGGGCAAGCACGGCCTTCATCTTCTTCAGATCTTCCTGGCTCGCTTTTTTATTATGCGCCAGCTGCATGATCAGGCTGGAGGCGGAACCGTTGTAGACCGTATCCAGGAAGCGGTCGAGCAGGCGAGCCTTCACCTTTTTCTCATCCTCGGCGGGATAGTAGACATGTTGCATCTTGCTCTCATCCCTTTTCAGGATGCCCTTGTCGACCATGAGCTGCATCAGCTTGAGGGTGGCTGTGTAATTCAGTTCGCGCAGCTTGTTGAGCTCTCCCATGACAAAACGCACGGGCGAGGGCCCATGGGTCCATAGGACTTGCAGGATCTCCAGCTCCGATTTGGTTGGTTCTTTTGTGTCCGATCCGGGGGGCGCAGGCTTTTTCATGACACAAACCTACGAATTTATTTGTACCTACAAAATTTTTTGTAGGTTGGGTGCCTCACTCGCCGCCCACAAAACGGCGGCAACCCTTCCGGCCGGGGCCTGCTCAGGCGGCGGCCCTCCTAATTGGCCCGCTGCAATTCATAGTCCGAAGCCGAACGGGAGGGCGTGCGGGTGGGCTTGCCACTTCCAAAGCGGTAGTTGAGGGTGAGGGTGACGTAGCGGCTGTGGAAGTGGAGGTTGGTGTATAAGTAGAGATCGGTGTTGCGGTCGATGTTATAGCGGTCTTCGCTCTGCAGGATATTATGGGCGTTAAGGGTGAGGGTCGCCTTGCCGCCGTCAAGTTGGTGGCGAAGACCGAGGCTGAGAACGGAGTAGGCTCCGAAGGTAGACTGGGCGAATTGGCGTTTGGTCTCCGTCTCGAAGTCGATCTCACCTGTAAGCTTGTCGGTAATGGTTAGGCTGTTGTTGGAGGTAAGGTCGAGAGTGACGATGCCGGGATTGCTGAGGTCGAAACCGTTGGCGGTGCCGGTGAAGTAGTTTTGGTAAAAAGATGCGGTGGTATTGGTGGTCCACCATTTGGAGACCGGATGGTTATAACTGAGGTTGAGGTTCCAGGACCGGGAGCCCTGGATATTGGTGGGGATGCGGGTGGCGGTGGAGTCGTTGGCGTCGAGGTAGGGGAAGGTGCGAACATAGTTCTTATCGATGTCATAGCCGAAGGTTACGAACACGGCACTTCGCCAGCCCCAGGTGATCTCGCTATGCCAGGTAACACTGGGCCGCAGGTAGGGATTGCCCTCGAAAAAGAGGGTGGGAGAGAGGACGCGCCGGAAAGGGACGAGCTCGTGGTAATCAGGCCGGTCGATCCGCCTTCCGAATTGGACGTTGAGACTGTTGCGGGCATCCGGTTTGTAGTCGGCAAAGAGCGTAGGAAAGAGTTGAAAGTAGTTTTGACGGACCGAAGAGTTGCTGGTGAACAGTTGCTGTCCTTTCATTGTACTTTGTTCCGCGCGGAGTCCCGCCTGGAGCGTAAGTTTTTTGAAGACACGATCGATATTGACATACGCGGCGTTGATGGCCTCGGTATTGACATTGTAGTCACTTTGGGCGGAGTCGATGAGAATTTGACCATTCTGCTGATTGTAATAGCTGGAGTTGTTTGTCGTGCGGACATAACTGGATTTCCAGCCCGCTTCCCATTTTCCCTTTCCCGGCCAGGGATGGACGTAGTCGGCCCTCGCGCCGACGATCGTCAGCCTGCGGGTTTGATCGAGGAAAACGTTGTTTTGGCTTTCGAAGTTGCCGGCGGGGTCCGAGTCGATAGTGGCGGTGTATTGGCCCGGCCGGTAACGGAACTGCGCATAGTCCGCGTCCACGGACCATTCACGGCCTGCCGTGTCGAGGCGGTGAATGAACTGCAGGCCGGTGGTATAATTTAAAGGATGATCGGTGTTGTATGCCGTAAAGGCCGTGTTGCCGGATGGAGCACCCTTGCCGTCGAAGGTGTTCATGCCGGAAGCGGTCCGGTCCCGATAGCTCCGGAACCCGAGATTGCCGGTGAGGCTAAGGGTGCTCTTCGTCGAGAGGTACCAGTCGAGGCCCGCGGTGGTGTTGTTGGCATGATTGACCGAAACCCCTGTTGTGTTCGACACCTGTTGGGAATGAAGGGTATTCCCATTGAAGATGTCGCCGATGATCTCGCGACCGCCAAATGATTTTAAATAGTTATAGCTTTCGGTGATGGATAGATTGTATTTGCTGGTCTTGTAGCTGAGCAGTAGGCTGCTGTTGTAGCGGGGATATTCGCTTTGGCCGATGGAGGCCGTGATCGACCCATTGAGCCCTTCCGCCCGGTTCCGCTTCCGGATGATGTTGATCAGACCGCCCGTCCCCGCGGCATCGAACTTTGCCGGGGGATTAGTCATGAGTTCGAGTTTTTGGAGCTCGGAGGAAGGCATCGAACCAAGGAGGGCTGCCAGGTCCTCGGCCGAGAGATAGGTTGGTTTTCCATCGATGAGAACGTTGACACCCGAGTGGCCGTTGAGGGAGATCTGGCCGTCGGGGCTGACCTGCACGCCGGGCAATTGACGCATCAGCTCGAGGACGGTGGTGCCGGATGCGGTGACCTGGTGGTCCACGTTGATGACGATGCGATCGATCTGGTGTTGGATGATCGGGGCCTGCCGCGTAACCGTCGCTGCCGGGAGAAGTTTGGGTTTGAGTGTGTCCGCGGCCGGGCCGGTGCGCGTGGTATCCCCCGCAGCCGTCTTCCGCGCGGTATCCACACCCTGGGCAACAACGTCTGATCCGGCAACGGCAAATACAAAATAGAACAATACAATGCGGAGATCGATCAGCATAGAGAAGATTTTCACAATAATAACCTCCCAACAAAAGCGAAAATCGCACTGTCGACGAGCCGCAGGGTACTGCCCCAATACAGGCAACCGCTCCGGCCGGAGCCGCCATGACCGGCGCCAGGCCCCATTCGGGGGGCGGTTTTGCCTGTTGGTCGACGACGAACCCCGATCTGCGGGCAAATGGCTAATTTGGCGGGTATGAATCTCCTCGAAAAGGGCCTCGATTGGCACCGGCGCCACCGCTGGCTGACACATCTCTCCTACTGGGTGCTGGTGTTGGGGGTGATGGTGAGCGCCAGCAAGTACTCCGACGGGAAGGCGGGCACCTGGTGGTTCGAGATCGTCAGCGACGCCCTCTATCAGGTGCCGGAGATCATCGCCGCCTATGCGCTGACCTATTGGGTGATCCCGAAATTGTTTTTCCGGCGGCGCTATGCCGCGGGAATCATCGCCTTCGTAGGGATTGCCTATCTCACATCTGTCCTCGGGCGAATTTTCATCGTCAAGATAGACGAGCCCCTGGCCGGGATCGCGCCAAAGTCATTCGAGACCTACCGGGAGATCTTCACGAATGTTCCAAAACTCCTGTATGTCTATTTCTTCCAGATCTTCTCGGTCGCCTTCTTCTTCCTTTGCCTGAAGACGCTCAAGGATCAGGTACTGATCCGGCAGCGAACCCTCATCCTTGAAAAAGAAAAAGCCGAGACGGAGTTGAAATTGCTGAAGACGCAGTTGAATCCCCATTTTTTATTCAACACGCTCAACAATATCTATTCGCTTTCTTTTACTTCGCAGGAAAGAACCTCGGCGTCCATCGCCAGGCTGGCCGATATCCTCGATCATATTTTGTATCGCAGCCACCACCGGTATGTCCCCCTGCGGGGTGAGATCGCCCTCATCCGGAATTATATCGAACTGGAAAAACTGCGCTACGACTCCCGCTTGCGATTGACCTTTACGGTAGCCGGCGACGAGAAAGGAGCCATCGCCCCCTTGCTGTTATTATCCCTTGTCGAGAATGCCTTCAAACATGGGGCCAGCAACGACGCGGGTGAGCCGGTGATCGACATCCGGCTGGAAGTAAAAGATGGATGGTTGGAATTCGAGATCGCCAATTCGGTCCCCGCGCCGGATTCGGGAAACGGAGTCGGCGGAGCGGTTAGCTGCGATGCATCGGGTAGGATCGGTCTTCGCAATCTGCGACGGCAGCTGACGCATCTGTATGGCGAAGAACATGAATTATCGGTATCCAGCGACGACCGCTGGTTCCGGGTAAAGCTAGCCGCGCCCCTCAAACAAGATCAAACCCAATATGAAAAAGATAAGGTGCTTGCTGGTCGATGACGAACCGCTCGCGATAGCACTCCTGCGGCAACACATCGCCCAGGTGGACGTGCTGGAAGTAGCGGGGGACTGCCCGAATGCCGTAAAAGCATTGGACCTGCTACGGACAAAAGAGATCGATCTGCTGTTCCTCGATATCCGGATGCCCGCAATCAGTGGGCTGGACCTGTTGAAGATGCTCCGCAATCCGCCGAAAGTGATCATAACGACGGCCTACCGGGAGTATGCGCTGGATGGGTATGACCTCGACATCGTCGATTATCTGTTGAAACCGGTGACCTTCGACCGGTTTTTAAAAGCGACGGAACGCGCCCTTCGGCAACTGGGACAGAGCGTGCCGGCGCCGAACCTGACCGCGGTGGGTGCCGGGAAACCGGCGGAAGAGCAAACGCTCTATCTAAAGTCAGGCTACCGGAATGTGCGGGTGAGCACGGATGCGATCCTCTACATGGAGAGCCTCAAGGACTATATGAAGATCCATACCGCGACGGAAACAGTCGTCACAAAGTATAAGATCAGCGAGATGGAGGCCGCGCTGAAAGCCGGCCCCTTCCTCCGCATCCATCGGAGCTATATCGTCAATTTGAAACACCTGACGGCATATACCGCCAGCCAGGTGGAGGTCGGCGGGATCGAACTGCCCATCGGGGAGAGCTACAAGGAACTGGTGGTAAAGGTCATCCGCGATGCGGGCAAGAAATAAAGCGAACAGACAGCGTATCGAATTCGGACAGGCATCACCTGAATGATTTTTGCGTCGGCATGGTTATCAATCGATTAACCAATTGGCATATGTTTGGCAAATCGAAAGGGACCAACAAACCTATCTCGATATGATGAAGAATTATTTCCTTCTTGCCTGGCGGAATCTGCTCAGTCACAAGACTTCTGCTGCAATAAACATCGGGGGGCTCGCCCTCGGCCTCACCACGAGCATCCTCGTGATGCTCTTCGTATTGGATGAATTCAGTTATGACCAGTTCCATCACAATATCGCCCATCTCTATCTGCTGATGAAACATCAGAAAGAGGCGGATGGGGTAGGGACGGGCGAGAACAGTGCGGGGCCGATGGCTGGGGCGTTGCGTAAAGAGCTACCCGAAGTGGAGAATTCGGCGCGGCTGGCGGGTAACTGGACGACGGCGCACATCGGAAATAACCCGATCGAAATCGGTGGGATCTTTGTCGACACCGGATTTTTTAAGATGATGACCTTCCCCGCGGTGGAGGGTGATCCGGAGCTGGCGCTGCGGGACGAGCACGGCGTGATCCTGACGGCAAGCGCCGCCAAAAAACTTTTCGGAACCGGATCGGCGATGGGGAAGACCTTTATCGTAGACGATACCGTGCCTGTCAGGGTGGATGCAGTGGTAAAGGATCTTCCCTCCTACAGCACGATCCACTTCGAGTTCGTTCGGCCCTTTGCCCCTTTCGAACGGTCGAATACCTGGCTCAAAAAATGGGACGATAACAGGATCCAGACCTGGCTGCAGCTGAAGCCCGGCGCGGACGTAGCGGCCTTCGACCGGAAGGCGACCGCTATGCTGCAAACGCGGAGCAACGATACGACCGTATCGGAGTTTGCCATGCCGATGGCGCAGTTGCGGCTGCACCGTGATTTCGACAGAACCGGTCATCAGAGCGGGGGCAAGATCACCGCCGTGATGCTGGTAGCGGTACTTGGCTTTTTTGTGCTCGTCATTGCCTGTATCAATTTTATGAATATCGCGACGGCGCGATCTGAAGTCCGGGCGAGAGAGGTAGGGGTGCGAAAGGTGATGGGGGCGACAAGAGCCCAGGTAATGGTGCAATTTTTCTGCGAGGCATTGACCATCGTGTTCTGTGCGCTTGCGGTCGGAGTATTGACGGCCAGGATGGTCCTGCCGGTATTCAACAAGTATATGGAGACCCAAATCCAGTTCGATCTGCTTCGGTGGCAGGTTTGGGCAGCACTCGCCGGAGTCGGATTGCTGACGGGACTCATTGCCGGAAGCTATCCGGCTTTATTCCTGAGCAAGTTCAGGCCGGCAAAGGTCTTGAAGGGCGAAATGACCATCGGGAAAAAACGGGCATTCCTCCGCCGGGCCCTGGTGACGACGCAATTCTGGGTGGCCATCCTGTTCATCATTGCGACCATCGTCGTCTGGCAGGAGATCCGGTATGTCAAGGACAGGCCGCTGGGCTATGAACAGGAGAACCTGGTGGACGTGCACGTTTCCCCGGAGTTGGGCGCCAAATATGATCTCTTCCGGGACCAGTTGAGCAAGATGCGTGGGGTTCGGGCGGTAACGGCGGGAAGTGACGATCTGTTGAATTTCGGCGCGGGGGTAACAGGGATGGACTGGCCGGGAAAGATCCCCGGTCATGAGATCTCGATCCTGGTGACAAACGTAGGGTATAATTGGGTAAAGACAACAGGAGTCTCCCTGGCCGCGGGCCGGGATTTCGATCCGGCCTATGGGACCGATACTTCGGCCTGCCTGGTAACCGAGTCGACAGTCGATCGGTTAGGGTTGAAGGCGCCGGTGCTGGGCCAGAAACTGGGTGGTAGTACGATCATTGGGATCGTAAAGAACTTTGTGTTCAATAACCCCTCTGGGATCATCGCCCCGATGGCGATCTATTTATACAAGGGGGCGCCTGACGGCGGGCATTTCTTCGTCCGCGTCGCCAATGACGATCACTGGCGGCAAACGATCGCGTCCATCGGCGACGTAGTCAGGAAGTTGGATCAGCGGCATGGATTTGACTATCGGATCACGAAGGAAGTCTTTCAGCTACGCTTTCAGGAGATCGATGCTTTCGGGACAGTGGCGACGATCTTCGGCGGGATGGCCGTCTTTATTTCCTGTCTGGGACTCATCGGCCTTGCGGCCTTTGTTTCGGAGCGACGCTCCAAGGAAATGAGCGTCCGGAAGGTGTTCGGGGCGAGTGTCCGGCAGGTAGTAGTGCTGTTGTCGATGGATTTTCTCCGGCCGGTGTTGATTGCCTTCGTGCTCGCGGTGCCGGTGGCGGCCTGGGCGACGCGGTTATGGTTGAATGGGATCGCCTATCATGTTAATTTGAGCTGGACGGTATTTGCAGCGGGCGGCGTGCTTACCCTGCTGATCGCCCTGGCGACGGTCGGATTCCAGGGACTGAGGACCGCCAACGAGAACCCGGCAACGAAGCTGAGAAATGAATAAGGTAAAATGGGCTGCCCCCGGGCAGCCCATTTTGAAAAGGATCAATGATGATTACCGGTAATTCCGTTGGATTGATAACAACCCAGATCGGCCCCCGGCGGGGTCACTTCGGTCGCGCCAAAGACGGGGTCGATCGGCACCACGGTAAAGGGTTTCACTGAAGTATTACCCTTGCCGATCAGCGGCGATCTGGTCTGCAGATGGAAGTCATAGCTACCGATGGAAGTAATGGAGAACAGCCGTAATCCACCCGGTACCGGCAGCGGATAGTTCACGAACAGGGGATTTTCGTATTGTACCACCGGCGTTCCGTCGTAGGAGTTGGCCGGCGGGTTGGGATAGTAAAAGCTTGCGGGCAGGTACAGGGAAGGATTGGGAATATCCGTCGGCTGGGGCTTGGTACAAACACCGCCATAGGTGAAGAACTGGTTGGCGATGACCAGCGAGTCAGCCCATTGGTAGTTGTTGCCGTAGACGAGATTGGCGGTGTCGGCGACCGGGTTGTTGACGACGCGATAGCCCACGCGGCAGTTGATGAAGACGTTGTTGTAAAACGCGCCCCGCGCCCCCTGCTCGAAGTCGATGCCGCCGGCGCGGGCTCCGGCAACGATCTGCACGCCGCCATTCACAAACGTACTGTTGTACATGACGATATTCGTCTGCGGTGCGCCGATGCCCTGCCCTTTGTTGGAGGCTTTTTGACCATTGTAGGCCGTGCCGATAAAGAAATTATAACCCATCGTGCCGACCGTTCCCCCTTTACAGTTGAGAATATCGCCGCCCGAGCCGCCGCATTTTTCAAAGGTGTTGCGGAACAGGTGGATCTTGCCGCTGGAGATGCGGATGCCGTCATCCGTCCCGCCATACAGCCAGCTATCTTCCAGGACGAAGATGCCCCTGGGGTTTTGAAAGAGGATATCAAAGGAGGTACCGGCGGATTGTTCCACCGCGGGACCGTCGACATTACCATAGGATGCACCGGCAAAATCGATATGGGTCCATTTCAGAACCAGCATCGGACAGGACGTATCGCACATGATCCCGCGCCAAAGCCCGATATGCGCGGAGTCTTTGGACAATGACAATCCCGGAGTATTGTTCTTGGTGACGCCCTGGACGGTGAACCAGTTGGGTGCGGCCTGGGTGCCTTCGCTGATCAGGCTGCCGTGGACGACGATCCCGGCGCTGTTGGTCGCATAGACGGTGACGCCGGGCTGAACGATCAGCGTGTCACCGGCGGGAACGTTGATATCGCAACCCAGGATATAGGTCTTACCGGCCACCATGGTTCCGCGGATCGAGCCGCAAAGCGGGGTGGCATCGCTGACCACCGAGCCGGGTGGGGGAGGCGGTGCGACATACTTATAGATATCTTGTTTATCGGCGGCCCACTTCTTACACCCGGAGAAGACACCGGCAAGGGCAGCTATCGTGAAGATGAATTTTATGGAAATTCTCATTGTTGTCGATTTTTCGTTGAGTTAGAATTTATACCGGAATCCGGCGAGGAAGGTCGTTTTGTAAATTTCCCGTTGTACAACGGTATAGTGGCTGCCCGGGTCCTGGAAGGGGATCGAGTAATTGTTGAAGTTCCCGTTCACGACGCTGTAGGGGATCTTCATGTACTGCTTCGGTTTGGAATTGGTCAGGTTGCTGATCTTGGCATAGAAGGACAGTCTCTTGACGATGCGTTTTTCAAAAGAGAGGTCCAGTTGCTGGATCGGCTTTTGCCAGATATCCAGGTTATAGTATTGCGATACCTGCACGATCCGGTTCCCGATATACGACAATGCCAGCTGGACGTCGAGGCCGAAGACCGGGTCTTTATACAACAGCGACAGATTGCCGATATGATCCGCCTGGCCTTGCAGCGGCCGGCTTTGGTTCGTGGAATACGTCGTGTCGGCAGACTGGTTGCCATGCTGTACAAAAGCATACACGAGTTTGGGCGTCGTGATGCGGGAGTGCGTGTACGTGTAGTTCGCCGAGACCCCGAATTTCCCGAAGTATTTGGTGATCACCGCCTCCGCACCGAAGTTGGTCGCCTGGTCGGCGTTCTGCGGTTTTACATACAGGGCGCTGGGGCTGGCTCCGCGGACGACAAAGTATTCGATGGGGTTCTGCAATTTCTTATAGAAACCTCCGAGGAGGATCTGATCAGCCAGGCCGGGGAAGAGTTCATAGCGGAGATCGAGATTGTCCGCCTGGACATGTTTCAGATAAGGGTTGCCGAGCTCTTCGAATTGTTCGCCCGTAGGCAGATCGTAGGGGACGATCTCGCCAAAACCCGGGCGGCTGATGGACTTGAAGTAAGAAAGGCGGAGGTTCTGGTTGGCCGAGAGCAGGTATTTCAGGTGGATGCTGGGCAGGACATCGGTGTAATGGATCTTGCCATAGGCGCCGCTGAAAGTGTTCGGCATGACCGTGGTATAGTCCTGTTGCGTGTTTTCCACCCGGACACCGCCGAGCACCTGCAGGGCATTCAGCAACATGAATTTCGCCTGGATATAACCGGCGGCGATCTTCTCATGCGCCGTGTAGGTGTTCGCATTGATGGCCGTAATATTTCCGGTGGCATAGTCGGCCGGGGTAAAATACCGCGGTGTGGCCCCTATGCTCTGGAACCTGCCGGAGGTGTCGGATTGGAGATCGTATTTATTATAATAGTTGTCGCGGGTCTTGTACCGGTAGAGCCCACCCGCCATGAATTCTACGGCTCTTCTGAGGATCGTAGGTTTGTACGTGACATTGCCGTATCCCGCAAGGTCCTGGTCCTTGTTGTGTTGCCAGAGCGCGGAGATAAGGCCCTTGTCCTGTTTCACCGTGCTGTCGATCTCCGTGATCTTGCCGGAGTTCTTTTTCACGGTGGCGTCGAAGCTGTACCAGGACTGGTCCGGCAGTTCTTTTTTCGCAATGGAGTAAACGCCGCTCCAGTCGATCTTCACCTTGCTGCTGAGGTCGTGCGTACCCTGCAAGGTCGCGTTATAGATGTTCTGGATCTGCCAGGTGCTGCGGTTCTCTATATTGAGCTGTTGCTGCGTGGCCGAGGAGTTGAGACCTACAGTCGTGTCGGGTGTATAACGTACTTCGTTATCCGACTGGTGGAGGAACATATTGAAGAGCGACAGCTTGTTGCGGGAGTTGAAGACATAGTCGACCTTCCCCTGCAAACCCACCCGCTGCGTTTGGGTGCTGTAGCGCCGGACATAACCATCCGAGAAGGACGGCGTGTTGGCGGCCGGCTGCGGATAGGGCTGGGCATCGGGGACGAGACGGTCCCAGGTGGAGCCTTTATAAAAGTCCTGGTAGCTGGCGGCAAAAATTACCCCCAACTTGCGGTCCAGGAAACGATCGCCGATGGTCAGGCCGAGCTGGCTGTTGACCGGATGTTTATAAGTAAAATGAAGATTGTTGGTAGGAAAATCCGTGTAGGGATTGGCCGCGTAGTTGTTACCATGCCGCTCCGCGGGGGACTGCTTGCTGATGCCGGAATGCGAGAAGGAGGCGAAGGGCCGGTCCGTCCAGAGCGTGTTGTACCCGCCGGCGGCGTTGACCGTGAGCAGGAAATGATCGGGGGCGCTCTTCATCACGAGGTTCATCGTGCCGCCGATGGCATCGCCTTCCATGTTCGGGGTGAGGGCCTTGATGACTTCCAGGCGTTCGACCATATCGGAGGGGAAGATATCCATCGGGACAAAGCGGAACTTGTCGTCCGGGCTGGGGATCTTGATCCCGTTGACCAATGTATTATTATACCGTTGCTCCATGCCGCGGATGATCGCATAACGGCCTTCCCCGGAATTGTCCCGTTGGATGACGACGCCGCTCACCCGTTGCAGGGCGTTGGCCACCGTGACGTCGGGGGAGATCTCGATGGTCCGGGCCGAGAGGATGTTTTGCACCATATCGGCGCGTTGTTCCGCGCGACGGGCTTCACGGTCAGTGCCAGGCCCGGCGACAGTCGTTACAAAAGCTTCCTGCAGGTCCGTGGCGGTGGCCTGCATCGGGAAGTCCGCCTGGGCGGTTTCCGTGCCGTTGACGGTGACTTCGGTCTTGTTGGGGTTGGCGTAGCCGATGGTCGTGATCCTGACCCGGTATTTGCCCGCGGCGGGAAGCCGGAGAACAAAGGTCCCGTCCAACTTGACTATCGCTTTCGCGGCATGGCCTTCGATGGTCACACTCGCGCCGATGAGGGGCTCGCCGGTCCTTGCGTCATACACCTTTCCTTTGATCGATTGGGAAAAGCCGGTCTTTGCGCAAAATAGAAGAAAAAAGAAGAGTCCAATCCTGTGTAAGCAGGCAGGTAATCTCATTTGCATATGTTTTGATTTTTCGATGCGCAAAGAAATCGTTTATCGGTGCAAGTCAACCTCTTGTTAACAAAGCTTAGCAGTAGGATAATCATTTGGTAACGTAGAGTTCACAGCAATTCCGCCCTGCCCCCAGACTTTATTCAGCTTTTATCCAGAGTTGGGTTTTACGGAAAGAAAGATTTTGCTGAACTATATTTATAGTTTAATTTAAACTATAAATATAGTTTTATGCTAAGACGTTTCTGGCGCCGTAAGATTTTTACCATCATCCATCTGCTGGGCCTCGTGCTGGGTGTCTGTTCCTGCCTCGTAATAGGGACCATCGTCCATTACGAATTCAGTTTCGACGGGTTTCATCCGGCCGGCAGGCGCGTCTATCAGGTGAACATGTTTGTCCGTGATGGAGAGAACGGATCGGTGAGTGCGGTCCCCTGCGTTCTCCCGCCGATGGCCGATGCCTTGCGGGCGGAAGTCCCGGGTCTGGAGCGGGTTGCCCCCTATTATATTTACAATGTGGGAAAGGTGCAAACCGGGAAGCAGACCTGGCCGGCGCCGGCCCTGCCGGCTCTCGTTACAACGCCGGAGTATTTCGATGTATTGAATTACGAATGGCTGGCCGGCGATAAGGCCGGCGCCGGGTCAGCCCCCTTCACCGTGGTCTTGACGGAGCGGGCGGCCCGGCGATATTTCGGCGGCCTGGCACCGGCTCAGGTGATCGGCCGGGATATCGTGTACGATGACTCGCTGCAAGTCCATGTCGCAGGTATCGTGAAAGACTGGGAAGAGCATACCGACTTCCCTTACCAGGAATTCATCTCTTTGCCTACGGCGCTGCACAGCGGGCTCAAAGACGAATTAGGGATGGAACACTGGAAGCTATACCCGCCCGCCTCGAGGTTGTGGCTGAAATTGGCGAAGGATGCCGATCCTGTCCGTATCCAGGCGGCCATCTCCACCGTCTTTAATAAACAATGGCGGAACAAAGCATTGACCGGCGTGGAGCTCGAACGGCTATCCGATCTCCATTTTGCCCCCTGGCAGCATCGGCCGGGGCTGTCGATGGCCCATCTGCCCACACTCTATGCGTTGATGCTCGTCGCCGGGTTGATCTTCCTGCTGGCAGTCATCAACTATGTCAATCTGGCCACCGCACAGGCGATGAGCCGCGAGAAGGAAACGGCCATCCGCAAAATAATGGGCAGCAGCAGAGCCCGGCTGATGTTGCGGTTCATGGGCGAGACCTTTTGGCTGGTGTTGGCAGCAGTATGCCTGGGCGGGCTACTCGTAAGGCCGGTACTGCGGGTCTTCAGCGATTTTATACCCGCGGATCTGACCTTTCAACCGTTCACGCCGCCGGCGCTGCTCTTCCTACTGGGCGTAATAGCACTCACGACGGTGCTTGCCGGCCTCTATCCGGCACGGGTACTCTCCGCGGGTTCCCCGACGGTAAGCCTTAGAGGCGGCGCAACGACGACGGGCGGTGGGAAATGGTTTTTGCGGAAAGGGTTGATCACCTTTCAATTTACGATCGCACTTCTCTTTATCACAAGCACCCTGGTCATCGGCGGACAGATCAGGTACATGCAGACCCGGGATCTGGGTTTCCGCGCGGATGCCATCATTGCCTTTTCCACCGACGACCGGGACCTGAACCGCGTCAAATTGTTGACCGATAATATCCGGAAGCTCCCCGGGGTCGCCGGGGCGGCACGCCAGAACTATTTTCCGATGGGGGAGGATCACGGATACTTTACGATCCAATTCCCGGAGCGGGGTGGCGACGAGATCGGTGTCTTTGCGATCAAGGCGGATGAGCATTACCTGCCCCTCTATGGCATTCGCCTGGTGGCCGGCCGCAACCTGCTGCCCAGCGATACGCTCAAGGAACTGGTCGTCAACGAGAGCCTGACCCGGCAGTTGGGCTTTGCCCGGCCGGAACAGGCATTGGGAATGAGGGTCCTTACCTGGAATAAACTGGTGCCCATCGTCGGGATCGTGGCTGATTTTCACCAGGGTTCGTTCAAGGAAGCGATCGGGCCGATGGTGATCACCAGCGCCAATGGCCGGGACATCGCCGTCCGCATGGACTTGACGAACCGGTCCGCGGACGGGGCGAAAGCGATCCTCTCAAGGATCGGGCGATCGTGGAAAGAGGTCTATCCTCATGCCCCCTTTGAATTTACCTGGCTGGACGAATCGATCGCGGCGCTTTACCGGAAAGAGCGGACGACCGCCTGGCTCATGAGGATCGCAACCGGCATAAGCATCTTTATTTCCTGCCTCGGACTGCTGGGCCTGACCCTGTTTACCATCGGCAAGCGAACCCGGGAGATCGGGATCAGAAAAGTCCTCGGAGCCGGCGTCGCCGATATCGTGCTGCTGATGAGCAGGGATCTGCTGTCGCTGGTAGGCCTGGCATTCGTGATCGCCACTCCCGTGGCGTGGGCGCTCATGCATCGGTGGTTGAATGATTTTGCTTACAGGATCAGCCCGGGGCTGTTATTATTTGCGGAAGCGGGCGCCACGGCGGTGCTTATCGTGGCCGTTACCGTCGGCTTCCAGACGATCCGGGCCGCGCTGGCGGATCCGGTAAAGAGTTTGAGGGTGGAGTAGCTTTTGGTATATTTGGTAATGAGTAAATCGCTCCTCCTATGGATCGGGTTGATCTTTCTGTTCGCCCTCGAGATCCTGCGCGTATATTTTATCATGCCGTTCCCCGGCAGTCAGCAACATGATACCGTGGGCTTCGCCTACTTCCTCGATAGGAACATCATTTGGTTGCGGGTCGTCGGGTTGGCCCTCGTTATCTGGCCGCTGCTGTTCTATTTCCGTTCGGGAAGAGTCTGGCTGAAGATCACCCTGGGTCTGCTGTTGCTGCTTTATGCGGGGATCTTCTATCTGTTCAATTTCAAATTCCTCGCGGAGAAGATGTTCTATCAGCCCAGGGTAAAGCAATTTGCCATGGACAGCACCGATAGAGGCCGGTTGGTCATCGGCGTCGCCATCCAGGGCGCTGCGAAGGCTTATCCCATCGAGATCATCGGCTATCATCACCAGGTAAAGGATACCGTAGGCGGTCAGCCGATCCTGGTCACCTATTGTACCGTCTGCCGGACCGGTCGCGTCTATAGTCCCTTTGTGCAGGGCAGGTATGCTGCCTTCCGGCTCGTGGGTATGGATCATTTCAACGCAATGTTCGAAGACGCGGACACGCGTAGCTGGTGGCAGCAGGCCACGGGCAAAGCGATAACCGGCCCGCTGAAAGGACAACAGTTGGCCGAGGTCCCTTCCGCCCAGATGACACTCGGCGACTGGCAGACCTTGCATCCCAATAGCCTGACCTTGCAGCCCGATCCCAACTTTACCAACAAGTATGATAGCCTGAAAGGCTATGACGAGGGCACGATAAGGAGCGGTCTCGAGAAAAGAGACTCCGGCTCCTGGAAATTCAAGTCCTGGGTGATCGGCGTCGCGGCAGAAGGGAGAAGCAAGGCCTATGACTGGAACAATCTGATCCGGGACCGCGTTATTCCCGACACTATCGGCAAGCTCCATCTCCTGCTGACCATCGAGCCCAACAACAAGACCTTTTACGCACTATCCTATGGCGACAGCCTGAGTTTCCTGTATGACACCTCGGCCCATACGATCCGCGATCTCAATACCCAGAGTACCTGGCTGCCGGACGGCAGTTGCATCAACGGCCCGATGAAGGGCGCGCAATTACAACCGGTGCAGGCCTACCAGGAATTCTGGCACTCCTGGCGGACCTTCCACCCGGGCACGGTCCAGGTGCAATAACGGCGGCGCCGCAATTAATTAATATGGTCAAATACATTTTCCTTTTTATTATTGCCATCGTTGTAATGGTCGCATCCTGCAATCCGGGCGGCCACGACAGTTCCGCCTTGCAGGCCCAGGTGGACCGGCTGCAACACCAGCTGGACAGCGCATACAAACCCGGCCTCGGCGAATTCATGTCCGGCATCCAGGTGCACCATGAAAAACTTTGGTTCGCGGGCACAGCCGGGAATTGGAAACTGGCTGATTTCGAAGTAGGAGAGATCAAAGAGGCGCTGGACGATATAGAGAAGTATTGTAAGGACCGGCCGGAAGTCACATCGCTGCCCATGATCCGGCCCGCCGTGGACAGCATCAGCGCAGCGGTCAGCGCCGGAAATGGACCGGCTTTCAAAAGCGGTTTTACCCTGCTCACGAATACCTGCAACAATTGCCACCGGGCCACAAAGCATGAGTTTAATGTGATCAGGATCCCGGACACGCCGCCTTTTTCCAACCAGGTATTTACGAAACAACAATAGCATGGCTATTTCAAATGCGGTCAGGTCGTCGGCGGTCAGGGGAAAAGAATTACGCGGATTGTTCCGATTGTTCCTCCGCCTGGGCCTGACAGCCTTCGGCGGACCCGCGGCCCATATCGCCATGATGCAAAAAGAAGTAGTGGAACGGCGGGGCTGGATGAACCACGAACACTTTCTGGATCTCATCGGTGCGACGAATCTCATACCCGGTCCGAATAGCACGGAAATGGCGATCCACATCGGCCAGGAACGCGCCGGATGGCGGGGCCTCCTCGTAGCCGGCGCTTGTTTTATTTGTCCGGCGGTTATCATAACAGGCATCATCGCCTGGCTCTATCAGCAATATGGCCAGGTGCCGCAGGTGTCCGCGTTCATTTTTGGGATCAAGCCGGCTATCATCCCGGTGATCCTCGCCGCGGGCCTGCCGCTGGCAAAAAAAGCATTGAAAAACGCGGTACTGTGGGTGATCGCTGTAGCATCGCTTGTCACGGGACTGCTCGGCGTCAACGAGATCTACGTAATGTTCGGGGCGGGGCTGCTGGCCATGCTATGGATAGCCGGTCGCAGCTCCGGTAACAGCCTGCGCGGAATAGCCCCGGCACTCTTGCAGGTGCCGGCCATCGTGGTCTCGAATGCACGCATCTTCTTTTCCTTCTTAAAAGTCGGCGCCATCTTATACGGCAGCGGCTACGTGTTATTCGCCTTCCTGGACAGCGAACTGGTGGCAAAGGGTCTGTTGTCGCGCAAGGTGCTGATCGACGCGATCGCAGTTGGTCAGTTCACTCCAGGCCCGGTATTCTCTTCTGTCACCTTCATTGGCTGGCAGATGGGCGGCTGGCAGTCGGCCGCGCTGGCGACGCTCGCGATCTTCCTGCCTTCTTTCGTATTCGTCGCGTTGTCGCACCCGCTCATCCCGCGGATGCGACGGTCGAAATCCTTCTCGGCCTTCCTCGACGGCGTCAACGCCGCCTCCGTGGCGATCATCCTCACGGTCTGTATCGAATTTGGCCGCGCGACGATCACCGACTGGCGCGCGATCCTGATCGCGGTGGCGAGTGCTGTGGTGGTCTTCGGATTCCCAAAAGTGAACAGCGCGTTCGTGATCCTGGGCGGATCGCTATTGGGATTTTTGCTTTGGTTGGTCTGATTGCGTTTTCGCATCAAATTTATTGCGAAGGGAGTGACAGGTCGGGACCATTGTCTTCCTGTTTTTCCTTTTTGATGACGAGGTATCCGAATTTCCAGCTAAAGTTGAGGCCTATCGACCGGAAGGGGATCCGGCGAACATTGCTGCTGACAAAGCCGGGGCCAAAGAGTTCGGTCCGCTGCGAGACATAGTTGGCCAGGATATTATTGGCGGTCAGGGCAAGGCTGCCTTTTTTATTCCAGAATTGTTTCCGCAGCGCGATGTTGTAGGAGATAAAGGACGGGTAGTAACCCTGGGCTTCGTGGTGGTGCGAATTGAAATTGCCGAAGAATTCCGCTGCGAAGTTATTCGTAAACTGGTAGGCGGAATTGATGTTGAAGCGGTAGATAGTGGTATGGCTGTTGTAACCAGGGTCGACCTGGTTGATCGTGTAGCGGTAGAAGACGATCATATTAGATCGAATACTCCATTTGTCCGTGGGGTGAAGGTCGACAAAGAGATTGGTACCCGCATTTTTCTCGATGCCGATATTCTGGCGGGTGGTGACCGAGACATTGGTGTAAGTTGTATCCCCTACCACGAGGGATGGATAATAGACAATAAAGGGCTGGATATCGCCATTGCTCTGTCGATAATACAAGGTGGCGGTAATGGACCCGGTCTTTCCAAATTCTTTGCTGTAAGATGCTTCATATCGGTCCCAGATCTCCGGTTTCAAACTGGGATTGCCCGTGACAATGTTCTTCGGATCGCTGGTGTTGATAAAAGGATTCAGGTCGGAATAGTCCGGCCGGTTGATCCGGATGGTAAAGCTGAGCTTGATGGTTTGCGTTTCACCCAGTTTTTGCATCAGGAATATAGAGGGGATGATGGTGTTGTATCCGTTGTGGATGGACTCATGCGCGTTGGCGAAAAAGGAATTGATCCGGGTCCGCTCATATCGACTGCCCAGCCGGGCATTGATGGTCTTGGCGATGGGAAAATTCAATTCGGCATAGGCGGCATAGACACGTTGATGATAGTTCAGGTTGTTGGATAGGGCGGAATCGTATAAATAGCCATTTGCGAATGGATTCCAAAGCGAGGCATTGGCGGCGCTGGAGATATCGTACGCGCTGAATTTGCCGCCCAATCCCAGGTTGACGTTCTCCCGCAAGGGTTGGGTGTAATTGATCATCGCCTCGTATTGGTTCTCCTTCGCGGGATTGTCGTTTCGGGTTGCATAGGATAGGGAATCCTTTGGCTGTAAATATTGATCGTTGCCTGCGGTACTGGAGTTGTGGGCAAAGCTGCCATCCAGGATTATTTCCAGTTCCTGGTCTTTGTCCTTGAAGGTATGCTTGAAGCTTAGATTGGGGTCGAAGCTGTATTCCGTAAAGGCGTGGGAGGTATGGTTAATGGTGCTGAGATCCTGGAAGGCGCCGCCGGCGATGGTTTGGGTTTGTTCAAGTTGGTCGAGATAACCATGTGCCCGGTTGCCAAAGTTCTGATAGTTCGATCCGCCGGACAGGTTATCCCTGTCGGTGATGGTCCAGTCGAACCCGACGCCGGACTGGTAGCCGTGCCGGGTAAAGGCGTTGGCGCCATCCTGTTGCAACAGCGCGGTAGTCTTGGTGCCGGTATCGGTCGAAGTGCGGAGTGAACTGGTGGGTGTGGTGCGCGAAAGCCGGGCGTTGCCGTTGACGAATGCATTGAGTGCAAAATTTCCCTTTTTGGCATCCAGGTTGAAAGAGCCGTTTTGCAAAAGCGTCCCGGCCGTCAACGATAGATTCCCGTTGATCCCCTGGGCAGAGTTATGTTTCAGGATGATGTTGATGATCCCGCCCGAGCCTTTTGCATCGTATCGGGCGCCGGGATTCGTGATGACTTCGATACTCTTTATCTCGCTTGCGGGAATGGCTTGCAGGACGTCGGTGATGTTGCTGCCGAAAATGGTAGAGGGCTTGCCGTTGATCAGGAAGAGAATATTCCCGCTGCCTTGTAACTCTACATTGCCATCCACATCGACGGAGACCTGGGGTACCTTTTGTAGAAGATCTGTCGCTACCCCTGTTTGGGAGGTAAGATCTCGTTCGGCGTTGTACACGATCTTGTCGATCTTGTTTTCAATAAGCTTTTTCTGGCCGGTGATGGTGACGCCGGTAAGGGTTTGAGCCTGATTGGACAAGGTGATCGCACCAAGACTGACAAAAGCCTGCCGGGGCGTAATTTTTATAAACACGTTTCGGGAACGATATCCGATGAAGTCAATGACGAGGCGATAGTTTCCGGAAGCAAGGCTTTCAATGGTAAAAACGCCCTTTTTGTCGGTGGAGATGCCGGCCGTCGGTTTTGTATGCCCGGCCGGGAAGAGCGTGATAGTGGCGTATTCGATGGGCTGGGTGGACGCAGAGTCGAGAACCCTGCCCGTGACCTTGCCTGGTTCGGTGCTGCCGGTTTGGGATAAGGCGGAGAGCGAAAGGCTGATAAGCAGTATGGTGGAAATAATACGCCGCATGCAAAGACAAAAGTACGGGGGAATTCTGGTGAAAGTCGGCATGCCGCCGGATGGCTGGTCAGTGCCCCGATTTCCAGTAAGCGGTAGTTCCCGGCTTGCGTTCGTCCGTCGCCTTTGTCAACAGGGTATCTCCCGGATGCAGCTCGCCAAAAACCTCGACACCGGCGTCGGTGGTCATGCCCTGCCGGACGTCGACCCATTGAGCCTTGCCTTCGTGAACCCGGATCACGAACTTCCGTTCGAGGGTGGTGGCAATGGCGGTGGGCGGGAGGATCAGGGAGGGAGTGCCGCGCTCGAGGTTGAGGCGGGCGTAGACGAAGGCGCCGGCCTTTAAGAGATGTTGGCGGTTGTCGACGTCGTACTCCCACAATTCCGTCCTTGTGACGGGGTCGATGGTCTCCGTCTTTCGGGTAAGCCTGCCGGTGAAGCGTTGCTGGGGATAGGCGTCTACTGAAAAGGACAGGTCGCGTTTGCCGGTGGCGGCGGCTACATAGATTTCAGGAACGGAGACCCGCAGCCGAAGGATATTGTTATCCTGTACGGTGAGGAGCATGCTGCTGGCGCTGACAAGCGCTCCGGGGTCGGCCTTGCGGGCGGTGACCACACCGTCGAAGGGGGCGGTGATATAGAGATAGCCGGAGACTTCCTTGTAGGCTTTGGCTTGTTGACGAAGCGCCTCATAGGCGGCGCTGTCTGCCGCCATCTGGTCATGACTGTTGACCAGATCCACGGGGGCGACAATACCCGGGGATTCGCTTTGAGACGCCCGGTAGAGGCGTTGATATTTATCCATGCTGGCCGTGTACTTGGACCGCGCGGAAGCCACTGCGGCCTCGGATTGGCTCACTTGACTGTTGACCTCGGGAGCTTCCAGGATGGCCAGGGTCTGACCCCTGTGGATCCGGTCGCCGATATCGACTTTCATTTCGCGGACATAACCCTGGACTTTGGCAAAGAGGTCAGTTTGGAGATAGGGTTGCAACTCGCCGGGGAGGTCGACGTTTTTTTTCAGCGTGTCGGTATGCAACACGAAGACGGGTACGGAATCCTGGGTGGGCGCGTTGCCGGTGGTAGCCGTTTCCCTGGGGGATTGACCGCAGGCTGTGAATAAGAAGACGCCGGTGAAGGCTATCGTGATCCGGTGCATGGTATTATTTATTTTGAATGTCATCGGGATAAAGAGATACGGGTTTATAGCTCTTCCGACCGGCCAGCCATTGGTAGGTGTGGGGCAGGAAGAACAACACGCCGAAAGCGCTGAACAACAAGCCGCCGATAACGGCGATGCCTAACGGTGCAGTTTGGTCGCCACCCTCGGTGAGACCGAGAGCCATGGGGATCATCCCGGCGATCATGGCGACGCTGGTCATGAGGATGGGGCGAAGACGGTTTCCGGCGGCTTCGAGATGTTCGCCGGGTGTGGCCGCTCGCCGAAGCTGTTCGGCATTGGTGATAAAGAGCACGGAATTGGCGATCGCTACGCCGGTTGCCATGATGGTTCCCATATAGGATTGGATATTCAGCGTATTGCGGGTGATGAATAATAACAACAGACTCCCGGCGACCACAGCCGGGATGACGGACAGGGTAGCAAAGGCCACTCGAAAGGACTGGAAATAAATGGCCATAGTCAGGAAAATGACGACAATGGCGATAAGAAGTCCGAACTGTAGGCTTTGGAGGGTTTGTTGCAGCAGATCGGCCTGACCACGGAGCAGGATGCGGGCGCCGTTGGGTTGCTTGCCCATCCCGGCGATGATGCCACGCATCTTCGCGTAGGTAGCGCCGCGGTCCTTCTGTGCGATGTTTGCCGTGATGGTGATATACCGTTGCTGGTTGAGCCGGTCGTATTCGCCTGGAACCGTGGTGCGGCTCCAACTGGAGACTTCGTTCAGATAGTGCGTTTGGCCGCCCACACCGGAAGAAATGGGGATGGCCTCCAGTCGGGCGGTGCTGTTCATTTGATAGCCGGGATATTGGACTTGCACCTGGTAAGCCGTACCGGTGGTTTTGTCGAGCCAGTAGCTGGGGGCAGTGAACCGGGAGGAGGAAGTGGCGGCGACCGTAGACCGGGCGACCTCATCCCCGGTGAGGCCGAGCTGGCCTGCCCGCATCCGATCAACATCGAGCTTGATGGCAGGGTAGTTCAAAGGCGTTGTGATCTGCAGGTCGCGCAACTCAGGGATCGTGGATAGCTTTTGTACCAGGGCGGCGGCGGTCCGCTGTCCCTGCTCGAGGTTGCGGTTGGTAACGGCGATCTCGACGGGGTTGGTGCTTCCGAGGTTGAGCACCTGCTCGACCTGGTCGCCGGGCTCGAACGAAAGTTTTGCGTTGGGTAAGGCATGAGCGGCAGCCGCACGCAGCCGTTCGCGGAAGTCGGCAATGGGTAGGGTGCCGGGCCTCAGCTTGATCTTGGTCACCGATTCGTGGGGGCCGCCGGTCCAGAGATGGATCAGGTTGACGGGGTAGCTGGAAGGCTGAGTTCCGATGAAGGCCGAGGTGATCTCGACGTTGGCTTTGCCGGCGATGCTGTCGGCAAGTCCAAGCAGCGTGCGGGTAGCGTCTTCGGTCCGCTCGAATCGGGTTCCTGTCGGGAGGCGCAGCCGCACCTGGGCTTGCCCGCTGTCGGTGTCGGGGAAGAGCTGGGTGCCGGTGGCGCAGAAGAGGACGGCAACGAGGATTAAAGCGCCGCTGAGGAACAGGATCGTGGTCAGGGCGTAGCGGCCACGAAGCCGTTCGCCTGACCGGGCGTACCAGGCTTTGAAGCGGGAAAAGGGCGTGGTTTTTCGTTGATCGGTTTGTTGCAGGTGTTGCCGGAGGAGCCAGTTGGAGACGACGGGGACGAAGGTCTGCGAGAGCAGGAAGGACGCGATCATCGCAAAGCCCACCGCAAGCGACAGCGGAAGGAACAACGCCTTTGGCACCCCATTCATAAATAGCGCAGGTACAAAGACCGAAAGAATGGAAAGCAGGATCAGTAGCTTAGGCGCGGCGATCTCCAGCGCGGCGTCGGCAATTGCCCGTCCCCTGTCCTTTCCTCGCTCCTGATGGCGATGGATGTTCTCGATCGTGACGGTCGCTTCGTCGACCAAAATACCCACGGATAGGGCCAGACCGCCAAGGGTCATGATGTTGATGGTCTGACCGCATAGGTAGAGGGCCGTTGCAGCGGCGAGCAGCGCCAGCGGGATCGTCATGATCACGATCAGGCCGCTGCGCAGGTCTTTCAGGAAGAGCAGGACGACGAGGCCGGTAAGCAGGGCGCCGAGCCCGCCTTCAAAAAGCAAACTCTTGAGCGAGTTGATGACATAACCCGACTGGTCGAACTCATAGTTCACTTTTATATCAGCGGGGATGGCCGCCTGCATATCAGGCAGCGCCGCCTTGACGCGTTGTACGACGTCCCAGGTGGAAGCATCGGCGCGCTTGGTGACCGGGATATAGACGGAGCGTTTGCCGTTGATCAGGGCGTAGCCGGTGGTGATATCGGCGCCGAGACTGACGGTGGCGACGTCGCGGAGATAGACGGCCGCACCGCTGCCGAGTTGCAGGGGAACCTTCTGAAGATCCTGCGCGTCTTCGATGACACTGTTCTGCGGCGTCAGATAGGTGGTATCTCCGATGCTGACATTGCCGGCAGGAGCGATGCTGTTGAATTTGGCAAGCGACTGGACAACCTGATCGGGTGAAAGGTGATAGTCTTGTAACTTTTGGGGGTTGACCGTGATGACCACGGTTTTCTGGTTGCCTCCAAATGGAGGCGGGGCACTCACGCCGGGCAATGTGGCGAACATGGGCCTGACGCGGAAAAGAGCGAGATCGGAGATCTCTCCAAGGGACCGGGAGTCTGAACTGAAAACGAGCTGGCCTACGGGGACGCTGCCGGCGTCGAAGCGGGTAATAAAGGGCGAGACGGTGCCGGGCGGCATAAAGGCGCGGGCGCGGTTGACATAACCGACCACCTCGGCCATCGCCTGGCTCATATCGGTTCCTTCGTTGAACTCGATCTTGATCAGCGCCGCACCTTGCACGCTTTTGGATTCGACATATTTGACACCCGTGATATAGAGAAAATGATATTCGTAATAAGACGTGATAAAGCCCTCCATCTGATCGGGGGAAAGGCCGCCGTACGTCTGGGCCACATACACGGTGGGCAATCCCAGTTTGGGGAAGATATCGATCTTGCTGTTCTGGATCGCCAGCACCGAGAAGAACAGGATGGAGATGACCGTGACCAGGATCGTGATGGGATGGCGTAGAGCGGAGATGATGAGTTTCATGGCTGGTCGGGTCTATTTTATTTGATCGGTAAAAAGGTTGAGATTGCCTTTTGCTACACTTATATCAAGTAAGGCCCGCCAAACCTGGAGATTTGCGTCGGCCTCCGTCATTTCCGCATTCAATAACTGATACTGCCCCTGCGTCAGCCGCGTGAAATCCACGAGGCCGCTCCGGTAACTCAATTCAAGACCCTGATAAGAAAGCCGGGCGGCTTTTGACTGCACGGGCGCTTCTTCGGCGACAAGCAAGGTTTGCCGGTAATTGGATTCGGCGGTTTCTACCTGGCGGCGAAGATCGAGGTCCACCTGCGCGAGTTGGTCTTTGTCCGCTTGCAGGAGGTTGCGATATTGTCGTTTCTGGATGTTGACCCTGGTGAATTGCAGGAGGGGAATGCTCAATTGGACGCCCGCGCCAAGATTGGTACGGGAAAGTGCCCAGCCATCGGCCTTATTGACCGTGCCTGCCGCATCGATACCCGATCCCCGGGAATAGGCGTTGGCCCACAGGTCTAACTTCGGACGCCAGCCGCGTTCGATTTCCTTGAGCCCGGCGGCGCTGAGGGCCACCTGGGCAAGTTGGTATTGATAAGCGGGATGCTGCGTATAGGCGCCGCTGGTATCGGCCGTCGCCGGGTGTTGCAATGCCAGGGCGGTGTCGGTAAAACGCAGGTCCTCGGGGCGATCGGGAAGTCCGGTGAGCCGGCAGAGTTCAAGCACCTGGGCAATCAGCAGGCGTTGCGTGTTGAGCCGCTCCATGATAGCCTGGGCCAGGAGCGACTGAAACTGAACGGTATCGAGACCGGGGCGAAGGCCCTGTTTGGCGAGAACGAGGGATTGCTGGAGGCCGGTGGTTGTCCGGACGATATTGGCTTGTTGCGTACTCAGCAGGCGTTGCAGGTAGACGATGCTGATATAGGTAAGGATGCCCGTATACCGTTGCTGGAAAAGCGCATTGTCATAACTGCTGCCTGCCAACTTCCATTTTGCGCTCGCTTTTTCGATCGCCGCCGCCCTTTGTCCAAAAGTCAGTGGAGTCCACTGCAGGTAAGCCGCCAGCGCGGTACCGGGGATCAGGGTGTTGCTGCTGTGAGCAGCGATAGGGCCGGAGATAGGCATCAGCAGACCAGGATAGCTCATGCCGGTGATATTGTTATCGGTAGCGTAGCCGGCTTGATAACCCCCGGTCAGGTTGGGCACTAGCGTATTGCGGGCCAGGTCGATGTTGTCGCCCGCGGCGGCAGCCTGTTCCTTATAAGCGCGGAGACGGGGTTGGCCGGTCTCGATCAGGGTCAGGACCTCTTTGATGGAGAGGGGATGTTGCTGGGCTTGCGCGGCCTGGACTTCCAGCAGGCCCGTGGCGATGCAGGTGACGATAAAAAGACTGCGGATCATGCGGCTGGCTTTCTTTGAAGCCTAAAGCTAGAATAGAATTTGGGAACAATTTAGAATTTGCTGTATCGAAGGCCGAGGCTGACGAGCCGCTCTGGATATTATTTGTATTAAAACAATATTTGATCTATCTTTGAGTACCTGCCGCAAGCTTATTTCCAAAAAATTTATTGTTGACCCGAATCATTACTATCAAGGCGCTCAGAATTCTTAGTAGCCTGAAATTTATCCTTATGAGGATAGTAAAAAATCCACTCCGGCGACTGCCGGTACTGTTTTTTATCGACGGGGTCCTGGCGGTATTATTGATCGGCGTGCTCGTAGGTGCGCACCGGGAAGACCGGCTCCTGAACGAGCTGAGACGCCGGGTGGACATCCATACAGGAAATAATCCCGCTCCTTCCGCGGCGGTCGTCGGCGCCATGCATCTTATCCATTCCATTGGTCCCTTACCTTCCGATCCTGCCGGGCAACTATCGGGCTATGCGGCGTTCGGCAGCTATTCGAAAGCCCTGGCCCGGCTACTGACTTATTGCGGGTATCAGGTGCGGATCGGGCAGATGCAGGTGCCCGATCCGCACCCCGACAGTCATAGCATCGTGGAAGTGCAAGTCGAAGGTCGTTGGGTAGCACTCGACCCCGGCTATGATTGGGTCGTTGATCCCGGTTTCCGGTATATAGCAATACGGTACACGACCTGGGACAAAATTTGGGTCGCGGTCCCGGTTTATGACTTATACTTTTATCCCGGCTTGTTTGTCTTTGTCTTGCTGAATATTTACTTGTACCGCGGAGTGCGCGGATCCTTGCCCTGGCAAAGGGCGGCATTGCACCGCATGATGGGCAATCAGGGATTTCAGTGAGCAAACTCTACGATCCATTCGATCCCATACTTATCCCTGAACATGCCGGCATAGGTGCCCCAGGGACTGTCGCCGATGGGCCCTTCGATAGCTCCGCCTGACGATAGTCCTTTAAATACTTTGTCTGCCTCTTCACGACTTTCGGTAACAACGTAGATCTTAGACCTGTTCTCGCTTTCGCTTACCCGGCCCATGAATTCCGGAACGTCATTAGCTACCAGCACATTGTTTTTGCCGATCGGTAAACTGATATACATGATCTTGTTTGCTTCCTTCTCCGGTATGGGGAATTCGGTGCTCGCAAGTTCTTTGAAACGGACGATCTTTGCGAATTCGCCGTCAAAAACCGATTTGTAAAAAGTGAAGGCCTCTTCGGCATTTCCATTGAAATTGATCCAGGGATTGATTGCTCTCATAATGATTGTTTTATTTTGTTAGATTTTTTTATTTGCGTTTTGATCTTCTATTGCTGATAGTATCTGGTCCAGCTGATTAAATTGTGTCTCCCAGCTTTTCCTGAGTTGGGCCACCCAATTGTCGAATTCCTGCATCTTTTGCACATTGAAGTGATAATAGATCTCTCTACCGGAGGGCACACTTCTGATCAGTTCGCATTCGTGTAATACCTTAATATGTTTTGATACGGCCTGCCGGCTCATATCAAATTTATCTGCCATCGCATTTGGCGTTAATGCCTGCACGGCGATCAAAGCCAAAATAGCCCTGCGGGTGGGGTCGGCTATTGCCTGGAATATGTCTTGTTTCACTTGCCGGTGGTTTATTTAAGCAACCTACAGGTTGCAAATATATGTGCAACTTTTGAGTTGCGCAAATTTATTTGCACTTTTTTTTGTGACCCGTGATTTTTAATGGATTAAAAAATACCGGCGAAGGACATCTCCGAAACTTTCCCGTGTCAGCGGCTTGGTCATAAAACCCGATACCTCGTTCATAGCCCTGGCCTTGCGTTCGTCATCCGGATTGAGGGAAGTGGTCAGCATGATGATGACGGGCCTTTTTTTGGGAGCAGCGTTCAACTTCTTATATTCTTCGAGAAATTCCCAGCCATCCATGCCCGGCATATTGATGTCCAGAAAGATCAGATCCGGACGCGGGTAGGTAGTTCCATTCGCGACATATGGCCCGGTAGCGGTAATATATTCCAGGGCCTCGGTGCCTGTCTCTGCCACCTGAACGTGATTGACCTCTTCCACCTCCCCGATGACCTCCATGTTCAGGAAGTTGGTAGGGGAATCGTCATCGACAAGGAGGATGCAATTCAATTTGCCTTCCATAGCTTAGCAATTATTATCGCGCCGGGATCGTAAAATAAAAGGTGCTGCCCACCCCCGGCTCCGACTCCATCCAGATTCTCCCGCCATGCACCTCTACTATCTTTTTGCAATGTGCAAGACCGATGCCCGACCCGTCGTATGCACTCCGGGGGTGGAGTTTCTTAAAGATAATGAATATCTGGTCACGATTCTTTTCGTCGATCCCGATGCCGTTGTCCCGGAAGGAAAATTCCCAATACCCGTCGTTCCTTTTTGCGCCGATGTGGATCGTTGGCGGGAGATCCTTTTTCCGGAATTTGAGGGCATTGGCGATGAGGTTTTGAAAAAGCAATTGAAGTTCCGTAGCGTATCCGTCCAGGGTAGGCAAGGCCTCCGCTTCGATCTTCGCTCCTGTCTCCTGGATCGTCTTTCCCAGGTCGGCAAGGGCATGCCGGAGGAGGAGATTGCCATCGACGGCGCTCATTTGCCGGTTCTTGCCGATCCTTGAATAGTCCAGCAGGTCTTTGATCAGGATCTTCATCCTTTCCGCCGACTCGAAGATGAGGGCCAGGTATCTTTCCGCCTTCTCGTCCAGTTTTCCCCTGTATCGATCGTTGAGTAATTTAATAAAACCCGAGATCGTTCGTAGCGGCTCCTGCAGGTCGTGTGACGCCAGGTACGCGAAATGTTCCAGCTCCGCATTGGAGGTGGCAAGAGCTTCCGCTTTTTGTTCGAGTGTCGCATTCAGCCCAAGCAACTGGGCTTCGTCTTTTTTCCGCTGGGTGATATTCCTGACAAAGGCACAGAAGAACCGGTCCTCGTTCTGCCCGATGGGGATGATGGTCAGTTCGATGGGAAAGACCGTACCGTCGCGGTGGAGTGCGGCAAGTTCGAGGATCCGGTTGAGGGCCGGGCCTTCTCCCGTCCGGAGATAGTGGCTCATTCCCGCCTCGTGCCGCTGCCGGTAAGTCTCCGGAATGATGGTTTCCGTGATGCTTCTCCCGATAGCCTCCTCCGCAGTCCAGCCGAACGTCGTCTCCGCCTGCGGGTTCCATTCGGTGATACGGCTCCTGCTATCGATGCAAATGATGGCGTCCAATGCCCAATCGACAATTAGTCTCGTCTTTTCCTGGCTGTTCCGGGCCAGCGCCAGGTGAAAGTAGTAAATGAAGATGGTGATGATCGATAAGGCGGAAAAAAAACTGACCAGGGCAACGAACGAATAGGGTTGATGGATGACACGGAAAGCGTTTAGCAACACAACAGCGCCACAAGCCGAAAAAAGTGCGATCACCCAGGGCCAGGTGTCCCTTTCGGTGATAAAAAAAACAAAGACAAGATATACCAGCGGCCATAGGTACCCCGTATTCTCCAGCCCGCCGGTTGCGAAAAGCGCGGTAACAACCCCCAACCCCGTTGCGAGAAAGACGATCGTGGCGCTATTGAAATTGCCGGTTCGTGCAAGGAACAGGTAATTACACAGAAAGATCAGGAAGGCCGCCCCATGGACGATCGTCAAAAAGACATTGGGCGATAGGAAGTAAAACACTCCCGCAAAGGATAAGCAATAAACGAGGCCTACCAGGGTATAAGTGTTGAACACCCTGCGATGAGGCCGGATCACCAGATTCTCGGGCATCGAAGATCGTTTCGTTGATGAACGGAAATTTACCGGGAAGGCTACTAACCAAATTGCGAAGGAAGAAGTAAGGGGCAGGATACGGCGCGCTTGTCGCAACAAAAATGCAGCGTTTTGGCCAAACAGCAAATTTTTTCCGGAACGTTGTGAAGGCGATTGGCGCGAAATTCTTAGACAATCCGGCCTTCGGCGCCGGCATCGACCCGATTGGTGGTCCAAAGCACAAGCGCCTCGATAAGCACCCGCTCGTCATACGGTTTTGGAATGTAGGCGTTCATGCCGGCGTCCAGGCAGGCCTGGTCGTCTCCTTCCAGGGCGTTTGCGGTGAGGGCGATGATCGGGATATTGGGATCGATCTCACGGCGGATGATCCGGGTAGCTTCGAGGCCATCCATCACGGGCATCTGTAAATCCATCAGGACGGCGTCGAATTTGGCATTTCGGAACTGGCCGATCGCTTCGGCCCCATCGAAAGCTTCAATGAGCGTGATCTCGTAGTTGGCCAGAATTGTCCTTGCAATGATCCGGTTCAAATCGTTGTCTTCCACCAGGAGGATGGTCTTTCCCTTCAGGAGGGCGATGTCGGCGGGGCGCGTGTTCCAGTCCATTTGCTAAAAGATTTGTCTTAGTTCCAGCGGGATCGTGACGGTCATGGTGCATCCCTTGCCGGGGGCGGCGTTGAAGATAGCATTTCCTTTGAAGAGCTTTGCCCGGCGGCTGATGCCGGCCAGTCCGAGACCTTCCCGGACGGTCTTCGGCTCGAAGCCGATGCCATTATCGGTGATCTGCAGGCGAAGCTGTTCGTTGCGGCCCAGGAGCATAATCTGAACCCGGGAGGCGCGGCTGTACTTGCAAATATTATGGATCTGTTCCTGGACGATGCGATAGACCGTTTGTTTGAGGTTTTCGTCCTGGGTCTCGATCATCATCAGGTCGGACCAGCAAAAATCGATCTCGAACGCGGTGGTGCGCCGGATATCGTCGACGAGTCGTTCGATGCTTTCGATCAGACCTTGTTCCTGGAGGTCGGGGGGGACGATATTGTGAGACAGGCACCGGATCTCCTCGATGGCCATGGACAGGATCTCAGCCGTCTTTGTTCTCAGCAAGTCGAATTCCGGGTTGTCGCGGGTCAGGCAGCTGAGATAGAGCTGGGCGCTGGTGAGGATCTGGTTGATGTTGTCATGGAGTTCGCGGCCGATGCGTTCCCGCTCCTGTTCTTCACCACGGATGCCCGCTTCCCGTACTTTTCGATACATCAGTTCTTTTTGCCGGTTCAGACGCGTTTCCCATTCGTGATTTAGGGCTGCTGATTCGGACCTGACCATCTCCGGATTCCCCGTAGCGGCGGCGGCGGCGATCTCGTCTTCGGACAATGCATATCCAAGGCAGAAGAGCCGGCCCGGTCCGTCGCCCACTGCTTCGAGAAAGCGCAGCTCCCATTTTATCCAATGCTCTTTATCTCCATACATCCGAAGGGCAATGCGGATGTCCTTTTCTTCGCCAAGGCAAGCGGCGACGGCTCCTTCAAAGCGGCGGCGGTCGCGTTCGTCGACAAGACACCGCAGAAAGGCGTGTTCGGCCGGCCCGTCGGCCTGCTGGAACTGCAAGTAGAAATGGGAGTTTACAAAACCGAGCCGGCTCTCTCCATCGATCATCGCCAGGTAGAAAGGCTGCCGGTCTTCTATGCGGGCTGCCCAGGAAGCCAATTGCCAACCGTAGCTGTTCATAGTGTATTGTTTCTGCAAAGAAAGGACGCCGCCGCGCTTAATAAAATAGAGGTACCGGGCAAATGGATGTACAGGTTGATAAAACGGAAAGTAGAGGAACAACTACAGGCTGTTCGGGCAAAGGGAGGCGAGGATCGTAGGGATGAGCTGGAATTCGGTGGACTTGTCCACGTAGTAGGCGGCACCCATTTGGCGGCACAGGTCGCGGTAGAATTTTCCACCCTGGTTGCTCAGCATAATGACGATCATTTCCGGATGATGTCGCCGGATATGGCGAAGGAGGTCAATGCCGTTTCTGTCGGGCAGGTTGATGTCCAGCAGAACGATATCGGGCTTTGTGGGAGCGGACAGGCGCTCCAGCGCTTCCCCATAGGAACCTACGTTGTCGATCCCCCCGAGTCCGGGTAATCCTTCGAGGAGATTTCTCAGCCGCTGGATGATAAGGGTGGAGTCATCGACGATCAGAAGTTGTTTTCGACTCATTTGCGCAAAGATAGACCAGCTGTCGGCGGAGATCGGTAGACGGCCCGGCCGCAATTCTGTCAATGATCGAAGAAGCGGGTGTAGTCGATCGACTACAGGCTGCCGTTCAAAGCAGCTTATGCTCCATGGCATACCGTGTCAGGTCGGCGTTGCTTTTTGCGTTCATCTTTTCCAGGACCCGGGCGCGGTAGGTGCTGACGGTGGTGGGGCTCAGGCCCAGCTTTATCGCGATGTCGGCCACGGGAATTCCCGTGGCGATCAGTTTCATTACCTCGAATTCCCGGTCGGACAGGAGCTCATGCGGCAGCCGGTCGGTGTCCTGGTCAAGGGAATCCGCCAGCTTTTCCGCAAGTGAGGGGGTGATGTATTTTTTGCCGAGGAGCAGCCGGTGTACGGCCTTGACGAGTTCGTCGGAAGCTGAGTCCTTGTTGAGATAGCCGGAGGCTCCGGCCCGCATGACCCGGATGGCATATTGGTCCTCGGGATGGACGCTCAGGACGAGGACTGGCAATTTGGGATAGTTCTGGCGGATTTGCTGAAGGACTTCCAGTCCACTGCGGCCCGGCATCGAGATGTCAGTGATCACTACGTCCCATTCTCCTTTGAGGATGTATTTGAACAACTCGTCGGCGTCGGCGACCTCAACGATGTGAGCTGCCAGGAATTCTTCTGTAAGGATCTGCCTTAATCCTCTTCGGACTACGGCATGGTCATCGGCGATCAAAATACGCAGCATAAGCAGTGATCGGTTTTATGGCTTTGAATTGTTGGATAAGGGGACGGCTACGGACAAACTGAGGCCTTCCCCCGGTTTACTATCGATCGTTAGAACTCCACCCATCATGAGCGCCCTTTCTTTCATACCCAGCAGGCCGAGCGTTTTGCCATTCCTGTCGGGTATGCCGAGGTCGATTCCCCGGCCATCATCACGGATCGTCAAGGTCAGCCGTTGATCCACGGACCTTAGAGTGATGGAAACGTGTTTGGCGCCTGCGTGCCGGGCGACATTGGTGAGCGATTCCTGGCAGATGCGGAACATCCCGATCGACACACCCGGCAAAAGATCGGGGATCGACCCGTCCGTGTCGAAATGGGTGTCGATTCCCGAGCGCTTCATAAATTCCTGTCCCTGCCAGTCGAGCGCTGACACCAGGCCAAGATCATCGAGGATACTGGGCCGGAGTTCGGAGGCGATCTTGCGAACCGTGCGGATCGTCGTGTCGAGCAGTTCCATCGTGGACTGCGTTTTGGCGGCGAGCCACGCGGTATCGGCTAACGGCCCTTTTCTTTGGATCATGGCCAGATCCATTTTGAGGCCGGTGAGTTGCTGCCCCAATTCGTCATGAACCTCCCGGGCCATGGCGGCGCGCTCTTCCTCGCGGATATCCTGCAGATGAGAGGCAAGGGCGCGAAGGTCGGCATTGGACTGCCGGATCTCCGCTGTTTTTTCTTTCACCTGTGCTTCCAGGTTGGTATTGAACTGCCGAAGCCGCTCTTCCACCTCTTTCCATCGGGTCACATCCCGGCCGACGATCACATATCCGCCGAACTGTCCATCGGCCTCGCGGACATTGGAGACGGACTGGAGGATCGTACGTTGCACGCCCTTCCGGTCAAGGTACATGATCTCTCCCTTCCAGGATCCCTGTTCCTGCAGTTGCCGACGGATGGGTTCGCGGACATCTTCCGTCAGTTGCGGACGCATCAGTTCGGTGGCCTCGCGGCCGATCACTTCCTCCGCGGTATAGCCAAAAAGGAGTTCGGATGACCGGTTCCAGGTCTTGATAGCGCCGTCGCTGCCCGTCGAAAAGATCGCGTCGCTGGTATCTTCGATGAGCCGCGCGAGATAGTCGATCTTTTCGCGGGCCAGCTTTTGTTCGGTGGTATCCCGGGTGATCTTGACATAAGACTGAACGGTGTTGTCGTCGTTGTAGATCGCCGTGAAAACGGCCTCTGCCCAAAAGCGGCTACCATCCTTGCGGATGCGCCACCCTTCGCTGTAGTGGGTGCCGGCGGCCGCAGCCATCTGCAGGTTGTGCGCCGGCTCGTCGGCGGCAATCTCTTCGGGGGTGTAAAAGACCGAGATCGGCCGGCCGATGATCTCTTCCGGGCGATAGCCTTTTATCCATTGCGCGCCCTCATTCCAGCTCAGGACGTTGCCGGCGGGGTCGACCTGGAAAATAGCATAGTCCTTTACGCTGCTCACCAGGCCTCGCCATCGGGATTCACTGTTGCCGAGCTCGGCTTCGGCCTGCAGCCGCTGTTCATCCCGTCTATTCAGCAGCACGGCGTTGTACCCAATGACGAATATAAAACACGTGATGATACTCGTCACCAGCAGAGTGACTCCAAGTTCCGTCGTGAGATAGCCATGCCAGTAACCGTACATCCGGAGCAGGCCCAGTCCGATGGGAACCCCGAAGGCAAAGGGCAGCAACCGGCGGGCAGCGATACTGCCTGCTAGGGGACTTGTGAAGACCTTCATGATCCCGAGGTCGGGAGTGGCGAAGAGCAGGGAGAGCGCCAGCAGGAGAAAACAGCCGGCCGAGTGGATCGCCATGGGAAAATGACGGCTCGCGCCGTAAAACTCATTTACGCCGTAGAGATACCCGGTGAGTGACAGCAACGCCAGGATGGCGATCAGCAAGGCTGCCGCGTCTGCCAGGAGGTGTCGGCGACGGTCCAGCAAGGCCGAACCGATGAGCAGGAAGCAAAGGGTGGAATTGACGGCCATCCGGGCGGAGCCATTTCCCGTCCCCTCGACCCGGAGGCGATCCGCATACAGCCACTGGTCTGCCCCGGCCAGGGATGGAACAATGTAGCCGAGGAGGCAGCCGGTGCCCACGGCCAACACAAAGATGGCAAGGAGTTTGCCGGCGATGCGCTGGTATCCATACCGCTGTGGCAACGTCACTAAAAGAGCCGAAAAGGAGGAGAGGATGAATGCAACGGCCGTAGTCGGGTTCATGGCCAACAGGCCCGGGATTGGGCGGCGCAAAAAAGGAATGTCCCACTGCCAGCCGGCCAGTACCGCGAGGGCAATAGCCATTACGCAGAAGATGAGGTAGATCGACCATCGTTTCAATGCCCGAAATGTTGGCGATCCGGAAACCGGGATGCTGTCCATACTTTCCAAGGGTTGTATACTACATCCTCAGAGCCTTAATATGATCGTGAGATTGGGCGGAACTGCGAAGGTCGATTCTAGTCAGGGCCAATTTAAGGAATTTCCGGAAGGCTATGAATTTTTTGGTGGGGGTCCTTGTAAAAAAGACCCCCGGGTCTTGTTCCCGGGGGCTGCCATTCCTTTTTGCGTGGTGATTAAGGGTTGAGATCGCTTTTCGTAGGGTAGAGGACCGACAGGATATTGGATGGCGTCGATAGGATATGGATCGAAGATAGGGTACGGATCAAGCGTTCAGGGGTACGTCGCTAACAGTACAAAGATGCGAAAGAGCCGGCGGGAAAAAAATCGATCCAGCTATCGATCCGGCGTAGAGGGGAAGTCGAGGGGTCGTAGAGGAACGACTACGAAAAAAAGCCGGTCATGATCGATGACCGGCTTGGGGTATTTCAGGAGAGGGTTATTGAATGACCGTGATATCAAAGGCGATCGTTCCCAGGGCCAGGTTGCCCCCGCTTCCGTTCATGATCACAATGTTGACCGTGTTGGCGGCGGATACATAGGCATAGGCGATGCCAAGGCCGACGGCCAGCGCACTTCTGGGGGTGACGATGACGGTAGCGTACTGGCTGACCCCGGAAAGGGTCAGGGTTTCGGTCCTTGACTGGTTGTAGTTGAAGGTCGTATTGTCCGTGACGCTCTGGTTGGTGAACCGGATGATCGAGTTGAGGACCGTACCCGCCGTTCCGACTTTTACCGTCCCTGCCACATCGAGGGTGGCCGAAGGGCTGGAATTGTTGATGCCCACGTTGCCGCCGGACTGGATGCGCATCCGTTCGTTGGTGGTCGCTGTACCGCCGGTGAAGAAAATGAGATTCTTGCCGGAAGTGCTGTTGCCGAGAACAAAGTCATTACCCGCACTATACAGGTAGGCGTTGTCCGCGCCGCCGGTAATGCCGGTGCTGCTATAGCCGCTCGAATTGATACCAAGGTCGACATAATTCGTCGTCTCATTCCCGTTATCAGCCGTGGCGACGACGTCGGAAGAGGCGCTGGCGCCGTTGTTCTTATTTTGGATATTCAGCTGCAAATAATTGTTGAGATTCCCCTTGCCGGCGATAACGTTGAAGGAAGTGGAGTTGTTCTGGTAGACCAGCAACGCTTCGGGGTTGGCGGAGAAGGCGGTCGAACCGATACCGACATAGCCTGTGCTCGTCACCCGCATCTTTTCCGTATTGTTCGTAATAAAGGGCAGATCGAAGTTGGTCGTCGTGCCGAGGTTTTGGGTCGTGCTGACCCCATTGCCGCCTTCGTTCCAGCTGCCACCCGAGGAGCCGGGCGCGCCGGCGCTGTAGACCCCCCAGTTGGCGCCGTCACTGATAAGCGTGACGGTCTCATTGGTCTCGTCGAGCGACCAGGAAGCGATGCCGTCGATCTTTTGGGAAGAAACGGTCGCAACGGTCAGCACGGGAGCCGGGGATGTCGTACTGAAATTCTTTATGCAGTAGATGCGGCCGGCGCAGGCGGACGCGTCGGGAAGGGTCGCGGTCACCGCGGTGCTGCCTGTAAAGAGCAGGGTATGATCCGCGGTGGTGATGCTGGTCGCACTGGTAAAGGAGCGGGTGGCCGCAGAAAACGACCCCCGGACATCCAATGTCGAATTGGGCGAGGTGGTTCCGACGCCGACCTGCGCATGCAGGGCCGCGGCGAACAAAAGGTTCAGGGTAGCGAGATAGAAGTGTTTCATACAGAATAGTTGAATTTTTGTTTATTTTATTTTTTCCCGCACCACCGCGCTCCATTTTTTCAGCTGGGCGATGAGCTCGTCGAGTTCGAGGGGTTTACTGATATAGTCGTCCATTCCTGCCTGCAGACAGATATCGCGGTCGCCCTGCATGGCGTTGGCGGTCATGGCGAGGATGACGGGTTGTGGTTGTACGCAGCGCCGGATCATGCGGGTGGCTTCGAGGCCATCCATCTCGGGCATCTGCACATCCATGAGGATGATGTCATAATGCTTGTGGCTGACCATTTCGAGGGCTTCTTTCCCGTTGACCGCCATGTCGGGCTTGTAGCCAAGCTTATCCAGGACGGTGAGGGCCAGCTTCTGGTTGACGGGATGGTCTTCTGCAACAAGGATGCGTAACGGATGATCCTGCGCCAGCGTGCTTTCGAGCCGGTGACCGCTTTGGGGACGGGTGGTTTCACCCGCGGGGGTAGAAAGCAGTTCGAGCAGTCGATCGCTCAGCTCATGTTGCCGCAGGGGCAGGGAAAGACAGATGTCGAAGGGGGCAGCCATGGCGTCGCCGGGGTTGCTCAGGCCGACGATCGAGAGGGAGGCTTTGTGTGCCTTTGCGGTGGTCATCAACTCGACGAGCTGTTGCGCCGGCAGGGTGTTGTCGGCAATAAGCAGGTCGATATCCGCATGGCCGGTAAGGAGGCCGAGGGCCTGTTGGATAGAATCCGCAGCTACGGGGCGCATCTGCATTCTTTCCAGTCGCTTGACGAGAATGGTCCGCCGGGCGGCATGGCTGTCTACGACGAGCACCTGGCGGCCTTCGAAGGCGCGTCGTTGCTGCGCGGCCGATTTCCGGGCCTGCTGCTCGCTTTTGGCGACACGGATGCTGAATGTGAAACGGCTTCCCTGGCCGGGCTCGCTTGCAGCCTGGATAAATCCCTGTAAGGTCTCGACCAGGTGCTTGCAGATGACCAGGCCGAGGCCCGCAGGTTGTTGGTCGCCGCCGGCGGTTTCCGGAGTGGCGATCCCCTCGAACAGGTGGTTCAGGTTTTCGGCAGAGATACCAGCGCCGGTATCTTTTATTTCAAAGCATAGCTCCAGGGAATCTTTCACGGGCGCCCGCAGCATTCCGACGCTGACGGTGACCTCCCCGGATGCAGTATGACGGACGGCATTCTCGATCAGGTTCACCAAGATCTGGGTCAGCCGTTTGCGGTCTCCCTTGACAACCTCGGGGACCTCGGCGTCGATGACATAGAGCAGGTCCAGCCGTTTTCGCGCGGACTCGGCGGCAAAGAGTTGGAGGGCCTCTTCGATACAATCCCGCAGGTCGAAATCCTTTGACTCGGGCGGGGCTTCTTCCTGGGAACCCGATTTGCTGAGATTCAGGATACTTCCGGCAAGGATCTGGTTCACTTTGGACAGCAGGTTCTCCCCGCTCTTGCGGATCGCCCGGGTATATTCGAGCTGCTCGCTGTTAAGGTTTGTCTCATTGAGTAGCGAAGCCATTCCCATGATGCCGTTGAGGGGAGTCCGGATCTCGTGGCTCAGGGCCGTCAGCAATCCTTCGCGCATCTGCTTGTATTCTGCGGCCTCACGGCTGCTGCGCTGCTCCTTGCGGATCGATTTGTCCAGTTGACCCTGCAGGTCTTCGACCTCTTGTTCCAATGCCGCATGGCTCACCACCTCCGAGCGAAGCCGGCTCTCGAAGTAACGGTAGGCCAGGAAGGCCATGGCGCCGAGTGCCACCCAGACAAACCACCATTGCGAGAAGGGGCCGAATGCCATGACGGCGATGCCTCCTATCAATAATATCAGATACAGTGGTTTCATTGGCTGGGGAGTGATTTTTTGGGATGATCGGGTTTTTTATGCAGGACCCATTCGCGGGTAAGGCCGGCCAGCAGCCAGACGCCTTTTTCGAAGGGGTTGAAGATATAGACAGGAAGAGTCCAGCTGCCGAGGGACAGCTGGGCGGTGAGACCGGGGCTCCACCGACAGCTGGAAGTGAAGCGCCAGTCCTGCTGAAGGGCGACGCCGAGATAAATTTTGTCGCCGAAAGAGCGGCCGGCTTCCGACCAGCTGTAGCCATATCCGTCTGCCTTCGCCGGTGTGAGCTGCACGGCGGAAGAAAAATTCCACGCATGGAAGCGGACCCCAAAATTGGCGCCCAGTGAAAACCCCTGGCAATTGCCGGCCACTACGCCGACGGTTGGGGTCAGGGTCCAGGCCAGCGCTTTATTGCCGTCCGGGTTCGAGGTAAATCGTCGGCCCGCACTTATTCCGAAGCATCCTTCCGCATCGTAGTTGTACCTGGCTTCTAAATAATTTTTTGTAGCAGTCTCAAAATAGACCCGGGTCACGGGGGCCGTCGCCGCGGAAGAGCCGGAGCAGAAATATTGCTCCAGGCCGAGACGCGGCTGGCTGGTGACGGGTCGGTATGTTAGCAAGGTCAATATCAAAAGGATGCTATTCTTCATTATCTAGGATGATGATCTCGGCCTTCGACAGCCTGTCCAGGATAGAGATATCTTTCAGATAAGGGTTCCAGGAAAAAATGAGTTTGTCGATGGGCCGCCAGAGAATCACCCAGCAAAGCACGTCGAGGCTGTTGCTGAGCCCGGAATGGATGCGGTGGTCCGCATTCAGGATATACGGTACGAGGCCCTGGAAGAGGATGACCACGGCCAGGCTCATGAACAGAAGCATATAGCTGCGTCGCTTGAACTTCTCGAACTCCGCCTCTTTCAATGCCTTCTTCTCCTGGAAATGACGCCGGATGGAATAGACCAGGGTCTCGATATTCTCCTTGTCCTCGTCTTCCCTGTAGCAAACGTTGAACAGGACCTGGGTATGCCGCTTGATCGCCGCGATGGAATTGAAAATATAATTTTCGAATCCATGGCTCAGTTGCCGCTTGTACAAAGGCGCTGGATCATGCCCATTATAATATTCCTGCATCGCCCTCGCGTCCGCAGAAAGAAAAATGGTGATCTTTTTGGTAAGTAGCTTGCTCATGATAGGGTCGTTATCGAGTAAACCATCCGGCGCGCTTTTTTATTTGTTGCTATGTTTCGTTTCCGGGGATTTTAAAATATTGAGCGCTTTTTACTACAGACTTGTACTTATTTTTTCGGATAAGGCGGTATCAGTCGAATTTTTGAGACCTATCGTCGCGTTTGCTCGCATGAGGACAAGTCATTTATGAATCCATCCGCTGATAATGAACTTCAGGCGCGGTTGCAGGAAGCGCTGCGTGAAAAGGCCATTCAACAAGGCCGGTCTGAACTGGCGGCCGACATCCTGCACGACATCGGCAATGCCGTAGTAGGTATGGGATCACATCTCACACGTATCCGGCGCAGCCTCGACGGAAATAAGGATCAACTGATGCAGAACTTGGTTACGTTCTTCTGCACCCAGCAGGGGCAATTGGCCGGGGTCATCGGGGAGGAGAAAGCAAAGGCTGTCATCAGCATGCTCGAGTCGCTGGCGGCCTCCGGCAGAACGATGCACGAGGAGATAAAGAATGCGGCCGCGGGCCAACTCGCGATCCTGACGCATATTCAGGAGATCCTCAATATCCAGCGGCAATATGTCGCCGGCCGCGAACCGGGCTGCAAGCAACCTGTCAATCTCCGGGCCGTCCTCACCGACAGTCTTTCGATGCTCTCCGCCACGATGGAGAAACGCAATATCCTTCTGACCTCCCGGCTCACCGAAAGCTCGACCATGATCCTCGGTGACCGGACGAGACTGATGCAGGTGGTGATGAATCTGCTGAAGAACGGCATCGAGGCGACCGATCATAATACCGGCGAGAAGCATATCGACGCCGGTCTCCGCCTGGAGGACAAGGTTCTGACCCTTTGCATCACCGACAATGGTTGCGGCTTTGATGAGGCCACCGGCGCGCGTCTGCTCGAGCGGGGGTTTACCACCAAATCTTCAGGTACGGGCCTGGGCCTTTACAATTGCCGGGAGATCGTCGAAAGCCATGGCGGTACCATCCGTATCTCCAGTGAAGGCCCCGGCAAGGGGGCCGTCGTTACGCTTCAATTCAACTTCCAAACCCTGTAAATCCATGTTATGCTAGATATCTCCAACACCTCCGTATTGGTCATCGATGACGAAGAAATGGTCCGGGACAATATCGAAGAGATCCTGACCCCTGTTCGTTCCAATCCCGAACAGGAAGCGATGAGCCAGGCCGCCAGCATTCTTTTCGAAACCGTTGCGGCGCCGGTAGTGCGAAAGACCAACACCCCGAATTTTGTCGTCCACAAGGCATCCAATGGCATGGAAGGGGTGGAAATGGTTAAGAAGGCCGTTGCCGACGGCAATCCCTATGCCGTGATCTTCCTCGACATGCGGATGCCCGGCTGGGATGGAATGGAGACGGCCGAGCAGATCAGGAGATACGATACCAAGGCCGAGATCATCTTCGTCACCGCGTTCAGCGACCGTTCGATCGATGACATTGTCGCCCGGGCGGGACAGAATGTGGGTTATCACTGCAAGCCGTATGCAGCCGAGGAGATCACGCAAATCGCGACTAAGGCCGTCACCGACTACAATAAACTACGCAACCTGGAGCGGCTGATCGAGGCCATCTCGTCGATCAGTATCGATGAGAACCAGCTCAATTCCTTGCTCAATAATATTTTGGATCAGCTGGCGACCTATGTGGAGACCGATATGGCGTTGTTGGGAAGGTTGCACAGCGACCACGTGTATGAGAAACTTTTCTCGCTGGGCCCCATCGAAGAGAAGATCGATATGAAGGAGCTGATCGCCATGATCGGCTCGGCGCGGGTCGGCGATGGCGAGGTGAGCCAGGTGGGGGACGTGGTGCTGGCCCGGCTCGATCATTATACCATCTTTGCCGTGCTGAAGCAACACGAGACGCTGAAGACGGAAAAGCTGTACCTGCTGAAGCTGTTCGTACTGAATGCCGCCAAGGCCATCCGTAATGCCGAATTACGCGAGAAGCTCTTGCAAAAGGAAAAGCTGTCGGCCGTGGGCAATGCCGTCAGCATGATGATGCACGACCTTCGTTCGCCGATCAAGAATATAAAAACTCTTACCACCTTCGCCCGCAACGAGAATTCCAAAGACCAGTGGCTGGATATGATCGACCAGTGTGCCGAGCAGGCCTCGGAGATCTTCGAGGACTTCATGGATTTCATCAATGCGGCGCCGCCAAAAAAGAAGCCCGTGTATTTGTCGAAGATGGTGGCGGAAGGTGTCGACCTGGCGAAGGCCCGCAATGCCGGCAGTGGGGTGACCATCCGGTCCGTTGTTCCCGATGACCTGGTAGTCCTGGGGGACGAAAGCAAGCTGAAGCGGGTAGTCATGAATCTCGTGAATAATGCGGAGGACATATTGTTGTCAAAAAAAGTGGCTGATGCCGCGATCGATATTTCCGCCGTCAGCAAGTCGGGCGAGGTGCACCTGGTCATCCGGGACAACGGTCCCGGGATTCCGGAGGATATCCTTACCAGTCTTTTCGACCCGTTTGTTACGCGGCACAAGACCAATGGCACGGGACTCGGCCTGGCGATCGTCAAACAATATATTACGGCCCATGGCGGGACGGTGGTAGTGTCCAATGAGAATGGGGCTTCCTTCCATATAACTTTACCTTTATGATCCCGCCGCGCGTGTATCTCCTCACGCTGCTGCTGATCGGCTATTCCAGCCTCAGCGCCCAGCGGCAGCATATCCGCTTCAAACGGCTGAGCACGGGCGACGGACTTTCGCAGAGCAACGTCACCTGTATCCTGCAGGACAGCCGGGGATTCCTATGGTTTGGCACGCGGGACGGGCTCAACAAATACGACGGATACCGCTTCACGATCTACAAAAATGTAGTCGGCGACAGCAACAGTCTCAGCAACAGTTATATCACCTCGCTCGCCGAGGATGCGAAGGGTAATATCTGGTTGGGAACCTGGGGTGGGGGGGTGAACCGCTTCGATCCCGGGACGCACCGCTTCGCGCGATACTCTTTAAAAGATAAAAAGAAAGAGTCGCCGGCCGGGGACTTCGTCAATGCCATGCTCGTCGATGACCGTGGTCGGATATGGATCGGCACCGATGGTGACGGACTCGATGTCCTGGATCCGGCCGGGGGGACGATCCGCAACCTGGGGCGAAAGGGCGAGTTGGGGGACAATGATGTTACGGTCCTGTTCGAGGACAGCCGGAAGGCGATCTGGATCGGGACCTTCAACGGCGGTCTCAGCCGGATGAGCACCGGCGGAGCTTTGAAGAGATATGTCCATATCCAGGATGAACCCCATTCGTTGGCTGGAAATTCTATTTACCGCCTGTTCGAGGATCGTCGTCACCGGATTTTTATCGGTCTGCGCGGAAGCGGCCTGGACCGCCTGGACCCGGGAACGGACAGTTTCCGGCATTACCGGCACGATCCTCGCGACGTGCACAGCCTTGCGCATGACGACGTCTCGGGCCTGGCCGACGACCTCGAGGGCAACATCTGGGTAGGAACCGAAAATGGCGGAGTAAGCGTGCTCGATGTCGGTACCGATCGGTTCAACACCTATGCGCAGGACGATATCGACAATACCAGCCTGGCCAATAATTCCGTGGATTGCATTTATCGCGACCGGCAAAGCAATATGTGGCTCGGAACCTATAGCGGCGGTATCAACGTATTCATGCCCCGGGCGAATATCTTTACGACCTTCCGGCACAACACCGCGCCGGGCAGCCTGGGCAACAATAATGTATTATACCTGCTCGAAGACGCCGCAAAGACGATCTGGATCGCTACGGATGGCGGAGGTCTCGAATCCATGGACCCGGAGACCGGGGTCATTACCCAATACCGTCACTCGGCGAAAGACCCTAACACGATGTGTGGGGATTATGTGTTGAGTATCCATGAGGACCGGGATGGCAGGATTTGGGCCGGCACCTGGGGGGATGGCCTGAGCGTACTCGACCCCGGCAGGAAGCATTTTATTCACTACCGCAACAAGCCCGGCGACAGCAGCTCGCCTGGCGGTAACAATATTTACGCTATTGCCCGCGACCGGGATAACGATCTTTGGCTGGGAGCCTACGGGAACAGCCTGGACCGGTATGACCCGCGCAGAAAGGCCTTCGTTCATTTCCGTCATGATCCCGGCAATCCCAACAGTCTGAGCAGCGACCGGATTCATACCCTGCTGGCCGATGGGAAGGGCTATCTCTGGGTCGGCACCTTCGATGGCGGACTAGACCGCTTTGACAAGCGGACGGGGGTGTTTACGCATTATGTTCATTCCGATAGCGGCAACAGTCTCAGCAACAACTCGGTCAACAGTATCTACGAAGACCGGCAGCACTTTCTCTGGATCGGCACGGGGAATGGCCTGAACCGGCTGGATCCCGCGACAGGGCATTTCACTGTTTGGCGGACTACCGATGGACTGCCGAATAATATGGTCTTCGCCGTCATGGAGGACGACACCGGAATGTTCTGGATCAGTACCAACAACGGACTTTCAAGGCTGGATCCGCGGACCGGCGCCATTCACAACTATACCTCCGCCGAAGGCCTGCAGGGAAACGAGTTCAAGCCGCATTCCGCTTGTCGAAGCAGCAGCGGCAGGCTCTACTTCGGTGGGATCGGCGGCTTCAATGAATTCGATCCGAACGGGATCCGGACGCGGGCGTTGGACGCGCCGCTGGTGATCACTGGCTTCCAGATCTTCAATAAGGAGGTGGCGGTCTCCACGGACAGCGTGGCTACTCCGCTGAAAAGAGATGTGAGTGAAACGCGGGATGTTACGCTCGCCTGGTCGAACAGCGTGATGTCCTTCGAGTTCGCGCTGCTGAACTATGGCAACCCCGACCGCAATCAGTATGCTTACCAACTGGAAGGATTCGATACAGGATGGAATTACATTGGCAGCAGAAGGGTCGCTACTTATACCCGGCTCGAGCCGGGGACCTATGTTCTCAAGATAAAGGGCGGAGTCAGTGACGGCACCTGGAATGGGAACATCCGGACCCTCTCGGTCAGGATCATGCCGCCTTATTGGAAGACCTGGTGGTTCCGGCTCCTGTTGCTCGGGATCCTCATCGCGGCGATCGGCTGCATGCACGCGCTCCGCCTCCGGGGTCTGAAGATGCAGAAGGAAAAACTAGAGGCGCAGGTGGCCAGCCTGCTCGACCGGGCCGTCGCGCAGGGGAAGCACGAACTCGCGTCCGAGGTTTTACATGATATCGGCAATGCGATCATTGGTTTCAGCAGTTATATCACCCGCATGAAGCGGCTGATCGAGCGCGATCAGCCCCAGTCACCGGAACGCCTGGCTGCTTTCTTCCGGGATAACCGGCGGGCCTTTGAAGGCGCCATCGGCGAAGAGAAAGCCGCGGCCGTGTTGAGTCTGGCCGAAGGTTTTGCCCGGGCCCGCAAGGAAGAACAAGAGGAAATGAACAAGGTCATTACCGAACAATACAACAGCACCGTGCGGATCCAGGAGATCCTGCACATCCAACGGCAGTATATCAGCGGCTCGGAATCCCAGGAGCGAAAGCCCGTGCAGCTGGCAAAGCTGGTCAATGATGCCACCGCGATGCTCGCCGCCACCCTGCTGAAGAATGGCGTTACTGTGGATGTCCACCCGGTGAGGGATTCGTTGGTGGTCAAAGGCGACAGGACGCGGCTTATGCAACTGCTGTTAAATCTGTTGAAGAACAGTATCGAAGCGCTCGAGGTGGCCGGCGGTGAGAAGAAGATCTGGGTCCGGATGAGCCGGGAGGAGCAGCATATTCGCGTGGAGATCCGGGACAGTGGCGCAGGATTCGATGAGGAGACGGCGTCCCGGATCTTCACCCGCGGATTTTCAACGAAGGCTTCCGGCAGCGGCGTCGGGTTATATCATTGCCGGACCATTCTCGACAGTCATAATGGGACGCTCGAGCTTTGGAGCGAAGGGGCGGGGAAGGGATGCGTCGCCGTGATCGTTTTTGCGGCGGCTTAAATGGCGGCGGGATAGCCGTCGCTTACACCGCGAAAGCAAGTTGTGTCAGCGTCCCTGTTTGCTCTGGTGTAAGGGTCAGTATTCCCGCATGGCTTTCGATGATGGCACGGCAGCTATCCCAGCCCAGGCGCGAATCCGTTGTTTCGTTCGCACCGGCGCCTCCCGGCGTCTCTTCGACCCGCCGCCCGGTATCCCGGAGCTGCAGCATCAGCCGGCCTTCCTGTACGGCCAGGCGTACTCTCAGGACCTTTTCGTTTTCTGTGAATTCCAGTGCTTCGATGCTGTTCTTCAGCATGCGGAGGACCACCTGCATCAATTTTGTCTGGTCGCCCTTGATGGCGGGCAGCCCGGACTGAATGTCGGTTTTCACCTCGATACCGCGTTTGGTCATCGCGGCCTGTTGCATCGAAAGGCAATCGCCGAGGATTGCTTCGAGCTGTACCGGCCGGCGTTCCTGTCCTTCCCGGCCGTTGATATAGTGGCGCTGGATGTTCAGTATCTCCTCGATGCGGGAGATGATCCCAGACTGTTCTGTGACCGACCGGCCGAGTTCTTCTTCATTGGTCTGCTGTATGCGGCCGATCCCATCCAGCAGGGTGGTGATCGCCGTGGCCCTTTGCTGGCCGAGTGCCGCTTCGAGAGCGGGTCGTTCCGTTCGGAACAGTTCGGCGAGCTTCAGCAGCTTGTCCGTCTGGCTGGTCTCCTGCAGGCGACGTGCGCGGATGAGGTAGGAGCCGAAGCCGACTACCGCGTTGCCGATATCGTGAAGGACGTCCGCCGCCATCTCGAACTTACCCTGGGCGATCGCGCGTTCGAGGGCTACCGCCTGGCCGATCTGGCGTTCGGTATACTTGGAAAGCTGGTAGCTCCAGAGTCCGCAGGTGAAAAAGATGACGGCTGAAAGGCCGATATGGATGATGAAGGTGCGCAGATCGAAATAATCGAGTTGGGTGAAATAGACATGGGTATAGCCGGTATTCTGCAGGTAGCCGAAGATGGCGTGGTGCGTCAGTACGACGAGAAGGATCGGGATCTGCAGTTTCCAGTTCTGGTAAGTGATGAGGATGGCGCTGCCGATGAAGGCAAAGAAATGCATCTCGAAAAGACCATGCATCTGGTAAATGTATTGAGCCATGAAGATGCCGAGCACGGCGCTCAGAACGTATTGATATAAGTCAGAGTCCGGCAGGAGCCATCGGGTGCCGTAAAAAGCCAGCAGGCAGGCGCTGCCGATGCCGAGGGCAACGCCATAGGTTTCATAGAAGACGGCCAGCACCGCCCCCAGCACGAAGAATCCTACAAGAAAATAGTTCATGAGTCCGTCTGATCGGCGTCTTACGGCGAGCCGGAATGCGGTGGTGTCATCTCTTTGTGCAGCCATGGTAACGAGTATTAGTATATATCAATACCAACGGGATGTAAAATGGGCTAGTCTCAGGCCGGTTGCCTTCCTGAAAATTTAGAGGGAATCCATTAGTGGTTCCGTCGATTTTTCCTATTCGCGGGACAAAGGAGTGGTAGGCGCTCATAAATGGAGGGTAGGGGCAGTTATAGTTGGATAGAAACCTCAACACCGTAGTTATGAAACGACTTACCACCGGAACTATCGCTTTTTTTTGTATTGTGTTGGCCGTCCATGCACAGGTAGGCATTGGGACTGCCTCGCCCAACTCCACGCTCGACGTACGTGGCTCGATGTCCGCGGGCTACCGGGCGTTCTCCGCGAATACCTCGGCAGGTACTACAGACAACACGCTGGTGTTCACAGGGACCAGCAATACGTCGATCAGCTTACCCGATGCGACGACCTGTTCCGGCCGTCAGTATTGGATCAAGAATGCGAGCCCTTCGGCGACCGCGCCTACGCTGACCGTGGCGACCACGGCTTCGCAGACCATCGACGGGAATGCCAACTGGCTCCTGGATGAGACCGGGGAGGCGATCAGGATCGTCAGCAACGGCGCCAACTGGTATGTATTGAACCAGGATGTGGCGACGGCCAAGACAGGGACCGCCGGCGGGTCCTGGAACGAAGGCGGCAACAAGGTCCCTTCGGTCAAGCCGGTCGGCACGATCAGCAATTATGATCTTCCTTTTATCACGAATAATGTCGAGAATATGCGGTTGTCGACGAATGGTTATCTCGGGATCGGGACTACCGCACCCATGGGCCGGCTACATACCGTGTCGCAAAACTCCGAGCTGGGGGATGATATCATCTTCGATGATTTCGGCGGAAGTGTGACCCAGGGGGTTTATATGACGAAGTCGCGGGGCACGATTGCTTCCCCCCAGGACCTGCAGAGCGGCGACCAGATCGGCTGGTTACGGTTTGTGCCTCATTTCAACGGTACGCTTGGCTACAGCCCCAGCTCATCGATGGAATGCTACTACAAGGGTACGGGGACGAATAACCTGACGGATATGCGTCTCTTCTCCAGCGGCAATGAGCAGATGCGGATCAGCGAGAACGGCAATGTCGGGATCGGGACCGCGAACTTTGACGGTACCAACCCCGAGAAGCTGTTGGTGCAAGCGGGTGCGACCACCTCTTTCAACGTGATCAGCGGGAAAGGAACGATCGATAACTATCTTCAGCTGAATATCCAGAACCAGTCGAACACCGGCAATGCCTCTTCCGACGTGGTAGCAACCGCCGCCAATGGGAATGAGAGCGCCAACTATGTAGACATGGGGATCAATTCCGGCGCTTATACGAGTACCAGCGCCCCGATCCTGGGCGGGAACAATACGGCCTACCTGTACAGCACAGGGAAGGATTTTGTGATTGGCAACGGTTCGGGTGGCCGGAACCTGATCTTTTTTACGAATAGTTTCGCTGCGAGCGATGAGAAGATGCGGATCACCAGTACGGGGAATGTAGGGATCGGGACGACTAGCCCCGCGGATAAGTTGTCGGTAGCGGGCGTGGTCGCGCCATCGGCCGATAATTCCTGGTCGCTGGGGAAGAGTACCGCCCGCTGGACCGCGGTGTATGCTGCGAACGGGACCATCCAGACCTCGGATGCCCGGCTGAAAACGAACATCCGTCCGCTGGGCTATGGGCTGAGGGAGGTGATGAAGTTGAATCCTGTGCGTTACAACTGGCGGGACCCTTCCATGCCCGGCGAGAAGATCGGGCTGATCGCTCAGGACGTTCGAAAGGTCGTGCCCGAAGTGGTAGTAGGTGATGAGTCGAAGGAGCACCTGGGCATGAACTATGCCGAGCTGGTGCCGGTGCTGATCAATGCGATCAAGGAGCAGCAGCAGGAGATAGACGAGATCAAAAACCGGATCGATCAACTTTCCCGCAAAAAATAAATTATCGGGTGGCTATGAAAAGAATACTTATCGTTATAGGAGGTTTGCTGGCCATGGGCGCAGCTTTTGGCCAGGCCGGCATCGGGACGACGAGTCCTACTTCTTATCTGGACGTCCGGGGGGCCGTGTCCTCCGTGGTGCGGAGTTTTTCCGCAAGTACCGCCGCCGGCTTTGGAGATCAGACGATGATCTTTACCGGCACGTCGGCTTCGACCTTGACGCTCCCGGATGCGGGCACCTGTTCAGGTCGTGTTTACTGGATCAAGAATGCCGGTTCCGGTTCGCCGACACCCGTGCTGACGCTGAGCCCCGCGGGTTCGCAAACCATCGAAGGCGGCGCCTGGTGGCTGCTTGACGAACCCAATGAGGTGGTCCGCCTGGCGAGCGATGGGTCGGGCTGGAATGTGTATTCGGATGATGTTCCCGTGTATAAGACCGCGAGCGTAGGCAGTGCGTGGAAGGAGGGCGGGAATATCCTGAAGGCCCTCAAGACTTTCGGGACCACGAGTAATTACGATCTTTCGTTCATCTCGAACAATGTCGAGAATATGCGGCTCGCTTCGTCCGGCTTCCTCGGGGTCGGGACCTCCGCGCCGGCCGGCCGGCTGCACTTCATGTCACAGAATGACGACGCGGGAGACGACTATATTTTTGCCGACTATACGACGACAACTACGCCGGGGCTGTATATCCGGAAATCCCGGGGTACGTTTTCCGCACAGCAGGACCTGCAACAGGGGGATGCGATCGCTCAGTTCCGGTTTGCCCCGCACTATAACGGACAGGTGCAACATACGGACGGATCGGGTATCGATGCGTATTACCAGGGCACCGGCTCGAACAATCTTTCCGATCTCCGTTTCTTTACGTCGAATACCGAGCAGATGCGGATCAATGAAGGTGGCAAGGTAGGTATCGGGACGGCGAGCTTCGATGTGTCCAACCCCGAGAAGCTGGCGGTCAATGCAGGGAATACTTCTTCTTATAATCTCATCAGTGGAAGGGGGAGTCTTGACAGCTACCTGCAGTTGAATATCCAGAACCTTTCAAATTCGGGAAATGCTTCTTCCGACGTCGTGGCCACCGCGGCCAATGGCAATGAAAGCAATTATTATATCGATCTGGGGATGAATGCCGGTAACTACAGCAACGGCTCCAGCTCCATTCTGAATGGTTCGAACCTGGGGTATCTCTATGCCTTGGGAAATGATTTTGTCATCGGCAATTCGGCGGCGGGGCAAAACCTCGTGTTCTTCAACGGCGGTTATGCCGCATCGAATGAAAGCATCCGGATAACGGCCGGGGGGAGCGTTGGTATCGGTGCCACGACGCCGGGGGATGCGCTGAATGTGGCGGGTATCGTTTCGCCCGCGGCAGATAACAGCTATGGGCTGGGAAGCATCTCCCGCCGGTGGAGCGCCGTGTATGCGACGAATGGAACAGTGCAGACCTCTGATCGCCGGCTGAAGACCAATATTCGCCCGATGACGGATGGGTTATCGCAGGTGGAGCGGCTCGCTCCCGTCGAATATAACTGGCTGGAGGATGCGGGTGGTCCGGAGAAGATAGGGCTCATCGCGCAGGACGTGCGCAGGGTCGTACCCGAGGTGGTGACCGGCGATGAAAGCTGCGAGCATCTTGGGATGAATTACGCCGAGCTCGTCCCCGTGCTTATTCTGACAATCCATGAACAACAACAGCGGTTGAAAGCGTTGAAACAACAGCTTTGCCGCATCGAGGAACACCAATAAAAAAACGTTATGAAACAAGTTCTACTATTTGCATTGGGAATTGCCTTCAGCATTGCCGCCGGCGCCCAGGTCATTTTTTCCGTCGGCAGCAGTTCGGCCCTTACCGTAAAGAGTGGCACGATCTTCAGCGCCGACAGCCTGGTGCTGACGCCGTCGGCCGATTGGACGATGTCTTCCAATAATATGCAGATCTCTCACACGGCAGTAAATCTTTCGCCGGCGCCCGGGATCAATCGCGTCTATTCGATCGCCAGCCAGATCAATTTTACCGGGACGATCCAGCTCTATTATCAGCCGTCCGAGCTGAACGGGAATCCCGAGGGTGCGCTTCAATATACCGACACCGCGGTGGGGAGCTTCTGGCTCGCCTCGGCGTCCAGTTCCGTGAATACGACAAGTCATTATGTACAGCAGACGGCGGTTGCCCGGAACATTATCGGCGCCACGGCTTCTCACCAGGGGACCGTGCTGGCCTTATCGCTGACCGCGTTCAGCGGTGCGTGGCAGGGGGATGCCGCCAGCCTGTCGTGGATGATCGACCAGGCCGGGGAGATCGCCGATTTCACCATCCAGCGCAGCCAGAACGGTACGCAGTGGAGGGATGTAGGCCAGGTGGCGGGTGAGTCCGGGGATGGGATCAAGACCTATGACTTTGAAGACGGGAGTGCGCCTGCAGGTGTTGTTTTGTACCGGCTATTGGTGCACCGCACCTCGGGTCAGGCCTTTTATTCGACGATCGTCAAGTTGCAGCGGACGGCAGAAGACGGGTTGCGGCTTATCGCGCAGGGACATTCCGTAATCGCTTATTTCACGGGCGCCGAGCCGGAGGCTGTGCGCATCTTCAACGCCGCGGGCGCGCTGGTACGAACCGATGCCACCGGGCGCTGGCGCTATGAATTCGATGGTTTGATGTCGGGGGTGTATTACCTGCAATACCAGGTGAACGGCCAGCCCCAGGTCAAAGGATTTGTCATCAACCAATAAGATATTTTATATAACCGACCGATTTCTTACTGATTGTGCATACTGTGGTGTTTCATTTCACTCGCCCCCGACTGGTAACCGGGGGCTTTTACTATAATGACGCCCAGGCCGAGCCGGAACCTAGGACGATGGCTGGAGGATGGAAACGAGTATCTGTTTCAACTCGCTGTATTTGCCGGGTTTGATGATATAGTCGATGGCTCCCAGTTCTTTGGTTTGGCGCATGTCATCCGGGTTGGGGACCCCGGAAAGCACGACGACTGGGGTTTGTTTCAGATTCTCCTGTTTGCGGAGTTCCTGCAGGAATTCCACGCCGGTCATACCGGGCATCCGGACGTCGAGGAAGATGAGATCGGCGCTTAATTCTTCGGTCTCCAGTTGGTAAAGTGCGTGTGCGGCATCCTCCTTGACCGTGCAGGTAAGGTCGGGCGCGATCGACTGCAGAACAATGGAAAATATCCGTTGATCCGTTTCATCGTCGTCGATGAGCAGTAGACGCTTATAGCACATGGGGCAGGCGGTTGATTGCCCCATTAAGATACTAAAAGTTTAGCGAAAAACAGGCTGATCTTTCGGCAATTTTCTGTAAATTACCCCTATAATCGACCAAACGACTGTGAAACGAATTGCTGCCGCGATCATGGAACGACCTGCTTTTCTCTTCTCTGCAAAACTTCCTGTCCCTGTGAAGCGGCTCCTCTTTTTTCTCGCCCTGCTCTTTTTGTTCGCCGCGGAGGTGTTACGCATCTATTTTTTAATGCCTTTACCGGGCAGCCAGGCCGGCGACACGGTTGCCTTTGCTTATTGGCTGGACCGTTCGATCGGCTGGATTCGCGCCTTCGGATTGATTCTCATATATTTCGCCTTTATCGCCGTTTTTAAAAGAGGCCGGATCCTGGAAAAGATCGCCCTGCCGCTCATCGTGGTCGCCTATGCCGGTGTTTTTTTCGCATTTAATTACCGGATGCCTGCCGATAAGATCTTTTACCAGCCGGTGAATAAGGCTTTTTATACCGCTGGCGATCCGCTGCTGGACAAGACCAAACTGGTGGTCGGCGTAGTCATCGACGGCCAGGCAAAGGCCTATCCCATCCAATTGATCGGCTACCACCACCAGGTGGTGGACACGGTCGGAAGAACCCCGGTCATGGTCACCTACTGTACCGTCTGCCGGTCGGCGCGTGTATTCAGCCCGATGGTCAACGGAAAACGGGAAACCTTCCGGCTTGTCGGGATGGATCAGTTCAATGCCGTATTCGAAGACGCTACGACTAAGAGCTGGTGGCAGCAGGCGACGGGCGTCTCGATCGCCGGACCATTAAAAGGACGGAGTCTGAGAGAGTTCCGGTCCTTTCAAATGACCCTGGATGCCTGGCTCCGGCAATATCCGGAGTCGCTGGTCATGAAGCCGGATACCTTGTTCATGGATCGATATTTCAAGCTGGAAGATTATGACAAGGGAACGATGCTCAGCCCTCTTGTAAGGAGGGACAGCGCGTCCTGGCAACATAACTCGTGGATCGTCGGCGTAGCTAATCCTTACGCATCGAAGGCCTATGACTGGAACGAGCTCCTGCAAAAGCGGATGATCCAGGATTCAGTGGAGAAGATGCCGATAGTATTGGTCATCGAAAAGGACTCGGCTTCTTTTCATGTTTACGACCGGCGGGTAGACGATCAGCCTCTCCGCTTCAGCCTGTCCGACAATAAAGAGCTGCTGGTGGATGAAAGAACACATTCGACCTGGAGCATGGACGGGCAATGCATCGACGGGGCTCTAAAAGGAAAAAGACTGCTACCTGTGCAGTCTTATAATGAGTTCTGGCATTCCTGGCAAACCTTTCACAATGATGCGAGGATCTATATCGGCAGCTATTAATCCCAGCCGCTGGTGTCCATTGGTTTTCCGTTCTTGTCCATCAGCTGACCGTCCTTATCGATCATCATACCCTCCTCCAGCTTTCTTTTCTTATCGTTTTTGGAGACGGTTCCATCGACAGCAACCTTGCGGCCATTGGTGCACGTTACCGTAGAGTCCAAAGTTGCCCACGCGCCATTTTTGACGATCTGCATCTTGCCGTCCTTCATGGTCATCAGTCCATCTTTCAATGCGGGCGCGGCTGTAGCCGATGAATCCTTGGCAGGTGCGGTGGACGAGACTGCTGTGGAGTCTGTAGTTGCCGGTTTCGACTCGTTGTTACACGCATAGGAGAACCCGGCAACAGCTGCAATAATCAATAGCTTTTTCATGATAGGTGCATTTGGTTTTAAGGCTCCGAATCTACTTAATTTATTCTACATATGGACTTTCTGCATTATTTTATTTGTAAATTCGTCCATCGCTTTGGGTTGCCCAGCCTCCGAATGAAAAGTCCATCCATTTTTCCTCTCCTCTGTCTGTGTATTCTTATCCTTTCGTGTAAGAAGCAGAGAACCCTATTCCGGCCGATCCCCTCCGCGGAGTCCAATATCCATTTTAACAATCATCTTATCGAGAACGATTCGATCAATCCGTTCGATCTACCGAATATGTATAATGGCGGCGGGGTCGGTGTGGGCGACTTCAACAATGACGGCCTGCAAGACCTTTACTTCACGGGAAACCAGGTCCCTTGCCGGCTGTATCTGAACAAGGGCAATTTCAAATTCGAAGACGTCACGGACATTGCGAAAGTGGATGGGGACGGCCGGTGGTGCCGCGGTGTTGCGGTCGTCGATATCAACAACGACGGCCTGCCCGATCTGTATGTCTGTACGACCATTCTGCCGGACACCAGGAAGCGCCAGAACCTTCTCTATGTCAACCAGGGAGTGAATAAGAAAGGCGTCCCTGTATTCAAGGAGATGGCCAAAGAATATGGCCTGAATGATACCTCCTTTTCGACAATGGCGACTTTTTTCGACTATGACAACGACGGCGATCTCGATCTGTACATTACCGTAAACGAGATGGAGGACGATCGAAACCCGTCCGTCTACCGGCCAAAAAGAAAGGACGGTTCTTCCCCGAGTACGGGCCGGCTGTATCGCAATGACTGGAACGCAGGGTTGCATCATCCCGTGTTCACGAACGTCACGCAGCAGGCGGGTGTTACTATCGAAGGCTATGGTCATAGTGCGACCATTGCCGACTTCAACAAGGACGGTTGGAAGGATATTTTCGTAGCGAATGATTTTCTTTCGAACGATCTTTTGTACATCAATAACCATGACGGCACTTTTACCGATAAGGCAGCCAGCTATTTCAAGCATACTTCCGCCAATGGGATGGGACAGGATGTGATCGATATCAACAACGACGGTCTTGCCGACGTCGTGGAGATGGACATGGACCCGGAAGATAATTACCGAAAGAAAATGCTGATGCCGGGGTACAATTATCAGAACTATATCAATAACGACTCCCTGGGATATCAATACCAATATGTGCGCAATACGCTGCAATTGAATATGGGGCCACGGATTGGGAACAATGATTCCACCGGCGATCCGGTTTTCGGGGATATCGGCTACTGGGCCGGTATTTCCTCGACGGACTGGAGCTGGGCGCCGCTGGTCCAGGATTTTGATAACGACGGATTCCGGGATATCGTCGTTACCAATGGCTACCCGAAGGATATTACGGACCACGATTTTATCGCATTCCGGGAGCAGGCCTTCGCGTATAAATCGAAGAAAGAAGTATTGAGCAAGATCCCGCAGGTCAAGTTAAAGCATTACGCCTTTCAAAACAATGGGAATACCACGTTTAGCGACGTTTCGGAGAAATGGGGACTGACAACAGCGTCCTTCGCCAACGGCGCAGCCTATGCCGATCTGGATAATGATGGGAAGCTGGATCTGATCATCAATAACATCAATGACGAGGCCTCTGTTTACAGGAATGAGTCGCCGGATACGGTGAATTACCTGACGGTGAAGTTGGTTGGCGATACGCTGAATAAGAATGGGCTCGGCGCCTGGATCGAGCTGTATTACAAGGGGAAACAGCAGGTGTATGAGCAAACGCCGTATCGGGGTTATCTTTCCACGATGCCTATGGATGTGCATTTCGGGCTGGGCAAGCAGAGCAGCATCGACTCGGTGGTCGTGAAATGGCCGGATGGAAAGAGGCAGGTGCTTTTGGAGGTGGCAACCGATCAGCGGCTGACGGTGAGGCATGATGACGCAAAGGAATCGTATCGCTGGGAGGCGCGGACGGGGGCCGGTGGGGCGTGGTTTCAACCAATGGAGGATACTACGCGGCTGTCCTTTCAGGACAGCAAAAGGGACTTCATCGATTTCAATATCCAGAAATTGTTGCCCCATAAGTTTTCCGAATACGGACCGGCCATGGCTGCCGGAGATCTGAATGGGGATGGGCTCGATGATCTCGTCATTGGCGGGTCGGGGTCGAGTCCCACCACGGTAATGTTGCAGCAAAAAGACGGCGCATTCGTCATCAGGCATACCCTCCCCGGGGAAGGTAAAAAGTATTGGGATGATATGGGGCTTCTTTTGTTCGACGCGGATCGTGATGGGGACCTGGATCTTTATATCGCGGTGGGCGGTTATGGAAATCCACCCAATGGCCCGGCCTACCAGGATAAGTTGTATATCAATGACGGCAAGGGCAATTTCACGCTCGATACGATGGCGTTGCCCCCGAATTTCACCAGCAAATCCTGTGTTCGGGCGATCGATTACGACCATGATGGCGATCTGGATCTGTTCGTGGCGGGCCGGGTATTGCCCTGGAACTATCCAAAACCCGTGTCCTGCGCGATCTATAGGAATGACAGCAAAGACGGGCATGTTAAATTTACGGACGTAACGGCGGAGGTGGCGGCATCGTTGTTGAATATCGGGATGGTTTGTGATGCCATCTGGACGGACTTCGACAATGATGGATGGCCCGATTTGGTATTGGCGGGAGAGTGGATGCCGGTAAAATTCTTAAAGAACGATCACGGACGGTTCAGAGATGTCACGGTCCCTTCGGGGCTCGCGGGCCAGGTCGGTTGGTGGAATAGCATCATCGCCGGGGATTTCGACAATGACGGGGACATCGACTATGTGGTGTGCAATCTTGGCGGGAACTCGTTTTATAAGGCCAGCGAACAATTTCCCGTGTCCATCTATGCGAAGGATTTTTATGACCAGGGAATCGTTCAGTGCATGCTGACCTCCTTTATCAAAGACCGGCAGGGAGGGGTGTTGAAGGAGTTCTCCTCCGACTCGCGGGATGACCTTGTTGCGCAACTGCCTTTTCTCAAGAAGAGATTCCTTACTTATAATAAGTTTGCGGTTACGGGTTTTGACCAGGTGTTCACGCCGCAGGAGTTAGAGGGTGCGATAAAATATTCCGCCAATAACCTCAAGAGCTGCTTTGTAAGGAACAACGGGAATGGGACCTTTACGATGGAGCCTTTACCGGCGATGGCGCAGTATTCCGCGATCAACGGGATGATCGCCGATGATTTTGACGGGGATGGTAATCTCGATCTTTGCATGAACACGAATGACTTTGGAACGATGCCTTCATATGGCAGATATGACGCGCTGAATGGGTTGGTGTTGAAGGGGGACGGGAAGGGTCATTTTGAACCGCTGAGCATTTTGCAAAGCGGGATTTTTATCCCGGGTAATGGGAAGGCGATGATCAAGCTCCGCGGCAGTGACGGGCGGTACCTGGTTGCGGCCAGCCAGAACAAGGCAGCCTTGAAGCTGTTCCAACTGCGCCGGCGCTGCAATTTTTTGGTCGTGGAGCAGGATGATGTTTCTGCGTTACTTTTTTATAGAGACGGGAGAAGGCAGCGGCGGGAGATCGGGTATGGGAATTCATTCTTGTCTCAGTCCGCGAGATTTATTTTGGTTGACGGATGGGTTGATGCGGTGGAGCTCAGGGATAGCCGGGGGCGAACGAGAAAGATCAAGTTAAATTAGTCTACTATATTAATAGACTTTTACTATATTTGGCATACTTAAGAAATTTTCGTTAACTTATATCAAATTCCAATTTATTATGGCTGAAGAGACAAGAAAGCAGACGGCACTTGGTGACGTAGCTGCCCGGCAGTTGGCGATCGCCACCCGCACAGTGCCCCAGATGATCACGATCACTCCGCGCTGGTTGACGCACTTATTGAATTGGATCCCGGTGGAGTCGGGGGTGTACCGGCTCAACAAGGTGAAGGATGCTAGCCAGGTGGAGGTCGATTGTTCGGGGCGGGACGAACGGGTCCTTCCGCAGACCTATGTGGATTACATCGAGAATCCGCGGGAGTATAATCTCAGCGCCGTGAACACGGTGTTGGATGTCCACACCCGGGTATCCGATCTGTATAGTAAGCCGTACAACCAGATCAGCGAGCAGCTGCGCCTGATCATCGAGACGATCAAGGAGCGGCAGGAGAGTGAGCTGATCAACAATCGGGAATATGGCTTGTTGTCCAGTGTGGCCGGGAATCAGCGGATCGGGACGCGGACGGGGCCACCGACTCCGGACGATCTGGATGAACTGATCACGAAAGTGTGGAAGGAGCCGGGTTTCTTCTTGCTGCATCCCGCGGCGATCGCGGCTTTTGGCCGGGAATGTACCCGCAGGGGTGTGCCGCCGCCGACGGTGTCGCTCTTCGGCAGCCAGTTCCTCACCTGGAGAGGGTTGCCCTTGATCCCCTCGGACAAGGTACCGGTGGAGAATGGCAAGACCAAGATCCTGTTGTTGCGCACCGGCGAGAGCCGCCAGGGGGTTGTCGGGCTGTATCAGCCCGGACTGCCCGGTGAGCAGTCGCCGGGTTTGTCGGTGCGGTTTATGGGCATCAATCACCAGGCGATCGCCTCATATCTGGTGTCCTTGTATTGTTCATTGGCCGTGCTGGTCGATGATGCGCTTGCCGTGCTCGACGATGTTGCGATAGACCGTTATCATGAATATAAATGGCCGTCATGAGTATAGATGCATTGGAAGGTTTTGATGGGGCGGCGGTGCCCGATCTGGATGTGATCCAGGAATTAGCGAACCAGTTCTTTAAGGCCCCGCCGGTGCCTGCGCCCGAAGCTGCCTCCATCGGCGCGGTGCCTTCTTCGGTGGCGGGGAGTGGGGTGTCCCCTTCAGCCATCAACCAGGGAAACAGTGTGGACCTCAAGGACCCGCAGACGAGTCTGCCAGATCCGCATTTCGCCGGGAAGGGTGTCGTGCCTTCTTCCGTAGCCGGGAGTGGGGCTTCGCCCTCCGCGGCCAGTTATAAGGGACCCCGGGAAGGGAGAGAAACCGTAGGGTCGCCCGGTGTGGCGGGTGGCTCGACGGGTCATCGTGCCGGGGCGGTGTCTGGGGACGGGGCCGGAATGGGCTTGCCGGGTGGCGCAGGAGCAGGGTTTGCTCCGCAGCCCACCCAATTTTCGGCGCAGCCGCTCTTCTATTTCCTCGACGATCTGAACCCTTTTATCCGGGTTCGCGAACCTCAGGCCACGCAGGGCGCTCTTTCTGCGCCCCCTTTCGACGTCAACCAGGTCCGCCGGGACTTCCCGATCCTGCACCAGCACGTCAATGGTCATCCGCTGATCTGGTTGGACAATGCTGCGACTACGCAAAAACCCGAGTCGGTCATCTCGCGGATTTCCCAATATTACCGGCAGGACAATTCCAATATACATCGGGCCGCACATGAGCTGGCTGCCCGGTCTACGGACGCTTACGAAGGCGCGCGCGAGAAGGTCCAGCGGTTCCTGAATGCCGGCAGTCCGAACGAGATCGTGTTCGTCCGGGGCGCGACCGAAGCCATCAATCTCGTCGCCAAAAGCTGGGGCCAGCAGAACCTGCAGCCCGGCGATGAGATCATCGTTTCGCATCTCGAGCACCATGCCAATATCGTTCCTTGGCAACAGCTGGCTGCCGCAAAGGGGTTGAAGCTAAAGGTAATCCCCGTCGATGACGACGGGCAGGTGTTGCTGGAGGAGTACGCGAAGCTGCTGAGCGGCCGGACAAAGCTCGTGTCTTTTACACAGGTGTCGAATGCCCTGGGTACGGTGACGCCGGCAAAGAAGATCGTTGAGATGGCGCATGCCGCGGGGGCGAAGGCCCTTGTCGACGGGGCACAGGCGGTCTCGCATATGCCTGTCGACGTACGCGGACTGGATGCCGATTGGTACGTCTTTTCGGGCCACAAAGTCTTCGGCCCGACGGGCATCGGCGTGCTCTATGGCAAGGAGGACCTGCTCAACGCAACAGATCCCTGGCAGGGTGGGGGGAATATGATCAAGGATGTGACCTTCGAGCATACGACGTACCAGGCCGCGCCCGCAAAGTTCGAGGCCGGGACGGGGAACATAGCCGACGCGATCGGGCTTGGAGCGGCCATCGATTATGTCACGGCCATCGGGATGTCGAATATCTCGATGTACGAACATTATTTGCTGCAATATGCCACGCGGTTGTTGAAGGAAGTGCCCGGGCTTCGGCTGATCGGTACGGCGGCGGAAAAGGCCGGCGTGCTTTCTTTTGTACTGGACGGCTACAAGACGGAGGAAGTAGGCACCACGCTCAATGCCCATGGCATCGCGGTGCGAAGCGGCCATCACTGTGCACAACCGATCCTGCGGCGGTTTGGCCAGGAGTCTACCGTGCGGCCTTCACTGGCGTTGTATAATACCTGTGCGGATATCGATGCCCTGGTGGGCGTGTTGCACCGGTTGCCGGTAAGGCGATAGCGCGGCTCCGGCGATCGGGCTCTCTGCGGGACCAAAGGGCGCCCCCGGCGATCGGGCTCTCTGCGGGACCAAAGGGCGCCCCCGGCGATCGGGTCTTCCGCGGCGCAAAAAAGAAGAGCGTATGAAAATACGCTCCGGTTTACCAAAACAGGCGTGCTAGTTCTGCTCATGGACAGTGTCACAACCTGTGGCAATATTAGGGCTATACTTTTAGTCTACAAAATGAGTAGACTATTAAAATAAAAACACCTACATTTGCCTACTGAAATGATTGATTAATGACGATCGAAACTTTATACCACATGAGAAAGCTATTTTTTTTGCTCTTAATGGCGAGTGTCGGCGCACATCGGCTGGACGCCCAGGCCGCACAAGCGGTCCAGGCCACCGACGAATACACCGCCGACCTGCAACAAGGTGCCGACGCCGGCGTGGCAAACGCACCTTTTTCGGCGCTTGGCTCCTGGCGCGGAGTATTCGCCTTGCGGGCCGGGGTGGAAGTGCCCTTCAACTTTGAAGTGCGGCCGGGCAGGGGTGGAGCCCCGGAGGTCTTCTTCCGGAATGCCGACGAGTCTTTCGAAGGCGGGGTCCTGACCCAGCGCGGCGACTCGCTTTTTGTTGCGCTGAATCAGTTCGATAATGAGTTGGCCTTGGCCATTAAGGACGGAGCCCTGGAAGGGGTATTACGGCATCAGGATGGGCGGGGGACGCCGCTGGCAGTAACAGCCACACGGTCTGCTTCCACAGGTGCCGGCTATCGGTTTTTGCTGATCGGGGCGCCGCCATCAAAAAATATCTCAGGGACTTATGCCGTGAACTTCTCTTCCGCGAATGGAAAAGCCGAACAATCGGTCGGCATTTTCCGGCAAACCGGATCGCGGTTAACAGCCACCTTCCTCCATGTTACCGGCGACTCGCGTTACCTGGAAGGGGTGATCGAAGGCGATAGCTTTCGCCTGTCTTCCTTCATCGGGAGCGGGCCCTCTTATTATATTGGCAAGGCCGGCCCCGACGGGACCATCTCCGGCGAGGTGGTCGGCATTCGCGGGAGCCAGGCGTTCAGCGCAGTTTTGGATGCGAAGGCGGCGCTACCGGACGCATATGGACTGACCTATTTGAAAGAGGGATATAAGACGTTGGAGTTTTCCTTTCCGAACGCGAATGGGCAAACCATAAGCCTATCCGATGCGAAATACAAGGGAAAAGTCGTGATCGTGACCATCGGTGGCACCTGGTGTCCCAACTGTATCGACGAGGCTGGTTTCCTGGCGCCCTGGTATACGGCCAATCGGGGCCGTGGCATCGAAGTCATCTCCATCCAATATGAAAGGCAGACGGACGGCGCCTTCCTGCGCAAGGCTCTTACGCGGATGCGGGAGCGCTTCGCCATCCAGTATGACCAGGTAGTCGGCGGCATCGCCGACAAGCAGGCCGTGGCCGCCTCTCTGCCCGCGCTGAACACCTTCCTCGCATTCCCCACCACCATCTTCATCGACCGCCAGGGTAGGGTAGCGAAGATCCACACCGGCTTCAACGGGCCCGCGACGGGTCAATACTACGAGGATTTTAAAAAAGAATTCAATGAGGAGGTGGATGCGCTGCTGCGCTAAGGACGACGCCGCCCATTAAAATGACGAAGTCTTTTTGTTGATAAGGTCCATTGGTTAATGGAAGCCCGGCTTCGGCCGGGCTTTTTTCTTGGAGATCCCCGCGCTTCAAACTTGAGAGAAATTAAAAACCGCCATATGGCGGTTTTTTCGTTCTTTCGAGGTCGCGGGCGGATTCGAACCGCCGTAGAAGGTTTTGCAGACCCGTGCCTAGCCACTCGGCCACACGACCTGATGAGAGAAAAGAAAAGGAGCGTATAGAAATACGCTCCGGTCTAACGATTGCTTGCCATATGAAATCGTTGTTGAACAATGATAGCGATTATTGCATTCGGCCACAATGTTAGGACAGATTTATTAGTCTACCAAATTTGTGGACTAATATTTTTTGGGGCATGGCACGAATCTTGAACTGCATTCCACATGCTTGCCATAAAAACATCCCTTCTGGAGATCGCCTTCCTCGACGAAGGACCGCGGCTTGGGCCACCGGTCTTTTTATTACATGGCTGGCCTGACGATATCCGGGCATGGAGGGCCGTCGGCCCTGTGTTGAATGCCGCCGGCTTCCGCACCATCATTCCCCATCTACGCGGCGTTGGTCCGACACGCTTCCTGTCGAAGGAGACGATCCGCGACGGCCGTGGATATGCCCTGGCGCAGGACGTCATCGATCTGGCAGACGCATTGGGGATCCCGCGATTCTCTGTGGCAGGCCACGACTGGGGGGCGCGCGCCGCATATCAGCTGGCGGCCCTATTTCCCTCGCGGGTCGACAGGATCGCGACAATGGCGCTGGCATTCCAGCCGCGGGGCGAATTCCCCGTTCCACCATTCGATCAGGCGCGGTTGTTCTGGTACCAGGGGTTCATGTGCACAGATGGCGGCGCCGCGGCAGTGCGACGCGATCCGGTGGGATTTTCGAAGATTCAATGGGACACCTGGAGCCCGGAAGGATGGTATGAAGAAGAGGAATTTCTGAGGACCGCGGAAAGCTTTACGAACCCCGATTGGGCAGCGGTAACATTAAATGGCTATCGGACCCGCTTTCTTCCCGACGCCGTGGATTGCCGGTATGACAGGCTTCAGGAGCGAATGAAGGGCGTCGCCGAACTGAAGACGCCAACCCTCGTGATCAACGGAGGAAATGATACCTGCGACCCTCCCTCCGCATTCGAAGAGATGGATCATCGATTTTCGGGCGGCTATGAATTGCTGACCCTGGATGGGGTAGGGCATTTTATCCCACGGGAGGCGCCCGATACCGTGGGCAAGGCGCTGATCCGCCATTTCAGAACCTGAACAAGGGGGCCTGTTTTTATCAAAATTTCCGTAATTTGACCAGGATTGCGGAAACCTGCTGCCATACTGCTATGGGGAATTCTCCTTTTCAACTGGGTCGGATATCGCGCCCTGCATGATCTGCTGCAGGATCGCGCCAGGCGGCAACTCGAGGCCCGGCTCGACCGGCACGAGTTCGATCCGGCGACATTACTCCACATCAAAATTGCTTCAACCCATCTTTCTTACTATAACACTTCGGCTGCATTCGAGCGACTCGACGGCCAGATAGAGATCAACGGAGTACCCTATCAGACGGTAGCCAGACGCATCCTCGCCGATTCAGTGGAATACCTGTGTATCCCCAATCTGGCCACCCTGGGGCTGCGCGAAAGCCGGAATGCTTATTTCTCCTTTGTCAACGACCTCCGGCAACCCGAAAAGGATGCAAATGGAGGCCAAACAACCATTGGACAGGATTTTTTCGGCGATCCGTATTTACTTCCGGATCCCTATTCTTTCAGAGATCAGCACAAAGCGTCGATCGTAAGAGGCACTTATCCTGACGCACATATTCCCGAGGGGATCTACTCCACCGACGAACGGCCGCCTGCAGCCATCGCATAATTCTCTTTACTACCGCACCCTTCCAGACCGGAAGGGAATTCATTCCATTCTATTCTATTCAACATGCCTTACATTCCACTGGAAGAGCATCTGCCTGGTATTACCGGGCTGCTCGAATATCGCAAGGATAGCGCAAAGCCTATCCGGGAGCTGACGCAAATTCTATTAAGGGGAGAGTCCACCCTCACCGAGGGCGAGCGCGAGTTGATCGCGACCGTGGTGTCTTCGCGTAATCAATGCCGGTTTTGTACCGCGGCGCATACGGCGGCCGCCCGCATCCTGATGGGCGGCGATGAAACCGTCGAGGCCGTAAAAGGGAACCTCGACCTCGCGCCCGTCAGCGAAAAGCTCCGGACCTTACTCAAGATCGCCGAACAGGTACAGCAAAGCGGCAAGGCGGTCACCACCGAAACTATCGCGGCGGCAAAACGCGAGGGAGCAACCGATCTGGAGATCCATGATACGGTGCTGATCGCGGCGCTTTTTTGTCTTTACAATCGGTATGTGGACGGACTGGCGACCGTGACACCCACGGATCCGGCCTTTTATACGGGGCTGGGTCAGCGGATCACCGAGCATGGATATGGCCGGTTGCCACAGGGATATGATCATCTAAAAAAATCATCATGAAAAAGATCGCTGTTTTTATGATCTGCTTTCTGAGCAGTACGGTCGGCGGCATCGTGATGACGCTGATGTCGGTGTTCTTGCCGGTCGTCGCAGGCGAATTGATCGGAAAAGTCGGGCCCGAACGGCTAAACACCATAAGCGCCACAGTCAACTCCATTTTTATTTTCGGCTGGATGTTCGGCGGGGTGTTCTGGGGCATCTTTTGTGACAAGGTGGGGCGGATGCGCAGCATGGGACTGGCGACATTGTGGTACGGGATATTTACCGTGCTCACATCGGCAGCGCCGTCCTGGTGGCTGGTCGCCGGATGCAGATTCCTGTCCGGTTTCGGAGTAGGAGGGGTGCTGGTAACGACGACGATCCTCATCTCGGAGCTCTGGACCGGGAAGGCAAGGGCCGTAGCACTGGGGATCCTGTCGATCTCTATCCCCGTCGGCATCTTTTCGGCGGGCCTGCTCAACTTCCTTTTGCATGGCTGGCGGCAGGCATTTCTCGTAGGTCTTGTTCCGGCAGCGGTCGGCATCATCGGCTTGTTCCTGGCAACGGGCGAACAGCGCGCTACCCAGGCCTGCGGGAGCATTGGCGACCCGGCGCTTACCGGCAGCGCAGCCTCCAGGGACAGCCGGAACTTCCTCGCCCCGGCCTATCGCGTCAATCTCTGGAGCGGGAGCGTCATCTTTGGCACGATGTTGATCGGGATGTGGGCCATCTTCGACTGGTTGCCGAGCTGGGTGCAGAGTCTTTCCGTTCATGCAGATGCGAACCAGGAGCGCGGGCTGAGTATGATGCTGATGGGTGGAGGCGGGCTTGTAGGCGGATTCGTGTCGGGCTGGGTAATGCATGCCATCGGCGTCCGGCGGACGATGCTGCTTTGCTTTTCGGTATGTTTCGTAATTGCCTTCCTGCTTTTCAAAGGGAACTCCTCCTTCTCCGGCATCGCCTATCCCGAAACTGCCGTGCTGGCGATCTTTTTTGGGATCAGCCAGGGGGCTTTGTCTGCCTATATCCCCGATCTGTTCCCCGCGGCAGTGCGGGCGGCGGCCACGGGTTTCTGCTTCAATCTCGGCCGGCTGTTCACTGGCACCGTGGTCTTCTTCGTCGGAGCCCTGGTCAGCGCACTGGGCGGATACGGCAACGCGATCTTTATTTTCTCTTTCATTTTTATCATCGGCTTTTTAACCACCTATTATTCGAATCATGGCACATATAGACTTGGGCAACGACCTGCCGGGTATCCGGGGGCCGATGGCATATAACCCGGAGACAGCGCGGCCGTTGAATGCGTTGGCGGAGATCCTGCTCCGCGACGATGACAACACCTTGTCGCGCGGCGAACGGGAATTGATCGGCACGTACGTCTCCTATCTGAACGACTGTTTCTTTTGCCAGAATGTACATGGCGCGCTTGCGCAACACTATCTGCGATGCGATATGCCGGCGATAGATGGGATCAAGGCCGATCCGTCGGCTGGGCCGATCTCCGATAAAATGAAGGCCTTGCTATCCATCGCCGCAAGCGTCCAGCGCAGCGGAAAGGAGGTCCGGGCCGAACAGATCGAACGGGCCCGAAGCCTCGGGGCGACGGACCGGGAACTCCACGATACGGTGTTGATCGCGGCCGCGTTTTGTATGTACAACCGGTATGTGGACGGTCTGGCCACCTGGGCGCCCCAGGACCGGCAGTTCTATGTCGACCGGGCCCCGCGGCGGGCCGAAGAAGGTTATATCGATTTTGATTTACACAAATGATCTTTTAAAAAGCTACCTATGCCTCATATTGCAGTAAATAATGAACTGGCCGGCATCCGCGGCCTGATGAATTTTCGCCCGGAGACGGCCGGGCCGCTTGGCGAGCTGGCGAATGTGCTGTTGCGGGACACCAACGGCCTCAGCCCTGCCGATCGCGAATTGATCGCCACCTACGTCAGCTACCTCAACGATTGTTTCTATTGTCACAACTCGCATGGCGCCATTGCCTGTATCTATCTTGATGGGAATATGGACCTCGTAGACGCCGTACGCAGAGATCCCGAACAGGCGCCGGTCTCCGACAAGCTGAAAGCCTTGCTGGCTATTGCCGGGAAAGTCCAGAAAAGCGGCCGAGCGGTACAGACGGCGGATATCGAACGGGCACGGGATGCCGGCGCCACGGATAAGGATATCCATGATACCGTGCTGATCGCCGCGGCCTTTTGCCTGTTCAATCGGTATGTGGACGGACTGGCGGCCAATACGCCCACCGATCTGAGCACCTATCCGCCCAGGGCGCGGCAGGTGGCGGAGCGCGGATATGGAAAGCATATCTTTTCGCTCCAGCAGCCCGGGAAATAATTTTTATCGAACGTAACCAAAACATTATTATGAGAAAGCTCTATCGTCTTTTGACGGGGCTGGCATGTCTGCTGGTCCTGCCCCAAATACTTTTTTCACAGGACATCACCGTCAGCGGTGTCATCACCGATCCCGCGGGAAATCCCATTGCGGGAGCAAGCATCGTCGTATCATCGACAACGAGAGGAACGGCGAGCGATGCGGATGGAAAATTCAGGATCGCAGTCCCGGTGAATGCAAAATTGATCGTCAGCAGTGCCGGGTTCAGGAACCAAATCATCAGCGTTGGTACATCACCGGACCTGCGGGTAAAATTGGAAGAGGATATCGCCCACCTCGACGAGGTGGTCGTCACCGGTCTTTCGACAACCATCAAGCGAAGGAATCTGGCCAATGCCGTGTCGACCATCTCCTCTCGCGAACTGGCCGGAGTGGCGCCGGCGCAGACCTTTGACGGTGCGCTGGAAGGAAAGGTAACGGGCGCCAATATCAATGCCAATACCGGTGCGCCGGGCGGCGGCATTTCGGTGAAATTGCGTGGCGTCACATCGGTATACGGAAATACGCAGCCGCTGTATGTGATCGATGGCGTCTATGTAGACAATACCTCGACCTCGGCAGGGTTGAATGCCGTGACTTCGGCGGCATCGGGCGGCAGTCCGACCAGTAACCAGGACAATCCGTCGAGCCGGATCGCCGATCTGCGGATCGAGGATATCGAGAATATCGAAATTTTGAAAGGGGCATCCGCGGCTGCCGTATATGGATCGAGAGCCGCCGCCGGGGTTATCGTCATCACGACAAAAAAAGGCAAAGATGGGCGGACCAAGGTGACCGTTTCACAAGACCTGGGTTTTATCAAGGTCCGGAAATTGCTCGGCGTGCGCCAATTCACCGCGGATCGCGCCGCGAGCCTGTCCAGCGATCCTACCCTAAGCGCCTCCTTGCGCCAGGCCTTCACCGATGCCCAGTCGAAAGGACAGATCTATGATTACGAGAAAGAACTTTTCGGCAATACCGGATTTGCGCGGAATACCGTGCTCAGCGTGAGCGGCGGGACCGCCAGGACCGGGGTCTATTTTTCGGCCGCGCAGAAGGATGAAGGCGGGATCGTGAAGAATACCGGCTACCGGAACAGCAGTTTGCGGCTGAACGTGGATCACCATTTGACGGATAATATCAAGATCGGCCTGAGCACCAGCTATATCAATTCTTCCGCGGACCGCGGTTTGTCGGGGAATGACAATGCCGGGGTATCCGTGGGGATCGCACTTTCGTCAACGCCGTCATTCGCGCAGCTGCATCCCGACGCCAACGGGGTCTATCCCAACAATCCCTTTGCCTCTTCCAATCCGTTGCAGACCGTCGCGCTGATGAAGAACAACGAATCCGTGAACCGGTTCATCACCGGCGTCAACCTGGACGCGATCCTGCAAAAAAGCGACCGGAGTACAACCCGGCTGGTGGGGATCGGCGGGATCGACTATTATGATCTGGCAACGACTGCCCTCTTCCCTGCCGAACTGCAATTCCAGGCCGTGAATAAGGGGACCTCGATCCAGGGAAATACCCATAATCTGAATACCAACTACACCGTATCCCTGGTCAACAGCTTTACGCCTTCCGATAAGTTGTCCCTGACCACTTCCGCGGGCTATGCGCAGGAGACCGGCGACTACTACAACCTGCTGAATGTGGCTACGCAGTTGATCTCCGGGCAATCCAACGTAGACCAGGCCGGAGCCTTGAATGCGACGCAACTCCGGACGAAATATCAGAACGAAGGCATCTTTTTACAGGAAGAAGCCAGTGTGAACGATGCGTTGACGCTCACCGCGGGGGTACGCCTCGACCGGAGTTCGAATAATGGGGATGTCGGCAAGTTCTATGTCTATCCCAAGGGCGGCGTCTCCTGGAATCTGACCAAGGCCGGAGTTGTCGGCGATGGATTGTTCTCTAATATCAAGGTTCGCGCGGCCTACGGCCAGGCGAACAATGTACCGGCGTATGGGTCAAAATTCACGGCGCTGGTCATTTCGAATATTGTAGGCAATCCCGGGGTCATTGTCAGCCCGCAGGAAGGCCAGGCGAATATCAAACCCGAGCGACAGGAAGAATTCGAGACCGGCATCGACTTCAGTCTTTTACATGATCGTCTCGGATTCGTGCTGACGTATTATCACAAGACCATCGACGATTTCCTGATGCAGAGCGCGCTGCCGGCGTCTTCGGGTTTTACGACCAAATGGGTGAATGCGGGGAACCTCCGCAACCAGGGAGTGGAGCTGGGCCTGAATGCACGGCCGGTACAGGCGAGAAATATCAGGTGGACGACAGCGGTGAACTTCTGGTTCAACCGCAGCCTGGTAACAAAGCTGAACATCCCCTCGGTGCCGCAAGGTTCCTTTGGCTATGTGCTGGGGTCCTTCCAGATCCAGCAGGGGAAATCGGCTACACAGATCCTGGGGCTCAACGGCACGGGTGTCGGGCTGTTGGGGGATGCAGAGCCCCGGTTCCAGATGAGTACGTATAATGAAGTGACTTTCTTCGACAGGTGGAGCTTAAGATTCCTGTTGCATTGGAAGAAAGGCGGCCAGAATGTGAACCTCACATCGCTGGAGAATGATTTTGGCGGAACGAGTGCCGACTTTGACAAGGTGACTAACAAACTCGGGGTGCCGGATGGCGTGTATCGGATCATGCAGGTGGGAACCAGCGCCGCGGAATTCGTCCAGACCTCCAGCTATCTGCGGCTTCGGGAGATCGGATTGTACTACACCGTGAAACGGCCGCCGGTGAGCTATGTCAAGGGGATCCGCATCGGGGTATCGGCCAATAACTTCTGGACGGTGACCAAATACAAGGCATACGATCCCGAGGTGTCCAACTTCGGCACCGGATTCTCTACCGGCGTCGACGTCGACCCCTATCCGGCAAGCAAGCGTGCTGACTTTCATCTGGCATTCGATTTCTAAACCATTCTTAAAAGATCTTTATGCGAATAAATATTGCATTTTTAGTAGGTGTCGCCGTTGCTCTCGGGTCGTGTAAGAAAGACTTCGGGGATCTGAACAACGCCACCGTCGAGCAATTCACAGCCAATGCGACCCCCGGTGAGTTGAACAATTTGGTCAGTGGTACCGAGTCCGGGATGCGGACGAATGGCGCGCTTTATCTCGATGATGTCGGGACCATCGGCCGGGAACTGTACCATTTTTCGACATCCGAGCCGCGCTATGTAACTGACCTGCTGGGGGCAAATGCCGCGACGCTGAGCAACAGTAATTTTTATATCACGAATCCGTGGGCATCGCGCTACCAGGTCGTGAAGAATTGCAATATCCTCATCCAGGCCGCGACGAATTCCAAGGCCATTACGGCGACACAACGCAGCGGGTATATAGGATTTGCCAGGACGATCAAGGCGTATCAGTTATTGTTGTTATTGAATCTCACCGACAGCAACGGGGTTCGGATCAATGTGGCGGACCCCGACAATCCGGGCCCGTTGGTCGCACCGGCGGATGCGCTGGCCGCGATCTCCGGGCTGCTCGATTCGGCAAAGACCGACCTGGGATCGGCCTCCGTGGCGTTCACGCTTGCGGGTTTTGGAGGCTTTTCGGACGCCGCGGGACTATTGAAAGTGAACCGGGCTCTCGCTGCCCGCGTGGATGTCTATCGGCAGCTGTGGGCTGCGGCGCTGACCGATCTGGCGCAGAGTTTTTATAATTTGAATGGTCCGCTTTCTACCGGCGTTTATCATGTCTATGGCACCGGTAGCGGGGACCAGCTGAACACCTTCTTCATCCCGCAGAACCAGACGGGCGAAGTGCGGGTGGCGCATCCTTCCTATGCGACGGACATCGAATCCGGCGACGACCGCATCGGCAAGGCTACTTTACGTACCGCCGCAGTTTCGCTCAACGGCCTGTCCAGTAACCGGGATGTGTGGGTGTATACCTCGAGTACCGCGGGTATTCCGATCGTGCGCAACGAAGAGTTGATCCTGATCTTCGCCGAGGCGAATATTCAGCAGTCATCCCTTCCAAATGCTGTGGCGGCTTTGAATGTGATCCGTCAGGCCCATGGCCTGTTGCCTTACTCGGGCGCGGTGACGAAGCCGGCGTTGATCACGGAGATGCTCTGGCAGCGGCGGTATTCGCTGTATTGTGAGGGACACCGCTGGGTCGATCTCAGAAGATATGGGTTGTTGGGTCAGTTGCCGATCGATCGGTCGGGAGACGACGTGTGGACGGAGTTCCCGATCCCGGTTTCGGAGCAATAAGATAAGAAGCCCGCCGCGTTATGCGGCGGGCTTTCTCCCTGCCTGCGAAATAATCCGCGCTATATGCAAAATAAGACCTACCTTGAGTGTGCTATTAAAGTCTCGCACTCTGTAACGACAATTATCCTGCTCCGCACTATAGTCGTTTTTACTTTTTGCCTTCAATCTATTAAATTTATTTTTATGAACATGTATGTAGCGAACCTGGGTTTACAGGTGACAGATCAGGAATTAAAAACTATGTTTAGTCAATTCGGTGAAGTTACTTCCGCAAAAGTGATCAACGATAGAGAGACCGGAACGTCCAGGGGATTTGCATTCGTAGAAATGGCGGATGAGTCGGCCGAGAAAGCGATGAAAGCACTGGATGGAACACAGGCAGATGGAAAGACCCTCTCCGTTTCAAAAGCCAAGCCAAAGTCGAACACCGGATCGTTCCCGCAAGGCCGGAGCAGCCGTTGGTAGTCGAAATTGTCCGTCAACGATCATAGTTCTTAAGTCTCCGGAGCAAGGTTCCGGAGACTTTTTGAATTCAACTATCGCTGCAAAGTTCCGTACTCCTCGTCCCTTTTAAATGCATCGAAAGCGGCGCGAGTCTCCTGCAGGATCTCCTCAGGCAAACCCTGGACGTTAAGCCGCTCCCAGGAAATTGTACCAGGAAGGAAATGAGTAAGGCTTTGGTAGTGGTTCCTCAAATGATCATGTTCTTCGGACGGCCAGCGAGCCTGCCCCTTTTTGAAAAAATCGGTGAATTTCTCTTCGACTTGTTCGAAGTTTCTCTTTAAGAGGTCGATTCCGGTAATTTTTTTATTCATTTAGTATAATATAGTTGAAGATAGATAAAGCAAATGTCATTCCGCTTTATTTTTTGACGGCTCATCAATATGCAACGTTCTGTAATCATCGGTTCCGGCGCTTATATCCCGGAAAATATCATTTCCAACAGCGATTTTCTGTCGCATGAGTTTTATGCAGGGAACGCGGTCCCGGAAAAGGATGGATCGGCGACGATCATTGAAAAATTCGCCAGGATCACCGGTATCCTGGAGCGACGCTACGCTCCGGATGAACTCACCACTTCCGATCTCGCCGCAAAGGCAGGTGAGAGAGCTATCGCTGACGGCGGAATTGACAAGGAATCCCTTGACCTGGTGATCGTTGCGCATAACTTCGGGGATATAAAAAGCGGGTCGTTCCCGGAGTTTGTCCCCTCATTGGCATCGAAGGTGAAAAAACAATTGGGGATCGGCAATCCCTCATGCATCCCATACGATCTTATCTTTGGCTGTCCCGGCTGGCTGCAGGGAATGATCCAGGCCGACGCTTTTTTCAAAGCCGGAATAGCAAAGACCGCGTTGATCATTGGCGCCGAGACCCTGTCCCGCGTCCTGGATCCGAATGATCGCGATAGCATGATCTTTTCGGATGGCGCCGGGGCCGTCGTTCTGAGCTATGAGGATGCAGGCGCGCGACCCGCGGGGATGCTGGCTGCGAACATGCGCTCCGACTGTGGGGAGGAAACCGATTATATCTGCATGGGGTGTTCCAAGGATCCCGAAAAAGGCGCCGACGACCGGTACTTGAAGATGAAGGGGCGCAAAGTATACGAATATGCCTTACGCTATGTCCCCGCAGCAATGAAGGAGTGCCTGGACAATTCCGGTTATCCTATCGGGGCGCTGAAGGCCATTTTTATACACCAGGCCAATGAAAAAATGGATGAGGCAATCGTGAAAAGCTTCTACGGACTGTATGGCATTGCCAATCCCCCCGACTATATCATGCCGATGTGCATTCAGTGGCTAGGCAACAGTTCAGTCGCTACCATCCCTACTTTATTCGATCTGGTAAGGAAGTCCCAATTACCCGGATTCGAATTAAAAAAAGGCGACCTGGTGCTGTTTGCTTCGGTCGGCGCCGGAATGAACATCAATGCCGTATGTTATGGGTACCATTAAGTTGCCCTGATCCGGGATCTTAGCCTCTTGAGGAGATCTTTGTGAATTCCTGTCCATTGAAAATGCGGGAAAGACTAACGTCCTTCGACTTCTCGTATTCCTGCATGTTGTTTACAGTGACGATCCGCCAGAAATTCTTTTTCTTCAGCTCCAGGAAGTCGGGTGCTTTGATGAATATCCCTTCCACTATCCTTGCCTTGAGGGCGATCTTGGAATGGCCATCCGGTTCGTTGCCGATGAAGCGCTCTATCTGTTCAATGGTCATAAAAGAGATTTTTATCAATAAATGGTCTGGTTAAAGCTTTTGGGGTTGTTGTAGTTCCGTTCGCCGGGGTTGTTGACCTTCCCACCCGGAATCGGTCTGGCTTCGTTGATCTTCAGGGTACGTCCGGCCACCATAGCGCCATTCAATTCTTCGATGGCCTTTTTGCCCGCCACCTCGTCAGACATCTCCACAAAGCCGAAACCGCGCGATCTGTCGGTGATCTTGTCCAGGATGATCCTGACAGAATCCACGTCCCCATAAGGCGTAAACAGCTCTCTCAGATCCTCATCGTGCAGATCGAAGCTCAAATTGGCAACATAAATGTTCATAGAAGATAATTAAAAAGATGAAAACAAATGAGAAGGCAAGAAGCAGAGACTAACTAGCAGAAGGAAAATGACTGGGTAATTAATAAATACCAATGCGAACTCAAAATAACGGTGCAATGTACGCTTTATTTGGGGAGTAACAATTATATCTTTTTTGTGTCAGCCCGGAATGGATCATCCGATCTGAGAACCCAGGCTTGCCACAACTTCGCCGATCACCTTCGAGATGTCCCGTACGATCTGGGTGATGCGCTGGGACGATGTCCTGGTGAGGGCCAGATTCTCAAGTTCCCTGATCTCGTCGTGAAGGCTGTCGATGGAAAAATTATGCAGTATCGGCTTGAGAAAATGGGCCTTCTGAAAGAGCAGGTCGAAATCATTGTTGACTGCCGCCGTCTCCAGATCTTTTATTGCGTCAGGAGCCTGATCGATGAAAAGCCTGATCATCTTTTGAATAAAGGCGGTATTTCCATGGCCCACCTCTTCGAGACGATGAAGGTCGAATAGTGTGTTGACTGTAGATTGAGCCGGCGCGGAAGCCGAAGCGACCGGTTGCCGGGCGATCCACTCCGAGATCATTTTGATAAGAGCAGTCTCTTCAAAAGGCTTGGAAAGATAGTCGTTCATTCCGGCGGCAAGGCATTTGTCATTCTCTCCCCGGATAGCATTTGCCGTGAGTGCGATGATCGGCAACTCAGGACTGATCTCCTTTCGGATCAACTGCGATGCCTCGAGGCCGCTCATCACGGGCATCTGGATATCCATGAGGACAATATCGACAAGCTGGCCACGCAGGCAGTCCAGGGCTTCCTGCCCATTAGCCGCTTCCAAAATGACGACACCGTAATTTTCCAGGATGGTCGTAGCTACCAGGCGGTTCATATCATTGTCATCCACCACCAGCACCTTCTTGTTCTTTATACTTTCGGTGTCGACCGGCATGCTGTCCCGGCTGGACAGATCTCTTTCGCTGCCTTTCTCCAGATCGAGCGAGAGTCGAACGGTCGTTCCGGCGCCCTTTTTGCTGGCGACCTCCAGGTCGCCGCCCATCAATGTTACGAGTTCTTTACAGATGCTCATTCCCAGCCCGGTGCCGCCGAACTGGCGGGTGACGGAATCATATTCCTGCGTGAATTTTTCAAAGAGGGTCTTAATGAAGCTTTCGTCCATGCCCATACCGGTATCGGCTACTTCGATCGTGAGCTGTTGGGAAGCAGGCCGGTCGTTCAGTACCTCGCAGGAGATGGTGACGCTCCCCGCCGAGGTGAATTTGATCGCATTGCTTAGCAGGTTCAGCAGCACCTGGTTCAATCGATAGGGGTCGCCGATCAATACGGGGGAAAGACCCGCATCACAAACTCCGAGGCTCAGCAACAGGCCTTTTTCTTCGGCCTTATGCATCATGACCTGGAGGGACCTTTTGAGAACATTCAGCGGCTGAAAGCCGATCTTTTCCAGGCTCAGCTTGCCGGCTTTTATTTTTGTAAGATCGAGAATATCGTTGAGGATGACAAGCAGGTTTTCCGAAGCCGAATACATGGTGTCCAGGTAGAAGCGTTGCTTCTCATCGAGATCGGTCTTGGCCAGTTGGCCGGCCATTCCGAGTACGGCGTTCATGGGCGTGCGGATCTCGTGGCTCATGTTGGCGAGGAAATTGTCTTTGGACTTCGCAAACTGTTCGGCCTGCTCACGGGCGGCGATCAGGTCCTTTTCGAGTTTCTTCTGCGCAGTAATATCGATCATGATGCCAGTGTAGACCTTGGCCCCGTCGCTGGTATAGTAAGAGAAGGAGGAAGAAATGGCACACCAATGTGTTCCCTTTTCCGGAACCTGGAGTTTTGATTCCAGGTAAAAGGGGGCGAGCGTGTCCCGGCAGACCTGGTTCAGCCGCGTGATGGCATCCCTGTCATCGGCGTGCGCATAGTCGGCGATGGAAGAAAAGTCCGCGACACTTATTCCAAAGATCTTTTCTATGGCGGGGCTGATATATCTGTATCCTTGTGAACCGTCCGGCCGGAATTCATATTCGAAGATCACACCCGGAGCATTCTCCGAAAGGCTTTTGAATTGTCTCATCCGTTGCTCCAGTTCCGTTTCCATTTCCTGTCTTCTGGCGAGCTGACGCTCGAGGTGCAGTAAGGTAGCGGTCAGACTGTCCTCATCTCCGTGGCAGGCAGCGGCCGGCGCCGCCTGTGCATCGATGCGGGCGACGGCCTCTTTGAGGATATTCATGGCCTGGCGCCTTGTTTTAACTTCGGACTGAAGTCTCGCATTGATGCGAATATATTCTTCTTCGTTGAGGCGGGTAGCATGGTCGGTCAGGACCCTGTCTTTTTCCACGGCATTGTACGACTCACTCACTGCGTTGATGAATTGGGTCAGCCGGTCATCCGACCACAATTCCGGCGGCAGATGCTTTCTGATCTGTCTTGCCAGCAGCTTATTGCGGGCTAGTTCTTCAAAGGTCATCTTTCGCAGAGGTTGGTGATCGTCATTGTTTGGTTATGCAGCTGGCTTTGCGCCCGCGGGAAAGGCGGCGCGATCTCCCCATAGGAATAAAAACCCGCGACCAGTGTGTTACGGCCGAATATTTCCTTTACGGCTTCGACCTCTTCCGATACCCGGTTTCCCAAAATGATCTTCCGGCCGACGCAGCTGATCAGGATGGACAACGACCGCTGTTGGGCAGCCGGCTCCTCGAGGGTTTGGGTGGCGGCGGCGCTGGCTGCGTCTACGAGGCGATCGAAATTAGCTCGCATAAGTCGGACGCTGGCCCCTTCGGGGACGTCCCCGGCAAAGAGCATACTTTTAGAAGCTTCGTTGATCGACAGAATGGTGCGGACAACGGGTTCTTCCGCGTCGGACCGCCGGACCATCAGGGGGAACAACAAAGCAGAACCGGGAAGTTCGTTTGCGTAGGGTCCGAGGTATTTCTTATAGAGATCGAGGGCGGACTCGTCGTCGATCATAAACAGTTGGTTGCCCGTGCTGCGGGTGATGGTTCGCTCCGGTCCAAAGGACTCCCAGCCACCCATGGACCCATGGGAGACATGGATTTGGCTGCCGTAAAAGCCGATGGCCACGATCTGTCCCGCTTCGGGTTGGGCGTTGAGGCCAACCAGCGTACTGTTGAAGGCGGTGCCGTCGCCGGCGAGACCACCCGTGACCGGGACCTTTTGCGGCACCCGGCTATTGAGGCCGTTGACCAATTCGCTCCCATTGACCTTGCTGCCGTCCGAAAGAACGAGTACGTACGAAAGGCCTTCGAAGGCCATCAGTTTCTGAACAAGCGCGTCGCCGGCGTCGAAGCTGTTCCCTCCGAAATCGGCGATATTCACCAGGGCCGACCGGACGCGGGTCTTTTCGAACTCCACGGCAGTAACGGATACCGAGCCTTCATAAACGCTGTCATCGAATATTTCGCCGGCTGTAGAGCAAAGGACGATCTCGGCGTCGGGGTAGTCCTGTCGCAGTCGGTCATAGAAACCCGGACCCGAGAGGGCGGCTTTATCACCAAAGGCCATTACCAGATTTACTTTTGACCGGTCGAGCGAATCGTTGCCCGGAAAGTCCAGCCGCTTTTCAGCACAAAAGGAGAAGATGGCGGATCTCATTTTGGTGTTTCTTACCCAACGGCGAAGAGGTAGGTGGAAGTCTTGTAGAACAATGAATTGGGTGATTTTAAATAAAATCACCCAATTAAACTAAGTGTTAACGCTTATTTGAACTGCAGACTCAGTGAGATCACGTCGGAGATAAGGTCGGTGGACTGGGTATAGTGGCCATAGCGGATCTCGAGGGTCTTGAGGTGTTCGTTGAGGACGCCTTTGGGCGGTGCGAGGCGTATTCCAGCACCGAAGAAATGGCTGGTAAAGGCGGCCAGGGCGTAGTTGCTCGAATAATACCTTTCGGACGCCAGATGAGTCGCATAAGGCGCAAAGTAGTCCGCGGCAGTCTGGACATAATATCGATAAAAGGGCGTGACGGAGAAGAAAGGCGTCAGCTTTACCACCGTCTCGAGGCTTGCCGTGTGAGAGTGGATATGCCACGAGTCGGTGTAATAGCGATAATAACCGCGCAGGATGACGTTATCGCCGAGGAAATAATTGACGCGGAGCCCGACCGGTAATTTGAATCGGTGGTTGGGGAGCCGTTCGACGGAGTCCGCGCCGTTGTTGAAATAGACGCGGTGGAACGGCAGGCCAAGATAACCTTGCTGGTCGACGAGGTCGAGAAGGAGACTGCCTTGCAACCGGGTGTTGATGATCTGGGTGAAAGAAAAGGACGCGGTGTAGGTCTGACGGCCGCTGGAGCCGTAGTGCGGGTGGCGTTCGTCGCCGTTGTTGCCGATGATGTAGGCGCCCGCCGGCTCGAACTCCGAGGGTAGGATGAGTTTTACCTGGTCGAGATAGGCGCTGGCCTTGAAGCCAAACTCGCCGTTGGTCTTCGTTTTCTTGGTGAACCCTGCGTTGAGTCCAAAGGACTGGTAGTTGAATTCGTTGGAATAGTAGATGCCCGCACTGACGGAACTTCCCTTTTGCTCATTCTCGCGGGTCCAGTCGAGGGAAGGGTAGAGGCGGAGGCCGTCGGTGCGGCGGGAGGCTCCGGTCTTTGAGATCCAGGCCTGAGAAGCGGCGGTGTGGTGGTCGACGCCGATCCCGGCCGAGAGCGTGTTCTTCCGCTGTTGGGCGTCCCAGCCCACCCACTTGAGGTCGATGCCGTTGGCCAGATCGGTGACATGTTCCGAGCCGATGCCGCCCCGGATGGCGGAGTGGTCGCCGTTCTGGGTGTAGTAGCTGGATACCAGGTTGGCTTCGTCAAAGGTCAGTTTGCGGGGTTTGTAGGTCGCCGTGTCGGTCTGGGCAAAACTATGCAGGAGCAGGAGGAACAGGCCGACAACGGTGAGACAGATCTTTTTCATGTTTTCTTTTGTGCGGTTTTTTAGTTGCAGCCACAGCCGCCGCCGGTCTTTCCGCCATTGGCGCCGGCGGAGCCTTCTCGATAGGATTGGAAGTTGAGTTCATTCTTTTCAACCTTCCGGCTGGAAAGGCTCATTTCAGAGTCGTTGAGCCGGTTCTTCTGGTATTCTTTTACGGGAGCACAGGCCGGTAGGATGACCGCGGAAAGAACGGTCATGCCCATCGCATAGAGGATCTGTTTCTTCATTTTGAACCTTTTTTTATTCGTAGATGGTCAGAGGTGTAAACCTTGTCTTTGTCGTCGATGATGATCGCCTCGATATGTTGCATCTGATTGATCATGTCAAGTCCGACGCGGACGCCCATGATCATGACGGGTGTCGCCAGGGCGTCGGCGACCTCTGCGTTGGGACAGATGATCGTCACGCTTTTGACTCCCGCGACCGGCAGGCCGGTGCGCGGATCGATCGTATGCGAATACCGTTTGCCATCGATCAGGACATATTTCTCATAGTTCCCGGAAGTAGCCACGGCCATGTCCGTAACGTTGAGTGACGAGAAGATCCGGTTGCTGGCATTGGGGTTGACCACCCCGATGGTCCAGGGTTCACCGCCGGGCTGATACCCCCAGGTGGTCAGGTCGCCGGATGCATTCACGACGCCCCCGGTGACGCCCATTGTGCGCAGCAGGTTCTTCGCCTTTTCCGCCGCATAGCCTTTTCCGATGCCGCCAAAGCCGATGCGCATGCCTTCTTCCGGCAGGAACACGGTAGTTTTCGCTGGGTCGAGTTCGATCCTCCGGTAGTCGATAAGCCGGATCATCTCGCGGGCGACCGCCGGGGCGGGGAGGCTGGTCATCGTGGTATCGAAATTCCAAAGGCGTTTATCGATCGATCCATAGGTAATGTCGAAAGCCCCCTGGGTCAGCTTCGAGATGCGGATGGAGCGTTCGATCAGTCCAAAGGTCTCCGCGCTTACCCTCACGGGTGTCCGCCCTGCATTGGCGTTGATAAGGGCCGTCTCGCTCTCCTCGCTATACGTGGTGAGGAGGCGTTCGATGCGCCGAATCTCGCCGACGGCTGCGTCGATACAGACGGATGCCCGGTCTTCGTCCACTACCACCACGGTGATCTCGAAGTGGTTGCCCATTAACTTCATCGATCGATTGAACGCCTGTTGTTCCATCGTGCAATGCGCGTTATTGCCGTTTAATGGACATGCTCGTTGCCGGTGAGGCTATTGATCTGCCGACACCAATCCGCCGGCTTCAGCCCGGGGTTGCCTTCCCACTGTTTCAATACTTTCCCGTCAGCCGTCAGCAACAGGGTCAGGGGAAAGCTGCCCTTGGGATTGTACCTGTCGGCCAATTGATCATTGCTGTGTTGCAGTTCCTTTGGCAGCTGGTTCTTTTTCATCCGCGGAAAGTCGGCATTCACCAGGACAAGGGAGCTGTCGGCGAGACCGAGAAAAGCCGCATCGTCGAAAACTTCCTTCCGCAGGAGGATGCAGGGGCCGCACCAGTCGCTCCCGGAAAAATTGAGCAGGATGTAGCGGTGTTCTTTCTGCGCTAGCTGTTGCGCCTCGTTCATGTCGGTATGCCAATGCGGCGCCGCAAGCAGGGCGAGTACGGATATCGTTATATAAAGAGTCTTGATCATCATCTTCTTTTCCTTCCATGGATCATCCCGGATACCATGCCTGGGTATCGGCCGGCATCGGCCACGACCACGCCGCCGAGATGCACGAGAATAAATGCATAGATGGCATATTGCGTCAGACTATGGATCTTTTTGCACGGTATTTGGAGGGCATGCAATGCCTCAACATCCTCCAGGGCCAGCCCAATGCCGGTCAGCGCCATGATCGAGATCAGGGCATAAAAGACGATATAACTCCATTTAACGAAGCGGTAATGCTTTCTCTCCCTCCGGGCCTCGACAGTGGTTAAGGTGGGCCACAGCGCGGCACGGATCTTCCCTGCAAGCTTTTCGTCCCTGGGCTGGCCAATCTCGATCAGAAATCTTCCGAGTACTAAGGCGGCAATGAAATACCCCAGGAAGGTATGCAACTCCCACAACTTGTCGTTGAAGGCATGTGAAACCGCCCTTGCGGCATTGGTATCCACTACAACACCTTTCGCCGACAATTGTTTTTGAACCAGCGGAATATTTGTTCCGGTTCTGAATGTAAAGGTGGCGAGGCCAACACAGGTGATTGTAGCGAAGATGAGGACAACAAAGATCCAGTGCCAGATACGGATGGAGAGGCTATGCGGTTCATTGAAGGCCGGCACTGCGACGTTTCCCGATGTAGAAGTGGTGCTGCTCAATTGTATTTTGTTTTTTGGATATCAATGAAACCGGTACCCGAGGATCACCTTAAAGATCCCTTTGTCCGTACTATTGGTAAAACCCCACCCATAACCGGCATTGAACTCCCAGTCCGGTGACCAGTCGAGATCGATCGCGGCAAACAACTGCTGTTGTTGCTCCTGGTACGGCATGAAATGATTCAGCGGACCATCCGATCCATAATATTCGAAGCCGCCGGCGATCACCTTCGTGACATTGTACGCGGCTTTGAGGTTAGGGGAGAAGACATAGCCCTGGTTCTTACTAAGTCCGTGGAAGGATTTATCGAAGGTCGGATTGAAGGACACATACAGCGGTCCCCACTGTTTATCGATGATCGGTCTGATCTCCAGCGACCAGTCGTCTTCGCTGTATTCTCTTTTCTGGTAGCCGGCTTCCATCGACAGGCTGACACCCACCGGCCATTTCCAGGACGCAGGGACCATCACCCTCGGTCGGATATGGCTCCCGACGTAAGTAGTGCGCCCATCATTGCCGATGGTATTGAAAAAATAAAAACCCGTTTCGAACCAGGAATTCCACCCGTGGGTGATCTCGATGGTCTCATGAAACACATGATTGGTCGGGAGCACACCGCCTTCAACGGTTTTGGTGCCATTGGAGGTATAATTGCTATGCAATTCGACCATCGTGTTGCCTTTGGCGACAGTTTGGCTCCCATAGACCTGGATCTCGTAGTTCTCTTGTGCGACTGAAAGAAAAGGGCATGCGCAAAGCAGCAGCATGCCATATAAAATACACCTCATGGTAGTCTCAAAATTAAGCCGGGCCCGGCTGTCGGCCGGTTAGAGACCAATTATAAAATAATTAGAAAATCCTTAGAAAATCCTGTAGGGATTCGGGAGGGTGGGGTCCGTCGATTTTAAGAATTCTTTCACATGGGAATATCAACATTTTTCCGGTACTTGGTAACCGTACTTCACCAAACTTTTATCAAATGAAGAAAAGTCTTGCGCTGTGGCTGGCCCTCTTCCTTGCAGCGACAATGCGGGCTCATGCCGATCCGCATTTTTTTGTTTCGCAGTATGAGAATGTATTAGGCACGTCGATGGAGATCAAGGTCGCAGTCGACTCAAAGGCGGCATCCGAGGCAGCCGAGCGGGCCGTATTGGGGGAGATCGCCCGGCTGTCGGGTATCCTCAGCGCTTATGACCCGGGTAGCGAATTCTCAAAATGGTATAGAACAGACAACATCGCCGTCCCCGTTTCTGCCGAACTGTACGAAGTACTTACTCTCTTCGATCAATGGAGGACACGTACCGGCGGCGCCCTGGATGCCTCGGCCGAGGCCGTGACCCGGGTGTGGAAGAAGGCTGCAAAGGAAGCGAGGCTACCCACTGCCGCGGAACTGGCGACGACGGTGGCCCTCGTAAAACAGTCCCATTGGCGGCTGGATGCGGCTACGCATACCGCCGTGCATCTGGACCGGGTTCCGCTGATGCTGAATTCCTTTGCCAAAAGCTATATCATCGAACATGCGGTCGCGGCAGGCCGGAAGGCAAGCGGCGGCGCGGCGATCGTGCTGAATATCGGGGGCGATCTCGTGGTATCGGGGGCTGTCAGCGAACCGGTGGTTATCAGTAACCCGAAAGCCGACGCGGAGAATGATGCGCCCATCGACCGATTGGTAGTGAGCAACAGGGCCGTGGCGACCAGCGGGAATTACCGGCGGGGCGAGCAGATCGGCGGCCGCTGGTATTCGCATATCGTGGATCCGCGGACGGGGTTGCCGGCCGATGGAATTCTCAGTGCGACGGTCGTAGCGCCTTCGGCCACCGACGCCGGGGCGTTGGCGACCACCTTCAATGTGCTGGCCGTGGAGGAGTGCGTCCGGCTCGCGGAAAGATACAAAGGAGTGGAATACCTGATCATTACGCGGGATGGACGTCGGATCCAGAGCCCGGGATGGAGGGGCATCGAGGCCGTCACGGGGAAGCAAACCACTGTGTCCACCGACCCTCAACCTGGCGCGGAGGCCAGTTCGGCCGACGACTTCGAACTCCTGGTCAACTTCGAGATCAACCTCCAGACGCAAGGCAATGTAAAACGCCCCTATATCGCCATCTGGATCGAAGACCCCGATCACGCATCCATCCGGACCATCACCGTATGGCATGGCAGCGACCGATATATGCCCGAGCTCCGGTCCTGGTGGTTGAAAAACCGTAGCTCGTACGCCGGGGATCCCAACTTCAACGCTTCGATCACAAGCGCAACCCGATCCGCAGGCAAATATTCCGTAAAATGGGATGGCAAGGACGATAAGGGCAATGCGGTCAAACCCGGTAAATATACCCTCAAGCTCGAAGTATCCCGGGAGCATGGCACCTACCAGCTCATGCGGCAGGAATTCGACTGGAACGGCCAGCCACAGACCCTGACCCTCCCCGGTAATGTCGAGATCTCATCCGCATCGCTTGACCTCAGGAAAAAAGCAAATGGAAACTAACCGGATGAAGCGTAGAACCGCCGTACTCCTAAGATGGCTGCACATCTATCTTTCCATGATCAGCTTCGCGTTGGTATTCTTTTTTGCCGTTACGGGCATCACCCTGAACCACGCCGACAAATTTGCAGGCCAACTGCGTACTGACCAGCGGAAGGGGAGGTTGGATACGGCCTGGACAGCCGGCAAGGATACGACACGGATCGATCGCCTGAGGATCGTCGAGGAATTGCGCCGGACCAACGACATCAAGGGTTACCTCAACGATTTTCGCATCGACGACGAGCAGATCAGCATCGCCTTCAAGGGACCTGGTTATGCAGCTGATGCGTTTATCAACCGAAGCACCGGAACCTATGACCTCACGATCACCAGAACCGGCCTGGTCGGAGTGATTAACGATCTGCATAAAGGACGTGACACCGGTCCCGGCTGGTCCGTCTTCATCGATGTGTCCGCCATTTTGCTGGCTGTCGTATCCCTGACGGGGTTGCTGCTGCTCCTCTTCCTGAAGAAGCGGAGATCGAGCGGCTTGCTGGTGGCAGCCGCCGGTCTTTTGTTGGTCTGGCTGGTGTACAAAATATGGATCAAATAAACCTGTTTTATGATCAGACAATTCATAGTCCCGTTATTGGCCCTGCTCCTAACGGGAATTGCCCTGCCGGCTGCTGCGCAAGATACGGCGAAGCCGGCTGCGGTGCTGGAGCCGGCCAGGCTCACCGAAAAGGAATGGAAGGCGTTGGAGGGGTATTTCAGCTCGACGGCCAATCCCGCCATGAAAGTACAATTCACTGCCAGCGGTGAGTTCCTGTATGGTAAACTTCTATGGAACAATGGCGACATCCACCTTGTTCCAAAGTCGCCATTGGTCTTTGTAAGCAAGGAGATGGAAAACGGCGAGCCGTTGCGAATTACCTTTCATCGGGATCCTTCCGGGGACGTCAATGAACTGGATGTTTCCGGCAAAGACACCTGGAGGCGGGAAAAGGATTATAAGCCCGATGTAAAGAAGGAGATTCCACATACACCGGAGCTGATCAGGCAATATGCAGGACTTTACCAGGCCGCCAACCGGCCGGAAATACTCATGCGGATCAGCGAAAACGACAACCATCTTCAGACAAAACAGTTATGGAACGACGCGGGGCTCACTTATATCCCGATCAGCGACTCCAACTTTTATTCTGCAGTGGCGCCGAATTATACGATCGATTTCCACCGGGATGGGAACGGCAAGGTCGTTGGGATGACGACATTCAAGACCGACCAATGGATAAAGAAAGGGCTGCCGCATTATACCGATGCCGGGATGAAAGCCCTGAGCGGCGACTATGTTTCCAAAGACGATCCGGACAACAGCATCAGTCTTTCAGGCAAGGGTAACCAGGTTACCTTGACACAACTATGGGACAAAAAGGTGATCGTGCTGGATGGGATCGCCGACAATTATTATTACAACGAGAAAGAGTCGTTCCCGCTGTTGTTGGTAAAAGACGGGCAGGGACATGTTACCCGTGTGGTGGTGCTGACGCAGGACGTTTTTATGAGGAAGGATTCGAAATGATGACAGTAAAGGTCGTGCCTTTTTGCTCGCGACTATCCACGGTAATCGATCCCTTGTGAAGAAGGATGATGCGCTTAGTCAGGGACAGGCCGATGCCGTTCCCGGCTGCATAATGCTTATTGCCACCCCGGAAGAAGGGAGTGAAGATCCTGGGAAGATCGGCGGCGGGGATACCGATACCATTGTCGGAGAAAAGCAGGATCGCATTCCCTTTTCTGAACTCGATAGAGGCTGTACACCGGTGGTCCGGTGAGAATTTGCAGGCGTTCTCCATAAGATTGGAGAACGCAACTTTCAACAGGTACTCATTGCCGGTGATCGCGATCCGATCCCCCTCTTCGATCTCCTTTTCAAAGGTAAGGTCGATGCGCCAGCCGGGGTTCGCCTTCAGGATCAGTTGGCGGGCATCGAGCAGGACCTCGTCGAGACGCAATTCTTTGAAGGTGATGCGGCTGGGGTCGTAGGAGGCCTTTGCCAGATCCAGCAGGTCTGTGGAGAGCCGGGTCAGACGGCGGGCGTCCTGCAGGATATGATTAAGGGCCTCTCGATATTCCCCGGGACTGCGATCCCTGATGGCGGCGACCTCTGCCTCGCCAATGATCGCGGCCAGCGGCGTACGAAGTTCATGAGAGATATTGCTCACGAATTGCTTCTGGGCTTCGTAGGAGCGTTCGAGAGGCTGGAGTGCCTTTCGGACGAAAAAGGTGCCTGCGACAAGGGTCAGCAGGATCGCGACGGCAAAGCCGAGACCCAGTTCCAGTCTTAATGTGCGAAGCCGGGCCAGACCATCCTCGTCCCGGGCGGCGGCGGTGATCACATAGGTCTTTCCCCGAAAAATATACGTGAACCCCGTGACCTGGACATCCTCGTAGTAGAAGTGGATCTCTTTTTGATTCACGATGCTGTCGATCATCCACGTCGTTTCCTTTACCTTATCGATATCCCCGGCATCATGGTAGAGGAGGTGGTAGGCGGTGTCATACACCGCTACCTCTTCCTGCGGGAGGGTGCTGAGGGAATTTTTATAGATCAGCTGGAGCACTGCCGGCTGTACGCCTGCTTCGAGCAGCAGGTTCGTTTTTGTGATCGCCAGCTGGCGCAGCCGCTTATAATATTCCTCTTCGCGCTCGTGGGCGTTGGAAAAATAGATCGCAAGCGCGAAGGCCAGAAGGAGAGCGCCGAAGAGCACGGCGAACAAGAGCGTAAGTTTGATCCTGATCTTCAAGCGGGTTCTTTAAAGATAAAACCGATTCCGGGCCTTGTCTGGATCAGCTTGACGTCGTGGTCCCGGTCGATCTTGTTACGAAGGTAGTTGATATAGACATCGATGAAATTGGTGCCCGTGTCGAAGGACGTCTCCCATACTTTTTCAGCGATCTCCGCCCGGGACAGAACCCGGCCCTGGTTGTTCATCATATATTCGAGAAGCCGGAATTCCTTTGGGGTGAGCTGGATCTCGCGGTTGTCGCGGCGAACGATCCGGGTGTGCAGGTTCATTTCGAGCGTGCCGGCTTTCAGGACCGTCCTTTTGGTTTTGACGCTCCCGGCGGGCGCGCGTTTTAACAATTCCCTGATCCGGACATAGAGTTCCCGGAAATCGAAGGGCTTTACAAGATAGTCGTTGGCGCCGGCATCGAAGCCGCCGACCTTGTCGTCAGTGGTGCCGAGTGCGGTGAGCATGATGATGGGGATCTCCGGCAACCCGGCGCGGATGGCTTTACAGACTTCGATGCCGTTGAGATCGGGCAGCAGGACATCGGTGATGATGAGGTCGAAGAGTCCACTGAGGGCGAGGTCCTTGCCCACGGCTCCGGTGGTTGCGATGGTGACCGCGAATCCCAATTCTTCCAGGCCCTTTTTGATCAGGGCGGCCACGCGCTCTTCATCTTCGATGACCATGATTCTCATGATTGGGATGCTTTTGATGCTAAGATAAGAAATCATGTGAACGCATGACGATAGTCTTTCCGGGGGCGATACCACCTGGAGTACCTTGGCGGTATTATGAAACGCATATTATTTTTGAGCTGCTCGCAGGTGGCGCTGCTGCTCCTTTGCGCCGGCGGCCTTTTGTCCTGTGCATCCCCGGTGAAATTAACCCGATCCTGGGCACAGCCGGAGATTCCGGCGGGCCGATTATCAAACATCCTGGTGGTGTCGTTTGCGCGGGATGCCGGAAGGCAGAAGCTGGGTGAAGATCATCTCAAGGCCGAGCTCCGGCGGCATGGCTTTACCGCGGTTACCAGCCTGGAGGTATTCGGGCCTGAATTTGCGAATGCGGACTCGCTAAAAAGGTGGCGACTCCTGCTGAGCAGGCACTTCGACGGCATGCTCACGATCAGGGTATTGAAGGTTGAAGAAAATGAGCATTGGGAAAAGGGGAGTGTATTGCTTCAGCAACCCGGCTATTCGGTCTCCCTGGTCGACGTAGTGCTGGAGAGCGATCTCTATCAGGTGGACAAAGGCACGCTTCTATGGTGGGGTCGGTCGGACTCGTTCACCAACGATCCGACGGACGAGATGGCCTCGCAGTATGCCCGGAATATTGTCGGGGATCTGCTCCGCAAGAAGGTGCTGAGGAACTGATCTTATTCAGGGTGGGCGATGACCGTCGTCATTACCGGGCCGGCGGCCGCATCCGATCTTTGAGTTAGAAAACACGAATAATATGAAACAGAATATGAGCAATACAGACAGGGGAGTGCGGACAATCGGTGCCTTCGCCCTCATCGTCTTATTCTTTACAAATCTCTTGAACGGGACGTTAGGATTGATCGCCCTGATTGTAGCAGGTATATTTCTGCTTACTTCTTTCCTCGGTTTTTGTCCGTTGTATACCCTTTTTGGAGCACGCGGAAAGTCTGGAAAGGTTTAATGGTTATTTTTCTTTTTTCATGACGCGGCCGGCTTTCTAGCCGGCCGATCTTTTGTTGGGATTGATCAAAGGAGGGAGTTCAAAAGAGGAGATTAAGGGTGTTTTCCTGGCGCCTGAACCGATAGGCGTCGAAGAGGGTCAGGGCTCCCATGGACAACCCGAAAAGGCCGATGAGGAAGGTGCTGTCGTCGAGTCTGGCCAGGGGCAGGTTTACGATCAGCAGACCAAAAATAGTCGCCAGGATGCCCGTGATGCCGATGAAGACCCAGCCTTGGATTTTGGTCGCCATCGTAAGAGCGGCGGCGATCTTCAGAATGCCGAGACTCAGGATCCAAAAGCCGATAATAAATGGCAAAGCAATGGCTGTGAATACGGGCGTGAACAGCAGGATGACGGCAAAACTGAGGTCCAGCACGCTTTCAGCCGATAGCCATTTCTTCTCCCTTTCGTAGGTGGAGGGTAAAGCCGTTACCGTCACCAGCAGCAGGCCGTTGAGTATAAGCACGAAGCCGGAGTAGCGGGCAATACCCGCATAAGCAGCTTGGGGATCGATAAGGCACCAGGCCCCCACGGAAAGCAGGAGGAGTCCGGCGATCGCCAGGAACCACCATGTTTTAAGCTTTTTCATCGATTTGATCTTTTGTGGCGTAGTGTTTTTTCCGTCTGGTGTTCATACCCAACAGGATATATATCGGGCACGTCTCGTCGAGTGCCGTGATGACAAGGATGGCGACGGCGGTCCATCCCAGGAGTTCGCGGCCGCCGGCCGGGATAGTGTGCGAGACGAGTAGAATGACCAGCATGATCGCGGCCAGGAAACGGATAACGCGGTCGGCAGCACCGATGTTCTTTCTGATATTCATGGTATTACTTATTGCGGTAATAGTTGAGATGGTAAAAGTCTCTCACGTCGCGGCGGACACGAAGATATTCGCCGGTTGCGACAGGGTAGCCGAGACGAAAGGCGACGGCGATGGACAGTTCTTTTGGAATGTGGAGCATAGCCTTTATATCGGATGCAGTGGGTTCGTTGGCGAGCGCGCTGACGACGTGAAAGCCGATGCCGAGCTTTGTTGCAGCAAGCCACATGTTCTCGAGCACGCAACCCAGGCTCATGATGCCGAGGAAATCCCCCTCGGAGGCGGGAGCGCGAAGGGATTGTTTGTAAAGCAGGAGTACGAGGGTCGGGCAGGACAGCAGTACGTTATGGCGTTCCAGCAACGGGTGTTCCGGTTCGCCTGGCGCCGCATGTTCGGGGATCAGCCCGGGGCTCAGCCAACTCTTGGGAAACATCGTGCTGAGGACGCCAACCTTCTTTTTCTTCAGTTCGTCTTCCGTAAAGGAGAGCTGGAGATAGTTTTCCTGGATAAACGTTGTGGACAACGGAAAATGAAGCCCGCGGATCTTGCGTAGTAGTTCTTTATCATCGACAACGAGGGCTTCGAAGTTTTGCATATTGTGCGCCGTCGGCGCCCAACTGCCCGCTTCCAGAATCATTTGAATATCTTCCTGCCGTACCGGCCGGTCGGGGTCGAACGGAGTGCGGGAGGATTTTCTTTCTTTTATCAGACGCAAGAGATCTTCCATATCGAATGATTTATGCCATCGTGAAGATCGGATGACGGGGGCGTCCGGAACGCGACCTGCGTCAGGCCGGAACCTGATAATTGTCAGGGAAAGAACGGATCGTAGCGGACGGAGAGCCTGAGATAGGGATAGGTCTTGTCGACCGGATTGAAATGAAGGTAGTTGCCGTGGAGGATGAAATAGCCCAGTTCTCCGCTGATGGAGCATTCGGGCAGGATGCGAAGGCTGATCTCATTGGTGACGGCATGAAGAAAATAGTGAGTGCCGTTGCCATTGATCGTCTTCATCCAACCGCCACGGTAAAGGAGGCTGACGGAAACCCGGTCCGCGATGTCCAGGCGACCGGAGCTGTTGTACGCAAGGCCGGGACCGTAGTCGTAGTTGCGGGAGTGAAACAAATAGGTATTTGGCACCGCGGCCAGAAGGACCGGCCCCGCACCTAATGATAGATGGAACGCGGTTTTGGCACCCATGGGAAACTGGGTAAAAAGATTTGCGCGGATGCTCTGGGCGCTAAAGAGGAAAGCGGTATTATGGAAATAGTCGTAGTTCGCGGACAGTACGAGGGTTTGACTGCCGTTCAATAGGCGCGTATTCCATCCGCTGAGGGACCCATAGACCGTAACCACGTTTATGGCAGAACTGTCATCCTGGCCGGCTTCCGCGACAATGGCGAGATGGCTGAATGGCGTGTGGAAGCCTTTTGCAGGGTCGCCATATTGCAGCCGCAGTCGGGCGTAGACGCCGTAGCGGCCGTCGTGAAAAGGCGAAGCCCCGTTAGGATTATATTTTCTGAGGCCGGCGTCGAACTCCATTCTTAGAGGATTATCATCGATGGGACACGATCCGGTGGAAACACCGCTGTAACAAAGGACCGGCCTGCCCCAGCGGCCACTAAGGATGCGATCGAAGCCATTCATGGGATTGATCAGCAGGGCCAGCACTTCGGCGACCTGCCGTTTGAGGCCCCGGCTATTGTTGTTGACCAGTTTACCTGCGAGGCGGTGTGTCGTTTCTCCGAGGATCACCCCGCCAAAGCCGGTGTTGATGAAATCGTTTGGGGCCGGTGCCTGGTTCTCGGCGAACGTTTCCCACAGATAGCTGCCGGCAAAGGCGGCGGGGAGAGACTGCCAGAAAGAATAACCATTGCTGCGAAAGGCATTGAAGTAGAGGCTGCCGTGGTAGGGGTGTCCGAACTGGTTGGTCTGGAAGCCGTCGTAATCCCATTCCCAATGGGCAGGGCTGAGGTTGTGGCCGACGGTCTGCCAGGAGATGCGGGCATAGTCCTGCCTGGTGAGATATCTGTCGAATAAGAACGGTGCCACACCAGCGAGCAGTAGTTCGCCAGTGGCGCGGGCAAAGCAATGTTTGGCGCTTTCGGGAAAGCTATCGGTCTGTGCCCCGGCTTGTGGACAGCAGAGAAAGATCGCGGCGGCAACAAAAAGCGTGTACCGGCTCATGGCCCGGTAGTTTTTGCCGTAATTTTCTGTTGTTGTTTTTTGGCGGCCTTTTCCTGGCGCCGGAAATACCCGCGAAGGAGGAAATTGTGTTTGAGAGCTTCCATGTCCTCGCTGAAAGCTGCTGTACCTTTTCGAATGTTCTCCATACTGGCCTGAAGGCGGGCCTGGAGGGCCGTATCTTGCACAAGGTCGCGGGCGCTGGAGGCGAGGTCGGCCGCTTTCTGGCCCGCGGCGCCGAGCCGTTCACCAGCCTGGCGGATGCGGACTACAGCGGAATCGAGTTGGATGGCAAAAGCCGTGTCGACAAGCAGGCGGCCCACCGAGCCCTTGCCGTTGCGGATATCCTGTGTGATGTTGTGAAGATCTGCAGTCATATTCTGTGCCTGTTCGGTTGCGCCGCGGAGGTTGGCGAGGCTGCGGCGGACATCCGCGGGGATGCGCTTGTCGTTGAGAAGGTTCCAAAGAGCGGCGCTGCCGTTGATGCGCGACACAGTGAGCTTGAGTCCGTCGGTGATCTCGGCGATATTGCGGTTGGTGCGGTCGAGCGTGAGGAGCATATCGTCGGTATTCACCGACCGTTGGGAAGCTAGCAGGTCGCCGGCCTCGACCACAGGGGAGCGTTCAGGCACAGGGATGACGTTGACAATCTTGTTCCCGATGAGACCTTCCGTGCCGACAGCGGCCAGCGCGTTCTTGTGGATATAGGGTTGGAGCTTTGTGTCAAGGAGGAGTTCCAGCTCGATAGTGGTATCATTGATGACGCGTATCTGGTGGACGGTACCTGCCTGGATGCCGGCAAACCGGATGTTGTTGCCGACCATCAGGCCGTTGATGTTCCTGAAACGGGCGCGCAACGAAAAATGGGAACCGAACATATTTTCGTTCTTTCCGATGACGTAGAGGGTGATGATGAGCAGGGCGATCCCCGCCAGTACCATGACCCCTAATCGAATATTCCTGCCCGGTGTGTCGCTCATATACATTGTTTTTTATTCGAAGAATTGTGAGACCGTTTTGTCCGTGGAATGTGAAAGTTCTTCATAGGTGCCCTCCGCATAGCATTTGCCCCCTGTCAGCACCGCGATCTTGTCGGCCGTAAGGCGAACGCAATGCATATCATGGGAGATGATGATGGAGGCCGTATGGTATTTCCGCTGCATCTCGACGATCAGTTTGGAGATCTCCCGGCCCGTGACCGGATCGAGCCCGGTGGTGGGTTCGTCGTACAGGATGATCTCGGGTTTAAGGATCAGGGTACGGGCCAGAGCGATTCGTTTGCGCATGCCGCCCGATAGTTCTTCCGGGAGCATGTCCACGGTATCGGCCAGCCCGACATTCTGGAGGACTTCCATCACCATGGCGTCCACCTCCTCCTGGCTGATCTTTATCCAGTGCCGGCGCAATGGGAACTCGAGGTTCTTACGGACGGACATGGAGTCGTATAATGCGTTGCTCTGGAACAGGAAACCCAGTTTTGCCCTAACGCGATCGAGCTCGTCGTGCTCGAGGCGGGTGATCTCCTGGCCGAAGACAAGGACGTTGCCGCTGTCGGGCTTGAGCAAGCCGATAATGCATTTGATGAGTACGGACTTGCCGACACCGGATTTTCCGAGGACGACCACATTCTCTTCCTTGCCGACTATGAGGTTGAAGTCGTCGAGGACGATGTTGTCTCCGAATCGTTTGGAAAGATGTTGGATCGTGATAGCGTTTTCCATAGTGATCAGTTTAGTCCCAGCACATCGGTGACCTGGACGACGATGAGGTCGATGATGAAGATGAGGATCGAGGCAAGCACGACAGCGGAGTTGGCCGCCTTGCCGACGCCTTCTGTACCTTTGCGGGAGGTATAGCCTTTATAGCAGCCGATCACACCGACCGCGAATCCAAAGAAATAGGTTTTTACAACGGCGGGGATGACGTCGCCAAAGGCGAAGTTGTCCACCACCTGGCGGAAGAACAGGTCGAAGCTCGTTACGCTGCGGATGTTGACCCCGATCCACGCGCCCAGCAGGGAGATGCCGTCGCCGAGGAGCACCAGGACCGGGAGCATCAGTGTCGACGCCGCTACCCGGGTCACGACGAGGTATTTGAAGGGGTTGGTACCGCTGACTTCCATGGCGTCTATCTGTTCGGTGACCTTCATGGACCCTAGTTCCGCACCGATACTGCTGGCAATCTTGCCCGCGAAGATGAGGGCCGTTATCACAGGGCCTATCTCCCGGACGATGGCGATGCCGACCATAACGGGAAGTTGCGACTCGACGCCATAATTGACGAGGGAGGGCCGCAGCTGCATGGTGAGGACCAACCCCATGATAAAGCCGGTGAGACCCACCAGCGGAAAGGAGTTGTAGCCGATGAGATAGCATTGCCGGACAAGCTCGGCCCATTCCCAGCGGCGGCGGGCGGACTGCGCGAAGAAATTCCCCGCGAAGCGGGAGATCTCGCCGGTCTGATCCAGGAAGCGCCGTAGCGCGGTGGGGAGTGGCATGTAAGATGGGTTTATTGAGCTAAACTAATATGGCGTTGCCGCGAGGCTGCTGCTGACGGTCATGCCCTTGGATGATTATTCTCAGGTGCGGGATGTTCGGGGACGGCTAGATTTGTCAAAATCATTCCAATGGAAGCAACTTTGCTCGCCCGTTATAATCAACCCATTCCGCGTTATACCAGTTATCCGACGGTTCCGTTCTGGAAGAACCAGCCCGATATCGGGCGTTGGGAGCGGGAGTTTGCCACTTCGTTCGACTGCCATAATGAGAAAGAAGGAATCAGTCTTTATTTCCATCTTCCTTTTTGCGAGACCCTTTGTTTGTACTGCGGCTGCAATAAAAAGATCACAAGGAACCATTCCGTCGAGGAGGACTACCTCGATGTTATTTTGAAAGAATGGGGCATGTATAGAAAAATGTTGGGGCGCCCCCCGGTGATCCGCGAGCTTCATCTGGGGGGCGGAACCCCGACCTTTTTCAGTCCGGCGAATCTGCGGCGGCTCGTGAGCACCGTATTGGCGGATTCGGTGGTGCATCCTGCCCATTCCTTCAGTATTGAAGGTCATCCCAACAATACGACGCGGGAGCATCTCGAAACGCTCTATGCGCTGGGTTTCCGGCGGATCAGCTATGGCGTTCAGGACCTCAATCCCGAGGTACAGAGTGCTATCGGCCGCTGGCAGACCTTCGAACGGCTGAGTGAAGCCACCGACACCGCGAGAGCAGTGGGATTCACGGCTGTGAACTTCGATCTTATCTATGGACTGCCCCTGCAGACCCCCGACCGCCTCAAGCGGACCATCGAACAGTCTCTGCGGTTGTGGCCCGACCGGGTGGCCTTTTATAGTTACGCCCATACGCCGGCCGTAAATTGCTCCCAGCGGCTGATCGACTCTGCGAGCCTGCCCTCACCCCACGAGAAGATCTATCTTCACCAGTTGGGAAAGGTATTGTTGCAGGAAGCCGGTTATTCAAATATCGGGATGGATCATTTTGCGTTGCCTTCCGACGAATTGCATGTCGCATGGAAGGAGGGCCGGCTGCACCGGAATTTCATGGGGTATACCGTACACAATGGCGGCCTGTTGCTCGGCCTGGGGATGTCGGCGATCAGCGATATCGGTTCGGCATATGCACAGAATGACAAGACGCTGGGCGGGTATTACCAGGCAATAAAAAGCGGGCAACCGGCGATCACGCGCGGCTGCTGGCTGACGGCCGAGGACCAGGTGTTCAGACGGCATATCCTCGATATTGCGTGCAAGGGATCGACCACCTTCGATGCCGCGTATCCCGCGCAATATGCAATGTGGACATTACCCCGGCTGCGCGACCTGCAGCGGGATGGACTGGTAACGCTGGACTCCCGGGGAGTAGAGCTGACGGAAGCGGGACGTCCGTTCCTGCGGCATGTCTGCAAGGCCTTTGACCTGCGCCTGCTCCGCGATGAGAAGACCCGGGAGGGCGTTACGCTTTGCGGAAGGGAGCCAGGAGAAAAACCAATTTTCAGCAGTGCGATATGATCCCGCGCGACGGTGATGTCGAAAGATGGTGCATTCAATGGTTGGGTAACAATGCGGTCTGTTACGGTTATCCGGTTTAATTGTGTAGCGGCAATTAGATCTTTTGTTGCCCGCAAAAGTCGCGAAGTCTTCTGATCCCGGGCTTTAATGCCCAGGACGTATCTTTATACTGAAAATGAATAATCGCAGGCTTATTGGCTATTTCCTTTTGATCCTGATCCCGTGCGGGATGGCCAGGGCGCAGGGACATCCAGCTATTCCGGTTACGACGCGGATACTGGAAGCAGCACCCGCCTTGATATGGCAGTCCGACTCTGCACTTGTGACCGGCATGCGCCTGGGAACGGGCATTGTCTCCTTTCCGCAGCCGGAGCCCCTGGTGAGTTTTGTCATGGACGGCAAAGCGTATTCGACGGCGGACCGGTCGGCGGAGTGGACGGCCAGATTACGTGTCCGCCTGGCGGACGGCCTTCTTTCATTCACCAACATCTCGACGGACACGCTCGTCCTCACCAATGTCGTGCCATTCGGCAGAGCAGCAGGGCATGTATGCATCACCGGGCTCGGCGATCACGAGCTGTCCCGCACCTATCTCTTTCGCCCGGGCAGGACGCCCGTGAATGTAATCGTACCCGATAACGCCTGGGATATGGGCTATTGCTCGTTTGCCGCAAACAGTCCCACCGAGAACGACTCGCTTCAGGTGGCAACGCTCCTCCGCCGTGACCGCCGCGGTGTCAAAGGTGGGCGGACCTCCCGCTTCGAGACCTTCCTTTATCCGGGCGGCTGCGTAGCCTATAAATGGTACACGGCGCTGACGAAAGGTGATTGGCGCGATGCCCTGACGGAGATCTTCCAGCACCGGATGCTTTACGACACGACGGCTTTCGACGACTCGATGTTCCGGCGGAAGGACCTGCAATGGATGAGGAATACCTATGTCCTGCATATCATGATGGCCTGGGACCGGGACTTCTATGACAACGACACGCATTCGTATCGGCTGGATCATTTCCTCAGGAAGACAAAGAAATGGTATGGCGGCGATGATGTGTTCGCCATCTGGCCCACCTGGCCGACATTGGGGCTGGATCAGCGCAACCAGTTCGATCTGTTCCGCGATCTCCCTGGCGGTCTTCCACGGGTCCGTCAACTGTCCGGCCTCTGCCACCGGAATGGAACGCGGTTCTTCGTGTGTTACAATCCCTGGGATGAAGCCACCCGCCGGGAAGACCATTTCGAGGGGCTGTCCCGGCTTATTTCCGCCACCGCGGCCGACGGCGTGGTGCTCGACACCAAAGGCGGCTCGAGCCGGGAGTTGCAGAATGCGGCCGACAGAGTGAGGAAGGGAGTTATCATGTACAGCGAGGGCATGGCCGTTCCGAAGGATATGACGGGCATCGTTGCGGGCCGCGTCCATAACGCGCTTTACCATCCGCCGATGCTGAACCTCAACAAGCTCATCAAGCCGGAGTTCGCGATCTACCGCGTGGCCGAATTATACAAGGAAAAAATAAAAAGAGAGTTCGCTCTCGCGTTCTTCAACGGTTACGGCACGGAGCTCAATGTCATGGCGCCCGGCAACCCAGAGTGGGCGGAGGAGCAGTACAGGTATCTCGGCCGCACGACGCGAATCCTCCGCGAGAACACCTTGAATTTCGTTTCCCGCGGCTATACGCCGCTGATCGCGACAATGGCGGACAGCATTTGGGTGAATTGCTGGAAGATGCCCGGCAAAACGATCTACACGATCTACAGCCTGCACCCTGCGGGTTATAGCGGTCTCCTCTTCCGGGAATCGCCGGCCGACAGCGTGCATTTCGTGGATCTTTGGCATCACGAGCCGGTGACCCCAGAGCAGCGCGGAGGGCAGTGGTGGCTGCCGGTCTCTACGGACGCTTTCAACGCTTCCGACCTCGGCACGAACAACGAAGGCGAGACCGGCTGCATCGCCCGGCTGCCGCGCCTCCTGAAGGTATCACTTGACGGTGACCGGCTCGATGTCGGGGTCAGCCTGCCCGCCGCGGGCGCCGCCGGACACGTGCTGAAGATCTGGGCCGGCGAACCTGCATACGACAAGACGCCGGTGGTCCTGCCTGCTACCGGGCAACACCTGCGGCTGTCCGGGCATTTTGGCAATTTCGAGGGCCGCATCGTCATCCAACTGATGGAAAACGGCCTGCTCACCGATGAATCGATCATCAACATCCGGCCGGGCACGCCGCGCCGGATATCGCAGCCGGTGCCGACTCCCCGCGACCGCAATAGTGACCGCTCACCCGGGATGGTTGCGATACCCGCCGGCACTTTCCGCTTTACCGAGACGCATGGCGACGAATTCATTCCCTACCCCCGGCAGGATGTGGATAGCACCTTTTCGATGCCGGGCATGCTGATGGACAAATATCCCGTCACCAATGGCGCCTTCAGACGTTTCCTGGATGCGACTCATTACCATCCGGCCGACACGGCCAATTTCCTCAGGCACTGGATCGAAGGAAGGATCCCGGCCGGCGAGGAAGATCTCCCGGTAGTGAATGTCAACTATGAGGATGCACGGGCCTATGCAAAATGGGCGGGGAAACGCCTGCCCACCGAACTGGAGTGGCAGTATGCCGCGGGAACCTCAACCAGCCTGCAGGACCTGAAAGGCTGTGTCTGGCAACTTACGAACGACGTGTACATGACGGGTAACTATCGGTACATCATCCTCAAAGGAGGTAGCGATTACCGGCCGGGAGGTAGCTGGTGGTATGTACAGGGCGGTCCGCACGAACTTACTTATCGCCAGTTCCTGCTGAGGGTGGGCCCGGGCTTCGAACGGAATGCCACCGTCGGTTTTCGCTGCGTCCGCGATATAGGGAAGAACCAATAAAAAAGCCGGCGGATCGCCAGCTTTTTCTCATGTGTAGTCCACCCTATAAGACCACCGGGAATTCGCTGATCCGGAGAGTCGTGCAGCCATAGGGGATCAGCGTGATGTCGACGGGCGGTTGCCCCTTGAGGTACTCGATATCGCTGTACGGAAGCGGACCGGCATCTCCATTATACAGTTTCCATTCAGGGATTTGTTTCCCCTGGGTTCGGATCTCAATGGGCGCGTGTTCGGGATTCCAGGGATAACCGCTGCTATGTGGTTTTTCAATAAGCGTAAAGCCGCGTTCGGGATGGGTGATGCATTCCTTCCACAACCCGAAATTCCAGGCCGAGCCGGGACGCACTTCTTTGTAGCCGCCATATCTGTCCGAGCCGGGGATGTCCTTCCATTGCTCGTCGATCTTCAGCGCGTACACCAGTGGACCGCGTTCGATTCCCACCGAGTTGTTGAACCATCGGCTCGTCGTAAGCGTCATGGGCAACTGCAGTTGAACGACATCCCCCTTTTTCCATTTGCGGAAGACCATGACCACCTGGTTGCCTTTGGCCTCGGTCCACAGTTGGTCGTTGACCCGGATGGTCCCGTTCGCGCACCAGCCGGGGATGCGGAGGTAAAGGGGAAAGGAGATGTCGTGGGAACTCTTGTACGTGAACCGGATCCTATCGCTGAAGGGATAGTCCGTTTCTTCGTCGATCTCGACTTCCACTCCGCCGGCCACCTTTGCCTTCACCGAGCAAGGGCCATATATCATCGCGGCCAGGCCGCCTTCGGCCGTGCCATGCCAGAGCGACTGAACGAATTTCGGCCATCCCTGGTGCATATTGGTAGTGCAGCAGGGAAAGCCGGTAAGGACGCCAAAGCAGAGATCCGTGCCGTCGTAGGAAGTGGCGAAGTTGCGGTTCCCGCGGGTGACCATGACCTGGTTGGCCTGCTGGTAATATTGCCTTGCCGTGTAATCATCGGTTATCTGAGTCGGCAAGGCGTTATAGGCGATGCGTTCGAGATGATCCATCATCGCGACATCGCCGGTGATGGTCATCATGTTCTCGAGGGAATACATCAGCTCCACCGCGGAACAAAGTTCCGAGCCCTGTACCGGGTCATTCCCCCTTGTCTGTTCGTCGGCGCCGTACATGCCCTGCACCTGGCCCTGGAATAGACGGATATCCCGCATGGCCTTCCGCACGGCGAGCAAAAATTTTGCGTCCGGGTCCTGCTGATAGAAGATGATGGGGGCCTTGATTCCCTGGGCCAGGTTGACGCCATGGAACTTGTAGGTGGTAGCCAGATCGTCGGTGTTGAGGAATGTACCTGTCCAGTCAAAGGTTTGCTGATGGATCAGCTCTGCCAGTTTCAGCAGGAAGTCTTCGCCTGTCAGATTGTATAGCCAATAGATCACCAGCAGATTGTCGGCGCCGCGCTGCGAGCCCCACCAGGAATAATGTCCCAGGGGTGTCCTGGGCAGGGTGCTCAATTGATAACGGGCATAGCGGAGCATGAGGTTGAGCACCCGATTGTCGCCGGTGGCGGTGAAATATTGCTTCAGCACTTTTAACATGACCATCTTCGGCCACCAGTCGCGGGCCCTATCGCGCTGCAGACCGGGTTCGTGATCCGGTTCGGTCGCCGGAGGAATGGGACCGAAATATCCGTCCTCCATCTGATGGCCTACCGACCACTCGATCCAGGGCCTGATCTTCGCCTTCAGGCCGGCGTCATCCAGGATGAAGGCCAATGGCACCAGCCCGTCGAGCCAGTATGGACCTCGCTCCCAGACATCGCCGTCGCCGCCGAGCCAGCCGTTACGGCTGCCCAGGACGGCCGGATATAACTCATCCAGTTGACCAGCCATCCCGTCTTTCATCATGACGAGTTGCTGTCTCAGCCACCCCGCGGGACGGATGGCGCCGAATGGAAGGTCCAAATAGGGTTTTTCCCTGAGGGGCGCCCTGTTTTGCAAGTATGGGCTTTTTTCTGGAGGGCTATTCTTTTGTGCGTGGATTCCTTGGGTCAGCATAAGAATTACAATGAGATGGCTGCAATGCCGGTTTTCACATGGCTGCGCAAAAAAATTGTCTGTTAGACGAAAATTGATGAGTTTGCAGATCAAATGACCGGCACTGTTCGCGCGCCAAATATGCTGATTTATCTCAGCATTCGATGTCGGCAGGCCGCTAATTCATAAAAGAACGTTACCGGTAACGTTACCGGAAACAAAATAACCGCATGGAAAAGCGTCCCGTGACGATCAAGCATCTGGCGAAGAAACTAAATATCTCAGTCTCCACCGTATCGAGAGCCCTCCGGAATGTGACGGATATCAATCCGGAAACCAAACAGCAGGTGCTTCAGCTCGCCAAAGAGTTGAACTACGAGCCCAATTTCATGGCTCAAAGCCTGGTCCGGCGAAAAACACGGATCATCGGGGTCATTGTCCCGGCCATCCATTCCGATTATTTCTCTCAGGCGTTGGGCGGGATGACCGACGTCGCGATCCAGCATGACTATCATGTCATGTTCTGCCAGAGCAATGAGACGTATAAACAAGAGGTCAGTAGTGTGCGGAAGCTTGTGTCGTGCAATATCGACGGCCTGCTGATCTCCGTTTCGAAAGAGACAATGGACGCCGTCGAACTCAGGAAGGTGAAAGAGAAGGGGCTGCCCGTTGTGATGTTCGACCGCATCCTCCCGGACTTCGATTGCAACAAGGTCATCGTCGATGAGTACAACGGAGCATTCAAAGCGGTGGAACATCTTATCCGGAAAGGATGCCGGCGTATCGTGCACATTGCCGGGCCGGAGGGGCTTTCCATCTCGGTCAACAGGCTGAACGGCTATCTGGATGCGCTGAGGAAGCACCGCCTGACCGTGGATGACCGCCTGATCTTCCGAACGAAGGCATTCGAGGAGGATGCCTTACCGTTGATCAGGAAGATCGCAAGGCTGGATCCCCTGCCCGATGCCGTTTTTGCGATCAACGACAAAACTGCGGTGCTTGCCCTGAAGTATCTGCGCGAACACGACATCTCTGTGCCGGACGATATCCGGGTCGCTGGTTTCAACGACGATCCGATAAGCGAGGTGGTCGAACCTTCGCTTACAACCGTGATGCAGCCGGGCTATGAGGTTGGGAAGCTGGCGATGGGTATCCTGATCGATGAGATCGGCAACGGATCGAAGAAGACCGTGACGGTACGGCTCAAGACGAGATTGATCATCCGAAACTCCAGCCGGTGAATTGCGACAGGCCACCTTATTGGCCTGCTATTCATGCAGGCTCATTACCGGGATGGGACTTTTAAGTGCGATATCTTTTGCCTTGCTCTTGTGGAATTCCAGCAGGGAATGCTTTTTGGGCAGTACCAACAGCCAGTCGACGGGATGTTTCTCGACGAAATATTGGACACCTTCGTCTACGGCATTTTGCTTTATGATATGTAATTGCCGGCCAAAAGCTTCCAGCTGCGACTTCCATCCGTCGTATTCCCGCATGGCGTTGCCGGCGCTGCGGCCGCTGATCAGGACGTGGACGACGTCGAATTTTGCTCCGAGCATTTTGTTGAGGTCTTTGAGGAAGGGAAGGGCCGACGTTACGCCCGAATAGATATCCTCTTCGTCGCAGGCGATAGCCATCTGGCGGACACCATGGAATTGTGCGTTCGGCGGCACGATGAGCAGGGGATAGGGCAGCTTGTGCATCGCCCGAAGGGTATTGCTGCTCCCGGGTTCTTCGGGGAGCGATTCCCCCGCCCCCATGACAACCAGGAAGGGGTGGATGCGGCGGCAAAGCGCTTGCAACTGCTCGGGTACATCCCCTGTCTCCAGGTCCGTTGTAATGAGAACTTTATTCGCTGTGCGTTTTCTGAGCTGGGTCCGGATATCATCGAGCAGGGTATAGCCGCTGTCCCGCATTTCTTCATATACAAAATTGGGCATCGGATGTCGGGTGATCGGGCTGGGCGGCGGGATGGCGTAAAGGAGACGAAGGTCAGCGCCCACGACCGTTGCCAGATCGGCGGCATATTGGGCCGCATTGAGGGCATTGTTGCCAAAACTGATGGGGACGATGATCGTACGCATGGCGGTGGATTTTTGACCAAAGTAAGCAGCGGAAGTCGCACAGCATCTGACCAGCGTCAGATGCCATTATGACTGCCGTCAATCCGGCCGGGAAAAGAAAATAGGATATTTTTGGTTACATTTCCGGCACCCTCAGTTACTTACAAAACCGAAACCATGACCAAGACCGGCCGGTATTCAGACAAGGAGATTCTTGAGGCCTTGCGTTTGGCCCATCCGCCCGATTGGGCGGTGCGCCAGTTGTATATCGATTGTTTCGATATGGCCGGCTCGTATGTATTGAAGAACAGCGGTACCCCGCAGGACGCCGAAGATATCTTTCAGGATGCCGTAGTCAGTTTTATAGAAATGGTGGAGGATGGCCGTTTCCGGGCGGAGTCGAGCATCAGCAGTTTTCTGTATTCGCAGACGCGCCACAGGTGGCTGAATGAACTGCGAAGGCGGGGACGGGCTCAGCGGCGGGAGCGGGATTTTGTTCAGGGGCCATCGACAGCGGCGGATGCGGCCAACGGGATCAATCAGCGGGAATTGAACGGCCAGGTGATGCAACTGATCGATACACTCGGAGAAGTGTGCCGGAAGATCCTTCTGGCCTTCTATTATGAGAACCTGCCGATCAGAGAGATCCTTTCGCGGGTGGATTACCAGAATGAGCAGGTCTTGAGGAACAAAAAGACGAAGTGTATGAAGGAATTGGTCGGGATCCTCGCGGCAAATGATCAGTTGTTACAATATTTTAAAGAAGCAATCAACCATGAGTGATAATTCTACAAACACAGAGCTCCTGATCCGGTTTCTTGACGGGGAACTGCCGGCCGGTGAGTCGGCTGCGCTGGAACAGGAAATAGCATCCGATCCTTTGCTACGGGAGGCGGTAGAGAATATTCGTGCAGCCCGCCGTGGCGTAAGGAGATATGGGATGCACCAACAGGTGGGGCGGATCCGGCGGGAAATGGTGGCTGAAGGCCCGGCCCGGAATCTTCGTGTCATCCGGATGCGGATGATGCGGGTGGCAGCCGTATTCCTGCTGGTGGCGTCGACGGCAACGATCTACTATTTTTTGCAGCTGACGCCCCGGCGGCTGTACAAAAATAATTTCGAGGCTTTTACAGCGGCGCCGAGCCGCGGTGGGGCAGATTCGCTTCTTACCGCCTACGGCCGGAACGATCCGGCCGGTGTGGTCGCGATCTTTGACCGGCTGGTAAAGCCCGGGCCGCGGGACTACTTACTGGCGGCGAACGCCTGGCTTTCGTTGGGCCAACCGAAGCCGGCCATCCGGGCGTTGTTGGATTTACAAGCCGCCAATGCCCGGCAGGACACTCATGAATTCCAGGACGATGCCGAATATTACCTGGCAATGGGCTATCTGGCCGACGGTCAGGCTGAGAAGGCAACGCCGATCTTTGAGAAGATCCGCAACACGCCTGACCATCTCTACCGTGATAAAGTGAGCGGGTGGTTCCTGTGGCAACTTCACCGGGCACATTGATCTTCGCGATTTTTTTTGAAAAAGGCGGTTACAAACCTGTTTATCCCGGTGACCTATGAAAAAAAGCTATGAAAAGGTTTGTTCAACTACGCCGCTGCATGTTCGCCCTGCTTTTCCTCCTCGCAATGGTATGGGCTTCCTGCCGCAAGAACAGCGTATCCGGTAATGGAGTTGCGGGGCAGCATTCGGTGGCTATCTTTCTGACGGATGATCCGTCGCTTTCATTCGATCATATTTTTATCGACATCCGGAAACTCGAGGTCAAGGTCGAGGACAGCGCCGATGATCGCCGGGAAAGAGAGGAGGAGTCGGGCAGTGACGATCGCGACCGGAAAGGGGATGCAGCCGGTGGATGGATGACCCTGGATATCCAGCCCGGTGTATATGATATCCTTCGTTTTCGCAACGGGCTCGATACCCTGTTTGGCAGCGGTAATTTCCCCGGGACGCGGGCGTTGCGCAAGGTGAGGATCACGCTTGGGGACAATAATAGTGTGGTTTCGGGGGGTATAACGATCCCGCTCGATCTTTCAGCCAATGACAAATTCATCGTCATCAAATTCGGCGATGACCTCTTTGACGACCATCCGGCGGATTTCCGCTTCTCCCTTGACTTTGACGGCGGCAACTCTGTTCGCCGGCATGGGAACCGGCTGGAACTACACCCGCAGCTGAGGGCATTCCGCAAGGAGCGGTCTGCAAGCATCGAGGGGCGGGTCTTACCCGCCCAGGCTCAGGCCATCGTGATGGCGATAGCAACCGCTGATACCACAACAGCCAAACCTTCTGCGGAAGGTGAATTCAAGATGGCGGGTTTGAAACCCGGCGTTTACAGTTTATGGGTACATGCGACGGCGGGCGCTTTTGCCGACACTACATTGACAAATATCGTTGTGTCGGGGAAGGAAGACGTCCGGGTCGGGACGATCACCCTTCATCCCTGAGGGCTTGTTGTCGTACCGGGCGTGGCTTGCCACGCCCGGTTTTTTTGTAAATGATCCAGAGGACGATGGAAATGGCAAGAGCGGCCGTGATCGGCAGGAACCAGTTCCTTTCGTTCGCGATAATGGGTGATGTGTCACCAACGAGAACGAGGTGGGCCCAGAAGGCCGGATTCTTTCTTACAGAAGGAATGGAGCCGTCTTCGAGGTAGTCGAGTTTTGCTTTTTGGAGCGCGAGATCTTTCGGAAGTCCTTTTTGCAGGTAATGGTGCGTGTGCCGGACGATATAGGCTGTAGCAGGGTCGTCGGCCTTCCACAGGGAAGTGATAACGCTTCGGGCGCCGGCGTAGGTGAAAGCCCGGGAAAGGCTGATGACGCCCTCGCTATGGACAAGGGGCCCGTCTCCGGAGCGGCAGGCGCTGAGGAGGACGAGATCGGCGTGACGAAGGTCCAGTTGACGGATGGCAGGTTCGTACAGGCGGCCGATCGTATCGGCGGCCGGGTCTGGTGCGAAAGCAACATAACTTTTCGAAGCGTCGGCGCCGTCGGCGACTGCATGGGTGGCGAGATGGAGGATGGGATAGTCTCCGGCCTCCGCTATAAACCGCTGGCGGGAGGCCGCAGTTCCGGCGAGGACCTCCCCGGGAAGGCCGGTTATTTCCGATTCGGAAGCCGGCAGGGCGGGCCACCCGCCTTTCTCGTGGGTGAATGGCGCGAAGGCAAGGACTTTATAGACGGACTGTATGGGAACGGGTGATTGCGCCACCAGATTGGCTGAGTAGGCATAGCTGACGGCATGGCGGTATAGCAGCGGGCGCTTGTCGGCGGAAGAGTGTAGCAGCTCGAAAGGAAGGTACAATAATTCGTGACAGGGAATGATGACGAGCCGTTTTGCCGCGTCGATCTCCGTGGATATGGGAGTTACCAGGGTCGTCGACAACCGGTCGACAATTGCCGTGACGGCCTGCCGGTCGCCGCTACCGGTATTGAGTAGTCGATGTAATTCGAGTGCTTGTTTTGCCGTTACGGGGTCCCAGGCCGTAACGGCGCAACCGAATCGCTGTTTTGTGAGATAGAAGAGATAGAGTTTGCCGGGAGTATAGTAATAGGATAATAGCGTTGTCGCGTTGTCTGGGAGGGCCTGCTGCAAGGTGGCGATATCCGGGGAGGCGCCGGCATATTTCCGGGAGCGATAGTCGGGCAATTGATCGAGTCGATCCTGGATGGTCGAAATAGAGAGTTCAAGATCGCGCAGTTGTTGTTGAAGCTGTTCCATATGGCTGCTATCCCTGACCGACGCCAGTTGCGACTGAAGGACGGCGCCTTCCGCTTTTTTTGCATTTGCCGTGCGGACGAGCGCTCTGGCGGGTTCCGCAAGGGCCGGAGGGTCGGGATCGCCGAGCCGTACCTGCAGGACCGAGGCTTTGGATGATTCCGCCAGACTAAATGCCATTCGGGGAAGGTTGTTGTCGTTAGTCAGAGCAAAGAGCCTGAACGCGAGGTCTATCGCATCCCTGTACACTTGTTCCGCCCGTCCCGCGAGAAAGAGTCTGGCCTGGTCGGAAAGATACGTGCGTTGGACGTGCCGGGCAAGACCGATAGCAGAACGATACGCCGCGAACGCTTGTCCGAGGAGGGCGGTGTCCTTGGTGCTTGTGCCGCAATCGCGGAGAGTCGCCGCTTTTTCCGTGATCAGATCGAACAGTGCATACGGTTGGCGGACGGCCCAGAAGGTCGCCGGGTTTTTCCGGATGGAGGTATCCTTGAAGTCGCGGGTGAGGAGGAGGATGCCCTGTTGGTAGGCCGCGAGTGCCTTTGCTGTTTCACTCTTTGTCTTATACCAGTCGCCAAGGAGTTTCAGACGGATGGCCTCGTCGGCAAGGTGCTGAGCAATAGTCTCACTCCTGACCGTGGCGCCGGGGCGGAGATAGAAGGCGGCGGAATCGGGCTTTTTTAGTTGCAGCCAGGTGCGGGCAAGCATATTATAGCCTGCCCGGGTGTGCCATGCAGCAAGTCTTAACCAGGAAAGAGCTTGTATCGGATCACCCGCATCGAGACAGGCGCTGCCGATATTGTACAGCAGCTCCTGGCGGTACCTCTTCATTGGCAGCAGGCTTTTAAAGATGCTGATGGCCTGCTGGTAATCTCCGAGTTTCAGCAAGGCCGTGCCAATATTGTTTTGGTAATTGATGACCAGAAAAGGCTCCGGATGAGGGCGTCCGGTAACAATGGCGAGGGCCTTGCGGAAGTAAGGAATGCTTCGTGTATAATCGCCGGTTTCATAGTACAGAACGCCCATCTTGTTGTACAGGCGTTCCTGGTCTTCGAACGGGGGGTAGCGCTGCTGGAGATCTTCTGCGAGACGATAGTAAAAGGCCGCCGAATCCACATCGAATAATTCATAGTAGCAGCTCCCGGCGTAAACCATCGCGCGGAAAACAAGATTTGCCCGTGGCGCCTCGTCCTTTGCATCGGGAATTTTTGCGGAGAGGAAGCGAATGATCGCCTGGCGACGCCTGCCTGCGGTCATTTCGAGGATGCCCGATCTTACATAACAATCGGCAAGGACGCTGTCGTCGATATGATCTTTCGCGAGAAGGCTGATCACCCGGTCAAAATTCTGCCGCGCGAGGCTGTCGGTGACCGTGGTTGGTTGATCCAGACTATAGAGTGAGTCGGCGCGTAAGTAGATAGCCTTATAGAGAGGGATCGGCTGTCCGTCACGGGCGAAGAGTCCGATGGCAGGGAAGAGGACGAATATGATCAGCCATTTTGTGGGCATGGGGTCACCGCGCTACGATGAATAGGCAGGGTGGTCTGGGTTTTGCCACCGCAGCGCCTGTGATGATGGTCCCCACACGGGAATTCAGGATATCGTAGACTTCGGGCGTGACGTCGGCCATCGTATCGAAATAGTACAGCTTCACGTTAAGGGCGTTGGCAGCCTTGCCACTTTTGTCGTTGATACGGTAGTTGAGCACGAACTCATGCCGGTCGTTATTCGTCGGGGTGGCGCCGAACACGCCATTTCTGACGGTCTGTGCAAGATTGATCTCCCCATTGCCGACGTTGACATTGCAGCCCTGGCTGTTGCAGCCGTTGCCTTCGTCGAAGATGCTCCCATTGTTGAGGCCGGGGATCACAAGTCCTGCTCTGCCGTTATAGAGGGGATGGACGATCGAGTCGCCCGTGGAAAGCCGGTAGAATCCGTCGAGATAATTAATGCCTGAAATCGCGATGATCGTCGAGGCCGTGTCCGCGCCGCCGCTGGGAACAAAGGAAATGCGGTAGCGAAGGCCCGTTTCGCTCTTCGAAACGTCGATCACACCGGTATTAGGGTCGAGAACGACGCCTTCGGGGAAGCCCGAATAGCGGCCAGGGACGTTGCCTTTTGGGGCGATGCGGACATCCGGTTTTGCCGGATCGAGATAAAACAGGCTGTCGCCGTAGTTGAGGGCGCTGGAAATGGGCGGGCCTGGTGGATTGGCGGGACCGTCATTGTGCTTGTGACAGGCGACGGCCATTGCCAGAAAGCCGGCGAAGATGATCCGAAGGGTGTTTGTCATAACAAGTAAGTCACCGGTGGGCCGGGTGATGTAACCGGTAACCGATGTATTAACGACAAATTTAATATAAAGGTTGGCGGGGGACGCTGATTTTTATCAAGGAGGTGGCTGATGGCGATCAATACCGGCTTGGGGGAGGGGGGCTAGTTTTACCGGATAAAACAGTAATCCATGTTTACAACGGTTTATTCCACCGCCGAGAATGCGGTAAAGGAAGTCAGATCGGGCGACCGGGTCTTTATCCATGGCAGCGCCGCGACACCTTTGCATCTTGTGAAAGCCTTGCAGGCCAGGCATAAAGAGCTCCACCATGTAGAGCTGGTCAGCATTACCACGATGGGCGATCTTGAGTTCGACTGTCCCGAATGGTGTGAGAGTTTCTTTATGAACTCCCTTTTCGTATCGGCTCCGACGCGGAAGGTTGCCAACAGCATGCATGGAGACTATGTGCCCGTGTTCCTGAGCCAGATACCGCAATTGTTCAAGCGGGCCTTGCTGCCGATCGACGTCGCGCTGATCCAGGTGTCGCCGCCCGACAGGCATGGCTACTGTACGCTGGGGACGAGTGTCGATATTACTCGGGCCGCCGTCGATACCGCCCGGCATATCATCGCCCAGGTGAATCCACGGATGCCGCGGACACATGGCGACGGCTTCATTCACGTTCGCGACATCGATTCGCTGGTCTGGCATGAGTCCGCGTTGCCGGAAGTAGATTATTCGGGTGAATCGAGTCCTATCGTCGAACGCATCGGCGAGAATGTGGCCTCGTTGATCCCCGATGGGGCGACATTGCAACTCGGGATCGGGACGATCCCGGACCAGGTGCTCAAAAATCTTACCGGCCATAAGGATCTGGGCCTGCATACCGAGATGCTTTCGGATGGGGTGATCCCACTGATCGAATCGGGGGTGATCAACAATAGGCGGAAGAAGGTGATCCCCGGGCGGAGCGTCACCTCATTTGTCAATGGCACCCGGCGGTTGTTCGATTTTGTCGACGACAATCCCGAAGTGCGGGTGATGGATATCGGTTATGTGAACGATACGGCCGTGATCAGGCAGAACCCGAAGGTCGCGGCGATCAACAGTGCGATCGAGGTCGATCTGACGGGCCAGGTCTGTGCCGATTCGATGGGAACCTATCAATATTCCGGCATCGGCGGCCAAATGGATTTTATTCATGGCGCTTCTTTGTCGGAAGGTGGACTGCCGATCATTGCCATGCCTTCCGTGACCTCTACGGGGATCTCCCGGATCGTACCGATCCTTAAGGAAGGGGCGGGGGTGGTGACGACGCGGGGGCATGTGCATTGGGTGGTGACCGAGTATGGACGCGTGAATTTATTCGGGAAGAATCTGAAGCAGCGGGCTCAGCTACTGATCGATATTGCGCATCCGGCACACCGGGAATGGTTAGATAAGGCGTTCTATCAGCGGTACAAACATTCGATGACTCCCGTTGCGACCCATCCGGAACCGAAACAGGAGCCGGCAGCCGGGTTATAAAAGAGCCGGCGCCGGCGGAAGTAGCGGGCCGCCGCGCCTAAAGAAATAAAGAGCCCGGGCTTCCGCGCCTGCCTGACGAGCCGGCCGAAGCCCGGGTTTTATCTGCAGCATCCCGTTACGAAATATTTCCGTTCTCATCCACCTGAACTCTCAGCCGTTTGCTGCCATTCTGAAGCACGAGCTTGTACTTCTTCGTAGCCTGGCCGCCGTTCTCGCCATAGTAGTTCACGAGATAGGCATCCTTGGCGATGCTCCAGTTCGGGAACCGGGCTACCACGGCCTTCGAGACTGCGGAGGGCAGCATGACATTTTTATACTTTTCCGCGGTACGGATCAATTTTCCATCCTTATCATAGGCGGCGAGGATCTCGCCTTCCGGAAGATAGAAGGAGATGAAATAGGTGTCGTACACTTCTTCATAGTAGTCCGAATTCTTGATGTCGTAGGACGCAGCCATGTGTTGCAGAAGTTGGGCCGGCTGTGCCACCTCTTTACCGTTGACATTTTTCAGGTACTTGTAATTGGTAGCGAGGACAGTAACCTCGGGGAGCGTTCCCTGGCAAAGGGCCGGCGTTGCATAGCCCAGCGCGGATATTCCGGCAAGAAGCAAGAATTTACCTGGTTTCATAAATTAACAATTTTAGACATTAAAGAATAGGACAATAAAGCTATTCCACAAACTGATGTCGGACGTTGACAGCAGTCATCGGTTGTGCTGATTGCCGTCACAAGCTTGCGATTGTGCAGGGGGTACTTTTATAAAAAAGCTATGCCAGATATTTATCATCAAAAACTGATCGTTCCCGCCGGCAAGGTAAGGTTGCAGGGTGAGCTCCATCTTCCGCCAGGGGCTTCGGCCATCGTCATCTTTTCGCAGACCGGATGCAGCGAGGAGCACCATTCCCGCAGCAGGGTGATGGAGGCGCATCTGGAGGCGGCTGGATTGGGAACGCTGCTCCCCGAGCTGTTCACGCCGGAAGAGCGTGTCGCTCACGGGATAACCTATGATCTCGAATTGCTCACGCAGCGGCTGGTCCTCCTCACGCAATGGTTGCAGGATCGTGATCTATTCGGTCATTACCGGTTGGGCTTCTATGGCACCGGCGTCGGTGCGGCCGCAGCCTTGAAAGCCGCAGCGAGCCTGGGCAGTTCGATCGACGCGATCGTCTGCCGGGGAGCCCGGCCCGATCTGGTGAAGGAATCGCTTCCTTTTGTGGTTGCGCCGACCCTTCTGATCGCCGGGGAGCTCGACCGCTATATCCTGGAATTCAATCGCGAGGCGTTGCATCTGCTGGCCGGGGACAGGCGCTTGGAGATCATTCCGGACGTCGCCCACACCTTCTCTGAACCGTCGAAAATGGAAGAAGCTGCGGTGGCAACCTGCGCCTGGTTTTTGCAGCACGTGAAGCCGGCACCGGAAGTTCCGACGCCCGACGCCCAGCCGGAGGTGAAGCCGGAGCCACACGGGGAGGAGCCCCCCCTCCCTGACCCCGGGTCGGAGATCCCTTCCGATTCTGATCCAAACTCAGTTTTATGCGAAAGATAATAGTGCCTACCGATTTTTCCGCGAATGCATTCCAGGCGGCCGCGTGGGCCGCCGGCATTGCCGTCAGGACCGGAGCTATTGTCTATCTGCTGCACGCCATGGACCAGGCTACCGACCCCATTCTCGAGCCGGTCGCCCTCGATAATACCTACCTGGAGCAGTACAACAGGGAACAGTTTCAGCGGCTGCGGTCCGTCAGGCAGCGCATCGGGGGGCAGGATCAACGCTTAATTACCGAGTTGCGACTGTCGAAGGGGATGGCCGCCGATGCGATCATCGCTTTTTCCGAAAAAGAACGTGCCGATCTTATCGTCATGGGTACGCATGGTTCCGGGGGAATAAAGGAACTATTGATCGGGAGCGTGGCGGCGGACGTCATCGCCCGAAGCAGGATCCCGGTCCTTACAATACCGGCAGAATATACTTTTCGTATCCCCAAAATATTATTATTGGCTGCCCGCAAATTCGAGCGGGACCTGATGCCGTTAAGGGTCCCGGTGCTGTTTGCGCGAACCCTTGGCGCCCGCATTGAACTTTTGACATTCATCAAGGAAGGCAGGGGCAGGGAGGAGGCGCAAGTCGATTCGGCCTCCGCGTTGAACCATTACCAGGAATATTTACAGCAGGTCCTTCCCGATATCCGGTTCAGCGCACACCGGTTGGAGGGTAAAGACTTCCAGGAATCCCTCAATCGATATTGTCAGGAACATTCCGTGGACATGGTTGTCCTCTTCAACCATCCGAGAAATTTTTTAGAGAAGTTGTGCAGCCGGAACAATACGAAGCGGACGGTATTTCAGTCGGATGTCCCGGTGCTGGTCCTTCCGGGCGAATAGTCTAAAACATACCATACACTTGTCTCCCCGTTAATTTTTGAGGGTGGGCAGGATGACGTGTTTCCGGATCATATCTTCCACGATATTCCTTGCATACCGGTCCGCCATGGCTTCGGTCGGGTCCTTCGAAAAGGCCCTCGACTGGCCGGACCAAAGCAGTTCGCCGTTCGTGACGCGGTAGAGATTGCTTTCAAGCAGGACCTCGACGTCGGTGACCGTGTAGCCGCCGCGATAGTACCGGCCCATCCGGTAATAATATCCATAATAACCCTGGTAGACTTCTACTGGACCCAGCACCCTTATGCCGGGTTCCCAACGGTCCTGCTCATCGATCTTCAATACCCTGATCGTGACGACGCCGTCGAAATGGTTGTCCAGTAAGATGCCGCGCATCTTGATCGAGTCGATCTCGGTAAAGTTCGGCCCGAATTGATCGAGGCTCGAGACGGCGACCAGCCCATGCCGTTGCAGTTCGGCCCTGATATGGTCCTCACCGAGCCGGCGTTTCCCCAGATCGGTCCCGAACGATACGACCAGCACCCGATAGAATGCCGTGGGATACGCATTCTTGTTGCTCCAGGAAGCTGTGAGCTTCACGGAAGGTTCGCAGGAGTACAACAGGCCAACGCTTAGCAGCAACAGACAGGCGGGGCGGGAGAAAATGCGGCGCATAAAAACAGGTTTTGATCAGTTGTAAATACTCTGCGCTTCGATCTTGCGCGTAGCTTTTTTCCAGTCGACGAGGTATTTTATGGTTGCTTCCATGGAGAAGACCTGGCTCTTGATAAGGGTGGTCAGTTTCAACAGGGCTTCTTCGGCAGGAGACGTGACGGCGCTTTTTCCCGTGCGGCCATATTCCTGGACCAGCAGGGCGGCGAAGCTGTCGTGGAAAGTGTAGAGCTCGTCGAGATATTGCTCCAGGCCGGTTTGCAGGTTGCGGATATCGGCGCTGCCGACGCGGGTCGCCCGTTTGCTGCCCTCGGCGATATGGCGAAGCGTATTCAGCAGCGGGAATTGGGTCCTTTCCTGGTATTCGGCCGCGATCTTGAGAAAGCAGCCGGTCTCGGCAAGAAGCCGGGCAATGAATTGTGGCGGCGAGAACCGGCGGCAATTTTGGGTGGAGAAGCTGCGCGTCAGTTTTTTGAGAAGGGAGGTCAGTCTCCGGCTGATGGGTAGATCCTCCGTTTCGATCTTCGTGAGGAGCGCGCTCACCGGCCGCGAGTTCGTGATCTGCCGCTCGACGTGTTTTTGTACGAGGAGCCTGTCTTTCCGGCTGCGGCTGAAATGTCTGAAATGAACCTTCCCCGACTGGCCCTGTTCAAAGGGGAGGATGACATCCTCCTGCCTGAACTGCTTGAGGTAATCGATATTTTGGAGTTGCATCTTGGTTATTTTCCACCAAGATAGGATTTGACATGCCCCACCCGGGAGGAGCAAGGTCAGGCGGCGGTATGATTTCCCGGTAGTGCCGCCGATAATCAGGATCAGCGGAGGTTTTGACCTTCGTCATCATCGCCGTTTCGGCAACGTCCTACCTTTTGGACAGAAACAATTCCGGTTATGTCAAGTTTGTTGTCCGAGAATGCGCTGAGGCTCCTGCAGGCGCGGTATCTTCTAAGGGATGCGGCGGGAAAGATTTTGGAAACGCCGGATCAGTTGTTCCGCCGGGTGGCCAGGGCAGTCAGTGAGGCAGAGCTATGGTGGGGGAACGAACAGGACCGGGCGCATTGGGAGGCGGTTTTCTATGAGACGATCAGCAGTCTGCGGTTCCTGCCGAATTCGCCGACCCTGATGAATGCCGGCACGACGGGTGGCCAGCTAAGCGCATGCTTCGTATTGCCCGTCGAAGATAGCCTTGACTGCATATTTACCACGCTCCGGCAGACCGCGCTGATCCAGCAGAGCGGGGGAGGCACGGGCTTCAATTTCTCGCATCTGCGGCCAAGGGACGATCGGGTCGGCCTTACGGGGGGATCGGCTTCAGGGCCGGTTTCCTTTATGAAAGTGTTCAATGCGGCTACCGAGCAGATCAGGCAGGGAGGAAAAAGACGGGGTGCCAACATGGGTATTCTCAATATCGACCACCCGGATATCGCCGGGTTCATCGGCTGTAAGCAGGAGGAGGGAGTTCTGAGCGGCTTCAACCTCTCCGTTGGGATCACGGATGCATTCATGAGGACAGTGATCAATGAGGGCGAGTGGAGTCTGCGACATCCCGGCAACGGCAGCGTCGTTTCGACGGTGAAGTCGGTGCAATTATGGAATGCCATTGTGGAAAACGCATGGCGGACCGGTGATCCGGGCCTGCTTTTCCTGGATACGATCAATGCCGCCAATCCCACGCCGGCGGAGGGTAGGATCGAAGCAACCAATCCCTGCGGCGAGGTACCGCTGTTGCCGTATGAGGCCTGCAATCTCGGATCGATCAACCTGACCCGGTTCATCCGCCGGGATAGCAGCCGCACTTGGATCGACTGGGACACGCTGAGTCATACCGTGCAGATCGCAGTCCGCTTTCTCGATGATGTCATCGAGTCCAACTGCTATCCCATCGATGCGATCGGTAGTGTCGTCCGGGCGAACCGAAAGATCGGCCTCGGCGTGATGGGCTGGGCTGATCTGCTGGCGATGCTCGGCATCCCTTATGATTGCGAAGAGGCCATAGCGCTTGCGCGGCAGCTGATGCAATTCCTGCGTGATGAAAGTCTTGGGGCGTCGGCCTGTCTCGCCGCGCAGCGGGGCGCTTTTCCGAATTGGGCCCGCAGTATTTACCGGGACGGAAAGCCGCTGCGTAATGCCACCCGATTGAGCATTGCTCCCACGGGAACGATCTCTATCATTGCAGACGTATCCTCTTCCATTGAACCCTTGTTTGCGCTTGCCTGGCACCGAAAGGGCGTGTCAGACGACCAGGAGCTGGAATTCTTCAGCGCTCCCTTCGACGAATATCTGCGTGGGCATCATCTGCTGACGGGAGCGCTGCTCAGCGAGATCGTCAGCAAGGGTACGGCACAGGATGTCCAGGGTTTGCCCGCCGAAGCCCGCAGGCTGTTCAAGACGGCACTTGAGATCTCGCCTGAATGGCACCTGCGCCACCAGGCTGCCTTCCAGGAGTTCACCGACAACGCCGTGTCGAAGACCGTCAATTTACCAGAAAATGCGACGCCTGACGATATTTCCGACGTGTACCGGTCTGCGTGGACCCGGAGAATGAAAGGGATCACTATATTTCGAAACAACTGCCGTTCCACACAGGTCCTCCACCCGGGGGTGCTGTCGCGCGGCGAATTTTGTAAAGTGTGCCAGGAATAGATCACAACACCGAATTGGCCGGCATCTTCCACCAGATAGCCGCCTGTTACCGCTACCTGGGTGCGCGGCAGCGATTCCGGGTCATCGCCTATGATAACGCCGCCCGCACCCTGAACGGACTGAAAAATGATATCTCCACGTATGCCGCTGACGTAAAGACACTCGACAAATTGCACGGCGTGGGCGAGTCCATTGCCGGCAAGATCATGGAATACCTGCGGACCGGAAAGATCGCCGCATTCGAACAGTTGAAGGAGCGGGTGCCACCCGGGCTGCTGCCACTGATGGACATCAATGGGATCGGACCGGCAACCGTGAAAACGCTGCATCGAAAGCTGGGCATCAGCAACCGGGAGGAAATGATCGCGGCCATAGAATCTGGCCGGCTGGAGCGGCTGAAAGGGTTTGGCCCCAGGAAGATCGGCAATATGCGAAAAGGCCTGAGGCTGGCGGAGGAACTGCACGGCCGGATGTTGTTGTGGGATGCGTTGCGTGCCGGCGACGAGATGCAGAGGAACGTCCTCTCCATCGCGGGTGTGAAGAAAGCAGAGCTGGCCGGTAGTCTCCGCAGAAGAAAGGAGACCATCGGGGATCTCGATATCGTTGCGGCCGCCGACAAAAAGGACTGGAAAAAGATCATTGGCCAGTTTACGAGCGGTGGCGGCGTCGAGAGGGTGCTTGCGGCTGGTGGCACCAGGGCAAGCGTCCTGCTCAAAGGAAGCAACACTCAGGTGGACCTGCGCATTGTGGGCGACCGGGAGTATGGGTCTGCGCTGATGTATTATACCGGCTCCCGCGAGCATACCATTTCGTTACGGACCTGGGCAAAGGGGCACGGTTGGAAGCTTAATGAATATGGCGTTTTCGACGCTGCATCGGGTGAATGGCTGGCGGGCCGGACGGAGGAAGAGATCTACCGCTTGTTCGGCATGGATTTCATTGCGCCGGAATTGAGGGAGGACAGGGGAGAGATAGAGATTGCGCTGAAAGGGTCGCTGCCGGGGCTTGTCGAAGTGGCGGATATTCGGGGAGACATGCATGTCCACAGTACGTGGAGCGATGGAACGGCAGATATCGTCGAGATCGCAGAGTATTTGCAAAAGGATCGGCCGCAATACGATTATCTTGTTATCACGGATCACTCGCCTGGTCAGCGGATAGGGCGAGGATTGACGCCGGAAGAATTCAGGCGCCAGTTCAGGGAGATCGACACGATCAATGCGCGGCTGGGTCGCCCACTGCTGAAGAAGGGGGTCGAAGTGGATATCCTGGAGGATGGGACGCTCGATCTGCCCGATCATCTCTTGCAACAATTCGATTGGGTGGTCGCCTCGGTGCATAGCCATTTCACGAGGGACAATACCGACCGGCTGATCAAGGCATGCGAGCATCCGCTTGTCTGTTGCATCGGCCATCCCGGCGGGAGGCTCATCGGCAGGCGGCAACCTTATCCCGTGGATTGGGAAAAGCTGATCGACCGGGCGGCGAAGTCCGGGACAGCCCTGGAAATAAACGCGCAACCCGACAGGCTGGATATTCCGGATACCACAGCCATGGCCGCGGCCGCCGGGGGAGTGATGCTGGTGATCGGGACCGATGCTCATGCGTTGAACCAGTTCGACTTCCTGTCGATGGGCGTCTCGGTCGCAAGGCGGGCTTGGTGTACGAAGGAGAATGTGCTCAATACGCGGGAGTGGACGGAGGTGGAGAAGTTCCAGTCGGTCAAAAAGGATCGGGCTCCGCGGCAAACCTGAATACTAAAGTCAATTATCATGGAAGCGAATAAATTCTGCCAGAGCTGCGGCATGCCGATCGACCGGCCCGAGCTGCAGGGCACCGAAAAAGATGGTGCGAAAAGTGAAAAATATTGTCACTTTTGTTATGCCGGCGGGCGATTGCTGAATCCGGACATGACCCTTGGTCAAATGACCGACCTTGTCCGCGGAAAATTGAAAGAAATGCATATGCCTGAATCGTTTATCGAAGGAGCGGTCAACACGCTGCCGCGGTTGGAACGCTGGGCGGGAAAAGCGGTACAGGATGGTCGGGCCATGAAGTGATCGTGGCGAATGAACAGAAAGCCGGGTTTGCGTGTTAGATATGTTCATTGGGAAAAAGCGATGTCCAGTCATTTTGTATCCCGGATCGTCCCGGTTATAGCCTTGAGTTTCCTGTTTTCCTGCCGCGCGCTCGATTTTTACGGCGATGGGGACAAACCCATTTGTTACAGCGGGAACAACGGATCGACCGGTCAAGGGAACGGTGATTCATTGACGGTCGTAACCTTCAATATCAAAAAGGCGAGAAAGATAGAGCTGGCCATCGCGGAGATGAAACAGCTCGAAAAGAAGGATCCCGTCGATATTTATCTTTTGCAGGAAATGGATGAGCAGGGTGTCGAGGCCATCGCCGCTGACCTCGGATTCAACTATCTGTACATCCCCATTGCTTATGACAAGGGGGACAGGAAGAATATCGGCAACGCCATCCTGACAAAAGGCACGATATCGAATCCCGGGAAGCTGATCCTGCCGCACGCCAAATGGCAGAACCAGCAACGGCGGGCCGTTACCATCGGCGAGGTGGAGGTTCGCCAACGGAAGATCCTGGTATTGAGCGTTCACACGGAGACCATTATGATGAGCCGGCGAATGAGGATGGACCAGGTGGATTCCATCGTTCGGTACGCCCGGCAGGAGTCTTCGCATTACAAATATGTCCTGGTGGGAGGCGATTTCAACACGGCGTTCCCACAATATTCCCGGTCGGTCGTTAAAGAATTCAGCAGTATTGGTTTTGATTGGCTTACCGCCAATGTCGGGAGCACGGCCAAGGCGACGATGGGGCTGGTAAGACCGACCAATGATTACTTATTCTCAAGGGGTTTCTCCTTGATGAACGCTTATGCGATCCGGAGTTCGCGGTCAAGCGACCATTATCCTGTACTGGCCACTCTGAGATAGGGGGGCGATAAAAGTCACAGCGCGCCGCCGATATCTTATGCGTGTTTAAGAATGAGGCGCCGGCGCGAATGCCTCCGCGCCCTGCATGGCCATGTGTTCATAGGTCTTGTATCGGAGGTCGATGAGCTCCTGCGCGACAAGGGCGAGTCGTTCGGCTTCCTGTGGATTTGTCCGCAGAAGCTGACTGTAGCGGAGCTCGCGGTAGGCGTAGTCTTTAAAGGTGATAACCGGACGCGGACTGTCGAGAACGAATGGCGGCCGGCCTGCGCGGCGGAGGGCGGGGTTGTAGCGGATCAGGGGCCAGTAGCCGCTGGCTACGGCGCGTTGTTGCTGCTGCAGCCCCTTTTCTATTTCGATGCCGTGTTCGATACAATGGGAATAGGCCAGGATGAGGGACGGGCCATCGTAAGCTTCCGCTTCCCGTAGGGCAAGAAGTGTCTGCTGCGGATTGGCGCCCATGGCGACCGTTGCGACGTATACGTTGCCGTAAGAGATCGCCTGGAGTGCAAGGTCCTTCTTACCGACCTTTTTTCCCGCGCTGGCGAATTTCGCGGCTGCCGCGGTGGGTGTCGCTTTGGACATCTGTCCACCGGTATTGCTATAGACCTCGGTGTCGAGGACAAGGATATTGACGTTGCGGCCGGTGGAGAGGACATGGTCCAGACCGGCCGAACCGATATCGTATGCCCAGCCGTCGCCGCCGATAAGCCAGACGCTGCGTGGTACGAGCTGGTCAGCGATGGACAGGAGCGATGATGCAAGGGACGACTGCATACCGCGAAGTTTTTCTTTGAGCTCGGTGACGAGGAGTCGCCGGGCGGCGATCGCCGATTCCAGATGGGGAACCGGGCTCAGCAGGTCAGTGGCTAGGCCGTCGCCCAGATCTCCGGAGAGTGTGGAAAGGAGGGCGCGGGCATCTTCGAGCTGCTTGTCCGTTGCGATCCGCATGCCGAGGCCGAACTCGGCGTTGTCCTCGAAAAGGGAGTTGGACCAGGCGGGTCCCCGGCCCTGTGCATTGGTAGCCCAGGGCGTCGTGGGCAGGTTGCCGCCATAGATACTGGAACAGCCCGTGGCGTTGGCGACCAGCAGCCGCTCGCCAAAGAGCTGGGTGAGGACTTTTATATAGGGGGTCTCGCCGCATCCCGCACAGGCTCCCGAGAATTCGAAGAGGGGCTCCAGGAACTGAACCCCGCGCACACTCGAGAAGTCGACGTTGGCGCGATCATTCACCGGCAGGGATTCGAAGAAGGAGATTTGTTCCCTTACCCGGCCACTATCGGGTTTGGGGCGGAGGCGGATTGCTTTGCCCTCGTCGGATGCCGACGATGACCCGCTTTCCGGGCGGGACTCTGCCGACGGCGCCGTCTGGGACGGGACCGATCCTACCGGGCAGGCATCCACGCAGAGGTTGCAGCCCGTGCAGTCTTCGATATACACCTGCAATGTGTAGCGCGTCTCGGGATAGCCTCTGCCGTTGATGGGCGCCGACTGGAAGTCGGGGGGGGCTGAATCGAGGTGGTCCTTATGATAGAACCTGGCGCGAATGGCGCTGTGGGGACAGACGAAGTGGCAATTGCCGCATTGGATGCAAAGCGATGGCTCCCATTCGGCCACCCTTTCGGAAATATTCCGTTTCTCCCAGCGGGTGGTCGCCGAGGGCCAGGTTCCGTCTGCGGGCAGGGCGCTTACAGGCAGGTCGTCGCCCTCGCCGCGTAGCATGGCGGCTGTAACCCGCTGGACAAAGGCTGGTGCACCCGAAAGAAATGCCGGCGTGGTATCCGGCGCTGCAGCAGGCGCGGCCTCCGGTGTTTCTCCCGCCGACACCTCCGGCGCTCCCGCAAGAGCCGGCAACGACACCTCGTAAAGGTGTTGCAGGCTTTTGTCCATCACGCGGAAATTCATCTCCACAACCGCTTCGCCCTTACCCTGGTAGCTCTTACGGATGGAAGCCTTGATCGCGGCGATGGCCTCTTCGCGGGGAAGCACGCCGGATAGCGCAAAGAAACAAGTTTGCATGATCGTGTTGATCCGGCCGTCAAGTCCTTCTTCGCGGGCCACCTTCGATGCATCGATCACGTAAAAGCTCATCTTTTTATCGGTCAGCTGTTTTTGAACTGCGAGGGGAAGATGATCCCACACCTGCCCGGCCGGGTAGGGACTGTTCAGCAGGAATGTCGCCTTGTCGCGGGCATGATGCAGCAGGCTCTCTTTTGCAAGAAAATTGAATTGATGGCAGGCGATGAATCCTGCGTGGCCGATGAGGTAGGGCGCATGGATGGGAGTCTTTCCAAACCGCAGGTGAGAAACCGTCCGGGCGCCGGACTTCTTGCTGTCATAGACAAAGTACCCCTGGGCAAAAAGAGGCGTCCCCTCTCCGATGATCTTGATGCTGTTCTTGCACGCGCCGACGGTTCCGTCGGAGCCCAGGCCGTAGAATAATGCTTCCACCCGGTCGGGGTCTTCCGGTTCGGACCCCGGTTTATAGGGCAGGCTGGAAGCGGAGACATCGTCATGGATGCCGATGGTAAATCCGTTACGGGGTTTTTCCGCCGCCAGCTCATCGAAGACGGCTCTGGCCATCGCCGGCGTAAATTCCTTTGACGCCAGGCCGTACCTGCCGCCAATGACCAGCGGCATCCGGGAACCAGATCCCGTGTTGTGACCTGCGACGAGGGCCGTGATGGTGTCCTGGTAGAGGGGTTCACCGCCCGAACCCGGTTCTTTTGTGCGGTCGAGCACCGCGATGGCCTTTACGGTCGGAGGCAGCGCCTGCAGGAACAATTTCGCGGAGAAAGGACGATAGAGCCGAACCTGCAGGACACCGGTCCTGGCGCCGGCGGCGTTGAGCCGTTCCGACATTTCCCTGGCTGTTTCTGTCGCAGATCCCATGATAATGATCACGCGCTCCGCTACCGGATGACCGGAATATTCGTATGGCCGGTAAGCCCGGCCGGTGAGCACCCTGAAATCTTCCATCACCTGGCCGACAATGTCCGGCGCCGCGTTGTAGAAGGGATTGACCGTCTCCCTGGCCTGGAAATAAACATCGGGATTCTGCGCCGTGCCGCGGATGAACGGCCGGTCGGGATTCAGGGCGCGGCCGCGGTGGGCATAAACCAGTTTGTCGTCGATCATGGCACGGAGCTCAGCTTCGGACAGGAGGGATATTTTATTGATCTCATGACTGGTGCGGAAACCGTCGAAAAAGTGGATAAAGGGCAGCCGGGCGCGGAGTGCAGCTACCTGCGCGATAAGAGCCATGTCGTGAGCCTCCTGCACGGAACCCGAGGACAACATCGCGAAGCCCGTCATCCGGGCTGCCATGACGTCGCTATGGTCGCCAAAGATCGAAAGTCCCTGGGTGGCAAGGGCGCGGGCAGCGACATGAAATACCGTTGGTGTCAATTCGCCGGCTATCTTATACATATTGGGAAGCATCAGGAGCAATCCCTGTGATGCCGTAAAGGTCGTCGTAAGAGCGCCCGTCTGGAGCGAACCGTGAACGACGCCTGCCGCGCCGCCTTCACTTTGCATTTCGATGACATCCGGCACGCGGCCCCAGATATTCCTTATTCCGCGGGCCGCCCACTCGTCGACATGTTCGGCCATCGGCGATGCAGGGGTGATCGGGTAGATGGCGCAGACTTCGTTGATACGGTAGGCCACATGGGCTACCGCCTCGTTGCCGTCGATAGTGGCGATGGATTCGGGTGTAAGTTGGTTCATGATCCGGGATTTTGAGCGGCCGCATAAGGAACAAGATGCATGGCGTCGCATGGACATTGCTCCACGCAGACGCCGCAGCCGGTACAGCGTTGGAGATCGATTTGGTAACCTTTGTCCTTTCCCAGGCGGACGATCGCATTTTCCGGGCAGGCGCCAAAACAGCCGTCGCATTCCGTGCAGTTGCCGCAGGAGAGACAGCGTTGCGCTTCGAAAATGGCTTCCGCTTCCATAAGACCGGCGCGAATCTCGGTAAAATCCTTTACCCGGATGTCGGGTGCGATCTCAGGCTGCGTGCGCTTTGGAGCATCCGTGCGATACCAGCGATGGAGATGACGGAAGGAAGCGGTTTTTGGCGATGGCGGCTTGGCATAGGAAGAGCCTTTCAGCCACGCGTCGATGTGACGGGCCGCGCGTTTGCCATGGCCGATCGCTATAGCGACGCTGCGTTCGCCGGGGACTACGTCGCCGCCCGCGAAGATGCCGGGTCTGCCGGTGGACATGTCCTTGCCCACAATGAGCGTGCCATCTGCGGCAAAAGTCAATCCCTGCACATTGCGCAAAAATGTGGTGTCCGTGTCCTGCCCGAGGGCGAGGATCAGGCTGTCGGCTTCTAGGGTTTCAAACTGCCCCGTGGGAACCGGCTCGCCCTTCTCCATCCTCATCTTTTCAACGATGATATTGCTTCCGTCTATTTCCCGGATGGTTCGAAGCCAGTTGATCTTCACACCTTCTTCCAGCGCCTCCGCAGCTTCGATGTCATAGGCGGACATATGCTTCTGGTCCCGGCGATAGATGATCATCGCCTCCTCGCCGGTAAGTCGCTGAGCCGTGCGGGCGGCATCCATGGCCGTATTGCCGCCGCCATAGACCGCTACGCGACGACCCAGCCGGGGCGGATTGCCTTCGTCCACGGACTTGAGAAACTGCAGGGCGTCCAGGATCTTTCCTGCCTCGCGCGCCGGGATATCGGCTTTATGCGACAACTGCGCCCCGACGGCAACGAGCACTGCGTCGAAGGCTTCCTCTTCCTGAACGCGGGCCAGGTCCCTGACGGGATGATCGCAACGGCAGATAACACCCAGGTCGATGATGCGTGCTATTTCCCTTTCAAGGATGTCGCGGGGAAGACGATAAGCAGGGATTCCGAAGTGAAGCATGCCGCCGGCTACGGGGCCTGCTTCCCGCATCTCTACAAAATGACCAAGCCGACGGAGATGATATGCGGCAGAGAGGCCGCAGGGCCCCGCGCCGATGATCAACACTCTCTTGCCGGTGTCCGCGCCGGGCGTGACACGCCAGTTCCGTTGAAGTGCGAGGTCGCCAAGAAAACGTTCGACAGCGTGAATGTTGACAGTGGTATCGGTGAAGTTGCGGTTGCAGGCTTTTTCGCAGGGGTGATAACAGACGCGGCCCGAGACGGCAGCTAAAGGATTATCGTCCATGATGGCCAGCCAGGCCTCCTCGAAATGATGAGCCTGCGCCAGCGCCAGCCAGGACTGGATGTTCTCGCCGGCGGGGCAGCTGTGGTTACAAGGAGGCATCCCATTGGAATACACCGGGATATGACTACGCAACGGTCCGGTGCCCACGGGGTGCGCCGTCAGATCGGGCGGAAGCGTTATGTCTGTCGGTTGGCGGTTCATATCGTGAAGCTAATATTTACTCGTGCCGCGGAGCCTGACGACAATCAGCAACCCGGTTGATCCCGGTTTGTGGACGACGTCTGAGGGTGTGATAGCTTTGGAAAAAGGTACCAGTAAAGTGTAGTTGTCAACCTAAATTACAAAGGATATGAAACGTATTCTTATCGCAACAGACTTCTCCCCCGCTTCCGACAGGGCTGTCGAATACGGCCTGAAGCTGGGCGCCGCCCTCGACGCGGCCGTTACTATCGTTGCGGCCTATGAGGATGTTCCGGTGCCCGTGACGGACATGGCATCGTTTACCTTCATCGACGGCGCCGGGGTCCGCGAGGCCGTGGAGCAGGGGCTATGGCGACAACGGAATCGCTACCGGCAAAGTGAAGTGCAGCCGATAGAAACCTTGCCCGTCAGGGGGGCGGTAGTCGAGTCCATCCTGGAGACGATAGAGGAACTAAGCGCCGACCTGGTCGTTATGGGAATGAAAGGCAAGGGAAAGTCGGTGCGCAAATTGTTTGGCAGCACGGTGACAGGGCTGGCCAGGAAGACGCGTGTGCCGCTGCTGGTCGTGCCGGAGGAGGCGAGGTACATGTCGCCTGCCAATATCCTGCTGGGAAACGATGTCCGGCCCGATACGGATCTCCAGGTGCTGGATCCGCTCAAAGAGCTGGTTGCTATCTTCGGCGCGCGGGTCTATGCACTGCGGGTCATCCAAAACGGAACGAAGGAATACTTAGAAGTGATGCATAATCCCAGCCCGCTACAGCCGGTCGCGAAGGAATGGGAGCTCAAATATGAATATGAGATGGGCGGGGATGTCGTGGCGGTGTTGAATGAGTTCGCGCGGACGCATCACATCGACATGGTGGTCATGGTGCCGCATCCGCATTTTCTCCCCGAACGATGGTTTATCCGGAGCCGGACAAGGGAGATGATCTTCGAGGCGAAGATCCCGTTGCTGATCCTGCCGGAGTAATCTATTGTTTCGAAGTGATCAGTGTCAACCCGGCTAATGATAGGCCTCATTGGCAATTCCAGTCGCTGAGCCGCTACCTTCGGGCTATGATAAAATATCCCAGTACTACCGCCTATCAGGATCTGATGGGGCGGGTCGCGGCGCCGCCCGCAGTTTCCATTTTATTGCCTCTGCATCCGGTCCTTGGCGCTCGCGGCGAATTGCAGCATCGCGTAAAGATCGCGCTGGAAAATGTCCGGCATCAATTGTTAAAGACCTACACTTCGGAAAGGGTCGGTTTCGTGATGGAGAAGCTGGAAGGCCTTCGACAGCAGCTGCACGGAGACATCCGCCAAAAAAGCGTCGGGCTTTTTGCCTCGGCGCTGAAAAGCAGGCTAGTCTTCCTGGAATCGACGGTCGAAGAAAGGATCTTCATCGGCGAGAGTTTCGCCGTGCGCGAGTTGGTAGCGGACAGCAAACAGCTTCGCAATTACCTGATCCTCGTGCTTACAGATCAGGAGTGCCAGTTCTATTTGGCCGGCGGCGACCGGCTGGAGCGGTTGAGGACCGGCACGCCCGCGGATGTGTTCGCCTATGTGAACGAAAAGCCCGAACGGGTGGCCAATTGTAGCGATGCCGCCGCCCGCCGGGAGATCGTCATGGATAAATTCCTGCACCATATCGACGAGGAGTTGTCGCACATCCTGGCTTTGCATCCCCTGCCGGTATTTGTGCTGGGGCCGGAGCGCGTGATCGGGCATTTCAAAGCCCAGACCCGCCATCTGCCGCAGATAGCGGCCTGCGTATACGGAAGTTATGCAGAGGCCGGCGAGGGAGAATTGCGGGAGCTGGTGCGGCCTTGCCTGGCTTTATGGCAACAACATAACCGGCAGATGCTGCTGAGTCTGGTGAAGACCGCTGTCGACGAAAACAAACTGAGCACCGGCATCGACCAGGCCCAGGCAGACGCAACCCGTAAAAATGGACGGCTGCTCATAGTAGAGAATAGCTTCAACGCCAATGGCCTCGACGAGTTGATCGGCGGGGTCGTCGCCCAGGGTGGGGACGTAGACTTCGTTGACGACGGAGCCCTGCGGGAATACCAGCGGATTGCCCTGGTGCGTTATTATTAGCCAAAAGCCGCACGACATCCCTGACCTTTCGTCTTAGGGGTTCCTGTGTAATTTTTACATTCATATTTGATCAAATAATTAAACACCCTACCTTCGCAGTCTGAGCTTGCTCTTCACTGACCACATTCTTCCCTACGAATACATTTTAGGCCCTGTTCCAATAACCTGCTCGCTTATGCCTGTCGCAAGGAAAGCATATTTCGTGCTCGCAGCCCTGCTGCTGGGTACTGTTATAGGGTTGCTGATCATGGCCATCCGCTACAACGCCGTTTTTACGGCCACCACCGAATGGGTCGACCATACCATTGTGGTACTGGGCGTACATCAGCAGGCGCTGACGGGGCTCTATGACTATGAAAGAGGCGCCATTGCCAGGAGCGACCTGCAGAGCCGGTTCCGGCGGCTTCATGAGTTAACTACGGACAATCCCTCTCAACAGATCAAAGCTGACCGGTCGCTCCGCCTCCTGGCCGCGCTACCGGGCAATCTGAACAGCGGCGAGCTTGTGCGCCATCCCATAGCCGATAGTATTCGCGCTGTTTTACTCGATTTTCAGATGGAAGAGATAAGACTCCTGAACCGACGCGAAGCCGATAGCAGCCAAAGCAGGAGTTCGCTGAAAACGGCCATCATCACCCTGATGGGGGCCATATTTGCTCTCTTGTTTGCAGGAGCCTATGTTACGAACTACAACTTCAACCGCCGGCTAAAGGCGGAAGAAGGGCGAAGGGACGAAAACGACAGGGCGCTCGCGCGGGAAAAAGACCTGAATGCAATGAAGTCGCGGTTCGTGTCGCTGGCCAGCCATGAGTTCAAAACCCCACTGACCGTGATCCTCAGCTCTTCTCACCTAGCAGAGCGCTACGATGGCCCTGAGACCGCGGAAAAGCGGCTTACCCATCTTCGCCGCATCCGGTCCAATGCCGGAAATCTCAGGCGGTTACTCGATGATTTTCTGTCCGTGGAGAAGTTGGAGACCGGTCTTGTCCGTAACGAGCCGGTGGCGACCGACCTGGTGAAGTTGGTGGAGGAGGCCGTGCAGGATATGGCGGAGACCTGTAAGGAGCTCCAGCGGATGGAGATCAGCGTCGAGGGAAAAGCGCGGCCGGTCGCCGTCGACCGGCATATGCTCCGGAATATTCTCAACAACCTGCTCAGCAATGCCATCAAGTATTCGCCGGAGAGAACTGCGATCCGGCTGGGTCTGGTGTTTTTGCACGACGCCGTGCTCCTTTCGGTTGCCGACAACGGCATCGGCATCCCTGCCGACGAGCAGGAACGTCTTTTCGAGCGCTTCTTCCGCGCCAGCAATACCTCGGGCATTTCCGGCACCGGGCTGGGACTCAGCATCGTAAAAAAATATGTGGACCTGATGGGCGGGGAAATCCGTCTCGAGAGCCGGCAGGGATTGGGTTCTACATTCTTTATCCAGCTGCCGATGACGATCATGGAACCGGCTGACGGCCGTCATTGATCCGCGGGATATTCGCTCGTAGCTTCAATGTTTCTCACAACAAAATCTTTTTTATGAAGTCTACCATGAACGCACTCGTTTATGGCGGGCCGGGCAAGATCGAATTGAAAGAAGTCCCGGTCCCGCAGCTTTCAAAACCAACGGACGTCCTGATCCGGGTGACCCGGACGACCATCTGCGGTACTGACCTGGGGATCATCAAGGGAAAAGTGCCGGATGTAAAACCGGGAACTACGTTAGGGCATGAAGGGGTGGGGATCGTGGAAAAAGTGGGCGAGTCGGTGCGCAACTTCAAAAAGGGCGACCATGTTCTTATTTCCTGCATCACTTCCGACGGGACCTGTGAGTATTGCAAAAAAGGCGTCTATGCGCATTGCGAGGACGGAGGATGGATATTGGGACACCTGATCAATGGGACGCAGGCCGAATACGTCCGCATTCCACACGCCGACAACAGCCTGCATCATATTCCGGCGGGTCTCGATGAAGAGGCGCTGGTCATGCTGAGCGATATTTTGCCCACCGGGTACGAGATCGGGGTGCTGAACGGCGGGGTGAAACCGGGCGATACCGTCGCGATCGTAGGTTCCGGCCCGATCGGGATGTCGGCCCTGCTGACCGCACAGTTCTATTCGCCCGCGCGGATCTATATGATCGATCTCGACGACAATCGGCTCGAGACCGCGAAAAAATTCGGCGCGACCGATATCATCAACTCCGGGAAGGAGGATCCTGTGAAAAGGATCATGGGCGAGACAAAGGACGGGGTCGATGTGGCCATCGAGGCTGTCGGCGTGCCGGCTACATTCGATGTCTGCCAGCGGATCGTCCGGCCCACCGGTCATGTCGCGGTGGTGGGAGTTCATGGGCATAGCGTCAACCTGGAGATCGACCGGCTATGGATACAGAACATCACCTTGACCACCGGCCTTGTCAGTACATTCACGACGCCGATGCTGCTCAAAAATGTCATTTCGGGAAAGCTTCAACCGCAGAAGCTGATCACGCACCGCTTCGGCCTTGGGGATATCCTGGACGCCTATAAGGTCTTTGGCAATGCCGGCGAGCAAAAGGCCATCAAAGTGATCATTACTCCGGAAGAAGTGCCGGGCATTCGCGCTGCGGCAAATCACAAAAAAGTCAAGGCGACCGTTTAATTTGGCAGTTTGTTTCGGACGGGTTCAATAAAGGGCCGGCCTCTCATGAGGCCGGCTTATCTTTTTTTGCCGCGGAATCCATGCGGATAATGTTTGACCAGGTTCAGGTGTGGCGCTGATCGCCGTTCTTTTTAGAGGTCTGCGGGACAGGTAGCTTTGTGGTATCAATCATCAATAAAATCATTTTATATGAGAACAGACGCAGATATCCAAAAAGATGTGATGGCTCAACTGAAATGGGAGCCTTATTTGAATGCCGAACAGATCGGTGTCGCGGTAAAGGATGGCGTAGTAACCCTGTCGGGACACGTCAACAGCTACAACAAGAAGATCGGCGCCGAACAGGCAGCCAAAAAGGTGCTTGGGGTAAAGGCGGTCGCCGAGGACATCGTGGTGGGCGTTTCGCCGGCGGATCGCCGGTCGGATACGGAGATCGCCGAAGCTGTGGTCAACGCATTGCGATGGCATAGTGCTGTTGCCGAAGACAAGATCAAGGCCCGGGTCGAATCAGGGATCGTGACATTGGAAGGAGAGGTGGAATGGTATTTCCAGCGGGAGAATGCCGCCAATGCCGTTAGGAATCTTGTGGGGGTCATCCGGGTGAATAACTGGATCACCGTCACTCCGGCACCGACCTCAAAAGATGTTCAGGACAAGATCAGGGAGGCGTTGCGCCGTAGTGCGACAGTGGATTCCGACAGGATCTCGGTAAAAGTATTAGGTAGCAAAGTGATCCTCTCCGGGAGTGTCAGATCCATTGCCGAAAGTGACGATGCCCAATTGGCCGCGTGGTCTGCACGTGGTATCACGGGTGTCGAAAATAAATTGCAGATAGAGGTTCCGGAGTTTAGTTTTTGATCGTTTCCCGCCAGTCGCCTTGGGAGTGCGCCGGAGTGATCCGGCGCATTTTATTTTACGCCGTTGCCGGCGCGTGGGATCTCGGTGGTGATGCTCGTACCCACGCCGAGCGCGCTTTCGAGATGGATGATGCCGCCGAGGAGCTCGGCGTATCGACGGACAATATGCAGGCCAAGGCCCGTTCCTTCGATGTTCAGGGCATTGCCGCCGCGGAAGAAACTGCTGAAAAGGTGCTGCTGGTCATCGGCCGAAATGCCGATGCCCTGGTCTTTGACGGTGAGCGTCATCGGGTCACCCGCCGGCGCGGATGCATCGAGCCGGATAGCAGAGTTCTCAGGCGAGAACTTTACGGCGTTGCTGAGCAGGTTGATAAGGATATTCTTCAACAGCCGTTTGTCGCTGCAGAAGGTGTCGCTACCCCCGTAGTCGCAAAGGATCTGCTGACCGGGTTTTGCCAGCGGACGCATCTCCTCGACTACCTCATCTAGAAACTCCCGCACTGGGAATTCTGCCGGTTCGGCCGCTATCTTTCCTTCTTCGAGCTTGCCCAGGCTGAGGAAGTCTTCCAACAAGGTATTGAGATGCTTTACGGCGTCGCGGATGCGCTTGATGTGTTTGTCGCGGTTTTCCTGTTCTTCGGCTCGTGTGTACCGGGAAAGGAGGGCAGCCGAAGACAATACCGTGCTCAACGGGGTTCTGAACTCGTGGGAGGCCATCGACACGAATCGGGACTTTATCTCGTTCAATTCTTTTTCCTTGCTCAGCGCTTCATTCAGCTCTTGCTGGCTGTGTTCCAGTTCATTGAGCGCCTCCCGCAGGATGAGGGTTCGCTGTTCGACCTTGGCTTCCAGGTCCGTGTTCAGCCGGCGGATATCGCCGGTGACGTGCTCCAACTGCTGCTGCCGGTCGAGGAGGTCTCGTTCGGCCTTTTTTCGCTGCGTGATGTCTACGATGAAGGCTATGACATATAGCTTGTGCTTCTGGCGATAGTAGCTGAGGCTTACCTCGACGGGGAATTCCGCGCCGTCCTTTTTCCTGGCGAAAAGATCGCGGCCGTGGCCCATGGTCCGGCTCCCCGGGTGGTGGTAAAATCCTTCCCGGTCTTTTTCATGCCGGTGGTGGAAGCGCTGGGGGATCAATACGTCGATCGACTGACCCGGTAGTTCGTCCCGGTCGTATTCGAAGAGGCGATAGGCGGCCGGATTGAGCAGGACGATCTTGCCATTATCGTCGGTCAGTATGATGCCTTCCGTTGCATGCTCGAACAGTGCGGTGACCTGGTGCTGTTCAGCCTCGATATTGCGGTAAAGCCTTTTGACATAGAGGACGAAAAGGGTGGCCATGATGACGACGGCCAGGGAAAAGGCATGCTGAAAGATGACCTGCTGCCTGTCCATATTGTCGTGTTGGTAGAAAGAGGCGACGATGATCAGGATCGTGCTGATCACGCCGAAAAACCGGGTGTAGCTATCGCGCTGCAGGAATATCGTCAGAAGGATGGCGCCGATCAACCCGCCGTCGATAAGGCTATACTGCGGATTCAGGTACTGCAACACCGCCGTGCAGATGGTGACGATGGAGCAAAACAAAAGGATATGACCGGACTTTTCCTTGAACATCAGGTGGGTGGGGAGTTTTTGCTAATGTACGACTATCCCCCTAATAATATTTGATCACGGCTACGGGGCCATAGTCCCCAAGCAGGGCTCTGTCCATCTTCTCGATCTCGCCTCCTGCTTCCAGGACCTTTTCGACAAGGTTGTCGATGCCGTCCGTGGAGTAGAAACCGGATGAATCAGGGTGGTATTGCTCTTCGCCGACAATCACAAGGCGGGTATTGCGGCAGGCGGCGGCTTTCCGGGCTTCATGGATGCCGCAGGCGAGCTTGCCTGCCTGGGCGGCTTTTTCCAGTTGGCGCAGGAGCATTTGGGACTTTGTGGCCCGCCAGTCGGCAAGATAGGGCTCGAGCATGGTTTTGAGGTCACCCTCCCGGGCGTCGATCCCGTCCTTATGGATATAACCCGCTATCTGATGGTCATGTTGGGTCAGCCGGGAAAAATGTCCCGCCACCCGGTCGGCGGCGATGACAAAGACCGGCAGCGGGTAGACCTTCAGCACAGCCCCAAGACCCTGATCCATATGGTGGAGGAATTTATTGAGCATCACTTCCCGCCGGCTGTCCGGGTCGGAAAAGTTGCCGGCCCGTTCGGGAACTTCGTTGAGATACGCATAGACGTTCTGCGGACTGTTGCTTTTGATGAGCTTCATGCCTTGTGAATCGTTGAGATACATCCTGGACTCTCTTGCGCTGAGCAGCATGATGAGGTAATCCCGCGATCCGGCCTTATGATCGGCGATATCGCGGAGCAGAAAGGGTTCATCCACAAGTACCCGTTCTTCAACTGCCATATCGAGGTAAAGCACTTTCGAATATTCGTCGGAAACAAAGATGACCACGCTCACCTTGTGGGTGGAACCGTTTAGGGTGCGTATCAATTGCTGAAGTTTCCGGACGATAGGCAGCACCGACTCGGCAGGATGGGCTTCCATCAGCTTTTTTTCGGCCGTGGACAGCGCATTCCGGAGCAGCCGGTCTGTTTCCTGCCGGGACATCATCTTTGGATTGTAAGGCAAGAGGAGGGTCGCACTCGGACGCTTGGCGAGCGGCGCCGGTAAGGACCGGACTTTTTTGTAGCTGATCTGGGCAGTGCTCATAGTGGAAAGTTTAGTGATCAAAGATATCCCCGCGCGCAGGCGGATTCCCATGAGGGGGGTCAAGAAATGAGCTGATCGTTGTCATGGGGCAGCCGGATCAGATACTGAAGAACATCTGGCTCGTCAGGCTAGGTGACTTTTCGTATCGGCCGCTCTTTGCTTCGAGGCGGATGCGGAACGTGACGCCGTGTATCTTATTCAGTTCGGCCGGCGCAAAGGGCCAGTCCGGCGAAAGATGGGTCGTCTCGCTACTGATCACCGGGAGGATCCGTTCGTGGAGTTTCTGCAGGGCTTCCTGGCGTAGAACCGGGTCGGTCAGTTCTTCAAACCGGCCATGCGCGACCACACTTTGCCAGTTGGCCATATCGTGCAGTTTGTCGACCTCGAAACAGACGATCGGATTGCGACGCATGATGTCCAGCTTCATTCCTTCGTGTGTATGGCAATAGACATACTCGCCGTCGTAGTGATAACTGATCGGCACTACGTACACCACCTGCCCGTCGCTGCACCCGAGGCGGCCGATCACTTCTTTATGTAACAGCTTCTCTATCTCGGGGGAAGATAATTTTCCTATCATGGCAATGATTTTTGATGCTTCGAAGCTAGGATGCCGCGGACTGCGGATCAATGACCAGCGTCAGACGGCCGTATGATCAAATTCAGGAGTGGCGATGCGAAAGGAGAAAGTGGTGCCGTGTCCGGGTTGGCTATCGACAGTGATCGAACCGCCCATGAGGTCGAGGTAGCGTTTGACAATGCTGAGGCCAAGACCGGTGCCGGAGATGCCCGTGGTATTACTGCCTCGAAAAAAGCGGTCGAACAGATGCTCCTGTTCTTCCGACGGGATGCCGATGCCCTTGTCGGCGATCGTGATCTGGATATAGCCAGGCTGTAATTCCAGGTTTACCACCACGGGCGTACCATCCGGTGAATATTTGATGGCATTGGATAGGAGGTTATAGAGGATATTCCTTAGGAGATGCGGGTCCACAGGGACTGTGCCCGGTTGCCCCCCTGAAAGCAGGTGGATTCGTTGGTCCTCCGGACAGGTCTCCTCGATGTCCAGAATGCTTTCCCGAACGAGTTGGACAATATCGACGGGCTGCGGCCTGTTGCTGACGATCCCCTCTTCCAGCTTCTCAAGAGACAGGAAGTCGTTTAACAGCTGCTTGAGGTTGTCTACGTTGGACTTGATGCGCTGGATATGACGCCCACGCCGGTCTGCCATTTCCGGCGCGGAGTATTTCTCGATGAGCGAGACGGAGGAAAGTATTACGCTGAGGGGGGTCTTGAACTCATGGGAGGCCAGGGTGACGAAGCGGGACTTCATTTCATTCAGGGACCGTTCGCGTTCGAGCGCTTGTTCCGTTTCTTCCTGGGCCCGTCGCATGTCGGTGATATCCCTGGTGATCTTGATATAGCCGGTCAATTGTTGTTTTTGATCGTATAATGCGGTGAAAACCACGTCGGCCCAGAAGATGGTCCCGTCCTTTCGCTTGCGCCGGCCGATAGATTCATATCGCCCTTCCGCCGCTGCGTGTTTCAGATTGGCGGCCGGGTCGCCACGGTGATTCTCTTCATCCGGATAGAAGATGTCGATGTGTTGACCGATGATCTCTTCTTTTGTATAGCCCTTTATCTGGCGGGCCCCTTCGTTCCAGGTGATAACACAGCCTTCGGCGTCCAATTGAAAGATAGCGTAGTCCTTGATGTCGTTCACCAAAAGGTCGAAGCGATGATGGGACTCCTGCAGGACGCGTTCAGCGCTCTTGCGACGCGTGAACTGGTAGACGATAAGGAATGCCGCAAGAAGGGCGGCGATAGTCAGGGCCGTACTCATATGGTCAGTTCCGTTGTTCCAGGAACGGAATTTATAAAGGTAGGGGGAAAAATGCTCATTTCCGATGGTGCCAGCCGCGCAGGTGCAACCCGAGGAAGATATAGAAAAGACCGAGGGTCAGCAGGGCGCAGCCTGTCCAGACGATAAGGCTGAAGGCGCCCAGCACCGGGTAGTAAAGGATAAGGAACGAGAAAACGACGCCACCGAGCGCCAGGGCCAGCATCCAGGCTTTTTCAGGCCAGATGACCGGGAGGTCGAAGCAGCGGCCGGCGATGGAGATGCTGCGGAAAAGGAGCCAGAAGCCGGCGAAGAGGGGAAGGGATACAGCGGCAAGCACCGGCGTGAGAAAGAGTACGGCCGCAGCGGTAAGATCGAAGATCCCGCCGGCAAGGTGCCAGCCCCATCCCGGAACCGTCTTGTGATTGCTGATGGCAAAGACCACCTCGAAAAGCCCGTTAAAAGCGAACGCGATGACGAAATAAAGAGTCAGATCGGCATAGGCCGTGGCCGGAAAGGTAAAGACCAGGACGCCAAAAACCAACAGAAGGGTTCCCAGCAACAGAAAAATCCACCAATAGCGGATGACGGTACGGACATCGGACAGGAGGCTCATGCTTCATGGGATTGTGACGGCCCGCCGGGAAGCACCAGCAGGGGTACGTCGGTTTTAAAGATCATTTGACGGGTATTGCTCCGCAGGAACCAGCGTTCGGGAAGCGATCTCGGATGGGGTTTCATCACGAGCAGCGAGACGGGGCTCGACGAGATATAATCGTTAAGCCGGTCGGTCACGGATTCGTCGGCAGGGATCTCATAGAGGGGAGTAAAGGCGCCGATGGTCCGGTTGCCGCTCAGATTTTGATGAAGGATCTCGATCACTTCTCCGGTATGTTTGTTGAACAGGCGAATGACAAAGAGCTGCGAATGGAACTGATCTGCCAGCTGTTTTACGATGCCGGGAATAAAGCAGTCGGTCTCTTCAAGAACATTGCTGGCGAACGCAATGGCCTTGGGCGGTGAGAAATGGGTTTTTTCGGGCACGATCAACAGCGGGACGGTGGTTTTTCTGGCAAGTCCGGTGACCGTGCTGCCAAAGACCCTGCGGAGATCTTTACCGGTACCTTTCATCCCAACGACGATGAGGTCGGCGCTGCTGTCTTTGGCTGCGCGGAGGATGGCCGCCGAGGCCGATCCCCGGCACCCGACGCATTCGATCGGGTAGGGGTTGTCCGCGGTCAATATCGCCGCCTCCGCGCCCAGCTGGCGCCGGACGAGGAAGCGCAGGTCTTCCGGCTCGGCGACGATCGGAGTATCATTGACAGGGATGGGCACCTGTTCGAATGCCCCGGCAAGGATCAGTCTTGCATGGAAGGCTCTCGCCAGTTCCAGTCCATATTGACCCGCACTGCGGGCGGCCGGCGAAAAGTCGGTGGCTATCAGGATAGTTTGCATAGAAGTTGTTTTTTGCTACGCGTGTTCATGTACGCTCAGTACCGGCAGCGGGCAGTGGAGCACGACACGCCGGGCCTGGCTGCGATGGAAATCGAATACCCCATGGTGTTTCGGAAAGACAAGGACCATGTCGGCTGCCGATTGGTGCAGATGCAGGTTCAGTCCTTCGACCACGGTCAGGGCGCGAACGATAAAGAGTTCGGGTTGGAGGCCTTTCAGATCGTTCTTCCATCGATTGTAGGCCTGGGTGAACTCGCTGGCGCTTTCTTCGTGGGTGACGACATGCACGACTTCCATCCGGATCCCCGGCAGGCCGCCGAGCAGTTGCAGGACGGGGGTCGCCAGGGGCAGTCCGGACCAAAGATCATCCTTGTCGCAGGCGACCACCACCCGGTGGATGGGCTTGAATTCGACGCTCTCCGGTATGACAAGAACAGGATAGGGGAGATGTTTCACCGCTTTGATGGTGTTGCCGCCGAGCAGGGCATTCTCGAGGCCCGGTCCTGTTTCGCCCATGACGACAAGCAGCGGCTTTTTTTCATCGCAGCAATTCTCGATGACCCCTTCCACCGTACCGATCATCTGGTTGGTGCTGATCTTCACTTTCCCGTCGGTGCGTTTGGTGAGTTCCGCAGACAGGTCACTGAGCAGGTCGAGACCGGTGCTTTGCAGGTCTTCGAAAGCCGATTCCGGCATGGGAACTTCCGAGAGACTCATCGGCACTTGGAAGCTGTAGAGGAGGTGGATGTCCGCGCCGACGGACATGGCCAGATCGGCGGCGTAACGCGCGGCATTTCTCGAATTGGCGGTAAAGCTTACCGGGACTACTATAAGTTTCATGATCGTAACGTTTGGGCTAAGCTACGATCTCGCCGGGCGGGGTTTTGTGACCCGCGTCAGCCGCCGTGATGACACCTGTCAGGCGTCGTATGTTACGGTCGCCCGGTAGCGGGTCATGAGGCGGAGATAGGCGACGGCCGTGTCCAGGGAAGACCGGGTCTCGGAAGAGGTCGGGGCGTTGCGGGCGCGAAGGCTGTTGATCTTTGCGCGGATGTTGGCCCGATAGAGCTTGTAGTAGTTGATGAGGTGTTCCTGACCGGCGGACATGGCCTCAGGTAGATTCCGGAGGTAGCGGCTCATGAACAGCGCGGCAAGGTCTTCGCGGCCGAGATGGTCGAGGTCCATACAAAGGAAGGCTACATCGTTGAGGACATCCACCTGGCGGAGCTCATCGTTGAATTCGATGCAATCGAAGACCTGGGGTTGGTCCAGCAGGAAGATGTTGCGGCAATGCAGGTCGCCATGGCCGTCGCGATAGAGGCCTTCTGCTCTGCGTGAAGAAAGCAGTTGGGCGTTCTCCTGCAGGTAGTGGTTTGAATACTCAATGCTCTCGTCGATGAGGTCCCCGGCCCACGAGCCCAGTTTTTCGCGGAGAAAGCCTTTTTCCCGTCCGAGATCGTTGAATAATCCCCGCATGGCGAAACTGTCGTCTTTGTTTGTGTCGCGGATGGCTGGTGCGCACCGGTGAAAACCGGCGATTCGGGCGGCGAGGACTTCGACATCGGCAGCCGTGAGCCCGCCGGCGGAGACAAGCAGGTCCATCCGCCTGGCGGGATCCATTTTTCGCATTCGGACAGCGAAATCGCAGGGCGGCCCCCCGAGATTTTTGAAGGTCCATCCTTGCGGCGATAGCCACACCGGGACGACGCCGAGATAGATGCCCGTGGTCAGCCGCTTATTGAGCATCACTTCGCGTTCACAGTAATAGCGGCGCTTCTCCGGGCTGGAAAAGTCCAGGAAGGAATAGCGGATGGGCTTCTTGAATTTGTAGACGAAATATTCGCCGACAAGGACCCAGGAGATATGCGTTTCGATCAATTGGGGCACGCCGGGCTCGGCAGGGAGGGCGCCGGGCCGGCAAAGGTTATCGATGTGTCGTATCGTCATAAATGATATTGAGATAATTCAGCGCTAGGTGGAGCATTTCCGGCAGGTTGGCGGATTCCGACCAGACAACGAGATGCTCTTCGGATTCCGGTTCCCATTCCGCGCTGATCTTTTGATACACGGCAAAATCCGCGTCGCTGTCTTCGCGGGGAGTGGCCAATCGGTCGCGGATGAGGGGTTCGCGGGCGCGGACCTCGATGAAATAGAGGGATGTTTCCGCGGCAAGGGCGGCTTTAAATGCCTGGCGATGTGAAGCAAGCTGAAAGGTCGCGTCGACAACCACGTCGTCGTTCTTGCCGATCACCGCTTCCGTCGTCAGCTGTAGCATCCGGTCGTATACCGCCGACTTTTCTTCAGGCGTGTATTCGATGTCCCGGATGAGGGACCGGCGGATGCGATCCGAACTGAGATAGGAGGCTTTCAGATAGCCGGCAAGCGCCCGCGCAAGGGTGCTTTTGCCGCTGCCAGGCAGGCCGAATACGATGATAACCATTGCGTCATTTTTTTAAAATTAGCACGACGCGGCCGGCAGCCGGATGATCAAACTCAGGAGCCGGGCTGAGATTTGTTGTTGCCCCGGTGCTGCGCCGGTCTTAGTTTTACTGCAATAAATATTCCGTGTTATGAGACCCGATAATGATATAGCTGTTTCCGTAGACAATATCCTCCGATGGCATGTTGCGGTAGATCATGAGAGAATAAAGATCTCCGTGAAGGATGGAATAGTGACGCTGGAAGGTACCGTCGACTGGAACTTTCAGCGGCAGGATGTGGAGAATATGGTGCGTTGCCTGCCGGACGTGAAGCGGCTGGACAACCTCCTCGGCATCCGGCCGAAGGCGCCGGAACCCTGGCTGGTAAAATAGAGGACGGGAGGCAATTCGCCGTCTGCTCTAGTAAAGCAGATGTTCCAGTTTGGGCACATCGGCGATGCGGATCTTGCCGTCCTTGATGTCGACGAGTTTTTCGGACTTGAAGTCGCTGAGCGTGCGGATGAGGGACTCCGTGGCGGTACCGACATATTGAGCGATGTCTTCGCGGGAAATATCGAGGGCATTGGGCGCTTTTCCTTCGGCCCCCGCGTACTTGTTGTGAATGTCGAGGAGCGCCTTGGCAACGCGCTTGCGAAGCGAGCCATAGGCCAGTTGTAGAAGTCGTTCTTCTTTTTCCTGCACGTTCTGGGCGATGAGCCGGATGAATTTGGTGGCCACGCGGATGTCCTGGTAAAGACCCTGGAGAAATTCGTCCCGGGGTATCTGGGCCAGCTCGGCATCCTCCAATACGACGGCGGTGTCTTCGTAGGCGGCGTTCTCCAGCACGGGCAGATAGCCGATATAGTCACCGGCCGCGTAAAGGTTGGTAATATATTCCTTCCCGTCCTCATGAATGCGAAATGCCTTTATCTTTCCCTTCACCAGGTAATAGACATATTTTGGACGGCGGCCTTCCTGGTAGACGTTTTGTTTTTTTCCCAGTTCGACGGTCTCATAGTTGTTGGGGTCCAGGTTCAGCATCCCGCTGGCATTGAGGTCGCTGATCATTTCCCCGGCGCCTTTTTCGTCCGGGGCATATTTGTGTTGGAGGACATCGTATTTCTTCAGGCGGATCTCGATGGCGTTGAGAAGTTCGATATCATCGAAGGGTTTGGTGATATAATCGTCGGCGCCCATTTCCATGCCCTTGCGGAAGTCGGTGCGTTCGGTTTTGGCGGTGAGGAATATAAAAGGGGTGTTGACGGTCATGTCGTTCTTCCGGAGGAGGTGCAGTACGCCATAGCCGTCCAGTTCGGGCATCATGATGTCGCAAATGATGAGTTCGGGCGTCTCCTTGAGGGCCGTTTCGACACCTCGCTTCCCGTTGGGCGCGGTAAAGACCTCATAGCCCGCGAGGGTCAGGATTTCGGCTATATTCTCACGGATCTCGTCGTGGTCGTCGATGACAAGGAGTCTGCGCATGTGATAACGGTTTTCTGTGTATTGTTAATGGTGTTGCAAGTTTACGGAATTGCCGACAACTGCCCAATTGATAAAGATCAGGTTTTTTGCTGAGAAGGATCATAAGCCGGGGTCGGGCGGTCGTCCTACCTTGAAGTTATGAAGAAAAATTCCGTCATTCTGGTGCCCACCGACTTTTCGGCCGCTTCGCGGCCGGGTGTCCGGTTTGCCTTGCAGTGGGCCAGGCAGGGCAACTGCCGGCTGATCTTTGCCCATGTCGTCCATATCCTCCGGCCGACGGCCTGGTCCGATAAGAAGTTCGAGGCCTATTGGAAGCTCGAACTCGATCGCCGGCGGATGCAGTTGGAGCAATTTGTCCGGGAGATGCTGCGGAAGGAACCCATCGATCGGAAGGCCTGGTCCTGCGAGTTATTGGAGGGGCCAGGCGCCGATATCGCGATCATGGACTATTGTGCCCGGCAAAAGATCGATCTTGTTTGCATGGGTACCCGTGGCGCCGGAAGAATGAAGAAGCTCTTCGGGACCAATACCGCCAACCTGATCGCGCATTCCGATGTCCCGGTGATCGCCGTTCCCGCCGCCTGGCGGCGGCGGAAGATTACGCGCCTGCTGTATGCGTCCGACCTGGCCGATTATGCCCGGGAGATGCGGAAGGTCGTGGATATCGCCCGGCCCTTGCATGCCCGACTCTCCTTTTTGCATTGTTCCATTCCCGGCGAGATGCCGTTGGATAAGCAGGCGATCGAATCGGTATGGGCCAAACAATTCAAGTATCCGGTGGAGACCCATTTCACAAAATGGGATGGTGCAACCTCGCTGGTGGACGGAATAGAAAGGGCCGCCGGAGCGATGCATCCCTCGCTGGTGGTCCTTTTCTCCAACCGCGAACGGACCCTGTTCCAGCAGCTATTCACTCCGAGCCGGGCACAAAGCCTGGTTTTTCGCGCAAAGGTTCCCTTACTCGTGTTGAATAAGGCCGGCTGATCAGGACCGGCGGGCAAACAGGCGCGACAGCCCTTTGTACACCTCGAGCCAGAGCGCGGACACCATCCCCACTCCTGTAGCCACAGCGTAGTCGGTAGCCCGCATCGGCAAAAGACCGAAGGCCTCCCGCATCAACGGTATGAATGCAAGACTTCCAAGAAAGACGAGGCTGGCCGAGAGCGCTATCGGCGCCAGGCGGTTATGATATCTTACGGTCCGGAGAATGCTCTCCTGGAACGAGCGGTTCACCAGGGTCAGAAAAATGTTGGCAGTCACGAGGGTAAAGAAAACCATGGTCCGGACATACGGAAGAGGATATTCTTTCATCATATAGTAGTGATAAAGCAGAAGGATGCCGAGCGCGATGAACGCACCCTGGGAAAGACTGATCCCAAGCTCCCGGCCGGTGATGATGTTACTGCGGCGCAAACGTGGCGGCCGGTTCATAAAGCCCGGCTCCACCGGTTCATTCTCGAAGAAAACAGAGCAGGTAGGACCCATGATCAACTCGAGAAAGATGACGTGTACGGGGCTAAAGATATTGGGGTATTTCCAGTTGAACAGTAGTGGCAGCGTTGCCGTAACGATGATCGGGACATGGATCGACACGATATACCGGATGGCCTTTTTCAGGTTATAATAGATCTTTCTGCCCTGCGTGATGGCTTCCGTTACTTTGGACGCATCGTCGTCCGTCAGGATGAGGTCGGCCGCTTCGCGGGCCAGCTCCGTCCCTCGTTTGCCCATGGCAATGCCGATATGAGCCGATCGAAGCGCCGGACCATCGTTAACGCCGTCGCCGATCATTGCTACGATCTCGTTGTTTTCCTTCAGGGCCTCCACGAGTTTCAATTTCGCTTCCGGGAACATGCGGACGAAGAGGGTGCGGTCGCGTACCAGCTGTCTCATTTCGTTTTCGTCGCTGTTCATAACCCTGTCTCCCGTGACTACGTCGCCGACAGCGGTGATACCCACCTGTGAAGCGATGTTCATAGCGGTGGCGGCATAGTCCCCCGTTACGAGCAGGATGCGGATGCCGGCCTTGCGCCATCGCTCAAATTCCCTGCTGATGTTTTTCCTCGGCGGATCGAACAACGCAACGAGACCGGCGAACTGCCAGTCGAAGTCGTTCTGAGCGGCGGGAAAAGATGCCTGCGCAAGCCTTGCCTTGCAGATGCCGAGGACACGGTAACCGTCGGCCGCCATTTTTTCAGTAATTGCTTCCACGCGGGACCTTTCCACTCCGGAAAGCCGGCAGACCGAGAAGATGCGTTCGGGAGCGCCTTTCCCTGTGGCAAGGATGCCGTTCTTTGTGAGGTACACGTGCGTCATCATGGGCGGCTTTCCACCCAGCGGATATTCATGGATCATTGGGGGATAAGGTTCGCCCGGCGCCGGGTCCGGACAGGCCTCTACAATGGCCTGCTCCATGGCATCGAAGGGATCTTTTTCGCTGGCAAGTCTGGCAATGCGCAAGAGTTCGGCAGGGGACGCAAACTCGTATTGTTCCTGCCGGCGCGTCACTTCATCATAGATCGCGACGACACGCATGCGGTTCTCCGTGATAGTGCCCGTCTTGTCGAGACAGATCACACTCACCGCACCAAGGTTTTCGATGGTGACCGGCTGACGGGTGATGATGCCGAGTTTGGCCATCCGCCAGGCGCCCAATGCCATGAACGAGGAGAAGGCGACGGGGATCTCCTCGGGAATGATCGCCATCGCCAGCGTCAGCCCCACCAGGATGCTGCGCAGAAGGTCCCGGGTATGGCCATAATTTACGAGCAGCAGGACCAGGAATACGCTGCCCCCCAACCAGGCCATGATCGTTACGAAGCGGCCGATCTGTTTTTGCAGCAAGGTTTTTGAAGTCGCGATACTGGTGAGGGACCTGCCAAGCTTTCCGAGCCGGGTCGTTGCGCCGGTCGCCGTGATTCGGATATAGCCCTGGCCGGAATTGACGGTTGTTCCCTGGGAAACCCCGTCGCTTCCGTTCTTATCCACCGGGACCGACTCGCCCGTCAGGACGGACTCGTTCACGCTGAGATCGTTGCATCGGACTACCCACCCATCGGCAGGGATCAGGTTCCCCTCTTCGAGGATCATGAGGTCGCCCGGAACGAGTTCGCGGGACTGAACGAGTCGCACGGTCCCTTCGCGCACCACGCTAACCCTCGGCTCGGTGTATTGACGCAGGGCCTCCAGGGCGCGGTTGCTTTTTATATCCTGGAAGAAGGAAATTGCGCCGACGAAGACCATGCCCGCCAGCATCAGCAGCCCCTGCTCCCAGTCGCCGAGCAGCAGATAAAGACCGCAGGCAAGCAGGAGAACAGCGAACATGGGCTCGAAGACGATGTCGCGGATGGTGCGCCATACCCGGTCCTTATTTTCCTTAGGCAATTCGTTCCAGCCGTGCTGTTGACGCAGGCGCTCTACCTGTGCACCGGTGAGGCCTTCCGTTGTATCAGGGATGATGACATCGGCGACGCCCGGCGCTTCGATCGTTGTTTTCATGGGCGGTAATATAATCCGTAGGTGTGACTGGCGGGATGACATTAATCATGCGGACGCCTGAGTCAGCTAAGTGGGCAGCCGGTTGTCCGCGACTATTTTTAGCGGTAAAAACCGAGCTATGACAGAGCAATCCTCGTCGCACGGACTGCGCAGCATCGCTTACTGGCTGCAGACGATACTTTTCGGCGCGCTGATCCTTTACCTTGGCCGGAGCCTGTTCGTCCCCCTGCTGTTCGGGCTGCTCGTGGCGTTGTTGTTGTTCCCGCCCTGTCGTTGGTTGGAGCGGAGAGGATGGTCGCGGGCTGCGGCCATCAGTGTGTTGCTCGTCCTGATCATATTGCTGTTCCTCGGCGTGGTATTCCTCCTCGGCATCGAGCTCGATGTTTTTGTCCGCCAGATCCCAACGGTCGCCCGCCGCCTCGCCGCACTTGCCGGCCGGATACAGGACTGGCTGGAATTCAAATATCGCGTGTCCCGCGATACCCAGGCGGGATGGACAGGCCGGATGGTCAACGAGGCCGGCCAAAACCTCGCTGCGATCCTGGGCGGGTTGTTGAATACGACCGTCTCGACCGTCGTGATGCTGGTGATGATCCCGGTCTATGCGGCGCTTTTCCTTTACCATCGCGGGACCTTTGTCTATTTCCTGACCCGGATGGTCGGCGCAAAGCTGCGGGAGCGGCTGCCGGTAATTTTGGAACAGAGCATCCTCAGCTATTTCCGCTTCGTACGGGGGACGTTCTTCGTGTATTGCATAGTAGGCGCGTTGAACTCCCTGGGACTATTCCTGCTCGGGATCGACAAACCTCTATTGTATGGCATGACGACGGCATTCATGACCTTCATTCCCTATATCGGCATTCTTATCAGCGCCTCGATCCCAGTCTCCATTGCGCTGGTCACCCGGGACGAGGCCTGGTATCCGCTTGCCGTAGTAGCAGTGTTCTCCTTCGTGCAGTACCTGGAGGGAAATGTCATCTTCCCCCGCGTGGTCGGCAAGCAACTGAGCCTGTCCACCTGGGCGACGCTAGTAGGCTTGATCGCGGGTACGATCCTCTGGGGCGTCTCGGGAATGATCCTTTTTATCCCCTTCCTGGCTATTCTTAAGATCGTTTCCGACAATATCCCCGAGTGGGAGGCGCTGAATGTGCTTTTGAATCGGGATAAGGGCTACCGGCGGCAGAGAAGGCAGAGATAAGCGTAGAAAACCCGGTAATTTTTTACATTTGAGGACTATCCACACGAATTTTGACCGGTCAAACAGAAATACCAAAGCTTGTCGACCATTTGTTTCGCCATGAGGCCGGAAAGATCGTCGCCGTACTGACAAGACTTTTTGGAACATCGAATCTCGACCTGGCGGAAGATATGGTGCAGGACTCCCTCATGGAGGCGATGGAGCACTGGCAATACGAGGGCATTCCCGAAAATCCCGCCGCCTGGTTATCACGCGTCGCCCGGAACAAGGCGCTGAATTTGATCAACCGCGAAAGATACAAGCGGGAGTATCGATCCGCCGTCGCCCATCAGCTCAAAACGGAGTATCCCGCCGAATCCGACCTGGATCACCTTTTCTCCGAACACGAGATCGGTGACGATCAGTTGAGAATGATCTTTACCTGTTGCCATCCTTCCATCTCTCCCGACTCACAGATCGCCATCGCCTTGAAAACCTTGTGCGGATTCAGTATTCCCGAGATCGCAAGGGCATTTCTGACGAGCGAGGAAAACATCAACAAACGGCTGACCCGGGCCCGGCAAAGTATCCGGGATGCGAATGCGCTCTTCGAGATCCCCCATGGCCAGGACCTCCACCGGCGGCTGGATACGGTTCTCGAGACGATCTATCTCCTGTTCAACGAAGGATATAGCGCATCCAGGGGAAACGAGATCATCCGGTATGAGCTCTGTGAAGAAGCGATCAGGCTTGCCCGGATGCTTATTGCCGGCAACGCAATCGCGCGGAAAGAGCGGGTTCATGCACTTATCGCCCTGATGCTCATCAATGCTTCGCGCTTCAACGCACGCCAGGACAAGGACGGCAACCTGTTGACGCTGGCAGAGCAGGACCGCGGGCTTTGGGACAGGCGGCTTTTAAGCGCGGGTCTGGCGCATCTGACGGAGGCAGTCGGCAACGACAGCATCGGCATCTATCATATTCAGGCCGCCATCTCGGCCCAGTACAGCATCGCAGCCGACTACGCATCCACCGACTGGGCAAGTATCCTTTCGTTATATGACAGTCTGCTTGACCTGGACCCGTCGGCCGTCGTCCTGTTGAACCGGGCGATCGTCCTCTCGAAAGTACGGGGGGTGGAAGCGGGTCTCGAAGAACTGGAAAGAATAAAGACCGATCCGGTCTTGAAGAGCTACCATCTGTTTTATTCCACGTACGCCGATTTCCGGATGCAAGCCGGCGATAATGCCGGCGCTGTTCCGCTCCTGAAAAAGGCCATTGACCTGGCCCCGTTGGGATCGGAGCGGGAAGTATTGAAACGGAAATTGGCCGGTTGCCTGCACCCTGAATAAATATACACCCAATGAAAGAATTCCTCCTGCTTATCCGCACTGAAGGCGACTATTGCGCCGAAATGTCCCCGGAAGAACACCGCCGGCATCTTGAAAAGGTCAGTCAGTATATCCAACGGTTGAGAAGGGAGGGGAAATTGATCGGGGCTCAACCGCTTTCGCCCGACGGAGAAATAGTGCAGGGCAAGAAGGGCGCGTTCAAAGATGGACCCTTTGTCGAAACGAAAGAGATCATTATCGGTTACTATCATGTTCTTGCGACTGATCTGGAGCAGGCAAAGGAGATCGCCCGGGCCAACCCTGTTTTCGAGGACACCGATGCCCGCATCGAGGTCAGGGAAATAAAAAAAGAAAAAGGGATCAATTGATGTCCCTTTTTTTAAAGGTCATTTGTCGATGAGATAAATCATTCGTTATGAAAGAGTTTATGTTATTGATCAGGAATCAGGGCGATGGCAAGGCGGCTTTTTCGCCCGAACAGCAGCAACAATTTCTGCAAGCCTGCCAGGTGTATATAGATGACCTGAAGAAGAAGGGCCAGCTCAAAAGTGCCCAGCCGCTGGTACGGGAAGGAAAGATGGTCGCCGGGTCCGCAGGTCATTTTACCGAAGGGCCGTACAGCGAGTCGCCGGAGATCATCGTGGGTTATTACCACGTGATGGCCAACGACCTGGATGAGGCTGTCGCCATCGCAAAACGTAATCCCGAGTTTGCCTTTGTCAATGGGGCGAAGATCGAGGTGCGGCCGGTCAAGATGATCGAGCAGTCGACGGGTTATACGTATCCGACAAAGTAACGCCGCGGACTCCCGGCGATGGACGGCTCCCGTCCGGACCGGGAGCCAACTGATAGAGATCAGCCCTTTTCCTGATACGCGTCATCTGGCGGTTGGGCGGCGGCGACTACTTTGCCGCCGCCCGGAAGACAAATCTCCGGGTCTGTACGATGGCCACCACTACCCCTCAGCTCACCCGCTGTACCCATTGCGGCGATCCCTGTCCGACGGACAAGATCACTATCGGGGAACATGTCTTTTGCTGCGAAGGGTGCCGGATGGTGTGGCAATTACTCGACCGCAACGGGCTTTGCGCCTATTACAGTCTCAATGACCGGCCGGGGGTGAATCGCCGCATCCAGGTCCGTGCCGATAAGTTTGCCTTCCTGGACGACGGGAAGATCTCGACGCGCCTGGTGACGTTTCGCAATGAGGAGGAGACCCATGTGGAGTTCTATCTTCCCGCGATCCATTGCAGCTCCTGCCTTTATCTCCTGGAGAATCTGCACCGGCTCGACGAGCGGGTGTCGTCGTCGCGGATCGACTTCGCTGCGAAGGAGATCTCGCTCGTTTTCGATCACCGGCAGATGTCTCTGCGGCAGGTGGCCGAACTGCTGACAAGCCTGGGGTACGAGCCGTATGTCAGCCTTCATGACCTGGGGAATGCCCGGCCGGGTATCGATCGCAGCCTGATCTACCGCCTCGGGGTAGCGGGTTTTTGTTTTGGGAATATCATGCTGCTTTGTTTTCCCGAATACCTGGGACTGGGCAGTAGCGACGCCGCTCTACGGTCGGCTTTCCGCATTCTTTCGACCCTGCTGGCAATACCGGTTTTCTTCTATAGTGCACAGCCTTTTTACCTTTCTGCCTGGAAGGCATTGGCCAATAGATATTTGAATATCGATGCCCCGATCGTGCTCGCGATCATCGTCACATTTGCGCGAAGTATCTGGGAGGTGGTTTCGGGGACAGGGTCGGGCTATTTCGATTCGATGAGCGGGATCGTATTCTTCATGCTGGCCGGACGGGTCCTGCAGGATAAGACCTACCGCCAGCTTTCGTTCGACCGGGATTACAAAGCCTATTTTCCGGTAGCCGTTACCGTGCTGCGGCCGGAAGCGGAGCCGGCGGTTCGCTCCCTCCCCGAGCTGCGATGCGGGGACACGATGCGCATCCATAATGGAGAGTTGATCCCGGCCGATGGCATCCTTACCCGCGGCCGGGCATTCATCGACTATAGTTTTGTCACGGGTGAGTCTGAGCCGGTGACAAAGGCTGTCGGGGAGCTGGTCTATGCCGGCGGTCGTCAGACCGGTGCAGCGATCGAGGTGTTGGTGGTCAAGGAGGTGGCACAGTCCTATCTGACCCAGTTGTGGAACCGGCAGTCGGATCCACGGGAGGAAAAAGACCCGGTGGAGAACCGGCTGTCATTCCCCTTCGTCGACCTGCTAAGCCGCAACTTCACCCTCATCGTATTTATCATCGCCACGGCGGCGGCGGTGTACTGGCAGATCCATGATCCGGCCCGAACATGGAAAGCCGTAACAGCCGTGCTGATCGTCGCCTGTCCCTGCGCGTTATTATTGTCCAGTACCTTTACCAACGGAAATTTATTGCGCATCCTGGGAAGGCAGGGGTTCTACTTGCGTAATGCCGACGTGCTCGAGAAGATGGCGACGGCCACGCACATCGTCTTCGACAAGACCGGTACGCTCACAGATAACCGGGAGCCGGTACTCACTTATGAAGGGACGCCGCTTAGCCGGGAGCAGGAGGAGGCGATCGGGTTGCTGGCGGCCCAGTCGGTTCATCCGTTGAGCAAGGCATTGGCAAAGAAGTTTGGTCCGCCAGTCCGGGAGCCGGCCTTGCGCGAATACTGGGAGTATCCCGGGAAGGGCGCCGAGGCCTTCGTGGACGGCGATCATTGGACGATGGGATCCGCGGCATTCGTTGAAGCCCGGACCGTCGCGCATGACCTGCCCGGTTCGCGGGTATTTGTCGCGTGTAACCAGCGAGTCCTTGGTTCGTTTACGATCTCGAATCATTTCCGGCCGGGCCTGGCAACGCTGGTGGGGCGCCTAAGGACGCGGTTCGGAGTATCGGTGCTCAGCGGAGACTCCGCACGGGAACGGGGCCGGCTGCGGGAGCTGGTCGGCGACGATGTTCCGATGCGGTTCGGTCAGTTGCCGGTGGACAAATGCCGGTATATCGCCCATCTTCAGCAGCAGGGAGAGCGGGTGATGATGGTCGGGGATGGCCTGAATGATGCTGCGGCGATTCGGCAGAGCAATGCGGGCATTGCCATCGCCGTCGACTCCAACCATTTCACTCCGGCCAGCGACGCCATCCTGAAAAGCGAGCAGTTGGGCCGGCTGCCGGAACTCGTCCGGCTTTGCCGGATGGGGCGGAAGATCATTGTCGGCAGTTTTGCTCTTTCCATCGTATATAACATGATCGGCCTGTACTTCGCGGTGAATGCCTCGCTTTCGCCGCTGCTCGCGGCCATCCTCATGCCGGCGAGTTCGCTCTCTATTCTCCTGGTAACATATGGGAGCAGTAGTTTGCTGGGCAAGAGCCTGTTGCGCAGGACGACTGAGCAAGATCACTCCATTCGGTGACGCAACTCATGGCCGGGACAGCGGTTCCCGGGTAATTTTACCGATCAAATAGTATTTATGAGTGTCATCATTCTCCTGTTGAGTGCCAGCCTGCTGATCGCCGGAGGTTTTCTTTTCGCCTTCCTGTGGGGCGTAAAAGATCACCAGTTCGACGACGACTATGCACCACCGAAACGAATACTTTTTGACGACGCTTCGCCGGTCGACACCTCAAAAGTTAATCTCCCCGAAAATCTGAATTAACGCTATATGCAAGTAGAGAAGTTCTATTACGACAACAAGACAGTAAAATGGTTTGCCTATGCCGTCGTCTTCTGGGGCGTCATCGGCATGCTGGCGGGACTCTGGGCCGCTATCGCACTTTATTACCCCCCCCTGAACCTGGGGATTCCCGCCACCACCTTTGGCCGGATGAGGCCTGTCCATACCAATGCCGTGATCTTCGCCTTCGTAGGCAATGGGATCTTCATGGGCGTCTATTATTCCCTGCAACGCCTTTGCAAGACCCGGATGTTCAGTGACAGGCTGAGCCGGCTCCATTTCTGGGGCTGGCAGGCGATCATCCTTGCGGGTGCATTGTCACTCTGGATGGGCAAGACCAGCGGCAAGGAGTATGCGGAGCTGGAGTGGCCGCTGGATATCGCGATCGCCGTGGTCTGGATCATTTTTGGGATCAACCTGTTCGGGACCATATTGAAGCGGCGGGAGAAACATATCTATGTAGCTATCTGGTTCTATATCGCTACCTGGGTGACCGTCGCCATGCTGCATATCGTCAATTCGATCGAATTGCCGGTGACCCTATGGAAAAGCTACAGCTGGTATGCGGGTGTACAGGATGCCCTGGTGCAGTGGTGGTATGGTCATAACGCGGTGGCCTTCTTTCTGACGACGCCCTACCTCGGACTGATGTATTATTTTCTGCCGAAGGCGGCTAACCGGCCGATCTATTCCTACCGGCTTTCGATCATTCACTTCTGGGCGCTGATCTTTATCTATATCTGGGCCGGTCCGCACCATCTGCTCTATACCGCCTTGCCCGACTGGGCACAATCACTTGGCGTCGTCTTCTCGGTGATGCTGATCGCGCCTTCCTGGGGCGGAATGCTGAACGGGCTCTTCACCCTGCGCGGCGCCTGGGATAAGGTCCGGGAGGAGCCCGTGTTGAAATTCCTCGTCGTAGCGATCACCTGTTACGGAATGGCGACCTTCGAAGGACCGATGCTGAGCCTGAAAAATGTGAATGCCATCTCGCATTTTACCGACTGGACCATCGCGCATGTCCATGTTGGTGCGCTCGGCTGGAACGGCTTCCTCACTTTTGGAGTGTTGTACTGGCTGATACCGCGGATGTGGAATACTTCGCTTTATTCAAAGAAACTGGCGGGGACCCATTTCTGGATCGGCACGGTCGGCATCGTCCTCTATGCCGTTCCGCTCTACTGGGCGGGCTTTACGCAAAGCATGATGTGGAAGAATTTTACGGAAGAAGGGCAACTGAAGTTCCAGTTCCTGGAAACCGTGACGCATATCATCCCGATGTATGTAACCCGGAGTATCGGCGGGGCGATGTATATCGTCGGGGTGCTGATCATGGTCTATAATCTTCGCAAGACCATCGCCGCGGGCAATTTTATTGCCAATGAGGCGGCCGAGGCGCCGGCTTTATCGGCGGTAGTAGCTACGCATGGGAAGCAATACTGGCACCGGGTTATCGAACGGCGGCCGATGCAGATGCTGGTGTTCAGCCTGATCGCCGTTGCTATCGGCGGGGCGATCGAGATGGTCCCGACATTTCTGGTCAAGTCGAATATTCCGACGATCAGCAGTGTGAAACCGTATACACCGCTGGAATTGCATGGAAGGGATATCTACGTGCGGGAGGGTTGTTATCTCTGTCATTCGCAGATGGTCCGGCCCTTCCGGGATGAAGTGGCGCGATATGGGGAATACAGCAAGGCAGGAGAATTCGTCTATGACCATCCCTTTCAATGGGGATCAAAGCGCACCGGGCCCGATCTCGCACGGGTGGGTGGGAAATACCCCGACAGCTGGCATTTCAACCATATGCTCGACCCTTCGTCGATGTCCCCCGGCTCGATCATGCCGTCCTATGGATGGCTTTTCAACCACGAGATCGACACGGTCCACACTTATAAGATGATCAGGGCCATGCAGACGCTTGGAGTGCCCTATCCGGACGGTTATGCGCAAGATGCGAATAAGGACCTGATCAGGCAGGAGCAGGAGATCAAATTGTCGTTGAAGGGAGATAAGATCGGGATCGGACAGAATAAGGAGATCGTTGCGCTGATCGCCTACCTGCAGCGGCTTGGCAAGGATATCAAGTCGGCGCCGAAGACGGCTTCTGCTTCTTCGGGAGATGGAAGGGAGATCATGGGCAATTAAATACATTTTTTATGAAATTTATCAACTACCTCGAGAAGATCAGCGGAGTCAGTATTTACGGGTTGGCGTCGCTGCTGCTGTTTGGAGCTATTTTTTTGATCATGGCGCTTTGGGCCTGGAAGGCCGATAAGAAGATGATCGAAGAGATCCGCCGGATACCGCTTAATTAATTTTAAAAAATCGAATATATGGGACAGTCAACTGACAACCCCTTTGTTATTTTCATGTTGATCATCATTATTATCCTGGGCATCGCGATTACGTTGCTGGCCAATGTGGTGTTGAGCGCCGCGCAGTATCGGGCAGTGGAACCCGAAAAAAGTCCGGAACCGGGAGAGAATGAAGCCGCGGCCGTAGTCGCGAAGAAAGATGAAGTTACCGGAAAGCCGCCGGTGTTGGCGGGCGCCGGGGCGGCACTGGCAGTACCGGCCGTCAACGGCATCTCCGATACGGCCTTTTACTTGCTGGTAAGTGTGGTCGCGCTGGAAGTGTTCGTGATGATGGCCTTGCTTTATAATCTTCGGGTGATCATCGGCAGAAAGCGCGCGGCGGCGCTGCCTGACGCGGCAAGTGTGGCTGCAAAGAAGAACCGCCTTTCCTGGTGGGACCGGTTCAACAGTTTCAAGCCCATTGCCCAGGAAGCCGACCTTGACCTGGGGCATGACTACGACGGCATCCGGGAATTGGACAACCGGCTTCCGCCCTGGTGGCTTTATGGTTTTTATTGTACCATCCTCTTTGCGGGCGTATATCTATGGCGGTATCATATTTCCCATACCGCGCCGTTGCCGGCGGAGGAATACCGCATCGCCGTGCAAAATGCCGAGGTTCGGAAGGCAGAGTACCTGAAAAAGGCAGCCAACAATGTGGATGAGAGTACGGTGAAACTGCTGACGTCGCCGGGCGACCTGGCGGCAGGAAAGACCGTCTTCGAAACTACCTGTTTTGCGTGTCATGGAAAGCAGGGCGAGGGTGGGGTAGGTCCGAACCTGACAGATGAGTACTGGTTGCACGGGGGGAGCGTCAGCGACGTGTTCAAAACGATCAAATACGGTTGGCCCGAGAAGGGAATGAAAAGCTGGAAGGACGACTATTCGCCCTCTCAGATCGCGCAGATCGCCTCTTACGTGGAATCGCTTGTCGGTACACACCCTGAAAACCCAAAGCCTCCGCAAGGGGTCAAACAATAGTATAGAATGGATCAGTCGTTCAGAGATCATTTGGCAACGGTAGATGCCCGCGGGAAGCGGAAATGGGTGTTCGCTCAGAAGCCAAAAGGGAAATGGTATAACCTGCGTACCTATATCAGCCTGGGTTTCTTCCTGTTGTTCTTTTCCCTGCCGTTTGTGTATATCAATGGGCGGCCCCTGTTCCTGCTGAATATCCCGCAGGCGCGGTTCATCCTCTTTGGAAAGGTCTTCTGGCCGCAGGACTTCTTCATCTTCGGGCTGACGATGGTGACGTTCATCATCTTTGTGATCCTTTTCACCGCGGCCTTCGGCCGGTTGTTCTGTGGCTGGGTCTGTCCCCAGACCATTTTCATGGAGATGTTGTTCCGGAAGGTGGAGTATGCGATCCTTGGGGACGCCGCTGCACAACGGCTGGCGAGGAGCAAGCCGCGGACCACATCCTGGTTGATCCGCAGCGGGCTGAAGCATATCGTCTTCTTTTTGTTGTCTTTTATAATTGCCAATACCTTTCTCGCGTATATCATCGGCATCCGGGAGCTGGGCAAGATCATGACGGAGCCCGTTGGGCAGCATATCGGCGGCCTTTCGACGCTCCTGATCTTTACTTCGGTATTTTATGGAGTGTATGCCTTCTTCCGCGAGCAGGCCTGTACGGTCGTGTGTCCTTACGGGCGGTTGCAAAGTGTGCTGCTGGACCGGAATTCCATGATCGTAGCCTATGACTATAAACGCGGCGAACCCCGGGCAAAGTTCAGAAAGCAGAAGGAGACCTCCACAGGGGATTGTATCGACTGTGAACAATGCGTAAAAGTTTGTCCCACCGGGATCGATATCCGCAACGGGACACAGATGGAGTGCGTGGGTTGCACGGCCTGTATCGATGCGTGCAATGCGATGATGGCGAAGACCGGCAGGCCCCTGGATCTCATCCGGTATGCATCGGAGAATGGCATCGAAAGTCACGAGCCGCTGCGATATACCTTGCGGATGAAGCTGTATACGGGTTTACTGAGCGTGCTGGTGCTGATCCTCGCCGGGCTGCTGTTTAGCCGGAAAGAGATCGACGCTACGATCATGCGGACCCCGGGCATGTTGTACCAGGAGCGCGGAGCGGATAGTATTTCCAATCTCTATACCATCAAGGTGGCAAATAAGACCGTGCACCGCGTTCCGCTGCAGTTGCGATTGGAAGGTGGCGCACTGGGGACGGTGCAGGTGATCGGCGGGATGGTGATCCCGGTGAAACAGGAGGAGGAAGGTGCTGGTAATTTCTTTGTGGTGTTGCCAAAGGCCGCGATCGCGGACCGGAAGACATCGATCCGGATCGGATTGTATGAGGGTAAGAAGAAGCTCGACGAGATCCGGACGAATTTCCTGGGTCCGTTACCTGATCAAAATTGAGAATATTAAAAATGAATTTATGAACTGGGGAAACAAACTATTGCTCGTGTTTGCCGTCTTTGGTGGGGGCATGTCCTATATGGTATACCGGTGCATGCAGACGCCGGTGGACCTGGTGTCCAAGGACTATTATAAGGAAGAACTCGCATACCAGAAGGTCATCGACGGGACGCGGCGGGCAAATGCCTTGTCCGGCCCGGTGCGGATAGACACGATCTCCGGCGGAGTCCGGCTCGTACTGCCCGTCGAGATGAGAGATAAGCCGGTATCGGGGCTGGTGCGGTTCTATTGTGCGGCTGATGCGCACCGGGACCGGAGAATTGCGTTGAGCATCGACGCCGGAGGCGAACAGTTGATCCCGAAGGAGAATATCCTGCCCGGGCAATATACGGTAAGCGTGAATTGGGAGTCGGCGGGTGTCGGTTATTATGCGCAACAGGCATTTGTCATTCATTAAATGGATATGTGGATCACGATAGTATCCGGTTTTTTATTGGGGCTGGCGAGCAGCCTGCATTGCGTGGGGATGTGCGGTCCGCTGCTGCTGGCCTTGCCCGCGACGCAAAGTCCCCGGGGCCCGCGAACCCGCGCCGGCAGTGCGCAAGTATTGACCGTCTTCCTTTATCACACCGGGCGGATCCTTGTCTATGTATCCGGCGGCGTGCTGTTTGGCATCGTCGGACATCATGTCTATCTCGCCGGGTGGCAACAGGGTTTGTCCGTCGGCATCGGGGTGCTGATCCTGGCCCTCTTCTTCAGCCGGTGGATGCCGTTTATGCCCGCGGTTCATTTGAGCATGCGTCTCGGGCGATGGGTGGGACACCTCTGGCGGTCGCCGTCGACGGCAGGATATTTTGTTTTGGGCCTGGCCAATGGATTGCTGCCCTGCGGAATGGTTTATCTGGCGATCGCCGCGGCGGTTACCCGGGATACCGTCGCGGGGGCGGCGGACTTTATGTTATTTTTCGGATTCGGGACCTTGCCCCTATTGGTCGGAGTGCAATGGTTCGGGCGGATGATCGCACCGGGTATGCGCGTCCGGCTTCGGCGGATGCTGCCGGTTGTCACCGTGGTGGTGGCGGTGCTGCTGATCCTGCGGGGGCTAAACCTGGGGATCCCGTATGTCAGCCCAAGGCTGGCCTTAGCTCCCGGCCAGGCCATCGGTTGTCACTGATTTGCCTGGAAGGATCTGATGTAATTGCCTGTAACTGAGCTACCAGGCGCCAAGGTCAGCCGTATCCCGGTCGCCGTAGCCAAACTCCGCGTCGTCATCGAGTTCCTGAACATCCTTACCCCCATAACGAATTACCGTCAGGGCCATCCAAACTACAAGGACCGGAGAGGCGAGATACATCCCCACGGCAAAGGCCTGCCAGAACCCCGTACCGAGACCAAGCAGGATGCAATAGATCAAGAGATAACAACTGACCGCCCAGGCTGCAAATCTGGCATTTTTCATCATCCCTCAAGTTACGAAATTCCGGACTGATTACAATCAAGCCGCCCGGTGACGCGGCTCATCGCTTTGGGCGGGCTATTTGCTCACCTTTATAAAAAAAAGTATGGAAAAGATCCTGCTTGCGATGAACGCCGCCCATCCAAATATACAAACCATCGATTTTGCCTGTTATATCGCGCGACTGACAAAGAGCCGGCTGACCGGCGTGTTCCTCGAAGGTCTCGTCGATGGCGATGGCCGGGAAAAGGGCGAGCCGGATATGTTTGGCGGCGGCGCCTGGGATTCCGACGCAGAAAATCCGGACGTCGTCCCGGCAACGATTCCCTCCGCCGTGACTGAGGCTAACATCCGGCTATTCCGCGAGGCCTGCGTTTGCCGCGATACATTATCGCTGGTCCATAGGGACAGGGGGATCCCACTTTCCGAGATCCTGGCCGAGACCCGGTTTGCCGACCTGCTGATCGTGGATGCCGAGACCTCTTTTTCCCGGACCGATCGCAAGATCCCCGGCCGGTTTGTGAAGGAGGTGCTGGATGCTTCGGAGTGTCCGGTGTTGATGGCGCCTTATCATTTCGATGCCATCGAAGAGATCGTTCTCGCCTATAACGGAACGGCTTCGTCCGTTTATGCGATAAAGCAGTTCACTGCCCTTTTTCCCGGGCTTGCCAACAAGCCCGTACATGTCGTCAACGTGCGTCACGACGAAAATGGCGCCATTGAAGACCAGTTCAAAATGAAGGAATGGCTCAAGGCGCACTATGAAAAAGTCGATTTCGTCCTGTTGAAAGGGGAGGCTTCTGATGAATTGTTCGGCTATCTGCTCAATAAGAAAGGGGCGATCGTCGTAATGGGAGCTTATGGCCGCAGTGTGGTGTCCCGGTTCTTCAAACCGAGCCAGGCGCGGCTGGTCGTCAAGACGATCAATCTGCCCATTTTTATTGCGCACCAGTAATGCCGGTGTTATGAAGAAGCGTTATGTGGTGGTGATCATGGTGCTTGCTATGCTTTGCGGGCAGGTTGGCTTGGAAGCGCAGGAACCCGGACTGGCCGATCGGTTCTACCGCGAGCGGGATAATCGTTTGTTCTGGTTTGCAAAGGGAGATGCTGCAGCCGCAGGTCGCACCCGGTTGATCCGGTGCATCGACAGCGCGGCATGGTTCGGCCTGGACAGCACGGCGTATGACCCGGGACAACTTCGCGGGCTCGAGATCGTGTCCGGTAGCGAAGACAGCGTGCGGATAAGAATGGCCGACCGGAAATTCACCGAAGTCGCCCTTGGTCTTGCCGCTGATTGCTGGCGTGGCCGGCTGGATAGCGTCTTTAGTTACGACGGCGTGTCACCGGTATTCGCCCGGCGGGATGATTCCTTTCTGTTGGCCGGCCTGCGCCGGCTGCCGCCCGACGACGTCGCATCGTGGCTGGCGACATTCCAACCCGCTACGCCGCGCTTTGACGGGCTTCTGAAGAGTCTTGCCGCGGCCATCGACAGCGGAAACCGACGAACCGCCGCCCGCATCTCGGCGACCATCAACGTCTATCGGTATATCCGTCATTTTGGCTTCGAAAGATTTATTATCGTCAATATACCTTCTGCCACACTCTACTATTATTCTGCCGATACGCTTGCCCTCAGCATGCGGGTCGTCATCGGTCAGCCTTCGAAGCGCACGCCCCGGTTCACGGCCTGGTGCAATGGGCTCGTCCTGTATCCTTATTGGAACGTCCCCCGGAGCATCGCTGTACATGAGTTTCTACCGATCTTGAAACAGTCGCCGGCCCTGGCAACGCTGGTCGATTTCCAGGTCCTGGATCAAAGGGGGCGAATCGTAGACGCTGCCCGTATCGATTGGAAGAACGTCCGGGCGGCTGATTTCCCCTACACGATCCGGCAAACGCCCGGGTGCGAGAATGCCCTCGGCGTTCTTAAGTTCGAGTTGACGGACCCCTTCAACGTGTATATGCACGACACCAATTTCAAACGGGCATTCGGCATGGCTAACCGGTACCTCAGTCATGGTTGCATCCGCCTGGAAAATGCGGCCAGGCTTGGCGACCTTCTGCTCGATGGGCGGCTGGATACGGCATTCCTCGCCTTGTGCCTGCGGGACCAGCGACCACACCCCATCCGGCTGGCAAAGCCGGTCCCGGTCTTTGTGCTCTACCTCACCGCCGTATCGGATTCTACGGGTAGCATACGTGTATATAAGGACATTTATCACCTGGAGGAATGATCCCGGTCATACCCATCGCGTTGTTGCCGGCGTAGTTTTAGCGAACAAAAGATCGTTATATGGAAGACTTCAGAAAAGTAGAGGACCTCGTGGATCATGTCCGTGATTATATGCATGTCCGGGCAGATGAGGTCAGGCTGGGGATTGCCGACCGGTCCTCTGCCGTCATCGCCAAACTCGTCGCAGGCGCGCTGGTCACCGCCATCTTTTTTCTTTGCTTCGCTTTTGTCGGCGTTGCGATGGCGCTGCTCGTCGGCCGGATGCTCCACGATCTTGTCGTGGGGTTTGCGATCGTGGCGCTTTTGTACATAATCGTCGGTATCATCATTTGGGCGGGCAGGCATCGGCTGATAGGTATCCCGGTGATGAATTCCATCCTTGATCAATTACTCCTAAATCATGAGAAAGATGAAAAGAATTAAAAATACCGAACAGTTGCGAAGCGAGCAACTGCGGCTCCTGCGGGAAAGAACCCGCCTGGAAGGTGATATCCGGGAGGATTGGAGGGGGCTACGCCGCGCCTTCGATCCCGCCGAATACGGGCGGGAGGCATTGGTGTCCGGACTCAGCTGGCTGGGCCGCCGCATCTTTCCGAAGAAAGAACGGCCCGCGACCTTCGGCCGCTTTGGCCGCACCTTTTCAAAAAAGACAAAATAGATCCTCCATTATATGAAAAAGATCATCGTCCCCTTCGAGGGCACCCAATACCACGGCGAATTGCTTGAATTCATCAAGTCGCTGAACATGCGGTCGAAAGTATTTCTTACCGGGGTTTTTCTTCCGGAAACCGACTATGCGCAGGCCTGGCCCATCAGAGTGGGAGTGGAGGCAAAGATCTATCTTCCGATGTCTGCAGAAAAGGAGCGCGTCATCGCCTGCAATAGCCGGCAGGTGGCGGCATTCTGTGAGACTCATTCGATCCGCCACCGCGTCCGGGAGGACAATTTCGATTTTGCCCTGGCCGCGTTAAAGAAAGAGACCCGCTTTGCCGACTTGCTGCTGCTGAGCAGCCGTCATTTCTACGAGCATGTTTGCGGTCGTCAGCCCAATGCGTATATGGCCAGTATCCTGCACGGGACAGGATGTCCCGTCCTGTTGCTGCCCGACGAGCCACGGCTTCCCGGAACGATCGTTCTGGCCTATGACGGCAGCGAAGCGTCGATCCAGGCCATCCGGGAGTTTTCGGGGGCCTTCCCGGAGTTAAGTCATATTCCGACAACCCTGGTCTACCTCGATGAAAAGGAGAAAGGGTTGATCCCCGATCAGGAATTGATCCGGGAATTGGGACATGCCCATTTCCGGAACTTCCGGATGCTGCGGCTGAATATAAGCTCCGACGAATTCTTTGATTCATGGGTGGGAATGTTGAGCGAACCGTGGCTTGTGGCTGGGGCCTATGGGCGGACGGGTTTGTCCCGGTTGTTCTCGAAGAGTTTTGTGCAGCGGCTGATCAAAGAACACAAGGTGCCATTATTCCTGGCGCACCGATAGAAGCGCACCGCACCGCTGCAAACTGCCGGCGGCTACGAGAGGTGGGGCGTTCCTATTGCCCGACGATCCTCCCGTCCGCCAGTTCAACGATCCGATGCGCCCGGCTGGCAAGGTCGTGATCGTGGGTCACTACGATAATCGTGTTACCCTGCCCGGCCAGCTCCTCAAAGATAGCGATCACCTTTTCCGTGTTGGCGGAGTCCAGGTTGCCGGTCGGTTCATCGGCAAGGATCAGGTCCGGTTCGTTGATGAGGGCGCGGGCGATCGCTACACGCTGTTGCTGTCCACCGGAAAGTTTGCCGGAGGGTTGAGAGGCAAAGGCCTCCATTTCCATTTGTCTTAGTTTGTCCATGGCCCGCCGTTCGACGGTGGCGGCATCCCAGCGACCCAGCTTCAGGGCCGGGAGCATGACATTTTCCAGGGCGGTAAATTCCGGGAGCAGAAAATGGAATTGAAAAACGAATCCGATATGTTCATTGCGAAATCGGGCAAGATCGTCCTCGTCAAGACCGGTAACCTTCTTTTCCATGATCGTTACCTCTCCCTGGTAATTGGTATCCAGGGTCGAAAGCAGGTACAGCAGGGTGGACTTGCCGCAACCCGATTTTCCCATGATGGTGACAAACTGGCCTTTGTCCACCGACAGGCAGACGTCGTACAGCACCTGTTGCCGGGTAGGTTCGGTGAAGATCTTTACCAGATGTTGCGCTTTTAATACTTCGGTTGACATGGTTGGAATGATTTAAGCCCGTAGGATGGTGACGGGGTCCACGCGGGCGGCTTTTCGCGCCGGCAGCCAGCCGGCAACCAGCGTCGTCAGCAATCCGAACACCGCTCCAAGGAGATAATGACCGGTGCTGAACGTCACCGGGTAGAATTTTATCAGCATGAAGTCATCGGTGGGGAACCGCATCTTCGAAAGCCCATAGGAAAGAAGAAAGCCCAGCAGCAGACCGACCGATGCTCCCGCGACGCCGATGGCCATCGATTGGGAAAGAAAGATCGTGGTGATATCCCTTTTATCGAACCCCTGTGCTTTCAGGATGGCGATATCCTTCATCTTTCCCAGGATGACCATATTCATGATATTGTAAATGCCGAAGCCTGCCACTATGAGCATCGTCGCGCTTACGACATAGGTAAGGGTATTCCGGATGCGATTACCCGCCTTTATGGAGGCGTTCACGGTCTCCCAATCGTCGGCGCGATAGCCGTATTTTCTTGCCAGCAGTCCGGCGACGGCCCGGGCATGGTCGATGTCTTTCAGCTTGATGCGGATATCGGTGATATAATCGCGATCTTTCCCAAGAAGCTGTTGCATATCCTGGAGGTTGACATATATCTTTCCTTCATCCACCTGGGAAAGGCCGAATTCGAAGATGCCGGCCACCCGAAAACGCATCTGCGACCCGGTAGCAGCGGTAGCTGTAACAATATCCCCTGTCGTGATGTTCAGCTTGGCGGCCAGCTTCCGTCCGATTAGTATCCCGTTTGCGGTCGTGAGAAGGTCCTGAGGACGGCCGGTGATCATCTTGGCGGAAAGATCGAACAGTTTGTCTTCCTCGCGGATGTCTACGCCGTCCGCCACGACGCCCAGCTGCACCGGGCCATAATTGAACAGCACCTGCGCCGAGACGAATGGGGACACCGCTGCGATTCCCGGTAGCCGGCTGATGCCTGAAACGATGCCGGGGGCGTTCCTGAGGTTGATGAGGGTTTGTTTTGGGCGGGGATGCCGAACGATGATCCATTTGCCGGTATCGTCATTGAAGAAACGGGACGTTATGGAGGTGCGGTAGTCCGTCTTGATATCATTGTACAAATGGATATCCGGAGTGACGGAAAGGAGAATATCCGAGATGATCCTATTTACGCCGGTCATGAAACTGATCATGAAGATGAACATGGCGATCCCGAACGTAACACCCAGGGTAGCGACAAGGGTCTGCCGCCTTCGCGTGAAAAGGTGGACCCTGGCGATCCTGTAGTTGACCGGCAGCTTCATGGCGTTTCCGTTTTTTGAGGTGGATTCACAGGTGTATTTGCATCGATGCCCGAAAGGATCTCGATGTCGTCCAGCGTAGAAATGCCAGTGACGACCTTTCGCATTCGTTGCTTGCCATGTTCCCCGATCAGGACGCTATCCTTCGAGACCAGTGCCGTTCTTGGGAGAACGAGAACATCATTCTTTTTCTGAATGATGATGTTGGCTTCCACCGAGCTGTGGATAAAGGACGGGATTTGCCCATCCGAGAATAGCGCATCCACCCGGAAGGTCTGGTCGAGCTCGTTCATTACAGGATAGATGCGGCTGACGGTCGCGCGAAATATGCTGCCGCCGGCCGCGTCGGCTTGTACGAGGACTTCCTGATCTGCCCGGATCCTGCCGATATCCTGCTGGTCGACGGCCAGGCGGATCACCGGTCGCCGGCTGCTTCCCATCAGGGCAACCACTTCGTTGAGCCGCACCGCCTCGCCGGCTTCCTTGAAAGTCTGATAAACGATGCCGTTGCGGTCGCTGCGGATCGAGTATTCTTTCAATTCTTTCTGTACAGCACTTAGTTGGGTTCGGGCATTGTTGCGGGCCACCTGCAATTCGTCGAGGGCAGCGAGATATTGCTGACGGGCAATGCGTTCATTGTTTAGTGATAGTTCATAGCTGAGGCGGCAGTTGTCGAGATTGCTTTTGGTGCCGATGTTCTCGGCCCAGAGTTGCTTCCAGCGAAAATAGGTAACGCTGTCGTTGGCGAGTTTGAGGCTCGCGTTTTGCAGGGTCAGGGCCAGGTCATGCAGTCTGGGACTATGGATAGACAGACCAGTCCCGGCAATGGCGTAGTTGGCGGCGGCGGCATCGGCACGCTCCCGGGCATCATCTGCGCTGATCCCGAACAGGAGCTGACCTCTTACGACGGTATCGCCATCCCGGACGAGTTTCCGGACGATGCGCCCGGTGCAGAGGGCTGCGAGACTGTACTCATCGTCGGGCATGATCTTACCGGATGCATACACGGTTTCTATCAGTTCCTTTCGTTGCGGATAGATAACCGCCGACGAAGAGCAGCCCCGACATCCGCACAGGATCAGGGCTGCCAGGAGAAGGTACGAGGGCCTGTTATTCATGTTATTGGTTGGTCATTAGTTTGAACTGGACCGGTTGTTTCTTGTAGGACTTCACATTTCTTCCGTTCTGGATCGCGGGGATCCATCTGCCGCTTTGTTTGATCACGCGGACGGCTTCTTCCCGCAATCCGCCCGTTTCCGGACCGGACACAGCCTGGACTTCGCTGACGATACCTTCCTTGTCGACGATGAACTGTACGATGACCGTACCTTGGATCTCGTTGTTGACCGCATCCTCCGGATAGCGGAAATTCTTGTTGAGATAACGGAACCATGCGGCTGTACCCCCTGGGTACTCCGACTCGATCTCCACTTTTGTGAATGTGCGGTCATAGTCTTCGACGATACGCCTGGGCGCCTCGACCACACCTGCTCCCGTGCCCGCGGAAACGGGCGGAGCTGTGATGCCTTCATCCTTCACGCCTTCCTGGTTGATGACGCCGATCTTTGTTTCATTGAGCTTTTCCTGTTCGGGCGGTTTTTCGTCTTCTTTTACTTCGTTATCACGAACGATCTTTGGCGGCGTGAATTTCGTGATCTCCACTTTGGTTTGCAATGCTTTTGGCGGTGGGGGTGGAGGCGGCAGCGGCTCGTTCTTTTGGGGTTCTTTGACTTCTTCGAGTTGGACGTCGACGACGGTAAAGGATTGTTTGAAAGGTTGGTTCGTATGGCGGGCGATGTAGTCGGCGCCGAACAGGCCCGTGGTGATCATGGCTACGCCCGCCAATCCCCATAATACACGCAGGCTGTAGTGCGTGCGAAGTTCGTAGGCGCCATAGGTTTTGTTCCGGCCGTCGAACAATATGTCGAGGAAGGAGGCGCTGGGTATTTTATTTGCTTCCATAAATATGAGTTGTGTTGGTTATTGATGTTCGTGTTCATTTGAGCCGGTATGAATGTGGAACAGGGCGTACAACGGGCACCAGCCGATGATCCCGGTCACTCCCAACAGGATGGCCAGCGCCCAGAACAGGATATTCCAATGGCCATTGATGGCCTGGTCGGTGGCCAGGTCGGCAAGAACGATCGCGGCCAGGATGCGAAGCATCACATCGACATTGCCTACATTCCGTTTCATATGTTTAGTGTTTTCATAAAAGTACCGCCGGTCAAAGGCCGGTCTGATGACGTACATCAAGGTCCGGGATGATTGATTTCATAGGTCGTGGCCGGATGGTTAAGGTATTTTGTGCCAGATGCCAGACAGGAAGAAGATATTGTTGATCCAGGACCATCCGGTTAACGGAAACCACGAACGGGAGATTCTGGCCTTGTCGAATTTCGACGTTGTGGTTGTGCGTAATGCGGAGGAAGCCTTTGTTGCGGCGATAAAAGGCGCACCGCATCTCGTCGTTTGCGATCTGTCGTCCCCCGACGCCGATGCCCCCTCGCTATTGCGGGCTCTGCAAAGTGGCGCCGCCCTGCGAAACGTACCCGTGATAGTGGTTACCTCGGATACTTCGAAGGGAAGTGTGAGGCGCATCATGGGCCTGGGCGCCGACGATTGCCTGGTCAGGCCTTTTGAGGGAATCGAGTTGTTGAGGGCGGTGGATGCCTGCGTGGAGCGGCGTGAGCGGCTTTTGACGCCGGCACGACCGGTGAGTTCCGGAATGGCATCCACACCGGCCGGCGAAGAGTCTGTCTGGCATCCGGAGGACCAGGAGCCAAGAGGATACAAAAAGAGATGCATATTGTACACCGAGGGTCAGCGGGCATTGCAGGTGTGGTACATCGTGGACGGGAAGATAAAGACCTACCTCGTCCACGGAGATGGCAAAGAATTGATCACGGGCATCTACGGCGCCGGGGATTGTGTCGGCTATGCAGCGGCTATTTCAGGCGGCGTGCATTCCGATAACGCGCAGGTGCTGGAAGATGCGCAGCTGATCGCCATTCCCCGGGCTGAGTTCCTGCGGCTGCTCGAAAATGATGGGACACTTGCCAGGCAGATCGTCCGCTGGCTGGCGCACCGGTCGGGGGACAAGGATGCGGGCTTGCTCAATTTCGCATACAGTTCTTTAAGGAAGAAAGTAGCCAATGGAATACTCAGCCTGGCGGCCAACGGACGGCTCGAACAGGCAGGCCGGCGATACATCTCCATTTCGAGGGAGAACCTCGCAGCCTTTGTCGGGTCCGCTCCGGAGTCGTTGACACGGACGCTTGGAGATTTCCGGAAGGAAGGGTTGATCAATATCGCGGATGGACGCATCTGGTTGTTGAACGAGGATAAGTTAAGAAAGATGTTGAATTGAACGGGGCTAAATACCCTTATGCAGGGATAACAGGTGTTGATAGTGAAAAGGCCGGATGTCTATCCGGCCTTTTTTTTGCGGTGGATTCTTATGGATTGACGGCTCCGGCCTCTCCGGCTTCGTTCAACTCGCGACGAAATGCCGCCTCGCAGATGCTGAGGACGGGTACACGTGCATTGGTCAGCAGCCGGGCGCTTTTGCTTTTGTGGAACTCGAGCCAGCGATGTTTTCTGGGGAAGACCATCAGCCAGTCCGAGCCGGATTGGCTGAGATATTCACCGATACCTTCCGATAGCTGTGGCGCCTGGAAGTGGTGCAATTCCGGGTAAATCTCCTGAAGGGCTTGTTTCCAGTGGGAGGAGGCGAATATTTCTTCTTCCCGTCGCTTGTCGCCACCGACCGAAACATTGATGACTTCGAATTTTGCCGCGAAGAGGTCCTGTAATTCTTTCAGAAAGGTCACGTTTACAGGCAGGGCGGTTTCGATCTCTTCGCTATCGGCCGCCAATGCGATCCTGGAGATGCGGTGGAAGGTAGCGTTGGCCGGTATCACCAGGACAGGGTAGGGAAGATGTCGCGCCGCGTCGATGGCGGGACCTCCGGCGATGGCTCCCCAGAAGGAGCCCTGTGGTGCGCCCATGATGACGGCAAATGGAGCGAGATGTTTACACCGCTGGGCAATGACGTATCCGACGCCGCCTATTTCCTGCTGCGTAGTGATGGTTACCTGGTCGTTGGTGCGACTGCGAAGCTCGTCATAGAGGCGCTTCAACACGGTCTCCCCGTCCTTTTCCAACTGTTCGTACAGAAAGCCGGCTGGAATTTCGGCGGGGGTCACGGGAACTCCAACGACATGCAAGAGATGAACATCCGCGTCGATCGCCAGGGCCATATCCGCGGCGTAGCGGGCGGCGTTTGCGGCAACGGCGGTGTGATCCACCGGGACTAGTAAGGTTCGCATAATATAATCATTTCCGGCTAATCTACAGGATAGTACCGGCCCGGTGACTGACGCGGATTATCCCCGGGTATGACTGCCGTCAGGGTTTCCGCTGGACCAATAGCGGAAATTGGCATATGAAAAAGTTATTCCTCCTTGGAATGCTCGCCGCGATCTCAATTGCCGGGCAGGCGCAGACGAAATATCCCCATGCAGCCCGGCAGGCCGACCAGCCACGGACCCTTGGCACGGGATTTAATTTCCGGTATGCGGCCAGCCGGGCGACACCTTGCGTCGTTCAGATCAACGCGCTGTTCCCTCAACAGATGAGCATCGCCGACCGGACAATGCTTGCCCAGTTGTTCGGCGAGAAGTTCTTCCGGGAATACCTCGAACCCCTGGACTCCCAACTGAATGCCCGGGAGGCAAGTTCATCGGGTGTCATCGTCAGCAGTAACGGTTACATCGTCACCAATTATCATGCGGTAGCACACGCCCGTAATATCAACGTCACCCTGGCGGATCAGCGGACTATCGTCGCGGAACTCGTCGGCCAGGACTCTATTTCCGATGTGGCCCTTCTGCACGTAAAGGAATTCGGGCTTCCCTATATCGAATTCGGAGATTCCGATTCAACATGGGTAGGGGATTGGGTGCTCGCCGTAGGTAATCCCCTCGATCTTTCTTCGACAGTAACCGCCGGGATCATCAGCGCAAAGACAAGAGGACTTAAGACCGTTGGCGCAGGTCATGGGCTGGATTGTTACCTGCAGACCGATGCCGTCGCCAACCCCGGCAACAGCGGTGGCGCCTTGGTCGACGTCGAAGGTCGTCTGGTCGGGATCGTATCGGCCATCGAGACGCCGAACGGGGTGTTTGCCGGGTATTCATTTGCAATCCCCGCCAATATCGTAAGGAAGGTGGTGAACGATCTGTATAGATATAAGACGGTCCGGTGGGCTTCGCTCGGTATCAGCGTCCGCAATAGTACGACCGTCGCCTGGCGGGAAGCCGGGAGTCCTCATGTGGCGGGCGTCTGCATCGACGGACTGGATCGACACGATGCCGCCGACGCATCGGGGTTGACAGTCGGAGACGTGATCCTTCGCATTGACGACAAGCCCGTCGCATCTGAGGTCCGGTACAGAGAGATCCTGGCGGGCTACCGGCCGGGAGAAAAGGTCAATGTGGCATTTTTGAGAGGAGGGATGGAGTTCAGGCTCGTGGTCGTGTTGCAGGATATGTTGTAAACAATAAAAACGTGAATATGCGAATACTAATTAAAGCAATGGCAGGCGGCGCTTTGCTGCTTTCGCTTCATCTCCGGGCGAGATGCCAACGGGATACGCTTCCGCCTGTGACCGTGACGGCCACGACCAATGTCGAAAAGGCCGTGACAAGAAGCTTCGAGCGAAGTTTCCCGGATGCCCTCGATGCCCAGTGGTACCGGATCAGTAAGAATTACCTGGTCAGATTCATGAATGACGACCAGCAGAATTCAGCCTTGCTGAAAAAAAACGGGAACATCATCTATCACATTGCTTACGGCTGGGAAAAGGACCTCCCCGCGGATGTCCGGATGATCGTGCGAAAGCAGTATCCTGATCAGACCATCTCGAAGGTGATCCGGGTGGAAGAGCAGGAGCGGAAGATCTGGGTCATTACGGTCGAAGACCGGAAGAAGCTGATCCTTGCGCGGATCGAGAACGGGGAGCTCGAAGAGGTTGGGAATTACAACAAAAACAGTTAAAAATTGAACAATATGGAAAAGATCCTGATTGCTATCGACAGCAGAAATTTGGAAGTTGACACCGTCCGATTTGCCTGTCACCTTGCGAAAATAACCGAATCGAAATTGACGGCCGTTTTTCTCGAAGACGAACGTTCACGGCGCCAAATGGCCTTTGCGGCGATCGCCGGGCCGGATGCACTGGTCGAAAGGACGGTGGTGGAGCTCGAGTGGGAAGAGTCGCAGGTGCATCATCTTCGCGACAAAAATATCGTCCGGTTCAAGCAGTTCACGGCCGAAGAAGGGGTCTTGTCGACCGTGTATCTCGACAGGGGAGTGCCTGTCAAGGACCTTATCACCGAAAGCCTCTTCGCCGATGTACTGGTACTTGGCGCCAATACCTTCTCGGACTTTGCCGATGAACCTCCCACGGATTTCGTAAAGCGCATCGTTCATGACTCCGGGTGCCCGGTGATCATTGCGCCCGAGACCTTTAACGACATCGACGATATCCTGTTTTGTTACGAAGGCGGCCGGAGTTGTCTGCATGCGATGAAGCAGTTTGCCTATCTGTTCCCGGGCCTGACCGGCCAGCGGGTGAAGGTGATCGACCTGAAATCGGAAGAGCCCGAACCCATCGAACAGGCCCGCGTCATCGCCTGGCTGAAGACCCATTTCGAAGAGGTGGAATGGATCCGGCTGGGCCGGTTGGAAACGGAGGCCTTTTTCAGTTTTTTAAGGGAAAAGGCCGGCGATCTTGTCGTTATGGGGGCCTATGGGAAGGGGCTGCTCGCCTCATTTTTCACGGAAGATACCGGGCTGGGAATTGTCCGGACAACGCCGGTACCGTTATTCATCGCCCATCATTGATGACCGCGCCGGCGTTGATCGCGCCCGGCGCCCCTTTCGCGGCGGGGCTTAATACAAAAAAGCCCCGCCGCGCAAAAACGGCAGGGCTACCATTAACCATTAAACAAGCCTTCTATTTTACCGATATATGTTTTGAGGCAGCTTTCTTCGCTTCTTCCGTTTTCGGGAGGGTCAGCAGTAAGAGGCCGTTCTCGTAAGATGCGTCGATCTTGTCCTTGTTGACGCCCTCCGGAAGAGTGAAGGTTCGGGAAAAAGAGGAATAGCTGAATTCCTTACGCGTGTAGCGCTCTTCCTTCTCCTCCTTTTCTTCCTTTGTCTCGGCACTGATCGTGAGGACATTGCCGTCGACATCGATGTTGAAATCATCTTTTTTCATTCCGGGTGCGGCCAGGCTGATCTCGAACCTTTCTTTTTTCTCGGCGATATTGACGGCCGGTATATTCATGGGGTTCAGTGTGTTGATCAGCGACCCACCGTTGGTGTCGAAAAGCGATCCCCAGGGCCGGAAGAAGTCGTTAAAAATCGAGGGGATGGTCTCTCCCCGTCTGATCAGGTCTTTGGTTGCCATAAAAGCCTCCTTGAGTTTGAATGAATGAATGAATTGGATTGACGAAGTAAAGGTAGTTGGGGCAGGGGGCCGCAGACCTGACAGGGGTCAGTTCCCGGGCTGAAGCTCGTTACGAATGTTGGTTGTCATCCATAATTATGATATAAATCATATTTCGGTGGCAATCCCGGCCATAATCTTGTGCCCGAATCAACCAGCCATTCAATGAAAATCAAGAAACTCTGGATCGCCGTCGTCATCCTTAGCCTCGCGACGGCCTGTTCCAATGACAACTCCTCCAAGAGCCCTTCTTCGTCGCCTTCCACCGCAAGTGCCTCTTCCGGGACAAAAACCGCGGAATATGACTCTGTTCGCGGATCCGGCAAGTTCAAGCATGTCGATCTGCAGGCAACACCGGACGGAAAACTGGTCGCGGCCGGAAATGGCGTATACGATCTGAAATGCGCCGCCTGTCACAAGCTCACCGGCGAGAAACTGGTCGGGCCCGGGTGGCTGGGGGTGACGACTCGTCATACGCCGGAATGGATCATGAATTTCGTCACCAATACGGACGAGATGATCGACAAAGACCCAAAGGCGCAGGCCATGCTGGAGAAATGTATGGTCCGGATGCCCAACCAGCATCTCTCCGATGACGACGCACGGAATATCCTCGAGTTTATGCGTAACAACGACAAATAATTAACTCTTCACTTATAAAATGTTTCAGCAATGAACAGCAGATTTCTATCTATTTTGGCCGCCGGTGTCTTCGGCGTTGCCCTGGCGCTGCCCTCCTGCAAACCCCGCAGCGAGGCCGGCGCGATCAATGGTGATGCAGCCGAGAAGGCCTATGTAGCCCCCGGCAAATATGACGAATTTTACAATTTTGTGTCCGGTGGATTCAACGGACAGGTGTCTGTCTATGGTCTTCCTTCGGGCCGGTTGTTGAAGATAGTGCCGGTCTTCTCGGTATTTCCGGAGAACGGCTATGGGTACAGCGAAGAAACCAAAGCGATGCTTAATACTTCGCATGGCTTCGTTCCATGGGACGATCAGCACCACCTGGAGTTGTCGCAGGCGGACGGAAAGCCCGACGGGCGCTGGCTGTTTGCCAACGCGAACAATACGCCGCGGGTTGCACGGATCAACCTGGCCACCTTCCGGACGGAAGAGATCCTGGAACTGCCCAACAGCGGCGGCAACCACTCCTCACCGTTTTGCACGGAGAATACGGAATATATCGTTGCCGGTACCCGATTCAGCGTTCCTATCGGCGACAAACAGGATGTGCCGATCAGCTCGTACAAAAAGAATTTCCACGGAACCGTGAGCTTTATAAAGGTGGACTCTTCGTCGGGGCATCTTCAGCTGGCCTTCCAGATCCTCCTGCCCGGTGTCAACTTCGACCTGAGCCATGCCGGCAAAGGCGCCAGCCACGACTGGTTCTTCTTTTCCTGCTATAACACCGAACAGGCGCATACGCTGCTGGAAGTGAATGCCTCCCAGCGCGACAAGGACTTTATCATGGCGGTCAACTGGAAGAAAGCCGAGGAATACGTTCGCGATCATAAGGGCGAGCTGAAAACGGCCTCCTACATACACAACGTGTACACCGAAAAAACGCATTCCGCCTCTTCCTCCACCGAAAACCAGGTGGTAGTCCTCGACCCGGTCGTGCTGAAGGACTTCGTCTACTTCATTCCCTGTCCCAAGTCCCCGCATGGCTGCGATGTCGATCCTACGGGTGAGTACATCGTCGGGAGCGGAAAACTGGCTGCGCTGATCCCGGTATTCTCCTTCACCAAGCTGCAACAGGCGATCGCCGGCAAGCAATTCGATGGCGACTACGCGGGCATCCCTGTTATCAAATACGAAGCCGCACTCTACGGCGAGGTGCAAAAACCGGGACTCGGGCCCTTGCATACTGAATTTGACGGGAAAGGCAATGCATACACCTCGTTCTTTGTCTCTTCGGAGGTGGTAAAATGGAGTATTAAGGATCTGAAGGTGCTGGACCGGAAGCCGACCTATTATTCCGTCGGCCACCTTTGCATCCCGGGCGGGGACACCAAACACCCGTTTGGCAAGTACCTGATCGCTTATAACAAGATCACAAAGGACCGCTACCTGCCCACCGGACCCGAACTGGCGCAAAGCGCCCAACTGTACGATATATCGGGCGACAAGATGGAGATGATCCTCGATTTCCCGACGGTGGGCGAGCCGCACTATGCACAGGCGCTTCCGGCGGATATCATCTCCAAAAATTCCGTAAAATACTATAAGATCGAGGACAATGGCAATCCATATGCGACAAAAGGGGAGAAAGAGGCCAAGGTCGTGCGGGAAGGCAATAAGGTACATGTGTATATCACAGCGATACGGTCGCACTTCTCACCGGACAATATCGAAGGGGTTCGGCTGGGTGACGAGGTCTATTTCCATGTCACCAACCTCGAGCAGGACTGGGATATCCCGCATGGTTTTGCCGTGAAAGGCGCGGCCAATGCAGAGATCCTGATCATGCCCGGAGAGACTTGTACACTCAAATGGATTCCGGATGGCACAGGCGTATTCCCCATCTATTGTACAGACTTCTGCAGTGCCCTTCACCAGGAGATGCAGGGGTATGTCCGGGTCTCGCCGGCAGGGAGCAATACGCCGATCACCTTCGGTACGAATGTCCCGGATACCACCGGAACTATTGCAAAAAAATAAAGCCACTGGTATGAAAAGCAAATTATCCCCTGCCGCCCGATGGACCGTACTCCTTGCCTCCCTGGCGATGCTGGCCGTGATCTTCCTGCCGATCTGGCGGATCGAATTGTCCGCGCCGCAATATCCGGAGGGGTTGGTGTTGCAGATCTTCAGCAATCGCATCGGGGGTGATGTGGACGTGGTCAATGGTCTCAATCACTATATCGGGATGCATACCCTGCATACCCGGGACTTTATCGAGTTCGCAGTGCTGCCGTATATCATCGGGGGATTTGCTTTGCTGGGCTTTCTCGCCGCGGCTCTCAACAGGAAGAGATGGGTCTTCGGCTGGGCAGGTCTGTTCCTGTTGATCGCCGTTGCTTCGATGGTCGACTTTTACCGCTGGGAATACAATTACGGGCACAACCTCGATGCGGGTGCGCCGATCCAGGTGCCGGGAATGGCTTACCAGCCACCCCTGCTTGGGTACAAGCAGCTGTTGAATTTCGGGGCGTACAGCGTCCCCGATTTTGGAGGTTGGGTCTTCGTATTGGTCGGGGCCGTACTGGCCGTAACGGTGATCGCCGAATTGCGCCCCATAACACGCAGACATCACCTGCCGCCGGTCGTTGCGGCCTTGGTGTTGATGATATTGGGAACCTGCTGGTCATCCTGCCATTCCGGGCCCAGCCCGATCATTTTGGGAGAAGATCATTGCGAATTCTGTAAAATGAGCTTCAGCAACTCGCATTACGGGGCCGAGGTTTGCACGCGTAAAGGGAAGGTGCTCAAGTACGACGATATCCAATGCCTGTTGAAGGCCCTACGCGGCGGAACGTCGCCGAAGCAGGACATCGTCGGCATCTACCTGCTCGATTATAATACTCTGGCCTGGATCAGTGCCGACAAGGCCCTGCTACTGCATAGTGATACTTTCCAGACCCCGATGAGTGGAAATACAGCGGCATTTGCCGACTCGCTGAGCCGGAATTCCTATTTCAAATACACCGGAGGAGAAAAACTGTCATGGCACGACCTCTATCCATAATCCTTCTTTTCCTGTCGCCCCTGATGGGCATCGGCAAGACCTGGATCGTTCATCCGGGACCAGGCCAGCCGTTACGAAAGGTAATCGCTCTTGCGGCTTCGGGGGATTCCATCCAGGTGAACGCGGGGACTTACCAAGAGAAGGGGATCGTCGTCGACAAGGCGCTTTTCCTGAATGGGATCGGATACCCGGTGCTGGATGGAGAAGGGCAGTTCGAGATCCTCGTCATCAAGGCCAGCAGGGTGACGGTCCGCGGATTCGTGATCCGGCGAAGCGGCTATTCAGGATGGAATGATATTGCCGGTGTCCGCATCGTAGCCAGCCGGCATGTAACGGTGAGCCAAAACCGCTTCGAGGATACTTATTTCGGCCTGTACTGCCAGAATTGCGACAGCTGTATCCTGGCCGGGAACGAATTTCATTCCTGGGCGCGAAGCGGGGCTCAGGCCGGAAACGGCATCCATTGCTGGCACTGCAATGGAATGCAACTGACGGGCAACCAGATCACGGGTCACCGGGACGGGATCTATTTTGAATTTGTGACGCATTCCCTGATCAGTAATAACTACAGTCATTCCAACCAACGATATGGACTTCACTTTATGTTCTCGCATAACGACCGATACGAGGGCAACCGGTTTAGCGGGAACGAGGCTGGGGTATCCGTCATGTTCTCGCACGGCGTCGACATGTGCGGCAATACGTTTTCGGATAACCAGGGTGGTGGAGCTTACGGCCTCCTGCTCAAGGAGATCACCGACAGCAGGGTAGAACACAACCAATTTTTACACAACACCGTAGCCATCTATATGGAAGGAACGACGCGAGTCCTTGTCCGGCGCAATCTCTTCTCCGGCAACGGCTATGCCATGCGCGTGCAGGCCAGCTGTTCGGCAGACTCGATCAGTCAAAACAATTTCCTGGGCAACACCTTCGATGTGGCTACCAACGGTTCGCTTGTGCTGAACGTCTTTGACCGCAACTACTGGGACAAGTACGAGGGATACGATCTGAACCGGGACGGAATGGGGGACGTTCCCTATCACCCGGTGAGCCTGTATGCTATGGTTGCTGAAAAGAACCCGGCCGTGATGATGCTCTACCACAGCTTCATGGTCAGCCTGCTCGACCGGACGGAAAAGGTCATCCCGAATGTAACACCGGCTGACCTCGTCGATCATTCACCCATGATGAAACCATTACCAATATGATCCAGTTCGAACATATCGAAAAACGCTTTGGCCGGACACAGGCGCTTGCGGACGTCAGCCTGGACTTCTCGGGCGGCAGGACGATCGCCCTCATCGGTCCGAACGGCAGCGGAAAAACGACGCTGATAAAAAGCCTGTTGGGAATGGTGGTACCGGACAGCGGGACGATCCGATTCCGCGGGAAGGATATCTGGCGGGACTGGAACTACCGGGCGGAGATCGGATATATGCCGCAGATAGGCCGCTATCCCGACAATATGACCATCGGCCAGGTGATCGACATGATGAAAGACATCCGATCCGCGGCCGGGATGTCACTGGACGAAGACCTGATCCATGACTTCCGGCTGCCGGCGCTCTTTTCAAAGCGGATGCGTAATCTTTCGGGCGGAACCCGCCAGAAGGTGAGCGCCTGTCTCGCTTTTCTCTTCGATCCGGCGGTATTGGTACTGGATGAACCGACCGCGGGATTAGACCCCGTGGCATCCGGGATCCTCAAAGAAAAGATCGACATGGAGGCTGCCGGGGGAAAGCTCATTCTCATCACCTCCCATATCCTCTCCGAACTGGACGATCTCGTCGATGAAGTCGTCTACCTGCAAGACGGCCAGGTGAAGTTTAATAAGACATTATCACAGTTACAGGCCGAGACGGGAGAAGACAAACTCGTTCGGGCCATTGCTTATTTCATGGAAAATTCACTCGCCGGATGAAAAAGATCATCAAGTACGTATTGCTGGATATTCTCCGCAACCGGATGCTGCTGGCGTACACCCTCTTACTTTTCGCGGTGTCGATGACCCTCCTGTTGCTGGAAGACAGTCCCACCAAGGGGATCCTCGCCCTGCTGAACATTGTCCTGATAGTGGTTCCATTGGTGAGCATCATCTTTTCGACCATCTATTACTACAATTCCGCGGAGTTCCTGGAACTGCTGGTCTGTCAGCCGTTGAAACGAAGCCGCATCCTATCGAGTTTATTGACCGGGCTGGCCGTTTCGCTCGCGCTGTCGTTCCTGGTAGGTGTGGGACTGCCATTGCTGATCTTCGACCGGCAACTGACTTCCCTGCTGTTGGTAGTCGTGGGAGCGTGTTTGTCGGTGATCTTCTCCGCGCTGGCCGTCCTGGGTTCGGTATGGATGCGGGACAAGGCCAGGGGTGTCGGGATGGCGATCCTCGCGTGGTTTTATTTCTCGTTGCTCTATGACGGGTTGGTACTGTTCCTGTTGTTCCAGTTCAGCGACTATCCGTTGGAGACCCCATCGGTGATCCTTGGCGCCCTGAACCCGGTCGATCTGGGGCGGATCATATTACTATTGAGACTGGACAGTTCAGCCATGATGGGTTATACCGGTGCCGTATTCAAATCCTTTTTTGGGAGCGGAACGGGCACCGTCCTGAGCTTTGGCCTGTTGGCGGCCTGGATGACGGCGCCTGCCTGGCTGGCGGTGCGGCGATTCAATAAAAAAGACTTATAAAAACTTAAATAAAATGGAAACAAAAAACGGGTTATTATCCGTAGGGGCAATTGCTGCCCGGGATTATCGTAAGGCTGAGATATTTCAGAAGTATGGGATCGACTATTGTTGCGGCGGTGGGATCACGCTCGAGGAGGCCGCAAAGAATGCCGGTGTCGCATTGGGCGAGTTGGTGTCGGCACTGGATGCCGTCGAGTTTGCCGGGCAGCAGGCGGAAATAGACTACATGCGATGGAGTCCGGTGAAACTGGCGGACTATATTGAGAAAAAGCATCACCGGTATGTGCGGGAGAGTTTGCAGGTGCTGATGGAATACGGCCGCAAGGTTGCCGGGCATCATGGTGAAAAGCATCCCGAACTGATCGAACTGGACCTGGCCATTCGCGCTGAGGCGCACGATCTGCTGACGCATATCGAACGGGAGGAACTGGTCCTATTCCCCGCGATCCGGCGATTGGTGGCGATCTCATCCGGTGCGGCCGGAGGCGCTGCGGTGCATATCGGGCAACTTAAATTCGTAAAACAGGCGATTGCAAAGATGCAGGCCGAGCATACATCATCCGGCGATAGTTTTGAAAAGATCAGGCAGCTGACCAATCATTATCAGGCGCCGGAGGAGGCCTGCAACTCCTATCGGTATCTGTATGAGAAGTTGAAGGAATTTGATGAAGACCTGCGGATGCATATTCATTTAGAGAACAATATTCTTTTCCCGGCCGCGCTGTCGATGGTTGAAGCGGGGACGGCCCGATAATTCCCAACTATGAAATATTGGTTGCTTTCTCTACTGCTCGCGGGATCGGTGATCGTCCGGGCCCAGATGACCGTGCATGGACGGGTGGTCGATCAGCAGACGGGCGAGCCGCTGGAATATGCGGTCGTCACAAGCGCCAGGGGCAACAGCACGATGACCGACCGGCAGGGGAATTTTCGGGTTGCCGTACGGGAAGTGACCGATTCCCTGACCATCAGTTATATCGGTTACCGGTCCTGTTGCATCTGCGCCGGAGAGTGTTGCAGCAACCCCGACTGTTGCCGGAATGGGGTTTGTACGCGGCAGCAACAGATCGCTCTCTGGCGGCAGGAGATCGATATGAAGGCCATAGTCATCGCCCCTGCGCCCAATGCAGGTTTTCATACGATCAGCCAGGTCGATCTGCGGCTCCGGCCGCTGAGTTCGCCCCAGGACCTGATGCGGCTGGTGCCTGGTCTTTTTCTGGGTCAGCACCAGGGTGGGGGACTCGCGGAACATATCTTCTTCCGGGGATTCGATGCGGATCACGGGACCGATGTCAATGTGTCGGTGGATGGGATGCCGGTGAATCTGGTTTCCCATATTCATGGACAGGGTTTTGCCGACCTGCATTTCCTGATCCCCGAGCTGGTGTCGAGATACGACTACGGCAAGGGCCCTTACTATTCGGAATACGGCGACTTCACCACGGCGGGCTATGTTGCCTTCCGCACCTTTGACGTGCTCGATCGCAGCGAAATAAAGGTGGAAGGCGGCGCCTTCAATACCGGGCGGGTGATGGCAAAACTAAATTTACTGGGCCCCGGCGCCTTGAAGCGCGGTGAGAATGCCTGGCTGGCCGGCGAAGCGGCCTATACCGATGGACCTTTCGACTGGGCGCAGCGAATGCGCAGACTCAACCTGTATGGGAAGTATAATGTGGATCTGTCTGCGCGAACCCGGCTGACGGCGACGCTCTCCGCCTTTGAAAGCGGATGGCGATCTTCCGGTGAGATTCCTTTGCGGGCTGTTCAGCAGCATTTGATCGGGCGGTTCGGTTATATCGACAGCACCCAGGGCGGAAGTACGGGAAAGACGATGGTACAGGTCCGGCTGAAGACCGATCTTGGCAGAGGCTGGTCGCTCGAGAATTCGGGGTACTATGCGCATTATTATTTCACGCTGGACTACGATCCGACTTTTTTTGCGGAGGACAGTGCCGAAGGATACCGGTTGCGTCAGCAGGAGCGGCGCGATCTCGCAGGGTACCGCGGCCGGCTTTCGCGGCATTTCTTCACAGCCGATGGCGGAGACCTGCTGTCCGCGGCAGGGTGGGGCGCCCAGGTCGATCATATCGGAACGAGCATGTTGAGACACGTGGACGCCGGGGGACAAGTACTGGATACCCTCCAGGCCGGAGTTCCCCGCGAGTATGCGATGAGTGCGTGGATCGACGAAAATTATCATAAGGATCGGTGGCTGATCAATGCCGGTCTCCGGCTCGACTGGATGGGTTTCCGCTACCGGGATGAGGCAGGCCCCACGATGCCCGGCCGGGGAAAGATCATTGCCAGCCCAAAATTCAATGTTTCATATACTTATAGCCCAAGTCTCCAATTTTACCTGAAGACCGGGAAGGGTTTTCATTCCAACGATGCCAGGGTGGTGGTCGCGAATCGGGGATTGGATGTACTGCCCGCCGCCTACGGTGCCGATCTCGGCGTGAACTGGAAGGCCGGACCGCGGCTGTTGATCAATGCGGCTGTCTGGACCCTATTCCTCCAGCAGGAGTTCGTATACAATGCCGATGAGGGCACAATGGAACCGGGGAACCGGACCCGGCGCCAGGGAATCGACTTATCAGCCCGGTATCAATTGGCGTCCTGGCTTTTTGCCAACCTTGACGTCAATCTTTGCAAGGCGAGGGCGCTTCAGTCGCCGAAGGGCCAGGATTATCTGCCACTGGCGGTGCCTTTCTGCAGCACCGGAGGCTTCGATGTTAAATTGCACAATGGCCTGAGCGGCGGGATCAGCTACCGGTACCTCAAAGACCGGCCGGCGAATGAAGATAATTCGCTTGTGGCCAAAGGGTATTTTGTCTGCGATCTGACGCTCAACTACCGCCGCGCAAAATGGGAGGCCGGACTGGACGTGCAGAACCTATTCAACACTTCCTGGCGGGAGACGCAGTTCGAGACCCACTCGAGGATGCGCCCCGAGCCGGCGCCGGTCGGCGATATCAGTTTCACTCCCGGTACACCATTCTTTGCAAAGCTCAAATTCGGGGTCTTTTTCTAACATCCTCTGGCCCGTGAGGAGGATCAGAGTGGCGGCTGAGACAACTCATGCAGCCGCGTATCCGATGGCGCTACCTTGCTGCAAATTCTATTGTCATGTCAGCAACAACCTCGGCTCATTCACGGCCTTCCATTCTTCACCAACGTTGTGGCGTCCTGAAGATCACCAGTCCCGTTCTGGAGGACAACGGCTTGCTGTCCCGCCAATACACGGGTGATGGGGCCAATATCAATCCTTCGCTGGATATAGAAGGGGTCCCCGATGGGACCGCGAGCCTGGCCCTCATTATGGAGGACCTCGATCATCCCGGTTTTCATTGTGCGCATTGGGTGGCGTGGAACATCCCGGTGATCGGCCATCTGAGAGAGGCCCGGCGGATGGAGGCGGAAGGGTTAAGTGACAAGCGGGTCCGCGGCTATCGCGGTCCTTGCCCGTTGAGCGGCACGCATCGCTACCGGTTCAACATTTATGCGTTGGACACCTTGCTTGACCTGTCGTTCAATACCACGGCGGATGGTCTACGGGCGGCGATGGAGGGTCATATGCTTGGTTGGGGATATATCACGGGATCATACCATCGAAAATAATATACCATGGACAGGCAAGCAATCCTATCGATACTCCGCCGGCATGCCCAAAAACTGAGCCGGCTGGCGCGCAGAATAATCATAAGCTATAAGGCGGATGACATCCATATCTTTCGCGTCGAGGCGAAGAAACTGCGGGCCTTCTTGCGACTGATAAGTCCCGCCTGCGGACAACTCCGGCTGCCGAAGCGACTACGCACCTTTTACAAGGAAGCTGGTGTGCTGCGCAACCTGCAGCTCCAACGGGAAAGCTGGCTGAAATTGTCCACCGCCACCCAGGATAAACAGTTGCAGGCGGTGGTAAGCCGACTGGATGAGGAGATGATGCTTGCCAGACACCGCCTTGCGGCGCTTGTGCCCAAAAGGGGCCGGGCATTCGGCGATCTTGTCGCCAGGCTTGAGATGGACTTGCCCGCCCGACTCAACCAGGCGCACCGGCATCGTTTTCTCGCAGCGGAAATGCAGGTGTTGCATCCCGCGAATATTCCCCAGGACCCGGACGACGGACAGCTTCATGGCCTGCGCAAGTCGATGAAGGATTTGCTGTATACCTGGGATTATCTTGGTGGCCGCGGCCGGAAGCAGGCCGGCGCCCTGCTTGGCGGGCGGAAAAAGATAAAGTCCGCCGCTCAGTTGCTGGGTGACTACCTGGATGTGCGGCTACGACTGGAATCGCTGGCGGGATACGCCGTTGGAGCGCGCGCCCTGCTGGAGAAAACGAGGGATGCCTGGACAGGGGACAAGACAAGCTTTCGCCGCGAGATCGATCAGGCCATCGGCCGAAAGCTTCACTTCGGGTCCGCAACAGGGAATGACCCCTTGCAGGCGGCTCCTTTACCTGCACCCCTCAATCCGCTGATTGCGGGAAATACATCCGCCTTATCCAATGAACTTCACCTCGACTGATACCGAACCAAGGGATGACCTTCCTCTGCGGATGCGGGCCATGGTGTTCGAGGCGCCGGGCAAACCGCTGACGTTAAAAGAACTTGTTTTGCCACAGCCTTCGACACAGCAATTGCTTGTCAGGGTGATAGCCTGCGGTGTGTGCCGGACAGACTTGCATATCGTTGACGGCGAACTACCGGATCCCCGGCTTCCGCTCATCCCCGGACATGAGATAGTCGGCGAAGTGGTGAGTATCGGCTCTGAAGTGACGGGTTTCCATGTAGGGGATACGGTCGGCATTCCCTGGCTGGCTTATACCTGCGGCCATTGCCGTTACTGCCTCCGGGGACAGGAAAATCTTTGCGAGAATGCCTTGTTTACGGGCTATACCCATAACGGTGGGTTTGCCGAGTACGCCGTTGCTTTCGCGGATTATTGTTTTCCGCTGGCGGCTGAGTATGCGAATGCCTCGGGGGCTCCGCTGTTGTGTGCGGGGCTGATCGGGCACCGGAGCTACCGCCTGGCCGGCGATGCGTTCAATCGGCTCGGGATTTACGGTTTTGGGGCGGCGGCGCATCTACTTGCGCAGGTAGCGCGCTATGAGGGCAAGGAGGTATATGCTTTTACGGCCAAAGGTGATATTGCCGCCCAGGAATTTGCGCGAAAACTCGGCGCTGTTTGGGCCGGAGATTCGTCGATGCCATCGCCGCAACTGCTGGATGCCGCCATCGTGTTCGCACCGGCCGGGGAGCTGGTGCCCGCGGCGTTAAGATCATTGGATAAAGGGGGCTGTGTCGTATGCGGGGGCATCCATATGAGCGATATTCCATCATTCCCATATGACATCCTGTGGGGGGAGAGGTCGATCCGATCGGTGGCGAACCTTACCCGGGCCGACGGCAAAGCATTCCTGACATTGGCCTCACTGGTGCCCATTAGAACCTCCACGCAAACCTTTCCGCTGGATAAGGCAAACGACGCATTGGATGCACTGCGAAACGGGCATATACAGGGGGCCGCGGTGCTGGTCCCATAAACTAAATAATAAAGAGGGTATGAATCATCGGACTTTTTTTGTTGTTATTCTTTGCGGTCTCGTTATCACCGGGGGCGTGGTGGCGCAGGACAACCGGCGGCCAGCGGCTCCCGTGCCGCCGGAAATATCGCGGGGACTGCGGCACGATCCGCCAAAGATCATTTTCTGGCCGCGTCCGGCGATGCTGGTCTTCATCGATGGTATCGCCCTGCGGAGGCGGAATGATCAATATGCACTCAACTGCATTGCCAACAGCCCGTTCACCATCGTCGAATCCAGCGACGGCTGGTTTTACTGTTATGGGGGCCGTCATTGGTATTTTGGGACAGCACCCGAGGGACAATGGCAGTATTCGACCTATCTGGCCCCCGATCTGCCGAACATCGGTGCTCTGATCGATGCGATCAATGATAAGGAGTCTGGCGGTACGGCCGCCACGCAGCGAACCGGCGGGTCGGTGCGCGACCTGCTGTTATGCAATGGTCCGGCCGAGCTGGTGTGTTCGGACGGCCCGCCCCAATTCGCGGCGATCCCGGACACTCGCCTGCTCTATGCTGTGAACTGCGAAGCAGACCTGCTGCTCGACTCTCTTTCCCACGACTATTACCTGTTGCTTTCCGGACGCTGGTTTGCCGCAAAGATACTTTCGGGGCCCTGGAGGTTTGTTGTCGCCGACTCCCTCCCGCCTGATTTCAGCCGCATTCCCGAGAGCTCCGCGGCAAGCCGGGTGCTGCCCTGCGTGCCGGGGACGGCAGCCGCCCGGGCGGCGGTCAGCGATGCCGGCATCCCACAAACATCCGTCGTCGACCGGCGGACGGCTACCACGAGCGTAACTTACGATGGTGACGGACCCAGGTTCGCATCCATTCCCGGGACACATCTTGCCTATGTGTATAACACGGCCTCCGTCGTCATCAGGGCCAGGGACAATTTTTACTGCCTGGAAAAAAGTATCTGGTACCGCAGCCGGCGAACGGGGGGGCCCTGGGTAGCCGCCACGCGGCCCCCCGAAGAGATCGAGGCGATACCACCCGACTGCCCCATCTATTTCAGCAAATACGTATATATCTACGGAGCGAATGACAGTGTCGTCTATACGGGATTTACGGCGGGGTACCTGCAATCCTATGTGGACGGCAAGACCGTAGTCTACGGCACCGGCTATCGCTATCCCGTATATGCGGGCAATGCGGTCTATCCCCGGCCGGCCACGTATGGATTCGGGATGTGGTATTGTCCCGGACAAGGATGGACGCTCGGTCGCCATTGCAGCCCGGACTGGCTGAATACCTCTGCGGCCTGGGGGACGGCGGGATGGAATGGCGGATGGTTTGGTCCCGTTGGGTACCGGCCGCCCTATGTTCGGGATCGATATGACATCAAAAAGCTTTTACCATGAAACAAGAAAATAATAAGCCGGATAAGCCGAAAAAGAAATTGTCCTGGGGCAGGGCGCTTAGCTGGACCCTCGCACCTGTATTCATATTTATTCTTCTTTACTTGCTTGGCGCATTTCGCGGTGACGAACGCGAGATCAGCTGGGATGATTTCGAGAAGCAGGTACTCGACCGTGGGGCCGCCGACAGCATCGATGTCGTCAACCGGGAAGAAGCTGAGGTCTATGTTAAAAAGATCTTTGCGGACGATCCCTGGTTCAGGCCGGTGATGAAAGCTGGAGACAGCGCGGTTTTATCCGGCCCGCATTACAAGGTGCGCATCGGGTCGGTGGAAGCCTTCCAGCAGAAGGTGGACGAAGTAAATCGGAACGTTCCGGTCGCCCAGCGGGTGCGCGTGAACTATGTGAAGCGGGGAAATGGCTTGTCCGACGTATGGGGATGGTTAATTACAGGGCTCGCTTTCCTGTTAGTCATGCGGCTATTTTCGGGCGGGTCCGGGGGTAGCCGGTTGGACGGGTTGAATGCGTTTGGTTTCGGGAAGTCGACGGCGATGAGGCAAACGGATGGCAACAAGAGTACAGTGACATTCAACGATGTGGCCGGTATGATCGAGGCCAAGCAGGAGGTACATGAGATCGTGGATTTTCTAAAGGATCCGAAACAATATACCGGGCTTGGCGCAAAGATTCCGCGGGGCGAGCTGCTGATCGGTCCGCCGGGTACGGGCAAGACGTTGCTTGCAAGGGCGGTCGCGGGGGAGGCCGATGTGCCTTTCTTCTGGCTTTCAGGTTCCGAGTTCGTGGAGATGTTCGTGGGCGTCGGGGCATCGCGGGTACGCGACCTGTTCCGCCAGGCAAAGGAGCAGGCTCCGGCGATCATTTTTATCGACGAGATCGATGCTGTTGGCAGATCGCGAAGCCACAATGCGTATCTCTCCGGCAGCAACGACGAGCGGGAGAGCACGCTCAACCAACTGCTTACCGAGATGGACGGATTTGGTGCAAACAGCGGGGTGATCGTGCTGGCGGCCACCAACAGGGCCGACATGTTGGACCCGGCTTTGTTGCGTCCGGGGCGCTTCGACCGGCATATCTACCTGGAGTTGCCGGACATCGTGGAAAGGGAAGCCATCTTCAATGTCTATCTGAAGCCCCTGAAACTGGCGGGGGAACCCGCGGAACCGCGCTTTCTCGCCGCGCAGACTCCTGGATTCTCAGGTGCGGATATTGCCAATATCTGCAATGAGGCCGCGTTGTTCGCCGCCCGGAGAAAGGCAGCCGGTGTAGAGAAGCAGGATTTTCTGAGTGCGATCGACCGGGTGGTTGCGGGGCTGGAGAAGAAGAGCAGGATCATCTCGCCGGGAGAGAAGCAGCGTATCGCCTGTCATGAGAGCGGGCACGCAGTGGTGAGCTGGTTCCTGCCCGAAGTGGATCCGCTGATGAAGGTTTCCATTATCCCGAGGGGACGATCCCTTGGCGCCGCTTGGTATCTGCCGGAAGAGCGGCAACTACGGACTGTCGGCGCCTTCCGCGCAGGCCTGTCCGCGGCGCTTGGCGGGCGCGCCGCCGAAGAGCTGATCTTTGGGGAGGTATCGTCCGGCGCATTGGATGATTTGGAGAAAGTGACCCACGAGGCTTACCAGATGGTGGCCTTTTATGGCTTCGACCCGAAGGTCGGTGTCGTGAGCTTTTATAATCCGGGCACGCAGGAGAGTACTTTTCAAAAGCCCTACAGCGAGGCTACAGGCCAACTTATCGACGAAGAGGTGAGAAAGTGGGTGAGCGAAGCCTATACTGTCGCATTGGATGTCCTGCGTGAACACAGACCTGTCCTGAATGCGCTGGCACAGCTGTTACTCCGCAAAGAGGTCGTATTCAAAGAGGACCTGGAATCCATCCTTGGTCCGCGCCCCATGCCGGCTATCGACGGCGTGCAACTTTCCGGTAAAACAACCGCTTTGCCGTCTCGGCCGTGACCATGTATAACAAGACGATCGCTGCCGTTGCGGCGTAGAGCCTCGGCGGCAGCGGGACAAAGCCCAGCGGGGCCGCCAGGGGTGTCAGGGGCAGGAGACCGGTAAGGACGACGATCGTGATCGTCGCAGCGAGGAGCCAGCGGCCCGGCCTGTTCCGGTAAAAAGCCTGCGAGGTGCGAACGACGAGAACGATCAATGAAGCGGAGACCACCGACTCGAGGAACCAGCCCGTGCGGAACTCGGCCTGACCGGCTTTAAGCCAGTACAAGAGAATGGCGAAGGTAGCATAGTCGAAGATCGAGCTGATAAGGCCGAAGACGATCATGAACCGCCGGATGAAATGAAGGTCGATGCGGCGGGGCTTCTGGACGAGGCGATCGTCGACGGCGTCGGTGGCAATGGCCATTTCCGGGATGTCGGTGAGCAGGTTGGTGAGCAACACCTGCTTGGGGAGCAAGGGAAGGAAGGGGAGGAAGACAGAGGCTCCCGCCACACTGAACATATTGCCGAAGTTGGCGCTTGTCGCCATAAAGATATACTTGAGGGTGTTGGCGAAGGTCTTGCGGCCTTCGCGGATGCCGTCGGCAAGGACCCGGAGATCGTTGCCGAGCAGGACAATGTCCGCCGCATTTCGAGCGACATCGGCCGCGCCGTCGACGGAGATGCCAGCGTCTGCCGCATGCAAAGCGGGAGCATCGTTGATCCCGTCGCCCATATAACCTACGACATGGCCCGCGCGTTTGAGGGCAAGCAGGATCTTCTCTTTCTGATTGGGTTCGACGGCAGCAAAGACGCTGATCTTTTCCGCAACACGGCTCAATGCTTCCACGCTCATGGACTGAATATCCTTGCCCGTGAGGATCGTGTCCGAGGGCAGGTTCAACCGGCGGCTGATATGCGTGGCGACAAGTTCGTTATCGCCTGTAATGATCTTCAGGGAGACGCCCAGCTCCCCCAGTTCGCGCAGGGTATCGCTGATGCCGGGCTTGAGCGGATCGGTGAAGACCAGCAACCCGGCGAACTGCATGCCGGTCTCGTTCTCGACGGTGACTTCGCGCTGGTCGGACGGGAGCGTTTTGGTGGCGACGGCCAGGACACGATAGCCTTCGCTGCTAAGGCGGGCATACCGGTCGTGAAGCTGCCGCTGCCAGTCGGGTCCGACTCCGCCGGCGGAAGGACATATGGCCAGGACGTTGTCGAATGCACCTTTGGTAACGAGGATGGAGACGCCCTTTTCGCGGACGAGGACACTCAGCCGCTTGCGGGTGAAGTCATAAGGTAACTCATCGAGCTTATCGACGCTGCTGATGTCGGGCCGGCCATATTGCATGATGGCGGCATCGATGGGGTTGACAAAGCTTTTTTCAAGTCCGGCGTTGATATAGGCAAGGCGGAATACCTCCGGACTTTCGTCACCGTTGGGGTCGATCGCCTGTGCCAGAATAATGTTTCCCGTGGTGATCGTCCCGGTCTTATCGGTACAGAAGACGTCCATGCTTCCTAAGTTCTCGATGGCTTCGAGTCGCTTCACGATCACTTTCTTCGCCGCCATGGCCGTTGCGCCCTTCGAGAGATTGATGCTGATAATAGCCGGGAGCAACTGGGGTGTCAGACCTACGGCGATGGCCAGAGAGAAGAGAAAGGAGTCCAGGACGGGCTTGTGGAGGAGGACGTTGATGCAGAAGATGACCAATACGAGCAGGAGGGTGACTTCCATCAGGAGATAGCCGAGACGACGAATCCCGCGGGTGAATTCCGTTTCGGGTTGCAGGTGTCGCAGTCGGGCGGAGATGGCGCCGAACTCTGTGTGCACACCGGTGCGTGCCACGATCGCCGTTGCCGTGCCGCTGATGACGTGGGTGCCCATGAAGAGTACATTGGACCGTGCGGACATTGCGGTATCCGGCGCTGTCGAACCACAGCGCTTCTCGACCGGGAAGGACTCGCCGGTAAGGGTCGATTCGTTGGTGAGGAGGTCCTTTGATCCCAGGAGGCGGCAATCGCCGGGAACGGTGTTCCCAGCGCGCAGCAAGACGATATCGCCCGGGACGATAGCCTCGACAGGAACCGAACACTCCTGACCGTCCCGCAATACGGTGGTGGTCACTTGCACCAGCTGCAGCAGGCGACGAAGAGCGCCGGCGGCGCCCGCTTCCTGGTAGAACCCGAGGAGGGCGCTGACCGCCACAATGGCCAGAATGATCATCGCATCTGTCCGTTCACCCAGGAAATAGGAGAGGAGCGCAGATGCGATGAGTAGTAAGGTGATCGGGCTCTTGAATTGCCGAAACAAAAGAAGGAGTTTGCCGGCGTCGGCTTTATGGTCGAGGCTGTTCGGCCCTTCCTTTTCCAACCGGACTTGCGCTTCCTGTTGAGTAAGACCGGCGGGACTGCCGGACAACTGCGCCAGCAACCGGTCGGTGCCGCAGGTCCAGTATGGCTCAGACATGCGCGATGAATAAAGGCAGCTTGTGCTCCCGGATCAACTGGTCGGCAAAGCTGCGTTTGGCCAGGTAGGAAAAGGAGGCCCGGCCATAGCTGCCGCTGACGAGCATGACGTGTTTCTTCTCGCCGATCCAGGTGGAGAAATAATGCGCGGCCTTGAACTGGAGCTTGGAGAAACTGATGCAATTGAAATGCGATTTAGTCAACTGACGCAGGTGCTCGAGGTCGGGGATACTGGCGACCGGTTCGTCGCGAACATAAACCATTTCCGAGGGCAGATCTGTCATATAAGGAAACAGGTAGGCAAACTGCTTCATCGCAAAAACGCTTTCCTTGCTGCCATCGTAGGCGAAGAAGAGGTGGTCGCATTGCGTATAGTTCTCCGGGATCACCACGACCGGGCATTCCGCGGCCTGCAGAGCTTCCTGCAGCAGGATATTGGGCTGGCGCATCCGGACATCGCTGTAGAAGAGTTCGCCGCTGAGCAGGATGAGATCGGCAAACCGGCTTTCTTTTACCAGCACGTGTTTGTCCCATTGACCTTCGAACTCGTGGATGCGGTGCCGGATATAGTGTTGGTCGCAATGCCGCGCGAACAAGGTCTTATTGGCCTGTACGGCTTCCTTTTCCGACTGGACGAGGCGATCATAAGGCGCCTGAACAGGGATCTGGCAGGCCGTCGCCATGGCTTCATAGTCCATAGGGCAGAAGAAGAGCCCGACCGCGTGGATGGGTTCCTGGTCCTGCATCCATTGCAGGAAGTTCATGGCGCCCTGGGGAAATTCCCGGCCTGCTCCCACAAATAGAACCTGTTTCATAAAAAAATATTTTAATGTAATTTTTATTTTGCGCCATCGGCCAGCTCCCGGCCATGGTTATTTTGTTCTTTCAATGTCCATTTACGGGTCATCGTGGTGGCGATCCAGGCAGACCCACTGCGGCGGAGGATGCCCACCTGCATGTTCAGGAGGTCCTTCAGCCGGGTTTCCAGCTCGCCGACAGTCATCTCGTCGGTGATCTGTACCTCATTGTTCAAAATATCCTGCGCCTGACGCTGCCATTTTCCCGCATCGATCCCGTCTTCCTCTGCTGTGAGCCAACGGGCCCCCTCCTTTGGAAGTTCCAGTTTCAGGTAGGGATATCGTCCGGTGAACGCTTTTTCCAATTCCCGGATGAACTGGCGGTTTACATGTGATCTCATAATATATGCTCCCATAACAAATGTTATTTATTGCTTCAAAATCAGGCATGACGAACGACAGGCGCAGGATTGATCTTTGTCAGCCGGCGATCTGTAACACCATCCGGCCTTCGATCTCGCCTTTTTTCATTTCGGCGAAGATGGAGTTGATGTCTTCCAGGCGGGCGGTATGGATAGTCGCCTTTACCTTGCCGGCGACGGCAAAATCGATCGCCTCCTGCAGGTCCTGCCGGGTGCCGACGATGCTACCGCGGATCGTGTACCGATTAAGAACCGTGTCAAAAATGGGCAGGTCGAATCCGCCGGGGGGGAGGCCGTTCAGGGAAATGACCCCTTTTCGCCGGAGGGCGGACAGCCCTTGCTTGAAGGCGATGGGCGAGACCGCCGTTACCAGCACGCCGTGCATCCCGCCTACTTCTTTTTTCAGATACCCGCCCGGGTCCTGCTTGCGGGCGTTGACCACGAGGTCCGCGCCGAGTTTTTTGGCCAGATCGAGCTTATTGTCGGCGACGTCGATGGCCGCCACCTGCAAGCCCATAGCTTTGGCATATTGAACGGCAAGGTGGCCCAGCCCCCCGATGCCGGAAATGGCAACCCACTGACCGGGCCGGGTTTCGGTCTCTTTCAATCCTTTGTACACGGTTACACCGGCGCAGATGATCGGCGCCATGGCGGCACAGTCAATGCCCGCGGGGAAGCGACCGACATAGCGGGCGTCCGCAAGAACATATTCCGCATAGCCGCCGTCGACGCTATAGCCGCCGTTCTGCTGGTGTTCGCAAAGGGTTTCCCAGCCGGTGACGCAATATTCGCAGCAGCCACAGGCGCTGTAGAGCCAGGGTACGCCTACGATATCGCCTTCTTTGACGTTGGTGACGTCCTGGCCTACCGCGGCAACATAGCCGATGGCTTCATGGCCCGGGATCAGGGGCATTTTCGGCTTGACCGGCCAGTCGCCGTCGACGGCGTGGAGATCGGTATGGCAGACACCGCTGGCGACTACCTTGACGAGTATCTGGTGCAGTCCGGGTTCTTTGACAGGCATTTCTTCTATTTGGAGCGGCTGACCGAAGGCGTGGACGACGGCAGCTTTCATTTTCTTTGGTAACATGATAGTTGGTTTTTTATTGAAGCTTTCTGAGGCATAATGTAAAGTGAACGTCCAGGGCATCATTAACCCGGACGAGACCACCCATTTTCTGCGGCGGGGTAAGGGCGAAATCGCTGAAGCCAAGCGAACGGTTTCCCTGTAGAAGGATGGTGCCCGCGTCTCCCATCACCGCCTTATAGTCGATCTCGAACTGGCGGGTCACCCCAGAGAGGGTGATCTCGACCCGGCCTTTCAGGGTCTGGATGACGGTGCAGGGTTCGGGCATATGGTCGAGGGAGAGGAAGGCGATACACAGTTCGGGGTACTGCCGGTCGCGAAGGGCCTTGCGGAATTCACCGGTCATGATCCGGTTGTTACAGTCGAAGCCGTCGATCGGCAGCCTGATCTTCCCGCTGAGCGGGATCTCCTTGCCACCGTTACAGGGTTTGCCAAAGGCGATCGTATCCGGAGCCGCGTATTCGCCGACCGAACACGAGAACTTATTGATATTCGTCCGGCCGTTGATGTGCAGCGCGCTGTTCTTTTCGACGACCCATCGTACCTCGTCCTTTGCCGGGAGCAGCGGAAGTAACACGATGGGCAGAAGCAAGAGGATGTTCATGACGCTGGTATTGGAGAGAAGCCCCGGGGTTTAGACCGGGACTTCTCAAGGTAATTTAGAATCCTACAGTAGCGGCGATCACGTAGCCATCGAACTTACCGCCTCTGCGATAATCGCTGGACGGAAAGTCAAGGTACTGTTGCGTGACATATTCGCCTTTGAGGAGTACGTTCTTAGTCAGGAACCAGCCCGCAGAGGTTGCAAACCGATTGATCGTAACCGGGCTGCTGATCCCTTTGAGTTCTGCTGTTACGCCATTGTAGCGGGCGCCTACGAACAGGTTCTCTTTGTGACCGAAGCGGTAGACACCGTCTACGGCGTACTGGTTGAAGTGGCGGGTAAAGGCCTCGGTGGTACTGCGGCCCTGACCATATTCATAGGTGCCGAAGAATTCGAAACCGCCGATCTTGGCAAAGCCGTTGAACATGGCGGCGTCCACTTTGGTGTTGAATCCGGGGTTCAGACGTCCTGACCAGGCGTCGCCCGCATAGGCGCTCGTGCCGCTGGCGGGAACAACATAGGGTTTTTCCATCACCATCCAATAACTGGAGCCGGCGCGGTCACCCCAGAAGAGGTCGTTGCTGGGGCTGCTGGCGATGTGATAGCCCGAGGCGCTGAAGCGCAGGCGGACGAGATCGGACACCTGGCGGTCGATTCCGATCTTGGCATAGACGGCCGGGTTCTTACGGATGGCGCCGTTTTGTGCGTTGGTGACCACGGAGTCCACACTGGCCTTCAGCATCCCGTTGGTGAGGCCGACCATGCCGAACAAGCCGTTCTTTTGAAAGGTAACCTCGCCGCCGATCTCGGTGGCAAAGGCGTCGACGATATAGTTTTCGATAAAGGGGTTGTAGAAGGCATGGCCACCATCGGTACGACGGAAATGGGCGTCACCGTAGTTCACCTCGAATTGGCCGAGCTTGATGGTGGTATATTTCATGATCCCATTAATGATATCGCAATTGAAGGGCAACTTGTCGAATTGCAGATAACCGCCGCGGACCCAGGTCTCGTTGTGGTGGCGGGTAGAGAGGTAAAGAGTCACATTCAGGTGGATACCATCAGCCAGGAGGAAGTCGGTGTACAGATTGGCCATGGCCTGGTTGAACCCGGGGCTGATAGCGTAGAGGCCGTTGTCGGTTTTTGTGCCGATATAGTTCTGGTGTTTCAGGTTTTGGAACTCCTGCGTGAAACCCGCGCCGATGCGGAGCTTAACCCCGTCAAAAGGAATGCTGTCCTTTTTGGACGATTCGAAGACATTGATGCCGGCTTTGTCATAGGGCCGCAGGAAGGGGATCTGCCCCTGCAATGCCTGGGCTCTTGTTGTAGCGGGCGCGAGGCCGGCCATCAGAAGGAATAAATAAGCGATGTTTTGGAATAGACGTTTCATAAAAGTTTATTTAAGAAGTTGGTTAAGCTTTTTTTAATGTCAGATGAAAATAGAGAACGACATCGTTGCCCGTCTTGATGGTGCCGAGCATGAAAGTCGGAGGATCGATGCGGTAGTCTTTCATACTGATCTTTTCCGTGCCCGAGACCGTGATGGTGTTGTCGCCGTTCAATTTGCAGAGGGCGACGATGTCTTCGTCATGGGAAGAACCCGCGATAGTGAGTTTTCCTTTGCAGGTGACCATGGCGCCGCCGGACTGGGCCGGAGCGACGGTTACGGAGCTCACGGTAAAGCTGATGAGCGGATTCTTTTCCGTCTTCAGCGCTTTGTAGGCATTGTTGTCCATGCTGCTGTGCTCGCTCTTGAGGCCATTGGCGGGCGTGTTGAAGACGAGATTGTCGATGGCGGTGATCTGACCGTCGGAGGTAATGGTGAAGTTTCCGGAGCAGTCCGCCTTGACCGACTTCATCGTCCAGTCGTGAAGGGTGGATGTTCCGCTGACCGTGAGGTCTACGGTAGAGCCGGCATACCTGGACTGGGCGCCGGCCAGCAAGGCCATGAGTTGAAAGGAGGCAACGATAAGCCCGAGTCTTGCCTTCTTTTGGATAAGTGAATGTTGCATAATGATTGTTTTGTGTTTGCGGTTGCTGATTGACGATGTAAAAGTATCGGATGCGGGAAGGCGCGATTATGACAGACGTCATCGGTTTACATGATTAGCGCAGAAGACCGGCTGAGCAGGATCAGGCATAAAAAAAGAAGCACTACGGTGCTTCTTCCTCATGTGTACCCGCAAAGGTTTAGTCCCAGACCAGCCGGCCATGGAAATAATCGACCCATTCATCGCCTTCCCGCCAGGACGCGGATACCCGGGACGGATGCTTTATTCCGTTAGTGGTTATATAGTCGGCGGCGGTGATTCGCCAGGGTTTCTTCTCGAAGCGGCCATGTTTTTTCGACTGCCAGCGGTGCCGGGTCTCAAAGCGGACAAATTCACCCTGGCCATTGAAAAAGAAAATGCCGTGCACCACGCTGTCGCCGCTGGACATCCAGGCGATGGCGCGATCGGCAGCGACCGGGGTCCATTGGATATAGGGCTGGAGTGCATAAGCCGGTAACAACAAAGCTTCCGCGAGAAGAGTAACGAGGGCCGACTCGTCCATTTCCGGGCCCCGCGCATTTTGGAGCGTGAACATGCCAAGGAGTCTGATCAGCATATTGCCGTGTTGGTGCTGGAATTTGTCGCGGGCTTCGAAGGGTAGTAGGCCGGCGATTTTCGTGCGCATGTGGACGAGCCGAACGGGCTCGGGGACGGCATTGAATTGCCAGCAATCCATTTTGTGCCATTTGCCTTTTGGCCGAAACTGCATTATAACATCCGTCCATTTGAGCTGGGCATACCATTGTTTTGGCCGGCTAAGATAGCCGCAGGTGATGAGGTAGCGCCTGACGGGCTCGGGGAGAGTTTTGATCTCGGTGAGCGAGAACTCCGACCCGGCCTTACTCAGGAACTTGCCGCGCTCCTGTTTTATCTCTTCGAGGAAGAGTTCATGCAATGTTGACATGGGGAGGGTTTATGGAGAGTATTTGATTTGACTGGGTGTAAAGGGTCTCCGCATCTTTGCGATGACATAGTTCCGTTCCCGGCCGCATAACAGTTGCCGCGCCGCAGGCCACGCCGAAGCGTACAGCTTCCTCGATATCCATCCCGCGGACCAGGGCGGTGACGATGCCTGCAACCAGGGAGTCTCCCGCACCGACCGTGCTTTGCTTTGGAACCTGGGGCGCCGGGATCTGCTTTTGGATGTCACGGGTGATGAGGGTCGCGCCTTCGGCGCCCTTGGAGATCACGACCACTTCGGCCCAACCTTTATTGACGATGGCTTGCGCGGTCTCGTTTGGCGTGGTGGTGGGCAGGCCGAGATCTGCAGCGACGGCCGTCAGTTCGTCTTCGCTTGGCTTGATGAGGAAGACCCCGGCAATAAGGGCGTTGCGAAGAGCTTCACCATGTGCGTCGACCACCAGCCGGACGGATTTTTTGGCGGTCGAATGTTTGATATGTCGCCAGAGATCGGCAGGCGCATCCTTCGGCAGGCTGCCGCTGATCACGACGATACCCCCCTTGTCGACCATGGTAAGGACGTCGAGGCAGCGATGCCAGGTGTAGTCGGTGAGGCTGGCGCCGGGTTCGATAAAACGATATTGATGGCCGGTGCTCGTTTCCCGGACATTGATGTTCTCGCGGATGTCGTTGAGTGTCGGTACCGGGTAGGTGTCTACGCCTTCGGTGGCGAGAATTTCCGTTAGCAGGGTTCCATGATATCCGCCGGCGGGATATACGGCGAGTACCTTCTCACCGAGGCGGGTAATGACTCTTGCGACATTGATGCCGCCGCCTCCGGGTTCCAGCCGGGGAACGGTACACCGGAGCTTTTTATCCGGGGCGATTGTATCGGTATCGAAACTTTTGTCGATACAGGGATTGAAGGTGAAAGTGATGATCATAGACATTGACTGCGGTTTAGGGGTTAGGAGATCAGAGAATGACGTCCGCGTGGATGCTTCTTTCAGCCTCCACGATATTTTCTATCCCTTTCAGCAGGGCATCCGCGTTAAAGGAAATGCTGTCGATTCCTTCCTTGACGAGGAATCGGGCAAACGCGGGGTCGTCGCTCGGGGCCTGACCGCAGAGGCCGATCTTTACACCTGCCGCCTTTGCCTTATGGATCATTTCCGCGATGAAGGTCGTCACGGCCTTGTTCTTTTCGCTGAAGAGGCCGGCAACAAGCGATGAGTCGCGATCGAGGCCGAGGGTCAGCTGGGTAAGATCGTTGCTGCCGATAGAGAAGCCGTCGAAGAGACGGGCAAAATCTTCCGCGACCAGGACATTGCTGGGAATCTCGGCCATCATATAGACCTTGAGTCCGTTGATGCCTTTCTTTAAACCGAAGGCCTCCATTTGCGCAGTGACCTTTTCACCTTCTTCGACGGTACGGCAGAAGGGGATCATGACCTTGATATTAGTAAAGCCCATGTTTTCACGGGCCTTCCGGATGGCCTCGCATTCGAGATGGAATCCCGGTGTATAGAGCGGGCTATAGTATCGTGAGGCGCCTCTGAACCCTAGCATGGGATTCTCTTCCTTTGGTTCGAAGGTGGCGCCGCCAAGCAGGCCCGCGTATTCGTTCGTTTTGAAATCGCTGGTCCTGAGGATCACCTCCTTGGGCCAAAAGGCGGCCGCGATGGTGGCGATGCCCTGGGAGAGACGGTCGACGAAGTATTGGCCTTTGTCGGCATAGGTATGCGTCAGCGCGCCGATCTTGTCCTTTACCGGTCCGGCAGGGAGGGCCTCGAAATTCGCGAGTGCCATGGGGTGGATGCCGATGAAATTGGTAATGATAAATTCCATCCGCATGAGTCCGACACCCGCATTGGGATAGAAGGAGAGCTCAAAGGCCTTGTCGGGGTCCCCGACGATGAGCATTGGTTTCACCGTCTGTGGAAATTGCGTGTTACGGAGATCGGTGACCGTCTCCCGCCATTCCGCCTTGCCTTCGTAGATAAAGCCTGTGGCGCCTTCGCAGCAGGAGACCGTGATGAGGTCGCCGTTGCAGATGGTTTTCGTCGCATCCCCGGTGCCGACGATGGCCGGGACGCCGAGTTCGCGGGCGACGATCGCCGCATGACTGGTGCGTCCGCCTTTGTTGGTAACGATGGCGGCTGCTTTTTTGAGAACGGGATCCCAGTCGGGACTGGTGCCGTCTGTTATGATGATCTCGCCCTTCCCGAGGCTCGTAGCCTCGCCGGGGCTGTTCAGCAGTCTTGCTTTGCCCGCGACGATCTTTTTACCTACCGCTTCGCCTTTCGCCAGACAGCGGCCTTTCGCAAGGACGGAATAGCCGGTGAGCAACCGCGGATCGCGCCGGGACTGTACGGTCTCGGGCCGCGCCTGGATAATATACATCCGGCCGGTGCCGCCCTCCTTCGCCCATTCGATGTCCATGGGTTTGCCGTAATGCTTTTCGATGAGCAATGCCCATTTGGAGAGAAGAAGCAACTCTGTGTCGTCGAGGACATAACGGTCGCGCAGGATAGCAGGGGTTTCGATGTTGACCGTGTTACGGCTGTCGGTCGCCTTCATCATCGTCATTTGCTTTGCGCCAAGGGTGCGACGGATGATGGGGTCATTTGCCTTTCCGAGAAGGGGTTTGAAAACGAGGAATTCGTCTGGGGTGGATTCACCCTGGACGATATTCTCCCCGAGGCCCCACACGCCGGAAATATGGATGATGTCCCGGAAGCCCGATTCGGGTTCGAGGGTGAAGATGACGCCGCTGGCGCCTTCGTCCGCGTCGACCATCAGTTGTACCCCCACCGAAAGAGCGACCTTATCATGCGCGAAGCCGTTGTCTTCCCGGTATTTTATGGCCCGGTCGGTATAGAGCGAGGCGAAGCACATTTGCACAAAGTCGATGACCGAGGTTTCTCCGCTGACATGGAGAAAGGATTCGTGCTGACCCGCAAAGCTCGCGTTGGGCAGATCTTCTGCGGTGGCGCTGCTGCGGACCGCCACGTCGTCATTCCCGTCGACCGAGAGCCAGGCATAGGCCTCGGCGATGGCGCCGCCGAGAGAATCCGGCATATCGGCGCAATAGAAGAGTTTTCTCGCCTGGGCGCCGATGTCCGCGAGATTGTTATAGTCCTTTTTGTCGAGGCTGTTCATCAGGGCCGCCAGTTTTTCCGGGAGTTGGTTGTAGTCGAGGAAATCCCGAAAGGCCTCCGCGGTCGTGGCAAAGCCGTTGGGGACATTTATACCTTTTGAAGCGAGGCCGGAAAGCAATTCGCCAAGGGAGGCGTTCTTGCCACCGACGCTTGCGATATCCGTCAGGCGGATGTCGGCGAATTTCTTTATATAGGAGTGCATGGTATCGTTGTTTGGGGCCCAAGGTAGGGTTGGACTGCCGTGACGGAGATGATACGGGTCAGGCCCGGCGCTGAAGTTTGTCAACGTACCCGGTATCGGAGATTTACGATGATCGTTTCGGAATTTACCAACGACTAAGTGATACCGCCTAATGGCCGGTAAGATAACCGATGAGGATCAAAAAGCCTTTAACAAATCCTTTGGAGCAGGGCTGTCTTTCGATGCATCTTTGTCTTGTCCAAACGAAACCAACCGTACCCTACGTCCAATCCAATTCCGAAGAACCCGTACCCTGATCCATGTCCTGAAAAACCATCCATGTCCTGGGAAACCAGATCCACCCTCTTGGAAACCACTGTAACCACAAGAAACCCTTTGCAGTGAATGTATTAGCCCGCTGTTAGTAACGGCGGGCTTTTCGTTTCCGGGGCCCGGGCATTACCTTTGCCGGGAAGTATCAATCATGAAATATCAGCTTATTCCGCCACCACCTGCTCTGAGGGAGTATGTTGCTCATTTTTGGACATTGGAGTCCCAGGCGGATGATCCGGCGGCCAGGACATTCACCGTAATGAGCAGCGGGGCGCCGGGAATGATCTTTCAGCAAGACCCTTCGTTGTTCTCCGGGTTTGAGGGGGAGCCCTTGCCGTGATCGAGCGGATGCCCGGGTTTCCGGAATGGAAGTGAGAGATGTCGCTTTTATACAATTTTGGGCGGACAGGGCGGGTTAATTTTGCAACATGAAAGAAGATACAAAAGATCTCAGGCCGAATCATACCGCGGAGCGGACGGCTTTGTGGCGTGCCTTGCATGTACAGGCGGATGCGCCGCCGCATATTATCGAAGACGAAGTGGGGTTGACCTTGCTGGCGCCGGGTGAGGGTTGGCGAAGCCGGCCGGATATGGATGTAGAGGCGACGAGACGGATCAGGGCGTCCATGGTTGCGCGGGCGAGGTTTGTAGAAGATCTGGCGATCGAAGGCGTGCGTGCCGGTGTAAGCCAGTATGTTATCCTGGGCGTTGGACTGGACAGCTTCGCGGTACGGCGGCAGGATGTTGCTGACCGGTTGAAGGTATTCGAGGTCGATCAGCGAGAGACGCTGCAATGGAAAGAGCGGCGGCTACGGGACATGGGATTCGCGTTTCGGGAAGGACTGCGTTTTGTCCCTGTCGATTTCGAGAAAGGATCGTGGTGGGATGAGCTGTTGAAGGCGGGGTTCGATCCCGGACGGCCTGCGGTAGTATCCTGCACCGGTGTAAGCTTGTATTTGACGAGGGACGCGATCCTGGATACATTGCGGCGGATCGCCGGGTTTGCGCCGGGGTCGACGCTGGCGATGACCTTCATCCTGCCTGCGGAGCTTATTCCTGCGGAAGAAAGGCCGATGCAAAAGACGTCGGAGAAGGGCGCGTCGGCAGGTGGGACGCCATTCGTCAGTTTCTTCCCTCCGGAGGACATGCTGGCGCTGGCGCGGGAGGCGGGCTTCAGGAAAACGCAGATCGTGTCGGGAAACGAGCTGGGACAGCGGTATTTCATGGGCCGGCCCGATGCGCTTTTTCCGTCGAATTCCGAGCAGTTTTTAGTCGCGGAAACCTGAGGGCCGGCGGAACGCTTGCGCATCAGGGCGGTGGCATCATCCCCCCGGTGTCATCCTGCCGGGCCTTCCCGCCCCGGCTTTCCCCCGATTCACCCCATTTTAAGCCCGGCCCACCTGATAAACCCGCGGCCAGCGGATTTTCACCGTAAATTCGCGGTACTTTCCAGTTCGCCAAAGGCTATTTCGTCTCCGATCTGAGCCTGAACTATACTACGTCTCCAGACTGAAGAATGAATCGTCGCCGGTGGACGGCATGAGTTATACACCCGGGACTCCCTTTTTCGCAAGACTGAAGTTCTCGGTGTTCTTTTAGGCGACGCGGGGTGACGGTGGTTTCAGCAGGGCGATGAGCAGGCAGATCGCCGCCGGAACGGTCAGGAAGAAAGGAAACCGGTAAACGACCTCCATAAAGGCAAGGACGGAGAGATAGAGAAAGGAGAGGAGCAGGAGTTTCGAGCCCAACTCCGATTCCGTCTGGTTGGCCAGCCACCAGATGACGACACTCGTGAAGAGCAGGACGAGAATGATGATCACCCCATAACCCTGGAAGAAGATACCCAGCGAGGCCGCGCGACCCATAAAAGGGAAGAAATTCTGCGCCATATCCTGCTCGATGCGGGCGATCGTTGGATTCGGGGCTTTCGAACCGAAGACCCCAAAACTGTGGCCCACCGTATGGAGGAACATCAATGCGGCGGCGATGCGGATAAGATGACTACGCTTCATCGGCTATATTTTTATAAAGGTTTAAGATCATCGACCACCCCTGGGCCATATCGTCGATAACTTTCGCGCCGCCCCGGAGCTTCTCGATATCGCGGTGCTCGAATTTGATGCGCGTGGTGGTTGGGCCTTCCTCGAGGAAGAGGAGTTCCACTTCGGAATGAAGATCCGGCTCGTGCTGAAAATTCCCGTTGACCTGCCACACCAGCACGAGGCGGCCGTACGGGTCCCAGACAAGCACCTTGCCGACATTGGCCTCGCTGCCGTCCTCATGCGTCGAATACCAGCGGCCTTCCTTCCTGCCCTCGATGATGGAGTGGACCATCGGCGTCTTTCCGATATGATGGGTTTTCGGCCACCAGGCATCCATCTGCTCGGTGAAGACCCGGAAGGCCGTCTCCTGCGAGGCCTCGACGACGAGCTCTTTTTTGATCGATTCCATGTTATTTTTTTTTAGATTTCTCCGCCTTTTCCGCGGCCACCTTGAAATTGCCCAGCGCCTCATCCCAAAACCGGTCCAGGTAACTGCGGAGCGCAGCGATCCCTTCCGCTTCGATGCGATACATGCTCCGGGTACCTTCCTTTTGCATCGAGACCAGTTTCGCCTCGCAAAGCACCTTCAAATGCTGCGACACTGCCGGGCGGCTGACAGGAAGGCCTTCGGCAAGGTGGGCGACCGAAAGCGGCCCGCCGGCCAGGCGCTCAAAGATGTCCCGACGCGTCGGGTCGCCAAGGGCGTGAAGAGCAAGCTGATGATATTTTAAGGCACTCATTTCACAATATTTAGTAAGTATATACTTACCGTAAGTGCAAACTTACCAAAGAAAGCCGAAACCTGCAAGTCTTTTTTGAAGATTTCTCGGCCAACTTCCAAAAGACGTGAAAAACACCTTTTTTTGAGGCGAACTTGCTTCTTATATTTATATCTTCCACACCTTCAATTTTTTATCATGGAAATAAAGAAGGCAAATCAGGCTATCAAACATGTGTTTGTGTTGATGCTCGAAAATCGATCGTTCGATCATATGCTTGGAGTTCTGAAGTATCCCGCAACGGAGATCGAGACCGGATTGCCCACGACGTTGAAAGGGTTGGATCAGACGTTCACGAACAGTCACGGGGGAGTCCTTTTCAACACCGAAGCGAAGGCGGGGCCTGTCATGACCAATGATCCGGCGCATGAGTTCGAAGATGTGGTGCAACAGCTTTGCGGAGCAACAGCGGTGTATCCGCAGGGCGGGCCTTATCCTCCGATCAATAACAGCGGATTCGTAGATAATTTCGCCGGCTCCCAAAATGTTTCCCCCCGCGCCGGCGCTGCAAACCTCGGGGATGTCATGCTTGGATACGATACGGAGACTAAATTGCCGGTGCTTACGGCGCTGGCGAAGGAATTTGCGGTTTGCGATAACTGGTTTTCTTCTCTGCCGGGCCCGACCTGGCCGAACCGGTTCTTCGTGCATGGGGCTTCTTCCGCCGGACTGGAACACAGCCCCGGCGCCGGCGAGATCATCAAGTGGGATGTGTTGAGCGGGTTTCGATTCCCCAACGGGTCGATCTTCGATCGGCTGAAACAGCGTTTTCCGGGAAAAAATGCATTTCGCATCTATAAGGGAACAAAGAAGCCGCTCATCGGGAGCATCCCCTGCGTGGCCGCCCTGCATGGAATTCATCTGGGGGATGCCCGCTCTTACGACAACTTCAGCACTGACCTGACACCCGATTATCCTTTTCCCTACACCTTTATCGAGCCCAACTACGGAAATTTTCTTACGGGTGGATTCTCGGGCGGCAACTCGCAGCATCCCAGGGATGACGTGCGCAGCGGCGAAGAGCTGATCCGGAAGACCTACCTGGCCATTCGAAATTCCCCGTTGTGGTTAAGCAGCCTGCTGATCATCACTTATGATGAACATGGCGGATTTTTCGATCATGTTGCGCCGGGCGCTGTGGTTGCGCCGGGGGATGGGGCGGACGCTCGATTCAACAAGAGCGGCTTTGCCTTCGATCAGTACGGAGTGCGGGTGCCCGCGCTTGTTATTTCGGCGTATACGCCGAAGAGCGGGATCAGCCATCGTCTATATGACCATTCTTCCATCCCTGCTACGCTGGAGAGCTTATTCGGTATGGATCCTTTGACGAAACGGGATGCTCAGGCGAATGATCTCACCTCGCTGGCTGCACTGGCTGAACCCAGAACGGATCCGCCCCTGGATCTGCCGCCTTTGGGGGTACCCGCAATAGCGGCTGCGCTGGTCTCCGTGTCTTTGACGCCCGAGGAGCAGGAGGAATCAAGCGATACCGGCAATGTGCCCGGATTTCTGCATATCGTGAAAAAGGCGGAGGAAGAACGAAAGGTCCGGGCCCAGGCCCACGCATTGGCACAGGCGGCTCCTGTCGAGTTTAATTTTTTAGGAAGAGCGGAATCGTTGCTGGACCCCTTTCGCGAATCGGTCGGCACGAAAGAAGGCGCCCGGGCCTACCTGGAGCAGACGCTGCAGAGCTTTGAAGAAGATCAGCTGCCCTCTGCCGGCTAGGACGGGATCAGTGCGTCAAATAGGATCTCTGCGGGATGAAGCGCCTTGCGCCCGGTACCATCCTTGATCTGATGGCGGCAGCTGGTGCCCGCGGCCGCGATGAGGGTAGTGTCGGGCTCGTTGTTGACCGCAGGGAAGAGAACAAGGTCGCCGATCTTCATGGACAGCGTGTAATGTTCTTTTTCATAGCCGAACGAACCGGCCATGCCGCAGCAGCCCGTAGGCAGGGTATGAACGGAGAAATTGCGGGGAAGACTCAGGATCGCATTGGCGACGCCGATCTCCGAGAGGGCCTTTTGATGACAATGGCCGTGGAGGATAACCCGTCTGGCTTCAGGGGTAAAGGACGACGCCGTGATATTGCCCTTTAGGATCTCGCCATGGAACCATTCCTCGAACAAATACACCTGCTTACTAAGCGCCTTTGCCTTTTCCTGGGCTTCGCCGCGCAAAAGCGATTTGTATTCATCGCGAAAAGAAAGGATCGCCGAAGGTTCGATGCCTATCAGCGGAGTCTCCTTCGTCACCAGCCCATAAAGCGCCTCGACATTTTCCCGCGCACAGGACCTTGCCTGCTCCAGCAGCCCCTTTGAGAGCAGGCTGCGACCGCTGTCGGTATGATCAGGTATTAGGACCGTATATCCGAGCCGTTCCAGCAACAGGATCATCTTCCTCCCCGTCCCGACATCGTTGTAATTCGTGAACTCGTCACAGAAGAGATAGACAGTTTTGGATGGGGTGGGAGAACTGCCGGCAACGCCGCGACCAGCCGTCCGTTTCGCATGCCAGGCCCGAAGCGTTTGACCCGCCACCTCCGGCAGCGACCGATCGGGGTGAAACCCGACAAGTCGGTTAAACGTCTTGCGTAGCGGCGAACCGGCAAACAGATTATACAGCGGCGCCAGCCGCGACGCCAGCTTCATCTGCCCGCTGAAATTTCCGATCAGCGTCGTACGAAAGGGCGTACCATGACTCTTATAATAGTGATGAAGGAACTCCGCGCGGAGCTTCGAGACATCCACCGAGGACGGACATTCCGTCTGGCAACCCTTACAGGCAAGACAAAGATCGAGCACCTCTTTGACGGTGGCCGCATCCTGGCCGGCGCCGAGTTCCGCAGGTGTGGCATTCAGGTATTGCCGAAGCACATTTGCACGCGCGCGGGTCGTGTCCGTCTCGCTGCGGGTGGCCATATAGCTGGGACACATTGTGCCGCCGGTGATGGGCGTCTTGCGGCAGTCACCCGAACCGCTGCATTTTTCCGTGAGCCGGAGCATGCTTTCTTCCTCGGAGAAGTCGAAGACGGTATTGAAGCGCTGGGGCTTGCTGCCTTCACCGGTATAGCGAAGGTCGTCGAGCATATCCGGGGTGGCCGTGATCTTGCCCTTGTTGAACAGACCTTTCGCGTCGAAGATCGTTTTCACGCGCTTGAAGAGTTCATAAACATCCTCCCCCATGATGGCGGGAATGAAATTGCCGCGGAGCCGGCCGTCGCCGTGTTCACCCGAAAGCGAGCCGTTGTATTTTTTCAACAGCTCGGTCGTTTCCGCGAGCAGGGTCTTGAAGAGCTCGCGGCCTTCGGTCGTTTTGAGATTCACCATCGGCTCGACATGGAGTTCACCATCCCCCGCATGCGCATACATCGAATACGGCGTCTTGTGCCGCTGCAGCAGGGATTCGAGGTCGCTGATATAGGCCGGCAGATCCTCTACGGCCACCGCGCAGTCCTCGATGAGATTCACCGGCTGGACATCTCCTTTCAGGTTGCGAAGAAGGCCCAGCCCTGCGCGGCGGAGGTCCCAGGCGTTCCTGGTCTCGCTGCCGGTAAGCACCGGGTAAGCATAACCGAGTCCGGCTGTCCGGAGCTTATCGATCAGCGCTTCACATTTTGCTCTCAGTCCCTCGGGGCTATGGTCGAAGAACTCCACCAGCAGGATGGCCGAGGGATTCCCCTCAAGGAAGAACCGGTTGTGTGCCTGTTCTGGGTTTTTGATCGCCTGTTCCAGGATGACCCGGTCGATCAGTTCCGACGCCGAGCAGCCGGTTGTCACGATCAGGGTATTGGCCTGCATGGCTTCCCCAAGTGACGAAAAATGCACGGCCACAACGCCGACTGCGGCCGGAGGCAGATCGATCAATTTCAATTTCGCCTCCGTAATGAAGCAGAGCGTACCTTCCGAGCCGGCGACAAGATGGGCGAGGTTGATCTCTCCCGAGTCGAGCTGGCTCGCGAGATGATCGAGGGCATAACCGCTGTTGCGCCGGGTGACCGAGGGTTTGGGGAAGCCGCGACGGATCGCTTCCCGGTTGGCCGGGTCTTCCACCAGGGTCAGCACTTCATGATAGATCCTTCCTTCTGATTTCGCCGTTGTTAAATTCGCCCTCGTCTTCCGGCGCGCCGCATCCACGGTGATCGGCCCAAAGTTTACTTCGCTCCCATCCGCCAGCAGCGCCGTTACTTCCAGAAGATTGTTCCGGGTATTGCCCCAGATCATCGAGTGCAGACCGCAGGAGTTGTTGCCGATCATCCCGCCGATCATCGCGCGGCTGGAGGTCGAGGTCTCCGGCGCGAAGAGCAGTCCGTGCGGCTTGAGCCACGCGTTCAGGTCGTCGCGGATCACGCCCGGCTGGACGCGGATCCACTTCTCGGCGACGTTCAATTCAACGATCCCATTCAAATACTTCGACACGTCGACGATGATCCCATTGCTGACCACCTGGCCCGCCAGCGAAGTCCCCGCGGTGCGCGGGACAAGGGTCACATTTGCGCGCCCTGCAAACTCGATCAGCTGGCGGATGTCATCCTTGCTCCTGGGGATCGCCACGGCCAGCGGCATCTCCTGGTAGACCGAGGCGTCGGTGGAATAGGCGATACGGACCGTACGGTGGATGACCGAGTCGTCGAAATACAGTTCGCCCGAAAAAGTCTTTGTCAGTATGGAGAGATCGGCTGGGGACGTCGGCATTGCAATTTTGGCTTTCCCGGATGATCATTTTATCCCCCGGGCGCTGCAATTTACTATTGGTTGGCTGCATATCGCCAATTTATTTCGACGTCGCAACCCGGCCGCCAGGGCCGGGCGCGAGCGATCGAATATATACGAAGTGTGACTAACGCAACGACCGGAACGACTCCCGCATCTCCTCCACAAAATATTGCGGTTGCTCCCAGGCCGCGAAATGCCCCCCCTTGGGAAGCCGGCGGTAATGGATCAGATTGGGATACGCTTTTTCCGACCAGCTCTTGGGCGCAGCATAGATCTCATCCGGAAAGACACTGACCGCCACCGGGATCTTCACATTTTTGGGAGCAAAGAACGGCAGCTTGCTCTCCCAATACAACCGGGCCGACGAGACCGCGGTGCCGGTAAGCCAGTAAAAAGTGATATTATCGAGAATGTCATCGCGCGTAAGACCTTCACTCCCGCCGGCAAATACCCGGGCGATAAGCTTCTGACTCGCATCATCGTGGTCGATCATCCATGCCGCCAGGCCGATGGGCGAGTCCTCGAGTCCATAGAGTGTCTGCGGCCGGCCCGCCATCTCCTGGGCATAGCCAAGCCCATGTTTGTAGAAGAAATCGAGCTGGTTATAAGCATAGGTTTCGTCCTCAGACAGACCGGCGGGCCGGTTGCCGGACGACAGGGCCTGCGCAATTTCATCCGGAACGGTCGCAGCCATATTGGTCGAGATTCCCGCTAGTTCAGGCGGTGCCAGCAGGGCCATTTGCTCCGTGACCGCATTACCCCAGTCGCCGCCTTGCGCGACAAAATGTTTGTAACCGAGGCGGCGCATCAGCGTGACCCAGGCGCGGGCGATATGTTGCGGATCCCAGCCCAGCTCCGTCGGCTTTCCCGAAAATCCATAACCCGGCAGCGAAGGGATGACGACGTCAAAGGCATCGGATGCACTACCGCCATGTGCTGTGGGATTGGTCAAAGGCTCGATGATCTTCAGCTGTTCGATGATCGATCCGGGCCAGCCATGGGTGACAATCAACGGCAATGCATTTGGGTTCTTCGATCGGACATGGATAAAATGAATATCGACGCCATCGATGTTAGTGACATACTGCGGCAGAGCCTTCAATCTTGCCTCGCATTTATGAAAGTCATAGTCCGTTCCCCAATAGTGAGCGACCGCCTTCATGGTCGAGAGCTTGACGCCCTGGGTGTAATCGGGCACCAGCTCCTGGCTGGGCCATTTCGTGGCGAGGACGCGGCGGCGAAGATCGGCCAGCGCCTGTTCGGAAAATTCGACCCGGAACGTGCGGATCGAAGTGTCAGCCGCTGTTTTGGCGGGTGGTTCTTTTAGTTGTGTCATGTTATCTCGTTTTATTGGAGTGGGAGTGATAAAGGCCATTGTGCCGGCAGCCATCAGGGAAGTCAGCGCGATCCGGAGTTTTTTTCGGTGTGTCATAGTTTTACTTTTTGCTCCTTTATTCAACCAAAGCGGGTGCCAACGCATAACACGCTGCAAGGCAGTTGCTTCCATTTTGGAGTCCACAGTCAATTGGCGAACTTTCGTCATTTCGACAAATTTTCGATAGCGGTATATTTGCGCATGCAATTGACGATCACGGGCTATTCCACAGCCCTTTTTTCCACCTGGTATTTTGTCGAGGAGTGGGGTGTGCTTTTTGACGCGGGCGACGGGCTCATCTCGGCGCTGTTGCAGAAGAGCCGGAAGGTCGATCATGTCTTTATCTCGCATGCGGACCGCGACCATCTCACGGGACTACTTCAGTTCAATCAGCTGAATGCGCGGCCGGGATTTCCCGTTATGCACTATCCCAAAGATTCCAATTCGTTCCGGGCCCTGGAGGATTTCAGCAAAAAATTCGATCCGCATGTCTCCAGGACGGTGTGGAAAGCTGTTACCGAAGGCGACGAGATCCCCATCGCAAAAGACCTGCTGGTCTTACCCATCCGCAACGGACACGTGCCGGCAGACCCATCCGTCATCAAGAGCCTGGGTTACCTGGTAATGCAGACGCGGAAGAAACTGAAGCCCGAATATGCCCATCTGTCTGGCGAGGAACTGCGGCAGCTGGGGGAACGTATCGGCCGGGACAACCTCTCGATGGAATTAAGAGACAAGGTCCTCGCTTATTCCGAGGATACGCCGGTCGAGGACGGCTCGAAATGGGATGGAACAAAGATCCTCATCCACGAGGCGACCTTTCTTGGAAACGGCGAGGGAGTCAAGATGCGCGACTACGGCAACAAGCACAGCACCCTCGAAGAGGTAATGGAGATGGTGAGCACGCTACAGCTGGGACAGCTGATCCTTGGCCACTTTTCTTCCCGCTATTCGTCAGTCGAGATTGACCGCGCGGTGCGCGAAATGTGCGATAAGTATGCGATATCGTTCCCGGTGCACCGGATATTGCCGGGGGAAACGGTAGTGGACATCCTGGGCCAGCCGCCGTTGAATGCCTAAGTCGTCCGCCACTCAGCCGTCAGGAGAATCCGAGATCCGGAACGTAAGATTGATGCGCGGACCTACGGGTTTCGTCGTCTTTGGAACATGATGTTCGTAGTGCTCCTGCATCGCAGGGTCCATCAGCAGGAAACTGCCATGCGTAAGGGGAATATCCAGCGGCGCGATATCCTTCCGCTGACGGTGCCGTACTTTGAAGATGCGCGTGTCACCAAGCGTGACGGAGGCGATGTGATGGTGCCGGCCGCCGGAGGGTAGGGTGTCGCTATGCCAGGCGACCGAATCGTTGCCGTCACGGTAATAATTCAACAGCACGCGGTTGAAAGAAAGATCACATCGCTGCTCAACATGGGACCGGATCGTCTGTAGCAGCGGTGTCCATTCCAGACCTTCCGATCCGCCGTACCAGGCCGTCAGCCGTGGATCGAGAACTGTCTTGTCATACATTTTACGGGTGCGCTGCTGCCAGGGCGTCGAGTCTCTGAGCAGCTGGAAATAGTGATCCGCCTGGAATCTCGGGAAGAATTGCTCCCAGAGCTGCAGATCGGTGCCGGGAAGATCAAACCGCCGGTACTGCTTTTTTCCTTCATCGAACAGCGCCACTTCGTCGAAAAGCATCATATGCCTGCAAATATACGGATTTACACCAGAATACTAATAAAATTAGCATTTCCGTTACTCATTTTTTATTGAGTTGTTCTGCCAGGCCGATTAGGAGCCCATCTGTTCCGCGAATGTAGCAGAGCCGATACCAGTCCTCGTACTGCACCACTTCGCCAACAAGGGTAGCACCACGCTTGATGAGCCTGGATACCAATTCATCGATGTCTTCAACAGTGAACATGACGCGTAGATAGCCGAGGGCGTTCACGGGAGCAGAACGGTGATCTGAGATAGCAGACGGGGTAAGAAATCGTGAGATCTCGAGCCGGCTGTGGCCATCAGGCGTAACCATCATTGCAATCTCAACGCGCTGAGAGCCCAGTCCGGTAACGCGACCAGCCCATTCTCCTTCAACTATGGCTCGCCCCTCAAGGGTCAGACCTATCTCTGTGAAAAAAGAGATGGCGTCATCGATGGATTCTACAACGATGCCCATATTGTCCATTCTTACTAATTTGTTTTTTGCCATAGGTTATTCATTTTATATTTAACGTTTCGCAATATTAGGTCCCCCGTAAATCCTTGAATTGTAAAAATCGGAACAAACCGGGACTCTAACGCATTTTCGCAAGCGGCGAAGACTTAACTTTGAAGGACAAAAAAACAAGGCCATGCTCAATTGGAACGATATTCTCGACCTTGCGACCAAGGGTAATCTCGCGCCCGACCGGCGGGTGGAAAAAACAGAGGCCGAATGGAAGGCACAGCTGACGCCGGAACAATTCCGGATCACCCGCAAGCACGGCACCGAGGCCCGGTTCTCCGGCGAACTTTGCAGCCGCTACGATCCCGGAAAATATACCTGTGTCTGTTGCGGAACGGAACTGTTCGACTCCACCATCAAGTTCGACTCGAAAACCGGCTGGCCAAGCTTTACGCAGCCTATCAAAAACAACGTGATCAGCTACCATAAGGATGTTTCCTTTGGGATGGTGCGGGTGGAGGTCCTGTGCAGTGTTTGCGATGCACACCTCGGACACGTCTTCCCGGACGGGCCCCCGCCGAGCGGACTCCGGTTCTGCATCAATTCGGAATCGCTGAAGCTGGAAATGCAATAAATCCACCGTTTCCTGCGGTGAATCGCTCGATCCGCCAAACATAGCCGCGGGTTACATCCTTGCGGTGCAGGACGCCTACCGGACCGATGGGATCATCAAAATCAGCAGCTCCGGCAGCGACGGAATCACGATCAATGCCAACATTCCCGGGACCATCAACGGGACGGACTATTGGACCAACAGCAGCCCTTCTTTCGCCTTCAACGATACCGTGATCGTCTGCTACGCCGGACATTTTACCTATGCCTTCAGCGCGACGGATGCGATCGACCTTATAACACGGGTTATTGCGGTGCGGCGCCGCTGGGCACCGGCATGACCGGTTTGAAAAAGCGGGGATAGGCCGTGTCGCGTTACAGCTTGTGAATGAAATCGGCGATCGTTTCACCCATTTCGTTGGTGGCGGCGAGGGAGGCAAGCGGTTGGCATTGGACCGACGTCGTTGACAAACCGGATCCGAAGGGGATGACGAGCCCTGGCCGGGGAAACAAACAAGAGAACCAGAAGGAGGAGATTCATTGTCGACCAATACGGGAATTATCGGACAAAGGTTGTATCGAAAGCGAACATAAAAGCATTTTATTAGCGGATAATCCATTGAACGTGAACGCGCCGGCGAATTGGCGCTTTTTTAGCTGCGGTAAAACCATGATAAAGAACTACTTCAAAACAGCCTGGCGCAGCCTGCTCCACAACCGGAGCATGGCGGCCCAGAACATCACGGGTCTTGCGGTGGGGATGACGGCAGCAGTGTTGATCTTTTTGTGGGTGGACAATGAAATGAGCTTCGATCGGGATCAGCCCGGCGCTGACCGGACGTACTCGATGATCACCCGTTTGCCCAGCCGGAGCACGGAATGGGAAGGCGCGGCGATGGGACTCGCGGATGCGGTGAAGAAGGAAGTTCCGGGTCTCGAGAAAGTAACGAGACTCAACACGGATAATCAGCCGGTCTTCGAAGTGCCGGGGGCGCCGCAATATGAAAAGAGATCCGCGTATGTCGATGGCAACTGGTTCGACGTTTTTTCCTATTCTTTTATTGCCGGAAATGCTACGGCGTTTGGACAGGATCCGTACAGCCTGGTGCTCACCGTTTCGGGCGCCCGCCGCTATTTCGGCAATGCGGACGCCGTCGGCAAGACGATCCGCATCGACAGTATGCTGTATACCGTTCGGGGGGTCGTGGCGGATGCGCCGGCCAATTCCAGCTTTCAATATGAGGCTTATTTACCGATCGCGGCGCTGTTGAAGAATCCCGCCTACCGGGAAAAAGGGGAAAATTGGGGAAACACCGACTACCGCACCTTTGTACGCCTCGCGCCGGGTACGCGCGTGGATGCAACCGAAACCCGGCTCTCTGATGTACTGCAAAAATATGGGCATGACGACGCGAATGGTAACTTTATCGGTCTGCAAAAACTGACCGATCTCCACTTCGACAACAGCCATTCCGATTCCCTGTTCGAACATGGGAACCGGTCTGCCGTATGGCTGTTCAGTCTGCTGGGGCTCGTGATCCTGGTCGTGGCCTGTATCAATTATGTGAACCTAACCACGGCAAAGGCGAGCCTGCGATCGAAGGAGGTCAGTATCCGCAAGATCATCGGCGCCGCCCGCGGGCAGTTGTTCCTCCAGTTTGTAGCGGAGTCGCTGCTGGTCAGTCTTTTTGCGCTGGGGTTGACGATCGCACTGGTGCGAATAGCATTGCCGGCCTTTGGCCAGCTGACAGGGAAGGATTTTACCCATGCATTGGAGTCGCTCGCCTTGTGGAAGGTGCTTGGAATAACGCTGCTCTCTGCGACGATCCTCAATAGCGTGTATCCGGCGCTGTTACTATCCTCGTTCCATCCGCTCAATATCTTCCGGGGTATCACCTTACTGAAGGTGAAGGACAGTTATTTCCGGAAGGGACTCGTCGTTGTCCAATTCAGCATGTCGATTCTCCTGATGACCGGTACTGTAGTGATCTACCGGCAGATGCATTATGTCCTGACAAGCAATCCCGGCTATGACCGGGAGCAGGTCTTGCTCGTGCGGCTCCCGCGGCAGGTGCAGACGGGAGATCGCCAGGAAGAGGCGCGGAACCACATTCAGATGATCAGGCAGGAGCTGCTGCGTCACGGCGGGGTCGAACAGGTGTCGATGGCCAGCCAGCCGGTCGTGCAGATAGGCGCCGTCAACAATGGCGCCGACTGGGAGGGTAGGGACACGAGCGTCACGAAAAAGGTCGCGCAGCTCTCGGCCGATGCTTCTCTTTTAAAGACCCTCCACCTCGAGCTGGCTACCGGCCGATGGTTCCGCGACGGGGATAAAGCCGATGAAGCAAATTATATCCTGAATGAAACCGCCGTGCGCGAGCTGAATATCCGTCAACCCGTGATCGGGGCTTATTTCCGGATGCACGGTGAGGCGGGTCGGATCGTCGGCGTTGTAAAGGATTTTCATTTCAAGAGTCTTCACGAGAAGGTAGGGCCGCTGGTGATCTTCAACAATCCCTCCTGGGGCCAGCTGTTCCTGATCCGGACCGCGCCGCAGGCCGCGGGTACCGCGGTGGCCGCCATCCAGGCGATCTGGCAACGCGAACTGCCGGGTCGCCCGCTGGAGTATAGTTTCCTCGATGAGCAATTCAATAATTTATACCGCGGGGATACGGTGGTCTCGTCGCTGATCCTTGTCTTTGCGTCGCTCGCGGTGTTCATTTCCACGCTGGGGCTGTTTGGCCTCGCGGCATTCGCGGCCGAACGCCGGCGCCGGGAGATCGGGATCCGCAAGATCCTCGGCGCGACGACCGTAAGCATCGGTGGATTGTTGTCGCGGGAGTTTGTGATCCTGGTCGGGATCGCCGTGCTGATCGCCACGCCGCTCGCGGGGTGGGCGATGGGCGGGTGGCTGCAGAATTTTGCTTACCGGGTGGGACTATCCTGGTGGATGTTTGTATTGCCGGGAGCGTTTGCGCTGGTCTTGGCCCTGGGGATCACGGGCTGGCAGGCGGTACGCATCTCGTTGAAAAATCCTGTGCGGAGTTTGAGGGTGGAGTAGTAACTTAACGGTCTAATTGGCGCCGTATGAAGAAAAGGACTTTTCTAAAATTATCTTCCGTCATGATGGCTGGTTCCGCATTATCTCCGCTTGTCGACTTTGCCCAGGGGTCAACAATCACCAATTGGGCCGAAAATCTAACGTATAGTACTTCGCATTTGAAAAAAGAGGCCTCCATCGAAGAGGCCCGGGGCTGGATAAAGACGCAGCCGCATTTCAAGGTGCTGGGCACCCGGCATTGTTTCAACGACATCGCCGATTCGAAGGATGGCTTTCTTTCCCTTAGCGCGTTGAATAAGGTGGTTTCGCTGGACAAGGCGAATCATACCGTGACGGTCGAGTCCGGCATCCGCTATGGCGAGCTGGCCGTTTTTCTCAACGACAACGGGTTTGCACTGCATAATCTCGCGTCGCTCCCGCATATTTCAGTGGCGGGTGGGGTGGCAACGGCCACGCATGGAAGCGGGGCGCATAACGGCAACCTGTCCAGTGCTGTGCTGGGCATGGAATTTCTGACGGCGGCGGGGGAAACGGTGAGTCTGTCGCGGAATCATGACGGGGATCGGTTCCTGGGGGCCGTCGTGCATCTCGGCGGGATCGGCGTAATCACGAAGCTGACCCTGGCTATCCAGCCTTCGTACCAGGTGCGACAATATGTTTATGAGAATTTGCCGATGGCGCAGCTCGAACATCATTTCGATGAGATCATGTCGGCGGGCTATAGCGTGAGTCTTTTTACAGATTGGCGCAATCGCAATGTCAACGAGGTCTGGATCAAGAGCAGGGCGGGTGAAGGAGAGCATTTCGGTACGAAGCCCGAATTCTTCGGTGCGCACGCCGCGACGAAGGATCTCCACCCGATCCGCGCGAACTCCGCGGAGAATTGTACCCCGCAGATGGGGGTGCCCGGGCCCTGGCACGAGCGGCTGCCGCATTTCAAGATGGGCTTTACCCCGAGCAACGGCCGCGAATTGCAATCCGAGTTCTTTGTTCCCCGCGAACGTAGTTATGCCGCGATCATGGCCGTGGAAAAGCTCCACGAACAGATCTCGCCGCATTTATTCATTACGGAGGTCCGGTCCATCGCCGCCGACGATTTTTGGATGAGTCCCTGCGGGCATCAGCCGAGTACCGCGATCCATTTCACCTGGAAGCCCGAGTGGGATGCCGTGAAGAAATTGCTGCCGCAGATAGAGCAGGCGCTCGAGCCCTTTCATGCCAGGCCGCATTGGGGGAAGCTCTTTACGATGCCGCACGCGACATTGGCGGCGCGGTATCCGCGGATGCATGAGTTTCAGCAGCTGCTGAAGCATTATGACCCGGGTGGGAAATTCCGGAATGCGTTCTTGAACAGGAATATCTTCGGAGTATAGCTCCTTCCGCGGCGCTTAGGCCGATCCGGTATGTTCAGCATCGGCCGTCTCGGCCTTTGATGCCTTCATCGATTCTTTCAGCCGCGCGCGATGGGCCGCCCCCCAATCGCGAAGCTCGCTCAGCACCTTTCCCAACGAATTGCTATAGGCGGTAAGGCTATACTCCACGGTCACGGGCGTGGTCGGGTGCACAGTCCGCGTGACAAATTCATTCAGCTCGAGCTCCTTCAGCTCCTTCGACAGCACTTTGGGGGTGATGCCCTCCAGTGTCTTCTGCAGTTCGCGAAAACGCCGGGGGCCTGCTGCCAGGGTCATCAGGATGGGAAGCTTCCACTTCCCGCCAAGGACGTACAGGGCGTCGCGGATGGAATTGGCCGCTGCCGCGCAGGTCTCCTTATTAGGGACGCCATCAGGCTTTAAAATCCGTTGATTATCAGCACACATATTTTTGAAATTAGGACCGGTATCCCAAAGGATACTAGTATCCTTGACCGACGTGACGCTGTTCCGCGTGGAAGGATTGTCAATCCCGGGTGTCCGCGAGACGGCGCTGGAAAAGGCAGTCGCCGGTATCCAGTTGAATTAAGCGCCGCCGCGCCAGGTGCGGACAGTCCAAGTTTTACTGCGCCAGGCCTGTGCTTACCGCGCCGCGCTAACCGGCCAACCAGGATTCGAGCGGTCCAGGTGTCTCCCCCCAATAAAAATGCATATAGCTTGCAAAGAGGTTCCGCTGGTAAAAGACCGGCGCGGGGACGGTTTGTCCGCGGGCATTGGTGACCGTAATGGTGGCCGCCTGGGCCCCGTTTTGGGGCGCGCCGGCAGGCTCGGGCGAATTTTCGGGCAGCCGCGTGAACTGCGAATAATGGAATTCATGCCCCTTAAGGGTTTGCCCCGCGACCGAAACGGTGCGGTAACCAAGGCTGAGCTTCTTCGCCTCGATGCTGGTCTCGATGTCGAGCACGCCGGCCATGGGCCAGGCCTTGCCAACCGCATCGGTGATCGTCTTGCCGAGGTACATCATGCCGCCGCATTCGGCGAGGATCTTGCCCTTTCCTGCGAAGGCCCTTACATCGGCAAGGAGGGTTTCGTTTTTGGAAAGCGCCTCGAGGTATAACTCGGGATATCCACCCGGAAGATAGAGCACGTCGGCCTCGGGGAGATGATCATCGGTCAGCGGGCTGAAGAAGGCAACACGGCCATAGGCTTCGAGCCGGCGGAGATTCTCGGCGTAAAGGAAATGAAAGGCGGCATCGCGCGCGACAAGGATGGTTTTGTTGGCGGCATGCCCTACCGGAGGAACCCGTTGATCGGAGCCAGGCGCAGTCGTTGGACGCGGGCCGGCGGTTACCGCCAGGATCGCGTCGAGATCGAGATGCTTTTCGACATGCCGCGCGGCCGCGTCGATCGCTTCATTCGCATCCGCTGTGTCAAGACCAAGGTGCCGGGAAGGGATGGACAAGTCGCCGTTATTAGGTAAATGCCCAAGCGCCTTTACACCTACGTCTTCGCAAGCTTCAACGAGCAGGCGGTAATGGCCCTCTGATTCCACAAAGTTGAAAATAACCCCCGCGATCCCGATCGCCGGGTCGAAATTCTTTAGTCCATAGAGAAGGGCAGCGGCGGAATAGGCCATGGCTTTGGCATTCAGCACGAGTATCACAGGAAGATGCAGCAGGGCGGCGAGATCGGCGCTGCTGCCTTCTCTTTTTCGGGCCCCATCGAAAAGGCCCATGACCCCTTCCGTTATGGCGACGTCGGCATCAGCGACGTAATGATAATAGAGATCACCGATATGCTCCGGACTCATCATATAGGAGTCGAGGTTGATGCTCGGCCGGCCCGCGGCGACGCCATGATGGATCGGATCAATGAAGTCCGCTCCTGATTTGAACCCCTGGACCCTGAGACCGCGGCCTTGCAATGCCCGAAGCAGCCCAAGGGTAACGGTCGTTTTGCCTGCGCCGCTATGGGGCGCGGCGATAAGAAATCGGGAAAGGGTCGTTTTCATGCCGGAAAGATAGGTATAAGTATAAAACAACTATTTTTATGGCTGCCAATGGAGTACGCCGTAAAAATATACTCCCGGATCGGGGAGCTGATGCAGGGAAGGTTGTCTGACGGCCGCGCCTTTATGGTGAGCGGTCTTTCTTCGACTCGATATTATTCCGAAGCCTGGTTGGAGGATGCCGGGGGGCCCGGCGGGAATCCCCTGCCGCCGAAAGCCGACGGCCCCCACCGGGACCCCTTACCCACGAAAGCCGGAAGTCCCGACAGGCCCCCCCTGCCGCCTAAAGCCTGCCGGGCCCTGAGCTGCTTTCTCGAACGGACAGGCGCCGACCTCGGCGGGCTGCGGGTAGCCTTGCGGGGGAACGTTCCACCGGGAAAAGGCCTCTCTTCCAGTAGCACCGACGTGCTGAGTGTGCTTTCCGCCGTCAATAACCATTTGCGGCTGGGGCTGTCCTGCGGGGAATTGTATTCCGTCGCGGCGCGGGTCGAACCTACCGACCCCTGCCTTTCCAATGAACTTTGTCTCTTCTACCAGCAGTCCGGCATCATGGGCGAGACGCTCGCACTGCCACCGATGAGCCTCCTCTATTTCGATGCCGACCCCGGCCGGCAGGTCGATACCCAGCGGGTGCGGCGGGAATGGACGCCGGGCGTAGGGCGCTATTTCGACTGGCTGCTGAGTAAGTTCCTGGAAGCCGCGGAAGCGGGCGACTATCCGGCACTTTTCGATTGTATCACGGCCAGCGCCGAGTACAATCAAACAGTAGTTGCGCTGCCGCGCTGGGACGATTACCTGCGACTCGCCAATGAAAGCGGAGCAGGCCTGATGGTGGCACATTCCGGGACGATGGCCGGGCTCCTGACGCCGCCGGAAAGGGCGAGTGCCTTGCGGGCGAGACTGGAAGTTTTGGCCGGTGTACCCGTCGGCTGCGAACACTATTCATCTATCTTATTGTAACCTATGCGATCTCCACTCCGGTCCCTGATGTTTGTTGGTACGGCGTCCGATGTCGGCAAAAGCGTCATCACGGCCGGTTTCTGCCGCATCCTTGCGCAGGATGGGTGGAATCCTGCGCCTTTCAAGGCGCAGAATATGTCCTTAAATAGCTTTGTGACACCGGACGGCCTCGAGATCGGGCGGGCGCAGGCCGTGCAGGCCGAGGCGGCGGGCATCCCCTGTCACAGCGATATGAACCCGGTGCTGCTAAAACCTACCGGCGACACGCATGCGCAATTGGTCTTGCATGGCAAACCCGCTGGAAACCAGTCGGCATACGATTATTTTATGGGCCGAGACCGTGGGGCCCTGTGGGAAGAGGTAACGGGCGCCTATGGCCGGCTTGCGGCTCGCTTCAACCCCGTGATCCTCGAAGGGGCGGGCAGCATCTCAGAACTCAACCTGCGCCAAAGGGATATCACCAATATGCGGATGGCCCTCCATGCGGGTGCCGACGTCTATCTCATCGCGGATATCGATCGGGGTGGTGTTTTTGCCAGCGTCTATGGCACTCTCGCCCTCCTGCCACCGGAGGAGAAGGCGCTGGTGCGGGGAGTGATCATTAATAAATTCCGTGGCGATGCCCGGTTATTTGTCGACGGGCGACGGCAGCTGGAAGAGCTGACGGGTGTGCCCGTCGTCGGGGTTCTGCCTTACTATCGGGATATTCATATCGAAGAGGAAGACTCCGTGGTCTTGCGCCAGAAGCATGTGACGCATAAACCGGGCGCCGTCAATGTCGCGATCGTCCGACTGCCGCATCTCTCCAATTTTACGGATTTCGCGTCGCTCGAACGGGCTTCGGGGCTGCATGTGTATTATACGGATGATCCCGCGGAGATCATGCAGGCCGGGGTGGTGATCTTACCTGGAACAAAGAACACCATCGGCGATCTGCGGGCGATGCAGTCGCTTGGAGTCGACAAGGCAGTCATTGCTGCTGCGACGGCCGGCGTGGTGGTCATCGGCATCTGTGGTGGGTATCAAATGATGGGGTTGACAGTGGCCGATCCGTATGGAGTAGAGGGCGAACCTTCTACGGTAAGCGGGCTTGGCTTGCTACCCGTGCATACCGTCCTCGCTCAAGAGAAGACAACCGTGCGGCGGCAATTCCGTTTCGGGAACGAACGGGGGCCGATCTGCGAGGGGTATGAGATCCATATGGGGCAAACCGTGGGGGATGGGGCAGCCCGGCGCCCGCTGACCTTCCCCGTTGCCGGCGGCTCGCGCAATACTCGCAGTAGTTCCCGCGGCACTTCCGGAGGGGGGAGCCTCGATGCCGAACCGGATGGCTACCGTCTTTCCAGCCGCTGTTGGGGCACCTATATGCATGGCATCCTCGACAACCAGGCGGTTGTGAAACAGGTATTTGACGTGGACATCCCCGACTACCGCGCTTTTAAGGAGCGGCAATATGACCGGCTCGCGGAACATATCCGGGCGAACATCGACCTGGAATTTATTTATAAGAATCTACGACAACTATGATCGAAGGGCATGGCGATGATGGATGGAAATATGCCGTGCCTCTGCACGCGGATTTCAGTTCCAACGTGTATTATGGAGAACTCGATGCCGGGCTGCGCGGGCATTTGCGTGAGGCCATCGATACCGTCACGCATTATCCCGAGGCCGGGGCCGCCTCACTGCAGCATGCCGCCGCCAAAGCCTACGGGGTGGATCGGGACTCGGTGCTGGTGACGAATGGCGCGGTGGAGGCGATCTATCTGATTGCTCAGCGGTTCCGCGGGAAACGGGCGACGATCGTCGGGCCGACCTTTTCGGAATATGAGGATGCATGCGCCATCCATGGCCTTGATGTGCAGCGGATGTCCTGGGAACAGCTGGTTGCGGCGCCGCCGGAAGGGCTTGTATTTATTTGCAATCCGAATAATCCGACGGGGAAGACGTTCCCGGTCGAAGAACTATTGAAGGAGATGGAGAAGTCTCCGATGCGGGCCGACCACACCACCTTTGTATTGGACGAGTCCTACATCGAATTTACGCAGGCGATCAAAACGCTCGTTCATCGTCGGTATTTCAATGTATTTGTCTTGCGATCATTGACCAAAAGTTGCCGGATACCGGGATTAAGGTTGGGATTTGTGGTCGGGCCCGAAACCCTTCTCAGCTCATTGCTGAAATACAGAATGCCCTGGTCGGTGAATCGTCTCGCGATCGAGGCCGGTCTGTACATCTTTCAACACCCGGAGAAATTTATCGTACCCACCGCATCCCTGCTGGCCGCAACCGAGCAATGGCAGCGGGAACTGAAGGAAGCGACCGGCTGGCGAGTCTGGGACACCGACACCCATTATTTTCTCATGGAAACCCCGGCCACCTTCACCGCGGCGCAGCTCAAACTCCATCTCGTTTCGAAATGCGGTCTGCTGATCCGCGACGCCGCGAATTTCAAGGGACTCGGGCCGCATCATTTTCGCTTAGCCTGTCAGTCTCCGGAGCAAAACAAATTACTCACCGAAGCCTTACAGGAATGCAGCCGCAATGGGATCTGATCATTCCGCTGGCCGCAGGCTACGTAGCGGACCTGCTGCTGGGCGATCCGCGGAGCTGGCCGCATCCGGTGCGGTGGTTCGGTTGGTTGATCGCCAGGGGCGAACGCCTGCTTAATCACGGCGCTGGCCGCTTTTGGAAAGGCCTGTTGCTCACAGCGGTCTTATGCACGGCCACCTATGGCTGCGCCTGGTTCCTGCTTCACCAAATGCATCGCTGGTCGATGCCCGGATCTTACGTCTTAAACACGATCATCGTGTTCTTCTGTCTTGCCAACCGCAGCCTGTTGAAAGAAGGCCGCGAAGTATTCGAGGTCTTGCGGCATCAAGGCCTAGAGGCAGGTCGGATGCGGCTATCCTGGATCGTCGGACGCGATACCGCGCAACTTTCTGCGCAGCAGGTGCGCATCGCCGTACTGGAGTCGATGTCCGAGAACCTGAGCGATGGGGTGGTGGCGCCATTGTTATTTTATCTATTAGGCGGCGCACCCGCCATGCTCACCTACAAGATGATCAACACCCTCGACTCGATGATCGGCTATAAGCGCGAACCCTATCGCCTGTTTGGTCGCGCCGCGGCCCGTCTCGACGATATCGCCAACTTCATTCCCGCGCGGATCACCGCGCTGCTCATGTCGCTGGTGTCGGGTAGCCGCCGCGGACTGCGCTACGCCTTTCGCTATGGCAACGCACACGCCAGCCCCAACTCCGGTTGGCCCGAGGCCGCGCTTGCCGGAATACTCGATTGCCGCTTCGGCGGTCCGAACCGATACGCCGGCGTCCTCGTAGAGAAGCCGTATATTGGCGCAACGGAAAAAATTATCACCCATGACATTTTTGGCCGCGTGAGATACGTAAATCATGCCGTGACAGGGTTGGTAGTGCTCGGAGAAATCATTTATTTTTTGATATGACAGCAGGAAGAGTTTTCACCCCCGCGGAAGCGGAATCCCTTTTCGAGATCATCCGGCATCGCCGGGATGTCCGCGGAAACCGGTTTGTCGACCGGCCCCTGGAACCGGACGTACTGGACCGGTTGCTGGATGCTGGTCTGCATGCCCCATCGGTGGGCTTTTCCCAGCCCTGGGAGTTTGTCATAGTAGAAAGCCCGGAAACACGCAAGAAGGTGCGGGAAAGCTTTGACGCCGCGAATGCGGAGGCGCAAGGGCTGTTTGCGGCGCGTGGCGAAGAATATGCGCGGCTGAAACTGGAAGGGATCATGGAAGCGCCCGTCAATATCGCCGTGTTCTATGTTCCTTCCGCCGGACCGGTACTCGGGCAGACGGCAATGGCGGAAGTGGGGCTGTATAGTGTCGTATGTGCCGTAGAGAATATCTGGCTGATGGCCCGGGCGCTGAATGTCGGCATCGGCTGGGTAAGCATCCTCGATGCGGAAAAAGTGCGGCAAACACTGAACGCTCCGGAAGGACATCGCCTCGTTGCCTATCTTTGCGCCGGCTATACCGACGGGTTTTATGAACAGCCGGAATTGGAGCTGTTGCAATGGGAAAAGAGAAAAGGCCGGGACGCAGTAATAAGAAAAATATAAATCGATTTTATGAAGATCTATACAAAAAAAGGCGACAAAGGTACGACCGGCCTCTTTGGCGGCTCCCGCGTCTCCAAAGACGATACCCGGGTAGAATGCGTAGGCACCCTCGACGAAGTCAACTCCACGATCGGCCTGCTCCGCGCAAAACTCGGCACAGACCACCCCTGGCAGGGCAACCTGCATCGCATCCAAAAGGATATGATGGATATGATGTCGCACCTCGCACGGCCCTCGGATTGCAAAAAAGAGAACACGAATCCGAAGCCCACCGATGGCGCAGGATTCTGCGAACAATGGATCGATCAACTCGAAGGCGCAATGACAACGGCATCGGACTATTTCCTGCTTCCGGGCGGCAACGAGATCTCCGCCCTCTGCCATGTCGTTCGGACCCAGATGCGCCGCGGCGAACGGCTCCTGGTCTCGCTGATGAAGGAGGATACCATCGAGGACTATATCCCGGCGTATATCAACAGACTCTCCGACCTCTTCTTTACCTTATCGCGCGCTGAAATGGACGCGGCCGGGGTCGCCGAGGAAAAATGGCAACTCTTCCTCTATAAAAAGATCAAGCGGGCTGACTGACGCGGGCCGAAAGATAAGGCGGCCGGAATAACCCGGCCGCGATCTGCTGGATTAGTGAGTAGGGGCCGTGAGCGTCGGGTAACTGATCCCCAACTGCTCCAAATAAGTCTTGTATTTCGTCGGATCGTAATAATATTTCCGCATCTGCTCGCGATAGCGATCCATGATCTCCTTGTTGAGATGAATAGCCGGCGGATCGTCCTTCGTGATAAAGGGCTTGTATTGGACATCCTTCGTCTGGACATTGACAAAGTAATCCTTCGCATCGGCCAGGATGCGCGGAGTCGTAAACAGATCCACCAGGGTCATTGCTGTGGCCTCCGCGCCGTAGAGGCTGCCCTTATGGGCGATGGGAGTAGCCATGGCGATGGCGTCGGCCCAATGGTGGCCCTTGGTGCCGGGGATATTGGCAGGGTAGTAGAGGACGATCGTCGGGACGTTCCAGGAGATATCCGCGATATCGTCCGAGCCGCCGCCCCAGGACCAGGGAACAGAACCCTTGAGGGTGTCGAGTTCGGACTTCAGCCCATGGATGGGTTTTTTCTCCAGGTCCAGTTTGGGGGCGTCAACCAGTTTTTGTACGGCCAGCGCCAATTGCTGATCGGCCTCCGTCCACTGCGGATAGCCGACCTTTTTGATATTGGCGTGCATGGCCACGGCCAGGGCCTTGTTGAAATGACCGGGCCAGGCCGTACCCTGGATCTGCCAGCTCACCTTGGTGTCCGTCATCAGCGCCGCGCCCTTGGCGATATTGATACCCGCGGCATACATACTGCTGATATCGTCATAGGTCCGCTCCCGGAAATAATACCAGACCGATGCCTTTGACGGAACGACATTAGGCTGGTCGCCGCCGTCAGTAATAACATAGTGGGAACGTTGGGTGGGCTTTAGGTGTTCCCGTTTGAAGTTCCAGCCGACATCCATCAGTTCGACAGCGTCGAGCGCCGATTTGCCCCGCCAGGGTGCACCGGCCGCATGGGCCGCATCGCCTTCAAAGGAGAATTTTACCGAGACCAGACCATTCATCCCCGGGTCGCCATAATTGCAATCCCATTCGGTGCCGACATGGGTGAAGATGCAGGCGTCGACATTCTTGAAATAGCCGTCGCGAATATACCAGGCCTTGCTCGCGACCAATTCTTCAGCGACGCCGGGCCAGATGACAAGCGTGCCGGGGATATGATTCTTCTCCATCAGCTCTCTCACGGCAATGGCTGCATAGATGATGACGGACTGCCCCGAGTTATGTCCTTCCCCATGACCCGGGGCGCCTTCGACGATCGGATCTTTAAAGGCTTCGCCAGGCTTCTGCGAGGCCTTGGGGATACAGTCGATATCACTGCCCAGGGCGATCACCGGGCTTCCGCTGCCCCAGCGGGCCATCCAGGCGGTGGGGATCCCGGCGATACCTTTCTCCACCGTAAAACCGTGACTGGTCAGGAAGGTGGTGAGATACTTGGAGGTCTCGACCTCCTGGAAGCCCAGCTCCCCGTAACTGAAGATCTGGTCCACCATTTCCTGTACACCTTTCTGGTTGGAGGCGACGATGGAACGGGCCTGTTCCTTAAGCTTGTTGATGAGGACCGAGTCGTAGGTCTTTTGGGCGGTGGCGCCAATACAAAGGAGGAGCCCGGCGAGGGCGGGGAGAAGTTTTGGCATGTGACGAGTTAGTTTTTGGTTTACGCTTCTTAAGATACGGCGAATTGCCGATATTGGAACGGGTAGAGGGCAATGTATTATATTCGCGGAAGGAAAAACCGGAGGTTTTTCGGCCGAAGGCCAGACATTAGCGCGTGAAGCGAAAAACTGGTTGGAAGTCGGGGGTTAGAGGTGAAGTGAGTGGCCGGGTAGAGGGCAAAGTATTATATTCGCGGAATGAAAAATTCGCATTGGATCGGGATCGCGGCGGCGGTGCTGGTGATCGCGGCCAGCTTTATGCCCTGGGCATATTTTCCCGTGCTGCAAAAGGAATTCACGGGCTTCTTCTCCGAGCAGAACCGCTATGGGCGCCCGGGCAAGGTGCTGGTTTTTTTCAGCGTCGCGGAGATCCTGCTCTTCCTGATCCCGAAGGTTTGGGCCAAACGTACCAATATCTTCGTCGCGGCCGTTGGCCTTGCCTGGGGATTCAAATGCCTCTACCTCTATTCCGCCTGCTACCGGGGAGAATGCCCCGACCGGCGGATCGGACTATGGCTCGTGCTGGCCGGGACGATCGTCGCACTGGTCGCGACCCTGCTGCCGAATATCCCCGTGAAAGCGGAAGAGCCCGGCGACTAGCCCGTAGCGCGGAGCAAGCCCTAGCGAATAAGCACCAGCGTCCCCTTATAAACATGCCGCGTCCCGCCGGCTCTGAAGAATGCGGTCACTGCGGTTTAACTTTGAATAACACGCGCTACCGCAAACGCACACCCCGCGGCGAGCGCACCGATGATCATCACTCGCAGCGCACCGGAAAGGGGATTGACTCCGGTCATCTTACTCTTGAAATAACCGAACACGAACAGACAGCAAAGCGTGATCGCGGCGGAGATCCGCAACCCCGTTATCGCATCCCCGACAAAGAAATAAGGACTCAGCGGGATCAGCCCGCCTACGATATACGACATCCCGATGTTGAAAGCGCTTTTCCTGGCCCGTTGCGGATCGGGTTTGTCCAACCCCAGCTCGTACTTCATCATGAAGTCGACCCATTTGTCCTTGTCCCGGGTCATCTCTTCGACGGCCTGATCCTGTAGATCGTGGCTAAGACCGAGATTGGAAAAGAACTCCCGCACCTCTTCCTTTTCGCGATCGGGGACGCGTTCGACCTCGTCGTATTCTCTTTTCAGTTCGGAGTTATAATGGTCGATCTCGGTCTTACCGGCGAGGTAGCCGCCGAGACCCATGGCGATGGAGCCGGCCGCGATCTCCGCAATGCCCGCGATCCAGATGAGATTGAGGTGGTTGTTGCTGACGGCGCCGCTAAGACCGGCAGCCAGCGCGAAGGGGACGGTAAGGCCGTCGGACATGCCGATGACGATGTCAGTCAGGATGGCGCTGCTGCGCATGTGATGCTCGGTATGTTCGAGCGAGGCGATTTCATGCATGCCGCAAATTTAATGATTTCCGCCCATGGTTCGAAGGGCTGCGCTAATCCAGCACCGTCAAACCCTGCCGGATGATCTCTACGCAATCGAGGATCTGCTCCCGGTCGATGACCAGCGGCGGGGCGAGCCGGATCTTGTCGCCATGCGTCGGCTTGGCCAGCAGCCCGCGATCCTTAAGCGCGAGACACAGATCCCAGGCGGCATCGGGTCGCGTATGGTCGATGACGATAGCGTTGAGGAGGCCCTTGCCCCGGACGGCCGCGATATGGGGCGACCGGAGGCCAACCAACTCCTTCCGGAAGAGCTCGCCAAGGACGGCGGCATTCTCGACCAGCTTCTCTTCCTTCAGCACCTCGAGGGCGGCGATCGCCACCTTACACGCAAGGGGATTCCCTCCATACGTGGAGCCGTGCTCGCCGGGGCGGATGGTAAGCATGATCGCATCGTCGGCAAGAACCGCCGATACGGGGAGCGTCCCACCGCTCAAAGCCTTCCCAAGGATAAGGATATCTGGCCGTACGGACTCGTAGTCGCAGGCCAGCATGCGGCCGGTACGGCCGAGCCCTGTCTGGATCTCATCCCCGATGAAAAGTACCCCCGCCGCCTCGCACAACTCCTTGGCCCGGCGCAAATACCCTTCTTCAGGGACGACAACCCCTGCTTCTCCCTGGATAGGCTCGACAAGAAACCCGGCGACGTTGGGGTCCTTCAGGGCCTCCGCAAGGGCGGCCGTATCATTATAAGGAATGATCGCAAAGCCGGGAGTATACGGACCGAACTCCCGGTTCGAACCCGGGTCCGTACTGAAAGAAATGACTGTAGTCGTCCGGCCATGGAAGTTATCGGCGCAGACGAGGATCACTGCCTTGTTCTCGGGTACCCCCTTTACCTGGTAGGCCCAGCGGCGACAGAGTTTCAGGGCTGTCTCGACGGCTTCCACTCCCGTGTTCATGGGGAGGACCTTTTCGTAGCCGAAATAGTTGGTGATGTAGCGCGAGTATTCGCCGAGCAGGTCACTGTGGAAGGCGCGGGACGTCAGCGTTAGCTTTGTCGCCTGCTGTACCAGTGCGGCGACGATCCGGGGATGACAGTGGCCCTGGTTGACGGCGGAGTAGCCGCTGAGACAATCGTAATAGCGATGCCCATCGACATCCCAGACATGGACCCCAAGCCCGCGGTCGAGGACCACAGGAATGGGGTGGTAGTTGTGGGCGCCGTATTTTTCTTCCAGTTCAAGATAATGGAGGGACCGGGCGGTCATATTGGTCGTCGCTTGCATATAAAACGGAGATAAAAAAGGTAAATATTTAAAAATCAGAGAGTTGCTCGATTAAGGAGAGCGCCTGCCAGGGGCCAGACGCTAATGTCTGTCCTTCGGACAATGCCGCCTCCGGCGCCATATCGTCACGAATGGTGATCGAGGAGATCAAGATTTTGGCCGAGGAACAACATGATCGGGAGATTTACGGCAAGATACGATAATTCCAGGAAAGAGGCAAGCTGGAGGGCGTATCAGCCTTCTCGAAGATCCCATAAAAAGACGACCCACTCCCCGTAAGCGAGCAGTAAACAGCCCCCTGCGCATACAGCACCTCTTTAATCTCCCGAAGCTCGGGATGAAGAGCAAAAACAGGCTCCTCAAAATCGTTCGTAAGCAGTCCCCGCCAGGAAGGGACAGGCTGCTGAACAATACTCCGAAGGGCAACCCCCTCTTCGCGGGGCGTGATGAGGGAAAAGGCCCGGGCGGTGCTGATATGGATGCCGGGATTGACGAGGACGAAGGTATAGGTGCTAAGATCGAGAGTGATGGGTTCGAGGCGTTCGCCCCGGCCGCTGCCCAGACAGGGCGTATTCAGGATAAAGAAGGGGCAATCGGACCCCAGCTTCGCGGCATAATCGATCAACCGGGACGCATCGAGCCCCAGTTGGAATTGCTCGTTAAGGGCCATCAGGGTAAAAGCCCCATCAGCCGATCCCCCGCCAAGACCTGCGCCGATGGGAATATTTTTATACAGATGGATCTGCACGGTAGGAAGGGTGGGGAAGTCCGCCTTTAACAACTGATAAGCCTGCTCACAGAGATTCGCCTGCTTTCCCTCGGGGATCGCCATCCCATAACTCGTAAAGGAATTGGCAGGCGCACGCAATACCTCAAGAACATCCTTCACCGGCACCGGGTAAAATACGGTAGAAAGATCATGATACCCATCCGGGCGTCGCCGGAGGATCTTCAGGCCCAAATTGACTTTAGCATTGGGAAAGGAAACCATTACCGGGTTTTACGCCGGCTGTTGATCTCGTCGCGGATGGCGATGGCGCGGATATAGTCTTCCTGCTCCAGGACCTCGTTGAGTAAGGTAGTAAGGTCATCCATGGAAAGCACCTTGAGGTCTTCGCGGGTACCGCTTTCCGTGGTAGTGACGGAAGCCGTCGGACTGGAGGACTTCTTCTTCTTCGAAGCACTGTCTTCCATCAGGATGCCGGCGCTGTCGAGAATATGTTCGTAGGTGAAGATGGGGCAGCCGAAACGGACGGCGAGTGCAAGGGCGTCACTGGTGCGGGAGTCGATCTCGACGGTATCATGTTCGCTGACGCAGACGAGTTTGGAGTAGAAGATCCCTTCCTGCAGATCGCAGATGATGATCTCCTGCAGATCGATGGTGAAGGCGCTCATGAAGTTCTTCATGAGGTCATGCGTGAGGGGACGGCTGGGGTGCATTTTCTCCAGGGCTACCGCAATCGCCTGGGCCTCAAAACCCCCGATTACGATGGGGAGGCGTCGCAGCCCATTGACTTCCCCGAGCACTACTGCATAGGAATGTGTTTGAGTGATGCTATGCGAAAGTGCCACTATTTCCAGTTCTATCTTCTTCATATAGATAATACGCGAAAGTAGGGTTTTTTTCGCTTATTTTCCCTTCAGTTTCTTGACGGCGGCTATCATTTTGGGAACCACTTCGAAGGCATCGCCGACGATCCCATAGTCGGCGGCTTTGAAGAAGGGCGCTTCGGGGTCTTTGTTGATAACAACGATGACCTTGCTCCGGTTCACTCCCGCAAGATGCTGGATCGCGCCGGAGATTCCGATGGCAATATAGAGGTTTGGTGCAATGGCTATGCCGGTTTGTCCGACGTGTTCGTTATGCGGGCGCCAGTGGGCATCTGCGACAGGGCGGCTGCAGGCTGTGGCTGCGCCGAGAAGGGTGGCCAGTTCCTCGACCATGCCCCAGTTTTCCGGGCCCTTGAGACCCCGGCCGCCGCTGACAACCAGTTCCGCTTCAGTGAGGGGCACATGACCCGATGCAGCCGTAGCCGACAAGACCTTTACTTTTGGTGCAGGTGCGGAGCCGGTGATCGGCACCACCTCGGCCTTACCTTCCCCTTCCTTTACAGCATATGCATTAGGGTTGAGTGCGATGATCTTTACCGGCGTATTCAACGATACGTTGGCGAAGGCCTTTCCGGAGAAGACCGTCTTTTTTACAACGAAGCCCCCTGTGGTATTGGGCAGGGCGATAGCGCCGGTGACCAGGCCGGCCTTGAGGCGGGCGGAGACCCGGGGGGCGAGGGCCTTACCGGTAGTGTTATGAGAGAAGACGAGGACGCTGTCACCGGCGGCGCCGAGCACATCTGCAATGATCCTGGCATCGACCTGGGCATCCAGGTGATTGAGCCCTTCCTGCGCGGCATGATGGACCTTTTTGATGCCATATTTCCCCAACTCCGCAGGGTCGCTGGTGATCGTACCCAAAAGGATGCCTTCGGCACTGGTGTTGAGTTGCGCGGCGATCGCGGCGCCATAGCTAAGGGCTTCGAGGGAGGCTTTTTTTACATGGCCTTCAGAGTGGTCTATAAAGATGTATACTGACATGTTGGATGTTGTAATAGTGTATTAAATGATGGCCGGCCGGTGCGTCAGCGCCCGCCTAAAATACTCTCGCTTCTTCGTGCAGCAGGCGGATGAGTTCCTCCGGCTGATCGGCAGAAACTAATTTGACGCCGGCTTTTGCCGGAGGCAGCTCGAAGGAAACGATACTGGTCAGCGGCTGGATAGCAACCGGCTCCACCACCTTCAGCGGCTTCGTCCTGGCGCCCATGATGCCCTTCATATTGGGAATGCGCTGCTCGGCTACTCCTTTCTGGCAGCTAACGACAAGGGGCAACGCCGCTTCGTCGACCTCTTCGCCCCCTTCGATCTCGCGGGTGACGGTGGCCGTTGTACCATTCAATTCGAACTTTGTCGCGAGCGAAATATAAGGCTGATCGAGCAACTCGGCAACCATGCCGCCGATGGCCGATCCGTTATAATCGATGGTTTCCTTGCCGGTAAAGACGAGGTCATAGGCCCCCTGCCTGGCTACCTCCGCGATTTGCGCCGCGATCGTATAGGGGTCCTGGCTGTCGATATTCACCCGGATAGCTTCGTCGCCGCCGATGGCGAGGGCCTTCCGGATAATGGGCTCGGCGTCGGCGCCGCCCACGGAAATAAGATGTACAACAGTGCCGGGGTCTTTTTCCTTCAGTTCGATAGCCCGTACAAGGGAGTACCATTCATCGTACGGGTTGATGATCCATTGGACCCCATCTCCTGAAAAGGTGGTATTATTGTTCGAGAAAGCGATCTTGGCCGTAGTGTCCGGTGTCTTACTGATACATACTAAGATCTTCATTATTCATATGGATTTGTGGCAAAGTAAGTAAAAATGAGCAGGATAGAAAAATTGCAGGAATTCCTGGCAAAAGATCCGAACGATAGCTTCGTCCGGCATGCGCTGGCATTGGAATATCAGAAGATCGGGGACATTCCCGCCGCCAGAAAGCTCTTCGAGGACTTGCTGGCGCATGACCCCGCAGCCGTAGGGAGCTATTACCACCTGGCCAAGCTGTTGGAAGGCCTCGGGGAGAACCAGGCGGCGTTGGAATGGTACGAAAAGGGCATGGCGGCCGCAAAAGCCGCCAATGAAAAACGCGCCTTTAACGAATTGAGGTCTGCTTATGACGAATTGATGGGGGATTGACTAGATTTGCCGGAATGGATCTTCAGCAGGCATTTAAGGAATTTATTGCAAAGGAGCGGTTGTTTGCCCCGGATGAGAAGCTGCTGCTCGCCGTGAGCGGGGGCCTCGATTCGGTCGTCCTGACGGAGCTGTGTCACCGCTGCAAGTTCGATTTTATCCCGGTGCATTGCAATTTCCAGTTGAGAGGGGAGGAGAGCGAGCGGGATGAGGCTTTTTTTGGACGGCTTTGTCAGCGCTATGGCCGGAGCGGTCACGCCGGCCGTTTCGATACGCGTCAGTACGCGGAGTCGAACAGGGTTTCGGTGCAGGTAGCGGCCAGGGAACTGCGTTATGGCTGGTTCGAAGATTTTGTCCGCGACGGCCGGGCCCGTTGGATCCTGACGGCCCACCACCTCGATGATAATATCGAGACCATGCTGATGCATTTTTTCAAAGGGACCGGCATCGCGGGAATGCGCGGCATCCTGCCAAAGCAGGGCAATATCGTGCGGCCCCTGTTGTTTGCGCGGAAAGAGGATCTGAAAGCATTTGCCGCCGGGGCCGGTCTGGAATGGGTGGAAGACAGCTCCAACGAGTCCGACAAGTATACCCGGAATTTCTTCCGACATCAGTTGCTGCCACTGGTGGAGCAGGCCTATCCGGCATCGCCAAACAACCTCGCTGACAACCTGCAACGCTTCCGGGAAGTGGAGGTGTTATACCGCCAGGCGGTGGAGGGTTGGAAGAAGAAGCTGATGGAGCCCAGGGGAGAAGAGGTCCATATCCCGGTGGAGAAATTGCGGAAAGCGGACCCACTGCCGACCGTGGTCCACGAGATCATTTCCAGTTACGGATTTTCCGCGCCGCAGGTTGGCGAGGTGATCGCCCTGCTCGATAGCGCCACAGGTAAATATGTCCGGTCGAAGACCCACCGCATCATCAGGAACCGCAACTGGCTGCTCATCGTACCGCTGATGGAAGAACAGGCGGAAAATCTGCTGGTCGAAGCGCAAAGCACATCGATCCACTACAAAGAAGGCGAACTCCGCATCACCCGGATGGCGATCGCCGATCTGCCGCACCTCGATCAGAACGCCGATGTCGCGTTACTCGATGCCGGGAAGATCACCTATCCGTTATTACTGCGCCGGTGGAAGCCCGGGGACTATTTTTACCCGCTCGGCTTGCGGAAAAAGAAGAAAGTAGCGCGGTTCCTGATCGACACAAAGGTATCGATGGCGGACAAGGAACGCACCTGGGTCCTCGAAATGGATAAAAAGCTCATCTGGATCGTCGGCCGCAGAATTGACGATCGGCTTAAGATCACCCCCGCAACAAAACAGGTCTTGCGGATCGGCTTTTACAAAAAAGGCGGGTGACGCATCGCATTGATAAAATTCCCGAACGTTTCATGGTCGACAAGAAGGGTAAAGACGATCCCGAAGACAGCGCCCCAGATGTGCGCATCGTGGTTGACGTTATCGCCGCCCCGTCTCGACATATAGACGGAAAAGCCCATGAAGAGGAGGGCATAGATGATGGAGTACATCGGGATGCCATAAAGAAGGATCGTGGCCCAGGGGCGGATGAGGATACTCGCGAATACTACCGCACATACCGCACCGGATGCCCCCAGGGAGCGATAGTTGTAATCATCCTTGCGTTTGAGATAGGTCGGAATATTCGAGAAGATGAGGGCCAGGAAATATAAGATCAGGAAATAGTAGTGCTGCAGCCCCAGTTCCCCCGCATACAGAAATTCCAGGCCCTTGCCAAAGAAATACAGGGTGAACATATTGAACAGCAGGTGCATGAAATCGGCGTGGATGAATCCGCAGGTAATGAATCTCCAGTATTGATGACGCATACTTACGGCCGGAGGCCAGAAGATGAACGTATCCATTAATTTGAGATTGCTGAATGCGATAAAGGAAATAATCGAAGTAATAACCACAATGATCACCGTGTAACTTGTCATCTGTTTCCTTTTTTGAAGGGTCTGTTTTAAAGGTGCCTCAAATGTACAACTAAAAACGTTTTAGCATGGGCAATAGTGTCTATGGATGGTGATATTTTTCGTTGCGCAGGATGGTGCAGGCGCGGTAAAGTTGTTCGGCGAGGACGAGTCTCACCAACTGATGCGGAAGGGTGAGCTGGGAGAGCGACCAGCGATGGTCGGCACGCGCGAGGACCCCGGGGTCGAGGCCGTAAACGCCGCCGATCAGGAACACGAGGTTCTTACCGCCGCTGTTAGCGCGCGTTTGTATGAATTGGGCAAGGTTCCCGGAGGTGAATTGCTTCCCGTGTTCGTCAAGCGCTACAAGAAAATCATCTTTTGTGAGAAGACCGAGGATGGAGTCGGCCTCTTTTTTTTTGAGATCGGGCTGAGAGAGGGTGGCAGCATTCTTCTGGGGTGGGATGATGGTCCATTCGGTCGGGAAATAGCGGGTTAGACGTTTTGTGAAGTCGTCGACGCCTGCTTTTATGTAGGAGTCACTTTCCTTTCCGACGGACCAGAGCTGGATCTTCATGGCGCGAAGGTAAGCGAACCGGATGGAATCCGGACGGCATCCTATTCCGTCGCGACCGGTAGCGTAAACGTAAAGGTACTTCCCTTCCCAGGCAGGCTGTCGATAAGCAGGTTGCCGCCATTGCGGATAACAAACTCTTTGCAAAGCATAAGCCCGAGGCCCGTCCCCGCTTCACCCGCGGTTCCCTTCGTCGTATAAAAATTACTCTGCTGGATCTTTTGAAGTGCCTCCTGCGGAATGCCCGTGCCGTTGTCTTTTACAAAAATGGCGACACCGCCGTCGGTGCGGCGTGCGCCGACCTGGATGCACCCGTTCTCGGGGGTATATTTGATCGCGTTGGAGAGGAGGTTGCGCAGGATGAGATTCACCATATCCCTGTCGGCGAAGGCGACGAGGGTAGGGTCCTCTTCATAGGTGACGTTGATGTGTTTGGCCTCGGCCTGCAGGCGGAGGAGGCGGACCACTTCGGTCAGGAGACCAGGGACGTCGATCATCTGCGGCTTCACCGAATCGGCCTGCATCTGACTCCGGGCCCAATGCAGGAGATTCTCCATCAGGCTTGTCGTATAGGTCAGCTCGTTGACGACCTCGGGCACCATTGCCTTGATCTCTTCGGCCGGCAGATCGTATTGCTGCATGTTGCGGAAGAGATTGCGCAGGGCATAGACCGGCGATTTCAGGTCATGGGCGATAATGGAGAAGAGACGATTTTTGAATGCGTTTATCTGCGTCAGCTCATCCGTCTGCTGCTGCAGCAGCGCGCCATTGGCGGCGATCTCTTCCTTTTGCCGGAGGATGCTTTGCTGGTAGCCGGTGTTCTCTTTCTTTATGAGGAAGAGACCGAAAAAGATAAAGACGATGGCAAGCAGTTCATTGAACAGGTAAAAAAAGAGATTGGCGGTTGCCAGCTGATAGGTATAATTGCTGCACACCACAGCCAGCACGAAGTAGCTCACCATGGAAAGGCCGAGGGCGAACAGCATCTGGCTGAGATCCTGGATGAAGAACACCGAGAGGATGCCGTAGAGAATAAAGGATAGCTCGACACCCATATTGATCCCCCAGATATAAACGATGCTGGTGGCGATGGGGTAGAGCACGAAATAGGTTATTTGCGCGAGATCATGTTTCCGTTGACCATTCAACACGAGGACCAGGATGCTGATGGATGCAGGCAGAGAAGCGACGATCCAGGCGACAAGCGGGAAGTGGCGGTTGCTGATCGCGCCCGCGATCGGGATAATGATCCCCGTGATAAGCTGGAAGAAGTTGAGCTGGTTGAAGATGCCCAGCTTTCTTTTCTCGTAGTCGCCCATGGAGCCGGTCGATCCGATGGCTTTTATCCGTTCCAGCGAGGGTATGGAAACATCCATGGCCTCATGCCGTGCAGGCTGCCATTCAGCGGCAAGTTGGTCCGGTTGGACCCGGCCGTGAAAGAACAGTGGTTTTTGCCGTAGGATCTTCATTCAGGTAGAATGTGTTAGACTCGGGGAGCGGCTCCTAAAGTAAATATTTAAATTGATAATGGCAATAGTCCCATTAGAATGCCATTAGAACGCTCCGCGTTGTACAATATGGAAGTACATTTGTAACGTCATATCAGCATTATTAGTATATGAGTATACCCGGTAAGGTTCGATTATGGGGAAAAAGAGCTTTCGATCGTATCAGGAACGAAAAGTTCAAGCACAATTTACTGCAAGCCATCCCTTTTTGGGTGGCGAGCCTGTTGACCGGCCTGGTGGCGGTGCTGTATTCCCGGCTCTTTGCGCTTGCGGAAAGCGGCACGGCCTGGATCATCCGCCACGGGATTGCATGGCTGTTCCTGGTCACCCCCGTTTGCTTCCTGACCGCCTGGTGGCTCGTGCGGCGATTCGCGCCTTATGCCCGGGGGAGCGGGATCCCCCAGGTGATGGCGGCCATCGAACTGGCGACACCAAAGCATAATGAGAAGGTGGGCCGGCTCCTGAGTCTGCGCATCCTCCTGGTCAAGATCATCTCGAGCCTGACCATGGCCCTCGGCGGCGGGGTCATTGGAAGAGAAGGGCCGACGATCCAGATCGCAGGGTCTATCTTCCGGAAAGTGAATGAATGGCTGCCGGAATGGTGGCCAAAGATCTCGAAGCGGAATATGATCATGACGGGGGCGGCGGCCGGATTGGCGGCGGCCTTCAATACGCCATTGGGAGGGATCGTTTTTGCGGTGGAGGAACTAACGCGAACGCATATCAGCTATTTCAAGACGGCGTTGTTCACGGCGGTGATCATTGCAGGGTTGACGGCACAGGGGCTGCTGGGTCCCTATTTATATCTCGGCTATCCCGATATGAACGGCCTTTCCGGGGCGATCTTTTTTGCGGTGGTGCTGGTGGCGATCCCCGCGGGACTTGCAGGGGCCGGGATGTCGAAGTTGATCCTCCGCATCTTCGGGTGGAAGAATAAATTCCGCTTTGTGCGGCAGCACGTTCTCTTCGTCACCGGCTGTGCGCTGGTGCTGGCCGGGCTGGCTTTTTTCGTGGACGGGCGGGTGCTGGGTTCGGGCAAGGAACTGATGACGACGGCGCTCTTTACGGATCATAAATACAATGCCTGGTATCTGCCGCTGCTGCGCATCTTCGGACCCCTGGTATCGTTTACCACCGGGGCGGCGGGCGGGGTATTCGCACCGGCGCTGAGTGCGGGCGCGAGTATCGGCGCAACCCTCTCGGGCTGGATGCACCTGACCCCCGCGAATACCAATCTGCTGGTCCTCGCGGGCATGGTCGGTTTTCTGACCGGGGTGACCCGGACGCCATTTACCTCGGCGATCCTCGTCCTGGAAATGACAGACAGGCATAATGTGATCTTTCACCTGATGTTGGCCGGGATGGTGGCGAGCCTGGTGGCGATGCTGATCGACAAGCATTCGTTTTACGATCACCTCAAAGTACAATACGAAAGGGATTTGCTCTCCGAGGCCCCGATCTCCGCAAAAGACGGGTCTGCCGCGGAGGAGAAAGCGCCCCCTACTGCTTGAGATAAAGATCGAAGGTGTCGCCGCGGAGGCCGACCCGCATCGCTTCGAGGGCGATGACCTCGGCGGGGTGGATATTGCCCAGATTGGCATTGGCTCCGATGAGTTGCAAAAAATAGAGTTGCTGGTCCTTCCGGGGGGCTTCCCAAAGGATCTTTTCGGCGGGGATCTTGGTCAGGATCTCCTGCACAAGACCTTCACGGACCTCACCGGAGTCCCGGTAGAGGCCGACATTCCCGGTCTCCCGGGCCTCGGCGACGATATAGGAGGCGCCGGCTTCGAGCTCGGCCTTCATCAGTTTTATCCACTGGTAGGGTGGGGTGATATGCTCGCGGTCCTTATCCTTGGAGCCCACCTCGCTGAGAACGGTCGCCTGCTTCGACAGCTTTTCGATATAGCCGCACTTCTCGACATGGGGGATGTCGATGGAGCCGTCGGATACCTCGATGGTGGTGATATCGTATTCCTTCAACAAGGATAGAAAATCGTTGAACTGGTTGCGGATCACAAAGGCTTCGAAGAGAAGGCCGCCAAAGTAGACGGGGATCCCGGCATCGTGAAAGATGCGGATCTTTTCCTTCAGCCCGGTGGTGACGAGAGGGGTGCCGAAGGCGAGCTTTACCCAGTCGACATATGGATTCGCTCCTGAGACCAGGTTGCGGGCTTCACTAACACTCAATCCTTTGTCATTAACCATTGTCAGGCCATGGGTACGGGGTTTCGTTGTCCTTTCGGGTATCTGCGTCAGATGGAAGTTCATGGGTGCAATTTAAGGCGGAATTGCGTACCTTTAAGTAAATCGATTGTGTATGCCGCAGATGGACGCGAAACAGGCGGAAAAGGTCTCCAAGGCCCTTTCCGATCCAACAAGACTGAAAATTCTCAGCGAGATCCAGAAGAAACACGATTGGCTGTACTGCGTCGATCTGTATGATAATATCAATTTGGCCCAGCCCTCCATCTGCCATCACCTGAAACAACTGACCGAAACCTCCATCATCCTGCCGGAAAAAGAGGGGCGGAATATCAAGTACACCATGAACAACGAGGTGATCGACGACTACATCACTTTTTTACAGGGACTGAAAAAATAATCCGGAAAATAGATCGAAATATTTAAATCTTTTGTACATTTGTCGTGGCATTGATAAATTGAAACATTTAAATGTATTGAAGATGAACCAGTTCTGTTTAAATTGCAAGGAGGTGTTCACCACACCGCTGCTCGAAGAAAGGGGCAAGAGCCTCGGTCGGAATTTCCTGTATACCGTCGTAGTCTTCGGCGGGCTTTGTGTCCTTTCTTATTTTCTTTCTTAATTATTTAGTAATCTGATGGTCAGGCATTCTTGCTAGATTCGCACATGCCTGATACCAGAAGAGATTTTCTCAAAAAAACAGCTTTTTTGACCGGCGCCCTCGGGGTTGCTCAGCTTTTGCCTGAGTCGATCCAGCGGGCGCTGGCTATTTCACCCGCAACCGGCAGCACCTGGCTCGACGCGCAGCACGTCGTCATTTTAATGCAGGAGAACCGGTCCTTCGACCATGCCCTCGGCATGCTTCGCGGGGTCCGGGGCTACAACGATCCCCGCGCGATCGATCTTCCGAATCATAATTCCGTCTGGTTACAATCGAACGCCGAGGGCCAGACCTATGCTCCTTTCCGCCTGGACATCAAAAATACCCGGGCGACCTGGATGCATTCGCTGCCGCACAGCTGGGCCAACCAGGTCGGGGCGCGGAACGACGGCAAATACGACAAGTGGCTGGACTGGAAAAAGAACGACAGTTCGCCGGAGTATTCGAAGATGCCGCTCACCCTCGGTTATCACACCCGGGAGGACCTGCCCTTCTATTACGCACTGGCGGACGCCTTTACCGTATGCGATCAGAATTTCTGCTCCTCGCTCACCGGCACGAATCCCAACCGACTTCACTTTTGGACGGGAACAGTCCGGGCCCAACAACACGAAGACTCCCGGGCCCATGTCTGGAACGACGATATGGATTACGGAACGCTCCATTGGACGACCTTTCCTGAAAGACTGGAAGACCACGGCATATCCTGGAAGTGTTACCAGAACGAGATCGCCATCGACACGGGCTTGCAGGGCGAAGAGGATCCCTGGCTGTCGAATTTCCAGGACAACCCGCTGGAATTTTTCGCGCAATATAACATTCATCTCCACCCGCGGCATCTCGAGCAGTTGAAGAAACAAAACAAGCCGCTTCCCGGCCGGACCCTCGACGAGCTTTCTTCGCGCGAACAGGCTTTACACCGGAAGGCGTTTGACACCAACACCGGCGACCCGCATTATCGTCACCTGGAAGACCTCGGGTATACCGACGGCGAGGTGAAGCGGGCGATGAAAGCTCCGAAAGGGGACGTACTGCACCAGTTTCGCACCGACGTACACGCCGGCAAACTGCCGACCGTGTCCTGGCTCTCGGCGCCCGAGAACTTTTCCGATCACCCGAGCGCTCCCTGGTATGGGGCCTGGTATGTTTCAGAAGTGCTCGATATTCTGACAAAGGACCCCGAAGTCTGGAAAAAGACCATTTTTATTCTTGCGTACGATGAAAATGACGGCTATTTCGATCATGTGCCGCCCTTCACGGCCGCGCACCCCCACAAGCCGGGCACCGGAAAGGTGTCGGAGGGAATCGATACCCGGGTCGACTATGTGACGCTGGAGCAGGAAAAGGCGCGTAACGGGTTCCCGGAAAAATTCGAGATGGAATGCTCGATCGGCCTGGGGTTCCGCGTGCCGCTGATCATCGCGTCGCCCTGGAGCCGCGGCGGATTTGTCAATTCGCAGGTCTTCGATCATACGTCGACGTTGCAACTACTGGAAACCTTCCTTTCGCACAAACTGGGCAAAAAAGTCGAGGAGCCAAATATCTCGCAATGGCGGCGGACGGTCTGTGGGGATCTGAGCTCCGTCTTCAGACCTTACAACGGCGAGACGATCGCGCAGCCGGCGTTCCTGGCGAAGGATGCCTTCCTCGAAAGTATTCATAAGGCGCAGTTCCGCCCCCTGCCCGGCGGTTTCAAAGCCCTGACCGCGGAGGAAGTGGCGGCCTATAACCGCGACCCGAAAGGATCACCCTACCGGACAAAGCAGGAGCCGGGGACGCGGCCATCCTGTGCGTTGCCGTATAGCTTCCACGCGAATGGACGATTCATCGCGGGCACAAAACAATTCGAGATCCACTTCGCGAACCCAACCGATCTGTTTGGCGACCGGACAGCCGGAGCGCCGTTCAATGTCTATGCTCCGGGGGAAGGCGCCCGCAACTGGGCCTATACCGTCAAGGCGGGCGATCAGTTCTCCGATGTTTGGCCGCTCGCGGACTTTGCCGGCGGCCGGTATCACCTCCGGGTCTATGGTCCGAACGGATTCTACCGCGAGTTCAGGGGAAGTGCCGCCGATCCGGGTGTCGAACTCGAATTCGGCTATCAAAAAGCCGGAGCGGCAACGGCAGCCCTGACAGGGAACGGTGGACTGCAGATAAAGAACAGCCACGGGAGAGAGGTCGAAGGGACGATCACGGATAATGCCTATGGCGCCGATCCCGTCACGGTAAAGGTCGGGCCCGGGAAAACGTTAGTGGCCAACCTGGCTACGAAGAACGGGCATCGATGGTATGATTTTACAGTGCGGATAAAAGGCGCGGAGGATTTTGCCTACCGGTACGCAGGCAGGATCGAGACCGGCCAGGAAGGCATCAGCGACCCCCAAATGGCTTGATCGATACGTCCGGCAGCGCCGAAGACAGCCGGGCAACCGCACAATATGTGTATCGAAAAAGAACAGGTCTCAGAAAAGCGAGCGCACGGCTTTTTATTGATTATTATCGAGTTATGCATTTGGCACAACCTTCGCGGCACTGTCCGCAACTAATCTCGTGTTTTATGTTGCTCAACTTCCTCAAGATCGCCTGGCGAAACCTCATGAAGAGTAAGATCTTCTCTTTTATCAATATTTTCGGACTGGCCGCGGGACTCACCTGCTGCATGCTCATTTCCATCTACCTGTTGCACGAGACCAACTACGACCGGTACCAAAAAGACCTGAGCCGCCTCTATCAAATGGAAACAGGATTTTCCTTCGGGTCCGGCAAGGAGGAGATCATGCCGGCAACACCCTGGCCCATGGCGACGGCAATGCAGCGGGACTTCCCCGAGATCGAGCAGACGGTCCGCATCTTTCCACTCGCGCTGTTCGAGGACAAGACGATGCTTCAGTTCCGGGAAGGAACGGCCATTCCCATCTCCTTTTACGAGGACAAGGGATTTCTGGCGGACTCCAATTTCTTCCGGCTGTTCACCTTTCCATTCATCGAGGGTGACCCCAATACCGCACTAAACCAGCCCGGCTGTATCGTGCTCTCGGAAGAGATCGCCCACAAACTGTTCGGTCCGGGACCCGTCGTCGGAAAGGTGATCCATGTCAGCAGCGCCACCAACGGCGATCACAATATGACGGTGAAAGGCGTGTTCCGGCCCGTGAATGCGCCGACGCATCTCGAAGCCAACTTTTTTATGAGCATGCGGGGCGGCGACCTGGAGAATATGATCAGGCGGGCAGAAAACGACTATACCACGAACAATATGTACGTGATGTATGTGAAGCTGCGCCCGGGCGCGGATCAGGCCGCGCTGGAGGCCAAATTCCCTTCGTGGATCGATAAATACGCGGGCAAGGACCTCAAGTCCTATGGCTATTCGCGGCGGCAGTTCCTGGTGCCTGTTCGGGACCTCCATCTCCGCGCCGATCTCGACAGCAGTGTCGTTCGCACGACGAGCAAGACCTATCTGTATATCCTCGGCTCGATCGCGGTCTTTACACTACTGATCGCCTGTATCAACTTTATGAACCTCGCTACGGCCCGCAGCGCCAAGCGATCTTCCGAAGTGGGCATCCGCAAAGTGTTGGGAGCCGTGCGCGGCGGACTGATCACCCAGTTCCTCGGGGAGTCGATGTTGATGAGTGTCCTCTCGTTTGTTCTCGCGGTCGGCTTTACTATCTTACTGTTGCCGGCCTTCAATATGATGACCAACCGGCAATTGACCTTTACCCTCTCCCAGCAGCTGCCGTTGCTGGCCGGTTTCCTGGGCCTGGCCTTGTTTGCCGGGCTCATCGCGGGTCTGTACCCGGCTTTCTACCTCTCTTCCTTCCAGCCCGCGAAGGTGTTGAAGGGAAAATTCTCCAATTCGCTGGCAGCGGTATCGTTGCGGAAGGGGCTGGTCATCTTCCAGTTCATGATCTCCGTGACCCTGATCGTCTCGACCGTCGTCATCAACAGCCAGATGCGCTATTTGCGCAACCAGGACCTTGGGTTCAATAAGGCGGCGCAGATCGTCATTCCGCTAAGGGGCGCCGTGGCCAAAAAGGAGACCGCCGCCTTGGAGACCGAGTTTCGCAAAAATAGCCAGGTGATCGCCGCGGGATCGGCCATGTATTACCCGGGGATCATCAATCCGTCCGACAATATGATGTACCGGCAAGGCGAGAATCCACAGCTGGCCAAGCGCATTCAGCAGAACTTCGTAGACTTCGATTTCGGGCCTACGCTGGGATTGCAGCCGGTTGCAGGGCGGATGTTCTCGAGGGATTTTATGGCCGATACCAGCGGCCGGCTCGTGATCAACGAGGCCGCGGTGAAGATCCTGGGGTATCCCAATCCGCAGGCGGCGCTCGGCCAGCGGGTCAACACCGATTTCCAGGGCAAGACCACCACCTATGAGATCATCGGGGTGGTCAAGGATTTCCACTTCAAGGATTTGCATAAGGCGGTGGAGCCCTATGCCTTGCGGTACAACTTCATGCAAAGCAGCTATCTCATCGCTCATACGCGGCCGGGAAACCCGGCGCCGGTACTATCGGCATTGGAAGCCGCCTGGCATAAGATCGATCCCACCGAGCCTTTCGAATTTTCCTATCTCGACGAGGATTTCCAGAAGAACTATGCATCCGAGGACCGGTTGTCGGCCATGATCACGTATTTCACCGTGATGGCGATCCTCATTTCGTGCCTGGGACTTTTTGGCCTGGCAAGCTTTAGCGCCGAGCAGCGCATCCGCGAGATCGGCATCCGCAAGGTGCTCGGGGCGAGCGTCAGCGGGATCGTAGTCCTGTTGTCGCTGGATTTTATGAAGCTGGTGGGCATCGCGATGCTGGTCGCTTCCCCGGTGGCCTACCTGATCATGCATAAGTGGTTGCAGGATTTTGCTTATCGGGTGCCGATCGACTGGATGGTCTTCGCGATCACCTTCGTCGCAACGCTCCTGATCACGCTGATCACCATCGGCGTCCAGGCCGTGCGGGCGGGGCTGGCGAATCCTGTAAAATCGCTAAAGTCGGAATGATTTGCGCTTCGGGTGCTCCGGGAAAAATGCCCCCTCGCGCAAATCCGCTGACGATTGGCCTTCGGCCGGTCGGCCTGTGGCCGCCCCTTCGCGGAGCGGCTTAACCCTTACAAACGAAGTGAAGCGTAGAAGTATTTGTTGCGGGAGAAAGACAGGGGAAATTCCAGGGCCGGGGCATAAACCGTCTTACAATAATTGAAGTCGAAGAATCCCCGGGTATGTTCGCTGTTCCAAAGCTTCGTCCCCGGTTGCAGTTCGTATCGCTGTGCCACTACCTGGTCTCCGGCGCAGGTGAACTGGAGGCGGACAAGGAGGTAGTCCGGCAGGTCGATCCGGACCTCGACAGAGGAGGTGTCGCCGCCGTTTTGGCTGGAGTCGATAGTGACCCTTCCGTCACGGAAGCTTTTTATCTTTTCGCTGAGTGCGGTTCGCGTGAGCGTGTCGGTGTAGAGCGTATTGAGCGTTTGCAGGATGTGCGTCACCTGTTCCGTCTTATGCCGGTTATATCTCGTGGGGAAATCCAGCTGTTCATGACACCAGATGGCAATGACCTCCATTTGCAGGGAGTCCATCATCCGCGCGTTATGCTGTTGAACGGCAGTGAGCTGCGCTTGAGCCGGCCGGGTAAGACAGGCGAGCGCTATCATGATGCAAGCAATGGTTATGCGCTTCATAACCGGTAGAGTTGTACTCTCAAATTACCGATTTTTTTGAGAATCCTCCTCTTTTTTCTTGACTTCCTCTTCTTCCTTCTTTTTCTTCTCTTTCTCCTTCTTCTTGAAGAACCCGCGGAGCAGGAAATTATGCTGCGCCGCCTCCATATTGTCGTCCAGCTTCTTGCTGCCGGACTTCAGGTTCCGCATGGTGGCGCTTATATTGTCCGAAAGGCTGGTATCGTGCAGGAGCTTGCCTAGCGCGCCCTTACCGTGACTGATCCGGCTGGAGATATCGGCCAGGTTGGCAGTGATGACGGCCGCGTTGTCGACGGAGGTCTTCAGGCTGGACATGATGGCATCGGTCTCGATCGGCTTGAAGGAGCCAAGGGTATCTCCGCCGGCAACGATGGGGGCGTCGGGTGTTCCGGCGGCGATGGTGATGACCTTATCACCCATAAGACCGTCGGAGCTGATACTGGCTTTGGCGTCCTTGCGGATGAATTTCTGCACTTTCTTCTGGATGACCATGCTCACCTCTACCGTCGTGTCGGTGGTGAGCTGGATCCCTTCGACCGTGCCTACGTCGATGCCGCCGAGGCGCACGTTACTGCCGATCTTCAGGCCGCTGACAGAGCTGAACCGGGAGACGATATGCAGGACGGCGCCGAACTTATTCTTTTGTTTGCCGACATAGTAGATGGCGGCAATCGCCGTCAGCAAGGCGGCGACGGAGAAGAGTCCCAGTTTCCATTTATAGCTTTTTTCTTTTGGCATGGTGTTTTTTTTTGTCGTTAGAAGTTGAAGAAGGAGCCGATCCATTCGTCATCGGACCGTTCCAGCTCCTCATAGCTACCTTCCGCATAGACGATGCCATCCTTGAGGATGATGATGCGATCGGCCGTCATTTTCGCGCACGCCATGTCATGGGTAATAGTGATGGAGGTAATATTGTATTTCTTTCTCATTTTGCAGATGAGCTCACTGATCTCTTTAGCGGTGCCGGTGTCGAGGCCGGTGGTGGGTTCGTCATAAAGCATGACCTCGGGGCGCAGGATCAGGGTCCGGGCCAGGCCGATGCGTTTGCTTTGGCCGCCGGAAAGCTTGGACGGCAGCTGGTCGATGCTGTCGACAAGGCCGACATTGTCGAGCATTTCCATGATGAGGGCGTCCTTTTTCTCCTTTGTCATGTTCTTTTTATGTTGCCGCAGGGGAAAGGCCAGGTTTTCGCGAACCGTCATGGAATCATAGAGTGCGGCGTTCTGGAAGAGGAAGCCGATGCGGAGGCGCACGGCGTTCACTTCAGTGTATTTGAGGGTATCGAGGTCCTGGTCGAATAGGATGATCTTGCCGCTATCGGGCCATTCCAGCCGGACCAGGCATTTGATAAGGACGGATTTGCCGGTACCGGACTTGCCGAGGATTACCAGGTTCTCGCCTTTGTCGACGTGGAGATCGACGCCCCGCAGCACGTCGTGATCGTCAAAAGACTTGCACAGGCCGCGGATGACGATGACGGGCTGCTCGCCTTTTTGGGGCACAAGTTGCTCCTGGGGTTGGACATTGGGGTCGGAAGTCGGCACAGGGTCGGGCAGGGGAGGGCGTTTCTCCTCTTGGGTCGTAGCGGTGGTGCCTTCCATTTCCGAGGTGTCGTCTTCGATGGTCTCTTTTTTCATAGCTTTTTATAATAAGTCAGTTATCTGTGCTGCGATCATGTCGATGATGAACACGGCCAGGGACGAGGCTACGACGGCGCTGTTGGCGGCGATGCCGACGCTTTCCGTTCCGCGGCGGGCATGATAGCCCTTATAACAGCCGATGATCCCGATGACATAGCCAAAAAAGAATGTTTTGATAATAGCGGGCATGATGTCGATGAATTCCAGGTGAGCCATGGCGGAGACGAAGAAGTGCCGGGTCGTTGTAGTGTCATGAATATTCATGGCGAGGTAGCCACCATAGAGAGCGATGAGGTCGGCGATGATCGTCAGCAGCGGGATCATCAGCGTGGTCGCCACCGTGCGGGAGACCACGAGAAAATGAAAGGGGTTGATGGCTGACACTTCCATGGCGTCTATTTGTTCGCTTACCCGCATGGAGCCCAGTTCTGCGCCCATTCTCGAGCCGACCTTTCCGCAGCAGATCAGGGCCGTGATGATGGGGCCTATCTCCCGGACGACCGAGACGGAGACCATGCCGGGGATCAGCGAGATGGCCCCAAAAGCAGCCATGGAGGGGCGGCTCTGAATGGTCAGCACCGCACCCATGATAAAGGAAGTAAGACCGATCAGGAAGGTGGATTTGTAGCCGACGAGATAGCATTGGTAGAAGATCTCGCGCCATTCATAGGGCGGCTTTACCACCTCTTTAAAGAATCGCAGCATAAAGGCGGTGAGATCACCGGCTCGGTAAAAGAACGATTTCCATTGTTGATGTCGGTTAAGAGCGGGCAGCATCGTGATTCCCTTTCAGATGTAAGGTTCAATAATCAATCCAGAAACTGGCACGCCATTTTTTGGAAAAATTGTAGAAATAGTTCCACAGGTCATTGGTTAAGTGCAAATCCGATAACACTTATTTTTGGATATGATCCTGATTGTTGACGACAAACCGGAGAATATCTTTTCACTCAAGACCATTCTGGAACTCCATTCCTTCCCAACCGATACGGCATTGAGCGGGGAAGAGGCATTGAAAAAGATCCTCCGGCAGTCGTATGCGCTGATCATTCTGGACGTGCAGATGCCCGGGATGGATGGCTTCGAGGTGGCCGAAGCGATCAGCGGTTATAGCAAAGCAAAGGATATCCCGATCATTTTTCTCTCAGCGGCCAATACGGACAAGAAGTTTATCACAAAGGGGTATACTTCCGGGGGAACCGATTATATCACAAAGCCGATCGATCCCGATATCCTCTTACTGAAGGTGAAGACTTTCTACAGGCTGTATGAGCAGAACCGGGAATTGAACCGTATCCAGGCCAGTCTGCGCAGCGAGATCGAGTTCCGGAAAAAGGTGGAGGGGGAACTGCAGGAGGCGCTCAGAAAGCGGGATGAGTTTATCAGCATCGCGAGTCATGAGCTGAAGACGCCGCTTACCACCATCAAGGCGTATACGCAGTTGCTGGAGCGGAGCATCGGCGGGGAAGATCCCTGCCGGATGTATGTCGACCGGGCGCTGGTGCAGATCAGGAAACTCGACAACCTCATCATGGACCTGCTTGATCTGTCGAAGATCGAAAGCGGGAAATTGAAGTTCAACAAAAAATTGTTCTCCTTCGAGGGGATGCTTACGAGTACGATAGAGATGATCAGGCAGACCTGGCCCGACTACCGCATCACCCGGAAGGGAATGGCCGATGTCGAGGTCTATGGGGATGAGATGCGCATCGAGCAGGTGGTCATCAATTACCTGACAAATGCCGTCAAGTATTCGCCCGATCGCAAGGAGATCGACATCGAGGCCTGGATCCAGCCGGACGGGCGGCTTTTTGTAAAGGTGCGGGATTATGGCATCGGGATCAGCAAGGATCACCAGGCCAATATCTTCAGCAAATTCTACCGGGTGGAGGAATCCGCTCAACAATTCCAGGGGCTTGGCATCGGCCTGTACATCTGTGCCGAGATCATCCGGCGGCATGAGGGCGAGTACGGAGTGGAGAGCGAGCCGGGCCAGGGATCGGCGTTCTTTTTTTCGGTGCCTCTAAACAGGGAAACGCAAGGGCATAACGTTGCCGGATAATTTTATAACGATGCGAAATTTACAGATTGGTTTTGGACTCTCTCTTCTTTTATTGATCATTACATCCGTTGCTTCGCTCCGCAGCATCTATGGACTGCTGGACGGAGCCCGGTGGGTCGATCACACGGATTCGGTGATCAACCAGCTGAACTTGACGCTGTCGACGCTGACGGATGCCGAGACGGGCCAGCGGGGATACCTCCTGTCGGACGACACGGTCTTTTTGCGACCCTATATCGGATCGCAGGAGCGGGCGTTGGCGGACATCGATCGGCTCGACCTTCTGACGCAGGACAACCCCGCGGAGCAGGCGAATATTCAGGAACTGCGGGATCTCGTCTCCAACCGGCTTGGGATCCTGCAGAACATCATCGATCAGAAGAAGACAAACAGCATCTTTAATGTGACCGATATTCGGAAAGGGCGGGAGGTCATGGAGGAGATCCGGCTGGTCGTCGCGCGGATGCATAACGAAGAGCAACGCCTGCTGGCGGCCCGCATCGTCAGGGTGGAACGGTATTCCATGTTTACACCGGTGCTGATCATGGTGGCGGCGGTACTGTCCCTGCTGATCACGATCTTCTTTTACCGGCGGGTGCACAGGGAATATGTGGAGCGGTCGGCATTGTATTCGGAACTGCAGAAGAAGGAGGCCGAAATTGCCGGGCGCATCCGGATCATCGGGGACATTGCCGAACAGATCGGGGCCGGCAACTACCAGGTGCGCGTGTCGGACGATCAGAAGGACGAGCTTGGGGACCTGGCGGTTTCGTTGAACAAAATGGCCACGTCACTGGAATACTCCTTTGAGCAGTTGTCGGACAAGGAATGGCTGCAGGCGGGGATCGCACGGCTCAACGACGATATGGTGGGGGAGACGGATCTGCGGGCGCTGGCCCAAGATGTCGTTAGATTCGTCGCCGAATACAGCGGGAGCAGCATCGGGGCGCTTTATGTGATGGACGCCGTCGCCGAAACGCTGACGCTGACCGGGAGTTTTGCGTTGAAAGTGGAGGAGGGCCGGGAGCGCGTGAAACTGGGCGAGGGGCTCGTCGGCCAGGTGGCCCGGGATGGAAAGCGGGTGGTGTTGAACGATCTCCGGTTAGGGGAGTGGGTGATCCGGCTGGCGAGCGGGGACATCACGCCGCGGACGATCGTTGCCTTTCCGATCTATCATGAACGGAAGCTCAAGGGCGTTATCGAGCTCGGGGCGATAGAAGAGTATTCCCCGCGGGACCTCGAATTCTTCGACAGCATCGGGAGCAGTATCGGTACGGCGATGAAGAGTATTGAGAGCCGGAGCCGGCTGCAGGAGCTGCTGGAGGAAACACAGGCGCAGGCGGGGGAGCTGCAGTTGCAGCATCGCGAGCTGGAGGGGCTCAATTTGGAGTTGGAGACCCAGGCCGAGAAACTGCAGGTCTCCGAAGAGGAGCTGAGAGTGCAGCAGGAGGAACTGATGCAGACCAACCAGGAATTGGAGGAGCGCAGCCGGACGCTGGAAGAGAAGAACCAGCTGATCCTGATCCGCAACCTCGACATCCAGAAAAAAGCCGAGGAGCTGGCGCTCACCACGAAATACAAATCCGAGTTCATGGCCAATATGTCGCACGAGTTGCGGACGCCGCTGAACTCGATCCTGTTGCTATCGCGGTTGCTCGCTGAGAATGGCGGCCGGAACCTCTCCGATGAGCAGTTGGAGTACGCGCGGGTGATCCAGAACTCAGGGCAGGGGTTGTTGCAGCTGATCGACGAGATCCTCGACCTCTCACGCATCGAGTCCGGAAAGCTGCCCCTCGAGCATGCACTGGTGCCCGTGACCGAATTGATGGAAGACATGCGGAGCCTCTTCGGGCCGATAGCCAAAGACAAGAACCTCGACCTCCACCTGGTGCTCGAAGAAGGTACGCCCGCGCAGCTCGAAACGGATAAGATGCGGTTGGAGCAGATCCTGAAGAACCTGTTGTCGAATGCCTTCAAATTCACGCATAAAGGAAGTGTGACGCTGCGGGTGCGGACTTCCGAAACACAAAAGAATTTTATAGAGTTCGCGGTGAAGGATTCGGGCATCGGCATTCCCGTGGACAAACACCAGCTCATCTTCGAAGCTTTTCAGCAGGCCGACGGGTCCACGCGGCGTAAATATGGGGGCACAGGTCTGGGGCTTTCCATCAGCCGGGAGCTGTCGAGGCTGCTGGGAGGGGATATCCGGTTGACGAGTATGCCGGGCGAAGGGGCCGAATTTATCGTGGACATCCCGCAATGGAAGATGGATGCCGTAGCCACACCACCCGCCGACGCAACGATCCCGCCCGCGGCATCGACCGTTGCCACGTTCCGCCTTCCGGATGCACCACAGGAGATCGCGGACGATCGGGACAGTCTGCGACCCGACGATAAAGTCTTGCTCATCGTGGAAGACGATACCTTCTTTGCCCGGGAGCTGCTCGGGTTCAGCCGCCGGAAAGGATATAAAGGCATCGTGGCCGTGAGCGGCGACACCGCGTTGCGGATGGCCCGGCAGTACCGGCCGATGGCCGTGCTGCTGGATCTTCAGCTGCCCGTAAAGAGCGGATGGGAGGTGATGGAGGAATTGAAGAAGGATGCGAAGACGCGGGCGATCCCCGTGCATATCATGTCTTCCTTTGAAGTAAAGAACGAGAGCCTGCAGCGGGGGGCCGTGGACTTTTTGCCAAAGTCTACGATGACCCCCGACAATATGGACCAGGCCTTCGGCAAGATCGAATACTGGCTGAACCGGAGTGCCCGGAAGGTGATCATCGTGGAGGATAATCTCCGGCATGCGGAGGCTCTCGCCTTCTTCCTTGGGGAGCACCATCTGAATATGGAAATTGCATCCAACATCGCGCAGAGTACTGCGTTGTTATCCCGCGAGGGGGTGCATGGGGTGATCCTCAGCCGCGAGGCCGGGAAGCTGGAAGCCGATACGCTGGAAATGGTGCGCAAGGAACCCGCTTTTGGGAATGTTCCGATCATCGTCTTTACGGGGATGAACATCTCCAAGGCCGAGGAGGCGCGGTTGCGGCAGTATGCCGACTCCATCGTCGTCAAGACGGCGCACAGTTATCAGCGGGTGCTGGACGAGGTGTCCCTGTTCCTGCATATCGTCGGCGAAGGGAAGGAAGTGCCGGGAAATGGGTTCACCCGGCTCGGCGCATTAGAAGAGGTCCTGAAGGGCAGGACGGTGCTCGTGGCCGATGACGACGTACGCAATATCTTCTCGCTGACCAAGGCGCTCGAGCAGCATAAGATGAAGGTGGTGACAGCCATGGACGGGAAGGAGGCCCTGTCGGTGGCGGAGCAGGGAAATGTGGATATCGTCCTGATGGACATGATGATGCCGGAGATGGACGGGTTCGAGGCGATCTCGCGCATCCGGCGGAATCCCCGGTTGCGGCAGCTGCCCATCCTTGCCGTGACGGCCAAGGCCATGGCCGGCGACCGGGAACGCTGTATCCAGGCGGGGGCGTCCGACTATATTTCCAAGCCCGTGGATATCGATCAGCTTTTATCTTTGTTACGCATCTGGCTTTATGACATATCAACTACAGTATGAAGAGGTGCAGCTGCTGTTGAATGATATCTATACCCAGTATGGATATGATTTTACGGAGTATTCCAAGGCTTCGTTACAGCGGCGGATCCAGCGGCTTTTTACGCTGGACAGGTTCCCATCATATGCGGAATTCCGTTACCGGCTGCAAAACGACGGGGAATATTTCCGGCGGTTCGTCGAGGAGATAACGGTGAATGTCACGGAGATGCTGCGCGATCCCTCCTTCTACCGGACCTTGCGGTCCACCATCCTGCCGGTCCTCGCCACATATCCTTTTATCCGTATCTGGCATGCGGGGTGCTCGACGGGAGAGGAGGTGTATTCCATGGCGATCCTGCTCAAGGAGGCCGGCTTACTCCATAAATCGCTGCTCTATGGGACGGATATCAATCCGCAGGTCGTCGAGCGCGCGCGCCGGGGGATCTTCCCGGTCAGCCAGATGCAGAAATATTCCGAGAACTATATTCAATCCGGCGGGCTGAACGATTTTTCGTCGTATTATACCGCGAATTATCATTTGGCAAAATTCGACTCCTCCCTGACGGGAAAGATGATCTTTTCGACGCATAACCTGGTGTCGGATTTTTCATTCAACGAATTTCAGCTGATCCTTTGCCGGAATGTGCTGATCTATTTCGAGCGGGAGTTGCAGACAAAGGTCTTTCAGCTCTTCGATTACAGCCTGGAGAATTTCGGCTACCTCGCCTTGGGGTCCAAGGAGTCGTTGCGATTTTCGCCCATCGCCGGCCGTTACCGGCAGGTAGGCCGCGAGAAAATATGGAGGAAGGTGCATGAACCAGGATAGACTCTTGATCATTGGGGGCTCCGCCGGGAGTCTGCAGGTGATCGTCGCGATGCTGACGGCATTGGGGAAGGATTACCCCATGCCCGTGCTCGTGGTGTTGCATCGGAATGGGATCTTCGAATCGACGCTCGAGGAGTTGCTGATCATACGCACCTCGCAGCAGATCAAGGAAGTGGAGGAAAAGGATTTTCTGCGGCCAGGGCTGGTGTACATCGCACCCGCCGATTATCATGTATTGCTCGAGCAGGACCGCAGTTTTTCCCTCGACTACTCCGAGCGGGTGAATTACAGCCGGCCAAGCATCGACGTCACATTCCGGTCCGCGGCGGAGGTATACACCTCGGGGCTGATAGCCGTGCTCCTCTCCGGTGGCAATGCCGATGGCGCCGAGGGGATGGAGGTAGTGAAAGCGTGCGGCGGCTATACGATCGTCCAGGACCCCGGGACCGCGGAGGTTCCATACATGCCGCAGCAGGCGCTGCTTCGGGTGGAGGTCGACGTTGTCGCCACGACGGAGGACTTACCCGCGATCGTACGCGGACTCGCCCGCTGAGCCGCCCCGCAACCGGCCGGAGACCGCCCCTATAAATAACTCAACCATTTCTTTTCCGCCTGGTGCGCGCGTTTGTAAACATCGAACCGCTTGCAAAGCGGATACAGCGCGAGCACCACCGCGATCCACACCGCATACACCACGGGAAGCCCAAAACCATATCCTTTCAACTGCGGATTGGCCGTCACCCAATTGGTGAAATTCGTCATATCCGACGCAGGATGCCCCTGGATCATCGCCGCGACCACCGCGATCGCATGAAAAAGATAGATATGCAGAATATAGTAGAAGAACGGGACCCGGCCAAAGACGGCGATCGGCGCCGTGATCTTGTTCAGGGGCTTCTCTGCTACGCTGAGAAAGAGAAAGCCCGGCCCGAGTGTCATGAGGATATAATCGAGGGAAGGCGGATATTTTGTGGCGTTGAGAAAGGATAAAACCGTGTACAGCGCATTGCGTTGTGTCTGCCAGGGCGCGGGGTCGCCATACACATTGGTCAGCCGGATAAGGATAAAGCCGGCAATGGATCCCCACCCAAGGAGCCGAAGGGTCTTCTTCCGGCGATGGGGCGCTACATTCGGACCATAAAGACTGCCGAGATAATAGCCGAGGGTGATTATGCCCAGCCAGGGCAGGATGGGATACCCGATGACAAAGCTGAAGCCATTGGCATAGTTGAAGAACGTGAATTGATGGATAAAGGCAAAGCCCACGGTCGCGAGACTATTGCCGGAAGCATGGAAGCCATCCAGCAAATTGTGGCCGGCGATGAGAACGATAGCTATCGTCAGCAGGACAGGGCGGGGGAGATGGACCAATGCCGAGAGAAAGACCATCGCGACGCCAAAGGCCCAGATGACCTGCAGGATATAAAAGGTAAAATGAAGATTGAAGGTCCAGCCCACCGTGACGATGAACAGCTCGACAAAGATGAGCCAGGCGCCGCGGGTGAACAGGAAGAAGGAGACGGCTTTACGCCCGTTCTTGTTCCCGTAAAGACAGGCGGCGATGCCCGCCAGCAACATAAAGATAGGGGCACAGTAGTGGGTGATCCATCTCGTGAGGAACAGGGCGGGGGAGGCCTGGGACAGATCGGTAGGATCATAGAGATAGGCCGCGCCGTTGAAGTAGTCGCGGGCATGGTCGAGGGCCATGATGATCATCACGAGGCCGCGGAGGAGATCGATCGATTCGATGCGGGGGCGGCGGGTAGTTGATGCCGCGGCGGTGGCGGCGTTGGGTGCAGTGCTGGTCAATGGAGCGGAAGCTGTCGACATGACGTTGGTGTTTTAGCTCCGCAAAGCTCCATTAATTGTGGGAATGCGCAACGAAATGTGGACTACCCGGGGAAAATAATGGCGGTAGTCCAGATATTTGGTCGCTGAAGGTGGATCTGGAAAGGCCGAAGCCGGATGCTTATCCGCGAGCCGTCTGCTGACCTGTAATGGCCATCTCCACCGTGGCTTCCAACTCGATAATATCAAAAGGCTTTTGGAGGAAATAGTCGGCATGAGCCTCCCGCGCCAGCTGCGTGACGTTACTATTGGCGCTAAAGAATATAACGGGAATATCCTGGGTCTCGGGAGCCCCCTTGAGCTGGCGGGTCGCTTCGATGCCGCCCGGACCGGGGATCCAGTTGTCCATCAGGATGACGTCGGGCTGATAGTTCTTGACCTGGCTGACGACCTGGTTGGAGTTATTGAGCGTTTGCACGTCAAACCCCTTTTTGCGGAGAACAATGGTACAGATCTGCAGGATATCCAGGTCGTCGTCCAATATCAACACCCTTTTATTCATAACGTCTAGTTAGTACAAATATCCTTGAAAATACTGTGCCAGCAAAGAACTGGGGGACTAACGCCCCGCAGTTCTGATAAAGATGGGTTTCAAGGTGTACCAGCCCAGGGCCGGGAAAAAATGCATGGGGATAACCATCCCCGGGAATAACTCAGGCGTGTCTATCGGCGGGTTGAACCGGTGCCCGATCGGCAACAGCAGGCTGGCGAAGCTGAGGATGGTAAAGATCAGGTTGAAAACGATCTCTCCCTTTCCCTTGAGGACCTTATCCAGCACGGTATACCCTATTGCGGCCAATACGCCGCCGAAAAGACTCGACGCGACGATGTGAACAGTACCGGCGACCTTCGAGAAGTCAGCCTCGTTCACCGAAAAGTACAGCTTTGCGTACACGATCCCCGCCACACCGGCGAGCAGACCCGAAACGATGCCGAGGAGTAATGCTTTCTTGAACATAGTTGATTTATTTAGTGACGGGCACGTTGACCTCCACCTCGATGGATTCATCTACGTCACCCGGCTTGCCGATCTTGAAGTCGAGGCGGTTAACTTTGAAGGTCCCGTGAAAGGTCGCTCCACTGGCAGTCTGCTGGAACGTAAAGGGAATATTGATGGACCTGGTGACGCCGTGCATCGAGAGATCGCCGGTCGCCTGGTAACCGGCACCGGCCTTGCTGATGGATTTCGACGTGAATTGGATCGTCGGATACTTCTTCGCATCCAGCCACTCGGCGCTTTTGGCATGGGTGTTCATGAGGCCATTGCCGGTGTTGAGGGTCGCAACCTGGATGGTCACATCGAATTTGGATGCGGCCAGGTTCCCTGCATCGAAAGCAATATTGCCATTAAAATCCTTGAAAATGCCTGCGGCATCCCCGGTGGTGCTCCACTTGATGGAGTAACCCGGTGCTATCTTCCAGTTGGTGGCGGCAGCGAAAGCGAGGGCGCTGCCGGTAAGGAGGAGTATTGCTAGTAATTTCATACAAAAAAAATAGTCCCTGCCGCGTAAACGGCAGGGATGTTAATTAGCCTTTTACGAATTCGGTGTTTGCAACGAGAGAAACATCATCGCTGAGCATATTCGAGGGGAAGTTTGCTCCGATGCCGAAATCGGTGCGTTTGATGGTGCCGGTGACTTTGAAACCTGCAACCGTCTTCTTGTTCATCGGGTTGGTCACGGTGCCGTTGAAGGTCGCGGTAAGCGTAACGGGTTTGGTGACGCCATGGAGGGTCAGATCACCGGTGAGCTGATAGGTCTTGTCGCTTACTTTCTTGAAGCTGGTGCTTTTGAAAGTCAGGGTGCCGAACTGCGCCGCATTGAAGAAATCAGGGCTCTTCAGGTGAGTGTTCCGTTGTTCGTTACCGGTGTTGATGGAGTTCACATCGGCGGTCAGTTCGATCGCTGCATCGGAGAAATCGTCCTTGGTCGCCGTGAATTTGGCCGAGACGGTGCCGAAGCTGCCGCCAACTTCGTTGATGCCCATATGGGTGATGCCGAAGTTGACCTGGGAATGTGCCTTGTCCATGTTCCATTCCTGTGCGAATGTGGATGCGGCCAGGATAAAGAGTGCTGCGGTGCTGAGAATGATCTTCTTCATTGTTTTGTGTTTTTTAGGATTTCGTGTGTTGTCTGTTTGAAAAAATCGTTTATAAATTGATGATTAATTCGTCTTTTGACCGGCGTACTTTTTTCAGATGGACCAGCTTGTCATTGGCCGGGTCGCGATAGCCGAGGGCCATGAGGGCATAGCTGCGAAGTCCTTTTTGCGGCAACCCCAGCAACTGGTCCAGCTCGGCGTTGCGGAAGCCTTCCATCGGCGTCGCGTCCACCTTTTCGAGGGCCGCGGCCGCGATGGCGATCCCCAGGGCAAGATAGGTCTGACGGGCCGCCCACTCCGCGCGGTATTCCGGTGTATAGCCCGCATACCGCGTCTTTAGCTTTTCCACATATTCTTTCTGGGCGCCGGGTGCCAGGTTGCGTTCGCTGGCGATGCGGTCGTATACCGCGTCGATATGCGCGGAGGTCACGTCATCCCAGGCGGCGAAGACCAGCAGGTGGGACGCTTCGGTGATCTGGGCCTGGTTATTGGCGATGGGTTTAATCTTTTCGAGCAATGGTCTGTCGGTGATATGCAGTATTGTATACGGCTGGATACCGCTGGAGGTTGGCGCCAGCCGGATGGCTTCCAGGATGACGTCCACCTTTTCCTGCGGGACCTGTTCCCCGGTCATTCTTTTTGTTGCGTAGCGCCATTGAAGGGCTTCGAGCAGGTGCATATGATGAGTTTGTGTTTTAATGCGTTACAGCAGCTTCGATTCCCCGGATAAAACTGCACATGACGTCCTCCAGGACCTGCTGGGGCAGGTCGGCATGATGGCTGCCGGTCTGGATGGTCCGGCCCAGGGTGCTCATGTTGATCGACACCAGACCATGAAGCATGGACCAAAAAGATTGGTATTTCAGGAAGGGATTAAATGGTAGTTCCTGGCCGGCGGGCGCCATGGCGACGATGCTGCTGGTAATAACCTCGTTGAAAGCAGCCATCGCCGGGATCTTGCTGACAGTCTCACAGGTAGGGATGCCAAGGCCGAACATGAGCTGGTAGTATTCCTTGTTGGCGAACGCGAAGTCCCAATAGGCCCGGCCCATCGCACGGATCTGGTCGGCGGGATTTTGTTGCCCGGCCTTCGCCTTCGTCAGGGAGTCGGCCAGTAGTTGGAATCCTTTTCTGTTGAATTCCAACAAAATAGCGTCTTTATTTTCAAAATGACTGTAGATGACGGGGACGCTATACTCGATGGCATCGGCGATCTTGCGAATCGAGAATGACTGCCACCCTTCGGTGACCACCATTTCCCAGGCCGTGTCCAGGATGCTGGCCCGGACCTCTTCTTTCTGCCTTAGTTTGCGATCGGAGATACCCATTTTTTCTAGTTGCGTTACTTTTCGTAACAGTGTTAGGCAAAATTACGCCCTTATTTTAAATCACCAAATTTTTTTTGCTTGGGGCGTCGGCGAAATCCCCGAGTTGGGGATAACTCATTTCCGGCCCGGTCGTTGCAATAATGCCGCCGGACCCTATGCCGGATGATTCCTGATCTAATTCTCTCTTTATGAAAAAAATCTCCGGTCGGGCCATAGCTACGGCTATAGCCTGTTGTTTTGCAATCCTTGTTCAAGCACAAATCTCCACACTTCCAAAATGGGAGTTCGGGCTCAGCGCCGGAACGTTCGTCTACCAGGGTGATCTCGCGCCCTCCGTGGCGGGAGGCTTTAAGCTGCTCAGCGCGGGCGGGGCCTTGTCTGCCAGCCGCATTCTATCCCGGAGTTTTTCCCTGCGCACCAGTCTCACCCTCGCCGAGCTACGGGGCGACGACCGGAAATATGGAAATGACCGGTGGCGGCAGGCCCGGGCGCTTCGATTCCGGACCACGGTCTTCGAAGTATCCGAGGAGGTCGTCTATGATATCTTCGGAAATAACGACCGCCTGCTTCGGTGGTCGCCCTATGTCTTTGCGGGTATCGGGTATTCCTTTCTCAAAGTGCGGCGGGACGCCAGCCGTTTTGATTCCACCTATTTTGCCACCAGCCAGGGCGCCTCGATCGTCACCGGCCTGAAGGAGGACCTGGCGCACAATCCGCCGCGCGGCGTGATCGTCTTGCCCGTGGGCGTTGGAGTCCGCTATGTCGTGACGCCAGCCTGGTCGATCAACCTTGAAGTCGCCTACCGGTTCAGCGAGACGGATTACCTCGATGGGTTCAGCCGCGTCGGCAACAATGGGCGGAACGACCATTATTATGGGATCACGGTGGGAGCGTCTTTTACGCTGTGGCCGAGTAAGGAAATGAAGTGCCCCTCCGACAAGGGAATGTGGAAGGGCACGGGGACGGGGTTATAGCGGCGACGCCACGCCCCCCACACTCGCGGCCGGCGGCATCGGCATGGCCGCGGGCCGCTACACGCTAAATTACTTTCTGGCCTGAAAGGCAACGGGCTCAAATGGCCGGCCATGCCCTGACGGTACCTTGAACCAGCTATCCGCAAACCACTCCCTTAGCCTGTCGGGGACATGCGCGGAAAGGCAATTGTACAGATCATGCGCCCCGGGATACCGGCCCGCCGGCGCAAACGCCCAGCGCCCATAAAAATCGTGGAGCCCCGCATTCACGCTGTCCGAACCGATCGTCTGTGCAAGCGCATACAGGTTGAAGGTCGTACCCTCCTCCCACTGATACCACTTATTCGCCTCGATCAGCGGCCGTTCGCCATCCCAGTTGGTCCGATGCCCCCAGCCATAATCCCAGCCAACGATTTCCAGCCCGCGATGAACACTCGTACTGTCGGGCTGCCGCGCAAGAAGGGCCAGCGCCGCATACCGCGGGATCCCGAGATCGATAACCCGCGAGGCCAGCGTGTGATTGGGCACGACGGAATTGCCCCACCACTGATACGCCACTTCTCTTGCGATATTGTAATACAGATAATCCCAGGTCCCATGCGGGCGGAGATCGGCGTTCCATCCGTTAGGTTCACTGATATAGATGACGCCCGGGGTGGACATTTCCCGGCGGCTATAATTCGGAGACTCGGCCAGGACGAGCCGGTCATAGGGATAGGCGCCGAAGGCCCGGGAATAATAGCGAAGGGCGTCCTTCATGCCGTCCTGATAATGTTTCACGTTGGTATTACTCTGCGGCGAACAGTAAACCTCCAGTTTGACAATTCGACCATTCTCTAATTGGACGGTGTCGGCGTATTTCTCATATCGGGCGGAGAGCATACCCATTGGCGGAACGAGGCCGGGGCGATCCTGTACAAAATGATAATAGTGCCGCCCTCCCTCCGTCCATTCGCGATCCAGGCCGCCGGATGCGACGATCGTCTGGTCGGCGCTGGTGCTCACCGTGAGATCATAGGCCACCACATCCGCGTTCATCTCGGTCGTCTGGATCCGTTGATTGACGGAGTCATCCCACGGGATATCGGCGTATTCCTTTTTAGCCAAACCATGAGCCCGGCGGATCTCATTATTACCCAGCTCGTCGCCTTCATCATAGCCGATACCGGGCAGGTTTCCGCTCGTGAACATGCCGTTATGCAGCGCCGAAGCCGCATAAAGCCCGTTGCGGAACCCATGGAAGACCATTGTGCTTCGGATTTGGAACTGCGCGGTATCCCCGGGGCGAATCGCCTGGGATAGGATATACAGCCGGTAGTCGGAGGCCTCTTTCGCCGGGCGGAAAAGATTGAACTTTCCGCGGGGATAATAAAGCGGACAGGTATAGGTGAGGACCGTTCCATTGTGCATGATCTCGAAGTCGATACCGTCGCCGTCTATCAGCAGCGTATCGATGGATCGAAGGGTCTTATTGGTAACCGTTACCCAGGCATTGGTCAGTTCCTCCTGTTTGTCGGGATACAGTTCGACGTTCATCTTTAATCGCGTGATCCAGGGCTTTGGCAGGGATTCATATCGCTTTAAAGCTTTTTCCGTCAGCGCCTCCCGTTCGTTATGTTCCCAGTGCGTAGTGAATTCATTGAGGTAGCTGACGTTGTAGTAAGTGTACCCGCCAACCGCAAGAAATGCCAGCAGCAGCGTCACCGCAGCGATCAGCGTGGCGCCGCGGAACCGTTGCCGGGCCAGACGCAATCGCTCTCCTGGCGAACGGGGAACACCGCGGGCAAAAAAGAGTCCGCCGATGATGATCAATACGAGGCCGCCGAGGGTCCAATAAGACTGGAACCACAGGATCGGCTTGACCATATGGCCGATGCCGTCCATATCCGAGGCCCATACCTGTGGAGTATAGGAATAGAGCAATTGGATATAGTCGAAATAGCCAAAGGTGTACAGGCAGAACATGACCACCCAAATGGTGATCGCGATGCCGTGGGCCGCGAACTTATTATTGACAACCAGCTGGACCATATAACAGAAGAAGACCATCAGGACCAGCTTGGGCAGGATAACGACGAAGGTGGAAGAGAGATACTGTGAGAAATTGAAATGGGTAGTTCCCTTCAGGAGCTGCACCGGGATGCCGATCAGCATCGGCGTCAGCGCGAGGAAAGTGGCCAGGATGCAGAGACTGAGCAGCTTCGCCAGATTGAGAACCCAGTCCGCCGGCGGAAGGGCGTCATTGATGGCGGCAAATCGGGTGAGCTTTTCCCGGTGTACGGTCTCCCCGGTATAGAAAGCGATGATCAGGAAGATAAAAAAGATGAAAACGTCCGAGAAGGCATCGACAAAGAAGACCGTCCGCGGATAGTCGGAGACCCCGTAGTTGCCGGGTCCGTGCCAGAAGACAAAGGAAAGAAAGATATAGCCGCCGGAAAGGATGATCCAGAAATAATTGTCGCGGATGATATTGAGCAGTTCGATCCGGGTCAGGCTCGCAAGAGTCCGGCGGGTATAGGAACCACTCAGCTCGACATGCGGAGCAGCTCCCGTGAACACCGGCCGGACAGCCGGTTGAGTCGAGGTCTTATCCTTTGCGGCCCGGCCGCTGAAGAAGCGTTCGAAACTGAACCGCCACCAGGTAAAGGCCAGCACCCCAGTGCCGACACCCACCCATAGCAGCCGGTTGTAGAGGACCAGCCCGCTGAGCCGGACTACATCGTGATTTAACTGATCCGCCGATAGACCCGAACCCCCCATGCGCATCGCATTCTGAAGAAAGGGATCGGAAAGATAAATGACCTTATCGTTATGGATATTGTGCATGAAGAAATTCGCCAGGATATAGCCTAAGAAAAAGAACAGCCCGCTGCTGTAAATGACCTTTACATTTCGGAAGATGGCGACAAGCCCAAAGAAAAGCGCGGATGTAAAGAAAAGGGTAGGGAGGGTAAGGATCAGGAAGGGAATAAGGTAAAAGGTAAAATGATTGGGACCATAGCGGGTGGCAGGCTGCCAACCCAGGATCGGTCCGAACCAGACTCCCAGCCAGGCGCCCAACAGGGCGCCGAACGCGATCAGCGCGACAAATACAAAGGATCCCAGAAACCGGCCCCAGAAATAGCCGGCCTTGGTGATCGGGTAGGCCAGGTAATATTCTTTGGTATTGTGCTCGAGGTCGCGGTACAGGGGAGTGCCCATGATGGCCGAGCTCACCAGCATGAGAAAGATGCTCATCGCCGTGAAGAAATCTGCCATCATATGCGCGGAGTTGATCACTTCTTTGTCCGCCGTGCCCATATTCCCCTGGGAAAAGGCAAGGGCGCCAAAGCCGAAGGTGAGTAAAAAATAGATATAGAAGGCCGGCCGGCGCAGACGGTACCGGATCTCGAACAGAAAGATAGTTGAGAACATAGTTGTAAGATTTTTCGCCTATGATTGGGACCGGACATTGCCCGGTCCGGTCGTTTTGACTAGATCGTTAATACATCCATTTTGGTCGCAATATGCGAGAAGTACACATCCTCCAGGTTCGGAGCGGCGGGATGGAAACCGCTGCCGGGATCATACTCGGCGAGGATGCGGATATGCAGATCACCGCCCTTCAGCTGGGTCGAAATGATCGGGTACACCACACGGTATTCCTCGATCGCGTCGCGGGGGATGCGTTTGCTGTACACCTTCCCCTCCAGCCCCGCGACCGCAGCATCCGGCTCTCCATGATAGAGCACTTCCCCAAGACAGATGATGGCAAACCTGGAACAAAGGGTACTCACATCCTCCACGATATGCGTGGACAGGATCACGATCGTCTGCTCACCCAGGTGACTCAGTAGATTGTAAAAGCGGTTTCGTTCCGCAGGATCGAGGCCCGCCGTGGGTTCGTCGACGATGATCAGCTTCGGGTCACCGATCAGCGCCTGGGCGATGCCCCAGCGCTGTTTCATCCCGCCGGAATAGGTGCCGAGCCGCTTTTTCCGGTCTTTGAACAGGTTCACTTTATTCAGCAAGCCTTCCACCAGGTCCTTCCGCTCGCCGGCCCGGTCCACTCCTTTGAGCCGCGCCACGTGGTCAAGCATCTGTTCGGCGGAGATGCGGGGATAGACGCCGAATTCCTGCGGAAGATAGCCGAGCAGCTGGCGCACTTTTGTTTTGTCTTGAAGGACGTCGATCTCGTCGAGGGTGATCGTGCCGCTATCGGCTTCCTGCAGGGTAGCGATAGTGCGCATCAGGGAGCTTTTTCCCGCGCCGTTGGGGCCGAGCAGGCCGAACATCCCGTTCCCGAGCGTGAGGGAGACATCGTGGAGGGCGCGAACGCCGTTGGGATAGGTCTTGGTGAGATTTTGGATAGTGAGCTTCATGGGAGAAAATGTTTAATGGATGATGAGTTGTGTTCTTTTCAGGTTGGCGCCGGTGAGCTCGGGCTTGGAGTCCGGACTGGTCCGGATGATGGCCGAGTCGAGGGTGGCAAATTGATCACTGAGCCAGCAACTGTCGGTCAGGGTTGCCCGCAGATGATGGACCATTGCAGGAGCGTTAAGCATGATCTGGCTGTTGGCCGCATCGATCTCGATGCTGTCGAAATATTCCCGAGGGTCCTTCCGGTGATTGTCATACTGCATGCCGATCCAAAGGGTGGAATTGCTGACCGTAAGATGGGCCGAACATTTGTGGACAGCGTCAGCGGCGCCCTGGAAGTAAAGCTGGCCATTGTTGAGCCGCACGTCACTGAAACGGGGGCTCAGGATCGTCACCTGGGGTAGGCCGCGGCGGTAATAAAAATTGCTGAAGGCGCGATGGACCGGGATCCGGGTGTTGCCTGTGACGAAAAGCGTGTCACCACTTTGCTGCCAGCTGACCGCCATATTGTCGCCGGGGATCTTCTTGATCCTGATCCGGGATTGGTCTACGAAGAGGCCATCGTCGGGGTCTTTATTGTTGCGCGGCATCTCGATCGCAAAGCTGTCGGCGGGGACCAGGTTGACCCAGATGGTGCCGTCGATGGACAAGACACGGGCGGCGGGAAGCGGCTGCCGGACAAATGCTTCCTCGTGGAGCTGAGCGGCAGCGATGAAATTGCCTTTCCGGTACTGGCTATAAAGCACCCCGTAAACCGCGAGCGAAAATCCGAACGCGAAGATCAGGAAACCCAGGAGCCATTTATTGCTTGCTTTCATTGCTTAGCTGTTTTTGTTGCGCATTTGCTTTTTGAACTGTTGGTAAAGCGGTTTTAGTTCCTCAGGGTCCATCCCGAGCAGGAACAGGCTGCGGAACACCTGTGGCAGATCCTTCTCGACAAACCAGTCGCGACGGTACCGGGTAGCTTGCTCGATCGCGTCACCCGCCGCAAAGAAGCCGATACCCCGCTGATTGAAGATGATCTTTTCCTGTTGGAGGAACTCATAGGTCTTCATGATCGTATTCGGATTTACTTCAAGCTGAACAGCCAGTTCACGCACAGAGGGGATGCGTTCCCCCGGCGGCCATTCCCGCAAAAGGATCTTCTCGCAGACATAGTCGGCGATCTGCAGGTAGATACTTTGGGTTTCTCTGAACTGCATCTTAAGTTTCTTTTTCTTTTAGCCGGAGATAAGTGACGAACCAGAAGAAAAGCGGTAGTCCGAACCGGCTCAGAGCAATAAAAAAAGCTTCGAGGTTATAGGGCAGGCGCAGTTCCCTGTTAGGCGGTCCCGCCTCATAGGCCCACTCGGTCCAACTGAGGAAGTTATTCAACCAGCCTTTCGGCAACAGCGGGTAGACGATGCCGCGTTGGATGGCGGTAAAAACCAGGGCGAAGAGAAGAACGGCCACAACCGTCTTGATAAAGGAAAATCGCGTAAAATAAACCGAACCCAACAGGAAGACCGCCTGGACGGTAAAGTACAGGGACGTAAACTCATGGTATTCTTTCTCCGGGATCGGGGAGCCGGCAGCCGTGAAAATATTGTAAACGGTGACGGGCAGGACACGGACCGTGGAGCCCGGCCAGTATTGAGGATGGGACTCGATCCTGTTGTTGGACAATTGCACCATGATGATATCCACCATATAGAAGACCAGGGTGTACGCGAGGTAGAAAAGCACGACGCCATAGAGGATCGCGCAGAGCAATTTCTCCAGATGGGATGCCGGCAGCGACAGCCAGGGCAGGGCTTCCTTTTTTGTGCCGAGCTCCCCGAAGAGCATGCTGGCAAAGAGGCAGCCGACAAAGAAGAGACCGATCATGTAGGTGGCAAACTGCATAAAGGGCTCCAGGGGAGCATATTCGCTGGTGGTGATCAGGAAAGCGTCCCAGACCGCGATCAGGCCGCCGATGGCCACGAGCGAGAGGAGATAGCGGCGGCCGTGTTCCACCCAATGTTTGGCGACGAGCAGGCGCCACCGGGAGAAACTGAACAACTGGTTGCTCTGGGTTGGATTCATCGGAAGAAGGCGTTTATATTTTTGCCGTTGAGCAGGACGGCCTTGTAAAGCATTTCCAGGTCGACCCTCGAGTCGGCTTCTTCGAGATTGGGCAGGATAAGGGCCTGCCCTTTGAGCGAGGACTCGCTGTAGAGGGCATGGGCGGCATCTTCGGGGTCGGCCGAGAGTTTGAAGAGCAGCCTTTCGCTGATGCGGCCCATGGACTGATGGAATAAGATCTTGCCATCTTCGAGGATGGTGACATTATCGATCAGGTTCTCCAGGTCTTTGACCTGGTGGGTGCTGATGAGGATGCATTTGTTCTCGTCGATCGCGCCGGCAATCACCTTGCGAAACTGGCTTTTACTATGGATGTCCAGTCCATTGGTAGGTTCGTCCATCAACAGGAGCGGCGCATTGGTGGCCAGTGCCACACTGATGAGAGCTTTCTTCTGCTGGCCATAACTCAGCTCGCGGAGACTCCCGGTAACCGGAAGGGCAAACTCCCGGGTATAGTGTTCGAATTGTTGGATGCTGAAGGTTGGATAGAAAGGCGCCATATAGTTGATCCAGCGGTCGAGGCTGATATCGGGCAACTGGAAGTCTTCCGGGACGTGAAAATATTTCGCGAGAAAGGCCGGCTGGCGCTTGCCCGGCGTGAAGCCGAGGGCGTCGATCTCGCCCTGCTGGGGGAAGAGAAAACCCGCGATATTGCGGAGCAAGGTGGATTTTCCCGTTCCGTTCCTGCCGAAGAGCCCATAGATATTCCCCGGCAACAGCTCGAGGTCCAACCCGGTGAAAACGGGACGGCGGCGGTAGGCATAGTGAAGATTGCGGATGGTGACCATGGTTTTGACTAGGTGTACTAGTGAAATAGTACACTAAGTACGGGAGAATTTCTGACCCGTGCAAGTTTTTTTTTGGGCGGCCTTGGTGGACAATGGTAGGGACTGCCTTAACGAGCCGAAGTATTGGCCTTGTAAACCTGTTGGGCAATGCGCGCGATCACCCAATCCCGGGTGACATCCGCCGCCTTTGCATCGGCGACAAAGACCGCGATAAGCAGGTGTTTCTTGTTGGGGAGCGTAATAATGCCGACATCGTTCGTCGCCGCGGCGATACCCCCGGGCGAGGTATCCGAGGTCCCGGGCTTATGGGCGACAAAGGTCCCGGTAGGCAGCAGGCCCTTGATGCGGGTTGCGACACGGGGAGATTGCGACATCCAGTTGATCAGGAGCTTCATGCTTTGGGGCGAGACGACCTTGCCCGCATCGAACTTATCGAGAAGCGTAAGCATCGCGGCGGGAGTGGTCCAGTTGGTGTATTGCACGGCCCAGCTATGGTGCATCTCCGCTTCTGTGGCGGCGATCGAGATCCCGGTGATGCCGAGGCTGGCAATATACGCCTCGACGGCATGCGGGCCGCCGGCTTTGCGGAAGAGGATATCGCAAGCCACATTGTCGCTGTTGACGATGATCGCCTCGAGGAGTTGTTTCAGCGGCAGGGTGGTTGGGGCCGTTTTATATTGATCGCGCAGCGGACTCCATTCCTTGGGTTCCCAGTCACGCACATCGATGGAAATGGGTTGATCGATGGGGACCTCGCCTTTATCGACCTTGTTCAGGAAGAAGAGCGCCAGGTGGAATTTATACACGCTTTGCATCGGGAAGTGAGCCGTCGTGTTGATGCCTTCATAGGAAGGGGCGCCGGAAAGTTTGTAGGCCACGCCGACCGTGCCTTTTGCTTCGCGGGCGATGTTGCGGATACTGTCTTGCAAGGGCGACTGGGCGTGAGCGATAAGATGCATCGTCACAAGGGCGAAGAGCGGCAGCTTTGTCATGAACTAAATGTAAATAAAAAAGAGGTCGTGATGACCTCTTTTTTATCATTACCGGGAAGCATAGTCCCGTTCATGTCCATACCTATCCATATAGATGATCTTGTCGGTACCGTGTTGCGTCATCTGGACCTTATAGAGGTCGAGCATATTCGGGCGATCGATCTTTGTAAAGGTGTGTACCCGTTCGCCCGGGTATTTATCCCGCAATTTGTGGATGACCTTATCCGGTACATTGACCTGCGCTACCGGCATCCGGGTGTTGATCCGGTGGCCTTGTTCGCTATAGCAGGCCGTGACGGCGTTGCCATGGCTGCGGAATTCGGCATTCCATTTTCCGCTTACCATTTCCCAGTGTGTGACCGATGCATGGGGATAATCTCTGGCGAAGCCTTCCTTAACTTTCCGGGGTACGTCGTTGGCAAAGACGCCGGTCCCCATACAGAGGAGACCGAGTCCTAGAATGATCTTTTTCATAAACTTTGATTTTAGTGAAAAAATCAGGGTTACGGACTTATCCTGGTGGTTAAATAACCGTGCCATGGGGGGCAAGGAATTGTTAATTTGCTTATATTCATATCTATTATGAGCACGACCGTTCAAAACACTGCTTCTCAACGACTTTATTCACTGGACGCTCTTCGCGGTTTTGATATGTTCTGGATCGCCGGGGGTGAGGAGATTTTCCACAGTTTGGCCAAAATTACGGGCAAGCCTTTCTGGGGAACTTTATCCGATCAATTCGAACACCCGGCCTGGAATGGCTTCCATTTTTATGATCTGATCTTTCCCTTGTTCCTCTTTATTGCCGGGGTGGCGACACCGTATTCCGTAGGCAAGGCGCTGGAGAAGGGAACGCCGCGGCGGGACCTGTTGTTGCGGGTGGTGCGGCGCGGGCTGCTGCTGGTGTTGCTGGGCCTCTACTATAACAATGGGGCGAAACTCCATCCCTGGGCGGATCTCCGGTGGGGGAGCGTGCTCGGGCGCATCGGCCTGGCCTATATGTTCGCCAATATCATTTATCTGTATACGAAACAGCGGGGGCAAATGATCTGGTTTGCCGGGCTGCTCCTCGGCTACTGGTTGCTGTTAGCCTTTACTTCCGCGCCGGGGTATCCGCATGGGGATCTGACGATGGAGGGGAATTTTGCGTCTTTTATCGATCGCTCGGTCATGCCGGGGAGATTGTATCTGAAGATCCACGATCCGGAAGGTTTGACAAGCACCATTCCGGCCATCGGTACCGGCCTGCTGGGGATCCTCGCGGGTCAGCTGTTGAAGGATTCGCCGCTTTCCGGCGGGGCCAAGGCCGGGAGACTGGCATTGGCGGGCCTCGTGTCCATCGGGTTGTCGCTGCTCTGGAATCTCGTCTTCCCGATCAATAAAAATTTGTGGACGAGTTCCTTCGTATTGTGTGTGGGGGGGATCAGCCTGTTGTTGCTGGCGTTGTTCTATTATGTCATCGATGTGCGGGGCCACAGGAAATGGGCCTTCTTCTTTACGGTGATCGGGATGAACTCGATCTTTATTTACCTCTCCGGGCATTTCATCAACTGGAAGTATATGACCGACGGGTTCTTCGCCTGGGTAGGGCAATGGATCGGCGATCCATGGAATGCCTTCGCCATGGTATGGTGTCTACTCGCCGTCAAATGGCTCGTACTTTACATTATGTATAGGAAGAAGGTGTTTTTGCGGGTATAGGTCCTGGCCGGCGGCGCCTGCCGCAGGGCTGCACCTAACGCCGCGGCGCTACCAACTCTCCCATCAACGTATCACTGAACTCGCACATCTGCTCCAGCAAAGCAGCCAGCTCATCTCCTTTTTGCGTGAGCGAATACTCCACTTTCGGGGGGATCTCATCGAAATCCGTCCGGGTGATGAGGTTGTAGCGTTCGAGGAGTTTCAGCCGGTCGGAGAGGATCGTGTCGCTGATGTACTTGAGGTCGTCTTTGATCAGCTTGAAGCGATTGTTACCCTCCTGAATGCAAAAAAGGACGTCACTGAACCAGCGTTTGCTAACCAGATCGAGCAGCTCGTTGAGGCTGCATTTTTCTTCAAGAAAAGATTGATTGCGGTAGTTGGTGGAACTTGTCTTTCGCTCTGTCATTGTTCGTTTTTTTTTAGTTGAACGGCCGGGTCGGGCAGGCAATCAAAACAGGCACAAACATAATTTTTTAGCTCTGTAGTATTCGTCCAATGGCGGGCGGATATGACCGGCTATACTAATTATTGCGTGAGCAAATTCCTAAGTTTAAACTTAGTTACAATCAAAAACGGGGATTTCCAGCCTTCGGTTGGCCGGATTTTCGCCAGGGAGTTACCATATTTTAACCCAATAGATTGCAGCCAGGACGAGGATGGCAGCTGCTACCGCAATGTTGCCTAGGAGGTTGGCGCGTTTCCGGCCGGGGCGGTTGTTGTCTTGTAATTGCGGGATTCCCCGGCGGGTAGTTAAAACCCGAGGCGATGGGCCTGCTGGGGAAAGACGAGTTTTACGTGCAAAGGATTGACCGCCTCCAACTGGCGTCGGATAGCCGCTTCCGCATCGCCGACGGGTTTGCGATGGGTGATGACGATGGAGACGCCGCGCAGGGCGAGGCTCCCGGATTTGCCGGGGACGGAACTTGAGGTCGCGGAGCCAACAAGTCCAGCGAGCGTAGCCAGTTCCTGGTTGAGCAGGGCGGGGGTGAGGTGACCGAAAAGGGACTTAACCGGCTGCTCATTGGGGAACGAGACCTCGATGAAAATAGCCCGGAGGGCGCCGGATCGCACGAGCGGCGCGACGGCAGTCCACAGATCGTGCAGCCGGGTGGCATGTTCGACACTGTCGGCCCCGGTATCCCCCAGATACAGCAGATAATCCTGTCCATTCCGGACGAGAAAGGCGGCGCTTTCATAAGGATTGCCATGGCTCAACGGAAAAGCCTGAACAAAAAGCGAGGTGTTGTCCGCGACGATCTCGCGGCCTGGCTCCATCACTACATAGTGATATTTCTTCAGCTGCGGCTTTTCGCCTTCATCGCCGAAATTGGCCCAGTTCTTCCAGCTGAAGTATTTGTCCTGGAGGACCGAGAGGCAGGCGGAAAGGCCATAGATATTCTTGCTGCTGTCGTCCGGAGAATTGATGATCAGCCCGGCGACATGGTCGAGATGCGGGTGGGAGATGAAATAGCCTTTTATGCGGCTGCGCAGGACGACGCCGGGTTTCTGGGCGAAGAGACCCGCCGCTGCGGCTTTCTCGAGTCCGGTGTACAGGGTGCCGGCATCGAGACAGATATAATCGCGGGTTCCCGCCGCGGCGACGAGGTAAGCGGAAAGATTACTTTCGTCAAGGCCGCCCCGCACCCCGAGAGGAATGACCGAGAAGGCGGGCTTGCCGCCGGCGCCGGTGGCCTCGGATTGGGCTACGACCGGCGCACCATTCAGGAGGGCGGATATCGAAAGGAACAACCAGATAGGGACGAGCCGACGCCCGCGGGGGATAGCATTCGAGACGTTCATGCCCCAAAAATAAGAATGCCGTAGCTTTCCATCTTGTGAAAATAAAGAAATTTCTACCTTTATGAGCCTATGGGAAAAGAGCATCACTATCTTACTCAGCTCCGGTGGACCGGCAACCGGGGCGAAGGAACGAGTAACTATCGCGCGTATGACCGGGATCATGTATTGGCCGCCGCCGGCAAGCCCGAACTTCCGGGCTCTTCCGATCCTTCCTTTCGCGGCAATCCTGCCCGTTACAACCCGGAGGAATTGCTGCTGGCTTCTTTGTCTTCCTGTCACATGCTATGGTATCTGCACCTCTGTGCCGTAAATGGGGTCGTCGTCGTCGCCTACGAGGACGCTGCGGAAGGGACCATGGTAGAAACCGAGGACGGCGGCGGGCGCTTCTCGTCGGTCCTGCTGCGGCCAGTCGTGACCGTTACCAATGCCGCGATGAAGGAAAAGGCGATGGAATTGCACCATGACGCCAACAAACTCTGTTTTATCGCCAATTCTGTCAACTTCCCTGTCCGGCATGCACCGGTGACCAGGGTGGAGGGGGAGGTCTAACGGCTGGGATCACGGGGCCGAGCATAGGCGAGCTGCAGTACATGGAGATCGCGTAACCGGAAGGCCGCCTCCATAGAACAGAAATAGTCATTCCACTTCCGGATGAACCGGTCGTCGAAGCCTAGCGCTTTTATCTTCGCGAGCCGGCTGTTGAACTGCATATACCACAATTTTAATGTTGCCGCATAATGGAGGCCGAGGTCTTTCCAATCGATGAGGGTCATGTCGCCCGTACGGCCCACCGCATTGTTGATGGCTTCAAGGGAGGGATGGTCATAACGCGAATCGGGACAGGTCACGATCTGCAGGGCAAGCCTGCCGCCGGGCTTCAGCCATTCATGACATTTCAGGAACCAGCCGTCAAGACCCTGGTCGTTGGCGAGGCCCGCGTTCTCGACCGAAACGATCTTATCGAAACAGCCGGAAACGGCGTGATAGTCTTCGAGTAGGACGGTGACCCGATGCCCGAGACCGGCTGCCTTTATCCGTCGGGTTACAAGCGCATATTGTTCTTCGGACATCGTCAGCGTAGTGACCCGGCAGCCGTACCTCCCGGCCATAAAGATCGCGTTGCCGCCCCAGCCCGTGCCCATCTCCAGGAGGTGATCGGCGGCCGAGAGACGCAATTGCGAACAGAGCCGCTCATATTTGGCGATCTGCGCCTCTTCAAGGGTCATGTCCTGCTGCGGGAAGTAGGCAGCGGACCAGGTCATTGTCGCGTCGAGGAATAGCCGGAAGAATTTATGTTCTGCCTGCGTATGGGTTGTCTCGGGGATCGATCGTATGGCGTGCATGACTGGTTAGATACATACGATGTTTTCACCCCTCTGGTTTTTTACATCTTTCGCAGGCGAATGATCCGCATCGCATGGAGGAATCTCATGATGGGGTAAGTAGGATCCACCTCGAACCATTTCCGGGCGAAGTTGGCGTCGTTGGGACTTTTGTGATGGTTGTTCTGAAACAGCTCGCCCATCATCAGGAAGTCCAGCGGCAGCGTGTTCTTGCTGTGATCGTCGTTGTCATAGTTGGAGTACCCGTATTTGTGTCCGCACCAGTTGACGATCGCCCCGTGGATCGGGCCCATGAAATAATGGATAGGCAACAGCAGAAAGAGCCACCAATGAGTGGCAAACACCACATAGAAGGCCGTATAGCCGATGCCAAAAGCGATGCGGGTAACCCAGAGATCGCTGAGGCGGTCGATCGGCGCCCAGGTCGGATACCGGTCCCGGAACGCAGGCTCGGGCTCCAGTTTGTATTTGAGGTAATCGAGATAAATGTTCTTGGTCTTGATCGTCAGTCCCCAGACGTCTTTTATGAAATGCGGGGAATGGGGATCTTTTTCCGTGTCGCTATAGGCGTGGTGCATGCGATGAAGGATCGCATAGGCGCGGGGATTGAGAAAGGAGGAACCCTGGGTGATAAAGGTGAACGAGTAAAAGAATCGCTCCCAGAACTTATTCATCTTGAACATCTTATGCGACGCATAGCGGTGCAGGAAGAACGTTTGCGAAAATAGGGACAGAAACCAATGCGCTAAGAAAAACAATGCTATAGCCATAATAAAAAACAATAATGGGTACCTTTCAAAAAGGAACGAAATTAGGAACTTTTTGCTTTAGCAGTCGTTTTGTTTAAGCTGGTTTTGTAGCCGTGCGAGGCTTGTTTTTCCAGGTTTGAACACCCGCGAAGATCAGGATCGCAAACAGCAGCAGCCCGGCGATGATCTGGATCGTGTTGCCGGTATAATAGGAGGCGGGGTGGAACTCGAAGCGGATGGTATGGCTGCCGGCAGGCAGGGCGAGCCCCCGGAGCACATAGTTGGTCCGGACGATGGGCGCCTCGTTGTTGTCGATATACGCACGCCAGCCGCGGTTGTACCACACTTCACTGAAGACTGCAAATCTCGGTGTCGTGGTTTTGGACTGGTAGGTCATATCGTCGTTGTCATACTTCGTGATATAGATCGTGTCGCCCGCGGTCGGAGTACCGAAAGCGGTTGCCGGGACAGAGGCCTTATCGGTACTGAAGAAAACGGCCGAGTCCTTTGTATTGAGTATGCTGAGGGCATCCATGACGGCGCGGGAGCTGTCACCGAAGCGGGCCCCCTGGATCAGCCAGGCGGCGCCGAGGGCATCGGCGTTGACCGTGATGGAATCCCGGCCGCCGGGTCCGGGCTCGATGATGTATTTCGTGTTGAGCATGTCCAGCACGGGCTGACAGTTGGGATATTTATAGAGCTGATTTTCGATCAGATCCTGGTAGATGCTCAACTTGGCCGGGTTGTAGCCGGCGATGTTGTGATAGAAGTAGGAGGCAGAGCCTTCGTTGGTGATGTTTTGTACACCATTGCGCAGATCGAAGACGCGGTAATTGGACTTGTCCGCGAGGATGCGGGCTTCAGTGGGGGATGGCTGGAAGGGGTTTTCTGCCTCTTCCACGTCCACGTATTTATCCGGACTCAGGTATTGAACGTCGATGGTGAAGATATCGATCATGGTCAGGGCGCCGATAAGGCCAATGGCGAGCAGAGGTTTCAGTTTGCCTTTGATCAGGAGAAAGCCGATGGCGGCCGCGATGGCTACATAAGCCAGGCTGCGCAGGAGGCTGCCCATGAAAAGACCCTGGCGGTCTTCGCGAACCGCGTGCATAAAGGTCTGGATATAGCCCTGGATCTGCTGGGGCGCGGATGCAACGGCCTGCAGCAGACCCTGGTCGGTCTGTGCCGAGAAATCCGAGCTGCTGTAGATGATGAAGAGGATGACGAAGACGCCGCCGACGAGGAAGAGTCCTTTCTTATATTTTTTCCACGCGGCATCGCGCTCTCCCGCTGTCAGTTTAAAAAGACGGTCGAGGGTCAGGGCCGCCATCACGACCAGCAGGAAGGTAGGGATGACGATGGCGAGGCTGGGTGCGCGGAACTTGTTCATGGCCGGCAGAACCCTGAGGAGGAAGCTGTTGAAACCTTCGAAGTATTCGCCCCAGCTGAGCATCAGGGCAAAGATGCTGGCCGCGAGGATCCACCATTTATGTTTGCCGTCGAGGAGGAAGAAGCCGACGAGGGCAAACAAGCAGATGACCGCTCCGGCGTAGGCCGGGCCGGCGGTGGTTCCGATCCCGCCCCAGTAACTGCGCGCGGCCCCGCTGATCTGTTGCCCGATCTGCGGCGGAATGCTTTGCAGGGCGTCCATGGTCTTGGAGCCATCGGCCGTCATTTGCGGGTCGAGGTCGCTGCCGCCGTACATTTTTGGAACAAGGAGGGTAAAGGCCTCGGTCTTGTACATGCTGTATTGGAGGGCGTAGTGCTGGCTAAGCCCTGTCTTTGTGACTGAGCTGCCGGGGGTAGCCAGGTCGCTGCCACCGCGAAGCGAGGCTTTCGCATAGTCCATGGTCGTCAGGGTCACCACTGCATTGCAGGCGATGCCGATGACCGCGGCGATGGCTCCCAGCACGGCTACTTTGCCGATGTGTTTATAGTCTTTTTGCTGGACCCATCGGATCAGGTAGGCCAGCGTCATGATGCCGGCCGCCAGCAGGCTATAATAGACGACCTGGGGGTGGTTGGCGCCGATGAACAGCCCCGTGAAGAGGGCGGTCGCGCCGGTTCCCAGCCAGTATTTCTTCTCATAAAGCCAGATAAGGCCGGCAAAAAAAGCCGGTATGGTGGCGATCGCCTGCATCTTTGTGGAGTGGCCCACGACAAGGATGGCAGGATTGTAGGTCGAGTAGGCGTAGGCGAGACCGGCGACGATGCCCACATACGGGTTTAGTCCGAGGGCCAGGGCCAGCAGATAAAAGCAAATGGAGGCCAGGAAGAACAGATCGGCGGGACTGGACAGGCCGACCGTAAGGACATGATAGATGAAAGAGATTGGGGAAAAACTGGCTTCCATCGCGATCTGATAGGCCGGCATGCCGCTGTGCACACCTTCCGTCCAAAGCGGGAAATGACCGTGAGTAGCCTTATATTCGAATGAGTTTTGCGCCGTGGCCTTCCAGCCGGCGGTATCGTTGGGGGCGAGGGATTTGTGCTCGAGGATCGGGCTGCAATAAACGAGGGCTACGATAAGGAATACCCCAACGGCAATCGCATGGGGAATCAGTGGACGAAACCAGGATTTTTCCATGCCCGCAATATTACGCAATAAATTTGCCAATATGACAAACGAATTCTATGATCTGTCGGCCCATACCCCTCAGGGCCGGACCATGAGTATGGGCAGTTACCGCGGGAAAGTGATCCTCGTGGTCAACACCGCGACCGAATGCGGCCTGACCCCGCAATTCGTGGGCCTCGAGCGACTCTATCAATTATATAAGGATGCGGGGTTCGTGGTCCTGGGATTTCCGTGTAACCAGTTCGGCTCGCAGGAGCCATTGTCCGATGCCGAGATGGAGTCCACCTGTCTGATCAACCACGGGGTAACTTTTCCCTTGTTCGAAAAGTCCGACGTGAACGGGCCTTCCACCAACCCGGTCTTTCGCTATCTGAAGCGCAAGCTGGGCGGCTGGTTCGGAAGCCGGATCAAGTGGAACTTTACAAAATTCCTCATCGACCGCGACGGACGCCCCGTAAAGCGCTACTCGCCGGTCACAAAGCCGGAGGCGATAGAGGAGAAGATCAGGAAGTTGTTGGGCGCATAGATCGAATGGGGAAGTGCTTACGCACCTTCCAATTCGGCTAACAATTCCTCCGTCAATTCTATCTTCTCGGCCTGCATATTCTCTTCCAGGTGCTTCACACTCGAAGTACCCGGGATCAGCAGGTTATTGGACGAATGATAAAGGAGCCAGGCAAGAGCAACCTGATGGGGCGTAGCCCCGATCTTTTTGGCAACACGCTCGACCGAGGACATGCCGCTGAGATTGCCGGCGTTGATCGGATTCCACGGGATAAAGGCCTTGTCGGTAGACTCGCAATACTGGAGCACCGACTCCCACTTGCGGTAATCCTGGCTGTATTTATTCTGCACCGACACGATGTCGACGTATTCCTCCGCTTTTTTTATCTCTTCCACGCTTACTTCCGAGAGGCCGATGTATTTGACCAGCCCTTCTTCCTGCACGGCCTGCAGGAATTCGAGGGTCTTTTCGAAGGGAATGGTCGGGTCGATGCGATGCAACTGGTAAAGATCGATCCGGTCTACGTTGAGCCGGGCCAGGCTACCCTCCAGGGCTTCCTTGAGATGCGCGGGGCGCGAATTGACCTGCCATTGGTTGGGGCCGCTGCGCAGGAAGCCGCCCTTGGTGGCGATCACCAGTCCCTTGGGATAGGGATAGAGCGCTTCGGCGATCAGCTCTTCCGAGACGTTCGGGCCATAGCTGTCTGCCGTGTCGATAAAGTTGACTCCCAGTTCCACGGCGCGCCGGAGCACGCGGAGAGCCTCGTCCCTGTCCTTGGGCGGACCCCAGACTCCCGCACCGGTAATGCGCATGGCGCCAAATCCCATCCGGCGGACATCCAGTTCCCCGCCGAGGGTGAATTCTTTTTGGAGGCTTAGTTTCGTCGACATAATAATATTATTTAGTATTTGTAGGAGTTCGTTTCAGGGTTTTCTTTCAACAGCCCAGTCAGGGAATTTGTTTAAATTCGTCAATAACCAACGAGTCTGCACATGAGAAGAGCTTTTCTTGCTATTTCGGCGCTTTTACTGGGATCGGCAACGTACGCCCAATCGGCTCAGGTCGAGCCGGCGGCCGCGAAGAAACCCCTCGATCCCTCCGTCTACGATCATTGGGAGAGCATCGGAGAACGGAGCCTGTCCAACGACGGAAAATGGCTCGTTTATACCATCACCCCACAGGAAGGCGACACCCGCCTGGAGATCCGCGGGACAGCCAACGACTATGCAAAAGAGATACCCCGCGGAACCGACGCCGCCATCACCGAGGACGGCCGGTTCGTTGTCTTTTTGATCAAGCCCTTTTTTAAAGATACCCGGGAAGCAAAGATCCGCAAGCGGACACCCGACCAGATGCCAAAGGATAGCCTGGGCTGGCTCGAACTCGGCACGGACAAGCTAACCAAGATCCCCCGCGTCAAGTCTTACCGCTTACCGGAGAAGAACGGCGAATGGTTGGCGTATCTCATGGAAAAATCCGCGCCGGCAACCCCGGACTCCGCGACAAGATTAAAATTATTGATGGCGCGGGCCGATAGTCTCGCACGGGTAGCCGACAGCCTGAAACGCCAGGCGGCGGAAGTGGAGGCAAAGGGCTGGAAAGCGGCGACACCCGGACGGGGTAGGGGGGTGGAAGCCAGCCGGGGCGAACCGGTGGAAGAAGGCACCGACCTCATCCTCTTGAACCTCCACACCGGAGCCGAACGGCGCTTCCCGCTCGTCAGCGAATACCTGCTCAGCAGCAGGGGCAACACCCTCATCGTCGAGACTACAAAAAAAGCCGCCGACAGTAATTCAAAGGCCGCCATCCTCTGGGTCAATACCGCCGGCGACAAGGTGGATACGGTGATGCGCGGTTTCCACGATGCGAAAAATTATGCGCTGGATGATCCCGGTGCGCAGCTGGCGTTCGTGGCGGAAAGGGACAGCGTGCCAAAGGCACTTGTCAAATTTTACAAACTCTGGTCTTACACGACCGGAATGGATAGCGCCGTCATGCGGGCGGATCGCAATACTATCGCCGCTGCGCTGGCGGCGGGGCCCAAAAATGGATTTACGATAAGTCCCGACTATAGCAACGGTTTCAGCAAGGACGGAAGCCGGCTTTACTTCGGGATCGCACCCATCCGGCCGCCAAAAGATACCGCACTGGTGGATTTCGAGACGGCGCGGCTGGATATCTGGAACTATAATGACGATTACCTCTCGCCGCAGCAGTTGGTGCAGGTGAACACCGAACTAAAACGCAGCTACCTCGCAATGCTGCCGAAGGGCGGGAATACCCCGGTCCTGTTGGGCGATGAGAACTGCGAGACCGTGATCCCCGCGCAGGAAGGGAACGGCCGTTTCGCGCTGGGCATGAGCTCCCGCGGCTATCGCATCCAGCAGCAATGGGAGGAGAGCGGATTGCAAAAGCTTTATCTCGTCGATCTGCAGTCGGGCAGCCGCAAACTGATCCAGGACAAGGTCCGGGGTGGGGCGACCCTCTCGCCCGAGGGCAACTTCGTGCTGTGGTACGACTGGAAAGGGCATAACTATTATACCTATGCGATCAGCAGCGGCAAGGTAACCAATATCACCGCCGGGATCCGGGCGCCGCTCTACGACGAGGAGGACGACCACCCCGACGACCCGCCGCCGCATGGATCGATGGGATGGCTGGAAGGGGACAAAGAGGTCTATGTCTACGATAAATACGATGTCTGGCAATGCGATCCGACAGGGACAAGCGCACCCGTCTGTCTGACTCGCAGCATCGGCCGGCGGCACCAGTGGACATTCCGGAATGTCCGGTTCGACGGGGAAGGACAGCGGGGTCGCGGCGGCCGGTTCCTGCGCCAGGACTCAGCATTCCGCCAGGGGCAAAATTTGCTGATCACCGTCTTCGACCAGCACGATAAATCCTGGGGATCGATTTTCTACACCCTCGGCCAATCCTTCGCACCCGACACGACGCATCGCCTGACGAACACGGTCAGCTTCTCCGGGTTCTTCAAGGCAAAGGAGGCACCCGTATACGGTGTCCTGCGCGGGAGCTTTGACAAACCCTATGATGTGTATGTGAACGACCGGCAATACAGCCATATCAATCCGCAGCAAAAAGACTACAACTGGCTGACCGTGGAACTGCATCACTGGAAGATGTTCGACGGCAAGATGAGCGAGGGCCTGCTGTACAAACCGGAGAATTTCGACAGCACGAAAAAATACCCGATCATCTTTTATTTCTACGAGCGGGACGCCCAGACACGGTATGACTATATCACACCACAACCCATCCGGGCCTCGATCAACATCGCCTACTTTGTAAGCAATGGCTACCTGGTCTTCGATCCGAACATCTACTACAAGACGGGTCAGCCCGGTGAGGACGCATACAACAGCGTGATCTCCGCCGCGAAATATCTGTCGCGCTTCAAATGGGTGGATACGACGAAGATGGGTCTGCAGGGACACAGCTGGGGTGGATACCAGGTGGCTTACCTCGTGACGCGGACGCATCAGTTTGCCGCGGCGGAAGCCGGTGCACCCGTGGCAAATATGACAAGCGCCTATGGCGGCATCCGCTGGGAGACGGGGATCAGCCGGCAATTCCAGTACGAGAAGTCGCAGAGCCGCATCGGGTTTACGCTCTGGCAACGCCCCGATCTCTACCTGAAGAACTCGCCATTGTTCCGGGCCGACAAGGTGACGACGCCCTTGCTGATGATGCACAACGATGCCGACGGCGCCGTGCCCTGGTACCAGGGCATCGAGTATTTCTCCGCCCTCAGAAGGCTGGGAAAGAAGGTATGGCTGGTCGAGTATAACGGCGAGGGGCATGGACTGACCGAACGGCGGGACCGGAAAGATTGGTCGATGCGGCTGTCGCAGTTCTTCGGTTACTACCTCAAAGGCGAACACCCCGCGCGATGGATCGTCGAAGGGGTGCCCGCCACGCTGAAAGGCATCGATTGGGGGCTTGGGGACGAATAGGACCGGGCTGCGAGGAAATCGTCGCCCTGCCGCCGCAAACTTGTTAACCTTAAACTAAGAATACCATGTTCCGCAACTATTGGAAAGTGGCTGTGCGCAGCCTGCTGAAAAGAAAGGGATTTACCCTGATCAATATCCTCGGGCTCGCCACAGGCATGGCCGTCTGTATGCTCATCGTCCTGTTCATCCGGCACGAGACCGGGTTCGATCGGTGGGAACAATACGGCGACCGTATCTACCGCGTCGTCCTCGACCGGAAATACCCCGAACGCAAGACCTCCTACGCCATCATCCCGCAGTCGATCGGTCCGGCCATCCGCAAGGAATTTCCCGAGGTGGAAGAGATGACGGGCTTCGGCGATTTCACGGGGACCAATACCTTGTTGGTTCGCATCGGCGACAAGCGGTTCGAGGAAAAACGCGTCCTCACCGCGGACAGCACTTTTTTCCGGGTATTCCCGATGACGATGTTGCAGGGAGATGCCGCCACAGCCCTCGAAAAACCGGGCATGGCGGTGCTGAGTGAAAGCACGGCGATTCGTTTGTACGGATCCGCCTCCGCCGCCATCGGCAAAGAATTCGAGCTCGACAGACAACAGCGTTTCCGCATCTCCGCAGTCACTACCACTCTGCCGGAGAATTCCCACCTTGCCTTCAACATCCTGCTTTCGACCACCAGCTTTCCTTTTGCAAAACAGGTCAATTACACCGGGTTTTCGACCTACACCTATCTGCTCCTGAAGCCCAATGCTTCGCCGGCCGCCCTCGAGGCCCAGTTTCCGCAGATCGTCAAAAAATACGTGGCCGGCGCGATCGAACGCAACTTCGGGATGAGCTACGACCAGTTCATCGCGGCGGGTAATGGATATCATTATTATTTGCAGAACATTCGCGACATCCATCTCGATTCCGATCTCGAGGCCGAGCTGAAACCGAACGGCAGCCGCCGCGCAGTAGCCGTCTTCGGGATCATCGCCGCATTTATTCTCGGCATTGCCTGTATCAACTTCATTAACCTGTCCACCGCACGAAGTGTCGAACGGGCAAAAGAGGTGGGCATCCGCAAGACCTTCGGGTCCGGTCAGGGCAACCTCATCTTTCAATTCCTGATCGAGTCCACCCTTGTCAGTGTACTAAGTATCGCGCTGGCCCTGGGGCTCGTGATCCTGGCGCTGCCCTGGTTCAACCAGCTATCCGGCGAAACGCTCACGACCGCGTTGCTGACGAACCCCCTGACGATCGCCGGCCTGCTGGCCTTTGGCTTTCTGGTTGGGATCGTTGCGGGGATCTATCCCGCCTTTGTGCTGTCTTCCTTCCAGCCGATAAAAGTGCTCAAAGGGAAATTCCAGGCCAACAAATACGGGGTTGCCCTGCGCAACGGCCTCGTCGTCTTTCAGTTTGCCATTTCCATCTTACTCATCATTTGTACCATCGTCGTCAACCGGCAGATGGGCTATATGCTCGGAGATAAATTAGGGTTTTCCAAGGATCATGTCATCGAGATCGAACGCACCGATCTCATCGATACAAAGACCCTCGCCTTCCGCAACGAGCTGGCGGGCATCGCCGGCGTCGAAAAGATCGGCGGGACCTCGAGTATGCCCGGTGAGGCCGGTTTTTTTGGCATTTCGTGGCAGCCCGTGGGTTCAAAGGAATCGATGACGGGAAGAGGGATCGTTGCCGACGCCACGTTTGCCGAGACCCTGGGACTATCCATCAAGGAAGGCCGCTTCTTCGACAAGAGCTTCCCCACCGATTCGCTGGGGGTAGTACTGAATGAAAAGGCCGTGGCCGCGCTGGGGCTGAAAGAACCTGTTGTCGGTGCGCGGCTGACCACTACGAGTGAATTCCTGAATGCAAAGCCGGACTCGCCCTATACCTATACGGTGATCGGCGTCGTTCGGGATTTTCATTACCAGAGTCTGCACCAGGCGATCAACCCGCTGGTCTTTACCAATGCGGCGAAGTTCGGCGATGTGACGGGCGTGACCGCCGTGCGTATCCAGGGCGATAATTTTGCGACGGCAATCTCCGCGATCGAACAGCGGTGGCGGCAATTCGTACCCGATCATCCGTTCCATTATAGCTTTCTGGATCAGACCCTGGCCGCGCAGTACCGGCCCGAGCAGACGCTACAGCGCATCTTTACCGTCTTCTCGGCGCTGGCGATCTTTATCGCCTGCATCGGGCTGTTGGGGCTGGCGGCCTATGCCACGCAGCAGCGGATAAGGGAGATCTGTATCCGGAAGGTGCTGGGAGCAAGGGTGGGGACCATCGTGCGGCTGTTGTCCCGCGATTTCATCCGGCTGGTCACGATCTCCGCGCTTGTCTCCTTCCCGCTGGCCTGGCTGGCGATGCATTCCTGGTTGCAGGGGTTTGCTTATCGCGTGGAGCTTAGCTGGTGGATCTTTGTGCTCGCTTGGGTGGTGTCGCTGGCGATCACCCTGCTGACCATCGGGTTTCAGGCGATGCGGGCGGCTGCTGTCAATCCTGTTAGTATCTTGCGCAGCGAATGATTTGCGCCGGCCTCTGGCCGGTTCTACATAAAACATATGAAATGAAGAAAGGCCGGTTAGAGGCATTCAGCGATGGCGTCATCGCGATCATCATCACCATCATGGTTCTTGAGTTGCATGTTCCCCACGGCGAGGAACTGCGGGATCTGACGCCGCTGATCCCTAAGATGCTCAGTTATATCCTGAGCTTTGTTTTCGTGGGCATCTACTGGAACAACCACCACCACCTGCTCTATGCCTGCACCCGGGTGAACGGCGCGATCCTGTGGGGGAACCTAAACCTGCTTTTTTGGATGTCGCTGATGCCGTTTGGCACGGCCTGGATGGGGGAGAGTCATTTTGCAAAATGGCCGGTAGTTCTCTATGGGGTGATCCTGATCATGAACGGGGTCGCCTATACGATCCTTTTCCGGCTCCTCGTAAAAGAAGGTGGCGAGGATTCCCCGCTCCTGGTTGCGCAGGGCCAGGATTGGAAGGGGACCGTCTCCGTCGCCATTTATGCCATCGGCATCGGTCTTGCGTTTCTCAATCCCTGGGTGGGATTTGGGATCTATTCGGCCGTAGCCATCCTTTGGATCGTCCCCGACAAACGGATCGAGCGGAAAGCTTCGGGTATGGATGCAGACGAATAGGAGGGCGGCGCGGGTAGGTGAAAAAAGGACAGGAAGTGTACCGAAAACGAACAGTTTTATATTGGATTCCATTCGCAATGAATTTATTTTCAGCATCTTAAAAAGATGGTCGCGCGTTTGTGTCCCTTTGTGAAAAATCGGGCTTCATGATAAAGAACTATCTGCTGACGGCGTGGCGGAATCTCCAGAAGAACAAATTCAATGCGACCATCAATATTATCGGCCTGTCTGTGGCCTTTACCTGTTGCATCCTGTTGTTTTTGATGGTAGGGAATGAGTTTTCCTATGACTCTTTCCAAAAGAACGGGAGTCATTTGTACCAGGTGTATAGTTCCACAACGAAATCCACCGGCGAGGACAAGGGGGATAGCTTTGGCGATCCCGCGGCGCCTGCCTTCAAAAAAGAAGTTTCGGGGGTCATAGCAGCCACGGGCTTGCAGGCCGCAGGTGGGGATATCCGTTATAAGGGGAAGGAGCTGCACCAGCGGATCACGCTGGTGGAGCCGGATTTTTTCAAGATGTTCTCGTTCCCGGTGGTCGCAGGCGCCCGCGCGCCGTTGACCAACGTAAATGATGTGGTGATCGCGCAGGCGACGTCTACCGCGTTGTTCGGCTCCGAAGACCCGATCGGGAAAGGCGTCGAGATCAAGGTAGTGGGGGAATGGAAGGCCGTCACCGTCGCCGCGGTACTCGCGGACGCTCCCGACAATTCGACGATCAAGTACAGCATTCTTGCGCGGCCGGAGATCCATCCGGGCTATTCCCGCGACAAGAACAACTGGGATCACCAGGATCATGACGTATATGTGCAACTGGCTCCCACCGCCTTGCCCGCCGCGGCCGAGCGGGATTTCCGGGCGCTGGTAAAAAAATACAAGATGGTGGACGAGGCGCAGGTGCGGACCCAGGGCTATCTCAAAGATGCCAATGGCGACTACCTGGCCTTAAAACTCGAGCGGCTGGCCGACGTGCATTTTGACGAGAACCTCGGCGGTAACGATACCATCAATAAGACCTACCTGTATACCCTGATCCTCATCGGCGTTGTGGTGATGGTGATCGCCTGTTTCAATTTTGTCAATCTGAATGTCGCCCGGAGCTTTACCCGGGCAAAGGAAGTGGGCATCCGCAAAACGATCGGTGCGGACAGGCAGCAGATCTACTTCCAGCTGTGGGTCGAGAGCCTGCTGCTGTTCGTTCTCGCCGTTGCGATTGCCGTCGGGGCTGCTTCCTCCTTGTTGAAACCATTTAATGAGCTGTTTACGGAGAAGTTGAAACTCTCCGCCTTGCTCCAGCCCGGCGTCCTGATCATCGCGCTGGCGGGCGCCGTCGTCGTATCGTTCCTCGCGGGTGGCTATCCCGCTTACCTGGTATCCCGGTTCAATACCGTGGAGGTGCTGAAAGGGAAGGTCTCGGTACGGCGGAGCAGTTTGTTGCGAAACGGGCTCATTACTTTACAGTTCGTACTCGCGAGCGCCCTGATCAGCAGCACGCTCGTCATTTACCGGCAGTTCACCCATCTTCGGGGGGCGTCGCTGGGTTACACAAAGGAGTCGGTGATCAGTTTCCCTATCAAGAATAACGAGAATTCCCCGCGGCTGGCGGATAGGTTGCGGATGGAACTCGGTTCCAAGCCCTGGGTCGCCGGTGTCACGGCCAGCGCCATCAACATCGGCATCGGCGAAGATCACAGTATGAGCCATAGCGGATGGGGATTTACGTATAAGGGGCAGGGCATTTCCACCGCCGTCCTCGAAGTGGACTATGACTATCTTTCGGTGCTGGGGATGAAACCCATCGCCGGCCGGGACTTCAGCCGGGATTTCCCAACCGATACGGCGACCAATACGACCAATGTGGTGGTAACCGAGAGTATGGCAAAGGAATTCGGCTTCAAGGATATGAAAGATGCCATCGGCTTTAATACTTCTGGGGATACCACCGCGCCGAAATGGAATATCATCGGGGTGATCCCGGACTTCCATCTTTATTCGATGAATGAACACATGAACCCCACTACGCTGGTCTTGAACCGGCATGGCGGGCTGTCCTATGTTTTTGTAAAAGTAAGGACGACAAACCCGCGGGTCACGCTGGGGCAGGTGCAGACCGCCTTTCACAAGCTGGAACCCGACAATACTTCACAGGGGTCCTATCTGACCGAGAATACTGAGCGGTGGTACGAAAAAGAATCGCGCCTCAGCTCTATCTTCTTCAGCAGTGCAGCGATCGCCGTATTGCTCTCCTGTCTCGGGCTCTTTGCCATCGTATCCCTGGTGATGGAGCAGCGGCGCAAGGAGATCGGGGTCCGGAAGGTCCTGGGCGCGACGATCCTGTCGATGACGCGTCTGTTGTCCCGGGATTTCGTTCGGCTCGTGGCGATCGCGTTTGCGATCTCGACGCCGCTGGCGGGGTACTTCCTGCACCGGTGGCTGCAGAACTTCGAATACCGGACCGATGCTTCCTGGTGGATCTTTGGGATCGCGGGCGTACTGACCCTGCTCATCGCGTTATTGACGGTGGGTATCCAGACGGTGCGGGCCGCGTTGTCGAATCCGGTCAAGAGCCTCCGGAGTGAGTAGCCTCCGGGTTTACATAGCGAATAAAACCTTTATAATATGAGAATGTATGTTCTTACGGCGATCCGCACGATGCGGAAACAGTTGGGGTATACGCTTTTGAATGTGTTCGGGCTGACCCTTGGCATTGCCACCTGTCTGACCATCCTCCTGGTCGTTCGGTACGAATTCAGCTATGATGCATTCAACCACCTCGCGAGCCGTACGTACAGAGTGACCCGGATAGAGGGCGGCGGATATAATCCCGCGGTGTCACTGGCGGTAGCACCGGCGATGCGGGTGGATTTTCCCGAATTGCAGGAGGTGTCGCAGGTGTGGTACAGGGATGGGTCCAAGACATTGGCAACGGTCAAGGTCGGAGATTCCAAATATGAAGAGCGGCAGCTCGCTTATGCCGATGGGCGTTGGCCGTTGGTATTTGATTACACCTGGCTGAAAGGTGATTCGCACACCGCCCTGGTGGCGCCGGGATCGGTGGTGCTGACGGAAAGCATCGCGCGAAAATATTTTGGGGCCGGGGAAGCGATGGGAAAGACGATCGTGGTGGATAGGGTCCCTTTTAGGGTGACCGGCGTGATCGCAGACCTGCCCGGCAATACCCATTTGCCGGTAAAATTCTTGTTCTCGTATTCGACCATCGAAAAAGAGATCGGGACAAATGACTTTGGATCGTCCTGGAGCGCCGGCTTTCTTTATATCGTGCTGCCGCCGAAGGTCTCCGTGCAACAAGTGCAGGCCCGGATGCACGCGTTCCTGGAAAAGAATTGGAACGCAGGGGTTGCAAACAACGTCACTCTTTATCTGCAGCCGTTGCGGGATATCCATTTCGATCAGCGATTTCGCCAGTCGGAGGTGTACACCACGACATCGCGCCAGATCTGTTGGGGACTGGCAGGGATCGCGATCTTTATCATTCTCATCGCTTGCATCAATTTTATTAATTTATCTACCGGGCTGGCCATTACCCGGGCGAGGGAAGTCGGAGTACGAAAAGTGCTGGGGGCTGGCAGGTCGCAGCTGATCGCACAGTTCATGGGTGAGACTGCCGCGCTTGTGATTGTCTCCACCGGACTGGGGTTGATTACGGCTTATGCCTTCTTACCTTCGGTAAATGGCTGGCTCGATATCCGGTTGAATGTCGCCGAACTATATGAGCCGGGAGTGTTGGGAATGCTGGCGATCCTGGCGGTTGTCGTTATTTTGTTGGCCGGGTTGTATCCTTCGTTCGTCCAGTCGGCATTTCAGCCGGCACTTTCGTTAAAAGGGGCCCGAGGGTACAGATGGGCCCGAACGAGCAAGGAGCAAGGAACGACGCTCCTTGCGAAGTTCTGCGGGACGCGGCGGCGCGGCTTCACGTTGCGGAAAGGGCTTGTCGTGGTGCAGTTTTCTATCTCGCAGTTGCTGATCATCGGGACGATCATCGTGGCGCGGCAGATGAATTTCCTGCAGAACGAGGATTTGGGATTTGACAAGGAGTCCGTTATCAGTTTCTATTTACCCGAGAAAAAAATGAACGGGGCGATGGAGCGGGCCATGGCTGCTGATCCGGGAGTGCTGAGCTATTGCCTGGACGCGTCTTCGCCGGTGGATAATCGCTTTTACATGGATTTTCATTCGGCCGATCTTGGGCTGCCCAAGGGGGATGCCGTCGAGTTGAAGGTCGTCGACGAGCGGTATATCCGGATGTTCGGATTGACAATGCTGGCCGGGGACACCATTGCGCCGCGTCCGGGCACTGACAGCATCAGGCGGACCGTAATAAACCAGACCATGATGGAGAAATTGCACCTGCGGCCCGACAATGCCGTCGGAAAGCGATATTATCTCGGCGATGCCAATGCCGAGATCATCGGCGTCGTGGCCGATTTCCAGAGTGAATCCCGGTATCATAAGCGCAATGCCGCCGTATTGTTGTACGATTCTTCGATGTTCACCGAGATGTGCGTGAAGATGCGGCCGGGAAAGCTGCGGGAGACGGTTGCGTCGACGGGGAAGAGCTGGGCCGCGTTGTATCCGGACGGGCTTTTTAAATTCCAGTTCCTGGATAACCAGATCGCCGCCCGGTACCGGCAGGAGGAGAAGGTGTATACCGCCATCCGCCTTTTCGCTGGCATCGCGATCCTCATCGGTTGTCTCGGGTTATACGGACTGGTCGCCTTCGCCGCCGTCCAGCGGACCAAGGAAGTAGGGGTGCGCAAGGTGCTCGGCGCGTCGATCGGGGATATTGTCTTTCTTTTCAGCCGCGAGTTCGTATGGTTGATCACCATCGCATTTGTGATTGCCGCGCCGCTGGCCTGGCTCCTGATGAAGGGATGGTTGGATAATTTTGCTTATCGCATCGGGATCGGGTGGGGGACCTTCGCCGTCGCACTGCTGGTGTCAGCCGCGATCGCGGCGGTGACCATCTCCTGGGAGAGTGTCAAGGCCGCAGTAGTGAACCCGGTCAAGTCTTTGCGTAGCGAATAAAGCCCTCCCATGCGCATCCTGATCCTCCTTCTTTTCTCCCTCTCGGCCTATTCCCAGGCGCCATCCCCCCTGCCGGTATCGAAGCACCAATTTATCGTCATCTCCCACCGCGGCAACCATGTCCATGTCCCCGAAAATACCCTAGCCGCCGTCACGGAAGCGATCCGCGCGGGCGCCGACTATGTGGAGATCGACCTGCGCACCACGAAAGACGGCTTCCTGGTGCTGAGCCACGACGCAACCGTCGACCGGACGACGGATGGCACTGGAAATGTAAAAGACCTGACCCTCGCCGGGATCAAACAGCTGAAGATCGATGCCCCGGGTCTGGATGGCGTACCCAATGCATCAGAATATCACATCCCGGAATTCAAAGACGTATTACAAGCCTGCAAAGGGAAGATCAATATCTACCTGGATTTTAAAGACGCGGATGCGGGCGAAACATACCGCCAGCTCGTCGCCGCAGGGATAAAAAAAAACTTCGTGGTCTATCTCAACAAAGTGCCCCAATATGCCGATTGGCGCAAGGTAGCGCCCGCGATGCCGCTGATGAGCAGTATTCCCCGCGAGGTGAAGACGCCTGAACAGTTGGAGAGCTTCCTGTCGAAAGCCAGGCTCGAAGTGCTGGACAATATCTACGATACTACCTTACTCCCTGTCGTCCGCGCGAAGGGCATCTCCGTCTGGCTCGATGTAGAGGGCCCGAACGAGAACGAGGCCCTGTGGCGGCTGACCATGGAAAAAGGGATCCAGGGCATGCAGACCGATCATCCCGAAGCGTTGATCGGCTGGATGAAAGAAAAGGAGATCAGGAACGGGCTACCAGCTGGTTTTTAACGTAAACCCCCAGGTATGCGGATCGCCAAGATGAACGGCGCCGAAATCATACGCGTATTCAATGTATTTGGCATTGGTCATGTTCCGCGTCCAGAACCAGAGCTCGAAATGCGGCAGCGTCACACCCGCGCGAGCGTTGAAGATGTTATGCGGCTTCTGCGTAATAGTATTGTCGAGATCGAAATATTCCCTTCCCAGATAGAACCATTCACCGCGGACCACGAGATTCAGATGACGCTTTCCGTCAAGCCCGATGGTATACTGCGGGGCAAACATCGAGGTGAGGTTCGGGGTAAAGATCTGTTTCTTGCCCGCAAGGTCGACGGCCTGGCCATTCTCCGCAATATTCAAAGATTGATAATGCGCATCGGTATAGCCGAAATTATACAGCAGCGTCAGGCCGTTAACAGGATTGACCGCGGCCTCGACTTCGACGCCCTTGCTGACCAGCTTGCCGGTATTGCGGGTAACGGTAATGGCGCTGGGCAGGACAAGGGTCGGCACCTGCGCATTCGTGACGTGGGTAAGAAAGGCCGTCGCATTGAGGATAACCCGGCGGTCCCAAAAGGTATTTTTAACCCCGATCTCGATATTATTGCTGTATTCGGGGTCGTAAGGGTAGAGAGGAGGTTGGGACGGATCTGGGGAGAGCTGCGTCAGCCCACCGGGACGGTAACCCCGGCTATAAGTGGCAAAGAGATTCGAGGTCCCGGTCAACTCATACGCCAGCCCAGCCTTTGGCGACAGCGCGCTGAAATGCAGGGCCGCCGAGGTGTCGGGAGTGGTCGTGGTCGCGGGCTGACCATCCGGCTGGAACTGTTCCGTCACCTCGAGGGCGCGGTGTTCATAATCATAGCGCAGCCCGGCGATAACCTGGAGTTTAGGCGTCAATTTATAATTTACCTGGCCATATACGGCCACACCGGTATTCTTTCCTTTCGCGATATCAATGCTCGAGAAATTCGAGATGGGCGAGCCGAGCATTGCAGCATCCGCACCATAATGAGTCGCCTGTTTGTTCGGATTGTCCTGGTGGAAGAAATAAGCGCCGCCGGTCCAGCTCAGTCTCGAGGCCTTATCGTTCGGTGAGGCGAAACGAAACTCCTGTGTAAAGACCTTTACATTGTTCCAGGATCCCCCAAAGTCATTGACGATGGTAACCCCGTCGATAGGCGAGAAATCACCATCGACCGAAGGCTGATAATAGCGATGATTATTTTGCCATGCCGTGATGGAGCTGAAGTCCAGCGCTGGGCCACTATGCCTGACCGTAAGCGAAGCGTTCAGGGTATTATCGATCATCTTTCCAACGGCATTTTGATCGAGGTGGAAGGGATGAGTGAAGGCATCCTCCACACTTGTCGCCAGCGGGAAAGCGCCCCGGTTGCGGTTATTCTCGTGTTTTACATTGAGCGTAACCGACCAGCCCGCGCCGGGAAGGTATTTGAGATAATAGTTGCCGGTGAGCGCCGACTGCCGGTCAAAGGAGCTGTTATTAAAATCATTAGTATAGTAGCCGTCACGCTTGTTGTAAGCAACGGCGGCGCCGAAGAAGAGCTTGTCTTTCACCAGCGGTGCGCGGACCCCGGCGGCATATCGCTGTTGGTTATAATTGCCGATATCGACCTGTGCAAATCCGTGGCACCGATTATCGGGTAGTTTCGTGATGATATTGATCACCCCGCCCATCGCATTGCGGCCATAAAGCGTGCCCTGCGGGCCGCGAAGGACTTCGATGCGTTCGATATCATTCAGTTCGGGAATATACGTGTCCAGGCTGAACTGGTTGACCCCATCGATATAGGTCGCCACCGCGGGGTCGTAGGAGGTGGTGGTAACGCCGCGGATCGACGTCACATTTCGGCCATCGCCGGAATTGCCCGAATAAAGGTTCGGAACGATGCCCGTGATGCCTTTGATATCCCATAGCCGAAAGGCGTCCACCTGTTTCGACGAAATGGCCGTGACGCTGATGGGAACGGATTGAAGCGGCGCTTCGCGTTTTTCCGCCGTGACGGTGACTGAGTCCAACGGTGTCTGCGCGGAGGCGCTTGCGAGCAGGATAAGGTAGAGGGCGAGGATCAGAGGAAAGCGAAGCGATTTCATTTAAGCACTTAGTATTTTGGTGAGATTGTTATAGCTCGTCGTAATGCTGGCATAGGCGTCCTTGGGCATATCATGCTCCACGAAGAAATGCTTCATGCCGGCCGTAGCGGCGCCCGCGAAGATACGTTTAAAGTCGACAACGCCTGTGCCCACGGGAACCGGACCTTCGCGTTTTTGGTCGAGGTCTTTTACATGCCAGAGCGGCAATCGCCCTGGATGCGCCTTGAAGAGCGCGACCGGGTCTACGCCGGCCTTGGTCGCCCAGCAGAGATCGAGCTCCATCTTGATGTCGGGGTGAAGATCCTTAAGGAAGAGGTCGTAGGCGGTGCCCCGGTCCATCTTTACAAATTCCTCCGTATGGTTGTGATAACAAAGAGTGATACCCGCTTTTTTGCAGGCTTCACCCGTCTTGTTGAGAATGACGATCGCGTCATCGATCTCTTTGCCGGTTCCCGTTGGAATGTTCGCGCAGACCATATACGGCACGCCGCCCTCGGCAACCTCATCTACCAGCTGCTGCATATTCTCCTTCAGATTTCGCATCGGCGGGAATTTGATAGGCTGACCCTTCGCATCGAGCATCGGTTTCGCATTGGCGGGCATTTTGAACGGCGCGCCAAGCACGTGATGGGACTGCCAGGACATGCCGCTACTCTTTACCAGCGCAGCAAACTCCTTTGGCTTCATGCCGTAGTAACCACCCTTCATACTAAAGGCGGATTCGATTTCCTTATACCCAATGGCCGAGATCTTTTTCAAGGTTCCGGGAACATCGGCATCGATGGTCGTAAAAAACGTAAAAAGCTGCAGCCCGATAGGATGGAGCGCCGTGGGCGCCACCGCATGATCAAAAAATGCCTTTGCCTGTTTACCGATAGCGAACGTGCCGAGGGCCGCCGCGCCGGTATATTTTAGAAATTCTCTTCTGTTTGACATGGTAAATTATTTCGAATTGAAGGTTAAAGACATGACACCGCCGGAGATGGCTTCGGTGCCTTTGTAGACAAAGTAGATACGATGGGAATTGCCGTCGGTTACCGCGCTGATGGGGACCGTCGCGATGGCCATTTGAATGGCTCCTTTTGTCCCGGCCGACGGCGTGATCGATGCCTTGCCGATCGTCTTGCCATCCGGCGCATCCAGCCTTGCTTCGAAGACAAGCGGATTTTTTGGCGGCGCCTGCCATCCGCAAGCCAGCGAGACGGCCGATACCCCGCTCAGGTCGACGCTATCGGAAGCAAACCAGCCTTCACCCGCGGGGAAGATCATCAGGTTCTGTCCATTGTATTTAAAAGGCGTAAATCCTTTTGTCTTTTCCCGCCCGGTAAAGAACAGCGTATTGCTGCGAAGATGGATAGTCGTCTTCCCGGTGAGGGCCTTGATATTGTTGCCGCCCTTGTCGGTATAGCTGGCCGTGATGACCATCGCGCTGCCGGGTTTGACGTCCTTGGGCGGAACGATCGAACCGGTCTGCGGCAGGGACTTCTTCACGCCTTCCTTATTCGCCAGCGAGAGGATCCAGGTGACCATGGCGTTGACATCACCGTCCGAGAGTGCCGGATGGGCCGACATGGCCTGTTCGCCCCAGACCCCGGCGCCGCCCTTGACGATCTTATTGGCGAGATAAGAAGCCGCCTTCGGGTCTTTCTGGTACTTCTGCGCTACCAGCACAAAAGCGGGGCCGATGGATTTATCGGCTTCCTTATGACAGCTCTTACAGTCGAGCGTTTGAGTAAGCTGTTTGCCGCTGACGCTGGCCGAACCCTGCTGGTGACCCATGGGGATGGCCGACTTGTCATATCCTTGAATATAATCCACGGACACATAGAGATTCGCAGGGTCGATCTTTGCCGTGTCATTATCCTTTACGTCTACGGTATAGCCTACAGGCATGCCCGGCAGATAGAAGGATTTGTTGCCGCCTTTCAATTGGATGGCCACTTTAGGCTCTTCGTTGCCGGCATAGACGGAAACAGTCTCGCTCTTCGTGACGCCGCCCTGATCATCCTTTACGTCTACGGATATATTGTAGTCACCGGCGGTGGTATAGGTATAGTCGAGCGTAGGTTCTGTGGTTTCCTTCTTCGTGCCATTTCCAAGATCCCAGGTGTAGGTGAGTTTTCCTTTCTCCGGGTCGCGTGCCGTGGTAGTGGCTTTCACGGTGAAGGGCAGGAGACCCGAGCCCTTGTCGACATTGATCGAAGAAACGACGGGCGCGAGGTTGCCGCGGATATAATCGATCCGGGCCAGGCCGGCATCGGGGTTTTCGTGGAACCAGCCGGTGCCATACTCCAGCAGGTAGAGCCGGCCGTCAGGACCGACTTCCATATCGATATCCGAATTCATTTTCACACCCGGTGCAAAAGGCTCGAATTTATCGAAATCGCCGTTGGGTCGCATCGTCACCGCTTTCATCCAGCCACGCATCCATTCGTAGATGATCAGCTTTCCATTATAATAGTCGGGGTAGCGGGTCGAGTCTGGGAACAGATCGGTGTAATACACCGGGCCGGCCATGGCATTGCGACCACCCGTGCCTACCTCCGGGAAGTCCGGTGAGGGGCCATAGGGGTACCAGATAAAGGCCGGCTGGGCCGGAGGCAGATCGCGGAGTCCGGTATTGTTTCTCGAGTCGTTGACCGGATGGGCAGGGTCGAAGGCCGGGCCATATTTCCCCGTCGCATAGTCGTACTCGTGATAGGCGTAGTTATTACCCACGAAGAGGGGCCAGCCGAAAAAGCCGGCTTGACGGGCCTGGTTGACCTCGTCATACCCGCGGGGCCCGCGGGTTGCCAGGCTGTCGTCGTTTGCATCCGGGCCTACCTCGCCCCAGTAGAGATTGCTGTTCTTCTGGTCGACGGAAATGCGATAGGGATTGCGGTCGCCCATGACATAGATCTCCGGTCTCGTCTTTGCCGTTCCCTTCGGGAAGAGGTTGCCGGCGGGGATATCGTAGCTGCCGTCGGGATTCAGCTTTAACCGCATGATCTTGCCGCGGAGATCGTTCGTGTTGCCGGCGGAGCGCCGGGCATCGAATTGCTGGTGACCGGGTATGTCGTTCAGAGGCGCGAAGCCGCTGTTGACATGCTTGGCGCCTTTCTCGTCGAAAGGGGTCGAGTTATCGCCCGCGGAGAAATACAGCAGCTTGTCGGGGCCAAAGGCGATAGAGCCGCCGGTGTGACAGCAGATCTCGCGTTGGGATTTTACCTCGAGGATCGTCTTTTCCGTGGCTTTGTCGAGCGTATCATTCTTGAAAACGAATCTCGAAAGCCGATTGACCGAACTGTCGGCCGGGCTATAATAAATGTAGACGTAGTTGTTGGTGGCGAAGTCGGGGTCCTTGGCAAGACCGAGCATGCCCTCTTCGGCATTGACACCCGGCGTGTGGAGGGTTTTATAATAGACATCGAAGTAACCAACAGGTTTCACCTCTTTGGTATCGTGTTTATAGAGTTTGATGCCGCCGCGGCGTTCGATGATCAGGATATCGAAATTGGGGAGGATGGTCATTTCGGTCGGTTCGAAGAGATGAGCCGTAAACAGCTGGGTCTTTACAAAACGTTCTTCGTCGGGCGGGATAGCACTCTTGGCCTTTGCGTAATCCACCGGACTATTGCTACCAATGGCGTACTGGATACCCGCCAGAAGATGTTTGAGATAGTTCTCTTCGGTATAGCTTTCTTTGGTATGGCCCAGTTCCGTGTAGAAGGCGCGGCCCCCGTCATACTCATGCTCCCAGGCCATCGGGTGATCGCCCATCTTATGGCCGCCCTTGTAGCTGCTTTCGTCGATGGAGAGCAGGACGTGGACGTCTTTGTTGAGTTCCTTATAGCTATAGAATTCGTCCGTGCGCTGCCAGGGTTTGGGGAGGAATTGGGTCGCGGGATTGTTGGCGTCGATGACGTTGATGATCCCCGGCTGGACGTTGTGAAAGCTGTCGTTGATGCCCGGGTGGTCGAGGAAATAACCGCCTACGAGCCGGCCATACCAATGCCAGTCATAGTTGGCATCCGCTGCCGCATGGATCCCGACAAAACCGCCGCCGGACTGGATATAGCGTTCCAGGGCGATGCGCTGACGGTAGTCGAAGAGGTCCCCGGTAGTGCTGAGGAAGACGACGGCCGAGTATTTTTTCAGGCTGTCGTCATTGAATACGGTCGTGTTGGTGGTGGTGTCGACATCAAAATTGTTGGCCGCGCCCAGCTTCTGGATGGCGATATTGCCGTCGGCGATGGATTCGTGATGGAATCCGGCTGTCTTGCTGAAGACGAGGATGCGGGGTTTTCCGTTGTGGGAACAGGAGGCGAGGAGGATAGGTAATAAAGCAATGAAGAGCAAGCTCTTCGATGGCAGGCGGAAACCGTTCATGAGTGTAGTTTTAGTTGGCCACCTCAGGGCGGCCGTTGATTTTCTTTATGTCGGTATGACACAATAATAGGATTATTTTGTTAGAATTCCTCGCCGATAATGGGGGAGAAGGAGCCGTTGGTGGATTGGAAGGGTGGTTGGCGGACCCGATTGAGCAATTTCCGGGTTTTTTTACGGCGCCGGCCGTGGTATTTTTGAACATGCAAAATTTATTCAATCCCGACGCCGTGACCAATCTGCTTCCGTCGGATGGCCGGGCGGATTATTACGGCGTGATCATGCCTGAATTGGCGGCGCGGCGTTACATGGAATACCTTATGACGGGGATCGGGTGGCGGAACGATGAGGCGGTGATCTTCGGGCGGCATATTATTACCAAACGCAAGGTGGCCTGGTATGGCAATGACAACTATGGCTATAAATATTCCGGCATCGTGCGGCAGGCGCTGCCCTGGACGCCCGAGCTCCTGACTTTGAAAGAATTGACCGAAAAGAAGACGGGGACGCGGTTCAACAGTTGTCTGCTGAATTTATATCATGATGGTGACGAAGGGATGGCCTGGCATAGCGATGACGAGAAAGAACTGGCGCCGGGCGGCGCGATCGCCTCCCTGAGTTTTGGGGCCGAAAGGCGGTTCCTCTTCCGGCACAAGGAGACGAAACAGATCGTCGAGGTGATGCTGGCTGCGGGCAGCCTGTTGGTAATGAAGGAGGCTACGCAGGACCGGTGGGTGCATAGCCTCCCTAAAATGGCAAAGGTGAAGCGGCCGAGAGTAAATCTCACCTTCCGCACGATGAATCGATGACTCGCCCCACGCGCCGCGCGCCCGCGGCTATTTACCCCAAAAAGCATCTTCGGCGCGCTGATCGAGCGAAAAGATCCGCGCCTCCACGATCTGGTTGTCCTTTACCGTATATACATCGATGTTATCGATCTCGAGGCCGGCGCCCGGATGGGTGGCCTTGAAATGAAGCATACACGCGACCTCATCGCCGTTGACGCCCACGGGCGTAAAATTCGTCAACCGGAACGTGCCTTCACTCACCTCCTGCCAGCCCGCGGACATGGCGAAGACCTCGGCGGCGGAATTCTTCTCGCCCGAGAACCGGTTCTCACCCGGCTGGGTCCATTTTACTTCCGGATGCAGAAGGCTGATGATCGTTTCTCTGTCCCCATTCTTTACTGCGTTGAGAAACCATTCGACTGTTTGTTGTGTTGCGTTTTGCATTGTTTGTAATTTTTATCAAAGGTAGTTTCACCGGTACCGGGAGCCTTACCATTCGGCGCCAATCGATTACCATTTTACGCCAACGCCCGCATCGCCGCCGATTTTCACCTTACCTTTAGGTCATGAGCCAGTTCATGAATGATTTCTTCCAGAACCTGATCGCCTATGCGGTACAGCGGGACATTCCTGCACATCTGCTTGCCGACCTCTCGGGTATTGACCTTGCCGCCGTAAAAGCAGGCCGTGGAACCGCGCCTACCGTGCGCCAGTTCGATCAATTATGGCAGAACGCCATCCAGCTGAGCGAAGACACCCTGTTCGGACTTCATCTGGGAGAAGTGATGCAACTCTCCGCGCTGGGACTCATCGGTTCGGTCATCCGGAACAGCCAGACCGTTGGCGAAGCCTTCCAGCACTGTGCCGATCTCACGGAGGTTTTGACCGATCTGTTCAGGACCCGCATCCGCAACAGCGAAAAGACCTTTACCGTGGAATTCATTCCGTCGCGGGAGAAACTCGACGCCCATCCGGTGCTCAGGAAACAATTGATGGAGCTGACCCTGGCCTTTGTCCTGCATGAACTCGACGGGCTGTTGTTCACCAAGATCCAGCCGCTATCGGTAGAGATGCCCTACGACAAAACGCAACTGCCCGAACTGGGACGCGTGCTGCGTTGCACCGCAATCCGGTCGGGACGCCGTTATTGGATGGAATTCAGCAATTCATTTTGGAAGGAGCCCATCATCGCCGCCAATTACCAGTTGCAGCAAGTGCTCTTGCAACGGGTCCAGGAATTAAAGGCGGCTGCAGCCCCGCCATCGGAGCAAGGGCTGTCGGTACGCATCTGCCGGCTCCTGGAAAGCAATAGCTACCTGGGCGTGCCTTCGTTACCGGAAGTCGCGGCCAATCTGCATTTGAGTACCCGAAGCCTGCAACGCCGCCTAAAGGACGAAGGCGTCTCGTTCGGCGAGCTCGTCGAGTCGGTGCAAAAGTCGACCGCGATCCATTATCTCCGCAACAGCGGGTACCCGTTGAAGGAAATTTCGTCGATGCTTGGGTACAATGAATTGAGCGCATTCAGCCGGGCGTTCAAGAAGTGGACGGGCCGGACGCCTCAGGACTTCAGGCGTTAATTGTGACATTTTTAACGCCGGTCGATTCAGCGAACGCCGCCTTTTTCCCTAGTTTGAGCGCGTAATCAAACCCAACCCATGCTGACCGCCAAGATCAAGGCATGTTTACACTATTCCAAAGACCTGCTTTTTCTCAATTTTTTCTTCTCGCTTTTTGTCGCCCTGACGGGCTGGGGGTTGGGGCTCGATCCCATCCAAACGTTTTGTCTCTTCCTTGTAACAGGAGGCGCGTTCCTGTCGTCTTACTTCTACGGGCGGCAGCGCGGTCATCAATATTATTTCTTTTATAACCTGGGAATATCCAAAGGAGTGCTGTATTTGAGTGCATTGCTGGTGGACCTGGCGATAGCGGCGCTGCTCATCACTTTCAAAAACAATCTCCGATGAAGGAACACCTCCTCGAAGCCGACAGCCTTGTTGTCGAACTGGGTGGCCAAAAGTTGTTGTCGGATGTTTACCTGCAATGCCGGACCGGAGAGGTGGTGGGTCTGCTCGGGCGTAACGGTGCGGGCAAGTCGACGTTGCTGAAAATCCTGTTCGGGACGCAGCTTGCTCCTGACCGGAGTATCCGCATCGATGGGCAGGGGTATTCCCCAACGGCGCTTCGCGGGCGCTGGATCGCTTACTTGCCCCAGCATTCGTTTCTTCCTGCGAATCTTTCCGTACGCCAGGTCGTGCGGTTGTATGTCCCTGATGCCGGCGTGGCCCGGCGCGTACTCACCGACGAGCGGGTCCGATCCTTTCTAAGAAAGAAACCCCGGCAATTATCGGGTGGGGAACTCCGTTACCTGGAGATCCTGCTGTTGATGCATCGGCCGGCGCCGTTCATATTGCTGGATGAGCCCTTCTCCGGGATCGAGCCACTGTTCCGGGAGCGCGTAGCGCTCCTGATAGAAGAATTCCGGGGGCGGAAAGGGTTCGTCATTACGGATCATGTATACAAAGAGATCGCCGGCATCAGTGACCGGCTGGTCCTGCTGGAGAATGGGCGGGCCATCGGTCTGCGACACAAGGAAGAGTTGGAGACCCGGGGGTATGTACCAAAGGGGACCTTCCGCGGCGCCTTCCCTTCATCGCCCGCGGAGCTCCCGGCCGCGGGGCCGTTAGTGGAGTTCGAAGCCGACAAGCAAACCTGGAAAGACCTCGATCTTTTCGATCACGGCCGGCGAGGCCTGATCTTCGAACTGTTCAATAAAGTCAAAACCACCGGCGGTGGCGATCGGCTCGAACACCTGCTAAAATCACCGGATAACCGGCGTTCCGTATTGGAAGCCCGCAGGGATCTCATCCGCTGGTTTGCTGAAAACGGGACAGACCTGCGCATCGACAAGATGCAGCTGGAGACGGTAGAACACTATCTCTCCTGCGGCATCGGGTTGTTTCCGGGCCATTGGTTGGACGCGGGCATCTATACCCTGCGCAACCATTTCAGGCCATCACCGCATTATCATACCGTCACCAATGGCGTCCGGGCAACCGTTAGCCTGTTGCGGCATGCGTTCCAGCAGACGCAGGAATGGATGGCAAGCGGCGCGCCCGAAGGGTTGATGAGCATGGTGCTCGAGTTGTTGGAACTGGTGAGCGATTCCCGGGTAAAAGCGCTGCTCTTCTCGCCCGAGGGACCCCTCATGACCATGGAGCTCGCGCGGTGTGATCATTTTTTCCGGGGAAAGGGGGCCTCGTCGTTGCGCCGCATCCTCGATATCTTCTATGAATGGGATGCTTACCAGGCCGTAGCCCGCGCCGCACAGCAGCACGATCTTTGTTTTCCGGACTTTAGCGAAGCGGCTGAACCGATGATCCGGGCGCAAGGCCTTTTTCATCCCTTGCTGCCCCGTCCGGTGAGTAATGATTTCCAGATGGGCGGCGAGGTAAATTGCTGTTTTATCAGCGGGGCCAATATGGCGGGCAAATCGACTTTCCTGAAGTCGATGGGGTTGGGCGTGTATCTTTCGCATCTGGGGTTTCCCGTGCCCGCCCGTTCCTGGGAGACGACCTTGTTCAACGGGCTGATCACCACCGTCAATCTCGCCGACAATATCAGTCAGGGATATAGCCATTTCTATACCGAAGTGCGGCGGGTGAAGGATGTCGTCACGAAGATCAGGGAAAAGAAGAAGATGGTGGTCATCTTCGACGAGCTGTTCCGGGGAACCAATGTCAAGGACGCTTCGGACGCGTCGCTGCAGGTGATCGATGGGCTGGCGGGGATCGGCGGGAGCCTGTTCCTCGTGTCGACACATATCGTGGAGATCGCTGCCGGGCTCCAGCGCAACCCGAACATCTTTTTTGCCTGCTTCGAATCCACGTTGGAGGGTGGGGTGCCCTGGTATAGTTATAAGCTGCGCGGCGGGATCTCCAATGAACGGATGGGAATGTCGATCCTCAGGAATGAGGGGATCCTCGAATTATTGGGGGAGCTGAGGTCGGAAGGCCGGGGTTAGCGGATCTGGATGGGGGCCAACAGACGCCGGCGGCCAGCGGATCAGGAGGTCGGAGTTAGCCGGACGATCTGGTGGCGATACAGCTTGCCGATCGGTATCTCCTCGCCGTTGACCTCTACGTCGGTATGGGTAAAGGCCGTGACCTTGTGAATGGCGATGATAAACGAGCGATGAATGCGGAGGAAGAGATGCGGGGGAAGCATTTCTTCGATCGAGCTGATGGATCTTTTCATGACGAGGGGTTTCTCTCCCGACCGAACGATCCTGCTGTAGTCTTTTAAGCTTTCCACATACACGATCTCGTCAAGGCGGACTTTTACCATTTTTCTGTCGACGCGGAAATAAAGGAACGGTTCCGTGGCGGTTCCTGCCTCTTCGGGCCTTTCCGGAGGAGCCGGCGCGGTTTCCGTGAGTTTGTTCACGGCGCGGAGAAAGCGTTCGAAGGAGAAGGGTTTTAAAAGATAGTCGACGGCGTCCAGTTCGAACCCTTCGTGGGCATAGTCTTTGTGGGCCGTAGTGAAGATGACCCTGGGCGGATGCCTGAGCGTCCGGATAAGCTCGGTGCCGAGAAGGCGGGGCATGTTGATGTCGAGGAAGAGGAGGTCCACCGGGTGCTGTTTAAGATATTGCATCGCTTCCAGGGCGTTGTTGCAAATTCCGGTCAGCTCGAGGTTGTCCGTGCTTTCCAGGTAGGACTGGAGTATTTTCAGTGCGGGCGGTTCGTCGTCAACGATAAGACATCTCAGTTTCATAGGATAGAGGGGGTGTTGAGGGGATCGGCGCCGTTGCGGGCGCCAATTGGAGGGTCAGGTTTACCTGCCAGGTATCTTCGTCCGCCGAGATCCTGAGCGTGTGCTCTCCCGGATAGAGTAATTCCAGTCTTTTTTTAACATTTTGAAGTCCCAGCCCGCCGGTGGCGCCGGGAGGCGCTTCTTCTTCGCGGCTGTTGATCAGTTTGAATTGAAGGGTATCGGCCGTGACATGACAATGCAGGCTGATCCAGCTCAATTCCGTCTGTTTGCTGATGCCGTGTTTGATGGCGTTCTCCACAAAGGGAAGCAGCAGGAGCGGGGCGATGACCTTGTTGCCGGTGTCGCCGGTGAATTGCAGACTATAGTCGAGTCTTTCGCCGAATCGCATGCTTTCCAGCTGGAGATAGTTCCTGATGATGCCGATCTCCGTCTCGAGGGGGATCTGCGGGGCATTGCATTCGTATAGAATATAACGCAGCAGGGCCGAGAGTTTCAGGACCAGCTGCGGCGTCTGCTCGCTTTTCTCGAGGGAAAAGGAATAGAGGCTGTTGAGCGTATTGAAAAGAAAATGGGGGTGCAGCTGGGATTTGAGGAGTTGGAGTTCGACGACCAGTTTCTCTTTTTCCAGCTGTTGCTGCTTTTCTTTTTCCCGGTACCATTTCTTTACCAGTTTGATGGTGACGGCCGCCCAGCCTATACTAAAGAGCGCGTAGAGGCTGTGGGGAAAGTTCTCCGGGAGCCATAGTTCCGTATGCCCCGAGTAATGTAGGAAATAGACGTCCGCTATTCGAAGATAGAGTAGGGCGATGCTGAGGATGGCGAGCAGACCGATGACGGAGTCCCTGATCTTTCCTTTGAGTACGTATCGTGGGAAGAGATAGTAATTGAGGCCATAGACAAAGAGCAGATGACCGGGAAGGAAACCGATGCTGTAGACCAGGACATCCGATGGGGGGCGGCCAAAGCGAAATACATAGTTGAAGAAGGCGAGAGCCACCATCCAGAAGAGGACGTGTAGCAGGACCCGTTGCCGGGAGAGCCGTTTCAGGAGTGTTATGTACATCATTTCCGCCATGCCCTTCGATATCCCGGGCAAGTTATTCAAAAGAGTCCGAAAGCCGGGCGAATGTTGCGTATCGTCGACAAAAGGACGGTTTTGGTAGATGGAAGGCGTTGGAAGCAGTTCACCGGCCGACTGTTTACCGCAATTCGCGGTTCGGCGATTCCGCGCCGGGATCGCTGTATGAACAACTAGCTTTCCGCTAAATGAACTCTCTCATATAGAGAGGTTTTTGCGAAGCCTGGATGTTTTTACATCCGGGCTTGTTTTTTAGCCTGGGCATTGGGCGTTTTTGGCCGTCTGCGAGGCTTTCCGTACCTTCCGAGTCTACACAGAGAGAGAGTTCGTCACGACTCAATTTTCCTGCATGTTAAAAAGTATGTTGCGGATCGCCGTCCGTCATTTGCGCAAACGCAAAGGCTATGCATTATTGAATATCCTTGGCCTTACCGCCGGTATTGCTTCCTGTCTGCTGATCTTCGAGTATGTCGCCTATGAGCGAAGTTATGAGGCCTTCAACCCCAAGGCGAGCCGAATTGTCCGGGTGCAGAACGAGGAGTATCAGCATGGAAAGATGGTGGTGCCCTGCGCTTCTTCTATGCCTGCTCTGGGACCAGCGTTGAAAAAGGACATCCCGGAGGTCGAGAGTACCTGCCGGTTGATCCGGATGGGAATGCTCCTGGGAAATGATGCCCGAAATGTCCGCTTCCAGGAGAACGAGGTCTATTACGTCGATCCCGCAATGCTGGATATTTTTGCCGTGCCGCTGGTAGCTGGAGACGCCAGGACGGCTCTGACGGAATTGAAGACGATCGTCATCTCTTCGACCGAGGCAAAAAAGTATTTCGGGGCGGAAGATGCACTCGGCAAGACCCTGACCGTACACGGAGGCGGGGGAACCCGTCCCCTGAAAGTGACCGGGGTCTTCAAAGACTATCCGGCCAATTCGCATATCCGGATGGATATCCTGGTCTCTTATAAGACCCGCAGCTGGCTGAACGGCACCCTGGGAAAGGCCGATGACCAGGTGGAGACCAGCTGGGGATGGACGGATTATTATACCTATGCGTTGTTGAAGTCCGGCGCCGATCAGCGGCAGTTCGCGGCCAAGCTACCCACATTCATCGACCGCCATCTCAATGACCGGCCGGAGATGAAGGCCAACAAAGACAGTTTCACTCTTTCCGTGATGCCGATGTCCGATATTCATCTTCATTCGCACTACACCGAGGAGATGGAGGCTAACGGCGACGGGCAGTCGGTGACCTTTCTTTTCCTGATCGCTTTCTTTATCGTTGGTATTGCCTGGATCAACTATATCAATCTGGCAACCGCCCGCTCGCTCGAACGCGCCCGGGAGGTTGGTGTTCGCAAGGTTCTGGGCGCCCTTCGCCTCGAGCTGATCCGTCAGTTCATGCTGGAGAGTTTGATGCTCAACCTCCTCGCGCTTGTTCTGGCCGTGCTCGCTGTGGTGGCGGTTAATCCGCTGTTCGGGCAGCTGACCGGGCGGCCGTTGGCCTCGATGGTCACGTTACCGGTTGCTTATTGGGGGTATTTCGCCGCGGTGTTCGCAGGCGGAACCCTTTTGTCGGGCATCTATCCCGCGCTGGTGCTGTCGCGTTATCAGCCCGTAAAGGTGTTGAAGGGACTGTTCAAGAATGCCGCGGGCGGCAAATGGTTGCGGAAGGGACTGATCGTCGGTCAGTTTGCGGCTTCGATCATCCTGATCGCCGGGACGGTGATCGTCTACCGGCAGGTCAGCTTTATGCGTAACCAGCAGCTGGGCGCGGATATCGATCAGACCCTGGTGATCAAGGGCGCCGGTAGCAGCCTCGCGGACTCGGCCTATCGCGGGGTCTATAATTCTTTCAAGAACGAGGTCTTGCACCTCCCTGGTGTGAAAAGCATGGCGGCTTCGTCGAATATAATGGGGGAGGAGATCCTTTGGTCTACCGACTGGCGTTGGGTTGGAAACCCCGCCGGGACCCATAGAATAGTGTTGTTTCACCTTGGGGTGGATTATGATTTTGTGCCGGCCTATGGCATCCGGATGGTCGCGGGCCGGAATTTTTCGCAGGACTTCCCCACCGATCGGAAGGCGGTGTTGTTGAATGAATCCGCTGCCCGCATCCTCGGATTTTCTTCGCCGCAGGCTGCCATAGGGCAGTTGGTTGGTCCCCCCGGCTGGAATGAGCTCGATTCGTCGCGGGTGGTCGGGGTGCTTGCCGACTATCATAACGAAGGATTGCAGAAAGCGATCCAGCCACTCGTGTTCCTGCCCAATCGGGATGGCCGCGCCGACTATTCGATCAAGGTGCAGTCGGCCGACGTCGCGAAAACCGTGGCGGCCGTCAAGTCGATCTGGGACCACCATTTTGCAGGCGATCCGTATATCTATTTTTTCCTTGACGAGTTCTTCAACCGGCAGTATGCCGAGAACCAGCGCTTCGGTACCGTCTTTGCGATCTTCGCGGTTTTTGCCATCGCGATCGCCTGCTTCGGACTGCTGGGGCTTTCCGCTTACAATGTGCTGCAGCGGACCAAGGAGATCGGGGTCCGGAAGGTGCTCGGCGCTTCGATCGGCAGCCTCTTATATTTGTTGTCGCGGGACTTCCTGGTGTTGGTGGGTGTAGCGTTTATCGTGGCGGTGCCGGTGACCTGGGTGGTGATGGACAGCTGGCTGCAGAATTTTGCTTATCGCATCGGCATCTCGTGGTGGGTGTTCGGACTTGCGGGATTGATGTCGGTGCTGGTGGCCTTCGTTACCGTCGGCGGCCAGGCGATCCGCGCCGCCTCGGCGAATCCGGTGAAGGCTTTGCGTAGCGAATAGACGCATCTATGATAAAAACCTATTGGAAAGTAGCGGTCCGCAACCTGCTGAAGCGAAAGACGAGTACGCTGATCCATGTCACGGGTCTGGCCGTCGGCCTTGCCTGCTGCATGCTGGTCCTGTTGTATTTCCACAGCGAAAGGGCGTTCGATACCGGATTTGACCGCGGGCAGGACATCTACCGCATCACCTCGCATTTCAAGGACGGGAGCCGAGCCCCCACGGTGGCTTTTCCCTATGGGACCTTGCTAAAGCAGGAGTTGCCCGAGGTGGAGGCGGTGACCCGGATGGACGCCAGCCGCAGTCCCTGTGTCGTCAAGGCGCTGGATGACACCGCAGCCGTTCCCTATATGGAGCAGTCCGGGTATTGGGTCGACCCGAATTTCTTCGATCTCTTCTCTTTTCATTTTCTCCACGGTGACCGCCGGACAGCGTTGTCCGCGCCCAATAGTATCGTACTCAGCGAGACCGCGGCACGATTGCTTTTCGGGGACCGGTATCCCGTCGGCCGGCGCGTTCGGGCCGGTGATGGGGTCTATACCGTCGGTGGCGTCTTCCGGCAGGACATGCCCAATCATTTCGACGCCGGTTTCTTTGCTTCGAATAACAGTACCGGCATCCGCGAAGCAATGGCGCATGTCCTCGACTGGGTGGCGGATCCTAACTATTATACCTATGTGCGACTTCGACCCCGAAGTGATCTTGCGCATGTCACCAATGAATTGCATGCCTACACTGCCCGCCATGCCGCGGCGGACATGAAACGGCGGGCGGAGGTGATGGTGAACTCCCTTCAGGCGCTGGGCGATATCCATCTGCATTCTTCCGAGTACTATGATTACCTCGCCGGCAAACAAGGCAACCTGGACTATCTCCGTCTGCTGGCGGGGATCGCCGCGGCGATCCTGTTACTGGGATGTATCAACTATATGAACCTGTCCACCGCAGCCGCGCTCGATCGGGCCCGCGAGGTGGGAGTGCGGCGCGTGCTGGGAGCCGGACAGAAGGCCATCCGGTTTCAGTTCCTGCTCGAGACCTTGATGGTCTGTCTGCCCGCTTTATTATTGGGGCTCGGGTTGACGGCGCTGTTCCTGCCCGCCTTTAACGCCTTTACAGGCCAGCATCTGTCGCTGTTCGCCCCCGGAGCATTTGAGGTCATCTTGTGGCTCACGCCGGTGGCGTTGATGACCGGATTGCTGGCGGGGATCTACCCGGCCCTTTATCTCTCTTCCTTCCAGCCTGTAAAGGTGCTGAAGGGGAAGGTAGGCGAGCGGGGTTCGCTGTTGAGTGTCCGCAGCGTACTCGTGACGGGCCAGTTCTTCATTGCTACGGCGCTGCTGTTTTGTACCATCGTTATCTGGAGTCAGTTGCAGTATATGATGACCGCGAAGACTGGCGTCGATCAGGAGCAACAACTGGTGATCTATCTGCCCGGTGGGCAGGCGGGCGCCAATTCCGAATATTACATGCGCGAGCTTGCCGCGAACCGGGCGATTCAGAAGGTCGCCGGTGCGGTGAGCCCCATGGTGTCCGGCGACATGATGCTTTATCCTGCGGAGAAGACGGTCGCCGACAAAAAAGATGTCTTCCTCGATCTCGTGGACGATCGTTATGTGTCCACTCTCGGATTGCAGTTGGTGGCGGGTACCAATTTTAGCCCGGAGGTCTTTACCAATACCGATCTGAGTCAGGATATGGAGTCCGTGGATATCGGCCGCCAGGTCATCCTCAACGAAGCTGCCGTAAAGGCGCTGGGGTATACGGTGGGCACGGCCGTGGGGCGGCAACTGGCGCATGTTCACGATGGGAAGGTCCTTTATTATAACGTCGTGGGAGTGGTGAAGGACTATCACTATTTTTCGATGCATGCATCCATCGGTGCGCTGGCGCTGATGCCCGTCAATCCCCGGCGGATCGGCGCTGTCATCGCCAAGGCGCGGGTCCGGGAGATGGACGCCGCGATAAGGTTGGCGGCGGAGAAATGGCGGAGCATCAATGGGGACAGTCCTTTTATCTCGGATTTCCTGAGCAATATCTTCCGGTATGACTACGACGCCGACCGGCGGCAACAGCAGATGATGGGTGCGTTTACCCTGATCGCCATCGCGATCTCCTGTTTGGGGGTGCTGGGGTTGATAACCTATAGTCTGAGCCGGAAGGCCAAAGAGATCGGTGTTCGGCGGGTCATTGGCGCCAGCGTCGGGCATATCGTGTTCCTCTTTGCGCGGCAGTATTTGTTGTTGGTGCTTATCGCCAACCTGATCGCCGGGCCTGTGATGTGGATGTTGATGCAGCGCTGGTTGCAGGGATTTTCTTATAGGATCAATATGAGTTGGTGGATGTTTGCCGCCGCGTTCGGGATGGGTTGCATCGTGATGCTGGTGACGCTGGGCTTCAAGACAACCCGGGCCGCGATGGCGAATCCGGTAAAGGCCTTGCGTAGCGAATAGCCGCCTACGCGAACGCCGCGTTGAGCGCCTTATCGATGGGGCAATCGCCGGTATAGGATTTATCGATGACCTCCTGCAGGCGGCCTTTAATGGCGCGCAGCTGATCTATCTGCCGATCGATCCGGTCTATTTTCCGCTGTACATAGCGGATGCCGCGTTCGGGCTCCAACGCCCCCTCTTCGAAAAGGATGAGCATCGCCAGGGTCTCCTGCAGGGTAAACCCATATTCCTTGATCTGGCGGATGGCCAGCAGGCGTTTCAGCACCGAGTCCGGGTAGTCCTTGAATTGGTATTTGTCGCGCCCTGCGTCGGCGAGCAGGATCAGGCCTTTTTTCTCATAAAACCGGATGGTGTCGCGGGTAAAACCCGATAATTTTGACAACTGACCGATACGCATAACGGTGTCTTTTAGTGATTTGCCAGCAAAAATATTTTTCCGAACGCCGGCGACTGTGGACTATACTCCAGCGTCTATGTTTGCCTCACAATTTACGCAATTATGGAAAAAACGCCCGCCTCGGCCTATATCATCCGGTTCAACGACTGTGACCCGATGGGGCACCTCAACAATGCCCGGTACATCGATTATTTTCTGAACGCGCGGGAGGATCATCTTCGGGATCATTATGGCATCGATCTGCGGGACTGGGCCTCGCGGGGCATCGCCTTCGTCGTGAGCCATCACGAGATCCGCTACCTGCGGCCCGTAGTGTATAACGATCCCGTAACGATCCAATCCTCTCTGATCGGTTGGGGCGAAAGTTGGCTCGCGGTAGAAATGCTGATGTTCGATGCCGATCGGCGGCAGCTCAAAGCCCTCCTATGGACGCGTTTTACGCGCATCGATCCCCGATCGGGGAAGCGGATCGAACATCCCGAGGACTTCATGGAGTGGATCAACGGAACTCTCGTAGAAGGAGTGTCCCTCGACGGCGGCATTAATGGAAGGGTGGAGGCGCTCCGCGGGATGGGGGTATAGCCGGTGGATAGCAGCCTCTAAGGATTGCTCGTTACTTCCGTTTGAGTTTTGAGGAGCTCGTTCTCGTTCTGCCGGTTGCGCAGCACATTGACATAACCAAGCGCCAGCCGCAACCCATACACCTCGTAAGCTTTCTGCGCCCACTGGATGGCCCCGTCGACATCGCCATTGATCTCAGAGATGATCGCCATATTATAGCAGGCGCGTCCCGCCGCTTTGCCGGAAGGATTATTGGTTTCCTGCTGCCAGATTTTCCCGGCGCCATCCCAGTTACCCGTTTGTGCCATCCTTTTGGCGACGATAAAGTTCCCATTGGCGCGGACATAATAGTACCGCGAAACCCGGATGGAATAAGGCACGATGCGTGATGCATACACCTGGCCTGCATCGTTGCCGGCCTGTTTCACGGCCTCTTTACGGCTGGCAATAGCGGTGCCGGTGCCCACCGGATCGAGCAGCCGGGTGCGGGTGGCCAGGTTCCGGGAAAGAACATATTCATCCAGGATATTATGAGAGGCGGGATCATAGATGCGCCAGCCGGTCTTCACCTGGGTATTCATATTGACTTGCTGATCGAGCGCCGGTGCAATGACCATATTGGTCAGCAGTCTTGTTGCGCCACTACCGGGACCGACCCCAACATTGGACTCCGCGTCGAAGAGTTCGAGGGAAAAGAGTACGTCGGTATGGCTCTCACGGCAGATCTTCTCCACCGTATCCCAGGGGAGGGAGTTGGGGAACACGCCTGCGCCAAAGGACCGGAGGTCCAGATAGTCGAGTGATCTTACTGACCCAAATCGACTGTTCTTCCGGAGTTCTTCGGTGAGGCCCGTGATGCTCGCCTTCGCGCCTTCCGACTGAAGCGTTTTGCTTTCCAGCGAGACGGCTTTGTGGATTGCGTCGATGGTCCGGTTCTCGTCCGCCGCCCGGGTTCTGTTGACAACGGCCGCCGACTTCATGTTGGGCGAAAGCGTCACGGGAGCCGGTTGGTTTACACTCAGAGACATCAGGTTGGTGGAGCTGCAGGAATAACCGAACAATGCAATAGCGGCGCAGATGGAGGCGAGCTTCATGTGGTGGTGTGAAGTTAGGAATGGATATTGGGTTTCCATGTAAAAAACGTTTGGAAAAGGGATTTAGTATTATCGCCGGAGCCCAATATCAAAAACGCTTCATTATCAATCGTCCTGCCCCCGTTAAAACACCCATTTTTGTTAAAGGGAGCGAGATTGGTATTGTTAGGCTTTTTTTGCAATGCAATTCGGCTTAACTTTTTGCCACTCCGGGCTGTCCTCCAACACAAAAAAAACTTCCAATGGCAAAAAGCAAATCGGCAAAGAAAAAGCCGGCCCGGCCCGCTGCAAAAAAGCCGGCAGATCTTCCCATCCCGAGCAATTCTCTCCACAGCCCCACCATCACCGCTAACAAACGGCATTTCGGCGAACTCCAACCTGTCTCCGACGGCCCATGGACACAAAACGACAGCAAGAGCTATTTTAGCTCGCCCTATTACAAGGCGGAGGGAGTCACAGCCATCCCGCCGCTGCGGTCGCCAAACGCGGTGATGAACCTGGCCGATATCGTCGGCCAGGATGAGGTCGATACGATCAGCAGTAATAAAAAGATAGTATTCCATGCCGTCGGAGATACCGGGGCAATGACCCAAACCTCGTATCAGAACGACGAACTACCCATTGCGCAATTGATGGGGAAGGACGTCGGCGATCCTGTCCTGGCCAATAGGGCAGCGTTCTTTTTTCACCTCGGCGATGTCATCTATGAATTCGGCGACGACGAGATTTTTTACTACGAGCAGTTCTATGAACCCTACCGAAACTACAACGCCCCGATCTTCGCCATCCCCGGGAACCACGATGGCATGCTGCACCAGGCTAATGAAACGCCTTTGCAGCCCTTCCTCAATAATTTCTGCGCCCCTGCCCCGGTGCCATCGCCGGATGCGCATGGACTCATCCGGGACACCATGACCCAACCGGGGGTTTATTTTACCCTCGATGCGCCCTTTGTCTCCATCATTGGCCTGTATAGCAACATCCTCGACAGCTGGCCGGGCGGAATTATTTCCAACTACCAGGGAAAATATGCGAAGATCAGCAACGTCCAACTGGATTTCCTCGCATCCGAACTGAAACGGCTCAGCCAACTCCCGCCGGAAAAGAAAGGCGCCATCGTCATCGCCGTCCATCACCCCAGCTTCGGCTCCGGCTCCAAGGGCGGTTCTCCGATGCTCGTAGCCGATATGGACAGCATCTTTACGAAGACTGGTGTCTGGCCCGACGCCGTTCTCTCCGGTCATGCCCACAACTATCAGCGATACACACGCGATGTCAACGGCCGGCAGATTCCCTACGTCACGGCCGGCTGCGGCGGTTACAATATCAAACCGATCTTTCCGACGCCTGCAAACGACACAAAAAGCAAAGTGCCCGCGAACAGTCATGCCCTCCGGTACTATGCTCCAGCCAATGGCTATTTGAAAATTTCGGTCTCTCCGCAAAAACTCGGGATCGCATTCAATTCCACAAACAGTGCCTTCGGCAAAGGAGCCGACACAGTCACCGTCGATCTGGCAACGCACAAGATCATCAGCGAAGGGAAGGGTAACCCCGACGGCCTGGTATAAATAAAAAAGCACTTACAAATTCTGTTTGTAAGTGCTTCATTTTCAGTGTCCCCGCACGGGCTCGAACCGTGGACCCGCTGATTAAGAGTCAGCTGCTCTACCAACTGAGCTACAGAGACAATCCTCTTGTTTGAGATTGGACGGCAAAATTACGGAAAAAGAGAAAACCAAGCGCAAAAAATAAAGAAATTTTTTGACCCGCTTGACGCGAGTGCGTCGCCACTCATCCAAAAGCGTCGGCGCAAATTATACCTCGGCTTGTACGGGCAGTCAGAGATGCATTAACACCCTCGACCATGAACCGTCTCTGCTTATCCATCGCGATTCTTTTTTTTGTCAGTTGCAGCTCATCAAAATTGCCGCAAGGGCCGCAGGTGCCTGTCGCGGGTTATCATCTCAGATACGACCACCGCGCACTGCGGATCCCCGGGCAGAAGTTTGCTATCGGGCTTCAAGTGCCGCCGGATGGCAAGAATGCAGCCGATACCATTGGCTTTCCGGGTAAGAATGCGGGATGGGGCAAATACCATATTGAAGTGGATAGCGGGAGCTATTCCGGGGGCAAGGTAAAGTTACGGAATAGCAAGGTCTATAAGAAAGGCGACTCGGTCACCGTCGATGTATATGCGCGGAAATGGTTCCTCGGCGGCCGGGGTAAATTCCTGACCAGCCGGAAAATTCCCTATAATTTCGAGGACAGCATCGCGGTGATGACCAGCGGCAATTCGGGCCGTTTTCCCGGTGGACATATCCAGTTCGGGGTGCGCACCTTTTATGACGATAAGAGAACCGCCGATCTCTGGTATCCCGTCAAGAAAAAGAATGCCGGCGATTTCATCCTGGGGTTCGACGGCGGTCACCTGTCCCGTAAGAAAGGAGACTGGAAGGTCGATCCCGATCCCACGCATATCCGGAATGACGAAGTGAAGCTGTTTGCAGGTCTGACAAAGGCGCCTGCCATCCGCGATACGCTGGGACTGCTGCTCGATTACAAGGCCCGCTTCCAATGCGGCATCCTGTCGAACGGCGATGGCGACGACCTCGATGTTACGGTCGATGTATTCAACGATACGATCATTCATGCGCTGCTCATGCGCGTCGACGTCCGGGATAGCACCACGCACCGGACCTATCATTACCTGGTGAATACTCAGGGCGGATCGATCAATATCGCGAGCCAGGGTGGGGCAGGTACTGCGGGAGCAGCTGGGCACGACGGCGCCGACGGCAGTGACGGGGCTGATGGAGCGATATCGCAGATGCCCGTGACGACCACGGATACGAGCGGTAACCTGGTCACCACCTACGTGGAGGTCCAGGGACCGGGTGGGGACGGAGGGAGTGGAGGCGATGGCGACAACGGAGAGAACGGCTACAACGGTTATGGCGGCGGCGATATTATCATCCACTATATGCCGGGAGCCGCGCCGTTCCTGCATCTGATCACGGCGAGCAGCTTTGGCGGATCGGGTGGAGCAGGCGGTAACGGAGGGGCCGGAGGCCGCGGCGGCAGTGGTGGGAACGGGAATCCCCCGGGCCGGCCGGGTCATAGTGGCCGGGATGGCATCAGCGGTTCGAACGGACAGAATGGGAGTCCGGGCACCGTACGGTTTGTGGCGATGTAGGCGCTTTTCATAAATTTGGGTTTAATCAAAATCAAAATAGACATTATGCCTGAGAATGTCAGCTATGTACTGAACCCAATAGGATTTATCCGATCGCCGTTGCAAACCCGGGAAGACGCGCCAAGACAAGGTTATGAAGATGCGCCGGATGCCTGGCTGGAGCTGGAGGACGCGTATTCGCCGGCGTTGCAAGGAATGAATGTTGGCGATGAGTTGATCCTCATTACCTGGTTACATCTTTCGAGCCGGGATACGCTGCGTGTACATCCGCGGGGTGACCGAAAGAATCCGTTGACCGGCGTTTTTTCGACGCGATCCCCCGACCGGCCGAACCCGCTGGGCTTGCACCGCGTGAGGGTGTTGGAACTGGCGGACGCACGGATGAAGGTTGGGCCCATCGAAGCGTTGGATGGGACGCCTGTTGTCGATATCAAGCCCGTGCTGGACGCGTCGGCGGATTTCTAACCGGGCGCCGGCGAGCGCGAAGATCCACCACGCCTGTGTAGTACGATAGTCATAGCTCTGAAGCCATCGGTGCATGAAATAAAAGGCAACGGGAACGGCGATCAGCAGCGAGGCAAGGCGCCCTGATTTGTATGCTCCTTTCAGAACCATGACCGGCCGGAAGGACGATTGATAGAGCGCCGGATAGCTGCCGGCAATAAGACCCGCAACAAGGGTGAAACCGAGACCCGCGATCCAGAAGACCGGGCTCGCAATGGGTAGGGTCAGCTTTTTATCCGCGATCCCGTTGAAGAAGGGGAGAAGAAGAAGCGCCAGCAGCAGCGAGAGGATAAGGCATGACCTAACCGCGACCGGGTGGCTCCTATCGCGCCGCGCTCAGGATCACCATTTCAAAGAACCCGATCAGCTCATCGACATATGTATCGAATTGGAAAACGCTTCTTTGCCGCCACATATTCTCCCGCAACTCTTTCATTTTCTTTCTATCTCTGAGAATCGAGGTCAGCTGGTTGTACCGCTTGAAAGGTATTCCGACTCCAAGCTTCCTGACCAGGGTCTCCGTGGCGACCAGCTGACCGCTGTTATCTTTCAAGATCATTGGTATGCCGGCGGCTGCGAAGGTCGACAACCTGGCCGGATAGTTGAGATCGTTCCAGTTTGCCCGCCTCAACTCTCCATTGTTGCTGCTATCGAAAAGATGCAGCCAGCCTGCATCGTATTGCGAGAATTCTTTAACCCAATTGGCGGGGTCACAATTGGGATGAAGATGTACATAATCCCTGGCCATCGAACGAACCACCTCGAAATAAGTTCTCAGCGCCGACTGAATCACTTCCCCATAAAAATGAAAATGGATTCTTTGTTCGACGATCGGCTTGAGATCTTTTATTTCAAATCCTATCGGTCTGCCTGCGAGAACGGTATGGATCTCTCCATCTGTATCCGACAACAAGGTAGACTGTTCACCAGCAAACCAATAGTTTTTGGGTAGGTCGCCGTCCAGCACGAATGAGGGGACATTTTTTTCGGGTAAGGACTGTTCAAACCACAATCTCACTTCCTGATTTATAAAAATCCTGCCATCACATCGGGTAAACAGGTCGACCAGGTACTTCCAGGTTCCCAGATTGATACAGTAGAATGGATCTTCTTTGAAATGCCATACGAAGGGAATCGACCCTTTGTTTGTCAAAACTTCATGTGCAAGGGGTACTGCTTTCCAATTCAGGAGTGCATATATGACATCAGGTTTGATCTCCTTAACCCTTTCTATCCAGTTTTCATATGGAATATCCTCAATATTCCCAAATGGCAAAGGTCCGACGGTGTTGATAAAGGAAGGGTTTCTTATCCATAATCCATATAGCCGATGTCCCCGCTCTTCAAAGGCCAGCATTCTATCCGGGTTAAAAGCCAGTTCCCCGACCAATAATATCTTCAGTTGTCTTCCTTTTTTTATAACGGCTGGCAGTTTGTCAGGGTCCTTTTGATACGAGTAGCGATCGGCCTCGGAAATGTAATTCCCGTAAGTGGATTGAAATTTCAGGGGACCTGAAACATTGTAATAACTCTTGTATTTATAAATTCCTCCATCAAATCTTTCATTGATGATCTTGCTCATTTGCTCCGGGTGCTCCATCCACATACATGTTACCCGCTGATCATTAATAAATTCTCCCCGCTGTTCCAACTTTTCGAAAAAAAGCCTCCTATAGTCATCCGTTACCAGCTCGGCGCGCTCGATCCAACGATCGGCTGTTTTCCTGTGCAGGACCTGCACCAGTTGAACTGGTCTTTCCTGGCCTTCTCCGGGGTTTTCATTGAGCCTTGCAGGATTGGTCTCAATCTTCCGTTGAGAACGGGCAAGGATCGCCTTTTCATTATTGGCCAGTAAGGCACACAGCGTTCCCAAATGGTCACTGAAATAAATATCATCGGATGGGAGATAGGCGATGAGGTCAAAGTCCGAGGAGTCTATGCCCAGGTTCAGACAATATCCAAGTCCCTCGTTGGACTTGTTCTCAACGTATCTTATACGCTGATCGGTTTCGAAAGGCCTTATGATCTCCCGGGTATTATCCGGTGATCCGTCATTGACAATGATCAGTTGCCAATGAGTATGATGCTGCGACTGCAGGCTTCTGATCGCTCTTGAAATAAACTGCGCTTGCTTGTAGGTAGGCATAATGACCGTTATGCCTACCTTTCCGGTTTTTTCCATTGTTTACTTTTTTTGAACTTCAGAAGGGCATTTCAGTTTCTTGAGGGTGATCGAATTTTGTGGTATTGGGGAAAGTCTTTCTGGAATAGTGGTAAGTAACGAAATGAAGATCTCGAGTTAGTGGAATGTCGATGTTAATGAAAAAATTAAAAAGGGCATAGCTAACGCTAGGGCAAATAGCATTCGTTTGCCTGGAAGAAGAGCCTAACTAATACTTAGGAGCATAACCGAACTTTGAGATAGTCGAGGGAGCGGATGCAGTCTAGTCATCATAAAACGATTCTCAAATAAAAGAAAATACACGATTGTATCCAAATATTTTTCTTACGATGAGAAGGCCGTTATCAATCGGCACGTTCTTTTGGCGTGAAGGTCGGCTTGTCGGGTTCGTAAACAGATTCGGCTTCTATTTCGTCGCCGGAAATGCGCGCACCACCCTTGCCGCACCCTGCCTTGCCGCTTATCATTTTTGCGGTTTGGAAAAATGACTTTTTTTTTGTTACTTAGAAGTCTTTCTTATTGATTATTAATTAATCGAACAACCATAAAACCTTTCATCATATGAGACTTACCAAATGCATTTCAGGATCCTGTCGGTTCCATCTATCCCGTAGAAACAGCCCGAACATTGGCCATCTTCTCTAGCCATCGCTCCACTCACGGTCTTTGCAAATCAAATTGCTTTCGATTTTTGAATCGATCCTTCGTATGCTGCAATGCAAGGGTTGATCTTTTCCTGTTATAAAGCTATGGATATACGTACTATCTTAGAAGATAATGAGAAAAAGTGCGCTTCATTTGATCGTGCCAATGCCAGGAAGGTGTTGATATTGTTCAGAGAACTTAACGGCTTTATCGGCGATCTCTGCAGAAGACTGGGGAAACTGCGGCAAATAAAGGAATACTTCCCCAATGCCGTACTGGATTTCAATTTTTCATTCCCGAAACATCAATGGATCTATGATGGCTTGTTGAAGAACAACCCATATGTCAATAAATTGTTTTCGGCAGACCTGGGTGGTTTTGACTTTGGTGAATATGATCTGATCATCTATGTGGATCCCGATGAGATGTCTTTGCTGAACAAATTGGGTCAACGGTATGAGGAGTTCGGTGGCGGGGACTATGCTCCTCCGGTCTTTTCGATGACCAAGACCGTATTTCTGGGCGATGGATTAGCCCATATCAAATTTCCCCTATACCTGGACCTGGTTAAATTCATCTCTAACACAACTGGAGAATTGCACGTTTCCAATGAGGAACGGGCGTGGGCCGAAAATTGGCTGAGAGACAGAGGCATAAGTCAGGGCGACTCTGTGGTCGTCGTATTGGACACGGCTTCGGGTAAAGAAAAGCTACTGAACACCCCGGTCTATTTTGAATTTATGCAGTCCTTGCTGCGGGGAAAGAGGATCAAGGTGCTGAATTTCGACGAACGGGGCCTTGGAAAGGAGGAGTTTTATCGGGCATGGCTGGGGGATCTGTGTGACAACATGATATTTTCGAAGAATCTGTCTCTTCGGGAAGCAATATGTCTTCTCTCCGCAAGTTCAGTCAAGATGATCTTTGGGCCTTGCACGGGCCTGATGCACTGCTCTTCGGCCATCTACAACTACTATAAGAAGAGGGGGATGCGTGAGAAAGACATACCCGTTATGATCACTTATACGGGTCAGTATCCGGGGCAGGAAAGCGCGTCGGAATGGTGGAGTAATTCGCCACTCATTAAATGTATAATGTTAAAGCCGACGGAAAATGGTGGTAGCCGCCTGGTTGAATTATCAGATCTTCCTCCGCAGGACCGGGAAAAGAATGACTCACTCCCATGCAGCCGGTTTACGGTCCGGCACCTGACGGATTTCGTGCGTGCCTCGTTCGAAAAGCGTTCAGCATTGCCCCGGTAATTTGCCACAAAGGGGTAACAACAATGATCTGAGTATCAGTTGATTCCGAGCCGGTCGTGAAGCGAATCGCGGTAAGAGCTGCCAATCGGGATCTTTTCACCATTAACAATAAGCTGATGAACCTCGAGCATGCTGATGTGCCTGATACCCACCACATACGATTTATGTACCCGGACAAAATCGGCTGCCGGTACGAGGTCAAAAATGGTACCCAGATTTTCCCGGATCAGTATATTTCCGTATTTCAGGTGAACAGTAACATAATTGCCGTTCTTTTCCAGGTATAGTATCTCGCTGACTTTGACCCGGTAGGTCTGCGGCCCGCTTTTGAAATACACTGCAGCGTCTTCGTCCGGGCCCGTGGCATTTTTTGACGATAATGCAGCCGCGGCTTTATTGATCGCCATAAGAAAGCGTTCGAAAGATATAGGCTTCAGCAGGTAATCCAGTGCGTTCAGCTCATAACTTTCCACCGCGTATTGGCGGTAGGCGGTAGTGAAAATGATCACGGGCCGTGGCGACAAGGTTTGCAGGAATTGTATTCCGCTGATCTCCGGCATATTGATGTCGAGGAAGATCAGGTCGGCCTTTTCACGGTTCAGAAACTCGATCGCCTTGACCGGTTCGCGAAAAGTCGCCTTGAGGCTGACCAGACTGATCCTTTGGCAATACCGCTCTATTATCTCCAGGGCCTTCGGTTCGTCGTCAATGGCTATGCAGGTCATCATGAAAGATCGATTTCAAGTTCAACCATAAATTTCCGGTCTTCCTTATTGATCATCAGCCGGTGTTTACCGGGGTAAACCAGCTCCAGCCTTCGCCGTACATTTTCCAGCCCAATACCGCTTGTTTCCATTTTTCTGATAATGCTATAATCCGTGTTGACGCAGCTAAAGTTAAGTTTTTGACCGGAAACGACCAGCGCTATCTGTATTGCCGCGCTCTGCCCTATCGAAACGCCGTGCTTAAAGGCATTTTCGACAAATGGAATGAACAGCATCGGCGCGATCCTGGTGCCGGCAATTTGCCCCGTATGATCAAACAATACGATCACTTCCTCATCGGCATAACGTAGTTTGTTGAGTGTTATGCATTCTTCCAGGTAAGTAATTTCCTTGCTAAGAGGGACTCTTTCCTCATTGCTGTCATACAGCATATAGCTCATCACCCCGGAAAGTTTGAAAATGCCATCGGCTAGCTCATCGTTTCCCTTGTCCTGCGCCATAGAGAACAGGTTGTTGAGTGTGTTGAACAGGAAATGCGGGTTAACCTGCGATTTAAGGAACTTGATCTCCGTACTCAACTGGTTTGCGTGCAGCTGGGTCTGGATGAGTTCACTTTTGGCCCATGCGTTGAGAAAAAAATAGGCGACAGATAGACCCAGTATGAAAAGGAAAGCGAACAATATAACCGGCTGGATGTGTAGCCAATCCCTGGTCACAAAATTTATAGCCTTGAAAGGAGGATCCGTAACAGGAAGCCTTATGTCATTGACCTGTTCCGCGGTAAATGGCGAATTGCCGGGCGGCGGTTCGGCGATCGGGTTTACCCTATCGAACAATGGGCCAACGCTAAAGTAATTTGCGCCAAATACCATGGCGAACCATCCGGCGCATATGGCCAGCCGGACTACGCTATTTTTATGCCGGATGACTTTCTTGAATACCCAGAATATATTGCCATAAAAAAGCGCCGCCAGGAAAAAAAGCATAATATACACATAGGCCGAGATGGGCTTGTCCTTATACAGATTTCCGACCTGGTGGGTATCGTTCCAAATTTGAATATGGCTACTCGTCAATGAGGTAAGCACATAGAAAATACCTGCCCAAAACAACAGGTGGAGCAAGATTTCAGTCCAAAGCCTTTTTTTTGCCGGTAGCATATGAACAAAGGTAAAATATCACGCTTACCTTCAAAAAATTAGATGTTTACCCGGCCGGATTGATGGCCGAATGAGGTGTTTTTGAAATCCCGGATACCAAATAACCGGTTTTCAACCATACCAGGCGCCCATTCACCCCATAGTTTTCGGGGACTGGCATCCCGGAATTAATATTGTTTAAAATAGTCAAGAATCATGAAAAAGCAATTCCTATTGGCCGTCGGGGTACTGACGGTGTTTATTGGCGCTAAAGGGCAAAAACCCGATACAGCGTTGTTGATGGTGCATTACAAATTTACCCATGTATGGGACACTACCAACCGGGCGCGCCCTGATTCGGAAAATATGGTATTATTCGTAGGAAAAATCGCGAGCGCTTATAGAAGTTACGATGGACTGGTGGCGGATCAGCAGTTTAAAAAGGCATATGAGGCGATGACCGCCAGCAGTCCGGATGGACGCCCCCTCATTAACCGGCGGGGTATCGGTACACCCACCCGATATTATCAGTATCCGAATGAGCAAAAATTGCTCATAAAAGAAAACCTGGTTGTTAATCAATACCTCATCGAGGGGGCTATGCCCGTTATAAAATGGAAGATCAGTGGCGACACGGCAACCTTCGGCGGACTGCATTGCCAGAAAGCCACTGGCCATTTTAAGGGCCGGGATTATATTGTATGGTTTTGTCCTGATCTGCCGGTGCACACCGGTCCCTGGAAGTTAAACGGCTTACCCGGCGTAATTGTAGATGCCCATGATACGAAGAACGAAGTGGTATTTAAGTTTGATGGCGTAGAGAAAGTGGTTCCGTCGCCGCCAAAAAGTAAACCCATAGCCGCAAATACAGATGAAAAGGATCGTGCCCCAATGTTGCGGGGTTTGGATGAAGACCCGAATTTGATCGTTCCCCCGGCCTCGCTGACCAAAACCACGCAAAAGGAATTCGACAAGTTGAAGGACGCCATTATAAAGAATCCTGATGCATTTGCACAATCTATCAACAATCAGAATGCAGGAAAGAACGCGCCACGTGTCGTTATGAAGGCGGAAGGTGACATTACCATCAATAATCCGATAGAATTGCCCGAAAAATGATGATCAGGTATGCAAGAGCTGCATGGATGCTGGTTATCGCCTTATTACCTTCATTTGCAGCTTTTGCGCAGAACATCAGGGGCACAGTAAGGGATAGCACCGGGAAAGCCGTTCCCTATGTTACTATGAACCTGAGAAATTCCTCTGACAACAGTATTGTTGGTTATTCCGTTACGAATGCCGGTGGCGCTTACATTTTACAGATCCCTGCCGGTACCCCTTTGAGCGGGCTGGTGGTTGAAGCAACGAGCATAGGTTACAAAAGCCTGAGCCGGCCGATATCAGACGTAAATCTTGCCTATGATTTCATATTGAGCGTATCGGTAAACCAACTGCAGTCTATCGAGATCAAAAACAGCCGCCCTGTGTTGCGAATCCGTGGCGATACGCTTGGTTACAAGGTGTCTGATTTTGCAAATGCACAAGATATGGTGATTGGCGATGTACTGAAAAAAATGCCGGGCATAAAGATCGGTTCCGACGGAACTATTTTTTACAACAACAAACCGATCTCGAATCTGTATATCAACGGCGACAACCTGTTGGAGGACAAATACAATATTGCCAGTACGACTATTCCGCACAGCGTCGTGGATCAGGTGCAGGTGATTCAAAACGATCAACCTATCAAAGTATTGCAAGACAAGGTCATGAGCGATAATGTCGCCCTGAATCTGAGTATAAAAAAAGGCGCAAAAATGCAGATTATCGGGCAGGAGAGCGTAGGTGGAGGAGTGCCGGGTAATTATGATGTCGACCTGAACGCAATGATGTTCAAGGATAATTACAAGGCTATCAATTATCTGAAAGGAAACAATATAGGGTATGACCTCCAGCAGGAACTGGTTGCCCACAATGCAAGCAATTACGAGCAGCTTCTTGACAATGAAATGCCGGCTGGGTTGCTTTCGCTTGGTACGACGAACAAGCCGGATCTATCACGCAGCAGGTATTTGTTCAATCAATCCGGGCTTCTCAACCTTAATAACCTCTTCAAGCTGAGTCGAGATGTACAGATCAAGGCCAACGCCTGGTATTTCCGTGATAATCAGCGCCAGGATTTCAGCCAGCAAAGAAGCATCTTTTTGCCCGGCGATACCGTTCACTATAACGAGACTCAACGCAATCGGTTCCGGCCTGACTTCCTGCACGGGCAATTTACGATCAACATCAACAGGAACAAGTACTATCTTAATGATGCGTTGGTGCTCGATGATAACCGGTCTGCATATCATTCGTATCTGAATATAAACGGCGCTTCGGTAGAGCAGATACTTCATGATGATCCGCTGAGTTTCTCCAATGAATTTAACCTGATAAGGACCGTAAAGTCGAGTGATATTTTACAAACCTATTCCTATGTCAGCCATTCGTCCGAGCCGGAAAAAAGGACAATTGGCCCGGATTACCAACCGGCAATTTTTAATAACAATACCTCCTATGGACAATTGATCCAAACCGCAAATGTACCGACCTGGTACACAACAAATTATGTATCGATCAAAATTCCATCTAACCTCATCACGCAAAGTTTCAAAGCGGGGTTTAGCGTTCAATCGCAAAAATTAACATCGGCCCTTGATGCGGTGCAGACTAACAACACGCTAAAACCAGTGTCGGATAGCTCGACGAATCACCTGAGCTGGACGAGGACGAAAATATACGCGGAAGCGGCCTATGACCTACCCGGAACTATCCTACAGGCAAACCTTAGCTTGCCCGTCAGCTTGCAGCAGATCAATTACTCCGACAATCTGTATGAACTGGACAAACAGTTGAAACGATTGTATTTTAACCCGCTGTTAAGAGCGAAATACCGGGTGGGCACCGAGAATTATCTTTATCTCTCCTACAATTACAGCAATGAGACCGGTACGATAGAAGATCTTTACCAGGGGTCTGTTTTGAAAGACTACCTGACGCTATATGCCAACAGTGCGGACCTGATCGAAAAGCAGGATCAGCATGCATCAGCCGGGTTTAGTTACCGCAAATCGCTGATCCTGCTTTTCTCCAGCTTTAATATCAGCTTTGACCATCTTGCTGCCAACAAGATTGCTTCGGCAATCATTACCAATAGCCTGCAGCGACAGGTCGTGCTGCCCTATCCTAACGCTGCCGGTACATGGACGGTAAGCAGCACGGTGAGCAAATATTCATTTAAATTGAAGACCACCTTTAGCGCCGACTTACAATGGCTAAACACCCGATCGGTGCAGTTGCAAAATGATCAATTATTACCTTTCAACACAATTACCAAGACTGGTTCGCTCGGCGCTGATACCAAAGTAGGAACACATGTTGTCATTGACTATAAAGCCACTCTTAGCCAAACAGCCAGTCATTCATCGGTGGATGCGGCCGCCAATCATATCGAAACATTGCAGCAGCAGGCCTCGTTGGAATACAACCCCCTGGCCAATTTGCAATTCAGGCTGTCGGGCGAGCATTACTTTACCCAGCAGAAGGGCAGCCCCGACCTGAGTTATTTTTTTGCTGATGCCTCCGCTAAGATCGCGGTAAGTAAGTGGAAGGTCTCCTTCGAACTCAGCGCTGTTAATTTTCTGAATGTAAAGAGCTATAAGGCATTGTATCTTTCGGCAAATACGTTTTCGGCCAGTTCTTTCGCCCTGCCCGGGCGGATCGTTTTGCTCAGGATGTTCTTTAAACTTTGATGATGTATTCCGATATTATGCGTGCCATTTCAATTGCACCCTGATCGTTAATTATGGTTCCATGACTTCCCTGGATAATAGAAAAAGATGAACTTCGGAAATAATCCGACCATCCGGAAATTTCATCACAACGGGACTCCGAGGCGGCGATTATCAATCCTTCAGCGTTGATTTTTTCAGTTACTTCGTATTTCAGTAAAAAGTTGCTTACTTGTAAGGATATCAGGCGAAGCACAAAGTCTATATTTTCATCTGGTTTCGGAAATAGATCTTTTAATGCTTTGCCGATATAAGAAGGATAGTCCACCAAAGAAATTCCTTTCAACCCCTGTTTTAGGTTTTCCATCCAACCCGGAAAAAGCTTTTCGATCGACTTGTAATTTTCAAATATTTCTTTAGTGAGTAAAAAGATAGAGTCGCCACCAACTGTCGACAGGTCGGGATAATAAGGGCTTGTATCGATGATCACAGGCAAGCCAATTTCTTCTCCATCTTTAGCGAATTGCCTGGCCATTTCATAAGCGACATATCCACCGTATGAATGTCCGGCAATGAAATAAGGTCCATGGGGTTGGATTGTTTTTATCCACTTGATGTTCTGTGCCGCGATCTCTGCCATTGTCTCAAATGGGATCTCGTTTTCGAACAATCCCATCATTTGTAACCCATATACTTGAAAATCATTTGCCAATTCGCGAGCCAATTCTTCAAGTCCGCTACTAATTCCCTTTACCGCCGGAACGAAAAATATTATTTTTCCATTTTTTGTTGCATTTAGCGGAAGCAGGTGGCCATTTTCCAGGGACATTTTCTTTAAAACCAGTTTATCTAAATTCTCCTTGATATAGTTCGCGCTTTCTATTATTGTTGGATTTTTAATCAGCTCGCTGACTGACAACCCGATGGACAATTCCTTTTTGATGGCCGCCACCAGGCGCATGGCCAGCAGCGAGTGACCGCCCAGCTGGAAGAAGTTGTCGTGTCTGCCGACGCGCTCGACACTGAGCAGGTTGGACCAGATAGCGGCTAGCTGCGCTTCCAGTGGGCTGGCCGGAGGAGTATAGGGTGGCTGTGCGGCTGTGGACAGATCCAGTTGGAGGAGCGCCCTGCGGTCGGTTTTGCCGTTGGGAGTGAGAGGCAAGGTGTCCAGTTCGATCAGCAGGCTGGGAACCATGTACTCCGGCAACACAGCACGCAGATGGGTAAGCGCGGAGGTGTACGAGTAGCTGGCGGCGGGGACGAGACAGGCGATCAACTGCTTGTTACCGGGCGTATCTTCCTTGCACAATACCACGGCCTGGCGGACCAGCCCGCTTTGCACCAGGGCACTCTCGATCTCCCCGGGTTCGATGCGGTAGCCGCGGATCTTCACCTGCCCATCGATCCGGCCGAGGAACTCGATATTGCCATCACGCCGCCATCGCCCAAGATCCCCCGTCCGGTACAGCCGTCCTTCCCCAAACGGATTGTCGATGAACTTTTCTGCCGTCAGGTCCGGGCGCTTGAGATAGCCCCGTGCCAATCCGGCACCGCCAAGAAATATTTCCCCACACGCCCCTATCGGACCTGGCTGGCCGGATGCTGTCAGGATATAAGCACTTCTGTTGTTGAGCGGGCGACCGATGGGAATGGAGTTTCCGATCCCGGTACCAGCTATCCGAAAGGATAAGGAAAAGGTGGTGTTCTCGGTAGGTCCGTACCCATTGATCAGTTGTAGTGACGGGTATATGTCCAACAATTGTTCAAGATGATATTTGGAAAGCGTCTCTCCCCCTACAAGGACCGTTTTTAAGCCGGCGAAAATTTCCAGATCGCTTTCGACGAGTTGATTGAACCAGCTTGCTGTAAACCACATGGTATTGACCCGGTGGGAGCGGATGGTCTCTTTGAGCGATTCAGGCGCCAGAAGCGTGGCCAGGGAAGTTAGAATTAGTTTTCCGCCATGGAGCAGCATCGCCCAGTATTCAAAGGTGGTGGCATCAAAAGATAACGATCCTGTCACCAGCAGGACCTTGTCTTTATCTAAAGTCACGTAATCCACGCCGGTCACCAGGCTGACTACTGATCCATGTTCGACCATCACGCCTTTGGGCCGGCCGCTAGAACCGGAGGTATAGATGATATAAGCGAGATGGGAGGGGCGGAGCTGGGTGGCAACAGTGGTGGTGTCCTGGGTATCGATGAGCGCCGCTTCCACGCTGATATTGATGACCTCGGTGCCGGCTGTTGACGCGTCGATATTGACGGCTATGAGGCCGTCGGCTTCCGGCAGCTGGACAGTTCCGGCAGTCAGCGCAATGGATGCGGCGGTGTCTTCAAGGAGGTAAGCGATCCGGTCTGGCGGATACTCCGGGTCAATGGGTACATACGCTCCGCCGGCTTTGAGGATGCCAAGGATGCCGATGATCATTTCGGGGGAACGCTCCATGCAGAG